>Ga0209934_1000003_pt1 | contig 1042605 bp, 816 predicted proteins | sample ThiBiot_750_plan_2_FD_183950 | JGI IMG/M metagenome (GOLD analysis project Ga0209934, IMG submission 183950) | Wastewater bioreactor microbial communities from Cape Town, South Africa - Thiocy_expt_750_plan (SPAdes) | ecosystem: Engineered > Bioreactor > Thiocyanate-remediating >... | reverse complement strand
AACAGATCCGCGACCAGCCCGATGTCGGCCACCTGGAAGATCGGCGCGTCCTCGTCCTTGTTGATGGCGATGATGGTCTTGCTGTCCTTCATCCCCGCCAAGTGCTGGATCGCCCCGCTGATGCCGACGGCGATGTAAACCTGCGGCGCGACGATCTTGCCGGTCTGGCCCACCTGATAGTCATTGGGCACGTATCCCGCGTCCACCGCCGCACGGCTTGCACCCACCGCCGCGCCCAGCTTGTCGGCCAGCGGCAGGATCGTGGCGGCAAAGGTCTCGGCATCCTTCAGGGCCCGCCCGCCCGACACGATCACCTTGGCGCTGGTCAGTTCGGGGCGTTCGCTCTTGGCGATTTCGGCGCCCACAAAGCTGGAAATTCCCGCGTCGCCGGTGGTGGCGATGCTCTCGATGGTCGCGCTGCCGCCGTCCGCCGCCGCCTTGGCAAAGGCGGTGCCGCGCGCGGTGATCACCAGTTTGGCATCCGAGCTCTCGACCGTGGCGATCGCATTGCCCGCATAGATCGGGCGGGTGAAAGTCTTGGGGCCCTCAATGCTCAGAATATCCGAGATCTGCGCCACATCGAGCAGCGCCGCCACGCGCGGGGCGATGTTCTTGCCGGTCGTCGTGGCGGGCGCGACAAAGGCGTCATAGCCCCCCATCAACCCGACGATCAGCGGCGCAACATTCTCGGGCAGGCCATGCGCATAGGCCGCATCATCGCCCACCAGCACCTTGGCCACGCCCGCGATTCTACCGGCGGCCTCGGCCACATCGCCAACGCCGGACCCTGCCACCAGCACATGCACCTCGCCCAGTTGCGAAGCGGCCGTCACCGCCGAAAGGGTCGCATCCTTGAGCGCCGCATTGTCATGCTCGGCCCACACCAAAACAGTCATTACGCCACTCCCAATTCTTTGAGCTTGCCCACCAGCGCATCGACATCGGCGACCTTCACGCCTGCGCTGCGCACCGCCGGTTCAGTGACTTTCAGCACCTTCAGCCGCGGGCTTGTGTCCACCCCGTAGTCGGCGGGCGCCTTGGTCTCGAGCTTCTTGCTCTTGGCCTTCATGATGTTGGGCAGCGAAGCATAGCGCGGCTCGTTCAGCCGCAGGTCGGTCGTCACAATCGCGGGCAGGCTCAGCTTCACCGTCTCCAGACCGCCGTCCACCTCGCGCGTCACCAGCACAGCCTCGCCCTCGACCTCGACCTTGCTGGCAAACGTCCCCTGCGGGCGACCCGTCAGGCCGCTCAGCATCTGGCCCACCTGGTTGCTGTCATCGTCAATCGCCTGCTTGCCCAGCACCACCAGACCCGGCGCTTCCTCCGCCATGATCGCGGCAAGGATCTTGGCCACAGCCAGCGGTTCAACAGTCTCTTCTGTGCTCACCAGAATCGCCCGGTCAGCCCCCATGGCCAGCGCCGAACGCAACGTCTCCTGAGCCTTCGCCGGGCCGATCGAAACGACAACCACTTCCGTGGCCGCGCCCTTCTCCTTCAGGCGTACCGCCTCCTCCACCGCGATCTCGTCAAACGGGTTCATGCTCATCTTCACATTGCTCAGGTCAACACCCGTCCCGTCCGCCTTCACCCGAGGCTTCACGTTGTAATCCAATACCCGCTTGATCGGCACCAAACATTTCATGGTCAAAACTCCAAATTCCTATCCATAGATGCCGCGCGAAACACCCATCAGTCTGGTCAGGCCGAACAGGATGTCGAGCGAGGGCGTCGCCACGCCCACCATCGCGGCGATTTCCCTCGGGGCCGCCAGCAGCGCGTCCAGTTCGATAGGCCTCGATGCGTCCACATCCTGCAGCATGGATGTCCGAAATGCGCCCAGCTTGCGGGTCACGGCATTGCGCTCCACCGTGGATTGCTCGATCGGACAACCGATGCGTCGGCCGATTTCGCGTGCCTCCTCCATCACCGCCGCGATCAGGCCAAGGACCAGCGGATCATCCAGAATGCGGTCTGCGGTTGCCAGCGTGAGCGCAGAGATCGGGTTGATGGTCATATTGCCCCAAAGCTTGAACCAGATATCCGCGCGGACATCATGGCTCTGCTCCGCAGGCAGGCCCGCCGCCCGGAACTGATCGACCAGAGCCGACACGCGCGTGCCGGCCCCGCCGCCTGGTTCGCCCATGATCAGGCGGTCACCTCGAAACAGAGTGATTTCGGCGGGGGATGTCCGCGCCGCGGCGGCATGCACAACGCAGGCGACAATCTGCTCATAGGGCAAGAATTTCTGCAAAATCCCGTGAGGATCGACCGAGCGCAGCGAGACATCCCGCCCCATGAACCACCAGGGCACGCCGTTCAGCATAGGCACCACAAGTGTTTCGGGCTTCATCATCGCCGCGATGGATGGCGCCACCGATTCCAGAGCGAAGGATTTGACGCCCACGATGACCAGATCACACAGTCCCACTTCCTGCGCATCTGTGCAAATCCGGGGATGAACGACCATACGCTCCCCATCCTGAATCAGCGCCAGCCCATCGGCACGCAAGGCTTTACCCGTCTCGGCGCGGGCCAGAATCCGCACATCATGTCCGCCATGCGCCAGACGCGCGGCGATCCATCCGCCGATCGCTCCCGCGCCGATTATCCCAACCTGCATGGATTGTCCTTTCCGCTTTTCCCGCCGTCGCGCTCTTTTTGAACTCGATAGATGAAATGGATTATAAACTCTACTATAAAGTTTTTGTTGATAATGGCGCCCGTTGCCATTATCCCATGAATCCGAACCCGGCCGGAAGCGCCGGAACGCCATGCAAGGGTGAGAAGGATGCCCATTTCAACCGAACAAAGGCGCGATTATGCCGCCAGCCTGGACAAGGCCGAACGCGAACGCACCCCCATCCGCCAGATCAGCCTGGCCCATCCCGACATGACAATGGAGGATGGCTATGCCATCCAGAGCGCGTGGATCGACATCAAGCTGGCGCAGGGCCGCAAGGTCATCGGCCGCAAGATCGGCCTGACCAGCCGGGCCATGCAGAAGGCCGCCAATATCACCGAACCCGATTACGGGGTCCTGCTGGACGATATGCTGTTTCACAGCGGCGAGGATATCCCGCTCGACCGCTTTGTCGAGCCGCGCATCGAGGTCGAACTGGCCTTTTTCCTCAAGCACGAGTTGCGCGGGCCGGGCGTCACGCTGGAGGATGTGCTGGCCGCCACCGATCATGTCCGCCCGGCGCTCGAACTGATCGACATGCGGATCGACCGGGTGGATGCCGCCACCGGCAACACGCGCAAGGCGCTGGACACGATTGCCGACAATGCCGCCAATGCCGGGGTCATCCTAGGCGAGGCGCGCTTTGCCCCCGATGCCTTCGACCTGCGCCGTGTGGCGGCATGGATCGAGCGCAATGGCATCATCGAGGAATCGGGCGTGGCCGCCGCCGTGCTGGGCCATCCGGCCACGGGCATCGCATGGCTGGCCAACAAGCTGGCACCGCATGAGATCGCCCTCGAACCGGGACAGATCATCCTTTGCGGATCCTTCACTGCCCCCATCGGCGGGGTGCGCGGCGACACATTCGCGGTCGATTACGGCCCGCTGGGCGTCATCACCACCCGCTTCATCTGAGCCACTCAAGACAAGGCTGCAACCTATGGCAGACATGATCCATATCGACGGGCACCCGATCTCGCCCGATCATTACATCAACGGACGGCGGGTCGCCTCCAGCGAGACTTTCGAAACTTTCTGCCCGGTCGACCAGAAAGTTCTGGGCAGGATTTCGGCGGGGCTGGACGAACATGTCGATGCCGCTGTTTCTGCCGCGCAGGCCGCCTTTCCCGGATGGGCGGCGCTGGGGGCGGCGGGGCGACTGCCCTATCTTGAACGCTTTGCCGAGGAGATCGGCAAGCACGAGGAAGCCTTCGCCTTGGCCGAGGCCAATGATGCGGGCGTGCTGCTCTCGCGCATGCGTCACGGGATCGTGCCGCGCGCCATGCTGAACATCACATGGTTTGCCAAGGAAGCCCTGACCCTTCAGGACCGCGTGATCGAAACCACGCAGGCCATTCATCAGGTACGCCACGATCCGGCGGGCGTTTGCGCGATCATCACGCCGTGGAACTCGCCGCTGATGCTGGCGACGTGGAAGGCCGGCCCCGCGCTGGCTTCGGGCAACACGGTGGTCATCAAGCCGCCCGAATGGGCGCCGCTCACCACCTCACTGCTGGCCGATGCGGCCGATGCGGCGGGGCTGCCGCCGGGCGTGTTCAACATCGTTCAGGGCATGGGCGCCACCACCGGCGCAAGGCTGGTGGCCGACCCCCGCCTCGCGCGCATTTCCTTCACCGGCTCGGTGCCCACGGCCAAGCTGGTGGCAACGGCGGCGGCGGCCAATCTGGTGCCGTGCAGTCTGGAACTGGGCGGGAAATCGCCCTTTATCGTGCTGAAGGATGCCGATCTGGATGCGGCAGCGGCCACCGGCGCACTGATGTATCGCAATGCCGGACAGGTCTGTCTGGCGGGCACGCGCTTTCTGGTCCACGAATCCATCCGCGACGCCTTTGTCGAAAAGATGCGCGCCGTGGTGGCCAATCTGGTCGTGGGCGATCCGCGCGATCCGGCCACCGAGGTCGGCCCGATCATCCATCCGCGCCAGGTCGAACGCGTGGCGGGCTTTGTCGAGCGCGCCAAGGCGGCCGGGGCCACCACCCTGTGGGGCGGCGAGCGCCACGATTTCGGCCCGCAATATTTCCAGCCGACCATGTTCTGCGATGTCGCCAATGATGCCGAGATCGTTCAGCAGGAAGTCTTCGGGCCGGTGCTGGTAATGCAGACCTTTGCCAGTGACGAGGAGGCCATCGCTCTGGCCAACAGCACGGTCTATGGTCTTGGCGGCATCTGCTATGGCGAACAGGCCCATGCGCAGGCCGTGGCCGATCAGGTCCGCACCGGCTTTATCTGGATCAACAGCTTCACCATCCGCGATCTGGCCGCGCCCTTTGGCGGGCGCGGGCAATCGGGCGTGGGCCGCGAAGGCGGCGAATGGAGCTTCGACTTCTTCTGCGACGTCAAGGACGTCATCACGCCCAAACAACCCTTCAAGGCGAGCTTTGCACACCGATGAGCAACGAAGGAAAAATCGTCGGGAGCGCGATTGTCTCGCACCATCCCGGCCTCATGCAGACCGACGAGTTCCGGCTGGAGGATGGCGCGGGCCGCGATTCCGACCTGATCGAGGGCTTCAAGCGTCTGCGCGCGCGGATTGAGGCGGTGTCGCCCGATGCGATTCTGATCTTTGACTCGCATTGGTTCACCACCGGCTTTCACCTGCTCGATGCCCGCGCCCATCACAAGGGCACCTATACTTCGGTGGAAATGCCGTGGTATCTCAACGGGCTGGAATTCGACTATCGCGGCTGTCCGGACCTGGCGAAAATGTGTCAGAGCGTGGCCGAGGAACGCAGCGTGCTGGCCATGGCGATTGATGATCCGCATCTGACGCATGAATATGCCACGCTCAATCTGGTGACCAAGCTGGGCCTTGATGTGCCCTATCTGACGGCCAGCAATTGCCAGAATTGCCAGTCGCACCATTTCCTTGAAATGGGCGCGGTGGTGGGCGAGGCCATCCGCCGCAGCGGCAAGCGCGTGGTGCTGCTCGCCTCGGGCGCGCTCAGCCACAAGTTCAACGAGATCGACTGGGAACGCAAAAGCCCGCGCATTTTCGATGCGGCCAATGTGTCCAGCCCGGAAAATATCGCCAGCGATCTGGAGGTCATCGAACTGTTCCGTCAGGGCCGCCATGACGTGATCGTCGAGCGCTTCCCCACCGTCTATCGCAAGATTCCGTGGGAAGGGCTGGGCGGCCATTATCTGCAAATGGTCGGCGCGATGGGCGGGGCTGATTGCCGCGCGCCCGGCACCGCGCTCAGCGAATATGAAAACGCCCGGGGCACGGGCAATATCCACATCTGGTTCGAGGTTTGAAACAATGAGCGTATTTGAAGGACCGCGGATCGAACGCCGCCGAGTGATGGTTGAAGGCTCGGCCTGCTGGGGCACGATGCGCGATGATGCGATGCTGGCGCTGGATGACGGGCGCGTGGTCGATCCGGCGCGGATGATCCACCTGCCCCCTTGCGAGCCGACCAAGATCATAGGCGCGCATATCACCTATGTCTCGCGCTCGATGGAAACGCGCAACAAGCCCAAGCCGACCGACAATCCCACCTATTTCACCAAGCCGCCCACGGCCACGAATGGCCACAACGGCAAGATCGTCAAATATGACGGAATGCGCTATCTCAATTACGAAGGCGAAGTGGCCGCGATCATCGGCAAGGTGACGCGCAATGTCACGCCCGAGGAGGCATGGGACTGCATCGCCGGTTTCGCCCCACTGCTCGACATGGGCGCGCAGGATTTCCGCGATACGGATCAAGGCTCGATGCTGCGCGTCAAGGGTATGGACGGCTATTGCCCGATTGGCCCCGGCATCGTGCGCGGCGTCGATCCGCGCAAGGAAACGCTGCGCACCTATCGCAACGGCTTGCTGGTGCAGGAAGCCAACATCGGCGAAGAACTGATCTGGGAAGCCGATTTCATCATCGCCGACATCGCCCGCTATATCACGCTGATGCCGGGCGACATCATCATGACCGGCACGCCCGCTCATTCGCGTTCGCTTGATCCGGGCGACCGGATCGAGGTGGAAATCACCAACCTTGGGCGCCTTGGCTGCGATGTGGTGTCCGCGCCCGAACCGCGCGCGGCCGGTATCGGTCATCCCCCGCTCGATACGCCCGAGGTGCGCCGCGTGGCGCTGGGCTTTGACGAGCGGGTCCGCCCCGACCTTCTCGCCAATTATCAAGCCGCGTCGCGCGGGCGGTGATGGCTATGCTGGACAGTCTGCGTGCGGCCTATGACGGCAAGTTGCTGGTGGATGCCGACGATGTGGCGCCCTACCTGACCGACTGGCGCAAGATGTGGACCGGGGCGGCCATCGCGGTCGCCCTGCCGGAAAGCGTCGATCAGGTCTGCGCGCTGGTGCGCTGGTGCGGGCAAAACGGCGTGCGGCTGGTGCCGCAGGGGGGCAACACCGGCATGTCGGGCGGGGCCACCCCGCCCGCCGAGGGGCTGAACCTTGTGGTTGCGCTGACACGGCTCAACCGCATCCGGGCGATCGATCCGGTCAACAATACGATGACGGTCGATGCCGGGGTGATTTTGGCCAGCGTGCAGGAGGCCGCGCGCGATGCCGGGCGCTATTTCCCGCTCAGCCTTGCCGCCGAAGGGTCCTGCACGATCGGCGGCAATCTGGCCACCAATGCGGGCGGGACGGCGGTGCTGCGCTATGGCAATGCACGCGAACTCTGTCTGGGGCTGGAGGTTGTCACGCCTGCGGGCGAAGTGTGGAGCGGATTGAAAGGGCTGCGCAAGGACAATTCGGGCTATGACCTGCGCGACCTGTATATTGCATCCGAGGGCACGCTGGGGATCATCACCGGCGCGGTGCTCAAACTCTATCCGCAGCCGGCGGCGCGGCTTGCCTCGCTGGTGGCGGTTGCGGATTGCGGGGCGGCGATGGGTCTGCTCGAGGTCCTGCGCGCGCGTTATGCGGATCGGCTGACGGCGTTTGAACTGCTCTCACGCGAATGTCTGGAACTGGTCCTGCGCCATGGCCATGACGCGCGCGATCCGTTTGGTGAGCGCTATCCGTGGTACATCCTCATCGAATTCACCGATTTCACCAGCGAGGAGGCCGCCCGCGCCGCCATCGAAGAAGCGCTGGGCCAGGCCTTTGAGGATGGCCTTGTGCTGGACGCGGTGATTGCCGAAAGCCTCACGCAAACGCAGGCGCTCTGGGCCCTGCGCGAAGGCATTTCCGAGGCGCAGAGCGCGGAAGGGGCCACCATCAAGCATGACATTGCCCTGCCCATTTCGGCGATTGCCGCCTTCATACCCGCGGCGGTCGAAGCGGTGCGCGCGCGCCATCCCGACATCCGGCCGGTGCTCTTCGGCCACCTTGGCGACGGCAGCCTGCATTTCAACTATTCCCCCGCCCCCGGCGAGGACAAGGCGAGCTTCATGGCCCGTCAGGCCGAGGTCAACCGTATCGTTCATGATCTGGTGATGGCAGCGGGCGGCACGATTTCGGCGGAACACGGGCTGGGCGTGCTGCGGCGCGACGAGGCCGATGCCTATCGCCCCACCCCCGAACGCCAGTTGATGCGCAGCATCAAACAGGCGCTCGATCCGCAAGGGATCATGAATCCTGGGAAACTCCTAGCTCTTTGAAACGCTTGCGCAGCAAGGCGGAAAATTCGGCGATCCGTTCCGACTGGGGACGGATCGCCGAGCTGTAAAGCATGACATAGCGCGTGAATTCCGGGTCGATCAGCCGCCGCATCTCAAGCCGGAAAGCATTGGCCAGCGGGGCGACATAGGCCGGGCACAGCGCCACCCCCACCCCGGCGGCGGCAAGACCAAGCGCGGTGGTGATATTGTCAAACACCTGCCCCGGCACCACCCGCTCGCTCTCGTCCAGACCGGACATGGCCTGTTCGATGATCCGTTCATGGTCATGCCCGCCGGTGTGGAATTTCACACCCTTCAGATCGCGCCAGCGCAGATGCGACTGCGCGGCCAGCGGATGTTCGGGCGAAAGCCACACCACCCATTTGCTGGGCAACAGGCTCTCGGACTGCACCGTTTCCTCGGTCACGCGGTCGGGACCCACGGCCAGATCCGCCTCGCCTGTGGCCACCCGTTCGGAGAGCCACTCAACCCCTGTGTCGAGAATGTGCACCTCGCAATCGGGATGCGCAGCCTCGAATTCAGCGATCAGCGGGGGCAGGATGGCGGCCGCCACCACCATCGGCGCTGCAATGCGGATCGTGTCGCTCGCCTGATCGCCCAGCGTTTCGGCCATGCGTTCGACCGCCTTGAGCGTGCGGATAAAGCTGAGCGCGGAGGGCATGAACTGGCGCCCATGTTCGTTGAGCACCACGCGTCTTGTGCTGCGCTCGAACAATCGCAGGCCGATTGCACTTTCCAATTCGGAAATCAGGCTGCTGATCGCCGAATTGGTCAATTGCATGCGCTGGGCCGCGCCCGTGAAGCTGCTGCATTCGGCCACGCGAATGAAGGCTTCGATCTGTCGATTGCTGATGCGTTGTTTGCTCACAAATCCCTTTTATAAAGAAAAAGTGGATAATCAAGCGAGACTTTCCGGTAATATCTTGCCGGGATTGAGCAGCCCTTGCGGGTCCAGCATCTGCTTGAGCCGCCGCATCAGCGCGATTTCCGCCTCGCTGCGTGAATAATGCAGATATTGTCGCTTATCGAGGCCGATCCCGTGCTCGGCCGAAACTGACCCCGCCATCGCCCGCACCGTGGCATAGACGGTGCGGCAGATCGCTTCACGCTGTTGCCCGCTGGGGTCCGGCACGGCAAGGTGCATGTTGCTGTCGGCCAGGTGGCCGAAAAACACCGCCTCTCCGCCCGGAATATCGCGCGCCAGCGCCTCCCGGCACAGGGTGACGAATTCCTCCGCGCGAGCCACCGGTACGCTGACATCGAAATTCACCACGGCGCCCTTGCCCCAGAGATGCGAAAGCTCGCCGCTGGAATCGCGGATCCGCCAGAAGCTCTCCGCATCGCTCAGCGACTGGGCCTGCACCGCGTCCTGCAGAATTCCCTGTTCAAACGCCTGCTCGGCAAAGCGGGTAAAAATCATCCCGTCGGCCTGCTCGTCCGAACCGAGCGCTTCGAGCAGAATGAAATGCGTGCCCGCCTCGGGTGAAAGCGGCGAGCGGCCGGTCACATCATGGGTGATGGCGTAGAAATCCTGCCACATCACCTCGAAGGCGGAAAGCTGGGCCCCCAACGCGCCGCGCGCCAGCGCCAGCAGGCGGTGGACCTGATCGATCCCATCAACAGCGCACAGGAGCGTATTGGAACTGCGCGGCGCGGGGAACAGGCGCAGGACCGCGCGGGTGATGATGCCCAGCGTCCCCTCGCTGCCGATAAACAGGTTGCGCAGGTCATAGCCCGCGTTGTTCTTGATCATCTTGTTCATGTTGCTGATGATCGTGCCATCGGCCAGCACCACCTCCAGCCCCAGCACCTGGTCGCGGGTCATGCCATAGCGCAGGACGCGGTTGCCCCCCGCATTGTTGGCCAGCATGCCGCCGATGGTGCAGGAACCGCGCGAACCGAAATCGACCGCAAAGAAACGATCCGCATCCTGCGCGGCCTGCTGCACCGCCTGCAGGGGCGTGCCCGCCAGCACCGTCACCGTATTGGCGAAAGTGTCGACTTCCTCGACCCCACGCATCTTTTCCAGCGAGAGCGCGATGCTGCCCGCGCTGGGCAAAGCGCCGCCCGCCATGCCGGTCAGCCCGCCCTGCGGCACAACATGCATCCCGCATGCCGAGGCCGCCTGCATCACCGCCGCCACCTGATCGGCATCGCGCGGATAGGCGACCAGCAGCGGAAGATGCTCCACCGCGCGGGGCAGAGTGAAATCGCGCAAATGCCGCCTGCGGTCAAACTCGTCAACCGAATGCGGGATATGGGGAGGCAGGTGTTCGAGAAATTGGACTAACGGATTCACAGGCTCTCCCCACAGGCTTGGGTGGGCCGCCCAAGGGACAGCCCACCGGCCGACATTACATCTTGAACCGGACACCGGCGCGGAAATACCGGCCGATCAGATCATAGGTGGCCGCCGCCGTGCCGATCGTCGTGTTGGTGGTGCCCAAAATGCCCGGCGCGCGGGGCGGGGCGGCGTTGAACATATTGTCCACCGAGGCGAAGACTTCGAAATTGACGCCGCCGCTGCGGACCTTGGCCGTGGCCGACATGTCAAAATAGCTGATCGCGGACACGGTGTTGTTGTTGATATCGGCAGAAGTCCAGGCGGCATCGATCACCCCCTGTCCGATAAAGCGATGACGCAGCGAAAGCGCGAGACTTTCCGAATCATAGCTGACCGAATTGAACCCGCGCAGTTTGACCGGGCCATTGCCCTGCCCCACTTCGCCCAGCAGGCTGTCGACCACGCCATTGTCGATCAGCTTGTGCTCGCCGGTATAGGTCCAGAGGCTGCGCAGCGAGACCATGCCCTTGCCCAGACGGAAGCGATAGCTGGCCTCGACATCGACGCCCGACATCAACTCGGTCTTGTAGTTCAGCGGCTGCACCAGAACCGTGGTCAGCGTGCCCGAACTGTTGCGCACCAACAGGCTGCACATGGCCGGGATCGAACCATCGCGACAACGATCGACCACATATTGCGGCGCGGGCGTGGCAATGGCCCCGTCAATCTTGATGCGGAAATAATCGACCGCAATACTGAACCCGCGCAGGAAGGTCGGCTGATAGACCGCGCCCAGCGTGGTGGTGGAGGCGACTTCGGGCACCAGATTGGTGTTGCCCGACTGGATGCGCAGCACCGAGACATTGCCGTTGGGGCCATCGATCACGGTCTGGCTGGTGGCCGAACCGCCCAGGTAATAGTCGCCAAGGTTGGGCGCGCGGATATCGCGCGATTGCACCCCGCGCAGCTTGAGGCCGCCCGCAATATCCCAGGTCAGGCCCGCCTTCCACGTGGTCACGGTGCCGCTGGTGCTGTAATGGGTGACACGCGCCGCGCCGTTGAAGTCCAACTTGCGGCCGATTGCCGAATCCTTGAGCAAGGGCACCAGCACTTCGGCAAAACCTTCCTTGACGGTGAACCCGCCCGAGGAAGGCTTGTAATTGCCTACCCACCAATTGCCCGTGCCGGGGCCGGTATCGGTGATATTGCGCTGCGATTGGGCGTCGGCGTCGGCCGAATGGCTTTCGCGGCGATATTCCGCGCCCGCGGCCAGCGTGACCGCGCCCGCAGGCAGGTTGAACAGATCGCCGCCCACCGAGGCCGAGGCGACATCCTCGGTCATGCTGATACGCTGGCGCGCGGTACCGACCAGATAGGCACGCTGGGCCGCCGTCACATTCTGTGGCCCGAACACGTTGAAGGGAACGCATCCGTTGGTCGGCGCGCCCAGGCTGGAACGGCAGACGATGCTGCCCAGCGCGAGGCCCGATGAACCCACATTGGCGGGCGTCACCTGCACCGCATCCACCGCCAGCGCAAAGGCCGAACGCAACTGGTCATTGCGCACTTCGTTGAGGATGCGGCTCAATTGATGCTCGTAATAGAGATGCGCGTTCCAGCTGCCGCCCAGCTTGATGTCGGCCCCGACCAGATAGCGGTAGAGCTCGCGCTCATTATGCGGCGCGGCCTCGCCAAGGTCCATGTTGAGGCGGCCCAGCGTAAAGGAACTGACCCCGGCATTGTCCATCGCCGTTGCCGTCGCGGCTGGAAGATAGGCATTGCTGCGCGAAATGGTCAGCGGGCTGCCGTTGGGCACCATGGTGAAATAGGGCACCGAGAGCGAATCCGCGATCGACTTGCCGTAAATGAACTCGCCGAACAGGTTGATATTGTCGGTGACGTCAAACGATCCGCGCAGGAAAGTGCTGAACACCTTGGTCGAGGCCGAGACCTGATTGGCCGCGCCCAGATCGTTGGGCGTACCGTTGATGCTGTGCTGGGTGCCGGAATAGGCCGTGGTCGACAGGCCCGGCGTCCCCAGACCGCTTACGGGCACACCGACCGTGCCGAAATTGAAGGGCGCGGGCACGCTGCCGGGAAGGAACTGGGTTCCGGCCAGCGGGCCGGTCGTGATCAGGCCGCCATAGGTGCCGGTGGGCGAATTGACATGGTCGGCAACCAGCAGCTTGGGCTGGCCATTGCCCGCCGCATAGGCCGGGTTGCTGATCAGCTTGGTGCCGACATACCAGGGGCGCGAATCCACGCGGTCGATGCTGTCCGAACTGCTGTAGGACACGCTGGCCAGAATATGGCCCCGCCCTTCGGCAAAGGCATGGCCACCGGCCAGTTCGGCGCGCAATTCACCGCCATCGCCATAGGTCGAGATGCCCTTCTGGATATTGCCTTTCAGCCCGGAAAAATGCTTGTCGAGAACAAGGTTGACCACGCCCGCGACCGCATCCGAACCCCATGCCGCCGAAGCGCCGCCCGTCACCACATCGACACGCTGAAGCAGCGTGGTGGGCAGGAGGTTGAGGTCGACCGCGCCGGTGGTCGCGCTGCCCACCACGCGGCGGTTGTCGAGCAGCACCAGCGTCCGGCTCAGCCCCAGCCCGCGCAGATTGAGCGAATTCATGCCCTGCGTGCCCCCGCCCACGCCATTGCCCGCCGTGCGCGGCGAGGTCGAACCTGAAAGGGCGGGCAACTGGTTGAGATATTGCGCCACGGTCGGCTGGGGCGCAGCGTTCAGCGCCGTCGCGTCCACCACCGTGGTCGGCGTGGGCGCCTCGAAACCGGCCTTGGCAATGCGTGAACCGGTCACGACGATGGCGGCCTCCACCGCCCCGCTTTCAGCAGGCCCGGCCGCTTCCGCCGCCAGCGCCGGAGCGCCCCCCACCATGGCCGCACCGGCCAGCAACAGTGATTTCCTCAAAAAAACGCGCATAGTCCCCCCTCCCTTTTCCTCGGGATATTCATTTGTTCGATAATGATATTCTGAAACGTCCGGGTCAGTTCGCCGTCGGCCCGCCCTCAGCCACCGCCTTGGCGCATTCAGTGATGATCCCGGCATATTTGGCATAGGCGCCGCGCCCGATCACAAAGGGATTGGCGCCGCGCGGATGGGCCCGCAGATCGTCCATGCGCGTCAAACTGTCATCGACAAACGGATGATTGCTCAGCTCGATATCCGCGCCTGCCTTTGTGGAAATGGCCGCGAAACGTTCCGAGGAGGCGATGTATTTTGCCCGCATCTCGGCATCGCGCGGCACGCCCGTGCCGCCCCACATGGCAAGGAGATGCTTTTGCCCATGGACCGTGACCGGCACCAGCAGCGAAATCGTGCCCGGCGTATGGCCGGGGGTTTCAACGATGCGGATGTCCTGACCGCCCAGCGACAGGACCATGCCGTCGCGCGCGTCCAGATCGCGGGCGGGCGGCGGGCTGAAACGGGCGGGCGGCGCGCCTGCCGGGCGCATCGGCGGTTTGGCCACAAGCCCCCAGTCCGCCGCGCTCATCATCACATGCGTGCCGTATTTTTGGGCGAAATAGCCTGCGGCCCCGAAATGGTCGCCGTGGCCGTGGGTGACGACGATATATTTCACTTCGGCGGGGTTGAGGCCGAATTTCTTCAGCCCCGCCTCGATGACATTCACGCCGTCCTCGCTGGTGTTGAGCGCATCAATCAGGATGATGCCTTCGCGCGTCCTGATTGCATAGGCGCCGACACTGCTCACACCGACATAATAGAAATTGTCGAACAGTTCCGTCGGCTCCGGCACGGCGGCATTGGCAAAGCGCGACATCGCCGGACCGGACAGGCCGCACTGCAGGCTGGCCGTGGTGCGCATATAGGCTTTGCCCGCCAGCGCCATCGCGCGGTCGATATGGACCTGCGCCTCCTTGGGCGTGGCGCGGGCCGCGCCATTACCCTGCGCGATTGCCGCGCCGCCCAGCGCAAGCAGCGCCAGAGCCGAAACCCGCGCAGCCATTCCGATTCTCATAGACCTCTCCATTATGATGTTTTGTTTTATATAACCAGCTATTGCAAAGTTTATATGTATTTTATGCCCGTTATGCAACGGATAAAAGAAGGTCGGTTTTTCTATTTTTATCGTTATTTTATAGTATATTGAATGATTTTCATCGCCGGCTTGCACTCACATTTCCGCAAATCTTCTGGCAAAAACTGTACAATTTTCGTTGACGATATGCGGGCATCACGTCATCCATCGCGCATCGACGGTGGCAAGGCACACCGTCCCATGAAACATAAAGAGCAAGGGAAGAGCAGTGCCGGTCGAGCGCGAAACACACATGGCCCATCCATCGGACCAGAAAGCGGAAGACTGGAACGGCACCCGCGTGCTGGGCGTTACCCTTTCGGCGCTGGCGATCATTTTTGACGGCTTTGACAATCAGGCGCTGGGTCTGGCGGTGGCCGGCATCGCGCGTGAATGGCATATGGCCGCGTCCGCGCTGGCGCCCGCCTCTTTCATGAGCCTGGCCGGGATGACGGTAGGGACCGCGATTGCCGGTGTGCTGGGTGACCGTCTGGGGCGGCGCAAGATGATGATCGCCAGCGTGGCTCTCTTCGGCCTTTTCACGCTGGCCACCGCGCTGGCCACCAATATAGAATCCCTCACCCTGATCCGCTTCCTGACGGGGCTCGGTCTGGGCGGCGCGATGCCCAATGCCACAGCGCTGGCCGCCGAATTCAGCCCGGTGCGCGCGCGGCCCTTTGCCGTTACCGCCACGATCGTATGCGTGCCGCTCGGCGGCGTGCTGGGCGGCATGGTGGCGGCCGACATTCTGCCAACGCATGGCTGGCGCGCGATGTTTCTGGTGGCCGGCTCCATCCCCTGCCTGCTTGCGCTGGCCCTTGCACTGTGGCTGCCTGAGTCGCCCAGTTTTCTGGCCATCAGGGCCGCGAAACAGATGCATGGCGCAGCGATCGCGCCCCGGAAACGCGCCAGTATCGGGCAATTGTTCGCCCCCGCTTTCCTGCGCGACACGGTGGGCCTTTGGGCCGCCTTCTTCCTGTGCCTGATCGCGGTTTACACCACCTTCAGCTGGCTCCCCGCAACACTGGCCAGCGCGGGCTTCGATCAGAAACCCGCCAGTCTTGGCCTGGCCAGCTTCAACTTTGGCGGCGTGGCGGGGGCCTTGCTCGCCGCGTTGGTGATCGGGCGTCTGGGTTCGCGCGTCACGATGACCGGCCTTGCCGCCATCGGCGCGGCCATCGCCACGCTCGCCCTGCTGGCCGGAACCGGTGGCCTGTCGCGCACCGGTTTGCTGATGGTGCTGACGGCGCTCGGTTTTACCGTCAATGGCGTCCAGACGACAATGTTTGCTCTGGCCTCGCATGTTTACCCCTCCGCGATGCGCGCCACCGGGGTGGGCGCGGCGCTGGGCTTTGGCCGCGTGGGCGCCATGGCCAGTTCGCTCGCCGGTTTCTATTTGCTCTCCAGCGGCAGCACGGTGGGCTTTTTCACCCTGCTGGCGCTGGCCATGGCGGGCAGCGCGGTGGCGCTGGCCATCATTGCCCAGCATATCCCTTCGGCAAGGGCCGCGAACCGCTCTGCCCGCCATGCCGAAGCCATGGCATCGCCCCGCCCCTGATCGCTTTCCACCATCTTTCTGCCGCCCGACCAAAAACATCGCGGGCCATCGCGCAGACCGGAGATAACCATGCCGCTTCCCCTGCCCTCGAACATGTTCAAGCAAAGGCTTTCGCAAGGGTCCTGCCAGATCGGCCTGTGGTCGGCCCTTGGCAGCCACATCTGCGCGGAACTCTGCGCCGCCGGGGATTTCGACTGGCTGCTGATCGATGCCGAACATGGCGTCAATGATGTACCCTCGGTCCTGCCCCAGCTTCAGGCGGTTGCGGCCTATCGCACGCAGGCCGTGGTGCGCCTTCCCCATGGCGATGCGGCGCTGATCAAGCGCTATCTCGACATTGGCGCGCAATCGCTGATGATCCCGATGGTGGAAAGCGCGGCGCAGGCGCTGGCGCTGACCCAGGCGGTGGCCTATCCGCCGCAGGGCATACGCGGGATCGCCACCATGACGCGCGCGGCGCGATGGTCGCGCATGCCCGATTACATCGCCCGGGCGCGTGATGAAATCTGCCTCATCGCGCAAATCGAATCCGCAGCCGGGGTGGAAAACATCGATGCCATCGCCGCAACGCCCGGTATCGACGCCCTGCTGATGGGTCCGGCCGACCTTGCCGCCACAATGGGCCTGCCCGGACAGGCCGATCATCCCGCCGTATGGGAGAAGATCTGGCACTGTCTCGACCGCGCAAACGCCGCCGGGAAACCCGCCGGGATCTTTGTGCTGGATGAAACGCGCGCGCGTGAATGTATCGAGCGCGGCTTTGCCTTTGTCGCGGTGGGCGCCGACGCCATCCTGCTCGCGCGCGCGGTCGATGCCCTGCGCGGGCGCTTTGCCTGATTCCAGACAAAAAGGACAGGAATTGAAACACAATCTGATCGGCGGCGCATGGCGCCCCGGCGCCGCCCTGCCCAACATCAACCCTTCGGACACGGGCGACATTATCGGCGATTATGCCTGCGCCTCGCCCGAAGATGTCACGATGGCGATCGAGGCCGCGCAGGCCGCCTTTCCGGCATGGGCCATGCTCGATCCGCAATCGCGCGCAGACATGCTTGAGCGGATCGCGGGCGAAATTCTGGCCAGGCGCGAGGAACTGGCCGGACTGCTCGCGCGCGAGGAAGGCAAGGTCCTGCGCGAAGCGATGGGCGAGGTGACCCGAGCGGGCAACATCTTCCGCTTTTTCGCCGGAGAATGCCTGAGGCAAAGCGGCGAACTGCTGCCCTCGGTGCGTCCCGGCGTTCAGGTCGAGATCACCCGCGAACCGCTGGGCGTGGTGACGCTGATCACGCCATGGAATTTTCCGATGGCGATCCCGGCTTGGAAAATCGCCCCCGCGCTCGCCTTTGGCAATTGCGTGGTGTTCAAACCCGCCGAACTGGTGCCGGGCTGCGCATGGGAACTGGCCGACATTATCCGGCGTGCGGGCGTACCGGCGGGGGTATTCAATCTGGTGCTGGGGAAGGGCGCGCAATTGAGCGACGCGCTGATGGGGCCGGGCGTTCAGGCGGTCAGCTTTACCGGCTCGGCGGGGGTGGGCCAGACAATCCTGCGCAAGGCCGGTGAGCGCGGCATCAAGGTGCAGCTCGAAATGGGCGGCAAGAACGGTCTGGTCGTGCTGGACGATGCCGATCTCGATCTGGCGGTTCAGGTCGCGCTCGACGGCTCGTTCTATTCGACGGGGCAGAGATGCACCGCCTCCTCGCGCCTCATCGTGCAGGAAGGGATCCATGATCGCTTCATCGCCCGGTTGAGCGAGGCGATGCGGGCGCTGACCGTGGGCGATGCGCGCGATCCGGCCACCACCATCGGCCCGGTGGTGGACCAACGACAGCTTGATGTTGACCTGAACTATATCGCCACCGCCCAGGCCGAAGGCGCCCGCCTGATTGCCGGAGGCGCGCGCCTGACGCGGGAGCGCAACGGCTTTTACCTTGCCCCCACGCTGTTTGCCGACACCGTTTCGCCCATGCGGATCAATCAGGAGGAAGTGTTCGGCCCCGTGGCCTCGGTGATCCGCGTCAGGGATTATGACGAGGCGCTGGAGATCTGCAATGATGTCGATGTCGGCCTCTGCGCCGGGATCTGCACACAGTCGCTCAAACATGCCGCGCATTTCAGACGCCATGCCGATGTGGGCATGGTGATGGTCAATCTTCCCACTGCCGGGGTGGATTACCACGTGCCCTTTGGCGGCCGCAAGAAATCGAGTTTCGGCCCGCGCGAACAGGGCCGCTATGCCGCTGAATTCTTTACAACAGTCAAGACCGCCTATGTCCGGGCCGGTTGACCCCGCCTGCATCCGAGACGCCATCGCGCAATTCGGCCGGACGCTGGGGCCTGATGTGCTCGATGCCTGCCGCGCCCTGTTCGGCGCGCAGCAGGAAGCGCTGTCCTGCGCCGTCCCGGCCGCCGCCCGCGATCTGGCCTACGGCCCGCATGAGCGCCACCGGCTGGACCTGTATGGGGCGGCCGGGGACGCGCCAAAGCCGGTACTCCTGTTTGTTCACGGCGGGGCCTTTGTCGGGGGCGACAAGGGCGATCCGTCCGATCCCGCCCGCTGGCACAATGGCGCCGTGGGGCGGATGGCGGCGCGGCGCGGGTGGATCGGCGCTGTAATGAACTATCGTCTGGCGCCCGACCATCCATGGCCTGCGGGCGCGCAGGATGTGGGCGCGGCGGTGGATTTTCTGCGCGCCCATGCGGCCGATCATGGCGGCGATCCGGATCGGATCGTCATCATGGGCACTTCCGCCGGGGCGGCGCATGTAGGGGGCTTTTTGCGGCTGCGCCCGGATCATGCCGATCTGGTGCGCGGCGCCATCCTGTTGTCGGGCCTGTATGGCATCACCCCGCTCGAACCCAAGGACGAGGAATATTACGGGGCGGCCGACAGCGCCTGCGACAAATCACCTCTCGAAGCGCTGGCCTCCACGCCTTTGCCCATGATGATGGCCTGTGCGCAATATGATCCCGCACGCTTTCAGGCCGAGTATCTGGGGCTGCTGCAAAAGCGGCTCACCCGCCATGGCGCGCTGCCATGCAGCATGAGTCTTCCCGGCCACAATCACTATACGATAGCCATGCATCTGGGCACTTCGGATCGAAGGCTGGAGGACAGTATCGCGGAATTTTGCGACAGATTGTTCGCTTAGCCCGGCTTCCTGCCAACGGACGGCTGCTTTCAGCCCTTGCAGCTTCCGTTTATGCCATGGGCCAGCAGTCTGGCGAGAAACCCGGCCAGGCCCTGAATGTCGGCATCGCGGGTTTTCAAGGCGCCGAATAGCGCCTCTGTGCCGGTGGCAAACATGATCGAGACAAGGAGCTTGCGTTCGCTTTCCGACAGGCTCTCCAGAGCGCCCAGACCCGCAATGTCAATTTCAATATCCGCCAGCAAAGCCCTGATCTGCGCCGACCCGAACAATCTCGACCTTATATGATGCTGGTTTCGTTCAAAGAATTCCGCGCCTCCCGGCAAAGACAGCAGCATGTTCATGAAAGCGCCATAGCCCTGGCACAGCATCGTCTCGATATCCTGCGCGCCGGTTCTGGCCGCCGCGATCTCAAGGCGGATGCGCTCGATCAGGCGGGCGACCAGCTTGTCAAACACCGCCTCCTTGGTGCGGTAATAATTGTAGAAACTCCCCGCCGAAACCTCGCTGTCGTTCACAATGTCGCGCACCGTGGCACCATCAAGGCCAAGGGTTGAAAAGACTTTCCACGCCGCCGCCTCGATCTTTTCCATATTCTGCGCGCGGGTCATCTCGCGCTTCTCGGACAGGCTGTAGGGGCCCTTTCTCTGGTTCGGCATCTGGGCACTCTTGGGTTCGACGGCGATTTTGAGGCGCGCTTAGGCCATCAATTGCTGCCCGGCGTCAACAGGAACGATGGTGCCCGTGATATGGCGCGCGGCATCGCTGGCCAGAAAAGCGGCAAGCGCGCCGACATCCTCGATCGACACCAGCGTTCCGGCCGGAGCAGCGGCGGCGGCCCGCTCGAGCAATTCGTCAAAGCGGTCGATCCCGCTGGCCGCGCGCGTGGCAATCGGGCCGGGCGACAGGGCATGGGCGCGGATGCCCTTGGGGCCCAGTTCGGCCGCGACATAGCGGGTCGCGCTTTCCAGAGCCGCCTTGACCGGGCCCATCAGATTATAATGGGCCACCACCCGTTCCGAGCCGTAGAAGGTCACGCACATCAGACAACCTCCATCCGGCATCAGCGGTTCGGCCAGCCGCGCCATGCGCAAAAAGCTGTGGCATGACACGTCCATGGCCATGGCAAAACCTTCCGCCGAGCAATCGACAACCCGGCCCTGCAAATCCGCCCTCGGCGCAAAGGCAATGGAGTGAAGCAGAAAGTCCAGCTTTCCCCAGCGCGCCCTCACCTCATCGAACAGCGCTTCAAGCTGGCCCGGTTCGCGCACATCGCAGGGTGCCAGCCAGTCCATGCCCAACCGCTCGGCCACCGGCTCGACAAAGGGCTTGGCCTTATCGTTCAGATAGGTCGCGGCCAGCGTGGCGCCGCATTGCGCAAAGGCCGCCGCGCATCCTGCGGCAATGCTGTGCTCATTGGCGATCCCGACTACAAGGCCACGCTTGCCCGAAAGATCCACCAACGGTTTCATGCCCTTGCTCCCTGCTGACCATCCAGAATGTTGAAAGTGTGGAATGCAATCATGCGTTCTTCATCGGTGGGGATGACCCGCACCGCGATGCGGCTGTCGGGCCGGGTGATCACGGGGGCATTCGCGGCATTGGCCGCCTCGTCCAGAAGGACGCCCGCCCATGCCATGCGCCCACAGATGGCCGAGCGGATGACAGGATCGTTCTCGCCAATCCCGGCGGTAAAGACGATGCCGTCCAGCCCTTCGAGCGAGCCGATCAGAGCAGCCATATGGCGCGCGACGGTCCAGACGAACAGCTCTATCGCCTCCTTCGCATGAGGGTCCGCGCTGGCATGGAGCACGCGCATATCGCCCGATATGCCGGACACGCCCAGCAGGCCCGACTGGCCATAGAGCAGGGCTTCGACCTGCCGCGCGCTCATCCCCTCCTGAAGCATCAGATGCAGGACAGCGCCGGGGTCCAGCGCGCCGCTGCGCGTGCCCATCATCAGCCCGTCGAGCGCGGTAAAGCCCATGGTCGTGTCGATGCCGGCCCCGTCGCGCATCGCGCAAAGGCTCGCCCCATTACCCAGATGGGCGACGATCACCCTCCTCTTGGCCAATCCGGGATCGATTTCGCCCAGACGCCGGGCGATATATTCATAGGACAGGCCATGAAAGCCGTAGCGCCGAACCCCTTTTTCCGCGAACCGACGCGGCAGGGGCAATCGCGTGGCCACCGCAGGCATGGCATGATGAAACGCGGTATCGAAACAGGCGACCTGAAGGAGATGGGGCGCCATGCGGGCGATCTCGCGGATGGCGGCCAGATTGTGGGGTTGATGCAGCGGCGCGAGCGGAGAGAAGGCCTCCAGCCTGGCGACAAGGGCCGGATCAATTCTTTGCGGCGCGCGGAAAACCCCGCCGCCATGCACCACCCGGTGGCCCACCGCGACAATCTCATGCTCGCGCAGATGATCCTGAGCCCAGCCATAGAGTTCTCCCAGCAGATCCTCGTGAGTCAGCCCCGCCCCGCCGGGCCAGGATTTTTCGAGCAGGACTTCGCCGTCATCCTTGCGGACAAGGATGCGCGGATCGCTGCCGATCCCTTCCAGCTTGCCGCCCGCCGCGTGGCGCGGCCCGTCCTGCTCCAGCGTGTAAAGGCCGAATTTGATGCTCGATGAGCCCGAGTTGAGGCTGATAAGAGCGCTGCTCACAAGGCAGGCCTGAACAGGCCGGGCGCCGCCTTCGTCCCGGCATGGGCCAGCAGCACGGCCACGGCGCAAGAGGCAAGGCGGGTGGTCAGACTGTCGGCCCGGCTGGTCAGGATGATCGGCACCCGCGCGCCCAGCACAATGCCCGCCGCATCCGCCCCGCCCAGAAAGGTCAGTTGCTTGGCCAGCATATTGCCCGCCTCAAGATTGGGGACCACGAGGATTTCCGCCTTGCCCGCGACCGGCGAAACAATGCCCTTTTCCTTGGCCGCGCCTTCGTTGATGGCATTGTCAAAGGCCAGCGGTCCATCGAGCAGCGCCCCGGCAAACTCGCCCCGATCCGCCATCTTGCACAACGCGGCCGCATCGATCGTCGAGGCAATGGCCGGGTTTACCATTTCCACGGCCGAAAGAATGGCAACCTTGGGCTGTTCTATGCCGATCACATGGGCAAGGTCGATCGCGTTGCGGATGATATCGGCCTTCTCGATCAGGCTCGGCGCGATATTGACCGCCGCATCGGTGATCAGCAGGGGCGTGGGATGGCCCGGCACATCCATCAGATAGACATGGCTGATCCGCCTTTCCGTGCGCAATCCGGTTTCGCGCGCGACCACCGCCGCCATCAGTTCATCGGTATGGAGCGACCCCTTCATCAGCAGTCCGGCCTCTCCGGTCCGGACCAGTTCCACCGCCGCTGCTGCGGCCGCATGGCTGTGGGGCGCATCAACGATGCGGAAAGAGGCGATATCGACCCCGGCCTCCTGCGCTGTCGCCCGAATGCGGGCCTCGGGGCCGACCAGAATGGGCACGATCAGTCCGGCCTCCACCGCCTCGGCAACGGCGGTGATGGCCGCCGCGCTGCAGGGATGGGCGATTGCGGTGGTCACCGGATGGGCGGCCTTGGCCGCCGCCATCAACCGGCGATAGGCATCATGGCTCGACAGGCTGACATCGGGCAGGCTGGCACGCGGGCGGCGCACTTTACGGGTGGGCGCCTTGACGCTTGCCACACCGCTGATGACCTCCTCGCCCGCCTGATTGGTGCACAGACAATCGAGCGTGACGATATGGTGCTGCTCGGCCTTGGCGGAAACGGTGAGGCGCGCCGTGATCGTATCCCCCACCGCCACAGGCCGCAAAAAGCGCAGGCTCTGTTCCAGATAGATCGTGCCCGGCCCCGGCAGTTCGGTGCCCAGCACGGCGGAAATCAGCCCGCCCCCCCACATGCCATGCGCGATGACGTGGTGAAACATGTCGCCCTCGGCAAATTCCGGGTCGAGATGGGCGGGATTGACGTCTCCGGACACCAGCGCGAAAAGCTGAATGTCGCGCTGGCTGAGCGTGCGCGACAGGCTGGCGGTATCGCCGATCGCGATCTCGTCAAAGGTGCGGTTCTCGATCATGGCGGGAGTCGTTGTCATCATCACTTCTCCAGAATATAGCTGCCCGGCGCATCGACCAGCGGGGCATAGCCCTTGTCCGGCGCGCCCATCGGCGGTGGAGCGACAGCGGCGCCGGATCTTGCATCAAGCCATTGCCCCCATGCCTCCCACCACGAGCCGGGGTGATCGGAGGCCTGCGCCTGCCACACATCGGGCGCAAGGGCCGGGCCGCAGGCCGGACGCATCAGGAGCTGGTAATGGCGGTGTTTGTGCCCCGGCTCCGAAACGATGCCCGCATTATGGCCGCCATTGGTCAGCGCGAAACATATTTCCGCATCGGTCAGCATGTGGATCTTATGGACCGAACGCCATGGGGCGACATGGTCGGTCTGTGTGCCCACCACGAACATCGGGGCTTTCAGCGCCGACAGGCTGGCCGGCTGATCGCCCGCCACAAAGCGCCCCTCGGCCAGATCATTCCGGAGAAACAATTTGCGCAGATATTCGCTGTGCATGGCAAAGGGCATCCGCGTACCATCGGCATTCCAGACCATCAGGTCGCTGGCCGCGGGCCGCTCACCCATCAGATATTCGTTCAGGATGCGCGACCAGACCAGATCGTTGGAACGCAGCATCTGGAACGCGCCGCCCATCTGCCCGCTGTCGAGATAGCCGCGCTCCCACATCATGCTGTCGAGCAGGTTCAACTGCGCCTCATCAATGAAGAGGCCTAATTCGCCCGGCTCGCTGAATTCGGTTTGCGCGGCCAGCAAGGTCAAGCCGGCCAGTCGCTCGTCGCCATCGCGCGCCATGGCCGCCGCCGCAATGGTCATCAGCGTGCCGCCAAGGCAATAGCCCAGCGCATGGATTTTCGGCGCGCCGGTAATCGCCCCGATCGCGTCCAGCGCGGCCATCGGCCCCAGCAGGCGATAATCCTCCATGGTCAGATCGCGATCCGCGCTGCCGGGATTGTGCCAGGAAATCGCGAAGACCGTATAGCCCTGCCCCACCAGCCAGGCGGTCAGGGAATTGCGGGGGGAGAGGTCGAGAATATAATATTTCATGATCCAGGCCGGTACGATCAGCACCGGCTCGGGCCGGACCGTCGCGGTGGTCGGCTCATACTGGATCAGCTCCATCAGGCGGTTGCGGTAGATTACCTTGCCTTTGGTCGCCGCAATGTCGCGCCCGACCTGCAGTGGCTGCTCGCCCGTCTGCGCCGTGCCGCGGGCAAGCGCTTCGACATCGGCCATCAGCAGCCTTGCGCCCTCGACCAGACACATGCCGCCCGTATCGGCAATCCGCTTTTGCAGCACAGGATTCGTCAGGACGAAATTGCTGGGCGCCAGCATGTCGAGGATCTGGCGCAGGGTGAAAGATGTCACCGCCTCATGGCGAGCGGTGACGCCTGCAATGCCGGTGGTTGCCGCATGCCACCATTGCTGCGTCATTAAAAAGGATTGGGCGATCAGATTATAGGGCGCCGCTTTCCACGCCGGATCGTCAAAGCGGCGATCCTGCGGCAGGGGCTCAATGGCGGGGTGATCGCCATCGGCGCCATGGGCGACATAATCGGCCAAACGCAGGGTTTTGCGCCAAGCCTTGGCCACCAGTTCCAACCGCCGCCCCGGCGATACCGCAAGATGCAGGGCCCAGTCCGAGAGCGCCTGCGCCACGGTAAAGGGCGAGAGCCCGCCCGTGACACCGGCAATGGCGGCGAAGGAGGCCCGATCGAGATTCCGGGCCATCCCTTCGAGCGGATCGGCGGCCTCATGGGCGGATAGGCTGTCGTTCATGGGTGAGCTCCTTCCGGCGCGTTCAGGCCGGTCTGTGATCGATTCATCCCCCAGCCACCGGCAATCGCCCGGTAAAGCTGAACGGTGGCGCTGCCTTGCGCCAACTTGGTCTGTTCCACCTTGTCGGCATCCGCAAAGGCGTCGAGCTGTGCCTGCAGCACATCGCCCAAGGCCATACGCCCCGCACGATAGAAGGCCTGCGCCTGATCGACGCGGCGGGCGGACAGGTCGCGTGCCTGCTCCAGGCCGCGCAAACGGGCATCAAGCCCGGTGCGCAAGGCATAGGCGGTCTCGACCTCTTCAAGCGCCAGCAGGATGGCGCGATCCTGTCCCGCCAGCGCCGCCTCCAGTTCGCCATGGCCTGCCGCGATCCGCCCGCGCAGCAATCCGCCGGTGAAGATGGGGACGCTGGCCTTGACGCCAACCAGACCAAGCGGGCCGCCAAAACCGGGCAGGCCCGACAAGGCGATATGGCCATCCTGTCCCATGAAACTGATCCCGAAACGCGGCATCAGATCCGCCTTCAGACTTTTCAGCCGGGCGGCCCGCGCGGCAACAATCAGCATTCGGGCGCGCACATCGGGGCGGCGCTCCAGAATGGCCGAGGGGAATTGACCGGAGGGCGGCGGCGGCACGCGCATATTCGCATTTGTCGCCTCTGCAGGCGGTGTTTCGGGCAAGTCTCCGGCCAGCACGGCAAGCCGCCTGCGCCGCGCGTCGATCAGCGACAGGAGGGGTGGTCGACCCGCCTCCAGCGAGGCCAGCGCCGCCTGCGCCTTGGTCACATCCAGCGCCTTGGCCTGTCCCATCCTTTGCCGGGCGGAGAGATAATCGGCCAAAACCCGCGCCGATGCGATGCTTTGATCGAGGATGGCCAGACGGCGACGCAGCCCCTGCCACTGCTGATAGTTTTCAACCACATCGCCGATCACGGTCAGCGCAACGCCATGGGCCAGCCATTGCGCGCTGTCGGCAAGGGCCCTGGCGGCTTCGGCATCGGCGTGGCGACCGCCGAACACGTCCGGCTCCCATTGCGCGCCAAGCCCGACAAGATAGCCCGCGCCCGTGTTCCCTTCGGAAAAAGGCGCAAGGAGCGAGCCAAGAGCGCCATCGGCCGCGGTATCGGCCAGCGTTCCCCACGCCGCGCCATTGGCCGCCACGGTGGGATAGAGCGCCGCCTCCGAAACGGACACGAGCGCCCTTGCCGCCCTGACATGGGCCTGCGCCACGCGGATATCGGCATTGGCGACGAGCGCCTTTTCGACCAGCGCGTTCAAGGCAGGATCGCCCCAAAGGGTCCACCACCGGTCGGGGGCGCCCGCCGATGGCAGACCGGCCTCGGGCGCGACGAGGCGCGCGGGCGGGGAAACCGTCGCCTGAGGCGAGGCCAGAGGAGGCGACGAGGCGCAAGCCGCCAGACCAAGCGCCGGCCCCGCCGCCAGCAACGCGCGCAGGGTCATCTTTGGGCCTTTATGCATGATTTTCGCCTTCATCCCTGACGCTCCAGCATCGAGCGGAAGCGCTGCACCGCAAGGGCAACAAACAGCACGCCCCAGCCGCAGATCATGGCCAGTTCGGGCCATACGGTGGCGGTTTGCGCGCCGCGATAAAGCACCGCCTGCGAAAGGCTGACAAATTGGGTGGTGGGCAGCAGCCTTGCCACGATCTGGATGGCGGGCGGCATGCTCTCAAGCGGCGTGGCGGCCCCGGACAGCAGATAGGCGATGGCATAGACCGGGACAGCAAACAGGCCGAATTGCGGCATGCTGGGCGCCAGCGTCGCCATCCACATGCCCAGCGACGTCACCGAAAAGAGATAGAGCACCATCGCGCCCGCAAAGAGCGCCAGAGAACCCGCCAGCGGCACGGCCAGAGCCCCATGCACCACAAACCACAGGGACGCGATCGAGGCCAGAAAGATGACCAGACCATTGGCCAGAATCTTGGAAAAAGCGATTTCACTGGCCCGGACGGGCATGACCAGCAGATGTTCGATCGTACCATGCTCGCGCTCGCGGATGACCGCTGCGCCGACAAGGATGATCGAGAGGACCGTCACATTCGTCACGATCTGCATCACCGAACTGTACCAGGCCGATTGCGAATTGGGGTTGAAGAAGATCTGGCTGGTCACCGTGACGGGCAGAGCCGCCAGCAGGCCGCGCGCGTGGAGGAAATCGAGCGTCTCGGCGGCAAAGATCCGCTGGAAATCGACAGCCCCCAGCCCGGCCTGCGTCATGGCGGTGGCATCGACCAGAATCTGAACCGCCGGGCTGCGCCGGGCCAGCACATCGGCCTGAAAGCGCGGCGGGATCTCGATCACGAAAATATAGCGGCCCCCGTCCATCGCGGCGGAGACATCCCCGCGCGCGATGTCCACCGGCGGCTTGAAATAGGGCGGCCGCACAGCATCGCGCAGGCGCCGCGACAGTTCGCTGTGATCATCGTCCACGATCGCCACCGAGGCATTGGACACCTCGGCCTTGAGCCCGGTGGCGACGAGCTGGATGGCGATGGTAAAGGCAAAGACAATCAGCGCCATCAGCGTCACATCCTTGAGAACGCTGCGCAGTTCCTTGACGCCGAGCAACCAGACATTGATCAGCCAGCGGCTCATACCTCCTGCTTTCCGAGCATGAGCCGCGAGGCCATGATGACGATGAGGGCAAACAGCCCCAGCGCCAGATAGGCTGCGCCGAAGCTGGCCGGACCAAGGCCCTTGGTGAAGGTGCCCAGACTGATGATCTGAAACCACGAGGAAGGAAAGATGACGCCGATCCAATAGCTGCCGTCGAGGAGCGTCGAGACCGGATAGAGCAGGCCCGAAAAATTCACGGAAGGGATGAGGCAGATCAGCGCGGTGGCGAAAATCGCGGCCACCTGGGTGCGAACGAAGGTCGAGATCATCATGCCAAGACCGGTGGACGCCAGCACGAACAGCAGCGCGCCCATCGTCAGCGCCGACAGGGACCCCTTGAGCGGCACACCCAGAACGGTCACGATGAGGGCCACAAGCGTGCCATAGCTGACCATGGCCAGAGCGACATAGGGCACCTGCTTGCCGATCAGGAACGCCCCGGCCCCGGCGGGCGAAGCATAGAGGTTGATGATCGAGCCGATCTCTTTTTCACGAACGATGCCAAGCGCGGTCAGCATCGCGGGGATCAGGATCATTGTCAGCATCAGCACGCCCGGCGTGATCGCATAGATGCTGCGAAAATCCTGATTGTAGATGAAACGGGGTTCGATCGAGGCGGGCATCGCGAGAGCGGTGGAAGTCACCCCCAACCTGTCGAGCGAATAGGCCAGAATGATCGCATCGGCATAGCCCTGGATGTTCGCGGCCAGAAAGGGGCTGGCGCCATCAATGAAAACCCCCACATCCGGCTTTCGCCCCGCGGCCAGATCGCGCCCAAAGGCAGGCGGAATATCCAGCACCATCTGGACGCTGCCCTCGCGCAGTCGCCCATGCGCGTCTTCCTCGCTGGCGATGGGGCGGGTTTCCACGAAATAGCGCGACCCCTCAAAGCGGCGGATCAGATCGCGGCTGGTCGCACTCTGATCATGGTCGAGCACCGCCATGCGGATGTTCTGCACGTCAAAGGAAATGCTGAAGGCGCAAATGCACAGCAGGATGATCGGTCCCGCCAGCGCAAAGCCCATGCGGATGCGGTCGCGCGCCAGTTCGATCGCCTCGCGCCGGGAAAAGGCCCAGGCAAAGCCCAGCCAACCGGCCAATCCGCCCTGTCTGTTGTCGGCCTCGTCCGGCTTGCGCCCTGCCGGTTCCGAGGTCGCAGCCGTCGCCGCTTCGGCCGAATTATCCTCCAGCACCGCAATGAACGCGTCCTCCAGACGCTGCGCATGGTATTGGCGCGTCAGTTCGGCCGGCGTTCCCACTGCCAGCACCCGCCCGCGATCCATTAGCGAAATCCGGTCGCACCGCTCGGCCTCGTTCATGAAATGGGTCGAGACAAAGATGGTCACGCCATCATCGCGCGAAAGGCGCAGCAAATGACCCCAGAACATGTCGCGGGCCGCAGGATCGACGCCCGAGGTCGGCTCGTCAAGGATAAGGATTTCAGGCTTGTGCAGACAGGCCGCCGCCAGTTGCAGCCGCTGGCGTATCCCCAGCGGCAATGCGGCAGGCAGGGCGCGGGCATGATCGAGCAGCGCATATTGCGCCATCACCTCATTCACCAACGCCCCCGCCTCGCCCTGCGGCACGCGATAGAGGCGGGCGTGCAGGGCCAGATTCTGCTCGACGGTCAATTCTTCATAGAGCGAAAAGGCCTGCGACATATAGCCGACACGCATCCGCGTCTGCATGTCTCCGGCGGTGATCGGGCGCCCGAACAGGGTTGCGGTCCCGCTGCTCGCATCAAGCAGTCCGGTCAGCATCTTCATGGTCGTCGTCTTGCCGCAGCCGTTCGAGCCGAGAAAGCCGAAGATCTCGCCCCGGCCGATCCGAAAGCTGACGTCATCGACCGCCACGAAATCGCCGAAGCGGCGCACCAGATGCTGCGCTTCTATCGCGGGCGCCTCTCCCTTGTCCTGCCATGGCGCGACATTGAGCAATTCGCCCGCAGGCCGCTTCGCTTCGGGCAGCAGGCTGATATAGGCCTGCTCCAGCGTTGCGGCCCCGGTTTGCGCCAGAATATCGTGCGTCGGCCCCTGCGCGATGATGCGCCCTTCGTCCATCGCCACCAGATGATCGAAACGCTCGGCCTCTTCCATATAGGCGGTCGAGACCAGCACGGTCAGTTCGGGCCGCTCGGCCCGCATGGCATCGACCAGTTCCCAGAATTGTCGCCGCGACAGGGGATCGACGCCCGTTGTCGGCTCGTCCAGAATCAGCAGGTCCGGATCGTGAACCAGCGCGCAGCATAGGCCCAGCTTCTGCTTCATCCCGCCCGAAAGCTTGCCTGCGGGCCGGTCGGGAAAAGGCGCAAGCCCCGTCGCCTCAAGCAGGCGCTTCATATGCGCGCGCCGTTCGGCCCCGCCCAGACCGAACAGGCGGCCGAAAAAGTCGATATTCTCGGCCACGGACAGCGTGGGGTAGAGATTGCGCCCCAGCCCCTGCGGCATATAGGCCACGCGGGACAGGAAAGCGGAGCGGTCGCCCCGCCGCGCAAGATCGAAGCCGAGCACGCCGACCTTGCCCTGCTGAACGCGCTTCACCCCGGAAATCAGCCCCAGCAGCGTGGATTTGCCCACCCCGTCGGGCCCGACAAAGGCCACCGCCCCGCCGCGCGGCAATTGCAGGCTGACATTGGCGAGGGACTGAACCGGGCCATAATGATGGGAAACATCCTCAAGGATGATGGCCATTGCGCCCATTCCCGCCGTCCCGGTCATCGCCTCGCTCACCGCCCGGCTGTTCCCCGATCAGGCCCCAAATCAGGCCATGGCTTGCCGGGATCTGTGCGGACAAAGCCATCGGCGGTCATCCCGGCCTTCAGCACGCCCGCAAACCGCCGCGCCACCTCCACAGGTATCTGCAGCTTCACCCGATAGGAGAGGTTGTCGCGCTCATTGGCGGTTTCGACGTATTTGGGTGTGAACTGCGCCTCGGGCGAGACAAAGCCGACGCGGGCGGACAAGGCGCGGGTAAAACCCTGCGGCAGGATGCGCGCCTCATCCCCGATCCGAATGCGCGAAACAACGGCAGAAGGCACGAAGATAGTCAGATAGACATCCTCCGGGTTGATGATCGACAAAAGCTTGCCGCCGGGCGCCATCATCGTGCCCGGCTCGGCAATGCGATATTCCACCCGGCCCGGGCCCGGCGAGCGGATATGCAGATCGGCACGGATGGCCGAAACCAGCCGGATCTGGGCATCGGCCTGAGCAATCGCGCCGCGCGCCTCGCCTATGGCGCCGCTTGCCGCCTCAAGGCCGCCTGTCTCGCCCGCCAGCGCCAGATTGCGCTGTTTCAGCTCCACATCGGACACCATATCGCGCGCATGAAGACCGGCGGTTTCCGACCAGTTGAGCTGGGCGAGTTCGGCCTGACTGCGATGCGCCGCCTGTTCGCCCTGTGCGCGGGCAAGGCCGCCCAAGGCCCTTTCGCGCGAGGCTCTGGCCGCATCAAGCTGGGCCAGCACATCACTTTCGTCCTGTTCGGCCAGAATCTGGCCCGCCTGAACCACATCGCCTTCGCGAACCGTCAAGGAGGCCAGCCGTCCCGGATATTTCACCGCGATATCGGTCCGGGTCATCTCGATCCGGCCATTGCTGCGCAAGACCCATTCCGGAAGCTCGGCACGGCGCATGAAATGATGCCATGCCCAATAGCCCCCCGCCGCCAGCGCCAGCAGGACCGCCCCGGCAAGAATACGGCGAAGCCTCATCTGCCGCCCCTGCGGCTGCGGACTGTCAACGGGAAAGCGTCAGCACACTGCATCACCATCGGGCTCCTGAGCCGGAAGGAAAGTGAAAGGCCCCTGCGGCCTGCCGGAATGTTCTGATTTTTTGAATTACGGCGCACCATTGCCGACGCACACAAAGCCGACTCCGGGTCAACCGCCTCTCGCAAGACCTGATTAACAAAAAATTGAACGGTATGTCAAGTTTTCCATGTATCGGATCCCAAAGGTTTGTTTGCCGTGCTTAACGGCATTCACGGCCTTTTATGGCCATCCGCATCGCCGGACATTGAGAAGCATCAATACGCGCCCGCAAAGGTTTGGATCGCAGGATCAGAGCCAATCACGCCATGGCGACCCAGCGGATCCATGCAGATGCAAAAAGGGGTTCGCACCGGACGCACCGATGCGAACCCCATGCATTTCCCCCAATGCCTTGGCTCAAGCCTTACGCGGCCTTAAGCAACCCTTCGCGCGCCGCCCGCAGAGCATCGGCTCCGGTGCCGGCATCGGCCTGCGCCATGATCGCGGCAAAGCGTTCCAGAGAGCGCTCGAACGTATCGCCATAGCCCTTGATCAGGCGCTGGGCGCGGATGATCTCTGTGGCGAGCGCAAGATCCGTTTCGGCGGCCTTTTGCGCGCGGTCCAGCCATGCCTCGATCCGGCCCTGTTCCTGGGCATAGCGCAAGGTGCTGCGCCGCCAGCCCCGCCCCATCGCCACCAGACGCAGCGCGATGAACCAGCGCAACGAAGTCGTCTCGACATGCCGTCCCTTTGACAGCGCCCGGTCCAGCCATGCCGAACCCATCACCCGCCGACCCAGCCAGCCCGGCAGGCTCTCGGCCACTTCCTGAAGGCGCGGATGCATGAATTCGGTGACGGTCAGGACTTGCCCATCCTTCACCTTGACCTCGTCGCGCACGCGTTCAAACCGGGCGGCGCGCACTTTCAGATCGGCCACGCGGATCGTGTCCTCATAGGCCATCCACAGCGCCAGATGGCGCGCGGCCTCCTGCGTCAAGTCGAAAGGCGCGCGGTCCATGGCGGCGATCCGTTCGAGGCGATCCAGATAGAGCGCCGCATAATCGCCGTCCTGATAATCCATCAGCTTGGCCAGCCCGTGCAGGGCATTGGCCAGCGCCGCATCGGGCAACCCCGCCCGCGCCCGCGCGGCCAGCACCTTGCCCATCGTGGTGGTCGGCGTGGGGATCTCGGGGGCCGCCTCCTGCGGCATGGCGATCTCGCCCTGCGCGCGAGCGAAACCTTCAGCAAACCCGGCAAGGTTGCTTTTGACCGCCTTGCCGCTGTGATGGATCGCGGCTTCAAAGGCTTCACGCGGGAAAGGCAGCGCTCCGCTGCCCGCCAGCGCGCCGAACATGATCGCGCTGATCACGCTATGGGTGCGCTCGGTGGCGGCCTCCATGTCGAAACCGATGAAGCGGGCCGAGCGTTCGCGGGCAGCCGCAAGGATCTTCTCGCCATTGCCGCGCCCGTCGCCTGCCACCTGCTTTTCGGAAATGGCATAGATGCGGTGGGTCGACCCGATCAGCGTGGTCTTGCCCGCCGTGGAGAACCCGCGCAGCACCGCGCGGCCCGTTTCCATCAGTTCGGAGGCGACCACCACATCGACATCGCCCGGCATCGGCATTTGCGCCATGATCGGCATACGCCCATCGGCCCCTGCCCCACCTTTATCAGGGCGCGCCAATTCGACATAATAAACGGTCGAGCCCGTCCGCTGCGCCACGCCCGGCACCGACGTGCCCTGCGCCAGCCAGCCCGCCTCACGCGCGACATACTGGATCCATTCGGCCAGCACCCCGCCGCCCTGTCCGCCCAGCGCCAGAATGGCAATGGCGATACGGTTTTTCTGGGTCATCCTGCCAGTCCTTTAAAACGCGCGGGCCATGCGGGCGCGATTATCGCGCGCCTGCATCCAGCCGACGATCCGCGCACGCCAGCCCTGCCGGAACTTTTCCCAGCCCGTGGGATTGCTGACGATCCGCGCGCGGTAAAAACTGGGGCACAGGATCGCGGCATGGGCATTTTCGCCGCACAGACCGCAACCGACGCAACTGTTTTCGACATGCGTCACCGGATCCTGGCGCAGGGGGTCCGGGTTCGACTTGATGGTCAGCGAGGGGCAGCCCGACAGGCGGATGCAGGCGTGATCGCCGGTGCAGGTGTCACTGTCGACGCCGAAACGTTCACGCACCACGCGCCCGCCATTGGCCAGCACCTTGCCCTGTTCACGCTTCACCCGGCGCTGTTTGTTGAGCATGCATTCCGATTGGGCAACGATAACTTTCGGCCCTTTTTCCGAACTGGTCATCGCCTCGCGCAGCAGGTCGCGCATTTTCGCCACGTCATAGGTCCGCTCGACCAGCCGCACCCATTTCGCACCCACGCCCTGCACCGCCTTGGCGATGGGGTTTTTGGTCACGCGGACCGGGTTGTCGGCGCGGCTGGAAAGGATATCCTGCCCCCCTGTCGCCGCCGAATAGCCATTGTCGATGATCAGGGTGACGGTGTCATCCTTGTTGAACACCGCATTGCCGATGCCGCTGGTCAATCCATTGTGCCAGAAACCGCCATCGCCCATCACGGCAATCGCGCGCTTGTCCTTGGGCTTGAAGGCCGAGGCGCCCGCCGCGCCCAATCCATACCCCATCGTCGTATTGCCAATGTCAAACGGCGGCAGGATCGAGAACAGGTGGCAGCCGATATCCGCCGACACATGGGTCGGACCCAGTTCCTTCTCCACCAGCTTCATCGCGGCAAACACCGGACGCTCCGGGCATCCGGTGCAGAAACCGGCGGGGCGCTGGGGGATTTCCATCGCCACGTCGCGCGGCAGGGGATCGGGCTTGGCCTCCGCCGGGGCGAGATGCGGGGCATGGGCGCGCAGGAATTTGCCCAGACCATCGCGAATTACAGCGGCCGAATATTCGCCCGAGCGCGGCAGCATGTCCTTGCCGACAATCCGGGTTTGCAGATCGGCGCGGCGGATCAGCGTGTTCAGCTCATGCTCGATAAATTCAGGCTGGCCTTCCTCGACCACCAGCACAGCCTGTTTCCCAGCGCAGAAGGCCGAAACCTCCTCGGGGATCAGCGGATAGGCAACGTTGAGGCAATAGACCGCGATCCTGCTGCTGCCATAGGCATCGGCCAGATCCAGCAATTCCATCGCGCGATTGAGGTTATTGTACAGGCCGCCCTGAACGATGATGCCGATTTCCGGCGTGTCGCTGTCCTGCCCAAACCATTCGTTCAGCTTGTTGTCGCGGACATAGGCAATGCCGGCGGGCCAGCGCTGCTCGATCTTTTCAACCTCATGCTGGAAATTGGCCGGGGGCAGCACGATGCGCTGGAGATCGCGAATCGGGGCTGATGCGGCCTCGCCCACGGTCATGGCCGGGCGGACATTATCCTTGGCGATAAAGCTGCCGGTCATATGGCACGAACGCACCCGCAATTGCAGCATGACCGGCGTGTTCGAGGCTTCGGACAGGCGGAAACCCTGCTCCACCGCATCCACCATGCTGGTCAGGTTCGGGCGCGGGTCGATCAGCCACATCTGGCTCTTCATGGCAAAGGCATGGGTGCGCTCCTGCATGATTGAGGAGCCTTCGCCATAATCCTCGCCCACGATGATGAGCGCGCCGCCCTTCACCCCGCCCGAGGCCACATTGGACAAAGCATCGGAGGCGACATTGGTGCCCACCACCGATTTCCAGGTGACGGCCCCGCGCAGGGGATAATTGACGCTGGCCGCCAGCATGGCCGCCGCCGTCGCTTCCGAAGCGCTGGCCTCGAAATGCACGCCAAGGCTGGCGAGCAGATCATTGGCATCGGCAAACACATCCATCAGATGGCTGATGGGCGAGCCCTGATAGCCGCCGACATAGGCGACGCCCGATTGCAGCAGGCCCTTGGTGACGGCCAGAATGCCCTCGCCGGTGAAGACTTCCCCTTCCCCGGCGGTCAGCTTCTTGACTTCGGATTTGAACGAACGCTCGGCCATGTCGGATCAGCCTTCGACCAGCGCCAGCACGCGCAGGGGGCTGCCCGAACCGTCACGGATTTTGAGCGGGGCGGCGATCACGATGGCGCCCGTCGCGGGCAGTTGATCGAGGTTTTCAAGGCATTGCAGCCCATATTTGCCCGCGCCGTGGAACAGAGTATGCGCCGGATAGGCCGGGGTCAGCGCGAAGGCCTGCCCGGCATCGGTGCCGATGGTTTCCACGCCAAAACCGATCACATCCCGCGCGATCAGCGCCTCAACCGCGGCCGTCGACGGCCCCGGCGTATGCGGCCCGTCCGCTGCGCGGTTGGTATAGGCATCGACGTCGCGCTTTGACCAATCGGTGCGCAGCAGCACCCAGGACCCGGCGGGAATCGGGCCATGTTGCGATTCCCAGCGCTCAATGTGCTCCACCGTCAGCAGGAAATCGGCATCGGCGGCGCATTCCGCCGAAAAATCCAGCACCACGGCGGGCGCGATCAGCGGCTGAACCGGCAGACGGTCGACCGTGTTGTCGGCCAGATCCTTGCCCGTCACCCAATGCACCGGCGCGTCGAAATGGGTGCCCGTATGCTCGCCCACGGTAAAATTGTTCCAGTGCCATGCCACGCCGCGATCATCATAGCGCGAAATCTCCTGACGCGAGAAAGCCGCCGTTTGCCCGAAGGGGTCGGGCAGAACCAGCAGCGGCGTATCTTCCGAAAGCGTCTGGGTGAGATCGACAACCCGCACCGCGCCCGAGGCAAGGGATTGAGCAAGCATGTTGAGTGTGGACATAAAGGCTCCCACAGAGGATGTAGCGCGAAGGCTATCGGATAAACTTGCAGATGCAAGTATTAATTGCAGGGTATGAAGGAAAACGCAGATGAGCGAGGATTTACGCAGGCTTGGCGATCCCGGATCCGAGGAATTCCGGGTCGAGGCCTATCCCTTCTATCTGCTGAACCGCGCGGCGAGCCGGTACAATGTGGTCATCGAATCGCAATTGCGGCCGATCGGCATCGACATTCCCACATGGCGCGTGCTGATGATCCTGGGCGAACATGAGCCTTTGCCCATCGCGCAGGTTGCCAAATCGGCGGTCATCAACATTTCAACGATGATGCGCATTGTCGAACGCATGACCAAGGCCGGATTGATCACCACCCAGCCCAGCGAAACCGACGGTCGCGTCACCGAATTGCTGTTGAGCGATCTGGGGCGCGAGAAACTGGTGGCCGCGCGCGAGGCGACCTCGCCGGTCTATCACAAGGTCATTCGGGGAATCAGCGCGAGCGAATTTGCCCAATTGCTCGATTTGCTGGGGCGTCTGCACGACAATCTGGAGTAAGCGCGGGGGCAACCGAATCAACTTGCACATGCAACCAATATGTTTTAAACCTAAAGCATATTTGGAGGTGTATGATGCGTGTTGCCTGTCTGGGCGGCGGTCCCGCCGGTCTTTATTTTGCCATTTCGATGAAATTGCGCGATCCCTCGCACCAGATTGACGTTTTCGAACGCAATCGCGCGGGCGACACATTCGGCTGGGGCGTGGTCTTTTCCGATCAGACGGTCGAGAACCTGACAGCCAATGATCCCGTCAGTGCGGCCATCATCGCGGATAATTTCGCCCATTGGGACGATATCACCGTGGCGATGGGCGATGCCGAGATCACCTCATCGGGGCATGGCTTTATCGGCATCGGGCGCAAACGCCTGCTGCAAATCCTGACGGCGCGGGCGCTGGAGCTGGGCGTCCGGGTGCATTTCGAAAGCGAATTTTCCGCTGATCTGTCGACCTATGGCGATTATGACCTGATCGTGGCGGCCGATGGCATCAACAGCGCGATCCGCACGCAAAACGAGGACAAATTCGGCGTCGATATTCAAACCCGCCGCAACAAGTTCTGCTGGCTGGGCACGACGCGCCTGTTCGACGCCTTCGCCTTCCTGTTCGAAAAGACCGAGCATGGCTGGGTCTGGGCCCATGCCTATAAGTTCGACGCCACCCATTCGACCTTCATCGTCGAATGCTCGCCCGAAACTTGGGAAGGGCTGGGCCTCGACAAGATGGAGCAGAACGAGAGCATCGCCTTTTGTGAAAAGCTGTTTGCCCGCCATCTCGACGGCCATGCGCTCATCACCAATGCGGGCCATTTGCGCGGCTCGGCGGCATGGATCAATTTCCGCCGCATCCTGTGCGAGAAATGGTCCTTCGACAATGTCGTGCTGCTGGGCGATGCGGCCCATACCGCGCATTTCTCGATCGGTTCGGGCACGAAACTGGCGCTGGAGGATGCCATCAAGCTGGCGCAGGTGCTCAGCCGTCCCGGCATGGCCGATCCGGCCAATCTGCGCGAGGCTCTGGCCGAATATGAGGCCGAGCGCCATGTCGAGGTGCTTAAAATCCAGAACAGCGCGCGCAATTCGACCGATTGGTTCGAGACGCTCGACCGCTATCTCGATTTCGACCTGCCGCAATTTGCCTATTCGCTGATGACCCGTTCGCAGCGCGTGGCCCATGAAAACCTGCGCCTGCGCGACAAGGCATGGCTGGAAAGCCTCGAACGCTGGTTCTGGGCGGGCAATGAGGGGCGCAACACCCCGGTCCAGCCGATGTTCACGCCCTTTGCCCTGCGCGATCTGACGCTGGCCAATCGCGTGGTGGTGCCCCCGATGCTGACCTACAGCGCGGAACCGGACGGCCATGCGACCATGTTCCACGAGGTGCATTACGGCGCCCGCGCGCTGGGCGGGGCTGGCCTTGTCATCACCGAAATGCTGGCCGTCTCGCCCGAGGGGCGCGCCACCTCGGCCTGCCCCGGCCTATGGGAGGATGGCCAGATCGACCGCTGGCGCGCGATCAACGCCTTTGCCCATCAGCACACCGCCACCAAGACCTGCGCCCAACTGGGCCATGCGGGCGCGCGGGCCTCGTGCCGTCCGGGGCATGAAGGCTATGACGTGCCGCTCGCCGATCCCTGGCCGATCCTTTCAGCCAGCGCGCAGCCATGGCGCGAGGGCGGCCTGACGCCCGCCGCCCTGAGCGAGGCCGACATGGAGCGCATCCTTGCCGACTTCACCGCCGCCGCGCGCCGCGCCGATGCCGCCGGTTTTGACATGATCGAGCTTCAGGCGGGGCATGGCTTCCTGCTCTCCAGCTTTATCACCCCGGTGATGAACAAGCGCGAAGACGCGTATGGCGGTTCGCTGGAAAACCGCCTGCGCTTCCCGCTGCGCGTGGCCGCCGCCGTCCGCGCAACATGGCCCGCGGGCAAGCCGATGGCGGTGCGCATCTCGGCCAACGACTGGGTGGGCGCGGCGGGCGTGACCCCTGCCGAGGCTGTGGCCATTGCCGAAGCCTTCAAGGCCGTGGGCGTGGACATCATCGACGTATCGGCGGGGGAAACCGCACCGCGCGCCCGCCCCACCTACGGCCGCATGTTCCAGACCCCCTTTGCCGACCAAATCCGCAACGAGGCCCATATGCCTACCATGGCCGTGGGCAACATCACCCAGCCCGATCAGATCAACTCGATCCTGATGGCGGGCCGCGCCGATCTGGTGGCGGTGGGGCGGCCCCATCTGGTCGATCCGTCATGGACCTTGCGCGCGGCGGCGCAGGCGGGCGAGGAAGGGCAATTCGTCCCCGCCCCCTATGCCCTTGGCCAGGCGCAGGCGCGGCAACTAGCCGGGCAGGCCCGCGATACCGCAGCCCGCGCGTAAGGAGACGACGAATGCCTTTCAACCTGACCCTGCCGGTGCGTTTTGCCGATGTCGATCCGGCCGGGATCGTCTTTTACCCGCGCTATTTCGAAATGCTCAACGCGCTGGTCGAGGACTGGTTCGCCTCCTTGGGTTTCCCCTTCAAGCTGATCCATATGGAAGGCAAAATGGGCGTGCCCACGGTCCGGCTGGAGGTGGATTTCATCGCGCCCAGCGAGTTGGGCGAGAGCCTCGACCTGTCGCTGGAGATCACGAAGCTGGGCAAGAGCAGTTGCCAGTTGGCGATCAGTTTTGCCTGCGAAGGACAGGTCCGTTTGAAGGCATTGGTGGTGCTGGTCTGCATGGATCTGGGCGCGCGGCAATCGATGCCCTGGCCCGAAACCTTGCGCGATGGGATGCAGGCCTATCTCGTCTGAACGGACTTGCCGCCCGGCTCCATGCCACCTAAACGCGACAGGACGGCTCGCCCCCACCGGGCGGGCCGTTTGCCATGATGAGGGTTTGATGGACGACGGAGCGGAAAGGCGGCTGGAGCTGCGGGTGTGGATCCGCCTGCTCGATTGCGCCAAGCTGGTGGAAAAACAGCTGCGTCGCAATTTTCAGGAACAGTTCGACACCACCCTGCCCCGGTTTGATGTGCTGGCGGCGCTGGATCGCGCGCCCGACGGGCTGACCATGGGCGAGATTTCGCGCGCGCTGCTGGTGTCCAACGGCAATGTGACCTCGATCGTGCGGCAATTGAGCGAACAGGGCCTGATCGATTCCCGCCCCGACCCCAATGACCGCCGCGCCGCGATTGTCAGCATGACCGGGGCGGGCCGCGCCTATTTCAAGACGCTGGCCGATGCGCACAGCCGCTGGGTGCATGAGGCGCTGTCCTGCTTTCCCGGCGACCATCAGGCGCAACTGCTCGCCCTGCTCGATCAGCTCAAGACATCGATCCGCGCGCAATAAAAAAGGGGGCCGTCTGCACGGCCCTCCAGTCGGGAGAGGAAATCTTTGCCTCAGCCCGCCACGACCGGATGGCGCAGCGTGCCTATGCCTTCGACCGTGGCCACGATGATGTCGCCCGGCCAGACCCATTCCTGCGGGTCCATGCCCGCGCCAACGCCGGCGGGCGTGCCCGTGGCGATGATGTCGCCCGGCTCCAGCGTGATGCCCTGCGAAATGTCGGCCACCAGTTCATCGACCTTGAAAAGCATATAGGCGGTATTGCTGCGCTGCTTTTCCACGCCATTGACGGTCAGCCACAGGTCGAGCGTCTGGGGATCGGGGATTTCATCGGCGGTGACAACGCAAGGGCCCATGGGCGCAAACGTGTCCTGGCCCTTGGAGTAAATCCACTGGCCCGCACGGCGGCAATCGCGCGCGCTCATGTCGATGCAGACGGTATAGCCGAACACATAGTTCAGCGCCTTGTCGCGCGAGACGCCCTTGGCCCGCGTGCCGATGATCGCGGCCAGTTCGACCTCCCAGTCAAGCTGCTGGGTGATGGCGGCATTATGGACGATGGCGTCATCCGGGCCGATCACGGACGTCGGCGGCTTGGAGAAGATCACCGGCTGACGCGGCAATTCGGGCGAGGTGTCGAGCGACTTGGCGCTTTCGGCCACGTGTTCGGTGTAATTCAGGCCAATACCGAAGATGTTCTTGCGCGGGCGCGGGATCGGGGCCAGCAATTTGACATTGGCGACGGGTTGGGCGGTGCCGATGGGAAAAACGCCCTCGGCCTCGTTAATCAGCTTGCTGGTGATCGCCACGGCCTGCGGGCCAAGGTCGATGAATTCCAGCATGGTCGAGGGCAGCGGCACGCCGCATTCCTCGCCGAACATTTCCAGATCGAGGACCAGATCCCCGACCAGAGCGCCAAGGCGCGCTTCGGCCTCGACGTGAGAACGATAGGTAACAAGACGCATCAGCTATTCCTTGAGGTGTCAGGAGAGGAATTCAGGCGAGAACGGGCTGGTGGCCGTGGTTTTCGCCAAAGGCTTCTTCGCGATAGATGCCCAAAGAGCGCATCACCGGCAGATCGTTGAAGGTGAACAGGCAGGCGTCATCCGTGTCGGACAGATTGACATGTTCATGCCAGCACCAGCTTGGCACGACGAAAATGTCGCGCTCCTGCCAATCGAAGCGCTGGCCATTGATGATCGAATAGCCGCGCCCCTTGGCGCATTGATAGACGAAGCTGCCGGTGTGGCGGTGGGCCTTGGTGTGCTGGCCTGCGCGCAGCATCTGCATCGAGGCGCCGATGGTCGGCATCACCGGCCCGCCCGTATGCGGGTTCACATATTCCATCAGCAGCCCGTCATAGGGCGAGCCTTCCGACACGGCGGCATAGCGCAGCAGCGCCTCATAGGTCGGCCCCCATTCATATTTGAGCAGCGGCGAATAGGGCCTGGCCCATTGCACCCCGGCGGCGCGCAGCGCCGAGCCCGCCCACATGCCCAGCGAGTCATTGACCGGGAAGGAAATCGCCTGCTGAAGCTCGGGGTGGACCTCGTAAAAATTGGCGTCCAGCGCGTTCATCAGCGGAATATCCAGCCCGTCCTGCCAAATGCAGACCGTGCCATCCTCCGACACGCCATGCTCATGCCAGGTGCCATTGGGGGTCAGCACAAAGTCATTGGCGCCCAGCGTCATCTTGTGCCCGTCGACATTGGTGAAGGCGCCGCTGCCCTCCATGATGAAGCGCAGCGCCGAGGCCGAATGGCGGTGGCTCGACGCGCATTCGCCCGGCCCCATCACTTGCAGGCCGGAATAGAGCCAGCCCACGGCCGCCACCACATCGGCCCGTCCCGGATTTTCCAGATAGACCACGCGCCGTCCCGCCTGCTCGGGCGTCACCAGTTCGAGCGAGCGCAGCACGTCCTCGCGCAGGTCCTTGTACCGCCACAGATAGGGCACCGAAGTCGAGGCCGGTTCCCACGGCTCGATCTTGTTGGCCACCGTCCACAGCGCTCCTGTACCAAGCGATTGCAATCGCTGATAATAGGCGACAAGCTCGGGCGTATCGGCAACATTGGCGCGACCGATGATCTCTTCGCGGTACTGGTCATATGTGCTGGCCATGGGCAGGCTCCTGAAGGACGTTGGGCTGCGTGATAGTATAGGTTTAAAATATCTTGGCGAAACTGTCAAATGCAAGTAAATTACCTTTCAGCCTCTCTCCGGCTTTCCCCTCTCACTCGTGCAAAAGCTGAGGAAAATCATGACGCAAGCCTTCACCGCCGCTGTCGTTCAGGCCGCATCCCTGCCCACCGACTCGATGGGCGCCGCCGCCAAGGCCGCAGGGCTGATCGCGCAGGCCAGCGCGAAAGGCGCGAAGATCATCGTGTTTCCCGAGGCATTCCTGGGCGGCTATCCCAAGGGCGCGTCCTTCGGCACGCCGGTGGGCATGCGCAAGCCCCAGGGACGCGAGGATTTCCGCGCCTATCATGAGGCCGCCATCGACCTGAACGGCCCCGAAGTGGCCACGATTGCCGAGGCCACCGCCGCCACCGGCGCCTTTGTCGTGATGGGCGTGATCGAGCGCGATGGGGCCACGGTCTATTGCACCGCGCTGTTCTTCGATGGTGAAAAGGGCCTGATTGCCAAGCACCGCAAGCTGATGCCGACCGGCGCGGAGCGGTTGATCTGGGGCTTTGGCGATGGTTCGACCATGCCGGTCATCGACACGCCACTGGGGCGGATCGGGGCTGTGATCTGCTGGGAAAACTATATGCCGATGCTGCGCATGGCGATGTATGACCAAGGCGTCACGCTCTATTGCGCCCCCACCGCCGATGACCGCGACGGCTGGGCCAGCACGATGCGCCATATCGCGCTGGAGGGCCGCTGCTTCGTGCTTTCGGCCTGTCAGCATATCACGCGCGGGGCCTATCCGGCGGACTATGACTGCGCGCTGGGCGACGATCCGGAAACGGTGCTGATGCGCGGCGGGTCGATGATCGTCGATCCGCTGGGCAATGTGCTGGCCGGGCCGGATTATGCGGGCGAAACGATCCTGTATGCGCAGATCGATCCGGCCGAAGTGATCCGTGGCAAATATGATTTCGACGTGGCCGGTCATTACGCCCGCCCGGATGTGTTTCAGTTGAAGGTCGATGTCGCCCCCAAGCGCCCCGTCGCCCGCATCGGAGACGAAGGCTGATGGAGTTCGACTTTTCGCAAGTGGCCGGGCCAGACCGTTATAAGCTGATGGCCGCCTCGATCACCCCGCGCCCCATCGCGTGGATCACATCGCAATCGGCACAGGGCGCGCGCAATGCCGCGCCCTACAGCTTCTTTGCGATGATGAGCGCCGAGCCGCCGCTCCTCGCCATCGGGCTGATGCGCCGCCCGGACGGCACCTATAAGGACAGCGCGGCCAATATATTGGAAACGGGCGAATTTGTCGTCAACCTTGTGGCCGAGCATGATGCGGAGGCCATGAACCTGACCTGCATCGACGCCCCGCCGTGCGAGGATGAAATCGCACTGGCGAGCATCGAAACCGCGCCCTCCACCGCCATCGCCCCGCCCCGCATCGCCACCGCTCCGGTCAGCATGGAATGCCGCCTGTATAACAGTATGGACGCAGGCCAATCGACCATCGTGCTGGGCGAAGTGTTGCGCTTTCACATTCAGGACCGGTTTGTCGATGCGCAGAAATTGCATGTCGATACGCTGGCGATGAATCTCATCGCGCGTATGCATGGCGCAGGCTGGTACACGCGCAGCACCGATCTGTTGCAGATGGCCCGCCCCAGTTGGGCGGATCGCTGAAACGCGAAAGGGCGGCGGCATGAACCCATGCCGCCGCCCGATCAACCCGCCATCAACCCTTGATAAAGGCCAGAATATCGCGGTTCAGCACATCGGCATGGGTGGTCAACATGCCGTGGGGATAGCCGGGATAGATCTTGAGCGTGTTGTTGCGGATCAGCTTGGCCTGCAAATGGGCCGATGCGGCCACCGGCACGATCTGGTCATCATCGCCATGCTGGATCAGCACCGGCACGCTGATCGCCTTCAGATCCTCGGTCTGGTCGGTTTCGGAAAAGGCCTTGATGCTGTCATACTGGGCCTTGGCGCCGCCCATCATGCCCTGGCGCCACCAATTCTGACGGATCGCCTCATTCACGCTCTGGCCCGGGCGGTTGAAGCCGTAAAAGGGCACCGGCACATTCCAGAAGAAATCCGCCCGGTTGTCCACCAGCGCCTTGCGGAAGCCGTCGAACACCGACATCGGCAAGCCACCCGGATAGGCCGCGGTCTTGAGCATGATCGGCGGCACCGCGCCCACCAGCACCGCCTTGGCCACGCGCCCTTCGCCATAGCGGGCCACATAGGCCGCCACCACGCCGCCGCCGGTCGAATGGCCGATATGCACCGCATCATGCAGGTCCAGATGGCGTACCAGAACGGCGGTGTCGCGGGCATAGGTGTCCATGTCATTGCCGTCCATCGTCTGGCTGGAGCGGCCATGGCCGCGCCGGTCAAAAGCGATCACGCGAAAGCCCTGTTCGAGGAAGAACATCATCTGCGCATCCCAATCGTCCGCCGTCAGCGGCCAGCCATGGTGAAAGACGATGGGCTGTCCGGTGCCCCAGTCCTTGTAATAGAGCCGCGCGCCATCGGGCGTGGTCACATAGCCATCGCCAACGCGCGCGCTGTTGGCCGCCTTGGTCGGGACAGCGGCCAGCGTGGGGGTCTGGCTGACCAGCGCGGCGGTGCCGGCCACGGCGCCGACGGTGGTGAGCAGATGACGGCGGGAAAGATCCTGAGCAGCTTGGGTCATGATACACCTCGGGGGAAGGAAGATGGAAAGGGAATGACGGGGAAAGTGACAGGTATGGCTCGCCCTCGCTTGGCGATCCGCATGCGATTTTGGATAATTCGGAGATATTCAGGCCGTGTTTCCGGCCAGTGGGGCGGGGCCGAAACCCCGCCCTGATCCGGCATCAGGCCGCGTCGACCAGAACGATCTCGCTGTCCTCGATGGCCGTGACGCGCAGCACTTCGACATCGCTGATCGCCACGCCGTCGCGGGCCTTGATCGTCTGGTCCTCAATCCGCACCGCGCCAATGGCGGGCACCAGATAGGCCTTGCGGTTTCCGCCCAGCGGATATTCCGCAGTTTCACCGGCCTTCAAAGTGGCGCCCACCACGCGGGCATTGGTGCGGATCGGCAGAGCGTCAGCGTCTTCGGCATAGCCGCTGGCCAGCGTTACGAAATGGCCCGAACGTTCGCCCTTGGGGAAAGGCTTGGCGCCCCATTGCGGCGCATCGCCCTGATGGGTGGGGATGATCCAGATCTGGAAGATCCTGGTCGTGATATCCTCAAGGTTATATTCCGAATGGCGGATGCCGGTGCCTGCGCTCATCACCTGGACGTCGCCGGCCTCGGTGCGGCCCTTGTTGCCCAGATTGTCCTGATGGGTGATCGCGCCTTCGCGGACATAGGTGATGATTTCCATGTCGCGGTGGGGGTGCGGCGGAAAACCGGTGCCGGGCGCAATCGTGTCATCGTTCCACACGCGCAGGTTGCCCCAGTGGACGCGGGCCGGATCGTGATATTCGGCAAAGGAAAAGTGGTGGTGCGCGTCCAGCCAGCCATGGTTGGCCGCGCCAAGGGTTTCAAAGGGACGATGTTCGATCATGGGTTATCTCCTGTGGGGCGTATCGGGGGAGCGCCCTTGCTGAAAACCGATTTAGCCCTTGCGACCTGTTCTGATCAGAGGGATAAAATGATCGGTAACGTTCGAGAAAATGGAAAAGCGAGATTCGCGCATGAACAATCCGGGCACGCCGACCTTTGACCAGTTGCGCATTTTCCTCACCATCGTGGACACCGGCAGCTTTGCCGCCGCCGCGCGCAAGCTCAACCGCGCGGTCTCGGTTATCTCCTATGGCATCGCCAATCTGGAGGCGCAGCTTGGCCTGACCCTGTTCGACCGCGAGGGCACGCGCAAACCGACACTGACCGTGGCCGGGCGGGCGCTGCTCTCCGAGGCGCGCGGGGTGGCGCAGGGCATCGACGCCCTGCGCGCCAAGGTCAAAGGGCTGCTCGACGGGCTGGAGGCCGAGGTCGATCTGGCGGTGGACGTGATGCTGCCCACGGACCGGCTGGGGCGCATCCTGCGGGCCTTTCGCGCGCAATTTCCCACCGTGCAATTGCGCCTGCATGTCGAGGCGCTGGGCGCGATCACGGCGCTGGTGCTGGACGGCAAGGCGGTGATCGGCCTGTCGGGCCCGCTGTTCGCCGGGGTCGAGGGGCTGGAAAGCGTCAATGCCGGATCGGTGCCCATGGTGCCGGTGGCCGCGCCCGATCATCCGCTGGCGCAGATGGACCCGATCCCCCCCGGCGCTGGGCGTGATTATATCCAGCTCGTGCTGACCGACCGTTCGCGCTTTACCGAGGGGCAGGATTTCTCGGTGCTGTCGCCGCGCACATGGCGTCTGGCCGATCTTGGCGCCAAACATGCGCTGCTGCGCGAAGGGATCGGGTGGGGCAACATGCCCCTGCCGATGATCGAGGACGATCTGACCACCGGCACGCTCAGCCGCCTAGTGATGCCCGATCATCCGGGCGGCACCTATCGCTTTGCCGGGATCTGGCGGCGCGACACACCCCCCGGTCCGGCGGCGGCCTGGCTGATCGAACAATTTGTAAATACGGCCGAAAACGGGGCGGACGATTTGCCCGATATCTGACGCAAGCCTCTTTTGGGGGGAATTTCCTCCCCCGGATCGGGCTTGGCGCGCGGGCGCCCTGTGCCATGTTGGGCATCGACAGCAAGCACAGGATCCGGCGAAAATGACCCCGACATTGGCCCGCACACCGCCTCTTGCCGAAATCGCCCGCATCCCCGAACTGATCGAGGGCGCGCGGCGGTTTCTGGACGAAGACGTGCATATGGCCCGCCATTATCTGGAGCGGATTTCGGCGCTTTTCGCGCCTGCCCCTTCCGGCCCGATCTATCTGGCCGAAAGGCCCGCCCCGCCCCCTGCCCCGGTCAAGGGCGGGCTGGCGGCATGGCAGATGCAAAAGGTGCTGGCCTATGTCGAAAGCCATCTGGACAAGACGCTTTCGACCGAGGAACTGGCCGGAGTGACGCGGCTGTCCACCGGCCATTTCTGCCGCGCGTTCAAGGCCAGCATGGGCGAAACGCCCCATGGCTTCATCATGCGCCAGCGGATCCGCCGCGCCCAGATCCTGATGGTGCAAAGCCGCGAAACGCTCTCGCAGATCGCCATTGCCTGCGGTCTGACCGATCAGGCCCATCTGACCCGCCTGTTCCGCCGCACCACCGGCACCACGCCGATGCAATGGCGCCGCCACTGGCAGGGCGAGATCTGAAACCGGAGCGGAGATCCTCGATGCCCCCGATACCGCCGCGCCCGCTGGGCCAATACCGGCATGTGCGCTTTGTCGCCGCCCAGATCGCGATTGAGGCCCCGGTCGATCTGCTGATCGTGGGAATGCAGGAAAAGGATGGAGGGCGCAGCGGGGCCGAACAGGTCGACCGCGCGCTGCACGGCACGCTGGGGCGGCTGCGCGCGGGCGGGATCTTTACCGGCATGGCGGGCGAGGAACTGACGCTCTGGGCGCCGCCCGCGCCGATCGGGGCGCGCTCGCTGATGCTGATCGGGCTGGGCGCTGGTCTGGCGGGCGATCCGTTGCGGATCGGGCGGCTGACCCGCCAGGCGATGCGCAGCACGCTTTGCACCCATGCGCGCAAGGTGGCCTGTCTGCTCGGCTGGAACGGGCTGGATATTGCCGAGGAGGGAATCGAGGAGATTGCGGCGGCGATGATGCGCGGCGCGCTTCTGGCGCTGGACGGGCTGGAAACCCCGCCCCGCCCCATCGAATGGATTTTCGACATTCGCAACGGTCAGGCCCAGCGCACCGCCGCCGCGCTGGAAAATGCTCTGGCAACATGGCATTCCCCGGAATGAGGCGCATCGCGCCATTGTTGCAAGCAGGATCACCAGGGTTAACGGCCAGACCATGCCATTCCATGCTCCAGACGGGCTTTACGCCCCGCGCGCCGCGCGTCCGCCGATCTCGGTGATGCTGGTGGATGATCACCTGCTGCTGCGCGAAGGCGTGCGCGCGGTGATCGGCACCCAGCCCGACATCACCATCGCGGGCGAGGCCGAGGATGGCGCGCAGGCCATCGCGCTCTATGAGCGGCTGCGGCCCGATGTGGTGCTGATGGACCTGCAGATGCCCGACATGTCTGGGGTGGAGGCCATCGAGGCGATTCGCCGCGGCGATCCGGGCGCGCGCATCATCGTGCTGACCACCTTTTCGGGCGACGGGCGCGCGATCAAGGCCCTGCGCGCGGGCGCCATGGGCTATCTGCTCAAGGCCAGCCTGCGCAAGGAACTGCTCGATGCGATTCGTTCGGTGTTCAACGGCGGCAAGCATCTGGACGCGCAGGTGGCGACCGCCATTGCGCTGCATGTGCTGGACGATGATCTGACCGAGCGCGAACTGGCGGTGCTGACACTGGCGGCGGCGGGCAATTCGAACAAGCAGATCGCCGCGCGCATCGGCCTGTCGGAGGAGACCGTCAAAGGCCATATGAAACAGGCCTTTGCCAAGCTGGGCGCGGCCGACCGCACCCATGCGGTGACCATTGCGGCCAAGCGGGGCCTGATCGAAATCTGAGGCCGCGCGGCGTCATCCAGCGCCCAATCACGTCAAGCCTGTGCAAGACGCAAACCGGCGGCTGCCCCTAGTCTGCGCCGCGTTCGACCTTGCATGCCTTTGTGGCGGCAGGGCCGTTCATTCGAAAAAATCGAACAAACCGTCCGATCTTATCTCACTTACCTGAATTCATCGACCGGCATAACTTGCCCTCACAGCAACGATGCTGGCCCAACAAAGGATCCCCCGATGACCATCACCGCCACCCCGACCCCCGGCAAGAGCCTGATTTCGCCCAAGGATCACACGCTGGTCCTGATCGACTTCCAATCGCAGATGGCCTTTGCCACCAAGTCCATCGCCACCGAAGTGCTGCGCAGCAATGCCGCGCTGGTCGCCAATGCCGCCGCCTCGTTTGGCGTCTCCACCATCCTGACCACGGTGGCCGAAAAGAGCTTTTCCGGCCCGATGTTCAACGAAATCACCGATGCCTTTCCCGGCCAGCCGCTGCTCGACCGCACCAGCATGAACACCTGGGAAGACGCCGCCGTGATTGAGGAAGTGAACCGCATCGGCAAGGAGCGCATCATCTTTGCAGGGCTTTGGACCAGCGTCTGCATCGTCGGTCCGGTGGCATCGGCCATCGATCAGGGTTTTGACGTCTATTTCATCGCCGACGCCTGCGGCGACATTTCGGCCGAGGCCCATGAACGCGCCGTCCAGCGCATGATCCAGCTTGGCGCCAAGCCGATGACCTCGCTGCAATATATGCTTGAGCTTCAGCGCGACTGGGCGCGGGCCGAAACCTATGACAGCACCACCGGCATCGCCCGCCAGTGGGGCGGCGCCTATGGCCTGGGCATCACCTATGCCAAGACGATGTTCGGCGCGTCCGAAGGCGGACACTAAGCCGACCGGGACCGGCCTGCGGCGCACTCCGCCCAATCCCCCCAAGACGCAGGCCGGTCCCGACTTTTCCTCCTTGGTTCAGGAGCTCCCCCGATGAAACTTTATCTCCTCTCGCTGGGCGCCGGATTGCTGGTGGGCGTGATCTACAGCCTGCTGGGCGTGCGTTCGCCAGCGCCGCCGATCATCGCGCTGGTGGGCCTGCTGGGCATTCTGGCCGGCGAACAACTGGTGCCGATTGCCCGCCGCGCGATTCAGGGACAGGATGTCGCCTGTTATATCCGCGGCAATTGCGCCGATCATGTGCTGGGCCAATTGCCCGGAAACCCTGACAAAAACTAATCCCTTTCCCCCAACCGGAGCCTTCCCCCATGGCCGACCTGATCATCACCAACGCCAAGGTTTCCACCCTTGACCGCGAAAACCCCGAGGCCGAAGCCATCGCCATCCGCGACGGCAAATTCCTGGCCGTGGGCAGCGAAAAGGATGTGCGCGCCGCCGTCCTGCCCGATGCGCAGGTGATCGATGCGGGCCGCCGCCGCGTGATCCCCGGCCTGATCGACAGCCATATGCACATCATCCGGGGCGGGCTGAATTTCAACATGGAGCTGCGCTGGGACGGCGTGCCCTCGCTCTCGGAAGCGATGGCGATGCTGAAAGCTCAGGTTGACCGCACCCCCGCCCCGCAATGGGTGCGCGTGGTGGGCGGTTTCACCGAGCACCAGTTTGCCGAAAAGCGCCTGCCCACGCTGGCCGAGCTGAACGCCGTGGCGCCCGATACGCCGGTGTTCATCCTGCACCTCTATGACCGCGCGCTGCTCAATGCCGCCGCGCTGCGGGTGGTGGGCTATACCAAGGACACGCCCAACCCTCCAGGCGGCGAGATTGTCCGCGACAGCATGGGCAACCCCACCGGGCTCTTGCTGGCCCAGCCCAATGCGACGATCCTCTATTCGACGCTGGCCAAGGGGCCGAAGCTGCCGCAGGAGTACCAGCTCAACTCCACCCGCCATTTCATGCGTGATGTCAATGCCTTGGGCGTAACGGGCGTGATCGACGCGGGCGGCGGGTCGCAGAATTATCCCGACGATTACGAAATCATCGAAAAGCTGCATCAGGACGACCAACTGACCGTCCGCATCAGCTATAACCTCTTCACGCAAAAGCCGAAAGAGGAACTGGCCGATTTCTCCGGCTGGGTGAAACAGGTGACGCCGGGCCAAGGCGATGACACCTATCGCCATAATGGTGCGGGCGAAATGCTGGTCTATTCCGCCGCCGATTTTGAAGATTTCCGCGCGCCCCGCCCCGACATGCCCCCCAGCATGGAGGGCGACCTTGAACCCGTCATTCGCCTCTTGGCCGAACACCGCTGGCCATGGCGCCTGCACGCCACCTATGACCAGACGATCAGCCGCGCGCTCGATGTCTATGAAAAGGTGAACCGCGATATTCCGCTGACCGGCATCAACTGGTTCTTTGACCATGCCGAAACCATCAGCGACCGCAACATTGACCGCATCGCGGCCCTTGGCGGCGGCATCGCGGTCCAGCACCGCATGGCGTTTCAGGGCGAATATTTCGTCGAGCAATATGGCGCAAAAGCCGCCGAACGCACGCCTCCGATCAACAAGATGATCGCGGCCGGCATCCCGGTGGGCGCCGGCACCGACGCCACCCGCGTCGCCAGCTATAATCCGTGGGTCTCGCTGTCATGGCTGGTCACGGGGCGCACGTTGGGCGGATTGCGGCTCTATCCTTCGGCCAACCGCGTTTCGCGCGACAAGGCTCTGGCCATGTGGACCCATGAAAACACGTGGTTTTCCAATGAAGTGGGCAAGAAGGGCCAGATCAAGGCGGGCCAACTGGCCGATCTTGCCATCCTGTCCGACGATTATTTCACCGTGCCCGAACATGAAATCGTCCATATCCGCTCTGTCCTGACCCTGCTGGGCGGCAAGGTGGTGCATGGCGAGGGTAAATATGAGCCGCTGGCCCCCGCCCTGCCCCGCGCGATGCCCGACTGGTCGCCGGTCGCCACCTTTGGCGGATACCACAAGACCCGCGAGGCCCGCGCGAAACTGGCATCGGCCTGCGCCTGTCATTCCTCCTGCGCGGTCCATGGCCATGACCATGCCGCCGCCCTTGGCGCCAGCGTTCCGGCCGGTGATCCCCAAAGCTTCTGGGGTGCACTGGGCTGCGGCTGCTGGGCCGTCTGATCCTCTTCCCCCTTTTTTCAATGGAGTCCCCCGCCATGAAATCTCTCGCTTTTACCATCGCTCTCGTTCTGGCCGCCCCCGCCGCCGCAAAACCTGTCACCACCCCGGACGTCGGCGTCGCCCCGCAATATGACACCACCCATGTCTATGTGCCCGAAGGCGATTTTGACCGCTTCGTCGCCAGTTTCTCGGCCACTTTCGGCGGCACTACCAGCAAGCAGGGCACCTTTCAGGTCACCCCCACCCCCAGCCTCACCAAATCGCAACTCGTGCTGACGCCTGCGGGCACGGTGTCGGTGTTCGGTTTTAAAACGCCGATCCCCTATCCCTTTGGCGATGAGCGCACCGGCTATCTGGTGACCGATATGGACAAGGCCGTGGTGGCCGCGCGGCGTCATGGCGCGATCCGCCGCCTCAATGATTTTCCCGATCCCATCGGCCGCGATGTCGTCATCCAATGGCCGGGCGGGGTGAACATGCAGCTTTATTGGCACACCGCCACGCCGCATTATGCGCCGCTGTCCACCATCCCGGAAAACCGCATCTATCTGACCGCCGATGCGGCCGATGCTTTCCTCAAAAGCTGGGGCGGCTATGCCCATGCAAGCATCACGGCAGACGACCGCAAGGCCCCCGGCGCCGAAGTGGGCCAGACCGGCAAGACCATCCGCCGCGTTTCCCTCACCAGCAACTATGGCAAGATGGTGGTCTTTGTCTCGGACGGCCAACTCCCCTGGCCCTATGGCCGCGACATGACCGGCTATCAAGTCGCGGATCTCGCCGCCACGCTGGACAAGGCCAAGGCCAATGGCGCCGAACTGCTGGTCGCCCCCTACACCGTCGGCGCGCGCCAGAGCGCGATTGTCCGCTTCCCCGGCGGCTATATCGCCGAAGTGCATCAGGGCGCCTGAGCCATGGATACGCGCCCAGACTTCACCCACCGCGACCCCGCCATGATCGACGCCATTCTGGAATGGCCGATGACATGGACCATCGCCCGCCTCGCGCTGGTGGGGCCTTATCTGCTGGGTGGGATCGTCAAATTGAGCGACCTTCCCGCCGCCGCCGCCGAACAGGCCCATTTCGGGCTGAACCCGCCCGCGCTCTGGGCCGCGATCACGATTGCGGTCGAACTGATCGGGCCGCTGCTGGTGCTTTCGGGGCGGCTGGTGTGGCTGGGGGCGGGGATGCTGGGCGTTTTCACGCTGCTGGCGGCCTGCGTGGCCAATGCCTTCTGGGCGATGCCCGCCGGGCAGGACCGCTTTATGGCCACCAATGCCTTTTTCGAACATATCGGCCTGATCGGCGGCTTCGTGCTGGTCGCGCTGGTTTCGGAAAGAGCGCAGCGCCGTGACGGAACAGGCCAGGATCGGACTGACCGTGCGTAAACTTGCCTGCCTCGCGCTGCCTTGCGCCTTGCTGGGCGCCTGCCCCGCCTCGGCCCAACAGGCGCGTGAGGCATGGCAGGCCCCCACCCTGTCCATCACCCGCTATGACGAGGACTGGTCCGATCTGGCCGATGCCGAAAAGCGCGCCCATCATTGGACCGGACCTTTCAAATACGTTCCGATCACCGATGACGTCTGGCTCTCGACCGGCGCCGAACTGCGCCTGCGCAGCGAAAGCCTGAGCGGCAATCAATGGGGCAGCGCGCCCGACCAGACCTATCTGTGGGCGCGCGCCCTGCCCTATGCCGACCTGCATGCGGGCAAGTTTCGCGCCTTCGTGCAACCCATGGCCACATTCGCCACCGGCGTCGAACCCGCGGCCAGCCCCACCGACCAAAGCCGCCTCGATCTGCTTCAGGCCTTTGCCGAGGCCGATCTTGGCCCCGTCACCCTGCGCGGCGGGCGGCAGATGGTCTCGCTGGGCACGGAACGGTTGATCGGCACGCGCTATGGCCCCAACACGCCGCTGGCCTTTGACGGGGCGCGGGCGGTGGTGCGCATCGGCGCGGCCTCGGTCAGCCTGCTGGCGCTGCATCCGGTGCAGGCGGGCCTGCGCGATTTCGACGACCATACCTCGGCCACCAAGGGCCTGTGGGGCGCCTATGCGGTGCTGCCGGGCTGGGATATCTATTATCTGGCCTATCGCAACCGCACCGCCCGTTTCGGCGGGATCACGGGCCATGAACTGCGCCATTCCATCGGTTTGCGCAGCCATGGCACGCGCGGCCAACTGCACTGGAATGTCGAGGGCGTCGCGCAATTCGGCCAATTCGCGGGCCAGAACATAGGTGCATGGACGCTGGGCACCGAGGTCGGCCTTGCCCTGCCCCATGCCATGGACGCCACCATGCGCGTCAACATCATCAGCGGCGACGGCAAGGCCGGAGACGGCCATCTGGGCACGTTCAACGCGCTGTTTCCCAAGGGCAAATATTTCGGCGAACTGTCCCCCGTCGGCCCGGCCAACATCGTCAACCTAAATCCGCGTTTCAGCGCGCAGATCGCCCCCAAGGTCTCGGCCAGCCTGGCCGCCATGGCCTTCTGGCGCTATTCGCGCGGCGATGGCGTCTATGACATTCCGGGCAATATGATCCGCAGCGCCGGTGCGGGCCACTCCCGCTTCATAGGCGGCGGCGGCGAGGCTGTCGTGGCTTGGCAGGCGACCGCCGAACTGGAATTGTCCTCCTCTTTCTCGGTGTTTGCACCCGGCGCCTTCCTGCGCGAAACGGGATCGACGCGCACCACCACCATGCTGGGCCTTCAGGCCAATTTCCGCTTCTAAGGAACCCCCGCCATGATGCGATCCTCTTCCTCTCCGCTGCCCGGCCTGCTCCTGATGCTTTCGGCCACGACGGGCCTTGTCGATGCCGTCTCGGTGCTGGGGCTGGGCAAGGTGTTTACGGCCAATATGACCGGCAATATCGTCTTTCTGGGCTTTGCCGCCGTGGGCACGCCCGGTTTTGCCATCAAGCCCTATCTGGTGGCGCTGCTCACCTTTCTGATCGGCGCGCTGGTGGCCGGGCGGATCGGCCAGTCTCTGGGCAGGCGCCCGCTGCGCCAATGGCTGCTGGCCGCCGCCGGGATCGAGGGCGCGCTGCTGGCGCTGGCGGCGATCTGCGCGCTGGCATCGGCGCCCTGGATCGACGCGATCATCGCGCTCACCGCGCTGGCCATGGGCTTTCGCAATGCTACGATCCGGATGCTCAAAGTGCCCGATCTGACCACCACGGTGCTCACCCTGACGCTGACCGGAATTGCCGCCGATTCCCCGCTGGCGGGCGGCACCGGCCCCAATCTGCCCCGCCGCATCGCCGCTGTGGCCAGCATCTTTGCAGGCGCTGCCGTCGGCGCGCTGATGGTCACGCACTGGGGGCTTGCCTTGCCTCTCGCGCTGGCTGCGGGCATGGTGGTGCTGGGCACGATGCTGTGCGTGGCCCATCCCGCCGCCGCCCTTGTTCACAATCCCTGACAATCCCCCATTCCCGAAAGGCGAAATCATGCCCGCCTCCACTTCTGCCCCCACTCCCGCTGACGTCCGCCACAATCCCGCGCAGAACCGCTTTGAATTGCCGATCGAGGGCGATGTGCTGGCCATCTGTGTCTATCGCCGCGACGAAGAAGGGCGCTATGTCCTGCTCCACACCGAGGTTCCCGATGAATATGCCGGACAGGGTCTGGCCTCGACGCTGGCCAAGGGCCTGTTCGCCATGGCTCGCGCGCAGGGTTTCTCGCTGGTCCTGCGCTGCCCCTATATGGCGGCATGGTATGCGCGCCACCCTGACTATGCCGATGTCGTCGCGGGCTAAACGCGGGTGAAGGCATGGGTGCTGTTTCTGGCCGCGCTGGCGGCCCCGTCGGCTCCGGCGCTCTCTGTCCCGGCGCAGGCTGAGGCCCGGATTGACCCGGCCCCGCCCGGCTATGCCCTGCGCGCATGGGGGCCGGAAAGCGGCGCCCCCACCGATATACGCACCATCGCGCAAACGCCCGACGGCTTCCTGTGGCTGGGCACGGGCAACGGCCTCTATCGCTTTGACGGGCTGAGCTTTGAAAGGATCGAGCCGGTCGCCTATGAGCGCCGCCGGTCCGCCACGATCCTGACCATGGCGGTGGCGTCCGATGGCGCGCTGTGGATGGGGCGCGATTATGGCGGCGTGTCGGTCTGGCGCAACGGGCGGCTGGAAGATCTGCCGCGCGACCAGCAGGTCAAAGGCGCGGTGCAGGCCATCACCGCCGGGCCGCAGGGCGATGTCTGGATCGCCACGATCGGCGGGCTGGGGCCGCAACTGCATCTCTTCCGCCATGGCCGCTGGTCGCTGATCTCGCCCGAAACCGGGCTGCAGGACGAAAGCATCGACCATCTGATGGTGGCGCGCGACGGCACGCTATGGATCGCGCAGGGCGCATCGGTCTCGCGCATCGCGCCGGGCGGATCGCGGCCCGCCCTGGTGCTGCGCCACCCGGCCTATCCCGCCACGCTGGCGCAGGATGACGAAGGCGCGGTCTGGATGACCAGCGCCAAGGGGATGGAGCGGCTGACCGGGCGGCCGATGATCCGAGCCCTGCCCTCGACCGTTCCGGCGCCCGGATTGTTTCAGCATGGCGGCCTGATCTTTGCCGATGGCGCGGCTTGGCTCTCGGCCTATCGCGACGGGCTGATGCTTGCGCCCCGGTCCCGCCCGGCGCGGCGGACGTCGATGGCCGTGACGGTACTTTTCCGCGATGCCGAGGGCTCGCTGTGGGGCGGCGGCGCGGATGGGCTGCTGCGCCTGCGCCGGTCGGATGTGATCCGCGTGGCGCTGGCGGGCGCGCCCACCACCGGCTTTGCCCAGGGCGGCCCGCCGGGCGCGCCGCTCTATCTGGGCACGGACACGGGCGTGGTGGGGATCGAAGCGGGCGCGCCGCGCCTGATCCATCAGGGCGGCGACATGACGGCCATCTGCGCCGGACAGCAGGGCCAATTGCTCGCCATGGCGCAAACCAAGGGTTTTGTCCGGCAGGGCGGGCGCTGGCGCTATCTGCCCCCGCCGCCCGACGCCGCGCCGACAGGCAGTTGCGCCATCACCAGCGACGGGCGGATCCTCAACATCATGGGCAATGTCAACATCGCCCAACTGGACGGGCAGCGCTGGAAAGGATGGCAACCGGCGCAGAACTGGCAATTCGGCGTTTCGGACGGGCAAAAGGGCCTGTTCACCCTGCGCCCGACCACCAGCCTGACGCACCTCACACCCGACGGGCAGAGCGAGATCTGGAACCGCGAGCAGATCGCCACCGGATTCATGCGGATGCTGCGCCCCTTTGGCCCGGAACTCTATATCGGGGGCGAACAGGGGCTGGCGCGGATGCGGGGCGGGCGGATCGTTACGCTCGATGCGCATCATCATCCCTGGCTGGCGGGGATTACCGGGCTGGCGATGGGGCGTGGGCGGGTCTGGATCATCAGCGGCGCGGGCATCGCCGATGTCGAGCGCGGACGCTGGGACTCAGCCTTTGCCCATCCCGAACAGCCCATCCCCCACCGCCTGCATGGCGATCACGAAGGCATCCATGCAAGGCGCGATGTCTATTGGGCCGCCAATGATGCCGAAATCGATGCAGAGGGGCGGCCGTGGTTCGTGACCAATCGCGGGCTGGTGCGGATCGAGCCCGAGGGCGGCGCGGCCCCCGCCCCCGCCCCGCCGGTGGTGATCCGCTCGCTGGAGGCCGATGGCCGGGTCTATCGCGGCGCTGATCCGGCTCTGCCCGCAGGCACCAGGCGCATTCAGGTCGATGCGGTGGCGCTCAGCCTGATCGATCCGGCGCGCAATCTCTATCGCTATCGGCTGAGCGGGGTGGACCGCGACTGGGTGCAGACCGACGCGCGGTCCATTACCTATACCGGACTGGCGCCGGGCCGTTATGCGCTCGACGTGATGGCCGCCAATGCCGATGGACTGTGGAGCAGGCAGGTGGCGCGGGTGACTTTCACCATCGCCCCCTATTTCTGGCAGACATGGTGGTTTGCCGCGCTGGCCGGGCTGGCCCTTGGGGTGGCGGTCTGGGCGGGGCTGCGTTGGCGCATCCGCGCGGCCACGCAGGCGGTCCGGCAAAGAATCGAGGACCGTCTGGCCGTGCACGAACAGATCGCCCGCGAATTGCATGACACTTTGCTGCAGGGTTTTCAGGGCCTGATGCTGCGTTTCCAATCGACGCTCGAACGGCTGCCCCATGGGCATCCGGCGCGGCTCGAACTGGAGGATACACTGGAGCGGGCCGATGATGTGCTGATCGAAGGGCGCGACAAGGTGCGCGAATTGCGCGCAGCGGGCGAGCCGGTTGATCTGGCGGCGCTGCTGCGCGCGCTGGCGACGGCGCGGCTGGAGGATGGGCCGGTCTGGGACTTGCGGATCACGGGTAAGCCGCGAAGGGTCTGCGCGCCGGTAGCCGACGAGATCGAGGCCATTGCGGGCGAGGCCCTGTTCAACGCGCGCCGCCATGCGCAGGCGGGCCGGATCATCATCGCCGTCAGTTTTGCCCGCGACAGCCTGCATCTGAGCGTGAGCGACGATGGCGTGGGGCTGGACCGCGCGGTGATGGCGCAAGGGCAAAGGCCGGGCCATTTCGGCCTGATCCACATGCGCGAACGCGCCGCCGCGCTGGGGGCGAAATTCGACATGGGCGATGCGCATCCGCATGGCACGGTCATGTCGCTGACCATCCCGGCGCGCATCGCCTTTCGCGAGGTCCGATGGGGCTTCTAGCGCAGGCTAGTCCATAAACAGCAGCGCGGGATGTTCGAGCAGGCGCCGGATATGCTGGATGAACCGCGCCGCATCATGGCCATCGACGATGCGGTGGTCAAACGAGCTCGACAGGTTCATCACCTTGCGCAGCGCCACGAAAGGCCCCTGCACCACAGGGCGTTCGATGATCCTGTTCGGGCCGATGATCGCCACTTCGGGATGGTTGATGATCGGCGTGGTGGCGATGCCGCCCAGCGGCCCGAGAGAGGTTATCGTGATCGTCGAGCCGCTCAATTCCTCGCGCCGGATCGTGCCGTCGCGCGCCGCCTCGCTCAGCCGCGCCAGCTCCCTGGCGCAGGCGTGGATATCAAGCGTTTCGGCATGGCGGATGACCGGCACCATCAGACCGCCGGGCGTCTGGACCGCGACGCCCACATGCACCCCGGCATATTGCCGCAGCACGCCCTTTTCATCGTCATAATGCGCGTTGATCCGGGGGAAATCAGGCAAGGCGCGGACCAGCGCGCGGATGAAGAAGGGCAGCAGGGTCAGCCTGTCTCGCCCCTCCTTGTTGATTTCGCCGCGCAGCGCCTCCAGCTCGGTCAGGTCGCATTCCTCAACATAGGTGATCTGGGGAATGCGCTGATGGGCCTGCTCCATCCTCTCGGCGATCTTGCGGCGCAGGCCGGTGATGGGGATGTCGGTTGCCCCCTCACGCGGGGCGGGGCGCGGCTGTTCAGCCCTGTGGGCATGAGGCTCCAGATCCTCAAGCGTGATACGCCCGCCCGGCCCGGTCCCCACGACCGATTCCAGCGCGATGCCCAATTCACGCGCGCGATGGCGCGTGGCGGGAGCGGCCAGAGGGGCGGCGATGTCAGGCTCGGAGGTCGGCGGGGGTGTCGGTTCGGGTTCGGGCGCCGGTTCAGGCTCTGCCGCCGCCGCTTCGGCCTCGCCCGCCACCTCAATCTCGACCAGAACGGCGCCCACCGGCCGCATCTCGCCCGCCGCACCGTGGATGGCCAGAACCTTGCCCTCGACCGGCGAGGTCATATCCACCGTCGCCTTGTCGGTCATCACATCGACCAGACATTGGTCCTCAGCCACATGATCGCCCGGTTTGACATGCCAGACCGCGATTTCGGCCTCGGCAATGCCCTCGCCAATATCGGGCAGGCGGAATTGATAAAGGCTCATGGATCAATACTCCATCGCGCGGCGCAGCGCGGCCACAAGGCGCGCGGGGCCGGGAAAATAATCCCATTCAAAAGCGTGCGGATAGGGCGTGTCCCAACCGGCCACGCGCTCGATGGGGGCTTTCAGATGGTCAAAGCAGCGCTCTTGGACCAGCGCCGACAATTCGCCGCCGAAACCGCCAAAGCGCGAAGCCTCATGCAGGATTACGCAGCGCCCGGTCTTGCGCACCGAGGCCACGATGGCCTCAATATCGAGCGGCACCAGCGAACGAAGATCGAGCAGTTCGGCATCCACCCCGGCCTCCTCAATGCCCGCCAGCGCGACATGGACCATCGTGCCATAGGCCAGCACGGTAATGTCGCGCCCCTCGCGCACCACCGCCGCCTTGCCCAGCGGCACGCGGTAGAGCCCCTCGGGAACCTCCGCCTTGGGATGTCCCGCCCATGTCTTGAGCGGCCGGTCGTGATGCCCGTCAAAGGGACCGTTATAGATCCGCTTGGGTTCGAGAATGATGACCGGATCATCATCCTCGATCGCCGCGATCAGCAGGCCCTTGGCGTCATAGGGATTGGAGGGCACCACCGTTTTTAGCCCCACCACATGGGTAAAGATCGCCTCCGGGCTCTGGCTATGCGTCTGGCCGCCGAAAATGCCGCCGCCATAGGGTGTGCGCACCGTCAGCGGCGCCCAGAACTCGCCATTCGAACGATAGCGCAGCCGCGCCGCCTCGCTGACCAACTGGTCAAAGGCGGGCAGGATGTAATCGGCAAACTGGATTTCCACCACCGGGCGCAAGCCATAGGCCCCCATGCCGATGGCCGTGGCGATAATGCCCCCTTCGGCAATCGGCGTGTCGAAACAGCGCGTCAGCCCATGTTTGGCCTGAAGCCCGTCGGTCACACGGAATACCCCGCCGAAATAGCCGACATCCTCGCCAAAGATCAGCACATCGCGATCATCGGCCAGTTTCTCGTCCAGCGCATTGTTGAGCGCCTGAACCATGTTCATCACCGGCATGGCGTCAGACCCCCATTTCGCGGCGCTGTTCGATCACGCGCCAGTCCGGCTGCTTGAACACATCCTCGAACATCGAGGCCAATTCGGGCTTGGATTTGCCCAGCGTGCCGATGGCTTCGCCCGCGCGAACGGCGGCGCGCACTTCATCCTCCAGCGCGGATTGCAGGGCCGCATGGCGCTCCTCGTCCCACTCGCCCAAGGCGATCAGATGGTCTTTCAGCCGCTCTATCGGATCGCCCAACGGCCATTGCAGCGCCTCATCGGCGGGGCGATATTTGGCCGGATCATCAGCGGTGGAATGGCCCGCCGCGCGATAGGTGAACAATTCGATCAGGGTCGCCCCGAGGTTAAGCCTCGCCCTTTCCGCCGCCCATTGCGTCGCCGCCCAGACGGCTAGAAAATCATTGCCATCCACCCGCAGCCCCGGAATGCCATAGGCCAGCGCCTTGGCCGCAAAGGTGGTTTCATTGGCCCCCGCAATGCCGGAAAAGCTGGAGATCGCCCATTGGTTGTTGGTCACGCACAGGATCACCGGCGCGCGATAGACGCTGGCAAAGGTGATCGCCTCGTGGAAACCGCCCTCCGCCGTGGTGCCTTCGCCCACATAGGCCAGTGCGATCCGGTCATCGCCCTTATAGGCCGAGGCCATCGCCCAGCCCACCGCATGGCCAAACCGGCTGCCCAGATTGCCCGAGATCGAATAGAAGCCGTAATCGCGGGCCGAATAAAGGATCGGCAATTGCCGCCCGCGCAAGGGATCGCCCGCATTGGAAAAGATCTGGTTGACCAGATCGAGCAGCGGATAGTTCCGCGCCATCAGCCAGCCGACCACGCGATAGGTGGGAAAGCACATGTCGCGCGCGCCCAGCATCAGCGACTGCGCCACGGCAATCGCCTCCTCACCGGTGGATTTCATGTAAAAGCTGGTCTTGCCCTGACGATGGGCGCGAAACAGGCGGTCGTCAAAGGCGCGTGTCAGCATCATCGCACGCAGGCCCCGATGCAGGATATCGACATCGAGATGCGGGTCCCACGGACCGACCGCATGATGGCCATCATCCAGCACGCGGATCATGCCAAAGGGCATGTCGCGCATGGTCGGCTCGGCGGCATCGACATCGGGCCGCGCGGTTTCGCCGGCCTTGGGCAGCTTCATTCCGCCAAAATCGGGGTGGTCGCCGGGGCGGGCCGGGGGCTCGGGAATATGCAGGGTGAGCCGGGGTTGATTATCCATGTCCTCTCCTTGGCCTTTTGTCCCGTGGCGCGCTTTTCCTGCGGCCTTTCGGGAATTTCAGCTTCTTTCCGGAAACGTTTCGCCGGTCTGTAGCGACGGCGAGATCGAGGCAAATTCCTCCTTTTTCAGGGCTTGGAGAAGGATCAGATGCCTATTCCAAACGCCTGTCAACGGGGTGTCCGAAACAGGCAAAACGGGCCTCAATCGCGCCCTCTCGGCAAAGCGGCCCCTTCCGCTCGCGCAATAATATTACGCGCCTGCGCCAGATGTGGTGCGTCGATCATTTTGCCGTCGAGAATCAGTACCCCCGCGCCGGGCGCCTGCGCAAAGGCGGCGACGATCGCGCGGGCCTGCTCGACCTGCTGCGCGCTGGGGGTAAAGGCGGCATTGATGATCGGCACCTGATCGGGGTGCAGCGCCATCATCCCGGTAAACCCATCAAAGGCCCCCCGCGCCGCATAGGCCGCCAGCCCATCAAGGTCACGGATCGCGGGATAGACCGTCTCGATGGCGGCCACCCCGGCGGCATGGGCGCCAAACAAAGCCATCGACCTCACCATTTCAAAGGGGGCCGTATAGGAGCTGTCGGGCCGCCTGCTGCCCATCGCGCCGATGGCGGCGGGCAGATCCTCCGCCCCCCATGTCAGGCCGCACAGATGCTCGGCCACCTCGCCATAGGTGCCGAGGCCAAAGACGGCCTGCGGGGTCTCGGTGGCGATGGGCAGGATCGGCACCCCCGGCGCGAGAGCCGCCAACGAGCGGACAGTCGCGGCCCCAACTGCCTTGGGCAGGACAAGCCCATCCGCCCCATGGGCCGCGGCCAGATCAGCCTCCAGATAAGGGCTGTCCATGGCGTTGATCCGCACAAAACGGGCAACATCGGCTGGAGCGTTCAAATACTCCGCCACCGCCTCGCGCGCCTTGGGTTTGGCGGCGGGTGCAACGGAATCCTCCAGATCAAGGATGATCGCATCGGCCCCGCTCTGCGCCGCTTTGGCGAAACGTTCGGGCCGGTCCCCCGGCACAAAGAGCAGCGAGCGCAGCCTCATGCCGGTCTTTTATGCAACAGCGCGGCGCGCAAACATTGGCAGACCATCTCGTCGCGCTGGTTCCACAATTCATGGCGGAATGTCACCAGCCCGGCATGGGGCCGCGACCGGCTCTCGCGCCATTCCACCACCTCGGTGCAGGCCCGCATCGTATCGCCCAGAAAGACCGGTTTGGGCATCACCACCCGGTCATAGCCCAGATTGGCCACCAGCGTGCCCAGCGTCGTCTCTCCCACCGTCAGGCCGATCATCAGCGCAAAGGTGAAAGTGCCGTTGACGAGGATTTGCCCAAATTCGCTGGCCCGCGCGGCCTCGGCGTCGATGTGCAATGGCTGGGGATTATGCGTCAGGGCCGAAAACAGCAGATTGTCGGTCTCGGTCACGGTGCGGCGGATCGGATGGTCGATGCGGTCGCCCACCTCCCATTCCTCGAAATAGCGGCCGCTCATGCTGCCTCTCCTGCGGTTATACGCACCAACAGCATTCCCTCACGCACCTGCGCACCTTGCGCAAAGGGCATCTCCTCGACCACCCCGTCAAAGGGCGCGGTCAGGCCATGCTCCATCTTCATCGCCTCCAGCGTCACCAGCTTCTGCCCCTTGCTCACCTTCTGGCCGGGGGTGACATGGATAGCGCTGATCGTGCCCGGCATGGGGGCCAAAACCGCCCCGTCACCCGCCGCCGCCGCCCCGGTCGCGGCGGCGCGATAGGGCCTGACCTCCCAGCTCTGCCCATGTTCGCTCAGCACAACGCGCCCGAGCGGGGCGCGAAAGATCGCTCCCTCGCGCGGGGCCACATCAACCTCGACCGCCTGCCCATCGACCATCACCCGCCCACGTCCCTGCCGCGCGCCATTCAGCCGGAAACCCGCCAAGGCCCCCGCCCCGCCCAGATCCGCCGCCGCCCTGTTCAAGGCCGCCGCACCGGGCAAAGGATCAGGCATCAGCGCATCGCCCGCCCGAGCGATCAGGCCGGTATCCATATGCCCTCCGGCGAAATCAGGATGGTTCAGCGCTTTGACCAGAAAGCCCGCATTGGTCCGCAAGGGCCAGACCACCGCGCGGTCCAATGCGCGTGCCAGCTTGCGCCGCGCCTCGTCCCGCGTGGCGCCATGGGCGATCAGCTTGGCGATCATGGGATCGTAATAGGGCGTGATCTGCCCCCCTTGCGCCACGCCCGTATCGACCCGGACCCCATCGCCCGGATCAAAGGCATCCAGCCGCCCGATCGAGGGCAAAAACCCCCGCGCCGGATCCTCGGCATAGAGCCGCGCTTCCATCGCCGATCCGTTGATCGACAGATCCTCCTGCCGCTTGGGCAGAGGTTCGCCCGAAGCCACGCGCAATTGCCATTCGACCAGATCGACCCCGGTGATCGCCTCGGTCACGGGATGTTCGACCTGAAGCCGCGTGTTCATTTCCATGAACCAGATACGGTCGGCGCGCAGGCCATCGCCGGCGTCGGCAATGAATTCGACTGTCCCTGCGCCGACATAATCGACCGCGCGGGCCGCATCGACGGCCGCGCGGCACACCGCCGTCCGCGTGGCTTCATCCATTCCCGGCGCCGGGGCTTCCTCAATCACCTTCTGATGGCGGCGTTGCAGCGAGCAGTCGCGCTGGAACAGGTGGACGATGTTGCCATGGCGGTCGCCAAACACCTGCACCTCGATATGGCGCGGGCGGGTGATGAATTTCTCGATCAGCACGCGGTCATTGCCGAAAGCAGCCATCGCCTCACGCCTGCATGAGGCCAGCGCATGGGCAAATTCGGCAGGACCGGCCACCAGCCGCATCCCCTTGCCGCCGCCGCCCGCCACGGCCTTGATAAGCACCGGATAGGTGATCTTCGCGGCCTCGCGCGCCAGATGACCGTCATCCTGATCCTGCCCCAGATAGCCCGGCGTGACCGGCACGCCAGCCGCCGCCATGCGCGCCTTGGCAGCGTCTTTCAGGCCCATGGCGGTGATGCTGGCCGGGTCCGGCCCGACCCAGATCAGGCCAGCATCCATGACAGCCTGCGCAAATTCGGCATTTTCCGACAGGAAGCCATAGCCGGGATGGATCGCCTCCGCCCCGGTTTCCAGCGCGGCGGCGATGATCCTTTCGCCGCGCAAATAGCTTTCGCGGGCAGGCGCCGGGCCGATGGCCACCGCCCGGTCGGCCATGGCGACATGCAGCGCGCCCGCATCGGCATCGGAATTGACGGCAATGGTGCGGATACCCATCCGCCGCGCGGTGCGGATGATGCGGCAGGCGATTTCGCCGCGATTGGCGATCAAGAGCGAGGCGATCATACCCTCACATCCGAAACAGGCCGAATTGCGCGCGATCCGGGATCGGCGCATTCAGCGCGGCGGCCAGAGCCAGCCCCAGCACATCGCGGGTCTGAGCCGGATCGATCATGCCATCGTCCCACAATCGCGCGGTGGCATACCATGGGCTGCCCTCCTCCTCGTATTTGGCGCGGATAGGAGCCTTGAAATCTTCCGCCTCTTCCGCCGTCCATGTCGCCGCGTCGCGGTGGACGGTGGCCAGCACGCTGGCGGCCTGTTCGCCACCCATCACCGAGATGCGCGCATTGGGCCAGGTGAACAGAAAACGCGGCCCATAGGCGCGCCCGCACATGCCGTAATTGCCCGCCCCGAAACTGCCCCCGATCAGCACGGTGATCTTGGGCACGCTGGCCGTGGCCACAGCCGTGACGAGTTTGGCGCCGTGGCGGGCGATGCCCTCGGCCTCATATTTGCCGCCGACCATAAAACCGCTGATATTTTGCAGGAAGAGCAAGGGGATGCGCCGCTGGCACGCCAGTTCGATGAAATGCGCGCCCTTGATCGCGCTCTCGCTGAAAAGCACGCCATTGTTGGCCAGAACCGCCACCGGCATACCGTGAATATGGGCAAAGCCGCAGACCAAGGTTGTGCCGTAAAGCGGTTTGAATTCGTGCAACGCGCTGTCATCGACTAGCCGTGCGATCACCTCACGCACATCATAGGGCGCGCGGACATCCTGCGGGATGATGCCATAGAGTTCGGCCGGATCGTAACGCGGCGGCATCGACGGCTGGAGATTGACCGGCGCCTGATGCTGAGGCGCGAGTGTGCCGACAATATCGCGCAGGATGGTGATCGCGTGATCGTCATTGTCCGCCACATGATCGACCACGCCCGACCTGCGCCCATGCAGATCGCCCCCGCCCAGTTCTTCCGCGCTGATGATCTCGCCCGTCGCGGCCTGCACCAGCGGCGGCCCGGCAAGGAAGATCGTCCCCTGCCCGCGCACGATCACGCTTTCATCCGACATGGCCGGAACATAGGCACCGCCCGCCGTGCAACTGCCCATCACACAGGCGATCTGGGGAATGCCGCGCGCCGACATCTGGGCCTGATTGTAGAAGATGCGGCCGAAATGATCGCGGTCGGGAAAGACCTCGGCCTGATGCGGCAAATTGGCCCCGCCGCTGTCGACCAGATAGATGCAGGGCAGGTGGTTTTCGGCGGCGATCTCCTGCGCCCGGAGATGCTTTTTCACCGTCATCGGAAAATAGGTGCCGCCCTTGACCGTGGCGTCATTGGCCGCGATCATCACCTGTCGCCCGGCCACGCGCCCGATCCCGGCCACGATCCCCGCCCCCGCCACATCGCCGCCATACAGACCATGCGCGGCCAGTTGCCCGATTTCCAGAAACGGACTGCCCGGATCAAGCAGGCGGTCGATCCTTTCGCGCGGGAGCAATTTGCCGCGTCCGACATGGCGTTGTCGCGCCGTCTCTCCCCCGCCCAAAGCCGCCGCAGCCACATCGGCGCGCAATTTTTCGGCCAGAGCGCGATTATGCGCCTCATTGGCACGGAAAGTCTCGCTCTCGCTTGTGATCCCGCTTTCCAGAATCATCGGCCGCGTCCGATCAACTCGCGCCCGATCAGCATCCGCCGGATCTCATTGGTCCCGGCGCCAATATCGAGCAATTTGGCATCGCGCAGAAACCGTTCGACCGGCCAATCCTTGGTATAGCCTGCCCCGCCCAGCGCCTGTACCGCATCCAAGGCCACACGCACCGCATTCTCGCTGGCCAGCAGGATCGCGCCCGCCGCATCATGCCGCGTGGTGCGCCCCGCATCACACGCCCGCGCCACGGCATAGACATAGGCCCGCGCGGAATTGAGCGCGACAAACATGTCCGCCACCTTGGCCTGCATCAGTTGAAAGGCGCCGATGGGCTGGCCGAATTGCTGGCGCGTCCGCACATAGGGCAGGACCACATCAAGGCAGGCCTGCATGATGCCAAGCTGGATCCCGGCCAGCACCGCGCGCTCATAATCCAGCCCGCTCATCAGCACCTTGACCCCGCCATGCAGCGGCCCCAGCACATTCTCGCGCGGGACTTCGCAGCCGTCGAAAACCAGCTCTGCGGTAGGCGATCCGCGCATCCCCATCTTGTCGATCTTTTGCCCGATGGAAAAACCCGGCATGGTCTTTTCGATCAGGAAGGCGGTGATCGCCTCTCCCGTCTTGGCATAAACCACCAGCGTGTCGGCATAAGCGGCATTGGTGATCCAGAATTTCGTGCCGTCCAGCACGAAACCGCGATCCGTTTCGCGCGCGCGCAGCTTCATCGAGACGACATCCGACCCCGCCCCGGCCTCCGACATGGCCAGAGCGCCGACATGCTCGCCCGAGATCAGGCGGGGCAGAAAGCGTGCCTTCTGATCCTCATTGCCCCATCGCGCGATCTGGTTGACGCACAGGTTCGAATGCGCGCCATAGCTCAGCCCGATCGAGGCCGAGGCGCGGCTGACCTCTTCGCAGGCCAGCACATGTTCGAGATAGCCCAGCCCCAGCCCGCCCCATTCCGGCGCCACCGTGATGCCATGCAGGCCCAGTTCGCCCATCGCGGGCCATAATTCCTCGCGCGGGAACCAGTCCTGTGCATCAATCCGCGTCGCCAGCGGGGCGATGCGGGCGGCGGCAAAACGCGCCGTCGTATCCCGGATCATCTGGGCATTCTCGCCCAGTGCGAAATCGAAATCGGCCATCACGGGCCTCTCCTGCGTTTATATCTTTACGCGGAGTCTATCACCGTTCCGGTTGTTTGCGATTTCTATTTCAGGGGCAAAAGCGATGGATTATTGCGGGAATCATTGATCTCTTGATGGAACCGGCACGATGATGAAATGGTCATGCACCGCGCGTGTGTCCGGCACATCCAGCTTGGCCTTGAAACCGGCCTGCAGTTCACGCAATTGCGACACCGGCATTTCCAGCACATGCTCCTCGGGATGGGTCGGGGCCTCATGGCCATAATCGCGGCCCGGCGTTTGCGTCATCTCGATATGCGCGCCCAGCAAGGCGCGGACCCGATGCGTGGCGGCAAATTTCACCACCCGGTCCACGCTGGCCCGCGCCTCGTCCATGAAATTGACGGGCACATAGAGCCGCCCCGGATAAAGCGAATCCCCCGAGAGCAGGATCGCAAGGCGCGGATCGTAATACATGGCCGCCGCCTTTTGATGGCCCGGCGTCGGGATCACGCTGATGATGCGCCCGCCCAGATCGAGGCGGCCGATGCCATCGGGCCATTTGGCAATCCCAAAGAAGGCGGCAACATCGGCAGGCGCCGTGCCCACCACCACGGTATCGGGCCGATCGCGAAAGGCGGCGTCACCGGCGATATGGTCGCCGTGGCTATGGCTGTGGGCCACAACAAGGGGAATCGCCCGGCGGTGATGCGCGGCCAGCCAGCCCTGGATCACACGGTCCACCACCGGGCGGATCACGCCCCCCTGCGCGCCGGTATCGACCAGCAGGGCGCGATCATGTCCAAAAATCAGATAGAGAAACGGCGCTTCGAAATTGGTCTTGACCGATTGCCGGATGACATAGGTGTCGCCATCCAGCGCCTGCACCTGCGCCACCGGTTCAGCGTCCAGCGTGCCGTCGATCCAGCGCTCCTTGAACAGATGCGGCGCGGGATGGGCCGCCAGCGCCGGTGTGACGATCAATCCGGCCAGCGCCAGCGCCCAGCCCAGCGCTCTCAAGACGCCTGCCCCTTGCGCGCTTTATAGGCCTGGATCAGCGGCACGAAGGGGAACACCGTCTGCTCCCAGATCGACAGGCGCTTGCGGTCATCCTGCCCGACCACGCTGGCCTCGCCCTCGCGGAAAGTGCCGAACACGCGATCCCAGATGATCAGCGAATTGCCGTAGTTGCAGCGCGTGTCCTCATAGGGCACCGAATGATGCAGGCTATGGTTGCGGATCGTGGTGAAGAAGAAGGCATAGAAGAAGGGCGGATTGGCGGCCACATTGGCATGAGCATAGATGGCAATCGCCGCATTGACCGAAATCGCGCAGAATTTGGCCGTGGGCGAGAAGTCGAAAAAGGCCAGCACGCTCAGGCTGATAAGGAACAGTTCGATGGGGTTGCCCACCGATCCCTTCATCGCGTTCAATTGGGTAATATGATGATGCGGCGCATGGGTCAGCCAGAAGGGCGTCGAATTATGCATCAGCCGATGCATCCAGTACTGGCCGAATTCGATGATAGCCATGACCGAGACGACCTGCACCAGAAAGGGCAGGCGCCCGGCCCAAGGCGTGGCGATGCCCAGCGCCTTCTTGGCCGCCATCAGCGGTTCTTCGGCCGCCACATTGGTCACCCATGTGATGACCGTTGCCCCCAGGATGACATAGAACAGATCGGTGGCAAATTCGCGCCAATCCATCCGCCAGCCCGGATGCCGCTCGAACAGGAATTCCAGCCCCAGCACGAAAGCGGTGGTGATCGAAGTCACCCAGACCAGCGTATATTCATTGGCCAGCCACGCGGCCGGACCAAACATCCAGAAGCAGACAATGGCAACCAGCGTGGCGGGCGGCAGAAGATTGACGAGATGCTGTTTCATGACAGGCAAACCCTGATCCAATGGTCCAGAGATGCCGGGCCAAGACGATGACCCGGCAAGGCAAATTCAGTAATGGAAGCGCAGGTCCACGCCCACCTTGCGCGGGGTCAGCACGCCTTGCGCGTAATAACGCTCCACCACCCCGGTGCGGGTCTGGTTGTACGAACTTACATCATTGCTGATCGAGGTGATCGCATATTTGTCGAAGATATTGTCGGCAAACAGCGCCACATCGAAGGCGGGCGCATGATAGGTGACCGCCGCGCGATGCGTGACATAGCTGGGGATCACCTCGCCATTGCCGCGCAGGCCGATGCGGGAATAGACATTGCCCTTGAACACGGCGGCCCAATTGGCCTCGATGCTGCGCCCCTCGCCCAGAGGATAGGTATAGGTAAGCTGCGCGCTGCCCGAATGTTTGGTCGATCCGGGCAGGCGGTCGCCCGCAAAGACCGGGTAGGCCACGCCTTGGCTGACCACCACATTGTCGGCGTCCTGCGTCAGATGGGCGTCGGTATAGGAATAGGTGCCGTTGAACACCAGACGCGGGGTGATGCGGAATTGGCCGGAAAGATCAAAGCCCTGCGAAACCGCATCCTTGGCATTGACCGTCACGCCCACCGCGCCGTTAACCGTCTGCGTATCGACCTGAATATTCTTCCAGTCGATATGATAGGCCGACAGCGTGAATTGCAGGCGCCGATCCAGCATCGAGGCGCGGATGCCGATTTCGGCATTGTTGGTCTTGTCGGGTTTATACAGCAATTCATTGGGATAGGCGCAGACATTCTGACCGGGCGGCACATTGCCCGGCGAGAAGGTGCAGGGCGCCACGCGGTTCACATTGCCCGTGCGATAGCCGGTGCTGTAGGTGGCATAGACCAGCAGGTCCTTGCTGAATTTATAGGATGTGTTGGCCTTCCACACCACGCCATCGGCGCTGGTGTTGCCCGAACGGATGCGGCTGGGGTCGAACTGGATCAGCGGATAGGGTGTGCGCGTCAGGCCCCCGCCGAACAGCGGCGTATCGGTGCCGCCGGTGGCAAAGGCGTCATATTTGAAATAGCGCAAGCCCCCCGTCACCTGCCATGCGTCCGTCAGATGCGCGGTGGCCTCGCCGTAAACCGCCTTTTCCTTGGTCCGCGTGTTGACGAAGGAGATATATTCCAGATCGTCCGGGCGATAGACCCCGGCGAAATTGGCGAAACCGGGCGTATGCTCCTGATAGTTCCGATAATTGCGCAAATTGTTGTAAAACCCGCCGATCACCCAGCTGATCGGCCCGCCATGGGATGAAACCAGCCGCAATTCGCCGTTGAACTGGCGATAATCCTCGTTGGTGTCATTATAGGAGGAAAAGGAAGGGAACGCCTCATACCCGTAATTCAGGTCGAGCAGCAGGTCGGTGTTGTCGGCATGGGTTTTCAGGTTCTGGTTGGTATAGGCGCCCGTCGCCACCACCTGGGCAAAGCCAAGGTTGAAATTGAATTCGGCGGCATAGAGATCGGCCTTGCGCGTGGTCGGCTCCAGATAGCGCCACGGGCCTTCATACTTGTCCGTGCCCAGAACGCCCGCGCCGGTCGCCTGCCGCCCCAGCGTCTTGGTGATCTGATGCGCATAGGTCAGATAGAGCTTGGCCGCCGGGCTGGCCTCCAGCAGCAACTGGTTGCGGGTGGTAAAGGTGCGCTCGTAATTCACCCCTTTGCGGAAGGTGAAATTGTTCACGTAATCGGTGGAATTGCCAAAGCCGCCCTGCGCCGCCGTGGTCCCGCGCACGGGCTGGGGGTCGGAAACGCCGGGGTTTTTCAGCAGATGGTTGTAGTTGATGAAGCCGGGATTGTCATAATAGCCCACCGTCGAGCGCAACGCGATATGATCGGCCAGAATGGGGATATTGACCGTGCCGTCGACATTGGCGCCGAAATCGGAACTGTGCGACTGGGCAAAGCCGCGCGCGTGGAGGTCCACGGTGAATTTGTCCGTCGTGGGCCGGTTGGGCATATAGCGCACCGCGCCCGCCAGCGTGCCAAGCCCATAGAGCGTGCCCTGCGGCCCCTGCAGCACTTCGACGCGGGAAATGTCGATCAGTTTGAAATCGAGATAGAGCGGGACCTCGCCCAGATAGACACCCACGGCCGTTTCGTAATTCGACCCCGTGGCGCTGGAATCAGAGGATGAAATGCCGCGCATCACGATGTTGCCGGTCGATTTGGGGCCGGTGTCATTGACCGTGATGCCCGGCGTGAAGGAGGCCAGCGCCTTCACATCGTCGATCCGCGCCTTGGCCAGCTGATCAGAGCCCAGCGCGCTGATGTTGATCGGCGCGTCCTGCAAGGTAGTCTGGCGACGCGTGGCCGTGACCACGATATCGCCGCCATTGCCCGGCGCATCAGCATCCTCGGCAAAGGCCGGAGAGGCCAAGACCGGAGCCATGGCGCCCATCAGAATGGTGGCGCCGAGCAATGTTCTGCGGGTCGATTTCCTGGTCACTTTGCCTCCTGTTGTGTCAAATGCCGATCAATCGGACGCATTTCTCCCTCGCCGCCCGACAAGGCGACGACAACGCGACCACCTTGTGGCCTGCCCTCAAGTATTCGATGCAAACTTGGCCTGTCGGTGATGCGCTTTTCCGCGTTGCAACATCATTGCCGACATTCTCATAACGCTATGGATATTACTTAAGCCGTCAAGCGTAATATTTCTGCGGTGTTTCAGTATGAAATCGCTTCTTGCCGCACTGCGGAAATCCGCGATTTCCCAACCCGACGCCGCTTTTTGAACCCCGGCGCCGCCTGCTGTTTTCCAGATGGTCCGCCGCGCCACTATGGCCGAATCGCAACACCTGTTATCCCTGTCCGCCGTCGGTCCGAATCGCGCCAAATCCAGCATTTCTGCCCGCTTTGGCCCTTTTCGCCCCGCCTTGAGACCCGCAGGGTTTACCCTCTTTTCGCCCTGCACCCTCTGCGCATTATTACGAACATGGGGTTTGGTAATAATGCGCTAGCCTCCCTCTCGACTGCGAAATTGCTGCAACGCAAAGGGGAAGCAAGCCATGTTCAGGAAGACCGGAAAAGCCGCCGCCATGGCAGGCGCCCTGCTTGCGGGCACCATGCTGCTCTCCTCCTGCTCACCTGCGGCCAAGGCGCCCGAGGCGCGCAAAGAATTCAACATCGGCTGGTCGATCTATGCCGGATGGATGCCATGGCCCTATGCCCAGCAGGCCGGGATCGTGAAGAAATGGGCAGACAAATACGGCATCAAGATCAATATCACGCAGGTCAATGACTATGTCGAATCGGTCAACCAGTACACGGCGGGCAAATTCGACGGCGTGACCGTGGCCAATATGGACGCGCTGACCATTCCGGCCGCGGGCGGCAAGGATACCAGCGCGATCATCGTGGGCGATTATTCGAACGGCAATGACGGCGTTCTTTTGAAAGGCGCGGACAATATTGCCGCGATCAAGGGCCGTTCGGTCTATCTGGTCGAACTGTCCGTCTCGCATTACCTGCTGGCGCGCGCGCTGGGCGAACATGGCATGGCGATGAGCGATGTTAAAACCATCAACACGTCCGATGCCGATATCGTGGGCACTTTCGGCAGCCCGCAGGCCACCGCCGCCGTGACATGGAACCCGCAATTGGCGGTGATGAAGGCCCAGCCCGGCGTGAAGGCGGTGTTCACCTCGGCCGATATTCCGGGCGAAATCCTTGACCTGCTGGTGGTGGACACGGCCACGCTGAAAGCCAACCCCAATCTGGGCAAGGCGCTGACCGGGATCTGGTATGAAACCGTCGCGCTGATGAAGCGTCAGGATGCGCAAGGGAAAGCGGCGCGCGCGGCCATGGCCAAGCTGGCCGGTTCGACGCCTGAGGTCTTCGACAACCAGCTCACCACGACCTATCTCTACGACCAGCCCAAGGCGGCGGTGGCAGCCACGACCGATCCCGCGCTGATCACCACCATGACCCGCGTGCGCGATTTCAGCTTCTCCAAGGGCCTGTTCAAGGGCGCGGCCAGCGCCGACGCTGTGGGCATGTCCTTCCCGGGCGGCAAGGTGCTGGGCGATCCGGCCCATGTCACGTTGCGCTTCGACCCCAGCTATATGGCGATGGCCGCCGACGGCAAACTCTAAGCCCTGCGGGAGATCGCGCGATGCGCTGGGTAAACCGTCAGATTTCGCGCAGCGACAGGCTGTTATGGGGCGCCGCTCCCATCCTGCTGCTGGTGCTGCTCTATATCTTCGCCGCCGCCGGGCGCCACGCGGAGAATCCTTCGGACAAGATCCTGCCGCTGCCCTCCGGGATGGCACAGGCAATGTCTTCGCTGATCTTTGAGCGCGACATGCTTTCGGGCCAGTATCTCTTCTGGGCCGATACGCTGGCCAGCCTGCAACGGTTGGGGCTGGGGCTGGGTATTGCCACGCTGGTGGCGCTGGTGCTGGGGCTGCTGCTGGGGGCTTTGCCGCCGGTGCGCGCGGTGCTGGGGCCTTTGGTCACGGCGATTGCGGTGATCCCGCCGATTGCCCTCTTGCCGATCCTGTTCATCGCGCTGGGCCTTGGCGAAACGGCCAAGGTGGCGCTGATCGCCATCGGCATCGCGCCGGTCATGCTGCGCGATATTGCCGGGCACGTTGCCGCCCTGCCGCGCGAACAGATCATCAAGGCCCAGACCTTGGGCGCGGGAAGCTGGCAGATCCTGATCCGCGTCGCCCTGCCCCAGGCCCTGCCGCGCCTGTTTCAGGCGGTGCGTCTGGCGCTGGGTCCGGCATGGGTGTTCCTGATCTCGTCGGAAGCCATCGCCTCGGATGTCGGCCTTGGCTACCGCATCTTCCTCGTGCGGCGCTATCTCTCGATGGACGTCATCATCCCCTATGTGGCGTGGATCGCGCTGCTGGCCATTGCGATGGATGTCGCGCTGGCATGGGCCTCGCGCCGCTGCTTTCCCTGGGCACAAGGAGCCAACCATTGAGCACGCTCCTCTCCTTGCGCGACCTGTGGGTCGAATATGGCGACAAGATCGTTCTGGAAAAGGTCGATCTGAATATTGCCGCAGGCTCCTTCGTTTCGATCATCGGCCCCTCGGGCGCGGGCAAGAGCAGCCTGCTGCGCGTGATCCTGGGGCAGGAAAGCCCGACGCGGGGTACGATCATGCTGGACGGCGCGCCGCTGGCGCCTGAATGCGGGCCGGATCGCGGCGTGGTGTTTCAGCGCTATTCGGTCTTTCCGCATCTCACGGTCCTGCAAAACACGATGTTCGGACTGGAATGCGCAGGCTCGCCGCTGCTGGCCCGCCTGTTCGGCGCGGCCCGCGCCAAGGCCCGCGCAGAGGCCACTGCTATGCTGGAGGCCGTGGGCCTTGGCGACAATCTGCACATTTACCCTGCGCAAATGTCGGGCGGGATGCAGCAGCGTCTGGCCATCGCGCAGGCTCTCATCAAGCGCCCGCGCATCCTGTTGCTCGATGAACCCTTCGGCGCGCTCGACCCCGGCATTCGGGCCGACATGCATAGCCTCATCACGCAATTGTGGCGCGAATTTGGCCTGACCATCATCATGGTCACGCATGACATCCGCGAGGCCTTTTCGCTCGGCACCCGCGTTCTGGCGTTGGATAAACGCCGACACGATCCCCACGCCCCCCACCGCTTTGGCGCCACGGCGGTCTATGACCTGCCGCTCCGCCCGCGCGAAGAAGGAACGGGCCACCGCGAGGAGATGGATGCATGAACCCTCCCTCAACCCTTGCCAGACTCAGCATGAGCCTGCCCGCCGAACTTTCGCGCAAGCTCGACATGATGGTCGAGGAGCGCGAATTGCCCTCACGCTCGCAACTGATCGCCGAACTGATCCGCCACGCTCTGGCCAAGCATGAGAGCCTGACTCGCCCCGACGAGATGCTGGCAGGGACCATCACGCTGGTCTATCGCGGCGACCGGGGCCGGGTGCGCCACCAACTGGCCCAGACTCAGGCCGATTACCTGACCGAGGTCATCTCCTCGCAACACGTCTTTCTCGAACAGGACCAGTCGCTCGAAGTCCTGCTGGTGCAAGGCCCTGCCGTGCGCCTCAAGGATCTGTGCGATGCGCTGCGCCGGGTGCGCGGCGTGCATCAGCTCGAACTGGTCACCACCACCGCCCTGCTGCCCCCGCTTCATGCCGATGGCGCAGCATCCGACCAAGCCCAACGCAAGGGAGCGGCAGCATGACAGACATTCCCGCAAACACTCTGGCCAATCCTCTGGCCGCCCGCGACCATGCCCGCGCCATGGCGGGCACCGTGGTCGAATCCATGCCGATCCTGCCCCCGCATGCCGATGACCTGCCCGGAGGCGTCGCGCCGCAGGATCACCTGTGGGAGGAAACCATCGCGCCGGGCGGCTATGCCACGCGCCATTTGCCGCGCGGCGCCCGCCTGCGCCTGATCGACACGCAGGGCGATGCCTGCGCCAGCCTGATGATCTTTAACGCGCAAATGCCCAGCGAACGGATGAACGTGGCCGATACGGTCAAGGTCCAGTGGAACGCCTATCTTGGCGAGGGCAAGTTGCTGCTCTCCGACATGGGCCGGGTACTGATGAGCATCGAGGGTGATGAGGCGGGCACGCATGACTGCTTTGCCGGGACATCGAACGCGGCCACCAATGCCGCCAAATACGGCAACGGGGCGAACAGCGGCCCCCACCCCAATGGGCGCGACCGCTTCCTGCTGGGGGCGGCCAAGCATGGTCTGTCGCGCCGCGATGTCCACCCCTGCGTCAACCTGTTCAAGGGCACGCATATCGAAGAGGACGGCACGATCACCCCTATCATCGGCCCCTTTGCGCCGGGCCGCAGTGTGGTGCTGCGCGCGGAAATGGAGGTGATTGTGGTCATCGCCAACTGCCCCCATGTCCTCGACCCGCGCCCGGAATATTCGGTCACGCCCCTGCGCGCCAGCGCATGGCGCGGGCCGATCACCCCGCCCGAGGACCCCATCCGCAATGCGACGCCCGAAGGCCTGCGCGCCTTTGAAAACGTCGAAGATTATTGCCGTCGCTGAGCGAGGAACAGGCACCATGACGCAAGATCCCCACACCGCTGGCCTTACCGGCGCCATCCTCCATGACGCCATCGTCCCGGCCCGCGCGCCTTGGCTCCACACAATCCGCGCGGGCCAGACCCTGCGCATTGTCGATCTGGAAGGCAATCAGGCGGTTGATTTCCTGCTCTACAGCGCCGAGGACGACGCCGAGCGCTACAGCATGCAGGATACCGTCAGTGCACAGGGCAATCTGTTCCTGCATCAGGGCACGGTGCTGCGTTCCAACGAAGGCCGCGCGATGATGACGATTGCTGCCACCTCGGTCGAATATCACGACACGATCGGCGGAGCATGCTCGTGCGAATCCAATACTTTGCGCTATGGCCACCACACCAAATCGCAACATGCCTGCGTCGAAAATTTCCTTGAGGCCAATCTGACCCAAGGGCGCGGCAAGCGCGATATCGTCTCGAACATCAATTTCTTCATGAACGTTCCGGTCGAAGCCGATGGCTCGCTGGGGATTGTCGACGGCATTTCCGCGCCCGGCCTGACGGTCGATCTGCGCGCGGAGATGGATGTGATCGTGGTCGTTTCAAACTGCCCCCAGATCAACAATCCCTGCAACGCCTTCAACCCCACCCCCGTTCGGATGATTGTATCGGCATGAGCTTTGACACCGTCCTGATCGCCAATCGCGGGGCGATCGCCACCCGTATCATCCGCACTTTGCGCAAAATGGGCCTGCGCTCGGTCGCGGTCTATTCGCAGGCTGACGAGGCCTCACTCCATGTGGCGCAGGCCGATGAGGCGATCTGCATCGGGGAAGGCCGAGCATCCGAAAGCTATCTCAACATTCCCGCGATCATCGCAGCGGCGCAGAAATCCGGCGCGGGGGCGATCCATCCCGGCTATGGGTTCCTGGCCGAAAGCACCGAATTTGCGCAGGCTTGCGCAGAGGCGGGCATCGTCTTTATCGGCCCCACGCCCGACAATATCCGCAGCTTCGGCCTCAAACATAGCGCCCGCGCGCTGGCCGCCGCGCATGACGTGCCGCTGGCCCCCGGCTCGGACCTGCTGACCGATGAAGCGCAGGCTCTGACAGCCGCAGCGCAGATCGGCTATCCGGTGATGCTGAAAGCCACGGCGGGCGGCGGCGGCATCGGCATGCGCATTTGCGAGAATGACGAGGACGTGCGCGAGGGCTTTGCCGCCGTGGCCCGCCTCGGCATGAGTAATTTCGGCGACGCCGGGGTGTTCCTCGAAAGCTATATTCGCCGCGCCCGCCATATCGAGGTCCAGATCTTCGGCGATGGGCAGGGGCGCATCATGGCGCTGGGTGAGCGCGACTGCTCCTTGCAACGCCGCAACCAAAAAGTGCTGGAGGAAGCCCCCGCGCCCCTGCTGCCCGCCCATGTCCGCGCCGACCTCATCGCCTCGGCCATCCGCCTTGGTCAGGCGGCGAATTACCGCTCGGCGGGCACGGTCGAATTCCTCTATGATGCCGACCGCCAAAGCTTCTTCTTCCTAGAAATGAACACCCGCCTTCAGGTCGAACATGGCGTCACCGAGGAGGTGATGGGCATCGATCTGGTCGAATGGATGATCCGGGGCGCAAGCGGCGATTACAGCTTCCTCGACGCGCCCACGCCCGAACCCAAGGGCCATTCCATTCAGGTCCGCCTCTATGCCGAAGACCCCGGCCTCGATTATCGCCCCACCTCGGGCACGCTGACCGCCGTCACCTTCCCCGACAATATCCGTGCCGAAACATGGGTCATGGCGGGCACCGAGGTCAGCGTCTGGTATGACCCGATGCTGGCGAAACTGATCGTCCATGCGCCCACGCGCGCGGAGGCCGTGGCCGCGATGCAGACCGCGCTGGCCGCCACCCGCGTCGATGGGATCGAAACGAACCTGCGCTGGCTGCGCGATGTGGTGCGCCTGCCCGCCTTCACCAGCGGCGAGGTATCCACCCGCGCGCTCGATCAGGTCGATTTCCGCCCCCGCGCGATCCGCGTGATCTCCGGCGGCACGGCTACTACCGTGCAGGACTGGCCGGGACGGCAAAAGCTGTGGGCGGTGGGCGTGCCCCCCTCCGGCCCGATGGATGATCAAAGCTTCCGTCTGGGCAATCGCCTGATCGGCAATGCCGAGGGCACGGCGGGGCTGGAAGTCACCAACACCGGCCCGACGCTCAGCTTTACCGCACCCGCCACGATCTGCCTGATGGGCGCGGATTTCGGCGCCGCGCTGGATGGCGCCCCCATCGAGCGCGGCCAACCCATCGCGGTCGCCGCAGGCCAGACCCTCGCCATGGGCCGGGCGCGCGGCGGCGGGATGCGCGGCTATATCCTGTTTGCGGGCGGCTTTGACCTCGCCCCCTATCTGGGCAGCCGCAGCACTTTTGAACTGGGCCAATTTGGCGGCCATGCCGCGCGCCGATTGATGGCGGGCGATACGATCCACCTTGGCGATGAACCCATGTCAGCACCCCTGCCCTCCGCCGCGCCGCCCGAATTGCCGGGCGAATGGGCGATCCGCGTCCTTTATGGCCCGCATGGCGCGCCCGATTTCTTCACGCCCTCCGACATTGACACCATCATCGCCGCCTCATGGCAGGTCCATTACAACAGCAACCGCACCGGCGTGCGCCTTGTCGGCCCCAAACCGCAATGGGCGCGCAAGGACGGCGGCGAGGCGGGGCTGCATCCCTCAAACATCCACGATAATCCCTATGCCATCGGCGCGGTGGATTTCACCGGCGACATGCCGATCATCCTTGGCCCGGACGGGCCTTCGCTGGGCGGTTTCGTCTGTCCCTTCGTGGTGATCGCGGCGGACAGGTGGAAGATCGGCCAACTGGCGGCGGGCGACACTTTGCGCTTCGTGCCGGTCAGCATTGAGGACGCCGCCAAGGCCGACGCCGCGCAGCAGGCCTTGCTTTCCACCGGCACGGCCATGGCCAATACCCCCGCCCGCGCCATCGAGGCGCTCTCACCTCTTCTGGCCGAGACACCGGCAGTATCAGGCCGCCCCCGGACCACCTATCGCCAGCAGGGCGACCGCAACATCCTCGTCGAATATGGCCCGATCACGCTGGACATCGAATTGCGCATCCGTGTCCATGCTCTGATGACCGAACTAGAGCGGATGAACGCCCCCGGCATCATCGACATTGTGCCCGGCATCCGCTCGCTGCAACTGCATTTCGACGGCGCGGTGATCGACCAGAAATCGGCTCTGGCCCTACTGATCGAGGCGGAGGAGAGGCTGGGCGATCTGGCCGATTTTACCATCCCCTCGCGCATCGTCCACCTGCCGCTCAGTTGGCGCGATCCGGCGACCATCGAGACCATCGAGAAATACATGGGCGCGGTGCGTGACGATGCGCCATGGTGTCCGGACAACATCGAATTCATCCGCCGCGTCAACGGCCTGCCCGATGCGGCTGCTGTCGAGAACCTGATCTTCGAGGCCAATTATCTGGTGATGGGCCTTGGCGATGTCTATCTTGGCGCGCCGGTGGCAACGCCGGTTGATCCGCGCCACCGCCTTGTCACCACAAAATATAACCCTGCGCGCACATGGACGCCGCCCAATGTCGTGGGCATCGGCGGGGCCTATATGTGCATCTATGGCATGGAGGGGCCGGGCGGATATCAGCTTTTTGGCCGCACCATTCAGGTGTGGAACACCTATCGCCAGACGCAGGATTTCATCGAGAACAAGCCCTGGCTGCTGCGCTTTTTCGACCAGATCCGCTTCTATCCGGTCAGCGCCGAAGAACTGGCCGAATGGCGGCGCGATTTTCCATCGGGGCGGCGCGCGATACGGGTCGAGCCTTCGCAATTCCGCCTCGCCGATTACCGCGCTTTCCTTGCCGACAATGCGCAAGGCATCGCCGAATTTGAGGCAAGGCGCGAGGCCGCCTTTGCCGAAGAGCGCGAGGACTGGCAGCGCAAGGGCGAGTTCGACCGCGTTTCCAGCCTGAACGAGGAGGACGCCCCCCAGACCGCCGACATCACCCTGCCCGAAGGCAGCGAATTGATCGAGGCGCCCTTTGGCGGCAGCGTATGGAAACTGCTGGTGGCAGCAGGCGATGAGGTCAGCGCGGGCGAAACCATCGCGGTCCTCGAAACCATGAAGATGGAATGCCCGATCGAAAGTCCGGGCAGCGGCACCATCGCCGCGCTTTACATGGCCGAAAAGCAATCCCTGCAACCGGGCGCGCCGATGCTGGCGCTGCGGAGGCACGCATGAACCGACAGGCCGCCACCAAGATCGCCGCCGCCATCCGCAGCGGGCAAACCAGCGCGGTGGAGGTGGCGCGCGAGGTGCTCGCCCGCCTCGCCGCCTATGACGCCATCCAGCCGCAGATCTGGATCAGCCGGGCATCGCCCGAAACGCTTTTGGCCGCCGCCGCCGCCATCGACGCGCGCGTAGCGGCGGGCGAGGATCTGCCCCTTGCCGGCGTCCCCTTTGCGGTAAAGGACAATATCGATGTGGCGGGGTTTGAAACCACCGCCGCCTGCCCGGCCTTTGCCTACCGACCCGCCGCTTCGGCCCCGGTGGTCGAACGCCTGCTGGCGGCGGGCGCGATCTGTGTCGGCAAGACCAACCTCGACCAATTCGCCACCGGCCTTGTCGGCACGCGCAGCCCCTATGGCATCCCGCGCAACGCCTATAATCTGGCCTATGTCAGCGGGGGATCGAGTTCCGGCTCCTCGGTAGCGGTGGCGGCCGGATTAGTGGGTTTTGCGCTGGGGACGGATACGGCAGGGTCGGGGCGCGTACCCGCCGCCTTCAACCATCTGATCGGCTTTAAGCCCACCAAGGGGCGGTGGAGCACTTCGGGCCTTGTCCCGGCCTGCCGCACCTTGGATTGCATCACGGTCTTTACCGATGATACGGCGGATGCCCGGCTGGTGGACGGGGTGGTCGCCGGTTTCGATGCCGCCGATCCCTATTCCAAACCCTTGGCCGACCGCCCCCGCGCGGCGCGGACCATCGGGGTTCCGCGCCGCGACCAACGACTGTTCTTTGGCGATGCGGAGAGCGAATATCTCTATGACCGCGCGCTCGAAACACTTTCCGCACAGGGCCGGATCGTCGAGATCGACATGGCCCCGCTGCAGGAGGCCGCGCAATTGCTCTATGGCGGCCCATGGGTGGCCGAGCGCAGCGCCGCCATCGCGGGCCTGCTGGCCGACAATCCTGATGCCATCGACCCCACCGTGCGCGCCGTGGTCGAACCGGGCCTCAACATCGGCGCGGTGGACCTGTGGCAGGGGATCTATCGCCTCGCCGCCCTGAAACGCCATGCCGATCAGATGTGGGACGAGATCGACATTCTCGCCTTTCCCACCACCGGCACCACCTATCGCGTGGTCGAATTGGCCGCCGCGCCCATCGCGCTCAACAGCAACCTTGGCGCCTATACCAATTTCGTAAACCTGCTGGATATGGCCGCCCTGGCGATTCCGGCGGGCGCGCGCCACAATGGCACAGGCTTTGGCATCACGCTGATCGGGCCTGCCGATTGCGATCGGGCGCTGCTGGATATGGCAGATGCCTATCTCGACGCCGCTGACCTTCCCCCTCTCCCACCGCTTGATCTGGAGGCGAAAATGCAGACCGTGAAACTGGCCGTTGTCGGCGCCCATCTCAAGGATATGCCGCTCCACTGGCAATTGACCAGCCGCGATGCCACCTTCGTCGGGGCCTTTGAAACCGCGCCCCATTACCGGCTCTATGCGATGGCCGACAGCGTGCCGCCCAAGCCTGCTCTGATCCATGCCGAGGATGGCGCGGCGGTCAAGGTTGAGGTCTATGAACTGGGCGTGGCCGAGTTTGGCAGTTTCGTGGTCGAGGTGCCCGCGCCGCTGGCCATCGGGACCGTCACGCTGGCCGACGGCAGCAGCGTCAAGGGTTTCGTGGCCGAACCGCGCGCGATTGTGGGCGCCGCCGACATCACCGATCTGGGTGGCTGGCGCGCCTATATCGCCTCGCGCGCCTGAGGGGAGACGCTCATGAAAGCTCTGCTGCTTGCCGCCCTGATCGCCACGCCCGCTCTGGCCGAGCCGGTGGAGAAGGTCATCCCCGTCCCCGGTTTTGCGGATTTCATTGCGGTCGATGGCGCGACCGTGTGGACCACCAACCGGGGCCGTGTCGAACATTGGTCCGCCGACAAGAAGCTGGCCGAAGTGCCCAGTCCGCGCCCCTGCGGCGGCATGAGCATCGCCCATGGCTCGCTGTGGTTTGCCGATTGCAAGGAAGGCGTGGTCAAGCGCGTCAGCCTGCACAAGGCCAAGGTGATTGCCAGCATCCCCACCGGGCTTGCCAATGGCAAGGAGGGCGAGTTGAACGTGGCGGCGGGCGCCGGCTCGATCTGGGTGGCCAGCGACGCCAGGGGCGAGATCAAGCGGATTGATGCGCGGACCAACAAGGTCATCGCCACCATCCCCACCGAGCCGGGCGCCTATTACCTTGCCTTCGGCTTCAACGCGCTTTGGGCGGTCAGCGCCAAGGGCAATCTGATCCAGCGCATTGATCCGGCCACCAACAGCGTGACGAAAACCACGCCGCTGGGCAAACAGCCCGGTTTCCTTGCCGCGGGCGAAGGCGGGGTCTGGGTGCAGGAACAGGGCGATGGCACGGTGGCGCGCATCGATCCCGCCACCGGCGAGGTTTCGGGCCGGGTCAAGGTGGGCGAAGTGCTGAAATATGGCGACATCGACACCGGCGGCGGCAAGGTCTGGCTGCGCAGTACCGAGGATCAGACCTTTGTGGTGATCGACCCCAAAACGCTGGCCATCCGCGCCCGCGTCGGGCCGCTGGCGGGCAGCGGGGGCCTGCGTTATGCGCCGATGGGCGTGTGGACCACCGCGCATGACAAGCACACACTGTCTTTCTGGGCCGATCCGGCCAAGATCGGCGAATGAGCGGGTGGAGCACAGGCTCCACCCCACCCCTTATCGGGCCGAGGCCAACTTGACCGAGCTGGCAGCGGCGGTCTGGCGGCGCTCGATCTGGGCGCGGACATCGGCCACAACCCCGGCGCGGCAGGCGCGCGACTGTTCCTCAAGCGCCAGATGCACACCGGCAAGCCGGTCGCCGCAAACGGCCGCTGCCGCCTGATCCAGCCGGATCGCTAGGCGTTGTTGCCCGGCCACAGTGGCAAGGTCCAGACCGTTGAGGTGCAGCACCGCGCTGTCTCTGGCCAAGGGGTTTTCGCCGGGGGTTCCAGCCTGCACCGCCGAAGCCCCGGCGGCAAGCGAGACGGCGGCCAGAGCCGCGAATACAATCTTCATCATCCACTCCTGCGCAATCTTTTGGGGCCGCTCTTTTGGCGACCGTCCTAAATTCATAGGCGCATTGGCAGGGTTTGACAACAAAGCGATTAACGGACGCGCACCTCCAGTGCGGCCAGATCGGTATGGCCCAACAGGCCGATGGGCAGGCTGATCTCGCGCTCGGCGCTCTCGCCCGTGGCGATGGCAAGACTGCGGGCATAGGGCGCAGACCATGCGCGCAAGGTCGCCATGGGCAAGCGCAGCCGCCAGTTCCGCCCGCCTTCGACCGCCACGCGATGCCCGTTGATCGCCACGGCATCCTCGCGCTGTTGGCGATATCCGTTGACCATCAGGCAGGTCTGATCCCCGCATGTCACCAGATGCGTGGTGGCGGCAGGCGCGGCCATGGCCCCCGAACCGAAACCGGCGGCCAGCACCATCACACCAAGGCGAAACGCAAGATCCATCGTGCCATAATGCGCCCCATCGCCTGCCCCAAACATGCGCGATATGGCGTAGGCCGATCAGTCCACCGCGATCCCCACGCTTTCAAAATAGGCGCGCACCGGGGCCAGCGCCTCTTCATGCCGCCGCCAGCGCGCCACCGAGTCGCGATACATGGGCCTGCGCACCTGCGCCGCGCTGGGCGTGGCAACCGGGGCGGCATTGTCCTGAAAAGACAGGCATCGCGCATCCCATTCCAGCCCGCAATGGGCCAGCAGGGCGCGCGTCTGCCCCTCCTGATCGCTCACCAGATCCTCATAGGCCAGTTCCATCACGCGCCCCGGCAGCACATGACGCCAGAAAGCCATCAGCCGATCAAAGCCCGCATAATAGGCGGCGATGTCCAGCAGGTCATAGCTGTAGTCATAGTAACGCGAGGAAATGGCGAACAAATTGCGGAAATTGGCCAGCACCGTATCCATCGGATGGCGCCGCAGACAGACGATGCGCGCCTTGGGCAAGGCCCGCGCGATGAAACCCGCGTAATGGAAATTGCCGGGAAATTTGTCGATGAAACGAGGCGCATCGCCGCGCAGATGATGCCCCGCCCGCCGCAGATAATCGCGCCCCAGCGCCGCCATATCCCCCCGCGCCGCCGCCAGCGCCGTTTCCGGGTCCAGCACATTGCGCCCGCCCGTGCCCGCCATGGCCTTCACCGCCAGCGGCATCGCCTGCAATTCGCCCGCGCTTTCCAGATCGGGATGCGAGGACAGGATGCGGTCCACCAGAGTCGTGCCCGTGCGCGGCATGCCGATGATGAAAACGGGCGCATCGGCCGGCGCATCCCTCGGCTCGGCCATGGCTGGCCATCCGTCCTGCATGGCCTGGAAATTGGCGGCGTCCTGCGCGGGATCATAGGGCAGATCGCGCCTGTGCGCGGCATTGACCGCGCAAAGCGTCGCAAAGCCGCGCGCCTCCTCGCCGATATCCTCCAGTTCCTTGGCCAGCGCATAGCCGGTCAGCAGCCGGTCACGCCCCGGTTTCGCCCCGGCATAGGCGGTTTCCAATCGCGGGATATGGTTGCGCCCCACGCTTTGCTTGCGCAGCGAGGCCAGCAGGTGATGTGCGCGGGCATCATCGGGAGCCAGCGCGATCAAAGCCTCCAGCGCCGCCTCCGCCTCATCCACCCGGCCCAGGAAATTGAGCGTCACGGCCTGATTATAGCGATATTCGCGATTGTCCGGCTCACGCGCAACGGCGGCCAGAAAATGGGGCAAGGCCGCCTCATGCCGCCCCAGTCGCGCATAGACGCAGCCCAGCGTATCGAGGCTGAGCGCATCCTGCGGCAGGTTCTGCTCGGCCTCCTGCAACACCTGCGCGGCCTCGCCATCGCGGCGCAACAGGCTGAGCATACGGGCGAGCTGGGCGCGATATTCGCCGCCCCGTGATGCCTCTGGGGGTTCGCCCATCACGGCCTGCTGGAAATAGGCCAGTGCCTCAACCGCCCGCCCTGTCGAGGCCGCCGCCACGCCCAGCACGAACTGACCCTCGGCGGGCGAGCGCACCATCAACCCCGCCGCCAGCCGCTGCGCCATTGCCCAGTCGCCCCGCCGCAAAGCCTGTCGCGCCGCCGCGCCCTGATCCATTCGCCCGTCCCTTGCCGCGATCCCTGTGACGACAAGCCTAGGCCCGGGCCGCAAGAAACTCCAGCGCGCGCGTGCGCGATTCTTTATCATGGCTTATACGCCCGATGACGTATGACACCCGTCCAGAATTTCAGGCACTTTACCCTCCTGCAGGCTGGACTCGGGTAGAGACAAGATGAACGGCGTTCTCGTAGGCAAGCGGATCATTGGGGCCGAAGCGCCCGTCACCATCGGCTGGGAAAACATTCCCCGCGTCGAGGGCGGTCCGATCAAACAATTCATCTTCACCTGGTTTCAGCCGACCATGCTCTTTGCGATGCTGGCCTTCTGGTTCTATGCGCCCAATTCCATCGCCAAGGCCTCTACCGCGATCTATATCGGCATTGGTTTCAAGGTGTTGCTGCTGGCGCTCGAATGGGTCAATCCGCGTTTCGCCAGTTGGCGTCTGACGTGGAAAGAGCTGGCCACCGACCTGTTCTATGTCGGGCTGGGCTATACGCTGATCCGCATCATGAACAGTTTCATCGGCAGCGGCGTGATGATCAAGGCGATCCAGCACGCGATGCATTGGGACAAGGCTACCTGGTTCACCGGCCTGCCGCTGCTGGTACAGGCCTTCCTGATCTCGTTCATCTTCGATTTCGGGCAATATTGGATGCACCGGGGGATGCACAATTGGTATCCGCTCTGGCTGCCCCATTCGGTGCATCATTACATCACCCAGCTCAATATCAACAAAGGCGCGGTCGGCAATCCGGTGGAACTGTTCCTGATCGGGCTGGGCGTGGGCGGCTTTTTCGATTTCCTGCCGCGCGCGGCGCTGATGGCGGGGGCCTTTGGACTGGCTATCGGCACGTATCAGCACATCAATGTCCGCTTCAATTCGCCCCGCTGGTGGCGCTTCCTGTTCAACACGACCGAGCATCACAGCCTGCACCATTCGCAGGATTTCGAGGCCACGCGCAGCAATTACGCCGGTTCCTATATTTTCATCGACCGCATGTTCGGCACCTGCGTCGATGGCGAGGCCGAATTGCTGGGGCTGGAAGGCGGGCGCCGCATGTCGATCCGCGAACAGATGACCTATCCCTTCACAGAGGGCTGGAAGACGATGAAGGAAAAATACGGCCGCAGCGTTCCGGCGCCCATGACGGAGCCTGCCGAATGAGTGGAACTGTCGCTGCGCCCCGTCATGATTACGCCGGATCGGCGCAGAAAAAAGCCTCCATGCTGCGTTACGTCGACTGGATCTGGCATATTCGCGGCGAAGTCGCCCTGCCCGCGGAGCAATCGGGCGAGGAGGCCTTTGACCTTCTGGCCCCGCTTTTCCGCCAGACCGGCACCAGCTATGACCGCTATCAGGACACGCTGACCTTCCGCAAAAAGGATGCGGCGGCGCAGGACAAGATGTCGGTGTTCGACAGCGGCGTGCTGAGGGTGGAAAATTCGGTGCTGCGCTATGATCTGATCAGCCGCGCTTTGCTCTACTGCTTCCTCGCGCCGCTGCTGTTTCTCGGCTTTGCGCAGACGATCATCACCATCAACGACTTTCAGAAACCCGCCGCTCACGGCCCCGCCCACACCGCCGGCCTGCCTGCAAAGGCCAAGCCCAAGCCCAAGCCCGCCGCAAAAGAGGCCGTCCCGCCGATGAACCCCATCGACAAGGCGCTGGGCGCGCCTGTCCCGGACAAGCCCGACGGCGATGACGGCGACGAGGAAGGCCCCAAGAGCAAGAAGCCCTCGCCCACCCCGGCCTATGTCTTTGCCGGGATCTTCGTGGCGCTCTATCTGATCGGGCGGGTGCTGGAGGATCGGCTGGTCCGATCCCTGTTCCGCAAGGCTGTGGCGGGGACTTAGACCGGCGACGCCGCAAAGGCCCCGCTTGCCGTTCGGGCGCGATAGGATATCCTGCGCTCCAGATGGGTTAAAGGCGGGGGAGCGCAATCATGGCGGCAATTAGCGATCAATGGATCGGCGCGCTCTATGGCGCGATCGAGGAACCGGGGCGCTGGGTCGCGCTGATGGATCTGTTGCGCCGCGATTTTCAGGTTGAATGCGTGGCCGCGCAATTGCTGGTCGCCGCGCGGGGCGGCCGGGCCTTGCCGGTCTGGGGCACGCGCGACAGCCATTCCGAGCGCCATGGCCGCCTGCATGATTCCTGGGCCAACACCCCCGCCAACCCGCGCTTCAGCCGTCCCATCGCCCCGATGCTCGAAACGGAGATCCTGAGCGACGCGCGCAGCCTTACCTATTCCTCGCAGGACCGCCGCCAATTGTCCGACGGGCTGGCGCGCTGCGGACTGGGGCCGGCCTTCTGGATGAGCCACAGGCTGGACAAGGACCATCGCTTCACGCTGATCTTTCACCGCAATGCCGATGACCGGCGCGATATGGACCCGCGCGAAGAGGCCATGCTGACGCGGATGGCGCCCCATATGCAGCAGGCCGCAAGGCTGTGGATGCGGATGAGCGCGGCCGAGGCCAAGGCCGAATGGCTGGCGCAGGCCCATGATGCGACCGGCACGGCGATGCTGGCCTGCGACCGCGATCTGCGTCTGCATTGGTGCAATGCGCCCGCGCGGACAATGCTGGCGCAGGGGGACAGGCTGCTTCTGCGCCATGGGCATCTGGCTGCGGTGGATCGCGCCGATCACGAAGGCCTGACCGCGCTGATCGAGGGGCGCGCGGACCGCGGCGTCATGGCGATGGGCGGCATAGACCAACCCGCGCTGCACCTGCGCGCCAGTCCCTTTGCGCCCATGCCGGGGCGCTCCGGCCCGCCGCGCGATCTGCTGCTGCTGACCATCGCCCGCCCCGAAGACGCGGTGCATTATGCACCCGAAGATCTCGCGCTGCTCTTTGGCATCACCCTCACCGAGGCTGCGCTGGCCTCCTGCCTTGCCGCCGGGGGCAGCGTCAGCGAATTTGCCTCCGCGCGCGGCATTACCGAAGGCACCGCGCGGCTGCATCTCAAACGCGTGCTGGCCAAGACGGGCGCGGGGCGCCAATCCGAATTGGTGCGCCGCATTGCCGGGTCCGTGGCAGGCGCAAGGGGCGCTTTATGATATAGGATATACCAAACGGGGGATGCACCGGTCGGGCGAATGCCCCATCCAGCAGCATCACTTTTGCAAAGGTCGACCCATGGTTTCTCCGATCCGCCTGTCTCTTGCGCTCATGCTGGCCATGGCCGCGCCATCGCTTTGGGCGCAAACCGCCCCGCCCCATGTGTTGCCCGATGGATCGGTGCCGCCTGCGTTGGCCGCCGCGCGGATGCATATGCTCGAAGCGCCTGAGAATATGCTGACCTTCCATAATATGGATCAGCTGTTCCAGACCCGCGTGGTGGCGCGATCCGGCCCGGTCGCCCCGCTCGCCCGCACCGATACCGCCCTGCCGCCCGCCACCATTCGCGGCAAGGCGATGAGCGAGGATGCGTGGGAGGATCTGACCTATACTTCGGCCCTGCTGGTGATGCGCGACGGCAAGGTGCTGCATGAAAGCTATCGCAACAACACCGATGCGGACACGCATTTCATCTCCTTTTCCATGGCCAAGACCTTCACCTCGATGCTGGTGGGCATTGCGGTGGGCCAAGGCGCGATCCGCTCGATCGACGATCCGGCGGTCGCCTATGTCCCTGAACTGAAAGGCTCGGGCTATGACGGCGTGACGATCCGGCAATTGCTCCAGATGCGTTCAGGCGTGGATTATGAGGAGCGCTATGATTTCGGCGCGACGCCCAGTGTCGCTGCGCAGATCTTTCTGAACGCCATCGTGGCCAACAAGGAGCGCTTTGCCGACATGGCCCCGCGCCTGAAGCGCAAATTCGCGCCCGGCAGCCGTTTCAACTATTCCACGCTCGACACGTCGGTGCTGGGCTGGGTGCTGGAGCGCGCGACCAAGCGGCCGCTGGCCGATTTCATGGCGCAATATCTGTGGCAACCGATGGGAGCGCAGGCGCATGGCTTCTGGATTGCCGATGGCGGACCGGGCGTGGGGCGCGAACTCAACGGCATGGGCTATAATGCCACGTTGCGCGATTTTGCCCGCTTTGGCGCGATGATGCTGGACAAGGGGCGGTTCAACGGGCGCCAGATCGTGCCCGCCGCATGGGTCGAACAGGCCACCACCATGACCAACAATGCCGATCCCGCCGCGCCGCCTCCACCGCCCTCGGTGACCAATCCGATGGCGCGGGCGGGCTATGGTTTTCAGATCTGGCGGCTGGATGACACCGGGGCCTATACCGCGCTGGGGCTGCAGGGCCAGTTCATCTATGCTCACCCGGCCACGCGCACGGTCATTGTGAAGCTCAGCTTCTTTCCCGAAATGGGGTCGGCCAAAGGGAATGACGCGCTGGAGGATACGCTGGCCTATTTCCGCACTTTGACGCAGTGGAACGGCCAATAAAGAGCGATGCCGCAACCGCGCGATGGCGGTTGCGGCATTCCCTTTTCATCAGAACTTGGTGCGGATCCCCAGCGTGATCGTGCGGCCCAGCGTCGAGCCATTGGCATAGCCGCTGCCCGAGGTGCGATAGGGCGGGTTCTGATCGAACAGATTGTCGACGTTGAGCGTCAGCATCGCCGATTGCTTCAGCCCTATCTTGTTCAGGTCCAGCCCCCAATACATGTTCACCGTGTCGAAAGACTTGACCATGGTCTGCGTGGCGTCGAACATGATCGGATAGCCGCCGCTATGCGTCAACTGGACCCGGCCCGTGACCGGCCCGACGGTGGCGCCCGCCGCCGCGGTAAAGTTGAAGCGGCCCACGCCATTGTCCAGCAATTCGGTATAGACGCCATTGCTCGACGGACTGGACCGGCGATGCAGCGTATAGGTGCCGCCAAAGCTGAGCGAGATCGAGCCGAAGCTGGTCGGGCGCTGATACTGGGCGTTAAAGTCGATGCCGTCCTGCTTCAGGCGCCCACGGTTATAGCGGCGCAGGTCTAGGATCGCATAGGGCGTGCCGTAATTGGCATAGAGGAAGCCCAGCGAGGGGAAGTTGTCCGGCTTGACCCCGCCCGAAAAGCTGGTGACCTGAGCCTGGGTGGGATTGGTGATGAAGAAGGGCGCGTTGAGCGGATCATTATACCAGGCCGCGCTGCCGAAACCGCCCGAGTTCACGCTGATGATGTCGGAGAAGTCAATGTTGTAATAGGTCCCGCTCAGGGTCAGGCCCGGCAGCACCGGCGGCTTGATATCCGCGCCCAGCGACCATGTGCGCGCCTTTTCCGGCTTCAGATTGGGATTGCCGCCCGAAATCCAGATGATCGGCCGCCCGCCCGCATAACCGATGGCCGTAGTGAACGAAATGCGCGAGTCCACCGAACCCACCGTATCGGCAAGGCTGGGCGCGTGGAACGAGGTGCCGTAATTACCGCGCACCGTGATCCAGCCGACCGGCTTGTAGTTGAAGCCGATCTTGGGGTTGGTCGTGCCGCCCACATCGTCATAGCTGTCATAACGCACCGAGCCCGTCAGATCGAGCGCGGCAATGCCCGGCACCGCATTGGCGCTGCCCACGATAGGAACGAAGACTTCGCCAAAGACCGAGGCAACCTGACGCGCGGCAGCCGAGGCATTGCGGAAAGGCGCCGCCGAAGAACCAAAGCGGATATTGGCCGCGATCTTTTCGTAATGAAATTCCCCGCCCACGGCCAAGCGCACATCGCCGCCCGGCAGGTTGAACAGGCTGCCATCGGCCACAAGGCGCGTTTCGGCCAGATCCTGTTTGGCCACCGAATTGTTGCTGTAATCGCGGATCGAGGCCAGCACGCCGGCATCGGTCGCGCTCAGATTATAGGGGTTGAGCGCGGTGGCCGTAGTCGTCCCGGCCAGAGCGGCGACGATATTGCCCGCATTGGCGGCGTTCTGGATCGTGTTGTTATAGCTGTGGCCGTAATTGGCCATTCCGCGCAAATGCCAGCCATGGCCAAGATCAGCCTCGAACGTGGGGGTGATGCCCCATGAATCAAAGCGCGAGGGGCTGGCCACGCCCTTGCCGAAAACAGGTTCGAAATTGAAGAAGACCGTCTGGCTGGTTTCGGTGCCGATCTGGCGGAAATAGGGATTGGCGTTGGTGATCGTGCCGCTGCCCGAGAGGGTGGCTTCCATGTTCACCGTATCGCGGCGCGAATAATAGGCGGTGATATTGGCCTTCAAGTGGTCGGTCAGTTGCTGGTCCAGCACGGCATAGACCGAGTGGCGCGTTTCGCGCGGATAGATGTCGGCGTAATCGGTGGTGCTGCACTTGTTGGGGGTGCCCGCCGTGGTGCCGGGCATCGGGTAATAGGTGCTGCCGATGCGGACATTGCCCGGCGTGCAGGCCATGCTGCGATTGTCCGCGCCGCCAAAGCCGGTGAAATTCTGGGTGACGTAGCTGCGCTCGTAACCCTGAATATTGTTGTGCCAGGCATAGGCATAGGACAGCATCAGCGATCCGCTGCCCCAGTCCTTGCCCGCCGTTACATTAGCGTCGGCCGTGTTATAGCCATCGGCAAAGCCGTAGCGTGCGGTCGCCTCAACCCCGTTCATACGCTTTCGCGTGATAAAGTTGATGACGCCGCCGATCGCATCGGAACCATAGATCGACGAGCCGCCGTCGGGGATGACTTCGACACGCTCAATGAGGCCGGGGGGGATGATCTGGGGATCGACATAGGTCTGCAGGATGCCCTGACCCACCACGCGGTGGCCGTTGATGAGCGTCAGCGTCGTCGTGCCGCCCGAGGCGCCAAGGCCGCGCAGGTTGGTCTGCACGATGGGCTGGCCGAAACCGGCGGTGCCGGTGGGGATGGCGTTGAAATTGCTGATCTGGGGAATATTGGCCAGCAGGTCGTTCGAGGTTTTGGCCCCGATCGCCACCACATCGGCCTGACCCACGCTGAGCACATTGGTGCCCACCGGCGCGATGCCGCGCAGCAGCGTGCCCGTCACGATGATTTCGGCGTTCTTGCTGGTTTCGCTATCGGCCTGCTGATCCGCCGCTTGCGCACCCGTTTGTGCCAGAGCCGCCTCCGAACCGGCCAGAATCAGGGTCAGCGCGCTAACCGAGCCCATGATTTTACGCTTGGCTTCGATTTTTTTCATCAGAAATCCCCTCTATTTTCAACCCATCCGCTCTGTTTTTATGCTCAATGGCGGCGGAACATTATGTGCGCTCTATCGGACGCATGCGCAGTCCCTAACAGACGACCCTGCGTTTGACAATTGACGACTTTCGATAATTTTCGTATTTACGGCGTAAAGCGAAATAATGATAATTTTGAACAGCGGAGAGCATGTATGAAAGTCAATTCCGGGATGACGCGGCGCGCCTTGCTTGGATCGGTGGCCGCCACCGGCGCTTTGGTGGCCACGCGCGCTTATGCGGGCAATGTGGGGGCCGCCACCGACATCGTGCAGACCAGCAACGGCCCCGTGCGCGGGCGTTTCGAATGGGGCGGGGTTCAGGCGTTCAAGGGCATGCGCTATGCCGCGCCGCCGGTCGGAGCGCTGCGCTTTCGCCCGCCCCAGCCGGTGCAGAAATGGACGCAAGTGGCCGATGCCGCGCAATTCGGCACCGCCGCGATCCAGAGCGATGGGCAAAATGACATGCCTTTTGACGAACAACACAGCGAGGACTGCCTGTTCCTCAATGTCTGGACCCCCGCGCTGACCGGCAGGAAGCCGGTGATGGTCTGGCTGCATGGCGGCGGATTTTCGAGCGGGGCGGCGGGGCGGCCGACCTATTGGGGCGACCATTTCGCGCGCGACGGCATCGTGCTGGTCTCGCTCAACCATCGCCTCAACGTCTTTGGCTATACGCAGCTTCCCGAAAGCTGGGGGCCGGATTACGCCTCCTCAGGGTTGGCCGGGATGCTCGATATTGTCGCGGCGCTGCAATGGGTGCGCGCCAATATCGCGCTGTTTGGCGGCGATCCGGATAATGTCACGATCTTTGGCGAAAGCGGCGGCGGAATGAAAGTCTCGCTTTTGCTGGGCATGCCATCAGCCAAGGGCCTTTATCACAAGGCGATTATCCAGAGCGGCGCCGGATTGGACGCAACGCCCCGCAAATATGCGCAAGGCTTGGGCGGGGCGCTGACCGATGTGCTGGGGGTCAAGGCGGGCGATGTGGCCGCGCTGGCGGCGGTCGATACGCAGAAGATCTTTCAGGCCCAGCAAGCCGCAATCGATGCTGTGGCCAAGAGCGACGCGGGTGGCTTCCTGATGGGCGGCTTCAACCCCAGCGTCGATGGCAAGGAATTGCCGCGCGGCCCCTTTGCGCCCGAAGCGACGGCGATGGCGGCCAATATCCCTTTGATTATCGGCACAAACAAGGATGAGGGCACGATGTTCGCGCTGGGCGACAAGACGCTGGCCACCGCAACCGATGCCGATTTCGAGGCCGCTGTGCGCAAGGACTATCCCAAGAATGCCGCCGGGCTTGCTTCAGCGCTGCGCGCGGCCCATCCGGGATATTCGCCGGGCGATCTGATCGTCGCGCTCAATGGCGCGCGGATGTTCTGGATCAACTCGGTCACGCTGGCCGAGCGCAAATCGCGTCAGGGCGCGCCGGTCTGGATGTATCGGATGGACCGCGAATTGCCGACGCTAGGCGGGCGGTTGAAGGCGGGCCATGCGACGGAATTGTCCTATGTTTTCGGCACCTATGACAATATCCGCGATTTCGTCGGCAATGGTCCGGAACCGGCGCGCATGTCGGCGCAGATGCATCCGGCATGGGTCGCCTTTGCCAAGACCGGCAATCCGCAGACCGCCGCGATCCCCGCATGGCCGCCCTATGATCCGGCCCGACGCCAGACGATGATCTTCAATCTGGAAAGCCGGGTCGAAAGCGATCCCCACGGCGACATTCGCAAATTCATGTCGGCGTAAAGTCTCCTCTCCTGACAAGGCGCCCCCATGATGAGATGCCAGGCCCTGATCGGCCTGGCATCTTCTTTTGCGGCTTATTTGGCGATGGAAATCAAAATCTTGTCATAATGAGAGAGCGGCTCGGGTCGGACATCGCTGGCCTCGACGATGATCTGGAACGTGTCGCCCGGCCTTACATCGGCAGGAATGATCAGGCGGGCGGGCCCGTCCGCCTCGGCGGTCACGGCCAGATCACCTTTATAGGTTCCCGCCTCTTTCCAGTTCCACCATTTGAAGGCGATTTTGTCGCCATCGGGATCGCTGGATTTTGTCGAGAATTTCAGCACTTGGCCCGGTTTCGCCACAATCTGATGCGCTCCCACCACGGTGACGCTGGGGTTATGATTGGCCCCGGCATAGGTCGGCGTCACCGCCCATTTGAAGCGTGCGGCCCAATCGCGCTGGGCCGCAGCAAGGAAGGGATGGGTCGGCGCCCGCTTGCGCTCTGCGCGTTGCGCGCTGGCCATCATCGCGGCAAAATCGGCCGAGCCAAAGCCGCCATGGGTGGGATCGGCCTTCGCATAACCACCCCAACCGCCGAAACTGTTGCCGCGATAGCCGCGCAGACCATTATTCACCAGATTGAGGAAAGTATCGGTGTCCCCCTCACCCAGAAATTCGCCCTTGCCGCGCAGCGGGGTCCAGACAATATAGCCTTCCTTGCGCAGCTCGTCGGCCGTCTTGCCGGAGAAGCCAAAGAAATCAAAAATATCACCCTTCACCATCTGCTTCCCATCGCCCCAGACGCGCTCGCGCGCGCCCAGCGGGCCACGGCTGGTGATGTTCTTTTCCATCCATTCGGCGGTGAAATAGGCCGCATCATCCAGGCTGACCGACGTCTGCGCATTATAGCCCAGCATCAGCCCGCCGCCCAGTTGGCGATAGCGTAAATCGGGCCAATTAGGCTTGATATATTTGACATAGGTGTCGTCCTGATCGCCCGAAAAATGCAGGATCGCCTTGCGGACCACCTTGGCGCGGATTGCCGCCCATTGTTTGGTGCCCTTATACTGATCCTCGATCGATTTGAGCGCGCGCGCAATCGTGCTGCCCCCGCCCCAAGCGTGCAAATAGATCGGTGCTTCTTCATCATCGATCAGCAATTTCTTGATGAGATCTGAGCCGGGCGTATCCTTGTCCATCTCGCCATCGAATTGAACATTGCCCCAGCGGATCTTTGACTTGAGCAATTCGGGCGCCGGATAGTCCTTGTTGTGAACCTTCAGATTGGGATAGGCCTTGGCATAGGCGGCCACCGCATCGTCGATAAACCTCTCATCGGGCGACCAGCGCCACGAGGTGCAGGGGCACGGATTATTGGGAATGCGCGTATATTCGCGCCCCGGCACCGACAGTTTCGTGCCCTTGCCATCGCCAGTCCAGTGGAACTGGCTGCTGGCATAGACCAGCCCTTCGGTGCGATAATCGGTGCTGTAGAGCAAATAGCGTATCAGCGAATTGTTGTCGTCCAGCTCGGGATCGGCGGTGATGACCACGCGCGGTTTTTGCCCCTCGGGCGTTTCCAGATAGAGCGGCGGCGCCTTTTTGCCCGCTGCCTGTGCCATATGGGGCGTCAGGATCACCGTCGCACCCATCAGCCATACGCTCGTGAATCGGGCGATGGTCGCCGCCCTGCCTTTACCGATGCTCACACTCCGCCTCTCTTTCGTTTTTTTCGTTTTTCGGATGCAAGCAGCTTACTTCAAGGCACAGAAAAGTCAATTTTTCTGAATAATTGGCGCATATTTTGGGTTTGTGCTTCATTCATCGATCTATGATATCGAAATTTATTGAAATGAAACATAGTGAGCTATCCTAACTCCGTCCAAACAGGCTGCAAAGCTGAAGCCAGGTCAAAAATTTCTGAAATGAAAGGAAGGGCAATTTGCAAATAACCGGACACTCATGACGGAGAATCCCTCGTGACATCTCTATGGCAGGAGATTTGGACCCGCCCTGACCGTCAGAGACAGGCCCGCGCCACTGCCTTACGCCAGCCCTCGCGCGACGCAACCCTCGCATCCCCGGCCATGGCGGGGGCAAAATGGTGCTCCTTGGCGATCAGCGTGTCGGACAAGGGCAGCCCCGCACCCGCCGCTGCCATCATCGCCGCGCCCAGCGCGCTCAGGTCGGTTTGCGAGGGCCGCTCGACCGCGCGCCCCGACAGGTCGGCCAGCATCTGCAACAGATGATCGTTGCGCGCAGCCGTGCCATCGACGCAGATCGCCTGCAAATCCTCGCCCAGATCGGCCTCGATGGCGGCCACCAGATCGCAGATCTGATGCGCGATGCCCTCCAGCACGGCATAGGCGACATGAGCCGGGCGCGAGCCGAGCGAGAGGCCGCAGATGATCCCGCGCGCGTCCTCCTGCCAATGCGGCGCGCCGAGGCCCGCCAGCGCGGGGACGACATAGACCCCATCGCTATCCCGAACCGTCGCGGCCAGATCGGCCAGTTCCTGCGCCCCGCCAAGGCCCAGCAATTGCGCGCCAAAGGCCGCCGAATGGCCCGAAACCGTGATATTGCCTTCCAGCGCATAGACCGTTTCGCCGCCGCGCCGCCAGGCAATCGTGCCCGACAGGCCATGGGCCGAACGCGCCCGCGCCCCGGTGGGACACGTCAGCGAGGAACCCGTGCCCAGCGTCACCTTGACCCGCCCGCGCGCGGCGATCGCATGGCCGAACAGAGCGGCATGGGAATCGCCCATCATCGCATGGATCGCCACGCCCTCGGGCAAGCCGCCAAACCCGCCCGCCGTATGGCCAAACAGCGCATCGGACGCCATCACGCGGGGAAGGATCGCACGCGGCACGCCAAACAGGCCCAGCAACTCCTCATCCCAATCGCCATCGTCCAGATCGAGCAATTGCGTGCGCGAGGCATTGCTGGCGTCGGTCGCATGGACGGCCCCGCCGGTCATATGCCACAAGAGCCAGCTATCGACCGTCCCGCCGCGCAGATCTGCGCCGCCATCGACATGGTCGATCAGCCATCGCCATTTGCTGGCCGAAAACAGCGGGTCGAGGCCAAGGCCGCTCAGTTGCTCAACTCTTTCGCCATGCCCCGCATCACGCAGGGCGGCGCAGAAGGGCGCGGTGCGGCGGCATTGCCACAGGATGCAGGGGCCAAGCGCCGCTCCCGTCTGCGCATCCCAGACCAGGGCGGATTCACGCTGGTTCGAAATGCCGATGGCGCGGATATCGACATCGGGCGCCCTCGCGATGGCATGACGAATGGCCGCATCGGCGCTGGCAAGGATGCCCTCGCCCGATTGCTCGGCCCAGCCCGGTTGCGGGTGGGAAACGGCATTGGCCACCGACCCGCTCGACAGGATTTCCCCGTCGAGCGCGATCAGCATGGCCTTGGTGTTGGTCGTCCCGGAATCGAGAGCGAGGATCGCCGGTCGCATCACGAGCCGCTTACCGCCCCAGCAAGCCGCGCAGGCTGGCCGCGATATTGGTGGCGGTCAGGCCGGAATGCTCCATCAGGAATTCGGCAGACCCTGTCGGCTGGAAACCCGCAAAACCAAGGATTTTCATCCGGCAGGGCGCGTTCTGCGACACGATCTCGGCCACCGCGCTGCCCAGACCGCCGCGTACACTATGCTCCTCGACGGTGACAATCGCGCCGGTCTGCGCGGCAGCCAGAATGGCGGTCTCGTCAATCGGCGACATCGAGCACATATTGACCACCCGCGCGGAAATGCCCTGCGCAGCCAGAGTTTCGGCCGCCTCCAGCGCGCGGCACACCATTGTGCCATTGGCCAGAATGGCGCCATCGCGGCCATCGCGCAAGGTCTCGGCCTTGCCGATGGTGAAGCTGGCGTCCGCGGCACGCGGCAGAGCGGGCACGCCCATGCGGCTGATGCGGATGAACACCGGGCCGTCCATTTCGGCGGCGGCGCGGATGCATTGCTCGGTTTCCCAAGGGTCGGCGGGGACGAGGACGGTAATGTCGCCCATCGTGCGCAGCCATGCCACATCCTCGATCGAGTGATGCGTCGGGCCAAGTTCACCATAGGCCACGCCGCTGGAAATGCCGCAAAGTTTCACATTGGCTTGCGAATAAGCCACATCCGCCTTCACCTGTTCAAGCGAACGCCCGGTCAGGAAGCACGAAGCCCCGCTGACAAAGGCCACTTTGCCGCCATTGGCGAGGCCTGCGCCCACGCCGACCATATTCTGTTCGGCGATGCCAACATTGATCAGACGCTCGGGGAATTTGTCGCGGAAACCGCCCAGCTTGCTCGACCCCACACTGTCATTGACCACGGCGACGATGCGCTCATCCGCCGCGCCCAGCGCTTCGAGCGTTTTGACATAGGCATCGCGGCAATCGAACAGCCCGGATTTCTGGGTTGCGGGGCTGCTCATGCGTCCAGTTCCTTCATCGCCTGTTCGTATTGTTCGGCATTGGGCACGCCATGGTGCCAGTTCGCCTTGTTTTCCATGAATGAAATGCCTTTGCCCTTCACCGTATTGGCGATGATGCAGAGCGGCCTGTCATGCGGCGTCGATCCGTCGAGCAGCGGCAAAAGCGCCTCGATATCATGCCCGTCCACCTCGACCACATCCCAGCCAAAGGCGCGGAATTTGTCGTCCAGCGGGTCGAGGCCCACCGTGTCCTCGGTCCCGGCGCCCTGTTGCAGACGGTTGCGGTCAACGATCAGCGTCAGGCTCGACAATTTGCGGTGGCCTACGGTCATCGCGGCTTCCCAATTGCTGCCTTCCTGCAATTCGCCATCGCCGGTGATGATGAAGGTGCGATAATCCGCCTTGTCGATCTGCGCCGCAATGGCGATGCCCACCGCCACCGGCATGCCGTGGCCCAACGGGCCGGTGTTGGTCTCAACACCCGGAATCTTGTTGCGATTGGGATGCCCGTTCAGCCGCGAGAGGGGCTGCATATAGGTGGTCAGTTCTTCCTGCGGAAAGAAGCCCGCCAGCGCCAGCGTGCTGTAAAGCGCGCCCGTGGCATGGCCCTTGGAGAGGATGAAACGGTCGCGTGCCGCCCAGCGCGGATCGACCGGATCATAGCGCATCGCATCGAAATAAAGCGCAGCCAGCACATCCGTGGCCGAAAGGTCGCCGCCGGGGTGCCCCTGACGCGCCTCAAACACCATGCGAAGCGCGCGTTTGCGTATCCAGCGGGCCTGTTCACGGACAAAAGCGGCACGTTCGGCAAGAGTTTGGCCGCGACGGGGGCGAGATTCGGGCATTCGCAAAATTCTCCTTGTCGCTGGTCCGACTATATCAAGCGAAGGCAAAGGGCAATCCCACAACTTTTGACTTCTTTCTTTTTCTTTCTTTTCTTCCGCAACCCTCTTGAAGGCGAAGCGCAATCCGGTTAGGCAAGGGGCAAGACATTTGCGATCAGCGCAAGGAGAGGATTTTCGTGGCCTTCAATAAGTTTGCGCCCCGGCGCGGCAGGCGGCTTGCGTTAGTCGCGCTGATTGCCCTGCCCGGCTGCCTTGCGCTTTCGGGCTGCAAAGTGCTGAGCCTTGAAGAGGCGCGCCAGATCCACATGCGCGAGAGCGGCGCCTTTGATGCCGACGCGGCGGTGAAGGAGGCATGGAATGCGCGCGTGATGCCGGGAATGGAAAAATCGGCCGTCCTTCTGGTGCAGGCGCCGCATGACAATGCCGCCCATGCCGTTCGCGGTGAAGGCATCATCGCCGCCATCAACCGCGCCTCGCGTCAGGGATCGGTGCTGGTCAATGTCGCGGGCGTGGGCGAGGTCCAGTTGATGCTGGGGCCGGTGATCGTTTCCACCGCTCTGCGCGACAGTCAGCCGTTTTTTGCCTTTAACGATATGCCCGATCAACTGGCCTATGCCGCCGTATCGCGGGGCCTGAATGCGCGGGCCATGGCGCAGGTCCACCCGGTGGCCGAGCAATTGAAGCCGGGGATGAAAGTGGAATTTCTCGGCGCGGGTCAGCGGTCCGAAGATGGCGTGTGGCAGGTGATGCCGGTGCGCATCGTGGCGGGCGCGTGATGGTCGAGCTGATGCGGGCCTCCGGCGTGAAAAAGCGCTACGGCGGGGTCACCGCGCTGCATGGCGTGGATTTTGCCGTTGAGGTTGGCCGCGTCAGCGTGCTGATCGGCGAGAATGGCGCGGGCAAATCGACGCTGATGCGCATTCTGGCAGGCATTGAAACGCCCAGCGAGGGCGAAGTCCATGTCGATGGCCATCCGGTGCGGCTGAACGGCGCGCGCGATGCGGCGGCGCGCGGCATCGGCATGGTGCATCAGGAATTGAACCTCTGCCCCAACCTCAGCGTGGCGGAAAACATCTTTCTGCTCGGCTCGCGAAAGGGCCTGCTCGACCGTTCCGGCGAAAGGGAAAAGGCGCGCGCCTTGCTGGCCCGTTTGCGCCAAAATATCGACCCTGACCGCCGCGTGGCCACGCTCAGCATCGGCGAGCAGCAGATCGTCGAGATCGCCAAGGCGCTGGCCGAGGAATGCCGGGTGCTGATCCTTGACGAACCCACCTCCGCGCTCAGCGAGGCCGAGGTCGAGGTGCTCTTCGAGGTCATCGGTGATTTGAAACGGTCGGGCGTGGGCATTGTCTATATCTCGCACCGGCTGGAGGAATTGCTGCGCGTGGGCGACAGTATCACGGTGATGCGCGATGGACGGATCGTGGCGCGCAGCGAGGCGGCCGATGCCTCGGTCGGCTGGATCATCGAGCAGATGCTGGGCGAGAAAGGGCGGCTGAAGCGCGCCAATGACCTCGCGCCGGAGGAAGGCGAGACGGTTCTGGCGATTTCGGGCGTTTCGCGCCCGCGCGACCGGACTTCGGCGGCGCTGCACGACATTTCGATGGAGGCGCGCGCGGGCGACATTGTCGCACTTTACGGGCTGCTGGGCTCGGGGCGCACTGAATTGATGGAGGTCGCCTTTGGCGCCCGCGCGGCAAGCGATGGCACGATCACGCTGAAAGGCGAGGACATCACCCGGCTTTCGATTGCGCAAAGGGTCGAGCGCGGCTTGCTTTTCGTTTCCGAGGATCGCAAGGCGCAGGGCCTGTTCGCCAATCTGGACGTGGGCCGCAATATGGCGGTCAGCGATCTGGCCAGCTTTGCGCAAAAGGGCGTGATCCGGGCCGCCAGCGAGCAGGGCGCGGTGGGGCGGATGATCGCCCGGCTGGGGGTAAAAACCGCCTCGGCCCGCACGGCGATCACCGCGCTGTCGGGCGGCAATCAGCAAAAGGCGCTGATCGGGCGGGCGCTGATGCCCGGCCCTGCGGCGCTGCTGCTGGACGAACCCACGCGCGGCATTGACGTGGGCGCACGCAGCGAGGTTTTCGCCACGATCCGCCAACTGGCCGCCGATGGGCTGGCCGTGGTCTTTTCCACCTCCGATGTGCTCGAAGCGCTGGCCGTGGCCGAAAGGATCATCGTCATCGCCAAGGGGCGCATCACCCTCGACATTCCGGTGGCGCAGGCGACCGAGGCGCGTCTGATCCGCGCCGCCAATGCGGCAGCAGCAGCATGACAGAAGGTAAGATATTGACAATGAACGGCGCAGGTCAGGCAGTTAGCTCGGATTATGCGATGACCCTGCTGCTGAAATTCCGCACGGTGCTGGCGCTGGTGCTAGTGGTGGCGATCTTCGCGGTGCTGGCGCCCAATTTCCTGACCGTGGCCAATGCGCTGATCATGCTCAAACATATTGCCATCGTGGCCATTCTGGCGATCGGCATGTCCTTCGTGATCCTGACCGGGGGCATCGACCTTTCGGTGGGGTCGATTGCGGGGCTGGCCGGGATGGTGGCGGGGGCGTTGATTATCAACGGCCTGCCGCTGACGGCGCTGGGCGTGGTGGTCTATCCCTCGGTCCCGGTGGTGGTGGGGCTGGTCCTGCTGGTGGGCATAGGGATCGGGCTGTTCAACGGGTTGCTCATCAACCGATTTCAGGTCGCGCCTTTTATCGCCACGCTGGGCACGCTCTATATGGCACGCGGCGCGGCCATGCTGATGTCGAATGGCGAGACCTTTCCCAATCTGATCGGCAATCCGGCGCTGGGCAATGAGGGCTTTTCGCGGATCGGCGCGGGGCTGTTGCTGGGTATTCCGGCGCCGGTTTGGCTGCTGGCGGTGATTGCGGCGGGGGCGGCCTTTGTGGCGGGCTCCACCACCTTTGGCCGCCGCGTCTATGCCGTGGGCGGCAGCGAGCGCGCCGCCCTGCTCTCGGGCGTGCGGGTCGATCGGGTAAAATATGCGGTCTATGCGATTTCGGGAGCCATGGCGGCGCTGGTGGGCGTGCTGATCGCCTCGGATCTGGTTGCCGCCCATCCGGCCTCGGGCGAGAGTTTCGAACTCAACGGCATTGCCGCCGTGGTGCTCGGCGGGGCCTCGCTGACAGGCGGGCGCGGCACGATTGTCGGCACGCTGATCGGCGCCTGTGTCATCGGCGTGCTGGGCGACGGAATGGTCATGGTGGGGATCAGCGAATTCTGGCAGATGGTTATCAAAGGCGGCGTCATTGTGACGGCGGTGGTTCTTGACCGTCTGCAGGAAAGGCTGGGTTGACGATTATGGCGAACGAAAAAGGCGCGGCGAAGAAGGCAGGCGGCCATCAGGACGAACCGCGCGGGGCGCTGCGCCGGTCCGAAGGCGGCACGGCCCGCTTTGCCGAAGGCCGCCGCGCCGAAATCATGGAATGGATCCGCGAAGAAGGCAGCGCCCGCGTGCGCGAATTGTCCAAAGCCTTTGGCGTGTCGGAAGTGACCATTCGGCAGGATCTCGAACGGCTTGAGGCCGACGGTCATGTCGAGCGCGTCCATGGCGGCGCTTTCCTGAAATCCGTGCAACAGCAGGTCCGATCCATGGCTTTGCAGCATCACGAGAATATGGACGCGAAAAGCCGCATCGGCGCGGCGGCGGCGGCGCTGGTCGAGGATGGCGAGACGATCACGCTCGATTCCGGCTCGACCACGACGCAGGTGGCCGCCCATCTGCTGGAGCGGCGCGATCTGACCGTCATCACCAATGGGTTGAACATCGCGCTGATGCTGGGCGCACAGCCCTCGATCACCGTGCATATGCCCGGCGGCCAGTTCAAGGCCCCCACCCTCTCGGTCAGCGGCGAGGGATCGGCGGAGTTCTTTGCCGGACTGTTCGTGCGCCGCCTGTTTCTGGCCGCCGCCGCCGTTTCGGTCGAGGAAGGCATCTCGATCCCCTCGCTGGGCGATCTGCCGATCAAGCGGGCGATGATCGCCAGCGCGGAAAAGGTCTATCTGCTGGTCGATTCCACGAAAATCGGGCGGCGTTCGTTTTCATCGGTCGGGCCGGTCACGATGATCCACGCCCTGATCACCGACAGCGGCATTTCGGACAACGACAAGGCCCGCTTTGAACGCATGGGTATAGAGGTCATTATTGCATGAAACGGTTGCGCGCGGGTGGGTTACGGATTGGGCTGATGGCGCTGGCGCTTGCCGCTCTGGGCGCATGTGGGCATGACGCCAAACAAGCCCGGCTGATGGTCATCATCACCCCCTCGCTCGACAATCCCTTCTTTGGCCAGGAGGCCGCAGGGGCCGAGGCCAAGGCGCGCGAACTGGGTTATCAGACGCTGAAATTTTCCCATGGCGATGACGCGTTCAAGCAGAGCGAATTGATCGACACCGCCATTGCCCGCAACGCCTCGGCCATCATTCTGGACAATGCGGGCGCGCAATCCAGTGTGGCAGCGGTGCAGAAGGCGCGCAATGTCGGCATCCCGGTGTTCCTGATCGACCGCGAGATTGCCGCGCGCGGCATCGCCACGGCGCAGATCGTTTCGAACAATTATCAGGGCGCGATGCTGGGCGCGCAGGCTTTTGCGCAGGCGATGGGCGAGAAAGGCCCCTATGTCGAACTGGTCGGCAAGGAATCGGACACCAATGCCGCGATCCGCTCCAAGGGCCTTCACGAGGTGCTGGACCAATATCCCGACCTGCGCATGACCGCGCGGCAAAGCGCCAACTGGAGCCAGTCCGAGGCCTTTACCAAGGTCCAGTCGATCCTTCAGGCGCACCCGGAAATCAAGGGCGTGATCGCGGGCAATGACACGATGGCCATGGGCGCGATCGCCGCCTTGCAGGGCGCGGGGCGCGGCGATGTCGCGGTGGTGGGCTTTGATGGCTCGAACGATGTGCGTGATGCGATTTCCGGCGGCAAGGCGGCAGCCACGGTGCTGCAACCGGCATGGCGTCAGGCGCAATTTGCGGTCGAACTGGCCGACAAATATCTGCGCGAGGGCAAGACCGGACAGGCTGAAAAGCTGATTATGGACTGCCTGCTGATCACGCGCGCCAATGCCGCGCGGCTCAGCAATTTCGCGCTGAAATAACCCATTCCATCCAAACGGGGAATCCTGATGAGCAAGCTGACCTTCGGTGCCGGTATCTGGCACTTTGCCACCTATGTCGACCGCTATGCCACCGATGGCTACGGCCCGGCCAAGTCGCTGATCGAGATGATCGATCTGGCAGGACAAGTGCGCGATCTCTCGGTGGTGGACATCAATGCGCCGTGGAGCGCGGATGTCTCGGTCGATGAAGTCGAAGTGGCGCTGAAGCGCAACAACCTTTCGGTGATCGGCATCACGCCGGAAATCTATAACCGCGAATTTTCCAAGGGCGCCTTTACGAACCCCGACGCAGGCATCCGCCGCCGCGCCAATGAAGTGTGCAATGATGCGGCCAATCTGGTGCGTCGCTTTGGCGCCTCCTATGTCAAGCTCTGGCCGGGTCAGGACGGCTGGGATTATCCGTTTCAGGTCGATCACAAGCAATTGTGGCGCCATTCCATCGAGGGCATCGGCGAACTGGCCAGCCAGAACCCGGATCTCAAATTCGTCATCGAATATAAGCCGCGCGAGCCGCGCGTGCATATGAGCTATGGCTCGATGGCGCGTACGCTGCTGGGCATCGAGGCGATGGGCGTGCCCAATGTGGGCGTGCTGCTCGATTTCGGCCATGCACTGTTTGGCGGGGAAAGCCCGGCGGATTCGGCGCAACTGGCCATCGACCATGGCCGCCTGTTCGGCATGGACGTGAATGACAATCTGCGCGCCTGGGACGACGATATGGTGGCGGGCACCGTCCACCCCATCGAATTGTTCGAATTCTTCTACACTTTGCGCAAGAACAACTGGGAAGGCGTATGGCAGCTCGACCAGTTCCCCTTCCGTGAGGATTGCGTCGAGGCGGCCGATATGGCGATTGATTTCCTCAAACATATCGACGCCTCGCTCGACCGCCTCGATTGGGACGCGCTTGCCGCCGCGCAAAGCCGGCAGAATGCGATGGGTGCGCAGAAGATTGCCCGACAGGCGCTGTTCGGCTTCTAAAGCCCTCGGCCCTGTGGCAAGGATGCAGGCGGGGTGATGGCCCCGCCTGCATTGCTTTTACGAAAGAACGCCATGACCGCGGCCAAACCTGTGCATATTCCCTTTGGCCTGCTGCTGGTGCTGGCCGGGCTCAGCGCCTTTGCCCCGCTTTCCATCGACATGTATCTGCCCGCGTTGCCGGTGATGGCGCGTGATCTGGGAGGCAATGCGGCGCAGGCCTCGCTGACGGTGGCCTCTTTCTTTGCGGGCCTGTGTTTCGGGCAATTGGTGCATGGCCCGCTGTCCGACCGGATCGGGCGGCGGATGCCCTTGCTGGGCGGGCTGGTGCTTTATGTCGGCGCGGGGGCCTGCGCGGCACTGGCGCCCACTATCCCGGTGCTGATCGCCGCGCGCTTTGTTCAGGCCTTTGGCGGCTGCGCCGGGCTGGTCGTTTCGCGCGCCTCGGTGCGTGATCGCTTCACCCCGCAGGAAAGCGCGCAGGTCTTCTCGCTTCTCCTGCTGGTGATGAGCATCGCCCCGATCATCGCCCCGCTGATCGGCAGTTGGCTGCTGCTGCTTGGCACATGGCGGTTGATCTTCTGGCTGCTGACGCTGTTTGGCGCGAGCGTGGCGGTGGCCACTTTCTTCGGCCTGCCCGAAACGCGCTCGGAACAGACCGCCGCGCAGGCGCGCAGCGAATCCCCGTTTGGCGCCTATCGCGCCATTCTGGGCGAGGCGCAGGTGATGGCCTATGCGCTGACCGCCGGTTTTTCGCACATGGGCCTGCTGACCTATCTGGCGATTTCGCCCGATGTGCTGGTCACCGGCTTTCACCTCTCGCCGCAGACCTATGGCTGGGTGATCGCCACCAACGGACTGGGGCTGGTGACCACCAACTGGATCAACCGCCGCCTGCTGGCGCGGATCAGCTATGACACGATCCTGCGCTGGGCCAATCTGGGCAGCATGATGGCCTCGGCCGTGCTGCTGGCCGATGCGGTTACCGGGTTTGGCGGGCTGCTGGGGATCACCATCCCGCTGTTTTTCATGGTGGCGATGATCGGTTTTACCCAGGCCAATGCGATTGCCGGCGCGCTGGCCCGCGATCCGCAAAGGGCCGGGTCGATCTCGGCGCTGGTGGGCTTCATGCAATTTGGCGGCGGCGCGCTGGGCGCGGCGATTGCCGGGGCGTTTCATGACGGCACGGCACGGCCGATGGCCATGGTGATCTTTGCCGCCTATATCTGCGCCGGGGTCGCGCTGCGCGCGCTGGCCCGGCGGCGATAGGATCAGATAACAGGGCCGGGGCGCATCACGCCCCGGCCCCCATCATCACATGGCCAGTTTCAGGCCGATGTAGAACGAACGCCCGATGGCATCATAAAGCGCCGTATCCGTGCCGTTCTGCGAGCTGGCGACATAGGGCAGGCTCTTGTCGAAAAGGTTGTTCACGCCCGCGCGCAGTTCAAAGTTCCTGTTGACCTTGACCGAGCCGAACAGGTCCCACAACTGGTAAACACCCACGCCCACCTGCGTGTTGGCAGGGGTCAGCACCGCGCTCGTGTCCTTCATCCCGCTCTGATAGCGCCAGCGCAGACCCGCGCCGAACACGTCATTCTTGATGCCAAAGGTGGTCAGGGCGCGCCATTCCGGCGTGGCGCGCGGCGGCACCGATCCGGGGTTCGACCCGCCGACGCTGACGCCGGTGTAATCGAGGAAAGCAGCGCCCGGCAGCAATTGCACCTTATAGGCATGGAGCCAGCCGATCGCGGTGTCGATATAGACCTTGCCGCCCGCGCCCAGCTTAGAGGCGCGCATGCCCCAGTGGATCTGGGCCTCGATGCCATCGGTCTTGACCGCGCCCAGATTGAGATAGGGCGTCGAAACAGTCAGCAATTGACCGGTCGAACTGTCACGCGAAATCAACTGGCAATAGGGGTTATTGGTCGCATAGCCGGGGTTCGAGCCGTCCAGATTGTAGCATTTCGACAGCACGGTCAGGCCCGGAACCGAGGAAATCACGTTCTTGATGTTGATGTTGTAATAATCGACCGACAGCGACAGTTCCGAGAGCGGCCCGCTCTGGAACGGCGAGTTGAGCACGATGCCGATATTATAGGTATCGGCGGTTTCGGGTGTCACACCCGAATTGCCCGCCACGGTCTGGCCGGTCGCGGTGGTGGGGAACTGATAGCTCGAGAGCAGCGCCGAAGGCACGCCCTGCGCGGCGCAGAGCGTGGCGACCTGCGCGCCATTGGCCCCGGTGCGCGCCGTCGAACGCACATCGCAAGGATCGCCGAGCGAAGAGGGCGGCGTGCCGATGACCAACTGCGAGCCCGAGGGCGGCGAGAACAGTTCGCCGATGTTGGGCGCACGCACCGCACGCTGATACGAACCGCGCACCAGCAGGTTGCGCAGCGGGCGCCAGCGCGCATCGGCCTCATAGGATTTGACCGAGCCGGTGACCGAATAATCGGAAATACGCCCGGCCGCGCCCACCGCCAGTTCCTGCGCCCAAGGCTTGTCGGCCAGCAGGGGGATGTCGATCTGGGCGGCAAATTCCTTCACCGAAATCGCCTTTTTCGGCACGCCGATGGTGGCGGTAAAGCCTTCGACATTGGCCCCCGGCGCCCATCCGCTCAGCGCCGTCATGTCGGTGTCGGGGGTGAAGGAATAGGTGTTGCGGCGATAATCGGCCACCAGCGCGATCTGCGCCGGGCCCGCACCCAGATCAAACAGCGAGCCGTTGACCTGGCCCTGAACCTGCGTCTGGCTCAGGCGTTCCTGGCTGAACGTATCCTTGGTGATATAGGTGCGGCAGGCCGCCGAGAGCGAGCGCGCATTGGCATCGCCAAATGGATTGAAACCGCCCGCGCAAATCGAATTGCCGCCATCGGCCGCGTTCAGCAAGGTCTGCACCCGGCTTTTCAGCACGGCATTGTGCATGATCTGATTGTGGATCGACTGATCATAGGATGCGTAAACATCAAAGCTCCAGCCGCCGCCGATCTGCCCCTTCAACCCGGCCAGATATTGCTGGACCTGATAGTTTTCGTCCCAGTTCTTCCATGGAACGCCCACATAACGCGCGTTCCAGTTGAAATTGGCCGTCGGATTGGCGCGCGAGGCAAGGATCGTGCGCAGATCGCCCGGGATGAAGGGGTTGGAAACCGGAATGGTGGTCAGCGTGGGGAACTGGGTCAGGCTGCCGCCGCTGTTGGTGTTGACCGACAGATCGACAAACATGAACTGTCCATAGGCGGTCAGGCTGGGAGTCAGCTCGAAATCGCCCTTGATAAAGGCAGTCTTGCGGTCCAGCGCGTTGAGCAGATTGCCCTGCTGGCCCACCGGCATACGCACATTGTTGCCCACCAGCGCATAGCCGTTGGTGCCGTTGGCGCCCTTGTAGTTCTGCGCTCCGTTCTGGACGAACAGCGTGCCGTCATTGTTGAAGCCAAGATTGGCCAGCTGATAATTCGCCGGCAGGCTGGTCACGCCATAGCCGGCAAAGATGCCCTGAACCACGGCCGGATTGGGTTGGTTGCTGGCGCTGGGCACATAGGTGCCGGTGCCGATATAGGACGAGGGCACCTTGTCCATGAAGAAGGAGCGCGAATTGTTCGCAACCGGGTCCTGCTTGGCATAGCTGAAGGCGGCGATCAGATGGCCGCGATCATCGGCGAACTTGGTGCCCAGCGCCAGCGAAGCATTGAACTTGAACGCGTCGCCCTGCTGGCTGATCGAGTTCATGATGTCGGCCTTGATGCCTTCGAAATTGCGGATAGTCTTGAAATTGACCACGCCCGACATGGCATCCGAACCATAGACCGCCGAGGCGCCCCCGGTGATCGCATCGACGCTGGAAATGATCGCATCGGGCAGGATGTTGACATCGACATTGCCGTTGATGTCCGACACCGGCAGGCGATGGCCGTCGAGCAACACGAGGTTGCGGTTGGTGCCAAGCCCGTGCAGGTTGATCGAGGCGCGGCCGCCTCCGCCCTGACCGCCGGTGGCCGCATTGCCGCCCACGGTAAAGCTGGGCACCTGATTGAGCGCGTCCTGCAGCGTGGCGGCGCCCGATTCCTTGATCGTTGCCTCGCCCACCGAAACGATGGGGCTGACGGCGGTGTTGTTGGGCCGCTTGATGAGCGATCCGGTAACGACGATTTCCTGCGCCTTGGCGGCATCGTCGGCCGCCATCGCGGGCGTGCAGAAGCCCGCCGAAAGGCCGATCAGGCTGGCGGACACAATGAGACTCTTTCTGGCGTATGACATCTGGCACCCCTCCCGTTCGCGCTCTTTGAAGCGTTGAGGGCCGGATAGAAAAGGCTCTGGCCAAGGTCAATGAAATATGAAACTAACCGTTTCGTTACCTAAAAGATGTGATCGCAAAGACACACGAGCGCCGCGCTGGAGAACGGTTAGATGCCCACAAAATTAAGACGCCCCAATGCCGCGCTCGCCATGGTCACCGCGCTGTTATGCGTCGTCTTTTTCACCGGCGCTCCCCTGCCCGCCCGCGCCGCGCAGGCCGCCCCGAACGCCTGCCCCCCGGATGAGGAACTGGCCTATGTCTGCGGCGCCGAAAGGCCTGAGGACATACTCGCCCTGCCCGGCACACGCTGGCTGATCGCCAGCGGCTTTGCCAAAGGGGCCGGGCTGAAACTGATCGATTCGGCGGCGCGCAGCATGGAATTCTGGTATAAGGGTTCGCCCGATCAGATCGCCCCCGATACCGCCGCCTATCCCCACTGCCCCGGCCCGCCCGATGCCGCGCTGCTCAATGATCGCGGGCTTAACCTGCGCGCCATCGGGCGCGATCGCTGGCGCCTGCTGGTGGTCAATCATGGCGGACGGGAATCGGTCGAGGTCTTTGAGATCAACGCCGCCGCAGACCGCCCTAGACTTCTATGGCGCGGCTGCATCCCCATGCCTACAGGACAGGTCGGCAACAGCGTCACCAGCTTTGCCGACGGGCAGATTTTGGCCACTGTACTGACCCGGCCGGGCACCACCATCGCCGATTTCGTGCTGGGCCGCGACACCGGCGCGGTATGGTCATGGCGCCCGGGCGAACCGGCCTTCCACGAGATGCCCGGCACCGCCCTGCCGGGCAACAATGGCATCGAAAGCGACCCCGACGAACGCCATTTCTACACCATCGCCTTTGGCCGACACGCCGTAGAGGTGTTTGACCGGAACGATCCGCACGGGCCGGTGCGGCGCATCGTCGCCCCTGATTTCATGCCCGACAATATCCATTGGATCGCCGGACGCCTGCTGCTGGCCGGGATGCGTTATGACGAACCGGCCTGCGGGGGCCTGCGCAAAGTGGTGGATGGCGTGGCCGACCCGATGCTCTGTCCGCGCGGCTGGATTGTGGGCGAGGTCGATCTGGCGCAGGGGCGGATCGCCACCATCGCCTATGGCACCCCGCGCAAGGATTTCAACGGCCTGTCCGCCGCCGCAATCATGGGGCGCGAATTGTGGCTCGGCTCGTTTCAGGCGGGGCGGATCGCCATCGCCACCCTGCCCGTGCCCAAACCTGTTTCTCCTTAGCCGCCTCGATAAATGTACTATTTAGTACATCAATTTCCGACCGCCTTGCGATAGCGCGCATCAACCACGCCCCAGTCGATATTATGCATGAAGGCATCGACATATTTAGCCGCCGCCGCGCCATAATCGATGGCAAAGGCGTGCTCATACATGTCCAGCACCAGAAGCGGCGTCCCCGTCACCGGCCCGTTGGTGTGGTCCCATGCCCAGTAATTATGAAGAGATTTCGTATATTGGTTCCAGGCCAGAATGCACCAGCCCGACCCTCCGGCAAGCGCCATGGCGGTGCGGCGGAATTCGGCTTCCCAAGCCTCGAAACTGCCGTGGCTTTTGGCCAGAGCCTCGCGGATCGCGCCCTTGGCCTGTCCATCGCCGCCCAATTGTTCGAAATAGAGTTCATGTAGGATGACCGAGCCGGTGCGGTGCAATTCCTCGCGTTTTAGATCGCCATAGATGACCGGGGGCAGATCCTTGTCGGCCATCGCGGCGGCAAGGCGGCCCTCAACCATGTTGAGCGCTTTAACCGAGCCCTGATAATTGTTTTCCCAATGCGAACGGATCAGCTTTTCCGACAGGCCGGTCAGTTTGGTCGCATCAAAGCCCAGCGGCTTGGGCTGATGTCCACCGGCAAAGGCGGGCGCGAGGGTCGCGCTCTGCGCGCTGGCCTCAATGGGCGCGGCGGCGGCGGCCATGCCCAGCGCAATGCTGCCCAGCGCGTTACGGCGGGAGATGTCAGTCATGGTCAAACTCCTTTCACGAGATATGCGAGAGCAACCAGCCGCCAGCGGCGGCAGCGGCCAGAACGGGGATAACATTCCATTTACGCCCAATCACCGCCCATGCCGATAGCGCAGCGATCAGACCCGCCCGCCAATCGAAACTGGCCGGAACGGGCAGGCTGAAACCGGGCCATACCGGGCGCAGGTCATGAAACAGCACCTGAAGCGCAAACCATGCCGAGAGATTGGCGATCACGCCCACAATTGCGGACGTCACCAGCGCCAGCGCGCCTTTTAGCAATTGGGCGCGCTCCAGCCGCTCGATCCACGGGGCCAGCGCAAAGACCCAGAGGAAGCAGGGCGCAAACGTCACCCATGTCGTCAACCCCGCCCCCAGCAATCCGGCCACCAGCGGCGTGAAGGGAGCAGGCGTGCGGAACGCAGCCAGATAGCCGACAAATTGCGTGACCATAATCAGCGGCCCCGGCGTCGTTTCGGCCAGCCCCAGCCCATCGGCCATTTCAGCGGCGGTCAGCCAGTGCTGCGCCGAAACCGCCTGCTGCGCCATATAGGCCAGCACCGCATAGGCCCCGCCAAAGGTGACGACCGCCAGCTTGGAGAAAAACACCCCCACCCGCCACAGCACATGATCGCGGCCTAACAGCGCGAAAACCGCCACCATCGGCGCGGCCCATGCCAGCGCGCCGATCAGCACCGCGCGAACACTGTAACCCCAGGGGCGCGGCGTATCGGGGGGCGATCCCGCCTCGCCCTTCAGCCCCAACAGCGCCGGGCGCCAGCGCGCCGCGATCCAGCCGATCGCCCCCGCCCCGATCACCACCAGCGGAAAGGGCGCATTGAACAGGAACAATGCAACGAAGGATAAGACCGCCGCAAGTTTACGAAACGGCGTCCCCAAAGCGCGGCCAGCAAGGCGCAGCACGGCCTGCACCACAATCGCCAGCACCGCCGCCTTGATCCCCAGAAACAGCGCGGCAAACCACGCCAGATGCGCCGCCGCGCCATAGAGCATCGAGAGCGCCAGAATGACCAGCGCGCCGGGAATGACAAACAGCAGCCCCGCCGCCAGCCCTCCGCGAATGCCGTGCAATTTCCATCCGATCCAGATCGCCAGTTGCTGCGCCTCCGGCCCCGGCAACAGGTGGCAGAAGTTGAGGGCGTGGAGATATTGGTCCTCGGTGATCCAGCCGCGTTCCTCGACCAGTTCGCGGTGCATCAGCGCAATTTGCCCCGCAGGCCCGCCGAAACTGAGGCAGCCGATGCGCGCCGATACGCGCAGCAATTCGGAGAAATCGGGATGTTGAGATGAGGCCGTCATCTTGCGTCCAATACCTTTCCGCCCGCAAAGGCAGGCCGGAGAAGGCAACACTTGGGCTGACGCCTGACCGGGAGGTTGCTTTATCCCGATAAGCCCAGCATTAATCCCGCCGTGCGCGCATCGCAACAGCTTTGACGCGGAAAAACAAACAGGAGAGATCGATGATGAAGGCATATGCTTTGGCGATGGCGGCTGGTCTGGCGGCGTGGGGCAGCCCGGCAATGGCGCAGGCTCCCGCCTATCAGACCATCCATCTCGAACAGGATGTCGCCCGTCCGGCCGCGCAGGTCTGGGCGCGTATCGGCAAGTTTTGCGATATTGGCGAATGGCTGCATACGCCCTGCCGCTTGGTTGCGGGCAAGGATGGCGAGGTGGGCGCGGTGCGCGATCTCAACAATGGCCGGATCATCGAGGTCATCGTCGGGCGGACCGACCTGTCCTATACTTATGCGATGCCCGACGGCATGGTCGAGGGGCAAGGCTTCTATCACGGCAATCTGGCGGTGGTGCCGGTGTCGAAAACGACCTCGCGCCTCGTCTATTCGATCCTTTATCTGGACAAGGGCGCAGGCGATGAGGCGGGCATCAAGGAGCGCCGTGAAAAGCGGGTGCAGCGCTTTGGCGAGGCGCTCAAGACCATGAAGACATTGAGCGAGGCCAGTCGCTAGTTCACCGCGATAAGTGATTGCGGCCAAACGGATGCTGGCGTAGCGCTGCACGCGCAACATGCGAAAAGGCCGAGCGTATGACCGATGGGCTGCTTGATCTGGCAAGAATGGACGAAGCGGCGCTCTATCGCCATTTCGACAGTTCGTCGGGCGGGCTGACAGAGCAGGCGGCGCAGGAGAAGCTGGACATCATCGGCCCCAACCGGATTGCCGATGATGTCCGCCTCTCGGTCCTGCGCGAGATCCTGCGCCGGTTGATGACCCCGCTCAACGGGTTGCTGCTGGGGCTGGCGGTGACGTCATGGGCGCTTTCGGATTATCGCTCGGCCATTGTCATTGCCATCATGGTGCTGCTCAGCGTGGGGCTGGGCTATGTTCAGGAGCATCGTTCGAGCATGGCCGCCGCGCGGCTGAAGCGCATGGTGCAGGTCCATGCCAGCGTGAAGCGCGCCACGCCCGATTTTGCCGAAATGCCGCTCGAAGTGCTGGTGCCGGGCGATATCGTGCGTCTGGCGGCGGGCGATCTGATCCCGGCGGATCTGCGTTTGCTCAGCGCGCATGACCTGCATGTCAACGAAAGCTCGCTGACCGGCGAGGCGATGCCGGTCGAAAAGCGCAGTTCGCCCGATGCCGATGCCGCCGCCCCCTTCGATGCGCCCAACCTGTGCTTCATGGGATCGAGCGTGGTCAGCGGTTTTGCCGAGGGGATCATCCTGAAAACCGGCCGCGCCACCTATTTCGGCGAAGTGGCCAAACAGATCACCGGCGCCGACACCACCAGCAGCTTTGATCGCGGGCTTAACCAGTTTGTCGCGCTGATGCTGCGCTTCATGGCGGTGTTGGTGCCTTTGGTGTTCATCATCAATGGCGTGACCAAGCATAACTGGCTGGAGGCCTTGTTCTTTGCCGTGGCGGTGGCGGTGGGGCTGGCGCCCGAAATGCTGCCGATGGTGGTGACCATGAATCTGGCGCGCGGGGCGATTGCCATGTCGCGCAAGCGGGCCATCGTCAAGCGGTTGAACGCGATCCAGAATTTCGGCGCGATGGATGTGCTGTGCACCGACAAGACCGGCACGCTGACGCAGGACCGGGTGGTGCTGAAGCTCCATCTGGATGTTGAAGGTCGCGATAATCGCGATGTGCTGGCCTATGCCTGGCTCAACAGCCGGTTTGAAAGCGGGCTGCGCAATCTGATGGACGAGGCGATCCTCGAACATGGGGGGCAGGAAGAGCATCCGATCTCGGCGGGCGATTATGCCAAGCTGGACGAATTGCCGTTCGATTTCGTGCGCCGCCGCGTTTCCGTGGTGGTGCGCCGCCCTGAGGGCGAGGCGCTGCTGGTCTGCAAGGGGGCGGTCGAGGAGGTGCTGGGCATCTGCACCCAATTCCGCAAGGGCGAGGAGGTGATGCCCTTTGCCGGGCCGCAGGCCGAAGCGATCCATGCCGTGGCCGAAGGGCTGAACCGCGACGGCTTCCGCGTGCTGGCCATTGCCTGCCGCACCATGCCAGCGCTGGCCGAGGGGCAGTATTCGGTGGAGGATGAGCGCGATCTGACACTGATCGGCTTTACCGCCTTCCTCGATCCGCCCAAGGAAACCGCAGGCCCGGCGATTGCCGATCTGCAAAAGGCGGGCATCACGGTCAAGGTGCTGACCGGCGACAATGATCTGGTCACGGCCAAGATCTGCCGGGACGTCGGGCTGGACGTCGACCAATTGCTGCTGGGCCGCCAGATCGAGGCGATGAGCGATGCGGAACTCGCCGCGCAAGCCGAGGTCACGCAGGTCTTTGCCAAGGTTTCGCCCACGCAAAAGGCCCGCATCATTGCCGCACTTCAAGCCAATGGCCATGTCGTGGGCTTTCTGGGCGACGGGATCAACGATGGGCCCGCGCTCAAGGTGGCCGATGTGGGCATCTCGGTCGATACGGCGGTCGATATTGCCAAGGAATCGGCCGACATCATCCTGCTGGAAAAGAGCCTTGCCGTACTGGGTGATGGCGTGACCGAGGGGCGGCGGGTCTTTGCCAATATCATCAAATATATCCGCATGGGCGCCAGCTCGAATTTCGGCAATATGTTCAGCGTGCTGGGCGCCTCGATCATCCTGCCCTTCCTGCCGATGGCGCCCCTGCAGGTGCTGACCAACAATCTGCTCTATGACTTTTCCCAGACCACCATTCCCACCGACAATGTCGATCCGGAATATCTGGCCACGCCGCGCCGCTGGGAAATCGGCAATATCGCGCGCTTCATGCTCTTCATCGGGCCGATGAGTTCGATCTTCGATTACGCCACCTATTTCACCATGCTTTTCATCTTTAACGCTTGGGCCGATCCGGCGCTGTTCCAGACCGGCTGGTTCGTGGAATCGCTGCTCACGCAAACGCTGATCATCCACATCATCCGCACCGCGCGCATCCCCTTCCTGCAAAGCCGGGCCAGCAATGCGCTGATCGCCACCACGCTGATCATCTGCGCGATCGGCGTGGCGCTGCCTTTCTCGCCGCTGGGGGCAACGCTGGGGTTCAAGCCGCTGCCTGCACTCTACTGGCCGATACTGGCGGGTTTCCTGCTGGCTTACGGCGTGCTCACCCATATGGTGAAGGTCTGGTTCTTCCGCCGCTGGGGCGGATGAACCCCTGACCGGCCCAAGAATCGCCTTGTCAGCCGATCTGATCGACGATGGTTTCCATCACGACAAAGGTCGATGTGCTGGCCACATGAGGCAGGCTGGAGATCTTTTCGCCCAGCACTGCCCGATAGGCGGTGATGTCGGAGGTGCGGACCTTAAGCAGATAGTCAAAATGGCTGGCCAACATATGGCATTCCTCGACCTCCTCCACCTGCAACACCGCGCGGCGGAAGGCTTCAAGCGCCTTTTCGCGCGTGTCCGACAATTTGACCTCGGCAAAGGCGATATGGCCCATGCCCAGCCGAACCGGGTCGATCACCGCACGAAAGCCGCGTATATAGCCGTCATCGACCAATCGCTTCAGCCGGATCTGGCAAGGCGTCTTGGACAGGCCCACCCGCCGCGACAATTCGGCCACCGTCATGCGCGCATCAATGCGCAGTTCCTCAATCATTTTGCGGTCGATCTGGTCGATCGGGCTATTGTCCATCGCGGATCTCCATTATCGGCCTAAATTACGGCCCATCTTTATCCGATTGGCATGGCATGATAGGCTCCTTTGGTCGAAACGCCGAGACGCGATGCGATAGGCTTGCCCCGTCCACCCCATGACGGAAATGCGCCGATGACCGATGCTCCTTTTGCCCATTTCGCCCCCGCACTGGCCGCGCCCTCCCCTCTGCGCCGCGCAATCACGGATGCCACGCGCCGGGCCGAAGCCGATTGCATCGCCAAGCTGATCGAGGCGGCGACCGCGCCCGAGGCGATGCAACCAGCGATTGCGCAGACCGCCTGCGCGCTGGTGTCCGCCCTGCGCGCCAAGGGGCAGCGTGGGGGCGTTGAAAGCCTAGTCAAGGAATATGCGCTTTCCAGCCAGGAGGGCGTGGCGCTGATGTGTCTGGCCGAGGCGCTGCTGCGCATTCCCGACAATGCCACGCGCGACGCGCTGATCCGCGACAAGATCGCGCGGGGGCAATGGCAGGCCCACCTGGGCGCGGGGCGCAAATTGTTCGTCAATGCGGCCACATGGGGCCTCATCGTCACCGGGCGGCTGGTGGGGGCCAACAGCGACGGTTCGCTGGGCGCGGCGCTGACGCGGCTGATCGCGCGGGCGGGCGAGCCGCTGATCCGGCGCGGGGTCGATCTGGCGATGGAACTGATGGGCGAGCAATTCGTCACCGGCGAAACCATCGAGGAGGCTTTGAAACGCGCCCGCAGGCTGGAGGCGCAGGGCTTTGCCTATAGCTATGACATGCTGGGCGAGGCGGCGACCACGGCGGCGGATGCGGAGCGCTATTGGCGCGATTATGAAAACGCCCTGCACGCCATCGGCAAGGCGGCGGCGGCGCGCGGCCCCTATGCCGGGCCGGGCATTTCCATCAAGCTCTCCGCGCTCCACCCCCGCTATGCCCGCGCGCAGCAGGACCGGGTGATGGGCGAACTCCTGCCCCGCGTGCGGGCGTTGGCCATTCTGGCGCGCGATTATGACATCGGCCTCAATATCGACGCCGAGGAGGCTGAGAGGCTGGAAATCAGCCTCGACATTCTCGAAGCCCTCGCGCTCGATCCCGATCTGGCGGGATGGAACGGGCTGGGCTTTGTGGTACAGGCCTATGGCAAGCGCTGCCCGCATGTCATCGACTGGATCATTGATCTGGCGCGCCGCACTCAACAAACGGCCAACAGGCGGATCATGGTGCGGTTGGTCAAGGGCGCCTATTGGGACAGCGAGATCAAGAAGGCGCAGGTCGATGGGCAGGCCGATTTCCCGGTCTTTACCCGCAAGGTTCATACCGATGTGTCCTATATCGCCTGCGCGCGGCGTTTGCTGGAGGCGTGCGATGCGGTGTTCCCCCAATTCGCCACCCATAATGCCCAGACTTTGGCGACCATCTACCATCTGGCCGGACCGGATTTCACGCCCGGCGATTGGGAATTCCAATGCCTGCACGGCATGGGCGAGCCGCTGTATGAAGAGGTCGTGGGCGCGGGCAAATTGAACCGCCCCTGCCGGATCTATGCGCCGGTGGGCACGCATGAAACCTTGCTGGCCTATCTGGTGCGGCGCCTGCTGGAAAATGGCGCCAATTCCTCCTTCGTCCACCGCATCTGGGAAGAGAGCCTGAGCCCGGAGGATCTGGCGCAGGCTCCGGCGCAGGAAGCGCTGGCCATCGAACCTTTTGGCTCCCCCCATCCGGTGGTCGCCCTGCCCGCGCATCTCTATGGGCAAAGGCGCAATTCCGCCGGGCTCGATCTGGCCAGCGAGAGCGCATTGGTAGCGCTTTCGCGCGATTTACAGGCCAGCGCGGGCCGGGAATGGCGGGCCGATCCGATGATCCCCGGCCTGTCCGTCATCCGGCCGCCGCAGGATCTGCGCAATCCGGCCGACCGGCGCGACCTGGTGGGACGGGTCAGCCTGACGCTGGAGCGCGATGTACCGCTGGCTTTTGCCAATGCGCGGCGGGCGGCGCAGGGCTGGCGCGAAATGCCCCCTGCGCAAAGAGCCGCGATGCTGGAGCGCGCCGCCGATCTGCTGGAGGAGCAGGCCGGGCTTTTGCTGGGCCTCATCATCCGCGAGGCAGGGAAATCGGCGGGTAATGCTGTGGCCGAAATCCGCGAGGCGGTCGATTTCCTGCGCTATTATGCCGATCAGGCGCGCGCGACGCTGAACGAAGCCCATACGCCCATCGGCCCGGTAGTCTGCATTTCGCCATGGAATTTCCCGCTGGCGATCTTTGTCGGGCAAATCGCCGCCGCACTGGCTGCGGGCAACCCGGTGCTGGCCAAACCGGCCGAGGAAACCCCGCTGATCGCCGCGCAGGTGGCGCAGATCCTGCATCAGGCGGGCGTGCCGATGGGGGTGCTGCAATTGCTGACCGGGGCGGGCGAAATCGGCGCGGCGCTGGTGGCCCACCCTGATGTGGCGGGCGTGCTGTTCACCGGATCGACGCAGGTGGCCAAGCTTATCCAGCGCGAATTGGCGCGCCATGACGGGCCGCCCATCCCCCTCGTCGCGGAAACGGGCGGGCTCAATGCGATGATCGTCGATTCCTCGGCGCTGGCCGAACAGGTGACCGGCGATGTTCTGTCCTCCGCCTTCGACAGCGCGGGGCAGCGCTGCTCGGCGCTGCGCATCCTGTGCCTTCAGGAGGATATTGCCGAGCGGCAGTTGACGATGCTGAAAGGCGCCTTGGGCGAATTGCGGATCGGCAATCCCGATCGCCTCTCCACCGACATCGGCCCGGTCATCACCGAGGAAGCGCGCGAGGCCATCGCCGCCCATATCGAGCGCCTGCGGGCATCGGGATGCCCCGTCTGGCAGGCCCCGCTGGGCGAGGAAACCGGCCATGGCAGCTTCATCGCACCCACCATCATCGAGATCGAAAGCATCGACCAGATCGGCGGCGAGGTCTTTGGCCCGGTGCTCCATGTCCTGCGCTATGCCCGCGAGGATCTGGGCGCGGTGGTCGAGGCGATCAATGCCACCGGCTATGGCCTGACCTTCGGGCTGCATACACGGCTGGACGAGACCATCGCCGAGGTGACGGGCCGGATCGCGGCGGGCAACATTTATGTCAACCGCAACACGATCGGCGCGGTGGTGGGGGTGCAGCCCTTTGGCGGGCGCGGCCTTTCAGGCACCGGACCCAAGGCGGGCGGGCCGCTCTATCTGGGGCGGCTGGTACGGGAAAGGCCCGCGCTGGATCTGCCCCCTGATGGGACCGCAGAACTGCCAGGCCCGGTGGGCGAACGCAACCTTTACCGCCTGCATCCGCGCGGGCGCGTGCTGGCGGCGGCGCATAGCCAGGAGGGCATGGCGGCGCAGATGGCGGCGGCGCACGCGGCGGGCAATCAGGTTGACCTGCTCTGGCTGGGCGAAGGCCCGGCTCCGGTTGGTGCGATAGCGGCGCTGCCCCGGATCAATCCCTATGGCGCGGTGCTGATCAAGCCGGGGCCAAACACCAATGCCCTGATGCAGCAGATCGCGGCGATGGAGGGGCCGATCCCGCTGATCCAGCAGGGCGATGATCAAGGGCATTATCGCCCCGACTGGCTGGTCGAGGAGCAGACTGTCTCGATCAACACCACGGCAGCCGGGGGCAATGCGGCCCTGATGGCGCAGGTGTGACGATCACCCTTTCGCCGCGCCTTTTGCAGGCGCATAAAGGCCGCCTGTAGCCCGGAGAGCCAAGCCCATGGAAATCGCCCTGAAAACCTATCGCATTCCCGAGGGTAAAAGCGTCGACCTCAAAAAGCGCAAGACCCATGTCAGCCCGGTTTATGAATCCAAGGCCGATTACGAGGCGATTCTTGCCGACCATGTCGCCCGTCTGGCTGACCTGCAACAGCGCCATTATGCCGCCAATGCCCATGGGCTGCTGATCATCTTTCAGGCGATGGATGCGGCGGGCAAGGATGGCGTGATCCGCCATGTCATGTCGGGCGTAGGGCCGCAGGGCTGCGGGGTATTCGCCTTCAAACGGCCCAGCGATACCGAACTGGAGCATGATTTCCTGTGGCGCGCAGTCGGCAAATTGCCCGCGCGCGGCGAAATCGCGATCTTCAACCGGTCCTATTACGAAAGCGTTCTGGTGGTGAAGGTCCACCGCAACAGCCTGAGGGACGAAATCGGCCCCGATGGCGCGCCGGGCGCCCAGCTCTGGCAGGACCGCTATCGCTCGATCCGCGATTTCGAACGCCATCTGCATGTCAACGGCACGCGGATCGTCAAGATCTTCCTGCATGTTTCAAAGGAGGAGCAGCGCCAGCGCTTTCTGGCCCGCATCGATGAGGCGCACAAGAACTGGAAAATGACCCCGGCCGATATTGAGGAGCGCCAGTTCTGGAAGGACTATCGCCGCGCCTATGAGGCCTGCATCGAGGCGACCAGCACCAAGGAGGCGCCGTGGTATGTCGTGCCCGCCGATGACAAGGAAAATGCCCGGCTGATCGTCTCGCAGATCGTGCTGGATGCGCTGGAAGGGCTACGGCCGGAATACCCTGAAATCTCGCTGGAACAGCGCGGACAATTGCAGGCAATCCGCGCACAATTGCTGGCCGAGGGGGAATAGCCCCCCGGCCGGAGCCATCATCACAGGATCGCGGCAATCCCGGCGCGCGCGATCTGAACATCCTGTTCCGATTTCACGCCCGACACGCCCACCGCGCCGACGAAATCACCATCGACCACAATCGGCACGCCGCCTTCGAGCATCGCCTGCAGGGCTGGCGCCGTCAGCATCGAAACGCGGCCGTTGAGGATCAGATCCTCGTAAACCTTGCTCTCGCGGCGGCCCAAAATCGAGGTGACGGCCTTGGCAGGCGCCATATGCGCGGTGCTGGCCGAGGCGCCGTCGAGGCGCAGTTGGCCCAGCAGATGCCCGCCATCGTCCACCACCGCAATCGACACCGCCCAGCCGTTGGCAAGAGCTTCGGCCTCGGCGGCGGCCAGGATCGCCTTCACATCGGCGGTTTCAAGAGTGTGCTTGGTTTTCATGGGGGGAGGTATCCGTTTCTGGTGTTGCGGCGGCGCGCTTAGCACAGCGCGCCCGATGCGCCAGAAATGAAAACGGGCGCGGGATATTCTCCCCGCGCCCGCCATCCGATTAGAACTTTGCACCGACCCTTGCATAGATCTGGCGCCCGAAGGGGTCCGAGATCGAGGGCAGATAGCCGTTGAACTTGGCAAAACCGGGGGCCGTGTCAAAGGCGTTGATCATGCCCGCGGTAAAGCTGAAGCGGTCATCGGCGCCAAAGCTCTTGGTATATTGCACGTCGAACACCGAGAAGGCCTTGATCCGGTCGGTGGGCGCCGCGCCAAGGTTCAGCCCGTAATCGTCGAGCACGCCCGACGTATAGCGCCATGTGATCGAGAGATCATGCGTGCCATAGGCGAAATCCGCGCCCGCCACGCTGCGCCAGCGGGGCGCGGCCGAGGCCGAACCGGGCGACTGGTTGAAGGCGTTGCGATAGCCGATGCCGTCATAGACCACGCTGCCCGTGTCGATGTCATATTTGAGCAGATAGGTCACCGCATCGCGCAGCGTCACCTGCACTTTGCCTACATTGAACCCATATTGCGCGGCAACGTCGATGCCCGACGTCTTGGTGCCGCTGGTGGCGTTAAAGCTGGTGACGTTGATGGTCTGGGCCGAACCGGTCGTCGTGTCGCGGATCACCGCGCTCGAGTTCGGATTGGCGCTGATGACGGCCTGCGCGCCCTGCGTCTGGATCTGGTTGTTATATTTGAATTGCCAGAAATCGACCGACAGGCGCATTTTGGGCACGGGCAGGAAGGTCGCACCAAAGTTGAACACATCCGCCGTCTGGGGCTTCAGGTTCGGGTTGCCATAGGTGGCGATGGTGCGGAACGTGGTGGTGCCGTCCTTGGGGTCGGTGATATTGCCCACGCCCGTGCTGATCAAAGCGTTCGAGCTGTTGGCAATCGCGGGGGCCTGAAACGCCCGGCTGAGCGAACCGCGCAGCGAGATCTGGGGCAGCACGCGCCAGTTGACCGCCAGTTTCGGCGCGGTGGAGTTGAAGCCGCCGTAATCTTCATAACGCGCCGCCGCATTGACGTTCAGCCCGTCGATCACCTCGTAATTGGCCTCGACAAAGGCGCTTTTGACATTGCGCGTATAGGAATAGTTGCGGGCCGGGCCGATAAAGCCGCCAAAGCCCGACAGCAGCAGATCCGAATAGATCCCGCGCGACTTTTCCTTACGGGCCTGAACGCCCACGGCCACGTCAAGGCTATGCCCGTTGATCGTCACCAGCGAGCCATTGGCCACCGCCTCGCCCACGAAATATTCGTTCTTGTAATCGGAAAACTCGTCGGTCTGCAGATTATAGAGCAGCGAGGGATCCTGCTTGGCATTGTCCGACTGGAACGGGCTGTAATAGAGGCAATTGCCCGCACCGGCCACCGCGCCAGAGCCTGCACCGTTAAAGCGGATGTTGCAATTCGGCCCGCCATAACCGTTCAGCGCGGCCTGAAACAGGTTCATGTCGGTGTCTTTGTCGCGGGCGATCGTGTGGCTGCCCGAATAGGTGGCCGAGACCGCATATTTCCAGTCGTTGAACAGCTTGCCCCGCGCGCCCAGCACGTAATGCTGCTGGTCCACGGTGTCGCGCATCACGCGATATTGATAGGTGCCGGCAAAGCCCTGTGCGCCGATGGCGCGGCCAAGAAAGCCGATGGTCACGCCAAAGGGATTGTACGGATTGCTCGCGGGCATCAGCGGCGGGGTCGCGCCATTATGCGTCTGGGCATAGGAGGGCACGCCGTAACGGCTGGAATCCTGATGGTAATAGCTCAGCTCGGCATAGATAGTATGGCCGGGTGCGACCTCGAAGGTCGTGTCATTGTGAATGTTCAGGCTCTTCGACTGGGGCCGGATCGGGTTTTGCGCCTGATAGGAATAGGCGCAATTGCCAAGGCCAAACGTCGCGCCCGCCGTGGGCAGATAGAGGCTCGACGTGCCCGACAGGCCGCAATTGGGGTCCACCACGGTCAGCGTGCCATTGGCGGCCTTATTGGCGTCATACAGCGCGGTGTAATTGTTGCCGTTGATGATGACATTGCCACCGGTGCTGGTCTGCGGGCGGCCATAAAGGACGAAGCGGCCCGGATAGCCGGTCGTCGAGGCGTTGAAGAAATTGGTGACCGCGCGGTCGCCGTTCTGCAGATTGTCCTGAAAACGATAGCTGGCCGAAAACACGCTGTGAATGCGGTCATTGCCAAGGCCCACCATCGCCTGCACATTCCAGGCGGGCGACTTGTCCATGCTGATGAATTGGGCCGACATTTTGACGCCGGTGAATTTGGTGTTGGTGATCAGGTTGAACACGCCCGCCACCGCATCCGCGCCATAGGTGGACGAGGCGCCATCCAGCACCGTTTCCACCCGGTTGACCGCAATATCAGGCGTCAGCGAGTTCAAGTTGACATAGCCGTCGCCCGCCTGCGGCGTCACGCGTCGGCCGTTGAGCAGCACCAATGTTGCGCCCGAGCCCAGCCCGCGCAGGTTGGCCGAGCGCGTGTCGCGCGTGTCCGCCCCGCCCTTTTGCAGATCCTGCATACCGCCCGTCGAGCCGACATTCTGCGGGATAAAGCGCGTCAGGTCGCCAATCGAGGCCACGCCGGTCTTTTCCAGCGCCTTGCTGTCCACCGACACGATGGGCGAAGCGCGGTCTTCCTGACGCACATTGCCCAGATACGACCCGGTAACGATGATTTCCTGCGGCTTGGTTTCAGGCGCGGTCTGCGCCATCGCGGGCGCACCCGCCAAGGCCAGGCCGGACAGCCCGCCCATCAATAGCGCCCTTGTCGAAGAATTCATGATTTCGCCCTCCCTGCACACCGCGCCGAGAGGGGCGAGAATGCAATCGGGCACAGGCAAACGCGCCGAAAACAGCGCGGTCCCGTTCCTTTTTGACAGCCTCTTGGTCCCTGATCCCCGTCGGCGGGGTTGTCCAATTTCTGGGTTTGAACATGGCGAAATTGGTTCAAGAACGGAAATATAATATTCTGATTGATTGATGCGTCTGGGTTATCAAATCCGGCAAAACCCCAAGAAAAAGGCCACCGCGCAAGGTCTGCGCGATGGCCTCATCTATCCCATCCGGCAAAAGGCTCAGTCGGTCAGCACCTTGCTTGCCTCCGCCTGCGCGATCAGCTTTTGCGCATCGGCCTCCAGCAACCATCCCGCCGCTTTCTGCCGTGCCACAGCCTTGCGCACGGCCTCCACGAAACCGGCGTGATCGTGATAGCGCTCCTCCAGCGAAAGGCGCGGATCATGCCTGGCCAGCCTTTCCGCCTTGGTCCGGGCAAAGGGAATGAAGCCCCCGGCAAAGCCGCAGCCGCCGCCCGCCTCATAACCGTCCGCCTTCACATTCCAGCCCAGATGGCTGCCCAGCGGCACCTGCAAGGCCACCGCCGGAACGCCCGAGGTTTCATTGCCATCCGCGTTCACCCGCGGCACCCGCTGGGGCAAAGCACCGAGCACGCGCGGAGGCTGCTTGCCGATCACGCCGCTGGTATCATGGGTTTTGTACCCCGGCCCGAAATCATAGTTGAGCAGCGAGTTGAGCTTGCCATCGGGCACCGGCGCGCCAGCAATAGCAGGCCAGCCCATAGCCTTGGCCGTTGCCGCCACCAGATCGCCGCCCTTCAGCGTGGGATAGCGGCTCGGCAAAGGCGCCTTGCCTTCCCGCACCCAGGCCACCAGCATCATCTGCGCCGCGCGCAGGCTCTCCATCGAGGAAACCGCATTGCCCGGCAGCGCGCATCCCGCCGGGGTCGGATCACCTGCCGTCGGAAAGCCGCCGCTCCACGATCCGCCATGGGTCGTGCTGGGGAAATAATAGCGGCGCACTTCGGGCGGTAAGGGCAGATCGGCGCGCCCATCCGTGCCGATCAGGCCGGGCGACATGCGCAGGCCCCAGAATTCGGCCGAACCGAAAGTCTCCACCACCTTGGGGCAGGTATCGCTGGCATGGCAACGGTCGAGGAGGCTCGACACGCCGCGCCCGCGCGCCTTGTCATTATAACGCGTCCACCACAGCGTCCCCTCGCTGCCCGGCTCGAACAGGCCCGCCGCGCCGCCCGGCACGCCAAAGCGCAGGTTGAGCGGCACCTGACGCGCGGCAATATTGGGGTTCACCCCGTCGAACACGCGGCGCCCCGCCTCATCCTCGTTAAAGCCCAAATGGACGAAAGTGCGGACATAATTGCCCGACTGCGATGTGCCGCTGGCGATGGCATAGGCGATCTTGCCCGCCGGATTGGGGTGGCCCGCATCATCCTTGTCGGCGTGGCGCAGAAAGGCCACCAGATCGCGTGTCGCGGCAAAGCCGAGGCCCAGCACCAGCGGGTCTTTGCCCTCATAGGCCAGCGTATAGGCGAATTTCGGATCGAACCCGCCACGCAGGCAGATCCGCGCCGGATCGGGCGTGCCGGGGAAAGGCACCGTCCGGCAATCGGCAAAGGCCCAGTCGGAGGGCTTGATCGTTTCCAGCGGCGCGCTGTCGCCCTTCAGCCGCATCAGCCGCGCCTTGGTCGTATCCAGCGACACCGGCAGCGGGCGCGGCGTGGGGCGGCCGATGCTGCCGGTGATGGGCAGGCTCGTTACCCCGGCGGGCATATCGACAAAGCGCGCCAACACCGGCCCGGTCAGCCCCTTGGCCACCGGCACGCGGGCGGTCTGCAATCCGGCATCCTCGGGCAAATCACCCTGCCATCCCGAGACGACACGAACGAAACCCATCGGATCGGGATCACGCAGGATGTTGCCGCGATTGGGCACATCATAAAACAACGTATCGCTGCCCCCCAACGGCCGTGTGATGGCGAAAGTGGCCGAATATTCGACCATGCCGCGCGCATTGCGCGGGGCGGCGGCAATATCGGTGATGATGGTATTATGCGGATCGGTTGGCGAAACCTCGCCATAGAAACGCCCGCTGATCGTTTCATAGCCCGGTTTGTCCGGTGCGGTCTTTTCCACCTCGATCCGGGTCAGGCGCGCATCGGCACCATGGGACATAAACATCGTCGCGCCCAAGAGGGCGTAGCGCACAGGCTTCATCATCGGATCACTCCGGCAAAAGAGGAAGATCGAGCAATTGCGCGCCCAGCGTCTTGCCATGCGCGTCGAGCGAAAGGGAACGGGTGACGCCGCCTTGCAGCGCCCCTTCCAGCACCAGATTGACCGCCGCCAGCGCGGGCAATTCATAGCGCCGGATCAGCCGGGGGCGCAGGCCCGGCAAATGCGCCGCCACGCGATCGGGCGTAACGGCGGCCAGCAAGCGGGGATAATCCGCATCGCGCAGGGCAAAGACGGCGATTTGCGAAATGTCACCTTTGTCGCCCGTGCGCACATGGGCAATGTCGCGCAGAATTCCGGCCATATCAGGCAATCTCCAGATGGACGCGCGGCGCAACCAGCTCGCGCGCGATCAGCGTCGAGGCCACCGCCAGAACCTGACGCACCGAGCGCGTCACGCCGCCCCCGCCCATCGGGCCATTGGTGTAAAGCGCCTCGACCTCGGCCCCGATGGCGGTGGCGGCCTGCACACAGGATGCGCGCCCGGCGATGCGGACGCGCACCTCGGCCGGATCGCCGCCCGCCCCGCGCCGGTCCACCGCATCCATGCCGATCAGGTCGCAGCGCAGTTCCTCGACTTGCGCCCCGATGATCCGCAAGCGTTCGCGGATGATCTCAATGGCCAGACGCCCCCGCGCCGCCGCGCCGGGTCCGGCATAGGAAATCTGCCCCTCGCCGACATAGCCGTCGTGATAAGCGATCGAGACTTTGAGCTTATCAGGCGCGGGCGCGCCCGTGCCGCCTGATACGCGCACCCGGTCCGGGCCGGTCTGCTCGATCCGCACATGGCGGAAATCGGCGCTGACATCGGCCTGCAGATAGGCGGCGGGGTCGAGGATTTCATAGAGCAATTGCTCCTTGACCGTGGCCGTGTCGATCCGCCCGCCGCTGCCCGCCAGCTTGCCCAGAACGGCCACACCATCGCGGGCCACATCGGCATAAGGAAAGCCAAGGCGGGCCAGGTCGGGCACATCCTTGACCCCCGGATCGGCGAAATAGCCGCCGCACACCTGCCCAGCGCATTCGAGCAGATGGCCGATCACCGTGCCCTGCCCCATCATCGCGTGATCGTCGAAGGACCAGCCCAGTTCATGCGCCAGCGGCCCCAGAAACAGCGCCGGATCGCAGACCCGCCCGGTGATCACCGTATCGGCACCTTGGCTCAACGCCATGACGATGCCCTGCGCGCCAAGATAGGCATTGGCCGAAACGATGGCATCGCCCAGATCGCGGCTGGTGCCGGGCCGGTCGATCAGCGGATAATCGCCCGCCAGCACCAGATCGAGCACATCGTCACCCGTCACCGCCGCCGTGCGATAGCCCGACAGGCCCAGTTCGCGGGCGATTTCCGTCACCTTGCGCGCCGCGCCCAGCGTATTGGCCGCGCCCATATTCGTCACGATCCGCACCCCGCGCGGCGCGGCCAGCGGCAGGGCGCGACGCATCCTTGTTTCCAGCAGGGGATCGAAACCGGCCTGCGGATCTGCGGCGCGGGCGGCCTGCGCCAGACCGATGGTGCGTTCGGCAAGGCATTCAAAGGCAAGGTAATCAAGATCCCCATGCTCGATCAGATCGAGCGCGGGCTCGATGCGGTCGCCCGAAAATCCGGCGCCGGCGCCAATGCGCAAGGTCGAACGGGTCACAGGCTGAAAACTCCCAGAACAAGCGCGGCGGCCGTCATCACCAGCGAGGCGGCGAACAGCCATGGAATGGCAAAGCGTTGATGCGCGGCCAGTTCGACCCCCGACAGACCTGCAACAAGGAAAGTGGCGGGCGTGAGGGGGCTGACCGGGAAACCGGTGGTCATCTGGCCCAGCAGCGCGGCCTGCGCGACCTGCACCGGGGGCAGGCCGAAATGCGCCGCGACCTCGGCCAGCACGGGCAGGACGCCGAAATAGAAACTGTCAGGGTCGAAAATCAGGCTGAGCGGCATGGACAGCACCGCCACCACCGGGGGCAGATGCGGCCCCAGCGCGGCGGGCATATGGGCGGCTGCAGCGCCGGCGATGGCCTTGATCATCCCGCTCTCATTCATGATGCCGGTGAACACGCCCGCCGCCATCAGCACGCCCACCATCTGCAGCGCGGCGCCCGCGTGGGACTCGATCCGCTCACGCTGGAGCGCGGGGGCGGGAAAGTTGAGCAGCAGCACCAGCGCCGTGCCGATCATAAAGACCACCACCGGCTCGACCTTGCCCGAGACCATGACGCCCACCACGATGAGCGCCAGCAAACAGTTGATCCAGAAAAAGCGAGGCAATGGCGCGCGATCAAGCGGGGCAGCCGCGCGCGCGGGCGTCAGGCCAAGACGGCGCTGTTCCCGCAGGCCCAGCCACCATGCGACGGCAAAGACGAAGGCCAGGCCCACCACCTGCACCCCGATCATCGGCGTGAAAATCGTACTCACCGGCAATTTCAGCGCCGATCCCGCCCGGATCGTTGGCCCGGTCCACGGCAGGAAATTGACCCCCGCCGCCATCGAGGCTGTGCAGGCCAGCACGCGCCGGTCCATGCCCAATTCGTCATACAGAGGCCGCAACGCGGGGATCGTAATCAGGAAACACACCGCCCCCGAACCGTCGAGATGGATAATCAGCGCCAGCAGGGCGGTACCCACAGTGATGCGCTTAGGGTCCTTGCCCACCGCGCGCAGCACGCCCGAAACCAGCGGCTTCAAAACGCCCGCATCGCCCAGCAGGCCGAAAAACAGGATGGCAAACACGAACATGCCCGCCACCGGCGCGATCCGCGTGATGCCCGCGATCATATAGGCAGGCATATGCGCCCCTGCGCCGATGACCAGAGCGCCTAGCACCGGCGCCAGAATCAGCGCAACCAGCGGCGAGACGCGTTGCGACAGGATCGCGACCAACAGGCCCAGAATGGTGGCCGCAGCCACGGTTTCAAGCATGATCCTCTCGCCCCTGAATAATTATGCCGCGCCACCATGCCGCAATTATATTGATGCAACAATTCGACTTATTCTATCTTTCTATAACGTCTCCGCATTGATCGCAGGAAACCATCGCATCAAGGAAGGCCTGCGCCGCCGGAGACAGAGTGCGCCCGGCCATGCGCGACACGCCGATCCGGCGCGAGGCCAGCGGCGGCTGCATCGCGCGCCAGGCAATATCGGGATTGTTGGCCAGCAAGGGCAGCGTCGATTGCGGCAGAAGCGAAATGCCCAGCCCGGCCGCGATCAGCCCGCCGACCGTTGCCAGTTGCGAACATTCGAACAAGGCGGGCGTGACAATATCGGCGCGGGCAAAGGCGGCGTCAGTCAACATGCGCACGCTGCTGCGCGGCTCCATGCCGATGAAGGGCATGTCGCGGAAGACCGACCATGGCGCGGGATCGGGAATCGCGCCTGCATCGCGCGCATGGCACACCAGCACGCAGGCATCCTCCAGCATCGGCATAAAGTCGATCTCGGCCTGGGCGTTGGGCTCGATCGAGATGGCAAAGTCGATCATCCGGTCCTGTAGGCTTTGATACAGGCCCGAGGTGAGATTCTCGCGCAGAATGATCTCGACATGGGGATGGCTCTGGCGAAAACGCGCGATGACGCGCGGCAGGAGATTGGCCGCCACCGAGGGCAAGGCGCCCACCACCACGCGCCCCCTCTGCCCTTCAAAGGTCTGTTTCAATTCGCGGAACGCCTGATCGAAATCCCCGGTCAGGCGCTCGACGGTGGGAAGGAGGGCGGCCCCGGCGCTGGAGAGGCGGACATTGCGCGAATTGCGGTCGAACAGGCGCACGCCCAGATCCTCCTCCAGCAGCTTGATCGTCCGGCTGAGCGCGGGCTGCGAGAGGTTGGCCATGCGCGCGGTCTCGCTGAAGCTGAGCGAGCGGGCGACCTGGAGGAAGAGGCGGAGGCTGGAAAGGCTGGGGGTGCGTGACATTGGTATGGATTAATCCGATCATGTCGCTTTGCCAATCAATCAGCCTTTCCCGCCAAAATGAACTGTGGCGCAAAAGGCACATCCGCACACCTATCATAGCGAGTGATACCATCGGGCAGTTGCGGGAAAACTGTAATGTTATACAACATAATTCATGAGGCGCCAAAGCGCGCCGGGATTCTGGAGAGGACATATGAAAATCAACCGCGTCGCCCCGTGGCTCGCCTCCGCTCTGCTGGCCACCACCTCGCTGGCCGCAACGCCCGCCTTTGCCGCAGACGCCCCTGCCCCCACAACTTCAGGCGCCGAGAACCCCGACAAGGACATCGTCGTCACCGCGCAGCGCCGCCGTGAAAATGTCCAGAACGTCAATATCGCCGTGACCGCGCTGTCGGGCGATGCGCTGGTGGACAAGAAGATCACCCGCGCGATCGACCTTCAGACCGCCGCACCCGGCCTGACGATCTCGCGTTCGGGCGTGACCGATTCGTTCAACATTCGCGGCATCGGCCTGGCCTCGGGTTCGCCCCAGGTGACCAATGGCGTGGCGACCTATATCGACGGTGTGTTCCAGCCGCCCATCGTGTCGAACGGCCAGTTCTATGACATGGCCGGCGCCGAAGTGCTGCGCGGCCCGCAGGGCACGCTCTCGGGCGCCAACTCGACCGGCGGCGCGATCTATCTGACCACGCAGCGCCCCAAGCTGGGCGAAACCAGCGGCTATATTTCGGGCAATTACGGCAATTACAACAATGTCGGCGTGAACGGCGCGTTCAACCTGCCCTTCGGCGAGAAGCTGGCCGTGCGCGCATCCGGCCTGTTCAACCAGCATGACGCATGGTTCAAGGACGTCGGCCCGGCCAACAACCAGCCCGAACGTCTGGCCGAAATCGACGGTCGCATCCAGGCGCTCTACAAGTCGGGCGGTTTCCAGGCCAATGTGAAGGTCGAGGCCACGCAGCGCAAGACCGGCGGTTTTGCCCTGCAGCCGATCAACACCTCCACGACCACCAACCCCTATGTCACGGGCCGCACCAACACGCCCTTCACCGTCAGCTTCGACACGCCGGTGTCGAACTTCGAGCGTTCCTTCGCCACGGTGCTGGAGCTGAAGTATGAATTTGCCGGTGGCCTGACCCTGCGCTCGCTCACCGCCTATCAGAACAAGCGTCTGGCCGCTGTCAGCGACACGGACGCCACCTCGCTGACGACGCGCGCCGCGCTGGCGGGCGGCAACAATGTGCGCGAGCGCGTTTACAGCCAGGAAATCAACATCATCTCGCCCGATACGGGCAAGTTCAAATATGTCATCGGCGGCTATGCCCAGCGCAACAAGGTCGACCTGCGCAACTGGAACAGCAGCGCCGGCAATTTCACAACCCTGCCCCATCCCAACACCAGCAAGCTGCTGCTGGGCGCCTTTGGTCAGGCGACCTATCAGTTGACGGACAAGCTCTCGGTGGATGCGGGCCTGCGCTATTCGCGCTTTGAAGTGACCGGCTCGAACGCGGTGTACAGCGCGGCGCCGGGCAGCACGATGGCCATGATCATCGGCGATCCGCCGGTGGGCGCCACCATCCTTGCCCCCCAGACCGGCCATGAAAGCGACGGCCGCGCAACGGGCAAGATCGCGCTGAACTACAAGCCCGATGCCGACAATCTGATCTATGCCTTTGTTGCGCGCGGCTACAAGAACGGCGGCATCAATCCGCCCACCGGCACCTTTGCCCCCGAAACCGTGATGGATTACGAAGCGGGCTGGAAATCGACGCTGTTCAACCGTCACCTGCGCACGCAGATCGGCGCGTTCTATATGAAGTACAATAACTTCCAGATGGACGTGACCAATCCGGTGTCGGGCCAGAACGGCGTGGTCAATCTGGCCAATTCGGAAATCAAGGGCTTCGAGGCCAGCTTCCAGGCCAAGATCAATGCCCTCTCGATCGACGGCGGCCTGTCCTATGTCGACAGCAGCCTTTCGGGCTTTACGCTGATCAACAAATGGCTGGTTCCCGCCGCCTCCAACGGCTTCCCCCAGTGCAACGGCAGCAATTCGGCGCGCTGCTTCGACTATACCGGGACCAGCGTCACCACCAGCGGCGGTTCGAATCTGTACAGCCCGAAGTGGACGTGGAACCTTGCCGCCTCGTACCGCATCGAATTGCCCGAGGGCGTCTCGATCACCCCGCGCGTCGGCTATGCCTATATCGGCTCGCAGTGGGCCTATCCCACCTATCAGACCGGCACGGACCTCATCAACGCGCGCGGCCTGTGGCAGGGCAGCATCACGCTGGACAAGGGCACCTGGAAGGGTGAAATCTACGGCACCAATCTGGCCAACAAATTCTATGTGGCTGGTCAGAGCGGTCGTAACGAACTCTATGGCGCGCCGCGCGAGTATGGCGTGCGCGTGACCAAGAAGTTCTGATCCAGGCCTATCCCCGGCGGGTCATGCGGCCTGTCGGGGATGTTATTCCGACCACCAGAGGGCGCGCAGCAGAGGCACCAGTTCATCGCGCAGATGTTCGGGCACCGCCTCATGGATGCGCGCCTCCTGCGCTTCAAATTCCGCCATGATTCGCTTGGCAAGCGCCTTGCCGCTCTCGCTCAGGTTCAGGCATTGGATGCGCCCCTGACCCTTGGTGCTGATGATCAGGTCGCGGTCGATGAAGCGGCGGATGATCGGGTTGAGGTTGGGCCGCTTGATCGAGAGCATCCGCCCGCATTCGGCCTGCGAGATCCCCGGATTGCGGCCGACCAGCACGAGGATCGATCCCTCCGATACGCCCACGCCCAGAGGTTCGAGATGTTGCAAGAGTTGGGCCATCCGGCTTTTGGAGGCTCGGCGCAGCAGATAGCCGGGAAAATTGCTTAAAGGATTGTCCATCAGGCTCCCCATGGCGCCTCTCGGACGCCTTTGTACCATTCGATACAAAACCGCGCTGGCATGCGCTATGTTATTCTGCATAATTCACGCTACCCACCGCATAAGAGAGGATCGGCCATGAATTTGCCCACCACCCATCACGCTCTTGCCATGGCCATTCTGTTCGCCGCCACCAGCGGCACGGCCCAGGCGGCCGCCGATTGCGCGGCGCTGGCCAAGGCGGCCATGCCGGACCGCTCTAGCGTGATCACCCTGGCCGCCCTGCGCGAGGCAAGCCCGGCCGAGGCACGCGGCAATGGGCCAATCCCGCCCGCGCCCGCCATGCCCGCCCATTGCGAAATCATCGGCAAGATGCAGGAGCGGCAGGGCGCCAATGGCCAGACCTATGCGATCAAGTTCCACCTGCGCCTGCCCACCGAATGGAACGGGCGTTTTGTGTTTCAGGGCGGCGGCGGATCGGATGGCTTTCTGGGCGATGCCAATGGCGGATTTTCCAGCCAGCCCGGCGTGACCGCGCTCGCCAAGGGCTATGCGGTGGTGTCTTCGGATTCGGGCCATGACAATGCGGTGAACAATGATCCCGCTCGGCAAGGCGTGGTGACTTTCGGCCATGACGCCATCGCCCGCCACAATTACGGCTTTGGCTATATCGGCCCGGTGGCGCGCGCGGGCAAGGCGCTGATCCGCGCCTATTATGGCCGGGCGGCGGCCTTCACCTATTTCGTCGGCGGGTCCAAGGGCGGACAGGAAGCGATGATGGCGGTCCAGCGCTTTCCGGGCGAATTTGACGCCGCGCTGATCGGCTATCCCGGCTTCCATCTGGCCCATGCCTCGATCGCGCAATTGTGGGATGGGCAGGCGTTCGGCGCTGTCGCCAAGGCCATGGGCCAGATCGGCGCGGACGGATTGCCGCTGGTCAACAAGGCGATGAGCGATGAGGATATCCTGTTGGCGCAGGGCGCGATCCTGAATGCCTGCGATGCGCTGGACGGCACGAAGGATGGCATGATCGAGCATTTCATCGCCTGCACCACGGCGCGCGTCATGCCCGAAATGATGAAAATCGCCTGTAAGAGCGACAATATGGCCGACAAGACCAATGCCTGCCTCCTGCCGATGCAGATTGCCGCGATGCGCCGCGTGATGGGCGGCCCGCTGACCAAGGATGGCAAGGCCATTTATTCCGACTGGGCATGGGACGCCGGGATCGGAGCCAAAACCGCGCAGGGCGTGACGCAGGGCTGGCGGATCTGGAAGATGGGCGGCTATGCCTCGGCCATCAACAATGGCGCGCTGCTGCGCCTGGGCGCGCCGTCCAATTCGGCGGTTTTCCGCTCGCCGCCGCTCGATGTGGCCGATGATGTCACCTCGCTCACCCGCTATGCCTTGAACGCGAATATCGACGAAGCCTATGCCGCGGCCCATGTAAAATGGGGCGAATTGAAGGAAGCGCCGGTCGATTTCATGCATGCCGATGCCACCGACCTTTCGCCTTTCACCCGGCGCGGGGGCAAGATCATCCTGTTCCACGGAGTCAGCGATCCGGTGTTCTCGGTGCTGGACACGATCCGCTGGCTCGATACGGTGAACAAGCGCGAGAAGGGCAAGGCGGGGCGCTTCGTGCAATTCTATGCCGTGCCGGGCATGAACCATGGGCGCGGCGGCCCGGCGACGGATCGCTTCGACATTTTCTCCCAACTGGTGGCATGGCGCGAAAAGGGCGTGAAGCCCGGCGCGATCACCGCCACCGCGGGCGCCGACACGCCTTGGCCGGGCCGCGAACGCCTGCTCTGCCCCTTCCCCGCGCGGCCCCACCGCCAGGATGGGGACAGCGAGAAGGCCAGTTCCTTCACCTGTCAGTAAGCGCCCAGCCGGACAGGAATTGCGAGCGGATCTGGGCATAGGTCCGCTCCTCTTTCCATGCGATGGCCACGCCCTTGCCTTGCGCGCCGGGGCCGGACGAACCGACCTCGCCAAAGCGTGAATCCTGCGGGCGGAACACCGTGGCCACGGTGCCATCGCGCGAGGTGCCGTTCATCGTGGTCCAGCGATCGGCATGGATATGTCGGTCCATCACGCAGTCAATGTAAAGCGCCATGCCCACCGCCGCAGGATCGGCATAGCGCCCATCGGCAAAGCGCGTGGTGGGATGCCATGGCCGCCCCAATGCCACCGCGCCATCGGGCACGCCCTTTTCGCGCGTCAGATGAGACGCATAGAACACAATCCCGGTCGGCTGCGACAAAGGCGTCGAGGGCGCGGCGACAAAGGACTGGAACCCATCGGGACCGGGCGGCTGGGCGCGGGGGCGGCTGCGGATCTCGCTGTGCTCGATCAGCAATTGGCCATTGCCGAAGATGAAGTCGATATTGCCCGCGATCAGACTGTCCTGCACCAGCGCCCGCCCGCCGTTGGTAAAGACCGTATCCTGATAGCCCAGCATGGCCACACCGCGCATCAGCACCCGGTCGGCGTGAATGTCGAACAGCACGGCTGCGGCCTGCGGATTGCCGATGCGGGCCGGATCGCCATAGGGAATGCGATCATTGGCCAGATAATCATAGGTGTTTTCGATGGTGATACCGCGCACCTCGACCTCGTCGGCATCGATGGTCAGCGTGGCCGAACCGGGCGTGCCCCAGCCATTGCGGTGATATTCCTTGGCCGTCTGCGCCACTGCGCCGAAATGGATGCGGGTCCTGGCCCGGTCCGCCCCGATCAGGCGCAGGCGGGGCCGGGCGATCACCGGCTTTTCGTGATAATCGCCCGGCGCCACGCGGATGGTGATCCAGCGCTCTGTTTTATCCCGCACGGCGGCGTCCAAGGCGGATTGGATGCGTGTATAGCAAGGCGCAGGGGTCGCGCCGCAGGCGGGACGCACGTCATAGTGCGTCGGGGCGGCAAGAGCAGCGGCGAGCAAAAGCGGAGCAAGCATCGGCAGGTCTTTCAGCGTTGGGGCAGCGATTGCAGGAAAGCGGCGATTCTGTCGGCCGTGGTGGTCAGAAAGGGATCGAAGAACCAGATATCATGCGGCGCCTTGGCGAAGGCGTACCATTGAGCGGGGATCTTATACTGCGCCAGTTCGGCCAGCACCTTATCCTTGCCTGCGGTAAAGCGCGGGTTGCCGCTGCTGATGATGAGCGTGGGCGGGGATTGCGGGCCGACATGGGATGCCGCGCTCGCCTCGCGCCAGCGGTCGGGGGCCTGTTCATAGGATCCGCCGAGCCATTTGGCCGCCGATGATCCGGACCCGGCGGCATTTTCATATTTCAGCGCCTCGGGCGTGGTGAAATCCAGCACGCCGTCCATGTCGATCAGCGCGTAAGGATGGCCGCCCGCGCCAAACATCCCATCGCCATAAGCCACCAGCGAGGCCAGTTGCCCGCCCGACGAGGCCCCGCCCAGCGCGATACGGTCGGGCCTGACGCCATAGTCGCGCGCATGATCCTGCGCCCACACCATCGCATCGTGAATATCCTGCGCGCCCGCCGGATAGGGTGCCTCGGGCGAGAGGCGGTATTGCGGGATGAACACGGTAAACCCGCGCTGGGCCAGCAGATTGGCGATGGGATAAAAATGGCTGCGCGCGCCCGAACGCCATGCGCCGCCATGGACCAGCACGATGCCCACCCCGCGCGAGCGCGCCTTGACCGGGCGGAAAATGTCGATCAGGAGATCGCGCTCGCCCATGGTTTTATACACGCGGTCGGGCAGAATCTGTTGCCCGGTCTGCGGCCGGATCGCGGGCCAAGCGATGCCGGGATATTGCGCGCCATATTGGGCAAAGCGGCGGGCGATGCTGTAGCTTTCATCCACCTCATGGGCCTGAACGGGCAAGCTGAAGGCCAAGCTGGCAATCACTAGGAAACCGGTGTCAAAACGCAACAGACTTCTCCTGATGCCGCGCATGAAAGCGGGGGCCGCCGACGCAACGCGCGCCGGCGGCCCCCTTTCTTGCCCGGATATGGGAGTATTTGGGAGTCATATCCGGACAAAAAGTTCAGAACTGATAGCGCGCCCCGACAAACCATTGCGCGCCGGTCTTGGTAAATTCCCGCGGCAGATATTGTGTCCCATCGCCGGTATCATAGATACGCTCTTTTTCATTGGTGATGTTGATGCCCTGAACGTTCAGGCTCAGCCGCTTGGTGAGGTTGTAATAGGCCGAGAAATCCACCTGCGTCGGGCCATATTTACGCTCCTGCACATTGCCATTGCCGCCGGGCTGGCTGAGCAGATAATCGTCACGCTTGTTGATCGAGACGCGGACACCAAGTTTACCGGTGTCATAATAGCCGGTGAAATTGTACGAATTGGGCGAAAGGCCGGTCGAATCCCGCGCCGAAACATAGGTATAGTTCGAGGCAATGCCAAAATTCGACCACCAGCCCTTGAGGAAGGTGAAAGGCACGTTGAGCGTGACTTCCAGCCCCTTCACGCTGTTGCCGCCCGGCGCGTTGACCGCTGTGGCGAACGTATAGGGCACCTTGGCCGGATCAGCCTGATAGGAGGGGCTGTAGCGCGGATCGGCATAGATCGCGGCCCAGAATTCCTGCGGCACCATCTTGGTCACCACCGAATTGGTCAGCGAGGTGACAATATCCTTCTTGAACGCGCCCACCGCGATCAGGCCGCCTTTGCCGAAATACCATTCGAAATTGACGTCGAAATCATTGGATTGATAGGGCTTCAATTCCGGATTGCCCAGATTGCCCACGGTGCGCGTGGTATATTCAAAGGTCGGGCTGGCGATATTGAGCGAGGAAAGGCCCGGCCGCGTCATCGAACGGGCATAGGAAAAGCGCGCCAGAAAATCGGGCGTGATGTTCAGCACCAGATTGGCCGCCGGCAGGAAATTGCCATAGGAACGCTCGACCTGAACCGGCGACCCGGCAAGGACCGCGCGCGAAGTAAGATCGGTGCGCACATAACGCGCACCCGCATTGGCGCGCAGCGTCATGCCACCGATGTCAAATTCGCCGTTGACTTCGCCATAGCCGCCCATGGTCTTTTCGATCACGGTCCAGTCAGCGCTGGTATTATCGACATAATTGGAGGAAATCAGGCCCGAGCGCGCAATGGCGTCGAAATTCATAACCGCAAAGGTGGGCAGGCCGCCCGAAACCACGCCATCGCCGAAATGGGCAATCGGGAACGCCTGCATATAGGAGGAAGGCGCAAAGCTGGGCAGATCGCCCTGCGCCTCGCTGTAGCGCACCATGCGGCGGTTGAAGGCCACGCCGATCTTGGCGTTGAACTTGTTGTCGGTATAGGTCAGGTTGGCCTTGGTGGTGAAGTTGTCCTTCACCACATTGTTGAGCCGGTTCGCCGCCGTCAGGGCATTGATATAATTGGCGGTGTTGTTGGGATCATAGCTGCCGTAGCCGACCTTGGCCACGTCCGGGTTGCCGGTGTAGTCATAGGAATAGAAATGGGGCGACGAGCGCGCATAGAAGCGCAATTCGGTGCGATCGGCCGCATCGCGCGCAGTCCCCGCCATCGCGTCAAACTTCAGTTTGTCGGAGAAGCGATAGTCGCCCGAGAGCACATATTGCTGGAACTTCGACAGCGAGGTCTGGTGGCGGCTTTCATACCATGAAGTCACATCGTTGAAGGATGCAGCCACCAATTGCTTGCCATCGGGCGCGACCGTGAAGGACAAAGGCGTCTGGCCCACGAAATTGCCGGGCGCGCCATGGGTCAGCAGCCATTCCATCGAATTATAGCTGTAGCGATCATTGTCGAGCTGTGAATAGAGCACGTCAAAGCTGATCAGCATCCGGTCGGTCGGCTTGAACTGCAACGATCCGGTGACGCCTAGGCGCTTTTGGTCATTGCCAAAGAAATCCGAACGCGGCAGGCGCGGCGCCCAGAGGCAATCGGTGGCCTTGGCCGCGCCGCATGGGGCGGGCTTGCCGGTCACGGTGGGGTTGCTGTTGGCCCAACTGTCGCCATTGATATAGGGCGTCGTCCAGAGCACGCTGGAAAAGCCCTCCTGATATACGGTGCGGCGCGAATAGGCCGCCGAGACCAGCACCCCGATCCGGTCATCGGCAAAAGTGTTCGAGAGCATCACCGTCACGCGCGGATCGACCTTGCGGGTCATCGCATTATAGCCGCCCTGCCCGCTGGCGACAAAGTGAAAGCCTTTGAAGTCAAAAGGCTTGGCCGAATAGAGATCGACCGTACCGGCAATCCCGCCCTCCTCGATGGAGGCGCGCTGGGTCTTGTTGACATCAATGCGGTTGAACAGTTCCGAGGCAAAGACATGGAAGTCAAAGGCACGGCCCGCGTTCAGCGTAAAGCCGCCCGAGTCCAGCCCGTCCGAGCTGGCCGGAACCTCCATGCCGTTCAGGGTCGTGCGGGTAAAATCGGGCGAAAAGCCGCGCAGGGTGATGTTGCGCCCCTCGCCGCCCTCGCGGGTGATGGCCACGCCCGGCAGGCGCTGGATCGATTCCGACAGGTTGAGATCGGGCATCTTGGCCATATCCTCGGCCACGATGCTTTCCGTCAGGTTCACCGCCGAGCGCTTGATATCCTGCGCCTTCATCAGCGTGCGGCGAAAGCCCTTGACGATAATGTCGGCGGCGGGCGCCTCATCTGGCCCGGAGAGAGCCTCGGCCGCCATCGGCGCGGCCTCGGTCATGGCGGCGCGCTCGCCGGTCATCAGTGCGGGCCCCGGATGGACCGACACTGCGCGCACTGGCTGCAGCGCGGGCGCGGCCGAGCGCATGGTGATGGCGTAGGAATGCGGCCCGATCTGCTGCGCCACCAGCCCGGTGCCCGCCAGCATGCGGCCCAGCGCCTCGTCCACCGTCATGTCGCCGCGCACGGCATTGGTGCGCACGCTTTGCGTGAATTTGCGCGGGGCGATGATCTGGACATCCCCCTGATGGCCCAGCGCGCCGATGGCCGTGGTGGCCGATTGCGCCTCGATGGCAAATTGGCGCGTCTGGCCCGCAGCATGGGCCGGCATCGCGGCCAGCACAACCATCGCGCTCGACGCAAGAAAAACTCCACGCATAGTGGAATGCATCATCAATCCCTCCCGAATATCCCGCCTTCATGGCTCGCTTTTGTCAGCAGCCTTAAAGAGACATGACGAATAAAAATCCTTCGCCAAAAAATTCATCCTCCATTCATTATTTCGATTTCACCAAACGGATCACGCGCGGATCGCTCTCATCAATCCCCACATTCAAACTGGCCTTGACTGCCTCGGCAAAACCTTGCGGATCATTGATACGAAACAGGCCATCAAATTGTTCATCGGCCACCACCGGGTCCGCGATGATGATCTGGCGCTGGTTATAGCGGTTGAACTCATCGGCCGCCTCGCTCAGACTGGTGCCGTTGAGGTCGATCATACCGCTGCGCCATGCCAAAGAGCGGTCCACCGCCGAGGCTCGGTCGCTCTCATGATGAACCACGGCCGTATCGCTCAGCAAAGCACGCTCGCCAGCAACAAGGCGCAGGCGCAGGCTCTCATCCTCCTCGGACCAGCTTTCCACCACACCCTCGGTCACCAGCACCTCGACGCCCGTCTCGCGCCGCCGCACCGAAAAGGCCGTGCCGACCGCACGCGCACGCACTTTGCCCGCCGCCACGGTGAAGGGCCGCGCGGCATCCTTGGCCACATCGAACCATGCCTCGCCCTGGGCGATCTCGATCTCGCGGCTGCCCTTGGCCATGCGCACGGTCAGTTCGGAGCCGGAATTGATCGTCATCACACTGCCATCGGCCAGAGGCACGCGGCGGATCTCGCCCACGCGGGTGGCAAAGCTGCTGCGCGCATCGAGCCAGCGCCCGGCCCCCACCACCGCCGCGACCGAGGCCGCCATCGCCCCCAGAAACCCGCGCCGCCGCCAGAAAGCCGGAGCCGCCGGGGCCTCCTCGACAATTTCCTCCTGCGCCACCGGCGTTGCCGCCACCCATGCCGCATGGACCTGAAGCAGCAGCCCTTCGCGCCCCGCGCCGCCGTCAAGCCAGAGCTGCAACTCGGCCTCATCGGCCTCGCCCCAGTTCTCGCCATCCATCCGCGCGACAAAGCGGGCGGCCATATCGCGGTCATGTTCGGTGGCCGGTGTCATCGCCCAGCCCCCATGCCGCGCTCGGCCTGATCCATGCGCTGGGCGCTCTGCGCCTCGGCGCTGGCCCATGCGGCGCGGATAGCGCGCACACCGACCCAGACCTGCTTTTCCACCGCCTTCTCGCTCATGCCCAGATGGGCCGCGATGTCCTTTTGCGACCACCCTTCGATCTTGCGCAATTCCACCACGCGGCGGCACCGTTCGGGCAGGGCGGCGATGATCGCCATCACCCGCTGACATGTGATCCGGCTGCCCGCCTCATCCTCGGGCGAGACCATGCTTTCATCGCGCCAGTTCTCGATCTCACCGATCGCGTCGAGCGCGACCACCTGCGCCCGCTTGATCCGGCGCAGCATCATGTGGCGCAAACTGGCCATGAAATAGGCGCGCGGCGCGGTGATATGGTCCACCGACGGCAGGGAAACGATCTGGCAATAGGCTTCCTGCATAAGCTCATCAATATCCTCTGCCGACACCCGCGCACGGGCCAGCCATGCCCGCATACCGGCCTCATGCGGCACGATCTCGCGCGCCATCCATGCGGCCAGCATGCGCCTGCGCGCCAATGCGTTGATCACCTCGCCCTGCGTCACACCCTCCCCCTGTCGCCGGGGTTTTCCCCCTTTGGCCGCATAAGAGACATGGGCGCGCAAAATCCTTCGCGCCAGAGGGAAATTATTTTGCCTGCCTGTATCGGTATGCGCGTTTTTTCAGGCGCCCAGCGTGACGATGAAATGCGAATGCCCGTCCTGCCAGCGGTATTGGGCCGCCCCGCCATGCGCCTGGGCAATCGCCTGCACCACGGCCAGCCCAAGGCCCGATCCGGTGCGATGGGTCTCACGCGCCGCCGTGCCGCGGGTAAAGACGCTGAACAGATCGGCCCGCTGGTCCGGCGGCACGCCCGGCCCCTTGTCGATCAGATGGATCGCCACGCCCCCGCCCTGATGCCGGACCACCAGCCGCAAGGCGCAGGGATCGGCATAATGGAGCGCGTTGTCGACCAGCGCCAGCAGCGCCTGACGCAGCCGCGCCATATCCACCCTTGCCCGGATCGCCGCGCTTTCAACGCTCAGGCTGAAGCCCGCCCGCTCGACCGTGGGGGCCATCATCGAGGCCCATTCCTCCAACCCGACGCGCAGATCCACCTCGGCCACCTGCAATTCCAGCCGCCCGATGTCGGCCAGACTGACGCAGCGCAGATCCTCGACCAGCCGCGCCAGCCCGTCCACCTGCGTCAGCAGTCCGCGCAACAGCATGTCATCCATCACGAACACGCCGTCCGACACGCCCTGCAGCCGCCCTTTGAGGATGGTGAGCGGGGTGCGCAATTCATGGGCGATCTGGGCGTTCCAACTGATCGCATCATGGGCCGCCTTTTCCAGCCGCCCGGCCATCGCGTTGAAATCCTCAACCAGCTTGGCCGTCTCGCCCGGCGCCTCGATGTCGGACGCGGCGCGGGCCGAAAGATCGCCATCGGCAATCGCCCGCGCGGCGCGGCCCACCGCATGCATCGGCCCGACGATATGGCGCGCCATGCCCGCCGCGATCCACGCGCCCAACCCGATGCCCATGCAGGTCACCACCCCCATGATGACCAGATCCCACCCATTGGGCACCGCCGAAAAATCGGGAGGAAACAGTTTGGGCGCGCACCAGATGGCAATCGTATAAACGAGATAAAAGACGATAAAGGCGAACAGCACCGTGGCAATCGCCACCGTCGCCATGGCCAGCGTCAGATGGCGCGAGATGTCGAATTTCACCTTCATGCCCCGCTGCCCAACCGATAGCCGACCCCGCGCACGCCCGCAGGCATGCCTGAAACACCGGCCTCCTCCAGCTTGCGGCGCAGTTTGCTGATATGACTGTCCACCGTGCGATCCAAAGCTTCCGATCCGGGCAGGCAGGCATCGACCAGATCACCGCGCGAAAACACCCGGTGCGGGCTGCGCGCCATATGCACCAACAGGCGAAATTCGGTCAGCGTCAGGGGAATTTCTCGCCCCTCGACGCGGGCGATATGGCTCTCGGTGTCGATTTCCACCGGCCCCACCCGCAGCACCGCCCCGCCGCCCGCGCCGCCCGTCCGCCGCAGGATCGCGCGCAGCCGCGCCACCACCTCGACCGGGTTGAAGGGTTTGACCACATAATCATCCGCGCCGATGCGCAGGGCCTGCAATTTGTCGATATCCTGGTCCAGCGCGGTGATCATGATCACCGGCGTTTCGGCCTCGCGCCGGATCTGGGCCAACACTTCCCAGCCGTCGATATGCGGCATCCCCACATCGAGCAGCACGATATCAGGCCGCAATGCCCGGTGGAGATCAAGCGCCACGCGGCCGTCTCCGGCATGCACCGTGCGAAACCCTTCACGCTCCAGATAGGCGCGCAGAATGTCGGCAATATCGCCATCGTCTTCGGCAATCAGGGCAAGCGCTGTCATGGCCTCCGTGTATCATTGCCCATTGGTATGCGGCCAGATGCCTCCACACAATCTCCACAAAACCTCCACACAAGGGCAATGCTAAGGGTGCATGGGGGCATCATGCGATACGATCACTTCCGATTTGCCCTTCCCCTTTCCACCCTCCTGCTGGCCGCATGTGGCGGCGATGGTGCGCCCACCGCGCCCCCGCCCGCCGAAGTGCTGATTACGCCTGCGCAGGATCGCCCCATCGCGCTGGCCGATGAATTGCCGGGCCGCGTGGTGGCCTTCCGCACCGCCGAGATCCGGCCGCAGGTGGGCGGCATCGTCCAGCGCCGCCTGTTCACCGAAGGCGCGATGGTGGCCCAAGGCCAGCCGCTGTTCCAGATCAACCCGGCCCCCTTCCGCGCCGATGCGGCCAGCGCCTCGGCCACCCTCGCCCGCGCGCAGGCCACCTATGCCCGCGCGAAAACGCAGGCGGATCGGTTGAAACCGCTGGTGGGCGTGGATGCGATCAGCCGCCAGACCTTTGACGATGCCACCGTGGCGCGTGATCAGGCCGCCGCCGATGTGGCGCAGGCGCGCGCCGCGCTCGACCGGCGTCGTCTCGATCTGGGCTTTGCCCGCGTCACCTCGCCCATCGCGGGCCAGATCGGCGCGGCCACCGTGACCGAGGGCGCGCTGGTGGCCACCACCGACACCAATCCGATGGCCACGGTGCAGCAGATCGACAAGGTTTACGTCGACGTGCGCCAGCCTGCGGCCCGGCTCGACGCGCTGCGCGCGGCGGTGGCCGAAGGCGCGGGCGCGGGCGCGGCCCCGGTGGAGATCATCACCGCCTCGGGCCAGCCGCATCCGGTCAAGGGCCGGTTGCTGTTCTCCGATGTCACGGTTGATCCGGGCACCGGCAATGCGGTGGTGCGCGTGCTGGTCGAAAATCCGGGCAACCGGCTCTTGCCGGGCATGTTCGTGCGGGCGCGCCTGCCGCGTCTGCGGATGCCCCATGCGATCATCGTGCCGCAACAGGCGGTGGGCCATGATGCGGCGGGCCGCGCGGTCATCCATGTCTGGAACGGCCGCGCCATCGAGGAGCGCCAGATCGAAGCGGGCGATGTGGTCGATGGCACGACCATCATCCTCAAGGGCCTGAAGGCGGGCGAAAAGGTGGTCGTGGTCGGCATGGACCGCGTGCTGCCCGGCGCGCCGGTCAAGGCGCTGCCCTGGCGCCAGCCGGCAACACGCTGAGGGAGCGCCAATCATGATCCCTCAATTTTTCATTCAGAGACCGGTCTTTGCCTGGGTGGTGGCGATTGCCATCGCGCTGGCGGGGCTGATCGCCCTGCCCTCGGTTCCGGTGGCGCGTTTTCCCTCGGTGGCGCCGCCATCGGTGACGATCACGGCCACCTATCCCGGCGCCACGCCGCAAACGATGAATGACGGCGTGGTCGAACTGATCGAGCGCGAATTGTCGGGCGCCAAACGCCTGCTCTATTTCGAGTCCAGCACCGATACTTCGGGTTCGGCCACGATCACCGCCACGTTCCAGCCCGGCACGAACCCCGAACTGGCGCTGGTGGATGTGCAGAACCGGTTGAAGCTGATCGAGCCGCGCCTGCCCCAGACCGTGCGGCAATATGGTCTGGCGGTCGAGGTGGCCAACAGCGGGTTCCTGCTGCTGGTGGGCCTCAATTCGCCCGATGGGCGTTATGATGGGGCCTCACTGGGCGATTATCTGGCGCGCAATGTTGTCAATGAATTGAAGCGCATTCCCGGCGTTGGCCGCGTCCAGAGCTTTTCGGCGGAAAAGGCGATGCGGGTCTGGGTCGATCCGGCGAAACTGATCGCCTATGATCTGGCCATGGCCGATGTGACGGGGGCCATTGCCGCCCAGAATATCCAGATCGCGCCCGGCACGCTGGGTGCTGAGCCGGCCGTGGCGGGCCAGCGCGTGCTGGTGCCGCTGACGGCCAGCGGGCAGTTGACCAGCCCGCAGGAGTTCGAGCAGATCGTGCTGAAAGCCAACACCAATGGCGGCACGGTGACGCTGGGCGATGTGGCGCGGGTCGAGATCGGCCAGCAGAATTACATGATGTCCACCCGCGAGAATGGCCGCGCGGGGGCCTCGGCGGCGGTGCAACTGGCGCCGGGGGCCAATGCGGTGCAGGTGTCGGACGCGGTGCGCGCGCGCATGGCCGAGATTGGCCGCGCGATGCCGGGCGGCATGGAATGGACGGTGCCCTTCGACACCGCGCCTTTCGTGCGCGTCTCCATCGAGAAGGTGCTGCACACGCTGCTTGAGGCGATGGTGCTGGTCTTCCTCGTCATGTATCTGTTTTTGCAGAACATGCGCTATACGCTGGTGCCCGCCGTGGTGGCGCCCATCGCGCTGCTGGGCACGATCGCGGTCATGTCGCTTTCGGGCTATTCGCTCAATGTGCTGACCATGTTTGGCATGGTGCTGGCCATCGGCATCATCGTGGACGATGCCATCGTCGTGGTTGAAAATGTCGAACGCATCATGGCCGAGGAAGAGCTCTCCCCGTTCGAGGCCACCAAAAAGGCGATGAGCGAAATCACCGGGGCCGTCATCGGCATCACGCTGGTGCTGGTTTCGGTGTTCATTCCGATGGCCTTCGCCAGCGGCTCTGTCGGCGTGATCTATCGCCAGTTTGCCATGTCAATGGCGATCAGCATTCTGATCTCGGCCATTCTGGCGCTTTCGCTCACGCCTGCGCTTTGCGCAACGGTGTTGAAGCCCATTTCGGGCCATGCCCAAAAACCGCGTTTCTTTGCCGCGTTCGACCGCCTGTTTGAGCGCATGACCCACGGCTATGGCGGATGGGTTGCGCGCATTATCCGGCGCGGCGGGCGGGCGATGGTGGCGCTGGGCATGGTGGTGGCGCTGCTGGGCTTTGCCTTCTGGCGCCTACCCACGGCCTTTATGCCCGAGGAGGATCAGGGCTATTATATGACCGCCTTCCAATTGCCCGCCGACGCCACCGCCGAGCGCACCCGCGAAGCCGTGCAGGTGCTGGAGCGCCACACCGCCACGCGCCCTTCGACCAAGGGCAATGAGGCGATCCTGGGCTTTGGTTTCTCGGGCGCGGGGCCAAATGCGGCGATTGTGTTCACCGTCCTCAAGGACTGGGGCGAGCGTGGCGGGGCCACCGTCAAGGATGAGGTTGCCCGCACGATGGCCGCGATGAGCGTCATCAAGGAAGGTATCATCATGAGCCTTGTGCCCCCCGCGATTGACGAGCTGGGCAATTCTTCGGGCTTTGCCATGCGGCTGGAGGATCGCGCCGGGCGCGGGCATGAGGCGCTGGTGGCCGCGCAATACCAATTGCTGGGCCTCGCGGGGCAGAGCAAGAAGGTGGTCGGCGTCTATCCCGACGGTCTGCCCGCGGGCACCAGCATCCACCTGTCCATCGACCGGCAAAAGGCCGAGGCGCTGGGCGTGCCCTTCAACCGGATCAGCGATACGCTTTCGGCCGCGATGGGTTCGGCCTATGTCGGCGATTACCCCAATGCCGGGCGTATGCAGCAGGTAATCGTGCAGGCCGATGCGGCCTATCGCATGAACCTGCCCGACATGATGCGTTTGAACCTGCGCAATAATGCCGGCTCGATGGTGCCCCTGTCCGAAGTGGTCAAGGCGGACTGGGAGCAGACCCCGCTGCAATTGGTGCGTTACAATGGCTATCCGGCGCTGCGCCTGTCGGGCATGGCCGCGCCGGGTGTATCAAGCGGCGACGCCATGGCCGAGATGGAGCAACTGGCCAAGCAATTGCCGCCCGGTTTCGCCATCGAATGGACCGGCCTTTCCTATCAGGAACAGCAATCGGGCGCGCAGGCCCCGATGCTGCTGGCCTTGTCGATGCTGGCGGTGTTTCTGGTGCTGGCGGCGATGTATGACAGTTTCGCCGTGCCGCTGGCGGTGATGCTGGTGGTGCCGCTGGGGCTGATCGGCGCGGTGACGGCGGTCTCCTTGCGCGGCATGGCCAATGACGTGTTCTTCAAGGTGGGCCTGATCACCATCATCGGGCTGTCGGCGAAAAATGCGATCCTGATCGTCGAATTTGCCCGCCATTACCGCGCCTCCGGCATGGGCCTGGTGGAAAGCGCGATGGCGGCGGCCAAGGTCCGCCTGCGCCCCATCGTGATGACCTCGCTGGCCTTTACGCTGGGCGTGGTGCCGCTGATGCTTTCCACCGGGGCCAGCGCCGAAACGCAGGCGGCCATCGGCACGGGCGTGTTTGGCGGCATGATTTCGGGCACGGTACTGGCGGTGTTCTTTGTGCCGGTGTTCTTTGTGGTGGCTATGGGAATAAGTGAGCGTCTGGGCTTTGGCGGCTTGCGCAAGAAGAAGAAGCAGGAGCAGGCCGATGCGTAAGGTTCTGATGTTGGCGCTGGCCTTGGGTGGATGTGCGGCGGAGAAAGCGCCGCTGCCCAAGGCTCCGGTGGCCGCGAGTTTTGCGGTGACGGAGGCATTGACCCCGCTGACATGGCAGGAGTTCTTTGCCGATGCGCGGCTGCAGAGGCTGATCGCGCTGGCCCTGAACGAGAACCGCGATTTGCGGATTGCCGTGCTCAACGCTCAGGCCGCGCGCGGGGCCTTGTCGGTGGCGCGCGGCGCGCAATTGCCCTCGCTGGAGGCGCAGGGCAGCTTTACCGGGGCGCAGACCGCAGGCGGCGGTTTTGGCGGCTTTCGCTACGATCAGTTGAGCGGCCAGATCGCGCTGACCAGTTTCGAGATCGACCTGTTCGGGCGCCTTCGCGCGCAGAGCCGCGCCGCCTTCGACCGCTATCTGGCCAGCGAGGCCGGACGACGGGCCAGCGAGCTGACAGTAGTGGGGGCGGTGGCCGAGGCCTATGTGGCCGAAAGGCTGGCGCAGGAGCAATGGCAACTGACCTCCTCGACGCTGGCCGACTGGCGCGTGTCGCTTGATCTCACGCGGCGGCTCCATGATGCGGGCCAAGCCAGCGGCAGCGATCTGGCGCAGGCCGAAGGGCTGGTGCGGCAGGCCGAGGCCGATCTGGCCCAGCGCCAGCGCGAGCGCGAAACGGCCGCCCATGCGCTGTCTCTGGCGGTGGGCGCGCCCTTGCCGGACGATCTGCCTGCGCCGATCGGGCTGATGCTGGCCTCGATGCCCGATCATCTGGGGGCAGGCCTGCCCTCGGACCTGCTGACCCGGCGGCCCGACATCATGCAGGCGGAATATAATCTGCGCGCGGCGCAAGCCGATGTGAATGCCGCGCGCGCCGCCTTCTTCCCCCGCCTGTCGCTGACCGGGGCGCTGGGGGCGGTCAGTCCGGGCCTGTCGGGGCTGTTTTCGGGGGCGAACAAGGCGTGGAATTATGCGCCTGCGGTCTCCTTGCCGCTGTTCCCCAACACCTCGCTGCGGGGCACCCTGCGCCAAGCCAAGGCGCAGCAGGGGATTGCGGTTGCCACTTATGAAAAGGCGATCCAGACCGCCTTTGCCGAAGTGGCCGACGGCATTTCGGCCCAGCAGACCTATGGCCCGCAGATCAAGGCGCAGGATGCCGCCGCCGATGCCGCCGACCGGCGCGTCAACCTGTCGAAACTGCGCTATCAGGCGGGGGTGGACAGCCGCCTCGAACTGCTCGACGCCCAGCGCAGCGCCTATTCCGCGCGCCAGACCCTGCTCTCCACGCGGGCAGGCGCCTTGCTGGGAATGATCGGATTGTATCGGGCGCTGGGCTCGATCTGATGGCGATGGCGGGCGGTGCGCGCCGCCCGCCATCGCCATCAGTTCCGCGCAAAGGCCCGGTGATAGAGCGCCAAGGTCCACGCAAGCCCCTGGAAAAACAGTGCGGGATCATAACGGGGGCCTTCGTCGCGCAGGAACGCGTGCTGCGCGTTGACCTCGTGCCATTCATAGCTTGCCCCGACAGCTTCCAGACGATCACGGATGGCCATGCGCCCCGCGTAGGGGACATGGGGATCCTGCCGCCCCCAGACGAACATCGTCTCGGCCTTCAGATCCGCCATGCGCGCCAGACTGTCATCCGCGCGGCCAAGGCCCAGACTGCCGGAATGGATGTCAGTGGGATAGAAACAGGCCGCCGCGGACACACGCGGGTCGAGCGCCGCCCGATAGGCCAGATGCCCCCCAAGGCATACGCCAAAACTCGCCACCCGGCCGTCGCAGGCGGGATGGTCGATAAGAGCGCTGATCCCGGCCTTTGCGTCGGCATCGTACCCCGCAAGCGGTTTGAGATATTTCAGCTCATTGCCGCGATCCGTTCCGACCGGATCATATTCGAGAACCGTGCCGGCAGGCTCGAACTCATGATAGACCTCAGGCACGGCAACGACATAGCCATGGCCCGCCAGAATGGCCGCCAGCCTGCGAATGGGATTGGTGACCTGATAGATCTCCGAGAACAGCAGAACGCCGGGAAACCGGCCTTCGATCGCGGGCCGGAACATATGCATCCGCATCGTGCCCCCGCCGGGCACCAGCACGTCCATTTTCTCATCGCTACGCAGGATCATGTCATCACCCTCTGCAAGGGGCGATTTCGATGCCCCATGTCACTTCGGCAGAGAATGCCTTTGGCATAAGGCAGCGCCTTGCAGCCAGTCTATTTTCGAACTTTGACATCCATACGAATGCCAGGAAATGGTGGGCGCTGTCGATCGCCGGACCCGACGGGCAAGCGGATCAAATCATTGAGCAAGGCGCAAAAAACCGGCTCCGGCAGATCACCACCTGCAAAGAGCATTCGAGGAATCACGGGTGCTCCGTTGGGTAGGGGCCTATGTCAATGGCCTGGTCACCATAAAATGGGGTAAATGAAAGACTTAACCTTTGGAGGCTTAAGGCCGGGCGGGAGGATGCGGCGCAGCATCGCACTTTATTAATGTATAACCTATTTTTTTGCAGACCGCGATGTTTCGGGAATTCTCGATATGTATCGCCTGCAGAGAAAGGTTGCTTCTCTAGACGCTTAAACGTTTGCCCATTGAAATTATGTAGAAATTTTTTTGGATGTTAATCAAGTTTAAATAAAATATTTGACCCGTTACACAAGAAATTATCAAATATATTCTCAATCTAATGAGATCTTTATTTTATAAATCAGGGTTAAAAATAATAATAATTAATTAACCATATTTAAGTTTTCTTTATAGTAAGTGTAACGTGGTATAGGGTAATACTTATGTTAGCGTTGATCATCACCCCGGTTGAGCCTACTGTGGATTCCGGAAAGGTTGCTTAAACTTTCAATCCAAAGTCTATGATCTGCGGAATTGGGGCATTTACACAATGAATGATGCAAGTCTGAAATCGGGGGCTATGGCAACCCGCTGCGGGATCAATGCGATTAACCGCCCCTGCCAGTCTTTGCCGCGCGGGACTGATATCGACCTGCCGGTTCCCCGGCATCCGATCTGCCACAGCCCCAACGAAAAGATCTATATCGTTGACGGCGACAAGGGTTTTCTGAAAGAGGCGAGTGAAATGCTCGCCTGGATTGGCACGCCGGTGGCCTGCTTTGACAATCCTTTCGAATTTCAAAAGGCCGCGCCCGCAATGATAGTGGGATGCGTAATCCTCGACGTGCGCATCCCCCAGTTTGACGGGCCGTCGCTGCACAACTGGCTACGCTCGGTGCATTGCATCGCACCCACGGTTTTCCTGTCGGCCACCGCCGATGTTGCAACCGCGGTAGAATGTATGCGCCTGGGGGCGCATAATTTCCTGCTGAAGCCCGCCAAGGAAGCAGAGCTGAGCTCAGCGGTCATCTCAGCCATTTCGCGTTCGCGAATGCGTTATTGCGAGATTTCCAATTCCGGCAAGATCGAGGAGGTGCTTGCCCGCCTGACGCCGACAGAGCGTAAAGTCGCCAATCTGATCGCGCGCGGCTATCTAACCAAGCAGATCGCAGCGATGATGGAGAGAAGCGAGAATACGGTAAAAATTCATCGTTACCGCATCATGAATAAAGTGGGCGCATCCTCTTCGGCCGCATTGGTCCGTATGATCACCATGGTGGGAGAAAAGAAGAATTTCTCTTCTGAAGCCAGTATGTTGTAAAAATTTAGTATTAAACTCGATCCATCTTACAACACACATGATCCATCATAAATATTAAGCAAAATATGCTTTAATTGGCGTCGCTGGTCGACCGAGGATGAATTACCAACTGGTAGCCAGCGCCGCGAACATTGCAGATCTCGACATGATCAAACAATTTGCGCCGCAATTGCGAAATGAGAACGCGCAGATGCAATTCGCTGACCATGGAATGGGCCGGACTGATGCTGCATCGCAAGGTAATCGCCGATGCGGTCATGTCGCGCGCCTGCATCAGGCTCAGCAATAAATCCTGCTCGCGCCAAGTCAGTCGGCGCTGATTGCATATCTGGTTCAGCTGTATGATTTCCAGTTGCTTGGCGTCATATCGCCCGATGGAAATCATCAGACGCAAATGCATGGCACGCACCCGCGCCGTGAATTCCGGCCACAAAATGCGTCCTATATCAATCACATCGTCGAACCCGGCCATCAGCAGCTGGGCCCTGTCGGCAGGCAGGCTCTGGTTCATCATGCAGATCTTGAGCTTGCGATGGAGCGCCACCCGATTGCGGGTAATAATGCGCTTCATACGCTGAACATCATTCCCCGCCACGATCATGACGTCATAATCACGCTCGACGACGGACAGGAAATTGGTTTCGCCCTCGCGATAAACATAGTCCTGGAATTGGGTGATACCTTGCTTCAGCCATTGCAAGCGCTCTTCCCGGCCGTTGTCCTGAAGAGACATGACACGAAACACAATATCGGACAGGCCCAGGCCCGGATCCGGTTTTTCTATGACGCCATCGGCCTCATGATCGGAACAAGATACCTCACTGTCCATCTTAAAAATGGCGGATGCTTTGTTCATGCCAGAATCTCTATATTGTCTGTAAGCTCAACATTTAATCCGATTTTTCGGCTTAGACATATAGAGTAGAGCAGGCCCTGGCTAAGCCATTGGACAATGGTTCGCTGCAAAAGGCCTGCATGTAATAATACGTAGACCTTACCCATGGCGACACGGGAACAATCATGGTCCGCCACGCGGCTTGTCCAGCCGACAGCGGCGCAAAGCCGTCACTCCGCTTCATTCGCGTTCGCACAATGATGGAAAGCAACGAAAACTCCTCAGACGGCTAAATCGCTGAGTCGGATTTTCATTCGCGCACAAAGCTGCCCTGCTCGTCATGACGCGGTGCAACAAAATTACGCCGCTAACCTTATGGCGGAATCATGTAAACTTGGCGGTTACTCAGTAATCCAGCGAAGCAAAACAGCAGCTTTAGAGGTTATTGAGCCCGCGCCAGTTACGTAGTTAGACATAGGCCATGACCATAAAACGGCCTCTCCCCGGAAATTCGGAATGCCTTGCTCCTGCCGCTTCCGGTACGGAGGCGCAGGTCGCTGCTGCATATGCAGCACAAGGCCTGGCGAGCCGGATCGACTGGTATGTGGCGGCGGCCATGCCCCGCAAGGAGCGTTTTGCACTTGCGAACCTGCATAATCAGGGTTTCGCCACTTTCTATCCCCTGCTGCACCGCACCCGGTCACCCGGAGGCGGCAAGACCGTCAGTCCGCTGTTTCCCGGATATATTTTCGTCGGACTCAACCCGCAGCGGATCCGCTGGCAATCGATCAACGGCACATTCGGCATCCGCTATCTGGTCGGCCCGCGCGGGGCGCTGCCCTCGGCGGTTCCCCCGCCGGTGATGGATGAACTGTTTCAACGTTTTCCCCAGGGCGCCCATTACGTGCCCGAATGCCGCCTTCGCCCCGGCGATCCCGTCAACGTCATAACCGGAGCCTTCGCAGGCATCCCGGCCACATTCGAGGACATGCTCTCACAGGATCGCATCCGCGTCCTGTTGAGCTGGCTGAACACCCAGGTTGCGGTGGTCATGCCCAAGACCTGCATCGACACCGCCGCCTGATTCAGCGCGCGAGAGGTTCAGCAAGTCGGCCCTGCGTGGAGTGATTCTCACGCAGTGCGGTAGCTTTGCCTCCTTCATGCGCCTGCCCATCCACCTGTCACAACAGAAGAACGCGCCATGATCCCCGTTGTCGAATTCGTTACTGCCACCTCGATCGAAGGCGTTATGATCGTGGCGCCGCGTCGGCATTATGATGCGCGCGGCCACTTCACCGAAACCTGGAACCCGCGCAGCCTGCGCCAGGCCGGAATCGATGCCGTTTTCGTACAGGACAACCATTCCTATTCCGCCCAGCCGGGCACCGTGCGCGGTCTGCACTATCAACGCCCGCCCCATGCACAGGCCAAACTGGTGCGCTGCGGCCGAGGGCGGTTGCTGGATGTGGCGGTCGATATCCGCTGCGGCTCGCCCACCTACGGCCGCTCGGTGACCGTCGAGCTGAGCGCCGAAAACGGGTTGCAGCTCTTCATTCCCGCCGGGTTCCTGCATGGCTTCATGACGCTCGAACCCGATTGCGAGCTACTCTACAAATGCTCGGATTATTACGCGCCCGACTGCGACGGTGCGGTGCGCTGGGACAGTTGCGGCATCGACTGGCCGCTTGATGGCCTGCCCGCCCCTTCGCTCTCAGACAAGGATGCTGCGGCCACTCCCTTCGATCAGTTCGACAGCCCCTTTATTTATGAGGCCGCGTAACATCATGAAACTTCTTGTGACCGGCGGCGCCGGTTTCATCGGATCGGCGGTGGTCCGGCTTGCCGTCTCGCGCGGGGCTCAGGTGGTGAACCTCGATGCGCTGACTTATGCGGCCTGCACGAACAATGTCGCCATGGTGGCCGACAGCCCGCTCTATCGTTTTGCCCATGTCGACATCCGCGATCCCGAAGCGCTGGCGCGGGTGTTCGAAACCGAAGAACCCGATGCGGTGCTGCATCTGGCCGCCGAAAGCCATGTCGATCGCTCGATCGACGGGCCGGGCGATTTCATTACCACCAATATCGTGGGCACGTTCAACCTGCTCAATGCCGCGCGCCATTACTGGGTCTCGCGCGGGCGTCCGGAAAGCTTCCGCTTTCTGCATGTCTCGACCGACGAGGTGTTCGGCTCGCTGGGCAAGGAAGGCAAATTTACCGAGACCACGCCCTATGACCCGCGCTCGCCCTATTCGGCCAGCAAGGCGTCCTCGGACCATCTGGCGCGGGCCTGGCATGAAACCTACGGGTTGCCGGTATTGCTGACCAATTGCTCGAACAATTACGGGCCTTATCATTTCCCGGAAAAGCTGATCCCGGTGGTCATTCTCAACGCCATCGCGGGCCATGAGATCCCGGTCTATGGCGACGGCAGCAATGTGCGCGACTGGCTCTATGTCGAGGATCATGCCCGCGCGCTCCTGCTGGTGCTCTCCAATGGAGAGGTGGGCCGCAGTTATAATATCGGCGGCGAGAACGAGCGCAGCAATCTGGACCTCGTGCGCGAGATCTGCGCGATCCTCGATGTCAAACGTCCGCTGCCCACCGGCTCCTATGCCGACCAGATCCGCTTTGTCACCGACCGCCCCGGTCATGATGCGCGCTATGCCATCGCCCCCGCCCGCATCCGTGAAGAACTGGGCTGGCGTCCGTCTGTCACGGTCAGCGAAGGGCTTGAGCGCACGGTGCAATGGTATCTCGACAACGAGGCCTGGTGGCGCCCGCTGCAACAACGCCACGGCGTTGGCCAGCGTCTGGGCACGAACGCCTGACCCTCCCCTTTTCACTTGCCGCAAGGGAACCGCAATGACCCAACGCAAAGGCATCATTCTGGCCGGAGGCTCCGGCACAAGGCTTTATCCGCTGACGCTGGCTGTCTCGAAACAGCTTATGCCGATCTATGACAAGCCAATGATCTACTACCCGCTTTCGGTGCTGATGCTGGCTGGCGTGCGCGAAGTGGCAGTCATCACCACACCCGCCGATCAGGACCAGTTCCGCCGCCTGCTGGGCGATGGATCGCAATGGGGTATGCGGCTGGAATATATCGTCCAGCCCTCGCCCGACGGTCTGGCGCAGGCATACATTCTGGCCGAGGATTTCCTCGACGGCGCGCCCTCGATCATGGTGCTGGGCGACAATATCTTCTTTGGCCACGGCCTGCCCGACATGCTGCGCGCGGCCGATGAAAAGCCCGCGGGCGGCACGGTCTTTGGTTATCACGTGGCCGATCCGCACCGCTACGGCGTGGTCGGCTTCGACGGCGACGGCACGGTCAATCAGATCATCGAAAAGCCAGAGACGCCGCCTTCCTCCTACGCCGTTACCGGCCTCTATGTGCTGGACGGCGAGGCCCCGGCGCGCGCGCGCCAGGTGGCTCCCTCGCCGCGCGGAGAGCTGGAGATCACCACACTGCTCGAAAGCTATCTGGCCGACGGCACGCTCAGCGTTGAGCTGATGGGGCGCGGTTTTGCATGGCTCGACACGGGCACGCATGGCTCGCTGCTGGATGCGGGCAATTTCGTGCGGACCCTTTGCGAAAGGCAGGGGATGCAGGTGGGCTGCCCCGAGGAAATCGCCTTCCGTCAGGGCTGGATCGACGCCGAAGGGCTTCATGCAGGCGCCCGCCTTCAGGGCAAGTCCGAATATGGCCGCTATCTGCGCCAGCTTGCGCAGGAAGAAGCCCCGGTCGGCTAAGGCTCCGCCCCTCCCCCACATCATCACGCAATCGCGGCGCAAAGACGGGCGCAAGGCCCCTGTCTGCGCGCGCCGCGATGTCCCGCTCCATCATCGTAAGGTTCCTGCCCTGTGAAAATCGCTATCTTCGGTTTGGGTTATGTTGGTTTCACCGCCGCCTGCTGCATCGCCAGCGAAGGGCACCATGTCGTTGGCGTTGATGTCAGCGACTCCAAGATTGCCGACATTCTCGCCGGTCGCTCGCCCATCACCGAGCCGAAGGTCGACGAGATGCTGGCGCAGGGGCTGGCCGACGGGCTGATCACGGCCACCACCAACGTAATCGAAGCGCTCAAGGATACCGATCTGGCGCTGGTCTGCGTCGGCACGCCCAGCGGCCCGGACGGCAGCCATGACATGCGCTATATCGCCGATGTCTCGCGCCAGATCGCGGCGGCGGTGGACACCGCGCGCGAAACGCCGCTGACGGTGGTGTTCCGCTCGACCATCCGCCCCGGCACGATGGACGATCTGGTCCACCCGATCTTTGCCGCGCGCCACGGGGCCGACACCGACCGCCTGATCGAACTGGTCTATAACCCCGAATTCCTGCGCGAGGCGACGGCGGTTTACGACTATTTCGCCCCGCCCAAGATCGTCATCGGCACCGCCGACGGCAAGCCCTCGGCTACGATGGACGCGCTCTATGCCGCGATCGAGGCGCCACGTTTCTACGTCCGCTTCCGCGAGGCCGAGGCGACCAAATTCGTCGACAACACATGGCATGCCGTCAAGGTCGCCTTTGGCAACGAAATCGGCCGGGTCTGCCTTGGGTTGGGGATCAATGCGAAGGATGTCTATGACATCTTCGTTTCCGACACCAAGCTGAACATTTCCAAGCATTACCTGCGCCCGGGCAGCCCTTTCGGCGGCTCATGCCTGCCCAAGGACGTGCGTGCGCTGCAACGCATCGCCGCCGAATGCGGGGCCAACACCCATCTGGTGGACTCGCTGCTGCGTTCCAACGATGCACACAAGCACCGCATGTTTGCCCGCGCCAGCGAAGGGCTGGAGCCGGGCGCGAAGATCCTGCTCGCGGGTCTGGCCTTCAAGGCGGAAACTGACGACCTGCGCGAAAGTCCCAATGTGGACCTTGCCCGCATGTTGCTGAGCGCGGGATATGAACTCTCGATCTTTGACCCCGCCATCGACGGGGGCAAGCTGGTGGGCGCCAATCTGGGCTATATCTATGCCCGTATCCCCCAGATCGAGCGCCTGCTGCTCAGCGCCGAGCAGGCCAATGCCATCGCCTTTGACCGCATCGTGATGTGCAACGGCACGGGCAAGAAGCTCGACCTTGCCAATCGTCCGGTCGTCGATCTCAGCAAGATCTAAGGGAGCGCCGCCTCATGCCCGACACTGTGCTCGACATTGGGCCCAAACCTGCGCCTGAAACCCGCGAACTGCAGGGCAAGCGCCTGCTCATCATCGTTGAAAACCTGCCTGTCCCCTTCGACAGGCGGGTTTGGCAGGAGGCGACCACGCTGCAGGAAGCCGGGGCCACGGTGTCGATCATCTGCCCCACGGCGCCCGGCTATGAGGCGCGCTATGAATTGCGCGACGGCATTCATATCCATCGCCACCCGCTCTATCGCGATGCGGCCAGTGCGCCGGGCTATCTGCTGGAATATGGCATCGCCCTGTTCTGGCAGACGCTGCTGGCTTGGCGGATCTTTTTCGGGCGCGGCTTTGATGTGCTTCAGGTGTGCAATCCGCCCGATCTGGGCTTTGTCATCGCGCTTCAGTTCCGCTGGCTGGGGCGACGCTACATCTTCGACCATCACGACATCAACCCGGAACTGTATGAGGCCAAATTCGGCAAACGCGGTTTCGGCTGGAAGCTGATCAGCTGGGCGGAGAAGCTGAACTTCCGCTTTGCCGATGTGGTGATTTCAACCAACAATTCCTATCGCTCGATCGCCATGCGGCGCGGGGGCGTGGCCGAGGGCGATGTCTTTGTGGTGCGCTCGGGTCCCAACCTTGCCCGGCTGAAACAGCGCGCTCCCGTCGAAAGCCTCAGGCAGGGGCGCAAGCATCTGATCGGCTATGTCGGCGTGATGGGCGAGCAGGAAGGCATCGACCTGCTGCTGGAAGCAGCACGCCATATCGTGCTGGAGCACGGGCGTCAGGACATCGGCTTTTGCCTTGTGGGCGGCGGCTCCAGCCTGAAATCACTACAGGCCATGGCGCAGGACATGGGGCTTGGCGACCATGTCCATTTCACCGGCCGCGCGCCCGATGATGTGCTCTTCGGTGTGCTTTCCACCGCCGATGTCTGTGTGAACCCGGATCGGGTGAACCCGATGAATGACCAGTCCACCATGAACAAGGTCTTGGAATACATGGCCTTCAGCAAGGCTCAGGTCCAATTCGACGTCAAGGAAGGCCGGTTCTCGGCGGGCGAGGCATCGCTTTATGCCCGGCCCAATGATGCGCTCGATATGGCCGACAAGATCCTCCATCTGATCGACAATCCCGAATTGCGCGAGCAGATGGGCCGCTATGGCCGCGCCCGCGTCGAGGCGGAATTTTCGTGGGATCGCCAAAAGGCCCCGCTGATCGCGGCCTATTGGCATGCGCTGGGCAAGGGCCGTGCAGGCGCCAGCCCGATCGCCCGGCCGGCCGGCCAACCGGTCCCCGGCTCGTCTTCCTGATCGCGCGACTGTGTCCGAAACCATCCCTTGGCCCCGCCGCAGTTGGACATTGGCGCTGCTCACCATCATTCTGATGGGCGGCGGCAACTGGACGATGCCATTGCCCGGCTTTGTGGCTCAATTGACCGCATGCGCGGTGATCATATGCGCTCTAGGTTCGCGCCACAGTGTTCTGTCCCGACCTCTGGTGGGGCAAGACCGCTTTCTGATCGCCGTGCTGGGGCTGATTGCGCTGCAGCTTTTGCCGCTGCCACCTGTGCTTTGGCATGCCCTGCCAGGGCGCGATGTGGCGCGCGATATTGACGATGCCCTGCCGCCTACCGCGCGCTGGCGGTCTTTGACGCTAGATCCGGGCGCGACGCTGGGGGCGCTGGTCTCGCTGTTGCCGCCTTTCAGCATTTACCTGGCGATCCGTACCGCGCCCAGAGAGCGTATTGCCGCGCTGCTTGATGCGATGCCGATCGCCTTTGTCGCCTCGGGCATGATCGCCTTTGCCCAACTCACGCTGGGCCAGAGAGGGTGGCTTCGACTTTATCCGTTGGGGGATTATGATTTCCCCATCGGCTTTTTCGCCAACCACAATCATCAGGCCGCTTTTCTGGCCTGTATGCTGCCTTTGCTGGCCCTGTGGCTGGGTCGGCTGAACCCGGCCAAGGCCCGGGCGCGATTGATGGGACAGAGCAAGGACACCGTGCTGCTGGCGGCTGCCGGGCTGGTCACGGCACTGTGCCTGATCACCGGATCGCGCGCGGGGGTGGCACTGCTGGTCCTCTCAATGGCCGGAACCAGCATGGCATGGCAGCGCCAATCACCGCAGGCCGGGGCGCAATGGATCATGCGCAGCATGCTGCCGATGGGTCTGATTGTGCTGTGCATCTGGTTCATGACCACCAATGGCGCCGAACGCCTCGCCGCGCCGTTCCTGCGCGGCGCGATGGAGCAGGACCAGCGCTGGACTTTCTGGCGCGATGTGTCCCATGCCGCCGCCGCTTTCTGGCCGGTGGGATCGGGCATCGGCACCTTCGTCGAGGCTTTTGCGATGCATGAGCCGTTGGCCAGCGTTTCGGAACGCTATCTCAACCATGCGCACAACGATTACCTCGATGTGGCGCTGGAGGCCGGTCTGCCCGGGCTGGTCTTTGTTGCCGGCGCGCTGTGGCTGACGCTGGCCACCGCATGGCGCAACAATCGCAGCGCGCGCAGCGAGCGACAGCGCATGGAAGTGATCCTGACCCTGCTGCCCCCGGCGCTGATCGCGCTGCATTCCTTCCTCGATTATCCGGCCCGGACCCATGCCATAGGCGCGCTTGTGCTGCTGTGCTGGGCGATGGCCGCCAACCGCATCACCCACAACCCTCCCACTGAACAACCCGGTTCCTGAAAAAAGGTCATATACCTTGAAACACTTAGCGACATTGCGATCCTTGGCGTTGCTTGGCACCGCATTGCCCATGATGAGCGGATGCATGGCCGGGCCAAAGTATGAACTGACCGACCCACCGCGCCTGGCCAAGCGCATGACGGCGCCCCTCGACATGCCCGCCCCGCCCGCCGATCCCGGCACGCTGGGCCCGGACGACAAAATTGCCATCGTGGTCGCGCGTGAGCCCGATCTGAGCGCGGCCAGTGTGATGATCGACGCCAACGGCACATTCTCGATGCCCGGCGTCGGCCGCATCAAGGCCACCGGCCACACGCCCGACGAACTGGCCCGCCAGATTGCCGCCAGCCTGTCCGCCAATTACATCAATCAGCCGCAGGTCTCGATCAACATCGTCGAACGCGCATCGCGCCGGGTTACGGTGGAAGGCGCGGTGACCAATCCGGGCATCTATCAATATCCGGTGGGCGCCACGCTGGTGGATGCCATCGCGCTGGCCCATGGCCCGCAACGCGTTGCCAAGCTGGACCGTGTGGCGATTTTCCGCACCGAAGGCGATGTCCGCAGCGTCGCGGTGTTCGATTTCAAACTTGTCCGGGCAGGGCGCATGTCCAATCCGCGCCTGATGCCCGGCGACCGGATACAGGTCGGCTTCTCGGGCCTGACCCAGGTCTGGCAGGACTTCCTGCAATCCGCCCCCGTCTTCAACGTCTTCACCCGTTTCTGACCGGGTACAGGAATTCCCATCATGGCCAATGCCCAAGAACCCTCGCTTGCTACCAGCCTGATCGACCGTTTCCTGCCGAATTTCTCTTCGGCCGAACCGCTTGAAAACAATGGCATCACCATGTCCGAAATCCGGGCGATGCTCTATCGTCAGCGCAAGCTGATCTTTCCGACGATCGTGGCAGGTCCGGTGCTGGCGCTGGGCGTCACATGGATGATGCCCGCGATCTACGAAGGCACGGTCTCGGTCAAAATCGACAATGAGCGCGCCAAGATCCTGGAAGGCCAGGATCTGGACCCTACAGTGACCACCAGTGACACCGGGCGCTATCTGGCCACGCAGGCCAGCATCGTGACCAGCCGTTCGCTGGCTACGCAGGTGGCCGATGAAATGGCGCTGGCGCGCGATGACCGCTTTTTGCTGAGCATGGGCAAGAAGGTCAAAAACGATGGGCTTAGCAAGAAGGATGCCGATGCCGCCCGACGCGAACAGGTCATCACCCTTTTGCAGCAGACGGTGAAGATGGCCACCCCCACCGACAATCGCGTGGCCACCATTTCCTTCCGCAGCCGCAATCCGCAGATCGCCGCGCAAGTGGCAAACACCTATGCCGACAAATATATCGGCCAGAATGTGCTGCAGCGTTATGAAATGAACGCCTATGCCCGCAAGATTCTGAAAAATCAGGTGACGCAGACCCAACAGGAATTGCGGGCGGCCGAACAGAAGGCCATCGACTACGCCCGCCAGTATCACCTGATAGACATTGGCGATGCCGCGTCGGGCGCCGATGAAGGCAAGGGCAATGGCGGCACCAAAGACACCGGCAACGGTCGCTCGATCGTTACCGCCAATCTGGTGGCCATCAATGACGCCTATGCGGCGGCGCAGGCCGAGCGTATCGCCGCCGAGGGCCGTTGGCACGTGGCCCAGTCCGCCTCGCCGCTCGACCTGCCTGAGGGGCGCAACAGCCCCAGCATACAAGGCCTGATGCAAAGCCGTGCCGCCACCGCATCCCAACTGGCTCAATTGCGCAAGCGCTATGCCGCCAATCGCCCCGAGGTGCAGGAAGCGGCCGCCCAGCTCGCCTCGATCGAGAGCCAGATCGCCACTGTGGGCCAGAACATCCGCGCCTCTATCCGCGCCGAATATCTGGGCGCACTGCACAAGGAACAGGAACTGGCCAAAAGCCGTTCCGATCTCTCGGCCCAGTCGCTGGGCGAACAGGAACGCCGGGTTCAGCTCAACCTGATCGTGCGCGATGCCGACACATTGCGCCGCCAGTTGGGCGATCTTCTGACGCGCCTGAACCAGATCGAATCCGCCGCCGATGTCGATACAAACAATATCGCCATCATCGACAAGGCCCGCGTGCCCGATGATCCGGTCTCGCCGATCATGTGGCGCAACCTGCTGATCGGTCTGGTCGCCGGTGTGACGCTGGCGATTTCGACGGCCCTGCTGCGCGAATTGTTCGATGAAACGCTCCAGCGCCCCGAAGATGTCGAGGACAAGCTGCGCCTTCCGCTGCTGGGTGTGGTTCCGGCCACGCTGACCAATGTGCTCGACAGCCTCAACGATGGGAAATCGGGTCTTGCCGAAGCCTATTATTCAGTGCGCAGCACGATCGACTATGCCTCGGGCGGCGATGTGAAAAAGCTCATTCTCATCACCTCCAGTTCGCCCGCCGAAGGCAAATCGACCACAGCCTATGCTCTGGCGCAGGATTTTGCCCGCGCCGGACGCCGGGTGCTGCTGGTAGATGCCGATACGCGCGCGCCCTCGCAGCATCGCCTGCTCAAACATGCCCGCAATCTGAGCGGTCTGACCGATAGCATAGTGCATCAGAAGCCCTTCACCGAAACCATCCACCAGAGCGAAACGCCCGACCTCTATTTCATGCCGCTCGGCGCGCGTCCGGCCAATCCGGCGCATCTGCTGTCCTCGGATGTCATCGCGCCCTTCCTGAACCGCCTGAAGGAGATGTTCGACGTGGTGATCGTCGATGCGCCGCCGGTTATGGGTCTGGCCGACGCGCTGCTGCTGGCGCGTCATATGGACGCGGTGATCTTCATTGCCGAAGCGGGCCGTGCGCATAACGGTCAGGCCAAAATCGCCCTGCGCCGTCTGCGCGACAATGGTGCCCATGTGCTGGGCGCTGTGCTCACCAAGTTCAACCCGGTTGAATCCGGCTATGGCCAGAGCACCGGTTATTATTACTACTACAACTATCGCTATGAGCGTGCCCTGCCCGAAGGCGAAACGGCCTGATGAGCATGACGCCGCCCTCTCTGCACCGCCGTCGCCTGCTGGCGGGCGCGGTCGGCATCCCGGCTTTGGCTGCGGTGCTGAGCGTGTCGCTTGCCAATGCATTGATCAGCGTAAAGCTGGTCGATGCGGCGGCGGCTGTGCCGATGGGGGCGGCGATTGCGGCACGCTCGGCCGATGCGCGCGATCTCTCGGTTGAACTGTCTGCTCGGGCCTTGCGGGAAAGCACTATCGTGCAACCCGCACTGACCCATCTCGCGCTCAACGAAGCGAGGCCGCGCGGTGATCGTCTTCTGGCGCTCAGCGCGAGGCTGGGCTGGCGCGATGCCGAAACACAGCGCAGGCTTTATGCCATGGCGGTGCGTCATGGCAACTGCCCTGCGGCGCTGTCCTATGCCTCGGCGCTGATGCGTCAGGGAGTGGGGTTCGACACGCTGGCCCCGGCCGTCACCCACGCGGCCGCCCTGCCCGCCTGCCAGCCCGCCCTGCTCGCGTTGATGCGCCATGGGGAACCATGGGCTCCGGCATGGCTGCGCCGCCATGGGGCAGACCTGTCCCCGGCCATACAGAGCCAGATCGTGGCCGCCATTCATCCGGGGCGCGAGACATGGGCACCGCTCGTCGACCAGCGTCTGGCCAAGGGCCAGTCGGTGGAGGCATACAACCTGTGGCAACAGGCCGGTGAAACGACCTCCGCCCCCAACCGCCTCGACTGGCCCGGTGTGGGGGCGCGACTTTATCCAACCGCTTTCGACTGGACCATTGCGCCCGACATGGCCCTGTCCGACGGCCTGCTTTCGCCCGCATCGGAAGGTGTGGGCGTGGCGGTAAGGCGCCTGTTGCTGGCACCGGGAGCCTATCTCCTGTCCACCGGCGCGCCGGGCGACGCAGCACTGGGCTGGCGCTGGGGCCTGTCCTGCGGCCTCAACCCGATGCCTGCTCCCACCGAGGCGCTCCGTCCGCGTCAGGCTTTCACCATCACTGCGGCCTGCCCCACTCCATGGCTGACGCTGGCCGGGGGCGAAGGGCCGATCTCGGCGCCCACCCTGCGCTTCATAGCTCCCGCACGGTGACAAAGCCAATGCACGGCCCCATCCTTCACCTATCCGCCGATTTTCCCGACCGGTTCGACGCCACAAAGACCCGCGCCATCCAGACGCTGGTCGAACTGGTCGAGGATCGTTTCGATCAGCAGGTCTTTTCCCTCAACCGCATCGCGCCCGGCCCGGCTGGCACCATCGCCACGCTGCTGGGCCGCAATCCGCTGTTCGAGCCCCCGATCCAAAACCACGGAACCGACGGCCCATTTGCCACGCTGGCCTATCGAGCGCCGGGGCGGGGCATGTGGCATCATACGATGCTGCGCCGTCTGGCCGATGCCTTGCTCGATCGGATCACGCGGGGGCCGCGCCCGGCGCTGATCGTCGGACACAAGCTGACGGTCGAAGGTCTGGTCGCCGCCCGCATCGGGGCGCGAATGGGTGTGCCCTATGCCCTGACCATTCAGGGCGATACCGACACCAAGATTCTGTCTGCCCGGCCCGATCTTCGCCCCGCTTTTGCCCGCGTGTTTCACGGCGCCAGCGTGGTTTTTTCGCTGGCTCCGTGGTCGCTGCGGGCGGTCGAGGCCCGGCTGGGCGCGCGTGAAGGCCAGTCCATCATGCTGCCCTGCCCGCTTGCTGCCGACCGCATCATGCCCCCGCGCGTGGGCGGCAATGCGATTGTGACCGCCTTTCACCTGCGCAATGCGCGGCGCAAGAATCTGGCCCGCCTTGTTGATGCACACCAGACCTTGCGCGCGGATCGCCCCGATGTCGAACTGCATATTCTGGGCGGCGGCGGCGAGCGTGACCACCTGCGGGTCAAACAACTCGTCGGCGCGCGCAACGGCATCTCCCTGCGCGGGGCGGTGGCCAATGCCGCCATTCCCGAAAGCTTCAATGCCGCCATAGGCCTTGCCCTCCCCAGCCTGCGCGAAAGTTTCGGCATGGTCTTTATCGAAGCGATGATGGCGGGGCTGCCGGTGGTCTATCCCCAAGGCCGCGCCATCGACGGCTATTTTGACGGGCAGGCCTTTGCCATCCCGGTCGATCCGCAAAGCAGCGCCTCCATCGCCGAGGGGCTGGCCCGGCTGGTGCGCGACGAGGCCGCCCTCAAAGCCGTGCTGGCGCAATGGCAGAATGCGGGCGAGGCCACCCGTTTCACCCGCGCCGCCATCGCCGACACTTTTGCAAATGGGCTCTCCCTCGCCCTTGCAACCAACGGACACGCTGTATGAGCATCGGCAAGAACACCGCCTATAATCTCGTGGGTTTCATTATCCCCACGGTGCTGGGACTGGCCACGGTGCCAGCCTATATTCATCTGATCGGCGCGGCACGCTATGGTGTGCTGTCGCTGGTGTGGCTGATCCTGGGCTATTTCGGCCTGTTCGATCTGGGCCTTGGCCGCGCCACTACCCAGCGCATTGCCGAATTGCGCGACGCACCCCGCGCCGAGCGCGCCAAGGCCTTTCATACCGCGCTGATAACCAACCTGGCGATCGGCGTAGTCGGTTGCCTGATTCTGTGGGCTGCGGCCTATGTCATCTTTTCGCGCGTGGTCGCGCTTGCCCCCGATCTGCGCGCCGAGGCCGTTTCGGCAACCCCTCTCGTCGCCCTGGCCCTGCCCATCGCCACCACGCTGGGCGTGCTGAGCGGCGCGTTGATGGGGCGCGAGAAATTCCTGCTGACCAACCGCATTTCAGCCACATCAACCACGCTGTTCCAGATCCTGCCCTTGCTGGTGGCATGGCGCGTGGGGGTGGATCTGCGAATGCTGGTGACGGCCTCGCTGCTGGCGCGTGGCTTTGCGGTCGTTTCGCTGTGGCGGGCATGTCGGCGCGAATTCGCCCTGGACGAGCCTGTGGCTTGGGACCGCGCGCAGCTGCTGCGCCTGCTGCGTTACGGCAGCTGGATGACGCTCTCGTCCATGACCATTCCGTTTCTGGCCTTTACCGACCGGTTCCTGATCGGCTCGATCCTCGGCCCGGTGGCGGTCACCATCTACAATGTCCCGAGCGAGGCTGTAAAGCGCGTCACGGGTGTTGCCGGATCGGTCGCCAGCGCCCTGTTCCCCCGCTTCGCCACCGAGGGGCGCGAGGAAGCGGTCAAGCTGGCCACCTATGGCGCGGATCTGCTCTATACGCTGGTCACGCCCGCAATGGCGGTGGGGCTGGTGCTGATGGACCCGCTGATGCGCCTGTGGCTGGGCCAGGATATCGGGGCGCAGGCCGCGCCGCTTGCCCGTATTTTCATGCTCGCCTATTGGCTCAATACTTTCCTGCAAATTCCATTTACCCGGTTGCAGGCGGGCGGGCGCCCCGATCTGGTCACCAAGATCATGGCGGCAGAATTGCTGCCCTATATCGCGGGCCTGTACTGGTCGCTCAAAAGTTTTGGGCTGGCAGGCGGGGCTTGGGCCTTCTTCATACGCATGGTGGTTGATGGCGTACTGCTGTCCTGGTTTGCCGACACCGGCTTTCCCCGTCTGAGGCTGATGGTCTGCACGCTGGCGGCCTTGCTCGGCCTTGAGGCATGGCTGACGCTTGGTCCGGTTCTGGCCCTTCCTTCCCAAATCGCGCTGGCCGCAGTTGTGGGTCTGATCTCCACGCTGGCTGCGCTGCTGGTGATGCCCGAGGATCTGCTCAATCGGCTACCTTTGCCTCAAGCCTTGCGCAGGATGCTGCGCTCCGCCCGATTTTCCGCCCCGATTGGAATCCTGTCATGACGCCCGCCTCCCCCATTGCCACACCGCCCCGGACCGAGGTTCGCGGGTCGGTTTGGATTGCCGCGATCATCCTGTTCACCACACTGTTGCCGCCCGAAGTGCGCGTTACCGTGGCGGGGATCGAGCTGTTTTCCTATCGTCTCGCCTTTTTGCTGCTGCTGCCCTTTATCGTACGCCATGCGCCCGCCAATGTGCGCAAGCCCGTGCCTTCAGATCTGATCGTTCTGTTCTCCGCTGTCTGGATGGTCGCCGCGATGGTGGCCAATCAGGGGCTGGCCGCAGGCATTCAGCGAAGCCTTTCGGTGGCGATGGACCTGTTGCTGGGCTATATCGTCGCGCGCGCCTCGATCGCCAGCATCAACGACCTGCGCCGCCTTCTGGTCATCATGGCGCCTTTTTTCCTGCTGGCCGGACTGCTGGTCATGGCCGAAAGCCTGACGCACGGACTCATCGTCCAGCCAGTGGTGCAAAAGATCTTTCCCAATATCGAGGCGATGGGCATCGTCATGACTTCGCTGGCGAATTATCAGACCCGCATGGGGCTGTTTCGCGGGGTGGGTGCCTTTCCCCATCCCATTCTGGGCGGACTGTATCTGGCGTCGGTGGTACCACTGTTTTTCACTTCCCATCTGCGCGGTTGGCCGGGCAAGGTCGGGCTGCTGGCTGGCTGTCTTGCCTTTTTTTCGGTCAGTTCCACCGCTTTCATGATGCTGGCGCTCAGCATCGGCCTGCTGTTCTATGATTGGCTGACCCGCATGCTGCAAGGCATCCGCTGGCAAGGACTGTTGCTCATGGTGGGACTCAGTCTGACCGCCTATCAATTGTTCAGCTCGCATGGACTGATCGGTCTGACGGTAAAACTGGCGATGGATGGCAATACCGCCTATTATCGTTCTCTGACTTGGCAATTTGCCGGCGCCGCAGTGGCCGCGCATCCGGTCTTCGGGCTGGGTGACGGGCATTTTGCGCGCCCGGTCTGGATGGTTTCGGACACAATCGACAATTACTGGCTGCTGCTGGCCGTGCGCTACGGCTATGCCGTGCCCGCCGCACAGTTGCTGGCCACGATTTCGATCATGTTTCAATTGGGTCAGGGCAGCCGCCTGGTCGACCGGACCGACTCTTACTTCTTGCGTGGCCTGTGCATGACCATCAGCGTGGTGACGCTGGGTGGCTTTTTCGTGGCTCTGTTCAGCGGCGTGCAGATCTGGTTTGCGGTTCTGCTGGGCTGCGGCGCCAATTGCGCGCTCTTTGCCCGCGGCCAGCACAAATTGCGCCAAAGCCGCGTGGTCGCCGAGCAGCGCGCCCGAAATATCGAACAGCACACCCGCTCTGCGGCTGCCTGACAAACCATTCTGTCAAAGGACTTATTTCGATGGCTTCCTTTCGTTTGCGCCGCCTGGCCTCTGGGGCTGTGGCCGGTTTCGCACTGGCGGGCGGCGCTGCGCTGGCGGCGCACCATTTCACGCTGGCCTATGGCCAGCCGGTGGATGTCACGTTCCGCGCGGACGAACCGGCAGGCACCAGCGAAACCGATCTGATGTTGGGCAAGGCCGATTATGCGCTGCAATATTGCTGTGCGACATCCACGCGGCTGGTGGCGAACCCGCTCAATCCCCAGCGGATGGTGCGCGAATTCCGCGTCGCGCCGACCGAACCGCTTGTCAAAGGCAATCACCGCGCCGAGCTGCGCCTGCGCCCCAACGCCCTGGGCCAGGAAGTGTGGTATCGCGTCTCGGTCTTCATCCCAGAGGACTGGGTGCCTTCACCGCGCCATTCCATCATCTTTCAATGGCATGGGTCCCGCGACGTCCTGCTGCTCGAACCGGGCAAATACCCTCCGCTCGACATTGGCATCGAGAGCGACCACTGGACCATCCACAAGAGCTGGGACAACCGGATTGCCACCCCGCCTCATGGCGCGGTCCAAGGCATCAGCGAAATCGGCCAGGCTCCCCTTACCAAGGGGAGCTGGCAATGCTGGACGGTCAGCGCCCTGTGGTCCAGCACGGCCCAGGGCCGCCTGCGCCTGTGGCTGGGCGACAGGATCGTGACCGATGATAAGGGGCCCAACGCCCATCGTGACTATCTTGGTCCTTATCTGAAAGCCGGGATCTATGAATCGAGCTGGCACTATGACGGCGCCGATCCGAAAGTGACCGAGCGCCGCGTCCTGATCGGGCCCATTCAGGTGCGCTACGGCTCCGATCCTTTTGGGGTGATCAACCACCGAGCCGATCCGTCCTGCAGCTGATCCTTCTTTTTTCCGAAAGCCGTTTCCCGGATGCTGTTCTTCACATGGCCCTTCGCGGTCTTCTTTGCGCTGTTCTATCCGGCGTTCCTGATGCTGCGGCGACGGGTCAGGGCGCGCAATGTGCTGCTGATCGTGGCGGCCTTCATCTTTTACGGTTGGTGGGATGTGCGTTTCAGCACGCTGCTGGCCTTCACGGTCGGGCTCGATTACCTGAGCGCGCTCGGCGCAGCCGGTCGGCGGATCACCCGCGAGCAATGGTCCAAGAGCTGCCTGTTTTTGGGCGGGGTCGGGCTGTTGGCGCTGGCGGCCAACCATGGACATCAACTCACGCTGATGACCCTGCCCGTGCTGGCCGCGCTGCTGCTTTATACGGGGCTGACCTATGCGCTGAACGGGATCAAGGATGAAGCGGTCCGCCGCCGCCGGTGGCTCCATGCCTGCGTGATCGTCAATCTGGCGGTGCTGTGTTTCTTCAAATATATGAATTTCTTTGGGGAATCTCTCGATCATGGCCTGTCCGCACTGGGCGTGCATTTAGGATATGTGTCCCTTGCCATCATTCTGCCGCTGGGCATTTCGTTTCACACGTTTCAGTCCATCGGCCGCACCATCGACGTCTCGCGCGGGCGGTTGGAGCCTTCGGACGATTTCATCGAATTCGCCACCTTCCTCACCTTCTTTCCGCAAATCCTGGCCGGCCCCATCGAGCGCGCCGCCCATATGCTGCCCCAATTCCGCCATGTGCAGACAATCAGTTGGGCGCTGGCGCGGCAAGGCATTGTGCTGTTCCTGTGGGGCCTGTTCAAGAAACAGGTGGTGGCCGACAATCTGGCGGTGCTGGCCAATCCGGTGTTTCATGCGCCCCACGGCCTGTCATCGGGCGAATTGCTGGTGGGCGTTCTGGCCTTCAGTTTCCAGATCTATGGCGACTTTTCCGGCTACAGCGATATGGCGCGGGGCCTTGCCGCGCTGATGGGCTTTGATCTGCGGATCAACTTTGCCCTGCCCTATTTCTCGCGCACGCCGTCCGAGTTCTGGCGGCGGTGGCATATCAGCCTCTCGCAATGGCTGCGCGATTATCTCTATATCGCGCTGGGCGGTAATCGGGGCGGGGCGTGGAACACCTGCCGCAATCTGATGCTTACCATGGTGCTGGGCGGACTGTGGCATGGGGCGGCATGGACCTTCATCGTCTGGGGCTTTCTGCACGGCCTAATTCTGGTGCTTTACCGCGTGGCGCGGGTCGATGACTATGTGTTCCGGCCCGATCGCACATGGCTGCGAAGCATAGTCGCATGGGCGGTGCTGATGCCGCTGATCGCGCTGACATGGACCTATTTCCGCGCCAACGGCGTTGAAACCGGCAATGTCATCGTCACGGGCATTCTGAACATGCATGGTTTGGCGCAGGGCCCCTGGGCTGGTTTCGCCTTCTATGCGCTTCCGCTCTTTGCAATCGAGGGCGCGATGCGACTGGCTGAGGATCGAGCCTTTGCCTTTGCGCGACTGCCCTTTCTGCTGCGCTACACAGCTGTGGTCGTGCTGGTGCTGGCCAATCTCGTGCTGGTCGCCTCGGCGGGCCAGCAATTCATCTATTTCGATTTCTGACAAGCGGGGCGCTTTTTCATGTCATCCTCCCTGTTGGGCCGGATTGCCCGGATTGCGGCGCTGGCTCTGTGGACCGCGCTGGTCGCCGAAGTTTTTGTGCGCCTTGTCGCGCCGCAAGCCTTGATGCCCCGCTATGTAACGGGCACGCCATCGGGCATTCGCGGCAATATTCCGAACGCCACCTATGCCCATGTCACGCCCGAAGTCGACGTCACCTATCGCATCAACGCGCAGGGCATGCGCGATGACCGTGACTATCCTCTGGCCAAGCCGCCGCGTACCTGCCGCATCGCGCTGTTCGGCGACAGCTATACGATCGGTTACGAACTGCCCTTGGCCGCCACCTATGCCAAGCGCCTGGAAGCCTTGCTTTCGCGGCCGGATCGTCCGGTCGAGGTGCTCAACTTCGGCGTCTCGGGCTTTGGCACGGCGGAAAATCTGCGCGCCTATGAAAGCATCGGGCGACGGTTTCATCCCGATCTGGTGCTGATGCAGTGGCAGGTCACCGATTATGACGACAATTCGCGCGCCGGGCTTTACCGGCTCGACGGCGATCATCTGGTGCCGGGCCGTGCGGCCTATCTGCCCGGCGTAGCGGTGCAGGACCGGCTGATGCGCTGGCGCCTCTATCGCCTGCTGGCCGATCACAGCCAGTTCTACAATTTCGCGCGCGAACAGATCGGCTGGCGCGGCAAGCAATTGCTCGCACTTTTCAGCAAGAGGCAGGCCGCAGACGCTAAGGATGGCGGCGAGGTGGAGAATGGCGATTACGCCATCAGCCCGGCCCAGATCCGGCTGTCGGCGGCCCTGCTGCTCCATGCCCGCGATGTGGTCCATTCTGACGGGGCCAATTTCGCCACTTTCGACATTCCCAACCGGAATCTGACCTCATCCTACACCTTGCTGCCCGCATCGGTGCAACAGCAACTGCCACCCATCTCGCCGCTGGCCGGTTTTCGCACCGCCGCGGCCGGGGGGCAGCATCTCTTCTACTCCACCGGCGCGCGCCATTTCACCCCCGCCGGCGCCGAGCTCATGGCCCGCGCCATGGCGAAAAGGATCGAACAGGACCGCCTGCTCGCATCCTGCAGCGCCGCATCCTGATCTATTGCGCCCAATCCTTTGCGCCCGTCCCTTGTGAAAGCCCAAACGATGTTCAGTCGCCCATTGCACGGCCTTCGCGGCCTTGCCTCCTTCATGGTGCTGTGTGCCCATGTCTCCTACGGCTTTTACGACCATTTTTATCATGAGGATCCGCTGCTGACAGCCGTCATGCCGCGTCTGGCCAATCTGGGTACTTATGGTGTCGAACTGTTCTTCGTCATCAGCGGCTATGTCATCACGCAAAGCTGTCTGAAATACAGCCCGCGCGAATTTGCCGGGCGACGCTTCATGCGGATCTATCCGGTCTTTGCGCTGTTTACGCTGTTCTATTTTGTCGCCAATCGCGCGCTGCATATCGCGCCTGACCGGGGATCGCCCACCGATCTGCTGGCCAATCTGTTCTTTGTCGACATGTTTGCCGGCACCCAGGCGCTCAGCCCCAATGCATGGTCGATCACGTTGGAGATCTGGTATTATATCTGCTCTTATCTGGTCATCGACGCCTTTATCCGGCGACGTGAAGATTTCCGCCCGATCCGTGCGCTTTGCGCCGTGGCCCTCTCGCTGCTGGTGCTGACCGCCTATGACATCACCGCCTATTTCATCGGGGGCGTCGTGCTCTATTTCATGGTGGCCAAGATGGAGCGCCCGCGCGCGCCGCGCCGCAATCTGCCCTTTGTGCTGGCCGTGGCGGCAATTCTGGTCATTGCCACTTTCTTCGATTTCGATCCGCGCTCCTATTTCTCGCAAACCGGCACGCAACTGATCGCGCTGGTGCTGCTGGCCGCCACGCTGGTGGCGGTTCACGATGTGTTGGATGAACGCAATCCGCTGGCCCGCCTGTTGATGAGCCGCCCTTTCACCTTTCTGGGCACGATCAGCTATTCGCTCTATCTGACCCATCCCTATGTCTACATGGCGCTGCGCATGGCCGGACACAGGCTGCATGTCGAACGCCTGCCATGGGTGCTGACCATGCCGGCCTACCTTGTCCTCGCGCTGGGCTTGTCGCTGGCGGGGGGCTGGGTGGTCCACTGGTTGGTAGAAACCGTTCCCTATCGCCTTGCCTATCGCAACCGCATCTATCGTGCGGTCTGAACCGCTGCACCCTCATCATGAAAGGACGCCCGACGTGGACACCGCACCCGCGCCCGAACTCTCGATCCTGCTGATCAGCTGGAACACAAAGCAGATGACGCTGGACTGCATCGCCTCGGTCTATGAACAGACCCACGATACCAGCTTTGAGATCATCGTTCTCGACAATGCCTCCTCCGACGGTTCGGTCGAGGCGATCCGCGAACAATTCCCCGATGTCGTGGTGATGGCCGAAACGGTCAACCACGGCTTTTCGGTGGGCACCAATCTGCAGGTGCCACAGGCAAAGGGTGAAAAGATCCTGCTGCTCAATACCGATACGGTGGTGCTGGACCGGGCGATCGACAATCTGATGGCTTTCAGCCGCCGCCAGCCTCAGGCAAAAATCTGGGGCGGGCGCACGTTGTTTGGTGATCGCTCGCTCAACCCCACCTCGTGCTATGGGCGACTGACGCCATGGAACCAGCTCAGCCAGGCGCTGGGCCTGACCGCGCTGTTTCCACGCTCGCCCTTCTTCAACCCACGCGCCTATCCGGGATGGCTGCGCGACAGCGAGAGGCGGGTCGACATTGTCACCGGCTGCCTTTTGCTGATCGAAAAATCGTTCTGGGAAGAACTGGGCGGCTTTAACGCGGGCTATTTCATGTATGGCGACGACACCGATCTTTGCGCCCGCGCGATCCGTCTGGGGGCCAAGCCGATGATCACCCCATCGGCCACCATCGTCCATTACGGCGGCGGCAGCACGCGCAGCCATACACGCAAGATCTGCCAGATCTCGGCTGCCCATATAGCGATCATCAAGCAGCATTATCCATGGGGCTGGCGCAATTTCGGTGCGGCCACCATCGTGGCCAATGTGCTGATCCGGCGGATCGGCTATGGGCTGGCGGCATGGCTGCGGCCCGCCCGGTTTGGCGACGTTGCCGCCAATTGGCGCGCGGCCTGGGCCCAGCGGGAGGAATGGCGCCATGGCTATCCCTCGGGCAAGACCTCGGGGTAACCGCCCATGGGCCAGACAGTGCCTGCTATCGCGATGAGCGCAGCCTACCTGGTGGTGGCGGCGCTGGCCGCGCTTAATGCCGGACGCCGCGGCGGGCCCCATAGCGGGCGGCTGTGGCGACGGATTGCGGTGCTGCTGGGGCTGCTGGCGGTCTGGCGGCTGCTGGGGGCGCAAGGCTGGCTTATCCAGTCGCTGCGCGAGTGGAGCCAGGCCACCACGCTTTATGAAGAACGGCGGCTGGTGCAGGTGCCGGTGCTTTATCTGGCGCTGGGGCTGCTTTATCTCGCTTGGCGCCGGTGGGGGGGATCTCTTCGCCGGGGGCGGGCAACAATCGCATGGGTCGCGGCGATGGGGCTGGCCGCGTTGGCGGTCATGCGCATCATTTCCCTGCATGGCACCGATGCCATCCTTTATCAGCAAATTGGGCCGCTGCACCTGCATCACATCATCGACATCGCGCTGACGGTGATCATCGGCGGCTGTGCCGTTTGGTCTCGGCTGCGCCCCTCGGCCCACCATCGCAGCAAACCTTTATGATAAATGGAAATTCATCCATGTCCCGAAAGAATGGCTTTGGCGCGCTACGCCTGATGCTCGCGCTGCTCGTCATCCTCAGCCATGCTCCGGAAATGGCCGATGGGGATCGCCACCGTGAAATCCTGACGCACCTGTTTGGTACGCTCAGTTTCGGCGATCTGGCCGTCGATGGCTTTTTCATCATCAGCGGCTACCTGATTTCGGCCAGCATGCTTTCGAACAGCAAGGGTTTTCTGCGGCGCCGCATCATGCGCATCTATCCCGGATTTGTTGTGGCAAGCGCATTCTGCGTGTTTATCGTTGGCCCGTTGGCGGGAGCCAATCTGAGCGCTTTGTCGCTCCGCGAATGGAGTGCGGTCGGGCTGCATATTTCCTCGCTTCGCCCCCCTCAGTTGAACCATGTTTTCGATGGATCGCATTATGCCGCACTCAATGGTTCGATGTGGACCATCCGCTTTGAATTCGGCTGCTATCTGCTCACGTGCCTGCTGGGCTTAGCCGGGATTCTCAAGCGCCCCCGTATGCTGTTGAGCATTACCGGAGCGCTGGGGCTGCTTCACATTTGGGCTCAGAGCCACTCGCTGCCTGTTGCGCCGAAACTGTTCATTGCGGTACTGGGCAGACCCGAGGATCTACTCCGGCTAGCGCTGGCCTATATGGCGGGCAGTTGCTTTCGCGTACTTTCACCCCCGTTCCGATCCAAGATTGCGCTGGGGGCGGCGCTCTTGCTGATCCCGGCAATGTTTTCCCATGCGCTGGCTGAAACGGCGCTGGTGACACTGGGCGGTTACGGGCTGCTCTGGCTGGCGTTTAGCGTAAAAAATCCGCTCTTCCTGCGCATCAACGCCAAAGAGGACATTTCTTACGGCGTCTATCTCTATGCTTTCCCCATCGGCAAACTGTTGTTCCTTTACAACCCGCAGATGAACATCTGGCTGAACGCCGCCCTGACAGCATGCCTTGCGCTGATTGCCGGCTGGATCAGCTGGAAGCTGGTCGAACGGCCCGCGATGCGTCTGGGCCATCCAAGGTCTCCGGCCCCGCAAACCACATTGGACACCATCAGCCCCCAATTCAGGACCCTGCCTTGATAAAAGATCTGCTCTTTCGTGCAAAATTCTTCCTGCGGCGCAAGCAGCAGCCCTTCGACCCATGGGTGCGCAGCGAGTTTCGCCGGAAATATAATATCGATGTCGGGCTCTATTCCTATGGCTGCTTTGACCGCTGGCGGATTCCGGGTCCTTTGCGGATCGGCCGCTATTGTTCCTTTTCCAAAACCTGCCGGGTGGTCGATGCCAATCACGATCTCCATGCGCTTACAACCCATCCGCTGGTCTATGAAGCCCGCTTCGGCGTCGTCGAGCGCGACACAATCCATGCCGAAACGTTGGTGATAGAGGATGATGTGTGGATCGGCCATCATGCGATCATCTTGCCCGGCTGCAAATTCATCGGACGCGGAGCCGTGATCGGCGCGGGCTCCATCGTCACCCGCAATGTGCCCGCCTACAGCGTGGTGGCCGGAGTGCCCGCGCGGGTCATGCGGATGCGCTTCGAGCCCGAAACGATCGCGGCCATCGAGGCCTCGCGCTGGTGGGAAATGGATATGGAAGCGCTCGGCCGGACATGGCGCCGCGACCGCAGCGCCATTCTTCACCCCGACCCCGCGAATCTGGCCATTTTGAAATCCTGAGCATTCACCTTTCAACCGAACCACAGGAGAGCGGTCTCATGCGCCCCACCTCATTCGGCTTGCTGAACGATGCCCCCACAGGCCGGGCCGTCGTCCGTTCCCCGGCGATGCCCCACCTGAGCCCTGCCCCGGCCGTGCCGCCTCAATTGCCCCCCATGCGGCAAAGGCGGCTGCAGTCCTATCTGGCATTGATGCTGGCTGATGGGCTGGCCATTGTGCTCGGTCTGGCCGCCGCCGCGCGCCTCGGCCCGCCCTCGCCCGTCCATGCCGAAGTGCTTTTGCCGATCTACTGGACGATTGCGCTGATCCTGCCCGCCTATTCACTGCCCACGCTGACCGGTCGCCTGCTGGCACCGGGCAAGGCCATCGCCGCGCTGTTGCTGGCCCATGGCGCGCTGTTGACGGCCCATTCGGCCACGCTGCTGACCCATGGCATGCGTCAGGGCGGCGATGACGCGCTGGCCGTGGGGGCGGGAATGGGGCTGGCCATCGCGCTGATGTTCGCGCTGCGCCTGATACTGCGCCCAATCATCCGCCGCCGCTGCGGTACGCATGCGCAAAACCTGCTGATGATTGACGATGGCGGCGAATTGCCCGCCATCGCCCATGGCGTTCGCATCCATGCCCGCACGCATGGTCTGCGCCCCGATCTGGGCGATCCGCATATGCTCGACCGGCTTGGCCGCTATATGGAAGATGTGGACCGTGTTCTCGTTGCCTGCCCGCCCCATCGGCGCGAGGCATGGTCGCTGGTGTTCAAAAGCGCCAATGTATCGGGCGAGATCCTGGATGCCGATGTGCATATGCTCGATGTTCTGGGGTCGCGCCGGGGTGCCGATTACGGCGCTCTGGTGGTGTCCGTCCAGCCTTTATCGATGAGCCAGCGCGCGACCAAACGCGCCTTCGACATGGTGGTGGCGGGCGGAGCCATTCTGGCGCTGGCGCCCTTGCTGGCGGTGGTCGCCTTGTTGATCCGGCTGGGCGATGGCGGGCCGGTGCTGTTTGTGCAGAACCGGACCGGGCGCAACAACCGCTTCTTTCCGATCTACAAATTCCGCTCGATGCGGGTGGAGCGCACCGATGCTGCCGGCGCCCGTTCGGCCAGCCGCGACGATGATCGCATCACCCCCATCGGCCGCCTGATCCGGCGCAGCAGCATTGATGAATTGCCCCAACTCTTCAATGTCCTGCGCGGACATATGAGCATTGTGGGGCCGCGCCCCCACGCCATCGGCTCATTGGCGGGCGAACAATTGTTCTGGGATGTCGATCGCCGCTACTGGCTGCGCCATGCGGTCAAGCCGGGGCTGACCGGGCTGGCCCAGATGCGGGGATTGCGCGGCGCAACCCAGACCGAAAGCGATCTCACGCAGCGTTTGAAGGCCGATCTGGAATATCTGGATGGCTGGACGATATGGCGCGACATAGCCATCATTTTGGGTACTTTGCGCGTGCTGATCCACGCGCGGGCCTTTTGACGCAGGAGGACCCGATGACCATCCGCACCGCTCTGTTTGCGCTTGTTGTCGCAGCCTCCTTTGCCGCGCCTCCCCTGTCGCTCGCTCAACCGGGACCCTCGCAGACGGCCAAGGCCGATCTGCAGACACTGGCCGCCGATCCTGTGCCGCCCCTCAAGTCCAGAATCATGGGCTATACTGTAACGAGCTTTCCCAAGAGCCGTTGATCCGACCGATTCCTATTGCGATGCGGAATTTTATTTTCTCAATTCTTTGAAGACCGTATTTATCCCGTATTTACCCTATTTCGCACTCACCGCATAATCGGAAAGACTACGTACTAAACCGGATGTGCAATAGCCCTGCTCCCACATCGTCCATTACTGTGCCAACCGGATGCCACCATCATCGAAGGCCCTTACCGGGCCATATCGATGAAGCTCGACGATTTTGAGCCAGGCGGATGGAGATGTCTTGTTCAATTTGCGTAAGCTGACGGCGACGGTCGCCTTTTTCTTGTCGATTGGCGCCCATGACGGAGCCAACGCCCAAGGCAATGCTGTATCCAATGGTGCAACCGGCTATGCGGCCAGTAATAATGGACGAAACGGAGCCGTGATCGCCACTGTCAATGGTATCCGGATCTTTGACGAGGATCTCTCGCGCCGCCTCCAGGAAGAGCACGGGCCCTCCTCCGTGTCGCAGGATGTGCGCCTGCAGACGCTCAAGACCATGATGGCCGAGGTCGCGGTCGATGCCGCCTTTGGCAAGGCGATCAAGAGCGATCCGCAATTGCAGGCCGCGCTGGAATCCCAGCGGCGCAAATTCGTACTGGCCGCCTATGACAGCAGCCGCCTGCAGGGGATCGATGTTTCTCCGCGCGAGGTGGACGATTTCATCGCCGCCCATCCCGATTATTTTGCCGGGCGCCGCACCTATCACTATTCACGCGCCGACCTGACCGCACTGACCCGCAACGCACAGGTGGAAATGACCAGCCGCCTGCCCGAATGGCGCAAGCAGGCCGCGATGACCCCCGGTGAATTCCAGCTCAATCTGGTCTGGGCCCAGAACCCGGCCTTCCGCATCAGCATGTCGCGCAATTGGGACGGCAGCGAGCAGATCCCGGCCGAGGATCTGGCCGTGCTCCAACAGCTCGACGCCGCGCCCGGCAAGATCAGCGTGCAATGCAAAGGCGACAATTGCCACCTTCTCGTGCTGCATGGCTCCTATCCGGATCCTGTCGATCCGGCTCTGGTGCGTAATGCGCTGGCAGCTCAGCTCCATCAGGCCAAATCGGCACAGGTAATCGAACAGGCCAATACGGAACTGCTCGCGCGGGCCGATGTGAAGGTCGACGATGCCGCCATGGCGGCGGCCATGGCCCGCGCCGCATCGTCCTTGACCCGCGACGAACATGCAATGCAGCGACGCCTGATATGGGCGGCCCAGATACTGACCCTGCTGGGCTCGGTCGGCTGCGCGGTGCTTATTTTGACCAAGCGAAGCCATAAATATCGTGCGCCCTCCTATCTCGTGCTCATCAGCTACGAACGTTATGTGCGGATCACCTGCGCGCTGCTGTTGCCTTTGGGCATCGCCTTTTTGGGGCTGGTGGTGTTGGGAGCCAATCCCATCGTCAGGCCGGCCATTGACACGCCCGTCATAGCCGGCCTGACACTTTGCTCGGCGGCTCTGGCGGTGATGGCATGGCGCCATGCGAGCGGTCTGCGCCATGTATTGCGCCGCCGCCGCTACGGCTTGATCATGTTGCTGGCGGCCCAGATCACCCTGCTGGCGAGTGTGTTCTAGTGGGCGTCTCCTCCCTTGAGCGCGGGCCCGACCCTGTCCTGCCGCCTGCTGCCGGGTGGAGGTTGGCGATCCATGGCCCCCGCGCGCTGGCCGCGCTGGCGCAGATTGTGCTGCTGGCTTTGGTTGTGCTGGCCTCGGACACGAAATATGCCAACCCGGACCTGTCGGGCGGTCTGTTGCAGCAGTTGCTGACCTGGCTGCCCGCCTTGATCCAGGGACTGGTGCTGGGCGGCGCGGCAGGGCTGGTCTATGCGGCTACGAATGATGCGGGATTGATCGTGCGCGTGATGACGGCGCCGGTGCCCCCTGTGCTGGCGCTGATGCATGGGGTCATCGGACTGGTGCTGGTTGCCGGATCGATAATGACGCCGCCCCTGATGGCGCTGGACATGTCCGGCCCGAATGCCGCATTACTGTTTTATCTGGTCGCCCCGGTTCTGTGGCTGGCCTATCTGGCCACAGGCTGGCTGGTTGCCATCCCGGCCCATGCGCTTGATGATACGCGGCGGCAGGGAGACACCTTCGCGCTTTGCGGCACGATCACGCTGGCCATGTTCGCCTGGCAGTATGTGGATCGCACGCAAAGCGCCAATTCCTATGCGATCACCGATGCCTGCGTGACGATTGCCTCCTGGTTCAGCCTGCTTGTCGGCAATCCCATCCAGCCGATCGGTATCAACGAAAGGGGCTGGCCGCTTTATCAGACCGGTGACATCACCGTCTCAATCGCCCCGGCCTGTGCAGGGATCGAGGGACTGTTGCTGACTATCGCCCTGCTGTTGACGCTGGTCGTGCTGGAGCGGCACCGACTTTATGTTGGCCGCGCGCTGGGGCTGATCGCGGTCGCGGCGGGGTTGACCTTTGTCATTAATGGGCTGCGTCTGGCACTGCTGTTCTATATTGGCGATCATTGGTCGCCTGAAATCGCCCTCACCGGATTTCACAGCAATTTCGGCGTGTTGACACTGGTGGTCGTCTGCGCTGCCTTCACCATAGCAATCCGCCGCTTCGCCAGTCGCACGCCGGCCCCTGGCGCGGCCCCGGATCACGGGCCGCGCATGGCAGAGACGGGGGCTCGGCCGCAGATCGCGCATTATGATATCCGACTGATCGTCCCACAGATGGTGATGATCGCCTGCCTGCTGTTGCTGGGATTGGTGTCAGGTGAATTCGACTGGCCCTATCCGGTCGGCGTGATCGTAGTGGGTACTCTGCTGTGGCGGATGAAGGATCTGCGCCCCCTGGCCAAATGGCAGGTAACGCTTCTGCCGATGCTGGCCGGGCTGAGCGCTTTTGGCCTGTGGCTGGCGCTGGTACCCGCCGATCCTCTGGTCTCGGCCCGTTTTGAATCCGCGCTGTTTGACGCGCCCATTATCGCAAGCTGTCTCTGGCTGGTGTTTCGCCTGGCCGGATCGGTGCTGCTGGCGCCGCTGGTGGAAGAAATGGCCTTTCGAGGCTTTCTGCTGCCCTGGCTGGCCGACCGCGCACAGATCACCCTTCCCCGTCCGATCGCCCGCGTCAGCGCCTTGCTGGCAACGTCGATCGTCTTTGGCCTGGTGCATGCAGACGTTCTGGCGGGGATTGCAGCAGGCCTGGTCTATGGCGCAGTCCAAATGCGTCGTGGCCAATACGCCGACGCAATACTGGCGCATTGCGTGACCAATGCATGCTTGTGCCTGTATGCCCTGTCCACCGGCCAATGGATTTACCTGTAATTCTTTGGCCAATCACCCAACCAACGGGAGATTTTCATGAAAAATGGAATCTTTACAAGGCTGGCGGCGCTGTTTTTTCTGGCGTTTGCCGTTGCCTTTCCGTCGTTGGCGTCGGCAGCAACAACACCGCTGTTTGACTTCACCGACTATACTTACTCGCGCAATACCTATAACAACAAGACCGCACCTACTTCTTCGACCGACTCCCTCATTTCGGTGGCGGCAACGAAGACCAACGCCAGCAAAAGCTCGATTGCGGGCGTCAGCTATACGGCGCTGGCCAACGGGTTGTTCAACTTCGATTATTCGGTGGTGACCAACTCGACTTCGGCGGTCAATTACACGCTTCACTTTGTGGTAAACGGTGTTTCGACGGCCTTGACCAGTTCGCCGGGTACCTATGCCTACAATCTGAGCGCAGGCGATACGTTCGGCTGGCTGCTGACCTATACCAAGGGCAGTACCAATTCGACGGCGACCCTGAAAATCACCAACTTCACCACGACCGTGGCCGCGCCGGAAATCGACGGGGCCAAACTGCCGCTGGCGCTGTTGCTGATGGTCCTGCTGTTTATCGCGGGCCGTTATCGCATGAAGGCAAAAGATCTGGCCGCTTGATAAAGTGACCTGTTCCTTGCACGACATGCCAATCTGAAAAAGGCATCGCATGGGTCAATTCCCTTGCGGTGCCTTTTTCTCATGGGGACTTTCCATGATCCGAACCCGCCTCGCCTGCCTTGTTTCCCTGGCCGCCAGTGTATCATGCACCGTGCCGGCTTCATCGCCCGCCGCGCCGCGCGGATGGCGACCAGACACCCCCCGCCTGGGCATCAACCTGTCGATGCTGGGAAGCCCCTTTCCCGAGATCCCTTTCGTTGATGTTTTCAAACAGTTCGACCCCTGGATCATCCGGGGTACCGCGCTTTACGGCAAGACAACTCTGGTCAATGGCTGGGTCACCGAATTGGCCGCCGGACAAACTGCACAGGCCTGCACCTTTCAGCGTTTCAATCAGGGCCATTATCCGGCGGGCCGCTATACGGTGCTGTATGATGGCCGGGGCGAGCTAACCGCGCGCGGCAGCCTCAAGATTGTCGAGGATCGGCCCGGCCGCCTTCTGCTCGACGTCACCCCAAGCGCCAATCCGACCAAGAGCGGCATCTGTCTGATCGAGAACGCCACAGCCCCGGAAGATCCCATCCGCAACATCCGGGTCATCCTGCCGGGATTTGAACAGACCTATCGGCGCGATCCTTTCTATCCGCCTTTCCTGCGGGCGCTCAAACCTTTTGGCACGATCCGCTTTATGCCATGGGCCGGGATTGCGCGGTCCGATGTGGTGGAATGGTCAGAACGCCGCCCGGCTGACTATGCCACGCAGGCGCTAAGCTTCTCGCCCACCACCGAGCCCGTTACGCGCACCGGCGTGGCGCTGGAATTTCAGATCGCGCTGGCCAACCGGCTCGGCGCCGATCCGTGGCTGAACGTGCCGGTCCGCGCCTCGGACGATTACATTCGCCAGATGGCGATCTATGTGCACAGCCATCTGCGGCCCGACCTGCATCCCTATATCGAATTTTCCAATGAAATCTGGAACGGCCGCTTTGCCGCCGACTATCACTATGCGCGCGAGATGGGCACGCTGATGGAGCTGGATTCCTCGCAGAATCACGCCAATGCCGGACTCTATTGGTACGCCTTGCGCGCCACGCAAATGTTCGACATCTGGAATGCCGTCTATGGCCGCGATGCCGGCAAGATCGCCCATGTCATTGCCGGGCAGCAAAACTGGCCGCGCGAGGCAGAAATCATCCTGTCCTATCGCGACACCTATCGCAAAGCCGATGTGCTGGCGGTGGGCGGCTATGTTTCGGCCTATCCCTATCGCGATATGTCCAATCCCGAAGCGGCAAGCCGGATCGCCACCCGCACGCCTGCCGAGGTGATGGCCAGCCTCAATCAGGCGATCACCGCATCAGCCGCATCCATCGCTGTCCATGGCAGCATTGCCCGGCGCTATGGTTTGGGGATGGTGGTTTATGAAGGAGGCACCGATTTTGAAACGGGCATGGTTCCGGCGCCTTTCCGGGCCAAAATTGATGCTCTGTTCGCCCAGGTGCAGGCGGACCCGAAGATCGCCGAGGCCTATCGTCGCCTGCTTGACATACAGTTTGCGCAGGGCACGACGCTGTTCAACCATTTCTGCGACGTGATGCCGCCGACTGCCGGTGGCCACGGCATGCTGAACTGGCAGGATCAGCCGCTGGCCACCTCAGCCAAATATCAGGTGCTGAGCCACTATTTCGCCCGCAAACGCTGAAGGAATGGCGCCCCGTCCGGCGGCGGGGCGCCTATGGCCATCAATTGCGCCCTTCAGCCTCCCAGGCGTTTCCCAGACCCAGCCTTGCATAATCGGGCTGGACCACCGCCGGGCCGCGAAAGCGCGGGGCCGGATGTGCAACATCGCGTGTCGTTTCGCGCCCCGGATTTCCGGCCGCCGGAATGCGGGGCGTGGAGTGATTGTCCATGACAAAACCTTTCCTTGCAACGGCCCGCCGCCCTGTGGGGCGCGACCGATATGAGCGGAAAGTTTAGGATCGAGCACAATCAGGACAATCAGACCCGATGACATCAAAATAATACCTATTGGTTACCATGGATCCCATTGAGCTTATGCTTATAAGCTACAGCATCTACAATCACACCACTAAAGGTGTTGATGGATGAATGGCATTTCCTCCGCCGCTCAACAATATCGTAACCTATTAAGGCGACTAGCCATTACAACGCCGAGCATGACAAGGGTTTACTGTGGGACGATCCGGCCATTGGGATCATCTGGCCTCATCTGGCCGATGCAGAGATGCTTTCGGGCAAGGACCGGGTGCAGCCGCTGTTGGCCGATCTGCTGCCTCAGTTTAGCGTAAAGGATTGATCATATGCGCGTTAGAGTCACCGGCGGGGCCGGGTTCATCGGTTCAGCGCTGGTGCGTCCTCTGGTGCAGAAGCATGGCCATGATGTGCTGACCATTGATGCGCTGACCTATGCGGGCAATCTGGCCTCGCACAGACTTGGCCTGCTGGAGAAAATGGCATGAGGATCGCGGTGACGGGCCGGGCCGGGCAGGTGGTGTCTTCGCTGATCGAGCAGGCGGGCATGGGGGTGGAGATCATCGCGCTGGGGCGGCCGGAACTGGATCTGGGCGATCCGGCCACGATTGCCCCGGCGATTATGGCGGCGCGGCCCGATGTGGTGGTCTCGGCCGCGGCCTATACCGCCGTGGACCGAGCCGAGAGCGAGGAGGAGGCCGCCTTTGCCCTCAATGCCGCAGGGGCGGGGGCCGTGGCGGCGGCGGCCAGGGCGCTGGGCGTGCCGGTGATCCATCTTTCCACCGATTACGTCTTCGACGGCACCAAGCCCGAGCCCTATGTGGAGAGCGACCCTGTCGCGCCGCTGGGCGTCTATGGCCGATCCAAGCTGGCGGGCGAGCAGGCGGTGATCGCCGCCGCGCCCGATGCCGTGATCCTGCGCACGGCGTGGGTCTACAGCCCATTCGGCGCCAATTTCGTGAAAACCATGCTGCGTCTGGCGCAAACGCGCAGGGAATTGGGCGTGGTGGACGACCAGATCGGCAATCCGACCAGCGCGCTCGACATTGCCGATACGGTGCTGGCCGTGGCGTATCGATTGTATAGCGCGCCCGATCAGGCCCCGCGCGGCATCTTTCACATGAGCGGCAGCGGCGAGGGCAGTTGGGCCGATCTGGCCGAGGCGGTGTTTGCCGCCAGCACCGCGCGAGGCGGACCATGCGCGCGCGTGCGCCGCATCGCCACCGCCGATTACCCCACCCCCGCCGCGCGCCCCGCCAATTCGCGCCTCTGCGGCGACCGTCTGGCCGAAGCCTATGGCCTGCGGCTGCCACCCTGGCGCGAGGCGGTCAGAACTGTTGTGGACCGGCTCGTTACGGAAAAAGATCCCTCCGCTTGAGAGGCCCCCCGCCGGGATCATCGTGCCACACGCCCGTTGAACCAATAGCAGTTCTGTGCCCCTCTATACCGAAAGCACATCGCATCATGCGGGCAAAACATTGGTTGCGCCCCGGCCCGCGCGATACCCAGGTGTGACCCAAAGTCCCACGCCGCACCATCCGGCCAACGAAAGGACCACCTGTGGAGAGGACCACCTACCGTTCCATCGCCCTGCTCGCCGCTCTATGCGCGGGCAGCGCGGCCATGGCGCAAATGCCGCCGCCCCATCCCGCCAGCCCTGCTGCCTATCCGGCGCAGGCGGCCTATCCCAAGGAGAACCGCGAGGCGGTCGGCCGCTATCTGGCCGAGGGGCGCAAGCTGGCCGGGGCCGATCTGGAGGCCGATTTCAACTGGCGCTGTCTCATCAGCCCGCTCGACAAGAACCTCGTCTTTGGCGTCCAGCATGACGGGTTGGTGCCCGCCACGCGCGTCTTCGACAATCTCTACGCCATCGGCCAGAACGCTGTCTCGGCATGGGCCATCGACACGCCGCAGGGCATCATCGTCATCGACGCGCTCAACAGCCCGGACGAGGCCCGCGACATCCTCGTGCCCAATATGGAAAAACTGGGGCTGGACCCCAAGCGCATCAAATATGTCGTCATCACCCATGGCCATGGCGACCATTGGGGCGGAGCCAAATTCCTTCAGGACACCTATAGCGCGCGGGTCGTCGCCTCGGCCACGGATTGGGGGATGATGGAAAGCCCATCGCGCGGGGGCGGGCCATTCGCTTCGCTGGTGCCGCCAAAGCATGACATCGAGGTCAAGGACGGCGACAGCGTGACGCTGGGCGATTTCACGATGAAGACCTATATCACGCCGGGCCATACGCCGGGCACGCTCTCGCTCGTCTTTCCGGTGTTTGACAAAGGCGTACGCCATAATGCGGGCCTGATGGGCGGCACCGGCGGGGGCAGCACCGCCGAGGCCGCGCGCCAGCAGATCGCCTCGCTGACCCGCTGGCAGGGGATCACCAAAGCGGCGGGTGTCGATGTGCTGGTGACCAACCATCCGGTGCATATGGCCGCGACCGAGAAGGAGGCGCTGATCCGCTATGGCGCCACCGGGGGCAACAATCCCTTCATCTACGGCGTGGACAAATATCAGCGCTATATGGGCATTATGAGCGCCTGCAGCCGGGTGCAACTGGCCCGGATGGGCGAAGCGGCCGAATAATCCGGGCACAAGAAAACCCCCGCTTCCGAAGGACCGGAAGCGGGGGTTTCTTTATGCCAGCGCGCCGATCCGCTCGATCTTGCCGACAAGGAAGAGGTAGGAGAGCGCGGCGGCCAGCGCGCTGCCCGCCACCAGCATCAGCACGAGATCGAAGGAACCCGTTTCCTTCAGGATCCAGCCGATCAGGATCGGCGTGGTGATCGAGGAAATATTGCCGAACATATTGAAAATGCCGCCCGAAAGCCCCGCACTGTCGCGCGGCGCCACATCGGCCACCACCGCCCAGCCCAGCGCGCCCACGCCCTTGCCAAAGAAGGCAAGGCTCATGAACAGCAGCACCAGCGTGTTCGAATGGACGAAATTGCAGCCAAGGATGGTCAGCGCCCCCAGCATCCCCGCCACCACTGGCACCTTGCGCGCCCATGTCAGCGACACGCCGCGCCGCAGCAGCCAGTCCGACCAGATCCCGCCCAGCACCCCGCCGATAAAGCCGCAGACCGCAGGCATCGTGGCGAACAGCCCGGCCTTCATTACCGAAAGCCCGCGCTCCTGAACCAGATAGACCGGGAACCAGGTGATGAAGAAATAGGTCAGCGTGTTGATGAAGAACTGGCCCGAATAGAGGCCCCAGAGTGTGGGCGTGGTCAGCAAAACGCGCATCTTGCGGCGGTTTTCGGCCTTGGCCGCCGCGCGGTCCACCAAAGGCTGCGCCACCGGATCAACCAGCGCCCCGCCCTCGACCAACAGGCCCAGTTCGCCCGCCCGGAGGCGCGGATGGTCGCGCGGATCGCGCACCACCCGCGGCCAGAACAGCGAGGCCACCAGCCCCAGCCCGCCCATCGCCACAAACACCCATGGCCAGCCGAAATCGGCCACGATCCACCCCATCAGCGGGGCAAACAGCACGGTGGCGAAATATTGCGCCGCATTGAACACCGCCGAGGCCGTACCCCGTTCGCGCGCAGGAAACCAACTGGCCACCACGCGGGCATTGGCGGGGAAACTGGGCGCTTCGGCCAGCCCCACCAGAAAGCGCAGGGCAAACAGCGCCGTCACCGCCGCCGTGCCGCTCAGCCAGACCACCGTGCCATGGGCCACTGTGATGATCGACCATGCAACGATCACCCAGAGATAGACGCGCGGCGCGCCAAACCGGTCGAGCAGCCAGCCCCCCGGCACCTGCGCGATGACATAGGACCAGCCGAAAGCGGAAAAGACGATGCCCAGTTGCAGCGGGTCAATGCCCAGATCCTTGGACAGCGAAGGGGCCGCCAGCGAGAGCGCCGCGCGCACCGCATAGTTGATGATGGTGACGCCAAACAGCATCCCCAGCACCGCCCAGCGCAGGCGCCCGATCTTGTGCAGCGCCTCCATCAGCCGTGGACTTTATCGGTACAGCCTTTGGCGTCGATGCGGCAACTGGCCTCGGTCCACGCCCGCGCCTGATCCGACAAGGTGACGCCAAGGCCGGGGCGAGTGGAGAGCATCATCCTGCCGCCCTCAAGGATCTGGCGCTCGTTGAACAGCGGGTCGAGCCAGTCGAAATGTTCGACCCATGTGCCCAGCGGATAGGCGGCGGAGACATGGACATGGATTTCCATCGCGAAATGGGGGGCCATCATCAGGCCTGCCTGCTCGGCGCGCGCGGTCACGCGCTGGAATTGCGTGATGCCGCCCACGCGGGCCGCATCGGGCTGGATGAAATCCACCGCGCGCGCGTCGATCATCGCGAAATGCTCCGCCGCGCTTACCAGCATCTCGCCCGAGGCGATGGGCGTGTCGATGGCGGCGGCAAGGGCCGCGTGGCCCTCTATATCATAGGCGTCGAGCGGCTCCTCGATCCAGACCAGGCCATATTGCTCCATCGCGCGGCACATGCGCAGAGCCGTGGGGCGGTCCCATTGCTGATTGGCGTCCACCATCAGCGCCACGCGCCCGTCGATCTGCTTGGCCACGGCCTCAAGGCGGGTGAGATCGACCTTGGGGTCGGGATGGCCAACCTTGATCTTGATCCCGCCGATCCCGCCGGCGATCGAGGCCTCCACATTGTCCAGCACTTCGGGCAGAGGCGAGGAGAGAAAGCCGCCCGATGTGTTATAGCTGGGCACGCCATCGCGCCATGCGCCCAGCAACCGGCCCAAGGGCAGGCCCGCGCGCTTGGCCTTCAGATCCCACAGGGCGATGTCGATGGCGGCAATCGCCTGCGTCGAAAGGCCCGAACGCCCCACCGACGCCCCGGCCCAAACCAGCTTGTTCCACAGGCGGCCAATATCGGCGGGATTTTCCCCGATCAGGCTGTCGGCCACCTCGCGCGCATGGGCATACATGCCCGGCCCGCCCGCGCGCTTGGAATAGGAAAAGCCGAGGCCGGTGTGGCCATCCTTCGTCTCGATCTCGGCAAACAGCATGGCCACGCGGGTCAGCGGCTTTTGGCGGCCGGTAAACACCTTGGCATCGGAAATCGGCGTGGCCAGAGGCACCCAGGCGAGGCTGAGCGTGATGGCGGAAATCGTATCGGTGGGCATGGATGTCCTCTCCGGGCCTTTTCTATTGCAGGCCATGATCGCGGGGGATCGATGCGCAATCAATCGCCAAGGCGGCATCGGTCGATAGGAAATTCGCATTGGTCTTGGAGAGCGCATCGGGCCATGCGGGTGGAAAGAACAAAATGGAGAGTGCCTGATGCAGATCACCGCGCTGCGCGTGACGCCGATTGCCTTTCGGGATCCGCCGCTGCTCAACGCCGCCGGGATCCACGAGCCTTATGCGCTGCGCTCGATCATCGAGGTTGAGGCGGGCGGCCTTACAGGGCTTGGCGAAAGCTATGGCGATGCGCCGGTGCTGGCGGCGTTGACGCAGGCCGCGCCGGATCTGGTGGGGCTGTCGATCTATGATCTCAATGGGCTGCATGACCGGCTCGCCTCGGCGCTGGCCCGCCTGCCCGCCGCGCAGGCCGGGGCCGAACTCGCGCCCGGATCGCAGCCCTCGCGCCTGCTGGGCAATTGCTTTTCCGCCTTCGAGGTCGCGCTGCTCGATCTTCAGGCCAAGGTGGCGGGCGTGCCTTTGCATGAATTGCTGGGCGGTGCGGTGCGGCAAGAGGTGCCCTTTTCGGCCTATCTCTTCTTCAAATATGCCTGCCATATCGAGCCGGAGGAAGCCCCCGACCAATGGGGCGAGACCATTACTCCCGAAGGGATCGTTGCGCAGGCGCAGCGCATGATCGACCTCTATGGCTTCGGCTCGATCAAGCTGAAGGCGGGCACCCTGCCCCCCGATATCGAGGTCGCCAGCATCGAGGCGCTGTCCCACGCCTTTCCCGGCCTGCCGCTGCGGATCGACCCCAATGGGGCCTGGGCGATGGAAACGGCGTTGAAGGCGGCGGAAAAGCTGGGGCCGCTGATCGAATATTACGAGGACCCGGTGGCGGGCCATGACGATATGGCGGAACTGCACCGGAAAACAGGATTGCCGCTGGCCACCAATATGATCGTTATCGACTTTCCGGGCTTCAAGGAAAGCGTGGCGAAAAATTCGGTGCAGATCGTGCTGTCGGACCATCATTACTGGGGCGGATTACGCGCAACGCAGCATCTGGCCGCCATGTGCGACACGTTCGGGCTGGGTCTTTCAATGCACTCCAATTCGCATCTGGGCATCAGCCTGATGGCGATGACCCATCTGGCCGCGACCACGCGCAACCTCACCTATGCCTGCGACACGCATTATCCGTGGGTGGAAGAAGAGGATGAGGTGATCGCGGGGGGCAAGATCCCCATCACCGGCGGCTGTGTGCGCATCACCGACACGCCCGGCATCGGCGTCGAACTGGACGCGCAAAGGCTGGCGCGCGCCCATGCGATGTTCAACCGCATAACAATCCGCACCCGCGATGACTTGGGCCAGATGCGGAAATATGATAAGGCTTTCACCGGGAAAAAGCCAAGATATTGAATATGTCGCGCGACCGGCCCCGCCCGTCGCATGACGGGGGGAAGAGGCCTTGTTTGAACTGATCCAGTTGCGCTGCTTTGTGGCCGTGGCCGAGGAGCTGCATTTTGGCCGCGCCGCGGGGCGCCTCAACATGACCCAGCCGCCGCTCTCGCGCCATATTCAGGTGCTGGAACGGGTGATGAAGGTGCCGCTGTTCTACCGTTCCAGCCGGACGGTGAAGCTGACGGCGGCGGGCTCGGCCTTTCTGGTCGAGGCGCGGCGTGTGGTGCAGCTGGCCGACAGCGCCGTGGCCACCGCGCGCGCGGCGGCCGAGGGACGGCATGGGCTGGTCAGCCTGGGCTTTACCGCCGCCTCGGGCTATTCCTTTCTGCCGCGCTTCATCGCCAATGTGCAGAAAATCCTGCCCGATGTGCGCTTTGTGCTGAAAGAAATGGTCAGCGACGAGCAGGTCGAGAGCCTGCTCTCGGGCCGGATCGATCTGGGCTTTCTGCGCCCGCCGGTGCGGCATCCCGCGATGGTCTCGCAGGAAGTGCTGCGCGAACGTTTCATCATCTGCTCTCCGGCCAGCGTGCCGGAGGAGGAACGCCCGCGCCGTCTGGCCAATTTCGACCGCCTGCCCTTCATCACCTATGCGCCGGATAAGGCTCGCTATTTCCACGATCTGCTGGCGGGCCTTTTCGCAGGCGCGCGGGCCGAACCCCGCTTTGTGCAATATCTGGCCCAGATCCACACCGCGCTGATGCTGGTGGGGGCCGGGCATGGCTATGCGCTGGTGCCGGAAAGCTCGCGGCGGCTGCACCCCGATGGCGTGGTCTTTTCCGAACTGGAGGATGGCGAGCCGATTGTCGAATTGCAGGCCACATGGCGGCGCGATGCGGATAATCCGGCACTGCTGGCGCTGATCCCGCGCTTGATGGAATTGTGCGGGTCCGATTAATACTGGGGCAGCATCGCTTGATCGCCATACGCGATTGGCCGAACGCGCCTTGGACAGGTTACGCTCCCCCAAAACCATAAATGGGAGAGTGCCATGGAAAGGCGTGATTTTCTGACCACTATCGGGGCGGGAGCGCTGGCCGGCGCCGCGCCCATGGCGCAGGCGGCGGGGCGCAAATCTGCGGGCCCCAAGCGCCCGGCGCTAAAAATGAAGCTGGGGTGTCAGAGCGGCCCGGCGACCGACGATCATTTCGCCTTCCTCGCCCGCTATGGCGTGACCCATGTGGCCGCGCGGGCTAAATCGGCCGAGGGCGCGCTCTATTCCACCGCTGACGAGGTCAAGTCCCTGCGCGATCTGGCCGAGAAGCATAAGTTGACGCTTGCGATCCTCGATCCGCTGCTGCTGCCCTCGTCCCATATCGACCGGGAAAAGAACCCCGGCATCATGCTGGCCACCAGTCCGGAGCGCGAGCGCGAGGTCGAAGCATTTCAGAACCAGATCCGCGCCTGCGCGGCAGCGGGCGTGCCCTGCATCAAGTATAATATGAGCCTGCTGGGCGTGATCCGCACCGGGCGGGTGCAGGCGCGCGGCGATGCGGTGTTCTCCGAATATGACGCGGCCAGGCTGGACCCGGCCAAGCCCCTCACCCGCGCGGGCGCGGTCAGCGAGGATGCGTTTTGGGAGCGGATCACATGGTTCCTCGACCATGTCGTGCCCGTGGCCAATGAGTATAAGATCCGCATCGCCTGTCACCCCCACGACCCCGGCACCCCGCCGCAGGGCTATCAGGGCATCCACCGCGTGCTAGGCACGATTGATGGCATGAAACGCTTTATCACCATCCGCGAGAGCGCCTATCACGGTTTCAATTTCTGTCAGGGCACAGTGAGCGAAAATCTGCCCAAACCGGCCGAGCAGATCTTCGACGTGATCCGCTATTTCGGCAGCCGCAAGAAGATCTTCAACGTCCATTTCCGCAACATCGTGGGCGGGCGCGGCCATTTCCGCGAGGCGTTCCCAGATGAGGGCGATGTCGATCTCTATCGCGCGCTGCTGACCTATGCCGAGGTGGGCTATGACGGGATGCTGATGCCCGACCATGTGCCGATCATCCCCGGCCACCCGGAAGCCGAGGGCGAGAGTTTCGCCTTTGCCTATGGCCATATTCGCGGGCTGATGCAGGCGGCGGCGCATTATTCGGGGTAAAAAACAGGCCAAAAAAACAGGAGAGAGCCGGGTGGATGGCTCCCTCCTGTTCAACGCACTTTGGCGTAAAACTGGGGCGTAAAACTTAGCGCACCAGACAGGGCCGCTTGTTGTCAAAGGTCCAGCCGGGGATTAGATATTGCATCCCCATCGCGTCATTGCGCGCACCCAGCCCATGCTGCTGATACAGTTCATGCCCGCGTATCAGCGCGTCCTCGTCGATCTCGATCCCCAGACCCGGCTTGTCGCTGATGGCAACATGGCCGTCCTCAATGCGCGGCGGGTTCTTGGTCAGACATTCGCCGTCCTGCCAGATCCAATGCGTGTCGATGGCGGTGACCTTGCCCGGCGCGGCGGCGGCGCAATGCGTGAACATGGCCAGCGAAATGTCGAAATGGTTGTTCGAATGGCTACCCCATGTCAGGCCGAAAGCATCGCACAGATGCGCCACGCGCACCGCGCCCTCCATCGTCCAGAAATGCGGGTCGGCCAGCGGGATGTCCACCGATTGCAGCGAGAGCGAATGGGCCATCTGGCGCCAGTCGGTGGCGATCATGTTCGTCGCGGTGGGCAGTCCGGTGGCGCGGCGGAATTCGGCCATCACCTCGCGCCCGGAAAAGCCATTCTCGGCCCCGCAAGGATCCTCGGCATAGGCCAGCACTTCGCCCAGCGGCTTCATCAGGCGGACCGCCTCGGACAAGCTCCACGCGCCATTGGGGTCAAGCGTGATGCGCGCCTGCGGGAAAGCCTCCTTCAAGGCCCGCACCGCCAGCACTTCCTCATCACCCACCAGAGCGCCGCCCTTCAGCTTGAAATCGCGGAAACCGTATCGCGCCTGCGCCGCGCGGGCCAGGGCCACCACGGCTTCGGGCGTCAGCGCCTCGCGGTTGCGCAAGCGTTCCCATTCATCCGCGCTGTCGCTTTCATCGCGATAGGGCAGATCGGTCTTTTTGGGGTCGGCGATATAGAAGAGATAGCCCAGCATCTCCACCCGGTCGCGATGCCGCCCGGTGCCGAGCAGATCCGCGACCGCCACGCCGACATGCTGGCCCAGCAGGTCGAGCATCGCCGCCTCGATCGCGGTCTGGGCGTGGATCGTCGTGCGCAGGTCAAAGGTCTGCAAACCCCGCCCGCCCGCATCGCGCGAGGCAAAGGCGCGGCCCACCTGAGCCACCACACTGGCATGAGTGCCGAGGGGGCGGCCCACGACCAGCCCCCGCGCATCCTCCAGCGTCTCCCGGATCGCCTCGCCGCCGGGCACTTCGCCTAGGCCCTGACGCCCATCACTGTCGGTCAGGATGACGATGTTGCGGGTGAAGAAAGGCGCATGCGCGCCCGACAGGTTGAGCAGCATCGCATCATGCCCCGCCACCGGCACAACGCGCATTTCAGCAATAATCGGAGCCGAACCCATCAGATGCTTGCCTTCGCCTTGGCCACCAGCGCGGCCAGTTCTTCATGTTCCGCCGCCGAAAGATCCGTCAAGGGCGTGCGCACCGGGCCAGCGGGGCGACCGATGACATTCATCCCTGCCTTCACGATCGACACCGCATAGCCCCGCCCGCGATTGCGCAGCGCAATATAGGGCAGCACGAAATCGCGCAGCATCTGATGCACCTTGGCATGATCGCGCGCGCGGGCGGCCTTGTAAAAGGCCACTGCCCATTCCGGCATGAAATTATAGATGGCCGAGGAATAGGTCGTCACGCCCATTTCCAGATAGGCGGGCGCAAAAGTCTCCGCCGTGGGCAACCCGCCGATATAGGTCAGCCGGTCGCCCAGCTTGCAATAGACGCGCATCATCAGCTCGATGTCGCCCACCCCGTCCTTATATCCCACAAGATTGGGATTGCGCTCGCACAGGCGGGCCAGCGTATCCTCGTTCACAATCGCATTGTCGCGGTTATAGACGATCACGCCCAGATTGGTCGAACGGCACACCGCCTCGATATGCGCGGCCAGACCTTCCTGTTTCGCCCCCACCAGATATTGCGGGAGCAGCAGGATGCCGTCGGCCCCGGCCTTTTCCACGCCCTGCGCAATTTCAACCGCAATCGCCGTGCCATAGCCGCAGCCCGAAATGACCGGCACCCGGGCGGCAGTCTCTTCCACCGCCGCACGCACCACCTGCACCGTTTCGGCAGGCGTCAGCGAGAAGAACTCGCCCGTGCCCCCGGCGGCAAACAGCGCCGCCACGTCATGTTCGAGCATCCATCCGCAATGCTGCCGATAGGGCGCGTCATCAAAGCGCAGGTCCGCATCGAAATGCGTGACCGGAAAGGACAGCAACCCCGAGCCAATTACCTTTGCCATGTCCTGTGGGGCCATCATCTCTCGCCATCCTGTGTTCTGGTTGATCCTTGCCTTTGGGCTAGGACCAGAAGGCGCGATGCGTCCATATCCATTCCTGGTTCAATTCATGCTGGATCGGCATCGCTTGGCCATCGTCGCGCATATCAGCCATTTTCGAGGCGATCATAACGCCAAATTGCAATGTAAAACAGCGGATTTGCCGCAAGGCCCCGGCCATCAGTGCCGGTTGGGCATTGTTCCATGCCCAACCGGGAATGGTCGCAGGCAAAAGGCGCGGCATAACAGGGCCACAAGCCATAGCGCCGAGACAAAGATGCGGCGCGTGGGGGAAAGAACCTGGGGCAACAGCCTCGGGCCAGAGGATGTCAGCACCATGCCGCCCGGCGGGATGGTGCTGTGAATGGGGGATGCCATCATGAAAAATGCCCGCACCATGCGCCTTATTGCCAATCGCAACCGCCTGATTTTGGGCAGCAGCCTTGCCGCGCTTATCCTGCCCGCTGCGGTCCATGCGCAAACGACGCCTGCGCCTGCCAATGTGCCGGGCGCGGCCGAGATCATCGTCACCGGATCGCGCATCACGGCCAGCGGTTTCAACGCGCCCACGCCCACCACCGTGGTTTCCATCGAGCAATTGCAGCAGGCGGCCCAGCCCAACCTGTTCGATTCCATCGCGCAATTGCCCGCCCTTCAGGGCAGCGTGGGCACCGCCAACACGCGCCAGAACGGCGGCACCAGTTTCGGCAACAACGGCTTGTCGGCGCTCAACCTGCGCGGCCTTGGCTCGATCCGCACGCTGACCCTGCTCGACGGTCAGCGCGTCGTGCCCGCCTATATCACCGGCATTGCCGACGTCAGCCAGTTCCCGCAATTGCTCATCAAGCGGGTCGATGTGGTGACGGGCGGCGCCTCGGCCTCATGGGGTTCGGACGCGGTGGCGGGCGTGGTCAATTTCGTTACCGACAAGACGTTCAAGGGCTATAAGGCCAACCTGTCGGGCGGCACATCGACCTATGGCGACGACCAGAGCGTGCTGGCGCAGGCCGCTGCGGGCTGGGGGCTGCTGGGCGACCGGATGCATATCGAGATCGCGGGCGAATATTTCCGCAATTCGGGCGTGCCGGGCGGCGAAGTGGGCGGGGCGCAGCCCAATGGCCGCCCCGATGCCTATCGCTCGGGCACAACCTCCTATGCGCTGGGCGCGCAATCGGCGGGCTCGCCGCAATTCTACGCCTATCCCTATAATGCCCAGACCACCACGCTGGGCAGCGTGGGCCTGATCACCGCAGGCCCGCTCTCGGGCACCGCCTTTGACATCAGCGGCAATCCCTATGCCTTTCAATATGGCACCGGCTGCGTCTCGGGCACCTGCGTCGGCGGGCAGCAGGACAATTACATCACCACCAACACGATCGACAATCCGATCAACCGCGTGGTCGGCTATGGCCGCATCGGTTTTGACCTGACGCCCAATATCGAAATCTATGCCACGGCCAATGTGTCCGAGGTGCGCACCAGCAACACGCCGATCGCCTATCCGCGCAAGCCGGGCAATCTGACCATGCAATGTTCGAACGCCTATCTGGCCTCGACCACCATCCCGGCGCTCTGCGCGTCCAAGGGCATCACCAGCTTCTCCTATGGCACGGCCAATGCGATCATGCCGGGCAAGGAAACGATCTATTCGGTCCGCCGCCAGTATCGCTTCGTGATCGGCACTGAGGGCTCGTTCAACATCGGTGCGACGCCGATCAAATTCGACGCCTATTATCAGCATGGCACCAACAATGTGCATGTCGATATCCGCAACATGACGCTGAACGGGCGCTATAATGCGGCCATCAACGCCGTGCGCGATTCCAGCGGCAATATCGTCTGTTCCTCGGCCACGGCGCGGGCGGCGGGATGCATTCCGATCAACATCTTTTCGGGCGCCAAGATTTCTGATGCCGCCTTTGCCTGGCTGACGGGGGGCACAGGCCCGTATCAATACAGCACCTTCAAGGAGGACGCGGCCAGCATCGCCTTTAACGCCACGCCTTTCCACAACTGGGCAGGCGACGTTTCGGTGGCGCTGGGCGCGGAATGGCGCAATGAATATTACAACACGATTTCTGATCCTTACGGCAATGGCGTGACCGCCGACACGCCCAACACCGCCGCCTATCCGGCCGACCCCCTGCTCTCCACCGGGGGCAACAACTGGTTTGCGGGTAATTACCACAATGGCTCGGGCGCGTTCAACGTGCGCGAGGCTTTCCTTGAGATCGGCCTTCCGCTGCTCAACAGCAAGGAGATCGGCAAGATCGACCTGAGCCTGTCAGGTCGCACCGCCCATTACAGCACGGCGGGCAATGCCAATACGTGGAAAGTGGGCGCGACATGGGATACGCCGCTCTCGGGTCTGAAGCTGCGCGGGGTGGTGTCGCGCGATCTGCGCGCGCCCAACCTGTCCGAACTTTTCGCCGCGCCGCAAACCGCCAACCAGCCGGTCATCAACCGCGCCACCGGCGGCACGGTGCAGGTGGTTTCGACCACGCTGGGCAATCCGGCGCTCAAGCCCGAAATCGCCAAGACCATCGATGTGGGCGCGGTCTATCGGCCTGACTTCATTCCGGAGCTGAGCATCTCCTTCGACTATTACGACATCCGCCTCAATCAGGCGATCTCGACCCTGACCAACCAGCAGGTGATCGACCTGTGCTATAATGGCAATACAACCTATTGTTCCAACGTGAAATTCACCGGGGTTCTCGGCACGTCCGACTATCCCTATGTGATCTCGCAGCCCTTCAATCTGGCCTCGCTCAACATGCGCGGCTTTGACATCGAAGCCGCCTATCGCCGCAATCTGGGCAAGGCAGGCACGTTGACACTGCGCGCTCTGGCCACCCATGCGATCTCGATGGTCAGCAACACCGGCATTGCGGGGCAACAGATCGCGCAACTGGCGGGCAACAACACCGACAATGGCAATGGCGTGCCCAAGTGGAAGATCATGCTGCAGCAAAATTGGGAAAAGGGCCCGGTCTCGCTGACGCTGACCGAGCGCATCATCAGCGCGGGCTATATCGATCCCAATGCCATTGTTTGTTCGAGCAATTGCCCGGCCTCGACGGTGCAGAACCCGACCTATAATTTCAACGATATCCCCGGCGCCGCCTATCTGGACATCGGCGGCAATTACAAGCTGGGCAAATCCGCACAGGTCTATTTCAAGGTCGACAATGTGTTCAACCACCGCGCTCCGCCCTTTGGCGGCTCGGTGCTCTATGATCCGATCGGCCGCATGTTCCGCCTTGGCGTGCGGGTCGCGATGTAATCCTTGGCGAGGTGATTTTAAGGCCCGCCCTCCTTGGCCGGAGGGCGGGCCTTTTCTTATGGCTTTTCCGGGTCCAATCCCGCGCGCACCAGCCCAAGCTGGCTGCATGTTTCCTGAACCTTGTAATAGCGCGCCAATTTATCGGGCCCCACCACAAAGGGATTGGCATCGCCCGCACGGCGATAGTTCAGCAATTCAAGCTTTTCAAACGCGCCATCCTGCACCGGATGGTTGGCCAGCATGACATCGGCCCCGGCCCGCGCCGCCAGATCGGCAAAGCGACGCATCGAGGCGATATGGGGATAACGCTGCAGCGGATCGCGCGGCGCGCCAAACCCGCCAAAGAAGGCCGCGACATGGCGCTTGCCATGGTCGGTCACGTCAAAGATCGTCGAAACCGTCCCCGCCGTATGGCCCGGCGTGACATAGAAATGCAGCGTGGTCGCGCCCAGTTTCAGCGCCTCGCCATCGGCAATGGTCCGGTCCTTGCCCTCGATGCGGGCGGGGGGCATCGGGGCGCCTTCCGGCCCTTCGGCCTTGCCTCGCGCGCGCATCGCGTCCATCGCCACCCAATCGGGGCCTGAGGAAATCAGCCGCGCGCCATAGGCATTGCGCAGGAATTCCGCCCCGCCGTAATGATCGCCATGGGCATGAGTGATAACGATATAGCGCAGCCGCGCCGGGTCCAGTCCCACCGCCTTCAGCCCCGGAAGGATGATCTCGCGGGCCTGCTCCTCATTCTCCAGCGCATCAAACAGCACGATGCCCTCGGCCGTATCGAGCGCCCAAGCGGATTCGGCATTCTGGCCGACGAAATAAAGCTGATCGAACACCTTGGCGGGAGGCAGCAGGGCGTTCATCTGCAAGGCATTGACCCGCTGGCGGAAACGCGGATCGGCAATGCAGCGGTGGACGAAATCGCCGAACAGGTCATCGCCCGCAGCGGCGCGAGCGCGGGCCAGATACTCCGCCGCCAGCGCCTTGTTCTCCTTGGGAAATTCGGCCATCTTCGGATAGGTCGCCACAGGCGGTGTGCGCGATTGCGCATGCAGCGCACCACCCATGGCCAGCGCCGACAATAACGCCATTCTCAATCTCGACCGCATCGCTCTCTCCCTTGCCGGGCGGGCCTGCCCCGCCTCGCGGGCATGTTGCGCCACCTGCGCGCGGGCCTCCAATGCGCAACCGCTTTCATCCCATGCCATATGCGGATCGATCCATCCTGTTTCAGCAATGGGACGGCGCGCTCCGCCGCGCTACTGTCCCGGCCAAAGACAAGAGGGAGAGAGACGATGCCCATCACTCGCCGCGCCGCACTGGGCGGTATGACAGCCATGCTGGCGGGACTGCCGCTGGCGGGGCTGGGCGATATGGCGATGGCCGAAACGCGGGCGCGGGCGGGCGCGTTGGGGCTGAAGATCACGGGGCTCAAGACTTTCCTCGTCGCCCCGCGCTCGATCTTTGTGAAGGTCTATACCAATCAGGGCCTTACCGGGCTGGGCGTGGCGATCCAGACATCCAAGGAAATGGCCACCGCCGCCGCGATCATGGAATGCGAACGTGTGCTTGTTGGGCGCGATCCCACCCAGATCGAGAGCCTGTGGAACGAACTCTATCAAACCCCACGCTGGCGCGGCGGGCCGCTGACGGCCGCGATCAGCGCGCTCGACATCGCCTTTTGGGACATTCTGGGGCAAGCGCTGGGCGCGCCGATCTACACTTTGCTGGGCGGGTCAGGTGCCAGTCGCCTGCGGATTTACGGCAGCACGATGGACATGACCCCCGCCATTTTTGAGGCGCAAAAGGCGCAGGGCATCACCGTCACCCGCGTTCAGGCCCCCAAGGGCAGCATCCCCCAGATGATCGCCACCACCCGCCGCTGGCGCGAGATTGTCAGCCCCGATCATCAGCTTGCCGTGCATATGGATGGCACGCTGACCACGCGCGATGCGCTGCAATATCTCCACGGGGTCGAGGATCTGAACCTGCTCTGGGTCGAAGAACCGATCCAGATGGACGATATCGAAGACTGGGCGCATCTGCGCGCCCATACCACCACCGCCATCGCGACCGGTGAAAGGGTGCTGACCAAATGGGGCTTCGCGCCTTACCTCAATCGCCATCTGATCGACTTTGCCCAGCCCGATCTGGCGGCATGCGGCGGCATCACCGAAGCGCGCAAAATCGCCGCCCTGTGCGAGGCCAACCGCATCCAGATCGCCCCCCACGGACCGCATGAAACGGCGGGCGCGCTGGCCAATTTCCACTTCGACGCCTCAACCACCGCCTTCTATGCGCAGGAAGTGCGCGACTACACCTCGCAATTCGAACTGGACCTGCACGAGGGGCAGACCCCAAAAATCGTCAACGGCTTTTGCGAATTGTCCGACCGCCCCGGCCTTGGCACGGTGCTGAACGAGGCGGTGGCGGCCAAGCGGCCCTATCAACCTTTGACCAGATCGAGCGAAGGCCGCGCCTTTTAACGCATCGGACTACCATCATCGTTGAACAGGCGGCGCGGGCCGGACTTTTCCGCCACCGCCGCGCCATCCGCCCATGGATCGCGCCCCGGCGTGGCCCGGCCCGCCGCGCTGAAATCCATCATCACGCGGGTCTTGGCACGATAGGCCGGCCATGGGGCTTGGCCGGGCGCGAAAGGCACGCCGGTCTTGGCGAAATTGACAACATAATCAGCGATAATATGGCCCATCGCGGCGTCGGCAGGGCGCGTCCTGTCGCCATATTTCACATCCACCGTGTCGAAATAATAAGGCAGATCATCGGCATGGATCGCCCCATCGCTCTTGGGCGTGGGCGCGGCATCGGCCACATAGGAAAAGCGGTAATAATAGGTCGGCAACCCCTTGGCGGCGAACAGATCAGCCATCTCGCGCGCGCCCTTGACCATCATCCCCTCGCGCCCGCCCATATCGCCGCTGGTCGCGCCCACCATCACCGGCACGCGGTTGAACGCCCCCGCGCGATAGGCCGCCAGCGGATCGACCGTCACTCGCCCATCGGGAAAGGGGCTGCTGAACTTGCGCGGCCCCGGCCCCATCACCGCCGACATCTTGATCCCGCCCAGCACCTTGTCCGCCGGAACCGCGCGCAGCCGCGCCAGAGCATCGGCATCCTGCGCGCCGATCCCCTGCTCCTCGCCAAAAGCCTTGCCGATCGCCTCGGCCCCGGCCAGCGTGGGGTCGCCGATGAAATGGCCATCCCCGCCCGAAGCGATGATCGCGCGGGCAAACAGCCCCTGCGATTGCGGCGAGGTCAGCAGATTATGCACCGACATGCCGCCCGCGCTCTCGCCCATGATGGTGATATTGGCCGGATCGCCGCCAAAAGCCGCAATATTGCGCCGGATCCAGCGCATCGCGGCAATCTGGTCCATATAGCCATAATTGCCCAACTGCCCCTTGTCCTCATCGGCGCGGGTCAGCGCGGGATGGGCAAAGGTGCCGAACCGGCCTAGGCGGTAATTGAAGCTGACCAGCATCACCCCGCGCCGCGCCAGCCTGTCGCCCGCATAGATCCAGCGCGAGGCCGAGCCATTCACAAAGCCCCCGCCATAGATCCACACCAGAACAGGCAGTTTGCGCGCCTCCCCCGCCAGGCGCCAGATATTGAGATAGAGGCAGTCCTCGGAATGTTCCGAGCCGGGGGGCAAGGGGTTGGGCTGATAGACCTGCATGCAGTCATGGCCGAAATTGGCCGCATCTCGGTCGCCCTGCCACGGCCCGGCGGGCTGCGGCGCGCGCCAGCGCAGCGCCCCCACCGGCGGGGCGGCAAAGGGAATGCCCTTGAACGAGGTGACGCCATCCTGCGTCTGCCCTACGAGGGCGCCCTGCTCCACCACCGCGCGGGGCTGGGCCTGAGCGGCGATGGGGAACGCCATAAGGGCGGCAAGGGCGGCCAGCGCGCGGTGCTTCATGTCTATCCTGTCCCGATTATGATTTTATCTTACCGCCGAACATCGCCGGAATTGCCGGTAAAGCTGTCGACCTCGGCGCGCGGCAGGCGGAGCCAGTCGCCGTGGAGGGAATGTTTGAGGGCATTCATGGCGAGGCCGAGCTGCGCCATTTTCCTGGCATCGCCGCCCTCCAGCCAGCCCGTCAGGACCCCTGCGGCAAAGGCATCGCCCGATCCTACGCGGTCGATGATATCGGTGATCTCGATTTCCGGCGTCTGATGCCGATCCTCGCGCAGATCGACGCGGGCCGAGAGGCGGTGGTGGGTCTGGGTGATCGGATGGCGCGCGGTGCTGGCCATGACCTGAAGGTTGGGAAAGGTGGCGAAGGCAGCCTCGACCGCCTCGCGCCTCCGTTCCGCGCCATCGCCGGAGAAAGGCTTTTGCAGCAGCAGCGTCATATCGCGGTGGTTGCCGAACATGATCGTCGCGTCCGCCAGCAATTCCAGCAGGATCTCGCGCGGATTGCTGTCCCACGCGCCCCACAATTTCTCGCGGAAATTGCAGTCGAAACTGACCGGAACGCCTGCCGCGCGGGCCGCCCTGATCCCGGCGCGGGCGAGGTCAACGCCGCCCGGGCCAAGCGCGGCGGTGATGCCAGAAATGTGGAACAGCGATGCACCATCCAGCGCGGCGGCGAAATCGAATTCCTCCGACCGCGCAGTGGCAAAGGCCGAACCGGCGCGGTCATAGGTGATCGCGCTGGGCCGCAGCGAACCGCCGACTTCTAGGAAATACAGGCCCATGCGGCCATCCCCGCGCACGAAATGCGCGACATCGACGCCTGCGCCCGCCAGCGCCGCGCGGGCCTTGTCGCCCAGCGCGTTGGCCGGAACCTTGGACACGAACCGCGCCTGATGCCCCATCGCCACCAGCGCCACGCCGACATTGGCCTCCGCCCCGCCGATGGTCAGGTCAAGCGATTGCGCATCGGCAATCACCCTTCCGCCAGGCGTGGCAAAGCGAAGCATCACCTCGCCGAAACAGACGACAGGGCCAGAACGATCCTTGGTCATCGCGCCAATCCTTCCATAATCAGCGCCACTTCCGCCGAGTTGGGCACCCAATCGCTCTCGATCAGGCCATTGGGACCGAAGAGTCCGGGGACCGGCTCTGCGTTTTGCGCCACTTCGCTCAATTCGGCAGCCCTTGGGTCATCGAGTGGGCCGTTTTGGCCGCGCAGGTGTTTGATCCAGGCGGCGATGGCCGAGAGGATCGCGGGGCAGGATCGGCCCTGCGCCTGATTGGCGGCCAGGGTGGCGAGCCAGCGCTGGGGGATCTTCTGGCTGCCGTCCATCGCGATCTGGATCAGGCGGTGGTTGAGCGCGGGATTGTCGAAGCGCTCGATCAGCGCGGCGGCATAGGCGGCAAGATCCATGCCCTCGGGGGCGGGAATGGTGGGCGCTGCCTCCTCGCGCATCAGGCGCAGGGCCATGTCGCGCAAGGCGGGATCGCCAACAGCCTGATGAACATAGGTATATCCGGCCGCCAACCCGCAATAGGCCAGCGCCGAATGCGCGCCGTTGAGCATCCGCAGCTTCGCCGTTTCATAGGGCGCCACATCGGCCACGATCTGCGCGCCCACAGCCTCCCATGCCGGGCGCGGACCGGCAAAACTGTCCTCGATCACCCACTGGCTGAAGGGCTCGGTCATCACCACACCCTCGTCGCGCAGGGCCAGCAGGCCCTCGACCTCGGCGCGGTCAGCGTCCGTGGTCGAGGGCACGATGCGGTCAACCATGCTGCACGGAAAGGTGCAATGAGCCGCGACCCAATCCACCAGATCGGGATGATGCGCGGCCAGATACTCACCCATCAGGCGTTTGAGCTGATGCCCATTGTCGGCCAGATTGTCGCAGGACAGCAGCGTCAGCCCGCCGATCCCCGCCGCCTTGCGCGCAGCCAGCGCTTCGGCCAGCAGCGGATAGAAACCGCCCGCTGCAAGGGTAAGATCAAGGCCCCCGTCCGCCTTGCGGCAATAGCCCTTTTCGGTCACGGTGAACGTGACGATATGGGTGGTCGGAGCGCTCAGCAACGCTTTGATCCGCGACGGGTTTTCCGGCGCGACGATCACCTCGGCCACGCTGCCGATCACGCGCAGCCTGGTCCCCTCGCCCGATTTTTCGGCCAACGTGTAGAGCCCGTCCTGCGGGTTCAATTGCTCGCCAACGGTAGGGCTGCGCAGCGAAATGCCCGCGATCAGCCAATCACCACCCCCACCAGTTTCAAGGGGGCTCTCCATCGCGCGATCCGTGTACCACGCCTGATGCGCGCGGGTGAAGGCGCCGAGGCCGAAATGGACGATGCCGATGCGCTTGGCCGCCCGATCATAGGCGGGTAAGGCGGCAACTTGGGCGACATTGTCGGGCAGGTTCTGTGCGGAAATCCGGCTCACAGCTTATAGGCCTTTTTCACCAGATTATAGGTCAGGTCCTGTGCCAATTCGGCCGCTTCCCAATCGGCCATCCGGTGTTCGACCACCATTTGCGCCAGGAAACCGCAGTCGATCCGCCGGGCCACATCGTGGCGCGCCGGGATCGAGAGGAAGGCCCGCGTGTCATCGTTAAAGCCGACGGTGTTGTAGAAGCCGGCCGTTTCGGTGGTGGCATGGCGGAAGCGGCGCATCCCTTCGGGGCTGTCGTGGAACCACCATGCCGGGCCCAGTTTCAGGCAGGGATAATGCCCGGCCAGCGGCGCCAATTCGCGGGCATAGGTCGATTCATCGAGCGTAAACAGGATGATGGACAGGCTCGCCTCATTGCCGAACACGTCGAGCAAGGGCTTCAAAGCGTTGACATAATCGGTGCGCATCGGAATATCGGCGCCCTTGTCGCGGCCGAAATTCTCGAACAGGCTCCGGTTGTGATTGCGGAAAGATCCGGGGTGGATCTGCATCACCAGCCCGTCCTCAAGGCTCATGCCCGCCATTTCGGTCAGCATTTGCGCGCGGAACAGTTCGGCATCGGCGGGTGTAAACGCGCCCTTGGTCACGCGGTCGAACAGCGCCTCCGCCTCAGCCGAGGACAGGTTGGCGGTCTGCGCGGTGGGGTGGCCGTGGTCGGTGCTGGTCGCGCCATGGGCGGCAAAAAAGGCGCGGCGCTGGCGATGGGCGGCCAGATAGCCCTGCCACGTCAGGCAATTCTCGCCGGTTATTGCGCTGAAACGCTTGAGATTATCGCGGAAGCCTTCGAACTCGGGATCGACCACTGGGTCCGGGCGATAGGCGGTCACCACCCGGCCCTGCCAGCCACCGGCCCTATTCTCGGCCATAATCGCGGCGTGATGCGCCAGATCATCGAGCGGGCTTTCGGTCGTCGCGATCACCTCGATATTATACCGATCGAACAGCGCGCGCGGGCGGAACGCGTCGGTCGAAAGCTGCTCGGTGATCGTATCGAAATAGAAATCCGCCGTCTCGGCGCTCAGCATCTCGCCCATGCCGAAGACCTCGGAAAACACCCAGTCCGACCACATGCGCGAGGGCGCGCCGCGATACAAATGCCAGTTTTCCGCCAGAATCCGCCATGCCTTGCGCGGATCATAACTAGCCTTGGCCGGGCCGATCCCCAGATCCTCCAGCGCCACGCCCTGCGAATAGAGCATCCGGAACAGATAATGATCCGGCCGCAGCAGCAGCTCGGTCGCATTGCCAAACGTCTCGTTCTTCGCAAACCAGCTCGGGTCCGTATGCCCATGCGGGCTCACAATCGGCAGGCCCGCAACGCTGGAATAAAGCTCGCGCGCCACAGCGCGAACGCCGGGATCGGCAGGAAACAAACGGTCGGGGTGCAGGTCCAAAGGACGGGGCATGATACAATCTTTCTCTTATATTTCAACTGGTAGCTTTGGTATATCGATCCCTGCGCGCTTGAGATGCGCGGCGTGCTTCGGCGATGGCCTTTTCCTCGGTGGCGAAGAGGAGGCTGTCGAGGACGGAGGCGAGATGGGTGCGCATGGCCGTGCGGGCGGCGGCCGGGTCGCGGGCGCGCAGCGCTTCGAGGACGGCGGTGTGCTCTTCGACCACGGGCTTGATGTTGGCGCTGCGGGCCTTTTCGTGCAGCAGCGCGCTTTCGGGCGAATCCGCGCGCAAGGACCAGAGGCGCTCGACCGCCTCGGCCACGGCGGCGTTGCGCGTGGCCCGCGCGATGGCCAGGTGAAAGGCGCGGTCGGCCTTTTCCGTGCCATGCGGATTGCTGTTCTCGCTCTCGATCTCCTCGACCAATGCGGCCAGTTCTGCCAGACCTTCCTCGGTGATCGTGGTCGCGGCCAGAGCGGCGGCCTCACCCTCGAACAACAGGCGCGCCTCGGTCAGTTCAAAGGCGGAAATGTTGAAGCCGGGGATGTCGCCCTTGCCGGGCAGGCGCCGCACATAGGCGCCCGAGCCCACGCGAACCTCGACCAGACCCTGCACTTCCAGCGCGATCACCGCCTCGCGCACGGTGGGGCGCGAGACATTGAATTGCGCGGACAATTCGCGTTCGGCCGGCAGGCGGTCGCCCACTTCATAGCGGCCGCTGACAAGTTCATCCATCAAACGCCGCGCAAGGTCCTGATAGAGGCGCTCTTGTGCGGGACTGGTATCGTTCATTGAGGTCACCTTCCGCGAAATGGCCTTACCGCTTAATTAGAAATTGACAGGCCAACTCAAATTGGTCAAGAGTCTTCTCTAGCACAAGCAGACCAATTCGGGAACAGATCCCCGTGAGGACCAACCCATGAAAATCACCTCCGCCCGCGTCATCGTCACCTGCCCGGGTCGCAACTTTGTCACGCTCAAGATCGAAACCGATCAGGGCGTCTACGGCATTGGCGACGCGACGCTCAACGGCCGCGAAAAGGCGGTTGTCTCCTATCTGGAAGACCATGTGATTCCGTGCCTTATCGGCATGGACCCGCGCAATTCCGAGGACATCTGGCAATATCTCTATCGCGGGGCGTACTGGCGCCGCGGGCCGGTCACGATGCGCGCGATTGCCGCCGTGGACGTGGCCCTGTGGGACATCAAGGCCAAGATGGCGGGCATGCCTTTGTACCAGCTTCTGGGCGGGCGCAGCCGTGATGGCGTGATGGTCTATGGTCATGCCAATGGCTCCGACATTGCCGAGACGGTTGATGCGGTTGGTCAGTATATCGACATGGGCTATAAGGCGATCCGCGCGCAGACCGGCGTGCCGGGCATCAAGGATGCCTACGGCGTGGGCCGGGGCAAGCTGTATTATGAACCGGCCGATGCGGCGCTGCCCTCGGTGACGGGTTGGGACACGCGCAAGGCGCTGAATTACGTGCCGAAACTGTTTGAAAAGCTGCGCGAGACCTATGGTTTCGACCACCATCTGCTGCATGACGGCCACCACCGTTACAGCCCCACCGAGGCCGCGCAACTGGGCAAGGCTTTGGAGCCTTACTCGCTGTTCTGGCTCGAGGATGTGACGCCTGCGGAAAATCAGGAAGCCTTCAAGCTGATCCGCCAGCACACTACGACCCCGCTGGCCGTGGGCGAGATTTTCAACACGATCTGGGACGCCAAGGACCTGATCCAGAACCAGCTCATCGACTATATCCGCGCCACCATCGTGGGCGCGGGCGGCATCACCCATCTGCGCCGCATCGCGGACCTTGCCAGCTTATATCAGGTCCGCACCGGCTGCCACGGCGCCACCGACCTCTCGCCCGTGACCATGGGCACCGCGCTGCATTTCGACACCTGGGTGCCAAATTTCGGCATTCAGGAGTACATGCGCCACACGCCCGAAACCGACGAGGTTTTCCCCCACGATTACACTTTCGATGCGGGCATGCTCTATGTCGGCGACACACCGGGCCATGGCGTCGACATCGACGAAACCCTCGCCGCCAAGTATCCTTACAAGCCCGCATACCTCCCCGTCGCAAGGCTCGAAGATGGTACCATGTGGAATTGGTAAGCCATAAAATTCGGGAGAGGATAAGAACATGACATGGCGCTCAGCAAGATTGCGCATTCTGTTGCTGGTGATGGTGGGAACCATCATCAACTATATCGCGCGCAATTCGCTGGGCGTTCTGGCACCCCAGCTCAAGGCCGATCTGGCCATCACGACCGAGCAATATTCCTATATCGTCGGCGCTTTTCAGCTTGCCTATACGCTGATGCAGCCGATTGGCGGGATGTTGATCGACAAGATTGGTCTGACCGCAGGCTTCGCCTTGTTCGCGCTGGCGTGGAGTCTGGCCAATATGGCCCATGGCGCGGCGCGGGGCTGGCTTTCGCTGGCGGCGTTCCGCGGCATGTTGGGCATGGCCGAGGCCGCCGCCATTCCGGCGGGGATGAAGACGATCGGCGAATGGTTCCCCGATCGCGAACGTTCGGTGGCGGTGGGCTGGTTCAATGCGGGCACGTCGCTTGGCGCGGTGATCGCGCCGGTGCTGGCCGCCGTGGTCGCCAAGGTCTATGGCTGGCAGGCAGCCTTTGTCGTCACCGGGGCGCTGGGCGTCTTATTCGCTGGGGCATGGTATAAATTCTATCGCTCGCCCGGCGACGCCTCCTATGTCACGCCCCAGGAACTGGCCGAAATCCGCGAGGGCCAGCGCCCGGTCGAAGCCAGCGCAACGACCTTGGGCGCGATTGCCAAAACCAAGCGTTTCTGGGCCATTGCCGTCCCCCGCTTTCTGGCCGAACCGGCGTGGCAGACCTTCTCCTTCTGGATCCCGCTCTATCTGGCCAAGGAGCGCGGCATGGACATCACCCAGATCGCGCTTTTCGCATGGGTGCCGTTTCTGGCCGCCGATGCGGGGGGCATTCTGGGCGGCTATCTCGCGCCCTTCCTGCAGCGCACGCGGGGCCTCAGCCTTGAAGGTTCGCGCATCGCCGGGATCTCACTGGGCGCGGTCATGATGATCGCGCCGGGCTGCGTCGGCCTTGTCGCCAGCCCATATGCAGCCATCGCGCTGCTTTCCCTTGGCGGCTTTGCGCATCAGATCATCTCGGTGCTCATCAACACGCTCTCCGCCGATGTCTTTCCCAAGGGTGATATTGCCAAGGCCAACGGGCTGGTCGGCATGGCCGGATGGACCGGCGGGCTGCTCTTCTCGCTTGCCATCGGGCAATTGGCCGACAAGATCGGCTACGCCCCGCTATTCGCCTGCCTTGGCGCTTTCGATCTGATCGGCGCGGTGTGGCTGTTTGCCATGCGCCGCCACCTCATCCTGCAAAAGGCCTGACCCCCATGCGTAAATCCAGCCTTGCCCATCCGCCCCGCTTTTCGCTGGCCGAGCGGGAGGGGCCGCGCGTTACCCTGCATGCCGACACCGGCGCGATTGCGCATATTTTCGTGGCCGAAGAGGATATTATCCGCGTCCTGCTGCTGACGCAGGGCAAAGTGACATCCGCGCCGAGCTGGGCCATCGCGCCGGGGCAGAGCGATATTGCCGAGCCGGGCCGCGACCGAATGAGCGTCAAAGGCTTTGCCGCGCCCGATTTCAGCATCGAAGAAACCGAAACCCACATCACCATTGCCACCACCCTCCTGCGCCTCTCCATCGCGCGCGAAGGGTTCTTCTGCACATGGCACCAGATGGTCGATGGCGCATGGCAATTGATCGCCCAGGACCGCCCGACCCAAGCCTATAATTTCGGCTGGTGGGACGATGCCACCTATCATTACGTCACCCGCCAGACCGGCGAGCGCTATTATGCCCTTGGCGAAAAGGCCGGGGCGATGGACCGCGCGGGCCGCCGCTTCCGCCTCACCAATCTGGACCCGATGGGCTACGACGCCAGCGCGAATGATCCGCTGTATAAGTCGATCCCCTATGTCCTCGTGGTCAATGCAGAGGGCGCGGCCCATGGCGTGTTTTACGACACCACCGCCGATCCGAGTTTCGATTTCGGCCATGAGCATGACAATTATCACCCGCATTATCGCTATATGCGGGCCGAAAGCGGCGATCTCGACTATTACATGATCGCCGGGCCCGACGCGCGCGAGGTCACGCGCCGCTACACATGGCTGACCGGGCGGCCCGCGTTTCAGCCGCGCTGGGCGGTAGGCTATTCCGGCTCGACCATGACCTATACCGACGCCCCCAATGCGCAAGAGCGGATGGGCGAATTCATCGAAGGCATCAAGCGCCACGACATTCCGTGTGAGAGCTTCCACCTCTCCTCGGGCTACACCTCGATTTGCGACAAGCGTTACGTATTCCATTGGAACCGCGAAAAATTCCCCGATGTCGGCGGTTTCGTACAATCCTATGCCGACGCGGGCGTCGAACTGGTCCCCAATATCAAGCCCGCGCTGCTGGTCACACATCCGCGCTATGATGAGCTGGCCGCGAAGGGCTGGTTCGTGTCGGACGCGGATGGCGATCCCATCGTCTGCCAATTCTGGGACGAGGTGGGCGCCTATGTCGACTTCACCAACCCGGACGCCGCCGCATGGTGGCGCCAGCAGGTGACGCAGCAATTGCTGGAATATGGCATCCATTCGACATGGAATGACAACAATGAGTATGAGATCTGGGACAAGCGCGCCCTGATCTCCGGCTTTGGCGCGCCCCGCCCGGCCGCCGCCGAACGCCCGGTGCAGACCCTGCTGATGATGCGCGCAAGCCGCGCCGCGCAAATCGCCTATCGCCCCGACGAGCGCCCCTATGTGGTGACGCGTAGCGGCATGGCCGGGATGCAGCGCTATGCGCAAAGCTGGTCGGGCGACAATTACACCGCGTGGCACACGATCCGCTATAATCAGAAGATGGCGCTGGGCATCGCGCTGTCGGGCGTGTCGAATTTCGGCCATGATATCGGCGGTTTCGCCGGCCCCGCGCCCGAACCGGAACTGCTGCTGCGCTGGATTCAGGCTGGCATCGTCATGCCGCGCTTCTCGATCCACAGCTGGAATTCGGATCGCACGGTCAACGAACCATGGATGTATCCCGAGGCCACCCCGGCCATCGTGGGCATGATGCAATTGCGACGCGCGCTGCAGCCGATGCTGCATGATCTGCTCTGGCGCCACCATGCCCATTATGAGCCGGTCAGCCGCCCGGTCTGGCTGGATTTCGGCCATGACCCGCGGGCGTGGGAGGATGGAGACACCCATCTACTCGGCCCCGATCTGCTGGTGGCCCCGGCGATGGACAAGGGCGTGGAGAGCGTCACGGCCTATCTGCCGATGGGCGCAAATTGGTATGATGTTCGCGATGACCGCGCCTACGCGGGCGGGCAAGAGGTTGCGCTGGACGCACCGCTTTCGGGCCTGCCGCCAATGCTGGCGCGTGAGGGTTCGGGCCTGTTCCTCGATCTGGCCCCGGCCGGTTTCGTACAGGCTGCGCCCCAGCCCGCCGTCCTGCTCTATCCCGCGCCGGGCGAGGGGCAATTCACATGGAGCGGGTTTGACGAGAGCGGCAATGCTTGGCCCGATGCCGATCATCCGCCGCTGTGGAATGTCTGGGTCAAGAGCGCATCGGATGCGATCACCATCGTGGCGGCATGGACCGGCCATGGCCCCGCCCCGGCCCCGGCGCTGCGCATCGTTCTGCCTGCCGCCGAGGCGCGTGCGATCACGCTCAATGGTGCGGTGATGGCTGCCCGCCTTGAAAATGTGCTGGGCGTTGCGCGCAAGGTTGTGGACGCAGCCATTTAAAGAAAAGGCCGGGCCGCGCTTGAGGGAAGCGCGGCCCGGCCGATAGACCGCAACACTGGTGAGAGGTTCAGCGTGCAGTGGCGCGGCGGATGGCGGCTTGCCACCCGGCCTGCAATTTCTGGCGCGCGGGCGCCTCCATCTGCGAATGGAAACGCACCACCTCGCCCCGGCTTGCGCCCGAAAGCGCATCGGGCCAGACTCCGCTGGCATGACCCGCCAGCATCGCCGCGCCCAGCGCGGTGGTTTCCAGATTGGCGGGGCGTTCGACCACAATGTCGAGAATGTCGGCCAGGAATTGGCAGAACCAGTCATTGGCCGCCATGCCGCCATCGACCCGCAAAGCCGCCAGCGCGCCCGCGCCATCGGCCTGCATCGCGGCAACCAGATCGGCGGTCTGAAACGCCACCGATTCCAGCGCCGCGCGCGCAATATGGGCCGCCCCGCTGTCAAAGGTCATGCCGGTCAGCATCCCCCGCGCCTCGGTGCACCAATGCGGCGCGCCAAGGCCGACGAAAGCGGGCACCATATAGACCCCGCCATTGTCGGGCAGGCGCGCGGCCATTTCCTGCGTCTGGCGCGCCTCGACAATGATGCCCAGCCCATCGCGCAGCCATTTGATCGCCGCGCCCGCGACGAACAAAGAGCCTTCCATCGCGTAATGCGTGACGCCATCGATGCGATAGGCAATCGTGGTCAGCAACCGGCTGCGCGAGCGGGTCAACACCTCGCCGGTGTTCATCAGCATGAAGCCGCCGGTGCCATAGGTGATCTTGGCCTGCCCCGGTGCCAGGCAGGACTGCCCCACCAGCGCGGCCTGCTGATCGCCCGCGATGCCGCGAATGGGGATCGTTCCGCCCAAGAGATGCGTGACGCCGAAATCATCCGCGCTCTGGCAAACCTGAGGCAGAACGGCGGCGGGAATGCGGAACAGGGCCAAAAGATCGGGGCACCAGCGCTGTTTGCGAATATCAAACAGCAGCGTGCGCGAGGCATTGGTCACATCGGTCTTGTGCTCGCGCCCCTCGGTCAGGCGCCAGAGCAGGAAAGTGTCGATCGTGCCAAAGGCCAGTTCGCCCTTTTCCGCCCTTTCGCGTGCGCCCGGAATTGTATCCAGCAGCCAAGCCAGTTTGGTCGCGGAAAAATAGGGATCGAGCAGCAGGCCGGTGCGCTCCTGCACCAGCGCTTCATGGCCCGCCTCATGCAACCGGGCACAGATTTCCGCCGTGCGCCGGTCCTGCCAGACAATCGCGCGGTGGAGCGGGGCGCCGGTGGCGCGGTCCCACAGGACCACGGTTTCACGCTGGTTGGTAATGCCGATGGCGGCAATATCGTCCGGCCCCATCCCCGCCTTGGCCATGGCGCCCTGCGCCGTGGCCAGCGTGTCGCGCCAGATATCCTCGGCATCATGTTCGACCCAGCCATCGGCCGGATAATGCTGGGCAAATTCCTGCTGCGCGCTGGCGATCACCTGATGCGAGGGCGCGAAAATCAGGCTGCGGGTCGAGGTCGTGCCCTGATCGATGCTGAGAATATGGCCGCTCATGATGCCCCTCGCCTATTTTTTCTTTTCAAACCATTGGTCGATGCGCTGCGCCATATCGCCCTGCGCGGTCAGGCCCAGCTTGCTGCGCCGCCACAGAACATCGCGGCTAGTGCGCGCCCATTCATGATCGGCCAGATAGCGCAACTCGGCCTCGTACAGCCCATTGCCGAAATCCTCGCCCAGATCATTGAGCGATTGCGCATTGCCCAAGATCCGCTCGATCCGCGAGCCATAGGCATGAGCCAGACGCGCAGCCAGTTCGACCGAAAGGAACGGCCAGCGGCGGCGCACATCGGCAAGGAAAGCGGCAAACCCGCCCGCAAAATCCCCGCCCGGCAAAGGCGCCGTGCCGGTCCATCCGCCGCGCATCGGCGGCAGGAAAGGCTCCAGCATTTCCAGCGCATGTTCGGCCAAACGGCGATAGGTGGTCAGCTTGCCGCCAAAGATCGAGAGCACCTGCGGCCCGCTTTCGCGGCCCAGTTTCAGCACATAGTCGCGCGTGATCGCCTTGGCGTCCGCCCCGCCATCGTCATAGAGCGGACGCACGCCCGAATAGGTCGAGACGACATCATCCGGGCTGATCTCGCCCTCGAAATAATCATTCACCGTGGCGCAGAGGTAATCGACCTCCTCCGCCGAGATTTTGGGCGCATCGCGCTCGGCCTCACCCACCAGCAGGTCGGTCGTGCCCACCAGCGTGAAGCCGTTCTGATAGGGGATGGTGAAAACGATCCGCCCGTCCTGTTTTTGCAGGATAAAGGCATGGTCGCCGGGGTAGACCTGCGGCACGATGATATGGCTGCCCTTGACCAGACGGATACCGCCATGGGCCTGCGCCTGCGGAATGCCCCCCAGCATCGCGCCCACCCACGGACCTGCGGCATTGACCACGGCGCGGGCGCGCACCTGCTGCGGCCCCGCCGCACCGGAAAGATCGACCAGCCAGTGATCGCCCTCCACCTTCGCACCGGTGGCGGTCACGCCGATGCGGATTTCGGCCCCGCGCTCGGCCGCGTCGATAGCGTTGAGCACCACCAGCCGCGCATCATCAACCCATGCATCGGAATAGACGAAACCCTTGGCCAACCCCGGCTTCAACCCCGCCCCCCATCGCGGATCGCGCAGATCAACGCCATGCGAGGGCGGCAAAGTCTGTTTCCCGCCAATATGGTCATAGAGCCACAGGCCGATGCGGATCATCCATCCGGGCCGCCCGCCCTTGGGCTGAGGCAGGACAAAGCGCAGCGGCCAACTGATATGCGGAGCGATATGGATCAGCCTTTCGCGCTCCTGCAAAGCCTCGCGCACCAGACGGAATTCGTAATATTCCAGATAGCGCAGGCCGCCATGGATCAGCTTGGTGCTGGCCGAGGAGGTGTGCGCGGCCAGGTCGTCGCGTTCGACCAGCAGGACCTTCAGCCCCCGTCCCGCCGCATCGCGCGCAATCCCGGTGCCATTGATGCCCCCGCCAATCACCAGCAGGTCATAATCGGCAACCGGGGGAAGAGCTTGAGCCATCGACTTTTCCTGATCGTGTGCAACCGGCAGGTACGCCGCCATAGGGCGCGTTCCTGCGGATTCCTGCCTAGGCCATCATTCCAATCCTGTCAATTGGTCATTCCAATTAGCAGGCAATTGCCACTCATCATTCCTTGATCTTGCGAACCAGCATCCACAAAACCGCGCAGCCCACCAGATCCAGCCCGCACAGGCTGACGAACAGCGGGTTATAGCCAAAGGAATCCGCGCTTTGCCCGATCAGGAAGGTGAACAGGATGCCCCCGATCCACGCCGCCGATCCGGTCAGACCACTGACCGTGCCGACCCGGTTGCTGGGGAACATGTCCGAACACAGTGTAATCAGCGCGCCATTGAGCATCTGATGCGCAAAACCGCCGATGCAGAAAAAGACGATCGCCATCATCGGGCTGGTGGCAAGGCCGATGCAGGCCGGGCCTGCCATCAACAGCGCCCCGCAGGTCATGGTGATCTTGCGCGAAGCCACTACCCCCGCCCCGCGCCGGATCAGCCATCCGGGCAGCACCCCCGCCGCCAGCGACCCGAAATCCGCCGCCAGAAACGGCAGCCATGCCCAGAGCGCCACCGCCTTCAAATCCAGATGCCATGCGCTGACCAGATAGAGCGGGATGAAAAAGTTGAAGGTCTGCCACGCCGGTTCGGCAAAGAAGCGCGGCAGGGCAATCGCCCAGAACGAGCGCTCTTTGAGCAGCGACCAGCGGCTGGGCACCGGGCCATCGGGCGCGGCCCCGCCCTGTCCTTCGCGGATCATGGTCAGTTCCTGCGCCGAAAGCCGCGTATGTTCCTCAGGCCTCCGATAGCAAAACCACCACATCAGCGCCCACACCATGCTGAGCGCGCCCGACACCACAAAGGCGGAGCGCCAGCCCCACCACAGGATGCAAAAGGCCACCAAGGGCGGGGCAATCATATTGCCGACGCTGGTGCCCATCTGAAACGCGCTGGTGGCCAGCGAGCGTTCGCGCGCGGGGAACCATTCGGACACGACCTTGGCCCCGGCGGGAATGGCGGCGGCCTCATTCGCGCCCAGCAGGCTGCGGAAAAAGGCAAGGCCAACCCAGCCCCCAGCCAGCGCATGGAGCGCATTGGCCACCGCCCAGCCCACCGCAAAGATCATGAACCCCAGCCTCGTGCCCAGCGCATCCAGCACCGCGCCCGCCACCGTCTGCATCACCGTATAGCTGGCCTGAAAGGCGATCACGATCCAGCTATATTGCTGGGTCGTGATGCTCAGTTCCGCCTTCAGCGTGGGCGCGGCGACCGAAAGCGTCGAGCGCGCCAGATAATTGAGCACGGTCCCCAGCGTCACCAGACCGATGATCCACCAACGCAGGGATTTTACTTTGCCAGCCATTTACGCGGGATACCTTTATTGAGCGTCGAGTTCGATCAGCGAAACGCGCGCCGGAGCCGTCCCCGCCTTGAATTCCAGATCGATCCGGCCCTTGGACGTAACATCGAAGGTCCGCGCCACAGCCGCCGCATCCGCCGCCGGGGCGGCCGGTTCAAAGGCGCGCAGGATGGGTTTGCCATTGGCGCGGACATCGAAACCGCCCTTGACCTGCCCGGCCATGGCCGGGAACCACAGGGTCAGCTTGTAACGCCCGGCAGGCGCGGGAATGTGATAGGCAAAACTGCCCTTACGATAGGTGGCGATGGCGTCGCGTTCACCCGTGCCGTCGATGCGGGCAGGCTCAGCCTTGCGGCCGTAATCGGCGGGCTTGTCCAGACTGGCCACCTCGCCGCCTTCAAACCAGTTGTCCGAGCCCAGCAGGCGCGTCTTGCTTTTCGCCGCAACCAGAGTTCCGGTGTCGATGGCGATATGCCCGCGCTTTTCGGGCGAGAGCGTCCAGGTGATCTGATCCTCGACCGCCGCGCCATGGCGGATGCCGCGCGCCACCAGCCGGTTCTCACCCGCATCCAGCGCCACGGCGGGCCAGACGCAGACCATCTGCGCACAGCCCTCGCGCTTGCCCAAGGAGCGACCGTTTAGCAGCAGCTCGGTGCTCTCGGCATTGCTGTAAACCTTGACGTCGGTCACGCCATAGGCGCGGGCTGCATAGCGCCGCCCGGTGATGCGGATCGTGGGCGCGTCGCTCCAGTTCGCCTTATAGAAATACCAGGCGTCCTTGCGGGTCTTGTGGTCATAGGCGACCAGACCCTTGGTGTTGATGTCCTGCGCATCGCCCTCGGTGCGCACGGTGGTGGCAAAATCGAAGGAATTCCACAGCCAAGAGGCATAGAGATAAGGCCGGGCGGCGATCTGGGCCAGCGCGGTTTCGTGGATATAGGATTCATATTCTTCGGGCTGGGCCGCGCCGCGCGAATCCGGCATCCCGCCCAGCACATTGTCCGTATGGATCGTCAACGCCCCGCCAGCGCCATATTCGGTGACGGACAAAGGCTGGGCCGGACGCTTGGCGTGCAACTGATCCAGCGCCGGGCCAAGATCCTGCTCCTTGCCGAAATACCAGCCGAAATAGCGGTTGGCCCCGCCCAGATCGGCGGCCACCGCCGTTTCGGGAATGGCCACATCCGCGCCGAACAGCCGCCCTTCGCAGCAGGTCGCCAGAGCGGTCGGGCGCGAGGGATCTTCCGATTTTGCCTGTTTCTGCAGCATGTTAAGCAAAGGCATCGGATCGGGTGTCTGCCCATCGGTGCCGCCCCGGACAAAAGCGGGCAGCGAGTTGCCGAAATCGACCTCGTTGGCGATGCTCCAGATGGCGGTTGCGGCGTGGTTGTAATTCTGGTGGATCAATTCGCTCAATTGCTGGCGTACATTGGCCACCAGCGCGGGCTCCGGCTCCATCTTGCCCATCGTGGTCCAGGCCGAAACCAGCGGCACTTCATCCCACAGCACAAAACCATAGCGGTCGGCCAGATCGTGGATGGTCTGTCCATGCTGATAATGAGTCAGGCGGATCGAATTGACGCCCATTTCGCGCATCGTCGCCACGTCTTCCTCGACATCGGCGGGGCTGATCGCCCAGCCCTTGCCGTCGCGGTCCTGATGATAGCCCACACCATGCAGGACATAGGGCTTGTCATTGAGGAAGAAGCCCTTGTCGGCATCGAAACGCATGGTGCGGATGCCGAAATTCTGCTCGACCGCATCGCTGACCTTGCCATCGGCGCCCAGCACCTCGGCGCGCAGGCGGTAGAGATAGGGATCGGCCACGCCCTGCCACAGATGGGCACCCGCAACGGTCAGATCGGCGGCCACTTCCTGCGTCGCCTTGACGCCAAGGGCCTGTTTGACGGTGGTCTGCGCCGCCACCTTGCCATCGCGGTCGATCAGGGCGATCCGCGCCGAGGCCAGAGCCGGCTTGCCCGCATCATTGGTCAGACGCAGGCGGACATGCACCTGCGCATCGCCGCCCTGAACCGCCGCCGTATTGGCATAGAGGCCCGGCCCGCCAAAATCCTGCATATCGACATGCAGCGGCGCGGTAGAGATCAGCCGCACCGGGCGATAAAGCCCGCCATGCACGAAAAAGTCGCCGAACAGGGGCAGCACGTCAGATGTGGACGATCCGGCCGCAGGCTGCGAATTGTCCACCCGCACGGCCAGAACATTGCTCTGCCCCGGCTTCAGCGCGGCGGTCGCATCCAGCCGGAAACGCCCGAAGCCGCCGCGATGCTCGCCCAGCAGGACGCCGTTGAGCCAGACCTGCGCCACCCGGCTTGCCGCATCAAATTCGATCCACGTCTTGCGCCCGGCAAGATCGGCGGGCGCATCGAACCGATTGCGATACCAGCCCACGCCCATTTTCTTGGCCACCGTGGCCGCCGTGTTCGTGCCGCCCAGATCGTGGTGGTAATAGCCCACCCGGTTCCAGGTGTGGGGCACGGAAACCGCCTGCCATCCGCCATCGGCAAAATCGGGTTTGGCGGCATCAGCGGGGACATCCTGCCCGGCAAAGCGCCAGTCGGAGGCGAGCGGGAGGACCGTGCGGGCCTCCTGCGCGGCGGCGTGGGAGGCAAGCGCGGCGCCAAGGGCAAAACCGGCGGTACAGGCGAGAAGACGTGCGATCATCGGGGGTACTTTCCGCTTATTGGCCGGTGATGTGCCCGGTTATATGATTGTCTTTGAGCCACAGCGCATATTGGTCAAACCATGCATCGCTGGTCGTGCCATTGGGCTGTGAGGCAAAACCATGGCCGCCCGCGCTGTAGAGGTGGAACTCCACCGAGCTGCCCGACATGCGCCATGCGTGAAGCAGGCTCAGGTCCTGCGCCTTGAAGAAACGGTCATCGGCCGCGATGACCGAAAAGAGCGGCGGGGCGTGGGCGGGAACTTCGGTTCCCTGGGTCGGGCCATAGACCATGCCGACAAAATCGGGCCGCGCATCCGCCGCATTGGCCTGCGTTGTGGCCAGAACCGTCACCGCGCCTGCCGAAAAGCCCAGAATGCCGACCTTTGCCGGGTCGACATGCCACGCCCCGGCATGGGCGCGCACCATGCGGATCGCGGCCTGCGTATCGGCCACGGCATAGGGGCGGTTGTCCTCCTTGGGCTGCTCGCCCCGCTGGAACAGACCGGCCAGCGCCTGTTTGAAGGCAGGGAAACCGTCGCCGACGGGCCCATTACCTATTGGCAAGGTGCGATATTTCAGGATGAACACCCGCACGCCTTGCTTGTCGAGGCGCTTGGCGACGTCAAAGCCTTCATTGTCCATCGCGAGGAACTGATAGCCCCCGCCCGGCACCAGAATGACCGCCGGGGCCACCTTGTCCGCCGCCAGTGTGCCGGGCCAGAGCAGGAGCTGCGGCTTGCTGACATTATAAACCAGCCGCTGATCGGGCGTCTGCTGTGCCCAGCCCTCACGCGCGGGGTTTTCGCGCGGGAGGGTGATGGGCAGATCCACCGCCTTGCTGACCGGAGGATTGGTGACGGGCAGAACGCCATCGACCCATGCCCCCGGCGCAGCGCTTGCCGCAGTGGCCCAAAGGGCCGCGATCAGGGCAAGGCGCTTCACTTGGGCGTCTCCTTGGATTTCCGCGTGTAGTAATTGGCCAGCACGTCAAAGGCCAGCTTGTGCTGTCCGGTCTCCGAAATCAGCCCCTTGCGGTTCCAGCCCATCTGGAAGTCGGGATTCTGGCGGCGGGGCGAGCGGAAATCCTTGAGGATCCACGGCGAGAGCCCGCGCAGAGTCGGCACATGATCGGCCATTTCCAGCGTCTTGCGGTAATATTCGGCCTGAAATTCCTCGGAGAATTTCTGCATCCTGTCCGGGCTGTGGAAGCCCGATTTGGCATCCGCGCCAAATTCGGAAAACACCAGCGGACGGTCGGCAGGCACATTCCACACGCTGGCGGGCAGGTCGGAGAGGCGATCCCCGGTGTACCAGCCGTTGTAAGTGTTGATGGCAACAATATCGAGATCACCCGCCAGCGGATCGGCCATGGTCATGGTCGGAACCTTGGCATTTTCCTCGCGCTTGACCAGCAGGGCGGCGCTGACCAGACGCGAGGGATCGAGACGGCGCACATCGCCGATCAGCGTGCGCAGGAAAGCGTTGCGATCATCATTGACCGGGGTCTCATTGGCCACGCTCCAGATCACCACGGAGGCGCGATTGGAATCGCGCAGGATATTTTCAGCCAGCATGTTGCGCGCGGCAGCCAGCGTGCCGGGATTATTCCACGCCACCATCCAGTAAACCGGGACCTCGCTCCACACCAGCAGGCCCAGCTTGTCGGCGGCGCGGGTCATCACCTCGGAATGGGGGTAATGCGAGAGGCGGACGTAATTGCCGTGCAGCCCGTTCTTGATCTCGCCCAGCAAGGCATTGGCGGCCTCGGGGGTGATGACGCGGGCCGGATTGGGGCTGATCTCTTCCTCATGCATCGAAATGCCGCGCAGGAAAATCGGCTTGCCGTTCAGCAGGATGTCCGCGCCCTTGCGCTCAATGGTGCGGAAACCGATCTGGTCGCGCCAGACGTCCTCGCCCGCGCTCAGCGTCACATCATAAAGCTTGGGATTTTCCGGCGACCAGCGCACCAGCGAACGCGGCGCGGGGATCGAAGCCTTCCAATTGCCCTGCGCGTCGGTTTTACCCGGCACGTCCAGCTTGAGCCCGGCGATCGTCAGATGCAGGCTCTGCCCCGCCGCCGATGCGCCATCCAGATGCGCCGCAGCCTCCAGCTTGCCGTCGGTGGTCAGGCGGACCATCGCATTGTCGACATAGGTTGCGGGCGTATGGACCAGACGGATGCCGCGCGTCGCGCCGCCATAGTTTTCCCAGTCGGTGACGGTGGGGGGAACGGTGGTGGCGGTGGCCTGCGAGTCGACCGCGAAGGTGATCTGGTTGTCGCCATCGCGCAATTGCTGCGTCACCTCAAAGGCGAAGGGGGTGAAGCCGCCCTCGTGGCGACCGAGGGGCTTGCCATTGAGATAGGCCGTGGTGGCATAATTGGCCGCGCCAAAGCGCAGAAAATAGCGGCCCTTGCGGTTGGCCGGGGCGTCAAAATGGCGCTGATACCAGACAAGGCCCTGATAATGGCGCATTTCGGGCGTCGCGGCCAGCCATGATCCGGGCAGCGAGGTGGTTTGCGCATGGGCCATGTCGAATTCGAACATGGTCCGGTTGTCCTGCGCCATGGTCTTGCGCACGTCGATGTCCAACCAGCGCCGCTGCCCCAGATCCGGCGCTTCGCCATGAAAACCCGATATGCCGGAGCGATAGGGGTCGATTGAATAATTCCAGGTGCCGGAGAGTTCGGTGCCCTCGCGCATGTCGGCCGAAACCAGCAACGGCTCATTGGCAATTGTGGCCAGAGGCAGCGCGTTGGGCGCCTCTTCGGCCAGAAGCGGAAAGCTGCCCGTCATAAGGGCTGCGGCGAAAAACCTGATTGCGTGGGTCTTGCGCATACCGTCTCCAAGAATGGGATTGGCCCTGCCCCTTGTGGCTGGCTGATTTTTCCGCGCGCGGCGCGCGCAAAAAGGCCGGGCGGTTTTGGCCGCCCGGCCCGGTATTATCAGAAGTTCAGGCTGGCGCGCAGCCCGCCATAGCGGCGGAAGTCACGCGGAAGCACCGCCTGCGTGGTCATGGCATTGCCCCAGCTGCCGTTCGAGTTGATCAGCGAGGGATAATACTGCTGGTCGAACAGGTTGTTGACGAAAGCGGCCACTTCCCAGCGGCGATTTTCATCGCGGATACCAAGGCTCATATTCACGATCTCATAGCCCTTCTGGAAGGTCTGGGGATCGCGGGCCGCGTAATAGACGCTGCTCTGATGCTGAACATTGACCTGCGCCAGGCCGCGCAGCCCATCGCGGATCTGGGGCGTGTATTCCGCCGTTGCCGACATCTTGAACTGCGGGGCCTGAACCGCGCGGGTACCGGTCAGGTTCTGGCTTGAGGGCGTGCCCGCCACGCAGCCCTGAGCGGCGGTCTGGCCGGGGAAGCACTGGGCCACCGGATAGTCGATATATTTCGCGTCCAGAATGGCCAGCGAGGAGTTGAAGTTGAAATCCGAGCTGGGGCGATAGCCCGCATCGATTTCAAAGCCATGCGTGCCCAGCTTGCCCACGTTGGTCAGACGGAAGTTCGTCGTGCCGTCGGCCAGCGTTTCGATCGTCTGGGCCTGCAGGTTCTTGTAGGTCGTGTCGAAATAGGTGACGTTCAGCGTGACCTTGCGGTCGAAAAGCTGGCTGCGCACACCGAATTCGATATCGCGCGAAGTTTCCGGCTTGATCGGCCCGGCCGCCGCACGATTGGCGTTGAAACCGGTGGTCAGGTCATAGGTCTGACCCTTGTAGCCGGTCGAATAGGTCACGAAAGCGTTGACGCGCGGCGTGAATTCATAGCGCGCGCTGATGCGGTAGGTGGCTGCCGTATCCTGGGCGCTGCCGCTGAACTGGGCGTTGCCGTTCTGGATGTCCTGGAACGTGTAGGACACCTTTTCATTCTGCACGCGCCCGCCGCCGGTCAGGGTCGCCTTGGGCATGAACTGCCAGTCGGCCTGAACGAAACCGGCGATCTGGGACGACTTGGAGGTGGCGTACCAATTGGCCAGCGAGAAGGCCGGACCGCGATAGAAGGGGCGCTCAAAATCGACATTCGCGTAATAGGCGCCGACCGTATAATGGAAAGGCTTGCTGCCGTCGGACAGCAGGCGGACTTCCTGCGTGAAAAGCGTCGACTTGAACGTGCCGACCTGAATGTTGTTGAAGCCGGTCAGCGCCGAAGAGGTTTCGTCGGAGTCGAAATAGTCGTCCAGACGGAACTTGTCATAGGAGGTGATGGTCACCAGCGAGTGATCGCCCAGCGTGAATTCGCCGCGCAGATTGCCACCGCCGCCCTGATACTTGGTGCGCGAGGTGTAATTGATGCTGGCGTTCTGGTTGTTGGGCCCAACCACCACGCCGGGCAGCACCTGGCTGATGGTCTGACCAGCGGTGCCGCGGAAATTGGCGCCGGCGGCCTGGGCAATGATCGGGCGGCCAATATTGGTGTTGCCGTTCATGTAATTGAGCGACAGGGTCAGCTTGGCATCGCTGCTCGGCTCCCACCGGATCTTGGCGCGGACATTGCCTGCTTCGCGGCCGTTCAGCTTCTGGCCGTTGAACAGGTTGCGCACATTGCCTTCCCACTTGGAATAGGCCGCCGAAAACACATAGCCCACGGTCGGGCTGATCGGGCCGGAAACGCTGGCATTGACCGCATATTCCTGATCGGTCGTCACGGTCGCATTCGCGCGAACCTTGAGCGTGTCGCTGGGACCGCGCGTGATAATATTGATCAGACCAGCCGAAGCCGCCTTGCCATACAGGGTCGATTGGGGGCCGCGAAGAACTTCGATACGCTCCACATCGGGCAGATCGGTGAAGGCGCGGGCCTGAAACGCCATCGGCACTTCATCGACCAGCACGGCCACGCTCGGCTCAACGCCAATGCCGAAAGCGAAAGTGCCCACGCCGCGCAGCGACACGTTGGCATTCACCGGATGTTCGGCCGGGCGGATGGTCAGCGAGGGCGAAACCGCGCCGAGATCCTGGAAGTTGCGTACGCCTGCGGCCTGAAGCTGGTTCGCGCCCAGCACCGAGACGGCCAGCGGCACGTTCTGGACGTTTTCGGCGCGCTTTTGCGCGGTCACGATGATTTCGCCCGTGTCAGGCTTGTCAGACGCCTTGGGCGCAGCGCTCTGTGCATGGGCCGGGCCAGCCAACAGACCAATTGCAGCCGCGAGCGCGGCGACGCACACGGAGTTGTGGAAGCTCTTCATACCATCCCCTGATGATGCCGGACTGAATCGTCCTGTTTGTTTCGAAGGATGTTCTACATAATGGCCTGACCAAATGCAAGACCGGTTTGGCACATTGCGGATGAATGGCCTTATGATTGGTCATGGGTCGCGGCAATCAGATGTTTGGCCGAAATCGTCCCGGTGATTCTTCGGAGACCACATGGCCGCCGTCATACCGGTATGAAAATCTCCAGATCATCGCCATCAAACCAATGATAATAAAATAATAATTTGACATACCCCTATAGTGGACGACGAACGTCGGGCATGACGTCAATCTCTCAAATCCCACCTTTGATCGTGAGGCCGGGGCGAAACGGGCCCGAAAGGTTCTGCCCAAGGGTGTTGCGCAAATGACACTCGCGATCAACATCCGAGACAAGACGACACGCATCCGCGCGGGCAAGACCGTTGGGCGGCAATTGGCCTAACAACGGCCGGCGCGCGCAACACAAGCCCCGCGTGCGGTCAAGGCACTGGGCCTGAGGATCCTGTGCAGATCGCGGCCGCGACATCGCCTGCGTGCCATCGCCATCAATGTGTCGCAAAATCCGCCGTCGACAATGGCTGCGCGGGCCGCCCCTATACTCTACCAGTATGGTAGGAAAACTTGCTGACGCCCCCTTTCGCCGTAATCTGCTCTTTGCCCTCGCTTTGTCGGCGGGCATTCTCAATCTGATCGACCGCCAGATCATCGCGGTTTTGAAACCCACCATCGCGGCCGAATTGCATTGGAATGACGAGGATTACGGTACGCTGGCCACATGGTTTCAGACCGGCGCGGCGTTCGGCTTTCTGGCAGGGGCTGGATTGTGGACAGGCCGGGGGTGAAATGGGCCAATCCGCTTGGGGATGGCGGTATGGTCGCTGGCCGTGATGGCGCATGGCTGGGTGCGCTCGATGGCAGGCTTTACCGCCGCCCGCCTTTCCCTTGGCGCGACCGAGGCGATGGGGACGCCATCGAGCGTGAAAACCATCGCCAGGATTTTCCATGCTCCACTGCGCAGCGCCAGTTTTGGTCTGTCCAATGCGATGAACAGTATTGGCGCGATGCTGGCGCCTTTGGCGATTCCTTTTGTGGCGGCCGAATATGGCTGGCGGGCGGCTTTTGAACTGGGGGGGCGGCGGGGCTGGTCTGGGCGGGGCTGTTCGGCAAAAATGCCAGCGCAGGTGCCATCAGCATCGCCACCAAAGGCCCCAGCGCACCGGCGGCTGTGGCGAGGTGAGCGCCACCACTGATCAGGAATATCGCGCCAAGGCGGGCATCACCGGCGCGATCACCAATGGCCTGAATGCCGGGACCAGCCGCCTCGTCCCCCGCGACGATGTGCGCTATGGCGGCATCCTGCTGCGCAAGACGTTCTGACAGCGAGGGGGCGGCGTTGAAAAGCGCCGCCCCTTTTTGCCTTAACCCTGAAGTGGGCCGTGGAACGCGATTTCGTTCACGCTCAAACGCGGGCTGGGCTTTTCGCGCGCCTGCAGCGCTTCGGGCAGATCGCCCGCATCGCCGCGCCAGCCCGCGGCCACGGCCACTTCGACCTTGTAACGCTCGCCCGCGCCGGTTGCCTTGGCCGCCGCTTCGGGATCGAAACCGGCCATTGCGTGGGTGGACAATCCGCGCTTGGCCCCCTGCAGCGCCAGATAGGCCCATGCCGCGCCCGCATCGAAGGAGTTCCACTTGGCGGGCGTCGCCTCGCTTGCCCCCGGCGCGGTGATCTGCTTGTCCGACAGGACGAAGATCAGCGCCCCGGCCTTCTGCGCCCAGCCCGCATTGAACGGCAGCAGCGCGCCGACAAACGCATCCCAGTTCGCATCGCCGCGCAGCGCATAGGCAAAGCGCCAAGGCTGATAATTGAACGCGGAGGGGGCCCAGCGCGCGGCCTCGAACAAAGGCAGCAGATCGGCCTGCGTCACCCCTTGCTCGCTATAGGCGCGCGGGCTCCAGCGGGCGAGGAAATCGGGATCGATCGGGTGATCGGCATTACGCGTGGTCATATAAGCTCCTTATTTCAATCAGCCTGGGCCTTTGGGGCAGGATAAACCGGCCATTGCGCAAAAGGGAAGTCCCGCATCTGGCTGCAGGCCGACTTATCGCCATCGCCCATTCGGGGACGCGGCCTGCCACAAGGGCCAAACGCCTCCTGATACGCCCCTCCCGGCTAGCCCGATGCGCCGACGCCCATCAATTCTCTTTCTTCCACCCCATCGCCGCTGACATGACATCGAACAGGCGGGTATTGGCAAGAAGCCGTGCACAAGGTTGGCGCCCGGCCCGCGCCGCCCACCAACACCGTGTCATGGTCGAAACAGGGCTGCAGGTCGAAAAGGACTGGAGCTATGCGCCCTTTGCCAATGCCAGCGCATCCGCCCCCGCCGGAAAGCGGAGCTGGCCTGTCCGGTCCTGCACCGCGTCCCACACCGCCTGGGCAACATCGCTCTCGCGCGTGGTCAGGGCGGGCGCGGCAAAGGCTTCCAGAATGGGGCGGGCAAAGTCGGCATAGCCGCCCGGCAGCAGATCGCTCACCGGCACGATGGCATTGGCCCCGAACCGCGTGGTCGGCGCATAGCCCGGCTCGACCAGCTTCACCTGAAGGCCAAAATAACCCAACTCATGCGCCAGCGAGCCGGTGAAGCCCTCGATGGCCTGCTTGGTCGCGGTGTAGGCTGCGGCCAGCGGAAAAGCGCCCAAAGTGACACTTGAGGTGACATTGACGATGCAGCCCGAGCGACGTTCCCGCATCTGGGGGATGAAGGCCTGACACATGGCCATCACGCCGATTGTGTTGGTCTCAATCAATTGCCGGATCAGGCTCATCGGCATGGCCTCGAAAGCGCCCACCCCGCCCACTCCCGCATTGTTGACCAGCACATCGATGGGCCCTGCCGCCTCCGCCAGAGTCGCAATGCTCTCCTGCGAGGTGACATCGAGCGGCAGAATGCGCAGCCGGTCAGAAGCGCCGCCAAACACCGCCGGGTCGGGCTTGCGCATGGTCGCCACCACATTCCAGCCCTTGGCGAGGAAATGCTCCGCCGTTGCCTGGCCATAACCGGAGGATGTGCCGGTGATGAGGATCGTCTTGGTCATTGCCTGTCTCCTTGATGTCGATGCAGGGAGAGATAGACGCTGAGTGGAAGACAATATATAATCATAGATCCATATTCATTTACAGATCGTCCAAACCCATGGATCCCCTGAGCGAAATTATCACCCTGCTGCGCCCCCATGCGGCCCTGTCAAAGCCGATCACGGCGCGGGGGCGCTGGGCGGTTCGCTATCAGGCGCATGATGCGCCGGGCTTCACGCTCATACTCGCCGGACAGGCATGGGTGACCTTCGAAGGATCGGCGCCGCTGAGACTGGCGCAGGGGGATTTCCTGCTGATGCCGACAACGCCCGCCTTTGCTCTGGCCAGTGAGCCGGAACTGGCCGGTCCTCTGCTGGAGCCGAGCAAGGAGGCGGTCCGGCATGGGGAACAGGACGGCGAGCCTGATTTTGCGGCCCTAGGCGGCAGTTTTTCCTTTGAGCGGGCCAATGCCCCTCTCCTGCTCGCGCTGTTGCCCGGCCTGATCCACATTCCCGCTGCGCAGGGCATGATGGACCGCATGGGCCGGACCATCCACCTGCTGGCCGAAGAATGCACATCCAGTCATCCGGGCAAGGATCTGATCGTGCAACGCATGCTCGAAGTGCTGCTGGTCGAGGCCCTTCGGTGGCAAGGGGTGGGACATGATGCCGCCTCGGCAGGCTTGCTGGCCGGGCTGCGCGATCCGGCGCTGGCCCGGGCGCTGCACGCGATGCATGCCGATATCCGCGCCCATTGGACCGTTGCGCAGCTCGCAAGGATCGCCGGCATGTCGCGGTCGGCCTTTTCCGCGCGGTTCAGCCTGATCGTTGGCCGTGCGCCCATGGAATATCTCGCCAGTTGGCGCATGGCGGTTGCCAAGGATGCGCTTTCCCGTGGTGGCAAATCACTGGATCGCATCGCCGATGACATCGGTTATGAATCCGCCAGCGCTTTCAGCACCGCCTTTCGGAAACACAACGGCACTCCGCCGGGCAGCTTTGCCAGAATGATGGCAGAAGCGTAATCCGCAACTGCAGACGTTCCCCAACGGCCGCATGCGTTGTTCAACTGGCCCGCATCTTCGGTACGGAAGCGCAAAACCCGCAGGCCACGTTGATCAGGGACTGGGCCGCAGATCCTCTGGCCGCCAACCGCGCCCATCGCTTCGCGGGCGGCTATATCGCGCCATCAGACCAACCGTGGGCGGCCTGACCCATGGGCGCAAAATCTGTTCCTTGCCGACAGAAACCTGCTAATCGCGTCGACATGTCAAACATTCACAGGCTTGCCGGTACCGTCGACGTTGACGGGCTTCACTATGATTGGGAACTTCGACGCGAGCCGCACTGGAGCGAGTTTGAAGGCTGGAAGGGCATGGCCGTTGCGTTGCTCCAGCAAGATGGCCAGCGCGGAGCCGTGCTGGAATTTCCCCCGCCGAAACGTCTGCTGAAAGGCTTGCCACCGAGCCGCCTGCAAATCAGCGACGCCCTTGTTTCCCGGGGAATTCGTGCGGCACTGCTGGCCGGGTGGGAACCGATGTCTCGCGGCAAGCCCATGGTGTTCGTTGTCGACGCGGACGGCAACTAGTCGCCGATTGCCGTAACAGACCAAGGTTGGAGAGCATGATGAGCGTTTCGGCAAAAGCATGGGAAGGCGAACTGGTTCGCAAATGGCTGGAATGCCGCATCGAAGCCGCGAGACTTGATCAGACCGCAGCGGACATGCGGGGATATGAAGGTCAGGACGACTATGACAAGGCAGCCGCCGAGGAATGGGTTTGCCGAACCCTGATGGCCGCCGCACGCCAGGGCGATCAGGCCGCTTTCGCCGCGCGCCTCAAAGAATTGCTGGGGCAAGACGAGCATCGGGCCACGGGCATTTATGATGACCGGCGCTTCGAAAGATATGTCCGCGCCAACCTTAGAAAACTGACCAAGATGACCAGGACCAACGTTGGGTTCGAGAACACGTTGCGCTATCAGTGAGCGTCACAGGCTCTGGAGTGAGCTAATCGCCCATTCCGAGGTCCGGGCCCCTAGCCGGACATACGACAGTTTCGCGGCAGTTGAAGATCAGTATAACCGCAACATATCGAATGAAGCAATGACGGCACTGGCACCGTATCCGGAAAGACCGGTTTTTGTGCGCGAATGACGATGGCTGCCGTAAGCGATCGCGCAACCATCTGATGGTTGCCGCAGGGTTTGCTGCCACAAGCAAAACCAGAGCGCTCACCGTGGTGCCCCCTATGTTTTGCGAAGCACGAGAACTTTCCCTGCATGCTTGGCGCCAGAGCAAGAAGCTATTCGGCGTCCAACTGGCGCCGACGCAGGGAGCCCCAGCCCGTGGCGTGGATGGCATCAAGCGCGGCGGTGATTTGCGCGGTCTGCATCGGGTTGAAACCCAAGAGGGTGAGGATCACAGGCAACCAGGTCATGACTGAAAAGCCCTGTTAATTTCTTTTGCTGCGCCATAGACGAGCTGATGGACCTCGTTCAGTGTTTCGCGGGCAAAACCGGCGTCAAGCAAACGGCGCGTTTCACCGGCAGGCATGGCGTCCCCGCGCAAGCGTAACAGGACTGCATAGCGCCGCAATGCCTCCAGTCGCGGATCGGCCAGTGGATTGGGGCGATCCGCCCTGAACAGCCAACGCATGAAACGATTGCCGCGCTCGGGCTGTGCCAGACTGTCGATCCCATCGCTCTGGGCAATGTGGATGGCCAGTCGCTCAAGCCTTGTCAGCGCCGGAATGAACCGCGAATTTTGCGCAGATGGGGCTGCGGCGGGGCCGGTTGAGATAAAACCCTGCGTGAGATCCAGATAGGCCATAAGAATGCTCCTCAACGTCAGGAATGTGCGGTTATCCTGCGTGACGAGGCGACCATGGCGAAATTCAGACCCCCAAAACAGCTGATTAAATTTGAAGGATATGTTCGGAATTTTCGAACATTACCGTTTCTCGGCCTCATCAGCACCGGCAGCTCCATTGATTTCCGACGCGGCGGAGCGGCTTCTGGAATTTGGCCTCGCGATTTGGTGCACGCAAAGGCAGACCAGCAGATCGTGATAAGGCTGCGAGATTTCGGACCGGGATCTGGCGATCCATCCGGCTCCGGGGCGAACGCCCGCGTCGATAAAGTGAAATGAGCTTGTGGCTGGCTCAACCTTCGAGCCAGCCACAAGTTCTCAGATCAGAATTTCCTCCGCAGGGAAAGCGACCATTCCCGTGGCGCTCCCAAAGTTCCGGTCGTGATGCCGATCGGCAGACGAACCTTGTTCAGATAATAAAAATTATTGGCCATATTGGTCACAGCCAAGGAAAGTGACCAGTTGTGTTCAGGAGAATTCCAGGTGATGCGGCCATTAAGCATCGTATAGCCCGGAACATTCGACAAAGGATTATTGTCGACATTAGTGTAGAATGAGGATTGATAGGCAAAGTCAATGCGCGGCGTGATACTGCCGCTGCTGCCCAGCATGGCTTCATATTGAACACCCACGCTTCCCTTCCATTTGGTGATGAAAGGAGCTTGCGAGGCCAGTGTGATATTGGCGATGGTGGCGCCGCTGGCACCAATACTTTTGAGTTTGAAATCAAGATAGCTCAGGCTCGCATCAATACTCAGTCCATTGACCGGAGTGGCATGAAGTTCGGCCTCAATGCCTTTCAACTGAGCATTGCCCGCATTGGTCGGCGTGGAGTTCTGCGGCGTAATCAGCACGCCGCCCACGACGGTGGGCGCGGTATTCATAAAGATTATATTGCTATAATCATTGATAAATCCCGACAAATTCAACTGCACCGCCCTATCGAACAAACTGCTCTTCAGGCCGATTTCATAGGCCGAAAGTGTTTCCGGGTTAAACGGCACCACCTGCTGCACAACAAACGGCCGGGGGTTGATACCGCCGCCACGATAGCCGGTCGAAAATTGGGCATAGGCCATGATGCCCGGAGTGAACTTGTAACTGGCATTGGCGCGATAGTCCAAACGACTGCCGGAAAACCGTCCGACCGCGCCGTCGATCAGGCTTTGCGCCGTATAAGAAGTTTGGCTTGTGTTGAACGGGTTTTGCCGTTCGAAATAGTAATCTTTCTTGTCATCGGTATAGCGAATCCCACCGGTCAGATCGAGCTTGTCGGTGACATGCACGACCCCATGGGCAAATCCTGAAAGGCTGCGCGCCGGAATCCGGTCATCTGAATAAAATACCGAACTGAATGGTGCTCCGGGCGCAATAATGTCGCCACCGACGATGGTGCTCGTGGCCTTGTAGTAATAAGCGCCAAGAGTCCAATCGAGCATCTTGTTAAAGCTCGACGAACTGATGCGCAGTTCCTGTGTGAACTGGCGATGGCCATTGGTAATGGTGCCCGTATTGATGCCAAAGGGCGATCCATCAAAATCGGTGCCATAGCGGCCCGAGATATTTTGGTAAGCCGTAACCGATTTTATCGCGATATCGCCCAGCTTCCAATCAATCGTCATCGCCGTATCCCAGGTCCGCAGCCTTGTGTTCGGCTGCCAGACCGTGGTCGGATGCGACCCGGCCGCATCGGTGAACGCGGGCGTCTGATAAGTGGAATAGTTGCTGTATTCCCGCGCAGGCGTGAGGAAAATCGACTGATTGGCCACACCGGGTGTCAGAATTGGGGACACCGCCATGGCAATAAGCTTGGTTGCGGAAGGCTCGGAATCGTCGACAAGACGGCTTGCCGAAACATTCACCTCCAGATTGTCGGTGGCAATCCAGCGAAGAGCCAGGCGCGCCGCCGTGTAGTTGGTGCCGCCCTCATGGCCGATCACGCAATTACCCGTGCTGCCCGCCGTCGCAGGCACCGCACTTGCGTAAGCAGGATTACGGCAGCCGAAATCATAGCGCGTGAGGTATCCGTTCTGGTGACGGGTCACCCCGGAAATGCGTGCAAAGAGCTTGTCGGGCACCAGGGTGATGTCGGCGCCGGCGCGAACGTCAACGCGATCGCGAGAACCCGTCGTGGCCTCGATAAAGCCGCCATTGGTTCCGTTCGGCTTTTTGGTGTAGAGCTTGACGGCGCCGCCGATGGAGTTCTTACCCGCCAGCGTCCCTTGCGGCCCGCGCAGAATTTCCACCCGGTCCAGATCAAGCAGGTCGAGTTGAGCCCCGAAAACGGCGCCGCGATAGACATCATCGACATAAAGTCCCACACCTGGCTCATAGGCAAAGCTGGTGTCGGCCTGGCCGATGCCGCGAATGTAAATAGCGGCGCCCGGGCCGAAAGCAGAGCCGGTCGGCTTGAGTACGACATTGGGCGAGGTGTTGCTGAGGTCTGTGATCGTATTATAGCTGCGGGAAAGCAAAGCATCGCCGCTTAGAGCCGTAATCGCAATCGGCGTATCCTGAAGTCTCTGGCCACGGAACTGCGCCGTGACGATGATATCATTCACCGTGGCGGCCTCTGTCTTTGGCTTGTCAGCAGTGGCCTGCGCATTAGCCAAAGCCGGAACGGCCAGTGCCAGCACAGCGCAGCCGCTCTTTAAAATTATACCTTTCATGCAAATCCCCCAATATATTGATTAGTTATTTTTTGAGATCGACATCAACCGATTGAAGGGTTGCATCGACAAGCGCTTCCACGCGTGAACCGGGCATCAATTCACCCAACCCTTTGCGGCCCACATAGGTGTTCCCGAAAACGCGGAAGAGTTTTGAAAGCTGGCGGGCGTCGACCTGTTTGCCGTCAACCGACAGGATCAGATTTGCCGCCTGCGCGCCGCCCGCAGGGTGCGGCTCAAAGCGTACCGAAATATCGTGAGAGCCGGGTGCGAGCGGCAATTGCCCCGTCAATTCGACGCGCTCCTGGTCCCGGCCTGTGGGATTGTAGAGGAACACGGGAAAACCGTTTTCGATCGTCAGCCCATAGCCGCCAAAAAGGTCGCCCGTAATAAGGAGGGGTCCTCGTGCCTGACTGCTGCCAACAGTGACATGGGCGGTTGCGGACCATCCCTTCTGCAGGCCTGGAAAACTGTTGGCAGGATAGCGGGTATCGCCCGGATAATAGGTAAAATGATTAAGCCCGGCCAGCAGATCGGGTCGGTTCGATGGCGCAAAGCGCGTCATCAGATCGGCACCAAGCGGATAGACGTGATTAAGGGTTGCCGCCTTATCAAACTTTTTCTTCAGCTCGGCCAATTTGGCCGGAAATTGCGCGGCAACATCGGTTCCCTGCGAATAGTCCTTGTTAAGATCATACAGTTCCCAATGAAACTTGTATGGATCGACCGCCGCATGATGACGATCCCATGGAGCCACAACAGGGGTGGTGGAAGCCAGCCAACCATTGCTGTAATAGGCGCGATTACCAAGCATCTCGAAATATTGCTCGGTGTGGCGGCTTGGCGCAGCCGGGTCGTTGAAGGAGTAAAGCAGGCTGGTGCCGTCGATCTGTTGCTGTTTCACGCCGTCCACGGAAAGCGGCGGCTTGATACCCGCGGCCTCGTAAATGGTGGGCGCAATATCGATGACATGGGCAAATTGCGTGCGCAGCCCTGCGGACCGGATCCGGGCTGGCCAGCTGATCGCGAGGGCGTCGCGCAGGCCTCCCAGATGCGAGGCGATCTCCTTGCCCCACTGAAAAGGCGTGTTGGTTGCCCATGCCCATGGCGCCGGATAGTTGCCGAATGCGAATGGTCCGCCATGGCTCTCGATATTGCGCTCAAGTTCCCTGTATGTCGGTTCAATGCCGTTCAGGCTTGCCATTTCGTTGTTGGCGCCGTTGATGCTTTCATCGCTTGCGCCGTTGTCGCCCTGAATGAAAATGATCAGCGTGTTATCAAACTGACCGCTTTTCTTCAGCCAATCGATTACCCGACCAATCTGGTAATCGCTTTGGGCGAGCTGTGCTGCGGCCACCTCCATCATGCGGGATGCGGCGCTTTGTTCATCCTTCGTCAGGCTGTCCCAGGCAGGCATGGCCTCCGGCCGCGGTGTCAGAACCGCATCGGCCGGGATGATGCCAAGCTGTTTTTGCCTTTCAAATGTCTGCTCGCGCAGCTTGTCCCAGCCCATTGCAAACTGGCCTTTGAACCGCGCAATCCAGTCGGCGCTGACCTGGTGAGGTGAGTGCAAAGTGCCGGGCGCCCAATAGGCAAAAAACGGGCGGGCGCCGCGAACCGTATGATGGATCTGCATCCAGTGAAGAAGATGGTCGGCAAGGTCGCGATCCAGATTGTAGCCGGGATCCCTGGCCGGTGGATCTATCGGATTACGGTTCTCGACCAACTCGGGAGAAAACTGGTCTGCCATCGCGGCATTGAAACCATAGAAGTAATCGAAGCCCATGGCATTGGGCCAATGGTTGAACGGCCCCGCAGGCCCGGTCTCCCACACTGGAGTATTGTGATTTTTGCCCACCCAGGCCGTGTCATAGCCATTGAGCTGAAGAACGCGGCCGATGGTGGCCGCGCTATCGGGAATGACCGATGTATAGCCGACCTGATCGGTGGCAAGGTTGCTGATCGCGCCCGATCCCACCGCATGGTGATTGCGACCGGTCAGCAAGGCGGCGCGAGTAGGCGAGCACATGGCCGTGGTATGAAACGCATTGTAGCGCAGGCCGGTCAGCGCAAGGCTGTCAAAAGTTGGCGTCGGGATAACGCCGCCGAACGAGGTTGAGGCAGAAAAGCCGACATCATCGGTCATGATCAGCAGCACATTGGGCGCCTGTGCCGGAGCGCTGGGCTGCTGCGGGTAATTCCTGAAATCGCCGGGCGTGCGCGCAGCGGCAGCGGGCACCACAAACGCCGGATTGGCAACAAGGCCAATCGCCATAGCCATCCCGACCCCGCCTTTGATCGCCTTTTTAAGACGCCGATAGATCATCCCTGCCCCCAGATCTGCCAAGTTTACCTGGCTAGAAATTCACTTGAATTTGTTGTTGAGGAGGAGGAAGCATTGCGGACCGCGAAAGCCAGCGTGTCTATTCGTTGGGCTGCCAAAAGGTCGCATTCCCCTCATCTGCACATACTCTTGCGTAGCAAAGGCTTGAACAGCAACGGGGCAACATGTTATCGGACCATCAAGTAAAAGGTTATTGGTTGGGGGGGGGGAGAGGCATGCCAACGCTCAGGCGATTGGAGGTATTTGTGGAAGCTGCCGTAGATTGCAACTTTCGCAAGACGGCTGACCGCCTTGACATGAGCCAGGCAGGACTGAGCAACCACATTCTTCTTTTGGAAAAGGAATTGGGATATCCCGTTTTCGAGCGTCACCGGGGCAGCACACCAACCCTGGCCCCGGCCGGCAAGGCGCTGCTTGAACAGGCCAAGGCTGCGCTCGACGCCGCCAAGGCCTTTCGGGCGAAGGACGCGCCCCAAAGCATAGAGGGCGGAAAGGTCCGGTTCGATGTTTCCGTCAGAAACTATATGCTAAGGCAAACTATCATGCCTGCCTTGCCGGCGTTTCTGGAAGAGAACCCCAATATCGACATTGAATTCGACGTTGTTGAAAAAACTCCGGATATCATCGCGAAAGTTTCCTCACGCAAAAGTCACTTCGGCATTTATCGAGGTTACGCGCCTGCCTCGGATAACAGGCTGCGGTCAATCATCCTGGGAAGCTCGGGCACCTATCTCTTTGCATCTCCGGCCTTGGCGCAACAGGCGCGTGACGGGACTCCGTTGAATGAGCTTCCCTTTTTGCTGCCCAAAAAAGATACGGAGATGGGGAACGCGATCGAGCGCACGCTGGCGGAAAACGGCATTATACCGCAAAATGTGGTCGCGCGATCACAGTTTCCCGAAACGCTGGGAGACTGGGTCGTCGAAGGACGGGGCATTGGCCTGTTGTTCATGGGGCATATGGAGCGACATCTGGCCGACGGCCGCGCCGCTATCATCAGTTCACCGATTGGGCATTGGAACAGCGTGCTTATCAGCTCAGTGAGTGAGCAAGAACCGCATTTGCAAAAGATGATAGCGTTTTTCCGTAATGCGGTTGCCGCATCGGAGCAAATTGGTTCGCCCGAAGTGTGACGGCCATCGGCCCGGCAACAAAGGTAATTCTGCCAATCCCTCATCGCGCAAATGGCGGATGAGGGATTGATCAAATCGCTGGAAATTCCCTCTATTTCACTTTGCTCTGCATCTCGATCTTCAGCGTCTGAATGTTGCAGTCGCAAGATGCAGGAATCGTCGGCAGAGCCGGATTATAGCTGAAGGGCGCGATGCTGTTGCGACCGACATAGGCATCTCCGCGACCGCGCACCTTGAGCGAGGTTTGGGCTTGATCGACCTGCAGGCCATCCACGCTCAACTGCAAGGTGGTGCTTCCCGCTGCAGCGGCAAATCGGACCTCGATCCGGTGTGTTCCGGCATTCAGCGGTTGTCGGCCGCGCAGAACAACGAAATTCCTGCCGTCCCCGGCGTTGTAAATATAGGCTGGGCGGCCATCGTCGAGCAGCAGCGCCTGCCCCCCGAAGTGGTCACCCTGAACCAGAATTGGACCACCCTCCCGCCTTCCTGCCACGCCGACGGTAGCCGAGATTGTCCAGCCAGGCCCCGTCACGGGAAAGGACGATGCCGGATAACGCGTATCGCCCGGCTCATAGTGAAAGCTGGTCCGATTTCCGATCAGGGAGGGACGAAGAGCCGGGTCCATTCGCGCCATCAATTTGGCATCGAGGGGATAGACATGGTATTTCTTTGCGGCTCGATCAAAATCGGCCTTCAACTCGGCCAGCTTCCCGGGAAACAGGGTCGATACATCCCGCGATTGCGACCAGTCCTTATTCAAATCGTAGAGTGCCCACTTGAAGGTCCCGGGATCAACGGCCCCCGCCGCGGTCCACGGCATGTTGCCGGGAAGCGTGGATGCCATCCAGCCATCCTTGTAATAGGCCCGATTGCCCAGCATCTCGAAATATTGCTCGCGGTGTCGCGTGGCGGCATCAGCATGGTCGAACGTATAGACCATGCTCACTCCCTCGATAGGCTGTTGCCGGACACCGTCGATCGAGGTTGGGGCCTTGATCCCTGCGGCTTCATAAATGGTTGGGGCAATATCGGTGACATGCGTGAATTGCCCGCGTATCTGTCCCGGCTGCTTGATCCTGGCAGGCCAACTGATGACCATGCCATCGCGCAATCCGCCCAGATGCGAAGCGACCCGCTTGCCCCATTGGAAGGGAGCATTCGTGGCCCAGGCCCAGCCAGCAGGGTAATTGCCGAAAGAGGCAGGTCCGCCATGCTGAGCGGCATCATGCACCATGTCGGCATCGCTTGTCTCTATGCCTGCGATGGTCAACAATTCCTGGCTGGAGCCGCGATAATCTTCCATGCTCGCGCCATTATCGCCCTGAATATAGACCACAAGAGTGTTATCAAGCTGGCCCGATACGCGCAGGGCCTCGATAATCCGGCCAGTCTGCGCATCGAAATAGGCCAATTGGGCGGCGGCAACCTCCATCATTCTGGCATAGGTGCGCTTCATGTCGGGGCTGAGATCATCCCACGCAGGAACCCCGTCGGGACGGGGATTGAAAACAGCGCTTTGGGGAATGATCCCCATGGCTTTCTGCCGGGCGAAAGTTTCCTCACGCAGCTTGTCCCACCCCTGATCGAACCTGCCCTTGAAACGGGCGATCCAATCGGCAGGCGCCATATGCGGCGCATGCATGGACCCGGTGGCCAGATAGGCAAAGAAAGGGTGATCAGGATGCAGGTTGCGCTGCATGTTGATCCAATGGATGGCATGGTCGGCCAGATCACGGTCGAGGATATAGCCCGGCTCGCTTGGCGGCCTTACCGGATTGCGGTTTTCAATCAGTGCAGGATTGAACTGGTCGGCATAAGGGGCGTTAAATCCATAGAAATAGTCAAAACCCCATGCGTTGGGCCAATTGTCGAACGGTCCCAAAGGACCGTTTTCCCATACGGGCGTATTATGATTCTTGCCGAAAAAGGCTGTGTCATAGCCATTCATCTTCAAAACACGGCTTATCATTCCTGCACTTTTGGGAATGACCGACGTGTAACCCGCATCATCGAGCGAGACATCCGCGATGGAACCGCTGGCAACCGCATGGTGGTTGCGACCGGTGAGCAGAGCCGCCCGTGTGGGCGAACACATGGCCGTCGTGTGAAACGCGTTGTAGCGCAAGCCTTGCATGGCCAGAGCGTCGAATGTGGGCGTCGGCACTGCGCCGCCAAAGGTGGAAGAAGCGCCAAAGCCCACGTCATCGGCAAGGATAAGCAAGACGTTGGGCGCCCCCGACGGAGCATTCGGGCTTTTGGGATAAGCCTGCCAGCCCGGCTCAGTGGGCGCGGCCAGAGCTGTTGCGGGAAGGATCAATGACAGCAGCGCAGCCTTGGCCAAGCGGCGCTGCATACATGGCTTCAGGCGCGCCATCACTGAAATGGTCAGCCCTTGCGGGCGCGAAGCGTAGAGGGACGAGCGCGGCATGGCTGCTTACAAACCCGACTGGATATGAACAGCCTGACGCAGGAAACAGTAATTGGCTGCCTCGTCGCCGGCCGAGAAGGTTACCCTGACAGTCGCGGGACAGGAGGATGGGGCCTTAAGAGGATACTCCTCGATTGGATCACGCACCAGATTATAGAATTCGCAATTCACCTTGCCGGTCTTCTGGATACACAGCACCTTGAACGTCGCGTTTTTCACCGCCACCTGCTGCTCAAGCGCAGGCCCCGGAAGCCCTTCGGGCGAGATCGATGGAATGGCTGTTTCGGATATGATGTAGTCGTGAACAGGATCACGAACATTCTTGTCACGACCGAAAAGAATGGGAGCCAAGGAACGGGAATCGAGCGCAACCTGTCCAGTTCCATCGCGGTTCGAAACTGTTTTGGGAATAGTCACGTGGGCAAGATCGAGAACGGTGGAGAAAAGATCGGTGGTATGGACCACCGCATCACTTACGCCTTGCTTGATGCCCGGCCCCCGGATCAGTACCGGCACCCGCATCCCGCTTTCATAGCCGGTTCCTTTGCCGCGATGGTCGCGCTTGATATACATATTGTCGATAAAATTGATATTGGGCTTGCCGTACATCGGCGTCCCATTGTCACCAAGGATGATGACATAGGTGTTGGGGTCGATGTTCTTGAGCGCATCGAGCAGCTTGCCGACGGCGGTGTCCATCGAATTTGTCATCGCCCGGTTGAGCGCTGGCGCCGAACAATTGCCCAAATTCGTCGTGCCGAATTGCCCGCCGCAGGCTTTCATTTCATCCTGACTGGCCTTGTCCAGCATGTCGGCATTGGGAACAAAGGTTGGCGGATGACTTTGTCCTGCAGTGATATGTGAAAGATTGAAGGCAAACCAGGCAAACCACGGCTTGCCCGCACTCTGTTGCTGCTTCATCCAGCCAATTGCATCCGACACTTTGGTGACAGGAGCATATGTCGTTGGCGCGATCCCCGGCAAAGCACGCGTAGGAGCCTTTTCAGAGCGCCATTTGTCGGGCGGCGTGGTCTCATCCTGTATCTGGTAATCGTAATCCCAATAGTCGTTAATCGCGCCATTCAGATTGCCCCGAAACAGATCGAACGATGCCTCCTTGGGCTTCAGGCCGGGATATTGATTGAGACCGGCCATATGCCATTTGCCAAAAATGGCCGTACTGTATCCTGCGGTCTTCAAATCCTGGGCCAGCGAATGATGATGCTGGGTCAGATAATTGGTGTAATCGCGCACCCCGGTTTTGTTGGCATTAAGGCCGGTGAGCATGGAGGCGCGGGTGGGCGAGCAGAACGGGTGCGCCCATGCCTCACGGAACGCCAATCCTTGCGCGGCAAAACGGTTAAGAACCGGGGTCGAGGCGGGCCTGCCGTTGATAAGGTGATAATCAGGATCATTGCGGCCTTGCGGACCATATTGGCGAGAAAGACTTTCTTTGAGGCCCGGATAGGCATCACTGGTTGTGTCCAGGCCGACATCGTCAAGCACAATCAGCAGAACATTGGGATGATGCGCCGGTTTTGCCGCGGCCAGCGCGCCTTGCGGAGTGAAGCCGATACCCGAAATCGCGATCGAGGCGGCCGAAATGAGCGCAAGACGCAGCTTTGACCGAAAGCGCATTTTAAATCTCCCGTAAATTCGGATCTTTTCTTGCATCTGCCTATGCAAGTTGGCGCCAGCAGTCGTGTCACTCCCATTTAAAAGCAAGCGATCAGCCGGTTATTATACTGATAAGCTATCGCTTATGGCTATGGTTTCTCGCAACCTTCGGGGCAATTTCAGATCAAATTCGAATGATCCAAACGCCCGGAAATCGGCCTTGGGATTGCGTGAAACCGGCGGGATGGCGGCCCTTCCTATACCGGTATTATTTCGCCCCATCGCCCCCCGAAGGCAGAACCATCATGGCGACCAACGTCACCGTCAAATTGCACAGCACCGCCACCAGTCCGATTTCCCATTCAACGAAAACCCCCGCCAGCGCCTTGCCGATCATCGGCACCCACAACACGGCATAGCCCGCGATCAGCCCGGCCATCACCGCCAGACCCGAAACCCGCCGCGTGATAAAGGCAAGGTACACCCCCGGCACCAACATGCCGATGGCCGCATAGGCCGACAGGCCCACCTCGACCAGCGAGGCGCTGGCCCCCAACGCCAGCCACAGGGCAGCCCCCGCAAAGCCCACCATCGAGCAGCGCGACACCAGCAATTCGCGCCGGTCGTCCATGTTCCGCCAAACCGGCCGCACGATATTTCGCGCGAAAATCGACCCGCAGGTCAGCATCAGCACCGAACCCGGCACCAGCGCCAACAGGCTGGCCGTGCCCGCGAACAGGCCGATCAGCCAGACGGGACAATGCTGGACCACAAAAGTCAGCAACAGCGCGTTAAGATCCCCGCCCTCGGGCCGCGTGCCCGCCAGCAAGGCGGCAAAGCCGAGCAGGATGATGAAGAAATAGGATAGCGAATAGATCGGCTGAAGCACGGTATTGCGGCGGATCGTATCGCCGCTGCCCGCCGAAAAGCACAGTTGGAACATATGCGGGAAGATATAGGTGCCGATCGCCACATTGATCGCCGAGGTGCTCAGCCACACCAGACTGAGCCCGGCGTGGGGCTGTAAGCCGGGGAAACGGGTGGCGGCGGGATAAAGATCCTGAACCCGCGCGAACACGTCGAGCATCGACGACGCGCCCACCATCCCGGCCACGCCAAAAGCCAGCACCGCCACCACGATCAGCATCAGCACATCCTTGACCCCGGCGGCAAAAGCCGCCGAGCGCAGACCCGCCAAAAACACAAAGGCCAGCATCACCGCCACCGCGATCACCGCCGCCCATGTGCCCCCGATCACCGGCCCGGCCACCAGACGCACGATGAAGGTCAGCGCGGTCACCTGTATCTGGATATAGACCGTCAACGCGATCAGCCCCGCGCAGGCCACCACCATGCCCAGCCAGCGCGATTGATAGCGATGGGCAAAGAAATCGGCCTGAGTAATCAGCCCATGCCGCCGCCCATAGGCATGAATGCGCGGCGTCAGCCAATAGCCCACCGCCGCCGACAGCGAAACCGAGGTGAACGCCAGATAGGCCGGCGCGCCATAGGCCCAGGCAAAGCCCGAAATGCCCAGCACCGCAAAGGTCGTGTAAATCTCACCGGCATTAAGGAACCAGAACACCAGTGTCCCCATCCGCCGCCCGCCCAGCGCCCAGTCCTCCAGCGACTTGCTGCGGGTTTTGGCGCGGCCATAGGCCATCGCGCCGATCGTCGTGCCCAGCACGATCAGCAGGATCATCATGCGGATCATGGCTTGCGATCCAGCCAGTAGCGCAGGGCCAGCACAAAGGTGGCGAACATTATTCCCGCCATTTGCCAGACCATCGGGAAAGGAAGGCCAAACGGGCGCCACACGATGCCATTGGCCCATGGCGCAAGGCCCAGTTGCCAGACAAAGGGCAGCAAAAGCAGCGCGTCGGCCCGGCGAAAAGCCGCGACCTCGACGCCTTCGGGATCATCCATGGTTTATCCAGCCTGTGGGAATTGCGTGGGAATGGCAGAATTTGCCGCATTCAACGCTGCATTCAATGCTAGGCAATGCGGGATTATGTTGCCACAGACGCAACGATCAGACCTCGGCCACGCGCAAGGGGCGGTTCCACTGGCGCAACTGCGCCTCCACCATTTTGAGCAGGCGGGCGGGCGCGCCCTCCAATTGCCGCCCCGCGCGCAGGATCAGGCTGATCGTGGCATCCTCCATCGCATCATCGGCAATCGCGATACTGGTCAACTCGCCGCTTTCCAGCTCGCTCCACACCGACAATTGCGGCAGGATCGTCACCGCCGCCCCCCGCCGCACGGTTTCGCGCATCATATGGATCGAATTGGTGGTGATGACCGGTTCGAGATAGGTGTTGTGGCGCAGCTCCGCCCCGGCCAAAATCTGGCGCAGGCCGAAATGGCGCGGTGAAAGGCACAAAGGATGGCGCGCCAGATCGGCCAGCGACACGCTGGTCTGCCCCGCCAGCGGATGACCCGCGGCAACAATCGCCATCAGAGGCTGGGCGATCACCGAGCGGACATGGATCTTGATGTCATGCGGCGTCTGAAACACCAGCCCCAGATGCGCCTCGTCATCGAGCACCTGTCGCACGATCTGCTGCGATGAATTGACCGAGAGGTCGAGATGGATCTGGGGATTGGCGGCGGTAAAACTGGCGATCATGTCGGTAAAACCGCTGCCCAGAAAGCCTTCACCCACGGCCAGCACGGCATGGCCGCTTTTTACCGAGCGCAATTCCTCCAGCTTGGCGCGCAGAGCCTCGCGGTCGGCCACCTGGTTGCGGTAATGGGCGATGACGATTTCGCCCGCATGAGTCAGCCGCACCCCGCGCCGCCCCTTCTCGATCAGGGCAAGGCCATAGCTTTCCTCCAGTTGCGCGATCTGACGGCTGATCGAGGAGGCCGCGACATTGAGCCGGTCACTGGCCGCGCGCATCGAGCCTGCGTTGAGCGCCTCAAACAGATAGCGCAAACCCGTTTCCGACATTCGGCAAGCCCCCTATCATTCTTTGCAAACCCGGCATCAGCTTGCCCAAGTTTGCGCTCAACGCAACAACTTTGACAAAAGAGCGCCATTGCCTGCGCATATGGGGAATGCCAGATCAGGCCGTCCCCCGCCGGGCAAAGCGGTCATTCGCATCGCTTTTTCGGATGAAAACGAGGCATGAATGGCAAGTATCAAGCGTGATCGAGTGAACTGGCAGGGCTATCTTCCCGCCATCACAACTCCCTTTTCCGCCGATGGCGGGCTGGATGAGGCGGGTCTTGGCCGCCTGTTGGAATGGCTGCACGGCGAAGGCATGCATGGGCTGGTTCTGGCCGGAACCACAGGCGAATGGACCAGCATGAGCGCAGCCGAACGCGCCCGCCTGTTTGCCCTGACCGGCGCCCAGATGAAGGGCAAGCTGCCCCTGATCGCGGGCTGCTCCAGCTTTACCGCGACTGAGAGCATCGCCTTTGCCCGCCATGCGGCGCAGGCCGGATTTGACGGCGTGCTGTTGACGCCCCCGCCCTACATTCGCCCGCGCGCCGATGAAATCGTCGGCTTTTATGAAACGGTCAGCGCGGCCATCGACCTGCCCATCTGCATCTATAACTGGCCGCCGGGCACGGGCATCGACATGGATCTGCCCCTGCTCTCGCGCCTTGCCGACATCGAGGGCGTGGTGGCGATCAAGCAATCCTCCTCCTCTTTCGAGCGCTTTGTCGAGACCTTCTTTGCGCTCAAGGATCAGGTGCGCGTGTTCGGCTTTCCGATGAACGAGATCGGGCTGACGATGCTGCGCGTGCATGGCGGCGATGGCACGATGGGCGCGGGCGGTGTGCTGGGGCGCTATCAGCCGGGCTTTTACGATGCCTTCTGGGCGGGCGATCTGGAAGGTGCGCGCGCCTGCGGGGCCAAGGACCGCGTGCTGATGCGCGAATGGTACACGCCCGAACTGGTGGGGCGCTTCGGTTCCGGCCCGGCGATCCTCAAGGCCGCGCTCGATGCGCAGGGTCTGCCCGGCGGGCCGGTGCGCGCGCCTTTGCTGCCTATCACCGATGCCGCGCGCGAAGAGATTGCCCAAACGCTGCGAAAGCTGCAAATCCTGTGATCCATGACGCATGAAGTCCTGATCATCGGCGGCGGCCTGCTGGGCTGCGCGGCGGCGTGGCATCTGGCCCGCGCCGGTCTTGCCCCGCGCCTGATTGAGGCGCGGGGCATCAATGCGGGCGCCTCGGGCCAGAACGCAGGTTCGCTGCATTTCCAGATCGAGCGGCGCTTTCTCGAACCGGGCGGTACGGCCCATGCGCAGGGCGGCGATATCGTTCGCCTCAACCGTCTGGCGATCGAGGAATGGGCGGGGCTGGAGGATCAGCTTGGCCGCCCGCTCGACATTCACATGCATGGCGGGCTGATGCTGGCCGAAAATGAGGCGGATCTGGCGCTGCTTTCCCTCAAGGTGGCACGCGAAAACGAACTGGGCCTGCCCACGCAATTGCTCTCAGGGACCGAGGCGCGCGATCTGGTGCCGCGCCTTGCCCCCCATATTGCCGGTGCAGCATGGCTGGCAAAGGAAGGCCATGCCAATCCGCGCATTCTGGCCGATGCTTTTGCCGATGCGGCGCGTGCCTCGGGCGCGGTGATCGAAACCAACAGCCGCCTGCTCGACCTGCGCCGCGATGGCGATCATTGGCAGGCCACCATTGAGCAATCCGGCCAGATCACCACCGCCCGCGCGCGCCATGTCATTCTGGCCACCGGCCATTGGACCGCTCGGATCGCGGCGCGCATGGGGCTGAACATCCCGCTCTATCTGGCCCCTCTGATGATGAGTGTGACCGATCGTACGGCGCCCTTCCTGCCCTATCTGATCCAGCATGTCGGCAAACGGCTGTCGATGAAGCAGACAGATGACGGCAATATGGTGATCGGCGGAGGCTGGGCCTCGGCCCCACAAAAGATGGCCGACGGCCTGCCCGATCTGGACGCGCCGCCGCATCTGGTGCCCGGCAATCTGCGCGCCAATCTGGCGGTGGCGGCGGGCGTTTTGCCCTGCCTGCGCGGGCGCAGCCTGATCCGCAGTTGGACCGGCATGACGTGCATTTCCGCCGATCAATTGCCCATTGTGGGCGAAGTTCCTGCCGCCCCCGGCCTCCATGTCGCGGCGGGCGGGTCGATGTTCACGCTGGGGCCGCTGCTGGCGCGGATGTTGGCGCGCAGCATTATCGAGCGCGCCATGCCCGAGGAAATCGCCCTGTTCAGCGCCGCCCGCTTTGCTCATCTCAACGCCTTTGTGGTGCCGTCATGAGCCGGATCGTCGATGGCGTGACCCGCCCCGCCCCCATAACCGTCGAGATCGACGGCGCGATGATCCCGGCCCATCCGGGCGAAACGTTGGCCGCCGCCATGGTCGCAACCGGAATCTACCGGATGCGCGACGACCGATCCGGCGCCCCGCGCGGCCTGTTGTGCAACATGGGTACATGCAGCGAATGTTTCGTCTGGATCGCCATGGAGGACGGATGGCGCCGCCGTCGCGCCTGCCTGACCCCGGTGGAGGATGGCCTGCGCATTGCCACGCATGAGGTGCCGCTATGATCGACATCGCCATCATCGGCGGCGGCCCCGCCGGACAGGCCGCCGCACGGCAAACGCTGGCTGCGGGCCTGTCCACCACCATGATCGACGAGCAGGCCCGGCCCGGAGGCCAGATCCTGCGCCAGCCCCCTGCCGCTTTTGCGGTCAAAGGATGGATGGCGGGCCGCCTCTATCGCCCGCTGCGCCACCTGCTCGCCCAGACCGAGGCGGACACGCGGCTCGACTGGCGGGGAAGCACCAGCGTGGCCGGGATCGAGCGGATTGCCGATCATTTCCGTCTTACGCTCTCGGGTGCGCATGGTGGCACGCTGCTGGCGCGGCGGGTGCTGATCGCGGCGGGCTGTTATGACATGCCGGTGGCGATGCCGGGCTGGACCCTGCCCGGCGTGATGAGCGCGGGCGCGGTGCAGACCATGCTCAAATCGCAGCAGGTGGTGGCCGGCCAGCCTATCGTCCTGCTGGGCAGCCATCCCTTGCTCCTGGTGCTGGCCACGCAAATCCTGGACGCCGGGGCCGAGGTCGCGGCGGTGCTGATGCCGCAGACCTATGGCCGGATGATGCGCGCGGCCCTGCCCCATCTGCCGGGGGCGATGTTCGCCCCCGGCCCTTTGATTGCGGCGGGGGCGGCCATGGCGCGCCTGCGCCGGGCGGGGGTGCCCCTGATGATGGGCGCGCGGCCTATCGGCTTTATCGGCAATGGGCGGCTGGAGGCGGTTGATTATGCATGGCGCGGCCGGACCCACCGTATCGCGGCGCAGGTGGCGGCTGTGTCCTATGGCTTCCTGCCCCAATCGGATCTGCCGCGTCAGGTCGGCGCGGCGGTGCGCTGGGCGCGACCTGCGGGCGGGTGGGAAACGGTCTGTGATGGGGCGATGCGCTCCTCGGTGCCGGGGCTTTATGTCGCGGGCGAAACCACCGGTGTGGCAGGCGCGGATGCCGCCATGGCCGAGGGCGAGATTGCGGGGATCGCGATAGCGCTGGATGCAGGCGCGCAGCCTGCCTCCGATATGGCCCGCGCGCAGGCAAGGCGCGCAAGGCTGCAACCCTTCATCGACCTGCTGCGCGCGGTGGCCGATCCGCGCGATGTCTGGCCGCAGGCGACGCCCGAAACGCTGCTGTGCCGATGCGAGGATATTTCCGTGGCGCAGGTCGAGGCAACTATGGCCCGGCTCTCGCCCATGGCTGACGCTTCGGCGGTCAAGCATCGCTGCCGGATCGGGATGGGCCTGTGTCAGGGGCGGTCCTGCGAACATGCGCTGGTGCGTCGGATTGCCGCCGCGCAGGGATGTGATCCCGATGCGGTCGCCCCGTTCCGTGTGCGCTTTCCCGCGCGGCCCTTGCCCGTGGATGAGATCATCGGCTGACCGTTGCGCCCGCCGCAACAATGTGGTCCCGGCGATGTCATTGCTGCGGCGCAAACCCCTTGTCATCCTCGCCTCCTGCACCATTCACAGGAGCCGTCCGCATGACCGAGGCCATCCCTCCCCGCCCCCATTTCTCCGCCGATCACGTGTCATGGACCGTGGCCGATGCCGAAGCGGTGGCGCGCTTTTACATCGACGTGTTCGGCGCATCCGAATTGTTCCGCATGGGGCCGATTGACGCCGCCGACATTCCCCCCATGCCCGATGGGCGCGACTGGATGGCGGCGCATGTCAATGTGCCGGGCGCGCGGCTCACGCTCATCATGCTGCGTTTGACCGAGACGCTCAATTTTCAACTGGTGCAATATGACAAGCCCGATGACCGCAGCCCCGCCCTGCCGCGCAATTGCGATGCGGGCGGGCATCATCTGGGGCTGCGGGTCGATGATGTGCCAGCTGCGGCGGCCTATCTCGCCGCGCATGGCTGCACCGCGATGGAGATCATCGAGATTTCCGAAGGGCCGCTGGCGGGCAAGAAGAACCTCTATCTGCTCGACCCCTGGGGCCATCAGCTTGAAATCGTGGACTGACCCCCCTCTTTTTACAACAGGACACCATCATGACCGCAAAGCGTATCAATCCCGCATCCCTTTATGAAAGCACCCGCTTCGGCTTTTCCCATGCCGCGCTGGATGAAGCCACCGACACGCTCCATCTGGCGGGGCAAGTCGCGTGGGACAAGGATTACAATGTGGTGGGCGGCGATGACCTGGCCGCGCAAACCCGTCAGGCGCTGGCCAATATCCGCGCCGTTCTGGCCGAGGCGGGCGCGGGGGTGGACGATCTGCTGCGTCTGCGCACGCTGATCGTCAATTACGATATGTCCAAGCTGGAGGCCGTGGGCGCTGAACTGGCCGCGTTTTACGGCGATGTCATCCCCGCGCCCAACACCATCATCGGGGTTCAGGCGCTGGCCCTGCCCGATTTCCTGATCGAGATCGAAGCGGTAGCGGTGCTGCCCAGGGGTTGATCGATAGAAGGGCCGCTCCGGGGTGGAGAGCGGCCCTTCCCGTTTTAGCGCGACAGATTTGCCGACAAAGGCAGGTCGCGCGAACTGTTGCCCACAAAGATGCGCATGGTCCCGGCGGGAACCTTCCACGCATGGGCCTTGTCATCCCACACCGACAGATCGCGGCGCGTAAGGGCAAAGCTGACCTCGCGCGTCTCGCCCGGCGCCAGTTCGACGCGGGCAAAGCCCTTGAGCTGGCGCGGCGGCTCACCTGCGGCGGCGGGCATGGCCAGATAGAGCTGAGCCACCTCAGCCCCCGCCCGCGCGCCAAGATTGCGGACCTGCGCAAACACCTGCCAGCTATCGCCCCGGCGCGCGACCTTCAGCCCGGAAAAGCCGAAATGCGTATAGGATAGGCCAAAACCAAAGGGATAAAGCGGGGTCAGCCCTTTGGCATCATACCAGCGATAGCCCACCAACAGACCCTCGCTGTAATCGGCCCTCGTGCCTTTGCCGGGATAGCGCGCAGGGCCATCGGCAGGCCCATGCGTTTCGTCGGCGGGGAAGGTGACGGTCAGCTTGCCCGAGGGATTGGCCGCCCCGGTCAGCAGGCGCGCGATGGCCGGTCCCGCCACCTCGCCCGGATACCAGCCCGCGATGATACCCGCGACCTTGTCGCGCCACGGCATCAAGACCGGGCCGGCGGTATGCATCACCACCACCGTGCGCGGGTTGGCCTTGGCCACCGCTTCGATCAACGCATCCTGATCGCCGGGCAGGCGCAGGTCGATGCGGTCGGCGCCTTCGGAAATGTGATCGGCCACGAACACCACCGCGACATCGGCCTTGGCCGCTGCGGCCACGGCGTCCGCGATCAGGCTTGCGTCGGGCGCCTGCCAACCCACGCGCAATTCGGGGGGAGAAAGGGTGGGCGCGGTCGAATAGTCCAGCTCGAACGAGACCGGTTTGCCCGCCTCCAGCGTGATCGTGCCATGGGTGGTCAGGCGGAAATTCTGCTTGGGCGTATAGGCCACCTCGCGCCCATCAATGCGCAGGCGGATTTCTCCGCCGCCATTGAGCGAGAAGCGGTAGAGCCCGCCCACCGGAGGCACCAAAGTGCCGCGCCATCGCGCGGAAAAGACGCTGCCCAGCTCCTTGGTACCGGCCTGCTCATAATCAATCGCGGCTTCGGCGCGGGTCAGCGCAGGGCTGCCGGAAAAATCAGGCGAAGCGTAATAGCTGGCCGTCAGATCGCGCAGGGCCGAGGCGGGAATGGCGGGCAAAGGCGCAATCCCCAGCGTGCCGGGCGCATAATCGACCTGAACGCTGAAGGGCAGCGCGGCCCGGATCGCGGCAAGCGGGGCCATGGGCCTGATCTCGTCATTCTTGACAAAGCCGCCATAGCGCTCGGTGGTCTGGACATGTTCGCCCGCATCATCGCCGATGATCGCCACGCGCGCCAGACCGGGGCCAAGCGGCAGAATGCCCCCCTGATTGCGCAGCAGCACGCTGCCCTCCTCGGCGATACGTTGCGAGAGAGCGAGATGAGCGGGCGAGCGGGCCTGCGCATTGGCATCGCCCTTGACCGGGCGGTCGATCACGCCCAGCCGGAACATCGGCGTCAGGATGTGGCGCAGCAGTTTGTCAATATCGCCGCCCGTCACCTCGCCCTTGGCCAGCGCCTTGCGCAAGGGCGGGCCGTAGAATTCGGCAAAGCCAAAGGGGCTGGGGCCGCCGGGCATGGAAATATCCATCCCGGCTTTCACGCTGGCCACGGTGCTGCGATGGGCGAAATACCAGTCGGAAACGACAAAGCCGTCAAAGCCCCAGCCGCGCAGCTGATCCAGCGCTGCCTTGTTTTCGCAGGCATAGGTGCCGTTGAAACGGTTATAAGCGCACATGATCGATCCGGCACCCGCGCGCCGCACCACTGCCTCGAAGGCGGGGAAATAGATCTCGTTCAGGGCGCGTTCGCTGACGCGCGCATCAATGGCCTCATAGGCGGGCGCATCGCCAAGGCGCAGCCATTCCTGATTGTTGGCGGCGAAATGCTTGGGCGTGGCCAGCACGCCCTGCGCCTGTATGCCCGCCGTGATCGCCGCGCCGCCGATGGCGGTCAGATAGGAGTCCTCGCTGAGCGTTTCGGCAATGCGGCCCCATTTGGGCGTACGGATGATGTTGATAGTGGGGGCCAGCACGACATTGCGCCCCTTGGCCGCATGTTCGCGCCCCAGCGCGGCGCCAAATTCCCGCATGAGGCCCGCATCCCACGTGCTGGCCGTCATCAAGGGGGCGGGAAACTGTGTCACACCCACCATGCCATTGCCCACGCCCGCCGGGCCATCGCCCATACACAGCGCGGGCAGGCCCAGCCGGGGCAGGCCCGAAATATGGCCGACACAGGGGTTCACCCCGGTCCCGTTGCCGTCCAGCACCGTGTCGCCCTGAAGCAGGCCCAGCTTTTCATCCATCGTCATGGCGGAGATCAGCAGTTCTGCCCGCTGCGCCGGGGTCCGGCTCGCCTCCATCCACGGCTGGGCCTTTTCCGGCGTTTGGGCAGCGACATTCCCCCACCCCGCTGTTCCGCAGAGCGCCGCGCCGGCCATCAGGACAAGACGAAAAGACGAAACAGCAGAGCGGGAGAACATAGGCATTACTCTTTTAGAACTTCACCGAACCCGACAGGGTGATCGTGCGCGGGCGGCTGACATAATAGCCCAGCGGATAGACACCCGGCACGATTTCGTTGAAATTGATGACGGTCTGGTTGTTCGACAGGTTGGTGGCGTTCAGATTGACCGCCCATGCATCCTTGCTGATTCCGGCGCGCAGGCCGATCAGCCAGTAGCCGTTGAGATGCTGCCAGTTGTCAATCGTGGAGTTGAACTTGGTGTCCATCGGCCCCTGATAGGTGGCATCCGCGCCGATCGTGCCCATCAGCCCACTCGACCCCACAGGCGCCGAATAGCTGATCCCCGTGGCGCCCGACCATGTGGGCACATAGGGAATATGATCGCCCTTGCGCCCGGTCGCGGCCACCGGATTGTCGCGGTCCAGCTTGGCATTGCTGTAGTTCAGGCTGCCCGTCAGGCGCAGGCCCGGCAACGGGCGCGCATCGACCTCGGCCTCAAAGCCGGTCACGCTCGCCTTGCCGCCATTGCCGGTATAGCCAAAGGAAACCGTGCCGTTCGTGGCTTGCTGCGAGACCTGAATGTTCGACCAGTCGATGTAATAGACCGCGCCGTTCAGATAGAGCTTGCGGTCGAGCAGCGTGTTTTTGAGGCCGAATTCATAGGACCACAGCTGATCCGAACCATAGCCGTCGGGAACGACCACATTGGCCAGCGCAGCCGCCGTCTGGTCGTTGGTGCCGCCCGAGCGATAGCCCTGCGCGACCTGAACATAGGCATTGGTGTGGCTGCTGACCTTATAGGCAAGGTTGAAGCGGCCGATCACGCCCCGATCCTTGGTTTTCAGCACCGGCCCTGCGCCCGCGCCCGCACCGCCGCCCGCTGCAACAAACGCCACCGATTGCTGCTCCAGCTTGAAATCAAACCAGCGCGCGCCGGCGGTAAACGTCAGATCGGGCAGGATCTTGTAGCTGAGTTCACCGAAAATCGCGCGTTCGCGGATCTGGGTATTCACGGCGCGGTCAAGCAGCAAGGCTGCATTGGCCGGAATATTGCCGGTCGTATCGGCCTTGGGCCATGACGAACGGTAATAGCGGTCCTCATTCTGCATGAAGGCACCCACCAGCATCTGCACCGGGCCCTTGAAGTCCGAGGCGAAGCGCAATTCGGCGCTGTCCACCTTGCGGTGCTTGTTCTGCACCAGAGCGCTGCGGCCGGTAGTGTCATAGGGCAGGCCGAAAAACGCCTGTGCCGCCAGCGAGGCATCGCGCACAAAGCCGGTGTCGCGGACAAACCGCGAGCCCGTCGCCGTCACCGTACCGAAGCTGCGCTTGTAATTGGCGGTGACGTTATAGATCTCGCTCTTGTCATCATAGGGCGAGCGGACCACATCGGCCTGATAATTGGCGGGCAGCTTGGCCCCGCCAAAATCCTGAAGGTTATAGTAATTCTTGGCGTCCTGATGCACCTTTTGGATCATCATCATCGTGTCGATGGTCAGGTCATCGGTGGCCTTCAGGCGGGTGGAAAGGCGCGCAGCCTTGCTCTTTTCCGCATTCGCGCCCTTTTCAAAGCGATTGTTGATCCAGCCGGGCAGGTCGGCATAGAAACCCGAAGCGCGCACCGCAAAACGGCCCGGAATGACCGGAATATTCACCGCGCCATCGGTCTGCATGCCAAGATCCGCGCCCTTGGTGGTGCGCAATCCGCCCTGAACATAGCCGGTCACCTTGTCCAGATCGGGCTTGGCGGTGATGTAGCGCATCGTGCCCGCCATCGAACTGGCGCCAAAGGTGGTGCCTTGGGGGCCTTTCAGCACTTCAACGCGGTCGATGTCGAACAGCTTGATGTCGGGGGCCTGACCGCCGCCATCCTGCGAGTTTTCGCCGGTGATGACCACTTCGTCCAGATAGAGGCCGACCGTCCCCGCGCCGCTGGCATTGATGCCGCGCACGACATAGCGCTTGTCGCCCGGACCTTCGTCCTGAACCGACAGACCCGGCACGGTGCGATAGAAATCGGCAAAATCAATCGCGCCCTTGGCCTGAAGATCGGCCCCGCCGATCGCCTGCACGGCAATCGGGGTGGCCTGAATGGTCGAGGCCGTGCGCTTGGTTGCGGTCACGACAATGCCGTCGCCTGCCACATTGCTCGCCTGCGGGGCCTGCTGGGCATAGGCCGGAAGAGCAAAAATCATAAGACTGCTGGTCGCGGCCAGACGAAAGCCGATCTGCTTGGAGTAGCGCATATTATTCCCTGCCTTGATTAAGTGGAGGACTCTTGCCGCCTGCGAGCCTCCGGCTGTTGAGCCGCCGGATAGCCACGGAAATGTCATAGAAGCGGTCGCTGCGCTCAATGCATAATATTGTTCACTTTCGTTGCCCTGTACGCAACATATGCGAAGCGGCCATTGGTTCAACGCTTCGAAATCGGCAACGAGCAACGCGTTTCAGGGCGCGCGCCGGACCGCGTTGATCAGCAAAGCTGGAGCGCGGGCTTCAGAGGCTTTCGCGTAATCTGGTGATGTCGCGCGATGGCGGCAGGCCGAATTGGCGGGCATATTCGCGGCTGAACTGGGTTTGGCTTTCATAGCCCACATCCATCGCGACCGATGTGACATTGCCCTCGCCCGCCATCAGCAGCGAACGCGCGTGCAACAGGCGCACCTGTTTCTGGTATTGCAGAGGGCTCAACGTGGTCACAGCCTTGAACTGGCGGTGAAAGGCCGAAACACTGAGCGCCGCCATGGCCGCCAGGGTTTCGACCCGCAGCGGTCGCGTAAAATTATGCCTGATCCATTGGATCGTCGCGCCCACCCGGGCCAAGGCTGTTCCCGGCGTGGCGATCGCGCGCAGCATCCAGCCCAATGGCCCCTGCAACACCCGAAACAGGATCTCCCGCTCATAGGCTGGCGCCAGCACAGCGATCTCGTCGGGGCGATCCATCAATCGCAGCAGCCGCACCCAGGCATCCAGCAAATCCTCGGTAATGGGCGCCACGCAAAAGGCAGCACCGTCCACCGGCCCGCCGGGGGCGTTGGGCGCATCGGCCAACAGCGCGGCGATGATCCTGGGCTCCAGCGTCAGGCTGACCGCCAGATAGGGCGCGCCATCATCGGCCGGATGCACCCTGCCCACCGCAGGCAGATCCACCGACATCACGAAATAGGTGGCCGGATCGTAACGCATTGTGCGCCCGCCCACCGTCATCGTCTTCGCGCCTGTCAGGATCAGGTTGATCATGGGTTCATAAACAGCGGCAAGGCGATGCTCGGCAATTTCGCCCTGCACCATGGCCACGCGCGCAATTCCCGTTTCGGTCCGACGGTTTTCGGCCCGCGATGCCAATCTGCGCAATTCGGACAGCCGGGTTTCCATGTGTCGCGCTGTGTCACACCCGATTGGGCCCGGCAATGACAAAGCAGGAATAGGCATGAATGAAGGAGGATCATGGGCGCTCTCCCTCCTTGGGGCGACTAGATCCACACCATCATAGCGAAGAGGACGACCATGAGCATTGTCATCATCACCGGCGCCAGTCGCGGCCTTGGCGCCAGCATGGCCCGCCATTGCGCCAGGCGCGGGTTTGGCACCATCATCACCTACCGAACAGGCCGGCAGGAAGCCGGGCAATTGGTCGCTGCGATTGAGGCCGAGGGCGGCAAAGCAGTGGCCTTGCCGCTCGATGTCAGCGACATCGCCAGCTTCCCCGCCTTTTGTGCGATGCTGCGCGACGCCTTGGCCAGCGTATGGCAGGCCACGACCTTTGACGCGCTGGTCAACAATGCGGGTCATGGGCAATTCGCGCCTATCGCCAATGTCGCCGAAGATGATTTTGACGCCCTGTTCCGCGTCCACCTCAAAGGGCCGTTTTTCCTGACGCAGACCCTGTTGCCGTTGATGGCGGATGGCGGCCACATCGTGAATGTCACCAGCGCCACCACCCGCGTCGCCACGGCGGGCGTCGCGCCCTATGCCGCGTTCAAGGGCGGGCTGGAGGTGTTGACTCGCTATATGGCCAAGGAGTTTGGCGAACGCGGCATTCGCGCCAATGCCATCGCGCCGGGGGCGATCCGCACGAATCTTGGCGGCGACATCAGCGCGGAGTTCGAGGCCATGCTGGCCGGACAGACGGCGCTGGGCCGTATCGGCGAACCCGACGATGTGGGCCGGATGGTGGCGAGCCTTCTGTCTGACGACAACCGCTGGATCAATGCGCAGACCATCGAAGTGGCGGGCGGTTACATCATCTGAAAGCCACGCTTTCCACCATCAGGTCGACCAAGGCACGCAGGCGCGGCAAGCGTTTCATGTCACGATGATAACCGAGCCATGTCTCGCGGCTCGGCGGGTCGCTGCCAAGATCCACCTCGACCAGACCCGGCGTGGCGGCGGCCAAAGGCTTGGGCAGGACCGCCAGCCCCGTGCCCAGCGCGCAGAGCTGCGCCTGCATCTCGCGGCTGTTGCTGCGCGCCACGATGCGTGCGGCGGGCAGGCTCTGCATCAGCCAGCCCACATCGGGCATCCCGCCAAAGCCGGTGTCCATCACCACCACCGGCACGCTATCCCCCAGCGGGCCAAAATCGGCCGGGGCGTAGAGCGCGTAAGGCACCGTCATCAGGCGCCGCGCGATCACTTCGGGCTCATCAAACGGGGCGATGCGCAGCACCAGATCGGCCTCGCGTCGGGCAAGGCTGTAGATGCGCGGATCGGTCAGCGTTTCGACCACCACGCCGGGATGGCGCCGGTGAAACTCGGCCAACATGGGCGCCAGCACGATCCGCCCGAACCAGTCCGAACAGGTCAGCCGCAACATGCCCTCCAAGCGCTGTTCATTGCCCGCCAATTCGCGTGAGAGCGCCTGCGCCTCGGCCTCCATACGCTCGGCATGGCGCAGCATCACCGCGCCTTCATCGGTCAGCACAAAGCCATCGGCGGTGCGCTGAAACAGGGCGGTGCTTGTGGCTTCCTCCAGCGCACGCAGGCGGCGGCCCATGGTGGGCTGCGACTGACCCAGTTTTCGCGCGGCCGCGCCCAGCGTGCCTTCGCGCGCAATGGCGAGGAAAACCGGCAGATCACTCCATTCAAGCGGCGGGGAAGACATGGTGCATCCAAACAAATATGAATGAACAGCATGCATCATCGTCGATTTTCATTCAAGGATGATCAGCGCATCATCAGGGCGTCAAACAGGAGATACCCCGATGACCCATACTTCCACCATGCTCGCCGCCATCGCCGATACCGCCAATGGCCCCTTCACTCTGCGCACCGTCGCCCGCCCCGCCACTGGCACGGGCGAGGTTCTGGTCCGCGTCCATGCCAGCGGCACCAACCCGCTCGACACCAAGATCCATGCAGGCGAGGCCGCCCATGCCCGCCGTCCGTTGCCCGCCGTGCTGGGCATGGATGTGGCGGGCGTGGTGGAACAGGTTGGCGCGGGCGTCACCGGTTTTGCGCCTGGAGATGAAGTCTATGGCCTGATCGGCGGTGTGGGCGCCCTGCCCGGCACGCAGGCGCAGTATGTCGCCGCCGATGCCCGCCTGCTGGCGCATAAGCCTGCAAACCTGACCATGCGCGAGGCGGCGATCCTGCCGCTGGTGGTGATCACCGCGTGGGAAGGGCTGATCGACCGCGCCGCCATCCGCCCGGGTGACAGCGTGCTGGTGCAGGGCGGCGCAGGGGGCGTGGGCCATGTGGCGGTGCAGATCGCACTGGCCCATGGCGCCCGCGTGTTCGCCACCGCCTTTGCCGCAGATCACGATTACCTGCGCGCATTGGGCGCCACCCCGATCGACGCCGCGCTGGATGTGGAGCTATACGTGGCCGAACACACCGCAGGCCGCGGCTTTGATGTGGTCTATGACACCGGCGGCGGAGCGCTGCTCGATGCCTCGTTCCGGGCGGTGCGGCGCTTTGGCCATGTGGTCAGTTGCCTTGGCTGGGGCGCGCATGCGCTGGCCCCGCTGTCCTTCAAACAGGCCACCTATTCGGGCGTCTTCACGCTGCATACGCTACTCGCCGACGAAGGGCGCGCCCATTATGGCGAGATCCTGAGCGCCGCCGCCGCCATTGCCGAAGGCGGCCACCTGCTGCCCCGGCTCGACCCGCGTACGTTCACGATGGAGCAGATCGGGGATGCCTATGACGCGGTGATCGGCCGCAATGGCGCCCGGCGCGCACAAGGCAAGATCGCCATCACCGTCGCCTGATGGGCGCTGGTAGAGGCATTTCCCGCGACAGGTTCAAAACGCCTCAACGCACGAAACTGAACCAACCGGCGGCAACATTACCATAGGCCCACGCAAGCGCGCTGATGGTCACCGCGATGCTGAAATAGATCTTTTCGCGCAGCAGGGAGTCGCGGCGGCGGATCAAAGCATCACGCAACGCCTCGATATGCTGAATCCCTTCTTCATCAAGGGCGTGGCCGGCTTGTCCGAGGCGATCATACAGATCGGCCTCGGCGGTCGGCTTCGCCACCAGAAACACCGCCAGCGTAAGCACGAAAGCCAAGGCGCCGCCCGTTCCGCCCACGGCCCTGTCGCCCCAGCATCCGGCGTAAACAATCCCGATCAGGGATAAAGTGAGGGCAACCAGCATCGTTATGAAAATGCGCAATTCGCTGGTCCATTGCGCGTCGGTGCCTTCATCTTTCCGATCCTGATCGTAATGCCATTTGACGGCAAAGAACATGGCGGTGCCGATGACACTAGCCTTTACGATCAGCAATATTACGGGAGCCCAATCCATCACGACGTCCTAACAAAGTTCATTGAGGGTGAGGTTTGGAACCGCATCCTCACCCTTCCATATTCCGACATATCGGCCCAGAGTATCAGACCAGATTGATCTTGCGCGGTGCCTGCGGACCAATCAGGGCAGACAGCAGGTTGAGGCCACGCCGCAATTGATCGCGCCCTATCGCTCCGCCAACTGAAACGCGCATGGCGGCGGGCCTGCTTGATGATTTTTCGGCCGCGAAAGCATCACCGGGGATCGCGGCCAGGCCATGCTGGCGCAGCGCATCGCAAACATGGCGGGCATCCAGATCCTCCGGCACCTCGACCCACAGGTGATAACCATAGTCCTGCGCGCGGAAGCTGCCCGGCGAAAGGCTTTCCCGCACGATATCCTGTCGCAGGCGGGCCTCGGACCTTACCTCGTCAATCAGCTTGTGGAAGAGGCCGCCCCTGACCCAATCCGTGACAATGGCGGCATTGAGCGGCGGCGCCATGATGGCGGTTTCATGCATATCGGCGGCCAGTCGCCACGCACCCGCCACATTGGGTGCGCGCAGCCACGCCACGCGCAGACCCGGGGTCAGGACTTTCGAAACGCTCGCGATGTGCCAGCTTTGATCGGGCACATAGGAGGTGATCGGGGGCAGAGGATGGTCTGGCAGCCAGCCATAGGCATCGTCCTCGATCAGCAGCAGATCGTGCTTTTCAATCACTGCGGCCATCGCCTGCCTGCGGGCATCAGGCATGGTGATGGTGGTCGGATTGTCATTCGTCGGTACGAGGTAAATGCCCTTCACCCCGCCGCCCGCGCAAGCCTGGTCCAAACTGGCGGGATCCATGCCATCGGCATCCGAGGCGATGACCTGCAACGTCACGCCAAACCGCCGGGCCAGCGCGAGCAATCCAGGATAGGCATGGGCGCAGACCGCAAGCCTGTCGCCCGACCTGAACTGGGCGCTGAAGATGGCATGAAGCGCATTCTGACCACCCGCCGCCAAAAGCACGGTGTCCTCGCAGCAGGCAATGCCGCGCGCCATGAGCAGTTCGGCGCCAGCCCTGCGCGCCGACGGAGCACCGCCGCTGCGCTGATACTGGAGGGGCGCCGCGGCCATGTCGGCGCTGAGCAGACCCGCCACACTGTCGCGAAAGGCCTGAGCAAGCGTGCCGCCAAAGCCTTCGGGCGGGGCGTTCATCCCGGTATCGCCGGGATCGTCAGCGGAAATCGACGGAGCCGCTTTATCCCGGGCCTTCACATAGCTGCCACGGCGGCCGCTACCCTCGATCAGACCAAGCCTTTGGGCCTCTCCATAGGCGCGGGTTACGGTGGTCAGATCCAGACCAAGCAGATCAGCCAGCGCCCTTTGCGGCGGCAGCCGGTCGCCCGGCGTCAGAACCCCCGCCTCGATGGCATTGGCCAGAGATTGGGCAATCGCCAGGTATTTAGGGCCGCTCGCCGCGTTAATGTCGGGCGTCCAATCGGTCATTATGAGGTTCCAACCTTTTTGCAGGCATTTTGCATGGATCATCAGTCCCGATGATTGAAAACGGGGCGGCCCGCAAGCACGTTCCTCGCCATTTCCCCAGCATCATGCAACGCGAGCATGCCGCCCGGCGTCGTGTCATCCCAAAGGCCGGGATCGGCATATTGCCGCAGCGCTGATTCATAACGGCCAATGCGGGCCGTTTCATGTTCCAGCAGTGCCGCAGCGTCCGCGATCTCCGGAAAATCTTCTGCCTGGCCGGCGCGGATCATGGCAGCAAGATCTGACCTGTTGATCGCATCATACACTTTTGCAACCAGATGTGCGGCCAAAGTCAGTGCGTTACCGTCTGTCGCAGCAAGATCGACATTCTGCGTCTGCATGTCAATCAGCCTTGTCCTCGGCGCGGGCATGCAGTTCGGCCCACAGCCTTTCGGTGCCTGCCTCCTTTGCGTGATTGACATAGGCCGAGGCGACCAACCACCCCTTGATATAGGGCAATGGCAAGATACAGCCGAGCATCATCAGCGGAAGCGATGTGACCAGATGCACCCAGTAGGGCGGATCAAACGCCACCTGAAGCCAGACAACAAAAAAGGACAGCGGAAAGGCCACGATGCAGAGCGAAAAGAACGCCGGGCCATCGTCCGGCGCGGCAAAGTTATAATTCAGCCCGCAATTGGGGCAGCGGTCCTGCAGCTTGAGCCAGCGCTTGAACATGGATGCCTTGCCACATTTGGGGCAACAGCCCTTCATGCCGCAACGAAAAATCCATTTTCCTTTATTTTCAACGAGATTTGCGGGCTTCATCGGCCATATCCCTTAGAGGGGCACTGATTCTGCATCCCACTTACAATGCATACATAACACATGCAATAATCCATACGTTATGAAAGCAAAATTTCGCATCATGGTTCCGCGAGCATTGTCGTTCAGGACCAACAAGCCGAGACAGCGCGAAACCAGCCGACATCGATTGTACGGCACGTTGCCGGGTGCGCGGGCCAGCCTGCCCGAACCGCCCCTGATGTGACTGACCTGTCACGGACTCGCCGGCCACCGATACGGGCCATTCCTTCTTGATCCTCAGGTCTCGTCCCGAAAAGCATCATCCGGCCGCCGTGCGCCACGACGGTGGATCACGTCAGACCTGATGAAAGCCTTCAACAGAAGCACGAGGGCCTGCTTCAACGGAAAATAATTCCGATCACAGACGGACGGACAACTTCTTGCCTGAGTATTGAACGCGCCGAAGGAACGATGCGGGCGCCAATCCTCCCGCCGGGTCTGGGCGGATTAGCGCAATATTCAAAATCCGCCTTTTCACCATGCCGGGAAAAGCACCCTGTCTTGCGCCGATGATCAATGTGCGGGTGCGGTCGTGCCAGACCAGTTCGGTGGTGGCGCGCTGCCCCTTCTCATAGGCATAGGTTTCGCCGTCATCGTCATAGAGTGTGAATCGGGCGTCCGCGCCGGGATAGATGCGGATGTCCAGCGGAGCGTCCGGCTTTTGGGTGGCATATTGCAGCACCGGTCCCATGGGCAGGATCGACCCGGCCCGCACATAGAGCGGCACCAGATCAAGCGGAGCCGGACGGGTTACCCTTTCGCCGCCCCGCAAGCGCTGCCCGCTCCAGAAATCGTACCAGTCCGCGCCTTTGGGCAGCGTGGTGGTGACGTTGAAATCCGCAGGGCCCGTCGCCTCGCCGCTGCCATCGCTGGGGCGGCGCCAGGCAAGGCGCAGCGCGCGATTGCCATCGCCGTTGAAGTAATCAATGCCGATCCTCACCCTCTGCCCCTTGGCCAGCGTGATGCGTTTGCCGGTATAGCGCAAGGTGCCCTTTCCCCAGCGGCTGATCACCGTTTCGCCATCCAGCGTCAGGCGATAGCCATCATCGCCTTCCAGCCCCAGTTCATAGCTTCCCGCCTCAGGCGCGGTAAGCGTCCCGGTCCAGCGGGCGGAGAAATGGCTGAGGCCGGAAAGTCCGCCCGGAATCTCGGCCAGCGGGGGATCGGGCCAGGTATGGTCCAGCCTGGCGTCGATGGCGGTGCCCTTGGGCGTTTCGAAGTTCTCGCCCTCAAAATACTGGACGGCAAGACCCGGTTTGCCGTCCTGCGTCGTGAGCGCTTCAGCCGGAACCGTGGCGGGTGGGGGCGGCTGGATATGGATCATCGCGCGCGTGACCGGGTGGACCAGCAGCGAGGAACCGAACATGAACTGATCGTCGATGGTGTCCAGCGCGCGGTCGTCGGGAAAATCCATCATCATCGGGCGCATCATCGTGCCCCCCGCATGAGTCACATTCCACGCAAGGCCATAGATGTAGGGCATCAGACGATAGCGCAGCTGCGTGCTCTTCAGCAGGGAATCATACACCTGAGGGTCGAGCGTTTTGAAGCGCCATGGCTCGCGCTCGACATCGGTGCCGTGGATGCGCATCAGCGGGTTGAAGGCGGCAAATTGCAGCCAGCGGGCATAGAGTTCGCGCCAGCCCGCGTTCTGCTCGCCACCGGGAAAGTCGGAGACGAAGAAGCCGCCGGTGTCCTGTGTCCAATAGGGATTGCCGGTGACGGTGACGTTGATCCCGCCCGCCACCTGCTGCTTCAGCGTTTTCCAGCTGGCAAAGATGTCGCCGCTCCATGATGCGGCGGCCGTGCGCTGCGCCCCCGCCCAGGCCGAGCGGGTAAGAGTAAACACGCGCTTGTTGCTGGCGGCGCGCTGGCCGTCATAGGTGCCCTGCGTGGTCATCAGCGAATAAGGGTTGAGGTAGCGCGTGAAATCACCCAGCGCGTTGGCCCCCAACGCCTTGGTATCGCGGATGTTGTCGGCCGCATTCCACATGGCGCTGGAAACCTCGACCTCGGTGCCGTCCATCCACAGCGCATCGACGCCCTTGTCCAGCAGGCCCGATTTGATGTGTTTGAAATAGATCCGGCGGGCGACGGGGCTGTAGGCGTCATAAACCCGCGCATGTTTGGAAATCCAGTGCAGCGGGGCAAAGCGCAAATGCTGCGCGTCCAGCTCATGCGCCAGCGCCGTATCATCACCCACCGAGGGCCAAATCGACACCATCAGTTTCATATGCATGGCGTGAAGCCGGCGCGTCATGCCCTCGGGATCGGGATAGCGGGCCTTGTCCCAGGTCATCCCGCTCCAGGTGCCGTCCTTGTCGCCGCCCCAATATTGCCAGTCCTGCACGATCGTATCGAGGGGAAACTGTTCTTTGCGAAAGGTCTGCGCGATGTCGAGCAATTGCGCCTGCGTCTTATAGCGCTCCTTGGACATGAACAGGCCCAGCATCTGTTTGGGCACCATCGGCGCATCGCCGGTCAGACGGCGATAGGCGGCCACCACATCGTCGGGCGTCTGTCCGCCCATGAAATAGTAATCGACACCGCCCGGCGCGCTTTCGGCCCACAGCGATGCGTCGCCCGCGTCATCCTTGAACCGCATCTGGGAATAGGTGTCCCAGAGGATGCCATAGCGGCGCGAGGACATCATCACCGGGATGATGATCCCCACATTGGTCTGTACCAGTAAAAGGTCGCTGCCGCGCCGGTTGGAGCGATCATCGGCGGTGAAGCCAAAGCCATAGATCGCCTCGTCGCCTTGCAGGGTGAAGCGGTTGGTGGCCTCATAGCTGGGGGCGCCCTCGACGGTGACGGGTTTGACCGTTTCGGGCGCCGCGGCATTCTCGGCGGTATAGAGTTTGCCCGATGCGTCCATGAAACGCAGCGCGCCGGTAGCCTTGCTGACCTCGATGCGCAGGCGGGGGGTGATGATGGTCAGCGTGTCGGGTTTTTCCGCGACGGTGAAGGGCTGCGCTGCGGGCGGTCTCACCACGACAAGGCTGGGCGCCGTCCAGTAATTCCGGCCGAGATTGGCATTCACCCTTACCGTATCGGGACCATAGAAGAGGATGTTTTTGGTCAGCCCGTGGAGATGAATCTGCACGCCATCGCTGAGCAGCTTATAGGCAAAGGCGTCCCCCGCCTCCGCTTCCACGGCCAGCAGATGGCCGCGCGCGTCAAGGCCGCTTGCCGCCTGAGATTTTGCCGGTGCCGACAGGCTGGCCGCAAAAGCCATCATCAACGCTGGAATCCAGACGGAGCCCCGCCGAAGCCTGCCAACATCCGTTCCCATAGCGCATGGCCTCTTATCTCTATTGCCAGAACATGGTATCGCTAACAAACTCGCTGTCAAGGCTTACTCATATGCGGGGGCAGCGGGGTGCGGCACTCCACCTTGAAAGTTATGATTGTTCCATTCCCGCTTTGCGAAACTTTATCTGTCGGCGCTTATGACTCTTTGCTTCGCCTTGCCGGATATGGTAACGCTACCTAAAGAGAGTGCAACAGTACTACCTGCCTAAAACAAAACCATATCGTGTGTTGAAGAGAGGAAATATGGTCAGGTCACTCAGTCGTCGCAAACTCTTGTCTGCCGGGGTTGCGGGCGCGACACTGGCCGCACCTGGCATGCCTTTGTTGGCGAACCCGGCCCGAGGCCGCGCAGCAGATCTCTTGCTGCCGATGGCCGACGGTCTGCTCCAGATTGCCGCGCTCAGCGACCGGGCTTTTCGCATCCGTTTTGTGCCGGGACAGGCCGCTCCCGCCATGCCCGTCAGCGACATTCTGGCGCCCCTCCATGACAGGTCAAGCCCGGCTCGGCGTAAAGATAGCAATGGCGCCATCCGGCTGGAACTGCCCCACATCCGCTGCGAGGTGAGGCCGGACAGCGCCGCGCTCCGTTTTTTTGATCGCAACGGGGCGCTGCTGCTGGCCGAAAGGCCCGGTGGACGCAGGCTTGCCCCCGCCATGCTGGGCACAGAACGGGTTTTTTCGGTCGAACAGGCTTTCGAATCCCCTGCCGATGAACATCTCTACGGCACCGGCTGTTTTCAGGACGGCCATCTTAACCTGCGTGGCCTGCCGCGCCGGTTGACGCAGGTGAACACCCAGATCAGCCTGCCCTTCCTTCTCTCCAGCAAGGGCTACGGCCTGCTCTGGCACCAGCAGGGGATGAGTGAGATCAACCCGCCTGACCGCCCCATCGCGCTGGTGCGGCAACAGCAGGATGGCGCCGCCCAGTTGGCCGATGTCACCACCACCCAAGGCAATGCCCGCGTCGCGCGTCGAGAGGCGGTTTTTGAGGGTCGTTTTGTCACCGACCATGAGGGGCCCCATGCCTTCCTGCTCGACATCGGCCAGAAGATGGCCTCGCGCCACCATGTCGAAATCGACGGCAGGGTTCTTACCGATCACACCAATCTCTGGCTGCCGCCCACGGCGGGTTTCATCGCCCATCTGGGCGCCGGCGAGCACAGGGTGAGAGTGATCGCCGATGACAAGGACACCCCCTCGCTGGCTTTTGCGCCGATGGATGAGAGCACACGGTGGCGCTCTCCCGTAGCCGAGACGATCGATTATGTGGTGATCGCGGGCCCCTCGGCGGCCGAGGTCATGGCCGGTTATCGCGCGCTGATCGGGATAACACCCATGATGCCGCTCTGGGCGCTGGGCTATATCCATTGCCGCGAAAGGTTCCATTCCTCCGACGAGATCATAGAGACCGCGCGCGAGTTCCGCCGCCGCCGCCTGCCTGTCGACATGATGGTCCAGGATTGGCAATATTGGGGTCAATATGGCTGGAACGCGATGCGTTTCGATGAAAGCCGTTATCCCGATCCGGCGGGCCTTTGCCGGACCCTCCACGACATGGATATGCGCTTCATGCTTTCGGTCTGGGCGAAAGTGTCGCGCGACACGGATCTGGGCCGACAGTTCGCGCAAAGGGATTTCTATATCCGCGACACCGACTGGGTCGATTTCTTCAACCCTCAGGCCGCCTCGTTTTATGCCTATAACCAGAACCGGCGCCTGGCCTCGCTGGGCATCGACGCATGGTGGCAGGATGCCACAGAGCCGGAGAATGACGATCTGGTCGGCCGCCATACCGCCGCCGGGCCGGGCGAGAAGGTCCGCCTGTCCTATCCCCTTCAGGTTTCGCGCGCGGTCTATGAAGGCCAGCGCCGCGCCGCGCCCGACAAGCGGGTGATGATCCTGACCCGATCGGCCTTTCCGGGCCAGCAGCGCTATGCCGCCGCCACATGGTCGGGCGATATCGGCCATGACTGGGAAACGCTAAAACGCCAGATACCCGCCGGGCTCAACATGGCGGCGGCGGGCTATCCTTATTGGACGGTGGATGCCGGGGGCTTCTTCCGCCCCGGCAAGGAGCAATACACCGACCCTGCCTATCACGAACGTTTCCTGCGCTGGTTTCAGTATGCCACCTTCCTGCCCCTGCAACGGGTGCATGGTTATATGACCGACACCGAATTCTGGCGCTATGGCGATCAGGTGGAGAACGTGGCGCGGCGCTATCTTGAACTGCGCTATCGCATGCTGCCCTATATCTATGCGCTGGCGGCGCAGGCCCATCAGGTCGGAATGCCGGTCCTACGCCCGCTGGTCTTCGATTTCCCCCACGATCCCCAAGCTCTTGGGCAAAGCCACAGCTATATGTTCGGCCCCGCGCTGCATGTGGCGCCGGTGCTGGCTCCGGACGCCGCGTCATGGCCGGTCTATCTGCCCGCCTCGACCGGGGGCTGGTACGATTTCTGGACTGGCTCTCGCCGGGCCGGGGGGCAGGTCCATCAGGTGGACTGCCCGATTGAGCGGATCCCGCTTCATGTCCGCGCGGGCAGCATCCTTCCGCTGGGGCCAATAGTGGAATCGAGCGCGCACGCGTTGGGCAAGGATCTCGACATCGTGGTCTTTCCCGGCCGCGACGGCGCAATGATGCTCTACGAGGACGATGCCCTCAGCTATGCCTATGAGCATGGTGAGAGCGCAAGTACGACTTTGATCTGGCAGGATGCGAAACGCGTTCTGAAAATCGGCCCGCGCGTGGGCCGATTTTCAGGCATGGCAAATCAACGGCGCTTGCGGATCAGGCTGGCCGGGGATGGTACCTGCGCAATGGAAGCGCCGATGTTTCATGACATCCTCTACACAGGGCAAGCCATAGATGTAGAACTCGGCCGAGGTCATTGACGAAGCCATCCGGTTCGTCGCGCTACGGCAACTATGATCGAAAGTCGTTTTTCAGTTCGCGAAGTTCGCGAAATCGGTCCACCTGTCTTTCGACACACTGCTCAGCCAACGGTAATCTCAGAAAGGGGTTCGTGCGCTTCTCAAGGCCGATGGTGCTCGGCACCGTAGAGCTTACCCGATGCATCACTATGGCCTGCGCCCGTGCCGTGACCTCCCTTTCTGTCTCGTCCCCCAGGCTCAAGGCAAAACTTGCATTGCTGAACCCATACTCATGGCCGCTGTAAACTCTGGTCTCATCGGAAAGCTCCGCAAGCCTGCGCAGGCCGCCCCATGCCGTCTGCGGTGTTCCCTCGAACAGGCGTCCGCATCCCATGGTGAACAGGGCATCGCCCGTAAACACGGCCTCCATTCCTGGAACGTGGTAGCTCAGACAGCCCAGCGTGTGCCCAGCCGTGTCGATGGCATGGATCACCAGCCCTCCCAGAAAAATCACCGTTCCCCCACGAATGCCTATGTCGATCCCCGGTATGCGCCTGCGCTCGGCGGCCGGCGCGATGATGCGTGCCCCGGTCGCCTCCTTAAGCGCAACGTTTCCCCCGACATGGTCATCATGCCAATGCGTGTTGAGGATATAGGTAAGCCTCCATCCCCTTTCTTCCAGCACCTCCAGCGCCTTTGCCGGATCGGGTGTGTCGATCGCTACGGTCCGGAACGACGCGCTGTCGGCCAGCAGGTAACCGTAGTTATCCGCAAGGCAGGGGAACTGGACAATCTCCCCCGCGTCAACGCGCATGCCCTGATGGAGTATCGTCATGCCGTCTCCTTCAAACGCTCACAGCAGCCCGTCCGGCTTCCTGTCCCATAATACAGGGCCATTACCCGCAGGCAGGATGCGAAATTGGGAAGGTCCGCCCCGGACTGGCGCACTTCGTCATGCAGGATGGTCACGAGGCGCCCCAGACTCTTGCCCTCTGCCTCCGCCATGGTTTCCAGAATATCCCAGAAGCCCTTTTCCAGCCGAACAGAGGTGGAATGACCGTGGATGCGCAATTTGCGCGTGGCAGGACTGTAGCTGTCTGACGATGTGTGGCGATACAATCGACACATGGTTTTTTCTCCCTGAACCACGCGCCTGCAGGGTAATCCCGATCTTGTCCGGCGCTGGATCGGGGGATTGCTATCAAGCTTCGTGCCAATTCCGCTGCGCACGGATCGCACAGCAAATTCGCAGCGCCCGCCCGCCCTGCGGCCCACGGGCCGACGCTGCGTGAGACACATGTGTGTCAACTTGTATCGGTTTGTTCCGAAGCGTCAAAAGACATACAGCGTGCGGACCAGCACCCCAACATTCTGACTGAAGCCGCCGCGAACGTCGAACTGATGATTGACTTCGCCCATCAACTGGACCCGGGGCGTGATGAATTTGGAGGCCACCAGCCGCGCTTCATCGAAATGCGTGCGATTGCCGTTATCAACACCGTCCAGCCGCTGTTTGCCGCCGCGCATGCCCTGATACCCCGCTGACAGGGTAAAGCCATGGGCGAACTTGCGGTTGAGGAAGGCCTGAAACTGCATCGTTTCCGACTGGGAAAGCCGCTGACCTCCGCTCAGCCCGGCTTCGGTGTTGGCGCTGTAGAAGATCAGATCGGCGGTAAGATCGACAGACCATTTTTTGCCGATGCCTTGCGACAGGGCAATCTGGGGATCGAGCGCGACACGGTGATTGCCCAGATTGACCACGCGCGTCTTGTCATAGGCTCCGGTGGGCAGCGTGGCGTAGAGCGTCACGCCAAAGTAGGTTTGCTTTTGAACATCGTTGATCGGCCAGACCGCTGCTGCCAGAATGGTGTCGCCCAGGCCCGAACTCGAATTCAGCCTCTGCCCCCCTAGCCGCGCGTTATTCAGCGAGCCGAAGGGCTGGAGTACCTCGACCAGAGCCAGTGTCTTGCCGATGTTGAAATAATGCGCCAGCCGCGCGATGCCCAGTTCCAGATCAAGATTGGTGCCATCCTTCAAGCTCGGCCCTGCGGCCGGGACGAACTGGTCATGATTGGCATAGAGCGCATAGCCCAGAAACACCGTAGTCCCTGGCGGCGCGGCCACGAATTCCTGCGGTTCAAGTTCGGTTGCCCGCGCTTGCCCACAGAAAAATCCTGCCATCACCAACATGGCCGTCACGGCGATAGGACGAACAATCCACTTCATAACATCCTCCCATTTTCTTTGCAGGAATGGAGAGAATGTCGCTATTTTTATCCAAGTCTAAAAAATAATCGAATATTCTACAAAGCATTCGATAAAAGTTGCCATAATGAAACACGATTACTCATCATAATACTTCATTTTTCAATTGTGGGTTTTTTGCAGTAAAGATTTACCGCATTACCCACCCGCAACCATAAAGGCATGGCCTATCTCAATAGGGCTGATTCGCCGCATGCCATACTGCCCCATCTTTCGATAAAGGGTGCTTCGCGATACACCCAGCGTGACTGCTGCCGCCGACAGATTGCCTCTGGCCATCCGGATGGCATGATCTATGGCCTGCTGCTCTCCACTTTCCGGGACAGCCTCACGAACCGGCACCTGAGCCAAATCGCTTGTGTGGAATATTCCGTGCTGCTCAATCTCACGGGGGAGCACATCGACATCGGCGATGTCGTCCTGCGCGAAAAGGACGCTGCGTTCGACGACATTGCGCAATTCGCGCACATTGCCCGGCCAACTGTAGTTTTCCATCCGCGCCAGCGCCGCCGCCGTAAACCGGACCGGCTGACGACCATGACGGTCGGCGATGCGGGGATTGAAATAGTCGATCAATCGGGAAATATCGCCCGCCCGCGCGCGCAGTGGGGGCACCTCCACCGCCGTGACGCTCAGGCGATGAAAGAGATCGAGCCGAAAGCGCCCGGCGGCCACCTCGGCGCGCAAATCGCGGTTGGTCATGGCCACGATGCGGGCGTTGACCCGGCGCGGCTTGCTGTCGCCTACACGATAGACCACGCCCTCTTCCAGAACGCGCAGCAAATAGGGCTGCAATTCCAGACTCAGCTCTCCGATCTCGTCGAGGCAGAGGGTGCCGCCATTGGCTTCCTCAAACCGACCGACACGGCCATCGCTGCTGGCGCCCGTAAAAGCACCCCGAACATAGCCAAAGAGTTCGCTGGCAATCAGCTCCTTCGATACAGCACCGCAGTTGAAGGCCACGAAGGGGCCCTGCGCCACCTTGCTTTCGCCATGGATCGCTCGGGCGAACAGTTCCTTGCCTACGCCCGATTCCCCTTCGACCAGCACCGGCACATGCAACGGAGCGATCCTTCGCGCCATGGCGATGGAATGCCGGATGCAGTCGCTTTCTCCCACGATGCAGTCGAACTGGGAACGTACCGGCTCCGACACGTCATGCACGGGGCTCACCGGAAGCGGACGGCGTTGCGAACGGGCTGGAATGACCAGCAGATGCCCGCCCAGTTCACCGTCAGCCATCAAGGGGCGCAACCAGTCACGCGGCAGGCCCGGAACCACATGCCTGAGCGGCTTGCCGTAATCGTCGAGGATCTGCATGCCGCGCCTGAGATCGGGAAGGTCCGTGCCGAATTTCTCGCTCAAGACCTTTTGCGCCAGCCTGCTGGTGTAAACGATGCGGCCAAAGGCATCGATCGCAATCAGATCATCGCCAGCGTGACGCTGGCTATGCTCAAGGCCCATCTCCATCAACCTGAGATGCTGCACCTCGACCTGCCGTGTCAGCCTTTGCTCGATCTGGCTGGCGGTCATGACAGCCAGCGCCAGAATCCGGGCACTCGATTGCCCGCGCTTCGCCGAAATGTCGAGAATGCCCACGATATCGCCGTTCAGCGGATCGCGGATGGGCGCACCGGCACAGCTCCAGCCTTTGATGCCCTCGCAATAATGCTCGCCGGCATGCACCATGACGGGGCCACCGATAGCCAGAGCGGTACCGATGCCATTGGTACCCGCGTCAGTCTCAGTCCAACGTCCGCCCTGCATCAGAGCGATATCCATGCCGGCATGAACAGTGTGGGCATCCCCCGCCGCTTCCAGCACGACTCCGTTGGGGTCCGTGATCAGCATCAGCGAGTTGGTGCCCGCCAGCACATCGGCCGCCTGGACCAGGGTAGGAGCGGCAGCCTGCAGGAGCTGACGGTTCCGCTGGCGCAGATGCGGGACCTGATCGGTGGCCAAATGCGGCGCATATTCAACACCAAGGTTGACCTGAGAGGTGCGGCAACGCTGCCAGCTTTCAATCACCACGTCGCGCACCAGCTTCGGCCCGCAACCAGAACCGGACACAAAATCCTCCCATGCCCTGGCGACGACATGATCACGCTCTTCCAGCACCGCCAATGAGGTTTTTCCTGAGTGCACCACTCCACTCGCAGCCATTAGCATCCTCCTGCGCGATCGGTGGACGCCGAGCTTTCCGGGTTCATTCCCAAGCCAACAGGTTCGGGATCGATCCGAGCAGCTTGTTTCGGGTCAGGGTGACCCGAAGCGGCATCGACCGATGTGCTTCTCCTCATCCGTGTGGATGTCGAACCCCAGGTCCGCTCCACCTCTGCCATGCATCTTAGTCGTGCATTTCAGGCGTTGGTAGTATTATCGTACCGCTTGCCTTGTAGCTCGCTCCACCAGATAAGCTAATGAACAGTAAGGTATATTTGCGTGATCGCTGAGACCGATTTCGCATGTCCTGCTGGTCGAATAGCCTTGCGTGCAGCCTGACGGAACCGACTCGGGCAAATCGCGCAGCGCATGATCGTTTAGCTCAGGAAGTGTGAAGCCCTTGTCGCCGGCAAAACCGCAACATCCTATGCCCTGCGGCATCACCACCCGCGTTGCGCAGGCGCGCGCCACCGCCGCCAGCTTGGGCTCCAACCCCATGCGGCGGCTGCTGCATGTGATATGCAGCATGACCGTCTCGTCCAGTTGGTTGACAGTCAGACGGGGCAGGATCGCGTCGTGCAGGAACTCTGCAATATCGACGATGGCCACGCCGCGCCCCCTCGCCTGCGCACGCCGCCGCAGACGGAAGGTACAGGGGCTGGTGTCCATCAGCACGCGCGGCGCCCCGCTTGCCTCGACAGCATCGAGCACGGCGTCGGCCATGCGGTCGGCAGTCGCGGCCAGCCCCTTGCTTTCCCATGCCATGCCGCAACACAGGCCGCTTTCGCAGGGGCTGACGGCAAGGTTGATGTCCGCGCGCCGAGCCAGCATCGCGAGGATGTCGCTGAGCGGCGTATCCGCTGGATCGGCCGCCGCCGGCCCCATGGTGCGCGCCGCGCAGCTTGAGAGATAGAGCCAATCGGCAGGCCCGTTTGCGATCGGGCGCGCAAGAGGCATAGGCCGGGGCAGATATTCGGGCGCGACAGGCGCAAGTCCACCTGTCGCCCGCCGCAGCCCGCGGCTGAGCGCAGAAAGATTGCCCCGCCCGATCACCCGTCCTGCCCCCTGCCCCAAACCCAGCATCGCCCGTGTGGCGGCCAGGGTTGCCGGGAGATGGTCGGCCAGCACATCGCCGATCTTTTGCGCCAGGCCCCCGCGCCGCTTGCCGCGCTCCTGCTTCATCAGAAGGCCCGTCTCGATGCCCACCGGGCAGGCATTGGCGCAAAGGCCACAGGCCGCACAACTGTCGACGCCAGCAAAGGCATAGGATTGTTTCAGCGCATCGCCGTCTTCCCGCGCCTCCTCGCGGCGGGCGATCTCCCGCGCGGCGACGATCCGCTGGCGCGGCGAGAGCGTGAAGCCGTGCGAGGGGCAATACGGCTCGCAAAAGCCGCATTCCATGCAAGTGTCCACCAATGGATCGACCGGCGGCAAGGGCTTGAGATGGCGCAAATGGGCCTGCGGATCGTCGTTGAGGATCACGCCCGGATTGAGCAGTCCCATCGGATCAAGCAGCGCCTTGATATCGCGCATCAGCCGATAGGCTTGCCCGCCCCATTCGACCTCGACGAAAGGCGCCATGTTGCGTCCGGTCCCATGCTCGGCCTTGAGCGATCCGTCAAAGCGGGTCACGACGAGCCGGACAACATCATCCATAAAACGCCGATAACGATCCACTTCGGCCGTATCGTCGAAGTTCTGGGTGAAAACGAAGTGCAGATTGCCCTCAAGCGCATGGCCGAAGATGATCGCCTCATCATAGCCATGCTGCGCGAAAAGCTGCTGAAGAGCGACCGTGGCATGGGACAGGTGCTCGATGGGAAAGGCCACGTCCTCGATGATGACGCTCGTGCCCGGTCGGCGCATGGCTCCCACTGCCGGAAACATGCCCTTGCGCACCTTCCAATAGGCCTCGGTGATCGCCGGATCGCGCTCGAATTGGGCAGGGTTCAGCATGATCTGGCCGGCCAGGCGGCGCGTGACCTGTTCGATCCGCGACACAAGATCGGCCTCGTCACTGCCCCGGATCTCGACCAGCAGCGCCGCCGCCGTCGGCCCCAGATCCGCGATATCATGTGGGATACCGGGCTTGCCCTCCACCGAGCGCAAGGAGGCCCGGTCCATCAGCTCAGCAGCGGCGACAGGCTCATCGCGCAGGGCCATCACAGCGCGCGCCGCCGCCTCCACATCCGCAAACAGCAGCAATGCGCTGGCCTTGTCGCTGTGTTCGGGAACCGTGCGCAGGACCACTTCCGCGATGAAGCCGAGCGTTCCTTCCGATCCGATCATCAGATGCTGGAGAATGTCGAAGGGATCCGTGAAATCGACCAAGGCATTGAGGGCATAGCCGGTGGTGTTCTTGATGGCAAACTTGCGCGTGATGAGTTCACGCAGCGGAGCATCCGCACGCACCGCTTGCCCCATGGCAGCAAGCCTCTCCAGCAGGGCGCCATGGGTCTTGCGAAAGCGTGCTCTGCTGACAAGACTGGCCGTATCGACCGTTCCGCCATCGGCCAGAATGATGCGCATCGATTCCAGCGTCTGATAGCTGTTCTGCGCCGTGCCGCAGCACATGCCGCTCGAATTGTTGGCAACGATGCCACCGATCTTGGCGCTGGCGATCGAGGCGGGATCGGGACCGATCTTGCGCCCGTGAAACGCCAGCGCCCGATTGGCCGCAGCGCCGATCACCCCCGGCTGCAATGTAACCGTCGCGCCATCGGCGCCGACGCGCACCTTGCGCCAGCCATCGCCCAGAACCACCAGAAGGCTGTCGCTGATCGCCTGACCCGATAGGCTGGTGCCCGCCGCCCGAAAGGTGACCGGCGCCTCGTGACGGCAGGCGACATCCAGCACATGGCGGACCTCGGCTTCGGATTCGACAAAGACCACAAGGTCGGGAATCATGCGATAGAAGCTGGCATCCGTACCATAGGCCAGGCGTCGCAGTTCATCCTCGATCAGCCGCTTGCCCGGAATGACCGCCCCGAGATCGCGCCTGATCGCCCTTGTCCTCGCATCCTTCATCATTGTCCCAACCCGGTTCACCAACCCCATCCCTTCGCAAAGGATGCCCGTCTGATGAACGGACACCCCTGCCTGATCTGCTGCCGACCGGCGAGCGCTCGCACTGCCGGTCGGGTCACGCCTCATGCCCGGCCGTAGACTTCCGCCCCGCCGCCACGGGCAGGACCGGCCGTCGGATCGAAGTCCTCCGGCAGGTCGACGACCAGCGAATGTGTCGTCAGAATCAGCTTGGCCACCGAAACGGCATTGGCCAAGGCAGCCAGAGTTACCCGCACCGGATCGATGACCCCGGCGGCAAAAGTGTCGCCAAAGACGCCGGACCTGGCATCAAAGCCAATACCGCTTTCGGCATCGACCACCTGTGCCACGACCTGATCGGAATCGCGCCCCGCATTGCGCGCGATGATCGCCAGCGGCTGGCGCACGGCCTCCTGAACCAACGCGATACCGGCGCGCACGCCGCCCTCATGCTCATCCACCAGCGACTGGAGCAGGCGCGAGAGCTGGGCCAGCGCCGTGCCGCCGCCCGGAACCACACCTTCATCCCGCGCGGCACGCGTGGCGTTGAGCCCGTCATCGAGAAGCTGGGCCGTCCGCTTTTGCTCGACCGGTGTCGCGCCACCGGCAAGCAACACAGCCGTACCGCGTGTCAGCTTGGCAAGACGCTCGGCGTATTTGTCGCGCTCGATGTTCTGCGGCGCCTCATCCCACAGTTGCTTCACCAGACGCCTGCGACCGGCGATGGCGTCCTCGTCGCCCTGCGCACCGCGAATGACCGTGGCCGAGGCCGTGATGTGAACATGGGCCGCCGAGCCCAGATCCCCAACCGTGGCATCCTCGATCCTGCCGCCCAGATCCCGCGCGATCACACGGGCCCCGGTCATGATGCCCAGGTCTTCCATCATCGCCTTGCGCCAATGGCCGAATTCGGGCGGATTGATGGCCACGACCGTCCCGTGCCCCTGCGCACGCGCCTGCATGATCGCGGCGATGGCTTCGGGCGAAATCTCGTCGGCCACCAGCAGCAGCGGGCGACCGCTGGCGCGCAGCGCCGCCAGCAAACGCAGCACGGGCTCAGCCGAAAGCACCTTGTTATCGGTCAGCAGGATGGCCGCATCCCCCAGATCGGCCGCCAGGCTCGACGCGTCCGTAGCCATGTGATGCGAAACGAAACCCCGGTCGAGGACGACCCCCTCATCGACATCCAGCCGAGTCGGCGTGCCGGGCAGACCGTATTCGACATTGATCACACCTTCAGGCCCGACCCGCTCGACCGCTTCCGCGATCAGCGCCCCCAGCGCCTCCTGCGTCGAGGCGACATTGGCGACCATCCGCAATTCGCCCTGCCGGACCGGGCGGGCCAGATCCACCAGTTCGCGCGCCAACGCCTGATGCGCCCGGTCGATGCCCGCGATCACATCGGCGGCCTTGTGGCCGTCCTCAACCAGCGGAACCCCGCCCTGCACCAGCGCATTGGCCAGCGCCGTCGCGGTCGTGGTGCCATCACCTGCGACCTCATTGGTCTGCATTGAAACTTCGCGCACCACCTGCGCGCCCAGATTTTCGAAACGGCAGGGCAGTTCGATTTCCGCCGCGATGCTCACGCCATCGCGTGACACCAGCGGCGTCCCGATCGGCCGGTCGATGATCGCATTGGTGCCCTTTGGCCCCAGCGTGCCCACCACAGCCCGCGACAGCTTGTCCACCCCCCGCGCCAGCGCAGCCCTCGCCTCTCCATCATACAGCATGATCTTGGCCATCAGTCATCTCCTCGTCATCTCCCGCTTGCGCACGGGCTGATTGTTCTTGTCCGGTTGTAAAGGCAGATGCTCCGGCAAGCCCATGCCTGCCGGAGCCGGCGCGGTGTCACTCGTATTCCAGCGCCTCATCCATATCGCCGAAGAGGACCACGGTGTTCTCATCGATCATCACCATCCGCCCATAATGGGTCGAGGTGGAGATCTCGAAGATATGCGGGGTCATCTCGCGGCCCAGAGCGTCGCTGATCTCCTCCATGTTGAAGACGATCTTGCCCTCGCCATCCATGCGGATCATAGCAGGCAGATAGGTGATCTTGATGCCTGGCTTGTCCTGCATCACCTCGGCGATACAGCGCGCCTCGACGCTGTCGTTCATGGTGACGCCGCACTGGTGGGAGATGGTGCGCTCCTGCTTGATCTGGTCAAGCGGGGTGAAGAGTTGCTGTTCGCTTGTAAGGGCCATAGGTCAGTTCCTTTCCATGTCGCGCCACTTATTCGGCGGGTTCGGTTTCCAGACCGGGCATCGGCACCTGCGTGGCAAAAACGCCGATTTCCCGGACGATGGCCTGAAGCCGGTTGATCGCCGAGGCATAGGCTTCGGCAAACTGCGCGCTCTTGACGCGTGGCTGCGACCAGATGGGTTGCAGGTCCATCGCGGCCTGGGTGGCAATGGGCTGGTACTTGTCGAACCAGTCATGCAGCACCCGGCGGTTGGCCTCCCCATGCTCGGCATCGGCCACCAGCATGGCGAAGAGTTCGACCGTATTGGCCAGATTGCGTTCGTAATCGGCCTCCGCGGCGGACACGACCGAAGGGGTCGAATAGTCGTTCTGGGGCGCGGCGGCCTGCATCAGGAAGCCGGAGCGGAACAGCTCACCGATTAGGGGCTCGAACAGAACATTGACGATGAAATACTGTTCAAGGAAGTCATTGGCGCCGCGCGCGCATTCGACCAATTCGCGCGTCTTCTGCCAGATCGGGCTTTCCAGCCAGGCCCGCTTGCCCGCATCGACATCGAAGCCGTCGATGTCGAGGGCAATCTCGCCCAGATAGAGCGTGAGATCCTGCGCCAGCCGCAGCTTGTAGGAGGAATTGGTCAGGATCGCATTGTTGACCATCTGGGTATAGCCATAGCGCTGTGCCCGCATCAGCGAGGTGCCCGCACCATATTCGGCATGTTTGAAGGCCCCCAGATGCTCTTGCAGCACCTTAACCCATGCCGCATCGAAGCGTTTGGGCGCACCGGCGCGGCGGGCATTGTCGATGACGTTCTTGATCATCCCGCAGATGGTCGACTGGCGCTGGTAATGCGTGCGTTCCCATTCCTGGTCGGGCGCGCGATAGCGATGCCAGTCGCTGCTCTTGAGCGCGGTCCAGTCCTTGGAATAGGTGGGCACGCCGTCGCCGAAGCTGATGATCCAGTCCTGAAGCAGATAGCGTTCCGGGTCAGGCTGGACGTCGACGGTCACGTCTTCATAGTGGGTGGCGCGACGACCCTTGGGTTCATAATAATTGTAGGACCGGCTGTCCGATCCGGGAAAAATCTTGGCCCCAGCGGCGGCCGATTTTTGTTCATTTTCCAGTACTGGCGCGTTCATGTCTTTATCCTCTCCAGTTATTCACTCGTTGCCGGGGTGAATTTGTCGAAATACATGCGTGCGGAATCAATGCCGGCGATCTGCATCACCGGTGTCGCGCTATCGATCATGACCGGGGGGCCGCAGCCGTAGGCGTCGGCATTCTCGATATCGTCCATGGTCATGATATGGCGGCGCAACACATCGTGGATGAAGCCGACCTCGCCGGTCCAGCCATCTCCCTCCTCCGCATGGGAGAGCGCTGGGATGAACTTGAAATCGGGCATGCTGGCCTCGAACTCGGCAAAAACGTCGAGTTCGAACAGGTCCTTCACCGTGCGGGCGCCGTAGTAGAAGCGCACCGGGCGGGTTTCGCCGCTGGCCGCCTGGTCCTTCAGGATCGAGAGCAAAGGCGCCATGCCCGACCCGCCGCCGACAAGGATCATCGGCCCATCGCGGTTTTCGCGCCGCGAGCAGGAACCATAGGGCCCCTTGACGGTGATCCGCGCACCGATCTGCGCGGCGCCGATGGCCGTCGAAAACGCGCCGCCCGGATACTTCTTGATGATGAATTCAAGACGGCTTGGATCGCTGGGCGGGTTGCCCATCGAATAAGAGCGCGTGATCCCGGCCTCGACCAGTGTCAGATCGGCAAACTGGCCCGCCCAGAATTTCATGGGCTCGTCGAGTTCGACCGCGATCCGGACTATGTCGTGAGTCAGCGGCTCGACCTTGGCAAGGCGACCGTTGAACTCCTTCACCGCGATCGAACGGGACAGTTCCTCCTCGTCGAAATTGAGCAGTTCGACTTCGATATCGCTGTAGACCAGCGTCCGACACAGCAGGATCTGACCGTTCTCGCGCTCAGGGTCCGACAGGGCAAATGTCGAATATTTCAGCATCTCGACATCCCCTTCGTTAAGGATGCACTTGCAGGCCGAGCATTGCCCTTCCTTGCAGCCGTGAGGCAGCGCCACGCCCTGGCGGAAAGCGGCATCAAGCACCGTTTCGCCTTCCTCCACCTGCATTTCCACGCCAACCGGCTCCAGGCGCACCGTGTGCACGGCGGCTGCCGGTTTCTTCATCTCTTGTCCCATGGGACTCCTCCCCTGATGTTTTTTCGGGACCGCTATAGGGGCATGGCGGGCGAAGGAATTTCCCTCCGCCCGCTGCCGGCAGGGATCAGATCCGGCGGATCTTGAAGCCCTTGCGATACTCTTCGATATGGGCGGCGCGCGCCTGGGGCGACAGTTCGCGCAGCGCCTTGAGCGGGCTGCGGATGGTGTTGCCGCGCACGTGGTCGAGCGTCCACATGTCCTTCTCCTCGAACGACATGTGCGGCTGGGCGATCAGCGTCTTGCCGTCGGGGCGCACGAAGCCCATGTCGACAATGGCGTCGGCCACATCCCAACCATCATAGACATCTTCCCAGATGCGGCGGCCGGAGAAGCGCCCCATCGCCGGGGTGGCGCGGCCCTGATATTCGGCGGCGAAGGCTTCCTTATGTGTCCAGCGATCCACTTCGCTGGCATAGGTGAAGAGCTCGCCGTCCACCTCGTCGACGCAGAAGTCCTCACGGACGACCGCGGGAACCAGGCTGGACCAGCAGCGATGCGGATAGACATAGCCGGTGTCGGCAAAGGTGATCAGTTGGCTGCCGGGCTTGGAGAGCTTCTCGTAATTCTCCCACCAGGCGCCGTATTCGTCGTACCAGCCCGGATACTTGTGCTCGAACCACTCGAAGTCGCGCTCGGTCTGCGCCTCGATGCGCCAGAAGTTGGCCCACCAGCCGGCCGAGAAAAACTGGGCAATCTTATGGACATAGCCCTTCTTGACGATGGAATCGAAGGCTTCATGCACATCGTCGTGATGGATCTTGATGCCGTATTTTTCCAGCGGCAGCATGTAGGTGCGATAATAGTCCTCGAAAATCCAGCGATGCCACAGCTCCGCATAGCTTTCCTTGTTCTTGTCGCGGTTCTTGGTGCCATATTCGATGATCGTGCCGATGGCGGCATCGACGATCATATGGTTCTGCCAGAAGGAATAGCGGATGTCGCGTTCCAGCAGCAAGTGGTTGTCGGGCTCCTTCAGGATCGACATCAGCATCGAGTGGCCGTTGCCGATATGGCGGCTTTCATCCGACTGTACCGACAGGAACACTGTGGGCAGCGCATAGTCACCGTTGCGCGCCGCCTCGGAAGGCATGGCAACGAAGAGCGTGTTGGTGAAGGCCGTCTCGGCCGCGACCTGAAGATAGATGTTCGACGAGGTGATGGCGTCACCCGTCAGGAAGGCCTCACCGAACTGACGCCCGATGGTGGTGGCATAGCATTTGCCGAAGGCCTTCTCGGTGATGTCGAAACCGGCCGGATCGATGTAGTTTTCCATGTACCACTTCTTCAGGTTCATCTGAATGGTGGAATGGCGGAATTCATCGACCATCTGCATGGTGAAGCCTGTGCGCAGGTGATCGCCCGGAGCCAGTTGTCCCAGCGTCGCCATCGAACGGGCGGCCGAAATTTCCGGGAAAGGAATAATCGCCAGGAACAGCTTCATCCACTCGATCCAGCGCGGCTCGACATTACGGAACATGTCGCCGCGCAGCGCCGCATCCAGCGCGCCATAGACGCGGTTATCCTTTTCCTCCTGCATCGGAAAATACGAGCGCAGGACCTGCTTCATCGGATCCTTGGGCGTCTTGCTGATCTTGTAGTCGGTGGGGAAATGCATCGCCTCCTGAACATAGGACGGCGTCCAGCCCAGATCAGCGATGAGCCTTGTGGCTTCGCTGATGCTGATCCCTTTCTGGCTGATGATCTTGTTGAGTGTCAGAGCCTCGGTCATCTTTTTCTCCCTTTGGCCTAGCCTTCGGCCATTGCCTTCACAGGCGGATGTGGGCCTTCAGCGTTCATGTCGCCGATCAACCTACTGACTCGGCCGGACCGCCGGCCTGTCGAAGATGACAGGAGCAACATGCGTGCCAAAATTGGAAAAGACCGATATTTCTATAAATTGCGACATACGCCCAAGGTGTCGCCCATAGGAAGAAGCATCATAATACTACAGCACCGCTTCAACCACGAAACACATGCTCCATATTGACCTTATATGTGCGACAAAATGGCACACTTTTTAGAAAGTGCCGCACATTTCGTCGAGAGACTCTCCTTTCAAAGCCGCATTTATGTTCATTTTCTTATTTTGGCATGACGCTTGCTGAATTGCTCTCACCGCCCGGCAAGGCCGATAAAATCGGTAGAGAGAGGAAAATTCGATGGCGACTGCCACATCCCATATCCGCACATGCCCTCCCCATATATCCGCCCTTCTGGGTATCGGCACCGGACTGGCCCTGCTGGCGATGTCTGCCGCCCCGGCCGGCGCCCAGCCCGCCTCGTCCGACGCCAAACTCTTTGCCCAGCAATGCGGCGCCTGCCATTCGACCAAGCCGGACGAAAACCGCGTGGGGCCCTCGCTCGCCGGGATTATGGGCAGACCCGCCGGAAAGCAGGCAGGGTTCAACTATTCGCCGGCGCTGAAAAAAAGCACGATCAAATGGTCGCCTGCCACGCTTGAACGCTGGCTGACCGACAGTTCCCAGACGATTCCGGGAAGCGTGATGAATTTTCGTCAGGCCGATGCCGCAAAACGCAAGGCGATCATCGATTATCTCTCCACCCTGACCGCGAAGTGACCCGCCATGGCCAAAATCATCCATGCAATGATCCGCGTCCTCAATGAGCAGAAGTCGCTGGATTTCTATCAAACCTGCCTCGGCCTCTCTATCGCCGATCGCTATCCTTTCGACGGCTTCACGCTGGTCTATCTGCGCAATGCCGAAAACGACATGGAGATCGAACTGACGGTCAATCATGACCGCAGCGAGCCCTATACCCACGGTGACGGCTATGGCCACATCGCCATCGCGGTCGACGATCTGGACGGCGAACACGCAAGGCTGGCCGCCGCGGGCATCGCGCCCCAACCCATCAAGGAATTCTTCCGCGAAGGCGCGCTGATGGCGCGCTTCTTCTTCATCCTCGATCCCGACGGTTACAAGATCGAGGTTCTTCAACGCCTTGGCCGATACCAGTGACCGGCCAGCACAGCACATGTGCCCCCCACACACGCGGGCACAGCCAAGGAGAAATTTCATGAGACTGGTCGAGAAAAGGACCATATTGAACCGCCGCCTGTTTCTGGGGCAGTCGGCAGGGATGGCGATCATCGCCGGAGCGATCGGCTCGCGGGCGAAGGCCGCGCCGCTCAAGACCCTGGCCGCTCCTGCCGTGCCCACGCTGGTGAGGATGGCGCGGGACCTCTATCCGCATGACCGTCTGCCCGACATCTTCTACGAAACCGCCGTGGCCACTATCGATGGCAAGCTGGCCGCCGAGCCCGGTTCGGCAAACCTGCTGACCGATGGCGTCGCCAATCTCGACAAGGCGGCAAACAGCGCCTTTGCCAAGCCCTATGCCGCCATCGACGCCGAAAAGGACCGCGTGGCTGTGCTCAAAAGCGTGGAGACCACCCCCTTCTTCCAGCGCATGCGCAGCGAGATGATCACCGCTCTCTACAACCAGGACGAGCTGTGGGCCAAGCTTGGCTACGAAGGCTCCTCAGCCGAACACGGCGGCTACATCCATCGCGGCTTCAATGACATCGACTGGCTGCCGGCGTGATCGCGCGGCCGGCCTGAAAGGATTTACCCCATGGTTACGAAATTCGCTTTGAGCGACGACAGTGTGGTCGTCGTCATCGGGTCGGGCGCGGGCGGCGGCACGCTGTCGAACGAGCTCGCGCAAAAAGGCATCAGGGTCGTCTGTCTGGAAGCGGGCGCCCGCTACGAAATTCCTGATTTCATCAACAATGAATGGGACAGTTTCGACCAATTGGCCTGGAAGGACAAGCGCACCACCTCGGGCAGCTGGCAGGTGGCCAGGGACTTTCCCAACCTGCCCGCCTGGATCGTGAAGGCGGTGGGCGGCACGACTACCCACTGGGCAGGCGCCTCGCTGCGTTTTCAGGAGCATGAGTGGAAGGCGCGCAGCACCTATGGCGACATTCCCGGCGCGGCGCTGCTCGACTGGCCGATCAGCGCCGAAGAAATGGCCCCATGGTATGACAAGGCCGAGTTGAAGATGGGCACCACCGGCACGCATGGCATTCCCCGCCTGCCCGGAAACAACAATTACAAGGTCCTGGCCGCCGGCGCCAAGCTGATGGGCTACAAGGAATTCCACACCGGCAACATGTCGATCAACAGCCAGCCGCGCGACGGACGCGGGAGTTGTCAGCAGATCGGTTTCTGCTTTCAGGGCTGTAAATCGGGTGCCAAATGGTCAACCCTTTACACCGAAATCCCCAAGGGTGAGGCGACGGGCAGGCTGGAAGTGCGCCCCGGATGCCAGGTGATCCGCATTGAGCACAATCCGGCAGGCAAGGTCACGGGCGTGGTCTATGCCGATGACAAGGGCGTGCTGCACAAGCAGAAAGCACGCGTGGTGGCGGTGGCGGGCAATTCGATCGAAAGCCCGCGCCTGCTGCTCAACTCCGAAACCAACCAGTTCAAGAATGGGCTGGCCAATGGCGCAGGACACGTCGGCCGACACTACATGCGCCATACGACCGGATCGGTCTATGCCCAGTTCGACAAGCCGGTCCATATGTATCGCGGCACGACCATGGCAGGCATCGTGCGCGACGAAGCGGTCCACGACGCTCGGCGGGGCTTTGTTGGCGGCTATGAGATGGAGACGATCTCGCTGGGCGTTCCTTTCACAGCGGCTTTCCTCAGCCCGGGCGCCTGGGGGCGCGATTTCAGCTCGGTGCTCGACGGCTATGATCGTCTGGCAGGCATGTGGCTGGTAGGCGAGGATCTGCCCCAGGCTAGCAACCGGGTGACGCTCAACACACAGGTAAAAGACGCTTTCGGCATGCCCGTCGCCAACGTCCATTATGACGATCACCCCAATGATGTCGCCATGCGCAACCACGCCTATCAACGCGGCGTGGCGCTGTATGAGGCTGTCGGCGCCAAGCGGACGATCAAGACCCCGCCCTATCCATCAACCCACAACATGGGCACCAACCGGATGAGCGAGAGGGCCGAGGATGGCGTCGTCAACAAATGGGGCCAGACCCATGAGGTGAAGAATCTCTTCATCTCGGACGGCAGCCAGTTCACCACCAGTGCGGCGGAAAACCCAACGCTGACGATCGTGGCCCTGGCCATCCGTCAGGCCGACCATATCGCCGAGTTGATGGCCAAGAACAACATCTGATCATCCAGGAACATGGCTGCACCATCCACCATAAGAATGGGCAGCAACGGGGAGGAGAGCGACGTGATCGAAAGTAATGCTTTCGCGGCAGGCGTGTCATGGCAGGACCAGAGCGAAAGGGCCGGACAAAGAAGATATCAGGGGGGGCACGAGCCTTCGCTGACCGAAGCCTTTCGGACGGTGCCGGTGCGCGGCCTTGGCTGGCGACGTTTGCTGTCCTTTCTTGGCCCCGGCTATCTTGTCGCGGTCGGCTATATGGATCCGGGCAACTGGGCAACAGATCTCTATGGCGGATCGGCCTTTGGTTATACGCTGCTCTCAGTCGTCGCCCTGTCCAGCCTGATGGCGATGGTGCTGCAGCATCTTGCAATCCGATTGGGCGTCGCAACAGGGCGCGATCTTGCACAGGCCTGCCGGGATTATTACAGTCCCGCAACTGCCGCCCTTCTCTGGGTACTGTGCGAGATCGCGATCTGCGCCTGCGATCTGGCCGAACTGATCGGCACGGCTATTGCCTTGCAACTCCTCTTTCACATCCCGCTGATCTGGGGCGTCGCACTGACCGGGCTGGACGTCTTTCTGCTGCTGTTGCTGCATAAAAGCGGCATCCGGCTGCTTGAAGCCTTTGTGGTCGTTCTGTTTATCAGCATCGCCACCTGCTTTGCCATCGAACTGACGCTGGCCCGGCCGATCTGGGGCCAGGTGGCCATGGGTTTCGTCCCCGACCCCAAGATCTGGAGTGACCCACTGATGCTCTATGTCGCCATCGGCATGGTAGGAGCGACGGTCATGCCCCATAATCTGTACTTGCATTCCTCGATCGTACAGACGCGGATGTACGATCAGGATAATCACGGCAAGCGCGAGGCGATCCGCTTTGCCACCATCGATTCCACCATTGCCCTGTTTTTCGCACTGCTCGTCAATGCGGCCATTCTCATCCTGGCGGCTGCGGCATTCCATACCACAGGCCATACCGTGATCGAGATCGCGCAGGCGCACGAACTCCTCGCCCCCACGTTGGGAGCCGCCGTCGCCTCGACAGCATTCGCCATAGCCTTGCTGGCGTCGGGACAGAATTCAGCGATCACCGCGACACTGGCCGGTCAGATCGTGATGGAAGGCTTCATGAACTGGAAGCTGGCGCCATCCCTTCGCCGGATCGTCACCCGCGGCCTGGCCATCATCCCCGCGCTCTTCGTCACTTATGCTTACGGCTCGGGCGCAACCGCGAAATTGCTGGTGCTCAGCCAGGTCATCCTGTCCCTGCAATTGCCTTTTGCCGTATTTCCCCTGATCTCCTTCACCCGCAATCGCGATGTCATGGGAGCTATGACATCGCCTCGTTGGCTGACGCTGGGCGCCTCGATCATTGGGGTGGTGATCGTCATGCTTAATCTCAAACTGGTCTGGGACATGACGCAGGGCCATTAAATAGGCGTCGATGATGATAGCCTTGGCCGGTTTATTTACAGGCGCCGCAGGAATGCGGCGGTGACGCGGCCGATTTGGCATTTCTGGGGTGCGGCACCCATTTTTGGCCAGTGCCGCAAGGTTGAGCTGGACATGCGGATCAAGGACTGGACTTGTAACGGTTTTGCGCCGGTCACCTGAGAGTTTAATGCTTGTGCAAAGAGATCGACGAGATGATCAGGCATGGTGAAGAGTTCAAGCAGGAGGCGATGCGCATTGTACTGACCAGCGGGTTGCGTCAGATTTGGGGGGGCGGCAAGTCAACTCTGAACAAATAGGCTTCACACTATCGTCCGTCAGACCTGGTGACAGCGCCGCAGGATCAACGGGATCAAGCCATTCCGCACGCACAAGGTTACCGCAGACAGTCATCATCGCCCGGGTGTCGCGGCGAACCGGCTCGATGGGAACTTTACCGCCGATGCGCCTAACCAGAAGTGGGCCGACGATATCCGCTATATCTGGACCACGGAGGGGCGGCTCTATCTCGCCGTCATCGTTGACCTGTTCAGCAGGCGTGTTGTCGATTGGACGGTTAGCGGCAGGATGATCGCGCTTACCCCTGGATCACTCTCGCAAAGCGTCAGCGCATCGACCAGCTCCCGCTTTACCGCCATATTCAAAGCGTTGCGCCGTTCGGGGCGCACAATGCTGAGGATGGCGATACCATCGCGGGCCCGATTGATATGGACGAAACGCTCGCCCAAGCCTTCTGCCGGTCCAAACCGGCTCCGCGCGTCGATCAGGGGCGACCGTTCAGACAATCGGCGCACGCTGGTCGGTCTCAGCAAGTGCCAATCCTGTCATGGCGCAAGCAGTAGTCCGAAAGGGGCATCAGTGACCACCTCGGGATGGGTGACGGTGTGGGAGGCGATGGTGCCGGAGTCGTGATTCCAGCTCTCATGGAGAAACGGCATTGCGTATTTACCCCACGGTGTGCTTCCCACCATTGCCGAAAACAGGCTTAAAGTGATCTGCCATTGGCAATGGCGCGATGCCCCCGATGATAATTCTTAACCATATCGCAATGTCTCAAGCGTAACCCTTCACGGTAGGATCATTTGTCTCTGGAGCATGTGCGCCTCCAGCGTGCTTCTGGCGAAAAAAGGGGCAACCATGTTTTCTGCTGCCCTGACCTCCATCAAACTGCATTGGCGTGATTTCATTCCCGCTGCTGTCCTCATGATTGTCGTGACAGCGGCAATTGCCGCCGCCACGCTCTGGCCCTCCGGTGATCGGGGCCAGTATGCCGTCGTTGCACCGCCATCCTATGATTTGGGCCGGACGATCACGATGGTGCAGGCTGCCGGCGGCAGCATCGTCGATGTCGGCGGTTTGAAGAATGTTGTGATCCTGCATTCTGCCGACAAGAACGTCGTGGCTGCGCTCTATCACGCGGGAGCCTGGCTGGTCATAGACCCCCATCTGCTTCGGGGTTGCGCAGGATTTCATCGCGTTTCAACCTCTCCTGGAGCCTCTGCCTGATGTCCGATCTCGATAAGCTGCGAATTCGATTTGGTCGGTTTCTGGTCATCTTGCTTTGGCTGCACATTCCCGTGCTCGCGGCGGTCGCCTTTGTTGTCGGTCGTCCGCCCCTCGCGGCCGGTCTGGCGGGAGCACTTCTTGCAGGCGCCTATCATCTGACCTGGTGGCGGCATGGGATTACCCCTGCCACGCGCTATCTCTCCGCTGTTGCGCTGATGGGCGAACCGGCCTTGCTGGTCTATCTGCTGGCCGGTCACCCGTGGCAGATGGACATGCACATGTATTTCTTTGCGCTTCTGGCGCTGACCATCGCCTGGTGTGACTGGCGCGTGGTGGTGGTGGGCGCCGTGGCCATTGCCATACATCACATTATGCTGGACTTCCTGTTGCCTCTGGCCGTTTTCGCCGATGGAGCGGACGTTGGCCGGGTCGGCCTGCATGCCGGGATCGTTGCCTTGCAGACCGGGGTGCTGGTCTGGCTGAGCAGGACGCTGGTGGAAAGCTTTGCCCTCAACAATGAGGCGCTGCGCGAAAGGACGCTGGAGGCCGAGGAGGCCAATCGGGCAAAGAGCTTGTTCCTGGCCAATATGAGCCATGAAATCCGTACGCCGATGAACGCCATTCTGGGATTTTGCCATCTGGCCTTGCGCACGGACATGACGCCAAAGCAGCAGGATTATGTTTCCAAGATCAACGGCGCGGGACTGTCCCTTTTACGGCTGATCAACGACATTCTCGATTTCTCCAAGATCGAGGCGGGCAAGCTCTCGCTGGAAATTGCCCCCTTCGACCTGCGTGCCGCGCTCGAAGGCCAACTGGCCATTGCCTCGGTGGAGGCCGCCAAAAAGCGCGTTGCTGTCGAGCTCGTCATGGACCCCACCGTGCCCGCCACGCTGCTGGGCGATTGTCTGCGCCTCAACCAGATCGTGCTGAACGTGGTCAGCAACGCTGTAAAGTTCACCGAAAACGGCACGGTTACGGTCACAGTCGACCTTTCGGCGCGGCATGGGGCGTCGGTGTCGCTTGAAATCTCGGTCAGGGATACGGGCATCGGTATGACGCCCGAACAGCAGGCCCGGCTGTTTCACTCCTTCACCCAGGCCGACAGTTCGACCACGCGCCGATTTGGCGGCACGGGTCTTGGCCTTGCCATCAGCAAGCAACTGGTCGAGATGATGGGGGGGCATATCGGGGTCGAAAGCAGCCCCGGGCAAGGGACGACGGTCACTTTTACCCTGATGTTGCAGGCCGATGACGCCGCGCCATCGGTGCAGGACATGCCTTCGCCTGAACTTAAACGGTTGCGTGTGCTGATCGCTGATGACAACCCGGCCTCGCGCGAGATCCTGCAGGCCATGTTCACGGCATGGTCGATGAACGTCGATGTCGTCGCGTCGGGCAAGGAGGTCCTGGGCGCCCTTGTGACGGCTGCGGCCGATGCGGTGCCTTATGATCTGGTTCTGATGGATTGGAGGATGCCGGACATGAACGGCATCGAAACCGCCCGCGCCATCCGCCGGGATCTTTACCTGGCGAAAGTGCCCAGCGTGTTTCTGGTCACAGCCCACGGGCATGACGAGGTCAGGGCCGAGGCGGAGACAGCTAACATCGCCGCCGTGCTGATCAAGCCGATCGCTCCGGCAACGATGCTGGCAACAATGAACACATTGTTCGGTGCAGAGCAGTCCGGCCCTCCGGCCGATGACGCTCAGGCCGCGACGGTTCCGATGGTGGCAGCCCATCTGCGCGGCCTTCGCGTTCTCGTGGCCGAGGACAACCAGATCAATCGCGAGATTGCGATTGAGTTGCTGATGGATGCCGGCTTGCAGGTCGAGGTCGCCGAAAATGGCTGCATCGCCTTGGAGCGCATCAGGGATGCGGCCGAGCCCTTCGACGCCATCCTGATGGATGTGCAAATGCCGGAAATGGACGGAATCGAAGCGACTGTGCGCATCCGCCAAATCCATCCGACCGAGCGTTTGCCGATCATCGCCATGACCGCCCATGCCTATGAGGCCGAACGGCAGCGCTGTTTGGATGCGGGCATGAATGATCATATTCCCAAGCCGGTCGATCCTGCATTGCTCGTCAGGAAACTGGACCTTTGGTTGAAGCCGCGCCCGTCTCAAGCAGGTTTTGTCGAGACAGCAAGCCCGATTGTGATGCCGATCAAGGCCGATATCCTGCCTGACCACCTGCCTCCGTTCGGCATCGAGGCGGCGCTGGTGCGCGTCAACGGCAAGCGGGCGCTGCTGCGAAAGCTCATCGTTGATTTCGGCGACACTTTCGCCACGGTCATTTCGACGCTTCGCGGCCAGATCTCCGCTGGTGATCTGGGCGAGGCGCGGCGCCTTGCCCATACATTGAAGGGCATTGCGGGCACGCTGGAGGTGGGCGCTGTTGCCGAAGCGGCCAAGCGCATGGAAGCCGCGCTGGCCCAATCCGATCTCAGCCGGATCGATGAGCTGATTGATGGGCTTGAACAGGCTATCCTGCCCGCGCTCACCGCCTCGGCAACGCTCAAGGGGATGCAGCAGCCGACTTTGACGCAGTCAGACGTACAACTCGATTATTCCGAATGGGCTTCGAAGATCGAAGAGATTCGCGGTCTGCTGCGGCGCCGAAGCCTTGGTGCTCGCAAAGCTTTTCAGGAACTTGAGGAGACGCTCGGCACAAGGCCTGAAGCTGGAGGACTGCATGCGGTCAAGGCCGCGCTCGCCAGACTCAATTTCGAAGAGGCTCTGACGCAACTGGATCTGGTGCCGGGCGCGGATAACCGAGAATGCGGGGCGGCGCCTTTGGCGGCGGCGAACTCGTAATGGGCCGGCCCCTGGTTCTTATCGTCGATGACGAGGTCTCGAATATCGAGATTATGAATGCGGCGCTGGAGGATGATTATGAGATTTGTTTCGCCACATCCGGCGAAGAGGCCATAACCGTCGCGCAGACGAGCCTTCCCGACCTGATTTTGCTGGACGTGCTCATGCCGGGCACGGACGGGTATGAGGTTTGCCGTAGATGCAAGGCAGATCCGTTGATTGCTGATGTCCCGATCATCTTCACCACCGGGCTTGGTGACGAGGAGTCCGAGGCGAACGGGCTTTTGCTCGGCGCGATCGACTATATCGTCAAGCCGATCCACCCGGCTATCGTGCGTGCACGCGTTCATAATCATATCGAATTGAAGCGCATGCGCGATCAACTTGCCCAACTGGCGGTTACCGACGCGTTGACGGGTCTGAGCAATCGCCGTCGCCTCGAGCAGACCCTCGATGTGGAAACCGCCAGACTTTCACGCACCGACGACTGGCTCTCGGTTATCATGCTCGACATAGACTTCTTCAAGCAATTCAATGACGCCTATGGCCATCCCGAAGGTGATAACTGCATCGTGATGATCGCGGCGGCGCTGCAACGCGCAGTTCGGCGGGCCTCGGATCTGACCGCCCGCTATGGCGGCGAAGAGTTTGCCTGCGTTCTGCCTGCTACTGATCACGAAGCGGCGATGATTGTGGCAAACTCCATCATGGAACAGGTCCGTTCGCTGGGTATACCGCACAGGAACTCGGGGGTTAGCCCCTATGTGACCGTCAGCGTGGGTATCGCGTCAGCCCGGTGCAGGCCGGGATTGACACGGGACCTTTGGGTCAAGGTCGCAGACAATCAGCTCTATCTCGCCAAGGTCGCCGGGAGGAACAAGGTCACGGGGACCGTGTTTGGGATCGAAGACAGCAAGCAGCTTGAATATACAACAAAGGCAACGCCTTCGACATCGTTCTTGCCACGCTTGACGTAAGGTTTTGCCAACTGCGGCGCGATCAATTTTACCGCGTAGGTGAGGCGCCGCAGGCTTCTCCGCTTTATGTCGCCGGAGAAGCCTGCCCCGCCTGTGCCTGAGGAAAGGCGGCAAAGAAGGCGTTGCGCACTTCGGTCTGTGCCCCGGCCGCGATTTTGGCGGGCGTGGCGCCGCGCACATTGGCCAGATCAGGCCGCGCCCCGGCCCGCGCCATCGCCATGAACATCGCGGCCAGGTCCGCCGCAGGCCTGCTGCCCGCCAGCACATGCAGCGCGCTGTTTCCTTTGGCATCGACCAGTTCCGGCTTGGGCAGGGCGGCCAGAGCCACTTCCAGCGCGGTCAGTGTCCGGCTACGGGCCGCCGCGATCAACAGGTTCTCGCCATCCTGCGCCACGAAATCCGCTTTGGCCCCTGCCGCAATCAGCGCTTTCATCGCCTCGGCCTGCCCGGCTTCGGCGGCCATGAGCAGCGGCACTTTGGGCGGCACCGGCGGCGGCGCCACACCGAAATTGGCCTCGGTCACCCATGTGATGCGCGAGGGGCCGGAAAGCCCCTCCACCGCCGCGCCCCGCACGATCAGCAGACGGACGAGGCCCACATCGCCCCCGGCGGCGGCCCGGTGCAGCAATTGCCAGCCTTCGCGGTCGCGCTCATTCAGATCGACGCCCCCGCGTTCGATCAACAGGCGCAGCACATCCCAGCGCCCCTGATAGGCGGCCAATTGCGCCGCGCTGGTGTTTTCCGGCCCGCGCGCCGTTGCATCGGCCCCCGCCGCCAGCAAGGCCGAGACCGCCGCAACATCCCCCGATTTCACCGCAAAGAGCAAAGGGGTAAAACCACCCTGCGACACCGCTCTTGCCGAAGCCCCAGCCCGGAGCAGAGCCGAAACCGCCTCTGCCCGACCGGAGGATGCCGCCCACATCAAAGGTGTTTGCCCCCGCGCATCGCGCAGATCGACCTCGCCATGGGCCATCCGCTCCACCACCGAGGCAGGCGCGAAACGGGCGCACAGATGCAGGGGCGTGGCGCCGTCACTGCGTGCGCGTCGCGGATCGGCCCCGGCATCCAGCAAAGCCCCGATCATGCCCGCATCGCCCATTTCGCAGGCCAGCCATAATGCGCCCACGCCATCCTGATCCACGGCATTGACCTGCACCCCGGCCCGGATCAGCGCGCGGACCGCCCCGCGATCCTGATGCGACACGGCCAGCATCAGCGGCGTTTCGCCATAGGCCAGAGGGCGATTGGCCTGTGCCAGAGAGGCCGCCACCCCGCGCTCATCACCCAGACGTATCGCGTCGGCCAATTCCTGCGCCTGAACCGGCGCGGCCACAAGCGCGGCCAACAGCCAAACCTTACGCAAGGGCCAATTCCTTGAGCGCGCCGGTGCTGTCGCCAAATTTTTCGACAGGCATCCCCACCGCCTGCAGCCCGGTCAGCAGCAGGTTCGACATGGTGGTGCCCTTTTCCACCCGCGCATGGCCGATATGGCGCACCAATCCGCCCGCGACCACGATGGGCAGGTCCATGAAATCATGATCGTTGGAATCGCCAAAGGCCGATCCGCGCAGCACAAAACTGGTGTCGAGCAGGCTGGCCTCGCCATCGCGGGCGCTATCCAGCTTGTCCAGCAGATAGGCAAAATAGGTCATGTGATAGCGGTTGATCTGCGCCAGTTTTGTCTTCTTCTCCGCCATCTGTCCGTGATGGCTGAGCATGTGGTGGGAATCGGGCACGCCGATTTCGGGATAGGTGCGGTTGCTGATCTCGCGCCCGGCCATAAAGGTGGCGACGCGCGTGATGTCGGCCTGCATCGCCAGCACCTGAAGATCCAGCATCAGGCGGACATGCTCATCGAAACTGTCGGGAATGCCCGCCGGACGCTCGATCCCGGCCTGCGCCATCGGGGTGTTGGCGGCGCGCTGAATGCGGCGCTCGATGTCGCGCGTGGCGGTCAGATATTCGTCCAGCTTTCTCCGGTCCTCCATGCCCAATTGCCGGTTCAGCCTTACCGCATCCTCGCGCACGAAGTCGAGCAGGCTGGCCTGACGGCGCAACCTTGCGGCCTGCACGGCGGCATCCACCGCATCGCCATCGCCGAACATCCGCTCGAAAATCTCGGCCGGATTGGCCGCCACCGGCAGGGGCACCGTCGGGTTCATCCACGAAAGCCCGTTGGTATAGGCGCAGCTGTAGCCGATGTCGCAACTGCCCAGCAGGCTGGGCTGGTCGATCCCCGCCTCGATCGAGGGCAGAGCCGTGGCATCGCCCAGATGGCGGGCATAGGCCTGATCCATCGAAATGGCGCAGCGGATGTCGGTGCCCTCGGTCTGGCGGACATGGGTGCCGGTCAGGAAAGCCGGGCACGACCGCCCGTGGCCTGCCGAAAGATCGCCCATCGCGGCGGCCTGCGGATGGCCAAGGCCGGTGATCACGCTCATCCGGCTTTTGAATTTTTCCAACGGGCCAAGGGTGGGTGTCAGCGCATAATCCATCCCTGTTGCGGCGGGACGGAACTGGTCCATCATCATGCCGTTGGGCGTATAGAAAACGAACAACCGGCGCGGCCGGGCCATGCGGTCGGCGGCCTTGGCCGACGGCGCCATCGCCTCCAGAAAGGGCAAGGCCATGGCGGCGCCTGCCCCGCGCAGCAGGGTGCGGCGGGAAAGGATGGGGCGCGGGATCATCATGGGCGAAGGCTCCCCCCGTTTGTGTTCAAGGTGGTGGTGTTCAAGGTCATCTGCGCGGCCCCGACGGGCACTTTGCGCAGGCGGAAGGCATCGGACAGAACAATGCCGCGAATGACGGTGCGGATGCGGAAATTGTCGGCTTCGGCCATGCGGGCGATGGCGCGGATCTGGGGCCGGTCGCCCGCAATGATCCCGCGCCCCAGCGCATAGGTCATCAGTTTTTCGGTGAAGGCCTGCGTAAACTGATCCTTGCGCGCCAGCAGGATGTGGCGCAGCCCCGGCAGGCCCGCAAACCGCGTGCCGTCAGGCAGGGTGGCGCCGGCGTCGATCACCTGCCCCGCATCCATCGTGCGGCGCGCGCCGATGGCATCATAATTTTCCATGGCAAAACCGATCGGGTCCATCCGCACATGACATGCCGCGCAGGCCGGATCGGCGCGGTGCAATTCGAGTTGTTCGCGCGCGGAAAGCAGTTTGCCGTCATGGGTGGTTTTCAGCGCGGGCACATCGGGCGGCGGCGGAGGCGGCGGCGAGGAAAGCAGGTTTTCCAGCACCCATTTGCCGCGCTTCACCACGCTGGTGTGATTGCCATAAGAGGTTACGGTCAGGATGCTGGCCTGCCCCAGCAATCCGCCCCGGCCCCAGCGCGGATCGAGCGCCACCTTGCGCATGGCGGTGCCGCGCACGCCGGGAATGCCGTAATGTTCGGCCAGGCGCTGGTTGAGGAAGGTGTAATCGCTGGAGAGGAAGTCGAGCAGGCTGCCGTTGGTTTTGACCAGATGGGCAAAGAACAATTCAGTTTCCGCCGCCATCGCCCCGCGCAGCCGCGTGTCGAATTGGGGGAAGACATCGGTATCGGGGCGCTGCTGATCCAGATTGCGCAGATAGAGCCACTGGCCCGCAAAGTGTTGCGTCAACGCCTTGGCGCGCGGATCATCCAGCATCCGCATCGCCTGCGCGGCCAGAACATCCGGCCGGTGCAGTTGATGCGTTTCGGCCAGCCGCAGCAGGGTTTCATCGGGCAGGCTGCTCCACAGGAACAGCGAGAGACGCGTGGCCAGATCGCGGTCCGCCACGGGATGGATGGTGCCGGGGGCGCCCCCCGCCGGATCGCTCTCGGCCTGAAACAGGAAATGAGGCGAGACCAGCAGCGCCGCCACGCCCGCCTCTATCCCGCGCTCAAACTGGCCGCTGGCGGCGCGTTCATCGTTATAGGCGTGCAGCAGAGGCGAAAGATCATCCGGGGAGATCGTGCGGCGATAGGCACGCCGGGCCAGCCTCCCCAGAATTTGCCTTGCGCAGCCATCTTCCTGCGCCGCATCGGCCGGGTGGCAGGTAAAGATGCGGCGTCGGCTTGGCGTGTCCTGCGCCCCGGTGATGGCGGTCGGCCCCGCCACGTCCACTTCCATCACATCGCGCGGGAAATTCTGCTGCGCATAACGGTCCGACAGCCGATAGGAGGGCACCATCAGCGTGGCCGCCCGCCGCCCGTCCACCAGGACATCCAGCGGCAGCATCACCGGTTTGTTCACCGGCAGCGGCACTTCATCCAGATTGTTGCGCAGGAACTGGACGCTTTCATCGGGCGCCACCTCGCGGCGGAAGGCCATGCCGATCCGGTGCGCCCCCGCCCCCAGCCGCACCCGCGCGCTCACCCGGTCCTGGGGCAGACGATCGCTTTCATTATTGGTGTTGGCGTTGAGCCAGCCCACCACATCATAATCGCCCGCCGCCCGGGCATAGAAATCCATGATCCCGCCCCCGCGCGAGGCGGGCGGCAAATCCTCGCTCATCCTTTCATTATAGGCCGGGCGGCCCGAATTCATGATCGAACCGTCCTTGGGCACGATATAGCTGGCAACCGAGGGGCGCGGGCGGTCGATCCCGGTGGCCAGACGCGCCACCTTGGTGCCCACCGCCACATAGCGTTCGACCAGCGTGGGCGAGACAGACAGAACATCGGCGATATTGTCGAAACCATAGCCCGAATTGTCCTGCGGCAATTCGCGCGAGACATCGACATGGAGCGCCAGCAGATCGCGCACGGCGGCTGCATATTCCACCCGGTTCAAACGCCGCAGCGTGGCCCGGCCCGGATCGGGATGGGCCGCAGCAAAGGCATCGCGCCCTGCGGCCACCCAGCGCACAAAGGCGGCGCGCATTTCGGGCGAAGGCTGGCGCTTGGTGTGGGGGGGCATTTCATCCTGCGACACTTTGCGCAGGATTGCCTCCCAGATTTCGGCCCGCCTGCCCTGCGGTATGTCATCCCCGCGCAGGTCGTCGAAAGAGAGCGATCCGGCCTCGTCAATATCGTTGTGGCACGAGGCGCAGTAATCCTCGACCATCGACAGCGCGGCCTTGTCGTTGAAGGCCAGCGCCAGATGGGGCGACGCCGCAAAGGTTTGCGCCGAATGCAGGGCGCCTGTGGTCGCCAGCGCCAACAGGCTGGTCATCAGGCCCGCCCGTCCGAAATGGTTTGCCCCGATGCGGCGCATGCTATGCAGATCCCGATGGTTGGTATGGCGCGTCCCTGTGCGGCGCGGCATCGGGCTAATCGCTTGCGGCGTTGCCGTCTATTGCCGTTATTGCCATAAGCTGTACGCAAAAATAGAGCGCCCCTTGTGGCGTCAGGCCCTTCCAGGCTGCATGCCGCTGCCACAGGTCAGTTTTTCAGCCATGATGAAGTTCTTCCAATTCCACAACGCGGGCGCGCAACCGGTCAATTTCAGCCAGCAGGGGCCGAGTGGCTTCTGCAATCTGCGCCTCTGTGAAGCGGGGTGTGATGTGCTGAGGGCAATTCCAGTCGAACCCGACGATATCGATCACGAAGGCCCTCTCTCCTTCGGCATCGTAACCGGGTACCATCAAGGCGGCGACCTTTTCGGGATCGTCGGTGATATGGGCATGGCCGATCATCTTGAGCCGACGCCGGTTCGGATAGTCCATCAGGAACAGACATACCCGATCATCGGCGGCCAGGTTTGCGGTCGAAAGGTACTGTCGATTGCCGCGATAATCGGCAAAACCGATACTGTTGCCGGAGATCCGGCGCAAAAATCCTGCCGGTCCACCGCGATGCTGCACATAGGGCCAGCCACCTTCGCTGAGGCTGGCCAAATAGAAGCTGTCCCGCGCGGCGATGAAATCCAGTTCTCGATCGGTAAGAATATCCATCTTGCCCGCCTGGGCCTCCATGCGTGCATAGGATGCCCGCGAACCGTCGACTTCCTGCAAGGCGCGCGAGCGTGGGCCAAACATGGTTTTGAAGAATGTGTGTGCCATCGAAACTGGGCCTCCTCGGGCGCGTTCGATCAGCCCTGCACGAAGGCGAGCGGATCGGGATTGATCGTGAGCATACCGCAGAGCCAATCGGGCTAACCGCAGGCATTGTTCTGGAAGCGGGCATAGGCCAATCGCATAAGCGGCGGCTTACAGAGTGTCAGCCAAAGCGGCCGATTGTATCAAGCAAGGTCGACCGCAGGCGATGCACGATCCGTTGAAAGCTCGCCTCATCACCAAGCGCCCGTGCCAGGACGATGGCCCCCTGTATTCCGGAAACCGCCTCTTCAGCCAGATCCAGGGCCATCGCCGGAGGCACCTTCCCCGCTTCGAGACATTGGGCCAAAGCCGAAATCCAGCGTGCGAAGTAATCCTTCACCTTGATCGCGAAGGTCTCGCCCGAAGAGTTCAGCCCGAGGCACCCGACCACGCATACTCTCCTCCCGGAGCGGAAATAGGCGGTCACGTCGTCAAACATGGCTGTAACAGCCGCTGACGGATCAGACCCATGCTCCAATGGCGAGAAAATCGCTTTGGCGAACCAGCCGTCGATATTTTCAAGGACCGCCTCCATCATCTCCTCCTTCCCGCCGGGGAAGAAGTTGTAGAGGCTGCCTTTGCCAAGACCGGTGGCTTTGGACAGGGTGGCCAGGGTCGCGCCCTCGAACCCGTGTTCACGGAAGGCTTCTGCCAGCGCCGGAATGGCACTTTCGCGATCAGTGAGGGCGCGCTTGGCTCTCAAAGGCCGAGGTCGCTCAGCGAGGGATGATCATCCGGACGACGGCCAAGAGGCCAGTGAAACAGACGATCCGCTTCCTTGATCGGCATTTCGTTGATGCTTGCGTGGCGGTTTGACATCAGTCCGTCTTCGGCGAATTGCCAGTTTTCATTTCCGTAGGCCCGGTACCATTGGCCGGCATCGTCACGATACTCATAGGCATAGCGCACCGCAATACGGTTGCCGGTAAAGGCCCAAAGTTCCTTGATAAGCCGGTACTCGTGCTCCTTGTTCCACTTGCGCTCAAGGAATGCCTGCGCCTCCTGACGGTTGGTCGCGAATTCGACCCGGTTACGCCAGCGGGTGTCGAGTGTGTAAGCCAGGGCAACCTTGGCCGCATCGCGGGTGTTCCAGCCATCTTCGGCCAGACGCACCTTCTCGACGGCGCTATCGTGGGTGAACGGGGGCAGCGGAGGACGGGACATTTCATTTCCTTTCGAGATGGGAAGGGTCTTGGCAAGCGCCGGGGCCGTGAGGGCCGCAGCAGGGAGGGCAGCTATGAAGGTGCGGCGGTTCATGGGATTTCCCTGCGGGGTTGCCCGCCTGTACCTATCGGTACAATCTTTTACCGATAGGTACAAGTTATTTTTCAGGCAGCCAATCGGCGTCTTGGCTCATTCCGCCAACAACGCAGTACTTTCAGATGTTTATGCATGAAATCCTACACCGTAACACGGCTTGGCGCTGGGGAGGCAAGGCTGCACTCAGCGACTTGTGTCTCGGAGGAGACGGGAAGATAGGTTCACCATCCCGGCCTTCTTCAATCTGGGGGGCGGCCCGTCAGAAGGGCTTGGTCGGGAGATACTTGCCGTCGAGCGTAATGACGCAGCGGTGGCCGCCTTCGGGGTCTTCGCGCTTTTCAAGCTTGAGCTTGAAGTTGATGGCGCTGATGATGCCGTCACCGAAATCCTCGTGAACGAGGGACTTCAGGGTCGTCGCATAGACCTGAATGATCTCATAAAAGCGATACATGGTAGGATCGGTCGGCACACCGTCCGGGAAGCTGCCGCGGATGGGGATCGCCTGCAGCAGCTTGATCTCCTCGGTGGTGAGGCCAAGCGTCTCGCCGACTGCTTCGGCAGCGCTCGCGGGCAGCGGGTGCTGTCCGAGCAGCGCGGCGGTGACGAACTCGCGCGAGAGGCCGCTGTTTGCAGCGATGGCGGTCCAGCTCAGCTGCTTCTCAGCCTTGGTCTGAATGACGGCTTCGGTAAGCGCCTTACGGGCGGTCTGGGTCACTTGAACTTGGGTCATGGATATGCCTTTCATCTTTATTGGTATTGGGTGTGCCCACCGCTGATGGGCGAGGAAATCCGGCGTCCCGGCTGCAGGGCGTCAGGAAGCGAGAGCGAGGTCTGTCGCGTTCGTCTCGGGGTATTCGACCAGATCGATGAACCGGCCGCTCGAAGCATCATAGGTCACGATCGAGCCTTCACCGATGTCATAGACCCACCCATGCAGGCGGACGCGCCCCTCGGAGAGGGCCAGGGCGACAGAAGGGTGAGTCCGCAGATTGGCAAGCTGGGCGATGACGTTCTCACGCACCATGCCCGCAACCTTGCCGGACTTGCAGCTATGGGAATGGGCGTCGTTGATCGCCTTTGCGGCATCGGCGTGGTGCAACCAGCTCGAAACGGCCGGCAGGGTGCTGAGGTCGGCGCCGCTTGCGATGGCCGTCATCGCGCCGCAATCGGAGTGACCGCATACCACGATGTCGGCTACGCCGAGGACGGCGACAGCATACTCGACAGTTGCCGAGACGCCGCCGTGATGCAGGCCAAAGGAGGGAATGATGTTTCCCGCATTGCGGATGACGAACATATCGCCCGGCTCGCTTTGCGTAATAAACTCAGGCACGACCCGGCTGTCTGAACAGGTTACAAAGAGCGTACCCGGCTCCTGCTTTGTTGCGAGGTCTTGGAAGAGAGGGATGCGTTCGGGATATTCCCCCTCCCTGAATTTTTTGAAGCCTTCGATCAGCCTTTGCATTGTATCGATCTCCTTGCCTTGTTGAGGCAGGTATCGACTTCCCGCTTATAATTGTCCAAGACTGGAAACCGATCAGGTCTATAAGCAGGCGTTATACAGATGCTCCTTCGTCACCTTCGTTACCTCTCGGCGGTTGTCGAACATGGCAGCTTCACGCGCGCCGCTCAGGCCCTGCATGTATCCCAACCAGCGCTGTCGCAGCAGATCCGCCAGTTGGAGGAGCAACTGGGCGTGCAACTGCTGGACCGTTCGGGCAAGGCGGTGCGCGCCACGGATGCTGGCGCGACATATTTGAGCCATGTGCACCGGGCCTTTCGCGAGATTGACGCTGCGGGCCGCGCCGCGCGCGATGTCAATGATCTGAGCTCCGGGAGGCTGCGCCTCGGGTTCACGCCCAGCTTCAGCGGTTATCTGATTGCTCCGCTAGCGCGTCGTTTCCGCGAGAAATATCCCGGGATCACGCTCGACCTGCTCGCCTTGTCACAGGACGAGATTGAAGCTGATCTTGCAGATGACCATCTGGATTGTGCAATTGCATTCTGGGCGTCGAGGGTCACCGGCATCGTTGCGCAACCACTGCACACTGAACGGTTGTCACTGATTGCTCGATACGATCACGCGGTAATGGCGACCGAATCCATTGATGTTCCGGGCATCGAGAGGGAAGGGATGGTTCTGCTGAGCGGGAGCTTTGCGACACGGCAAACCATCGACAAGCATTTCAAGCAGCATGGGATCAAGCCCAACGTCGTCATCGAAACAAGCTCGATGACAACCCTCATCGAGCTTGTGAGGTCCGGCTCATTGGTTACCATTCTTCCTGATGCAGTCGCTTTTGAAAAGGACGACCTGCGCTTCCGACCGCTCCTGCCTGCGGTCAAGGAACGAAGGGTGGTCTTGCTCCAACGGGAGGGCGGCTATCGCTCCGCCGCGGCAAGGGCATTCGTCGCTACACTCGACCTTTTTGTGCAGGAACTGGGCAAATCATCTCTGAAATAGCTCACATCAGGCGCTCCCGCCGACGGCGCAAGGGGAAGGAGGAGTAGGCATAGCCAAGACGTGGCTCGGGATCGATGCCCCGCCAGTGCAATCCGGCGGGCAGCTTTGCCCGCACATTGCACGTCGTTAGCGAAGCTTCTTTGAGAGTGCGTGCAAAATTGTCCGCCCGAGACTGTCGGGTATCCGTCAAATATCAGCGTACAGCTGTGAACAATAATGCGACGACTAAGGCGGAATGGGTCAAAATTCCCCCGATTTTCAAGCTTTTCGGCCAACCACAACGAACGGTGCGGACTTCAAAAAAGCGTTTGCTCTCTATTTCAAATCAAACCCCAACGCATGCAAGGCCCCCTTCAACTTCTCGCGTCCATGCAGCGCGGCGGCCGACGCGCCCCGCGCCAGCACAAGGGCGCGCCAGCCCACCGGGTCCTGCCCCTGCTCTTCCTGAAAAGCGCGGGCATCGCGGTCATACTCGGCAATCGCCGTGCTTTGTCCGCCCAGATCATAGGTTTCGCGGTGCAAAACCACCGATTGCGGCAAACGCGGCTTGACCGCGGCGGGCCGCGTGGCATCGCTCCACCCCAGCACCAGCCCGAACACTACAGCCGCGCGGGGAGGCAGGCCGACCAGCTTTGCCACTTCCTCGGGATGATTGCGCAGCGCGCCGATATAGACCGTGCCCAGCCCGAGCGATTCCGCCGCAATCACGGCGTTCTGCGCGGCCAAAGCAGCGTCTACCGTCGCCACGGTAAAGCTCTCCAGATAATCGAACCCGTCGCTCGGCGCACCCGCCTCATCAGCGATCAGCCCTGTCCGCGCCAGATCGGCCACGAACAGCAGGATCAGCGGAGCATGTTCGATATGCTTCTGCCCGCCCGCCAGCCGGGCCAGCTCCTTGCGCTTTTCCTCGTCCTCAACCGCCACCACGCTCCACAATTGCAGGTTGGACGAGGTGGCCGCGCTTTGCGCCGCCGCGACGAGCGTGGGGATCAGCTCGACGGGCAGCGGATCAGGGCGAAACCCGCGCACCGTGCGATGGTCGAGCAGGCGGGCAATCGTGTCATTCCACAGGATGCGCTCGGGCGCGGCAGAGCGATAGCGGCGCTCCAGCGCATCATGGGCGGCAAGCGGAACGGGGTCTTCAAGCGCCATGGCGCATCTCCAGAAATTGAACCTTGACGCCGCAAATAGCGCCGGGCCGCGTGTCCGTCCAATGATGCTGCCCTTTGTTCCTATTGAGATTTCTGTGATCCTTCACGCCGAACCTTCATCATGCGGCCACTTCTCATAAGCCTATCAGCAGCTCTCGTTTTCATCGCGCCGCGCCGGGCCCCATCCTTGGCGCCATTCAGCAACCGCGAGAGAACCACCCATGAGCCAGACCCGCCAACTTCATTTGGGCGCCATACTCGAAGGCGTCGGCACCGATCAGAACAGTTGGCGCGATCCGGCGCTGCCCTCGGACGCCAGCGTCAATATCGACTGGTATATCGAGAATGCGAAGAAGGCCGAGGCATCGCTCTTCGACCTCGTGTTCATCGTCGACAGCCCCTATATCACGCCCGACACCGCGCCCCATTTTCTCAACCGGCTCGAACCGCTGACGCTACTCTCGGCGCTGGCCACACATACCAGCCGGATCGGTCTGGTCGGCACGCTGACCACATCCTATTGGGAGCCCTATAATGTCGCGCGTCAGTTCGGCAGCCTTGACCATATCAGTCGGGGCCGCGCGGGGTGGAATGTGGTCACCACCGGGCTTGAGGGCGCGGCGCGCAATTACGGGCGCGACGAGCATTTCGACCATGCCGAACGCTATGACCGTGCGCTGGAATTTGTCCGCGTGGTGCAGGGCTTGTGGGACAGCTATGAGGATGATGCCTTCCCCCGCGACAAGGCGGCGGGTCTGTTCCTCGACAAGGCCAAGCTGCACAAGCTCAACCACAAGGGTAAATTCTTCCGCGTCGATGGCCCCCTTGCCCTGCAACGCAGCGCGCAGGGCCAGCCAGTGATCTTTCAGGCGGGCGACAGCGATGCGGGCCGTAACCTTGGCGCCCAGATCGCCGACGGCGCCTTTGCCGCAGCGCAAGATTTCGAGGCGGGCCAACAGTATTACGCCGACCTGAAAACCCGCGCCGCCGCGCTGGGGCGCAATCCCGATCATATCGTGGTCCTGCCCGGCCTGTTCCCCACGCTGGCCGACACCGACGAGGAAGCAGCCCGCCTCCACGCTTCACAGGAGGAAGCGCTCAGCCTCGACAAGCTGCTGGTGCAATTGGGCCGCGCCTTCAACTATCATGATTTCCGCCAGTATGACCCCGACGCACCCTTCCCCGATCTGACCGGCGTCACGCTCAACAGCTATAAGGGCCATGCCGAAAAGATCATCCGCGTGGCGCGCGAAAAGGGCTACACGCTGCGTGAGGCGGCATGGCACCTTGGCCGCTGGAAATCGCCCTTCATCGGCGGGCCGGAAACCGTGGCCGACGTGATCGAGCGCTGGTTCACCGGCCGCGCCGCCGACGAGTTCAACCTGCGCGTCACCAACCCGCGCGATTTCCAGATCTTCCGTGAGCGCGTCGTCCCGATCCTGCAAAGGCGCGGCCTGTTCCGCACCCGCTATCAGGCCGACACTCTGCGCGGCCATCTGGGCCTGCCTGTGCCGGAAAACCGCAACGCCGCGCCGCTGGCCGAGGCGGCCGAGTAATGGAAACCGACGTCCTGATTATCGGCGGCGGCATGGCGGCGGGATGGGCCACCATCGCCGCCGCGCAGGCCGGGGCGCGGGTGGTGGTAGCCGACAAGGGCTATATGGGCACCAGCGGCGTCACCGCGATGGGCGGCCCCAACCACTGGTGGGTGGCCCCCGATCCGGCCCGGCGCAAAGAAGCCATCGCCCGCCAGAGCGGCAAGGCGCAAGGGCTGGGCGATCCGGAATGGATGGCGCGCATTTTGGACCTCACATGGCGCTATTTGCCCAGCCTTGCGCCGCACTATCCCTTTGGCAGCGATGGAGCGGGCGGCACCTATTATTCCGGCGTGCGCGGATCGGAATATATGCGCGCCCTGCGTTTGGCTGCTCTCGAGGCGGGCGTGACGGTGCTCGACCATCACCCCGCGCTCGAATTGCTGCGCGATGATGAGGGTCGGATCGCCGGTGCGCGCGGCCATGCCTTGCGTACGCGGCAGGATTGGGAAATCCGCAGCCATGCCACCATTCTGGCCACCGGCGGCAATGCTTTCCGATCCGGCCTGATCGGCAGCCATACCAACACCGGCGATGGCCAATTGATGGCCGCCGAGGCGGGTGTAGCCCTGTCGGGCATGGAGTTTGGTCCAAGCTGGTCGATCTCGCCCGCATGGGCATCCACCCGCACGCTGCCCTATACGGGCGCGGTCTATTATGACGCCGACGGGCGCGAACTGGACATCCCCCCCAGCCGCGCAGCGGGCCATGCGCATAATCGCGCACTGGGTCATGAGATGCTGGCCGGGACGGTATTGGCCGATCTGTCCCATGCGCCCGCAGCTCTGCGCCCCATTCTGCGTCAGATCCAGCCCTTTACCCCTGCCCCCTTTGAGCGGCGCGGGATCGACCTGTTCCGCGACCGCTTTCCGGTCAAACTGTTTGGCGAAGGCACAATCCGGGGCACCGGCGGCCTCGATCTGGCCGATGCCGAATGCCGCACCAGCGCGCCGGGCCTGTTCGCCATTGGCGATGCGGCCACGCGCGAACTGGTGGCGGGCGCCAATAGCGGCGGCGGGGCGGTCAATTCGGCATGGGCGCTCTCGTCGGGCCGGGTCGCCGGGGCGGCAGCGGCACGCGAAAGCCTTAAGCGCAAAAGCTTCTCTGCCCCCGTCCATGGGCTTGGCCGCATCGCCATCGCGCCGCTTTCGGCGCATCGCGCCATCGAAGCGTCCGCCATCCACCGCGCCGTCGATCATGCAATCCACGGCTATGCCCATGTCTTTACGCGCGATGAGGCCAGCTATGCCGCCTCAGGCGAAAGATTGGAGGCGATCTGGGGCGAATTGTCCGCCCATGGCCAGGCAACCGGCGCTGCGTTAGTGTCCTTGCGCGAAACGGCGGCTCTGGTGGCCGGTGCGCGCTGGACCATCGCGGCGGCGCGCGGGCGCAAGGAAAGCCGTGGCCTGCACCAGCGCGCCGATTATCCCGAAGCCAGCGGGCCAACCCAACGCCAATTGGTCAGCGGACTGGAAACGGTCCGCATCCACTCTCAACAGGCCGAATTCGCATGATTGCCCAGATCCTTGCCGACAAATGCAATAATTGCGCGCAATGCGTGAATGTATGCCCCACCTTCGTACTGGATGATGGGCCGCAGGTGCCCGTCATCGCGCGGCTCGATGCCTGCCAGACCTGCTATATGTGCGAACTTCATTGCAATCAGGATGCCATCTTTGTCGCGCCGGATCAGTTTGCGCCCGAACCCTCCGCCGATCCGCTGCCCCATTTGGGCATGATCCGGCGCGATCATGGCTGGGACCGGCCCGGTGAGGCGGGGCATCTTGACGAATATCGCAAACTTGGCCCGCTGCTGGGCGAAGGGGCGGAAATCGCCGCGAGGCGGTATCAGGCGCAGCGCAGGGGCGTCTGACAGGATGCGCCGTGATGCCAATGCCCGGCATCACGGCGCTTTTCCTAGGTTTTGGGCAATTGCGATGTCAGTACATAGCCGTCCGCCACGGGCCGCTTGGCCTCCAGCGCCCCGACGCGAACGAAAGTGTCCAGAATGGCCTGTTGCCGCGCCACCAGTTCGGGCGTGACCGGGCCATCCACCACCAGCGAACGCTCGGCCGTGGCCTGAGCAATCGGCAAGGGCAGGCCGGTTTCCTTGGCCAGAACCTTTGCGTAATCCGCGACATGGCTGCGCCGCCATTCCATCGCGCGCGCCTCGCGGGCCAGGAAATCGACCAGCAGGTCGGGTTTGTCGCGCAGCACGTTTTCATGGACCACATCGAAGGAGCAGGCGTCGAACAGATCGCTGCCATCAGCCAGAATACGGTCGCCCGCCGCCTGTCCGGTCGGCACATAGGGGCCCCACGTGCTCCACGCATCCACCGCGCCAGAACGCAAGGCCGCCGCCGCATCCGATGGCGTCATAAAGATCAGCTCAGCCTCGCCCGGCTTGATCCCGGCATTCTCAAAGACTTTGAGCGCGAGGAAATGGCCGATGCTGCCCCGCCCCGTCACGATCTTTCGGCCTTTCAGATCCGCCGGTTTACGCACCGGCGATGCGCCCGGCACCAGAATCGAGAGGATGCCCGCCGGGCGCGGATGCGAAACCCGGGCGGCCACCGCCTTCAGGGGCTTGCCGGTCTGATAGGCGAAGAGGAAAGGCGCATCGCCTATCAGACCGATATCGACCGCGTCCGAGCCCAAGGCCTCCAGCAAATGCTGGGCGGCGGGAAATTCGGACCATTCGACGCGATAGGGCGCACCCTCCAGCACACCCGAGGCCAGCACCAGCGCCTTGGTCCCGCCCTTTTGCGAGCCGACGCGCAGCACCTTTTCGCCGCCGCCCCCCCGACAACCGGCGAGCGCCAAAGCGCCCGCCCCAAATCCCAACGCGGCCAGCGCGCCGCGCCGGTTCCACAATGCCCTTTCGATCATGCCGCGCTGCGCTCCGATCGCGCGGCGGTATAGCGGTTGACCGGCTTGTCCAGCCCCAGCCCCTCGCGGAAGGTGGTGCCGGTGTAGTCGGTCTTGTAGATCCCTCGCGCCTGCAGGATCGGCACGACCTGATCGACGAACACGTCCAGTTGGCCCGGCAAAGATTCAAACATATTGAACCCGTCCGAGGCGCGCGTTTCCAGCCATTGCTGAAACCGGTCGGCGATCTGCTCGGGCGTGCCGGTGAACTGGCTGCGCGGGGTGGCCGCGCGCAGGGCGATCTCGCGCAGGGTCAGGCCCTGTTTGGCAAGTTCCAGAATGCGTTCGGACGCCGACTGGTTCGATTTATAGCCCTCGACCGCCACTTCGACCGGGAAAGCGCCATCGGGATCATAGACGCTGAAATTATGATCGTTGAACGAGCGGCCCAGTGCGCGCAGGGCGTTTTCAAGGCTGACGAGGCTCGCCAGTTCCTGATGCAGGCGCTGCGCCTCTTCCTCGCTGCTGCCCACGATCACGCGGGCGCCCGGCACGATGAAGAGCTGTTCCGGGTCGCGGCCAAAGCCGCGCGCGCGCGCCTTGACGTCGGCGTAAAATGTCTGCGCCTCCTCGATATTTTCCTGATGCGTAAAAATCGCCTCGGCGGATTTCGCGGCGAAATTACGCCCGTCCTCCGACGATCCGGCCTGAAAGATCACCGGCTGCCCTTGGCGTGAGCGCGAGATGTTGAGCGGGCCCTTGACCGAGAGGAACTCGCCCTTGTGGTTCAATTCATGCAGCTTGTCGGGATCGAGGAACTGGCCGGTTTCCTTGTCGCGCACCAGTGCATCGTCTTCCCAACTGTCCCACAGGCCCTTGACCACATCGAGATATTCGGCCGCCAGACGATAGCGCGTGTCATGGGCCAGATGCTCGGACTTGCCGTAATTGGCGGCGCTGCCCTCCAGCCAACTGGTCACGACATTCCAGCCCGCACGGCCGCCGCTGATATGGTCGAGACTGGCGAACTGGCGCGCCAGATTATAGGGCTCGGTATAGGTCACGGTCGCCGTGCCGACCAGGCCGATATGTTCGGTAACGGCGGCGATGGCCGACAGGATCGTCAGCGGTTCAAAGCGGTTGAGGTAATGCGGCGAGGAACGCGCATTGATCGACACGCTGTCGGCCACGAAGAGGTAATCGAACTTGCCGCGCTCGGCGGCCTGCGCCTGACGCTTGTAAAAGGACAGGCTGGTGGAGGCATCGACCTGCGCATCGGGGTGGCGCCAGTCGTCCCAGCCGGGGCCGACGCCATGCAGGATGAAACCAAGGCGAAGTTGTCGTTTGGACATGAGATTATTCCTTATGCGGAAATCGGGGGATTGGTTTCAGCCGGCCAGCGCGGCGCTCTGACCTGCACGATCAGCGACCTTGGCGCGCACCAGCGGCAGCAATTCGCGGCCATAGAGCAGCGCATCGTCGAGCGGTTCAAAGCCGCGGATCAGGAAATGGTCAATGCCGATGTCGAAATAGTCGAGCATGGCGTCGGCCACCTGTTCGGGCGTGCCGACCAGCCCGGTCGAATTGCCCTGCGCCCCGGTCAGCGCGGCAACGCCCGTCCACAGGCGGCCATCGCGGCGGTTGCCCTGCGCGGTTTGCAGCAGGCGCAGCGAGCCTTCATTGGGCGGACGGTGACCGGTGGTGGGCAGACCTGCGGCCTCACGATGGGCGCGGACCTGATCCTCGATTTCGGCGGCGCGCTTCCACGCGGCCTCCTCGGTATCGGCAATCACCGGGCGCAGCGAGAGCGAGAAGCCCGGACGGCGCCCATGCTTGGCCGCCGCATGGCGCACGGCCAGCACATTTTCGCGCACCTGCTCCAGCGTTTCGCCCCACAGCGCATAGACATCGGCATGACGCCCCGCCACCTCGATCGCCTCGGGCGAGGAGCCGCCGAAGAAGACCGGCAGATTGTCGGGCTTGACCGAGGAGAAGGCACCGCGCGCTTCATAGAAACGGCCCTTGTGATCAAAGGGCTGGGCCTCCGTCCATTCGCGGCGCAGGATATCGATATATTCATCGCTGCGCGCGTAACGCTCGGATTTGACCGAGTTCACATCGCCATCGCGGGCCATTTCCTCATCGGCGCCGCCGGTGATGATATGCACCGCCACGCGCCCGCCCGACAATTGATCGAGCGTCGCCAATTGCCGCGCGGCCAGCGTGGGCTGGGTAAAGCCGGGGCGATGGGCGACGAGAAAGCCGAGCCGCGTGGTGATGGCGGCGGCATGGGCGGCCACGATCTGGCTCTCCGGGCTGTTCGAACCGAAGGGGATCAGCACGCGGTCAAAGCCGACCTCTTCCTGTCCCCGCGCGGCGGCATCGACATAATCGCGATCCAGAATGCGGCTGCGCACCGGAGCGTGGATTTCCGAGGCATTGTTGAAGCCGATATAGCCGATGAACTTGACGGCATCAGAGGGGTTTTCGGACATGGAAATTCTCCGCAAAATCAAATGACGAAAAAGCCGTGGGTGCCGTCGCGCTCCAATTGGGCGACAAGGCCGTATTCCCAATCGAGATAGGCCTGCATGGCGGCCTGTGCGTTGTCTGTGCCTTCATAGGGACGCTTGTAGCGGCCCTCCACCCCGCGCGGGGCGGGGGCGGCGTCCGGGCCGGTTTCGCTGTGCGCGCCGCCCTCCAGCACGTAAACTTCCCAGCCCAACTGGGCGAGCCAAGAGGCGGTCATGTCGGCGCGGGGGCCAAGGTCGTCGGCCAGCACGATGCGCGCACCGCGCACGGGCGCGAAGTGGTCGGTTTCCTGCACCAACTGCCCGCCCTGCGCATTGCGGAAGCCGGGGATATGGCCTGCGGCATAATCCTCGGGCAGGCGCACGTCATATTGGTAAAGCGTGCGGGTGTTATCGGCGCGCAAGTGGTCCAGTTCCTCGGGCGTGATCCGCTTGACGCCTGCACGATAGGCCACCTCGCGTGCCTTTTCGCGAGCTTCCTCCACCAGCGGCGCATCGGGCAGGGCGGCGCGGCGCTGTTGCCCCGTTTCCAGCCCCTGCCCGGCCAGCGTCCAGCCGATCGTGCCATTGCGCAAAGCATAGATCCGGTTGGGCAGGCCCGCATTCACCAGCGACTGCGCGCCGATGATGCTGCGCGTGCGGCCCGCGCAATTGACGATGATCGTGGTATCGGGATCGGGCGCGGCGGCGCGGGCACGCAGCACCAGTTCGGCGCCGGGGCTGGAAATGCCGCCCGGAATGCTCATCGTGGCATATTCATCGAAGCGGCGCGCGTCGAGGATGGCAATATCGGCCTTTTCCTCGATCAGCGCCTGCACATCCTGCGCGGGCAGCGAGGGCGTGTGGCGACGGTGCTCGACCAGTTCGCCAAAGGCCTTGGAGTAGCTGTTCACATCCTCGAACAGCTCATAGCCCGCGCTTTTCCAGCCCGAGAGGCCCCCCGCCAGCTTTTCAACATGGGTAAAGCCCAGCGCGCGCAGATGGACCAGCGCGGCCTCGGTCAGATCCTCGCCATTGTCATAGACGACGATGCGCGTGTCCTTGCGCGGGATGCGCCATGGCGCCTCGGCATTGATCCGGCGCAGCGGGATTTGGGCAGCGAACAGCGGGTGGCCCAGCGCGAACTCTGCCTCTTCGCGCAGGTCGATCAGCGCGATTTCCTCACGCGTGATCAGGGCCTTGCGGATGTCCTTGGCGGTAACACTCATTTGGATCGGTCCCACAGATTGGGCACCAGCGCATTGGCATAGCCCGAGATGAACAATTTGGCCTCGCCACCCTGCGCAAAGGTCGAGCGGCGGACCGCGCCGATATTGGCGCCGTAAACATGGATCGAAATCGAGGGCGCGTCGGCCAGAACATTGCGCACCTGATGGATGTCGCCATGGGCCGGGCTAAGGGCCTCCACCTCGCCGGGATTTAACGAATGCGGAGGCCCCTCCGGGGCCAGCGAGCCATCACTCTGGCGGCGGAAATTTTGGGATTCCTCTTTCCCACGCAAAACACCGACAAGCCCCCAGACCGTGTGATCGTGGATCGGCGTGCCCTGTCCCGGCCCCCAGACGAAGGAGACGACGGAAAAGCGCTCGGCACTGTCGCAATGGAGCAGATATTGCTGATAGCGCTCGGGCGAAGGCGCGGCGAAAGCATCAGGCAGCCAGTCATCATAGGCCACCAGATCGCTCAGCAGTGCGCCGCCCCTGTCGAGGATTTCGCCCTCATCCGACGTGTGATCGAGCAGATCGGCCAGTGCGGTGACGAAATCGCGCAAGCGACCAATGTTGGCTGACGTATTGACCGGGTGGTCCAGAACCGCCGCGCTCATACCGATGCCCCTTGCGGGAAAGGTAGGATGCTGGCGCCGACATCGACGGCCGAGAGGACATGCTCGGAGGTGACTTCGCAGCCCAGATGGCCCAGCAGACGCTGGCGCAGCACGCGGCCCACATCGCCGCGTTCGCCGCGCTGGACGGTGATATGCTCCTCGGCCACGATGCGGCCTGCGTCCAGCACGAGGATACGGTCGGCCAGTGCGACCGCCTCGTCCACGTCATGCGTGACCATCAGGATCGCCGGGCGATGCACCCGCCACAATTCCAGCACCAGCGCATGCATCTTGATCCGCGTCAGCGCGTCGAGCGCGGCAAAGGGCTCATCAAGAAGCAGGAGTTTAGGCTCACGCACCAGCGCGCGTGCCAGGGCGACTCGCTGCGCCTCGCCGCCCGAAAGCGTCAGGGGCCAGGCGTCGATGCGGTGCCCAAGGCCCACCTCGTTCAGAGCAGCCTCGGCGCGCTCGCGCACCCCCGGCCCTTTCAGGCCCAGCGCGACATTGCGCCACACCTTTTTCCACGGCAGCAGGCGCGCATCCTGAAACACCACGGCGCGGCTGCTCGGGATCAGCACATCCTGTCCGCCCACGCTGTCCAGCCCGGCCAGCGTGCGCAGCAAGGTCGTCTTGCCTCCGCCCGACCGGCCCAGCAGGGCGACGAATTCGCCCGGGGCGATCGACAGGTTCAACCCGTCGATGACCGTGTTGGCGCCAAAGCTGCGATGAAAATCGCGCAGGCGGACGACAGGCTCAGACACCGGGAAAGCGGCGGTAAAATTGGTTTCGGCCAGCATGATTTAAGCCTCCGCAAGATTGGAGCGCCAAGCCAGAGCCCGGCGTTCGATCAGCCGCACCAGCCCATCCGCGCCAAGACCCAGCGCCGCATAGACCAGCAGACAGACCACGATGATGTCGGTGCGCATGAAGTCGCGGGCATTGTTGACCAGATAGCCAAGGCCCGCCGAGGCATTGATCTGTTCGGCGACAACCAGCACCAGAATCGACACCGAAAGCGAATAGCGCAGCCCCACCAGCAGCGAGGGCAAGGCGCCGGGCAGGATCACATGCCAGATCACTTCGGCGCGGCTGAGACCAAAGCTGCGCGCGCCCTCGATCAGGCGGACATCGACACCGCGAATGCCCGAATAGAGGTTGAGATAGACCGGAAAGATCGAGGCAAAGGCGATCAGCGCCACCTTGGGCGTCTCGCCAATGCCGAACCACACGATGAACAAAGGTGTGAGCGCCAGCGTCGGGATGGTGCGCTTGATCTGCATGATGGGGTCGATGGCGGCCTCGCCCTGACGCGACAGCCCGGCGGCCAGCGCCAGCCCAATGCCGATCGACAGGCCGATCACCAGCCCCGCCGCCACGCGCAGGAACGAGACCCAAAGATTATCCGGCAATTCCCCGGTGGTCAGCATCTCGACCAGAGTGCCGATCACGCCAGAGGGCGCGGCCAGCGTGCTCTTGGGAATCAGGCCAAGGCGCGAGCCGCCCTCCCACAGAATGAGAAAGACCACGGGCGACACCCAATGGCCTGAAAACAAAGAGGCTAGGCGCCGGTGAAACTGGGTGGATCGGGGCATGATAAAGCTCGTCGTGGCGGGAGAGCTTCACCAGAACCCTAAAACTCTACTCGATCAATTGAGTTATGAGCGCGACCTATAAGCATGGCTCATAAGGGACGTGGCGAGCGCAGATCTGTCATATTTAATTATTTTTTTTCAGTATTTTAAATTCAATCTGCGGCGCGAATAGATTTGCTTTTGCATGGCTTATCTCTACTATTTTGATTGACAATAGGCCCTCATGCATAACACCCGCATTCCCCCCGGCGGTCCGCCCGCCCACCATCTTCCGAGGACACCCATGCCCGTCAATTTGCCCACAAATCTGCTGCGCAGCTTCGTCGCCATTGTGGACACGGGCTCGATGCTCAACGCCTCGGAAAAGGTGTTCGTCACGCAAAGCGCACTTTCGCTCCAGATCAAGCGGCTGGAGGAATTGCTGCAACAAAACCTGTTCCACCGCGAAGGCCGCCGCCTTTCCCTGACGCAGGCAGGCGAACTGATGCTCGATTATGCGCGCAAGGTGCTGATCCTGCATGACGAGGCGGTTTCGGCCATCACGGCGGGCCATTTTTCCGGTCCCGCGCGCATCGGCATGGTGCAGGATTTTGCCGAAACGCTGCTCTCTGGCCTGCTCGCGCAATTTGCCGAACTGCATCCCGATGCGCAGATCTATTCGCGCATCGCGGGCACCGCCGAATTGCTGGCCCAGCTTGAGCGGCGCCAGCTTGACATCGTGCTGGGCTTTGCCGCCGCCAATGATCCTAACGCCATCGCCTATGCCGCGATGGAATGGTATGGCAAGGCCGATCTGCTGCGCCAGAATGTGCTGCCGCTGGCCGTGCTCGAACCGCCCTGCCGCTTTCGCGAGGCGGCGATCCGCACGCTGGAGGATGCGGGCGTGCCTTATCGCATCACGGTCGAAACGCCCAACCTGACCACCTTGCGCGCGGCAGTGGATGCGGGCCTTGGCATCACCTGCCGCACGCATCTGTTCCTGAGCGAAGAGCCGTTGCAGATCGAGCATTTGGCCCCCCTGCCCCGCGTCTCCTGCGTGCTGCAAACCGCCGCCAGCCTCGATCCGGCCACAGCGCGTCTGGCGCAACTGGCGCGGGAAATCGTCGTCGCGCTATAGGCGCTTATGACAAATCTTAAACCCTCGCGCCCCGCTTCTCACTGTCCGCCGGGGGCGCGGGGGGATTATCGCTGACCTCCTCGAACCCGCAAAGAGAGGCAGATCAGCATGGCCCATCCCACCCTCCACCAACTTTACGCCGAGCTTCAGGCCGAACGCGAGCGCACCTGGGCGCCCGAGCAACTGGAGCGCAACGCCTCGCAGCGCCGCTCGCTGGTCGCGCGTTTCGATCCCGCCGCCTATCCGCAGCCGGGTCAGGTGATCGCACCCTTCACGCTGATCGATCAGGATGGCAAGGCCCTCACCCGCGATGAATTGATCGCCCATGGTCCGGCGGTGCTGGTGTTCTTCCGCTTTGCCGGCTGCCCGGCCTGCAATCTGGCCCTGCCCCATTACAACCGCCACCTGTGGCCCGCGTTGAAGGCGGCGGGCATTCCCCTCGTCGCGGTCAGCGCGCAAAACCCGGCGGATCGTTCGATCATCAACCGCCATGGTCTCGACTTCCCGCTGGCCGCAGACCCTGATTATGCGCTGGGGCGCGCACTGGGCATCACCTTCCTGCCCGACGATCAGCCTGCGGTGAAGCCCGGCGACAACTGGATCGGCGCAACGCTTGGCACCAACAGTTACGAAATCGACCAACCCGCCGTGCTGATCCTGAATGGCGACGCCACGGTGCGCCGCCTGATCGTCAGCCCCGATTGGATGGACCGCCCCGAGAGCCAAACGATCCTCGAACATCTGCCCGAAGCGCGATCCGGGGATTTGGCGGCCAACGCGGCCTGATGCAAAAGGGGCGCGATCCTGTGTCGCGCCCCTTTTTCAATTGTAATGCAGCGTTTTGGCCCGCGACAGCACATAGGCTGACAGGATCTTGGCATCCGTCGCGCTGATCCTACCCGCAAAGGCGGGCGAGGAATTGACCCTCCCCTCGCGCACGGTCTGCGCCACCGAGGCGCGATCCCGACCGAACAGCCATGTGCGCGGCCGCGTTAAATCCGCCGCCCCGGTCGCCGGATCGCCCCAGCCCTGCAGCGTGTGGCAATCATAGCACCCGCCCTCAACCTCGAACGTCTCCTTGCCCAGCGGAATCTGTTTGGCGTCAAAGGGCTGACCGGAGAGCTTCAGAACATATTCGGTAACGGCGGCGATCTCATCCGGCTCAAGGCTTTGCCCCACGCCGCGTGCAGGCATCGTGGGCCAGTTGCGCGTTTTGGGATCGGGCGCGCGGATGCCGTGCAGGATGGTCTGCTCGACATCGCTCGCCTTCATATTGAACGTGTCAATGTCCTCGCCGCCAAACAGCCATCGATCATCGGTCAAATCGGGCACATGCGCGCCGGGCGTCCCTTTCAGGTCCGCGCCATGGCAGGACGCGCAATGCCGGGCAAACAGCGGCGGGGCCAGCCGGACCGCCTCGGCGCGCAGGGCGGGATCATCCCAGATCGCATTGGCCGAGGCCGCCTCCAGCGCGCCGCTGGGCCGATCCACGCCGCAGGCGGCCAGAGAAGCAAGGCCGACAAAAGCAAGCAGGGATCGGGCATGGTGCTTCATCGCAAGTTCTTTCATGGCTTGGGCGGATGGTTGGGGGATTGGCCCCGAAGGCTAGGGCGCAGACCTGGCGCGTCCACCAAGTTTTCCTCATTAGCTTTGATGAAAATCTGAATTCACCTTGGGCGCGGGATCGCTAAACCCATAATCTCAATTATCCCGATAGAGTTTACTCGCCCATGCTCCTCCTAGCCTCGCTGCTGTCCGCGACCTTGACCGCCGCCGCGCCGCCCGAACCGGTCAACCCGGCCCCAACCCGCGCATCCCTGGCCGCCATTGCCGACCAGCCCGATCTGTCGGGCGTGTGGACGCCGGGGCCGCTGGACAAATATGCGCCAGGCAACAGCACCGAACCGCAATGGCGCCCCGAAATCGCCCCCATCTATGCCCGGCTCAAACAGCTCGACGCCGAGGGCAAGCCGCAGAACATCTGGGTCAACTGCCTGCCCGAGGGCCTGCCCTCAAGCTGGACCCAGACGCTCAATTCGGTCGAATTTCTGCAAACGCCGGGCCGCATCACCATTCTGGGCGAGCTGGACGGCAACCGCCTGCGCCGGGTGTGGACCGACGGCCGCCCCCATCCCGCCGATCCGGACCCGACCTTTTCGGGCCATTCGATCGGCCATTGGGAGGGGCAGACGCTGGTGATCGACACGGTGGGTTTTCTGCGCCAAGTGTTCATTTCCACCGGGCAAGGCGTGGGCATACCCAACAATGGCGACATGCATGTGGTCGAGCGCATCACGCTGACCGGGTCTGATACGGCGCGGGTCGATCTGGTGGTCGATGCGCCCCATGTGCTGGCCGCGCCATGGCATGCCACCCGCCTGCTGACCCGCCACCGCGAGCGCCAGTTCGATCTGGTCGAAAGCTCATGCCGCCAGGGCGATTTTATCGAAAGCACCGACAAGGACGGCCTCGCCATCTTTGCCCCGCTGCCCAAGGACGAAGGCGGGGCCACCCTGCCGCCCGATCAGGCCGCCTTGAACGCAGCGCCCGCCAAGGAGAAGAAATGATGAATCCTCGCCGCCTTCTTGGCAGCATCGTCGCGCTTGGTCTTGCGCTGGGCGCCGGATTGACCCCCGCGATCGCGCATCACAGCTTCTCGATGTTCGACCCTGCCAAGCCGCTGCAATTCGAGGCCACGATCCAGTCATTCCAATGGACCGCGCCCCATGCCGTGCTCTGGGTTCAGGCCGGGCAGGTGGGCACTTATGCTCCGGGACTGTGGTCGCTGGAATTGCCCACCAGCCCGGCCAATCTGGCCAAGATGGGCTGGAGCCGCAATGTGGTGAAGCCGGGGGACAAGGTGATCGTTTCGATCAACCCGATCCGCGACGGCCGCCGCGCGGGCCAGTTCAAAAAACTGACCATTGCCGCCACGGGACAGGTGCTTGAAGCGCTCAACATCCCCGGCGCATCGCAGCAGCCGCCCAAATGATCCGCGCATCGCTGTTTGCGCTGGCGATGACGCTGGCCGCCCCCGCTTTGGCCGATGATCCGATCACGCCCGCCCCCACGGCCAAGGACTGGCTGGAGCTGGCCCATCGCCCGGACTGGAGCGGATCATGGTTCCCCGTGATCTCGGATCAATTCGCGCAGGTGGCCTCCAATCCGCCGCCGTGGAAGCCCGAGGTGCAAAAGCAGATCGACCATTGGGACGCCGAGGAAAAGGCGGGCCGCCCGCGCGGACTGCTGCTCGATTGCCTGCCCCATGGCGTACCGAGTTTTTACCTCATCACCCATAATTCCATCGAGATCCTCTCCACGCCGGGCCGCGTGACCATTCTGGGCGAGAGCGACGGCAACCGGCTGGTGCGGATCTGGACCGACGGGCGCAAACCCCCGGCCGATCCCGACCCCAGTTTCCACGGATATAATATCGGCGTCTGGCAGGGGGATACGCTGGCGGTCTCCACCACCGCGATCCTGCCCCAGACATGGCTGGCTGTCTCCGAAGCGGTGGGCATCGCGATTGGCGAGGGCGCGCATGTCGAGCAGAAATTCCACCTGATCGGGCCGGACACGCTGGCGGTCGATCTGACCATCAGCGCGCCCGCCGTTTTGACGCGGCCATGGCAGACCCGGCGCCTGTTCACCCGCAAGCGTGCGCGCAGCTATGAAATCGTCGAGGGCGTGTGCCGTCAGGGCGATTTTGAGGAAACGACCGACCCATGGGGCAACCCGGCATGGCGCCCGGTGGCGCAATCGGCCGATGGCAATGTGGTGGCCCCCGCGAAATAAGGAGCAATGGTGATGTTGAAAAAGATCATGTCCACAGGCGCGCTGGCCGCCGCGCTGGCCCTATCGGCCCCTTCGCTGGCGCATCACAGCTTTGCCATGTTCGACCAGACCAAAGTGGTCAATCTGCGCGGCACGATCAGCGCCTATCGCTGGGTCAACCCGCATGTCTCGCTGTTTGTCGATGTGCAGGACGGGCCGATCAAGCATGGCGTCTGGGCGGTGGAGCTGACCAGTCCCGGCAATCTGACCCGGCTGGGCTGGAGCCGCCAATCGCTCAAAGTGGGCGACAAGGTGGATGTCGAGGTCAACCCGCTGCGCGATGGCGCGCTGGGCGGGGGTTTTCGCAAGGCGACGATCTTGTCGACCGGGCAGGTTTTGCAGGCGCGGCTGGTCGAGATCGAGAAGCCGGGCGGCTGAATATGTAATCCCTCACGCGGCGCGGTTCTTCTCTTTCCCGCGCAGCGTCCCGCTTGGGGCGGATGCCGCACCGGCATCCGCCCCTTTTTTCGTCACAGCGTATAGCCGATCCAGCGCCCGGCAATCACAATGCCCAGCCACAGGGAAAGCGAGATCGCGCCCGAAATACGCGGGATCACCGAACCCGGCTCGGCCAGTTTGCTCTGGGCGAACAGATGGAACACCAGCGCATTGATCCCGGCCAGCGCCAGCAGGCTGAACTTGGCCGCGAACCAGAAGTTTTCCGAATAGCCAATCGGATTGGCGAAAAGCAGCACGCTGCCGCTGGCCAGCGCCAAGGCAAAGCCGACCAGCGTGAAAGGCACCAGCCGTTCAAGCACCTCCTGCGCCGTCCCGCGCGCCGGGCCAACCCCGATCAGCCGCAGATCGACCAGCGCGATCGAGCCGATCACCAGCGTCAGCGCCGCGACATGCAGCGCCTCGACCGTGCCGAACAACCAGTTTGAATCCGCCAGTTCCAGCGCCAGCGGGGTTTCCGAAAGCCACAGGGCCACAGATTGAAGAGACATTGGGATAACCTTTCAAAAACAGATGGCTCAGGCGCCAAATCAGGCAGGCGCCCCCGCCCAGGCATCGGCATAGGCGATCCAGCGCCCCGCATAGATCACGCCCAGCCAGACCAGCAGCGTGGCCACCGCCAGCACTCTTTGCGCAGGAGAAACCGCCACGCCGCCCGTGTTGAACCGCAGCGCCAGCGGCCCCTGCGCCCATGTGCCAATCGAGGTCGCCGTGGCCAGCGCCAGCTTGACCCAGAAGATGGTGCGGAACATCGCGCGGGTCGGCTCGCTGGCAATCAACAGCAGACCGGTAAACGCCAGCACGCCCAGCGCTCCCCACAGAATCGGCAGGAAACGCGCCGTCACCTGCTCCTGCGCCACATCGCGCTCCAGCAGGTTCAGCGCGCGCAGATGGATATGCAGCGAGGCGATCAGCACCCCCGCCACGGCCAGAATATGCACCACCTGAATGGCCGGAACCAGCCAGTCATGGCCGATGACCAGCGCCGAGAGCGAGGTCGTGCCCAGCCATGCGGCGAAATCGACGAGAAGGGACATGCCGGATCCTTTTAGAATTTGACGCCGAGGCGGGCGTAATAAAAACCGCCGCTCAGGCCGAAGGGCGCGAAATTGCCGTAAAGGCCCGAACCATCCGAGGCGACGATGCCGTTCTTGTCCGGGTAAACATCGAAGAGATTGTTGGCGCCTACCGCCAGCGAGACGCGGCGCGAGAGGTCATAACCCGCCTCCAGATCGGTGATGACCTTGGCGCCGAAAGTGCGGTCGCCCGAGGCGACATTGCTGCTTTCGGTATATTGGCCATAACGCGTCGCGCGCAGCAGACTATGCAGGCGACCCCAGCTCCAGTCGCCGGTCAGCACAACCTTGCTGCGCGGGGTGGCGACCAACAGGTCGCGCTGGGCCTGACGCCCGAACAGCGTGACCGACAGACCCGAGAGCGCGGCCGGATTGGCGGCAATGCGGCGGATCTGCGTCTCGTTATAACTATAGGCTGCGCTCAGACGGAAATTGCCGATGGCCGCGGTGCGCCAATTATATTCGCCCACCACATCAACGCCGCGCGTGCGTGTGTCGATGGCATTGGTGAAGAATTGCGCGCTGTCCACCCCAGTGATGCCATTGGCGACCAGGATCGCCTTGATCGCGCTGCCGCCATTGGCCGCCGTGCCGAGGAATTCGGTTTTGACGATGCGATTGTCGACATCAATCTGATAAGCATCGACAGTCAGTCGCGCCCTGCCCCGTTCAAAGGTCAGGCCCGCAGTAAAGTTCAGCGACTTTTCCGGCCGCAGAGGCGTTGCGCCTAGGGCAATTGCCGCCGCGCTGTCCACCGGCAGGAATTTCGAGGTGGTGGACAGGCGGTCATTGCCATTGACCGTCACCGTGTTCTGCGTGGTCGAAAAGGCGGTCTGGGCCAGCGATGGCGCGCGGAAGCCGGAATTCACCCCGCCGCGCAGCGCAAGGCCCGGCGCGATTTCATAGCGGGTGGAGAATTTGCCCGAAACTGTGTCGCCGGCGCTGTCAGTGTAATGTTCAAACCGGCCCGCAACGCCGACATACCACGCCTTGACCACATTGGTGGACAGATCGACATAGGCCGCGACATTGCCCCGGCTGATGCTGCGCGCATCGGCGGGCGAGGTGCCGGTAAAGGACACCAGCCCCGGCGAGGGCGAACGGCCGCCATAAAGCGTGCCGAAAGGCGTGCTGTCGGCCGGGATGATATAGCCGCCGTCGCGATAGGAATCCGGTTCGCCCGCCTGATTCTGAAACCTTTCCCAGCGTTGTTCGACACCGAGAGCCACCGAGAGCGGCGCGGCCAGACCGACGGCGAAATCGCGGCTGAGGTCGAGATTGCTGACCCACAACGTCTGCTTCTGGCGGCCCATGAAGAAGCTGGTCTTGCTGCTCGGCCCCAGTGAGGGGTTAAGCGTGTTTTCCGCGCCCAGCCGGACATTGTCGGTGCCATAGCTGGTCGAAAGATCCGCCGCCCATCCGGCCAACTCGCCCTTCAGGCCCAGCGTCGCCTGATAATCCCATTCCCAGATCCGGCGATAGGCCTGAAAACCCGAAGGATAGACCTGCGGCAGCGAGGAAAGGCCCAGCGTGTTGGCCTGTCCGCCATAGCCGGTGGCGGCGGGAAAGATCGAACCGCGCGCATCCTTGATATCGCGATAGGAAAGGGTCGAGAACGTATAGGCCGTCACTCCGCCCAGCGGCAGTTCGGCGTTGAGCGAGGTGTTGATGATCTTGTCGCGGTTCGACCGGCCATAACCGCCCGCGATCAGATGGTTGGCGCCGGCCTCACGCGGATCGGGCGCGCCATTGACCAGCGGATAGATGGTGGGAACCGGCAGGGCCGAGCTTTTGGCCGCATCATGATATTTACCCTCGGCGGAGAGGTGGACAAAGCCGCCATCGCCCAAAGCCGCGCCCCATGAAAGGGTTTGCTGCAACAGCGCGCCGCCCTTTTCATAAAGCTGCCCGGCGGTCTGGGTGAATTCGCCGCCCTGTTTGCCTCCGTCGAGGATGATGTTGATCACGCCCGAAATCGCGTCCGAGCCATATTGCGCCGCCGCGCCATCGCGCAAAACCTCGATCCGGCCCACGCCTGCGGTGGAGATGAGGTCGATGTCCACCGGGGTCGATCCGCCCGACACGCGCGAGAGATTGTTGATCAGTGACGTCGTGTGGCGGCGTTTGCCGTTGACCAGCACCAGCAGATAATCGCCCGACAGGCCCCGGATCGAGATCGGGCGCACGCTGGCCGAGGTGCCGCCCCCACCCAGCGCAGGCATGGTCAGCGAGGGGATAAGATTGCCCAGAATTTCTTTCAGGCCCGTGCGGCCGGTGGCCTTCAATTCCTGCGGGCCGATCACGTCGATGGGAACCGGGCTGTCGGCCACGGTGCGGCGCGGGGCGCTGCGGGTGCCGGTCACGATGATCGGCGCGCCCTCAGGAGCATCATCGGCCTCCTCGGCATGGGCGGCCAGCGGAAGGGCCAGAGAAGCGCCGGCCAGCAAAGTCGGCAGCCATGAAATAGTACACATAGGAACCCCCAATGATTATCGAGGGCAGCGATAGCGGTCGGGCGCCGCCGTGTTTAACAAGGATTTGGAATTTTCATTGATGAAATCAGATATTTAGATTTCTCAATCTACTTATTGGTAACACTCAACCATCGTCGTGCAAAAACCGCGTCAGGAAATGCTGGCCCAGCGATTGCACCGGGCTGGCCGAGGGGGCGCGCAGCACATCAGGCCCGCCCACCGTGTCGAAATAACACCGCCAATCACGCGCCAACAGCCAGAGTGTGCGCAATTCCTGTTCATCACGCGCGCGGGTGGCCAGCAAGATCGCGGCAAAGGGCAAAGGCCCGCGCGGCACCGGCATGAGGGACAAAAGGCGGCGGTCGTTTTCGGGCTGCTCAATATCGGGGGGGTCGATCAGCAAGGCGCCCCTCACCACCGCGCCCGCGGCCTCCGGCTCATAGGCCGCCCACCATGCCAGCGCAACGCAGGCCAGCCCCTCGGCCACCACCACCGCAGGCCCTTGCCCGCCGTTCAGCGCGTGGTTGAGCCGGTTGATCCAAGTGTTGCGATGGGGCCTATGCCACAGGCCCAATTCGACGGCCTGCGCCCGAGGATAACGCCATTGCCAGTCGCGCAGCCAGCGCCGCGCAAAGCGATCATCATCGCCGCGCAGCAGCAGGAGCCGTGGTTCGCTCATTGGCCATACACAGGGAAGGAACTGTCAAAGGCCCCGTTCAGATCGGGCAAGGTCTTGATGATCCCGGCGCGCTGGTAACGCCCAAGGATGGCCAGTTGCTCCGCCTTCAACCGATCATCCACCGGCACGGGCGCGGTGATAAGATCGCCGATCGAGAATTTCGCCACATCGCCCGGCAGCCCCGTTTCCTTGGCCAGCACGGCGGCATATTGATCCTGATGCCCCGCCAGCCAGCGCCGCGCGCGGGCCAGACGCCAGGTGAAATCCTCGATCTGGGTGTGCTTGTCGGCAATGGCCTTGTCGGTGGCGGCAAAGAAACCGGCCCCGGCGGCCAATTGCGATCCATCGGCCAGTGCGCGCTGATGATCTTTCAGCAAGGCATAGCCGGTATAGGCCCCCCATGTGGCCCATGCATCCACCGATCCATGGGCCAGCGCCGCCTTGGCCTCGGCATTGTTGAGGAAAACCCATTGGACATCGCGCGCGCTCAACCCATGGCCTTCCAGCAATTGCAGTGCCAGATCATGTCCGGCCGAACCCCGGATCGTGGCCAGACGGCGGCCCTTCAGATCCTCGACCCGGCGCAGCGGCGATTGGGCCGGAACCACGATGGCCGAGGCCTGTGAACTATGTGCGGTGATCGAGCGCCCGGCATAGACCACCTTGATCCTAGCCCCCGAGGCATAGGCAAAGGCGAAAGGCTGCCCCCCGATGCCACCCAGATCCACCGCGCCCGAATTGAGCGCCTCCAGCAAGGGTGCGGCGGCGGGAAACAGCGCCCATTCGATCCGGTAGGGCACATTATCCAGCTCTCCCGCCGCCTTGAGCAGGGCCTGAACACCGCCAGGCTGATCCCCCACGATCAGCGTGGCGTTCCGCGCGCCGCCCGCCCGATGCTGCCCCCACCACCAGCCGCCGCCGATCAGCAGCAAAAGCGCCAGCAACCAGAGGGCGGGTTGTTTCCTGCTCATCGTGACGGACTCCATTGGATTTGGGGTGCAGAGGAAGCCGCGCAAACAAGGCGGCGTCCAACGGGGATTTCTCAAGCCAGAGCGGGCTGGCTTCAGAAATTCTTGCTCAAGGTGATGTTGAAGGTGCGCGGTTCGTTATAGGCCAGATAGTAATAAGGATATTGTCCGGCATTGGTTGGCGAATAGCCGCCGAATTGCGCGCGACGCAGATCGAACAGATTGCGTACACTGGCCCCGATGCTCCAATTGCCCTTATCTGCGGCAAAGTTGATCGTGCCGTTCACATAGGTCTGCGAACGGACCTGCAATTGCGCCGTGTTATAGAGATCGGCATAACGGCTGCTCTCATATTGCACATCGCCCCCGATCCGCAGCGCACCGGGCAGATCGACGGGCACACGGTAATTGACCGAGGCCCCGAATTGCCAGCGCGGCGCATAGGGAAAATCCAGTCCGACCAGTGTGCTCCGCCCCGCGACATTGGCGGGCAGGGTGGCGGTAAAGGTGCGGTATTTGGTTTTCAGATAGGCCGCACTGCCGGTGATGGTCAGATTGTCGGTGGGGGCGAGGGTCAATTCCGCCTCGCCGCCCCAACTGGCCGCCTTGCCCGCGTTGATAAGCTGGTTGGTAACCACGCCCAGCGCCGCCGTGCTAGTGGCGCGGACCTGGAAATCGGCAATGTCATTGTAATAGGCGGCCAGATTGAAGGTCGCCTTGCCGCCAAACAACCGGGTTTTCAGGCCCGTTTCATAGGTCGTGGTGATCTGGGGCAGATAGGGCGTGTCCGAGCCGATGGCCGTCACCGAGCGCAGGTCATAACCCCCGCTCTTGAACCCCTGCGACCATGAGACATACTGAAAAATCGCCTTGTTCCAATCATATTGCAGCCCCAGCTTGGGGGTGAAACGGCTGAAACGCTTGGGGGCCGCCGTCACGTCAAAGGAGGTGAGCGAGGATGAGGCACTGGTTCCGGTGGGATATTTTACGAAGAAGGCATCGGGATCGTAATTCCACTCCTGCGGGTCATGCAGGCCCCAACTGCGGCCGGTCTGGCCGATATTGCGAAATTTGCGCAATTCGGTGGTCCAGCGTCCGCCAACTGTCGCGGTCAATCGGTCGGTCAGGTGGATGTTGGCCTGTCCGAACAAGGCCCATGCGGTGGTGCTCAGCCAGTTGTTGGTGTGAGTGACGGTGCCGACATTATCAACCGGCGCGCCTGCCGACTGGCTGAGGCGATGGTTGTGAAAACCTTCCGAGAAATAATAGAGGCCCGCGACGAAATTCCAGTGGTCGAATTCGCCGTTCAGGTTCAATTCCTGCGTGAACTGATGCTGCCAGAATTGGGCCAGACTGTCGCCCTTGATCGCGGTCACGCCGTCATTGTCGTAATAGATCGGCCCGTGCAGCCCGCGATAGGCGGTCACCGATTTGATCGTGAACTGCCGGTTGATCTCCCATTGCACCGTGCCCGACCCGCCATAGGAGGTAGTGCGGTTATAGGGCAGCGTGGAGGACCATGTCAGGTCCGGGTTGGTGGGATTGCCGGTGTTCGGGATGCCGTCGGGCTGGTTGACCGGGGTGTAATAGGATTGCGTCGCGCGGTCGAACATCGCATCGCCCGCCAGCGTGATCGTCAGCCCCGGCGCCAGCTTGCTTTGCAATTTGCCGCGCAGCACGGTGAGATCCGTGTCATTGACATCGCGGTTGAGCGGCACCGAATGCTGCCACCCCCGGCGCGTATGGCGGATCACGGTCAGCGCGCCGTTGAGCTTGTCATCATCAAGGATCGCGCCATTGATCCGCGCCTTCAGATCAACATTGCGAAACGAGCCCAGCGTGGCGCTGAAGCTGGCCGAGGGCTTGGCGGTGGGGTCTTTGGTGATGAAGCGGATCGCGCCCGCGCTGGAATTGCGGCCATAGAGCGTGCCCTGCGGCCCGCGCAGCACCTCGACCCGTTCCAGATCGGGCGTATCGTAAAGCGAGCCGACCGTGCGCGCCAGATAGACATCGTCGATATAGACCGCCACGGCGGGTTCAGGATAAGTGTCGATCTCACCAATGCCGCGGATCGAATATTGCTGCGTGGTCTGCGCAGTCGAGCGCTTGGGCGCCAAAAGGCCCGGCACGCGCCCGCCAGACAAGTCGCGGAAGGTTGAAATCTTCAACTGCTCGATGGCATCGCCGCCGATCGCGGTTACGGCAATCGGCGTGCGCTGCAAAGGTTCTGCGCGTTTTTGCGCAGTCACGACAATATCGCCCACCCCACCGCCATCAGCATTGGCGGGCGTTTCAGCGGCAAGGGCAGGATAGGCAAGAGCCATGGCGATAATCCCGCCAAGAGGCAGCAAAGCATGGGAAGTCAATCGAGGAAACGCCATATCAACTCCGAAAAATTTCAGTATTTCGTATGATGGCGGGTAACCCAGACCCATAATTTACATTAACGAGGATTGCTAAAGCCGGTCGATTAATCAAAATATGATTTTATTTGTTATTTCTATTTATCCCTCTCAACGGCCCCTTTACCCCCGCCGCCCACGGGGTCATAATCACGCCATGGACCTGCTCACCCGCCTTGGCCTTTCGATCCCGCTTGTTCAGGCGCCCATGGCGGGCGTTTCCACGCCGGACATGGCCGCGGCGGTGTGCAATGCCGGGGCGCTGGGCTCGATTGGCGTGGGGGCCACCGATGCAGCGGGCGCACGCGCGATGATCCATGCCTTGCGGGCGCAGACCGGGGCGGCGTTCAACGTCAACCTCTTTGTCCATGAGACGCCCAAGCCCGATCCGGCGCGTGAAGCGGAATGGCTCGACACGCTGGCCCCGCTGTTTGCCAAATTTGACGCGCCGGTGCCGCAGCGTTTGCGCATCATCTATCGCAGCTTTGCCGACGATCCCGATATGCTCGCCATGCTGCTGGCCGAGCGGCCCCCGGTGGTCAGCTTTCATTTCGGCCTGCCCGCGCCCAATGTGCTGAGGGCGCTGCGCGAGGCGGGATGTCTGCTGATGGCCAGCGCGACCAATCCTGCCGAGGCGGCGATCATCGAACGCGCCGGGATCGATGTCATCATCGCGCAGGGGATCGAAGCGGGCGGCCATCGCGGCATGTTCGATCCCGATGCGCCCGATGATGGGCTGGGCACTTTTGCCCTCACCCGGCTGCTGGTGCGGCAAACCCGCCTGCCGGTGATCGCGGCGGGGGGCATCATGGATGGCGCGGGGGTGCGCGCCGCGCTCGATCTGGGGGCGGCAGCGGCGCAATTGGGCACAGCCTTCATCGCCTGCCCCGAATCCAGCGCGGATGCCGCCTATCGCGCCGCATTGATGAGCGATGCGGCCCATCACACGCGCTTTACCTCGGCCATTTCGGGGCGCCCGGCGCGTTGTCTGGCCAACCGCTTTTCAACGCTGGATTGCAATGCGCGTCCGGCCGCCTACCCCATCGCCTATGATGCGGGCAAGGCGCTGAATGCGGCGGCCAGGCAGAAGGGCGAGTATGGGTTTGGCGCGCAATGGGCGGGGCAAGGCGCGCCGCTGGCCCGCGCCATGCCGGCGGGCGAATTGGTCGAGGCGATCCGCAGAGAAATGGCGACCTAAGAGTAACGCCTAGCTCTGGCCGCGATCAATCACCGCCCGGTTGCGGCCGGAGCGTTTGGCCTCGTAGAGCGCCTTGTCCGCCGCCTCCATCAGGGCGAGGCGACGGTCCTCGCGGTCGGGCTGGCAGCCTGCGCCGCCTACGCTGATCGTCACCCGGCCCGACACCGGCGAGGAGGAATGGGCCAGATCGAGCGCCTCGACCGCCTCCACCGCGCGCTGGGCCAGCATGGTCAGATGACCCAGCGGCGTGGCGGGCAGCACGACGACAAATTCCTCGCCGCCCAGCCGGACCACGAGATCCTTGGGCCGCCGAAACGCGGCCTGCACCGCCTGCGCCACCTTGCGCAGCACTTCATCCCCGGCCAGATGGCCATAGGTGTCGTTGAATTGCTTGAAATGGTCGATGTCGATGATGAGCAGCGACAAAGGCTGGCGATCACGCGCGGCCTGGCGCCATTCGGTCTCGAAATATTCGTCGAAATAGCGCCGGTTGCTCAGCCCCGTCAGCCCGTCGACATTGGTTAACCTTTGCAGCGCGAAATTGGCCTGCATCAGCTCCTGCTGGCTCTTGCGCAGCGCGCGATAGGCCTCATCGCGCTGAATCTGCGAGAGATAGGCCGCCGAATGATAGCGGATGCGCGCGATCAGCTCGATCCGGTCGGGCAATTTGACCAGATAGTCATTGGCCCCCGCGCGAAAGGCATCACTCTTGACGCTGGCTTCTTCCTTGGTGGACAACACGATGATCGGGGTGTTGCGCGTATGCGGATCGGCGCGATACTGGCGCACCAGATCCAGCCCGTTGACCGAGGGCATCACCAGATCCTGCAGGATCACCGTGGGCTGAACCGCGCGGGCAATCGCCAGAGCATCGAGCGGGTTCGAACAATAGTGAAACTCGATCCCCACCTCATCCAGCAGCGCGCGGCGCACCGCCTCGCCCACCATGATCTGGTCATCGACCAGCAAAACCATGATCGACTGGCTGGGCAACGGCGGTTCGGTTTCGTCGATATCGGGATCGACCGAGACCTGGGGGTTCATTCTGACAATCCTTTCGTCGAAAGCCGCAGGCCGGGAAGCTCGGTCAACCGACGCGCAATCTGTTCGAGGGGGAGCACTTCGCGCGCCGCGTCAAGCTGGAGCGCGGCCTTTGGCATACCATACACCGCGCTGGAAGCCTTATCCTGCGCAATGGTTAAATGACCTTTGTCGCGCAATTCCTTCAATCCACGTGCCCCGTCGGCCCCCATGCCGGTGAGCAACAGGCCGGTGAGCGCGCCCGGCCAGAACTGACCCGCGCTGCGAAAGAAAACATCGATGGAGGGGCGATAGGTGTGATCGGAAGGCTCGCTGGAATAACCAAGTCTTTCCGGTGACTTGAACACCAGATGATCGTCTGTTCCGGCCACCAGCACCTCGCCGGGGCGCACCCGGTCGCCCTCCTGCGCCAGACGCACCGAGAGCGCGGATTGATCGTTCAGCCATTGCGCCAGCCCCTGGGCGAAACGGGCATCGACATGCTGGACAATGACGATCCCGGCGGGAAATCCGGCAGGCAGTTCCTTGAGGATCGCCGCCAATGCCGCAGGGCCGCCCGCCGAGGCGCCAATGGCGATCAACTGGCTGGTGGCGCCGCGTTCGATGCCTTTGGGAGCGGGCGCGCTGCTGCCCGCCTCGATCAAGCGGCCCACCGCGTCGATCTTGGTCAGCAGCGGATGTTTGCCCGCCATCGGCGCGCCATGCAGCAGGGGCGTATCGACCGCATCGAGCGCGCCCTTGCCCATCGCGGCAAAGACCTGCGCGGCATTGCTTTCAATATCCGATGTCACCACCAGTATGGCGCAGGGCGCCTCGGCCATGATGCGGCGTGTGGCCTCCACCCCGTTCATGCGCGGCATCACCAGATCCATCAGGATAATGTCGGGCCGGTCGCGCAGCGCCATCTCCACCGCCTCGACGCCATCGGCGGCGGTCCATGCCACCTGATGCTGGGGTGCCTGCGCCAAAACCCGGCGCAGCGCCTCCACCGCCAGCGGTAAGTCATTGACGATACCAATTCTCATGCCGCGCTCTCCCCGATCAGGTCTATCACGGCATCAATCAGGGCGTCATTCTGGAAACTACCTTTGGTGAGGTAATAATCTGCCCCCACTTCCAGCCCGCGCCGGCGGTCCTCCTCGCGGTCCTTATAGGACAGGATCATCACCGGCATGGCCTTGAGCGCGGGATCATGGCGGATGCGGCGCACCAGTTCGATGCCGTCCATGCGCGGCATGTCAATATCGCTGACCACCAGATCGAAGCCGCCATGGCGCAGCGCGTTCCAGCCATCCATGCCGTCAACCGCGACTTCGACATCATAACCGTGATGATCGAGCAATTTACGCTGCAATTCGCGCACGGTGAAGGAATCGTCCACCACCAGCACCCGCTTGCGCCTCGCCCCGGTCTCAACCCCGATTTCGCGCCCGACCGGGGCCAGGCGGTCCGTCGCCGCCAGCTTTTCCAGCGAGCGCAGCATATCCTCGACATCGACAATCAGCAGCGGCGCGCCATCCTCGGTCAGCGAGGCGGCGCTGATATCCTTGATCTTGCCCAGACGCGGATCGAGCGGTTGCACCACCAGCTCGCGCCCGCCGGTAAAGCCATCGACCACCAGCGCGAACATATGGTCGCCCGCCCCCAGCAGGACCACGCAAAGCTCCTCGGGCGCGCCATCGGGCGGGGCGCAGCCCAGCACCTGATGCGCGCCCACCAGCCCCACCGCATTGCCCTCGATCAGGATATGCTGGCGCCCCTCGACCGTGCGGACCTGATCGGCGGGCACTTTCATCGCGCCCGCAATATGGGCAAAGGGAAAGGCATAAGGCTCGCCGCCGATATCGACCAGCAAGGCGCGCACCACCGAGAGTGTCAGCGGCAATTCCAGCCGGAACCGCGTGCCCTCGCCATGGCGCGAGATGATCCGCACCCGCCCGCGCACCTGGCGGATCATGTCCTGAACGATGTCGAGCCCCACGCCGCGCCCCGAAATCTCGGTAACGTCGCTTTTCATCGTAAAGCCGGGCAGGAACAGGAATTCGAGCAATTCGGCTTCGCTCAACCGCGCCGCCGTATCGGGCGCGGCCAATCCGCGCGCGATGATCGTGCGGCGGATGGCGGACAGGTCGATGCCGCGGCCATCGTCGGAAACGATGATCCGCAAGGCGCCCGCCTGATGGCTGGCCTCGACGCGAATGAACCCTTCGGCAGGCTTGCCCGCCGCGCGGCGCTCCTCGGGGCTTTCCATGCCATGGTCCAGCGCATTGCGCAGCAAATGGCCCAGCGGCGCGTCCAGCTTTTCCAGAATGTCGCGGTCAACCTGCGTGCGCTCGCCCAGAATTTCAAAGCGGACCTGTTTGCCCAATTCGCGCGCAATATCGCGCACCATGCGGGGAAAGCCCCCCATCCCATCGGCAAAGGGCCGCATCCGCACCATAAGCGCCTGATTATACAGACGATGGGCCAGATTGGTCGTGCGGTGGTTCGAGGCTTCGAGTTCGTCGAGCCCGCCCGCCAGTTGCCGCCGACAATCAAACAGCCGCCGCCGCGCTTCTTCCAGCGCCGAAGCTGTCCGCTCATCCAGCAGATCGGCAGGCAGCGCCGCCTGCAAGGCGTCGATGGCCGCCGCCGCCTGATGATGCATCCGCTTGAGCCGCAAAAGCGATTGTTCGAGCGGGGCCAGACGCCGGGTTTCGACCAGCGATTCCCCGGCCATGTCGAGCAGGCGGTTGAGATTTTCCGCGCTGACCCGCAGGGCGCGGTCCCCCTCGCCCGGCTTTTCGGGCAGGAGCCTTTCAGACGCGGGCGCAGGCTGTATTTCGGACGGAATTTCAGGCACGGCGGCCACAATCACCGGCGGTGGCGCAGGTTCCGGCTCGCTCGCCACGGGCGCGGCGGTCAGTGCGGCGGCAAAGCGCTCTGCATCGGCCTGCCAGATATCCTCGTCGAAATTCTCGCCCTCCCCCTGCCCGGCCAGCGCCGAGAGCAGGTCCACGCCGCTGAGCAGCAGGTCGATCTGGGCCGGAGCCAGACGCAGCTGCCCCCCCTGCGCCAGAACGAAAATATCCTCCATCGCATGGGCCACCGTCACCGCCGGATGAACACCCACAATCCGCGCCGCGCCCTTCAGCGAATGGGCCGCCCGCATGCAGCATTCCAGCATGTCGCCCTGAGCCGGGTCCTTTTCCAGCGCCAGCAGGGCGTCGGTCAGGGCCTTGGTCTGCTCCTCGGCCTCGATCCGGAACAGATCGCGCAGCGAGAGCGATGAAGGATCCACATGCTTCATGCCAGAAAGCGCTCCATCGCGGCAAAGACCAGATCCTCATCCAGCCGCCCCACCTGCATCCCCTGCCAACCCAGCAGGCCGCGCGTATAGGCCGAGGCGGAGCGGGCCAGCGTGATCGGCACGGGGCGCAACCGGCGCGTGTCATGGTTGCGCAGATGCTGCACCTCATCAACGGGAAAGGCCAGACGGCGACCCTCATGGCGCACCACCACCAGCCGCCCATGGCCGCCCACAGCCATCGGCCCGATCAGCAACTGCGCAATGGAAACGCAGATCACCAGTTCGCCGCGCACATTGACCAGCCCCAGCAGGCCCGGATGCCCTCGATGCGGCAGCGTATGGACAGGGCGCAGGCGCAGGATCTCGTCCAGCACCAGCGTGGGCAGGGCGAACCATTCCGCGCCCAGCCGAAAAACCATCAGGGATTCCCCGGCGCCATGGCGGGCTTCCTCATCCGCCTTTGCCACCGGCGAGGCATCGTGATCCACCGGCAGATCGCGGTCGAGCAGCATCGCCGCCGCCTGCGAAAAGCGGGGGCAGTTCCGGCAATGGGAATGGCGCGGCAATTCGGGGCAGGACTTATCCCCCTGAATCCCTATCTTTTTCCAGCAGGCGTCAATATCGGGCCGGGCGGCGGAAGAAGGCTGCTCCATCAGTTCCTCCGTCCATCCTGACGGCGCATGCGCTCATCGATCAATCTGGCCCCGGCATGGTCGCCCTCGCGGCGCAGCAGGAGCGCAAGATGGCCCAGCGCCTCGACATTGCCCGGATCGAGATAGAGCACCTTGCGGTAGTAATGGGCCGCCGCCTTGCCCTGTCCCGCCGCATCGCTGATCAGGCCCAGCAGCAGCAAGGCATCGGGCGAGGCACCATTCGCGCGGATATGGGCCTGCGCGCCGCGCTCGGCTTCCTCAACCCGGCCATCGTCGGCCATCCGGCGCAGCGCGGCCAGATCGAGCGTTTCGGCGGGGCGATGTGTGCTTTGGCTCCGCGTGAGTTCGGGGCGCGGGGCGCGGACCTTTTCGATCACGTGCAAAGGCACTGGCCGTTTGGTCGCAGCGGGACGCAATGACGCTCGCGTGGGCGTCGCCACGGTCGCCGCGATGGGCGCGCAGACGGGCTCAACCTCAGGCGCTCGGCGAAAGGCAAAGGACATCGCCATGCCCGCCGATACAAAACCCTCCGCGCGCATCAACCCCGCCTCGGAATGGCCGACAAACAGGGTGCCATCGGGGGCAAGCAACCGGCGGAGCACGGCAATCGCCTGCTTTTGGCGAGGGATATCAAAATAAATCAGCATGTTGCGACAGAAGATAACATCAAATCCGCCCGCCTGCGCCATAAAGCCGGGGGCAAAGATATTGCCCTGGCTGAAGCGGACCGGGGCGCGGACCTCCTCGCGCAGGGTCCAGCCATGGGGGGCCGCATCGAAATAGCGGTCGCGGAAGGCGAGTTCGTGGCCGCGGAAGGAATTGCGGCCATAGCATCCGGCGCGCGCCGTATCGATGGCATGTTGGCTGATATCGACCGCTTCAATGCTGAAACGGTGCGGCTCGATCCCGCTCTCCATCAGCGCCATCGCCATCGTATAGGCTTCCTCGCCGGTCGAGCAGGGCAGGCTGAGCAGGCGCGCGCAGCGCTGGGGATCGGCGCGCAGGCGGGGGCCAAGAACATCGCGCTCCATCGCGCGAAAAGCCTGAGGATTGCGGAAAAACCACGTCTCAGGAACGACCACCGCCTCGACCAGTTGCTGCACCTCGGCGGAGGAGGCCTGCAACAGCCCCCAATAGGCATCGCCGTCGCGCAGGCCTGTTTCGCGGCGGCGCGCATCGACCGCGCGCTCAATCGCGCCCGGCCCGATGGAGGCCGCACTCAGACCCATCACCCGTTCGAGCAGATCGGCAAAGCGGGTGTCGGTCATGGATGGGCCTCAATGCGCAAGGTTCCATCCAGCATCGCCGGCGGCAACAGATCGGGCAGATCGACCCGCTGGATCAGCCCGTCAGGCCCTTTGGCAAAGGGGGCGAAATCCTCCGGTTCCAGCCGCAGCATAGCGGTGGCATGTTCCGCGATCATGCCGAGCAGCGCGTCAGGCACCCCCGGATGGCGCACGATGATGATCCGCGTGGACAACCGCCGCCGCGCCGGACGGCCAAGATCGAGCAGGCACAGGTCGATCACCGGCACAAATTGTCCTCGATATTCAAAACTCTGATCCGTGGGCAGGTCGGCCGTGTCCGGCCCCTGACGGATCGTGCGCAAGGGCGCCAGCGGCACGATCTCGACAATCCGCTCGGCCGCCAGCGCATAACTGCCTTCACCAATGCGGAAATGAAGAAAAAGCATGAGCGGCAAATCCTGTCGTTACGCGCCCCTCGTCATGCCGCCGTCAGCTTGAAACGGGCGATGCTGCCGTGCAGATTGGTCGAGACATGGTTGAGTTCTTCGATGGCCGAGGTCGACTGGCGCAGGGATTCCACGGTCTGCTGGGTCGCTTCGCTCAGTTGCACCAGCGCCTCGCTGATCTGTTCGGCGCCTGTGGCCTGGGTCTGCATCCCTTCGTTCACGCTTTCAAAACGCGGGGCCAAAGCCTGAACCTGCATGATGATTTCGGAGAATTTGTCGCCGATCGCATGAACATCATGCTGACCCCGGCGCACTTCCTCGGAGAATTTGTCCATGCCCATCACGCTGGCCGAAACGGCCGACTGGATATCCTTCACCATCTGTTCGATGTCATAGGTGGCCACGGCCGTCTGATCGGCCAGACGGCGGATTTCCGAGGAGACGACGGCAAAGCCGCGCCCATATTCACCCGCCTTTTCCGCCTCGATCGCGGCATTGAGAGAGAGCAGGTTGGTCTGATCGGCCACCTTGGTGATGGTGGTCACCACCTGATTGATATCGCCCGCTTTTTCGTTCAGCACCGCCAGCTTGGCATTGATCGAATTGGCCGCTTCCATCACCTGCGCCATCGTGTCTTCCATCTCGGCCAGCCCGCTGCGCCCGCCCGAGGCCAGCGCGGCGGCGGCCTCGGAAACGGCGGCCACATCGGTCATGGTGCGCACCAGTTCCTTGGACGTGACGGCAATCTCGCGCGAGGTGGCGCCGATCTGGGTGGTGGTGGCAGCGACTTCGGCGGCGGTGGCCTGCTGCTGTTTCGATGTGGCGGCGATTTCGGTCATCGAGGTGCTGACGCGGATGCCCGAACGCTGCACCTGTCCGACCAGCTCCATCACCTCATCAGCCATGCGGTTGAAGCCGTCGCTCAGATCGCCCAGTTCATCGTCGCGCATGATCGGCATACGCTGGGTAAAATCGCCCTGACGCATCGTGTCCATCAGGCCGGTCAGACGCTTGAGCGGGGGAATGATCGCCGAAAGCAGCAGGTAACCGGCCAACAGGGCCACAGTCAGCGCGATCAGGAAGCCGACCGTCATCGAATTCTGCAAGGACACGATCTGTCCGCCGATCTCGCCGATCCGTTCCACCGCGCGCTTCTGGTTGCCCTGCACCAGCGCGCCGGTATCGTCATAGGCGGCCTTATAGCGAGAGAGCAGGACATCGGCCTGACCCTTGCCGGAATAAGCGTCCTGCTCGGCGCTGCGATAGGCGGCATAGTCGCGCTTGAAGTGGGCAAAAGCCTCGCGGTCGGTTTCCGTAAAAATCGTCGGCTCATAGGCCGCGATCATCGGTTCGACCGACGATGGCGGGCTGCCCGCACGGTTGGCGCCCTTGCTTTGGCCGACAGCCTCGCGCGCCTTGAGGAAATCGGCCACCAGCGCATCCTTGAGCAGAGCGCTCTGGTAAAGCCCGGCCACAGCATCATTGTTCAGCGCAACGGCATGCTCCTCGGTCATCGCCAGACGCGAATGGGCATAGAGGCCAACCAGCAGGATCGTTGTCAAAATCCCCGCAAAACCGGCCAATATCAGGGTGCGAATATTAAACTTGACCATGATCACCCTCTCGAAGCGCAAGCGCGGACCCGGCGCCTGATGCAAATGACTGACTTCGGATGCCTGCCTTCATCTTGCGGCCCGGAAATCTTCCGGGTTTTGTCCCCGGCTAGCCCTATTGGCTAAAACCCCATTTTGGCTAAGATTGTCTTAATGCGGCGCCTGTTGCGTCGAATCCATGGCCTGCGGGAAGGGAATGATTAATCCTAATGACGATATGTTCCCTAGTCCGATGATGAAGAACCGTTGCGAGGGGGGCCCGAGTGATCGATCTCAGGGTTACGACGCTGGAACACATTGCCCGCGGCGACTCGCTCGACCGGGTGATGGACCATTTATGCCGGGCCTTTGAGGCCAATTTTCCCGAAGTCATCTGCTCGGTGCTGATGGTGGACCGGGGCGGTATGCTGCATCCGCTGGCCGCACCCAGCCTGCCTGATGGCTACAGCGCATCGCTCGACAATGTGGCCATCGGGCCCAATGTCGGCTCCTGCGGAACGGCCGCCTATATCCGCGCCCCGGTCGAGGTGCGCGATATTGCCGGCGATCCGCGCTGGGCCAATTTCCGCGATGCCGCGCTGCCGCTGGGGCTGCGGGCATGCTGGTCCTCGCCCATTCTTGATCCTTCCGGCCTGGTGCTGGCCACTTTCGCGCTCTATTTCCACCAAAGCCGGGGGCCGACCGAGCGCGAACGGCAATTGGTCGAAATCTGCATCCATCTTTGCGAACTGGCCATGGCGCGCCATCTGCGCGTGACCGAGCGCGAGCGCAGCGCCAATATGGATGCGCTGACCAACCTGCCCAATCGCCGCAGTTTCGAACAGACGCTGGAACATATCGATTGCGATACGCCCGGTTCCTGGGCGCTGATGCTGGTTGATCTGGACAATCTGAAGACCACCAATGACACGTTCGGCCATGAGGCGGGCGACCGGTTGCTGCAGGAAACGGCGGGGCGACTGGCCAAACTGGCCACGCCTGACCGGGCCTTTCGCATTGGCGGCGATGAATTTGCCATTTTGATCGTCGCGCCCGAGCGGCTTGAGGCTCTGGAGGCTTTTGCCCGCCATGTGCTGACGCATCTGGGCGGAACAATCGATTTCGCCACCTTCTCGATCCTGCCCGAGGCCACGATCGGCTTTGCCGCGCTCAGCGCTCTGGACCGCAGCGCGGACGACACAAGGCGCAATGCCGATCATGCGCTCTATCATGCAAAATCGGTCCATCGCGGCAGTTTTCGCCGCTATTCGCCCGAAATGAGCGATCCGGTGGCCGCCCGTCTCTCCTCGATCTCGGCGGTGCAGGCAGCGATGGCCGAAGGCCGCCTGCGCGCGTGGTATCAGCCCATTGTGCGGCTGGGCGACCGCCGCATCGTCGGGCTGGAGGCCCTTTGCCGGATGGTCACGCCCGAAGGCGCGATCATTCCCGCCAGCGCCTTTGCCGAAGCCACTCTTGCCCCGGGCATCGCCAGCCAATTGACCCGCGTGATGCTGGAAATGGTGGCGGCCGACCTGCGCCTGTGGCGTGACAGCGGCATTCCGCCCATTTCCATGGCGGTCAATGTCACGGCAACCGATCTGCGCGGGGCGCGGCTTTTACCCGTCATCACGCAGGCCTTTGCCGGGGATCGCGATCTGATCGGCCAACTGGTGCTCGAGGTCAATGAAAGCGTCTATTTCGACCGCCACGACCGCCATATGGCCACCGCCATCGACGCGCTGCGCGAACAGGGCATCCGCATCGCGCTGGACGATTTCGGCACCGGCTATGCCTCGCTCACCCATTTGCTCGATTTCCCCTTTGACAGTCTCAAGATCGACAAATCCTTCATCGACCGGCTGACCGTCGACGATCTGAGCAGCACGATCATCGCCGCCTTGCTGGCCATTGCCGACAAACGGGGCGCGACCGTCACCGCCGAGGGGATCGAACATGCCCAGCAGGCCGCAAGATTAAGCGAGATGGGCTGTCCGTTTGGGCAAGGCTATCTCTTTGCCCCCGCCTCCGACCGTTCGGAAACAGCGCGCCTGTTGATCTGCCATGCCGCCAGCGGCCCCGTCAGCGCGCCCATGCCAATGATCGAGGTTCATCGCGGCCAGCCACCTTCCCCCGCCGGTTCTTTTCCCGCCGTCGAGGGCAAAGCGCAAAATAGCGCGGGAACGGCCCGCTAAGGCTTCCTGAAGCCTCCGGGGGTAGGCCCCAGCCCACCCCTCCTTTTGCCTCTCTGCACCTTCCTGGGCGCTTCAGGGAGGCTTTTTGCGCGGCCCGCGATCTTTGGCGGGGTTTGACCGCACGCCTCGAATCGATTATGAAACGATTATTGTTCTATATGTCCGATTATCGTTCAAATTAGAGAGGTAGCAAGGTGTCCGGAAAGATATTCCCCACCCTGGCGGCGGCTTTGGAGGGCCTGCTGTTTGACGGGATGACAATCATGTCGGGGGGCTTTGGCCTCTCGGGCAATCCAGAGAGCCTGATCCCGCAGATCCGCGCCAGCGGCGTGCGCAATCTGACGGTGATTTCGAACAATGCCGGGGCCGATGGCTTTGGTCTGTGGATGCTGCTGGAAAGCCGCCAGATCCGCAAAATGATCTCCTCCTATGTGGGCGAGAACAAATTGTTCGAGCAGCAATACCTGAGCGGCGAGCTGGAACTGGAACTGACGCCGCAGGGCACGCTGGCCGAGCGCATCCGCGCAGGGGGCGCAGGCATCCCCGCCTTCTACACCAAGACTGGAGTCGGCACCGTGGTGGCCGAAGGCAAGCCGACCGAATTCTTCGAGGGCGAGGAATATGTACGCGAGACATGGCTGCGCGCCGATCTATCGATCATCAAGGCATGGCGGGCCGATCCGGCGGGCAATCTGATGTTCAACAAGACCGCGCGCAATTTCAACCCGAACATGGCCACCGCCGGGCGCGTCACTGTGGTCGAGGTCGAGGAGATCGTGCCGGAGGGAACCTTCGATCCCGATTGCATCCATACGCCGGGGATTTTCGTCGATCGCATCGTGCTGTCCACCATCAATGAAAAGCGCATCGAAAAACTGACCACCCGCAAGAAGGAGGCCGAGTAATGGTCTGGACCCGCGATGAAATGGCCGCCCGCGCGGCAAAGGAACTGCGCGACGGCTATTATGTGAACCTTGGCATCGGCATCCCGACGCTGGTGGCCAATTATGTGCCCGAGGGCATTACGGTCACGCTGCAATCGGAAAACGGGATGCTGGGCATCGGCCCCTTCCCCTATGAGGGCGAGGCGGACCCCGACCTCATCAATGCCGGCAAGCAGACCGTGACGGCGCTGCCTACCAGCAGCTTTTTTTCGAGCGCCGACAGTTTCGCGATGATCCGGGGCGGGCATATCGACATGGCCGTGCTGGGCGCGATGGAGGTGGCCGCCAATGGCGATCTGGCCAACTGGACGATTCCGGGCAAGATGGTGAAGGGCATGGGCGGGGCGATGGACCTTGTCGCCGGCGTCAAGCGCATCGTGGTCGTGATGGATCACTGCGCGAAGAACGGTAGTCCCAAGATCCTGCCGCAATGCACCCTGCCGCTGACGGGCCGGGGCGTGGTGGATCTCATCATCACCGATCTGGCCGTGATTGCGGTGGACAAGAAAGCGGGCGGGCTGACGCTGGTCGAATGCGCGCCGGGGGTTTCTGTGGATGATGTGGTGGCCAAGACGGGCGCGCCCTTGAAGGTAAGCGTATCATGAATCAGGCTTTTATCTGTGACGCGATCCGCACGCCCATTGGGCGGCTGAACGGTTCGCTTTCGACCATCCGCGCCGACGATCTTGCCGCGATCCCGCTGCGCGCACTTATGCTGCGCAACATGGGCGTGGATTGGGGCGCGGTGGATGACATCATCCTGGGCTGCGCCAATCAGGCAGGCGAGGACAATCGCAATCTGGCGCGCATGGCCGGGTTGCTCTCGGGTCTGCCCAAGGAAGTGCCGGGCACGACGGTCAACCGCCTGTGCGGATCGGGGTTGAATGCGGTCGGTCTAGCCGCACAGGCGATCCGCAGCGGCGACGCTGACCTTATCATTGCGGGCGGCGCGGAAAGCATGACCCGCGCGCCCTATGTATTGGGCAAGGCGGGCAGCGCCTTTGGCCGCGATCAGAAGATCGAGGACACGACGCTTGGCTGGCGCTTCATCAATCCGGCAATGAAGGCGACATGGGGCGTCGATACGATGCCGCAGACGGCAGAGAATGTCGCCGCCGAATGGGGCGTCAGCCGCGAGGATCAGGATGCCTTTGCCTTGCTCAGCCAGCAGAAATGCGCAGCGGCGCAGGCCAATGGGCGTCTGGCGGCGGAGATCGTACCGGTGGAAATACCGCAGAAAAAGGGCGAACCCCTTGTTTTTGCTCAGGATGAACACCCCCGCGCGACCACTCTGGAGGCTTTGGCCCGATTGAAACCCGTGGTGCGCGCTGATGGCACCATCACGGCGGGCAACGCCAGCGGGTTAAACGATGGCGCCGCAGCGATGATTATCGCCAGCGAACAGGCCGCGCAAAAGCATGGCCTGACCCCACGCGCGCGGGTGGTGGCGATGGCCAGCGCGGGCGTTGCGCCCCGCGTGATGGGCATCGGCCCGGTCGAAGCGGCGCGGCGTCTGTTCACGCGCACCGGGCTGAGCATGGCGGATATGGATATTATCGAATTAAATGAAGCCTTTGCTGCACAAGGCATTGCCACCTTGCGCGATCTGGGCGTCGATATGGGCGATCCGCGCGTCAATCCCAATGGCGGAGCGATTGCTTTGGGCCATCCTCTGGGCATGTCGGGCGCGCGCATCACGATGAGCGCGGTCGAGGAATTGCAGCGCAGCGGCGGGCGCTATGCCCTCGCCTTTATGTGCGTGGGCGTGGGCCAAGGCATTGCCGCGATTGTCGAGCGCGTCTGAACCTCGACAGGTTGGGCGGGGGCTGTCATAGGCCCCTGCCTAAAGGAGAGACGCGCATGAGCCAGTCAGACCCCGATTTCATGCAATCTCTGGCCCGCGGCCTGATGGTCATGGAGGCCTTTGTCGAACTCGGCCCGGATCAGTCCATCGCCAGCCTTGCCCGCTATACCGGCCTGCCGCGCGGAGTGGTCGCGCGTTGCCTGCATACGCTGGTGATGACGGGCTATGTAGCTCAGGATGAACGATCTTTTTCCGTGCGGCCCAAGGTTCTGGGGCTGGCGCGGGCCTATCTGTCGGATCGCTCGCTCTCGGCCATCGCCCAGCCTTTGCTCGAAAATCTGCGCGATAGGCTGGGGGAATCCTGTTCTCTTGGGGTGCTGGACGGGGCCGATGTGCTTTATGTCGCGCGCGCCTCGCGCAGCCGGATCATGGCGATCGGCCTGCATGTCGGCAGCCGCCTTCCCGCGTGGTGCACCTCCATGGGCCGTATTTTGCTCTCCAGCCTGCCGCCGGAGCAGCGCGAGACTCTACTCCCCCCTGCCCCCCTGCCCGCGCGCACGCCCCATACAGTGGGCTCGCTGGAGGATCTGCGGGCGCTGCTCGACGGAATTGCCCGCGATGGGGTGGCCATTGTCGATCAGGAGCTTGAGGTCGGGCTGCGTTCAGTTGCAGTGCCGGTGCGCAATGCCAAGGGTCAGGTGATCGCGGCGCTCAATGTCGGCGTCAATGCGATGGAGCACAGCGTCGAGCATTTGCGTTCGAACATCGCCCCTGCCCTGATGGAAACGGCGCGGATGGTGGGGCTGGCCAGCGCGTCGGGGCTGTAATTTCGAGATTTTCCCCGGAATGGCCTGCCCCTTGGCCATTCCGGGGTTCTATCGCTCAGTCTTCCCAATAACGGTCGAGCAGATCGCGCAGCGCGGTTTCCACCTCTTCCTTGCTGCCCCCATCCTTGGGAAACAGCGTCAGGCTGATGCTCTTGCGATCCTTGCCCTCGATACGCAGCAAGGGCACGCCGGCCCCATTTCGCAAGACAATCTGGTCCGATCCTGACCTCTTGGGGGCTTTGACCAGCGCGGTTTTCTTGCGCGCCTCGGCCTCTCTGTTGGCCACAACCCCAAAAGCGCGGATGATATCCGGCACGGTCGCGGGCAAATCTTCTTCGCCCATCCGGCGCCCTTCCCGAATCCGGCGCGCCTCGGCCAGCACTGCCGCGCGGCAGTCATCTTCCTTGAGCAGCGGCTTGATCGAGCCAATATGCGAGATTTTAAGCTCAAACGGATCGGCAAACGAGCCCAGAATGTCGCTGGGCAGGCGCGCCAGATCGAGATAGCGGCTCAGCCAGGCTTCGGACTGGTTCAAACGCTTGGCCATGTCCTTCTGGCGGCCATTATAATATAGGCCCAGCGCCTGAAGATAATCACGCGCGCGCTCGATATCGCTCAGATCCTCACGCGCACGGTTTTCCAGATCCGAAACGCGGAAAGCCTGCTCGTCGGTCAGATCGCGGATTTCCACCAGATAGCGGATTTCCGGGTGATTGTTGGCGCGCAGCCATTTGACGCACCAATGCCGCCGCGCACCGCAAATGACCTCGTAATCGTAATTCGGGTCATTATGGACGCGGCGCACAATGGCGGGCACTTCCTGCTTGCCCTGCGCCAGAATGCTTTCGATCAGATCCGAACAGCGCGTTTCATTAAGCGCGGCATAATCACGGTTATGGCGGATCCAGATGCGGCAGCGATCAGGATCGACCAGCTCCTGCGGATTGTTGACCACCGAGCCCGAGGCCAGTTCGGCAAGCCGGTTGTTGCGCCCCGAAAGCACCCCCACACCAAGGCGCGAGGGACGGCTGTTTCCATCAGCAGCCGGTTCGACAACCGAGACCAGATCGGCCATGAAGCTCTTGTTTTTCGAGCTCATTTACTCATTCCCTTCACAAATTGCAGGGCTGCAATTTTGGCGCATCACGCCAATCCTTCCTTGCGCAGACGGGCCAGATGGCTGGGCCATGTGCGGCGAATATCCACCTCGATTTCCCCGCAAACCCCATCCAGATAGGTCAGGCAGCGGTCGCGCACCTGCTTGCTGGTCATGGGACCCGAGAGTTCATAAACCGTCATCAGACGCGCCGTGGCATTGTCGATTTCGGCCGAGTCTTTGAGCGGCGTGCGGATCATCGCATTGCCGTAAAGCTGGCGCATCAGTTCGAGCAAACCGCGCTGCATTGACTTGTTTTCATCCACCTTGGACGCAACGAAGCGCAGGAAAGCCAGCTGCGGCGCCAGATCATACTGCTGAAGATCCTGGATCGTTTCATCCAGCATCGCCAGAAATGCCGCGGTCGAGGAAAAGTCCATGACCGTGGGCGGCACCGGCACCACCAGTGCATTGGCCGCGCGGAGCACCGAAAGCGATATCGCACCCAGCGCCGGCGGCGGATCGAGGATCACCACGTCATAGAGATCCTGAACCGACTGAATGCCCTGCGACAGACGGTTGAGCAGAGCCCCCTGCCCGCGCGCCATACGCGCCGCCAGTTCATATTCGGACTGGAACAGACGCAGGTTGGCCGGGATCAGATCGAGCCCATCGAAATGGGTCTTGCGGATCGCATATTCCAGCGTCGCGCGCTCGCCCTCGCGCAGGAAGGGATAGAGCGTATCCTCTTCGCCCAGATCGAGGTCGGGAACATAGCCGAACAGCGTGGTGGCTGACGCCTGGCTGTCGCAGTCGATCAGCAGCACCCGGTAGCCGTGAATCGCCAGATATTGCGCCAGATGGACCGAGAGCGTCGATTTGCCCACGCCGCCCTTGAAATTCTGGACCGCCAGAATCGAACAAGGATCCTCAGGCGCGCGCCAAGGGCGGGTGCCGAAAGTGCCGCGCATGTCGTTGAGCTGGGCCAGTGTATAGCCCAAACGGCGGTTGTTTTCCCCGCGCGGGGGTGCTTCAAGGCGGCCATCGCTCTCCGCCTCGCGAATCGCAGCCGTGGTGCGTCCGACCAGTTCGGCCGCCTTGCCGATCGGAAAGGACGGCTCACGCCTTTCCTCGGCCCGCATATCGCGCGCGGAAGAGCGTAGTTTTTCCAGAACTGAGGAAGAGCGATCAGCCAATGCGGCAACATCGAGCGCTTCTTCCATGCGAACTTCGTCTAGCGCGGAAGCCATGTGTGCTCCTTTCGAAAGTTAAATGGCACCTGCCCGATTTTCACTTTTTCGTCAAGCATCCTGCATAATTCGCAAAGGCGGAAATCTGCGGCTTGTGAAGTGAAAGTGGCGAGGTCCATCCTGACCTCTTGGGGGCGGTTTTGACGCCTTTATGCGCAAATTGCAGGGCTGCAATTGCCCCTTGTCGTGGAGTGCTTAGGGGCGCCCTCGTCGCGCAAGGAAAGCCTCGCAAAATCCGCGCCACGATTTTTCCAGCTTGGCACCGCGCAGCGAGCCGAGGCGATCGCCCATCTGCTGCCGATAGGCATCAGCAATCAGATCCATGTCCCAGCCGCCGCCATAGCGGAGCGCGACATCCCGAAAGGCACCCTCGGCCGTGCCGTAACGCAGCGAACCTTCGGGAAATTTTTCCCAAGGCGTCGCCGGTGCGGCGATAGTCCGCTTGGTCCGGACGGGCGCAGCGACCGGGGCAGCAATTCGCTCAACCTCACCCTCGCGGCGCGCCTTGCGCCCTGCGGAATGGCGCTCCAGTTCATCGACGGTCTGGATCTGGGCCGGGGCGTCCTTGGGGACGAAACGGAACTCGATCTCGGCTACTGCCCTGCCCCGGCGGATCTCTTTCCATTCCAGATTGTAATGGGCCAGTTGGTCGATCTCGGATTGCGCCACGGTCAGCACCTTGCGCCGCAGCTGGGCAAAATCGCCATATTTATCAGGGTCGATGCCCAGCGCCGCACGCAGACCAAGAATATCCACGCGCCAGATCGGCTGACGCCTGTGGAGGCGCAAGGCCCCTTCCTCATAGAGCTTGAGCGCATAGGCTGAACGAAACCCCAGCACGGCCTGACGGTTCATCACCGAATAGGTCTGCGATTCCTGAATGAGGCGACGCGCATCCGGGGTAAAGCGCCACTCGATCCAGCCGGTCTCCTTGTCACCCTCCTCGACCTCTTCCCAAGAGGATTCGATCAGGCTGAAGCGTTTGGTCGCCTTGCGCCCGCGCCAGGACGTATCATCCTCGGCAAACAGGGTGCGGTGCAATTCCTCAAGCATATCAACGATACGCTCGTTGCCCTTGTGGCCGCGCCGGATATCGGCCTTGCGCAATTTATGCGACGTGTCGCGCCACGCATCGCCCCCCGCCGTCAGGATCATCAGCGCCAGCAGACGAGAGGCGGTCAGGCTGAGCGACTGTCCCTTGACGAAGCGGACCTCGACCAGCTTGCCCGGCTTGGCAAATTCATCGCCGCCCTTGCGCGCCAGCGTGGCGGCCACGCGCATGGCGCGCGCGGTCACGGCCGCGCCATTGTCCTCGACGCCATAATCGCCTGCAATGTCCAGTTGCATTTCCTCAGCCATGAATCGGCGCCCTTGTTTTGCCGATTGATGCCTGACCTGACCAGCGGGGTCAAGTCAGGTCAGTTTAGCCCCCAAAAGGACAGGATAGAGTTTCATGGCCGCAAAAGGCGGTGACAATCGGCTTGTCCGATTCGTTTTCGAGAGCAAAGAATGGCGCAAAGGCAACCGAAAATGTATGCTTGCCTCGCAAAAATCACCAATTCCGATCCGCACCCCCAAGAAGACAGGATACCCCATCAGGACAGCCAAGATCCCCCAGGAAGACAGGTTTCCGCCCCCACCAGGACAGGACAACGCCCCCAAGCGGTCAGGAATGACCTGATAAACCATTGAAAAACCTTCGTGAAATCAGACTGAATCAAGAATCTTTAGAATCTGGAATCACCACGCCACCGCAAAAGCGGCGTCGTGCATCTATAAATTTATTTCTTTTCAGATAGATGGCAGCATCCAAGCAAAAAATTGCAGCCCTGCAATTTCGTGCCAAATATCCAGCAGACCCATCAACACACAACCGGCATTTCTGGAGTTTGATCACCTCCCACACCCAGCAATGGCTCAAAATCCCATCAAATGAGCGCAAAACTGTGGATGTATCGCTCAAACAGCCCCAAAAACCCCAAATCTCCGATAGATCCCGACCGCAACACGCATTAGCAGGGGCCATCCATTTCACTTGAAGGACTAAAACCATGAACAATAGCGATCTCGCCGACAAGCTGGCTGCCTCGCAGGGCATCACCAAAGCTGACGCGCGCAAGTATGTGGATGCCGTTTTTGCCGCCATCGCCGATGCTGCCGCAGAAGGCGAAGAAGTTTCGCTCAACGGCTTTGGCAAGTTCAAGGTCAAGGAAAGCGCCGCACGCGAAGGCCGCAATCCGGCCACCGGCGACACGATCCAGATCGCCGCTTCCAAGAAGCTGGGCTTCACCGCTGCCAAGGCGGTCAAGGACAAGCTGAACGGCTAAGCCTGAAAGAGGGCAGGGGGGCATGGCTCCCCTGCCGCTCGACTGTTCCAAAGAAGCTAGGTTTACGGCCAGACTGATCGGATCGCGCACCAACCGCGCCGGCAGGACCGATCGAACTCCCAAAAAGACTGCATTTTCGCCGAGCCGCCAAAACGGCAGCAAATTTCATTGCCGTTCGAAGCGAACAGGCAAAACGTCAATCCAAACGCTCAGCAACTAAGATACAGGCGGAGGAAGGCGGCACTTTCGCTGTGCAGCACCACATTCTCCCAAGCTGAAAGACGAGCCTGCCGGTTTCACCGGCATGAGCAAAATCTCGGGATCGAGTTGAACAAGGAACTGGAGCGACACGGACCCTCATTTCAGCGATGATCCGCAAGTTCAGGAAAGGCTGGTGCCAAATCCGATGGCACGCCGCTCTGCGCCATATTTGCAAAGATGCGTGACCGCTCCCGCCTATCCTGACCTACAGGGGGCTAAATCGCCGCGAGCCGCTCAAAGACATCAACCTCACACAGCCCTACCCGCTCTACGTAAATGCGATCGGGAAAAGGCGGGAGGAATGCAAAGGGATCAGAACAATCCTGAAGAGCGGCGGACTTGTCGTGCTCTTGTCCCGCCGATTTCCCACGCCTGGCCTCTATCTCGATTTTCGAAAGTCAGCGGTCTATCGAAACCCGAGATCACCCCGCCACGCGCACACCTTCAACTGCAGACGGGCGCCACCGATTGGCGAATCTTCAATTCGTAGGCGATGCGCACAGTCCGCCCCTCCAGCCTTTTGTCCTCCAGCGTCGCGGCAATCAGCGTATCGGAGGCCAGACGCGCCATGGCGATCGTGGGCTGGCTGACTGTGGAAATGCGCGGCCATGTCGATTGCGAGATCAGCAGCCCGCCAAAGCCGAAGATCGACAATTGCCCCGGCACGCTCAACCCGCGTTCAAAGGCGGCGGCCAGAACGCCTGCGGCCATTTCGTCATTGGCGGCAAAAATCGCGCTGGGCGGGGAGGGGGCATCGAGCAATTCGCCCCCCGCACTTTGGCCGGAAGTGAAGGTGAAGGCGCCCTGCGCCACCATCAGCGTCGCACCGGGCACCTGCGCCAGCGCTTCGCGTAATCCGTCGAGCCGCCCGGTATGCGCGAAATGCGAGGAAGGCCCGGTGATATAGCCCAGCCGCCGGTGGCCCTGATCCAGCAGATAGGCGCCGATCTCACGCCCCGCCGAACAATTGTCGATCACCAGACACAGGCCGCGCCCCAATTGCGTGCCGGGGTTCATCCGGGCATAGCGAACCTGGCGGGCGTCGAGTTCATCGAGCAACCAGCCCGTATCGCACAGAGGCGGCATCAGCAGCAGTCCGTCGAAACTGACCGCATCGAAACAATCGGCCAGCCAGGCTTTGCCCGCTTCCTCGTTGCTGTTGTCGATATTCTCGGTGACAAGGTGAAAGCCGGCCGTCTGGCAGGACTGGAGCATGCCGGTGATGATGTCGGCAATATAGCTGGGCAGGCGGTTGCCTTCATCAAGCGTCTGGATTTCCGCGCCACTGCTGACCAGCAGGCCCAGAATGGAAGAACGCCCGCCGCGCAATTGCTGCGCAGCGCGATTGGGCTTGAAGTTCAGCTCGGCCATCGCCTGCTCGACCTTCACGCGGTATTCCTCGCCCACCTTGGGATGTTTGTTGAGCACCCGCGAAACGGTCTTGAACGAGACACCCGCGCGATTGGCGATGTCGATGATGGTGGGCCGGGACATGGCGTTTATGTGCAGGATGTTGGCGAGACGAACAAGATGCCGCGCCGAATTTACCGCATTATCGCGCCGAGGATGTCGCCAGTCTGAGGCCAAAGGCCACGAACAGTCCGCCCGTTAGCCGGTCGAGCACCGGCACCGCGCCGGGGCGGCGCAAGAAGCCTGAAAGCGGGACCGTTGCCGCAATCAGCAGCGCAAACCACACAAAGGCGAGCAGCACATGCACCCCGGCCAGAAAGAAAGTATAGGCCGCCACCGACACGCCCGCAGGCACGAATTGCGGCAGGAAGGTGATGTAGAACACGCCCATTTTTGGGTTGAGCAGATTGGTCAGAAAGCCCCGGCGAAAGCTATCCTGTCCTCTTGGGGGCGAAAAATCGCCGTTCATTTCCAGACTTTTGCGCGGGTGGATCAACAGTTTGACGCCCAGCCACAGCAAATAGGCCGCCCCGGCCAGCTTCACCGCCGTATAGGCCATTTGCGAAGCCTGCAGCAGCGCGCCCAGCCCCAGAGAGACCGCTCCGCCCCAGATCAGACAGCCCAGCGCGATCCCGACCGCCGCCATGGCCGCCGGTTTGCGCCCCTCGACGCTGGCCGTGCGCAGGACCATCACGGTGTCCAGCCCCGGCGTAATCGTCAGCAAGGCGGCGGAGGCGACAAAAGCGAGAAACAGGGGAAGATTGGCCATAAGCCGAGGCTAGTGCCGGATCGGGCTGCGATCAATCTTTCTCGTCATCCGGCGCGTGATAGGAAGGGGAGGGCGGGCCCCGGCGGATCATTCCGGCGCCACGCCCTCCTATGGCCTTATTTCAACCGATGCGGAAAATTTCCAGATGTACGGATGGGCCACGCTTGCCGCCGGTCGCCAGAAACAGCGAGCGGTTGACCCAATCATAATCGGGGTGTCCGCTTTCCAGCCGGATAAAGGTGCGCATGTAATAGTCGGCGAAGGGTACATCCTCGCCCCCGGCCGCGCGGGCAGCGACATCGGGGGCCATATGCCGGATACCCTGCGAGATCACCTCGACCACCGCCCCATCGTCGGTTTCAATGGCATAGCGCGCATCGAGCTGGGCCAGACCGCCCGCCTGAACCACCTGCCAATCGGCGCCGATGGGGAGGATACGCCCATTGATCCGCGCCCCCTTGGCCGTTCCGCCCACGATTGGAATGATCCGCCGCGTGCCGCCCGGACATTCACCCATCTCATGCGGGCGCGTCAGGTTGATGGCGAGGGTACAGACCGGCTCAAGCAACGGGGTCATGATCGAGCCTTTCCGCCACGCGCGCGCCCTCAGCAATAATCGGCGGCGCGGCGTTCAGCGCATCGCGGGCGAAACCGGCGGCGGTCTGATAGGCCAGCATGAATTGTTTGCGCTCGGCCTCGGGGATCACATCGTCAATATTGTCAAACGTCCCGCTGCAGCGTTCATCGACCAGATTGAGCAGACCGAACGGCCCGGCCCCGCGATTGCGCAGCGCCAATTGCCCCACCGGCCCGCACAATTCGGCGTCAAACGCGGCCAGAGCCTGCGCATTGACGCCATGCTCGATAAAGCACCGTCCCAAAGTGCGCGCATCGACAATCGCCTGCGACGCGCCATTCGATCCGGTGGGATACATCGGATGGGCCGCATCGCCGATCAGCGCCACCGGCCCATCGACCCAGGTGGGGATCGGATCGCGGTCGATCATCGGGTTTTCATAGGCCACATCCGATTTGGCCAGCAGCGCGGGCAGATCGAGCCAGTCATAGACGAACCCGTCAAAATGATATGAGAAATCAGATAGTTCACATGGGCGGAACCAGCCGGTCTTGGTCCAGTCATGCGTGGCGTCATAGGTCTGTTCGGCGATCCAGTTGATATCGGCCAGACCATCCTCATCCGGCGCCGAGATCGGATAGATCACCACGCGATGCCGATGCGTGCCCAGGCCGACAAAGGATGATCCGGTGCGGATCGGCACACCCCGGGCCGTGCCGCGCCACATCAACGTCCCGCCCCAGCGGATCGGCGGCTGATCGGGGTGCATCTGCGCGCGCACGCTGGAATGGATGCCGTCCGCGCCGATCAGCAGCGCGCCATGTTCATCCACCACCGTGCCATCGGCCAGCGTGACATGGGCTACTACGCTGCCATCGGCCTGTTTGGTGTATCCCGTGACTTTCTGACCGAGCCGCACCGCGTCCTGCCCCAGCCGCTGGGCCACGTGGGCATAGAGCAGCAGGTGGAAACGCCCGCGATGCACCGCATACTGATGCCAGTGATAGCCCGCGCTCTTGCCCCGCGGCTCGCTGTAGATATCCTTGCCGTTGAGGCCCACCAGTGCCCATTCGCGCGCGGCGATGCCGACGGCATCCATCTCGGCCTCGCCAATGCCCAGCGCTTCGAGCTCGCGCACCGCATTGGGCTGCAGATTGATCCCCACGCCCAGTGGCCGCAGCTCGTTCGTGCTTTCAAACAGAGTGCAGGGAACCCCGATCTGGTGCAGCGTAAGCGCCAGTGCCAGCCCGCCGATACCACCGCCGGCGATCAGAACACGATTGTGTGTCATTGCATCCTCAAACTTAGAAAACTTGCGCGGACAGTGCTATTACCCGCAACATTCCTGCGCGGTAAACGAGGGTGACGGGCAAAGCAAAGCATTTGCTCGGTGACATTGAAATGTCATGGAAACGAACAACCCCTGTCATCTCCATCGGCAAAAGGCACCTTACGAATCATAAGGGGGTCTTGTTCGATGTTGTCTTCACGTCTGCTCGCGGCCAGCGCTCTGGCCGCGATTGTCGCCGCTTGTCCGCTGCATGCCGAAACCGCGGCCGCGGCCGATGCCGCAGTCATGGACGATGGTTTGGAAACCATCACCGTCATCGCGCAAAAGCGCAAGGAAGACCTGCAGACAACGCCGATCTCGATTTCGGTGCTGACGGCCACGGGTCTGGAAAACCGCCATGTCACCTCGCTGCTCGATCTTGGCGATGGCGCGATCCCCAGCCTCAAGGTGGCGCCATTCTTTTCGCGTCCGGGCGCGTTGATCGTCAATATTCGCGGCGTGGGCGTTCTGTCGGATTCGAACCAGCCCGCGCGCGATCAGGGCGTGGGCGTCTATGTTGACGGTGTGTATCAGGGCCGCGCGCAAGGTCTGGGTACCGCGCTGTTTGACGTTGAAAACATTGAAGTTCTGAAAGGTCCGCAGGGCACTCTGTTCGGCCGCAACACCGAAGGCGGCGCTGTCAATATCGTGACCAAGAAGCCCAGCGGCAAGCTGAAGATGAACGCCACGGCGGGCATGGGCAACTATGGCAGCAACAAGGCCGAGATCCACCTCGACCTGCCCGAATTTGCCAATATTTCGCTGAAAATCGACGCGGTGAAGGCGCATCGCGATCCGTTCGTGAAAAACCCGCTGCAGGGCCAGATGGGTTTCAACGCCTATGACAAGCGCGGTTTCCACGTCGAAGCGCTGTGGAAGCCCGCCGCCAATTTCACCGCCGATTTGTCCTATGACAATTCGCATGACGAGACGAGCACGCTTTATCAGCAGCAGATCTCGGCGGGCACCGGCCTTCCGGCGGCCAGCAGCGGCAGCGCCGCCGTCCCGGCCAACCTCACCGCCGCTCTGTTCAAGCTGGAGCCGCATCGCGCCTCGGTGGCGGCCGTCGGTGTGCCGCAGCAGCCCAGCGTGGGACAGGCCGAAGGCTTCCGCCTTGGTCTGGAATGGCAGGTTGCCCAGCATCTCAGCCTGCGTTCGATCAGCGCCTATCGCGACATGACGCAGACTCAATATGACAATGGCTCGGCCAGCACCTCGATGCAGCAGGGCTATACCTCGACCGCCACCTTCGCCAATTTCGCCTTTGGCCGCTACAGTCTCGCGCCGTTCCGCCAGAATCAGGTCAGCGAGGAAATTCAGGCGGTTGGTGAATTGCCGCGCCTGAAATATCAGGCCGGGGCGCTTTATTATGTCGAGCGTGTGCAGGACAGCGCGCAGGCCTTCAACACCGTGCAGTTCACCGATGCGGCGGGCAGCGCCTATACCGTGCTGCCGCTGGACTACAGCAAGCAGTTGATCCAGCGCGCCAGCCATGTAAAAACCACCAGCACCGGCGTCTATGGTCAGGCGACCTATACGCCGCCCGTTCTGAATGATGTTGCGCATTTGACGGTGGGCGCGCGCTGGACCAATGACAAGAAGAACGGCAGCCTGTTCCTGGTCAATGGCGCCGCGCCGATTGTTCCGATCAATGGTGTGAACGTGCAAGCGCCTGTGCTGCTCAATGCTTCGTGGTCGCGGGTTGATCCGATGGTCAATCTGGCCATTGACGCCGCGCGCGACGTTCACCTCTATGGCAAGTGGAGCACCGGCTATCGTTCAGGCGGCGCCAATTCGCGCTCGCTGGCCTATCGCCAGTTCAATCCTGAAACGGTTTCGATGTTTGAAATCGGAGCCAAGACCGAATTTTTCGATCATCGCGCGCGTTTCAACGTGGCTGCCTATACCGGCTCGTACAAAAATATTCAGCTTGATTTCAGTGGTTTGTATGAGGATGTCGTCACTGACCCGGTCACCGGCGTAAGAACGCGCGTGGCCACCACCCGCACCACCACCGATACCGTCAACGCGCCCGGCACCGGCCATATCAAGGGCGTCGAGGCCGAACTGACGCTGGCTCCGGTCAAGGGCCTGACGCTCAGCGCCTCCTATGCCTATAATCATGTGTCGATCCCGGCCACGGTCAACCCGTTCCCGCAGACGGGCGGCGTGTTCATCACCGTGCCGGTGCCGATCTATCAGGTTTACACCCCCGAACATTCGGCCAGCGGTTCGCTCGATTATGAAATGCTGTTGGGCGGCGGCGATACCAAGCTGCGCTTCCACCTCGATGGCAATTATGACTCGGGTTATTACGCCAATTACACCGACTCGAACTATGACACGCAAACCCGCGCCGTCCGCTTTGCTCAGCCCAAGGGCGATGCGGGTCTGGTGTTCAACGGACGCATCGCTCTGGCCGACATCGAGGCGGCCAATACCGGCGCCAAGGTGACGATCGCACTCTGGGCGCGCAATCTCTTCAATGAACAGCACCTGTTCTACAAATCGGGCACCGCCCAGGCCGGTGTCAGCGGTTTCTTCAACGATCCGCGCACCTTTGGCGGCGAAATCAACGTCAAGTTCTGATGAAAACGGAGGGAATGGCCATGCGCAACCGCGCTTCTTTCGCTTTGCTGGGCGCTTTGGCGCTGGCTTTTCCCTCCCATCCTGCGCTTCAGGCGTGGCCCGTTGCGGCCGCGTCTGTTGCCGCGCCTGCGGGCATCGCGCCCTCGCGCGTGGTGCCTTTGCAGGGCGGACGCAATTTCCGCGATCTGGGCGGCTATCGCACGGGTGATGGACGGATGGTCAAATGGGGTCTGCTCTATCGCTCGGGTTCGATGACCGGGCTGACCGCCGATGATTACGCCTCGCTGGAAAAGCGCGGCATTCGCGTGGTCTGCGATCTGCGCTCCACCGCCGAGCGGCAGGCCGAGCCGGTGAACTGGCCCCACGCGCTGCCTCGCGTGCTGGCCGACGATTATGTGATGGATAACGGGCAATTCCTGCCCAAGGGCGATCCGCGCAACTTCACCGCCGATCAGGTGCGCGGCGCGATGGCGTCTTCCTATCCGCGCCTGCTCACGCAATTCAACAGCCAGTATCGACGCATGTTTGGCGAATTGTTGGCGGGCCATGCGCCGCTGGCCTTTAACTGCTCGGCGGGCAAGGATCGCACCGGCATTGGCGCGGCGTTGATCCTGACGGCGCTTGGCGTGCCGCGTGAGACGGTGATCGGCGATTATATGCTGTCGAACCAGACGCTTGACCCCGCTAAACTGATGGGCGGCAAGGCTATGGCCAACAGCCCCTTTGCTGCGTTGCCGCCCGAAGCGCTCAAGCTGTTGGTGGGCGTGGACCGTTCCTATATCGAGGCGGCCTTTGCCGTGATCGACGCGCATCAGGGTGGCGCCATGGGCTATCTGCGGGACGAACTGGGCCTTGGCGGCGGAGAAATCCAGCGCCTGCGCGGCCTCTATCTGACCCGCCGGTTAAGCAGCTGATTTTACGAAGATGGGCTGCGCGCCTTGCGCCCAATCCTGCCGCTGCGCTTTTTCATCCATATGACAATGCCGGTGATGCACAGCATCGTCACCATCGCCCCGATCATGCTGACCGCGATGCGCCAAGCCGTGCCGCCGACATGGGCGGTGTGCAGCGCCTCAACCCATGTGGTGAAAGTGTTGGCGCCGTGCCGCCCGGTCGGGATGCGCGTGGCGCGCAAGGCCCCGCTGTCGCCGTCAAAGCCGACGAAGCTGCCCCCGCCATGGCGTGAAATATCGGCGCTGGAGGTGAAGCCATAGACATAGGCCCCGGTTGCGGGAATATACCAGAGATAGCGCTCTCCATCGCCGCGCAGCGCCAGATGGAAGCGCGAGGCTTCGGCGCGGGCCAGTTCCTCGCCATGCAGGAGCGCCTGATCGAAAGACAGGCGCGGCCTCCAGCGCGGCGCGGGCAGCAGCGCCGATTGATAGACCGCCCCATCATCCACTCCGCCCAGCGCCTGCACCACCGGACCATAGACCTGCGGCAGGTTGAACGAGACGCTGGACACTGCAAAGACCAGCAGCAGGGGCCAGATCCACAATCCGCCCGCGCGGTGGAGGTCGAAATTCAGCTTATAGCTTGAGGCCCCCCATCGCACCGCCCATGCCGGGGCCCAGCGGGAAAACCAGCCCTGCCGCGCAGGCGCCTTGGCCACCACGGGCAGCGTGAGATAGAAGCCGACAAAACAATCCAGCACCCAGACCAGCGCCGCCAGCCCAAAGGCCAGCAGACCCCATTGCCCCAGCGCCAGACTGTAATGCAGGCGATAGGTAAAGGGCATCAGGTTCTTGAACCCTTGCGTAATATTGCCCCATTGGCGGCGGCCCAGCTCCGCTCCCGTATAGGGATCGATGAAAAGATCGTCCCATTCGGGCGCATCGGCGCGGTTCAGGCCGGTCTTAGGATCGGGCCATGTCAGATAGAGGCGCAGCGAATGGCCTTCCTCGACCGCCATGGGCACATAATCGATCCGCGCGCCCGGATAGCGCGCCAGCACGCGCCGCCGCAATTCCAGCGTGGAAAGCGGCGTCGCGCCGGGCGAGGGCGGGGCGGCCAGTTGCAGATCGGGCGCGGCGGCAACTTCCAGTTCGTCGATCCATGACAGGAAAATGCCGGTAAACCCCGCCACCGCCAGAAACAGCGCTAGCGTCAGCCCAGCCCAGCGATGCGCCACGACCCAGAATTGCCGCCCCATGGTTTAGAACGCCACCGAGATCGTGCCCGAAACGCTGCGCGGGGCGGCGTAAAAGCCCTGACCCCATTTCAGGCTGCCCAGATAGTGAGCATCGCCCACATTGCGCAGGTTGACGCTGGCGCGGACATGGGGTGCGACCTGCGCGCTGGCCATCAGATCGACCACGGCATAGGCATTTTGCGTGATGACCACCGGCGTGGTGACCCCGCCATAGGCCACCACGGCGCTGTCAGTGGTGCGGATGGCGTTTTGCCAACGCAATTGCCCGCCGAATTTCAAATCGTTAAAACTCGGGATGCTGTAGGTGCTGGCCAGTTTCAGCGATTTTGTCGGCAGATAGGTGCGCGTGGGGGCGCCGTTTTGGTCATGCACCTCAAGGCCCGTATAGCCGCCGCTGATAGACCATTGCGGGGTGATCATGCCGGTGACTTCCAGTTCAAACCCGCGCGCAGTCGTGTCCACGCCCCGGTAATAGGTGGTGCCCACCCGGCCCGCATCGCCTACGCCAAACACGCCCGCCGCCTCGGCCAATCCGGTCTGGCGCGCGCGGAAAATCGCGGCGCTGGCATAGAGGCGTTTGTCGAACCATTCGCTCTTGATGCCCGCCTCAAGGCCGGTGCCCTTGGCGGGACTTAGACGCGCGTTGGTGACATCCACTTCCTTTTGCGGATTAAAGATGTCGGTATAGCTGGCATAGAGCGAGATATGGCGGTTCACGTCATAGACCGCGCCGACATAGGGGCTGAGCGCGGAATTGCGGCGGGTTTGATCGACACCGTAATTATAGCCCGACGAGCGCAGCCAGATCGCGCTGGCCCCGAACACGCCTTTCAGCCGGTCGGTGATATTGGCATGGACCGCGCCATAGACGCGGGTGAGCGTGTCGCGGCTGTCCTCGGACAGGACCTCGGCGGCATAGGTGCCCTCAGCGGGATAAATGCCGTTGACGGCCCAGTCCGTGACCGAGGCATAGGAAGGATAGGACAGCGTCGATTGCGAATATTCGCGGCCGTGCATTGTGGCATGGGACACCCCCAGCGACACCTGATGCTCGCGCCCGAAGAGTTTGACCGGGCCGGAAGCCTGACCGTCAAAGAGATTTTGTTCATAGGGCGAGCGGTAGATGCCCGGCCAACCGCTGATGCCAAGCCCGGTTGCGGCATCGGGATAGCCAAAGGCATAGAGCAGTTTTGCCTGCGAATCCCGCTTGTTATAGGTATAGCGCCCGCGCGCCTGCCAGCCATTGCGGCCCTTCCATTCCAGCTCGGCAAAGCCGGTCTGGTCGGTGACGTTCCAATAGGTCCATGGCGCGGAGGGACTGGCCGAGACGTCATAGGACACTCGCGCGCCATTGGTATAAAGCAGCGGCAGCGAGCCCCACAGCACGCCGCGCGCGTTATTCTCTTGCCGCGTATAGCCGGTGTTGATCGTCAGTTCGGGCGTCAGGTCATAAGAAAGCAGGGCGCCGTAAACATTGCGGTTCACATGGTTGTAGCGCAGATAGGAATCGCGCTGATCGTGGGCATAGATCAGGCGGATGGCCAGTTTGCCATCCTTGGTCAGCGCGCCCGAGACATCGCCGTCGACGCGCCACTGGTTCCAGCTTCCGCCCTGAACATTGGCTTTGACGTGGAAATCCTTGGTCGGGCGTTTGCGGACATAATTGATCGTGGCTGAAGGATTGCCCACGCCGGTCATCAGCGCATTGGCGCCGCGAATGGCCTCGACGCGCTCGTAAAGGATCGTGTCGGTTTCGCCATAGGCCGCGCCCCAGCGCAGCGGCAGACCGATGCCGTCGATCTGGAAATTGGTCACGTCAAACCCGCGCGAAGTATATTCGGTGCGGTCGGTTTCGACGCGCTCGACATTGATGCCGACGGCTTGGGCCAGCAGGTCGTTGACATTGGTGAGGGCGAAATCCTCGATGCGCTGGCGGTCGATCACGGTGACCGACTGCGGCGTTTCGCGCAGCGTCAGGGAAAGGCCGGTGGCCGAAGGGGTTTCTCGCTGGGCGCTGCCGGTGACGATGATCGAGTTGGCATCTTCGGCCGCGTTTTCTGCGGCAAGGGCAGGGGCGACAAACGCACCGAGGGCGGCGGAGGACAGCAGGGCGAGACGCAGGGGCATGGCAACCTTTCGGGGAGACTATCTGTTGCCGAGACTCGCTATTGCAACTCACTCGCAATTTCAAGTTCAATTATGTAGACGCAGAAAATCCCGCCCCAACCGCGGCGCGCTTAAAAATGGCATGGAAAATCAAACGGTGCGGGTTCAGGCAGGCGCCGGACCCACCGAATCGCGCTCGATCAGCTCGAAATCCAGCTCAAGCTGGCGCGCGCCATCCTCGCGGTCGATCATCATCAGCGCGGCGGCTTCGGCCATCCCCTCAATGGGTTGAAACACCGTGGTCAGATAGGGCCATGTCGTGCGCGCCACCCAACTGTCGTCAAAACCGCAGATCGAGACATCACGCGGCACAGACAGGCCCAGTTGGCTGCACGCTACCATCACGCCTGCGGCCGAATCGTCATTGGTGGCGAAAATGGCGGTGGGTCTGTCGGCCGCGCCGAGCAGTTCGCGGCCCGCATGCATACCCCCTTCAAAGGCAAATCCGCCCACCGCTTCGGTAATGACGATGGCCGGGTCGATCTGATGCAGCCTTTCGACAAAGCCTTTGCGGCGGGTGTGGGCCGCGCCATGCTGCGGCGGCCCGTTGACCAGACCGATGCGGCGGTGGCCTTGTTGATGAAACAGGTCGGCAATGCGCGCGGCGGCGGCGGCATCGTCAATAGTGACCGACAGCGAGCGCTTGGCATCAAGGAAAGGCGCAAGGCGGGCATAGCGCGCGCCGTAAGTCTCCAGCAGGTCGAGCACACGCGGATCGTCGCTGATCGGGGGCGTCAGAACGAAACCGTCGCAGCGCGCATTGCGGAAAATCGCCTCCAGCGCGGATCGCAGCGTTGGCGTATCGGCGCTGGTGTCGATGGAATCGATGCGCAGGTGATATTGCCGCGCGACACAGGCACGATAGGCGCCCGCCAGCACCTTCATCGTGTAATTGGGGCTGGGATTGTCGAACAGCACGCTGATGGTGAAACTGCGCGCGCCCGCCAGCGAGCGCGCCGCCGTATCGGGCACATAGTTGAGCGCGGCAATCGCGGCCTCCACCCTGCCGCGCAACTCGGCCGAGACATGGGGCTCGTTGTTGATGACGCGCGACACGCTTTTGATCGCAACGCCGGCCGCCTTGGCCACATCGGCCATGGTGGCGTGCGGGGTGGCATGGGGGCGCGGGGCGGTGTCGATTTTGGTTTGAGTCATCATGCCTTGTTCCCGGATCCGACAGGCCGCCGCCGAGGGGGCGAGAGCGCCGGTCCGGTCCTGTTGCGTCGATTTTGTTGTGGGGGCGCTGTCCTGATTGTCAAGCATGGGCGGGCAGGATTCGTCCTTGCCCGATGCTGCATTTGCGCTGTGCGGATGCAACACGCAATCGATCACAAAAGTTAGGGTGAATAGCAATGCGCAAAGCACCTCGTTTCCGGGCGGGGTGAGGGATGAAAATGCGATATTTGGTTAAAGGCATGAAAAAATACGTATAAAAAACAATGAAATATTGTAAATGAAAATTATCCCTGTGCCCACGATGCCACACCAAAATCCTATTGTCGGAGCCTGCTTGACAGCGATGTCTTATTGAGGGACCAAGATAGACGAAACGACATGAGATCGTTTTCAAACATGGAGAGGGGCTATGAAGAAAAACGTCTTTGCAGGCGTTGCGTCAGCTATGGCTTTGGCCGCGGCAACGCAGGCTTATGCACAAACCACCCAGGTCACCGCCGATGGCGACATTATCGTGACCGCCACCCGCACCGAAACGCTTTTGTCCAAAACGCCCATCGCCATGACCGCCGTCAGCGGCGATCAACTGGTGCAAAAGGGCATCACCAACACCACGCAGCTGGCTGACTCTGTGCCCAACGTGTCGATCGTGCGCGGCAACGGTCTGCAGATCACCATCCGCGGCGTGACCAGCACCGACGGCACCGAAAAGGGCGACCCTTCGGCCGCCTTCCTTGCCGACGGCATCTATCTGGCCCGTCCTCAGGCGCAGGAAGTCAGCTTCTTTGACGTCGAGCGCGTCGAAGTGCTGCGCGGGCCGCAGGGCACGCTCTATGGCCGCAACACCACGGCGGGCGTGGTCAATGTCATCACCGCCTCGCCCAAGCAGAAGTTCGGCGCCTCGGCCGACGCGTCCTATGAAAGCTTCAACCACGTCAACGGCACGGCCACGCTCAACGTGCCCGTCACCGACACTTTCGCCCTGCGCGCCGCCGTCAACTATGACCGTCGCGACACCTATGTGAACAAGGCTTCGAACGACAAGTTCAACTGGGGCCCCTTCAAGAATGTGTTCGCCGGCCGCCTCTCGGCCCTGTGGCAGGCGACGCCCAATCTCAAGGTGCTGGTCAAGGGCGACTATTCGCTCGACGACGGCTATGGCGTCAATTCGGTGCCGATCACCAACTTCTTTTCCGGCAATGTCGGCAGCCCCTCGGCGGGGGTGATGGCTTCGCCCACCTATAACATCAACGCCTCCTCGGGCGCGCTGCGCACCAGCAACCTTGCCGAACAGTGGCAGGGCAAGAACCATAACAAGGGCGCGGGCGTGATGGGCCAGGTGGACTGGAACGTCTCGGATTCGCTGACCGCGACCTATCTGGGCTCCTATCGCACGATGGACCGCTTCACCCTCGGCTCGCTGGCGTCGGCCACCAATCCGGCGGCGGGCAATCGCACCACTTTCGTCGGCCACTACTGGCAGACCAGCCACGAAGCACGTCTGGCCTTCAAGAAAGGCCCGGTCTTCCTGCAGGCGGGCGGCTATTACTTCAAGGAACAGTCGGGCATCGCCTTCTTCATCCTCGACTTCTTTGGCCCCAACAGCCAGTTCGGCTTCCCACAGGATCCGACCAAGGCCGTGACCAAGGGCGCCTTTGCGCAGGGTTCGTATAATTTCACCGACAACCTGAAGCTGACTGCGGGCGTTCGCTATTCCAGCGACGACAAGAGCCGCGTGGGCGCCACCGTCAATGACAACCTGCTGACCGGCGTGCGCACCACGTTCCAGACCAACAACGCAAGCCGCAATTTCAGCAAGACCACCTGGCGCGTGGGTGTGGACTATGACCTGCCCGGCATCGGCCTGCTCTATGCCAACGTGGCCACCGGCTACAAGGCGGGCGGTTTCAACGACGGTTGCGAAATCGGCACCGGCACGGGCTGCGCCCTGCCTGCCTCGGCGCTGTATTATCAGCCCGAAACGCTGACCGCCTATGAAGCCGGTTTCAAGGTCCACACGCCCGACAATGTGCTGCGCTTCAACGGCAACTATTTCCACTATGATTACAACGGTCTGCAGGTGTCGTCGGTGCAGAATGTCTGCGGCGGTCCTTGTCAGGTGACGGCCAATGCCGCGACCGCCAAGGTCGACGGCGTGGAACTCGAAGCCGTGGTGCGCCCGGCCAAGAACCACACGATCGACGCGATGGTGACCTTCCTCGATGCGCGCTATGGCACCTACACGCCGCCAATCAACGGGGCGAACACCAATTTCGCGGGCCTGCAGCTCAACCGCAGCCCCAAGTCGGTGGTCGCGCTGGGTTATACCTATAACCAGCCGCTTTCGAATGGCGGCGAAGTGGTGCTCAACGCCCGGACCCGTGTTTCGGCCAGCTATGCGCTGACCGATGTGGGTAATGGCGCCTTCTTCCGTCAGCCGGGCTACAGCAAGACTGACATCACGGTGACCTACAATTCGCCCGACAAGAAGTATTACGTTGGGGCCTTTGCCAAAAACCTTGAAAACCGCATCGTGCTGACCGGGGCCACCGGCCAGACCGCTTCGTCCTCCTTTGCCGGCACGGCGGTGTTTGAGGATCCGCGCACTTTTGGTGTTCGTGCGGGGGTGAAATTCTAATATAAATCTAATACTTATCTGTTGCTGAACAGCCGCAAGCCACTTAATCCGGCTTGCGGCTGTTCTTGAGAAAAAATTCAATTACCGATCCACAGGAGTGGCAGGAGAAGACCATGAAAATCCAGTTTCAATGTCTCGCAGGCGTGGCCATCATCGCGATGGGATCGGCCATGGCCCATGCTGCTGCTCCCACGGCCGCCGATGTGGCGGCGGCCGATGCGCGCGCGGGGGTCACGGTCAAGGCGATGAAGGCCGAGGAAAAGACCATCCTGACCCATGGCATCATGCCGCTGCCGCTGATGCCCAACGCGCCCAAGCCGCCCGCCGAGGCGATTCCGGGTGCGGGCTATATCGCGGGCGTACCGCGTCTGGGCGTTCCGGCGCTCAAGGAAACCGATGCCTCGCTGGGCGTGGCCTATGTGGGCGGGATCCGCAAGGATGGCTCGACCGCGCTGCCATCGGGTCTGGCGCAGGCGGCCTCGTGGAACCCGGCGCTGCTGGAACAGGGCGGGGCGATGATCGGGTCCGAGGCGCGCGCCAAGGGCTTCAACGTGCTGCTGGCGGGCGGCGTCAATCTGACCCGCGATCCGCGCAACGGGCGCACGTTTGAATATCTTTCCGAAGATCCGCTGCTTTCGGGCATGCTGGTGGGCGCCGCGATCCGGGGCATCCAGTCGAACGGCATCATTTCGACCATCAAGCATTTCGCGCTGAACGGTCAGGAAACCGGCCGCAAATTTGTCGATATCCAGATCACCGATGCCAATGCGCGCGAGAGCGATCTGCTGGCTTTCAAGATCGGCATCGAACAGGGCCAGCCCCTGTCGGTGATGTGCGCCTATAACCGCGTCAACGGCGCGAACGCCTGCGACAATGACTATCTGCTCAACACGGTGCTGAAGATGGACTGGCGCTGGAAGGGCTTTGTCATGTCCGACTGGGGCGCGGTGCCGACGCTGGACACCGCGATCCACGGGCTGGATCAGCAGTCGGGCGCCGAACTCGACCCCAAGGTGTTTTTCACCGACGATCTGGCCGCCAAGGCCAAGGCCGATCCGAAATGGGCCGCGCGTCTCGATGACATGAACCGCCGCGTGCTGACCGCGATCTATGCCACCAACCTGGATAAGAATGACGCCAAGCCCGGCGTGAAGATCGACTTTGCCAAGAATGGCGAAGTGGCGCTCGAAGCCGCCAAGCAGGGCATCGTGCTGCTGAAAAACAACGGCAACCTGCTGCCGCTGGCCAAGACGGCCAAGCGTATTGCGGTGATCGGCGGTTATGCCGCTTCGGGCGTGCTGTCGGGCGGCGGATCGAGCCAGACTGACCCTGAAGGCGGCCCCAAGGCGTCGATCCCGCTGGGCGGCGATGGTCCGTGGGCAACCTTCTTCAGCCAGCATTATCATGGCGTTGCCCCCTTTGCCGCGATCAAGGCGCAGGCCAAGGACGCCAATGTCACCTATCGTGACGGCACGATCATCGCCGATGCGGTGGATCAGGCCAAGAAGGCCGATGTCGCCATCATCTTTGCCACCAAATGGTCGACCGAAGGGCAGGACCATGCCGATTTCAGCCTGCCCAATGGTCAGGACGCGCTGATCGCGGCGGTGGTTGCGGCCAATCCGCGCACGATCGTCGTGCTGGAAACCGGCAATCCGGTGGCCATGCCCTGGCTGGACAAGGTGCCCGCCGTGGTCGAGGCTTGGTATGGCGGCAGCCGCGGCGGCGATGCGATCGCCAGCGTCCTGTTTGGCGACACCAACCCCTCGGGCCGCCTGCCGATCACCTTCCCGGCCAGCGCTTCGCAATTGCCGCGTCCGGTGGTCGATGGCTATTGGGATATGGAAACCGACTTCATGGGCAATCCGCCCACGCCCGACACCAAACTGCTGGCCAATTACAATATCGAAGGCTCTGACGTGGGCTATCGCTGGTTCGCGCGCAAGGGCGAAAAACCGCTGTTCCCCTTCGGTTATGGCCTGAGCTACACCAGCTTTGCCGCCGATGGGCTGAGCGTGAAGGGCCTGACCGCCAGCTTTACGGTCAAGAACACCGGTGCGCGCGAAGGCGCCTATGTCGCCCAGCTTTACCTGACGCAGCGCGGCGACGAGGCCAAGCAGCGTCTGGCCGGTTTCGCCCGCGTCGAACTGAAGGCAGGTGAGGCCAAGCCCGTCACGCTGACCATCGACCCGCGCATTCTGGCCGACTGGACGGCCAAGGGTTGGAGCATCAAGGGCGGCCAGTACAGCTTTGCCCTTGGTCAGGACGCCGAGCATCTGGGCACGCCGGTCGCCACCAAAGTTGCCGCCAAGACGTGGAAGGATTGATCCCATGCGCAAATTTGTTTTGCTGGCCGCTGCGCTGATGGCTTCTGCCTCGGCCCATGCCGAAAACGTGACCGTGACAGGCGGCGCGGTGTCGGGCGTGGAGGCGCAGGGCGTCACCGCCTTCAAGGGCATCCCCTATGCCGCCGCGCCCACCGGGGCCAACCGCTGGCGCGCGCCCCAGCCTGTCGTGGCATGGCAGGGCGTGCGCGACGGCAGCGCTTTTGGCCATGACTGCGCCCAGGCGCCGTTCCCGCCCGACGCCGCACCCATCACCACCACGCCCGCCGAGGACTGCCTCTACCTCAACGTGTGGAAACCCGCCTCGGCCAAGGCCGGGGACAAGTTGCCGGTGATGGTGTGGATCCATGGCGGCGGCTTTGTGAATGGCGGTTCGTCGCCGGGCGTCTATTCGGGGCAGAATTTCGCGCGCGATGGCGTGGTTTTCGTCAGCCTCAATTATCGCCTTGGCCGCTTTGGCTTCTTTGCCCATCCGGCTCTGGCCGCCGAGGGGCTGGGGGGCAATTTCGGCTTCCTGGACCAGATCGCGGCTCTGAAATGGGTGCAGGCCAATGTCGCCAAATTCGGCGGAGACGCTTCGCGCGTCACGGTGTTTGGCGAAAGCGCGGGCGGGATGAGCATGCATATGCTGCTCCAATCCCCGCTGGCGCGCGGGCTGTTCAGCCAGATCGTGATCGAGAGCGGGGGCGGGCGCAACGGCACCTTGCCCCAGCCGACGATGGCCAAGGCCGCGCTGGTGGGTTCCGAATTCGCCCCCGGCCTGACCGCCGCGCAATTGCGCGCTCTGCCCGAGGCGCAGGTGACGGGCAATCTGTCGATGTCGAGCATGGGCCAGAAGGGCTATTCCGGCCCGATGGTCGATGGGCGCACAATCCTTGGCGCGCCTGATGATGCGATTGCGGCGGGTCTGACCGCCGATGTGCCGGTGATCGTGGGCGCCAATTCGGCCGATGGCTTTGCCTTTGGCACGGATAAGGACAAGGTCTTTGCCCAGTTCGGGGCGGACGCCGATGCCGCGCGCAAGGTCTATGATCCTGATGGCACCAAGCCTGCGGGCCATATCGCCATGGGCATCAGCGCGGACAAGATGTTCATCGAACCCTCGCGCCATGTTGCCCGGTTGATGGCGGCGCGGGGCCAGAAGGTCTGGCTCTATCGCTTTGGCTATGCCGTGCCCAAAATGGCGCAGGCCATTGGCGGCGCGGCCCATGCCAGCGAGCTGCCCTATGTGTTCGACACAGTCCCCGCGCGCAAGGGCGATGCGCCCTTGGCCGAGGAACAGCCGGTGGCCAGTCTGACGCATCGCTATTGGGTGAATTTCGCCAAGACCGGCAAGCCCGATGCCGCAGGCGTTCCGGCTTGGCCGCAGGCAACCGCCACCACGACCACCGTGCAATGGATCGACGGGAAAGGCGCAAGCCACACCGAAGATCCCTATACCGCGCGGCTGGATTTCACCGCCAGCAAGATCGGCGGGTAAGATCAAGGGGCGCCGGGTCAGACCGGCGCCCCTTTTCACATCAACGGAAACCGTTCTTTTTCAGGAAATCCGCGCTGCCCTTGATGGCAACCATCAGATCGTCGGCGCGGTCCTGTTCGACAAAGAAGTGCTCGACGCCGGTGGCCTCGGCGGTCTTGATGATGCCCTTCATGTCCAGATTGCCATCGCCCAGATAGGTCAGATATTTGAACAATTCGATCCACTGGGTCGAATCGCCGCCGTCATGGTCGAAGCGGTGGATGCCCTTCATGTCCTTCAGATGGACCATCTTGTATCGGCCCTTGTATCGGGTCAGATATTCCTTGGGATCGCCGCCCCCGGCAAAGTTCCAATAGACGTCGAGTTCGAGGAACACCGTCTTGGGATCGGTGGCATCCAGCATGGTGCGCAGCGGGATCTTGCCATCGATCGGCATCAGGCCATAGCCATGGTTGTGATAGCCAAAGCGCACGCCGTGGCGCGCGGCATCGGCGCCGATTTTGTTGAAGACATCGGCGGCGCGTTTGTAATCGTCAAATGTCTTGCGCATGTCGGCGGGCAGCGAAGGCAGCGTCACATAGGTCGAGCCCAGCGCATGGGCCGCTTCGGCCAGTCTGCCCATGCCATCGCGCAGGGTGAAAATATCGGTGTGGAGCGAGGGAACCTTCAGCCCGTGGCGCTGCATGATGGTTTTGACCTGCGCAGCGGTATGGCCAAAGAAACCGCTGCCCGAAAAGCCGAGGCTGGGGGTGACGGCGGCCCAGCTAGCCTTGCCGCGATCGTCGCTGAAATCATAGGGACCGTACATTTCCAGTTCGCGGTAACCAAGCCCGGCCAGCATCGCGATGGTCTTTTCAAAATCCTGCGAGAGCATCTTGGCCACGGTCCAGAGCTGGATGCCGAAGGCGCGGCCCTTGGGCGCGGCCAAGGCGGGCGAAGCGGCGCTGAGCGTAGCCAAAGCGCCCGCACTTGCGAGGAAATTGCGTCTGTCCATGATTTCAGGTCCTCTGCTTGGTATCGTTTTCAAGTTCGCGCAAAGTCTCCCAAGGCCCCCTTTCGGTCAAGGCCGCATTCGTATCTTGAGCGGGATTTTATGCGCCCTCCCGCCCGTCCCCTCGGCCCCGGTGCGCGGCCAGACAGGCCGTGATGCTGGCCACCAGCAGGCCAAAGGTGCCCACTTCAGCCATGGTCGGCCAGCGCGCTTCCCACAGGAAGCCATAGAGCAGCGCAAAGAGCGTTTCGAACAGGATCATCTGGCCGACAAGGGTGAGGGGCAGCAGGCGGCTCATGCGGTTCCACAGCGCATTGCCCGCGATCGAGGCCAGCAGCGCCACCCCGCCCGACACGATCAGGAACCGGGTCCAATCCGCGCCATCGTGATGCGCCACGCCCATCATCAACGCCAGTGGCACAAGGCAAAGCGCCTGCGCCCCCGTCATCACCCCGATCAGCAGGTTCCAGTCCTGCGCGCCGATCGTGTGCAGCCGCACCAGCCAGCGCGCATTGCCCACCGCATAGGCGGTCCATGAAATCAGCGCTCCGGTGGCGCAGGCCATGCCGATCAACTGATTGAACGAATGGCTGGCCATGGCCTGGCCAACCGCCTGCCACCCGATGCACAGACCTCCGCCCGCGCAGAGCAGCAGCGAGGGCATCAGCCGGATCAGCGGCACCGCATCATGATCGCGGCTGCCGATGATCGTCACGGCCACGGGCAGAAAGCCGATGATGAGCGAGGTCATCGCGATCCCGCCCATTTGGACGGCGGCGGACAGCAGGAAATAATAGACTGTATTGCCCGCCAGCGAGAGCCAGACCAGCGCGATCAGCCCCGATCCGCCGATATGATCCACAAGGCGGCGCAGGCGGGGCGCGACCGCAATCAGCGCGATCAGCCCATAGGCGATATAGCGCCCGATGGTGAGCTCAAGCGGGCGAAACATCCCCGCCAGTTCCGGCGCCAGAAACACCAGCCCCCACAGCGCCCCCGCGCCGATGCCGCAGCCGATGCCCAGCAGCGACACGCCGCGGCGCGAGGGAAGGGTGCGGACCATCTGCATAGGACTTGTTCTCGCCAAAAGGGATGGTGCGGGTTATATCATCGCCGCGCCGGTTTGTTGGCGCAAATTTGGGCCATAAAATGCAACAAAAAATCACGCTGAGGCTCGCCGATGGCTAAATCACCCCGTCTGCTCGATGCTTTCGATCTGGCCATCCTGCGCATTGTTCAGCAGGACAGCAAACGCCCCCAGCGCGAGATTGCCGAGGCGGTGAACCTGTCGGCGGCGGCCGTGCAAAGGCGGATTGCCGCGATGGAGGAGGCGGGCGTGATCGCCGCCAATGTGGCGCTGATCGCGCCCGATGCGGTGGCGCTGCCGATTACGGCGATTGTCGAGGTGCAATTGCGCGATGAACGCGCGGCCACGGTGGACGCGGCCAAAGCGTTGTTTTGCGCGGCGCCCGAGGTGCAGCAATGCTACTATGTCACCGGCGGCATCAGCTTTGTGCTGGTCATCATCAGCCCGGATATGCGCGCCTATGACACGCTGACGCGGCGGCTGTTTTCGGAAAGCGACCTGTTTGAAAGGTTTCGCACGCTGGTGGCGCTGGACCGGGTCAAGACCGGGATGAGCCTGCCGATCTGACACCGCACCGGGGTTTGCCCCCGATGCGGCGCCTTGATTACCGCGCGTCCTGAAGGATCAGTTCGGCCGCCCGCGCGGCCACGGCCATGGCCGGACCATTGGTGTTGCCCGAAACCGGCGAGGGCATGATCGAGCAATCGACCACGCGCAGCCCGTCCACCCCATGCACCCGGCAGCGCGCATCGGTGACCGAAGTGGCGCGGTCGGTGCCCATGCCGCAGGTGCCCATGCCATGCAGGCCCGGTTCGGCCATGGCGCGCACGGCGTCGATCAATTCGGCCTCGCTCTGGATATGGCTGCCCGGCACGCGCTCGTCGCCCACATAGGCCGAGAGCGCCTCGGCCCCGGCAAAGCGGCGCAGCAAGTGGAACAGTTCGATGGCCTTTTCCTGATCGAAGGGATCGGACCAGATCGCCGGATCGACCAGCGGTGAAACGCGGAAATCGGGCGAAGTCACCGTGATATGCCCCCGGCTGCGCGGGCGCAGATGATAGGCCGAGAAGGTGATGCCGGGGCGATTGCTGATCGGGCTGCCGGGCTTTTCGGTCATTTCCTGCACCGTACGCATGGCAAAGGCGGCGGCGGCGAGCTGGAAATCGGGCCATTCGGGCGCGGTGCCCTTCGACGGCACCAGCACCGTGATCGGCAGGCCCACGCGCGCCAGCGGGCCGCTGCGCGTCAGGAAATAGCGCAAGGCGTTGGCATAGAGGCGCGGCGCGACATATTCGCGGTTGGTGCCGGGATTGTTGTGCAGGTCATAGGAGATGCCCATCTTCTGATGGTCGAACAGGTTGCGCCCCACCATCGCCAGATCGGCCTGCACCGCAACGCCCAGACGCTGAAGCTCCGCCCCCGGACCCACGCCCGAGAGTTGCAGCATCTGGGGCGAGCCATAGACGCCCGCCGACAGGATCACCTCGCCGCGAGCATGGATGGTGACTTCGGCGCCATCGCGCTCGACAATCACGCCCTTCGCGCGGCCATTTTCGATGGTGATGCGCTTGACCGGATTGTTGGTCAGCACCGTCAGATTGGAACGGCTGCGGATGGGCGCGACGAACGCCTCATAGCTGGAGGCGCGTTGTCCGGTGCGGCTGACGGTATATTGGGTGCGGCCCGCCGCCGGGGCGCCCGGCGCGGTGATGTCATCGCTCCATGGCGCGCCGATCGAGGCGGCGGCCTGGGCGATGGCGTCGAACACGGGCGATTTGTAGGTCGACGGGGTGATCTGCAATTCGCCGTCGCGGCCGCGCCCTGCATGAGCGCCGGGCGCGCGATAGGACTCGATGCTCTTGATGCAGCGCGCCATTTCGTCCCAGCCCCAGCCGGTCAGCCCGCGCGCGGCCCAGTCATTGTAATCCCCCGGCTGACCGGGCAGATACCATGTGCCGTTGATAGCCGAAGAGCCGCCAAGGCCACGGCCATAGGCCTGCATTTCCTTGCGGCGGCCGGGCTGCTGAACCACGGGATAGGAGCGGAAATAATCCGGCTTGCCCATGATTTTGACAAAGCCGCCCGCCATTTTGATGAAGGGATGCTGGTTGTCGCCGCCCTCTTCGATCAGCAGAACCTGATGGCGCGGATCGGCGCTGAGGCGGTTGGCCAGCACGCAGCCTGCCGAGCCTGCGCCCACGATGATATAGTCGAAACTGGCCATTTTTCCCCGCCCGAATCCCACAAATGATAATAGAACCTCTATTCGCTTTCTTTCAGCACGACCCTTGACCCCCTGTCAAGCATCAATTAGAAGTGTAATTCCAATTATTCAAATCCGCCCCTCATCAGGGCCGTTGAAATCCAGCGATAAAGGGAGAGTGCGCTATGCTGCCTGTTGAACGAATCATCGGCGAGGAGGGCCTGTCGGCCACTCCGCGCGGGGCAAGACTGGCGATGCGCCTGCCCTGGTATCGCTCCTTGCCGTTCTCGACGGTCGAAGTGGCAGGCGTGACGCTGGATGGCGCCCCGGTCGATCTGGCCGATGCCGTTGTCGAATTCGACGACATCAGCTTTCCGCTGGCCGAGATGGGCGAGCAGACCAATGCGTTCTGGTTTGTGCGCGACAGCGCGTTTCTGGTCCTGCCGGGTGTCAATCTGGCGGCCGACAGCGAGCATGACGTCTCGCTGCTGCTGCATGTGAACCCGCCCTATATTCCGGGCATGAAGCGCGTGAACCCGCAAACCGCCACGCTGCGCGTCAACTGATCCGACAGGAGTTGCCACAATGACTGCCGCCAATGGCCCGCAGATGGGCGTTACCCTCTATTCCTTCACCAACGAATGGCTGACCCGCCAGTTCGAACTGGACACGCTGCTGCGCGAGGTGGCCAAGCGCGATCTGGGGCCGAACATCGAGATCATCGGTTTTCAGAGCTTCAAGGAATTTCCCGATGTTTCGGACGATTTCGCCGCCTATTTCAAGGATCTGATCGCGGAAACCGGCCTGAACCCGGTGTCCTGCGCGATCAATTCGGACCGCTTCATGAAACCGGGCCAGCAGCCCATCGACGATGCGGATCTGGTCGAATATCACAAGCGCCAATTGCGCAGTGCCAAGAAACTGGGCTTCAAGCTGGCGCGCGGACAATTCGCGCTCCCTGCGCATCTGCTGCCCGAACTGGCGCCTTTCTGCGAGGATATCGACATGCAGATGGGGGTTGAGGTCCATGCCCCGATGTGGGCGCGCCACCCGGCGGTGCTCGAATATCGCGAGATGTATGAAAAGCTCAATTCGCCCGCCTTGGGCTGGATTCCCGATTTCGGCGGCACGGCCCGCGCCATTCCGCCCAGCCTGCTGGACGCCGCGCGCGCCATCGGCACGCCCGAGGCGCTGATCGATATCACCAAGGAAATCTGGGCCGAAGATGGCCCTTCCTATGTGAAGGCGGGCAAGCTGCGCGAGATCGCCGCAGCCAAGGGCTACGAGCAGGCGCATCTTCAGGCCTGCACGCTCTCCTTCTTCATCCTGTCGAACAATGATCCCAAGAGCTGGGCCGAGATGGTGGACCGCACGATCCATATCCACGGCAAGTTTTACGGCGTGAGCGACGAGGGCGTCGAAGAAGCAATTCCCTATGAGGAGATCCTGCCGCTGTTTCGCGATGGCGGTTTCACCGGCACGATCGTTTCGGAATGGGAAGGCCACGCCTATTGCACCACCGATGCCTTTGAGCAGGTGCGCCGCCATCAGGCGATGTGCCGCCGCATTCTGGCCGAGGCGCCGGTTGCGGCCTGAGACCGGGTTCGCCGGACAATCGAAGGGGCGGCGGGGGCATCACCCGCCGCCCTTTTTCGTGTCAGGCCGAACGCAGATAGGCGGTGCACATGCGCGCCAGCTCGCCCTTCAGACTGTCCCAGTCCTGCGTCGGGCTTGATTCACTGGTCGAACCCAGGCTGAGCCGCCGGGCCAGCGTGGCAAAGATGATCTGATAGGCCGAATGGGCGCGCAATTCGGGGTCATCTCCGCCGATTTCCGCGCGATATTCCAGAAAGGCCCGCATCGAGGCGGCCACAGCATCATCGGCGGCCTGTTTGCCAAGGCCGGAAATCTGGACATCCTGCTGCGCGCGCAACATGGCCAGGCGCAGCAGCGGCGCATGAAGACGCAGCACCTCTGCATAATCGGCGATGTAGTTTTCGACAAATTCGCCGATGTTCCGGCAATGGCGCAACAGCCGTTCGAGCATGGCGTCCTCGGCATCGCGCAGGTCCTGCATCGCCTGGACCAGCACCGCGCGCACCAGCGCATCCTTGCCCTCGAAACGCAGATAGATCGAGCCGATGGAAACCTGCCCCCGGCTGCTCACTTCCTGAAGCGTGAAGTCCTCATTGCCGCGCTCCAGCATCAATTCGCGCGCGGTGGCCTGCATCCGCTCCAGCGAGGCCTTGCTGCGGCCCTGCAAAGGCGCGCGGCTGAGGGGCAGGGGAGGGGCGGGGGTTTCTTCGGACATCAAGGGCAACCTGCGTGGGACCGGCGGAAACCATGGCCCATAACCCCAATCGCCCTAGGCGCCAAACGGCTTTTGAAGCGCCGGTTTGCCGATCTGCATCGCCAGCAGGCCGCAGATGACAGCGCCGGCCAAGGCCGCCCCGCCTCCGGCCAGAAAGGCCATCTGCATCGAGCCCAGAGCCTGCGCTGCAAAGCCGACGATGATGGGCGAAATGGCCTGCCCCAGAAAGAAGGCGCTGGTCCAGATGCCCATGCCGCGCCCACGGTGAGCAAACGAGAATTTGGACTGCGCCCATGCGATCAGCGCCGGAACCGCCATCCCCGCGCCCATCTGCTGAACGATCAGCGCGGCCTGCATCGAGAGCACATTGTGCGCCATGCCGATCCCGGCCAGTCCCAGCCCCAGCATCGCCAGAAAGCCGCCAATCTGCACCGCATTGCCATAGCGCGACAGGATGCGGAACAGTACCGATCCGGCCAGAATGAAGAAGCTCGGCACGAAGGTGGCCTTGCTGATCGCCATCGGGTCGCTCAGGCCCACCTCGTGCCAGGCGATGCTGCCATTTACGATGAACACGTAATAGAGCACCGAGGCAAACAGCGTCAGCGCCCCCACGGCCAGCGCCGCGCCCATCGGGAAGGCTTCGGCAGGCTGGCTGGCGACGGGATTTTCCGGCTTGGGCACTTTGGGTTCAAAGAGGAAGAAATACATCGAGACGAAGATGGGAAAGGCGACCAGATAGACGAGGAAGCCCCCGTTCCACCGCACCGCCGCCACGGCTGCCACCAGAATGAACACCAGAGGCTGAAAGAACGGCCCGACCAGACCTTGCAGCATCAGCCAGTTGCGCCGCCCGTCATCATCCCAATAATCGGCGATCAGCGTGTTGACGATGGTCAGGATGCCTGCCTCGCACACGCCTAGCAGGATGCGTGAGGCGATGATGGCGTCCAGATTTTCCATCAGGAAAGGTGCCGCGCCCACCACGCCATAGGCCAGCGTGCAGGCCAGCAGCAGCGGCCGCCGCCCATAGCGATCCGCCAGCGCCCCGGCAAAGGGCGCCAGCAGCGCGATGGCATAGCCCGGCGCCGTCACCATCGCGGGCACCCGGATCGCCGCATCGGGCAGATCCTTGAAATGGGCGATGATGGCCGCCACCACCGGAAACATCGCGATAATGGCAAAGACCGGCAGAAAGCCCGCCACGATCATCGTGAAACCCTGCGGCTTCAGGGTCAGGCCGCGATAGAATTGGCGCAAATAGAGCATCAGGCTTGCCTCATCCGGTCTTTGAAAGAAAAAGGCGGCGGTGATCGCCTCACCGCCGCCCCATGGCTCATGCGGCCATCGCGAGTTGCTTGGTGTCCTTTGTGGTGGGCACAAAGGGCAGATAGGAGACGCGCATCCGCACGGCGAAAGTGATGGCATGGTTGCCCGCAGGCAATCCGCCGTTCAGCGCGATGATCCGCGCCTTTTCGCCGAAATTCCAGCGGTTGTCATAGACCGTTTCCATTTTGTCGAGCGTATAGGTCCGGCCGCGCACGCAGAAACGGATCGCCTCACGCGGGATGGCCTCGCCATCGACCGAGACGATGATGTCCTCGATCATGGAAAGGCCAAGGCCGCGATAATAGGGCAGGCGGCCAAGGAAGGAAAAGCCGCCATCTTCGCGCTGAAGGCTGCCTTCGACGATCATTTTGTTGTCCATCATGGGCTTGGGTTCCTTTCAGGCCGCGACAGTGGTGTTGAGGGAAGGCTCGACGCTCTCGCCCAGCAGGCGGGCCAGCATCACCTGCTGGCGGCGGACCTGTTCGACCGAATCCGGCTCCTGCGCATCCTCGATCCAGCGGTTGCCCTCATATTCAGAGCAGATATAGCCCTGATAATTGCCCTGTTTCAGCACACGCACGATCTCGTCATAGGGGATCGAGGGTTCGACATAATCCTCGTCCATCTGATAGAACTTGCCGTGGATATTGTGGATGCGCGGCATGTAATCGAGCATCCGTTTCGGCTCAAACGCGGCATTGTGGCGCAGCGTTTCGGCCATGGCGATGGCAGGGCCGGTACCGCCCATCTGCGCAACGTTCAGGATCACATATTCGGACAGCACGCGGTCCTCATAGGCTTTCTCGATATAGTCCGCGATCGCCTTGGGCACGCCGATCCGCATGAACTTCTCCTTCCACACGGGCGGAAACTTGAAGAGGAACATGCCCATGTCGGGCAGGAAGCCCAGCGCGTCCGAGCCCGATTTTTCAAAGGCTTCGGCGTGGCGGATGATCCAGGGATGGTCGAAATGCAGCGGTGCATGGACCTCGATCAGGATCTTGATGCCCTTTTCCTGCGCATAATCCGCAGCGGCCACCAGCACCGCCGGATCAATCGACACCAGCGCGCGGATGAATTTCATGCCCAGACGCGCGCCAAAGTCGATGTCGTTCTTCACGCTGGCGACCTGCTCGTCAAAGGGCATTTCGCGGCCCTTGTAACGCTTGTAATCCAGCATGAAATCATGGCTGACCGGGGTGCAGTCATATTTGGCGATCAGCCGGTGCCAATTGTCGACATCCTCCTGCGCCACGCCGCATTCGGGCCAGCCCCAGAAGGTCTGCTCGCCGATGATCTCGATGCCCTTTGCGCCCAGCGCCGCGCTGGTGCGGATACAGTCCTCAAGGCTCATTTTGCCCTGAAAGGTCTCGTTCTGATAGGAATAGAGGCTGACGCCCCTTAGAATTGCGCTGCTCACAGCAACCTCCGTCTGTTCCATCGTTTCGTTGGAGCGGGTAGGCTGAAGCGATGCGATCATGGCCGGCGGGCGGTCATGACGGCATTCTCTCTCCCCTGGGGCTTTTGCGCCCTATTTAGAATCATTATTCCTATATTCGCCGGGGGCCGTCAAGCCCATTATCGATGCGCCCGCCAGCGCCATCCCGAGATGGCGTTTCATGCTTCCTTCTCCCTTGCGCCCATCGGCCAGAACAGCGTGACGATGGTTTGCAGGCCCAGCAGCGCCACCGCTCCGCCGTAATAGGCATAGCGGATCGCAGCCTGCGCCTCGGCGCTGACCGCGCCGGGCTGGTAATGCACATGGCCCAGCAAATAGGCGAAGGCCGCCGTGCCGATCGCCATGCCCACCTTGGTCGACAGGCTGATGCCTGAGGCCAGCAGCCCTTCGCGCCGGACCCCGAAATGCGCCTGATGATAGTCCACCGTTTCGGCAATCATCGTGAAGGCCGCCGTGATCGTGATCGAGGTGGCAAGGCAGGCGAGCATATAGAGCGCCAGAAAAGCCCCCACATGCGCCTCGGCCAGAGGCAGCAGGGCAAACAGCACCATCGCGGCGGCCAATACGGCCGCGCTGCCCGCCCGCAGGCCCGTGCGCGCCAGAATGGGCGGCGCGACAAAGGAGGAAAGCAGCAGCATCCCCGACACGGCGGGCAGCATCACCGAAATCATCCATGGGCGGTGCAGCACATCGATGGCAAAATAGGCCGTGGCCGACATCATCATGCCAAAGCGCACGAAATAGAGCAGGCAAAAGCCGAAACAGACCAGCCACGCCCGGTTGCGCAGCATCTGGCCAATCGCGGGCAGGATGGCGAAGGAGGGGCTGGCGTGATCCTCATGCCGTTCGCGGCAATTGCGGAACAGGGCGATGGTGGCGACAAGCCCGATCCCGGCAAACAGCATCGCCACCGCCTGAAACCCGCGCGCCTCGTCGCCCCCGCCGAAAATCCCGACCAGCGGCATGGTCGCCGCCGTGCCCAGCACCACCGAGATCGAGGTCCCCACCGAACGCATCCCGCTCAGCTTGAGCCTTTGGGCGGTGTCGCGCGTCATCATCGGCATCAGCGCGGTATAGGGGATCGCCTGTAGCGACATCAGGATGCCCAGCGCCTTGAAGGTGACGAAGGCATAGATGACCTGCGCGTTTTGCGAGCCGGAGGGCACATGAAACAGCAGCACCGCGACAATCGCATAGGGCAGGGCGGCAAACAGGAACCAGGGCCGCGTGCGCCCCCACCGGCTGCGCGTCCTGTCCACGCCCAGCCCGACGGCCATGTCGATCACCGCATCCAGCATCCGCGCGATCAGAAACACCGTGCCCACCGATGTGGCGGGCAGGTGGACGACATTGGTGTAATAATAGAGCAGAAACCCGCTCGCCATATTATAGACGAGGCTGGTTCCCATATCGCCCATGCCGTAGCTGATCCGCTCGGTCATGGTTGGTTGGTCTGTGATATTGGCCACCGGCACCTCTCCCCTGGTTTCGGTGATGGGGGATCAGACCCCCAGAGCTTCCCGGCTTTTTGCCAGTGAAGCCTCGATGGGCATTGTCGGCCGGTATTCCAGCCCGATATCGCCCTGATAGCCCAGCCGTTTGAGCGTCGCGATCACTTCGGTCCAGTCGATCGTGCCGGTGCCCGGCTCGTTGCGGCCCGGATAATCGGCCACCTGCACATGATGGACCAGATGCATCCGCCCCTTCAGCACTTCTGCCATATCCTCGCCCATCACGCGCGAATGATAGACGTCATAGAGCAGGCGCAGGTTGGGGCTGCCGACCGCCTCGATCAGATCAAGGCCGAGCGTGGTGCTGACCAGATACATGCCGGGGTGGTCGATCCGGTCATTGAGCGGTTCGAGCAGCAGGATGACGCCCGCATCTTGCGCCATGGCGGCGATGGTTTTGAGCGCCGTGACGGCCTGTTCGAAATGCTCCTGCGCGCTGACGCCTTCGCGGATGAAGCCCGAGGCGACAATCATCGGGGGCGAGCCGATGACTTTGCAGCCCTCGATGCTTTCGCGCACGGCGGCGAAGAGTTCCTCATGCTGGGCCGGATCGACGATACTGCGGCGCGGATCGACGCAGATGCCGGTCAGGCTCACGCCGGTTTCGGCCAGTGCCGCGCCGATCTCGGCCATCGGCTTGTCGCGCCAGAGATGGAATTCGGCTCTGGCGAATCCGGCCTTGGCGGCGGCGCGAAGGCGGTCGGCCAGATCCCCGGAATCGGAAAAATGCCATTCGATACATGGGGATAGGTTCATGGTTCTCTCCACTGTACGGGGCCGCTTGAATGCGGTTTATAATTAGAATGATGATTATTGTTATAGAGGTTGCGCTACCATTGCAACCGGCTTTGACGTCCGGCCCTGGCCATTCACGGCATTTATGAAAATGCATCCAGAGAAATTAGAATTATTATTCTTGACAGCCCGTCGGGATGGATCATAACCATAATTCTAATTTAGTGATTCATCGGACAGGCCGCCCATCCGGCCTCCGGCATCAAGAAATCACAGATTACAAAAGAGGGAGGATTACCAATGACCTACAGGAAGATTGTGCCCATTCTGCTGGCGGGCGGGGCTTTGATGAGCGTGACCCCGGCCCTTGCACAAAACCAAAACGCCCAGGCCCGGAAATCCGCCGAACCCGACGCGCGCGAAATCATCGTCACCGCGCAAAACCGCAAGGAAAACGTCCAGAACGTTCCCATCGCCATCTCGGTCGTCACCGGCGCCGCGCTGGCCGCGCAGGGCGTGACCGATTTCACCTCGGTCCAGAAGGTTTCGCCCGCGCTCAACATCACCAGCGACACCAACAACACCCGCGTCACCGTGCGCGGCGTCGGCTCGCTGACCAACAATGAGGCGCAGGATCAGTCGATTGCCGTCAATATCGACGGCGAATATCTGAACCGCCCGACCATCCTGAACGCTGCCATTTTCGACATTGACCGTGTCGAAGTGCTGCGCGGCCCGCAGGGGACGCTCTATGGCCGCAACTCCACCGGCGGCGCGGTCAATTTCATCACCCGCAAGCCGGGCGACCACACCGGTTTCAACGGCTCGGTCTCCTATGGCAATTTCAATTCGGTGCTGGTCGACGGCGGCGCGGATCTCGTGCTGGGCGAAGGCGCGGCGGTGCGCGTGGCGGGCTTTTATCGCAGCCATGACGGGTATAATTATCACCCAAACACGCCCTTCAGCCCGACCTCGGCCTTCACCCCTTCAACCGCCAATCGGTCGGACACCGACAACACCGGCGGAGGCCGCATCAGCCTGCGTCTGAAGCCGGTCAACGGCCTGACGATGGACGGTGCGGTCGAGCATGTCGAACAGAACATCATCCCGGCCGCCCAGATGTGGACCGACATGACCGCGGCGGGCAACAATCCGGGCACCAGCACCACTTCCTGCGGCAATGGCTGGACCGTGGCGGCGACGCGTACGGGCGGGGTCTCGTGCGTTCCGGCCAATATCAACGTTCTGGCCGGCAAGGACCGCTCGACCTACAATTCGCCGCTGATCGGCGTGGGCAGCCTGCACCAGATTTCGACCGCCGTGCGCGGGCGGCTGGCCTATGACATGGGCTTTGCCACGCTGACCTATACGGGCGGCTATCGCACCACCAAGAACACCGGGGGCAATTCGCTATCGCCCGCTTTCTATTTCACCAATTTCGGCGGGACGGTGAAAACGAACAGCCACGAACTGCGCCTCAACGGCCTGACGCATGGCGTGCAATGGCAGGGCGGCGTGTTCTATTTCTATGAACAGTTGGGCACCAATGGCGGGCTCTATTCCCCCTTCATCGGCGCCACCGGTTCCTATGTGAACTATTTCCGCCACCCCACCAACACCAAGAGCGTTTCGGCCTTTGGCCAGGCCGAAGTGCCCTTGACCGATACGCTGACCGCCGTGGTGGGCGGGCGCTATACGCAGGATGACCGCGACGCGGCCTTCACCAATTACGCCTTCGCCTTTGGCAGCGGCCCCATCGAGCTGACCAACCAGCCCTCGAGCACCACGCCGCTCAAATATTCGGGCAGCAAGTTCACCTGGCTGGCGGGGCTGAATTACAAGCCCAATGCCGCCACGCTGATCTATGGCAAGGTTTCGACCGGCTATAAGGCGGGCGGTTTTGACGGCGCGGGCACGGCGTTCCGCCCGGAAACCAACACGGCCTATGAAGGCGGTGCCAAGCTGAGGCTGGGCCGCCATATCCTGAATTTTGCCGGTTTCTATTATGATTACAAGGATCTGCAAAATGACGTGCTGATCAATCCGGCCATCGGCGCCCAGACGTTCAACGCGGGCAAGGCGCAGATCTATGGGTTGGAAGTGGAAACCACGCTGCGCCTGAGCGATGATGACACGATCACCGGCTCGGCCAATCTGATGCATGCCAAATACACCGATTTCACCGCCAGCGTGGCCTCCTATGATATTGGTGCAAGTTCGGCCACGCCGCTGACCACCAATCTCAAGGGCAATCGCCTGCCGCAATCGCCCAATGTGGTGATTACGCTGGGCTATGATCACATCTTCCGTCTGGGGGCGGCGGGGACGCTGACCTTCTCGGCCTTCAGCCGGTACAAGGGCGACTATTACCTCGATTTCTACAACTATGCCTCCTCGCGTCAGGATGCGCGCACCCAGACCGACCTGAGCCTGGAATATAAGCCGCAAAGCAAGCGGTTCAGCGTTCAGGCCTTTGTCCGCAATCTCGAGGATTACCGCTCGCTGGCCTATGCCGGCAACACGGTGGTGCCGGGCGTGGCCAATATCTACAATTTCCAATTCACCCCGCCGCGCACCTATGGCGTCCGGCTGGGCGTGGATTTCTGATCTGAAACATAGGCTTATGGCCTGAATTCTTGGGGTGGCTCCATCGCATGGGGCCACCTCTATTGTTCTAATCCGGAGCATCCCCCTTATGCCCAAGATCGAAAGCCCGATGGCGCGCCGGGAATTCATGGCCGGAATGGCGCTGCTGATGGCGGTGGCGCCGGTGGCCGCCGCCGGCGCGAAACTGGCGCCCAGTCCCTATCAGCCTTTGCTGCGCGAAGTGGCGCAACTGGTGATCCCGCGCAGCACGACGCCGGGCGCAGGCGAGGTGGGCGTGGGGGTCTTCGTCCTGCTGGCGCTGGACCATGGGCTGGAGGGGACCAAGGGGTTTGACCATGCGGCATGGCTGAAAACGGCGCTGGGCGCGGGTTTTCTGGCTCAGCCCTTGCCCAAACGCCGCGCCGCGCTGGCCGCGCTCGATGCACGCGCCTTTGCCGGAGACGCGGCGGCCAAGCCGTGGCTTGCGATCAAGCGCCTCATTCTGCTGGGCTATTACACGTCCGAAACCGGCGGCTCGAAAGAGCTGCAATATGTTCATGTGCCGGGCCGATGGGACCCGGACCTGCCGCTCAAACCCGGTGACCGCGCCTTTTCCAGCGACTGGTCGGCGGTGGATTTCGGTTAAGGAGGGCGAGGCGATGGATTTCGATGCAATCGTGGTGGGCTCGGGCATCACCGGGGGCTGGGCGGCCAAGGAACTGACCGAGGCGGGCCTTAAAGTGCTGATGATCGAGCGCGGGCGCGAGATCCGGCATCAGCAGGATTACACCACCGAAATGAAGATGCCATGGGACATGCCCTTTCGCGGTCATGGCGACAGCGACCTGTATGACCGCGACTATGCGGTCCAGCGTCTGAACCGCCATTTCACCGAATTTACCCAACCCAATTTCGTCAATGACGCGCAAAACCCCTATCAGACCGGCGAAGACACGCGCTTCACATGGTTCCGCTCCTATCAACTGGGCGGGCGGTCGCTGACCTGGGGGCGGCAATGCTATCGCTGGTCGGACTATGACTTTGGCGCCAATGCGCGCGATGGCCATGGCACCGACTGGCCGATCCGCTATGCCGACATCGCGCCGTGGTATGACAAGGTGGAGAGCTTCATCGGCGTGTCGGGCGCCAAAGAAGGCCTGAAGCAATTGCCCGATGGCCAGTTTCAGCCGCCGATGGGATTGAACGCGGTCGAAACCCATGTCCGCGCGGAAATTGCCAAGCGCTGGCCCGAACGCTGCCTGACCGTGGGGCGCACCGCGAATATGACCGAGGGCAAGCCGGAAGAAGGGCGCGCGCCCTGCCAATATCGCTCGCTCTGCGCGCGGGGTTGTTCCTATGGCGCCTATTTCTCGACGCAATCCTCCACCCTGCCCGCAGCGATGAAGACCGGCAATCTGACCGTCATCACCGATGCCGTGGTCGAGGCGCTGGATTATGATCCGGCGACCAAGCGCGTGACCGGCGTGCGATACATCGACGCAAAGAAACAGCGCCAGACCGCCAGCGCGCGGATTGTGTTCCTCAATGCGGGCGCGTTCAACTCGGTCCACATCTTGCTTAATTCCGCGCCCGGCGGTCTGGCCAACAGCAGCGGCACCTTGGGCACCCATATCATGGACCATGCCAACACGCTCTCGGCCGCCGCACTGATGCCCGGCTTTGAAACCCACACCAGTTTCGGCAACCGGCCCACCGGGGTCGTCATCCCGCGCTATCGCAACATGGACCAGATGGACGGCATCGGCCACACGCGCGGCTTTTCCTTTCAGGGGGGCGCGCTGCAAAGCACATGGACCCAGGGCAACCGCATGGCGGGCATCGGCGCGGACTATAAGGAAAAGCTGCGCCACCCCGGCCCGTGGCGGATGGTGCTGGTGGGCTTTGCCGATTGCGTGCCGCGCGCGACCAATCGCCTGACGCTGGATCGGAACAAAACCGACGCCAACGGCCTGCCGCAACTCAAGGTCGATTTCGCCTTTGGCAAAGAGGAACATGCAGCCCTGGCGCAGGCCAAGGCCGAGGCGGCCGAAATGCTGACGGCGGCGGGCGGCAAGGTCATCATGGGCTTTGACCATCCGGGGCCGGGCGGCACCGCGATCCACGAAATGGGCGGCGCGCGGATGGGCCATGATCCCAAGACCAGCGTGCTGAACCAATGGAGCCAGTCGCATGACATCGCCAATCTCTTCGTCACCGATGGCGCGCAGATGGCGTCGAGCGCGTGTCAAAATCCTTCGCTTACCTATATGGCGCTGACCGCGCGGGCGGCCCATGCGGCGGTGGGCATGCTGCGCGAGGGGCGGATTTAAGATGCGCAATCCGGCCGACCTTTCGCCCCGGCAAAAAACGCTGGCGCTGATTACGCTGGTTATCGCGCTGGTGCTGGAGATCGTCGATATGACGATCGTCAACACCGCGCTGCCCTCGATCAAGGCCAGCCTTGGCGCCGATGCGCGGGCCTCGCAATGGATCGTGGCGGGCTATTCGCTGGCCTTTGCGCTCCTGCTGATGGCGGGGGGGCGGTTGGGCGATTCCTATGGCTATCGGCGGATGTTCGTGGTGGGAGTGATCGGCTTCACGCTTTCCTCGGCGGCCTGCGGCATGGCGACGACCGGCACGGGTCTTGTCGCCGCGCGGCTGATGCAGGGGGCGACCGGCGCGATCATGGCGCCGCAATCCATGGCGATGGTGCAGGTGCTGTTCAGCCCGCTCGAACGCGTGTCGCGCATGGCGATGTTTGGCATCATCGGCGGGCTAGCCGCGATTGCAGGGCCGATTTTGGGCGGGATGCTGATCGAGGCCAATCTGTTTGACCTTGGCTGGCGGGCGGTGTTTCTCATCAATCTGCCGGTGGGGATCGGGGCGGTCATCGCCGGGCTGATGCTGTTGCCGGAAGCGCGTTCGGGGCGGCCTGCGGGTTATGATTTTGTCGGCATGGGCCTGTTCGCTCTGGCGATGGCGGCTTTGTTCTGGCCGCTGATCGGGGCGGGCGAGGCGGGGCGCGGGGCGCTCCATTTCCTGACCCTGCTGGCGGCTGCTCCGCTGGGCTGGGCGGCGTGGCGCCATGTCGCGCGGCGCGTCCGGGCGGGGGATTCGGCCCTGTTCGACCCGGCGCTTTTCACCATTCCGACCTTTCGCAAAGGGCTGGCGCTGTCGGTGGTTTTTGCCGCGGCGGGGGCCGGTTTCCTGCTGGTTTTCGCCTTCGCGCTTCAGGCCGAGCGGGGGCAGAGCCCGCTCTTCACCGGGCTTTTGCATATGCCCTATGGCTTTGGCGCGATGTTCGGCATCGGGGTGATGAGCCGCAATTTCCTGCCCCGGCTTGGCCGCTGGGTGCTGGTGATCGGGGCGGGGCTGATGCTGCCGGCCTGCACGGCGGTGCTTTATGGCGCGACCTTGGCGCAATGGCCGTGGGCGGTGATCGGCGCGCTGCTGGTGCTGTCGGGCGCGGGCATGGGCATGACCAGCGGCTGCATCGGCCCCATTGTCGTCTCGCGGGTTGAGCGCGACCATGCGGGGGCGGCCAGCGCCTTGCTGAAAACCAGCCAGCAATTGGGCAGCGCGTTGGGTGTGGCGCTGGTGGGCAGCCTTTATTTCGCATGGGGTCATGCGTTTCCCGCGCTGGCGGCGGCGGGGGCGATTGATGCGATGCTGGCGATCTGTGTGGTTCTGGCGCTGCGGCTTCCTGCGCGCCTGTTCTGATATTGGAAAGGTTTTTCTATGGCTTACGAAATCTCCGTCAATCTTGAATATATGTTCCACGAAGCGGGCGAGCGGCTGGAGGATCGCATTGCCGCCGCCTCCGCCGCCGGTTTTGCCAAGGCCGAGATGTTCACCACCGCCGGGCGCGATCTGGCCTCGCTGGGGCGGGCGCTGGGCGATCATGGGGTGGCGCTGATCTCGGTGCTGGCCGACCCGCGCACACGGTTGATCGAGCGCGATACCCATGCCGCTTTCCGCGACCTGTTTCGCCGCGCCGCAGAAGATGCGCTGGCGCTGGGCTGCAACCGCGTGGTGGTGGGTTCCGGGCCGGGCGTGCCCTATATGAAGCGGGCGATGCAATTGGACATCGTTGCCGAGGGGGTCGCGGGCATCGTGCCCATCGCGCAGGAACTGGGCGTGGTGGCCATGCTGGAGCCGGTCAACACCCGCGTCGATCATCCCGGTGTGCTGTTCAGCCAGACGATTGACGCGGTGAACGTCATCAAGGCGGTCAATTCGCCCCATGTGCGTCTGCTCTATGATCTCTATCACTCGGTGGTCGAGGGGGAGAATCCCGCCGAGCAAGTGGCGCAGCATATCGGCCTGATTGAACACGCCCAGATTGCCGACGCGCCGGGCCGGGGCGAGCCGGGGTCGGGCGCGATTGACTGGGCCGCGATGCTGGGCCTGCTGCGCGCGGCCGGTTATGCGGGCGCGATCGGGGTGGAATGCAACCCCACCGTGCCTTCCACAGCGGCCGCGCTGGAATATATCCGGGAACTAGCGGCCGCGATCTGATTTGTAGATCAAGGACGGGGAGAGGCGCTCATCGGGCGGGCATTCGTCCGCGATGGGCGCCTCTTTTCATGTCCGGGCGGTTTGCAGCGATATACGTAAAATACGCTTTGTCTTTTTCATGTATACGCTTTGGCAAATTGCGATACATTGCGCACACCCAATGCGACTCTTGCCAAAGGTCCGTCCATGACAGTCCCTATCTCGTCTGCCCATGATCGCGCCCGCCCCGCGAAAGACCTGCTCGAAACGCTGTTTCGCCGCCTGCGCAAACTGGCGCGGACCACGGGGCAACCCTCGGCCGCGCCATCCGATCCCGACGCGCTGATCGCCCAATGTCAGGCGCTGCTTGACGAGCGGAGCCAATCCTCGGGCGTCCATCTGGCGGGCGAGATCCTCGCCGCCTATGCCGCGCTGGAGGAGGCGGACAAGCACCGTTTCCTGAACGCTATGGCGCAGGGTTTCGCGCCCGATGCCGATGCCATTCGGGGCGCGATGGCCGCCTATGACGCGGACCCTTCGCCGCTGCATATGGCGGCCATCTCCCGCGCGGCCGAGGCCCCGCGTCAGGAAGTGCTGCGCCGCCTCAATCAGGCGCCGATGGCCACGGGCGCGCTGGTCAACATGCGCGCCGATCTGTTGCGCTTTCTGAAGACTGATCCCGCCTTGCGCGTGCTGGATCAGGATCTGGCCCATCTGCTGCGCTCATGGTTCAACCGGGGCTTTCTGGTGATGCGGCGGATCGACTGGTCGAGTCCCGCCGATCTGCTCGAACGGATCATCCGCTATGAGGCGGTGCATTCCATCGCCACATGGGACGAATTGCGCGCGCGGCTGCTGCCTTCGGACCGGCGCTGTTATGGCTTTTTCCATCCGGCGTTGGGCGATGAACCGCTGATATTTGTCGAAGTGGCGCTGTGTGAGGAAGTGCCGTCCTCGATCCAGTCGCTGCTGGCGCAGGGGCGCGACGAGCTTGACCCGGTGCGGGCCAAGGTGGCGGTCTTCTATTCGATCTCCAATTGTCAGGCGGGCCTTGCGGGCATTTCCTTCGGCCAGTTCCTGATCAAGCAGGTGGTCGAGGATCTGGGCGCGGAATATCCGGGGCTGGAAACCTATGTCACGCTCTCGCCCATTCCCGGCTTTGCCCGCTGGCTGAAAAAGGCGGCCGAGCAGGGCGACGAGGCCGCACAGGCGGCGCTGGAGGTTGCGCCGATGCGCGAATGGCATGTGCATGATACGCGCCGCGCGGATCTGATGCGGCTGGGCGCGCGCTATCTGGTGGGCGAACGCGATGGGGAAGGGCGCCTGCTCGACCCGGTGGCGCGGTTCCATGTCGGCAATGGCGCGCGGGTGGAACGCCTGTGTTGGATGGCAGACACCAGCGCGCGCGGCATGGCGCAATCGCACGCGCTGATGGTCAATTATCTGTATGATCTCAAAACGGTGGAGAGCAACCACAACGCCTATGCCCGCCATCGCGTGGTCAATGCGGGCGCGGCGATCAACGGGCTGTTGGCCCCGCCGCGCAAATTATGGCGCGCGGCCGGGCCCAAGGTCATGGCCGGATAAGGCCTACTTGGCGAACAGGTCGGCGTAGGTTTCGCGCAGGGCCTTCTTCTGGATCTTGCCCATCGTGTTGCGCGGCAGTTCGGGCAGGAAGATCACCCGGCGCGGTTGCTTGAACCGCGCCAGATCGCCCGCGATGGCACCCAGCACGGCGGCCTCGTCCAGCGCGCCGTCGCGCGCCTGCACCACGGCCACCACGCCTTCGCCCATATCCTTGTGCGGGATGCCGATGACGGCGCTTTCGGCGATGCCGGGGATCGCGTCTATCAGCGCTTCGACCTCGGCCGGATAGACGTTGAAACCGCCGCAGATGATGAGATCCTTGGCCCGGCCCACGATCGAGACATAGCCGCGATCATCAATCACGCCCAGATCGCCGGTGATGAAAAAGCCGTTTTCGCGCAGTTCCTCGGCGGTCTTTTCCGGCAATTGCCAATAGCCCTTGAACACGTTGGGCCCGCGCACCTCGATCACGCCCACTTCGCCCTGGGGCAGGCTCTCGCCGGTTTCGGGATCGGCGATGCGCAGTTCGACGCCCGGCAGGGGGAAGCCCACGCTGCCCGGCACCCGGTCGCCCTCATAGGGGTTCGAGGTGTTCATATTGGTCTCGGTCATGCCATAGCGTTCGAGGATGGCATGGCCGGTGCGGGCGGAAAATTCCTTGTGCGTTTCGGCCGAAAGCGGGGCCGAACCCGACACGAACAGGCGCATATGGGCCACCAGTTCGCGGGTAAAATCCGCCTCGTTCAGCAAGCGCGAATAGAAGGTGGGCACGCCCATCAGCACGGTGGCCTGCGGCATCAGGCGGATCAGTTCGCGCACATCGAATTTGGGGCAAAGGATGATCGCGCTGCCCGCCGTGATGGTGATATTGGTGGCGACAAACAGGCCATGCGTGTGGAAAATCGGCAAGGCGTGAAGCAGGACATCGCTTTCGGTAAAGCGCCAGTAATCCTTGAGCGTGGCCGAATTGGAGGCCAGATTGCCCTGTGTCAGCATCGCGCCCTTGGATCGGCCCGTGGTGCCGGATGTGTAAAGGATCGCGGCCAGGTCATCCATCGCCACCGGGTGGATCTCGGCCTGCGCGCTCTGCGCATCGGCGCCGGCGGGCAGGCTGCCTTCGCCCGATTGGCCCAGCGTGAGGCGCGCGCCAATGCCAAGGTCGGCGCAGAGCGCGGCCATCGCAGCCTCATCCTCGGGGCGATGGATGAACAGGGCGGGCGTGGCGTCCGAGAGGAAGAAGCGGACCTCGGCAGCGGTATACGCCGTGTTGAGCGGCAGATAGACTGCCCCGATCCGCAAGGATGCCAGATAGGTCAGCAGCGCATCGGCGCTTTTTTCCACCTGAACCGCGATACGGTCGCCCGGTTTGACGCCGGAGGCGCGGAACAGGTTGGCCATCTGGCCGCTGCGCGCAACGGCTTGGGCATAGGAGATCGTGCCGCCATCGGGCAGGATCAGAAAGGGCGCATCGGGCGCGGCGATGCTGCGGTTGAGGAAGATCGAGAAGAGGTCTTGCGCCATGATGTGTCCCTTGAACCGATTTTGGGAATCCGTGAACGCACGCCCATACAACATGGTTGATTGCGGTTCTAGTGTATGCAAGAAGCGGATATGAGAAAAATATCGCATACACGCGACGCGAGTGGGATTGGGATGGATCATGTCTGAGGAAACGCCCAATCTGCTGCTTTCCGAACGCATCCGCATCGCGCTGGCCGATGAGATCACCACCGGGCAACTGGCGCCGGGCAGCGCGCTGGACGAACAGCAGATCGGGGACCGCTTCGGCGCCTCGCGCACGCCGGTGCGTGAGGCCATCCGGCAATTGTCCGCCGTGGGCCTGGTCGAAATGCGGCCCCGGCGCGGCGCGGTCGTCTCGGGCGTCAGCACCCAGCGCATCATCGACATGTTCGAAATGAGCGCCGAGATCGAGGCCATGTGCGTGCGTCTGGCCACCTATCGCATGAACCCGGTGGAGCGCAGCCATCTGGCCCAGCTCCACGAGGATTCCGAGGCGATGGTCGCGGCGGGCGATATTGACGCCTATGACCGGATGAACTGGGATTTCCACCAGACGATCTATGAAGGCACCCATAATGCCTTCATCGCCGAACAGGCGCTGGGCCTGCGCGATCGTATGGCGGCCTTTCGGCGCACGCAATTGCGCGGGGGCGGCCGCCCGGCCAAATCGCGGACCGAACATGGCGAATTGCTGGCCGCGATCATGCGCGGCGATGGCGAGGAGGCGGCGCGCTGCATGCGCTCGCATATGTTCAACGCCTCGCTGGCGCTGGAACGATTTACCGCCGGACGTTGAAAACAGCCGGGGAGAGGGACGCAAATGGCAATCTATGGAACTGCGCTGCTCGCGCTCTGCACGCTGATCGGCGTGGCGCTGGGCGAGGCTTTGGGCATGGCGCTGCATGTAAAGGCCAATGTCGGCGGGGTGGGCATTGCGATGATGCTGCTGATCGCCGCGCGGCTTTGGCTGGCGCGGACGGGGCGGCTGACGCCGGGGCTGAAGCTGGGGGTCGAGTTCTGGGCGCTGATGTATATTCCCATCGTTGTCGCCATGGCCGCGCAGCAAAATGTGCTGGCCGCGCTGGAGGGCGGACCGATGGCGGTGCTGACCGGGATTGTCGTGGTGGCGATCTGCTTTGGTCTTGTGGCCGTCCTTAGCCGCGCCACCGGAGCCCATCATGATTGAGATCGCCCACAAGGTCATTGCCGATCAGTCGCTGGTGCTCGCCTTTGCGGCGGTGGGCGCGCTGATGTGGATCAGCGCGATGCTCTCGCGCCTGCTGTTTGCCGGGCGTATCCATGCCAGCGCGATTGCCATCATGGCGGCGCTGGCGTTGGCCTGGTATGGCGGGATCATCACCGGGGGCAAGAAGGGGCTGGCCGATGTGCCCGCCTTTGCCGGATTGCTGCTGATGGGCGGGGCGATGCTGCGCGACTTTGCCATTGTCGCCACCGCCTTTGAGGTCGACCCTATCGAGGCGCGTAAGGCGGGCCTGCTGGGGGCCTTTGCGCTGCTGCTCGGCACGGTGGTGCCCTTTGCCGTGGGGGCAGGCATCGCGTGGAGCTTTGGCTATCGCGACGCCGTTTCGCTGGCCACGCTGGGGGCGGGGGCCGTCACCTATATCGTCGGCCCGGTGACGGGGGCGGCACTGGGCGCGTCCTCGCCGGTGATGGCGCTCTCCATCGCCACGGGTGTTCTCAAGGCCGTGCTGGTGATGGCCACCACGCCGATGGCTGCGCGCTTCATGGGCCTGAACAATCCGCGCAGCGCAATGATCTTCGGCGGCCTTGCCGGAACGGTCAGCGGCGTGGCGGGCGGGCTTGCCGCCACCGACGAGAAGCTGGTGCCCTATGGCGCGCTGACGGCCACATTCCATACCGGGCTGGGCTGTCTGCTTGCGCCCTCGGTGCTGTTCCTGATCCTTAAAGCGCTGGTTTAGGCCGCAGCATTAAAAGCGCCACCATCCCCAGCGCCAACCCCGCACCGATCGCCGCGCCGCCAAAGGGCGCGGCATAGGTCGCGTGCTGGGCCAATGCGCCCGCCAGCGGCCCGGTCAGGCACAGCGCCACGTCGATGAACAGCGCGAAGGTGCTAAGCGCCGTGCCCCGGCTCTGTTCGGGCACGCGCTCGATCACCGGCACGCCCAGCGCCGGAAACACCATCGCAAAGCCAAAGCCCGTCACCGCCGCCCCGGCAATCGCCAGATGCGCGCTGGGCGCGGAGGCCATGATCGCAAGGCCTGCGAGTTCGATCGCAATGAACACCGCCGAGACCGACAGGCCCCCATGGCGCGCCACGCTGCGCACGAACAGCAGGCGCGAGGCGATGAAGGCGCAGCCAAAAGCGGTCAGCGCCATCCACGCATCACCCCAGCCAAAGGCGTTGAAATAGAGCGTGACGAAAGAGGTGATCACCCCAAAGCCCACCGTCGCCATGGCCAGCGCCGCGCCAAAGGGCAAAACCGCGCCAAACACCGTGCGCATCGGCCAGCGCTGGGCCGCAGGCACGCGCGCGGCCGGTTGCGGCCAGACGAAAGCGAGTCCCCCCGCGCCCAGCAGCAACAGCGCCAAGCCCAGTGCGGTCACTCCGCCCAGCTCGAAAATCCACACGCCCGCCGGGGCGCCGCCCGCAATCGCGGCATAGGTGGCGATCCCGTTCCACGAGATCATCCGCGCCGATTGATGAGCGCCCAGCCGCATGATGCCCCACGCCATCGCGCTGGTGCTGACCAGACTTTCGCTGAAACCCAGCAGGATGCGCGAGGCCATCATCACCGCCATCGCCGCCATGGGCGCGGTGATCCACAGCGCGGCAATCGTCGTCGCGCCCGCGCCAAGGCAGCAGACAAAGCCCAGCACGATGGCCCTGCGCGGCCCCGAACGGTCGATCATCGGCCCCACCACGATGCGGCTGAGCACCGTGGCGACATATTGTGCGGAAATCAGAAATCCGGCCATCACCGGACCAAAGCCCAGCTTCAGCGCCCATCCCGGCAGCACCGCCAGCGGCAGGCCGACCGCAAAATAGGCAAGCGCGGTGCATCCCGCGCAGAGGAAGATACTGCGCGCTGGGGAATCTTGGGTCATCATCTCCGTTCCGGTCGGGCCTCTCCAATTTAACCGGACGGTACACGAAACCGGACGATAATCATCGCCCAAATGACACCGCTAGCCATAGGCGCGCAGGAAAGCATCCACCGCGTCCGCCACCATGGTCTTGGTGTCCAGTTCGGGCTCTACGCCAAACAGCATCGGCACAAGGATGCCGCCCTCCAGCAAGCCCTTGAGATGCATGGCAACCTTATGGGGGTCACCTTTGGACAGGTTGCCCCGCTCCATGGCGGCGGCGATATAGTTGGCAATATCGCACCAGCCCTGTTTGGGACCGAGGCGGTAAAGCGTGGCTCCCAATTTGCTGCCATTGGCGCTTTCGGCGATGGCTGTACGCACGATGGACATCGCCTGATTGCTGGTGATCAGGCGCACATAGGCCTCACCAAAGCGCATGAGGACCTTGCGGACATCGGTTTCCTCCGGGTCCAACCGATCGATCATGGCGTTGCCCTGCTCCTGCATGGCGTCGATCATCGCCGAGGCAAACAGTTCCTCCTTTGATGAGAAGTAACTGTAAAGAGTAGCTTTTGAACCGCCAACACGCGCGGAGATCTGTGCCATGCTGGCCCGACCGAAACCGACTTCGCGAAACAGGCTTTTGGCCGCTTCCAGAATGCATTGGCGGCGAGAATCAGTCTTCTGCCGCATGTGTCCCTCTCTTTTCTAGACTGACCTGTACAGTTTTCTCTTGACGAAGCAAGCAAAATCGATAACTAAACCGTTCAGTATGGTTTTAAAGGTGAGCAAATGAGTCGCTTCCTCCCCCCGGCGTGGCACCCCACAGCAGCCCTGACCCTTTTGGCGGGCAGCCTGCTGGCCACGCCCGCCTTGGGCGCCACCCCCCTCCCATCCCCGGCGCCCAAGGCACCCACAATGCTCGCCTCCAGCCAGAGCCTGTCCGATACCCAGGGACAATGGCCCGTCGATGGCTGGTGGCGAGCCTATGGGGACGAGCAGCTCTCGACGCTGATTGCCGAGGGATTGCAGGGCGCGACAGATCTGCGCGTGGCGCAGGCGCGCTATGCCGCCGCGGCCGCCACGGTGGGCGATGCGCGCGGCGCGCTGTTGCCGCGCCTGTCAGGCAATGCCGATGGCGGCTTGGCCAAGCAGAGCTACAATTACCTCTTCCCCGCCGCCTTTGCCCCCAAGGGCTGGCGCGAGACGGGTCAGGCTTCGCTCAACCTCAATTGGGAAATCGACTTCTGGGGCAAGAACCGCGCCGCGCTGCGCGCCGCCAAGGCGGATCGTTCGGCGGCGGAGGCCGAGGCGGCGGCCTCACGTCTGGCGGTTTCGACCGGGATTGCCACGGCCTATGCCGATCTGGCCGCGTCCTATGCCGAACAGGATGCGGCGCAGGAGGCTGCCAAGATCCGCGCCCAGACGCTGGCGCTGATCGAGCAGCGCCGCGATCAGGGGTTGGAAAACGAGGGTGCCGTGGCCCGCGCCCGCGCCAATCTGGCCAGCGCGCAGGGCGATTTGGCCGCCATTGACGAACAGATCGCGCTGGGCCGTCACCGCCTTGCCGCGCTGATCGGGGCAGGGCCGGATCGCGGCCTGTCGATTGCGCGCCCCGCCGTGGCCCATCTGGCCAGCCCCGGTCTGCCCGAGAATATCCCGGCGCAATTGCTGGGCCGCCGCCCCGATATGGTCGCCGCGCGGGCCCATGCCGAGGCCGCCGGGGAACGCATCAAGGTGGCCCGCGCCGCCTTCTATCCCAATATCAACCTCTCGGCGCTGATCGGCCTGCAGTCTTTGGGCCTGTCCAATCTGGTCAAATCGGGTTCGGAATATGGCTCGGTCGGCCCGGCGGTCACCCTGCCGATTTTTGACGGCGGGCGTCTGACGGCGCGCAAGCATGGCGCCGAGGCCGATTATGCGTTGGCCGTTGCCCAATATGACGGCACGCTGGTCCATGCGCTTCAGGAAATTGCCGATGCGGCCACCAGCCGGCAGGAACTGACCCGCCGCCTGTCGAGCGCGCAGGCTGCGCAGGCCGCCGCCCAGTCGGCCTGGGATGTTGCCAACAACCGCTATCGCGGCGGTCTGGCCACGGTGCTCGATGTGCTGGTGGCCGAGGATTCATTGATTGCCGCCCGCCGTGCCACGGCTGCCCTCCAAACACGTGCTTTCGCCCTCGATGTCGCGCTGGTGCGCGCGCTGGGCGGCGGCTTTCAGGCCTGAAGGAGTTTCACGCCATGACCTCCAAGACTTCGACCATTGCCCGTATCCGTGACCATGACGTGGAGCCCGAGATGGAAACGCAAGACGCGCAGGATGCCGCCAACAAGGCAAAGCGCAAGCAGATGTTCATCCGTCTGGGCGTGGGCATTGCCGCCGTGGCGCTGGCCTATGGCGCGTATGATGTGCTGTTCGCGTCGAACCATGTCGAAACCGACAATGCCTATGTCGGCGCCGATGTGGCGCAGATCACCACGCAGGTGACGGCCCCCGTACGCGAAGTGCTGGTGTCCGACACGCAGGCGGTGAAAAAGGGCGATGTGCTGGTGCGCCTGGACGATACCGATGCACGGATCGCTCTGGCCAAGGCCGAGGCCAATCTGGCGCTGACCGAGCGGCGGGTGAAGGGTCTGTCGGCCACCGACCTTGGCCTTGGCGCCCAGATTGCCGCGCGCGCCGCCGATGAAACCCGCGCCGCCGCCAGCCTGACCGCTGCCCGCGCCGATCTGGAAAAGGCCAGCGTGGATATGAAGCGCCGCGAGGCTCTGGCCGCCTCCGGCTCGGTTTCGGGCGAGGAACTGACCGTGGCGCGCAGCGCTCTGGCCACCGCGACTGCCAATCTGCGCGCCGCCGAGGCCGCCGTGGCGCTGGCCGGGGCCAACCGCGAGGCCGCCAATGGCACGCGTGAGGCCAACCGGGTGCTGATCGAAAACACCACGCCGGAAACCAACCCCGAAGTGCTTGCCGCCCGCGCGACGCGCGATCAGGCCAGGGTCGATCTGGAACGCACGATTATCCGCGCGCCCTTCGACGGCATTGTCGCGCGTCGCTCGGTCCAGGTGGGCCAGCGCGCCGAGCCGGGCAAGAGCCTGATGTCGGTGGTGCCGGTGAATGCGGCCTATGTCGATGCCAATTACAAGGAAGTCCAGCTCTCCAAGGTGCGCCCCGGCCAGAATGTGACGCTGACCAGCGATCTCTACGGCTCTTCGGTCACTTATCATGGCAAGGTCGTGGGCTTTTCGGGCGGCACGGGCGCGGCCTTTGCCGTGGTTCCGGCGCAGAACGCCACGGGCAACTGGATCAAGGTGGTTCAGCGCCTGCCCGTGCGCGTGGCGCTTGATCCCAAAGAGCTGGCCGCGCATCCCTTGCGCGTGGGCCTGTCGATGACGGCCGATATTGACGTGTCGAAATGATCGCGGTCACCTCTCCTGACCGGCCCCTGGAGGGGGCGCAATTATGGCTGGTGGTGCTGGCCATTGCGCTGGGCAATTTTCTGGTGGTGCTCGACACCACCATTGCCAATGTTTCGGTGCCCACCATCGCCGGATCGCTGGGCGTTTCGGCCTCGCAGGGCAGCTGGGTGATCACCTCCTATGCCGTGGCCGAGGCTATCACGGTGCCGCTGACCGGCTGGCTTTCCGCCCGGTTCGGGGCGCAGCGGGTTTTCATCTTCTGTTATCTGGCGTTTGCGGGCCTGTCGGCGCTTTGCGGCATGTCCACCTCGCTGGGGATGCTGGTGGCCTGCCGGGTGGCGCTGGGCCTGTGCGGGGGGCCGATCATGCCTCTGGCGCAGACCTTGATGATGCGTCTCCTGCCGCCGGAAAAGCAGGTGCTGGGCACGGTGATCTGGGCGATGACCACGCTGATCGGGCCTATTGTCGGGCCGGTGCTGGGCGGGACTTTGTGCGACAATGTGGGCTGGCCCTCGATCTTCTTCATCGGCGTGCCGGTGGCCACGGCGGGCGGTCTGCTGCTGATCGCGCTGCTGCGCGGGCGCAAGGACGAGATCGTCAAGGCCCCCATCGACATGGTGGGCCTTGGCCTGCTGATCGTTTGGGTCGGCGCGCTTCAGATCCTGCTGGATGAAGGGCGCAACCATGACTGGTTCGCCTCGGTCGAAATTCAGGCGCTGGCGGTGATTGCGGCGATCGGCTTTGCCTGTTTCCTGATCTGGGAACTGACCGAAAAGAACCCGATCGTCGATCTGCGCATCTTTCGCCATCGCGGCTTTACGGCCTCGGCGCTGACCTATTCGGTGGGCTTTGGCGCCTTCTTTGCCACGGTCGTGATCCTGCCTTTGTGGTTGCAGCAGAACCTTGGCTATACCGCCACCTGGGCGGGCTATGCCACCGGGGTGATGGGGGTGTTCGCCGTCTTGTCCGCGCCCATCGTCGGCCAATTGGCGGCCAAGATGGACCCGCGCAAGATCATCTTCACCGGCATCATGGGCCTCGCGGGTCTTGCCGCATGGCGCACCAGTTTCAACAGCGACGTCACCTTCTGGCAGGCGGCTCTGCCCACCTTGATGACCGGGCCTTTCATGGTGATGTTCTTCATCCCCACCATCGGCCTTGCCATGGCCAGCGTCGATCCAGGCGAGGAAGCCAATGCGGCGGGCGTGTCCAATTTCATGCGCACCGTGGCGGGGGCCTTTGCCACCTCGCTGGTGCAGACGGGCTGGGAAAACGAGGCCACCCGCGCGCAAAGCGCGATTGCCGGGGCCATGCCGCAGGGGCAGGCCACCATCGACGGCATGGTCGATGGCGGACAGAGCAACGAAGGCGCCATCGCCTCGCTGACCCAATTGGTTCAGGGGCAGAGCGTGATGGTGGCAACGGTCCATATATTCGCGATCATCGCGGTCTGTTTTGTGGCCGCCGCCATGATCGTCTGGCTCGTGCCAAAGCCCAAGGGGCCGATCGACACCGCCGCCGCGCATTGATGCAAAAAGGGGTCGGAGATTTCCGGCCCCTTTTCAATTTGAGCTTGGCTTGACCTTTGCCCCCGCGCCCGATACCCACGGCCCCAAGCGACAGGTTCCCCGCGAGGGGATCAAAAGGGAACACGGGTTCAAGACCCGGGCTGCCCCTGCAACTGTGAGCGGATAGCCATCGGCCCGATGCCATTGAGGGGGGAACCCTTTGAGAAGGCGGCCGAACCGGCATGGACCCGCGAGCCAGGAGACCTGCCTGACGCCGTCGTTTTTCGCTCCGACAGGGTGTGCGGCGCGGACGGGGTTTTCCTCGATAGCGACATTGTGGCTCTGCCGGAGGGGTTCCGGGCGGGATGCTTCGGCATGTCGCCTTGGGCGCATCGGGCGGGGCGTGAACGTCTGGTCGAGGGAAGAGCCATGCCCGAATATATTGCGGATTTCCGGTAATGCTGCGCGCGGTGGATCAAGGGCCATGCGTGGTGGTCTGTTCGACATGCCGGGTTTCGGCCGATGTGCGCGAGGATGAGCAGAGGCGGCGCGGCGGCGCCTTGCTGGCCGATGCCTTGCGCGCGGCGCAAGAGGATGATCCGGCCCTGGCCGGGGTCGGGGTGGAGGAAATGCCTTGCCTGTTCGCGTGTCAGCGGCACTGCGTGGTGCAGATCCGCGCGCCGGGGCGGATCGGCTATGTGCTGGGCGATTTCGCGGCCGATGGCGAGGCCGCCCGCGCGATCCTCGATTATGCCGCGCTTCATGCGGCCAGCGAGCATGGGCAGGTGCCCTATCGCCAATGGCCCGCAGGCGTGAAGGGCCATTTCATCACCCGCACCCCGCCTGAAGGATTTGTCGTCGCATGACCCTGTTTGCCAGCCCGACGGATTTCCTCGCCGCGCTTTCGTCCCTGCCCGCCGCCGATGCCGGGGCGATAGCCGCTGCCGCCGCGCGTCAGGCGCAATTGACCAAGCCCGCCGGATCGCTCGGCCGTCTGGAGGAAATCGCCCTGTTCATGGCCGGGTGGAGCGGGCGCGAAATCCCCGCGCTCGATCACCTGCAAGGCATTGTCTTTGCCGGCAATCACGGCATCGCGGCGCGTGGCGTCAGCGCCTATCCGCCCGAGGTGACGGCCCAGATGGTGGGCAATTTCCGTCAGGGCGGCGCGGCGATCAATGCTCTGGCGCGGGCCTGCGGGGCGCATCTGACGATTGTGCCGCTTGATCTCCACCGCCCGACGCAGGACATCACGCAGGCCCCGGCGATGAGCGAGGAGGAATGCCTGGCCGCCCTGAACGCGGGGGCATGCGCGGTCGATCCGCGGGCCGACCTGCTGTTTGTGGGCGAGATGGGGATCGGCAACACCACCCCCGCCGCCGCGCTTTGCGCACAGGCTTTTGGCGGGGGCGGGGCCGAATGGGCCGGGCGCGGCACGGGGTTGGATGCGCCGGGCGTCGCGCGCAAGGTGGCTGTGGTGGATGAGGCTCTGGCGCTGCATGGTGCCGACATCCGCGATCCGTTCGAGGCGCTGCGCCGGTTGGGCGGGCGTGAGATCGCGGCGATGGCGGGGGCCATTGTGGCCGCGCGGGCAATGCGGATTCCGGTGCTGCTCGATGGCTTTATCGCTTGCGCCTCGATCGCCCCCATCGCTGCGGCGGAGCCCGACATCACCGCCCATTGCATGGCGGCCCATTGCTCGGCCGAAGGGGGCCATGCCCGCCTGCTGGCCCATCTCGGCCTCGATCCGCTGCTGCATCTGGCCATGCGTCTGGGCGAGGGCAGCGGGGCGGCGGTGGCCGCACAACTGGTGCGCAGCGCTCTGGCGGCCCATGCCGACATGGCGACCTTTGCGCAGGCCCAAGTAGCCGGACCCCAATTGGCCGGGGCGCTGTGAAGGCGCGGGCGCTCCACTTGATCCGCCACGGCGCGGTTGAGGGGGCAGGGCGCCTCCATGGCCATCGCGATGTGGCGCCAACGCCGGAGGGTCTGATCGCCTGCCGCGCCCGAGCGCGGGGATTGGCGGTGGCTTGCCTCATTGCCTCGGACCTGTCCCGCGCGCGGATGGCGGGCGAAGAGATCGCGCAGGATAGCGGGCTGGCGCTCACCATCGACCCCCGCTGGCGCGAGTTGAATTTCGGCGCGTGGGAGGGCTGCGCTCCGGCCGAACTGGGCGGGGCCATTGCGCCGTTCTGGGATGATCCGCAGGCCAATCCTCCCCCAGGCGGCGAAAGCTGGGGCGATATGCAGGGCCGCATCGCGCAGGCCCTGCTGGTGATCGAGGAGGACGCGCTGGTCATCACCCATGCCGGGCCGATGCGCGCGGCGCTGGGCCTGCTGCTGGGCCTGACCTATCGCCAGACCTGGGCTTTTCATTTGCCCTATGCCGCGCGGATCAGCCTGCGCCTGTGGGGCGACGGGGCGCAGGTGACGGAATTGATCGCGTGAAACATCTGATCCTCGCGCTGCAATTCATGACGCGCCTGCCGCTGCCCGCGATGGAGGCGGACCGGGCGGATTACGCCAAAGCGATGCGCTGGTTTCCCGCCGCCGGGCTGGTGGTGGGGGGCTGCGTGGCGGGCGCAGTCTGGGCGCTGGGGCGGGTCGATCCGTGGCTGGGCGCGCTGGGCGGCCTCGCGGCTTGGGTGGGCATGACGGGCGCGCTCCATCTCGACGGGTTGGGCGATATGGCCGATGCGGCGGGCGCGGCGCATAAGGATCCTGCGCGGTTGAAGGCCGTTCTGGCCGACCCCCATATCGGCAGTTTTGGCGTGGTGGCCATCGTCATGCAATTGCTGGCCAAGCTGGTGCTGCTCCATGATGTTGGCGATGTGCTCTGGCTGGTGCCGGTCGCTGGGGCCGCGCGGGTCGGGCCTTTGGTCTGGACGCTGATCCTGCCCCCGCTGCATGAAGGGTTGGGCACGCTGTTTCGCGATGGCGTGGGCTGGCAGCATGTGGCGGTCTGGGGCGGTTTGCTGGCTCTTGCCTTGCCCTTTGCGCCTTGGCTGGTGATGGCTGTTCCGGCCATCGCTCTATGGGCGCTTTGGATCAGGCGGCGGATCGGCGGCATTTCGGGCGATGGCCATGGCGCGGGGATCGAGCTGGTCGAAGCCGCGCTGCTGCTCGCCATGGTCTGCGCGCGATGATCGGCGGTTTTACCCATCACGGCGGCGCATTGGCGGCGGCGGCGCGGCATTTCGGTGGCGAGGATTGGCTCGACCTGTCTACCGGGATCAACCCCGCGCCATGGCCCGGCACTATTGAGGCCGACTGGCAACGCCTGCCCGAACGTGAGGCTTTGACCGCGCTGGAGGCGGCGGCGGCGGCGCATTTTGGCGTCTCGCCCGAATATTGCTGCGCCGTGCCGGGCAGCGAGATGGCGCTGCGCCTGATCGGGCAATGGATCGGAGCGGGTTCCTATCGCTGGCCTGCCTATCGCACCCATGCGGCGGCCTTTCCCGATGGCGAGGCGGGCGATGGGCCGGGCGGTGCGCGGGCGTTCTTGCTTGCCAATCCAAACAATCCCGATGGGCGGATCACCCCGACGCGGGATCTGCATGCATGGCATGATGATCTGGCCGCGCGCGATGGCTGGCTGGTGGTGGACGAGGCCTTTGCCGATGCCACGCCGGAGGTTTCGGTGGCGGGGCGGGTTGGCGCGTGGCCCCGGCTGATCGTGCTGCGCTCCTTTGGCAAATTCTTTGGCCTTGCCGGTTTGCGCCTCGGCTTTGTGCTGGGAGCGGGGCCGGTGGTGGCGATGCTGCGCTCCATTCTGGGTGACTGGCCGCTGGGGGCGGCGGCCTTGGCGGCGGGCGTGGCGGCCTATCGCGATGCGCCATGGATCGCGCAGGCGCGCCGCGATCTGGCGGCGCGGGCGGGGCGGATGGCTGAATTGCTGGCGGCTCATGGGTTCAAGGTGCTGGGCGAATGTCCGCATTTCCGCCTGATTGATGGTGCGCAGGACTTGTTTGACCGATTGGCGCAGCATCGCATTTTGACCCGCCCGTTTGATTATAACCCGCACTGGCTGCGTCTGGGCATCCCGGCGGCGCAGGAGGATTGGGTGAGATTGGCCGGAGCTTTACGTCATGGCTGATCCTGTGGCCCTGACGGCCATGGCGCTGGAGGCGGCACTGGGCTGGCCGGGATGGCTCTATCGCCGGGTGGGCCATCCGGTGGGCTTGTTTGCGCGGATCATCAACGCGGCGGAGCGCATCGGCAATCGCGGCGGCGCTGCGGCGCGGCGCGTGGCGGGCGTGTTCACGGTGGCGCTGCTGCTGATCGTGGCGGGGGGCGGGGGCTGGGCCTTGCAATATGCCGCCCTGTCGTTGGGGCCTATGGGATGGCTGCTGGTGGCGGCGATGGCATGGCCCGCGCTGGCGATGCGCAGTCTGGACGATCATGTCCGCGCGGTCTGGCGAGCGGGCGATCTGGGCACGGCGCGGCGGGCGGTGGGGATGATCGTCGGGCGCGATACGGCGGATCTGGACGAAGATGGCGTGGCGCGCGCCGCCATCGAAAGTCTGGCCGAGAGCTTTTGCGATGGGGTGCTGGCCCCGCTGTTCTGGTTGTTGGTGCTGGGCCTGCCGGGGGCGTGGGCCTATAAGGCATTGAATACGGCCGACAGTATGATCGGTCACCCGGAGCCGGACTTGCGTGATTTCGGCTGGGCGGCGGCGCGTGCCGATGATCTGGCCAATTGGATCCCGGCGCGATTGTCCGGCGCGGCGCTGTGTCTGATGGGCGGCGGATGGCGGATCATGTGGCGCGATTGCCGCCGCCATGCCTCGCCCAACGCGGGGTGGCCGGAGGCAGCGATGGCGGGGGCGCTGGGCGTGCGTCTGGCCGGGCCGATCAGCTATGACGGCGTCTTGCGCGACAAGGCCTGGATCGGCGATGGGCCGCCTGCGCGCTGGGAGGATCTGGGGCGGGCCTTGGCGATTTATCGGCGGGCCTGCGTGATGGTGTTTGTGGTCGTGGGGGCGTTATGGCTGCGATAATGTTGCAGGGCACGGGTTCGGATGTCGGCAAATCGGTGCTGGTGGCCGGGATCTGCCGCGCGCTGGCCAATCGGGGCCTGCGCGTCATGCCCTTCAAGCCGCAGAATATGTCGAACAATGCCGCCGTCACCGTCGATGGCGGCGAGATCGGGCGGGCGCAGGCGCTGCAGGCGGTGGCCGCGCGGGCGGCGTTGCATACCGATATGAACCCGGTGCTGCTCAAACCTCAGGCCGACCGTACATCGCAACTGGTGGTGCATGGGCGAGTGCGCGGCACGCTGGGTTCGGGCAATTTCCGCGAGGGGCGGCGGGGGCTGCTGCCCGAAGTGCTGGAGAGTTTTGCGCGGTTAAAGGGCCAATGCGATATCGTGGTGGTCGAGGGCGCGGGATCGCCCGCCGAAATCAACCTGCGCGAGGGCGACATTGCCAATATGGGTTTTGCCCGCGCGGCAGGCGTGCCGGTGGTGCTGGTGGGCGATATTGACCGGGGCGGGGTGATTGCCTCGGTGGTGGGCACGCGGGCGGTGATTGATCCGCAGGATGCCGCGATGATCCATGGCTTTATCATCAACAAGTTTCGCGGCGATCCCGCTTTGTTTGCCGATGGTTATACCGCCATTGAGCAGCGCTCCGGTTGGCGCGGCTTCGGGCTGGTGCCTTGGCTGGCCGATGTGGTGCGCCTGCCCAGTGAGGATGCGGTGGTGCTGGAAAAGGGGCGGCGGATTGCGGGCGACCGGCTGATCGTGGCCTGTCCTATCCTGCCGCGCATTGCCAATTTCGACGATCTCGATCCGCTGAAGATGGAGAGCGGGGTCGAGGTGGTGATGATCCCGCCCGGCACGCCGATCCCGGCAGAGGCGGGGCTGATCGTGCTGCCCGGATCGAAGGCGACTTTGGCCGATCTGGCCGCGATCCGGGCGCAGGGCTGGGACATTGATATTCTGGCCCACCATCGGCGCGGCGGCGCGGTGCTGGGTATTTGCGGTGGTTATCAGATGCTTGGGCGCAGCATTGCCGATCCTTTGGGCATTGAGGGTGCGCCCGGCGAGGCGGCAGGGCTGGGCCTGCTCGATGTGGCCACGGTGCTGGGCGAGAGCAAGATGCTGCGCGAGGTGCGGGGCGAGGCGCTGGGCGCGGGTTTTGCCGGATATGAGATGCATATGGGGCAAACCAGCGGCGCGGCGCGGAGTTTTGCCCGATTTGACGATGGGCAGGAGGATGGCGCGGTCAGCGCCGATGGGCTGGTGATGGGCACCTATTGCCACGGGCTGCTTGGCTCGACGGCGCTGCGCGGGGCTTTGCTGGCGCGGTTGGGGGCGGCGTCGGATGGGGGCGATTATGCCGCCGGGGTCGATGCGGCGCTTGATGCCGTGGCCGCGGCGCTGGAGGAGCATCTGGATATGGACGGGCTCATCGCTTTAGCGCGGGGGGCGGCGTGAAGTCGATGTTGATTCTGGGCGGCGCGCGCTCGGGCAAGAGCCGCTTTGGGCAGGCTCGAATTGAGAGTTTTGCGGGCGATTTGACCTATATCGCCACGGCGCAGGCGTTCGACCCGGAAATGGCCGACAGGATCGCGCAGCATCAGGCCGACCGGGGGCCGCGCTGGCGCACGGTCGAAGCCGCGCTGGACCTGCCCGAGGCAATTGCTGCGGCGCAGCATGGGGCGGTGTTGGTCGATTGCCTGACGCTCTGGATGTCGAACCTGATCCTGGCGGAGCGGGATTGCGATGCGGCGGGCGAGGCCTTGTGCGCAGCAGTGGCCGATTGCCGCGTGCCGATTGCGCTGATCGCCAATGAGGTGGGCTTGGGCATCGTGCCCGACAATGCGCTGGCGCGGCGCTTTCGCGATGCGGCCGGATGGCTCAACCAGCGCCTTGCGAAAACGGTGGATGAAGTCGTATTTGTAGCCGCCGGATTGCCGTTATTCCTCAAGTCCGGCGCATGATTGTGGCATAAGGATTCCCGCATTGTCTTCGGGAGTTTTTGTGAGAAAATTGAATATCATGCTGGGCGCGATGCTGCTGGCTTCCACCGCTCATGCACAGGGTGTTTCGGCGCCGCTCGAACCGGGCGTTTGGATGAAGGGCGACCTTCATCTCCATTCGCGCCACAGCAAGGATACGACCAACAATTCCGTCGGCAAGATCATCCATTTTGCCGAGGACGAGGGTTTCGACTTTCTGGGCATCACCGATCATGACAACCATGTCGATGGCGACACCGCGCATCATACATGGGCCGATCCGGAATGGCGCTCGGATCGGATCGTGCTGCTCTATGCCGCCGAATGGACGACCGAGCGCGGGCATGTGAATGTCTTTTCCTCGCATCCCTATGACCAGAAACTTTTGCGCAGCATGAGCGATGCGCGCGATGTCAAACTGATCCCCCTGCGCAAGAGGCTGGGCGTGCATATGTCGGCCAACCATCCGACGAACAAGGACCACTATGGCTTTTCCTTCGACATGGTGGATTCGATCGAGGTCTGGAACAGTTCGAACTGGGCCAAGAACCCGCCCGCCTTGCTGGTGTGGGACGACATGCTCAAATCCGGGCGGATGATTGCGGGGCGCGGAGGCAGCGATTCTCACCATGGCTGGCCCGACAAGCCGGAGGATCGCGGGCCGCTCAGCGGCGAGCGCATGGCCAATTATGTCGGCACGCCCACCACCTGGGTCTATGCGGCCAAGCGCGACCGGCAGGGCGTGGTCGATGCGCTGACCCATGGCCATGGCTCGATCAGCGCCAATCCGCGCGATCCGCGTGTCGAATTCTATGCCGATCTGGATGGCGATGGAAAGATCGACGCGATGATGGGCGACAATCTGCGCGCCGACGGCAAGCCGGTGACATTCCGCATCCGCCTGTCCAATGCGACGATTCCATGGGCGCAATATCAGGTCCGCGTTGTGCGCAATGGCGAGACTTTCACCACTTTGCCGGTCAATGCCAGCGATCCGGAAGCCACTTTCACCGACACGCCGCCCTTGGGCAAACGCAGCTATTACCGATTGGAAGTGACCGGGCCGCAGGCCGATTATCCGGCTGTGCCGATGGCGGCGGGCCGGAGCGACACAATGGTGGCGCTCTCGAACCCGGTGTATTTCAATTACGATCCGTCGTTCTGATGGCGGTTTTGCGGGCCGGATACGCCATCCGGCCCGCCGACCAATCACGGCGCGGCGGTGAAAATCAGCCGGTCGAGCGCGATGCCGCCGCTGCGCGCGGTAACGGCAATGCGATGCGCGCCGAGGGTAAGCGCGGCAGGCACCGCCACTTTCAACTGATTGCTCAAAACGCCCTCGACCCAGCCCGCACTGCCCACCTGACGCGGGACGGTGATGGCGATGGGGGCGCCGCCGTCGATGGTGACCTCCAGCTTCAATTCGCGCGCGTCTCCGTCCGGAAACATGGGCAGGATGCCCAGCGCGACGCCGGTTTGCCCCTGCGCCAGCGTGAAGCCGGCCGACCACGGGGCGCCTTGCGCATCGGCGATCATCACGCCGCGCCCGCGCCCCATGCCTTCCACCTTGCGCCAGCCCTTGGCGGGCACATCCTCGGCCTCCAGCACCGGCGATGACGGCGCCGTTGTCGCGTCTACGCGGGCAAAGAAGCGGTCGGGCGCGCTGCGCAGCGAGGCGGCGGGCGTGACCAATGGGCGCGGGCGATAGATGCGCCATTGCGGATCGGCCGGTTCGGCGGGCATGATGTTGCGCCATTTGCCGCCCGCGATACCATTGTTATAGCGCTCGGTGATCGCGGTGATTTCCTCATCCGCCCATGCCATTGCGCCGCCTGCGGAATAGGCTTCGGCGGGCGTCACCTCGATCATTTCGTCATAATATTCGGCCGCGAAATAGCGGATATTGGCGGCCGACGCCGCCCGGATCGGAAATTCGACCAGTTCGAACCACGCATCCTGCCGGTCGGCAGGAACCTGCGCGGCCATGGCCTTGGCCTGCGCCGCCAGAGCGCGCCAGCGGCGCAGGCGGTCATGCGCCTCGGGCACGGAAAAATCGGAAAGGTGGCGGTCCTCAGCCTTGGCGGGCCATTCGAGATGTTCGGGGCGGCGGGCAAAGTTCAGGCGGAAATATTCATCCATCAGCGCGGCGGCCTTCGCGCCCAATTCCGCCCCGAAAGCCTCGCCCAGCCAGCTCTTCAGGTATTCCTGCTGGCTTTCGCCCCGGTGCTTCTCCACGTCCCATGCCATGTCGAGGAAATGACTCGTGCCGATCTCGGCGGGCTTGATGTCGCCCACATTGACGATCCAGATGTTGCGCGCGCCCTTGTCATAGGCGCGCGTCATTTCCTCGCGGACCAGCGCGGGCGGGGTGGTGGAAAGCCAGAGATAGGAGAGCGGATAGCCCAGATAGGACAGATGGTAATAGACGCCCGCGCCGCCCGAACGATGGGCCTCGGCCTTGCTGGGGAATTGGCGGATATAGCCGAAATTGTCATCGGGCCAGACGATGGAGACATTCTCCGGCACCTTCAGGCCCGAGCGGTAGATGTCGAGCACCTCCTTGTAGGGCACGAAAATCTGCCCCGCCTTTTCCGCCCCGCCTGCCACATGCTTGTCGAGCAAGGCGCGTTGGTCCTTGATGATCCGGTCGAGCAGCGCGACCTTTTCGGCCATCGTGCTGGTGCCCACCATGCCGGTGTCGTGCAGACCGCGCATGCCGATGGTCCACAGGTTTTCATAGGCCCCGTTCTTTTGCACCCGCTCCTCCCAATAGAGGCGGATCTTTTCGGGATTGGCGGCATAGTTGAAGGCTTCGGGCGCATCCTTCCATTCGCCCACATTGTTGCGCAGCATCACCTCGGAATGAGACGAGCCCATGATGATGCCGTAATCATCGGCGAGTTTCGCATTGGCGGGGTCGGAATTGAAAGCCGCCGTGGTCTTGTGCATCGCGGGCCAGAGCGTGTTGGCTTTCAGCCGCAGCATCAGTTCAAAGATGCGGGCATAGGTCTTGGGGCCGATATTCTTGTATTCCGGGTCGAAAGACTGCGCCGCCCAAGGGAACAGGCCCCAATCCTCGTCATTCACGAAGATGCCGCGATAGCGCACCGAGGGCGGGCCGAAATGATGCAGGCCTGGTGCGGCATAGAGCGCATCGTGATGGCGCGGGGCCAGATCGGCCCACCAGCTCCACGGATTGACGCCCATCGCGCGCGAGACTTCATAGGCGCCAAAGGCCGTGCCGCGCCGGTCGCTGCCCACCACCACCAACGCGCGGGGCACGCCGGGCAGGGGGTTTTTGACCGAGAGGATCAGGAAACTTTCCCATTTGCCCGCCAGCGCTTCGGGCTTGATCGTGCCCTTTTTGATTATGGCATCGATGATCGGGCTTTGCCCCAGCGTGCCGATGATGATCGCCGCGGGGGCAGGCGCGGCTTCGGAGAGCAGGCGCGGGGTCTGCCCCGTCACCTGCGCCATGTCGCGGGCGAGATCCTGCGCGGCATGGCGCACGGCCATCGTCTCGCCCGGCGCGACGATGATGGGGGCGATGCGGCCATGATCGGCCAGCGCGAAGGCGTCCTTCGTCGGGGCAAAGCGGATGATCCCGTCATCCCCGGCATAGGCATGGCCCGAAAGGCTGGTCGCGCATAGGGCGGCGGCCAGCAGGGCGGTTTTGGCAAATTTCATGATACTCTCCCGGCCTTATGCTTTCAGGATCAAGCCTTTGCGGTCCATCCACCAGCCCACGGCCCAGCACACCATCGTATAGGCCAGCGCGCAGAGCAGCGAGCCTAAGGCGCCCGGAGCCACGGCCTGAAACAGGCGGATGCCGACCCAATCGTAAACCCCGTCCTCGCCCAGCGGCACCATGTTGAGCACCGTGACGAACATTTCGGAAAACAGATAGATCGCCAGCGGATTGCGCCCCAGAATGGTGAAGAAGCGGACGCCCCCCTGCTTGCCGCGCAATTCGATGATCCAGATCGTCCAGCCCAGCAGCAGCAGATCAAGCCCCGTGGTCAGCAGGACAAAGGGGCTGGTCCACAGCTTCTTGGCGATGGGGAACCAGGGCTCCCACGCATGGGCGGCGGCCATACAGGCAAGGCCCGCCACCAGCATCACGCGCAAGGCATCGCGCAGATCGCCGCCCCGCTGGACCAGCAATCCGGCCAGATAGCCCGCGAGCACATTGACCACCGCAGGCAGCGTGCCGAGGAAACCTTCGGGATCAAACCCGCCATCCTTTTTATACAGATGCCCCGGTGAGAGCAGCCACATGTCAAACCGGGTCCCCGCGTTGCCCATCTTTCCATAGACATCGCCCGGCACGCCGAAATGCAGCAATATGGCCCAATAGCCCAGCAAGAGCGCCACGCAGGCCCCCAGCACCACCCGCCAGTCCGCCCAGCGCACGATGACGCCCGCCAAAACATAGCACAAAGCCAGCCTTTGCAGCACGCCCGGCACGCGGGTCTGCGCAAAGGGGATCAGATCCCAGCCAGCATCGCCATGCCGCACAAAGGGAAACCAGTACATCAGGAAGCCCAGCGCAAAGATGATCGCCCCGCGCCGCAGCAGACGCGCCAGATAGGGCGCGGCGGGCAGTGGCCTGCGCATGGCAAAGCTCATCGCATTGCCCATGGCAAAGAGGAAGGTGGGAAAGATCAGATCGGCCAGCGTGAAGCCGATCCATTTGGCATGGATCAGCTGCTCATAGGCCCGCGCGCCGGGGCCCGCCGTGTTGACCAGGATCATCAGAAAGATCGTGCCCCCGCGAAATACATCAAGCGAGACGAAGCGCTGGGCCTTAACGGGTTCACTCACGGCAATTCTTTCAGCATTTGCGCGGCGGCGCGGACGGGATCGGTGGGCGCGGCATGGGCGTAATCCTTGCCATTGGCCACCCATTGTTCTTCCCAGGCGCGGATGCGGGCGATGGCGGCGGCTTCATCCAGAGGCCGATGCGCCAGAGCGGCGGCGCGTGCATCCTCCAGCATCATTTGCCAGCGCGGCAGATAATAGTCGGCATAAAGTCCCGACCATGCCCGCGAGGCATAATCGGACAGATGGCCCGTCCCGCCCCAGATGGTGACGATGGCCTTGGCTTGCGTCGCGTAATCGGCTTTTTCCTGCGGCGTGTCGCCATAGGCGCGGGCGTCTTTCACCCAGGAGGCAAGCGTTTCCTGCTGATTGGCGGCCAGCGTGTCGATCTTGCGGGCCAGATCGGAGATTTGCGCGCGCGCTTTGTCGCCGCCCGCCACATCGCCCGCCTTATAGGCGGCCAGCGCGGCCTTGAGCCGGTCATCCAGCCTCATGCTGGCATAATGGCGGGTGAGATCGACAATATCCTTGGCGAACAGGGCCGAAGGATGCGCTGGCGCGGCGGCCAGCATCGCCTCGATGCCCCGGCGCAGCGCCGCAGGATCGCCCGGCGCGGCGGGATAATCCGCGCCGCTCAGGCTGGGGCGTTTGAAGAAGAGATAGGCACCCGCCATCTGGTTCCACCAGCGCGGGGTCCAGTAGCGGGTCTGATAGGCGCCCGAAATCGCCCCCTGCCATGCCGAAACCAGCGCGGGCGAGGTGCTGCCATAGCGCGCGGCGGTATAGGTTTTGAGCCATTCCCCCAGATCACGCTTTGGCCCCCATGCCAGATCATGGGCATAGGCATAGACGATGCTGTTCGAATGCAGCCCTTCGGGAAACAGGCCAAAGCCCGCCATATGGCCCTTGCCCGGATGGTTCAGCGCGGCGGCCATGTCGGTTTTATAGAAGCCAAGATCGCCATAGGCCGGGTTGCTGCCGCCATAATTATGGACATAGCCGTAAACCCATTGCTTGCCGTAAAAGGCCTGCGTCTGCTGCCAGATGCCGGGATAGCGGTCATTGCCGATGTCGAGCACCAGCATCTTTTCATCCGGCACCTTTGACAGGAAAGCGCGCACCGCATCGGGCGTCCAGAACGCCTTGTCCGCGCCGAACAGCCAGCCCTGCATCACCCATGTCGCGTTGGGCGCGGCGGCGGTGATCGAGTGATAGAGCTTCTCGCCATAAGCGGCCAGACGCGCATCGCGCACCGCAGGCGGCAGGGCGGCGACCTTTTCGGCCTGGGTATTGGCGGCGGCGGTGTTGGCGATGGCATCGCCATATTGCGCGTTGGCCGCATCCGATCCGTCCTCGGCAATCGGGGGGACCATTTCGTTGAACGCATCGGCAAGGTAATAATCGCCCGCACCATAAGTGGCGTTGTAAATCTCGATGAAACGCTTGGCCAGACGGGCGAAAAGCGGATCGGACGGGTCGAGCCAATAGGTCGGCGGGAAACCTTCCCAACTGCGCATTGTGTAGATCCGCGCCTTGGGATGGGCCTTGGCAAACCCTTCCGGCACATAGCCGGCAAAGGCGGGCAGCACCGGCTTCATGCCAAGGCTGCGCATCCGGGCGAGGATCCGGATCTGAAGCTGATGCTTCTTTTCGATCCAGCCGGGCGAGAGCGGCGCGCGATAGCCCGCGATATTGCCCATCCGTTGCCACGGCAAAAAGGGCGCGGCGGACAGGCTTTGGCCGATGGCGGCCTCATCCATGCCTTCCTCGCGCCAGAGCGCGCGCCAGACATATTCCTGCCCCTCCATGGCCAGCGGCGTATCGACGCCATGCGCTGCCATCCAGTCGATCTCGCTGCTCCACCGGGCCCAGTTCCACCATGGCGTGGTATAGCCATAGGTGCAGGTGTTGAGATAGGCGCGCAGGTCGAAGGGGGAGGAAACTTCGCCGCTGTCGAAATTGTCGGCGCGCGACAGGGGCGCGGCGCGGCGGCCTTCCCAGCTTAAATGCAGCTTGCCCTTGGCCTCCAGCGCCTGCGCCACGCCATGCACCAGCGCGATGGGCGAGGAGCCGCTGGCCGCAATCGCGCCATGGCGGATGCGCACGCGATAGGTGGGATGGGCGGCGGGGCGGATGGACAGATCAACCCGCTGCGCGCGAACCCCCATGCGCGCGATGGCGGCCCGCGCGGCGGCCACTTCGGGGCTGTCGGCAGCCTGAGCCGCGCCGCCTAACGCCAGCGCCACGGCAAGGCTGGACATCAGCAAAGGGTGCAGGCGCAAAGGTTGCAGGATCGACATACGGGGGTTTTCTTCCGTGCAGGCGGGCAGGACAAGCGGGCAAACACAAAAAATCCGGCGAGGGGGCGAGCGACGGATCGCCCTCCCCCCGCCGGACAGTCAGGGTAGGTTCTTAGAACTTGTAGGAAGCCGAGGCATAGAAACTGCGGCCGTTGAAGCTGCTTTCCTGCCACACCGAGGTGCCGGTGTAGGTCGCCTTTTCGCGGCTGTTGTTCAGGTTGATGACGCCTGCGGTAAAGCTGAGATGCGCGTCGGGCGTATAACCGGCGCTCAGGTCAACCTGGGTGCGGGCCAGAACGGTGTGGCCTTCGCGGGCAAAGAAGCTGTCCGCGCTGTTCTGGTCATAGGCGCTGCGATAGTTGAGCGAGGCGCGCAAGCTGAAGTAGCGGTTTTCCCAATAGGGCGTCACGTTCCACGTCACCTTCGACAGGTTGCGGACCGTATAGCCCGTGCCCACCGCCAGCTTTTGCGGGATCACGCGGGTATAGTTGGCGATCAGGCCGAAACCCTTGACCGGCAGCATCTTGTCGAACGAGTGGTTCAGGCTGATTTCATAGCCCTTGATCTTGATCGTGCTGGGATCGTTGAGCGATTGGGTGATGTCATAGGCATTGCCCGCAGCATCGGCGCAATCGCCCGCCGTATTCTTGGCCAGCGCCGTGCCGTTGAACGAGGAGGGGCAGATCAGCGACGTATAAGTGCCGTTCTTGATCCATTTGTAGAAGCCGTTGATGGCAATCGCGCTGGAGCGCTCATAATACCATTCCACGCCCAGATCGACCTGATTGGCAGTCAGCGCCTTCAGGTCCGCCTGACCCAGATCGACAGTGTAGACCTTTTGGCCGCCCACGTTCGAAACCGAGGAGGTCTGCGCCATCGAGGTGTTGCTGTCCATGATCGGACGCACCAGCACCTTGGCGGCGGCGAAACGCACCTGCACCGACTTGGCCGGTTCCAGTACGAGGTTCATGCTGGGCAGCAGATTGCCGTATTTCTGGTTCAGGTTGTAATCGCCGATCTTGGCCTGAACTTCCTGATAGCTGTCGCTGCGCGGGCCGGTCACGTTGCCCTGCACCTTTTGCGTGGTGTATTCATAGCGCAGGCCGATATTGCCGCGCAGCGGCATCCCGGCGATTTCCGTCTCGATCGTGGCCTGACCATAGACCGAGGGCATATAGCGGTCGACGTGATACGAGGCTTCGGGCGCATAGATTTCCGGCACCACTATGCCGGCGGCGGCCAACGCCTTGTCATAGGCGCCAAGATCGGGCGCAACCCATGCCGTGGGGATGCCCGACATGCCGTTCAGGAAGCCGCTCACCTGATAATTATAGGTAGCCATCGCCGGGAAGATGCTGCTCGACGGGGCGGGCTGGGCCGAACCCAGCGCGATCAGGTCGTGGCGCGAAACGAAGCGGTTGAACGTTTCGTGGCGGAACTTGACGCCCGCGGCCAGCTTGCTGATCGGGCCGAAGGAGACGTCCTTGTAGAGATCGGCCTGACCCGACCATTCGGTCGTGCGCATGTTGCGCGTGGCGCCATTGGGATATTCGTTGCGGTTGAGCAGCGAAGGCGCATAGGTCGCGGTCGAATTCAGCGCCGAGGAAGTGTTGAAGCTGATCGCCTCGGGGTTCGAAATATCCAGCGTGGCGCTGGCGATATTGATGCCCAGAATGGCGGCCGCTTCGCGCTGATACGATGTGCCCTTGGAATAATTGGCAATCGCGCGCCCGCTCCAGCCATTGTCGCCCTTCCACTTGGCCGACAACGTGTAAAGCTGGGTCGTCAGGTTGCGGTCTTCGTGCTGACGGTTGTTTTCCATGGTGAAATTGGTGGCCGTCACATTGGTGGCCGCACCATTGGATGCCGAATTGACGGTGATGCGCGAGGTGTCGAACAGGAACACCTGCTGGTTCAGGTCATAGGTGGTCTTGTCCTTGGCATAGATCGCGTTGAAGCCCACCTCGATGCGGTCGGACGGGCGCCATTGCAGACCGCCGCTGGCCATCAGGCGTTCGGTTTCGCGGTCGATGCGGCGATAGCGCGGGCGGCGCGGGGTCAGGATGCTGTTGCCGCCGATGGTCTGGTTGGTCCAGCGGTCCATCCACATATAGTCGGCGCGGTCATTCAGCTTCTGATAGCCAAGGTTGACATAGACGCCCAGCGTGCCGTCAAGGAACTGGTCGATATAGCTGACGCCGACCTTGGGCGTAATCTTGCCGCCCGCATATTGCGAATTCTGCGCCTTGGCCGACACGACCAGCTGACGCTTGTGGTAATCGAGCGGCTTGGTGGTTTCGATGTTCACCGTGCCCGACAGGCCGCCCGCATCCATATCGGCGGTGGGCGATTTGATGACCTGAATGGCGCTGGCCAGTTCGGTCTGGATGATGTCGAAGCGGAAACCGTCGGTGAAGTCGGCGCTCTTGATGGTCTGGCCGTTGATCGTGGTCATCGCATATTGGGGGCCAAGGCCGCGAATGCTGATCGTGGCGCCGCGACCGTTGATGTTCGACATCTGGACGCCGGAAATGCGCTGGATCGATTCGGTGATGTTTTCGGCCGGGAACTTGCCGATGTCTTCGGAGGAAATGCCGTCCGAAACGCGCGTGTCCTTGCGCTTGGTGTCCAGGGCCGACTTGAGGCTGGCGCGGAAACCGGTGACGACAATGCCGTCCGAGGCGTCAGCAGCGGGCGCTGCGGTTTGCGCATGGGCCGCGCCCGCCACGATCAGCGCCGATGCGCCGCAGGTGGAAAGCATTGTCAGTCTGGCAGCACGTGAAAGCGGCGAAACAAGCGAAGCACGCAAGATCGTCATAAAACCCCCTCAAGAAATTGAGCTGAACCCTGTATCCTCCCGGAGGTGGCGCATCCTGTGCGCCATCTGCCCCGTTCGCTGACCAGAAATCCGCCGGAAGGACGAGTCTGTCAAGTCATTTCAATGACACATTTGTTCAAATTGGTATTGCAAATATGTGACGATTGGCGTGGAAGTGACATGATTGGCCTGTCCAAAAAGGGTCGCATTTCCGGGTAAAGTAATGATTAGGCGTCGGTTTTATTGGGGGGCTCTGTGGGTCCCCCAGGTTTGCGCAGCTCGGTCAAAACTGCGGATGATACGTCAAATTGCGAATGCGGATGAAAGCTGTTGCAATGATGACCGCCTTAAAATAATACCAATTAAATATCACTTGCCGACATATTGGCATGACAGACACGCCTCCATCGCGAGGCGGCGCAAGGCAGGACCCCATTCGTGACACCTTCACTTGATGACCGACCACTTGACGGCAAACGCCCCCCTCTCGCCTCGACCCTGATGTATGCGGAGGCCGCCGAGGCGGGCGCCGCCGTGGCGCGCTTTGTCGCGGGCAATCGCGCCGAGCTGGCCCGGCTGGCCGCGCATCTGGCGCAATGCCCGCCCGCCTTTGTCATCACCTGCGCGCGTGGTTCGTCCGATCATGCCGCCACCTATGCCAAATATCTGATCGAGACGCGCCTTGGCCTGCCCACGGCCTCGGCGGCTTTCTCGACCGTTTCGGTCTATGACGCCCCGGTGGTCCACCCGGCGGGCGGCGCGGCCCTTTGCCTTGCCATCTCGCAGTCGGGTCGCAGTCCGGACATGCTGGCCACGGTCGAGCGCCAGCAGGCATCGGGCGCGACTGTGGTCGCGCTGGTCAATGACGAGACTTCTCCTTTGGCCCAGATGGCCGATTTCACCCTGCCGCTTTATGCCGGGGCCGAACGCTCGGTGGCGGCCACGAAATCCTATATCACCTCGCTGGCGGGCATTGCCGCGCTGGTGGCGGCCTGGACGGGCGATGCGGCGCTGGCCCGCGATGTCAAGGGCCTGCCCGCGCTGCTCGATGCGTCTTTCGCGCTCGACTGGACCCCGCTGATCAGCGGCCTGCTCGATGCCTCGAACCTGTTCATTCTGGGGCGCGGCTATGGTCTGGCCATTGCCCAAGAGGCCGCGCTCAAGCTCAAGGAAACCTCGGCCCTGCACGGCGAGGCCTTTTCCGCTGCCGAGGTGCGCCATGGCCCGATGGCGGTGGTGCGCGAAGGTTTCCCGGTGCTGGCCTTTGCGGGCGGCGACGCCACAGGGGACGATGTGCGCACAATCGCGGGCGAATTTGCCGCGCGCGGGGCGCATGTCTGGCTGGCCGATGCGCAGGCGCAGGCGCCCGATGGTGTGACCCATCTGCCCGCCTTGGCCGCGCGCGATGAACTGGCGCCGATCTTGATGATTGCCAGCTTCTATCGCATGGCTAACACCTTGTCGCAGGCGCGGGGCCATGATCCCGATCAGCCCCCCTATCTTGCCAAGGTGACGCGCACGCGATGAACACGGTTGATGTCCTTAACGGCCAGGCCCTGATTGCGGGGCAGTGGCGTTCATCAGTCCGCCTAACGATGGATGGCGGGCAAATCGTGTCCGTCGATGATGCGGGCGATGCCGATGCGGTGCTCGACCTGCACGGCGGCTATCTGCTGCCCGGCTTTGTCGATACGCAGGTCAATGGCGGCGGCGGGGTATTGTTCAACGATTGCCCGACGGTTGATGGCGTGGCCGCGATTGCGGCGGCTCATGCCCGCTTTGGCACGACCGCGCTGCTGCCCACGCTGATCAGCGATTCGGTCGAGGCGGTGGCTGCCGCGCTCGATGCGGTGGACGATGCCATTGCGCAGGGCGTTCCCGGCATCGTCGGCGTGCATATCGAAGGCCCCTTCATCAACCCCGCGCGCAAGGGCATTCACAGCGCGGCGCGCCTGCGCCGCCTTGACGATGCCGCGATGGCGCTGCTCACCCGCCCGCGCCGGGGCGTGGTGATGCTGACCATCGCGCCTGAACTGGCCGCGCCCGAACAGATCGTCACGCTGTCCCGCGCGGGCGTCATCATCAGCGCGGGCCATACCGACGCCACCTATGAAGAAGCCATCGCCGGTTTCGACCATGGCGTGCGCGGCGTCACACATCTCTATAATGCTATGACGCCTTTGCAGCATCGCGCGCCCGGCATGGTGGGCGCGGCTTTTGATCGTGATGATGTCTATTGCGGGCTGATCGTGGATGGCGTCCATGTGGCCACGCCTGCGGTGCGTCTGGCCTGCCGGGTCAAGGGGCCGGAGCGGCTGATGCTGGTGACCGATGCGATGCCGGGCGTGGGCAACGGGGGGCAGCCCTTCATGCTCGATGGTCGCCCGATCTATGTGCGCGACGGCATGTGTACCGATGCGGCCGGAACGCTGGCAGGATCGGGGCTGGATATGGCTACGGCTCTGCGCAACACGCTGACCATGACGGACCTGCCGATGGAGCAGGTCTCGCAGATGGCCTCGGCCACGCCTGCGGCTTTCCTCGGACAGGAAGACCGGATCGGCCGGATTGCGCCGGGCATGGCTGCGGATTTCGTGGCGCTCGATGCCCGTCTGGGCGTGGCGCAGACGTGGATTGGCGGCATCTGCCGCTTTGCAGGATAAAGCGATGGTTCTGGATCTGCGCGCGCCGATGGACGGCTGGATCAGCCCCTTGGCCGAAGTGCCCGATGATGCCTTTGCCGGCGGGTTGCTGGGGCCGGGGCTGGCGATCGATCCGCTGGCCGATACGGTTTGCGCGCCTGCTGCGGGCGAGGTGCTGGCGGTTCATGCGGCGGGTCATGCGGTGACGCTGCGCCTTGCGCCGGGGCTGGATGTGTTGCTGCATTTTGGGCTGGAAACGGTGCGGCTGGGGGGCGAAGGTTTCGCGCCCTTGGTGCGTGTGGGCCAGCGCGTTGCGGCGGGCGATCCGTTGCTGCGGGTTGATCCGGGCGCGGTGGTGGGCCGGGCCAAAAGCCTTGTCATGCCGATCATCCTGATCGAGGCCGAGGGCTGGCAATGGCAACCGGCGATCTCGCAAGGGCTGGTTGCCAAGGGCGATGTGCTGGGCCGGATTACCGGCGCGGGCGTGGCGGAATCGGGCGCGGAAGCGAGTGGCGAGGCTTTGTCCCGCACCCTGCGCGTGCCTCTGGCCCATGGGCTTCATGCCCGACCCAGCGCACGTCTGGCCGCCCGCGCGCGTGAATTTGCCGCCAGGGTGCAGGTGGAAAAGGGCGAGGCGTCCGCCGCGATCACCAGCCCCAGCGCGATGCTGCGGCTGGGCGTGGGCCATGGCGATACGATTCGCCTGCTGGCGCATGGAAGCGAAGCGCGCGAGGCGCTCGACGCCCTGAGCGAAATGATCGCGGGCGGGATGGGTGAATTTCTGGCGGTTTCCGAAACGCTTGCTGCGCCGGTCATCGCGCCTCTGGCCGTCGCTGTATCGGCGCCGCAACCGGGCGACCGGCTAAGCGGTGTGACGGCCGCGACCGGCATGGCGGTGGGCCATGTCTGGCGCCCGCGCCGCGCCGAACCCGAATTGGCCGCGATCAGCAAGGGTGAGGCCGCCGAACGGGCCTTGCTCGACGAGGCCCTTGCCAGTCTGCGCGCGGCCCTGACTGCCCAGAGCGAGGCGGGCACGCCTCAGCAAAAGGCGATTTTGAGCGCGCATCTCGCGCTGCTCGATGATGAGGAACTGGTCGGCGAGGCGAAAGCCGCCATCGCCGCCGGGGCCAGCGCCGCGATGGGCTGGCGCAAGACATTGTGGGCGCAGGCCGAGGCTTTGCGGCAATTGCCCGATCCGCGCTTTGCCGAAAGGGCGGGCGATCTGCTCGATCTGGAACTGCGCCTGCAATGGCAATTGTGCGGCGAAGAGCCTGAGGCGCCCTTGCCCCCGCATGGCGCGATTCTCGTGGCCGAGGATCTGATGCCCAGCGAGGTGGCTACGCTTGATCTTTCCCGCGTGGTCGGTCTGGCTACGGCGCGCGGCGGGCCGACGTCGCATGTCGCCATCATCGCGGCGAGCCGGGGCCTGCCCGCGCTGGTGGCGCTGGGGGAAGGGCTGATGCTGGTGAGCGAAGGCACGCCTCTGGTGCTGGATGCCGATGGCTGCGCGCTGGAAATCGCGCCTGAGGCGCATCGGTTGGTGAGCGTTCGTGCGATGATCGAGGCGCGCGCTGCTCGGCGCGCCGCCGCCTTGGCCAGCGCGCATGAGGAAGGCCGCACCCGTGACGGTACCCGCATCGAGGTTTTCGCCAATCTGGGCAAACTGTCCGAGGCCGCCCCTGCGGTGGCGGGCGGGGCCGAGGGCTGCGGATTGCTGCGCACCGAATTCCTGTTTCTCGACCGGCAAAGCGCGCCCGATGAGGATGAGCAGACCGCGCAATATGTTGCCATCGCCGATGCGCTGGAGGGGCGGCCGCTCATTATCCGCCTGCTCGACATTGGCGGCGACAAGCCCGCGCCCTATCTGCCGATTGCCCCCGAGGAGAACCCGGCGATGGGCCTTCGCGGCCTGCGCGTGGGTCTGGCACGGCCCGATGTCTTGGTCACGCAATTGCGCGCGATCCTGCGCGCGGCACAAGGGCGGCGGGTGAAGATCATGGCCCCGATGGTGGCCCGCGTTTGCGAACTGCGCGAATTGCAGGGCGTGGCGGCGGCGCAGGCGGCCTTGCTGGGCGTGGATTTGCCCGAGATCGGCGTGATGGTGGAAACGCCCGCCGCCGCCGTGATGGCCGATGCGCTGGCGGCGCAATGCGCTTTCCTGTCGATCGGGACCAATGACCTGACCCAATATGCGCTGGCCATGGATCGCGGCAATCCGGCGGTGGCGGCGGGGTTGGATGGGCTGGACCCCTCGGTCCTGCGCCTGATCGCCCAGACCTGCGCCGGGGGCGCGCGGCATGGCAAATGGGTGGGCGTGTGCGGGGGGCTGGCCTCAGACCCTCTGGCGGTGCCGATCCTGATCGGGCTGGGCGTGGGCGAATTGTCCGCCGCGCCCGCGATGGTGGCGGAAATCAAGGCGTTGGTGCGCAGCGTCGATGTGGCCGATTGCCGCAGCTTGGCCGCCCGCGTGCTGGAGGCCGACGGCGCGGCGCAGGTGCGCGCTCTGGCGGCGGAATTTATCGGAGGGCTGGCGTGATGACATCTGCATTCCATGGCGCCGCGCAGGGGCTGCAACGTCTTGGCCGCGCGCTGATGCTGCCGATTGCGGTGCTGCCGGTGGCGGCTTTGCTGCTGCGCATGGGCCAGCCTGATCTGTTGAACCTGCCCTTTGTCAGCGCGGCGGGCGATGCGATGTTCGCCAATCTGGGCCTGCTTTTCGCCATTGGCGTGGCGACCGGCTTTGCCCGCGACGGCAATGGCGCGGCCCCTCTGGCCGGGGTCGTATGCTTTCTGGTTGCCAGCGAGGGCGCCAAGGCCTTGCTCAAAGTTCCTGCCGATGTGGTCGCGGGCGTGGCCGAGGCGGCGCGCGGGGCGGTAACGGGCGCATGGCGTCAGGGCCAGATCGGCCGCGTGGCGGTGCCTTTGGGCATTGTCTCGGGCATGATCGGGGGCCTTGGCTATAATCGCTTTTCCGGCTTCCGCCCGCCCGATTTCCTCGCCTTTTTCGGCGGCAAGCGCTTTGTGCCGATCATCGCGGGCGCTTGCGGCGTGCTGCTGGCCGCGCTGGTGGGGTTCAGCCATGATGCGATCAATGCGGGCGTCGATGGCGCCTCGCGCGCGGCCCTGAACAGCGGAGCGTTTGGGCTGTTCGCCTATGGCTTGCTCAACCGCCTGCTGCTGGTGACGGGGCTGCACCATATTCTGAACAATATCGCGTGGTTCGTGCTGGGCGATTATCATGGGGTGACGGGCGATCTGCGGCGGTTTTTCGCGGGCGATCCGGGGGCTGGCGCGTTTATGAGCGGCTTTTTCCCGGTGATGATGTTCGGCCTGCCCGCCGCCTGCCTTGCCATGTATCGCAGCGCGCGGCCTGAAAAGCGGCGCGAGACGGGCGGGATGCTGGCCAGCCTCGCGGCGACCTCCTTCCTGACCGGCGTGACTGAGCCGATCGAGTTCAGCTTCATGTTCCTCGCGCCTGCGCTTTTCGCGCTGCACGCGGTGCTGACCGGGGCAGCGATGGCGCTGATGTCCTTGCTCCATGTCCATCTGGGCTTTGGCTTTTCGGCGGGTCTGTTCGACTATGTGCTGAACTTTTCCAAGGCGACGCGGCCGCTGGTGCTGATCCCGGTGGGGCTGGCCTATTTCGCGATCTATTATGCGGTGTTTCGCTTTGCGATTGTCCGGCTCGACCTGAAAACGCCGGGGCGCGAAGAGGACAGCGGCGAGGCGGCCGAGGTTTCGACCGAGCAAGGCCGGGGCGCGGCTTTTGTCGCGGCGCTGGGCGGGGCGGACAATCTGGTCGAGGTGGGCGCCTGCACCACGCGGTTGCGCTTGGTCGTGGCGCGGCAGGAGGCGGTGGATGAGGCCGCGCTCAAGGCGCTGGGCGCGCGCGGGCTGATCCGGCCTTCGGCGCAGGGGCTTCAGGTCGTGCTCGGCCCGCAGGCCGACAGTGTGGCCAGCGAGATGCAGGCTGCGATGCGGGGCGGGTCGGTGGTTCGCGCGGCGGCTCCGGTTGGGGAAGCTCTGGCGGCCTTGTCGCCGCAATCCTTGCCCGCGCCGGTGCGCGCCGCCTTGGGGCCGGTCGCATCCCTCCATGTCGGGCCGAGCCGTCTGGTCGTTCAAACCGAGACTCCCCCTGATCTGGAGGCGCTGGCGGCCCATGGTCTGCGTGGGGGCGTGCAACTGGGCGGGCAATGGCATCTGCTCTTTGCGCCCGAAACCATTTCCGCCTGGCACAGATAAACAACCGACAGGCGTTTGCAGGAGGGGGCTCGGCAAGACATATTAAAGTCTTGCCGAGCCCCATTCCTTTTTGGATAAGACAGATAGCAGACCGCGCAGGCCCGAATGTCCGGGCAAGGGAGTATTATGGCCTTTATCGATCAGGTCGGTGTTCTGGATGAAGATGAGTCCGGGCCGCGCTATCTGCGGCTGCAAAAGCTGTTGCGCAATGCCATCGACAGCCGCCGCCTGCCGGTGGGCAGCGCTTTGCCCAGCGAGCGCGAATTGGGCGAGGTCTATGCCCTTTCACGCGTGACGATCCGCAAGGCAATCGACAAGCTGGTCGATGAGGGCCTGCTGGAGCGGCGCAAGGGGGCGGGCACCTTTGTCGGCGGCGCGGCCCCGGCGCAATCGGGCCGCGTGGAAAAGAGCATTTCCAAACTCTCCTCCTTTTCCGAAGACATGCTCTCACGCGGGCGCAAGCCGTCGAGCCGCTGGCTGGACCGCAGCGAAGGGGCGGTGACGCCCGATGAGGCGCTCTCGCTGGGCCTCTCACCCGGATCGCCGGTCTATCGGTTTCAGCGCATCCGCTATGCCGATGGCGAGACGATGGCGCTGGAGCATGTCGCGGTTCCCGCATGGGGCCTGCCCTCGGCCGAGGCGGTGGAGGAATCGCTCTATGACGCCCTCGACCTGCGCGGCTTGCGCCCGGTGCGCGTGTTGCAGCGGGTGCGCGCCATCGGCTTTTCCGCCGAACATGCGGCGTTGCTGGGGGTGGAGGAGGGCGACCCCTGCCTGTTCATCGACCGCCGCGCCTTTTTGCCCGATGGGCGGGTGATCGAGGTGGCGCAATGCTATTATCGCGGCGATGCCTATGATCTGGTTGCGGAATTGAGCCAGAGCTGAACTTTGGGCGTTTTGTCCATAGATTGAGAATAATTCGCAAAAACTTGCGGCAGACTGCTCTCGCCGCTTGACCTTATGCGTCCGCGCTCCTTAAAAGCTACTGCGAATCAGTCGCATTTAAAGGGGCCGTGTCATTTCCTTCCTTCCCTCCCGCTTTTGCCTGTCCGGGCGCCACCCCGCCCGCGCCATGCTGCTGGCTTCGGCCTGTCTTGCCGCACCGGCCCCCGCCATGGCGCAGGACGGCGACCCGCTGGTCACGCTCAATCCGATGAATGCCATCACCGTCACCGCCACCCGCCGCCCCACCACCATCGGCGAAGTTCCCGCCACTGTCTCGGTCATCAGCGCGCGGCAGATTGCCGATCAGATGGCCGCCGACATCAAGGACCTGATCCGCTTTGAACCGGGTGTTTCGGTGCATCGCGCCCCGGCCCGCTTTGGCGCGGCCAGCGGCACCACCGGGCGCGACGGCAATGCCGGTTTCAACATTCGCGGGCTTGAAGGCAACCGGGTGCTGATGCAGGTGGATGGCGTGCGCGTGCCCGATGGGTTTGAGTTCGGCGCGCAGGCCGCCGGGCGCGGCGATTATGTCGATCTGGGCCTGGTCAAATCGGTCGAGATCCTGCGCGGCCCGGCCTCGGCGCTCTATGGCAGCGATGGTCTGGCGGGCGCCGTCAGCTTCATCACCAGCGACCCGGAGGATTTCCTCAAAGGGGGTCGCAAGATCGCCGGTCTGGCCCGCGTCGCCTATGATTCCGCCGACAACAAGGCCACAGAAACCGGCATTCTAGCGGGGCAATCGGGCGCATGGTCGGCGCTGGTCGCCTATACCCGCCGCGACGGGCATGAGCAGAAGAACAAGGGCAGCAATTACGCCGCCAATTCCACCCGCACCGCCGCCAATCCGCAGGACACCCAATCCAACGCGGTGCTGGCCAAGCTGGTCTTTGCGCCCTCGGCGGGACACCGCCTGCGCTTGACGCTCGATCATCTCGATAACCACACCTATACCAACGGGCTTTCGGGCATTGCGCCCACGGCCTCGTCTTCGACCAGCGTGATCGGCCTGATCGGGCGCGACACGGTGCGGCGCGACCGGGTCAGCCTTGATTGGCGCTGGCAGGGGGCGGGCGCGATCGAGATGGCGCAGATCACCGGATGGTATCAGAAATCGGACAACCGGGAATATTCGGCTGAAGATCGCTATACCGCTGTCGACCGCACGCGGCTGAACACTTTTGCCAATCGCGTGCTGGGCCTCTCGGCGGAATTGCATTCCAGCCTGAACACCGGGCCGCTTTCGCACGCGCTGGTCTATGGCGCGGATGCCAGTTTCACCCGGCAGGAAGGGGTGCGCGACGGCACTGTACCTCCCACCAACGAGACCTTCCCCACCCGCGCCTTTCCGCCCACCGATTTCACGCTGGCGGGCTTCTATCTAGGCGATGAGATCGCCGTGGGGGGCAAGGTGCTGACGCTTTATCCGGTGCTGCGTTTCGACCATTACAAGCTGAGCCCCAAATCGGATGGTCTGACCTCGAATTTCACCGGGCAGGGGCAGAGCGGATCGCGCATCTCGCCCAAGATCGGGGCGCGATTGAAACTGGGGCTGGTCAGCCTCTTCGGCAATTACGCGCAAGGCTTCAAGGCTCCCGCCCCCACGCAGGTCAACCAGTTCTTCGAGAATCTTGCCTTTGGCTATACCTCGGTTCCCAACCCCAATCTGAAGCCGGAAACCAGCGAGACTTTCGAGGGCGGCATCCGCATCGCCCAAGGCGGCATCAGCGCCGGGATCACCGGCTTTACCGGGCGATACCGCGATTTCATCAGCCAGCAGGTGGTGAGCGGGGCCTTCACCCCGGCCAACCCGGCGGTCTATCAATTCATCAACCTCAACCGCGTGCGCATTTCGGGCGCCGAGGGGCAGGTCATGCTGCGCGCCAAAAGCGGGCTCTCCGGGCGCATGGCCATCTCCTATGCCAAGGGCACCGTCACCGGCACCGATGGCGCAAGGACTCCGCTATCCACCATCGACCCGCTCAAGCTCATCATGGGGCTGGGCTATGACGCGCCGGGGAGCCGCTTTGGCGGGCAGATCATCATGACCCATTCGGCGCAAAAGGAAATGTCGGCCACCAATGCCGCCGATTGCGGCAACAGCCTGTGCTATCGCCCCGGTGCTTTCACCATCCTCGACGCCACCGCCTATGTCCGCCTCGGACAGGCGCTGATGCTGCGCGCGGGCGTGTTCAACCTGACCAACGCCAAATACGCATGGTGGAGCGATGTGCGCGGCCTCTCGGCCAGTTCCTCCGTCACCGATGCCTATACCCAGCCGGGGCGCAATGCCTCCGTTTCGCTGACCGCGCGTTTCTGATCTCCACGCTTAAGGACAATTCCCATGAAGAAAGCCCTTCTTGCTTCCCTCCTGCTGGGTCTGGCCATGACCCCGGCAGCGCCCGCCATGGCCGACGGCCCCGTCGCCCCGCGTTCAGCACAGGCCGATGCCCAGGCCTTTGCCGCTGATCGTGCCGCGATTTTGGCCATGGCGGGCGATTACAAAGTGACCTTTGACCTTCGCGAGACGACAAGCTGGCGCGCCGATTATACGCCGATCCCGTCAAAACTGTCGGGCGGGCATGAGGTGGTGCGCGTGATCGAGGACACCGGCCCGCATATCGTCCTGCAGCACCTCTTGGTGGTCAGGGACGAGGGCAGCAGGACCATGGTCATCAAGCATTGGCGGCAGGATTGGAATTACCAGCCGGAAAATGTCCTGACCTATGCGGGCAAGGGGGAATGGAAGCTGGAAGCCATCCCGGCCGCAATGCGCGCGGGCCGCTGGTCGCAGACCGTGTGGCAGACCGACGATTCCCCGCGCTATGGCGGATGGGGGCAATGGAGCGACGAGGGCGGGGTGCGCCGCTGGCGTTCAAGCTGGACGCTGCGCCCGCTGGCCCGGCGTGATGCGGTGCGCCATCCGGCCTATGACCGCTATCTGGCCATCAACCGCCATTCGCCCACGCCCACCGGCTGGATCCATTGGCAGGACAATATGAAGGAAGGCCCCGACCCGGCAGGCTCGGGCAAGATCGTGCCCTTTGTGCAGGAATCGGGCCTCAACACCTATGTCCGCGATGGGAAATTCGATGTGGCGGCGGCGGAAAGCTATTGGGCCGCGACCAAGGATTACTGGGCCGCGGTGCGCGGGGCGTGGGATCAGACCATCGCCCGCCACCAGGGCGTGAAAGTGGCCGAAGTGGCCGAGACCGGATCGGCGGGCGCGGAAAGGCTGATGGGGCTGGCGGACGAGGTGAGGGCCGGAAAAATCAGCACCGACAAGGCGATTGCCGCCGCCCGCGCGGTGATTGCCGAGGTCGCCGGTTGAGGCGAAAGGGCGGGGGAGAGGCGATACCCCCGCCCTTTTTGCTCAGGTCGTCTGCCAGCCTCCGGCCAGAGCGCGGAACACATCCACCTCGGCAAAGGCGTTGGCGCGGCGGGCCGCCACCAGATCGGCCTCGGCCCCGGCCAATGTGCGCTGCGCATCCAGCACGGTCAGGAAATCGACCTGACCTTCGCGCTGGCGGGCGAGGCTGATGCGCGACGCGCGCAGGGCTTCATCCCTTGCGCGCTGCAGCGTATCGGCCCGTTGCCGCGCCGAGGAGAGATTGGACAGCGCCCGCTCGGTTTCCTCCAGCGCCACCAGCACCGCGCCGTCAAATTGCGCCAGCGAGGCCTTGGATTCGGCCTTGGCCGCCGCGATCCGCGCCCGCGCCGCCACGATATTGGGGATGCTCCAGCTGACCAGCGGCCCCAGCGACCAGCGCGAGGCCGAGGAACTGGTCACATCCATCCCGCCCAGCGCGCTGGCCCCGGCCGAGGCGCCAAGAGTGATGCGCGGGAAGAGATCGGCCGTGGCCACGCCGATCCGCGCCGTATCGGCGGCAAGCCGCCTTTCAGCCGCCCGCACATCGGGCCGCCGGGCCAGCAATGCCGCGCCATCGCCCACCGGGATCGGTTGCTTCAGCATGGGCGTGGCGATCACCCCGCGCAGCGCGGCGGGCAGATCGCCCGGATTGCGCCCGGTCAGCGTGGCAAGGCGCAGCAAGGCGGCCTGCCGATCGGCCTGCAATTGCGGGATGGTGGCGGCCTGCTGGTCGCGCAGGGCCGTGACGCGGATGAGGTCCAGCCGGTCCGAGCGCCCCACATCGACCCGCGCCCCGGTGATGCGGATCGAGCGGTCGAGCAGATCCACCGTTTCCTGCGCCACCTTTTCACGCTCGGCGCTGGTGGCGGCATCCAGATAGGCGCGCACCGTGTCGGACACCACCGCAAGGCGCACGGCATCTTCATCGGCTTGCGCTGCGGCGGCATCGCCCTTGGCCGCCTCTATCCCCCGACGCAGGCGACCAAAGGCATCCACCTCATAGGACAGCGCAAGGCCCCCATCATAGGCCCAACGCTCGCGCGACTGGCCCGGAATGGTCTGGATCGAGGAAATCCGCTGGCGATTGGCCGAGGCGGTCAGTGTGGTTTCGGGCAGCAGGATCGGCGCGCGTGCGCCGGTCAGGCTGGCGCGGGCCGCCTCCACCCGCGCGGCGGCCACGCGGATGTCGGTGTTGGCGGCCAGAGCATCGCGGACCAGAGCGTCGAGCACCGGATCGCCATACATGGTCCACCACTGATCGGCGGCAGGGGCTTCGGCAAAACCTGTGGCCTGCGCGCCCATAAAGGGCGCCTTGGCCGAGGCATTGGCCACCGGGGCATGATAATTCGGCCCGACGGCGCAACCGGCCAGCAGGCTGGTGGCCAAGAGGAGGGGAATGATGCGTGTCATCGCAAGTTTCCTCATTCGGCCGGTTGCAGCGCGCCGCCATGGCCCCGGCGACGCCAGGCCAGACGCAGCGCCAGTTTCCGGCACAGCACATAGAAGGTGGGGGTGAAGAGCAGGCCAAAGCCGGTGACGCCCGCCATGCCGAAGAACACCGCCGTGCCCAGCGCCTGACGCAGTTCCGCCCCTGCGCCGGTGGCGATCACCAGAGGCACCGCGCCAAGGATGAAGGCAAGGCTGGTCATCAGGATCGGGCGCAGGCGGGTTTGCGAGGCATAGACCGCGGCATCGACCGGATCCATCCCACGCTCATCCTCGGCCTGCTTGGCAAATTCCACCACAAGGATGGCGTTCTTCGCCGCCAGAGCGATCAGCACCACGAGGCCGATTTGCGTGAGGATATTATTATCCATCCCCCGCAGATTGACCCCCAGCATGGCCGCAAGCAGACACATGGGTACGATCAGGATGATCGAGAGCGGCAGCGTCAGGCTTTCATACTGGGCCGCCAGCACGAGGAAGACGAAGAGCACGGCCATGCCAAAGACCATCGCGGCGGTGTTGCCCGCATGGGCCTGTTGATAGGCAATGTCGGTCCATTCGCCGCCATAGCCGGGCGCCAGCGTCGTGTCGGCCAGCTTTTCCATCGTGGCCAGCGACTGGCCGGTGGAGAAGCCCGGCGCGGTGTCGCCGTCGATTTCCACCGCCGGTTGCAGGTTATAGCGCACCACGCGATAGGGCCCGGTCTTGTCCTCGAAATTGGCGACTGCGCCGATCGGCACCATTTCGCCGGTGTTCGAGCGGGTTTTCAGGTTGGCGATATCGGCCACGGTCGAGCGGTGGTCCGGGTCGGCCTGCGCGGTCACGCGATAGGTGCGGCCCAAAAGGTTGAAGTCATTGACGAAGGCCGAGCCGAGATAGACCTCGAGCGCCTCGAAGATCCGTTCGGGCGGCACGCCCAGCAGATCGGCCTTGCGACGGTCGATATCGGCATAGACGCGCGGCGTGTTGACATCGAACAGGGTATAGACCTGCTTGAGGCCCGCCTCCGCATTGGCCTTGGCGATCAGCGCCCAGGCCTGCGCATTGAGCGCATCATAGCCGCGCCCTTCGCGGTCCTGCAGCATGAAGCGATAGCCGCCCGCCGCGCCAAGGCCCTGAATGACCGGGGGCGGCACAAGGATGATGCGCGCCTTGTCATAACCGGCCATGGCTTTGTTGGCCTGATCCATGATGCCCTGATAGGTCGCGCCCAATGCCTTGCGTTCGGCAAAGCTCTTGAAGGGGAAATAGATCGCGCCCGAATTGGGAGCAGAGGTGCGCGAGGGACCGTGGAAGCCCGCAAACATCACCGCCCCGCGAATGCCCTGAATGGGCAGGATGCGGGCCGCCACATCGCGCACCACGCCATCGGTGCGCTCCAGCGAGGCGCCCGAGGGCAATTGCACGATGGCCAGGAAATAGCCCTGATCCTGCGCCGGGATAAAGCCCGAGGGCGTGATCAGGAACAGGCCCGCCGTGGCCGCGATCAGGGCGGCATAGGCCCCCATCATGCGCTTGGGCATGCCCAGCAACCGGCGCGTCAGGCGGGCATAGGCCGCGCTCATCCGGTCGAAACCGGCGTTGAAACGGTCCGCGCCGGTTTGCAGCATCCGCCGCCAGCGCGACATATGCACATGGGCGGCATCCACATGGCCGCGCAGCAAAAGCGCCGCCATGGCAGGCGAAAGCGTCAGGCTGAGCAGCAGCGAGATGACCGTGGCGGTCGAGATGGTGACGGCGAACTGCTTGTAGAACTGGCCCGACAGGCCGGTGATGAAGAGCGTGGGGACAAACACGGCGCAGAGCACCAGCACGATGGCGACCAGCGCGGTGGCCACCTCGTCCATCGAGGTGCGCGCCGCCTCCAGCGGGCTCATGCCCAGCGCCATGTTGCGTTCGACATTTTCCACCACGACGATGGCGTCATCGACCACAATGCCGATGGCTAGCACCAGCCCGAAAAGCGAGAGGTTGTTGAGCGAATAGCCCACTGCCGAGAGCATCACCGCCGTGCCGATCAACGAGACGGGGATGGCCAGCACCGGAATGATCGCCGCGCGCCAGCTTTGCAGGAAGATGAGGATCACCAGCACCACCAGCACCACCGCTTCGAACAGCGTGTGATAGACGGCATCAATCGACTGGCTAATGAATTCGGTGGGGTTGTAGATGGTGGAATATTCCAGCCCCTTGGGGAAGGTTTTGGAAATCGTGTCCATCTCGGACTTGATGCGCGCGGCCGCGGCCAGAGCGTTCGAGCCGGGGCGCTGCATCACCGCGATCACCACGGTGGGCTTGTTCGAAAGATAGGTGTTGATGCCGTAATCCTGCGCACCCAGTTCGACACGCGCCACATCGCGCACGCGGACCTGATGGCCGGCGGCGTCGGTGCGGATGACCACATCGTAGAATTGCTGGGGATCGGTCAGGCGGCCTTGCGTTTCCACGCCAAGCTGAAATGCCTCGCCCTTGGAATAGGGCGGCTGGCCCAGAGCGCCGGAGGAGACCTGCACGTTTTGAGCGCGCAGGGCCGCGACGATCTCGCCCGCCGTCAGATTGAGCGCGGCCGCGCGGGCCGGGTCGATCCAGACGCGCATCGCATAATCGCGCCCGCCGAACAGCTGCACATCGCCCACGCCGTCCAGCCGGGCCAGACGGTCGCGCACCTGCGTCAGCGCATAGTTCGAGATATAGTCGCGCGGCAGGCTGCCATCGGGTGATTGCAGATTGACCACCATCAGGAAGTCCGGGCTGGTCTTGCGCGTGACGACGCCCAGCCGCTGAACCTCTTGGGGCAGGCGCGGCACGGCAATCGCCACGCGGTTCTGCACCAGCACCTGCGCGGCATCCAGATCCGTGCCGATCTTGAAGGTGGCCGTGATCGTCACCTTGCCGTCGCCGGTCGACTGGCTGCTCATATAGAGCATGTTGTCGACGCCGTTGATTTCCTGCTCGATGGGCGTGGCGACGGTGGCCGCCACGGTTTCGGCCGAGGCGCCGGGATATTGGGCCGAAACGGTGACCGTGGGCGGCACCACTTCGGGATATTGCGAGACGGGCAGGCCGACAAAGGCCAGCGCGCCCACCACGGTGATAAGCACCGCCAGCACCGCCGCGAAGATCGGGCGGTCTATGAAGAAACGGGAAAAGCGCATGGGGGGATGCCCTTTGGGTTTAACGCGCCAGCGTCGCTTGCGCGGCGGCGGGGGTGTTGATCGCGGTGGGTGCGGCGGCGGGCGCCTGCGCGGAGATGGCGGCGGGGCGGGTGTTTACCTTGGCGCCGGGCATCGCGGCCTGAAGATTGGTGACGACCACGCGGTCATTGGGGGCAAGGCCCGAACGGATCACGCGCAGCCCGCGCACCACCGGACCCAGCGTGACGGGCTTGGCCGCCAGCGTGCCGTCGGGGCCGACCACCAGCACGGTCTTGCGCGCCTGATCGGACTGGATCGCCTCATCGGGAACCAGGAGCGCCTGCACCGTGCCGCCATGGCTCAGCCGCATCGCGCCGAACATGCCGGGGGTCAGGAACAGGCCGGGATTGGCCATCACCGCGCGGCCCCGGATCGTGCCCGAATGCGGATCAAGGCCATTGTCGGTGAAGTCCAATTGGCCCTGATGGCGATAGTCGGCCTCGTCCTGAAGCTTGATTTCGACTTTGGTGCTGGTGTTGCCGTTCGCCCGGTCGCGCTGGGCTTTCAGGTAAAGCGCTTCGGAGGAATCGAAGGTGAAATAGATGGGGTCGAGCGCGTTGATCGTGGTCAGCAGCGTGGCATTGGCCCCTTCGCCCGCGGCCACCAGATTGCCGACATCGACGCGGCGGTCGGAAATGCGGCCCGCGATGGGCGCGCGGACCTGGGTGAATTCCATGTCCAGCGCGCGGGCCTGCTGGCGCGCCTCGGCGGCGGCAAGGGCGGCCTGCGCGGCCTGAAGCCGGGCCTTCAGCCCATCGAGTTCGCCCGCCGAAATCGCCTCATCGCCCGACAGACGCGAGGCGCGGGCCAGATCGTTGCGGGCCAGCGCCAGCGTGCTGCGCGCCGAGGCGACATTGGCCGCCGCCTCGGCCAGAGCGGCGCGATAGGGGCGCTGGTCGATGGTGAAAAGGAGCTGACCCCTTTGCACGATATCGCCATCGCGGAAATGGCGCGCGGTGATCTGGCCGCCCACGCGCGGGCGCAGTTCGACGCTCTGGCTGGGGGCGAAGCGGCCGACGTAATCATCCCATTGAGTTACCGGGGCGACCATCGGCGTGGCCACGCCAAGGGTGGGGATGGGCATCACGGCGGCGGTGGCGCTGTCGTGATGCAGCGCTCTCCAGCCAAAGCCGCCCGCCAGCGCCAGCGCCAGCGTGGCCCAGGTGATGCGGCGAAAGAGGGGGGATCGGCCCGTGTCGCGCGCGGCGTCGCGCTGAATGTCGCGCTCATAGGCATTGTCGAGGTGAGAGGTCAGCATGTCCATTGGATCGGCTCCGGGCAGGCAGGAAAAACGCGCAAGGGACGGCTGCGCCGCGCGCCATCAGGGCACGGCAACGGACCTTCCCCGGCGCGCCGGGTAGAAACGGATGGCGGGCGTGATGCCCGCACAGGGATGGGATAAAACCGGCCCCGTCCGCGACGCGCGGGGGGGGGTGGGGGGATTGCGCCCCGGACGGGAACCGGTCTGGGCAAACGGCGTTGGGGTAAACGCCGCGCCTGAGGTCGGACGCGCTGTTCAGGCGCCCGTTGAAAGAGACGAACCGGGCAGGGACGGACGGTCCTGCACTTGGTGGACGGGGGGGTAGTCGGCCCGTGCTCTTTCAATACCAAACGGTATAAAATAGGACGGCGCGGCCGTCAACCGTATTTTTATACCGACCGGTATTTTTTATTTATATTATTGAAAAGACGTAAATTTATCTTAACGCCCCGGCCAGATTGCCAGAGTCGTCGTCACCAGCCGTTCCAGCTCGGCCGGGGTGGCGCCCGAGCGGGCCTGCACCGTCATGCCCTGAAGGATCGCGGTCAGATAGTGGGCCATGGCGGCCGGATCGACGCCCTCGGGGAAATCGCCCTCGTCACGGGCGCGTTCGAAACGCTCGATGATCGCGTGGTCGGTGGCCAGACGCAGCGAGGTAATCTCGTCGCGAATCGAGTCGGCGTAATTGGTGCAGGCCACCGCGCTCACCACGCTCAGGCATCCGCGCGGATCATTGCCGGTCTGCATCGCCAGCGCGCCGCGCAGGAAAGCCTCGGCCACGCCCTTGGCCGTGGGCGCGGTCAGCCCGGCGCGCACATAGGCCAGCTTTTCCTTTTCATACAGGTCAAGCGCCTTGCGAAACAGGGCTTCCTTATTGCCGAAACAGGCGTAAAGGCTGGGCTTGGTGATGCCCATCGCCTCGGTCAATTCCGTCATCGAGGCGCCTTCATAGCCCCGCGCCCAAAACACCTTGAGCGCGGCGGTCAGCGCGGCATCGGGACAGAACTGTCGCGGGCGGCCCCGATGGGTGGAATGGGGCGCCACAATGGTGTCAGGATCGAATTTCATACCAGGCAGTATATAAGAGTTTTGTGACATGGTCCATAGCACTTGCCGCGATCTGTCGCAGGAATCCTGACAATCACCCATTTTGCTGCGGTGCAGCATGGGGCTTGCGCCGATGCCATCTTTCTGGGAAACTTCACGAATCGCGTGAGGAGAACCGGTTATGACGGTGATCATCGACCCAACGCCCGGCCCGGCCGCGCCCGGCGGCAAGAGCGCCATTCTGCCCGCGCGGCCCGAGGCGATGCGCCTTGATCCGGCCCGCACGGCGGTGGTCGTCATCGACATGCAGAACGCCTATGCCTCGTCCGGCGGCTATGTCGATCTGGCCGGGTTTGACATTGCCGGGGCGGCGGGCGTCATCGGCCGCATCGCGCAAGTGCTGGACACCGCGCGCGGGGCCGGGGTTCAGGTGGTCTTTCTGCAAAACGGCTGGGATGGCGATTATGTCGAGGCGGGCGGGCCGGGATCGCCCAACTGGCATAAATCCAATGCGCTCAAGACGATGCGCGCCAGACCCGAATTGCGGGGCAAGCTGTTGGCGCGCGGGGGCTGGGATTATGAGCTGGTCGATGCGTTGGCGCCGCAGCCGGGCGACATTCGCGTTCACAAGACCCGCTACAGCGCCTTTTTCAACTCACAACTCGACAGCGTGCTGCGTTCGCGCGGGATCAAAACCATCGTCTTTGTCGGCATCGCCAGCAATGTCTGCGTCGAGTCGACCCTGCGCGATGCCTTCCATCTGGAATATTTCAGCGTGATGCTGGAGGATGCCACCCATCATCTGGGCCCGGATTTCGTTCATCAGGCCACGATCTACAATGTCGAGAAATTCTTCGGCTGGGTCAGCACGGTGGGCGATTTCTGCGGCAGCTTGGGGCAATTGCCCAAGGGAGGGGAATGATGCCTTTCGAACCGATCAACCCGCCGCAATTTCCCGCCCCCATCGCGCCCTATTCCGCAGGCGCGAAGGCGGGCAACACAGTCTATGTCTCGGGCGTGCTGGCGCTGGGCGAGGGGGGCATGGTGCTGCACGTGGGCGATGCGGCGGCGCAGACGCGCCATATTCTGGACGTGATCGCCATCACGCTGGAGGCGGCGGGCGCGACCATGGCGGATGTGGCGATGAACCATATCTTTCTGAAAAACCTTAATGATTATGCCGCCTTCAATCAGGTTTACGCCCAATACTTTCCCGGCGACAAGCCAGCGCGCTATTGCATCCGGGCCGATCTGGTCAAACCGGATTGTCTGGTCGAAATTGCCAGCGTGGCGCATATCGGCTGATGCCGGGCGGGGCGGACCTCTATTATGAAGAACACGGGCGGTCCGACGCGCCGCCCTTGATCCTGTCGAGCGGGCTGGGCGGATCGGCATCCTATTGGCGGCCGAATCTGGCCGCGCTCTCCCGTCATTTCCGCGTGATCGTCTATGACCATCGCGGCACGGGACGCAGCGACAGGGCCTTGCCCGAGCGCGTGACCCTGGCCGATCTGGGGGCGGATATGCTGGCCTTGATGGATCGGCTGGGCATCGCGCGGGCCGGGATGATCGGCCACGCTATCGGCGGGATGGCGGCGCTGGAGGCCGCGCGGGCCGCGCCGGACAGGGTGGATCGCATCGTCATCATCAACGGCTGGGCGCGGCTCGATCCGCAGACGGCGCGCTGTTTCGATGTGCGTCTCACACTTTTGCGTAAGGCCGGCGCGCGGGCCTATCTGGAGGCGCAGCCTTTGTTCCTCTTCCCGCCCGACTGGCTGAGCGAGCATGACGCGGCCTTGCGCGAGGAGAGCGAGCATCATCTGGCCCAATGGCCGGGCGATGCGGCAATGGAAAAGCGCATTGCGGCGGCGCGCAGCTTTGACGCCGCGCCATGGCTGTTTCACGTCGCCTCGCCGGTCCTGGCCATCAGCGCGGCCGATGATCTGCTGGTGCCATGGCGCAATTCTCAGGCCCTTGCCCAAGCGCTGCCCCACGCCGTCCATCGCCATTTCGACTGGGGCGGCCATGCGCTCAATGTCACCGCATCCGATCGGTTCAACCGCGACATCCTCGACTGGCTGACCAGCGGGGCCACGCCATTTAGGAGCTAGCCCCATGCAAGTCGGTGTCTTTGTTCCCATCAACAACAATGGCTGGCTGATCAGCGAGAACGCGCCGCAATACCACCCCAGCTTTGACCTCAACAAACAGATCGCGCAAAGCGCCGAGAAATACGGGCTGGATTTCCTGCTCTCGATGATCAAGCTGCGCGGGTTCGGCGGCAAGACGCAGTTCTGGGAATATGGGCTGGAGAGCTTCACGCTGATGGCGGGGCTGGCGGCGGTCACGGAAAAGATCAAGATCTACGCCACCTGCCCCACGCTGGTCATCCCGCCCGCCTTTGCCGCGCGCATGTGCAGCACCATCGACAGCATCAGCCATGGGCGCTTTGGCCTCAACCTGATCACCGGCTGGCAGCCGCCCGAATATACCCAGATGGGCGTGTGGCCGGGCGATGAGCATTTCCGCAACCGCTATCAGATGCTCGACGAATATGCCCATATCCTGCGCGAATTATGGGCAAACGGTGTGTCCGATTTCAAGGGCGACTATTACCGGATGGAGGATTGCCGCGTCCGGCCCCAGCCGCAGGGCGATATGAAGATCATCTGCGCCGGGTCATCGGATGCGGGCCTCGCCTTTTCGGCCAAATGGGCCGATTACGCTTTCTGCCTTGGCAAGGGCGTCAACACGCCCACGGCCTTTTCCTTCAACAATGACCGTCTGGCCAAGGCGCTGGAGGCAACCGGCCGCGATGTTCAGGTCTTTGTGCTGGTGATGATCATCGCCGCCGAGACGGATGAAGAAGCGATGGCCAAGTGGAAGAGTTATAATGACGGCGTTGATCTGGACGCCATCGCCTGGCTGGCCGAACAGGGGGCCAAGGACAAGGTCAACACCGACACCAATGTCCGCCAACTGGCCGCCCCCGAAGGCGCGGTGAATATCAATATGGGTACGCTGGTCGGTTCCTATGCCAGCGTAGCGGAGATGCTGGATGAAATGGCGCTGGTGCCCAATACGGGCGGGGTGCTGCTGACTTTCGATGATTTTGTCGAAGGGGTGGAGGCTTTTGGCACCCGTATCCAGCCGCTGATGAAAAGCCGGGGGCAGGTTCAGGTCTGATCCTCGCCGCGCGATTTGCGGATCAGCATGACCGAGCCGTCGCTGCCGGTGATTGCGTCAATGCCCAGCGATTCGTGGATCGTGGCGATGAAATCATCCGAATTGCGCGCCGAAAACATGCCGCCCACGCGGATATTGGCGATACGCGGGTCGCTGATCACCATAGGCGCGCGCCGATAGCGGTTGAACTCTTCGACCGCCTGGGCCAGCGTTTCGCCCTGCAGATAGATTTCGCCCTGCTGCCATGCGGTTTTCTGCGCCAGCTCGCCCTTGGGCAGGGGCACCACCGAAATCGCCGCGGCGCGCATCATCGCGCTCGATCCCGATGACACTTCGGTCAAGGTCCGGCCGTGGTCGAGCACCGCTACCTTGCCGTCCAGCACCGTCAGCTCGGTCAGATCGGGGCGGACGCGCAGGTTCATATCGGTGCCCGTGGTTTCGACATCGCCATCGCGCGCGGAAATCAGGAAAGGGCGCGAGGCATCGCGGGCGATCCTGAAATGGGCCTCGCCCCGCACGAAGTGGACCTGACGGATCTCGCGTTCAAAGGCCACGTCGATGGCACTGTCGGTGTTGAGGCGCACTTTGCTGCCATCGGGCAACTGGATCAACCGGGTCTCGCCCACGGCGGTGCTGTATCGCGCAGGTCCGGCATAGCGCCAGATCGCCCCGCCCGCCGCCGCCACCAGCCCGACACCCGCAGCCATGGCGGCAAAGCGGCGGCGGCTCGGATTGGCGGGCGCCTCATCCCCGTCGGCGGCCATATCATCGTTGGCCCCGACGCCATGGACTACGGCGTCATTGTCGGCGCGCGTGGGCGCGCGCAGGGTGCCGGCCATCTCCCAGCTTGCCTCGGCCTTGGCAAAGGCCACGCCATGCGCCGGGTCCTGTTCGACCCAGCGATAGGCTTCGTTCCAGGCCTGCGGCGTATCGCTCTCGCGCGCCATGTGAAAAAGACGCGCCGCTTCCTGCTCAATCGCCTGTCTTTGCCGACCTTGTGGGGGCCGACCTTGCGGGGTCTGGCCCTGCGTGGATTGACCGGGCGGGGGCGGGATTGTCAAAACGCGCATCCTCAAAATGGCCGATGGCCTGCATGACTTTCAATGTGGCTTTGGCGATATGTTTGTCGACGGTAAAGACGGACAGGCCCATCTGTTCTGCTATCTCCCTGACCGGCATATCATGGACCCGGCGCAGCAAGAATGCCTGACGGCATTGCGGAGGCAGCGTGTCGACAATCGCGGCCAGTTTGCGCAGGTGATCGCGCGCCTGAAGCATGCGTTCGGCCGAAAGCGTGTCGGCCACCAGATCGAGATCGGCGATTTCTTCGAGCGTGACGATCTTTTGCCGTCGCGCCTGATCGATCAGCAGGTTGCGCGCGATCTGAAACAGATAGGAGCGCCCGTTGACCACCCGCGCGAAATCGGCCGTGGCATAGGCGCGGGCCAGCACTTCGGCCACGACATCCTCGACATCCTGCCGTTGATGCATCACCCGGCGCATCCGGCTGCGCAAGGCGGCCTCATGCACGAGTATGGTGCTTTTGAACCAGTCAAGGCGAAGGCGAACCGGATCCGTCACGAAGATTATGCCCCTGCATGGCGACCCGAATATCGCGCGGGCGCCAACTTCATCGAAGAGTTCGCCGCATTGCCATACGCAAAAAACGCAGCCTAAGCACAAATCGTCATAAGTAAATTATCAGTGGCAGAAATTTCAGCGCCGCTCGTTCCCACCTCTTGCAACATATTTGAAACACGGGGAATGTGAGTGGGCCTTTCAAGACATCAGCTAAATTGCGCGAGCGTTCTGGCGCTGGGCATCGTGATTTCCGCACCGGCCGCAGCGCATGCCGCCGCCCAGACCACCGCCGTCGATTTTCATATCGCGCGCCAGTCGCTGCCCGCCGCCATGGCCGAATTCTCGCGCCAGTCGGGGGTCCAGATCCTCTTTCCCTATGACCAGTTCAAAGGCATCATCACCAACCCGGTCGAAGGCCGGATGACGCCCGAACGCGCGGTGGCCGCGCTGATCAGCGGCACCGGCGTCACGGCCAGCCCGGTCGGCGCGCGTTCGATCGCGCTGCGGCTCGCCGTGCGTGCCCATGCGCCCGAATTCAGGCCCATCGCCCTGACCACCCAGAGCGCGGGTTTTGACGCAGGAGCGCCCGGCGCCGCCCCCGCACCGGCCCCGGCCGCCGATCCCGCCTCGGCCATCACCGTCGTGGGCAGCCAGATCAAGGGGGCCAAGATCAACGAGGCCGTGCCCGTCACGGTGATGGATCTGGACCAGATCAAGGCGACGGGCGCGGTTTCGGGCGATGATCTGCTGCGCTCTATCCCCCAGATGGGCGACGTTTCGTTCAACAGCACCTCAGGCCAGACCAGCAGCAATTTCGCACGCGGCGACGTCGGCTCGATCAATCTGCGCAATCTGGGCGTGGGCAGCACGCTGGTGCTGCTCAACGGCCGCCGCATGGTGGCGCATCCCGGCAGCCAGGCCGACGAAAACCTGGCCCCGGTCATCACCTATAACTCGAACACGATCCCCGTTGCCGGGCTGCAGCGGGTCGAGGTGCTGCGCGACGGCGCCGCCGCGCTTTACGGCGCGGATGCGGTGGCGGGCGTGGTCAACACCGTGACGCGCGGCAATGTCGAGGGCGGCTATGTCGATCTGCAATATGGCGGGGCGCAGGGCACCCATCTGCGCGATCTTCAGGTCAGCGGCCTGCTGGGCCATAATTTCGCCGAGGGGCGGGGCAATTTCTCGCTCAACTTCTCCTATGTCGACCGCACCGCTCTGGAGGCGCGCGATCAGGATTTCACCGCTTCGGCCGACAAGCGCGCGCTGTTTGCGGGCACCGGCTTTGCCGGGCTGAACTCGCTCGATCTGCGCAGCACGCTGAGCAATTACGGCGATTTTGCCGCCATCGGCCGCACCAGCGCGATCACCAGCAATGGTTCGGCCGTCACCAGCGCCTCGGGCACATTCCATATCCAGCCCACCACCAATTCGGGCTGCAAGGTGACGCTGGCCAACGGCGTCTGCGTGGACACGGGCACGCGCGCCACCTCGGGCGCGGATCGCAATCTGCGCTGGGACGGCAATGCCAACAACAATATCTCGGTCTCGCCCGCCGTGCGCCGCCTGAACCTGTTCGGCACATGGCATTATGACCTCAACGACGCCATCACCGCCTTTGGCGAGTTGGGCTATTACATGGCCCGTTCGAGCAGCGTGCAGGACAGCGTCTTTTCGATCAGCTCGATCCCGATGGCGGTGCCCGCCTCCAATTACTGGAATCCGTTTGGCGCGACCACGCTGCCGGGCGGCGCGGCCAATCCCAACCGAATCGCCGGGCTGAACATCGGCGCGGCGGGCCTGCCGGTGACGATTTCCTCGATCCGCCTGACCGATCTGGGGCCGACCTATGATCTGGTGGACAACAGCCAGTTCCGCGCTCTGGCGGGGCTGCGCGGCCAATGGCATGGGTTCGACTGGGAATCGGCGCTGCTTTATTCTGAAGCCACCGTTATCGACAAGCAGAACGGGGTAAGCGCCACCGCGCTCCAGAACCAGCTCGCGCTCTCCACCCCCGATGCCTATAATCCCTTTGGCACATCGGCGAACACGCAGGCCGCCGTGGACGCGATCAAGGTGGTGTCGGTCCGCCGCGACCGCACCACGCTGGCCTCGGCCGATTTCAAGGCTTCGCGCAAGGATCTGTTCCATCTGCCGGGCGGCGATGTGGGCGTGGCCTTTGGCGGCGAAGTGCGCCGCGACACCCAGCTCGACGACCGCGACGCGCGCGTCGACGGCACGATCACCTGGACCAACACCGTCACCGGCGTGACCCAGCCCAGCGACCTTTACGGCGTCAGCCCCACGCCCGACACGCGCGGCAGCCGCGTCGTGGCGGCGACCTATGCCGAATTCGCCATCCCGCTGATCTCGCCCGACATGCATGTGCCGCTGGTGCGCAGCCTCGATCTTCAGGCGGCGGGGCGCTATGAACATTACAGCGATTTCGGCAGCGTGGCCAAGCCCAAGTTCGCCGCCTCGTGGGATGTGGTGGACGGGCTGCGCCTGCGCGGTTCGTGGGCGCAGGGGTTCAAGGCGCCCAACCTTGAAGTGATGAATGCCTCCATCGTCACGCGCGGCAACACGCGGGTCGATTATGTCCGCTGCGAGGCGGATCTGCGCGCCGGGCGCATCACCTCCTTTGCCAATTGCGCGCAATCCTATGTCGCCACGGCCCAGCGTTCGGGCAACCCCAACCTGAAGCCCGAGGAATCGACGAGCTGGTCGCTGGGCGCGGTGCTGGAGCCCAAATTCCTGCCGCCGAGCTGGGGCCGGTTGACGCTGACGGTCGATTACTGGGCGGTCAAGCAGAAGGGAATCGTGGGTGTGTTCGGCGAGGGCAATGCGCTGATCCTCGATTATCTGCTGCGCCAGCAGGGATCGAGCAATCCCAATGTCATCCGTCTGGCGCCTACGGCCGATGACGTTGCGCTCTATGCCAACACCGGTCTGGCCGCGGCCGGACAGGTGCAATATGTGAAGGACCAGTATGTCAACCTTCAGCCGCAGGATGTGCGCGGGCTGGACATCAGCCTGACATGGCGTCTGCGCGGCACCCGCTTTGGCGATTTCACGCTGACGGGCAATGGTGCGCATCTGATCCGCTTTTATCGCGCCCCTTCGCCCCAGATCCAGCAATTGCTGGACGCGCGAGCCACGGGCTTGATTAACGCGGGCACGATCATCACCGGCGGCGGCTCGCTGCTGGGTCAGGACGGGCGCCCGGCGTGGAAGGCGCAAGGCTCGCTGACATGGAAGCTCAAGGGCATCACCGTGGGCGGTTCGGTGCAATATACCGGCGCGGTATGGGATACGAGCGCGGTGGATGCCTCGGGCAATTACTGGCGCGTGAAGGCCCAGACCACCGGCAATCTCTATGCCCAGTATGAATTCGACAAGGGCGCGCTGAAAGGCACCAGCATCCGCTTTGGCGCGCGCAACATCACCGATGAAAAGCCGCCTCTGGCCATCAGCGCCTTTGGCTATATGGGCGCGCTTTATCAGGGCTATGGCCGCTATCTCTATGGCGGCATCCGGCGCGAATTCTGATGCCCCACGGGCGGCGCGGGCGACACCCCATCCCATCCCGCGCCGCCCACCCTCTGCCTCCAACCGGAGATATTCCGTGACGATCAGACAATCCCGCATCCCGCATGGCGGCTGGGCGCTGGCGCTAGGCGTCGGCCTGCTCGGCCTGGCGGCTTCCGCCACCGGCGCCGCGCCCGTAAAGCCCGCGCCCCCCGCTGCCCCGGCCGCCGCGCCGCCCATCGCTCCAGTGGCGGCCCCGGCCCCGCCGCCCCCCGCCTATCCCAGCACCTATCGCCCGGCCCGATCCGCGCCCTTTGCCATTGTGGGCGCCAATGTGTTCGACGGGGCGGGCCATCTCTTCGAGGGCGGCACAGTTCTGGTCGAGGATGGCAAGATCCGCGCGGCGGGCCGGGATATTGCCGTTCCCGCCGGATGGCAGGTGATCGACGGGCGCGGCAAATGGGTGACGCCGGGCGTCATTGATTCCCATTCGCATATGGGCGTCTTTGCCGCGCCGGGGGTTCAGGGCCATGCCGACGGCAATGAGAATGTCGACCCCAACACCGCGCAGGTCTGGGCCGAGCATTCGCTCTGGCCGCAGGACCCCTCGTTCGACCGCGCGCGCGAAGGGGGCGTGACCTCGCTGCTGATCCTGCCGGGTTCGGCCAATCTGTTTGGCGGGCGCAGCGTCTCGGTCAAGAATGTGCCTTCGGCCACGATGCAGGGGATGAAGATCCCCGATGCGCCCTATGGGCTGAAAATCGCCTGCGGTGAAAATCCCAAGGGCCGCTATGGCAGCCGGGGCCGCTCGCCCGCGACACGGATGGGCAATATGGCCGGTTTCCGCAAGGCATGGATCGAGGCCACTGACTATCGCAACCGCTGGCGCGCCTATCGCGCGAAACAGGCCAATGGGCAGGGAAGCGAGGCGCCCAAACGCGATCTGGCGCTGGAATCGCAGGCAGGCGTGCTCGATGGCCAGATCATGCTGGAAAACCACTGCTACCGCGCCGATGAAATGGCGCTGATGGTCGATATGGGCAAGGAGTTCGGATACCGCACAACCGCCTTTCACCATGCGGTCGAGGCCTACAAGATCCGTGACATCCTGGCCCGCGAAGGCATTTGCGTGGCCACATGGGCCCAGCGCTGGGGCTTCAAGATGGAGGCCTATGACGCGGTGGAGGAAAATGCCGCGCTGCTGCATCAGGCGGGCGTCTGCGTGGCGATCCATTCGGACGAGGCCGAACTGGCCCAGCGGCTGAATGTTGAAGCCGCCGTGGCGCTGGCTGCCGGGCGGCGCCACGGCATTCAGATCAGCCAGGCCGAGGCGGTCAGCTGGTTCACCTCGAATGCCGCCCGCGTGATGGGCATTGCCGAGCGCACCGGTTCGCTGGCGCCGGGCAAGGATGGCGATGTGGTGATCTGGAGCGCCAACCCTTTCAGCATTTATGCTCTGGCCGAAAAGGTCTTTATCGATGGCGTCCTGCAATATGACCGGCACGATCCGCGCTATCAGCATCAATCCGATTTCGAGAGAGGGCAGGTGGTCCATGCGCAATAAGATGCTTTGGCTGACTGCCCTGCTGGCATCGCCTGCTTCGGCCCAGAGCGTGCCGGTGGCCTTTGTCCATGCCCGCGTGCTGGCGGGCGAGGGGCGCGTGGTGGAGGATGCCACGCTGGTGCTGCGCGATGGATTGATTGCCGAACTGGCCCCAGCCGCAGCGCCGCCCGCCGGGGCGCGGGTGGTGGACGCCACCGGCAAGACAATTACCGCGGGCCTTGTCGCCGCCGACACCACGCTGGGGCTGGTCGAGGTTTCCTCGGTTTCGGGCACCAATGATGCGCATCCCTCCTCGGCGGATCTGAGTGTCGGGGCCGATGTGCAATTCGCGCTCAACCCGGATTCAACCGCGCTGGGCGTGGCGCGGGCGGGGGGCGTGACCTCGGCCATCACCCTGCCCGATGGGGCGCGGGGTGAGGCTGGCGGGCATCATCTGATGTCGGGTCTGGCCGCCGCGATCACGCTGGGCGACGGGGGCGCCATTTTGCGGCGCGGGCGGATCGCCGCCGTGCTCGAACTGGGCGAGGCGGGGGCCAAGGTCGGGGGCGGATCGCGCGCCTCGGATCTGGTGCTGCTGCGCGAGGCGCTTGATGATGCGCGCCTCTATGCCCGCAACCGCCGCGCCTATGAAAGCGGCAATCTGCGCGCTCTCTCGCTCTCTCATGCCGATCTGGAGGCGATCCAGCCGGTCCTGACAGGTCAGGTGCCGCTGGTGGTGGGCGCGCACAGCCGGGCCGATATCCTTCAGGCGCTTGATCTGGCGGGCGAATTCAAATTGCGCATCATCATTCGCGGGGGCGAGGAGGCATGGCGCGTGGCCGACCGTCTGGCGCGGGCGCGGGTGGGCGTGATCCTCAATCCCACCGACAATCTGCCCAAGAGTTTCGAGGTGCTGGGCGCAAGGTCGGACAGCGCGGCGATCCTGCGCAAGGCGGGGGTGGCCGTGGCCATCATCGGCAATGACAGCACGCACCGCGTGGGCGAAATGCGGTTTAACGCCGGAATGGCGGTGGCGCGGGGGCTGAATTATGCCGATGCCCTTGATGCGATCACGCTGACGCCCGCCCGCCTGTTCGGCCTTGATGCCCAGATCGGCAGCATCGCGCGCGGCAAGCAGGCCGATATCGTGGTGTGGGATGGCGATCCTTTCGAACCGCTGACGCAGGCCACGCAGGTCTTCATCCGGGGCGCCGCGATCACCGCCGAGTCGCGTCCGGAGGCTTTGGCGCGGCAATACGCCAAATACCATCAGTGAGCGCGCGCCGCGTCGCTTGGCAAGGCGAAAACAGGCACTATCCCTTTGGGGATATTCGAGGAATGATGTGATGCAAAAGATGTTTCTGGCCCTGCTGGGCGGCGCGGCCCTGATCCCGGCCCCTGTGATGGCCAATTCCGGGGCCAATTCTGGGGTTGTTCCGGCCATTGCCTTCATCGACGCCACCGTGTTCGACGGCACGGGCGCGGCCCCGGTGCGGGAAACCGTGCTGGTGCAGAACGGGCGGATCGTCGCGGTGGGGGCAAAGCTCAAGCTGCCCGCGGGCACGCGCAAGGTGGCCGCGCAGGGCAAGGCGCTGCTCCCCGGCTTCTTCGACGTTCACACCCATTGGACGCCGGGCGGATTGCCCGACACCACGCCCCAGATCGCCACCGCCTATGTCCAGTCGGGCATCACCACGGTCAATGATTTCCACCAGCAGCCCGAATCCTATGCCCCGCGCCGCGCGTGGCTGGCGCAACTGGCGGCCCCCCATGTCAATTTCGCCGCCCGCATCAGCACGCCGGGCGGCCACGGCGCCGATTGGGCCGATCAGGCCACCACGATCTGGATCAATACGCCCGAGGCCGCCCGCGCGGCGATCAAGGGCCTCGAAGCCTATAAGCCCGACCTTATCAAGGCCTTCACCGACGGCTGGCGCTATGGCGCCGCGCCCGACAACACCAGCATGGACCGCTGGACGCTCAAAGCGCTGAGCGAGGAGGCGCATAAGCGGGGCTGGTCGGTGCTCACCCATACGGTGACGGTCGAACGCGGGGTGGCGGCCTCGATGGCGGGCGTGGATTCGCTGGGCCATGTGATCCAGGACCGTCTGGCCACGCCTGAAGAGGTGGCCCAGATCGCCAAAAGCGGGATGGGCATGGCCCCCACGCTGGCCGTCTATGACCCGGACAAGCCCGGACAGCCCAAAGCCGACGAGATGCGCCAGCGCAAATTCTCCTATGCGCTGAAAAATGTGAAGGCGCTGTTTGATGCGGGCGTGCCGATTTCGGTGGGGACGGATGCGGGTATGCCCGGCACGCCCCATGGCGTGTCCACGCTGCATGAACTCGAACTGCTGGTGCGCGCCGGGCTGACGCCCGCGCAGGCGCTGGTGGCCGCGACGCAGACCAGCGCAAAAGTGATGCGCCTTGATGGCGATCGCGGCACGATTGCGCCGGGCAAGCGCGCCGACATTCTCCTTGTCGACGGCAAGCCCTGGGAGAATATCGAGGACATTCACAAGATCACGCAGGTCTATATCGACGGCCGTCTGGTCAGCGGGGTGGGCGCGCCGCCTCTGCCCGCCGCCAATCTGGCCAACCGCCTGCCCTCGGTCAAAATCGCCGCGCTGGTCGATGATTTCGAGCGCAAGGACCGGCGCTCCTCGCTCGACACTCTGCGGCTGGAAACCGGCGATGGCGGCATGGACCGCACCGTCGAGATCACTCAAACCGTGCCGCGCGATGGCGGGGGGCAGGCTTTGCTGCTCTCGGCGAAAATGGCGGTGAAGGGTGATGCCTATGCCGGTTTTGCCGTGCCGCTGACGCGCGGTTCGGTGGTGCCGGTCAATCTGGCCGGTTATAAGGGCATCCGCTTCGATATAAGGGGTGATGGGGCCTATGTCCTGCGCCTCAACGGGCTGGACGGCGTGTGGAGCGCGCCGGTTTCAGGCGGCGCGCAATGGACCAGCGTGGAAGTGCCTTTCACCGCGCTGACCGCCGCCGCGCAGCGGGGCAAGCCGGGGCCGGCCTTTACCGGCGATGGCCTTGTTCAGCTTGAACTGGGCGGATCGCGCGAGGGCGGTCAGCGGCTCTGGGTCGAGGTGGACAACATCACTTTCTATTGATCGCCCTATTGATTGCGGGCACTCGGCGCTTCACCGCAGCAATCAGTTCGGGCAGGCTGGACACCTGCTCGATACCATATCGCGCGCCGGTGATGTCCACATTGCCCTTGCGCCAATACCCGGGCGGACACAGCACGATCAGCTTGCCGCCCCGCGCATGGAGGCCCATTTCCAGCAGGCTGATCGGGCTTTGCGATCCGGGCGAGAAATAGAGGACGATGACATCGGCGCTTTCCAGCGCGCCAAGCTCCCATTCGACCTGACGGCGGAATTCCGGCTCGTCGGCCTCGGGCCGCCATTTGGGGTTCCAGTCGGGGCGGCGGGGGTTGAGGATCACAACATTGTCGGCCGCCAGCGCCTCGATCATGCCTTTCTGCCAGTCGGGCGCGTTGCCCATGTCGATGCTGCCGCCCAGAAAGACGCGGGCGCGGTCATGCGTCTTTGGCAGCGCCTCGGGCGAGGTGATGACGCTGGAGGTTTGCGCATGAGCGAGTGGAGCGGCCAGAAGCAAAGCGCCAGAAAGCAAAGTGAGGGGAAAGAGCATTCTCATACCCCCGCGATAGGGCCGAAGCGCATCGCGATCAACGGCGGCTCGCCGCATCCTCATCCCAAACAGCCTGCGCCGCCAGATCGTCAAACTCCCCCGGCCACTCCGCTGCCCATGCCGCCTTTTGCGCTTCATCGGCCCAACTGGCGCTTATACCTGCCATCATCATGGCGCGCAGGTCATCGCGGCTGGCGCCCATATGGCTGTACATCAATTCCCACGCGCCCGCCGGGCTGACGCGGTGCAATTGGGGGTCGTCGCTGTTGGGGTGGATCGACAGGCCCATGGCGATCATCGCGCGGATCGGGTGATGCCGCGCCCAATCCTCGGGCGTCATGGTGCGCAGATAATAGGAATTGGTCGGCACCACGGTGAACACCATGCCGCGCGCGCGCAGGCTTTCGGCCAAGGCGGGATTGTCGATCATCGTATAGCCATGGTCGATCCGTTCGACGCCCAGATCATCCACCGCGATGGCGACATTGGTCCATGGCATCCCGAATTCCCCGGCATGGGCGGTGGCGCGCAGGCCCTCTTTCCGCGCCAACGCATAGGCAGGGGCAAACCATTCGGGCGGGCCGTCATTCTCGCGGTAATCGATGCCGATGCCCGCCACGCGCGGATGGCGATGGGCCAGCATCGCCTCGACCATGGCGACGGCCTGCGCGGGTGGGGCCTCGCGGTCGATGGCAGGGATGAGGAGCGATGAGATCGGCGCGGCCGCCATCGCCTCCACCATCGCCTGCTGGATCTCGCCATAGGGGATGGCATGGGCGGCCAGAGTGGCGGTGGGGTTCCAGAAGAATTCGGCGTGGCGGACGTTATCGGCCGCCGCATCCTCCAGATATTCGCGCACCAGCCGGGCGATATCCTCCGGGCGGCGCAGCAAATGCTGCTCCATCGCGCGCAGGGCATGGAGCACGCCCACCGGCTTGCGCCCGCGCGTGTAAAGCCCTGCGGCCATATCCGTGGGGATCGGCGCATCATAACGCCGCGCCAGATCGCGAAACGTTTCCTCGCGCATCGCGCCCAGCAGATGGCAATGCAGTTCCACCTTGGGCAGGCGGGTGAAGAAGGCGCGCTGATCGGCGCTGACCACTCGCCCTGTGGCCGAGGGGGGCAGCACCGAAAGCGTTTCTTCCATGGCAATCGGCATCGCGGCGGCTCTCAACGGTGGACGGTGGTGTAGAGGTAATAGGCCAGGGGCAGCGAGAGCAGCAACAGGCCGGGTGTCACCCGCCGCGCCCGCCCGCCGATCAGACAGATCAGCACATAGGACACCAGTCCTACGGCAATACCCGTACCGAAACTGTTGGCGATCAACGTGGCCAGCAGCATCAGCACCGGGGGCAGGGTCTCCTCCAGCCTTTCGCCGCCCAATTGCCGCAGCGAACCCATCATCCCCGTGCCCACTAGGATCAGCGCCGGGGCGGTTGCCTGCTTGGGGATCGCCATGGCCAGCGGGATCGCCAGCAGCGAGGCCAGATAGCACAGCGAGGCGGTGATCGGCACCAAGCCGGTGCGCCCGCCAGCGCTTGCCCCCGCCGCCGATTCCACCAGCGCCGTGCCGCCCGGAATGCCCAGCATCGGCCCGAAGGTGGCCGCCAGCGCATCGACCAGAAAGGGTCGGTCGATTTGAGGCAGATTGCCGTCATGGTCTGTCAGCCCCGCCTTGGCCCCCACGGCCAGCGTGGTGCCCATGGTCGAGAAGAATTCGGCGACGAAATAGGCAAAGAGATAGGGCAGGGCCTTGATGGTGAAGACTCCCGCCCAATCGACATGGCCCAGCACCGGCCCCATGGCGGGGGGTAGACCCAGCGGGGTAGCGGGCGCAAGGGTGATGCCCAGAACCGCGCCCAGACCCGCCGCTGCGATGATCCCGGCAAGGATCGCGCCCGGCACGCGCCGCGCCTGAAGCGCTACCGCCACGCCCAGCCCGACCAGCGCCATTTGCGGCCCGGCTTGCGAAAAATCGCCAAGGGACAGTGCATTGGTCTTGGCATTGACCGAAACCATGCCCGCATCGCGGCATCCCAGCAGCGCGATGAATAGACCGATCGAGGCGCCAAGGCCCAGCTTGATCTCACGCGGGACCAGACGCATCACCCAGCCGCGCGCGCCGGTGATCGTCAGCAGCGTGAACAGCACGCCTGAGGCCATCGCTATGCCCAGCGCCGAGGGCCATGGCAGATGCTCAACCTGCGTCAGCGTGATGCCCAGCAACGCCGCTCCGCCGATGCCCGGCCCGACGATAAAGGGCAGGTTGGCGTAAAGCCCCATCGCCAGACTCCCCAGCGCCATGACGATCAGCGTGGCCGTGGTGGCCGCGCCCTGATCCATGCCGCCGCCCGAGAGCAGGCGCGGGATCACCACCACCAGATAGGCCGAGGCCATGAAGGTGGTCAGCCCCGCGACGGCTTCGCGCGGCAGGGTGGTGCCGCGTTCCGCCATGCGGTTGCGCCACAGGTTGGCGATCATTGGCGGGCCTGTGCGGTAAAGCGGGCGAGGAAGCGGGGCACGTCGATGCTCTCGACCACCTCGACCATCTGTTCGCCGCGATGGGGGGCGAGATCCTCCTTCCACATCTGCGCGGTGCCATAGCCCGCGCCGGGCATCAGATCGACATCCATGCGGGCGGTGAACTTCTTGGTCACCAATGTGGGATCCAGCGCCACGGCCACGGTCATTTCATCCCACAAAGGCTGGTCGATGCGGGCATATTGGGCGATGTAGCGAGCAGTAGGCGTGCCTGCCGAACCGATCTGATCGGCCAGCGCCCGCGTCATCCGCGCCGAGGTGGTGACATTGCCCACCACGGTGATTTTCCGCCACGGCGCGGTCAGCACGATATGGGCTGCCTCGGGGTCAAAGACGAAATTGAAATCGGTGGCATAGTCGGCATTGTCCAGCACGCGGGCGGCCTGCATGTCATAGCCGCCGCCCTGCATGGCGATGCCCTTGGCCTTGGCGGCGATATCGGGGGCGATGCGCAGCGCCAGCGCGATATTGGTCAGCGGCCCGGCGCAGATGATCGTCACCTGCCCCGGATGGGCGCGCACGGCCTCGATCAGGCGGTGGACGGCATCCTGCGCCACCGGCCTGATGGTGGGCGCGCCCTCGGCCATCGGGGGGACCAGATCGGGGTCTTCGGGGTGATATTGGCGGCCGGGCCTCGGCGCGTTCCATGCGCCCTTCCACGGGATCGGGCCAAAGCGGGCCTCCCACGCCTTCATTTCGGGCAGGGAGCGGATGAGCGGCGTCTGCGCGCCCCGCGCCACCGGAACATCGCCGCGCCCGGCGATTTCGAGGAAGCGCAGGGCGTGCTGCGTTTCCTCCTCCAGCCATTGGTCGCCGGTGACGACGCCAACGCCCAGCAGGTTGACATTGGGGTCGCGGATCAAAGGGATCAGGGCCTGAAGATTGCTCTGTCCGGGGCCGAGAAAGTCATTGTCGAACCATACCATGGCGCGACTGTCCTGCCCAGCCGGGACAGAATGGCCGACAGGTCTGGGCGCGGCCATGGTGAGGGACGCCATGGAGAGAGCTGTGCTGCCCAGCACTGCCTGCCACAATTTCATGCCCTGATCCCCCTCCTGCTTATTTCGCTTCGGCCAGAACCAGCACGGTGGCCAGTTCATTGTTGAAGTTGCGCAGGTTAACCGTCTTTTCCAGCTTCAGCCCTTCGTCCAGCGAGTGGTTGCGGAAGGTTTCAAAGCCCGAACCCAGCGTGAGCGCGGAAATGCCCTTGCTCATCGGGATGTTGCTGTCGGTCGATCCGGCGCTGTACTTGGGGGCGAAACCATTGGCCTTGGCCACGGCATCGGCCACCTTCACGATGCGCGACTCCATCGGCGTGGTGCCGCCGGGGCGGTCGCCCACCAGCTTGGCGTTATAGGTGATCTTGCCCTTGGCGGTCGAGCGCGCGGCATTTTCGGCCGCCACCGCTTCGGGCAGGATCGCGAGGAAGGTCTTTTCCTCCGCGTCCAGCTGCGCCTTGCCGTTCGAGCGCATGTCGATGGTCATGGCCGTGGCAAAGGGGATCGAATTGACCGAGGTGCCGCCCTCGACAATGCCGACGTTATAGACCGTCTTGGGGTCGCTGGGCACCTGCATCCTGGCAAAGGCGGTCATGGCATTGGCCATCGCATAGGCCGGATTGACCAGTCCGAAATCGCCCATCGAATGGCCGCCCGGACCATTGAACGTCACCTTGTAGCGGCGCGAACCGGTGCCCGCATTGGTGATGCGTTCGGGCTGGCCGGGTTCAAAGCTGATGAAATGGGTGATGCGATCCTTGTACTTGCCCTGCGAGAACAGGTAGCGCACGCCGCGCAGGTCGCCCGGGCCTTCCTCGCCCACGTTGCCCATGAACAGGATGTCCGCCTTGGTCGAGAAGGCCCCCGCCTTCATCGCGCGGATAAAGGCCAGCAGGACCGGCAGGCTGCACGTATCGTCGCCAATGCCGGGGGCATAGAGCGTGTCGCCATCGCGGCGCACCTTCACATTGGTGCCCTCGGGGAAAACGGTGTCGAGATGGGCGGTGATGACGATGAGCGGCGTGGCCTCGCCCTTGGCTGCGCTGGTGCCGCGGCGTAGGCCCATGACATTGCCCACGCCGTCCATTTCAACGTCTTCCAGACCCTCGGCCTTGAGCATCGCCATGTAGGCCTTGGCGCGCGCCTCTTCCTTGAAAGGCGGGGCGGCGATTTCGGTCAGGGTGATGATGTCCTGCACAATGCGGTCATAATCGCCCGCCAGCGAGGCGGTCGCCTTGGCGAATTTCGGGCTTTTCAGCAGCGCCTTGGCGGCGGTTTCCTCGGGCGTGGCGGCATGGGCCTGGGGCGCGATCATCGCGACGGCGGCCAGCGAGGCAAAAGCAAGCAAAGTGTTACGCATGGAAAGACATCCTCTTTTTAGAAATTGCCGCGCAGGTTGATGCCGACGGTACGGGGCGTGGTGGTGGCGATGTAATCGGGCGTGCCGCTGACGGCCGAGTAATAGCTCAGACCCTTGGCATCGATCAGGTTACGCACATAGACATAGACGCCGTAGCGCTCATTCTCGATTCCCGCGCGCAGGTTGACCTGCGAATATTTGCCATAAGTGCGATAAAGCGCGTTGGTCGGGTTGAGCTGGGTGGTCATCTTGCCGGTATAGTTGAAGTCGGCACGCATCATGCCCTTCCAGTTGCTGTTGATGGTCCAGCCATATTCGGCGCCCGCGCTGGCCGTGGTGCGCGGAATGCCGGTCAGGATATTGCCCACGCGGCCCGCCGCCGTCACTTCCGAATTGACCTGATCGGCCGTCAGGCGCGGATAGACCACCGAGAGCGAACCGTTGAGGAACAGGCCCTTGGTCGGCGTGCCGCTCAATTCGGCCTCGAAGCCTTCGATACGCGCCGCGCCGACATTGCTGATATAGCTGAAATTGCCATAGGTGGCCTGAACCGAGGTCTGCATGTTGGTCCAGTCGATGCGATAGGCGTCGATATTGAAGGTCAGCTTGCGGTCGAACCACTGGGTCTTGAGGCCCAGTTCATAATTCCACAGCGAGTCGGCCTTATACTGCGTGGCCGAGGCCGGGATGCCGGGCGTCAGGTTCGCGCCGCCGGGGCGGAAGCCCTGCGATGCGGTGGCATAGACCATCAGATTGCGGGTGGGCTTCAGCTCGACATTGTATTTCTGGATAAAGCCGTCGGCATTGGCGTTGACCTCGGTATAGGCCATCGGCGTCTGACCGTTGAAGTAATTGTAGCCGAGATAGGCGCCGCCCACGATCTTCTTGTAGTGATAGTGGCGCAGGCCCGCCGTCACCGTCAGGATGTCGATCGGGCGATAGGAGAGTTCGCCAAACTGCGCGGTCTGGTTGATGACATCGCGCACAAAGCGCGAGCCGAGATCGACCAGCGGGCTGCGCATTTCGCCGGTGCCCGGAACACCCGCGAACACGGTGGTGTCCACCCGGTCCTTGCGGTTTTCAAAGAAGGCGCCCAGCGTATAGTTCAAACGGCCCTTGCCATCGGAATTGAGGCGCAGTTCGTTGGTGACATTTTCCACCCAGCGCGGCTGATAATTGCCGATGGGCATCTGGCTGTTGGCCCAGCCCAGATAATTGGCGCGCAATTGGGCCGAGGTATAACCGCCCGCGCTCGATGCGCAATTGCTGGACGATGTGGTGGTGCCCGATGCGCCGGTTTGCAGCAGCGAGCCCGAATAGGTGTTCTGATAGAGCCCGCAATAGCGATAGGAATTGGCCACCGACTGATAATTGTCGCTGTTGTCGTTGGTCTGGCGCACATCCCAGCGATAGTAGCCGTTGGCCAGCGAGATCGTGCCGATCGGCGTGTTCCACTTGGTGTCGAGCGAGAAGATCTTCTGCTTGTCGATGGCGGGCGTATAGATGCGCAGGCCCGAGGTATAGGTGCCCACCGAAGGCGCCCAGAGCGAGGTGCCGCCCGTATGCTGGTCCTGGATGATGCCCATGAAATTGATGCGCAGATTGTTGGTCGGGCGGAAGCCCAGCATCAGGCGGCCGCCAGTGGTCATCACGCTGTTCATATTATAACGGCCGATCGAGGGATCATCGACAAAGCCGCCCGTGCGCTGGCGATACAGCACGAGGCGGGCGGCCAGCATGTCCTCGATGATCGGCACATTGACCGCGCCCTTGATGCTGTAGCCAAAGCCGCCATCCTTGGTGCTTTCCGCGCCCGCATCGACGGCGGCTTCATACTTCTTCAGGTTCGCCTGCTTGAACAGCACGCGCAGGGTGCCGCCCATCGAGCCCGAGCCATAAAGCGTGCCCTGCGGCCCGCGCAGCACTTCGAGGCGCTCGGTGTCGAACAGGTTGAGGTTGGGGGTCGAGCCCGAAGGGTCCGAGGTGGTGCCTGCAGGCCCGGTCAGCGGCACTTCGCCGAAATACACGCCCACGGTGGCTTCGCCCGCGGTCTGGATGCCGCGGATCGAGACGCGGGTGCGGCCCGATTCACTTGAGAGCAGATTGAGACTGGGGACCGAGCGCGCCACATCGGCAATGCCCGCCGCGCCCATGTTGTTGAGCATGTTGCCGCTCATCGCGGTGATCGCCAGCGGGGTGTCCTGCACGCGGGTTTCGCGCTTCAGGGCGGTGACGACAATGTCGTCGCCCTGGCCCGCCGTTTGCGCCATCGCGGGCGCCGCCCCCAGCGTCGATACAGCCAATGTTGAAACCGAAAGCAGCCATGCTGCACAAAGCTTAGTTTTCATAGTCCATCCCTCATTGGCGAGTCCCAAACCGACGCGGGGTCCACGATGGTTCGCGCCCGCCTTCTGCCGGGCGGCGCGGTTCATCGCGGGGGCCATGCGGGTTTGTGCTGCTTACCCTGTCCGTCCTCTCGCAGAATCGGAGGCTAAGGCCGCCCGCCTGTCATCAAGCTGTCATGCCGGGGGTAGGCATGGGGCGCGTTTTGCGTATTTTGGGGCCGCAGCCGGTAATGCCATGGGCAGGTCATGCCATGGGCCTGTGCCGGTGCCGGGGAATGGAGGGAACATTGCGCATTCTGATCGTGGAGGATGATCCGCGTCTGGCGCGCGGCATGGCCGCTTCGCTCGAGGCCGCCAGTTTTGTCGTCGATGTCGCGCATAATGGCGAGGATGCCGCCGCCTTTGCCGCCGCCGATCCGTTCAACGCGATCATTCTGGATCTGGGCCTGCCCGATGGCGATGGGCTGGAATTGCTGAAAATGCTCCGCCGCCGGGGCGACACCACGCCGATCATGATCGTGACCGCGCGTGATGCGGTGGACGACCGGGTGGCGGGGCTGGATTACGGCGCGGATGATTACATGGCGAAACCCTTCCACCCGCGCGAACTGGAATCGCGGGTGCGCGCGCTGGTCCGGCGCAGCATCGGCAGCCCCGATCCGGTGCTGCGCGTGGGCGCGCTGACGCTGGACCGTTCGACGCGGCGGGTCGCGCTGGCCGATGCGCCGGTCGATCTGCGCCGCCGCGAGATGGCCGTGCTGGAAACCTTGATGGGGCGGCCGGGCAAGGTGGTGCCCAAGGACCGCATGGCCGCCGAAGTTTTTGCCCTGTCCGAGGCGGTCGCGCCCAATGCGCTGGAGGTCTATGTGGGCCGCCTGCGCCGCAAGCTCAGCCCCGGCGGGCCGACAATCCACACGGTGCGCGGGCTGGGCTATATGATTGATGCCCATTAAGCTGCGGCTGCTGCCGCGATCCTTGCCCAAATCGTTGCGGGGCCATCTCACGGTGGTCGTTATGGTGCCGCTGGTGGTGCTGGTGACGATTTTCGCCACGATCACCTGCTGGATGATCGATTCGTCCATGAACGATACGTCGGACCGGATTCTGGTCGGTTCGACCAGGCTGATCAGCCGGGCGGTCAATTATGATCCGGTGCTTCAGGACCGTCTCCTGCCGCTGGCTGTTGGCCTGTTGCAGCGCCGCTCTGCCCCGGTCACGCATTACAGCATCTATGATGGCGACCGGTTGATTGCCGGCCGCGCCGATCTGCGCCCGCCATCTGATTATTCGGCCGACGGGCGCCTGACCGGGCCGCTCCATCCCGGCGCAAGGTTCACGCTCACCTCGCGCGATCCGGTGCTGGTGCGCGGCTATGTCGATCCGCGCGATGCGCAAGGCGTGGTCCAGCCAGCCTATCTGCGCAATGGCATGCTGAACGGGCGCCCGGTGCGCATCGCCACGGAAATGCGCCGCCTGACGGGCAATGGCCATCTGGTGGCGGTGCAGGTGGCCGATTTCCTTGAAAACCGGGAAATTTCCACCCGCGTCTATTTTCAGCGCGTGGTCAGCGCCAGCGTGCTGGTAACGCTGATCGCGCTGCTCCTGTTCTATTCGGCGCTGGCATGGGGGCTTATCCCCTTTGCCACCCTGACCGAGCGGATTGCCGCCAGTGTGCGCGATCCGCTGCATTTTCAGCGCCTGCCCGATGGCGATGGCCCGCGTGAGGCGCAGATGATTGCGCGGGCCTATAACGCGCTGATGGTGCGGGCGGAAAGGGCGGTCGGTTCGCTGCGCCAGTTCACCTCGAACGCTTCGCATCAGTTGCGCACGCCGCTGGCGGTGCTGCGGGTGCATCTCGACGTGCTGGAAACCTATGGCGCGCAAAGCCCGCAGGGGCAGATGGCGCTGGATGACATCGCCCATTCGGTCGATACGCTCGAACGCCTGCTGCAGCAATTGCTGGCGCTGGCCCGGCTGGATGAACAGGTTGAATGCAGCATCGGCGAGTTCGATCCCGCGCTGGTGGCCACCGATGTGATCGCCGCGCGCCTGCCCGCGCTGCAGCGCGCCGATGTGAACATCAGCTTTGAGGAAAGCGGCCATGGGCTGGCCTCTGGCGAGGCGGCGCTGGCGGCCGAGATGGTGGGCAATCTGCTCGACAATGCGGTGGCCTATAACCGGCCGGGCGGCAAGGTGGTGGTGCGGGTTTTGTGTCGCGGCGGGGCGGTTCGCGTGGAAATCGAGGATGACGGCCCCGGCATCCCCCCTGCCGAGCGCGAGAAGGTGTGGGAGCGGTTCTATCGCATGGCCGCCAATGCCAACAGCAGCGGCAGCGGGCTGGGCCTGCCCATCGTGCGCGCTCTGGCCGACCGGATGGGGGCCAAGGTTGCGCTGGATGAAGGGGCCGAGGGGCGCGGCACGCGGGCGGTCATCCATTTCCGCCCGGCGGTTCAGGAGGCAATGTCGATCCCGCCATCCCGGGCCGCGCATCAGACCGCCCCGTGACAGGGTGCTGACAGGCAGGCTGTTTCACACAGGTCCTTCCCATGGCAACGCTCAATCCCTCTTCGCCCTCTTCTCCTTTGCGCTGGTCGCGGCCTTTGCCGCATTGGCCGCTGCTGGCCGGGCTGGTGATCGGGACGCTGGCGGGGGCGCTGGTGCATGTTGTGCCGGTGGACCGGGCGGTGCTGGATGTCGTGCTGGTCAATCTGGTGCGTCCGGTTGAACAATTGTTTCTTCAGGTGCTGTTCCTGCTGATCCTGCCCATGGTGTTTTCCGCGATTGTCACGGGTCTGGCGCGGTTGCGCGGGCGGGCCATGGTGCGCGATCTCCTGCTGCGCCTGTTTGCGGCGATGGTGGGCATGACGGTGGTTTCGGCGGTGATCGGCATGGCGATGGCCAATCTGTTCCGCCCCGGCGAGGGCATGGCCATCGACCTGCACCAGAACCCCGGCGCGGCCGCGCGGGCGGGTGATGACAGCAGCCTGCTAGACCTGTTGCTGGCCCGGCCGATGATGGCGATCGTGGTGATGTCGGTGCTGGTAGGCTTTGCCATCAGCCGCAACCACAGCCGCAATCGCAACATCCGCCATCTCGTGCTGACCACAGAGGGCTTGTTCGAGGTGGGCATGTCGATTGTCACGCTGGTGGCGCGTTTTGCGCCCGTGGCGGTGCTTTGCGTGATGTTTGATATGACGGCGGTGTTCGGCTGGACGCTGCTGGTGCATCTGTCGGGCTATTTCAGTGTGGTGGTGGCCGCGCTCTGCCTGCATCTGCTGGTGGTTTCGGTGGGGCTGGCGTGGATGATGGGCGATGTCAGCCCGGCCCGGTTCCTGCGTTCGCTGCGCTCGGTGATGGTGATTGCCTTTACCACCTCCTCGTCCTTTTCCACCCTTCCGGCCGCGCTCCATGCCGCCGAGCAGGATCTGGGCCTGCCCGCGCGGGTGGCGCGGCCCACGCTGGGGCTGGGATGTGTGGCCAATCAGGGCGGCACGATCATCTACACCACGGTGACGGTGATCTTTCTGGCCCAGTGTTTCGGGATGGAATTGACCGCGTGGCAGCAGTTCACGGTGTTTGGCCTGTCGATTCTGGCCGGGTTGGGCACGATGGGGGTGCCCGCAGGCAGCCTGCCGCTGACCACGATGCTGCTGGCGCTGCTGCATGTGCCCAATGAGGGGATCGGCCTGATCATCGGCATCGACCGGTTGATGGATATGTGCCGCACGGTGCCCAATGTGGTGGGCGATCTGGCCGTGGCCGCGGCGCTGCGCCGCAGCGGCGAGGATGAAGTCTAAGTTCTGCCTTGTGAAATGTCCGCGCCTGTGGAAACGCACGAGGCAGGTTTTGCATAAGGCGCGGAAATTATGGCGATGAACAACCGGCGCCGACTGGCCATGCTGGGCGGCGGGCCGGGGTCCTTTATCGGGGGCATCCATTATCTGGGCGCGCGGATCGCCGGGATCGACCTTGTGGCGGGCGTGTTCAGCTCCGACCCCGAAAAATCGGCCCGCGCGGCGCAGGATTACGGCGTGGCGCCCGACCGCTGCTATGCCGATGCGCAGGCGATGTTCGCCGCCGAGGCAAAGCGCGAGGATGGCATCACCATGGTGGCCATAGCCACGCCCAACCACCTGCATCTGCCCGCCGCGCTGATGGCGGTCGAGGCGGGGGTGCATATCTTTTCGGACAAGCCCGCGACCGCCACGCTGGCCCAGGCGCTGACCCTGCGCGATGCATTGGCGCGCGGGCGCAGCGCCTATGCCCTGAGCTTTACCTACAGCGCCTATCCGATGGTGCGCGAGGCGCGGGCACGGATCGCGGCGGGCGAAATCGGCTCGGTCCGCAAGGTGCTGGTGCATTACGCGCAGGCCGGGCTTGCCGATGCGCGCGGCGGGTGGCGCACCGATCCGGCACAAAGCGGGGTGGGTGGATGCATTGCCGATCTGGGCACCCATGCCTTCCATCTGGCCGAATTTGTCACCGGGCAGGCGGTGGTCGAACTGCTGGCCGATCTGAACAGTCATGACGGGCGCGCTCTGGATGATGACGGCGCGGTGCTGCTGCGTCTGGCCGGGGGCGGGCGGGGGGCGATCCATGCCTCGCAGATTGCCTTTGGTCAGCGCAATGGCCTGAGTTTTCAGGTCTATGGTGATCGGGGTGCGCTGTTTTGGGATTTTGACACGGCCGATCAGTTGCGGCTGGTGCGCGGGGGCGAGGTGCTGCTGCTGGGGCCGGGTTCGCCCGATCTGATGGAGCGCGTGCCGGGGATGCGGGGCATCGGTAATGGGCTTATCGCGCCCTTTGCCACGCTTTACCGCGAATTCGCGGCGGCATGCGACGGACAGGCCCCCGCCGCCCTGCCCGGCATCGAGGCGGGGTTGCGCAGCATGGCATTTGTGGAGCGCGCGGTGGCAAGCAGCGCGCAGGGCGGGCGCTGGCTGCCCATAAATTGACCAAGGGAGGCAGCATGTTTCACCACGTCTTTTTCTGGCTGAAGAATTCCGACGATCGCGATGCGCTGATCGCCGGGCTGGAGAGCCTGCGCGCCATTCCGCAGATCCGCGCGCTGCATATCGGCATTCCCGCCGCCACCGAGCAGCGCGATGTGGTCGAGAGCGGCTTTGCCGTGTCCGAGCTGATGCAGTTCGACAGTCCGGCCGATCAGAAAGCCTATCAGGACCACCCGCTCCACCTGCGCTTTGTCGAGCAATGCGGGCATTTGTGGTCGCGGGTGGTGGTCTATGATGTCGAGCCCATCTGTTCCAGCCGGTAATAGAGCTGGGCGCGGGTGATGCCCAGTAGGCGGGCGGCGCGGGCCTTGTTGCCTCCGCTGCGCGCCAGCGCCTGTTCGATCATCCGCCTCTCGCTGCGGGCCAGATCGAGGTCGTCTCCCTCCTGCGCCGTCTGTCCGTTTTCCACCCGGCCCCCGGCGCGGACGCGGAAGGGCAGGGGGCCCAGCGCCTCGCCTCCGCCAAAGATATGGTGCAGGCGCAAAGGTTCGCCGTCGCGCGCCATGATGACGCCGCGTTCAATCACGTTTTCCAGCTCGCGGATATTGCCCGGCCAGCCATAGCCCAGCATCGCGGCCACCGCATCGCCCTCAAACCCGGTGACTGCCTTGCCATAGCGGGTGCTGTAGCGTTCGAGGAAATATTCCATCAGCAAGGGCAGATCGGCCCGCCTTTCGCGCAGGGGCGGGATGCGGATGGGAAAGACGTTGAGGCGATAGAACAGGTCGGCGCGAAAGGTGCCTGCCTCGACCGCGGCGCGCAGATCGACATTGGTGGCCGCCACCAGTCGCACATTGGCTCGGTGCATCCGCACCCCGCCCACGCGCTCGAACTCGCCCTCCTGGATCGCGCGCAGCAGCTTGCCCTGCGCAGCAAGCGAGAGAGTGGCGATTTCGTCGAGGAACAGCGTGCCGCCCTCGGCCCGTTCAAAGCGGCCCGCGCGGGCGGCATGGGCGCCGGTAAAGGCCCCCTTTTCCACCCCGAACAATTCGGCCTCCAGCAGGCTTTCCGGGATAGCCGCGCAATTGACCGCGACAAAGGGTTTGTCCGCGCGCCGCCCCATCGCGTGCAGGTTGCGCGCGAAAATCTCCTTGCCCACCCCGCTTTCGCCCAGGAACAGCACCACCGCATCGGTGTCGGCCACATGGTGCAGCATGTCGAAGGCCACGTTGAACCCGGCCGATGCGCCCACGATCCGTTGCTCGCTGCCGCCCCGCGCTGATGATCGTGCCCGTTCGATCTGGTTGATCGCCTCGCCGCGCATAAAGCGCAGGTCTTCCTCGCCTTCTTCCCATTCCTCGGCGGGGCGGCCCTGAACACGGCAATGGGGGTGGCCCATGGCGATGCATTCCACCTCGCGGAACAGGATCGGGCGGCCAAGGAACACGCTGGCATAGCCGCTGGCATAACCGGCCAGCGACCAGCCCGCAGGATAGGCCCCGCGCCCGGCGGTTTCCAGATGCGCCCCGCATTCTGAAGAGCCATGCCAGAGATATTCGGCCGAAAACGCGCCTCGCCCGACATCGAATTCGACATGCAGCGCTTCGGATCGGACCATGCCTTCGAGCATGTGGAGCTCGGGTCCGACGGCGAACATATCATCGATCGTGGCATGGGGGCGCAGACGGGCGGCGCTCTCCGCGTCCAGCGCGCCCGAGTGATAGCCCTGCCGGGTAAAGATCGCGCGGGCCTGTTCCAGCCCCAACGCGTCGATCACTTCGCGCCGCAGCAGCGCAAAGGCGCGGGCGTGGAGCAGCATCATCCGCTTGCCCGCCAGCCAGATATGGCCCTGCGCGGGGTCGAAATGGAGATGGGAGAAGAGATCCTGCGGCATGGGGCGGCCTTTGATGGGAGAGAGGTGCAGAATATTCGACATATCTGGAAAAGGGAATGTATGAAATTATGCATATTTTTAGTGGGCGTTCCAATGCGGTGTGACGCTGCTTGAAAATAAAATCTACGTAAAAACAAACAGTTATCAAAATTCCGCCCGTCCTTTCCGCGATTGGCACAGGCTTTGCGATGATCCGGTCAGGCCGCGCGACAGCGGCCGCGACAAGGGAGAGAGCCATCATGCCGGACCATTACACGCACCCTTGTTGCAACCGGCCCCCGAGGCTGCATCAAGGAGACATCACACCTATGGACCCTGCCCTTTCCCACCTGACGCGGCGGACCTTCCTGTCCGCCAGCGCGCTGGCGACGCTGGCCACCGCCGTTCCGGCCGCCGCCGCCGAATGGACGCGCATCGCCCCGGTCGCGCTGGCCAGCCATGCCGGGGCGCTGCCCGCAGGTTGGAGCGGGCAGGCCATCCTGCTCAAGGGCTCCTATCTGGCTCGCCTGTCCCAGATCCGCGGGGCCATTGCCCGCCATGGGGCCGCCCATCTGACGCCCTTTCTCGATGCCGACGATGCGGTGCTGCTCGACATTGCCCGCCACGATGCCGTCGGCGCCCCTCTTTCCGGACAGGAGTGACCGGCCATGAAATTTCGTCCTATTGCTCTTGCCGCTCTGCTGTCGCTGGGCGCTGCGCCCGCCGTGCATGCCTCGCCCACGGGCGTCTGGCGCGGTTCGAATGAAGCGTGGGAAAAGGTCTGCGCGCGCTGCCATCTCTCGGGCGTCGGCCCGGAGTTGCGTGGGCGACAGTTGCCGCCCGAATATATCAAGCAGGTCGTGCGCCACGGCTTTCTGGCCATGCCCGCCTTTCCCCATGGCGCGATTGATGATGCCACGCTCGACGGTGTGGCGCTCTACGTCTCCAAATCGCGTCTGAATGCGCCCGCCAAGCCCGCTGCCCCGGCCAAAAAGCTCTGAAAATTCTGGGAGAACCCGCCATGACCGCTCAAAAAACCGCTCCCGCCGCTGCCTCTGGCCCGGCGGCCCCCGCCATCCTGCCCCCCGGCGTCAGCGCCAGTGATTTCGCCGGGGCGATCCGCGAATTCATCACGATTCTGGGCGCGGAAAACGTGCTGACCGATGCCGACCATCTGGCCCCCTATACCAAGGTTATGGTGGCCGAGAGCGAGGATCTGCACCGCCCCGCCGCCGTCATCATGGCCCGCACCGTCGAACAGGTGCAAAAGATCATGGCCGTGTGCAACCGCGTGCGCGTGCCGATCTGGCCGATCTCGACCGGGCGCAACTTCGGCTATGGCTCGGCCGCGCCCCAAAGCGCGGGTCAGGTCATTCTCGACCTGCGTCATATGAACCGCATCCTTGAGGTCGATCCGGTGATGTGCACCGCGCTGGTCGAACCGGGCGTGACCTATCAGCAGCTCAAGGACTATCTGGTCGAAAACAACATTCCGCTCTGGCTGTCCTGCCCGGCGCCTTCGGCCATTGCCGGGCCTTTGGGCAATACGGTGGACCGCGGCGTGGGCTACACCCCCTATGGCGAGCATTTCATGATGCAATGCGGGATGGAGGTCGTGCTGGCCGATGGGCAGGTGCTGCGCACCGGCATGGGCGGGGTGCAAAACACCAATGCCTGGCAAGTCTTCAAATGGGGCTACGGGCCTTATCTCGACGGCATTTTTACCCAGTCGAACTATGGCGTCGTCACCAAGATGGGCATGTGGCTGATGCCTCAGCCGCCGGTCTACAAGCCTTTCTCGATCCGTTATGAGAAGGATGAGGACATCCACGACATCGTGGAAACCTTGCGCCCGCTGCGCATCGCGGGCGTCATTCCCAATGCGATGGTTTTCGCCAATGTGATGTGGGAAGCGGCCGCCATCATGCCGCGCAGCAAATATTATCAGGGCACCGGCACCACGCCCGACCATGTGCTGGAGGAAATCAAGGCCAAGGAAGGCATCGGCGCGTGGAACGTCTATGCCGCGCTTTACGGCACCAAGGAGCAGGTCGAGGTCAACTGGAACATCATCACCGGCGCGATCAAGGCCAGCGGCAAGGGCCGGATCATCACCGAGGAGGAAGCGGGCGAGACCGAACCCTTCAAGTATCGCGCCAAGCTGATGCGCGGCGACATGACGCTTCAGGAATTCGGCCTCTATCGCTGGCGCGGCGGCGGCGGTTCGATGTGGTTTGCCCCCGTCACGGTGGCCAAGGGTTCGGAAACCCGGGACCAGACCGAGCTGGCCAAGAAGATCCTTGGCGAATTCGGGCTGGATTATGTGGCCGAATATATCGTCGGCATGCGCGACATGCATCACATCATCGACGTGCTGTTCGACCGCTCCAACCCTGAGGAAATGGAGCGTGCCCATGCCTGCTTCGCCAAGCTGTTGAGCGAATTCGGCAAGCGCGGCTATGCGGTCTATCGCGTCAACACCGCCTTTATGGACCAGACCGCCGATCTCTATGGCCCGGTCAAGCGCCATGTCGATCAGGCTCTGAAGCGCGCTCTGGACCCCAATGGCATCATCGCGCCGGGCAAATCGGGCATCCGCATCTGAGGCGTGCGGCCTCCAAAAGGATAATTGCATGACGAAACAGATTTTCCGGGCCGCCTTCGCGGCGGCCCTGCTTTTTGGCGCGCCTGTGCTGGGCGCCAATTCGGCGCAGGCGGCGGGCGATCCGGCGCGCGGCAAGGCCGCGTTTCAGGCCCAATGCGCGATCTGTCACGCCACGGTTCCGGGCAAGACTCTGGTCGGCCCCAGCCTTGCGGGCGTGGCCGGGCGCGCGGCGGGCAAAGGGGCGGGTTTTGCCTATTCCCCCGCGCTGGCCAAGGCCGGGTTCAAATGGGATGCGGCTCATCTCGACCTCTGGCTGACCGGGCCTGCCAAATTGGTGCCGGGCAACCGGATGCCTTATGCGGGCATGGCCAATGCGGCCCAGCGCGCCGATGTCGTGGCCTATCTGGGCACGCTGAAATGAGCGCCCCGCTTGATGTCGCCCTGCTGATCAGGGGCGAGGACAGGGCGGCGAGCGACGGCGCCACGTTTGATCGCCATGGCCCGCTGGGCGATGGCGTGGCCAGTCGCGCGGCGGCGGCCACGGTGGCGGACGCGGATGCCGCCGCCACCGCTGCGGGCGCGGCTTTGCCCGCATGGGCCGCGCTGGGGCCGAATGCCCGCCGCCGCCTGCTGCTGGACGCCGCCGATGCGATGGAGGCGCGCGCCGCTGACTTCATCGCCTGCATGGCGGCGGAAACCGGGGCTTCGGCGGGCTGGGCGGGGTTCAACGTCCATCTGGGCGCGGGCCTGCTGCGAGAGGCCGCCGCGCTGACCACACAGGTCAAGGGCGAGACGATCCCCTCGGACCGGCCCGGTTGCCATGCGATGACGGTGCGCCGCCCGGCCGGTGTGGTGTTGGGCATTGCGCCGTGGAATGCGCCGGTGATCCTGGGCCTGCGCGCCATCGCAACGCCGCTGGCCTGCGGCAATACGGTGGTGCTTAAGGCTTCCGAGCAATGCCCGGCCACCCATCGCCTGATCGGGGCGGTGTTGCGCGATGCGGGATTTCCGGCGGGCGTGGTCAATGTCATCACCAATGCGCCCAAGGATGCAGGCGCGGTGGTGGCCGCGCTGGTGCGGCATCCGGCAGTGCGGCGGATCAACTTTACCGGATCGACCCATGTGGGCCGGATCATCGCCACGCTGGCGGCGCAGGAGTTGAAGCCCTGCCTGCTCGAACTGGGCGGCAAGGCGCCCATGGTGGTGCTGGACGATGCCGATCTGGATGCGGCGGTCGCGGCGGCGGGTTTCGGCGCCTATATGAACAGCGGCCAGATCTGCATGTCGACCGAGCGGATCATCCTTGAGCAGCCGATTGCCGACGGCTTCGTCGCGCGTTTCCGTGAACGTGTCGCGGGCCTTGTCGCGGGCGATCCGCGGCGGGAAAACGCCCCCCTTGGCTCGGTGGTGGATGAGGCCACCGCCGAGCGCATCCGCCATCTGGTGGCCGATGCGGTGGACAAGGGCGCGGCGGTCTATGGCGACTGGCTGCGCCCCGGCACGCTGATGCCCGCGATCCTGCTCGACGGCGTGACGCCCGAAATGCGGATCTATGCCGAGGAGAGCTTTGGCCCGGTCACCACGATCCTGCGCGCGGGTGATGAGGAGGAGGCGGTGCGGATCGCCAATGACACTGAATATGGCCTGACCTCGGCGGTGTTCAGCCAGAATATCGCGCGGGCGCTGCGCGTGGCCGACAGGATCGAGGCGGGCATGGTGCATATCAACGGCGCCACCGTCCATGACGAGGCCCAGATGCCTTTCGGCGGCACCAAATCCTCGGGCTACGGCCGCTTTGGCGGCGAGGCGGGGATTGCCGAATTCACCGAGCTGAAGTGGATCACCATCGACACGCAAACGCCGCATTGGCCGATCTGAACTACGGGCCGGGCGCGGCAAAACACGCCCGGCCATTTTCATAAAAACAGGGAGATATGAGGATGTTGCGCAAGTTTGCTCTGTTGTGCTGCGCGCTGTTCGCAGCCGCTCCGGCCTATGCAACCGAAAGCGGCGGCGGGGTCTATCCGCTGGGCGCCGAGGGGGCGCTGGGCGGGGCCTTGCCGCCGCCGGGGGTCTATTATCTGGGCTATCTTCAGAATTACGAGGCCAACCGGTTTAATGACGGCAAGGGCGACAAGGGTCTGCTGCCCGATTTCCACGTAGATACGCAGGCCGCCGTCACGCGCCTCGTCTGGGTGACGGATCGCAAGGTGCTGGGCGCGGATTTCGCCATGCATATGGTGGCCCCTTTGGTCAGCGCGCAGGTCCGCGTGGCGGGCGCTCAGGGCCAGCAGACCGGCTTTACCGACGTCACCATCGACCCCTTCATTCTGGGCTGGCACTGGAATAACGGGCTGCATGTCATCACCGGGATCGACGTGAATGTGCCCATCGGCCGCTATGACCGCACCAATCCGGCCACGGTCAGCCGCCATTACTGGAATGTCGAACCGATCATCGCGCTGGCCTACACCGGGCGCAAGGGGCTGCAGGTCGATGTCAAAACCATGTTCGACATCAATTTCACCAATCCCGACGCCCAGATCAACGGGCTGAACCCCACCGGGGCGCGCTATCGTTCGGGCAATGAGTTTCATCTCGAATATGCCGTGACGCAGGCGATCACGCCGCGCGCCAGTCTTGGCGTTTCGGGCTATTACTATGTCCAGACCTCGTCCGACCGGGTGAACGATGCCTCGGCCCAGCGGGTGCTCGACGCTCTCGATGGCTTTAAAGGCGAGGCGGTGGCCGCCGGGCCGACGCTGCGCGTGGGGTTGGGCAAGGCGCAATTGATCGGCACATGGCAGCATGAATTCACCGCCCGCTATCGTCCGCAGGGCGACAAGCTCTGGCTCAAGCTGATCCTGCCTGTGGGGCGTTAAAGGCCCGTCGGTTCCTGGCCCCTTGCCAGCGGGCCGGGGGCAAGGCACTTGTCGGCCATGGCAAGCTTGTCCCCATCGCAGCAATTATCGGCCCTGGCGCGCAGAGAGTGGGCCGAACTCTCGCGCGTCAATTCCAGCCCGCGCCCGTGGCAGATGCCCTTTATGGCTGGCGTCACCTCGGCGGCGCCTGTGGCGCTGGGCCTCTGGCTGGGGGCCTTTTCGCAAGGGCTGATGGCGGCGCTGGGGACGATGGTGTTCGTCTATCTCACCAATGCCGGGATGGAGCGCCGCCTGCTGACGTTGATGGCGATGAGCTTTGCCATCACCGCCTGTTTTGCCCTCGGCCTGATCGCGGCGCTGGTGCATTTCGCGCCGGTGCCGGTGGTGATGGGGACGGCCATGCTGGTTTCGATGGGCTGTCGCTATCTGCGTCAGGGGCCGCCCGCCGCGATGTTTCCGGTGATGGCCTGCGCCATCGCGCTTTTCGCCCATGCGCCGTGGGACCAGATCCCCGCGCGGGTTGGCATCCTGTTCCTTGGCGCGATGTTTGCCGCCGCGATGGGCTTTTTCTACAGCCTTTATATCCTGCGCCAGCGTCCGCCTGAACCCGACCGGCCCGCGCCGCCTTTGTGTTTCGAAATTCTGGTGTTCGAGCCGGTGATGATCGGCATAGCGGCGGGTCTGGCGCTGGGGGTTGCCCAGGCGCTGGGGCTGGACAAGCCCTTCTGGGCCCCGGTCAGCGCGATTGCCGTGATCCAGTCGGCCAGCATGCGGATGATGTGGACCAAACAGATGCACCGCATAATCGGCACCGGTCTCGGCGTGGCGCTGGCATGGGGCATTCTCAGCCTTGAGCTTTCGCATGGCTGGCTGGCGGTGATGATCGGCGTGCTGACCTTTGTGATCGAGGTGGCGGTGGTGCGTCATTACGGCTTCGCCACGATCTTTATCACCCCGCTGGCCATCCTGCTGGGTCAGGCGCAGGCCGGCATGGCCGCCTCGCCCGGCGCGATCACGCTGGCGCGGCTGGAGGATACGGTGGTGGGCTGTTTTGTGGCCGTGGCGGTGGGCATGGTGATGCATGCGTCGCGCGCGCGGGCGTGGGCGGCCGGGATATGGGCGCGATCCCTGCGGCCACCCAAGCCCGCAGGCTGATCCGCCTAACGGCTCAGGATTGCCTCCAGCGCCCCCAGCAGCGCGTCGACCTGATCGGCATTGCCCACGGTGATGCGCAGGAATGGATCGATCCGGGGCGCGTTGAAATGACGCACCAGGATCTTTTCCGCCCGCAGCGCCTGTGCCAGTTCCGCCCCGCCGCGCGACCTGTGGCGGGCAAAGACGAAATTGGCCTGCGAAGGCAGAACCGAAAAGCCCAGTCGCTCAAGCCCCGCCACCAGCCGTGCGCGGTTGTCGATGATGGTGGCCAGACTCTGCTGAAAATAGGCCTCGTCGCCCAGCGAGGCCAGCGCCCCGGCCTGCGCCAGACGGTCGAGCGGATAGGAATTGAAACTGTCCTTCACCCGCACCAGCGCCTCGATCAGATGAGGAGCGCCCAGCGCATAGCCGACCCGCAACCCCGCCAGCCCGCGCGATTTCGATAGGGTGCGCACGATCAGCAGATTGGGATGGCGCGCGATAAGGGGCAGGGCGCTTTGCGCGCCGAAATCGACATAGGCCTCGTCAATCACCACCGGCGCATCGGGATGCATGGCCAGCAGCCGCTCGACCGCCTCCAGCCCCAGCCCGACCCCGGTGGGCGCATTGGGATTGGGCAGGATTATGGCTCCGGCTGCGCGGCGATAGTCCTCGACATTGACCCGCATCGCGCCATCCAGCGGCACGGTTTCATAGGCAATGTCGAACAACCGGCAATAGGTGGGATAGAAACTGTAGGTGATGTCGGGAAACAGCAGCGGGCCGTCATGCCTGAGCAAAGCGGCAAAGGCATGGGCCAGCACCTCGTCCGAACCATTGCCGACGAACACATGATCGCGCGGCACCCCATGATAGGCCGCCAAGGCATCGCAGAGCGCGCCCGATTGCGGATCGGGATAAAGCTGCAACCCGGCGCGCGCGGCCGCCTCGATGGCCGGGCCGACGGCGGGCGAGGGGCCAAAGGGCAATTCATTGGTGTTGAGTTTGATCAGGCCCTCAACACGGGGTTGCTCGCCCGGAACATAGGGCGACAGGCGGTGGACCAAGGGACTCCAGAACTGGCTCATGCGATTTCAACACTCCGACAAGGCGGCGGTCCTTGTATGGGGTGGGCGGGGCGGGGGCAACATCGGGGATCTGGGATATGGCATTAGGCGCCACAGGCCTTGTGCCCTGCCGACTTGGGGGCGGAGATAAAAGGTTGATTGCATCAATCAATCCGCCCCCGCGCGCGGAATGCGCCGCCGCTTTCCCCAATGCCAATATCCGGCGCAGCTTTCGCAAACACAGGCCCGGCGCGGGCGGCCGGTCCGGCGCCTTGCGGTTTCAGGCAATACGTCAATCTGCGCTGCCCCCCTGTTTGACACCCTGCGGCCAGTGTGAAACTTTTTGGACAAGTGTGAAGGATTGAGCGGCGGCCGTGCCGCCCATGCCCTTTGCGCGGCCGGGAGGATGCCCCTGCAAGGCAGGCAAAGCCAAAAGCACAGCACAAACAGGGGGAAATATGGAGCAAGCAACGACCGGCCGCGATCCGCCGCCAAGCGCCCTATCGCCGCATTCGGCCTTTTGCGTCGGGCTATGAATACTTCCAATAAAACCGCGCCGATTAAGCATTAGAGGCGGTCGCGTCCGCGCGTTTACTTCGCCCATCGGATCGCCGGTTTCCATCCGCCAGTTAAAATCGCCGCGCCTGCCCGCGGCAACAGGGGACATATCCATGAACATTCGCGCCATGAAAACCCGCCACGGGCGCAAACTTGCCCTTACCGCCTCCTGCGCGCTTGCCGCTCTGGCCAGCCCGGCGCTGGCCGCCGATGGAGAGCCGGACGCGGGCACAATCATTGTGACCGGCACGCGTCAGGTCGCCCGCAGCGCGACGCAGAGCCTTGCCCCCATCGACGTGCTCTCCACCAAGGATCTGCAGGCCAGCGGCAAGCAGTCGGTGCGCGATCTGCTGGGCACGCTGGTCCCCTCGATCAACGTGTCGAACAGCGGCGCGGGCGCCAGTTTTGCGGTCAAGACCCTGTCGCTGCGGGGCCTTGCGGGCGATCATGTGCTGATCCTCGTCAACGGCAAGCGGCGTCACAACACCGCCACGATGTTCATCAACGGCACCACGCAAAACGGTCAGTCGCCCGCCGACCTTGACCTGATCCCGTCCAATTCCATCGCCCGCGTCGAAGTGCTGCGCGATGGCGCATCGGCGCAATATGGCTCGGACGCGATCGCGGGCGTGGTCAATGTCATCCTGAAGGAGGACACCTCCGGCACGGCCACGATGCTGGGCGGCACCACCAAGGACGGTGGGGGCGAGAGCGGGCGAATCTCGGTGGACAAGGGCTTCAAGCTGGGCGAGGCCTCGCTGCACCTGTCGGCCGAAAGCTGGCTTCAGGCGCGCACGATCCGCTCGGCCCCCAATCCGGGGCAATTCTATGCCCGCGTGGGCCAGCTCTACAGCGCCACCACCGGCGCTCTCGACCCGCGCGAGGCGACCGTGGACCGCAACGTCAACAAGGCGGGCCAACCGGCCAGCGAAGGCTTCAACCTTGGCTATGACCTCAATATCCCGGTCGGTGCGGTCAAATTCTACAGTTTCGGCACGTTCAGCCATCGCAACAATGACGCATGGCTGACCTATCGCTTCCCCGATGCCTCGAACAACATTCCCGAGATTTACCCCAACGGCTATTCGCCGCATCTGCATATCAGCGACCATGACTATCAGGTGACGGCGGGCATCAAGAGCCAGCCCGGCGGCGTGATCAATTTCGACTTCTCTTCCTCCTATGGGGTCAGCCTCGTCTCGCTGGTCGAAACCACCGCGCTCAATGCCTCGATGGGGCCAAACAGCCCGACCACCTTCTATATCGGGCGCACCAAGAGCACCGAATGGACCAACAATCTCGACCTGCAAAAGGACGTCAATCTGGGCCTTTATCAGCCGCTCTCGGTGGCCGTCGGCGCGGAATACCGGCAAAGCACCTATGGCATCGAGGCGGGCGATCCGGCCTCCTATATTGACGGCGGCTATAAATCGACCAGCGGCCCCAATGCGGGCGTTTTGCGCACCAGCGGTTCGCAGGGCGTGACCGGCTTTGCCCCCAGCATGGCGGGAAGCTGGAAGCGCAGGGCGTGGAGCGCCTATGTCAACCTTGAGCAAAAGATTCTGCCTGGCGTCGAGGTCGCGCTGGCCGGTCGGCACGAGGATTATTCCGACTTTGGCAAGACCGACACCGGCAAGGTTTCGGCCCGCATCGAGCCGACCAAGGGCTTTGCCCTGCGCGGCACGGTCAGCACCGGTTTCCGCGCCCCCACGCTTCAGCAGCAGCATTATTCCTCGGCCAGCACGATCAATGTCAGCGGCGTGCTGCTGCCCGTTTCGGCGCTGCCGGTGGATTCGCCCGCGGGCATCGCGCTGGGGGCCAAACCGCTCAAGCCTGAACAGTCCACCAACTATTCGCTGGGTTTTGTGTTCAACGCGATTCCCCGCTTCAACCTGACGGTGGACGCCTATCAGATCAAGCTGAAGGACCGCATCCTGCTTTCCAGCACGCTGCAGGGCGCGGTGGTGCGTTCGGTGCTGGCCTCGGCGGGGATCACCTCTTCGGCGGGCGGCTTCTATTTCTCGAACTCCACCGACACGCGCACCCGCGGCATCGACATTGTCGGCACCTATCGCGCCGATCTTGGCGATCTGGGCAATGCCAATCTCAGTCTCTCGGCCAATTTCTCCGAGACGGTGTTCACCCGCGTGGATTCGGTCCCGGCGGTGCTGTCCTCGGCAGGGCTGGTGCTGATCGGGCGCGACCGTCAGGGCGACTTTACCGTGGGCACGCCGCGCAACAAGTTCATCGCCAATGTGGCATGGGAAAAAGGCCCCGCCGCGATCAACCTGCGCGCCACCCGTTATGGCCGGGTGACGCAGATGAACGCCAGCGCCGCCGGGCCGGACGCCAGCATCGACCCCAAGGTGATCTTCGACATTGACGCCAGCTATAAATTCACCAGCGGCATCAAGCTGGGCGTGGGGGCGAACAATATGTTCAACATCTATCCCAATACCTTGCCCACCTCGCTGCAGGGCAATGGTTTCACGCTCTACAATGCCTATTCGCCCTATGGGGTCAGCGGGGGCTTCTATTACGCTCGCCTCAGCTTTGCATTCTGATGATGTTTCCGGGGTCGCCGATGGCGGCCCCGCGCTTTCTGCGTGGAGTATGACATGAGTTTTGCCAAGCGCCCTCTCTTTCTGGCCTCGCCTGTCGCGCTGGCCCTTGCGCTGTTCGGGGCGCCCGCCATGGCTGCGCCCGCCAATCTGCCGCCCCCCGGCGGCGAGGCGCCGCAGGCCTTCGATGTCCACGCGGGCACATCCTATGCGGTCGCCGCCTCGCCCGATGGGCAATGGCTGGCCTTTGACCTTCAGGGCAGCCTCTGGGTGATCCCGGCCAAGGGCGGCGAGGCCAGACGCATCACCGACTATTTCAACGACGCGCATCTGCCCACATGGTCGCCCGATGGGTCGCGCATCGCCTATTACGCCTATCGCGATGGCGATTATGACCTGTGGACCGCGCGCGCCGATGGCAGCGATGCCAAGCAACTGACCCATGGCGAATTTGACGACCGCGAACCAAGCTGGTCGCCCGATGGCAAGAGTATCGCTTTCGCCAGCGAGCGGGGCGGCGGTTATGACATCTGGACCATCGACATCGCCACCGGCGCGCTGACCCAGCTTACCAAAGGCCCGCGTGAGGATCGCGCCCCTGCATGGTCGGCCGACAGCGCCACCATCGTTTTCTCCGGGGCGGGCAGCCTCTATTCCGTCCCCGCGCATGGCGGAGAAGCGACCACCCTGCGCACGGCCCCCACCGGCGCACGCTATGACAGCCCCTCGCTGTCGCCCAAGGGCGAGCTGGCCTATGTCGTGGCCGATGGCGCGGGCAGCCATCTGGAAATCGACGGCAAGGTGGTTTCGGGTAAGGAAAACGTCTTTCCCTTCCGCCCGTCATGGGTGGGGGGTGATGCCTATTACATTTCCGACGGCCTGATCCGCCGCCGCACGGGTGCGAAACTGGCCACGGTGCCTTTCACCGCGCGTCTGGAGGTGGTGAAGCCGGTTTACGCCCGCGCCAAACGCGATTTCACCAGCACTGCCCCGCGCCGCGTGCTGGGCATTCAGCATCCCGCGCTTTCGCCCGATGGCAAGAGCATCGCCTTTGTCGCGCTGGGCGATCTCTATGTCGTCTCCTCCGCGGGCGGCAAGCCGCAGCAATTGACCCACGACGAGGCGCTGGAGGCCGATGCCGCATGGTCGCCCGATGGTAAGAGCTTGGCTTATACCTCGGACAAGGGCGGCGGGTTGCCCCAGATCTGGGTGCGCGATCTGGCCAGTGGCAAGGACCGACAGGTAACCAGCAGCCCCAACCAGCCTTTGGGCGCGGCATGGTCGCCCGATGGGCGGCGGATCGCTTTTCTCGATACCGATGGCCGCTGGGGCGTCGCGGGGCTACAGGTGGTCGATGTGGAGAGCGGGGTGATGACCCGCCTGCAACCCAGCCTGCCGCAGCCGGGCAAGCCGACATGGAGCCCCGACGGCCGCTATGTCGCGGTTGCCTTGTCCAAGCCCTATTCCACCAGTTTCCGCGAGGGCAACAACCAGATATGGATGGTGCCCTCTGATGGCAAAGGCACGCCCTTCTGGCGCGATGCGGACAAGGCTTCGCTGGATTCGCGCGGCGGGGGCGGGCCGGTGTGGTCGCCCGATGGGCAAAGGATGGCGGGCATTCAGGACGGCGTGCTGAAAATCTGGCCGGTCGCGCCCGATGGCACTGCGTTGGGAAGCCCGCGCGCCTATACGTCCGAAATCTCGCATTATCCGACATGGAGCGGGGACGGCAAATCCGTGCTGTTTCAGGCGGCGGACAAGCTCAAGATCGTGAGCGTTGAGACCGGCGCGATCCGCGAGGTGCCGCTCGATTTCACCTATACGCTGGCCATTCCCAAGACGAAAATCGTCATCCACGCGGGCGCGATGGTCGATGCGGTGAAGGACGCAACGCAGGCCAATAAGGACATCGTGATCGAGGGCAACCGCATTGCGGCGGTGCTGGACCATGATCCGGCCCATTATGCGGGCGCGGACAAGGTGATCGAGGCGCCCGGCCTGACCGCGATCCCCGGCCTGATCGACCATCACGCTCATGCGCAAAAGGATTTCGGGGCCAATCTCCATCTGGCATGGCTGTCTTATGGCATCACCACGGTGCGCGATCCGGGCAACCAGCCCTATGACGGCATCGAAGACCGCGAGGCATCCGAGGCGGGCGTGCGGATCGGGCCGCGCATCTATACCACCGGGCCGCTGCTGGAATGGCGGCGGGTGTTTTATCGGATGGGCGTGGCCGTGTCGGGCCCGGCGCATCTGGAGCGCGAGATTGTCCGCGCGCGGGCGCTGAAATATGATCTCATCAAATCCTATGTCCGCATGCCCGATTTCGGCCAGCGGCGTCTGGTCGAAGCGGCCCATGAGATGGGCGTGCCGGTGGCCACGCATGAGATATTCCCCGCCGCCTATACGGGCGTGGACAATACCGAGCATCTGGGCGCCACCAGCCGGCGCGGATTTTCGCCCAAGCAGGGGCCGCAGGGGCGGGTCTATGAGGATGTGATCCAGCTTTTCGGGCGTTCGGGGCGGACGCTGACGCCCACCAATTTCGGGGCGATCAACACGTTTCTGGCCAAACATCCCGAATTCCGCCGCGATCCGCGCCTGTCGCTTTATCCCGAATGGGCGCGCAGGACGGTGAGCGAGGGCGAGGCACTGCCGCCTGCCTTGCTGTCGATGCAGGCGGGGCAGTTGGAGGGGCTGAAGGCCATGAAGGCGGCGGGCACATTGATTACCGCAGGCACCGACACAATGATCGCGCCCAATCTTCAGGCGGAAATCTCCTCCTATGTCGATGGCGGCTTTACGCCCTTTGAGGCGCTGCAGACCGCCACGGTCAATTCGGCCCGCGCGCTCAATCTGGACGCGGGCACGATCGAGCCGGGCAAGCTGGCCGACATTGCGCTGGTCGAGGGCGATCCGCGCAAGGATATTGCCGCGACCTTTCGGGTTAAGCAGGTCATTACCAATGGCCGCCCCTTCACCGTGGAGGAGCTGATCGCCAAGGCGCAGCGCAAGCCGTGAAAGGTTACAGCACGCTGTTGCGCAGGAAATGCGTCACGACTTCGCCCGCATTGGCATAGGCATAATGCTGATCGCTGGCAAAGACGCGAAACTCGCCGGGGTTCAGCAGGACCGTCTCGCTCTCCAGTTCCAGAGCGAGGCGGCCCTGCGTGACATAGATGATTTCGTGCCACCCGGCCGGGTCGGGCTCGGCCTGATAGCGGTGCCCCGGCGCCAGCGACCAGACCCAGAGCTGGGCCTCCTGCTGGGCGGGGGCGCTGCCCAGCAACAGGGCGAAATCGGCCGGGTCGGCGCCGCGCCACATGGTTTCGTTGACATTGCGCATCTCGGCGCCGGGCGCCTTGACCATGGCCGTGAAATCGACCCCCAGCGCGATGGCCAGCCTGTCGAGACTGGCGAGGCTGACATTGGCCTCGCCGTTTTCAACGCCAACGATCATCCGGCGGCTGATGCCCGAGGCGTCGGCCAACGCCTGCTGGCTCATCCCCGCAGCGTGGCGGAACCGGCGCAGGTTCTGGCTGACGTGGACGAGGACGTCGGATTTAGGCCCATCGGGCGTAGGCCCGAGCGATTTGGGGTTGTGCATTATATTGCTCATTGCTAGTTGCGCATTATGTTGCACATCGCCGCCCAAGACAAGCCCCGACGCAAGCCCGCATCATGGTCAATCAGCCGCGAGGAAATGGTCCTCATCGGCATCACCATGCTGTGGGGCACAACCTTTCTGATCGTCCACACCGCGATGCAATACAGCGGGGCGCTGTTTTTCGTGGGCCTGCGCTTCATGGTGGCGGGGGCAGGGGGCTGGCTGCTGTTTCGCCGGACAATGCGCGATCTTAATCGCCGCGAACTGGGCGCGGGCGCGCTGATCGGCTTTGCGATCTTTCTTGGCTATGGCCTGCAAACCTATGGCCTGCGCACGATCACCAGCAGCCAGTCGGCCTTTATCACCGCGCTCTATGTGCCGATGGTGCCGCTGCTGCAACTGGTGGTGCTGCGCCGGATGCCGCACATCATGAGCTGGATCGGGATCGCGCTGGCCTTTGCCGGGCTGATCCTGCTGGCCGGGCCAAAGGCGGGACATATCGGCCTCAGCCCCGGCGAGATGGCCACTTTGCTCAGCGCTGTTGCGATTGCCGCCGAAATTATCCTGATCAGCCGATTTGCCCATGGCGTGGACAGCCGCCGCGTCACGGTGGTGCAATTGCTGGCCGCCGGGCTGTTTTCCCTGGCCGCCATGCCGCTGGCGGGGGAGACGCTGCCTGCCTTCTCGCCGGTCTGGCTGGTGGCCGGGGTGGGCCTTGGTCTGGCCAGCACGCTGATCCAATTGGCGATGAACTGGGCGCAAAAGACGGTGTCGCCCACGCGCGCCACGGTGATCTATGCGGGCGAGCCGGTGTGGGGCGGGATCGTCGGGCGCATCGCGGGCGACAGGCTGCCCGCGCTGGCCATGCTGGGCGGGGTGCTGATCCTTGTCGGCGTGCTGGTCAGCGAGTTGCGCGGTTCTGCTCAAGACGCTCCATAAAGCGCTGCGTGTCGATGATCGCGCGGCGGTGCCTGCCTTCGCCGATCAGGCCGACGTCATCATGGCAGGCCACCTGAAACTCCAGCCTGCGCCCTTCGACAGCGATCAGTTCGACCTGCGCGGTGATGGTCGCGCCCGCCAGCGTTGCCGCGACATGGCTGATATCGACATGGATCCCCAGACTGCACTGGCCCGGCGCCAGATGGGGGCGCAGCGCCAGAATGCAGGTGTTTTCGATAAAGCCCACCATCATCGCCGTGGCCAGCACCGGGGGCATATCGGCAAAACCGGCCCAGTCGGGCGTGACATGGGGCACGGTGTGGCGGTCGGCCACGACCATGCTTTCCTGATGGATCAGGCCCGGTGTCATGCCCTGTGTCATGGATGCGCCAGCGTCCAGACATAGGCCGCCACCGCCTTCACATCCGCCGGTGAGAGCGCCGCGCCGCCCATGGCGGGCATGGCGCCGCTGGCCTTCTTGGGCTTGTCGACGCCCTTGGCGATCGTCGCGGCCAGCCCCTCGGGCGAGCCGTCGCTCCACAGGAAGTCCGGCCCGACCAGCGAGCCGCCCGCCATCGACCCGCGCCCGTCGCTGCCATGGCATCCCACACAGGTGCCGCCTTTGGCCTGACCCAGATAGATCGCGCGGCCCAGCGCGACCTGCTGTGCGGTCATTCCGGCGGGCAGGCTGCGTCCGGTGGCGGTGGCCTGCGCGGCCTTTGGCTCGACCTTGCGCGCAGGCGTCAGCGGCGCATTGGCCGCCCCGCGATAGGTGATGCGCCAGATCCGCCCGCGCACATCATCGGCCACATAGAGCGCGCCATCCGGCCCCACGGCCAGCCCGGCGGGACGATGCTGCGCGCGGCCCGGCTCTTTGAAAGCCCCGGCAAAACCATCGGCAAAGCGGATCCACTTCCCGCTCGCCCTGCCCTCACGCAGGGGCTGGAAGGCCACGAGATAGCCATCCTGCGGCGCGGGGGCGCGGTTCCATGAACCGTGAAAGGCGATGAAGGCGCCCTGCTGATAGGCGGCCGGGAAAGCCTTGCCGGTGTAGATCGCCACATCATTGGGCGCCCAATGCGCGGGGAAGGCCGCCACAGGCATATCCTTGCCCGCGCAGGCGCCCTGCAGCTTGCCGTCACCGCCATATTCAGGGGCCAGCTTGTGCCGGTTTTCAAACCCGTCGAAATAGCAGGTCGGCCATCCGAAATCAGCGCCCTTGCGGGGCGAGAACAGGATTTCGGCGGGCAGTTCGACGCCCTGCTGCTCGGTGTAATACTGGCTCCAGTTCTGGCCCAACTGGTCGCGGCCATGCTGGGTGGCGAAAATGCGGCCCGCGCTGTCAAAGGTGATGCCGCCGGTGTTGCGGATGCCGGTCGCCCAGCGCGCCTCGGGGCTGAAGGTCTGTCCTTCCTTGTCGGCGCGATAGGCCCAGATGCCCGCCCGCGTCAGCGCCTCGGTGCAGGGGGCAAGGCCCTTGGCGCCGGGCTGTCGATTGGGGCTTTCGCAGGCATTGCTGGCCGAACCGGAATTGACCAGCAGCGTGCCGTCCGCCTGAATGGCAAAGGGATGCATCGGGTGATCGCCCGAGAGCGGCAGGCCCGACAGCACCGTCGAACCCGCGCCCGCCGGGGTCAGGGCGCCCGGTTTCATCGGATAGCGCACAATCGTGTCATGCTCTTCGACAAACAACGCGCCATGCCACAGCGCGATGCCGGTGCCGCCATGGCCCCCTTTGTCCTCGCTGGCGCCAAAGCGCGCGGTCCTGTCGGCCACGCCGTCGCCATTGCTGTCGCGCAGGGCGATGACAAAGCCGCCATCGGGCGCGGGCGGCGCATTGCGGAAATAGCGGCCCGACCATGAATTGACATAGACCGTGCCATCGCCCGCCACGGTCAGGTGGCGCGTATGGCCCAGATTGTCGGCAAAGACCGTGGCGCAGAAACCGGGCGGCAGCGACAGGCCGCCATTGTTCCTGGCGCAGCCCGCCGCAGGCGCCTTTCCGGCGGCGGTCAGGGCATGGGTGCCGCACAACAACAGCGGGGCAGCCAGCAGGGCGGCGCGCAAAGCAAGACGCATGGACCTATCCTCCGGAAATCAGGGTGTGCTTCGCATATCAGTCTGCGGCGCGGCGGGAAAGGTCCCGCAGGGGGCATCTGGCGCAAGAAGCAAGCATGGGTTAGCCTGTTGCCATGCATGACGAACCGCACGCCGCCCCGCCCGGAACCTGGATTTCGCCCAAGCCCCACGCATGGCGGCGGGAACAGAAGATCGCGGCGCTGGTGGCCATCGCGCTGCTGGGAATCGCCGGGTGGTGGACCTTGCGCCCCTTTTGGCATGCGCTGGGCTGGGCGGCGATTTTTGCCGTCTCGCTCTGGCCGCTCTATCAGCGCTGCGTGCGCCGTTGGCCCAGAGGGCAATCGGTGACGCTGCCCGCCGCGTTCACGCTGTTCATCCTGCTGATCTTCGTCATCCCGCTGGTGATGGTGGCCAATGCGGTGTTTCATGACACGATCTCGCTGGCGCAATGGTTGGCCGTGGCGCGGGTGCAGGGGGTGCCGGTGCCCGAAGTGCTGCACCATCTGCCCTACGGCGAGCAGGCGGCGGTATGGTGGCAATCGGCGCTGGGCACGCCTGAAGGGATCAGCCGCCTGTCGCAACATGCCGGGCCTTCCTCGGGCCTGTCGCTGGGCACGGGGGAAAAGATCCTTGGCGGCTTGGCGCATCGGCTGTTGCTGGTGGGCTTCATGCTGATGACGCTGTTCTTTCTGCTGCGCGATGGGCAAAGCGTGGCGCAGGCGATGCGCGTGGCCACCCGCCGCGCCTTTGGCCTGCCGGGCGAGAATGTGGCCGATCAGGCGGTGCTGGCCATTCGCGGCACGGTCAACGGGCTGGTCATCGTCGGCTTTGGCGAAGGGCTTATTCTGGGCGTGATCTATGGCCTTGCCGGGGCCAGCCATGCCGCGCTGCTGGGGCTGCTGACGGGTCTGCTCTCGGCGATCCCGTTTGGGGCGACGGTGGCGGTGGTGGTGGCCGCGGCCATTCTGGTGGCGGGGGGCAAGTTGCTGGCGGCGGCGGTTGTCGCGGTGATCGGGCTGGCGCTGGTCTTTATCGCCGACCATTTCGTACGCCCGGTGTTCATCGGCGGATCGACCCGGCTGCCCTTTATCTGGGTGCTGTTGGGCATTCTGGGCGGGGTAGAGGGCTGGGGCTTGATCGGCCTCGTCATGGGGCCTGCGGTGATGGCGGTGCTGATGCTGCTGTGGCGCGAATGGATCGGCGCGGTGAAAGGCCCGCTCAACCCCGTGCGCGGCGAAAGCGCAGCGGCGGAGCGGGCCGAGAGCTGAGGCGGATCAGTTGTTCAGCACGGCATATCCGTCATTGGCATAGGTGATCTGCACCAGGGTTGCCGCCTCGGCCACCTCGATGCCGGGCAGCAGTTGATCGCGGGCAATGTTGCGCCCCGCCGCCCACTGGCCGCAGACCATCATCCGCACGCCCGCTTGACGCAGCGCGTTGAAGATCACCTTGTTCGGATTGTCGATATTGTATTTCTTGCGATATTCCGCATCACTCAGCACCGCATCGGCCGCCGCTCCATAAAGGATCATCGCAAAGGAAATATGCGAGGCCGGCACTTTGGCCGCGATCAGCCCGTTGAGCTGTGAGGCCACGCGCCCAAAGGCGGGCAGGGTCTGGGCCGGATCGGGCGCGCCGGTCGCCGCGCTGAACAGCGCCTTATAGCTGCGCTTGGGATCGCGGGTGACGGCGGCGCCGGGAATTTCGACATAGCCGTTGCTGCCCGCGATGGCGGGCGGGGTGGGGGCGGGCCACACTCGGGCTTCTGCCGCATGGGCCGCCAGCGGAGCGCCCAGCGCCCCCAGAATAGCGATAAAACGCAATGTGATATCCATCATGGTCTTGATCTCCCAAGACCATGATGGGGCATGGGCGGCCTATACTCAAGCCGCCATTTTTTATGCCTTGGCGGCGGTGACGATGATCTCGACCTTGTAATCGGGCGTCGCCAGTTTCGATTCGCCGGTCGCGCGGGCCGGGGGCGCAATATCGGCCACCCATGCATCCCACACCGCATTCATCTCGGCAAAATCGCCCATATCGGCCAGCCAGATCTGCGCCATCAGCATGTGCGCCTTCGAGCTGCCCGCCTCGGCCAGCAGGCGCTCGATTTCGGCCAGCACGGCCTGCGTCTGCTCGGTGACGGTTTCGCCTTCCTCGCATTGGCCGGAAAGATAGATCGTGTCGCCATGGATCACGGCCTGGCTCATGCGCTTGCCGGGTTCGATACGGGTAATGGTCATGGGATGGGGTCCTTTTAGTAACGCGAGAGCGCGAGGTCGGCGGTTTCGATGGCCGGGCGGCGTGCGCTGATGATGTCGGCAATGACATGGGCCGAACCGCAGGCCATCGTCCAGCCCAGCGTGCCATGGCCGGTGTTGAGGAAGAGATTGCCGATGCGGGTGGCGCCGATGACGGGCGTGCTGTCGGGCGTCATCGGGCGCAACCCGCACCAGAAGGAGGCGGCGGAAAAATCGCCCGCGCCGGGGAAGAGCGTTCCGGCGGAATGTTCGAGCGTGGCGCGGCGGGCCTCGGGCAGATCCATGTTGAAGCCGGAGATTTCCGCCATGCCTCCGATGCGGATGCGGTCGCCAAGCCGGGTGATCGCCACCTTGTAGCTTTCATCCAGCAGGGTCGAGACGGGTGCCAGCGGTTCATTGACGATGGGCACGGTCAGCGAATAACCCTTGACCGGATAGACCGGGACTTTCAGGCCCAGCGGCTTGACCAGATGGGGCGAGAAGCTGCCCATCGCCACCAGATAGGCGTCGGCCGTGACGGGGCCGCGGTCGGTGTCGACGCGGGTGATGCGTCCGCCTTCCTCGACGATGCGGGCAATGCGCGTGCCGTTCATGAATTCGACACCCGCCGCGCGCGCCATATCGGCCAGCGCATTGGTGAATTTGAAGCAATCGCCCGTCTCGTCATTGGGCAGGCGCAGGCCCCCCGCAATCGGCGCGGCGCTGCCCGCAAGGCCCGGTTCGGCGGCGATGCAGCCCGCCTTGTCCAGCACCTCGAAAGGCACGCCATCGGCCTTGAGTACCGCGACATCCTTGGCGATGCCCGCCAACTGGCTTTCCTCGCGGAAGAGTTGCAGCGTGCCCTGCATCCGCTCGTCATAGGTGATGCCGGTTTGGGCGCGCAATTCGATCAGGCAATCGCGGCTGAATTCGGCCAAACGCACCATGCGGCTCTTGTTGATGGCATAATCGCGCGCGTTGCAATTGCCCAGCATAGCCACCAGCCATTTGAGCATCGCCATATCCGGGCGCGGGCGCAGGATCAGCGGCGCGTGCTGCATCATCAGCCATTTGATCGCCTTCATCGGAATGCCGGGCGCGGCCCATGGCGAGGCATAGCCGGGTGAAATCTCGCCCGCATTGCCGAAGCTGGTTTCCAGCGCCGGGCCATCCTGCCGGTCGATCACCACCACCTCATGGCCCGCCTGGCGCAGATACCATGCCGAGGTGACACCGATGACGCCGCTGCCGAGAACTGCGATTTTCATGGAACAAGGCTTTCGTTCAGGGCCGCCGCGCCGACATAGGCGCGTTCGTAACGGCGGCTCAATTGGGTCAGGATTTCATAGGAGATGGTGCCCGCGTCGGCCGCCACATCGTCGATGGTCTGATGCGGGCCGATCAGTTCGACCGGGGCGCCGGGATAGAGGTGTTCCTGCGGAACATCGGTCACGTCCAGCGTGATGCTGTCCATCGAGACGCGGCCGATGATGGGCGCGCGATGGCCTGCGATCCACGCCGCGCCGCGATTGCTGAGCATCCGGGGCCAGCCATCGGCATAGCCGACCGGGATCGTGGCGATGCGTGTCTCGCGGGGCGCATGAAAGGTCATGCCATAGCCGACGCCCGCGCCCTTGGGGATTTTGCGCAATTGGGCAATCGCGGTTTCCAGCGCGACCACGGGGTGCATCGGGTTGGGGCCTGCCTTGGGCGCGCCGCCATAGAGTGCGATGCCGCCGCGCACGAGGTCGAAATGGCCGCGCTCCAGAAAGGCCCCGCCGCTGTTGTCCAATGCGCGGGGGAGGCCGGGGAAACGCTCGGCAAGGACGCGGAAGCGGGCGGCCTGATCGTCGTTGGCGGGGTGTTCCGGCTCATCGGCGCAGGCCAGATGGCTGATGAGGAAACGCAGGTCGAGCCATGGGGCCATGGCGCAATCGGCCAGAAATTCGTCCACTTCCTCAGGCGGCATTCCCATGCGCGACATGCCTGTGTCCACCTGAAGGATCGCGGGCAGGGGGCGAGCGAGGGCGCGCGCCAGATCAGCCCAGCGCCGCGCCTGATCGAGCGAATTGAGCACGGGGATCGCGCCCATCGCCTCGCATTCGGCCTCCTGCCCCGGCAGCAACCCGTTGAGGACATAGACCGGCACGCCCTTGGCCACCAGCGGCTCTGCCTCGCACAGCAGCGCGACGAAGAGATGACGGCAGCCCTGCGCCAGCAGTACATCGGCCACGCGCCCCGAGCCGAGCCCATAACCATCGGCCTTGACCACGCCCGCCACTTGCGCGGGGGCCACGGCATCGCGCAGCAGGCGATAATTCGCCGCCAGCGCGCCCCAGTCGATCGTCAACTTTGCCCCTGCGCCCATCTGCGCCTCCACAGAAATTCCGTGGAGCGATGCTATCGCATCCTATGTCGAATTTATGGTCGATTAGCCACCGATTATGCTAATGATGGGCTATTCACGCAAGATTTGACGACGAAAGCGCGCAAATATGTCATTCATCATGGACGGGATCGACCGCGCCATCCTGCGCATCCTGCGCCAGGACGCCCGCAAGCCCAATTCCGAGATCGCCCAGACGGTCGGCCTCTCGCCCTCGGCCTGCCTGCGGCGCATCCGGCTGATGGAAAGCAATGGCGTCATTGCGGGCTATACGATCATCTCGGGCGGGGATGCCGATGGCGAACAGGCGGTCGATGTCGTGGTGCAGGTGACGCTGGACCGCCAGACCGAGGATTACCTGATGCGGTTTGAAACCGCCGTGCGCCAATGCCCGGAGGTGCGCGAATGCTTCCTGATGACCGGCGATGTCGATTACTGGCTGCGCATCCGCACCGAGAGCGTGCGGGCCTATGAGGCGATCCATGGCGAGATCCTCTCGCGCCTGCCGGGGGTGCGGCGGATCAGTTCGAGCATTTCGATGCGCGACGCCATGCGCCCGCGCCGGTCGAAACCGGGCAGGCGGGCATAACTAGCGGGCCTAATGCTCTCCCATCGCGCCCGCCACGGTCTTGATGATCGGTTTTAGCAGATAGCGCAGCACGGTGTTGCTGCCGGTCTTGATTTCGACCGTGGCGGTCATGCCGGGCTGGATGGCGATGGGCTCGCCGGGGCGGCGGACCATGCTGCGCGTGTCCACCCGGACGTGGACGCGGTAGAACACGCGATCCTGCCCCGCCCCCGCGCCATTTTCGGTCAGCGTGTCGGGGCTGATATAGGTCACCTTGCCCTCGGCCGAACCGAAAATGCTGGAATCATAGGCGTCGAATTTGACCGAGGCGCTTTGTCCGGTGCGGACATAGGCGATGTCGGTGGGTGAAACCTTGGCCTCGACGATCAGCTCCTGCCCGGTCGGCACGATCTGTAACACTTCATCGCCCGGACGCAGCACGCCGCCGATGGTGGTGAGATGAACGTTCTTCACAATGCCGTCGGTGGGCGCGACAAATTGCGTTTCGCCCAGCGAGGCGCGCCGCTGCGTCAATATCTCGCGCGCGGTCACCAGTTCCTCGTTGCTCTTGGCGTAATCGGTCTGAAGCTCCTGATAATAGCGGTTGCGCAGATTGGCGATCTGGCTCTGAATATCGCTCTGCTGCCGCTCCAGCCGCAGGATTTCGGACCGGCTGACATCGCCCTGACGCAGCAGGGGCCGGTTCATCTCCAATTCGCGCGTGGCCAAATCGAGCTGATGCTGGAGCGCGGCGACCTGATCGGTAAAGGCCATCCGCCGCTTGGCGAAAAGCGCGCGTTGGCTGGCGACAAGGTTGGGGAATTTCTCCGCCTCGCCGCCAAAAGCCAGCGGGCGGTCGAACAATTCGGCATTGATGCGCGCCTGCTGCGCCTCCAGCCCGCCGACCTTGGCCGCGCCTTCGTCCACCGCTGCGCGCACCTTGACCTGATCCAGCGTGACCAGCTTCTGTCCCTTGCGCACGCTGTCGCCCTCGCGCACGAGAATTTCGCTGATGACGCCGCCGTCGGTGGTCTGCACCACCTGCACGCGCCCTGCCGGGATCACCTGCCCGGTGGCGCGGCTGATCTGGTCGAGATGGGCCACGCTCGCCCATCCGATCGCGCCCGCCAGCGTGGCCACCGAAAGCCAGATCACCCGGCTGCCGCGCGGACGCTTGCCCGAACCGGGCATCTTGGCATGGCTGGTGCCGGTCAGGCGCAGATTGCCGCCGCTTGCCATGGCTTTATTCCTTATCCTGTTGGGGAGATTGTCCCGGCACTTCGCGATTGGCGGCGGGGGCCGGTTTGGGGCGCAACTGGTTCAGCACATCGGCCGTCTTGCCATCCAGCGCCAGACGCCCGTCGATCACCACCAGCACCCGGTCGACAAAGGAGAGCAATTGCGGCTTGTGGGTGACCATCACCACGGTCTTGCCCGCGAAATGGCCGAAGATCTGTTGCAGCGCGCGCAATTCCGTTTCCGGGTCCAGATTGGCCGTCGGCTCGTCCAGCAGCAGGATCGAAGGGTCGGTCAGCAACAGCCGCGTCAGCCCCACCAGCGCCCTTTGCCCCCCCGACAGGCCAAAGCCGCCCTCCGAAATCGGCAGGTCCAGCCCCATCGGGTGCTGGCGCAGCAATTCGGAGAGGCCAGTGCGCTGCGCCGCGGCCAGCAGGCGCTCGTCATTGGGATTGGCGATGCCCAGCGCCAGATTGTCGCGCAGCGATCCGCTGAGCAGATCAAAGGATTGCGGCAGATAGATCAGTTGCCGCCGCAGATCGTCCTCGGCCACTTGCGAGATTTCCACCCCGTCCAGCGTGACCTGCCCCACGGCGGGGGCATAAAGCCCGGCCATCACCTTGAGCAGCGTAGATTTGCCCGACCCGACCGAGCCGATGATGCCCACCTTCTCGCCCCGGTTGATGAACAGGCCGGGGATGTCCACCCCCGAACGCGCGCCGGGATAGGCGAATTGCACATTGGCCAGACGCATCCCTGCCTGCACCGGTCCCATGCGCAGCATTTGCCGGTCATGGGGATGGTCGCTGGGCAGGCGCAGGATCGAATCGAGCGCCTGAAGCGAGGAGCGCGCATAGCTCCATTGCACAATCAGATTGGGCAGCGCGGCCACCAGCGGCCCGTTGATCCGCCCGTTGATGATGGTGCAGGCGATCAGCCCGCCCATCGTCAGCCGGTGATCGGCCACCTCATAAACGCCCAGCACGATGATCCCGACATAGGCCACCTGTTGCAGCACATTGAACGTGCTGCCCGACAGGGTGGACCAGCGGCGCACCTGATTGTCATGGCGATGCACGGTATCGACCAGCCGGTTCCACCCGGCCAGCATGTGCCAGCCCCCCAGATTGGCCTTGATCGTTTCCGCCGCGCCCAGCGCCTCGACCAGCAAGCCGTTCTTGCGATTGCCCGATACTTGCGACTTATGCGCGTCTTCGCGGATCATGCGCGAAAACAGCATGGCCGCGCCGATCGCCAGCGGAAAGGTCAGCGCCGGAATAATCACCACCGACCCGCCGATGCCATACATCACCACCATGAACAGCAGCGCAAAGGGCAGATCGGCCAGAATGAACAGCGAGGCCGAGGCCATCACCGCGCGTACCTGCTCCAGCCCGCGCAATTGCGCCGCCATTGTGCCGACGCCCGGCGGGCGGGCATCCAGCCGCACCGATTGCATCCGGGCGAAGAAATATTCCGACACTTCGGCGTCGATGCTGGACGCTTCCTCGTCGATCAGAAAGGCGCGCGTGTTGCGGATCAGGAAATCGACCAGCAGCGCAAAAGCCATGCCCGCCGTCAGCACCCAGAGCGTATCAAAACCCGCGCGCGGGATCACGCGGTCATAGACCTGCATCGAATAGATCGAGGTGATGAGCGCCAGCACATTGATGACCACCGTGGCCGCCGTGGCGTCGACAATCATCCGCCGTCGCCCCAGAATGGCCGCGCGAAACACCGCAAAGGCCGACTGGTGATTTTCCGCGCCCGCTGCGTCGGGAAAGGAGAGCTGAACCAGCCGCAAACCCGGCGCCCATTCCACCTCGGCCAGTCCGCTGGCGGTGATGGCGCGGATATGGTCGGGCCCTTGCCATTGTTCGGCCATGGCCCAGCCAAGCTGGTTCACATAGACCAGCATCGGGAAATCCTGAGGTCCGGGCCGCGTTTCCAAGGCCACGGGCGCATCCCATCCGGCCATTTCGCTCAGCCGCCACGGCGCCTCGGGATCGTCCAGCGCAAGGTCGATGGTGACGGCCGATTGCCAATCCGGCGCAAGGCGAATGCCCCGCCGGCGGGCCAGCGCAGCGGCCAGATCGAGCAGGGGAAGCGTCACTTGTGTCGTCCTTCTTCGTTGGTATTCGTCTCATTGCTGCGCAGCAAAATCCGCATCGCCGCCGCCGAGGCGCTGTAACGCACGTCGATCGCGTCCAGATCGGCTGTCATCGCCTCGCGCACGGCGTTCATCACATCGAGCCATGTGCGCCGACCGCTGACGAACTGGCGGACATAGCTCTCGGTGATCTTGTGGCTGTCTCCGGCCAGCGCCCTTGCCCCTGCATCGCGCGCCCGCGCGCTGGCATATTCGATCAGATCATTGCTGGCCGTGGCCTTGAGATCCTGCGCCACCGAGGGGGCCTGAAGCTCGCTGGCCTGTTCGCGCAGGCGGGCCGCATGGGTGGCAAAGATTTCCGAAAAGCCCCCCGTGGTCTGCATCCGCACCGACAGGCCCACGCGGTGTTTGTAAATCTCGTCATACGTATAGGAGGCAAAGAGGCCCGGCAGGCGCGAGGCGGCGGTGATCCGCGCATCATCGCGCGCCACTTGCGCCTCGGCCTGAACCCGGCGGCGCTGGGGGCTGGCCGCGATCATCCGCTCGGTCAGCGCGGGCAGCTCCCAATGCGGCCATGCGGTGGGTTCGGCAAAGCCGGGGGCCAGCACGATATCATCGCGCACCACCAGCCCGGACAGACGCCCCAGGGCGCTGGCCCTTTGCGCGCGGACCAGATCGAGCTGCTGCGCCACCTGCAACCGGCGCGAATTGGCCAGTTTCAAATCGGCCTCGGGGCTGACCTCCTGCGCCACACGGCGGCGCATCGAGGCCACCATGTCATCCATCACCGCCAGAATGCCGACCAGCACCTGTTCATGCTCGCCCAGCCGTTTGGCGTCATGATAGGACTGGTTCACCTCCAGTTCGAGGTCGAGCACGGTTTCGGCCAGACGATAGAATTGCGCCTGCCGACTGGCCTTGGCCCGGTCGATGGTGGCGGGAATCCGCCCGTTGGTCCACAGCGGCAGATCGACATTGGCCGTCACCTGACGGCTGAGCAAAATGGCGCCATATTGGTTGAACTGGATCGACATGGTGGGCAACCGGCTGAGCCGCGCCGCCGTCACATCCACTCCCGCCGCGCGCAGCGATGCCCGCTGGGAAGCGACCGAGGGATGATGGCGCACCGCCTCCTCGATCAGCCCGGTCAATTCGGGATTGAAGGCCAGAGCGGGCGTGGTTTCCTCGGGCAGCGCGATGCGGTTTGACGCCGCCGCGCCGGGGCCGGGTTGTTCGACCAAGGGCATTTCGGGCTCAGCCACGGTTTCGGGGGCGGGCGGGCCATAGACGGGCGGGCCATGGACAGGCGGGGGCTGATCCGCAGCCGGTTGCGATGCCGAAGCGGCGGCGCTCCCCATGACGCCCGCCGCAATCAGCCAACCGGCCATCCCAAAACGCAGGGCCGCCCTATATCCCTGTCCGGGCCACCGCGTCGTCGCGCATGGCCGCTTTGCCTTTCCCACTTGCCCCATCCCCTCATGTGCGCCCGCGACCGATCCCGAACGGGTCGCAAGATCCGGTAATGTCTGAAATTCGCGCTTTCCCATGGCTTTCAGGCGGTTCCTGAATGTGTGCCCCCGGGCCTTGTTCAAGTGAAGCCGCGAATGGTCGAGAATGGCGCAACCCGTTTGGGCGGATGTTTGGCATTAAGATAATGATTCAACACAATTTCATATGCCTTGAAGGGAGGCCGGGGGCAGGGCGGGGTCGGGCCATGTCCAACGGTTTTCGTTCCATATTCCGCCCCGATGCCATGCCTGAGACGCAACAGGGGCGACGACGCGCCATGCGCCGCCGCCCCTGTTGCGTCTGGATCAGCCGATGACGTTGGCGCTGGTCATCGCCGCGATCTGCGTCTGGGTCAGACCGTGCAGCACGCCGATCTCGGTCAATTCGGCGGCGTGGACATAGCCATTGCTGCCATTGGCCGCCTGCCAGTGCCAGACGCCGAAATTGACCGCAGGCGCGCCGCTGCCGCTGTCATTCGGATCGGCCAGGGCAACGATGAACACCGCATCGGTGTTGCCAACAGCGGCCAGCGCCTTGTTGAGCAGGTTGCTGCCCGCGCCGAACACCGAGGCCACGCCCGAAGCATCCGCGCCGAAGCTGTCGGTCACCACGACGACTTCCTGAGCCAGCGTGGAGGGCACCGCGCCCAGACTGATCGCCGAGACATCGCCCGCGCCATTATGCGCGGTGTGCGAGGACAGGGCCGAGAAGTTCAGGATATCGTGGCCCATGCCCGACCCGGTGGTAAAACCGGAAATCGAGAAATCGACCGTATGCCCATTGCTGCCCGCCAGCGTCGAGAAGGCGATCGTATCGGTGCCGCCCTTGGCGCTGGTGCTGCCGGTCAGGTCGATCGTGTCGCCATAACCGCCGCCCGCGAATGTGTCATTGTTGTTGGTGCCATAAAGCGTTTCGGCCCCGCTGTGATAGGTGGCCGCATCGTCGCGGATGTAGAGGCCGCCCGTGCCGGTGAAGCGCGACCAGCTCATGCCGCTGACCTGATCGGCCGAGACGGTGAGCTGCCCGGTGGTGTAATCCAGCCCGACATGGCTGAACACGTTGAGCAGCGTGTGATTGCCCCCGCTGATCGCATCGGCCATGTTGGCCGCGCCATTGACGGTCAGCAGGCTGTTGACGCTGGCGTCGATCCCGCTGAAGTCATGATAGGCGGTCGGCGTGGTGGCCATCACGGTCAAGGCGCCGCCATTGCCGCCGGCGGCAAAGGCATGGCCATCGGCCTGATTGTCATTCATCAACAGCGCGTGATCGGTCAGATCGCTCCACAACCCGCTGAAGCTGGTGCCGCTGTAATGCGTCAGGTCCAGCGTGCCGACGGTCACATGGCTCAGATCCAGCGTGCCGCCCGAGGCGCCCGTCACCGCCAGCTTGCCGCCGGTGACGGTATAGGTGCCGGTTTGGGCGTCATAGCTGTACACATGGCCCGCGTCATAGATCGTGCGGCCCGAGACATAGGCATAGCCCGAGGTCAGCGTCTGGCTGTTTTCCACCTTGATCTGCATCGTGGTGGGCATCAGCCCGGCCCCGCCCGCCACCAGCGTGGTGCTGGCCTGAACATCCAGCGTCGAGGAGAGGCCGGTGTTGGCGATGTAGTAGCCGGGCGTCTGGGCGCTGTCGGTCCAGTTGACGGTGGTGACCGCCTGCGTGGCGTTCAGCCAGAGCGCGCCGGTGCCGCTGATCTTCATCGCGCCCGCCGCATCGAACTGTTCGGCCAGCATGGTCAGCGTGCCCGCCACCGAGATGGCATTGGCGGTGACATCGGCGGTATCGACGAAGGAGACCGTCGACCCCACGATCCCGGTCAGATTGACCGACAGGCCTGAGGCGATATTGCCGCGCACATCCAGGATGCTGTCGCTCTGGCCGTTCAGGATCACGCGGCCCGTGCCATTGGCGCTGAGCGAGGCGAGCTGGGCGGCATTGACCTTGACGGTCTGCTGCGCGCGCAATGTGCCAAGCGCCAGCTTGCCCTGGCCATCCGAAAGCGCGCCATTGCCATCCACGGCCAGACCGGAAAGCCCCGTCAGATCGAGATTGGCCGAAATGCCCGACAGATCGACCGTGGCCGAATTGGCGCCCGGCAGGGTCGAGAGCGTGCCATTGTCATTGTCCGCCAGCACCACGGCCGCGCCGTCAAAGCGGCTGCCCGCGCTGCCCGCGTTATTATAGGCCGCCGCGCTGGTGCCGTCGCCGGTGATGGTCAGGCCGCTGGCCTGGCCGCCCTTGATGACAAGCTGGGCGCTGGAACCGGCAATCGACAGATCGGCATTGGCGTTGTCGGCAAAGGAGACCGCGATGCCATCCTGCACATGGGTCAGATCGACCGTGCCGGTGATGTCGGACATGTCGCCCTGAATGTCGATCGTGCCGCCGCCATTCTGCGCCGCCTTGGTCAGCGCCAGTTGCCCGGTCATTTCGCGCGCCGTCACGCTCAGAGTCTGTCCGGCGACCAGCGCGGGCAGATCGACCAGCTTGGTCGCGTCCGTGCCGTCGGCGAACTTGCCGCTGCCGTTGATCGTCAGGCCCGCCAGCACATTGGTGGTGGACAGGGCCGTCAGGTCCAGATTGGCGGTGATGCCGCTCAGGTCGGCCGTGTGGGCGGTGGCCATCTGTTGCAGGGCGCTGGTGTCGGCCGTGCTGATCTGCGGCACAGTGCCGGTGATCCCGGCATAGACCGTGCCCGCGCCATTGATGGTCTGGTGGTCGAGCTGGTCGATGCGCCCGACAAGCTGGCCCGAGGCATTGACCGTGGTCTGGCCAAGGCCGGTTTCGCTGCCGTCCCGGAAGCTGACGGCAACGCTCTTGGCCACATTGGTCAGCACGACATGGGTGTTCACCGTGCCCTGAATGTCAAGGAGCGAGCGGTTCGCGCCATTGACCGTGCCCGACAGGTTGAACCCGTTGTTGCCCGCCAATTGGTCGGCATTGACCGTCAGGCTCTGGGTCGCGCCCAGCGTGGGCAGCAGCAGTTCATAGCCGCCGTTGCCCAGCGTATAGCCCGCCGTATAGTTGATCCAGCTATTGCCTTCGCGATAGTTGATCACTGTGCCGCCGCGTGTGCCGTCCTGCGCGATGCCGCCGGTGCTGCTGTCGCTGCCCAGCGACGTCAGGTCGATATTGGCCGTGACCGAGATCAGATCGACATTGCCGAATTCATTGACATAGGCATCGGTCCCCGCCGCCAGCGCCAGAGTGCCCGCGCCCGAGATGTTGATATTGTTGTAGACCTGATCCGGGCGCAGCGTGAGCGTAACGCCGGTGCTGACCGCCGTGCCGCTGTAGGCCGACCAGTTGTCCCAGTTGGAGGGATAGGACTGACCATGCGCCAGGTTGCGGATATTGGTGGCGTTCGAGCCGAAATAGACCGCAAAATCGGTATTGAGCGCGGTCAGGTCGAGATTGGCCGCAATATTGCCTTCCACCCCGACAAAGCCGCTGCCGTTCAGCGTGAAGCCGGTGCCGCCGCTCAACTGGCTTGCATTGACGATCAGCCCGTTCGACCCGTCAAAGCCGGGCAGCGTGATCGCATAAGTGCCGTTGGTGAACTGGCCCAGCCCCGCGTTCCAGGTGATCGCGGCCGCGCCATTGGGCAGATAGGACGAACCCGCCGCGCCATACGAAATGTCAATGTCGACATGGCCATAAATATTGGGCAGCGTCAGATTGAAGCCGGCAGGATCATTGACCGTGTTGGTCAGATCGGCATTGGCGGTCAGCGTGTTGATGCCCACCACACCATAGCCGCTGCCGTTCCAGCGATAGCCGTTATATTGCGTGTCGAAATAGACGCCGCTGGCCACAGCGCCGTCCATGACCACATTGACGCCATCGTCGATCAGCACCGTGGCCGAACCGAAGCTGCCCGCATAGTTCAGGACGGTGCCCTGACGGCTGCCGAAATTGAGCGTGACCAACGAGGCGTTGATCTGCGAGAAGTCGCCATTGACCAGCCCGTTGCTGAGCAGATCCTCGACATGGGCGATCAGCACCTTGGCGCCTACCGCATTCCCGCCTTCGTCCAGCATCAGCGAACCATTGCTGTAATTGCGCGTGTCGAGCGAAAGATCGGTGGCGTCGCGCGAATAGATCGTGACGGTCTGATCGGCATTCCACGTCTGCGGCAGATAGGCCGAGAGCGTGTTATACGTGCCCGAAATCGAATTGGCGATCGTGGTCTTTTGCCCGCCGGTCAGCGCGTTGAAGCCCACCGTGATCGAGCCGTTGTTGGTGACCGGATTGCCCTGACCGTTCAGCCCGGTGACCAGCGCGACATTGTGGTCATAGGCATAGGCCAGATCGATGCTGGTGGTGATATGCGACAGGTCGATGGCATGGCTGGCATCGCCCAGCGCGCCATAGACGCGCACCACATTCGAGCCATCGCCCAGAATGTAATTGCCGTCGAGCTGGTTGCCGATCACCTCCATGGTCGACTGATCCGAGAGGGTGATCGAACCCTTGCCGGTCGAGCGGGCGTCCTCGGTATCATCGCCGCCATAGGGATTGGCCACGATGCCGTCCCAGAAGCTGAGACCTGAGGTAATGCCCAACAGCGAGAGGTCGCTGCCATCGACATTGCCCACGACATAGGTCGTGCCCGAGCCCGAAACCGAATGCCAGTTGGCCTGATCGGCGCGCAGCACCAGCTCGTTGCCGCTGCCCAGATAGAGCTGGCCGTAATTCCAGCCATTGGTGTAGGACAGGGTGTTGAGCTCGTTGCGGGCGATGGTGGTGGGCGTGTTGAGCGCGGTATAGGCCGTCACATCGCGCGAGGTCAGCGAAGTGTCCTCAAAGGACAGGGTCGACTGGATATGCGTGAGGTCGACCAGCGCGTTGGCGCCATCGGCCACATCGCCGCCGATATTGACCGTGCCGCCGCTGGTGAACAGGCCATTGGCCTGCGTGGCGGTCAGGCGCAGCCAGTTGTCGCCATTGATGCCCAACTGATTGGAATCATCGACCGAATTGGTGAAACTCATGGGTGTCATCACATGGGTCAGATCGACCCAGCCCGAGACGATATTGCCCGAGATCACCACCGCGCCGCTGCCCGAGACGGTATGGCCGCTGGCCTCCAGCCCGGTCATGGTCAGCACCGCATTGTTGGCCAGCGTGAAGAGATCGACCGGCACATAGGCCAGCGGATCGGCCGCCGCCGACAGGTCGGTGTCCTGACCCACGGTGACGTTCAACTGCGCCGCCGTACCGCCCACGGTCGAGAAGCCGCCATCCGACAGCGTCAGCGTGCTGGGCGTGGTCAGCGCGCCATCCGGGCCCGCCGTGCGGCCCGAAGGCGTGTAGAGATAGATCGAGAGCGTCTCGCCCTCCACCATCGTCACCGTATAGGTCGTCGAACCCGAAGCGCTGTTCCAGCCAACCACCTGATTGTTGCCGCCATTGACGTTGGTGGTCACATAATAGCGGTCGCTGTCGGGATTATAGGTGTGGGTGCCATAGGCGTCGGTATAGCTGTAGGCGCCGTGGTAATTGTTCTGGAAATTGGCGGTGAACGTATAGGTGCCGGTGGCGGTGGCCGTGAACTGGAAGTTCTCGAAGGCGCCGTCGCTGTTGCCGCCGGTCAGCACGACGCCATTGTCGGTCGCCGCGATTTTGCCGGAAAGCCCCGCGTTTGCGCTCTGGAGCGCGCTGGCCCATGCCGCATTGGTGGCAAAGGCGGTGGAGAACACATGCGCCAGATCGGTCTGGTTTGACAGGTTGGTCGTGGCTGATGCCGCATAGGGCAGCTCGATCGTGGCATAGGCATTGCCGGTGATATACTGGTCGCTGGCCTGCTCGGCGCTCAGCGTCAGGACCGTCTGGGCCTGCGCCGTGCCCGAGACATTGACCGTGGCCAGACCGCCCGCATCCGCGCTGTCCAAGAAGGACAGGGCGATGGTGGCGGGCAGATAGGTGAGATCCAGCGAGCTGGAAATATCGCCTTGCAGATCGAGCGTACCGGTGCCGGTGATGGCCAGTTGCCCGGTCAGCTCGGCCATGGTCAGGCTCACCGTCTGGCCGGTCAGGACCGGCAGGGTGATGTAATGGCCATTGTCCACCAATTGCCCATGATGCGCCCCGGCGGCGGTTTCCACCGAGAGCAGAGCCTGCGTCAGGTCGATGCCGGAGCTGACCGAGGAGAGGTCGAGCGCGCCGGACAGATGCCCGCCATTGCCCCCGCCCAGCACGATCAGCGTGCCGGCACCCGTGATGGCATGGGCCGAAATCTGGGCGTCATGCGCGGTCAGATGCGCGCCCATGCCCAGCGCCACGGTGCCAAAGGCGCCGCTTTCGCCATTGTCCTTGAAGGACACGTCAATCGCCGTGCCCACGCCGGTCAAGTCGGTGTTGGCCGCAATATCGCCCGCCACCACCAGATGCCCGCTGCCCGCGACTGCGGCGGCCAGAGCCCCGGCCAGTTGCGCGGCATCGACATAGAGCGTCTGCGTGGCGGCCAGAGTAGGCAGCAGCACGCTGTAGGCTTCGCGCGTAACGGTGTTGCCCGCGCTGCTCACCAACTGGTTCAGCACGATGGTGTTGCGCGACGTGTTCGCATCCAGCGCCACGCCCTGCGCGCTCATGCCGCGCAGATCGATATTGGCGCTTACTCCGCTCAGATCGGTGCTGCCCGAGGTCAGCACCTTGGTCACGGTCCCCGTCACATGGTCGAGCAGGCCCGCATTGGCCGCGTTCACATGGGCGGCCGTGTCGCTGAGCGAGGCAAAGCTGACGCTGGCGTTCGGGCCTGCGGCGGCAAGGATTGCGCTGGCCTGCGCCACGGTGACTGTATCGGTCACGATGATCGCGGCGGCCCCGCCCAGGAAGGTTGCGCCATGGGCGGTAATCGCGGCGGCAACATTGGCTGCGCTGTCGCTCAGCGTGAAGAGCACCGGCGCCGAGACGCCATTGGCCGTGGCCAGACCATAGAGCGTATAGGCCTGTTCGGCGGTGGCGGCGGTGGTGACGGTGATCGTGCCGGTCACGCGGGCCGCAATGGCGCCGGTGATCTGCGCGGTCAGATTGGCGGCGGTATCGGCCACCGAGTAATAGATATGCGCGCCCGAATTGGCGCCCAGCCATGCCAGTTCGACACCTTGCGTGGCATTGGCCGCATTGGTGATATGCACCCCGCCCGAAAGACGCGCCAGATCGGCCACGCCCAGCGCGGTCACATGCGCCGCCGTGTCGGCAATGCTGAGCAGCAGATGGGTCTTTTCGGTGGTGGCATTGGGGAAGGAGCCGCCGCCGTTAAGGCCGTTGTAGAAGTTCTGCAGAATGGTCTGGGCCTGCGCGGCGGTGGCCGTGCCCGTGGCCGAGATCACCGCATTGGCGGTCAGCTTCGTATAGGAGCCCGCCCCCATGGTCATCAGATGGGCGACCGTGTCGGAGACGAAATCCACGCTCTGCGATGCCGCCGAACCCAGCGCCGACACCGCCACGCCCGAGGTCAGCGTGACCCCGCCGACACTGTCGAGGAAACGGGCATTGGCGGTGATGGCCGAGGCGATGTTGGCCGCGCTGTCGCCCACCATGTCGATGGTCAGGCCGTGCAGCCCTGCGGCCTCCAGCGTGGCGGCATTGGCCGCGCTGGTGCTGCCCGTCACTTCCACGGTGGTTGCATCGGTCAGGAAGGTCCAGTTGCCGTCCGTCGTATGGCGCGCCACCAGGGCGGCCGCCGTATCGGCCACATTGTAATGGACCAGCGCGCCATAGGTCGCCGCAAAGGCGGATGCCTGCGCCGCATTGGCGGTGCCGGTGACGGTGATCGAGCCGCCGCCAAAGGCCAGTGCCGCCTGCAGATCCGTCGCCGCACCATTGCCCAGCGCCGCCAGAGCCGAAGCGCTGTCGGAAACGGTGAAGGTGATGCCGTTCCAGTTCTGGCCGTCGACCTGCTGCTGGTTATTGGCCTGATAGGTCAGATTGGCCGTCACCAGCGCGGCGGCATCGGCCAGCGAGACCGGATCGGTGATCGTGATCGTCCCGCCATTGACCGAGGCGCGCTCGACCGCCTGATCCACCAGCCATTGCGGCGCGGCGGCAAAGTGGGCCAGCGTGTCGGCCACCGAGAAAGTGGCCATGCCCGAGCGGAAGAAGTTGATGTTATACAGCACGCCCACATCGGCCAGCGTGGCGGCGGTGGTTGCCGTCACCGTGCCATGCACGCTGTAGAGGAAGCCGTTGTTCGCCCAATCCAGCGTGGCCAGATTGGCCGCCGTATCGACCAGATTGCCCAGGATCGCGGCATTGGCATTGCTGCCCAGCGCGGCCGAAACATCGGCGGCCGTCAGCACCGGCGCGGCGGCGGCATCGGCCAGCGTGATCGTGCTGGCCGCATCCAGCGTGGCGACGGTCTGTCCGTCGAGTTGTCCGGCCGTGGCGGTCAGATGCGCGCCATGGTCCATGGTCAGCGTGCCGCCGTCGAACAGGATCGTGTTGCTCGCGGCAATCCCGGTCAGGTTGATCGACTGGTCATCCAGCGTGCCGGTCACTTCGACCGTGCCGCTGCCCAGCACCTGAAGGGGCATATCGCCGTCAAGCTGCGCGGTGGTCAGCACCAGCGTCTGGCCATTGGCCAGCACCGGCAGGGTCAGCGCCAGCGTGCCGGTCGCATCGACCAGATGGTCGAGCGCGGCCCCGCCGCCCACATGCAGGCCGGTAAACTGGGTCAGGTCAATCGTGGTTGCCGAAACATGGCTGAGATCGGCCACCAGCGAGGAGGAATGGGCGGTATCGTCCACCACGACCAGATGGCCGCTGCCGGTGATCGTCTGGCCCGAGGCATGGAGCGCCTTGACCGTCAGGGTCAGGCCGGTGCCAATGTCGATGGCATTGTCGATATTGTCCTGCAGCGACAGGTGCAGCGTATCGGCCAGACCCGAAAGGTCGAGCGAGACACTGGCCACATCGCCGCGAACATCGGCCGTGCCGCTGCCCGAAAGTGCCAGCGCGCCGCCGCCCAGTTGGTCGGCATTGACCAGCAGGGTCTGGCTCGAAACCAGCGTGGGCAGGGTGAGGGCATAGGAGGCCGTGGTGGCATCCTCCAGAACGCCGCCCGCCACATGCAGGTTGGTGATGCCCGTCAGGTCGATAGTGGCCGCCACCGCGCCCAGATTGGCCGCCGAGGTCAGCGCGCTGGCCGCGCCCCCGCGACCCAGCACGATCAGCACGCCCGAGGCATTGTGGCCGGTGTCGGCCAGGATCGTCTGGCCGGTCAACTGGTCGCTGGCCATGGTCAGGCTGCGGCTGTCGGCAACGGTGATCTGCGCGCCCGATTGCGGGTCGGATGCATCGGCAAAGCTGATGGCAATCCCTGCAGCAATCGCGGTCAGGTTGGTATTGGCCGCGACATCGCCCTGAACATCGACCGTGCCCGCGCTGCCGAGAACGCTGAGCGTATCGGCCTGCGCGGCGGTCAGCGCCAGCGTGAGGCCTGCACTCATCGTGGGCAGGGTGACGGTGGCGCTGCCTTCGGTCAATTGCCCGCTGGTGACGGTGAGCGCGCTGTCATGGGTGAAGTCGATGGTCGCCGGCAGCACGTTGGAGAGATCGGTGCTGGCCGAAACGCTGGTGATGTCCACGGTGCCATTGCCGTCCACGCTGCGTCCATCGAGCAGATGCGCGTCGAGGCTGAGCGTATAGGTCGCGCCATTTGCACCGGTGATGAAATGCACCGAGGCATTGGCCGCGCTGCTGAACGTGCCGGTGAAGGTCGCGTTGGCGTCGATGATCGCGGTCACATGGCCGCTGGTCGAGGTGATGGTGGACAGGTCCGAGGCCGCATTCGAGGCGATGTCGACAATGCGCGCATCGCCCGCGCCCACATCCAGCGTCACCCCGTTGACCTGCGCATAGGACATGATCAGCGCTTGCCCCGCCACCCAGGTGGGCAGCGTCAGGTTGGTGACCGTGCCCGACGTGGCGTGCGAGAGGTCGAGGCTGGCGCCCACGGCGCTGAAATCCTGGTTGGTGAAACCGCCGGTGATGCTCAGCACGCCCCGGCTCTGGCCCAGACCGCCGTTGACCGCGCCCGCCAGAACGCTGGCGCCCGCAAAGCGCGCCGCGCTGCCGCTCAGCGTCACGTCATGGTCGATGGTGACCACCGCATTGCCCAGCGTGCCGGTGAAGGTGGCGTCCTGCGTCACCTCCCAGTTCACATTGGCGACGGTCAGGTTCGACAGGTCGGCCGTGACCGCGCCGCCGCCGACCAGATCCACCGTGCCCGCACCCGTGATGGTCAGGCCGCTGGCGGCATTGACCGGCATGGTCAGCGTAGCGATGGCATCGACCGAAACCGGCGCGCCGTTGAGGTTGGCGCTGCTTAGCAAGGTGTTGCCCGTCACATGCACGGCCAGCGTGCCGGTGCCGGTGGTGTGGATGCCCGACATGTCGAGCGTGGCGCCCGGCCCGCTGGCGGGACCGTTGACCACCACGGTCAGGCTGGTGCCGCTGGGCACGGTCAGGTTATTGCCCGCGGCCGAGGAGGCGAAATCGGCCTCGGCGGTGTTGAGCACCAGCGCGGCAACGCCGGTGGGCGAAAGCGTGGGCAGATGGGCGATTGTGCCGCTATAGGCCGACAGATCGACCGTATGGGCGGTGATATGGCTGAAATCATCGCCGCCGTTCAGCGTGCCGGTGCCGGTGATGTTGACCGTGCCCGCGCCCGAAATGGTCTTGCCCGAGGCGACATCGCCGTCGATGGTCAGCGTGGCCCCGCTTTGCACCACAATCGGGAAATTGGCGAGGTTCGAGCCCGAAGGCACCGTGGCGCTCGTGCCGGTGGGCACCACCAGCGAGACCGACAGATGGCTGGTGTCGATATGGCTCAGATCCATCGTGGCCGCGCTGTTGACCAGAATGTTGAGCGCGCCGGTGCCGGTGATGGTGGCCCCGTTCACCTCGGCCTGATTGAGGATCAGCGTATGGCCCGCCGGGATCGAGGCGGGCAGGGTGATCGTATGCCCGTTGGGGTTGATGCCCGACAGATCGACCGTGGTGGCGGTCAGGTTCGAATAGTCTTCATTGCCGGTGGCCGTGCCGACGACCTTGACCTCGCCGGTGCCGGAAATGGCGATATGGCTGGCCTGATCGGCGGTCATCGTCAGCGTAACGGGCGGGTTGCCGCCGCCGACATTGTTGACGGTGATGCTGCTGCCCGGAATGGCGGCGATATGGGCCAGATCGGCGGTGATCTGCGAAGGGTTGCTGGCGCCGGTCAGATCAGCGTTCTGGCCGATGGACAGGCTGATCGGGGCGGTAACCTGGGTGATGTCCACCGCGTCGCCCTGCGAGTTGACCAGACCGGTCAGTTGCAGCACACCGCCATTGGTGGCGCCCATCACAAGCGGCGCACCCGGCCCGGAGATCTCGTCGGGCGAGAGGCCAAGCGTGTTGCCGTTGAGCGTCTGGGGCAGGTTGAGATGGTTGCCCTGGCTGTCCTGCAGGTAATAATGGCCCGCGCCGTCGCTGCCCAGGCTCAGGCCCGCTGCCGCGCTCATGTCGATATTGTACGAGGCATTGGTCAGGAAGCTGGAGGAGATCGGCGTGCCGTTCTGCGTGCCGTCGGTGGTCAGATAGGTCTGGCCGCCCGTGGTGTTGAAGATCGGCGTGACCAGACCCGCCTGCGACCCGTTGCCGCCCGATGCCGTGGAGACATGCGAAAGGCCCAGCAGGCGCAGGAAGTCGATCTGCAGATTGTCGTTGATGCCGATGTTGACGCCGGTGACATTGGTGAAATTGATGTTCTGCGTCAGCGTGTTGTTGCTGCTGCTGGTGACCACCACGGTGCCGCTGGCCGGATCGGGGGCATTGGTGATGTTGATGATCGTGCCGCCGCTGGCGCCGTTGAAATTGTGCAGCTTGTTGAGCTGGGTGGCCGAGAGCGTGACCGAGGAGGGCGAACCGGCGAAGGCTTCGAGGTCATAGCTGTTGAGATCGCCGCCCAGCGCGATGTTCGAAATATCGACCGAGCCGATGATGACCAGCGTTTCGGTGCCGTGCTGGTTGTTGCCATAGGTGGCGTAATTGATCGACGAACCCGCGCCATAGGCGGTGGGCAGATAGCTGCCGTCGTTCAGATCGTCGGTAAAGACAAAGGTGTTGTTGCCCGAACCGGCGTTGATCGTGACCCTGCCGCCCTGATCGACGCCATTGCCGTCGACACTCACCCCATCGGGCGCAGGCATATAGAGCATCAGGCTGTAGCTGCTGCCCAGACCCGCGCCATTATAGGTCAGGTTGGTCGAGAAGGGCACATTGGTCAGATCGACGGTCTGATTGCCGAAGGTCAGGCCCGCGACATTCAGGTTCGTGACCAGATCATGCGCGTCAAAGTTGAGCGAACCGACCTGCGAAGCGGTGGCGTTGATCGTCTCGATGGTGACCGTGCCGCCGTTATGGGCGCCCAGCAAGGAACGCGCCACCGCCAGCGAGGCGCTGCCCGTCAGCACAATATTGCCCGCCTTGCCAAGGAAGCTCTGGCCATAGGTGGCGATGGTCGAGGCGTAATGGGCCGAGGTGTCGGCAATGTCATAGGCCAGCGAAAGCGTCGAGCGGCCAAGGGCGGCGGCCTGCGCGGCGCTGGCGTAATCGGCGATGGAGCCGTCGGCGATCGCCACGCTGCCCACGCCCGTCAGGCTGAGCGTGCCGGCCAGCACGGCAGCGCCAATGTCGGCCGAGGTGTCGGTGATGCCAAGGATCGAGACATGGCCGGGCAGGGCGGCCTGAAGGGCGCTGGCCTGGGCAATGGTGGCGGTGTCGGTGGTGGAGAGCGCGCCCACATAGGTCAGGCTGAGCTGGCTTGCGCTCAGCGCGCTGGTGATCGAGGCGGCGCTGTCGGTAATGCCGGTGATATGGACATTGGCGTTGACGGCCTGAAGCTGTTCGGCCTCGGCCACGGTCAGCGTGCCCGACACATCAATGCGGGTGGCGGTGGAAAGGAAGGCCGCGCCGCCCTGATGGGCGATCACCGCCTCGATATTGGCGGCCGTGTCGCTGACCGCGCCCAACTGGACGCTGCCCGCCTTGCCTGCCGTAGCCAGATTGGCCAGATCGGCGGCCTGTTGCGCGCTGGCAAGGCCCGTGACGGTGATCGCGGTGATCGTGTCATGCGCGCCCAGCGGCAGGCCCAGAATCTGGGCAGGCGTGCCCGACACGGCATCAAGCAGCGTGACGCCCGCATTGGCGGCGGCCAGCACGGTGGCCACCTGATCGAGGCTGGCCCCGGACAGGGTGGCGGTGATGTTGGTGGCGCCCGACAGGATCGCCGGATTGGCCAGCGCCAGATGCGCGACAGTATCGCTCAGGCTGTAGCTGTTGAGCGCGGCATTGATCGGGGCGGCGTTGGCAATCGCGGCAATCGCGCTTTCCAGCCCGGTCACCTGCGCCACGGTCAGCGGGGCGGCGGCGGTGAAGCCGATGGACTTGGCATAGGCAAAGACATGCGCGTCGGCCGGATTCTGCGTTGCGGCCAGCAGGTTGGCGTAGGTGTCGACCAGCCGGTAGTTGGTGAGCAACTGGGCCGGATCGGAGACGAGCAGCGCCTCGGTATCGGCCACGGTCACCACCACGCCCGCGCCATGCAGCGCCGAGATCAGCGTGTTGAAGCTGCTCGTCACGCCATTGATGGCGTTGGCGATCTGGCTGGAAACGGAGGTGTTGCCCACCAGCGCCTGAAGGTCGGTGATCGCCGCGCTGATCGAGGCAATGTCCTGATAGGCGGCGCTGTTGTAATTGGTGCCCTGCAGCGCCGCGATCTGGGCGTTGAGCGAGGCGGTCTCGGTGTTGATCGCGCTTTCGATGCCCGCCCACAGGCCGGTGGCGGCCCCGCTGCCGTTGGTGGGATGGCCGATGGCGGTGCTGATCTGGGTGGAAACCGAGCCCGCGCCCGAACCGTTTAGCACATTGACCGCCGCCAGCAGGCCCGCGATGGAATTGAGCGTGGGCGTGCCACCATTGGTGCTGGAATCGTCGATGACCAGCGCAAGATTGGCATTTGTGCTGTTGATTTCGGTCTGGAGCGTGGCGGCTGCGGTGCTGATCGCGCTTTCGATACCCGCCCACAGGCCGGTGGCGGCGCCGCTGCCGTTGGTGGGGTGGCCGAGGGCGGCGGTGATCTGCCCGGCGACCGAATTGGCGCCCGCGCCGTTCAGCACATTGATCGCGGCCATCAGGCCCGCGATGGAATTGAGTGTGGGCGTGCCGCCATGGGTGCTGGAATCGTCGATGACCAGCGCAAGGTTGGCATTGGTGCTGTTGATTTCGGTCTGCAGCGTAGCGGCCGATGCGCTGATCGCGCTTTCGATGCCCGCCCACAGGCCGGTGGCGGCGCCGCTGCCGTTGGTGGGGTGGCCGAGGGCGGCGTTGATCTGCCCTGCGACCGAATTGGCGCCCGCGCCGTTCAGCACATTGATCGCGGCCATCAGGCCCGCGATGGAATTGAGTGTGGGCGTGCCGCCATGGGTGCTGGAATCGTCGATGACCAGCGCAAGGTTGGCATTGGTGCTGTTGATTTCGGTCTGCAGCGTAGCGGCCGATGCGCTGATCGCGCTTTCGATGCCCGCCCACAGGCCGGTGGCGGCGCCGCTGCCGTTGGTGGGGTGGCCGAGGGCGGCGTTGATCTGCCCTGCGACCGAATTGGCGCCCGCGCCGTTCAGCACGTTGATCGCGGCCATCAGGCCTGCGATGGAATTGAGTGTGGGCGTACCGCCATGGGTGCTGGAATCATCGATGACCAGTGCAAGGTTGGCGTTCGTCCCGTTGATCTGCGTTTGCAGACCCGCCGTCGCCGTGCTGATCGCGCTTTCGATCGCTGCCCACAGGCCGGTGGCCGCGCCGCTGCCGTTGGTCGGGTGGCCGATGGCGGCGCTGATCTGGGAAGCGACGCTGCTCTGGCCCACCAGCGTTTGCAGGGCGGCGACCGCGCTGTTCAGCGCGTCGATCTGGGCGCTGAGCGAGGCGATGTCCTGATAGGTGGCGTTGGCGTAATTGGCGCCCTGCAGCGTGGCGATATCGTGCTGGAGCGTGGTCTGCAGCGCCGTAACGGTGGCGCTCAGGCTGTCGTGGGCGGCCTGCAGCGCAGTGATCGCGGCGGCATTGTTGCTGTTGCCGGTCTGCAGCGCCGACACGGCGGTCTGCAGCGCGCCGATATTGGTCAAAATCCCGGCGATCTGCGTGGCCTGCGTGGCAATATTGCCGGTGTTGGCGGCAATCTGGGTCGCCTGGGTGTTCACCTGCGCGGTCAGCGCGGTCATCGCCGAGGACAGATTGCCCACCAGCGTCTGGAGCGAATCCAGATTATGCGCCGTAATGGCGTTGAGATCGAGCTGCTGCTGGTTCACCTGCGTCTGCAGCGCGGCGAGCGCAGCCTGAATGCCGGTGATCGAGGCGGTGGTTGCCGTGCCGCCATGAGCCGAGGCGTCATTGATCAGCAGGGCAATGGCCGAAGTGTTGCCGCTCACCGCCGTCTGCAGCGCGCTGATCGCGCCGCTGATCTGGGGGATCGAGGGGTAATTCAGCGCCGAAATCAGATTGGCCGCGGTGCTGTTGCTGATGACGGTGTTGTTGCTGCCATATTCGACGGTCACCGTGGTGCCCATCAGGAACAGATTGCCCGGACTTTGCAGGAAGGTGATGAGGTCGTTGATCTGGCTCTGCGTGTCGAGATGGATCGTCAGTTGCCCCAGACCCGACAGGCTGACCAGCGAGGACAGCGCCTCGAACTGGGCCAGCGTGAGGACCACGCCCGAATTGATCTGGATATTGACGATGCCGGTCAGATTGACGCCCGACAGGTCAAGCGTGCCGTTGCGCACCTCGATCTGGTTAAAGCCCTGTACGCTGCTGGCCGAGGAGAGGACCACGCGATCCTGCGCCGAGGCGAAATCGAGGATCAGCAGGTTGGGCTGGCCCGGATTGGCGGCGGGCGAAACATTGGTGATCAGCGTCAGCGGATAGGTATCGACCGCGCCGGGGGTCTTGTCGGCGACGGTGACATCGACCGGGCTGCCGTTGGGATTGCCGGTGATGGTCAGCGATGTGGCGTTGGGCGCGTTGATTGTGATCGGCACATTGCCGTCAATGGCGTTGACCTGCACCGCGACATTGGTGGCGCTGGTGTTGACCACGCCCGAGCTGGACGAGACCAGCTGCAGGTTCTGCGAAGCCGTGGCGCTGTTGCCCGCCGCATCGGTGGCGGTCACGCCCACCGCGTTGATGCCATTGGCGTTGAGCGCCAGCGTGCCGCTGGTCGGCGTGGCGGTGGCGGTATTGACCGACCATGCGCCGCCGGTGGCCGTGGTCCGATAGGTGGCGCCCGCGATGGTGACGACCACCGTGTCGCCCGTTTCGGCCGTGCCCGAGAGCACCGGTGCGCCGCCTACCAGGATGGGCTGGCTGGTGATGCCAACGGCGGTCACAGTGTCGAGCGTATAGGACAGGGTGCCCGCCGAACCGGCATTGCCCGCCGCATCCGTGGCGACCGCCGAAACACTGACCGCGCCATCGCCAAGGGTGGCCATATCGCCCGAGGACAGGGTGACGGTCTGGGCGCTGCCCGTGCCGGTCACGGATTTGGTCACCGTGTGGCTGCCATTGGTGAAGGTCAGCGCGACCGTGCTGCCGTTTTCCGCCGTGACGCTGACCGAACCGTTGCTGGTCACGCGGTCGGTGGCCGAGGCGCCGGTGTCGGTGGAGAGCGCCAGCGTGGGTGCGGCGGGGCCGGTGGTGTCCAGCGTGAAGCTGTTGGTGGCTGCGCTGCTGGACAGACCATTGGCCTTGGCCACGGCGCTGACGGAAATCGCGCCATCGCCCAGCGTGGTGAGATCGGCCGAGGTCAGCACCACGGCAACCGCCGAACCGGTGCCGGTCACGGACTTGGTCAGCGTATGCGTGCCATTGGTAAAGGTGACGTCGATGGTCGTGCCCGAAGCGGCATTGACGGTGACAACGCCGCTGGCCTGGGTGGCTTCGGCGGCATTGGCGCCATTGGTGCCCACGCCATTGCCCAGCGTGACGACCGGGGCGGTGGGCGGCGTGGCCGGTGCGGCCGCCGATCCGCCGCCGCCGGCCAGCGCACCGGCGAGGCCGCCCGCCGCGCCAAGGCCCAGCAGGAGCAGCAGTGTGCCCGACAGGCCATGATGGCGGTCATCGGAATTGTCGCTTCCGCCCGCGCCTTGCGCGTCGGCTTCGGCATTGCCCCAATCTGCGGCGGCCCATGCGCCTTCGCCCGGATTCGCATTGTCAAAGGCGGTGTTGATAGCGCTCAGATCCAGCGGCCCCTTGCTGTCCAGCCCGTCGATCGCCTCGCCCGCGATTCGCAGCTGGATGGCGTCATCGCCCTGATTGTAATCGAGGATCAGCTTGCCGTGGGCAAACTCGGCCTTGGCCGGGCGCAGGGCATTGTGGTTCTGGGAATCGACCACTTCGACATGCGCGCCGGCGGGCAGCGTGATGTCGTTCATTCCCTTTCGCAGCTTCTTTGTGACGTGGCGTCCAGTTTCATGCGAGGCGATACGCAGGACGACGGTCATGTGTGGATCCTTATAAAAAAGATGATGCAAAGAGTGCGAAAGGCGTCGAAATCGCGGTATATTGTCGGGTCGGTAATGATCGGATTAAAACTTGCAACTCGTACAAACACATAGCGATTTGCGAGTTAAGTATTCCAACCTATTCTCTCCCTTTAATGCCATTATAGCACGGTCTTGGTTTCTTTATTTTAATCGCCGACCTCGTAGTAATACAGAAATTACTATTTGGCGGATAAGCGGCAATAAGGCACTGCCTGCGCCTGCGCCCGCCCGGCGCCGGGCAAGGGGAAAAGGTAAGCCATTGGCCCATCTTGGAGATTTTGCGCAGTGGGGCATGTTTGGCGCGCAGCAGGCGGGCGTGCGGCCGGTGGTTGGGGAAAGAGAGTTTGAGGCGAACCGAGTGCGATTTCGGCATTGCGGACCGGATCACGCAGGTTTTGCGCCTGTTGCGGCCGGAGGGTCAGCCCTATTGAAAACCCCGCAGCAAAGCGATGAACCGAGTCCGATTGATCGAGTGATGAAGCGGTGGGCCGTTTTATGGCGGAGGTGGCCACCGGCTGTGCCTGCCTTCCATCCGCTCATGCCCATTAGGGCGGATGTGTACAGCGCGGACAAGAGAAGCAGAGCCTGCCCCCGAATTGCCGGACGCGATAGGCTGCCGCTCTGTCCGATAGCGGCATGGTGGCGCATCCCAGGCTGGTCGCCAATGCTTGCGACCGGTTCGAGCGGATGCATTCCAGAGTCTGCATACGAGGCACCGGGCCGTTCCCATGGAGCTTTAGCTTTGTCGGCAGGGACGAACGGGGCCTTCTATCGCAAGGGGCAGATAGGCGCCGGGAGCGCGCATCAGAACTCCGACGCCGCCGCGACAGTTGCCATACTGCCCGGCGGAGCCTGTGCGGTTACGGAACGGGCGAGGGGCCTGCCTGCCTTTCCAGAATCGCAGCCTTTTTTATCCCTGTACGATTTGCCTTAGGTTCAAAAAGGTGAATTTTATAGGCCCGATCGGCGTAATGCTGCGTTTGCGAATGAATAAATATATTTATATTTCAATATATTAAATTCAATCTTGCACCCCTTCACGGCAAATGACGAAGGCGGAATTTATGGGTAGTCGACCTAGGTGAAAATTAACCAAATCTGACGTAATCGCCGGTTATATCGCAGGGTATAAGTCGTTCCGATGCGTCGGTGCGAACCGGATGGGGATTGCCTACAGTTTACTGTGGGTGGGTTTGAATATTTTTTGGGGACAGTGGGCGACAATTCCATACAGTGATTGAGGCTGCCGGGGCGGCATGCGCTCGCGTATTTGCGCAGTGCTTTGCCTGCCGGGCCAGTCTGTGGTTCTGACAACAAGGTTTTCCTTGGTGCGCGCCGGCTTGTGTCGGCGTGACTGGTTTTGTTGTGCCCTGTTCGTTTTGTTTTCTTATGAACAGGTGGATAGTGATGAAACAGCGTCGTGGATGGTTGCTCTCAAGCTCGATTCTGGCTCTTGGTGCCATGGCTTCGCTTCCGGCCACGGCTTTGGCCCAGAGCGCCCCGGTCAATGTCACCAACGGCAGCGGCGGCTCGGGCTTTGTCGTTTCGGGCGACACCTCGCTTCAGGCGGCCAACCCCACGAAGGTGGTCGGTTCGAACGTCTCGGTGGGCTCGAACAGCAGCCAGACGGTCTTCACCAACTATGCCACTGCGGGCGGCAATGGTTCGGGCGGCGGCGCGGGCCTTGGCGGTGTGTTCTTCGTGGACAATGGCGCCACGCTCACGCTCAACAACGTCAGCTTTGCCAATAACACGGTGACGGGCGGGCAGGGCGGCGGCATCGCCACCTCCTCGGTCGCTCCCATCGCCTTCACCGTCACGGGCGTCACGGCCGACGCCAGCGCGGCCCAGATCTATCGCCCCTCGCTGTCCAACGGTTCGAGCAGCCTGATTACCTATAACAACGGTCAGTACTACCTGACCGGCGTGGTCGCCACCGGCGACAACCAGTTGATCACCCAGGGCGCGGGCGTTGCCGTGGCCGGGCAGAACAACGGCGCCAGCGTGGCCGGGACCGTCGGCTCGACCATTTCCAGCATCACCAATGTGGGCGTCGATGCGAACGGCAATGCGCTCAACCTGATCACCTTTGCCGATGCGATTGCGCTGCCCACCTCGGATTTGGTCACCGGCACTGTGACCTTGGCCAGCACCACGGTGACGTTGGGCAATTCGGTCAATGTCTCGATGCTCCAGCGCGGCCAGAAGGTCTTCCTGTCCGACGGTACCACGGCCACCATCGCATCGATCACCTATGATTCGACCGATCCCAGCAACCCGGTCATCACCGGCTTCACGCTGGATCACGCGGTGGCCAATGTCACCGTCACCGCCGTTTCGGTGACCGAAGTGAACGTGGCGCGCTTTGCCACCGCCACCACCAGCACCTTGTCGAACACGATCACCCCGATCGCGGGTATGACCGGCTTCAAGGTGGGCATGGTCATCACCGGCAATGGCGTTCCGGCCAATACGGTCGTCACGGCGGTCAATGCCAATACCGGCGCGATCACCCTGTCGAATCAGGTCGATCTGAGCCAGGTCTATTCCTTCAAGGGAACCTTCAGCCCGCTGATCTCGAACACAGGCGGCAATGCGGTGGTTCAGGTCAACTCGCTCACCGGCCTTGCCGTGGGCGAAACGGTTTCGGGCACCGGCATTCCCAACGGGACGGTGATCACCGCGATCAACACCACCACCAATCAGATCACGCTGAGCAATGTCATCGCTTCGAACGGCGTTTCGGCGATCAATGCCAGCAAGGAAATCATGACCTTCAACCCGGTGCTGGCGGTCAACCAGACCGGCGGCAGCACGGGCACCGTGACGGTGGGCACCACCACCGGCCTGATGGTCGGCCATCTGCTGGTGGGCAGCAATGTGCCCGCCAATGCGGTCATCACCTCGATCAACACCGCCAACAACACCGTTTCCTACCGTATCGACGCCGCGGCGGGCAATCTCAACACCGGCGGCTCGATGAACAATCTGGCCTATATCGGCACGGTGGGCGGCAATGGCAGCGGCGGCGCGGATGGCAGCGCCTTCTCCGCGATCTTCGTCGATGGCGAAGGTTCGCCGGGCAATAACGGGCGCAATGCCTCGAACGGCACCAATGCGCCGGGCGGACGCGGCGGCGTGGGCGGCAGCGGCAGCGCGGGCGTTCCCTTCAATGCCCAGCAGACGCTGGCGGTTGCCAATGATGCCCTCACTCTGGGCTTTGACATTTCCGAAGCGGCGGCGGCGCTGGCCCAGTTCACCCCCAATTTCGCCGAATCGGCGATCAAGGTGGCCCGCGCGGCGGTCGATGGCGTGACGCTGGCCGATGACATTCTGGCGCTGGTGACGTGGAATATCGCGCTGGCCAACGGCACGGTGGCCCATGGCGGTGCGGGCGGCCAGGGCGGCAATGGCGGCGCCGGTTCGACCTTCTATGGCGGCGGCGCAGGCGGTCAGGGCGGTTCGGGCGGCGCGGGCGCGCTGTCGCAGACCGACGGCGGCGCGGGCGGCGCAGGCGGCGCGGGCGGCGCGGGCGGCTTTGGCGCGGGCGGCGGTTCGGGCGGCCTTGGCGGCGCGGGCGGCTCGGGCGGCCAGAGCATTGCGGGCGCGGATGGCACGGGCGGCGCGGCCGGTTTCGGCGGCGGCGTCGGTTCGACGGGCACGTCGGGCGGCGGCGGCGGCTCGGGCTTTGGCGGCGCGATCTTTGTGCGCAGCGGCGGCACGCTGGTGCTGCAGGGCAACGGCATTTTCCAGAACAACGCGGCCATTGCCGGATCGAGCAACAATGGCGGCGCGGCAGGGCAAGCGGCGGGCGCGGACATGTTCATCATGACCGGCAGCAATGTGACCCTTCAGCCGGGCACGGGCAACACGATCACCTTCTACGATTCCATCGCGGATGACAGCGCATCGAGCATCGGCACGGCCTCGATCGCGGCGGGCAGCGGCGCGTCGCTCAAGATCGTGGGCGGCGGCACGGTGCAGTTCCTTGGCACCAACACCTATTCGGGCACGACCGAGATTTCGGGCGCCACGCTGGAAGCGCAGGACGGCACCGGCATCAATGCCATGAGCCACATCCTGTTTGACGGTTCGGGCACGATCGGCGCGGGTCTGTCGACCAACTCGGCCGGTGTGCTCCTCTCGGGCGGCACCTTCAGCCGCGCGGTGGGCAGCCAGCCCAACAACGTCTCTTGGGCAGGCAGCGGCGGTTTTGCGGCCACCTCGGGCGGGCTGACCGTCAATCTGGGCTCGATCAACGGTGGCGTCGGCCCCGCGCTCACCTGGAATTCGGGCGGTTTTGTCACCACGGGCAGCACACTGGTGTTCGGCTCGGACGCGGTTGACGCCACCGGCTCGGTCAATTTCCTCAATGCGATCAACCTGAGCGGCCTTAACGGCAAGATCGCCGTGCTCCACAACAGCGGCGCCGCCACCAACGGCAGCACCAGCTTTGATGCGGTGATGCAGGGCGCGATCTCCGGCGGCACGCTGACGGTGAATGACGCCGCCAATGGCTATGCCGGCTCGCTGCTGCTGTCGGCGCAGAACAACCTGAGCGGCATTACCGTCAACGCGGGTCAGGTTTCGACCACCAATGGCACGACCAGCGGGCGCCTGATGAACGCCGTTTCGGGCGGTTCGGTGCAGGTCAACGGGGGCAGCCTCGTGCTGGGCGGCGCCGAGGCGCTGACCACGGTGAATGTCGCGGCGGGCGGTCTGCTGGTGGCCGCTGGCGCCACCACGGCGACCGCTATCAACAACGCGGGCACCACCACTTTCGGCAACACGCTGTCGGCCAACTCGATCACCAATTCGGGCGGGCTCTCGCTGCTGGGCTCGACCACGCTTACGGGCGGCGTGACCAACCAGTCGACCGGTACGCTGTGGCAACTGGCCAATGTCTCGGCGGCCAGCGCCGCCAACAATGCGAGCGGCATCTGGGATCTTTCGGGCAATCTGACCACCACCGGGACGGTCACCAATGACGGCCTGCTCAATGTGGTGGGCACGCTGTCGGGCGACATGCTGAGCGAGACGGCGGCCACGCGCACGATCAACACCGCAGGTTTTGGCGGCGCCTCGAGCGGCAATGTCAATCTGGGCGGCCTTTACAACACGGCCAACACGCTGGTCATCAACCAGTCGGGCACCTCGACCTACAGCGGCATTTTCTCGGGCGCGGGCGGCTTGACCAAGACCGGCGCGGGCCTGCTCAATCTGGCGGGGGCAAATACCTTCACCGGCCCGCTGGCCATCAACGGCGGCACGATCAACACCACCGCAGGCGGCACCTTTGCCGATACGCTGGACGTGACGGTGGGCGCGGCAGGCACCTATGTGGTCGGCACCAGCGACACGATCCATTCGCTGAGCAACAGCGGCACCACCACGGTGAATGCCGGTCTCAATCTTGCCACGCTGACCAACAATGCCACCGGCAATGCCACGGTCAACGGCTCGCTGACCAGCTCGGGCGATGTGTCGAATGCAGGTACGCTGGGTTTTGCGTCGGGCTCGACCGGCTCGATCGGCGGCGCGCTGAACAACACGGGTACGCTGACTTCGGCCGGGCAACTGACCGTTTCGGGCCTGTTCACCAATGCGCTGGGCGCAAGCGCCACGCTGGGTTCGGCGGGCTGGACCCTGCTTGACAGCCTGACCAACAACGGCACACTGACCGCCTCGTCTCCGTTGACCGTGACCCATGCTGTGACGAACAATGGCACGGGCACGCTGACCCTCAACGCCGGGTCGCAGGGCCAATTCGGCAGCCTGACCAACGCGGGCACGGTCAATGTCAACGACTCGCTCAACGTGTCGGGCGCCTATACCCAGAACGCGGGCACGCTGACCGTCGCCGGCGGCAAGACGCTCACCACGGGCAGCTTCTCGGGCGCGGGCGGCACCGTCACGCTGAACGGCACGGGCAATGTCTTCACCATCAACCAGTCGGCCGACGGCACCTATGCGGGCGTGGTGACCGGCACGGGCGGCGTTTACAAGCAGGGCGCGGCCACGCTGACTCTGGCGGGCGCTGCGAACAGCTTTACGCCGGGCCAGCTGATCGTTCATGAGGGCGGCGTGACCGTCCAGAACGCGGGCATTCTGGGCGGCGCTCTGCCGGTGCGCACCGATGCGGCGGGAACGCTCACGCTGCTGGGCGACCAGTCGATCCTGGGTCTGCTCAACAATGGCACGACCAATCTTGTCGCCAATCTGACTACCAGCAGCACCGTGACCAACAATGGCCTGATGAATGTGATCGGCACGGTTTCGGGCAATCCGGCCGTGGAAACGGCAGCCACGCGCACGATCAACACGGCAGGCTTTAGCGGCGCCTCGACCGGCAACGTCAATCTGGGCGGCCTTCAGGGCGCGGCCAACACGCTGGTCATCAACCAGTCGGGCTATTCGCTCTATGCGGGCGTCTTCTCGGGCGCCGGGGCTCTCACCAAGACCGGCAACGGCGGGCTCAGCCTTGCCGGGGCCAGCACCTTTGCGGGGCCGCTCACGGTCAATGCGGGTTGGATCGACACCTCGGCGGGCGGCACTTTTGCCGACACGCTCGACGCCACGGTCGCGGCCAATGCGGGCCTCTATCTGGGCACGAATGACACAATCCACTCGGTCAACAACAGCGGCTATACCTATGTCGGCGCCACAATCGGTCTGACCACGCTGAACACGACCGCGACCGGCTATACGCAGGTCTATAACACCCTCAATGCATCGGGCGACGTCAGCAATGCGGGCACGACCCGCTTCAGCACGGGCTCGGTGGAGAACCTTGCGGGCAACCTCGTCAACACCGGCGATCTGCGCTCGCGCGGCACGCTGAGCGTGGCGGGCCTGTTCACCAATGACACCACCGGCACCGCCACGCTGGGTTCGGGCATTTATGCCAACAACGGCACCAGCCAGTTCGGCGCGATGCTCAACAATGGGCTGATCGACGCCTACACGCCGCTGACCGTGACCGGCAATGCCACCAACAGCGCCACCGGCACGCTCAACCTGCATCTGGGCTCGGCGCCCGCGTTCGGCAGCCTGAACAATTCGGGCACGATCAACGTTTCGGACAATCTGTCCGTCTCGGGCGCCTATGTGCAGGATGCCGGTACGCTTTCGCTGGCCGATCATCTGGTGATGAACACGGGCAGCTTCTCGGGCGCGGGCGGCTCGGTGTTGCTGGGCGACAGCACGGGCTGGGCCATCAACCAGACCACCGACGGCACCTATTACGGCGCCATCGGTTCGCTCAGCGGCAATGCCTCGACCGCCAGCATCTTTAAGTATGGCGCGGCGGCCCTGACGCTGAACGGCGGCGCGGGCAGCGTGATGGCCTCGCTGCTTGAAGTGGCCAACGGCACGCTCAACGTTGCCAGCGCCAATGCGCTGAGCAGCAACATGGCGCTTTACGTCAATCCCCAGCAGAACGGCGCGGCGCCCGTGCTCAACCTGCTGACCAATCAGGCGATCACCTCGCTCTACACCAACGTGGGCGGCGTAACCAACCTGTCGGCGGATCTGACCACCAGCTCCTATACGCAGGTCGATGGTCGCCTCAATGTGCTGGCGGACGGCAGCGGCGCCACCACGCGCACCATCAACACGCCCTATCTGCTGGGCGCGGCAAGCGGTGTGGTCAATCTGGGCAGCAATGCCACGCTCAACCTCAACCAGTCGGGCAATTCGCTCTATCAGGGTATCCTCACCGGCAGCGGGGCGCTGACCAAGACCGGCAACGGCACACTGCTGCTGAGCGGGGCCAGCACCTTCACGGGGCCGCTGACCATCAATGGCGGCACCGTCGACACCACGCCGGGCGCCACCTTTGCCGACAGTCTGGATGTGACCGTGGGCGCGGCGGGCACGTTGATTGCGGGCACGAACGACACGATCCATTCGTTGAGCAACAGCGGCACGACCACGGTCAACGCCGCCCTGTCGCTCGCCTCGCTGACCAACAATGCCGGGGGCACCACCAGCATCAACGGCGCGTTGACCAGCACCGGCGATGTGTCGAACGCAGGCACCCTCACTTTCGCTCAGGGCACCACCGGCACGATCGGCGGCGTGCTGAACAACACCGGCACGCTGACGTCGCAGGGCGTGCTGCAGGTGGCGGGTCTGTTCACCAACGGGGCCTCGGCAACCGCCAATCTGGGCACCACGGGCGGCAGCAGCTTTGGCAGCCTGAGCAATGCGGGGATGCTCAACGTCAACTCCGTCCTGCTGGTCACCGGGGCTGCGGCCAACAGCGCGGGCGGCACGGTCAACCTCAATGCCGGGACGCTCTCGGAACTGGGCAGCCTGAACAATGCGGGCACTTTCACCGCCTCGTCCTCGCTGCTGGTTGACCACAATGTCACCAACAGCGGCACGCTGACGCTGAATGCGGGCAACACCTATCAGTTCGACAGCCTGACCAACAGCGGCGCAATTGCCGCCAAGGCCGACCTCTATGTCGCCAATGCCTACACCCAGAATGCGGGCAGCCTGATCACCAGCAACAATGCCACGCTGACCACCGGCTCGCTCTCGGGCGCGGGCGGCACGATCACGCTCAACGGCACCAGCACGTTCAACATCAACCAGACCGCCAACGGCACCTATTCGGGCGTCATCAACGGCACGGGCACGGTGCAGAAATACGGCACCGGCGTTCTCACGCTCAACGGCGGGGTCGACAGCTTTGCTCCCAGCGCGCTCTCGATCCACTTTGGCGGCGTGACGGTGGCCACGGCCGACCTGCTCGACCATGCGCTCAATGTGCAGATCGACACGCCCGGCACGCTGACGCTGCAGGCCAACCAGACGATCCACAACCTGACCGGCAGCGGCGTGCTGAACATCGGCACCAACCTGCTGACGCTGGCCAATGGCGGTTCGTTCAGCGGCGCGGTGCAGGGCACGGGCAATGTGGCGGTGTCGAGCGGCACCTTCAACCTGAGCGGTCAGAGCAGCTCCACCTCTGGCACGTTCAGCACCAACACCGGAACCACGCTCAACATCACCCAGACCGGCAGCATCGTTGCCCCGACGGTGACGCTGGCCAATTCGACGGTGAACCTGTCGGGTGCCATCACCGGTACCACGGTCAATGTCGCAGGCACGCTGCTGCACATGGGCAATGGCATCGATCTGGGCCAGAGCGGTGCGACCTCGGGTCTGGTGACTTCCACCAACACCTATGTCATCAACAGCGGCGCGATCACCGGCAACGGCTCGATCACCGGCAACACCTTCGTGGGGGGCACCACGGCGGGCACGATCGCGCCGGGCAACTCGCCGGGCGTGCTCACCTTCGGCAACCTGAATTTCGGCAACAATTCCAGCGCTGTGATGCAGATCGACGGCAATGCCGGGGCGGGCGCCACCGGCGGGTATGACCAGATCATCGTGACCGGCAACCTTGCGCTGTCGGGCTCCTCGGTGCTCAATCTCACCAAGTCGCTGCCCGCGAACAACTATGCCATTGCGCTGGGCTCGGGCATCCAGATCTTCAAGGTCGCGCCGGGCAAGACCTCGGGCTTCTTCGGCTCGGTGGTCACGTCCAACTTTGCCCAGCCGGTGGCGCTCAACCTGTCGAACGGCACGGTCTATGGTCTGGGCAGCTATACGCCCGCCAGCTTCACGGCCGCGGTTGCCACGAGCGACAACCAGAAGGCGATCCTGAGCACGATGCTGGTCAATTCGACCGGCGGCACGCCGCAATATTACGGCGGCAATCTGCTGGGCGCGCTGACCTCGGCTCTGGCCGCAGGCGGGGCGAACACCGCCAGCGTCTTCCAGCGCTGGTCGCCGCAGGGCTATGGCGCGATCCTCGATCAGATGCAGTTGGCTTCGCTCGACGGTCTGGCCGAGGTCGGGGGCTATCAGAAGCTGAACCCCGGCCACATCCGGGCCACCGGCTCGATCGAGCGCAGCGGCATGGACGGCGTCAAGGTTGCGGGCGACACCTGGAACAAGCATCGCGGCATGGCCTACAACATCGGCTTCTCGGGCGATCTGAAATTTGCCCAGCTCAATGTGACCTACAGCCACACCAACGGAAACTACTCGAACGACTATCTGACGGGTTCGATGCCGGGCGACCAGTTCGCTGCGGGCTTCTCGGCTCCGTTGACCCGCGATCAGGCGCTGCGTCTGTTCGGTCGCTTTGCCTATGGCACCTATTCGGCGCACGGCAAGCGCGTCATGCTGACCGGCGTGGCCGATTATACGGCCAATGGCGCCAGCACGACGACCTATGGCGGCGGGCTTGAATATCTCAAGAGCCATGGCGCGCTCACGCTCGACCTGACCGCCGAATATATGGGCATGACGCAGAAGACCAAGGCCTTCACCGAAAGCAGCGTCACGGCCAGCCCGCTCGACCTGTTCACCATTGGTGCGATGAACCGCAACCAGCAACTGGGCCGTCTGCGCGCCAAGTTCGATTATGGCTTCTCCAAGGTGGTGGGCGGCTATGTCGATCTGGGCTACACCCATGCCTTCGGCAAGGGGCAGACCCTGGTCGGCGCAACGCAGGTTGCCGATCCGATCGCCTTCTCGCTTAAGGGCAGCGGCCTGGCCGCCGATCGTATTCAGGCCAGCGCCGGTCTGCGCTTCACGATCAGCCAGTCGGTGCAGATCAACGCCGATGGCGGCGTGGGCAACAATGGGCTGTTCCGCTTTGGCGGCGGGGCGCGCATCGTCTTCTGATCGCGCTTCGGGTCTTTCTGACAAGAGCAAGGGGTTGGCTTTCGGGCCGGCCCCTTTTTCTTTGTGCGGAAGGGGGCTTTCGGGCCGGGCGCCTTGCCCTGATCCCGGAGAGGCACACCGGCGATGATGAGGGCCACCGACGATCAGGTCGGCGCGGGCGGGAATCCTGCGGACTTCCGCTTGGTCATCAACAGGTTGCCGGACGCGGGGGCTGATCCCTGAGTACCTTTCCTTCGGCGATTACCTGTGACCGATCCACCATAGGGCTGCGTCATCCTTGCCACAGTTGGGCGGGCTTTCGTCCGGGATCGTCTGCTTATGGTGTCTGCATTCTTGACAGCCCCATACGTATGACCTTATTTATAAGATAAATGAGATTCCAAAACGATTAACGCCAGGCCTTAAGGGAGGGTATTCGTGATTCGCAAAACATATGGCGCCGCAATGGTGAGCGCTCTGGCATTGGCTGTGGCCGCAAGCCCGGTTTGGGCGGCCGATGAGACCCCGGCGCCGCAGGATATTGTCGTCACCGGCCTGCGCGCCTCGCTGCGCGACGCCATCTCGGCCAAGCGCGCCTCGGCCGTCGTGACCGAGACGATTTCCTCCAAGGATATCGGCGTCTTGCCCGATGTGACCATTGCCGATGCGCTGGCCCGCCTGCCGGGCGTGACGGCCACGCGCGACCGCGGCAATGCCAGCCAGGCTTCGGTGCGTGGCCTCGGCCCCCGTCTGGTGCTGGGTCTGGTCAACGGGCGCGAAGTGGCGTCTTCCGAGCCGGACCGTAATGTCCGCTGGGAAATCTATCCTTCCGAAGCCGTGTCGGGCGTGACCGTTTATAAATCGCAGGGCGCCGATCTGATCGCGGGCGGTGTGGCCGCCACGATCGACATCCGCACGATCCGCCCGCTCGATTATGTCGGCCCGCGCCTGACGCTGCGCGCCGGGGCCCAGATGAACGACCCGGGCTTCCGCATCCCCAATTATGACAATGTGGGCACGCGCGGCAGTGTGCAATATATCACGCGCCTGACCGACACGCTGGGCCTCTCGCTGGGCGGCAGCTATCAGAAACAGAAGAACGGCTATTCCTCGTTCCAGGGCTGGGGCTATAACAATGCCGACGCCGGCAACAGCCCGCCCACCTATAACGGCCAGTCCGTCAACGCCCCGTGGGGCGCGCAGGCCGAGGTCAAGGCGCTGATCGAGGAGCGCTGGAGCACCAGCGCGGGGCTGCAGTGGAAGCCGGACGATCACTGGGATGTGAACGCCGATTTCCTCTATTCCAATGTGAAGATCAACGAGAACCAGTTCCAGCAATGGCATGGCGGCTGGGGCGATTGGGGTGGCACTTTGCCCGACGCTACCTATGGTGCGGGCCAGTTCACTCTGGCGGGCAACGATATCGTTGGCGCCACGGTGGGCAATTACAAGACCACCGTCACCAATGTGATCGCCAAATATACCGAGGACAAGAACCTGCTGGCGACGGGCCTGAATGCCCGTTACCGCGCCGATGATGTCACGGTGAAGTTTGACGCTTCCTATTCGCAGGCGCGCCGCAACAACACATGGGCCGCGCAGGAATGGAACGTCTGGCCCCAGAGCGTGACCTTCAACACCGCCGCAGGCGTCGTCCCTTCGATCTCGACGGCCACCGATGTGACCGCCGCCTCGGCCCAGTCCTATGCGGGCACAGGCCTGACCGGGCCGCAAAGGCTGGTCGATGCGCTGGGCGCCATGGCGCTGGATTTCAATTACAAACTGCATGGCGGGATTGTTACCGCGCTCAATGCCGGTCTGCGCTATTCCAACCGCATCAAGAGCTTCAACTCGCTGACCGGCGGCACGGTCAATCTGACAACCACGCCCAATTTCTCGTCTTTCAATATCACCGGCGGCGGCTTCAGCTTCCCCACCATGCTCTATGCCAATTATGACGCGATTTCCTCGCTCAACCTGAACACCGCGACGCAGGACAAGACCCAGTACTGGCGCGTGCGCGAGGATGATTTCGAGGCCTATGCGATGGCCGAACTGGCGGGTAGTCTGGGCGCTGTGCCTTATTACGGCAATGTCGGCGTGCGCATGGTCGATGTTTCCACCGGATCGAGCGCCTATCAGGGCGTGACATCGTGGAACGGCAGCGCCAATGTCACGACCTATAATCCGGTCTATGCGCCCAACCATTATTTCCGCGTGCTGCCCAGCCTCAACCTCAATTTCGACCTGAACGATCACCTCAAGCTGCGCGCGGGTGTGGCGCGGGTGCTCAGCCGCCCGCCGCTCGACGAATTGCGCGCCAGCCAGAACCTGTCCTACTATCCGCCCTCCTACCTTTCGGGAAGCGCGGGCAATCCAAACCTCAAACCCTTCATGGCCACGCAGGGTGATCTCAGCCTTGAATATTACTTCCACAAGGATGCGGTGATCGCGCTGGCGGGCTATTACAAGGATGTCGACAGCAATGTCGGCTATACCCAATATCCCACCACCATCGCGGGCACGACCTATACGATCACGGGTCCTGCCAACGGCAAGGGCGGCTATATTGCGGGCACAGAGCTGTCGCTCTCCACGCCCTTCTGGTTTGTGCCGGGCCTGTCGAACTTCGGGGTCTATGCCAATGCCGCGCTGGTGGATTCGAACCTGAAGGAAATGACGCCCACCTATAATCCGCTGCCCGCCGTGGGCATGGCCAAATTTACCAGCCAGTTCGACCTGTGGTATTCGGGCCATGGCGTGGATGCGCGCATCGGCATCAAGCATCACAGCCCCCAGACCGTGATCTTCGGCTGGGACGCATCGAAGCTGACGCGGATGGAAAGCGAGACGATCGTGGGCGCCAGCGTGTCCTATGCGATCACCAAGGCGATCTCCCTGCGCGTTCAGGCCAACAATCTGACCAATCAGGCGGCGCGCTTCTATTACGCCAACGATCCCAATCAGATCGCCCGTTATGAAAAGTATGGCCCCAGCTATCTGGCCGATGTGACCGTCAAGTTCTGATGAAAAGGGCCTCCGGGGGACCATCCTTCTCCCGGCGGCCCTTCCAACCTCTCTCACAGCAAAAGGGCCGCGAGGATTGCTCCCTCGCGGCCCTTTTCGGTTGCGCGGGTTTTGCGTTATTTCCGCGTCATTTCCATAAAGCGCATAACGGGCAGCGCCTCATGCCGCTTGATGTCGAACCACGCGGCATTTTCCCAATCCGATCCCACGCCCCAGCGCGTCCTGCATCCGGTCGAAACCCGGTCGGGCGCCCAATAGACCACGCCATTGCCGCCATTGGCCACCACCAGTTTCGTCAGGTCCTCCATATAGCGGGCCTGCCCCTCGCGGGTGACGGGATATTCGGGCAGGGCCGAATCCGAACCCAGCAGGTTGGGCGTGGTGTCGCCATAGTCATTGGTAAAGGGATAGGCCGTTTCCACCACCCAGACATCCGCGTCATAGCGCTTGTGGGCGGCATCGATCACCTTGCCCAGGCCCGTGAGGTTGTATTTCGACCATTTGGAATAATAGCTGATGCCGATGATGTCATAATCCATCACGCCTGCCGCCGTCGCATCGTCGAACCAGCCGATGACATTTTCCGGCTGGGCGATATGCAGCATGACTTTCATCGGATGGGCATGGGCCTTGGCCGCCTCGCGCACGGCGGCAACGCCTGCGTTGATCAATCGCGCATTGCGCTCCCAGTTGATCCGGCCATCCTTGGTGCCGCCCAGCATTTCCGGGTTTGTTTCATTGCCCACCTGAACAAAGGCGGGCAATTGCCCCTCGGCGGCCAGACGGTCGAGGATTTGGCGCGTGTAATCATGCAGCGCCTTGACCTGATCGTCGGTGGAAAGTTTGGCCCATGCGGCGGGCGCGATCTGCTTTTCACCATCGGCCCAGTCGTCGGAATAATGGAAATCGAGCAGCACCTCCAGGCCCGCCGCATGGGCGCGGCGGATCGTCTTGAGCACATCCTCATAGGTGCTGTATCTAGTCCAGCCCGGCGCGTTCCAGATGCGCACGCGCATGATGTTGCCGCCATGCGCCTTCATCAGCGCAAAGGGATCGACGGGCTTGCCGCCCTCGCGAAAGACCGCGCCGCAATCCTCCATTTCATTGGTAAAGGACAGATCGGCGCCCAGATAGAGTTTGGGCGCGGCCGGTGTCGAGGCCGAAGCCAGCAGCGCGGCGGCAAGAAGTCCAAGGGCCATGGGTTTTGCTCTTTCAGATCGTATGCGCAAACAGGTCGAGGCGGGCCGGGGCCAGCCCTTCGCCCTGCGCGGTGAGGGTGATCTGTCCGGCGCTCCTGTCCGCCTGAACCAGAACCTGCGCCAGCCCGTTGAAGGTGCGGCGCTCGAGGCTGTGGTCGGGCGTGGTGTCGGTGGGATCGCCATTGCCGGTGCCCAGCACGCGCCCCGGCCCCGAAAGGGCAAAGCGGATGGGGACGGCGGCGGTGGGCACGGGACGGCCCGCCCGGTCGAAGACCTCGGCGCGGATGATGGCCATATCGGCGCCATCGGCGTGCAAACGCGCCGTATTGGCCGACAGGCGCAGCATGGACGGAGCGCCCGCCGTCACCCGCCTGTCGCGCGCGGTGATTCGCCCCTGCGCATCATAGCCCACCGCCTCCAGCACGCCCGGCGCATAGGGAACCGACCATGTCAGGTGGCCATTGCGCGGCATCTCCTTGCGCCCAAACCCGCGCCCGTTCAGCCGCAATTCCACCTGCGCGCAATTGCCATGCGCCCAGACCTCGATGGGCTGGCCTTCGCGCCCGGCCCAGTTCCAGTGGGGCAACAGATGGACCTGCGGCAATTCGGGCCGCCACCATGCGCGATAGTAATAATAATTATCCTTGGGGAAGCCGCAGATGTCGGCCGCCCCGAAATAGGAGGAAACCGATGGCCATGCCGCATAGGGCGTGGGCTCGCCGCGATAGTCAAAGCCGGTCCAGATGAAGCCGCCCGCAATGCCGGGGTCCCTGGCCACGATGCTCCACCACGCCTCGCCGGTGCTGGCCCACCATGGCGCCTCGGTATCGTAGGCGCGCACGATATGGCGCGCGGCATCATTGGCATATTCGCCGCGCGTGGCGACAGTGCTGGCGGTTTCCGTGCCGATCACCGGCGTGTCGGGATATTTGGCCTTGAAACCGGCGATCTTGTCGGTGCGATAGTTGAAACCCACGACATCGACCGCGCGCGCCGCGCCATCCTCGTACCAGCCATTGTCCATGGCCTGCGTGGTCTGGCGCGTGGGGTCCAGCTCCTTGCAGCGCGCCGCCAGCTTTGCCGAGATATTGTGCCCGCGCGGGGTGCCCTGATGCCCTTCCTCATTGCCCACCGACCACAGGATGATCGAGGGATGGTTGCGGCTGGAAAGGATCATCCGGTCCAGCTCGTCCATCGCCTCGGGGCTGGTGTTGTTCAGCCTTGTTTCCGCGATCATCATCATCCCCATCTCGTCGCAAATGTCGAGCAGGGCCTGTGAGGGCGGATTATGCGCGCTGCGCCAAGCATTGGCGCCCATCTCCTGCATCTGCGCCACGCGCCAGCGGTGCAGCGCATCGGGGATCGCCGTGCCCACGCCCGCGTGATCCTGATGGTTGCATACGCCCAGCAGCTTGACCGGCGTACCATTGAGGAAGAACCCCTGATGCCCGTCAAAACGCAAGCTCCGCACGCCAAAGCGTGTTTCGACCCGGTCCACCACTTCGCCGCCCACGATCACTTCGCTGATCAGGCGGTAGAGCACGGGGGCCTTCACCGACCACAATTGCGCGCGGGGGATGGTGATGGCGTGGTCCACCACTGCCTTGCCGGCAACAGCGACGGCAGGACCATCTCCCGCCGCCGCCACGCCGCCATCGGGAGCCATCACCCGGTGGCGAAGCTGAACTGCCGTCTGCGCGCCCAGATTGACCAGATCGGTGGAAACCGAGACAATGGCGCCTTGCCCGCGCGGCTCGGCCCGCACGCAAACGCCCCATTGCGGGATATGCTGCGCTGCGGCGGAAACCAGCCGGACATGGCGATAGAGCCCCGCGCCCTCGTAAAACCAGCCTTCGCCAAGGCTGGCATCGACGCGGATGACCAGCAGATTGGGCTTGCCGTCATAATTGAGATAGTCGGCGATATCGACACGGAACGGGGCATAGCCGCCCGCATTCTCATGCGCGATATAGCCGTTGACGATCACCACCGCATCGCGAAACACCCCGTCAAATTCCAGCCAGACCGCGCGGCCCTTGTCCTGCGCGCCCACAGGCAGGGTGCGGCGATACCAGCCCACGCTGTTTTGCGGAAAATCGCGGCCGATGGCGCGGAAACCATGGCCCGCGATGAAATCCTCGCGCCCCTTTTCCATCGTGGCGGGCGGGGCGTAGGGCAGGGCGCTGGCCCAGTCATGCGGCACGCGCACCGCTTCCCAGCCGCTGTCGTCGAAATCGGGCTTGACCGTTTCGGCCACATCAAAGCCCGGCTTGGCATAGGTGCGCCCCCAATTGCCGAAACCGAAATCGCGCGCCGGATCGGCGGCATGGCCAAGGTGAAAGCGCCAGCCATCGTCGAGCACCACTTCGCGGCGTGGCGATGGGGCGGGGGTGGGCGTCTGGACGGCGGCCTTGGCCAGCGCCTGATCGGCGCAGGCAAGGCCTGAGGCCGCCGCCAGCGAGGCGGCAAGGACACGGCGGCGGTCTAGCGGGGGAAAAGAGCTGGTCATGGCGTCAGAACTCGAAAGGGGGGAGAGAATGGTGGCTGCCCAGCATCATCGCATCGGCCACCAGCGTCAGGGGCCGGGCATCGACATCGCTCTGCCCCGCATCGATCAGCCGGGCAAAGCGGGCATAGAGCCGCGGATATTCGGCATCGGGCGCCACCTCCTGCGCGTTGTTGTCAATGGTCATCTGCTGGCCGCCCTGCGTCAGTTGCAGCAGGCCCGCGTCCGTGTCGACGGCAATATCCCATTGCGGCGCGCCGGGGTGCAGGATCGACAGGTCGCAGGCCACCTCGGCCCCGGCATGGCGCATGGTCAGGCGGGCGGTCATCGGCGCCTGACGGTTGGCGGGGATGCCCAGATCCGCGCTTTCCAGCGCCAGCGGTTGCGGCAGGATATGCGTCAGAATCGAAAAGGCGTTGATCGCGGTGTCGAACACGCCAAAGCCGCCCGCCGCCAGCAGCCAGTCCTGACCCGGATGCCAGACGCGCACATCCTCGCGCCAGTTGAGGCGGACGGCCTTGATCTGGCGCGCGGCCAGCCATGCGGCGGCGGCATCGACAGCGGCGCTTTCGCGGCTGTGCCATGTGGCCAGCATGGTGCAGCCCGCGCTCGCCCGGACCAGTGCATCGACCTGCGAGAGACCGGCGGCGGGCGGCTTTTCCAGCATCACATGCAGCCCGGCCTCCAGCGCGCGCTGCGCCAGCCCCGCGCGCACCGAGGGCGGCGTGCACAGCACGACAGCATCCAGCGCGAGCCGCGCATCGAGCAGCGCATCAAGCGTGGGATAGGAGGCAATGCCCTCCAGAGCGCCCTGCGGATCGGCCGTGGCGGTCAGGGCAAAGCGTGGATTTTCGGCAATGGCGGGCAGATGCTGATCGCGGGCGATTTTGCCCAGCCCAACCAAACCCAATCGAATCAGGGAATTACTCATGAATGCATCCTCGCGCTTTACTTTTGTATGATATATATGCTTATAGACGTCAACAGCAAGCTGGCGCGGCGCGGGAATCGCATGGGGCCACCAGACACGCTGCCAGACACAAGGAGACTGAAACGCGATGTCCGATGCCCAAAAGCCAACGCTGCGTAGCCGCGCATGGTTCGACAATCCGGCCTCGCCCGACATGACCGCGCTCTATCTTGAACGCTATCTCAACTATGGCCTCTCGATGGAGGAACTGCAGTCCAACCGCCCGATTATCGGCATTGCCCAGACCGGCAGCGATCTTTCGCCCTGCAACCGCCATCACATCGTGCTGGCCGAGCGCGTGCGCGACGGCATCCGCGAGGCGGGCGGCATTCCCATCGAATTCCCCTGCCACCCCATTCAGGAAACCGGCAAGCGGCCCACCGCCGGGCTTGATCGCAATCTGGCCTATCTCAGCCTGGTCGAAACGCTGTTCGGCTATCCGCTTGACGGCGTGGTGCTGACCATCGGCTGCGACAAGACGACGCCTGCGTGCCTGATGGCGGCGGCAACGGTCAATATTCCCGCGATTGCCCTGTCGGTCGGCCCGATGCTGAACGGCAATTTCAAGGGCGAGCGCACCGGCAGCGGCACCATCGTGTGGAAGGCGCGCCAGATGCTGGCGGCGGGCGAGATCGACTATAAGGGCTTCATCAAGCTGGTGGCCTCCAGCGCGCCCAGCACGGGCTTCTGCAACACGATGGGCACGGCCACCACGATGAACAGCCTGACCGAGGCGCTGGGCATGAGCCTGCCCGGCAACGCGGCCATCCCCGCGCCCCACCGCGACCGCGCGGAAAGCGCTTATCACACCGGCCGCCAGATCGTGGAAATGGTGCGCGCCGACCGCAAGCCTTCAGACATTCTCACCCGTTCAGCCTTCCTCAACGCCATCCGCGTCAATTCGGCCATCGGCGGCAGCACCAATGCGCCGATCCACCTGAACGCCATCGCGCGCCATGTCGGCGTCGAACTTTCGCTGGCCGATTGGGAAAGCCATGGGGCCGACATTCCGCTGCTGGTCAATCTGCAACCGGCGGGCGAATATCTGGGCGAGGATTATTACCGCGCGGGCGGCGTTCCGGCGGTGATGGGCGAACTCTATCGCGCGGGCCTGCTCGATGGCGAAGCGTTGACGGTCAATGGTTGCACCGTGGCGCAGAATATTGCCGAGGCCGCCATTGAGGATGAGGATGTGATCCGTCCGCTCTCCGCGCCTTTGAAGCCTGCGGCGGGACTGACCGTTCTGTCGGGCAATCTGTTCGACGCGGCGGTGATGAAAAAGAGCGTGATTTCCGATGCTTTTCGCGCGCGCTATCTGGCCGACCCGGATGATCCGGAAGCGTTCGAGGGCAATGTCGTGGTGTTCGACGGGCCGGAGGATTATCATGCGCGCATCGACGATCCCGCCCTTGGCATCACCGACCGCTCGATTCTGGTGATCCGCGGCGCCGGGCCGGTGGGCTATCCGGGCGGGGCCGAGGTGGTCAATATGCGCCCGCCCGCCGCCCTCATCCGCGCCGGGATCGACGCTTTGCCCTGCATCGGCGATGGGCGCCAGTCGGGCACCAGCGGTTCGCCTTCGATCCTTAACGCCAGCCCCGAGGCGGCGGCAGGCGGCGGTCTGGCGCTGCTGCGCACGGGCGATATTGTCCGCATCGACCTGAAGACCCGCAGCGTGAATGTGCTGGTGAGCGACGAGGAACTGGATCGACGCCGCGCTGAAAACGCGGAAAATCCCTTCTCCGGCCCGGAAAGCCAGACGCCTTGGCACGAAATAGCCCGGCGCGAGACGGGGCAATTCGCGGGCGGCGCGGTGATCGAAAGCGCGGTCAAATATCAGCGCATCGCCCAGACCAAGGGCCTGCCCCGCGACAGCCATTAAGGGGGGGACTATGGGCGACTGGACCATTATCGAACGGGCGCGGCGCGACATTCTGGGTGAGGGCATCACCTATGTCGCGCGCGAGGATGCGCTCTACTGGGTGGATATCATTGGCCAGCGGGTGAACCGTTATGGCTTGGGCGATGGGCAATATCGCGAATGGGCGATGCCCGAAATGACCGGCTGGCTGATCGAGCGCAGCACGGGCGGGGGCTTTGTTGCCGGGCTGAAATCGGGATTTCACCATCTCAGCCTCGATCCCTTCGCGCTCGAACCCATCGCCGCGCCCGAGCCGGATCTGCCCTTCAACCGCATGAACGATGCCTGCGCCGATGCCCATGGTCGCATCTGGGCGGGTACGATGAGTATGGATGGCAGTCGGGACGAGGGCGGTCTCTACCGGCTCGATCCGGACCTGTCATGGCATCGCATGGACGCGCCCTACGCAATCGCCAATGGCCCGGCGATCAGCCCGGATGGCGCCACGCTTTACCATACCGACAGCGCGAAGGGGCTGGTCTACCGCTTTGCCTTGCATGACGATGGCAGCCTTGGCCCGCGCAAGATTTTTCTTGAATTTCCCGATGCATGGGGCTCGCCCGACGGCATGACGGTGGACGCGCAGGGCGGGATCTGGATCGCCCACTGGGGCGCGGGCTGCGTCAGCCGGTTTGATCCCGACGGCGGGCGCGAGCGCTGGATCGACCTGCCCGCCAGCCAGATCACGCGGCCCTGTTTCGCCGGGGCCGATTACAGCCGCCTGTTCCTGACCAGCGCCGCCGATGGGGTGGACGAGGAACTGGCCGGATCGGTGTTCGAGGTGGAGGCGGGCGTGTTCGGCCTGCCGCCCCGCATGTTCGGCGCCTAGGCGATGAGCCTAATGCGCCGCATGGCTGTGCCGGGCGATCAGGTCCATGACATCGCCGATGATCGCGCGCATGGCGTCCTGGGCCGCGCGCGGATCGCGGGCCATGATCGCATCGCGCACCGCGCCATGCGCGGCCAGATCGGCCGTGCGCCCGACAATGCGGTTGGTCAGCCGGATCGAGGTGCGCAGGGCCGTGGCGACCACATCGCGGAACTGGGCGAAGAAGGGATTGCCGCTGGCACGCAGGATGGCCAGATGGAACGCGATGTCGGCGTCGAGTACATCGTCCTCGCCCATTTCGGCGGCCTCCATCCGCGCAAACCCGGCCTCGATCAGCGCGCGCCCCTTGTCATCGGCCGAGCCGGCGGCCAGCGCGGCGGCGGCCGGTTCGATGGCCGCGCGCAACTGGTTGAACTGCGAGAGCAGCTCGACCGAGAATTTGCGTTCGAGCAGCCAGCGCAGCACATCGGCGTCAAACAGGTTCCAGCTCGCCACCGGCTGAATGCTGGTGCCCTGTCTTGGCCTTGCGGTCAGCAACCCCTTGGCCGTCAGCATTTTGACCGCCTCACGCGTGACCGATCGGCTGACGCCGTGCTGGGTCGAAAGCTCGGCCTCGGTGGGAAAGGGGCGGTTTTCAAAGGCGCCCGTCACGATTTGCCGCCCCAGCAGATCGAGCAGCCCGTAGGTCAGATTGCGCCCAAGGCCGGAGATATCGTCATTGTCGGTCATCGTCTGGCCCCCTCTGGCATGTGTTTTTATCATATAAATAGACATAATCGCCCTTTGGCAAGGGATTCGAGAGGAAACACCATCCCATGACGCTCTCAACCATCGATACGGCCATGGTGGTGGCCTATGCGATCTTCATCTTTGGCCTTGCCCAATGGGTCAGCCGCCGCAAGGGCGATGCGCAGGAGGATAGCGCGGGCTATTTCCTGGCCAGTCGCGCGCTGCCGTGGTGGGCCATCGGCGCCTCGTTGATCGCGGCCAATATTTCGGCCGAACAGATCGTGGGCATGGCAGGCTCGGGCTATGCCATCGGCCTTGCGATCTCCTCCTATGAATGGATGGCCGCGCTCACGCTGCTGATTGTCGGCAAATTCTTCCTGCCGGTGTTCCTCAAGAACAACATCACCACCATGCCGGAATTTCTCGAGGCCCGTTTCGGCCCGACAATCCGCACGGTGATGGCGGTGTTCTGGCTGGTGCTCTATGTGTTTGTGAACCTGACCTCGATCCTGTGGCTGGGCTCCATCGCGGTGCGTCAGGTGGCGGGCGTCGATCAGGATGTCGCGCTGGCGGTGCTGGGTGTCTTTGCGCTGGCCTATCAGATCCGGGGCGGACTGAAGGCGGTGGCGCTGACCGATATTGTGCAGGTGGCGCTGCTGGTGATGGGCGGCCTGATCGTTTCGGGCATTGCGCTGGGCCAATTGGGCGAAGGGGCAGGCGCGCTCCATGGCTTTGAGCGGCTGGTGCGCGCAGTGCCCGATCATTTCCATATGATTCTTTCGCCCGACAGTCCGCATTACAAGGACCTGCCCGGCCTTGGGGTGCTGATCGGGGGCCTGTGGATCGCCAACCTGTCCTATTGGGGGTTCAACCAATATATCATCCAGCGCACGCTGGCCGCCAAATCGCTGGGCGAGGCGCAGCGGGGCATTGTGTTCGCCGCTTTTCTCAAGCTGTTGATGCCGGTCATCATTGTGCTGCCGGGGATCGCCGCAGTGCTGCTGGCGCCCGATCTGACCAAGCCCGACCAGGCCTATCCGGCGATGATGCATCTTTTGCCCAACGGCTTGCTGGGGCTTGTTTTTGCCGCGCTGACGGCGGCGATCATCGCGTCCACGGCCAGCAAGATCAATTCCATCGCCACGATCTTCACGCTCGACCTCTATGCCCGCAAGATCGCGCCGGGCGCCAGCGAGGTGCAACTGGTCCGCGTGGGCCGCATCACCGCCTGCGTGGCCACGGTCATCGGCATTGTCGCGGCGCGGCCCCTGCTGGGCGGCATGGATCAGGCGTTTCAGTATATTCAGGAATTCTCCGGCTTTGTGACGCCGGGCATCACGGTGATCTTCCTGACCGGCCTGTTCTGGCCCCGCGCTACCGAGGCAGGCGCTCTGGCGGGCGCGCTGGCCAGTGTGATGCTCTCTGCGCTGTTCCGCTTTGGCGGGGTGACGGCTCTGACGGAAATTCCCTTCATGCATCGCATGGCCATGGTGTTTTTCGCCTCGCTGGCGCTGACGGTGGTGGTTTCGCTGCTGGGCAAAGCCCCGGTGCGAGAGGGCAAGGGCATCATGGAAGGCGTTTCCTTTGCCACTTCGCGCGGTTTTGTCATCGCTTCGGCGCTGGTCAGCGCGATCCTTGTGGCGCTTTATACGGTGTGGTGGTGATATGACGGGTGACATGATCGCGGTGGATTGGGGCACGACCAACCGCCGCGCCTATCTGATCGATGCGGCGGGACAGGTGCTGCATACCGAGCGCGACGGCATGGGCCTGCTGGCCGTGCCGCCGGGGGGCTTTGCCGACCAGATTGCCGCGATCCGCGCGAAGATGGGCGATCTGCCGGTGCTTCTGGCGGGCATGGTGGGGTCGGCGCGGGGCTGGGTCAATGTGCCTTACCTGTCCTGTCCGGCGGGGCTGGAGGATCTGGGCGGGGCGCTGCACTGGGTCGAGCCGGGGCGGACGGCCATCGTGCCGGGCCTGTGCGATCCGGCGGGCGATGTGATGCGCGGCGAGGAGGTGCAGTTGCTGGGCGCGGTGGCGGCCGGATTGGCGCCGGGCGACGCGCTGTTGTGTCAGCCCGGCACCCATTGCAAATGGGCGCGCATGGCGGGCGGGCGCGTGGCCTCTTTCGCCACGGCCATGACCGGCGAGATCTTTGCCCTGCTGAAAAACCATAGCCTGCTGGCCGATTTTCTGGGCGGCGATGTGGATGATGATGAAGCCTTCCGCGCCGGGGTGCGCGATGGGTTGAACGGCCGCCTGACCACGCGCCTGTTCCGCGTGCGCGCCGCCGCCCTGCTGGGCCATCGCCACGTCGAGGACAGCGCGGCCTATACATCGGGCCTGATGATCGGCCATGATGTGGGCGGCGAGGCCCTGCGCGAGGGCGATCCGGTCCATATCCTTGCCGACCCGCATCTGGGCCGGTTATATGCCGCCGCCGTGCATATTGCCGGAGGCCAGCCCATTCTGATCGACAGTCACGCGGCCTTTGTGGCCGGTATCTTCCGCCTGTGGAAAGCGAGCCAAGTATGATGACGCCTCTTGAACAACTGAACGCCGCCCTTGCCATTTGCCCGCTGGTGGCGATCCTGCGCGGAGTGCGCCCCGATGAGGTCGAGGCCGTTGGCGATGCGATCATCGAGGCAGGCTTTTCCATGATCGAGGTGCCGCTCAATTCGCCCGATCCGCTGGCCTCGATCGCGCTGCTGGCAAAGCGTTACGGGCCGGACGTGCTGGTCGGGGCGGGGACAGTGCTGACCACGGCGGATGTCGCCAATGTCAAGGCGGCGGGGGGCACTCTCATCATCTCGCCCAACGTGAACACCGATGTGATCCGCGCCAGCGTGGCGGAGGGCATGATCTCGCTGCCCGGCTTTTATACGCCCACCGAGGCTTTTGCCGCGTTGGAGGCAGGCGCCACGGGGCTCAAGCTGTTCCCCGCAGAAGGGGCCAGTCCAGCCTATATGAAGGCCCAGCGCGCGGTTCTGCCCAAGGATCTGCCCTTGCTGGCCGTGGGCGGGGTGACGCCGGAAAACCTGTCGCAATGGGTGGCCGCCGGTGCGCAGGGGGCGGGGCTTGGCTCGGCGCTCTACAAGGCTGGCCTCTCGGCGGCGCAGGTGGGCGAGCGGGCGCGGGCCTTTGTCGCGGCGGCGCGGGGGTAAGCACGCCGAGGCCATTTGTCGTCTGGTGTTAACATGGCGCGGGCAGTAAGGCGCCTCTTGCCCGCGCAACAGGACACCAGCCCGATGAACACCCCCAACCCGGCCCAGATCGCCGCCCTGTTCGATGTCGACCTGATCGGCCTGATCACCAGTTTCATCTGCCTGCTCACCGCCTTTGTGCTGGGCACGCTGATCGGGCTGGAGCGGCAATGGCGCCAGCGCACGGCGGGCCTGCGCACCAATGTGCTGGTGGCGGTGGGGGCGGCGGCCTTTGCCGATCTGGGGCTGCGCGTGGCGGGCGTCGACGGCGGGGTCCGGGTGATCTCCTATGTCGTCTCAGGGATAGGCTTTCTGGGCGCGGGCGTGATCATGAAGGAGGGCACCCATGTGCGCGGCCTCAACACGGCCGCCACGCTCTGGGCCAGCGCGGCGGTGGGCAGCTTTGCCGGGGCGCGCAAACCGGCCGAGGCGGTGCTGGTGGCGATCTTCGTCTTGGCGGGCAACACGCTGCTGCGCCCGCTGGTTGATGCGGTCAACCGCCGCCCGATGGATCCGGGCGAGACCGAGGCGCTTTATCGTGTCCATGTGGTCTGCCCCTCGGGGGGCGTGTCGCAGGCGCGCGATCTGTTGTTCGAGGAACTGGAAACCCACCATTATCCGATCCGCGACATAGAGACACTGGCCGATAGTGAGGCCCATGTCGAACTGGCCGCGATATTGGTGCCTTCCACGGCCAATCCGGCCGATCTGGACGCGATCACCGCCCATATCGCCCGCCATGAGGGCATCATCAGCGCGACCTGGACGGTCAGCGCCACCAACTGAGGTGGCCTTTGGCGGCGGGGCGGCCTAGGATGCACCCATGCCTTTTGCTCTCCCCACCCGCAATCGCCTCGCTCTGGCCCAGACCGTGCGCGTCATGGCCGCCTGCCTTGCCACCTACGGGCTGACCGGACTGCTCGGGCTGAAGCAGGGCTATTGGGCGATTTTCACCGTGCTGATCGTCATGCAGGGCTCGCTGGGCGCGACGGCGACGGCGGCCTTCGACCGGCTGCTTGCGACGATTGCCGGGGCGGTGCTGGGCGGAGCGGTGGTGATGGTCACGCCGCGCGATCCTGTGGCGGTGGGGGCCTCGCTGATCGTCATGTCGGGGGTGCTGACCTTTGCCGCCGTGCGCCAGCCTCGGCTGCGCGGTGCGGCGCTGACCTCGGCCATCGTGCTGTTGACGCGCTCGCCCGATATTCCCGTGGGGATCTTCGTCATTGATCGGATCATCGAGATCACGCTGGGCGGGGCGATCGGCGTGATGGCAAGCCGGTTCATCCTGCCGGTGCGCTCACGCGGGGCGATGATCGCGCGTTTTTGCGAGATCCTGACCACGATGGCGAAATTGCTGAACGCGCAGGCCGATACGGTGGCGCGGGGCGAGGCGCTGGTGTCGGCCGAGGCCAACATCGCCTTGCGCCAGTCGCTGGTGGCGACCGAGGCGGTTTTGAACGACGCGCGGCGCGAAAGGGCGATGGGGCTGGTGCGTGAGGATGTGTCCGACGGTATCCCGCGCACGCTCTGGCGCATCCGCAACGGCATTGCCCAGATCAGCCAGATTCTGCGCACGCCTTTTCCGCCCAACGCGATGGCGATTGTCGGCCCGGCGGTGGAGGGGATGCTGCGCGCCCATGCGCAATCGGCGCAGGATGCGGCATCGGCCCTGTCGGATGGCGCCGCGCCGGTGCAAGATTCCCAGGCGGCCGAGGCTTTTGAGCGGGCCTTTGTTACGCTGCAGCATTCGGACGAGGCGCGGGCGATTCCGTTTGATGAAATGGGGCGGGTGTTCGGCATGGCCTTTACCCTGCGGCGGATGCAGCAGGATTTCCACGATCTGGGCGAGCGGATCGCGGAGTGCCGATAGTATCTGGGTTGGCCGAGGCCCGGATGGACAAATTCCGCTTGGGGGTGGGCAAAGAGGAATAGCTGGCGCGTCGACTATACTCTACTTTATAAATAGACATTATCCCCATGCGCGGAGTCCATCGTGTCCTCCCATCCTGAATTTCCTTTGGTGCTGACTGTGCCGGGTCTGGGCAATTCCGGCCCCGACCATTGGCAGACCCGCTGGGAAGCGATCCATCCGCATTGCCGACGCGTGGAGCTGGGCCTGTGGGATCGGCCCCATCGCAATAGATGGATCAATCAGCTCAACCTGGCTCTGCGCCGCGCGCCGGGTCCGGTCCTGCTGGCCGCGCACAGCCTGGGCTGTCATGCGGTGACGGCCTGGGCCGCGATGGAGCCGGATGCGGCCTCGCTGGTGGTGGGGGCCTTGCTGGTCGCGCCGCCGGAGGTCGATTTCTTCCCTCTGGATCCCCGTGTCAGCGCCTTTTCGCCCACGGCTTCCGGGCCTCTGCCCTTTCCCTCGCTGCTGCTGGCCAGTCGCAATGATCCCTATTGCGGGCAACCGGCGGCGCGGGTTCTGGCGCGCATGTGGGGGGCGCGGTTCCTCGATGCGGGCGCGCTGGGGCATATCAATGCCGAAAGCGGGCTGGGCGATTGGGAGGAGGGCTGGCGGCTGTTGGCGCAATTGGTCGATGGCGGCGCAGGGCCGGAAACAGGCGTGCAGGCGGGGGCGCCTGCACGCTGAAGTCCTATTTTGCGCAGGCGGGATCGGGTTTGCCCGCCCATTCCACCGCCTGCGTCAGCATCCGGCGGTAATTGGCGTCGGCAAAGCTGGAGGGCGGATGGCCGATGGCGGAATAAAAGGCGCGGCCCCGGCCCACGCAATGTTTCCACGCGATGGGATGGTCGGCCCCCATCCGCAGATTGGCGGGCGGATCATAGCTTGCCTCGTCCAGTTTCGCCAGCACGCGCACGCCCTTCAGGCGGGGATTGGCGCGGAAGGAATACCATTCGTCGGTCATCGTGAATTGCGCCGGAATGCCGCGCGTCACCGGATCCTGCCCTTCGATATGCAGCGTTGCCGGGCGGAATTGCGGATTGGCCGGATGGCCGAGGAATGCCGCGCCCACCAGATGGTCGGTGTACCAGTCCCAGAACGTGGCCGGATCGCCCGCTGCGCCATGCACGCCGACAAAGCCCCCGCCATGCTCGATCCAGTCCTTGAGCGCGCGGCGCTGGGTCAGGGTCAGCGCATCGCCGCTGATATTGTTCCACACGACGAGGTCATAGCGGGCCAGCACCTCAGGCCGGATCGCGCCGCCCTTGTCGGTCACCTGCATCGACCAGCCGTTTTCCTGCGCCAGCCCCTGCAGCGCCTCACGCGCGGCGCCCACCGATTTGGCGTCGAGGAAGCCGTTGATCTTTTCAAACACCAGCACATGCAGTCCCTTGCCCGAGGGGCGCGGGTCGGCGGGCTCGTTGTCATAGCGCGCGCACCGGGCCAACTGGTCGGCGCGCGTGACAGGCAATTTATGCAACCGCGCGTCCAGCCTGGCCAGCAGGGCAGGGTCCTTGGGAGGCCCGGCCTGACCGCTGGAAAACACGCCGCGCAGGGTTACGATGGCGCTGAAGGTGGGGGCCTTGGTGCCGGTCAGAAAGGGGGTGAGTCCGGTAAAGCTCTCGCCCAGTTCGGCCGCCGCGGCTGCCTTGGCCTCCGGATTGATCAGCACATCGATAAGAGGACTGTCGATTGAATAGGGCGCGCGGGCCATCGGGCAATCAGTAACGGCATTGGCGGTGACGGCATCGGCCGCCAAGGCGGGCGTCGTCAGCGCGGGTAGGGCGAAACCCGCGCCAACCACCCCGACCAGCAGCTTTGCCATTCTTATCATGCTCATATTCGGGCCCTCTCATTATGGCTTTGGCCGTATCATGCTCTGATTGCGCTACCATTGCCACAGGAGATTGCACGGCCCCGGCCGACGGGCCGCCATGCGTGAAAAAGAAACATTGGAAGAGCGCCCCGCCCCGCTGGACATTGCCCGGGATAGGGCGATATAGCGCCCGCCAATTCCCGATTGGCAGGAGCATAAGAGATCATGCTGTTGCGCAAGCATTAAGACCGCCGGACACCAAGCTTTCATGCCCACTATCAGCCTGATTATCCCTGCCTTCAACGAAGAAGATTATCTGCCCGCATGCCTTGATGCGGTCATGCGGAATGTGGCGGGCAAGGCGTTCGAGATCATCGTCGTCGACAATAACAGCACCGATGGCACGAAACAGGTGGTCGAACGTTATCCGGGCGTGACCTATGTGTTCGAGGCGGAAAAGGGCATCACCCGCGCCCGCCAATGCGGTTTCAAGGCGGCAAAGGGCGATATTCTGGCCTATGTCGATGCCGATACGCTGCCGCCAGCGGGCTGGGTCGAACAGATCATCGAACAGTTCGACAAGGACCCCAAGCTGGCCTGCCTGTCCGGCCCCTACAGCTTTTATGATGTCAGCGGGTTGCGCAACGCGATCTCGAACGCATGGTTCGTGGCGGCGCGCCCGCTATATAATTTCACCGGCTATATGCTGGTGGGCGGCAATTTCGCCATCCGGCGCGAGGCGCTGACCAAAATGGGCGGATTTGACGCCACGATCGAATTTTACGGCGAGGACGTGGACATCGCCAAGCGCGCCAAGAAGCAGGGCAAGGTCCTCTTCTCGCCCCGCTTTGTTATGCCCACATCGGGCCGCCGCATGGCGCGTCAGGGTTTTGCCAAAACCGCCGCGATCTATTTCATCAATTATTTCTCGATCGCCTTTCGCGGCAAGCCCGCCACAAAGAGCTATCTGGACATTCGCTGAGGCGATAGTCCATCCCCCGGAATGCTGACTGCCGCCCCTGCCGGTGGGCGGCCCTTTATGATGACAGGAAATCCCGTGACCAAGGCAATCAAACTGACGCTGACCGAGGACGAGGCCGAAATCATCGTCGATGCACTGGAAGCCGACATGGAAGGCTATCTGGAATCGGCCAAGGAAGCGCGCGGCAATGCCAACCGCGAAGACGTCAAGACTTTCAGCGAGGCGGCCGAGCGCATCGGCGCGCTGATCAACAAGGTCCGCGCGCTGCTGGATTGAGCGTGATGCGGGCCCCTGCGCCATGCGGGGGCCAATTCCATGAAAAGGACCGGCGCCCGCGATGAACCGCGCAGGCAAGACTGACGCGCCCGATGGCACCGCGCTGGCCGCGCTGTGCATGGCGGGGGCGCAGGTGTCGGTCAATGTCGGCGCGGCGCTCGGCAAGACGCTGTTTGTCAGCGTCGGCCCCGAGGGCGTGGCGGCGTTGCGCACCTCGATTGCGGCGATCCTGCTGCTGGCGATTGCCCGGCCATGGCGTGCTATGCCCTCGCGCACGCAGATGGGCTGGCTGACGGTCTATGGGCTGACGCTGGGCAGCATGAACCTGCTGATCTATGCCGCTTTTGCCCGAATCCCTATCGGTGTTGCGGTCGCCATCGAGATTTGCGGGCCGCTGGGTCTGGTGCTGGCCACCAGTCGCTCGCTGCGCGATTTTCTGTGGCTGGGGCTGGCGATCGGCGGCTTGCTGCTGCTGGCGCCATGGCCGGGTGCCGGGGTGCGGCTCGATCCTGCGGGCATCGGTTTTGCGCTGGCCGCCGCGCTGGCATGGGCGCTCTACATCCTGTTCGGCAAGCGCGCCGCGCAGGTGAAGGGCACCACGGCGGTGGCGCTGGGCATGACGATCGCCTGCTGCGTGACGCTGCCCTTTGGCCTGTCGGCGGCGGGCGGCCGCCTGCTCGATCCTTCGGTGCTGGGGCTGGGGATCGGGGTGGCGCTGCTCTCCAGCGCGTTGCCCTATGTGCTGGAAATGAAGGCGCTGGGTTATTTAAGCGCTCGGGTCTTTGGCGTTTTGACCAGTGCGGCCCCTGCTGTTGCGGCTCTGGTCGGTTTCCTCATTCTGGGCGAGCGGTTGGCCCTTGCCCAATGGCTGGCCATCGCGCTGATGATCGCGGCCAGCGCGGGGGGATCGCTGACGGGCCGGCGCACCTGATTTCCTTGGGGAAACAGACATTTTCTCAGGGGGAACGGGCAAGGCGCCGTCACCGGAATTTTTCGGAACTATCCGCCTGTCGGATAAACCTCGCTTGCAGGGCGGGGGCGATGTCCGCAATCTGAACCCATGACGGATCGCAATCAACCTCTCACCGCGCGCCAGGAGCTGGCGCGTCACTGGCCCATTGTGCTGGCCGCCGCGCTGGGCGTGGGTTTTGGCACGATGGGCATCGGCTTTTATTCGCTGGGCCTGTTTGTCAAACCGCTTCAGGCCGAATTCGGCTGGAGCCGCGCGGCGGTTTCGGGCGCGGCCACGTTTCAGCAATTGGGCATTTTCCTGTCCGCCCCGCTGGTCGGGCGGCTGGCGGACCGGATCGGGCTGCGGCCGCTGGCGGTCGCCTCCTATGTCGCCATGCCGCTGGCGCTGGTGGCGCTTTCGATGGCGGGGCCCTCGGTGTGGGGCTGGTATGGGCTGTGGCTGCTGGTCTCGCTGGCCGGATGCGGTACGACGCCTGCGGCATGGGCGCGGATGGTGTCGATGCGTTTCGATGCGGCGCGCGGGCTGGCGCTGGGGTTGATGCTGGTGGGCACGGGGCTGGCCGCCGCGCTGGTGCCTGCGCTGCTGGGGCCGGTGTTTGCCCATGATGGCTGGCGCACGGCCACGCTGGTGATGGCTGGGGCGGCTGCGCTGGTGGGCATCCCGCTGGGCCTGATGCAGAGCCGCGAAGCGCCCGCGCCTGCCGCGCGCGAGAAGGACGGCCATTTTGCCAACCGCGAAGGCGGACACTTTGAACGCAATCGGCCCGTATTCATGCTGCTGGCCATCGCCTTTCTGGTGGGGGTGATTGTGGCGGGGCTGATCATCCATCTGGTGCCGATGCTGGTGGACCGGGGAATGGATGCAGGCCTGGCGGCGAAAATGGCGGCCAGCATCGGCCTTGCCGTGATCGCGGCGCGGGTGATCGTGGGCTGGCTGTTTGACCGGTTCCATGCGCCCTATGTCGCGGCGGTGTTTCTGGCCATGCCGGTGGGCTCGTGCCTGCTCTTGGGGCTGGGCGGGCCGGTTTTGCCTGCCGCGCTGATGCTGGGGCTGGCGGCGGGGGCCGAGGTTGATATGCTGGCCTTTTTCACCAGCCGCTATGCCGCGATGAAGAATTACGGCGCGACCTACGGCGTGATCCTTGGCACGTTCAGCCTTGGCGCGGCGCTGGGGCCGATGATGGTAGGGGCCAGTGTGGACGCGACGGGCGGCTATGGTGCGGCTCTGGCCGGATCGGGGCTGGGTCTGGGGCTGGTCGTGGTGCTTATCGCTTGTCTGGGGCCGTACCGCGCCCAGGAATAATCCGGCTCTCTCCGCCTGTCGGATGCCGCTTTTGCGCTGACGCAATGGGGCGGGCGCCGCGCTGCCCCAGTCTGGGCTCCTGTTTCAAGGGAGGAGCCCCATGCTGGAGCGCGAACATATCGAATTTGTCCAGGCCCAGATGTTGCCATGGCTGCGCATCGGCCCCGGCCTTGCGCGGCCTGATGCCGAGATCAAACTGCTCAGCCGCGATGAGGGCGACGGGGCCTGCTCGGTCCTGCTGCGCTTTCCGCCGGGGTGGAGCAGGGAAGGACCCGAGCATCTGCTGGCCGATGAGGAATTCTATGTCCTCGAAGGCCAGATCGAGCTGAACGGTCAGAATTACGCGCAGGACACCTATGCCTTCCTGCCCGCAGGATGGACGCGCAACACCACCTCGACGCGGACGGGCTGTGTGCTGATCGCCTTTTACAGCGCCGATCCCAAACTGATGCCCCATGCGGGCGATGGCCGGGCCGAACAATCGGCCCGCGCGGTGCCCTGGCTGGATGTGGCGGCCATGCCATGGGACATGACCCTCAATGATCCCAAGCTCAAACATCTGGGCATCAGCCGCAAGGACCTGCGCCGCGATCCTGAAACCGGCGAGCGCACCTTCCTCTCGTTGATCCTGCCGCAGGCGATACCACAGGGCAACAAGGGGCCGCAGGAGATGCATCCGGTGGTCGAGGAAAGCTATCTTATCGCCGGATCGCTGACCGGGCCGCAGGGGACGATGTATCCCGGCGCCTATTTCTGGCGCCCGCCCCATATCGTTCATGGCCCCTATGGCGCTCGCTGGGGCAGCGTTTGCCTGATGCGCTTTGTCGGCGGCGCCCATGTCAACATCTGGACCGAGGCGGAGGCGGGCTTTGATTTTGCCGCGCCCTATCGGCCGGACCTGCCGCCGCGTCTGGCGCATCTGGCCGCCATGCCTTTTACCCCGCCCGCGCCTTATTGATCGAACCGGCGATATTTGCCCAGCAGCAGAAAGCTGGCGGCGCAAATCACCAGCGCCACGGAAGAAGCCGAAAGGATCGCATGGAAATTGCCGGTGGTGTCATGGTTATGGCCAAACACCATCGGCGAGAACCCGGCCCCGGCCGCAAAGCAGACATAGAGCAGCCCATAGATCGCGCCATAGCGCCGCAGCCCGAAATAGCGCGCCACAAAGAAGGCCACCATATCGTATTCGATCCCCAGCGCGAAACCCAGCGTGAAGGTGGCAAGGCGCGCATGGCCGACATCGAGCAGCCCGCTGCCCAGATACCAAAGGCTGAACGCGGGCAGCGAGAGGATGACAAAGCCCACCAGCGGCGCCCAGATGCGATCCAGCAGCCAGCCCCCCACCAGCCGCCCGATGATGGCCGCCAGCCCGATCAGCGGGGTCACGGTCAGCGCCTGTTCGGGCGAGAGGCCGCCGTCTTTCAGGATCAGTTCCAGATTGGGCACAGGCCCGCCCATGGCAAACGAGGTGGGAACCAGCGCCGCCGCAATCAGCCAGAAGCGCCAGTCGCGCAGCGCCTCGGGCGTGGTCATGCCGGGGCGTTCGACCGGGGCGTGATGGCCGTCGGGGGTGCTGCGCTCCTCCTCGCGAAAGAGGAAAAAGGCGGCGGGAAAGGCGATCAGCACAGGCAGCAGCCCCACCGCCACAAAACCCATCCGCCAGCCATAGGCCGCCAGCACCGCGCCCAGAAAGGGCTTGCCGAAAATGCCGAACAAGCCGGTGCCCGTCATGGCCAGCCCCAGCGCCAGCCCCTTGGCCCGGTCAAACCCGCGATTGACCGCGCGGGTAAAGGTGATCGGCAAAGTGGCCGCGCCCACAAGGCCGATGGCCAGCCATGTCAGATAGAATTGCACCAATGACCCGGTGAGCAGCGAGAGCGAGACAAAGCCCAACCCCCACAAGGGGATCGCCACCAGGATGATTCGCCGCGCCCCGATCCTTTCGGCCCATGCGCCATAGGACGGCCCTGCCCACAGCGACATCAGCGTGATGATCGACATCGAGGCCATGATCTGGCCCACCGACCATCCGAATTCGCGCACCAGATAGGGCGCGAACAGGCCCATCGAATAGGTCGGCACCGCCGCCATGCCCAGACCTATGCCCAGCGTGGAGGCCAGAATGACGCCCCACCCGCGCGAGAATTCCTCGCGGGCGGTAAGGGGGTGTTGGGGCATATCGCTCATAGGGCCTCGGTGCTTGTGGGTCAGGGAGCGATTTGGCGCAGCAGCGCGGCCCGGCGGCAACGATGCCCCGGCGCGCACTCCGCTGTGCGGATAGTCTACGCCGGGGCCAAGGCTTTGGCGCGGCCCATGGGCAGTCTGCCCGCCGACCAAGCAGGAGGAATTGATGCGCCGCGCCTATGCTGACGGGCCTTTTGGCCAGATCCATTACCAATATGCATCGGGCAATCTGGCCGGGGGCGCCCGCCCGCTGGTGCTCCTGCATCAGGCGATCATGGCGAGCGGGCAGTTCGACCATGTGTTTGCCCCGCTGATCGCGCATGGTTTTGCGCCGATCGCTATCGACATGCCGGGCTTTGGCCTGTCGGATGCGCCCCCGGCCGCGCCCGCCATTGCCGATTATGCGCGCTGCGTGGCCCCGGCGCTGGACGCACTGGGCGTCGGCCGGGCGGCGGTGGCGGGGCATCATACCGGGGCGCTGGTGGGCACCGAATTTGCCCTTGCCGCGCCCGACAGGGTCGAGGCCTTGGTGATCCACGGGCCGATGATCCTGCCCGAGGAGGAGCGCAAGGCGTTCACGGACGATATTTGCGCGCGCGAAATCGCCTTTGCCGCGCGGGCCGAGGGCGCGCATTTTGTGGAGGTGGCGCGGATCCGTGAAAGGCTGTCACAGGGGCGGATCGCGCCCGACCGCATCACCGACTATGTGGTCCAGGCGATGCAGGCCTATCGCATGGGGGCCTATGCCTATGGCCATGGCGCGGCCTTTGCCTATGACCATACCGCTCCGCTGCAAAGGCTGGCGCTGCCGGTGCTGATCCTGTCGAACACGGGGGATATGACCCATCCATGGGCGCAGGCCGCCCGCGCCCTGCGCCCCGATTTCGCCTATGCCGAGATTGCGGGCGGCGGCATCGACATTTGCGATGAAGATCCGCAGGGCTGGGCCGATGCCATTGCCGTTTTCCTGAAATCGCTATGATCAAAAGCGGGCGGATCGCCTATCGCGACGCGGCGGGGCGGGAGACGGGGTATGAGACCTTCGATCTCATCGCCACGCAGGGCCGCCGTCTGCTGCGCGCGCTTTGCGTGATGGAGGACATCGGCCTGATCCGCGAAGTCTCGATCGGCATGGGCGATGATTTTCGCCCGCATGACGGGCAATGTCGTATCTGGCAGGGCGGGGCCGAAAGCCTGATGCGTTTTGCCATCGGGCCGGATCAGGCGGTTTGCGGCGATCAGGTCCTGCCGCTGGCGGATCCCTTGCCCTATCTGGGCCTGCATCCGCTTTCGGGCGACGCCTTGATCATCCATCAGCGCGGGACGGATGCTCCCGGCGAATATCGCCCCATCGCCGCCATCACCAATTCCATCTCGCCCAATGGCGAGGAGGATCTGTATATGCAGGCGATGGAGATCGCGGTCGCCTATATGGGGCCGGGCGAGATCGACGTGGCGGCGGGGCGCTTTGCGGCCTGGCATTACCGGCTGCGCTGGCGCAATGACTGGCCGCCTGCGGATCTGTGGGTGCGCGCGGGCGATGGCTTGTTCCTGATCATGCGCTGGGCCATGGTTCCGGCATGGTACGAATTGACCGATTGGCGCGATGGCCCGGCCCCCTGTCCGCAGAGCGGATAAGTCTGGGGCGGGGCGCGCCATGGCCCCCGCTTGCGCAAGAATGCGGATGGGCGGGTCGGAGCAATCCGGCCACCCCCTTGATCCCCCAGAGCCACAGGACTGCCTGCAATGACATCCCCCGCCATGACCCTTCAGGCTGATCTTCACGACAAGGTGCCCACCGGCGTCGTGCTGCGCTATGGCATCGGCCAATTGGGCGCGCAGGTGTTTCGCGATACGCCCGCTGTGCTGCTGCCTTTGTTCATGACCACGATGCTGGGTGTTCCGGCGTGGCTGGCGGGGCTGGTGGTGCTGGGGCCGAAATTGTGGCTCATCCTGTGCGATCCCTTGGTGGGTGCATGGTCGGATCGCGTCAAGGCGCTTTATGGTCGCACGCCTTTCCTGATCGGCGGGGCGCTGGGTACGGCGGCCTCCTTTGTCGCGCTGTTTGCCGCGACCAGCTTTTCCAGCCCCTATTGGGCGGCCGCCACAGTCTGCGCGCTGTTCTTCGTCGGGTCGACGGCCTTCAGCATCTATTCGGTGCCCTATCTGGCGATTGCGGCCGAATTGTCGGGCGATCCGCATCAGCGCAACCGGATCATGGTGCTGCGCATGTTTTTCGCCACGTTCGGCGTGCTGATCGGGGTGGGCGTGGCCCAGCCGATCATCGAGCATTTCGGCGGCGGCGCGGCGGGCTGGCACATGATGAGCTATGTGCTGGGTGCGATCTGTCTGGTTTCCATGCTGACCACGGCCAGCGGGCTGCGCCGGGTGCCTCTCATCATGGCGGGCGATGTGCCGGGCAATCTGTGGCAGCAACTGGCGCTGGTGCGTCAGAACAAGCCCTTTCTCGTGCTGCTGACCACCAGCTTTATCTCGAACATCGGTCAGGCGGCTTCCTATACGGTCATCGGCTTTGTGTTCCTTTATGCGCTGGAGGCGATCTGGCTGATCCCGATCTTCATCCTGTGCATGTCGGCGGCCAGCCTCGCCGCCCAGCCGCTCTGGCTCTGGCTGCCGCGCCGCATCGGCAAGCCGCGGGCCTATGTGACGGCGGCGCTGGTCTGGGTCGCGGTGACGGTGACATGGCTGTGGGCCGGGCCCGCCGATGATGTGGTGCTGCATCTGGGCGCGCAGGCGCTGGGCACGCAGCATGTGCTGGTATTGGCCCGCGCGGTGGTGATCGGCATGGTCAATGGCGGGTTCATCCTGCTGGCGCTTTCGATGATGACCGATACGGTCGATTATCAGCGCCGGTTGATGGGCGTGGCCAATGAGGGCGTGTTTGCCGGGCTGTTTTCCGCCTTTGAAAAGCTGGCTTTTGCGATGGGGCCGGTGATTGCCGGGCTGGTGATGAGCGCCTTTGGCTTCGTTTCCTCGACCGGCGGCGCGGCTGGCCAGACTCCCCATGCGATTACCGGGATCATCCTGCTCTACAGCGTGATTCCCGCCGTGATGCAGGGCCTCGCACTGCTGGTGTTCAGCCGCTATCGCCTGCCTGAAATTGGCGGATAAGTCCTTGTCCGGCCGTGGCATTTCACCACGATGGCTCGCGTGTCCGCAGGGCGGCCAAAATCTGCCCGCCCTGCGGAGAAAGCCCGGTCCGGCGATGGTCCGACCGGCCCGCTGCCGCAAAATTTCCCCGCATAGGCATGGGATCAACCATGCCAGGGGAGTGAAGCGAGTATGAGGAATTCCTACCGGTTTTACGCGGGCGCGGCGCTGCTGGCGCTGGGCATCGGCGGCGCGGCGCAGGCGCAGCAGGCGCCCGCCACCACCGACAATGCCGACATCACCGTGACCGCCACCCGCACCGCCTCGACGGTGCAAAAGGTCGCCGTGGCGGTGACGGCGCTGGGCGCGGACACGATCGTCAAGCAGGGCATCACCAACGTCAAGGACATCAGCCAGATTGCCCCCAATGTTCAGATCCGCACCGTTTCTGGCGGCTCGGCGGGGATCACGCCCTATATCCGCGGCGGCGGGGTGACGGACGGCGCGAATGTCACGTCGGAACCCGAAGTCGGCATCTATATCGACGATGTCTATCAACCGCGCGCGGCGGCTTCCTTCATCGACCTGCTGGATATCGAACGGATCGAGGTGCTGCGCGGGCCGCAGGGTACGCTTTATGGCCGCAATTCCAGCGCGGGCGCGCTCAAGATCGTCAGCCGCACACCGGGCGCCACGCCGGGGCTGAAGCTGGAATTCGGCACGGGCAGCTGGGACGGGCGCAGCATCAAACTGGTGGGCAACACGCCGCTGTCGTCCGATGGCGCATGGCGCGCGGGGATCTCGGCGCTCTATCGCGGCCAGGACGGCGGGCGCCAGTACAATGCCACGCTGGGCAAGAAGGTGGGCGCGGAGAATTATTACGGCGTAAAGGGCGATCTGGCCTATGTCGGCGCGGGCCTGACCGCTCGCCTGTCGGGCTATTATTCTGCGCTGGATGGCGACGGGCTTTACCCTTCCGCGCTCTCGCCCACCTATGCAGGCAATGACTATCTGGCGGTCGCGCCGACAAGCGGTTCGTATCAGACCGTGCTTAGCCCCTCGAAGAGCTTTACCAAGGTGGTGCAATATGGCGCCAATCTCAACATCGAGGCCGATGTGGGCAGCGCCAAGCTGACCTCGATCACGGGCTGGAGCCATCTGCGCGACAATTGGGCGCAGGATTTTTCGGGCGGCGTGGCATGGTCGGCGCTGGGCGTGCCGCTTGCGGGTTATACGTCGCTGTTTGACCGCACCTCCTCGCTGCATGACACATCCTTCAGCCAGGAATTGCAGCTTCACGGCGATGTGCTGGGCGGCAAGGTCAGCTATGTCGGCGGGCTTTATTTCTTCCGCGAAACGGGCGCGCAGACGCTGCTCTCCAGCATCTTCTTCACGCCCTCGACCACGGTCTTCAACATCGAGACCAATTCCTATGCCGCCTTTGGCCAGATCGGCATCCATTTCACGCCCGAGCTGACGCTCTCGCTGGGCGGGCGCTATACGCAGGATGACAAAATCCTCAATGCCGTGATCAGCGGCGCCTCCGTCAACCGCAAGGACAGCTGGGGCACGTTCCTGCCCAAGGCGGCGCTGGAATATCAGATCACGCCGCGCGTGATGGCCTATGCCAGCTTCTCCGAAGGGTTCAAGGCGGGCGGCTATAACGGGTTGGCCAGCGATGCGGTGGCGCTCAATTCGCCCTTTGCCCCGCAAAAGATGAAGGCCTACGAATTGGGCCTGAAGACCGAGTTTCTTGACCGCAAGGGCAAGCTCAACATCTCGGCCTTCTTCAACGATTATTCCAGCCTGCAACAGCAGGGCGTGACCGGCACGGGCGCCTTCATCACCCAGAATTACGCCGCTGATCACAAGGGCATCGAGGCCGAATTCTCGCTTCGGCCGATCACCGGCCTGACGCTGTGGGCCAATGGCACGTATAATGACGGCAAGTACAAGGCATCGGCCGCCACGGTTGCGGGCGTTGCCTCCTATGTCGGCAATGCGATGACCAATGTGTTCAAATATCAGGCTTCCTTCGGCGCAGATGCCGCTGTCCCCGCCCATGGCGGCGAAGTGACCATGGGCATCAACACCACCGCGCGTTCGGATTATTATTCGACGCCCGACAATCTCTACATCGGCCATGTGCCTTCGACCACGATTGCCAATGCCTATCTCGGCTTTGGCAAGGACAACTGGTCGCTGCGGGCCAATGTGAAGAACCTGACCAACCAGATCGTGTGGACCACCGGCTTCGGCTTCTCGGTGGTGCGCCCGCGTTACATGAGCGATCCGCGCACGTGGCAGCTGACGTTCACCTATAAGATGTAAAATACCGGCGTGCGGCGTCATCGCGCGCCGCCCGCCGCGCAATGGAGAAAAAGGGATGAAGGTTTCGCGTTTCATGGGTCTGGCCGCGATGGCCATCGGGCTGACGACCGCAGGCGCCGCGCAGGCACAGGGCGCCGATCCGGCGGTGCGGGGCAAGCTGTTGTTTCTGCAATGCGGGGCGTGTCATGCGGTGGTGCCGGGCGCCCCGGCCAAGGTGGGGCCGAACCTGTCGGGCGTGTTCGGGCGCAAGGCGGGCGCGGCGGCCGGTTTCAAATATTCGCCCGCGCTGGCCAAGGCCGGTCTGACCTGGGATGAGGGCAATCTGGACAAGTGGCTGACCTCGCCCGCCAAGCTGGTGCCGGGCACGATCATGCTGTTCCCCGGTTTGCCCAAGCCGGAGGATCGCAAGGCGGTGATCGCCTATCTCAAGACGTTGAAGTGAGCGAGGAAATGAGCAGGGAAGTGAGCGGCGCGTCGCTTTCCCGCCGCGCCCTGATCGCATCGGGCGCGGCGCTTGGGGTGGGGGCTGCGCTGCCGGCGCTGGCCGCATCGGTGTCCACTGTGTTCGAGATCGAGGCGGCGGGCGGGCGCAAGGTATCCATCACGCAATGGCGCCCGGCCCATCCGGTGGGCACGATCCTGTTCAGCCATGGTGCGGCTTCCTCGCCGCGCTTTTACGAGGCGATGATCGGCCCGATGGTCGCGGCGGGTTGGCATGTGCTGGCCCCGCTGCATGTGGATTCGCGCGAGCATCCCGATACGGCCAAATTCACCGGATTGGCCAGTTGGCGCGCGCGGCTGGAGGATTTTGCGGCCCTTGCCGCCCATATCGGGCATCGGCCCTATGTGGCGGTGGGCCATTCCTATGGCGGGCTGACCGCGCTGGTGCTGGGCGGAGCGCAGAGTGTTGCGCCGCAGGGCTGGAGCGGCCCGCAGAGCGACGGTAAGGCCAAGGCCGTCATCGCCTTTTCTCCGCCCGCCGCGATTCCCGTGCTCATCACGCGCGAGGGCTATGGCAAGCTGTCCGTGCCCGCGCTGGTGCAGACCGGCACGCTCGATCTGGTGCCGGGGATGACGGCCACCGATCCCGATGGATGGAAGGTGCATCTCGACGCCTATGAGGTCGCCGCGCCGGGGGGGCATCGCTATGGCCTCGTGCTGTCGGATGTCAGCCATTATTTCGGCGGCCTGATCTGTGACTATGCGCAGAAGGGGCCGCCTGCGGTGCAGGGGCTGAGGGATGCGAACCGGATCGCGGGCCTGTTCCTCGGCGCCTATGGGCGGGGGGATGCGAAGGCCCTTGCCGCACTGGACCGGGCTGTCTCGCCCGATCTGCCGGTGCGCCTGATGAAAAAATAAGCGCCGCAGGTTTGGGCCTGCGACGCTGCATTTCATACCCAAGGGAACGGGTGCGAGGGCCAAACTCCTCGCACCCTTTTTCTTACTGCTCGGCAATTTCCTCAATCACCTTGGCAAACCCGGCCTCGGTTTCGGCATCGCGGGCTTCCTGTGCGTCCTTGCGGGCCAGATAGAACAGGCGGCCGAGGAAATCCTGACGCCGCGCCTCGCGCTCTTCCAGCGCTTTCTGATCCAGCACCAGCGCCTCGATTCCCGCGGCAAGGTCGATCCCCTGCGCCTTGGCCGCGCGTTCGGCGCTGTCCAGCCGGTCGCGCAGGGTCGAGATCTCGCTGGCCAGCACCATGATCATCGACATGGCTGTGTCCAGCCCGTCGGTGTCATAGAATTGCGGGCGCTTGCCTTTGGCGTCGCGGATGACGTGGGGGCGTTCGGTTGTTTCGGTCATCGTCAATCCTCTCAGGCGGCCAGAGCGGCCACGTCGGCCTTGCGGGCGATCAGCACTTCCCAGCCGCCGCCGGGAGCAAATTCGCCGGCGGTAAATTCGCGCTCGGCCACGTCTTCGGCGGCCTGCTGGCTGTAGCCATCGGCGGCGGCGGCAAATTCCATCACGGCCATCGGCGCGGTGTCGAATTTGACGGCGGCGCGGTCGAACCCGACCTTTTCGGCCAGGGCGATCTGATCCATGTCGCGCATCGCGCCCCAGAAGGGCTCGTTATTGTACCAGGTCTCGTTGTCGAGGATGAACTGGGTGAACGGGTCCATCAGGTCAAACGGCGGCAGGTCGGCATGGATCATCATGCCGCCTGGCGCCAGCACGCGGTGCGCCTCGGCAAACACGCGGGGCATGGCCTTGCCGCTGGTTTCATGCAGCAGGATATGGCTGACCACGAGGTCGAAATAGCCGTCCTCGAAACTGGTTTCCTCCGCATTCATGGCGGCGAAATTGACCTCCAGCCCCATCCCGGCGGCGCGGGCATGGGCATAGCGCACGCAGGGCACGCCCACATCGATGCCCCAGACCTCGGCCTCGGGGAAATATTCCTTATAGGGCAGGGTCGAATGGCCCACCGTGCAGCCCATATCCAGAATGCGGCGCGGTTTGAAATCGGGCGCATGGCGGCGTAGGTAATTGCAAACGCTGCGGCCCATGTCGTCATTGTCCGGCCCGGTATAGCCCATCGCATAGAGGAACACGCCCCGGTCATAGAGCGCGCCGACCGAGACGTCATCCTTGGCCACTTCGCTGCAATAGCCGCCCGGCATGCAGTGGATGTCAAAGGCTGTGACATAACGCGGCGGCACGAAACCTTCGGGGATGCGCAGTTCCGCCTTGGTCCCGGCCGACAATTCGCGCGCCCGTTCGATCAGTTCGGGCAACTGGCGGTCGACCGAGACATTGACCGATTCCCACAGCAATTCCTGCGCGATGCGGTTGGTGGCGGCATAATGCTGAAAATACGCGTCTTTTACCATGCCGTTGCGAATGTCGCGGCGGTTCTGCGGCTTGCGGCCATGCTCTTTTTCAAAGGCCTGCGAAACGCGCGTGTTGTAAACCGGCGTCAGGCCGGGGAGCAGGGTGCTCTGGACAAAGCCCTTGAGGCTCTTGGCAAATTCCTGCCGCGCGGCTTCATCGGCCGTCGCGGTGGGGAGCATCTTGTGGCTCGCTTGCTGAAACGTGTTGAGCATCTCGACTCCATCGGGAAGGTGACACCGGGGGATTGTTGATCTGTGACCAGAAATGGGTGGTTGCGGGCCGGATGGCAAGGCGGAGCGCCATGCGCTATCCGTCTGGTGGACAGCGTCAGCCTGCCGCCGTGTGGCGGGCGCGGGAATACGGAAAACTGCGCCCAAGATTATCCCCCGCTTGGGCGTATCAGGAGTCGGATGAAGATGGATGAGATGAAGGTAAGTCGGCGCGGCGCGCTGGGCATCGCGGGGGCTGCGGCGGGCGCCGCGCTGGTTCCCGCGGCGGCCGAGGCGGCAGCGAAGAAAGCGGCCCCCAAGGGCAAGCCGCCGATCGATTTTGTGACCAAGATCGACTTCAAAGATCCCAAGTGGACCCGCGACACCTATGCCCGCCTGGATGCGGACGTGGCGCCGGGCAAGGAAAAATGCGGCTGGATCCGCGGCAAGATTTTTGGCGTGCGCGACAATGAACCTGTGCGCCCGCTGATGAATGTCGAAGGCTTTTCCTTTGTTCGCATCAACCGTCAGGCCGATGGTTCGTGGCGCCGTCTGCTGCGCGAGATCGTGTTCTATCGCGACATCAACACCAATGAAATTTTGAAAGAATGGGACAATCCCTATACCGGCGAGCGGGTCCGCGTGGTGCCCATCGCCAATGACCCGTTCAATTTCACCATCAGCGAATTCGTGCCCGAACCGCCTAGCTACGGCGGTTTGCAAAAAGCCAAGCACGATCCCAAGCCTTTCCTGCAGGATTGGCAGTGGGGGCCGGAAGGCACGATGATCCTGAACACCGGGATCGACATGATGTATCCCAACGCGCTGCAGCCTGACAAATGGCCGCGTGAAAGCTCGGGCTACATGAACCGCGTGTCGGAACAGTTCATCTATGTGGTCAAGAAAGAGGATGTCGAAAATCCCTATCTGACCCATATCCCCCACACCGGTTCGTGGAGCCGCGTGACCCCCTGGCTGCCTTGGATGCTGATGGGTCAGGCACCGGGCCATATGAACTATTTCACCCATTTCTCGACCATCCCCAATGGCATTGCCGGTCTGCCCAAGGATCTGGTGGCCGCCGCGCGGGCGATGGATGAAAAGTGGCTGCACGCGCCCGAAACGGATTACGGCCCGTCGCTCTCCAGCCTTGAGAACTATGCCCGCGAGCAGAAGCCCGCGCCGGTTCCCGCCGGTTGGGCTCCGCCGCAGCCGCCCGCGCCGCGCAACCCCTTTGCGAAGTAAGGGCTAAAACAAAAGGGGCCGGGAAGGGTGATCCTTTCCCGGCCCCTTTTCTATGTTCGGCGGATCAAAAACCTAGCGCGCCGGGGTTCATCACGCCCTTGGGGTCAAGCTGATCTTTCAGCGCGCGCACCAGCACCGAGGCCTGCGGCGTCAGGCGCGAGACATAGGGATAAGCGCGGCCGATCTGGAAATGGCCCGCGCCATAGTCCTGCATCAGCGCGACAATCGCTTCCTTCAGCTCATTGGCATAGGCCTTGGCCTCCGGGTTGGCCGGATAGTCCTTCAGCCCCGCGATCCATTCCTTGCCCAGTGTTTCGAGATGATAGGGTGTGCGCGCATCGGGCCAGTAGAGCGCGATCTCATAAAGGAACCCGGCCGAATTGACCGGCGAGGCCATCGTGCCGGTCCAGATGCCCAGCCGGTCCATATCCGCCTTGCGCGCGGCCAGCATGGCCTTGAACGCGCTGTGAAACAGCACGGTTTTTTCGTGGGCCAGCACGCCATGGATCGGCACCCAGCGTTCGCCATTGGGGCCAAGGATATTGCCCAAGGGCGCAAAGGGCATGGTGCGCACAAAGGCGGGGATGGTGTTGGCGATCTCGCGCCCGTCATCGCCGATGATGCGGCGCAGACGCTCGGCCCGATGCGCCGCATCGGCAGGGTCAAAACCCTCGACGATGAAATGGCACATATACTGGCCCGAACGCATCGGGTCCTCGCCCGCCAGCGCCATTTTCAGCACCTGCGTCAGACCCTTGAGCTTGTTGGGCGCCTTGCTCAGCACGCTCCATGCGATCTGCATCCGCGCGCCCACGCTTTGCTGACGCCCGATCTGGCCCTGCGAGAGAGCAAGGTCGATCATGAAATGACTGTCGTCGATCCGGGCGATCTGGGCGCGGCGCACGGCGGCGTGATAGGCTTCGAAACTGTCAAAGGCAAAGGACAGCGCCTCGGCATGGGGCAGGGCGGCGATCAGCGGCAGGCGGATGCGCGCCTTGACCCCCAGCGTGCCGCAATCGCCGGTGAACAGGCCGGTGATGTCGGGGCCATAAAACCGCATCGATTCGGCCGCATTGGTGGTCAGCAGTTCGCCATTGGCCAGCACCACATCCAGCCCCAGCACGCTTTGCGCCGAAATGCCGTGGGCGGCGGTGCCGTGGCTGACGCTGTTCTGGCTGACCGATCCGCCGACAGTGGCGGCGATGCCCGAAAACGGCCCCCAGAAGGGCGTGCGCAGGCCCCGCGCATCCAAAGCGGCCTTGAGCGCGGCCCAGGTCACGCCCGCCTCGACGGTGACGATGGCGTTGCGCTCGTCAATCTCCATCGCGGTCAGAGCGCCGGTGTCAATCAGCACATGGCCGCCCGCCGGAAACAGATAGCCATCGGTATAGGAAGCCCCGCCGCCGCGCGGCACAATCGCCACGCCCGCCTCGGCGCAAAGGCGCACGGCGGTCTGCAGCGCCGCCACGCTGGCCGGGCGAAGGATGCACAAAGGCGCGCCGCCGGTGCGGTAAACGTCATTGGACACATAGGCGAGGCGGTCGGCATCATCCACCACCGCCCCGGCGCCCAGAGCCTGAACCAGCCGCGCCTTCAGCGTGTCATCCTGCATTGTTGCGCTCATCGGTTCGGGCCTTTCATCTGTCGGGGGCATATTCAGCCTCTATCGCTGGCGCAAGCAAGGGGGCCGGGCGAGGCATGGGGGTGATTTATCCGGCCTGCGGGCAAATCGGGCGAGGGGCAGTGGGAAGGACGTCATCACAGGCATCCTCCCGCCAAAGCCGCAGATCATATGCGGCGGGAGAAAGAGTCGCCCATGGGAGTATCCGCCATAACCGGCTGGAACCGTATCGCCCGCGCCCTGCATTGGGGCACGGCGCTGGCCGTGCTGGTCGAGGTGCCGGCCGGCTTCATCATGAGCTGGACCTATGCCGCCCGCGATCCGGGGGGCAAGGCCAGCCATGTTCTTTCCAGCCAGATCCATCATACGCTGGGCATGATCGTGCTGATGGCGGTGGTGTTTCGCATTGTCTGGCGCCTGACCCATGACAGGCCGCCGCCGCCCGCAACGTCCAGCCGCTTCGAGGTCGTGCTGGCCGCCGCGGTGCAGGGACTGCTCTATCTGCTGCTGCTGGCGCTGCCGCTTTCGGGCTGGGCGGCGCTTTCCTCGATGGCGGCGGGTGCGGGCTATCCTGCGCCCGAGATGTGGTTCTTTGGCACGGATGGATTTGGCCCGGACGGGTTCATCCCGCATATCGTGCCGCCGGTGGCGTGGAATGCGCCGGTCCTGTTCAAATATGGCTTCTTTGCCCGGATGCATGTCTGGGGCCTGTGGCTGGGCGGGGGTTTGCTGGCGCTGCATATTGCCGGTGCGCTCAAACAGCATTTCATCGCGCGCAGCGATGTCCTGATCCGTATGTGGCGGGGGCAGGCATGAGCGAGATCATCACCCTGATTCCGCAACCCGCCACGGCCGAGGCGCTGGCCCCCTTTGGCGCGATCATCGGCGCGGCCAGCGGGGCCAAGAGCGTGGCGGTGGATTTCTACAAGGGCGCGGTGCGGATGAGCTATCCCGCCCCCTTTGAATGCGACCATCCGGTTGAGATCACCCTTGCCGACATGGACCCGCGCCCCGGCGAGGTGCGCTATATGGAGCGCCATGCCCAGCATACGCAGGCTTTCATCCCGCTGGGCGGCAAGCCTTTCGTGGCGGTGATGGCTCCGCCCTGCGAGGGCGACCTGCCCGATCTTTCGGCCGTGCGCGCCTTCTATTTCGACGGCAGCGCAGGCTTTGCCATGCATCGCGGCACATGGCATGAATTCCCCTTCGCCGTGCTGCCCGATACGCAGATCGCCGTCTTGCTTTCCAGCCAGACGGGGTATGATCTCAAGGCCAAGGATGAAGTGACCGAGGAGGCCCATGGGCCCGACCTCGACAAGAAGGACATTCGCGCCCGCACCGGGCGCCTGTTTCGATTCAGTTTGGAGCAAGATCTTGGTTGAACGCAAAAATCTGGACCGGACGGCCCGTTCCAAAGGCAGCCAGCCCGTGGTGCTGGAAAGCGCGACTCAGGATGCGCTGGCGGGCATGGTGCTGGCGCTGCTGGGCGAGGTGATGGTGCTGAAGGACCGGCTCGACGCCAATGAGCGGCTGCTTAAAGCCGCCGGGCTGCATGGGCCGGAGGATATTGACGCCTATCATCCCGATGCCGAGGCGCGCGCCTGTCGCGGCGCCTATAAGCAAAAGGCCTATGAGCGTGTTCTGGGCGTGGCCCGCGACCGGCTGCTGCCCGAGGCGCTGGCCGATCAGAACGCCTATGAAAACGAACTGGCGCGTGTCGCCGCCGACGCTAACTGAGGAGGTTCCCCCCATGGCCACTCTTGCTGAATCCGCCCGCCCCAATTCCACCCATTACGGCCATGCCGTGATGCCCCAGGCCACCCATGACGAACAGGCGCTGGAGGATCACTTCCTGGCCATGCGCATGTGGACCAACCAGAAGATGGACCCGCTCGACCGGCGCCTGCTGGACGAGGTGATCGTGCCCGAAGTGACGGCCAGAACCGGCAAGGCCCCCACCCGCAGCACCGAGGTGCGCAATGCGCTGGAAAACCATCCGCTGCACCAATATTGGCTGACGCTCTCGCTGTTCTATCAGGACCGCATCTGGCAGGCGCTGGATGGCGCGATTGACCGGCAATATGATGAACTGGCGGGCAAGGTGGCCGAGCAGGCGGCTAATCCTAAGGGCTCGTTGCGGCTGAACCCCGATCTGGTCATGCCGCGCTATATCAGCTCGATCGACCATCACCGCATGGCGGGCGGCTATATCACCGACACGTCGGATGCCGATTTCCGCGCGGGGGCTCTGTATGACCGTTTCGCCTCGACCTATCTGCGCAATCTGAACGGCGGATGGAAGAATGACGGGCGCGGCCATACGCTGGCCAGCCATGTTCAGGGCTTCTTCCCCGATTTCAAGCCCAAGCGGATCCTCGATCTGGGCTGCGCGGTGGGCCATTCGACCGTCGCCATCGCCCAGGCCTTTCCCGATGCCGAGGTCTATGCGCTGGACGTGGGCGCACCGATGCTGCGCTATGGCCATGCCCGCGCCGAAAGCATGGGCGTGGCCATCCATTTCAGCCAGCAGGACGCCGAACATACCGATTTCAAGGACGGCTGTTTCGATCTCGTCTGCTCCTCGGCCCTGCTGCATGAAACCTCGGCCAAGGGGATGCGCCAGATCTTCAAGGAGAGCCACCGTCTGCTGCGTTCGGGCGGGATCATGTGCCATGTCGATGTGCCGCCGCGCCACGAACATCTGAGCCTGTGGGACCAGATGCGCTGCGATTTTGAATCGCATTACAACAACGAACCCTTCATGACCTCGCTGGCCCGCACGGACTGGATGAAAGTGGCCACCGATGCCGGTTTTGCGGCGGACAAGGTGGCGGTCGGCTATCGCAAGGGCAGCTATTTCCTCAATCCGAACACCGAGGATTTCTTTACCGAGGGCCACCCCGAAGGGCGCACCCTGATGGGCAGCTGGTATGCCTGCGCGGCGGTGAAGGACTGATCCTGTCCGCCAGTCGGCTAGAGTTTCGAGCGCAAGACCGGCCGCCATTTTGCCCTGCATGATCCGGGCATGATGGCGGCCGTTTTGGTGGGTAAAGGGTCTGGAATGCGTAAAGCGATTGTTGGGATGTTGCTTGCTGTTGCGGTGACGGGGCCGGTCAGGGCGCAGGATGGGGCGGCGGCCGTGGCCGCCAAGGCTCCGCCCGCTCCTGATTACGCCATGCGCGCCAATTGGTCGGTGTTCGCCTCCAGGGGCTGGGCCTCGCCCCTGCCTGAGGGTGCGGCCAAACCGGCCCGCGCGCCAAAGGTTGCGGTCTTTTTCCTTCACCCCACCACGCTGCGCAGCGAGACGGGCGAGTTGAACCAGAACACGGCCGACGCCAAGGCCAGCCACTGGACCGATGAAAGCAGCATCGCTCGACAGGCCAGCGTCTTTGCCGCCTGTTGCGATGTCTATGCCCCGCGCTATCGCGCCGCCACCTATAACAGCTTCGCCAGCGGTCCGGTGCGCGAGGCGGCCTTTGCCTTGGCCTTTGGCGATGTCGAGCGTGCCTTTGACGCATTCCTCAAACAGATCGGCGACCGTCCCTTCATCATCGCGGGCCATTCGCAAGGGGCCTTCCATTCCGCCACCCTGCTGGAGCGACGGATCGACGGCGCGGCGCTGCAAAAGCGGCTGGTGGCGGCCTATATTATCGGCATCAATCTGGCGCAGGGCGATTTCGGCAAACGGTTCAAAAGCGTGACGCCCTGCGCTGCGCTGGACCAGACCGGATGCGTGGTGCAATGGAACGCCTATCTCGATGGCGCGGCCGATGTGGCGAAAATGGCGGGCTACTCGCAATCGACCTATGTGCAGAAATATGGCGATGACGCGGGCAAGGTCACGCTTTGCGTTAATCCATTGACCTTTGACGCCAGGCTGAAGGAGGCGCCATCGGCGGCGGCCAAGGGCGCGGTGCCGGGCAGCCCCGGTTTCGGGCCTTTGCAACCGCTGAAAGCGGGGGCGGTTTCGGCGCGTTGCGATTTCGGCCTGCTGCTCGTCCGGCCCGACAAGGCGCTGGGGCTGGAGCCGCTGGCAGGCGGCGTTATGCATTATCATGATCTGGGCCTGTTCTGGGCCGATACCAGCGCCAATGCCGTGCTGCGCGCCCGCGCCTATCTGGCAGGTGGCAAGTGAGGGTGTGGCGCTGGGCGGGGGCTGCGCTGATCGCGGCGGTTTTGGGGGCCGGGGCCTATGTGGGCGCGGCACGGGCCGGATGGCTGCGCCCGGATGAGGGCGAGATGTGCGCGCGCTATGCCACGCCTGCCTCGCGCTTTATCACCGTGGACGGACAGGCGCTGCATGTGGTGGATGAAGGGCCCGGCCGCGCCGATGCGCCGGTGGTCATGTTGGTGCATGGTTCCTTTGCCTCGGTGCATATGTGGGATGATTGGGCGGCGGGGTTGAAGGGCCGCTATCGCGTGATCCGTTTCGACCGCCCCGGCATGGGCCTTTCCGGGCCGCAGCCGCAGGGCCTGTACAATGGCGATGCCGAGGCGGCGTTGATCGCAGCGCTGGCCGCGCAGATGAAACTGCGGCCTTTCGTGCTGGTAGGCACCAGCAGCGCGGGCGAGGGCGTGGCCCATTATGCTGCGCAGCATCCGCAGGCGCTGCGCGGTCTGGTGCTGGCCAATATCGCCGCCGGGCCGCTGAAACCGGCGCCGCATTTCACGCCATGGTTCAAGGCGGTGCTGGCCTTTGACGGTCTGTTGGGCGGGCATCACATACCGGCGATGTGGGGCGGGATCCTGCGGATGAATTATGCCGATCCGGCCCGTGTGACGCCCGAACTGGCGCGCGAATGGACCGAACTGAACAATCGCGCACAGGGCTGGCCGCGCCATTTCGGCAAGGCGCCGCACTTTGCGGGCACGCCCGCCGATCTGGCCGCGATCACCACGCCCACGCTGGTCCTGTGGTCGGATCGCGATCCCGAGGTACCTTTGGCCAAAGATGGGCGCCAAACGCTGGAAAGGCTGGGGGCAAAGGACAAGGTGCTGTCTGTCGTTAAGGATTGCGGCCATATGATGCCGCTGGAATGTCCGCAGGCGTCATTGGCGCCTGTGCAGGCCTTTTTGGGCCGGATTTCCCGCTAAACCGCGTCGTCAATTACGGATTCCTGCGAATTTCGCGCCGCCCGCGCCGTGCCTAGCACGCTTTTGTGACTGTTTGGTCGAGCCTCTGCATCCGACAGGCGAATAGGCCGCATTTCCTGCGCCACGCGGGGCAGGGGCAAGGCACTCTCTCTTCAGCCGAAAGGGATAAGCGGAATCGGCCAGATAGGGGAGTTCAAGTCAAACGGCTCGTTTTGGGGCCGGGGTGTTTTACGCGATGCGTAATTCGCCACATTCCCTGCTGGATGGATCGCGCCAATTGGCGCCGCGTGAACAACAGGCGGATAGAATTTCATAAGAACAGATAGCAGCGGGAACTAGAACAAATTCTGGATCGGTTTTTGCCGACATAACAATTATCCAGTGAGGGAAAAATGGAAACTCGCTTTTTGAAAGCCTCTGTGGCGACAACGACCTCGGCTCTTGCGATTTTTGTGGCACTTGGGGTTGCCACTCCTGCGCTGGCCGCTGAACCGGCCGCTGCCGCGCCCGTCGAGGATGCAGGCACCATCACCGTCACCGCGCGTAAACGCAGCGAAGACATTCTCAAGGTTCCCGTGACAGTCACCGCGCTGACGGCTGAAACGCTGGCGCAAAAGGGTGTTGTCTCGATGAGCGGGCTGGCCCAGTCGACGCCGGGCATCAACATCAACGACAACTCTTCGGGCCACGCCGACCGCTCGTTCCAGCAGATCGTGATCCGCGGCTTCACGCCCTCGACCACGCTGGCCACCACCACCTCGATGTTCATCGACGGCGTGGCGGTTGCCTCGCCCTCGGCGATCATGTCGGTTTCCGATCCCAAGCAGGTCGAAGTCGTCAAGGGTCCGCAGAGCGCCTATTACGGCCGCAACACCTTCGCCGGCGCGATCAACATTTCCACCAAGGATCCGACCTCGGAATGGCACGGCAACCTGCTTGGCATGGTGGGCACGCGCGACAATTACCGTCTGCAGGGCGCGATCGAAGGGCCGATCTTCGGTGATGTCCTGACCTTCCGCATCACCGGCGACCGTTGGGCCAAGAGCGGTTCGTGGAACAATGCGGCCCCCGGCGGCGGCACGCTGGGCGACCAGAAGAGCACGATCGGCACCGCCACGCTGCTGTTCAAGCCTGCGCATAACTTCTCGATCAAGCTGTTCGGCCTGATGAGCGAAGACCGCGACGGCGCCCCGGCGCAGGCCCGCCTCTATGCCTATGACATCAAGTCGAGCTCGGGCGCCGTTATCGCGCCCAGCCAGTCGAACTGCTCGTTCCAGGGCAACAGCCGCGGTGTGGCCGGTCAGGGCACCGCCGTCACCAATGCCTATATCTGCGGTGTTACGCCCAAGCTGGCCTATCCGGTTTCGGCCAATGTGGCCAACACCGATGCGATCCGTTCGTGGCTGTCCAGCCCGACCAACCGTATCGTCAGCCCCAGCGAGGGCGTCGATGGCTATGGCCTGCGCCGCATCAGCCACCATGCCCATGCCAATGCCGAATGGGTGATCAACCCCAACATCACCGCCGCCGTGCTGGCCGGTTACAACCGCGAAGTGTGGTCGACGCTGATCGATCTGGATGGCCTGGACACCAGCAGCATTGCCTATCCGGCCAACCCCAAGGGCTATTGGGATTTCCCCTATCTGATCGAACGCAAGACCAATGACTGGTCGATGGAAGGCCGCGTCAATTACAAGTTCGGCCGCCTGCGCGGTGTGGCGGGCGTTTCCTACCTCAAGGCGCAGCAGTTCCAGGGCGGCGGCGGCGGCTTCACCGCTCTTACCTCCGCGCTGCTGTCTCCGGGCGGCAAGGCGGAAAGCCGCACCACGGGCCTGTTCTTCGGGGCGACCTATGACTTCACCGATAAATTGTCGGCCAGCGTTGAAGGCCGTTACCAGATCGACTGGCTGGGCGCGTTTACCCGTCCCTCGGGTCAGACGCTTCAGGCCGGCTATCTGCCTGCGGGTACCTACGCGGGCGGCAGCCTGCTGGCCTCGGCCAAGTATAACAATTTCACCCCGCGTGCGATCATCAACTATCAGTTCAACCCCAGCTTCATGGCTTATGCCTCGTGGGCCAAGGGTGTGAACCCGGCGCAGTTCAACACCGCCATTTTGTCCACCAGCACGGCCATCCAGAATGCAGCGATTGCCGCCGGCGGCGAACTGTCGATCAAGCCGGAAAAGATCACCAACTATGAAGTGGGTGTGAAGGGCAAGGCGCTGAACGGCGCGCTGCGCTACACCGCCGCAGCCTATTACGCCCAGTGGCGCGATCAGATCAACGCGATCTCGATCATCGTGAACGACCCCACTTCGGCCACCGGCACGAGCTTCCAGAACGTGTCGGCCAATACCGGCAATGTCGATCTTTATGGTATCGAGGGTGATTTCTCGTTCAAGGTCAATGACCTGATCACGCTGGACGGTGCAGGCGCGATCAACGCTTCGGATATCAAGCAGTTCCGCAGCACCACCGTCAGCCAGTTGACCGGCATTTTCGACTTCTCCGGCAAGGAGATGAAGAACACGTCGAAATATTCGGCCAACCTAGGCGTGCTGCTGCATGGCGATCTGCCCTCGGTTGATGACGGCAAGTGGTTTGCCCGTCTCGACTGGAGCTACAAGTCGGGCCAGTGGTCGAACGAGGCCAATATCCTGCGCACGCCTGATCGCCATATCTTCAACCTGCGCGGCGGTGTGTCGAAGGGCAATGTCGCGGTTGAGGCTTTCGTCAACAACCTGTTCAACAACCACACCTACACCTCGATCGGCGACAACTATGCCATCGACAACACGCTGGCCCACTTCGGTTTCTATTCGGCGGCTGTGATGGGTCTTCCCGAACTGCGCACCGTCGGTGTGCAGGTCAAGGTCAAGATGTAATGACCCAACGGGGCGGCGGCGCAATCCGCAGCCCCGGACGGACAGACGGTTTCAGGCTGGCTCTGCGCAGGCGGGGCCAGCCTTTTTTGTCAGAGGAGAGCGGCATATGACAGCCTATATCTGGGCCACGGTAAAAAGCGGCGAGCCGGAGGCATTCATCGCCTATGCGCGCGCGGCGGCGCAGGTCGCGGCGGATTTTGGCGGGGAATATCTGGTGCGCGGCCTGATCGAGCAGGTGTTTGAGGGCGAATGCGAGGATGCGGGCCGGGCGGTGCTGATCCGCTTTCCCGATGCCGATGCCGCGCGGGCCTATATGAACAGCGAGGGCTACAAGGCCGCCAAGGCTCTGCGCGAGGGCGCGGGCGGTTCGGTCAACTCGCGCCTTGTGGTGGCGTCATGACGGGCGTGTCGCGGCGTGGCGTACTGGGCGGAGCGGGCCTGATGCTGGCCGCGCCTGCGCTGGCGGCGGTGCGGGGGCTGGATCTGGCCGCGCCTGCGGACCGGCTCAGGGCCTTCGTCAAAATGCGCGGCAGTCTGGATGACCGGCTGATCGCTAGCTGGGTCTCGGCCCGCTACTACGGCATAACCGGGGATGAGATGCGGCCGCTTTTCAATGTGCGCTCGGCGGTTTTTGCGCGTTACCGCCCGGCCGCCGATGGAGGCTATGAGGCAGTCAATGCCGAAATCGCCTGGTTCACCGATCCCGACACGGGTGCGGTGCTGACCCAATGGCGCAATCCCTATACGGGGCGTGATGTGAAGGTGCCGATGGGGGGTTATGCACCATCCAAGGTGTTCATCCGCCCCGATCTGGGCTTTGCGCTGGCCAAACCGGTGCCGGGGCTGGAGATCGAGCACGAGGTGCTGCCCTTCGAGGTGCGCGGCGATGATCTCTATATCACCGAGCGTTCGCGCACCGCGATGCGCTTTGCCCCCGGCGCCAAACCTTTCCGCTATTCGGAGAGCAACACGTTCCATGCCCGGCTGTCGGCCGTGCTGTCCGGCGCCCCCCATGTGCCCAGCGATGTGAGCTTCACCAATGTGTGCAGTTGGCGTCCGTGGATGGAGATGGGCGACACACCGGGCCATATGTCGGCCATCGGCATCGGCAAGCAGGGCGCGGCGATGGACAGCATCCCGGCGGAATGGCAGGCCGCGACCCGCCAGTTCCGCCCGGAGGTGCTGAAGGACCCCGCAGCTTTGCTCACGCCCCTATGGAACGCGCCCTAATCAGACACCCAGCAGGGCGGCGGTCTCGTCGCCCTGCTTTGCCGCGCGGCGCATGGCGACGCGGCCCATGTTGAACAGGCCCGCAGCCAGCACCACCGCAGGCCCTGCCACCAACGCAATCGCCCAGCCCACCTTGGCCGGATCATGCAGCACCGCGCCATTGACGCTGGCCACCAGCAGCGGCCCGCTGGCCGCGCCCAGCAAGGTGTTGAGCACCAGCGTCAGCGCGATCGAGGTGCCCCGCATCCGCGCCGGAACAATCGCCTGCAACGTGGCGAACATCAGCGTGCCGCACACCGCATAGATCGCATTGCCCGTGGCCACGACAAAGGCCGCCGTCCGCGCATCGCCCGCCAGCACCGCCAGCGTCGAGGGCAGCGCCAGCAGCGGCATGAAGGAGAGCAGGCTGAAGCGCAGCATGGGCTTGCCCGCCTTCATCGAGCGATCCAGCAGCCACCCGCCCACCAGCGGCCCCGTTGCCGAGAACAGCATCGAGAGCGGCCCCAGCCAGGCGCCCACAAATTGCGGCGAAACGCCAAAGCCGCGCATCAGCATCGTGGGTTGCCATGCCGCGCCGCCATAGGCCGCGATAAAGCACACCCCAAAGCCCAGATAGAGCGGCGCCAGCACCGCGCGGTTGCGCCAGAACCATGCTGCGCTCTCGCCGATGCCGGGATGGGCGGCCAAGGGCGATTGCCCGCGCCGCGCCGGTTCGCGCGTGGTGAGCATACCCAGCACGACGATGAGGCCCAGCGAGCCGGAAATGACGAAAACCGTCCGCCATGGGGCAAGACCGGCCAGCACCGGCCATGTTGCAAAGGCCCCCTTGGCCGCTGCACTCAGCACGATGCCGGTGAACGCAATGCCCAGCCCCTGCGCCAGCGACTGGCCCATCATATAGATGCTGATCGGGCGGCCGCGTTTCTCGGGCGGAAAGAGGTCGGAAATCAGCGAGATCGCGCAAGGCCCCAGCGCCGCCTCGCCCAGACCCACCAGCAGGCGGGCGGCAAACAATTGCCCGAAACCCGCCGCCAGCCCGCTGCCTATGGTGGCCAGCGACCAGAGCGCGATGCCCCCGGTCAACAGGTTGCGGCGCGACACGCGGTCGGCCGCAACCCCCATCGGCATGCCCATAAAGGCATAGAACAGGCCGAAGGCCAGCCCCTGCAGCAATCCGATCGCGCCATCGCCAATGCCCAGATCATGGCGCACCGGATCGACCACCATGTTCAGGATCGCCCGGTCGATGACCGAACAGATCCCGGCAAGGAACAGCAGCGCGACCATCCACCATGCGGTGGCGGCGCGGGGCCAGCTTTCGGCCGGGGCCCGCATCAGAGCAGACCGCAGGCGCGGGCGCGCGTCTTGATGTAATCGCCCAGCCAGTCGAGGTTGCGGAAGCGCAAAGTGCCGCGCCCGACCGCCGTGCTGGAATGGGCCATGCCCGCCACCAGACGCAGCGCCTTGCCCATCAGGAAGAGTTCCTTGTTGGCGATTTCCTCGGCGGTGAAGGGGCGGACCGACTGATAGCCGTCCTCAAACGCCGTGCCATAGCTTTCCGAAAAGCCGTAGAACAGATTACCCCAGACGAAGTTCTGCACGTCCTGCATCAGGAAATCCTCGCCCGCCGCGTCGAAATCGAGCAGCGTGATCGTGCCCGCATCATCGACATGGACGTTGGAGGGGTGGAAATCGCGGTGGCACACGCCCAGCGGCACACCGGCGGCGGCCAGCTCATCAAGGCGCTTGTCCATATTGGCGGCGATAATCGGATAGTCGCGCAGGTCGTCCGGGCGATCATACACAAAGTCGATCAGCGCGGGCATGCAGATATTGTAATCCTTGGCCGTGTCGGTGGTGAACTTGTGATCCTTGCCCGCCCATTCAAAGCCCTGAAGGTGCAGATTGGCAAAGGCAGCCCCGATGCGGAACGAGGTTTCCTCGCTCAGCATATCCCCGAATTTGCGCCCCGGCGCCCAGTCATACATGGCAATTGCGCGCGCGCCCTCGGGCGTGGCGGCCTTCCAGTAGAGCGAGCCGTCATGCTGGGGCACGGCGACGCTGGCGGGGAAAGACTTGTCCTTCAGGAAAGCGAGGAAGTCGAGTTCATAGGCAACATCGTCAACATCGCGGTACGTCTTGCGCCACACGCGCAGCGCATATTTCGTCTGCTCGTCCTGAACCAGATAGACATCGTTCATGCCGCGATAGAGCAGCCACACGTCCAGCTTGCCCACCACCGGATAGCGCGCCTTGACCTCGCGCGCGATAAAGTCGGGGTGCAGCACCGAATGCGAAATGTCGGCAATCGGCAGGCCGGATTCAACCAAGGAAGAGACGTAATTCACGGGCAAGCACCTCTGGAGCAATGTCGAAAATATCGCGATCCAATTGGGGCAGATCGCGGATGGAAATATCCGGTATCAGCGCCGCCGCCGCCAGCGCAGGCTCGCGCAGGGCTTCATGCGGTTGCAGCAAAAGTACCGGACAGGTGATCTGGCCAAGGCGAGCATAGTCATAGGACCATACGCCGCGATAGGCCCATGTGAAGCGGTCAAGGATAAAGGCCTTGTCCGCAAAATGACGGATCGCGCGGGGCAGCGACTGGCGCGGATCGCGCGCCTTGACCACATAGGCCCACAGGCGCGTCAGCAGGTCGAGGATCACCGCGCCATCCTCGTCGGGCGTTGGAAATTCCTCGGCCTCGCGCAATTTGGCGGCGCGGATGTCGGCCGGATACATGGGAATGCCGGTCAGGCCCATCCGCCGCACCTGCCCCGGCAAGGCCAGCGCCAGCTCCACCGCCAGCAGCGATCCGGTGTGATAGCCGTAAAGGTCAATCGGCCCATCAACCCCCAGCGCGGCCAGACCATCGGCAAAGGCCGCAGCATAACCGGCCATGCCGGGAGGGGCGGGCGGCGCATCGCTTATGCCATGGCCGGGCGTGTCAAAGGCGATCACGCGGCGGTCCTGCGCCATGGCGGCGATCAGCGGTTCATATTCCCAGCCCGAGGACGGGTTCTGATGCAGCATCACCAGCGGCGGATGCGCGCCATCAACGCCCGCCTGCCGGTAGTGCAGTTGGCCATAGCGACAGGTGGTATAGGCGCGCGACAGGGTCATGATCGGATCGGGGGTGTCCGTATAATTATCGCATCAACATGATCCCGCGCGGATTGCACAACAGGGAGTCACGGCGGACTCTCCGCAGGGCGGAGATTTGGGCTATCGGCGCGTGGCATTGCGGCCGGTCGCGCCATCCTGATGGCTTGCCGCAACAGGAGAATGGCAGATGGAGAACCCGCTGGGTTTGGCATTGGTGGGATGCGGGCGGATTTCTGGCGCGCATCTGGGCGCGGTCGGGCAACTGGCGGATCGGGTCCGTCTGGTGGCGGCGGTCGACCGCGATCTGGCCGCCGCGCAGGCTGCGGCCCGGCCCTTTGGCGCTGTGGCGACCGATGATCTGGCGCAGGTGCTGGCCATGCCCGAGGTTGAGGCGGTGCTGATCGCCAGCCCCAATGACCTGCATGCCGAACAGGCGATGGCGGCCATTGCGGCGGGCAAGCATGTGCTGGTGGAAAAGCCATTGGCGCCCACGGGCGAGGAAGCCCTTGCGCTGGCCCAGGCCGCAGCGGACAAGGGCGTGGTGCTGGCCGCCGGGCATACCTATCGTCAGGGCCCTGCCTTCCATTATCTGCTCGACCACTGGCAGGATTTTGGCAAGCTGATGGCAGTGGAGGTCACCTCCTGCGTGCGCTGGAACGGCCCGCAGGCGCCATGGTGGGCCACGCGCAAGCCCGAGGAAGGGCTGATCCTCTCGCTCTTTGCGCCCCATTCGCTCGATTTCGTGCAGATGTGCATGGGGGCGGATGATCCGGTCCGGGTCCATGCCGAGGCCGCCCGCTGGCAGACCGGATGGCAGGGCGAGGATCAGGCGATGATCCTGCTCGCCTATCCGGGGCGGCGCATGGCCAGCGTCCATATCAGCTATAATCAGCCCAGCATCATCGACCGCAAGGTTTTGCATTTCAGCAAGGGTGTGGTCGAAATCGAGGATGGCGAATTCCTGCGCTTCAACCGCGAATTGCTGGTGGAGCCCGCGCCCGGCGTGGTGCGCGATGCCCGCGTGATGGGCGGGCGCGATCTGGGCCATTATTTCCGCATCCAGATGGAGGAATTCGTCGCCGCCGCGCGCGGCCGCCCGCATCGCAGCGTCAGCGGCTTTGACGCGGCGCGCACCATCGCGCTCATCGACCGCATTCTGGCCGATGCGCGGCGCAATGGGGCCGATGCCATAGATCCGCCGCCCCCGCCCGAACTGACGCTGGACATCACCGCGCAGGTTAAGGCCGATGCCTTCAGCGATCGTAGGAAGGGTTAAGATGCGCGATGTCCTGTCTCGATGGATGCGCGGCGCGGCCATGATGGCGATGGCTGCGGCGGTGATGGGCGCGGCCCCGCCCCCGTCAACGCCCAAGCCGGAACTGGGCCCGGACGGTACGCCGATCATCCGGGCCGCGCCTGCGCCGTCCTTTCCCTCGCTGCGCCCCGGATCGGCTTTTGCCGATGGGGCCGACCTGCCCGAAATGGTGGTCGTGCCCGCCGGGCGCTTCATGATGGGCGCCACGCCCAAGGACAACCGCTCGGTGGGCGTATGGCCGATGTTCGATGCGATGGAGGGGCCGGTGCATCCCGTCACCATCGCGCGGCCCTTTGCCGTGGGGCGCTATGCCGTCACCTTCGCTCAATGGGACGCCTGTGTGGCCGACGGCGGTTGCGGCGCCTATCGACCGGCGGATGAAGGCTGGGGACGCGGGCGGCGGCCGGTGATCAACGTGAATTACGACGATGCGTTGGCCTATGTCGCCTGGATCAGCCGCAAAACCGGCCAGCCCTATCGCCTGCTGTCCGAGGCGGAATGGGAATATGCCGCGCGCGCGGGCACGGTGACGCCCTTTTATTTCGGCACGCGCATCACCCATGATGATGCCAATTATGGCAATTTCTATGACCGCACGACGCCGGTGGGGTCCTATCCGCCCAACCGGTTCGGCCTGTATGATATGGCGGGCAACACCGCACAATGGGTGGCCGATTGCCATCACCCCGATTTCAAGGGGGCGCCCGGCGATGGTTCGGCATGGATCGCGGGCGGCGATTGCACCAAGCGCAATGTGCGCGGCGGCGGGTGGAGCCTGCTCGACTGGACATTGCATGTGGCCCAGCGCATCGGCGATCCGCCGCAACAGCGCAACAACCATCTGGGCTTTCGCGTCGCGCGCGATTTGCCGTGATGAAGGGGGGCCTAGCGCCCCCCCGCCACGTCCACCGTGGTGCCGGTGATATAGCTGGCCTCGTCGCCGGCCAGGAACAGGATGGCGTCGGCCACCTCGCGCGGCGTGCCCAGCCGATGCAGCGGCACCATCCGGCTGGGGGCATATTCGAGGCCCTGTTCGTCCATCGCGCGCAAGTATGGCCCTGCCAGTTCAGTATCGATGGGGCCGGGGGCCACAGCGTTGATCGTGATCCCGCTGTCGCCCAATTCGATGGCCAGCGCGCGGACAAAGCCGATCACCCCGGCCTTGGCGGTCGAATAGGGAGCGGCGCCGGTATAGAAGGCGTTCCACACTGTGCCATTGCGCGCGCCTGAGGACAGACACACGATCCGCCCATAGCCGCGCGCCGTCATGCCCGGCACAGCGGCGCGGGTGCACAGGAACATGCTGCGCAGGGAGAGCGCCATCGTGTGTTCCCAATCATCAAGCGAGAGATCGGCAATCCGCCCCGAACGCCCGCCGCCCACATTGTTGACCAGAATGTCGAGCGGGCGCCATGCCAGCGCAGCAGCGAACAGATCGGCCACCTGCGCCTCATCGGTGACGTCGCAGGGGATGATCCGATGCGGCGCCTCGCCCAGCAGGGCGGCGGTTTCGCGCAACCGCCCCTCGTCGCGGTCGGCAAGGATGAGTGCCGCGCCCTCTTCGGCAAGGCGCAGCGCGGCGGCGCGGCCGATGCCCAGACCCGCGCCGGTGATAAGGGCGGTTCTGCCGCCCAGTCGTGATTGGCTCATGGCGTGCAGGCTATGGAACGTGCGTGCCTATGGGCGCGCTTTGCGCGGTCTATCCGATGGGCGGAATTGTGGGAAACGGTCATTGCGGAGCAGGCGCGGCGCGGCGCAGCCTTGGCCCATGATCGCACTGGACAATGGTTTCGAGGAAGTGGTGGCCATCGTGGCCGATGCCGGGGCAAGCGCGGCAAGGCTCTACGCGGCGACGGGCTTTGTGCCTGTGGCGCAGGGGCCGGTCGATGACGGGGCCATGGCGCTGATGGGCCTGACGGGCGCGGCGCGGGAGGTGCTGATCGGGCATCCCGGCGTGGCGCGCGGTCGCATCCGGTTGATCCAGATCGACGGCCCGGTGGCGGACCTTAACCGCGAGGGCGGGCAGGCGTGGGATCCGGGCGGGATATTCGACATCAACCTGCGCGCCCTGCCCAATATCGAGGCTTTGCAGCGCGCGCTGGTGGCGCAGGGCTTCGTCGCCCATGCCCCGATCACCGATTGGGATTTCGGCCCGCTGGCCGTGCGCGAGGTGGTGAGCAGCGATGCCGATGGTCTGTGCGTCGCGCTGATGGAGCGGGTGCGGCCCCCGCTGCAGGGCTATGACGGCGTGTCCGGCCCGGCCAGCTTTGTGTTCAATTCCACCCAGGTCGTGCCCGATTTCGAGGCGGCGCGGCATCTCTATCGCGATTGCTTCGGATGGTTGCCGGTGCAGGAAACGCAAGGCATGGCGGCGCAGGACAGCGGGGCAAACTGCATGGGCCTGCCCGAGGGGATCGCCGCGCAGATCCCGATGCGGATCGGCATCTATCACCCCGAAGGGCGGATGGAGGGTTCGGTCGAGATCATCGAATATGGCGTGCGCGGCCATGATTTCTCGGACCGCGAACCGCCCCTGCGCGGCTGGACCGCCCTGCGCTTTCCGGTGACGGATCTGGAGGAATTCATCGAGCGGGCGGCGCAGGGCGGGTGTCGGATCATTGGCCCGGTGGCGGCGCAATGGGCGCCCCACCCGGCCGGAATGGCCGCCGCCGCGATCACCCCATGGGGCGCGCGGCTGGAGGCTTTTCAATCGGGGGTCAAAGACCGCTGAGATAGGCGATGGCTTCGGCCTCGTTGATGACATCGGCATATTTGGCGTTCATGTCGAAGAGATTGGCATCATGCGGGCCGGAATGCCGGTCGCCGCAGCCGTCGGCAATGACGGCGGTCTTGAACCCATGGCTCATCGCATCGACGCAGGAGGCGCGCACGCAGCCGCTGGTCGAAAGGCCGGTGAGCAGAACGCTGTCCACGCCCATGGCCGTCAGCGTACTGGCAAGGGACGTGCCGAAAAAGGCGCTGGGATATTGCTTGGGGATGACCAGTTCGTCCTCAAAAGGTTCAAGCCCCGGCCCCCACTCGGCCATCGGATGGCCCTTGACGAAATAGCGCAAGGGCGCGGCCTTTTCAAAGAAGCGCCCGCCATCCACGCCGCTCGCATGATATTGCACGCAGGTCAGGATCACCGGAACCCCGGCCTTGCGCGCCACTTCGCGCACGCGCAGCGCGCTCTCGATGGCGTCATACACAGGCTGGCCGCAATAGAGGTCGCAGTCGGGTTCGAAATAGGCGCGGCAGAAGTCGATCATCACCAGCGCGGGCTTTTTGCCGAAGCCGACGCGGGTGTTATAGGCGCGCTTGTAGTTTTCGAGCAGATCGTCGCTCATGATGCATCATCCTCGGCATAGAGCCACGGCGCGCTGGCCTTTTGGCGTGTTTCAAATTCGGCGATCGCGCCGGAATATTGGTGCAGCAGGACGGCAGTCTCGTCCCAGCCGTTGAGCAGGGCCAGCTTGCGTTCGGGTGCGATGTCAAAGGCAAAGGCGCGGTTGCCCACGGTCAGGCTCTGCGTCTCCAGATCGACGGCGAAACTCTGCTCGGTCTGGGCCGCGACCATCAGTTCGGCCACCGTGTCGGCGGGCAGGGTGATGGGCAGAATGCCGTTGCGCTGGCAATTGGAATGAAAGATCTCGCCAAAGCCCGCCGCGATGATGCAGCGCACGCCAAGCCCCGCAATCGCCCAGACCGCCTGTTCGCGGCTGGAGCCGGAGCCGAAATTGGCCCCCGCGACGATGAAAGGCGCGGCGTTGAAGGGCGCGCGGTTGAGCACGTAATCGGGGATTTCCGCGCCATCGGCATCAAACCGGCGATCATGAAACGCATAGCGGCCCAACCCCGCCTTGGCGGTGATCAGCAGAAAGCGCGCGGGGAAGATGATGTCGGTGTCGATATTTTCTTCGGGCATCGGCGCGGCCTTGCCCGACAGGGTGGTGAAAGGCTGGCTCATGCCGCAAACTCCCTTATATCGGCGATATGGCCCGCGATGGCGGCGGCGGCGGCCATGGCCGGGCTCATCAGATGGGTGCGCCCGCCCGGACCCTGACGGCCCTCGAAATTGCGGTTGCTGGTGCTGGCGCAGCGTTCGCCCGGCTTGAGGCGGTCATCGTTCATCGCCACGCACATCGAGCAGCCCGCCAGCCGCCATTCAAACCCCGCCTCGATCAGGATGCGGTCCAGCCCCTCGGCCTCGGCGGCGGCGCGGGTGGCCGCCGAGCCCGGCACGACGATGGCCTTGATGCCCGGCGCGACCTTGCGGCCCTTGGCCACGGCGGCGGCGGCGCGGATGTCCTCGATCCGGCCGTTGGTGCACGATCCGATGAAGGCATGGGTGATGGCAATGTCGGTCAGGCTCTGGCCCGGCGTCAGGCCCATATAGGCCAGCGCCTTTTCCGCCTGTCGCCGCTCCGGCCCTTCGGCCAGTTGCACGGGATCGGGCAGAGCTGCATCGACGGGCAGCGTCTGGTCGGGTGTCGTGCCCCAGCTCACCTGCGGCACCAGCAAGGCCACATCGACCTCGATCACGCGATCATAGGCGGCATCGGCATCGCTGGCCAAATCGCGCCAAGCGGCCACGGCCTGATCCCACAGCGCGCCCTTGGGGGCCAGACGGCGGCCCTTGAGGAAGGCGAAGGTCACATCATCCGGCGCGACCAGACCCACGCGGCTTCCCGCCTCGATCATCATGTTGCACAAGGTCATGCGCTCGGCCATGCTCATGGCGCGCACGGCCGGGCCGGTGAATTCCACCGCATGGCCCGCCGCGCCATCCGCGCCGATCCGGGCGATGATGGCAAGGGCAATGTCCTTGGCAAAGACCAGCGGATGGCGCGTACCCGTAAGCTCGATCCGCATCGTCCTGGCCCGCTTCTGACGCAGGCATTGCGCGGCCATCACCGTGCCCTGTTCCGATGCGCCAATGCCAAAGGCCAGCGCGCCAAAGGCGCCATGCGTGGTCGTATGGCTGTCGCCGCAGACGATAGTGGTGCCGGGCAGGGTGAAGCCGCTTTCCGGGCCGATCACATGGACGATGCCCTGTTCGGCTCCGTCGAGATCCGCATAGGGCACGGCAAAATCGCGGACATTGGTTTCCAGCTCGGCAATCTGGGATGCGGCCTGCGCGTCCTCGATCGTGCCATGGCGGATACCGTCGGCGCGCGGGCTTCGCGTGGGCACGGCATGGTCGGCCACGGCGATATGCGTTTGCGGGCGGCGCAATTGGCGGTCCGCCTCGCGCATGGCGACAAAGGCCTGCGGGCTGGACACCTCATGCAGGATCTGGCGGTCGATATAGAGCAGCGTCTCGCCGCCGGGCAGTTCGGCCACGGCATGGGCGTTCCACAGCTTTTCATAAAGCGTGTAGGCGGTCATGGATGAAAACTCAAAGTTTGGGGGTGCCAGCCTCGACATAGGCGGCGATCAGTTGGGCAAAGCGGTCGCCCACCTCAAGCGGGGGATAATGGCCGACATCGGGCATCAGCACGCGGCTGATCGTGGCGTTGGAAAGATATCGCGCGATATGGTTGGCTGCGATTTCCGGCAAGAGCGGATCGGCCGCGCCCCAGATCAGGAACGTGGGCGCCTTGACCTTGGCCATCTCGACCGTGGCCTGCTTACCATCGCCAATGCGCGCGACCAGCGCGATAGGGTATTTTTCCGGCGTGCGGCGGTTGAAATCGTAATATTCATCGCGGGTTTTCTTGCTGATCCGCTTGGCGTCGCCCGCGAAAAAGCCCAGATAATCGTCCCAGTAGGGGCGGTCGTTATAGCCACCATTGGCCTTGGCGCGGGCGATTCCGTCAACGAAGCTCTTGGGCATCACCAGATGGCTGGTATCGACCGGATCGCTGGGTGTGTTCGACAGGATCAGCCGCTCGACCAGTTCGGGGCGTTTGGCGGCCAGATACATGCCCATCGTGCCGCCGCTCGACACGCCCACGAAGGTTACCTTTTTCACATGCAGCGCATCGAGCAGCCCTTCGGCAATCTCGACCGGCTGGACATTCTGGGCGACTTCATCGGAAATCCGGCCCGACAGGCCATAGCCGGGAATGTCGAAACGGATGATGCGATAGCGCGATTTCAGCCGCGCGGTGACCACATCCCATGTGCGCAGCGTCGAAACCGAGCCATGGACCATATAGAGGACGGGCGCATTGCGCGGGCCTTCATCCTTGTAATGGACCTCGACGCCCTTGATCGTCATGAAGCGACTGGCCGGATCGCGGTATTTGGCGCGCAATTGTTCGACCGAGAGATAGGGATGGGCCGCCACCGCCGCAGGAGCAGGGGCGCTCTGCGCATGGGCGAGCGGCGAAACCATAGCGGCCGCCAGCATCGAGCCGACCAACAGAACCGGGCGCAGGCACTTCATCGCTTTCTCCACCATTTATAACAGCCGCGCGCCTTATCAGCGCGCGCAGGCTTTGCCACAAGGCGGCAGATACCCGACGGCACAGGCCCCCCTTTTGCATGGGCTATGATGATGGCAATCCGCGAGGATTTCCGAAACGGAAAGTGCGCTATCCGACAGGTGGTGATGGGCCGGGGGTGGATCGACAGGGCGGTGGCCAGAGTGTGCATTGCGGGCAGGCAGTTCTTGGAGTTTGAAGATGGGCGTTGACCGGCGCGGATTTACCTTTGGCCTTGGCATGGCGGGCCTGATGGCGGCCTCGCCCGCGATGGCGCGCGCGGCGGCCAAGGCGGCCAAGCCCGTAGCCCCGCGCGGCACCGATGTGATCGTGCTGGGCGCGGGGATTTCCGGCCTGAACTCGGCATGGCTGCTCGAACAGCAGGGGCTGAAAGTCACCGTGCTGGAGGGCCGCCAACGCGTGGGTGGGCGGATCATGACGCTGATGGATCAGCCCGGCTATCCCGAAATGGGCTTCAATTCCATGGCCGAAGGCTATGGGCGCGGCATTGACGCGGCGGCGCGTGCGGGCGTGGCGCTGGAGGAGGTGGGTGCGCGCTATCGCATCGGCGGGGCGCCGGGGCTGTATATCAACGGCAAGCTCTTGAGCCGCGAGGAATGGGCCAGGCATCCGGGCAACCCTTTCCCCGACGCGATGAAGACCTTCGTGCCCGCCGAACTGGTCAATGTCCTGATCGCCAAGAACACGCGGCTCAAAGACTGGAGCCAGTGGGCGGACGCGGCCAATGCCCCGCTCGACATCTCGCTTTACGAATGGCTCAAGGCGCAGGGCCTGTCGGATCAGGCGATCCATCTGGCCAATGACGTTTCGCCCTATTACGGCACCAATGCCTATGACGTTTCGGCGCTGATGCTGGAATATAACGACGGCTTTGTGAAGGCGCAGATCGCGGCGGGGATCAAGTCGCTGGCGGTCAAGGGCGGCAACCTCAACCTGCCCGTCGCCATGGCCAAGATGCTTAAAGGTGACCTGTTGCTGGGCAAGGAAGTGGTGGCGATCGAGACCACCGCCGCCAATGCCACCGTCACCTGCGCCGATGGTTCGGTCCATACGGCGGGCCGGGTCATTTCCTCGCTGCCTTTCTCGACCCTGCGCCATGTGCATGTGATGTCGGGCCTTTCGGGGGTTCAGGCGCGGGCCGTGGCCACCATGCCCTATCAGCCTTTGTCGATTGCTTTCCTGACCGCCACCGCGCCGTTCTGGGAAGAGGATAAGCAGGCGCCCGGCATGTGGACCGACGGCGTGACCGGCGTGGTGACGCCCCAGCGTTTCGGCGCAACGCCGGAGGAAATCACCGGCTTTACCGTGCAGGCGCGCGGCGCGATGGCCCATTACTGGGACGGCATGGGCAAGGAAGCGGCGATGGCCACGATCATCGCCGGGATCGAGGCGATCCGCCCCTCGACCAAGGGCAAATTGCGCGGCGCGGCCTATTTCAGCTGGATCGGCGAACGGTTCAACCAGGGCGACTGGGCCTATTTCAGCCCCGGACAGGTCGCGGGCGTGATGAGCGAGATCGGCAAGCCGGCGGGCCGCCTGCATTTCTGCGGCGAGCATACCGCGACCGGCGCGCGCGGATTGGAAGGCGCGCTGGAATCCTCCGAACGCGTCGCGCTGGAGGTCTTGTCGGCCTGATGCGCATTTGTTCGCATTGCGGAGACTCGGTGCTTGCCGATGGGCGCGGAGGCTCAATAATGTTTGTGTCGCACCATATTTTGCCAAGCGAGTAACGTCTCATGGACTATGATTACATTCCCCTTCCCGCCCGCCAGCCCCTGAAGTGGCCGAATGGCGCGCGGGTGGCGCTGATCCTGACCTTCAACCTTGAGACGTGGGATCTGACCAAGGACAGCGACAAGCCTTATTACGCGGGCGGCCCGGCGATCCTGCCGGATTCGCTGCCTGCCAACACGCCGGATTTCCCCAATTTCACCTGGCGCGAATATGGTCAGCGGGTTGGCATCTGGCGTCTCTATGATCTGTTCGACGAACTGGGCGTCAAGGCGAGCTGCACCACCAATGCCGTGACGTTTGAGCGGCGCAAGGCGATGACCGATGCTTGCCTTGAGCGCGGCTGGGAATTGCTGACGCATAATTGGGAACAGGGCGAACTGCTCACCTCCTTCGCGCATCAGCCGGAGAAGGAGCGCGACATCATCCTGCGCAGCCTTGACCAGTTCGAGAAATACACCGGCCGCAAGTCGAAGGGCTGGCTGTCGTCCTCGCTGCGCGGCACGATGCAGACGGCCGATATTCTGGCTGAATATGGCTGCAAATTCTACTGCGACATCATGAATGACGATCAGCCCTATCTGCTGAAGACGCCCAACGGGCCGATCGTCTCGGTGCCCTATTCGAACGAAATCAACGATTTCACTTTCATCACGCGCAAGAATTTCACCACGGACCAGTTCCGTGATGCGCTGATCGAGGAACTCGACGTGCTTTATGCCGAGGGTGCCAAGACCGGGCGGATCATGAATGTCGGCCTGCATCCGCATGTGTCGGGCCGCGCGCATCGCGTGCGTGCGCTGCGTGAATTCATCGAACATGCCAAGAGCCTGCCCGGCGTATGGTGGGCCACCCGCGAGGAAATCGCGGAGTGGTATCTGGAGAACCATGAATCGCACATCCCCGGCCAGCTTGAAGGCGGTGCAAAGTGAGCAAGCCGCAGACCATTCTGATTGTTGGCGGCGGCGTGGCGGGCATGACCGCCTCGGCCGCGCTGGCCCAGCAGGGTTTCAAGGTGACGCTGCTCGAATCCGCGCCCCAGTTCGGCGAAATCGGCGCGGGTCTGACGCTGACGCCCAACGCGATGAAGGGGCTGGATTTCATCGGCATCTGCGAGGAAGCCGCCGCCGTGGCCGTCGAACCCACCCGCCAGCGCATCCAGCACTGGCAGGATGGGCGCACGCTGGTGGCGTTTGACCGTTCGACCCAGCGCGAGAAATATGGCGCGCCCTATATCACCGTTCACCGCGCCGATCTGCATGGCGTGATGACGCGCGCAGCGGAGCGTGCCGGGGTGGAGATGATCGCCGGGGCGGCTGTCGTGTCCAGCGAGGGAACCACCGTGACGCTGGCCGACGGGCGGCAGTTCAGCGCCGATGTTCTGGTCGGTGCCGATGGCGTGAAAAGCGTTATCCGCCAGCGCTTTGGCGACGATGCCCCGCATTTCACTGGCCATGTCGCATGGCGCTGCCTTGTGCCGGTGACGCCGGAAATTCAGGATCTTTCCGACTTCCCCGGCATCATCATCGGCCCCGGCGCGATGATGAACCGCTATAATGTGCGCGGTTCGAAGGTGATGAATTTCGTCTTCTTCGCCCGGCAGGAAGGCTGGAATCAGGAAGGCTGGACCACGCCTGCCGATCCGGATGAATTGCAGGCGATCTATGGCCATTGGTGCGAGGATGCGCAGCGCCTGCTGAAGGCCGCAATTGCCCAGCCGCTGTTCAAATGGGCGATCAACGCGCGCAAGCCGATGCCGAGCTGGGTGCTGGACGGCAATGTCACGCTGATCGGCGATGCGGCCCATGCGATGACGCCTTTCCTGGGCCATGGCGCGGCCTGCGGGATCGAGGATGCGGTGGTGCTGGCCCGCGCGCTGGCCGCTTCGGATTCCGCTGCCGAGGGCCTTGCCCGCTATGAGAAGGCGCGCCACGAACGCGCAACCTTCATCCAGCAGGAATCGAATGCCAATGCCGACCGGATGCAGGGGCAGAACACCGATTTCTTCGGCCTTGAAGGCATGAAGGACGAGGAATCGCTCGGCCTGTTCCTATATGATCCTCGCACGGTGGAAGTATGAACGTTCTCCCCTTTGACGGCCACGCCATCGCCCCCGAAACCGCCGCCTTTCTGGGCCAGCAGCATCGGTTGCTGATCGACGGCGCATGGGTTGACGGCAGCGGCGAGCATGTCACACGCGATCCGGCCACTGGCCTCGAACTGGCCCGCTTCGCCACCGGCGGCGCGGCCGAGGTGGACGCCGCCGTGGCCGCCGCCCGCCGCGCCTTTCATGGCGCATGGGGGCGGATGACGGTTTCGGACCGCACCGCGATCCTGTTCCGCCTTGCCCGGATCATGGAGGCCAATGCGCAGCTTTTGACTGAGCTGGACATTGTCGACAATGGCATGCCCGGTTTCATCGCCGGGCTGACCACGGCCAATTGCGTCGAAATGGTCGATTATTACGCGGGCGCCGTGATGCGGATCGAGGGCACCACCACCGCCCCCCCGCGCCATATCGCCGCCGAGACCGAGGCGCTGACCTATACGCTGCGTGAGCCGGTGGGCGTTGCCGGGCTGATTGTGCCTTGGAACGTGCCGCTTTCGACCGCCATCCTGAAGCTGGCGCCTGCGCTGGCGGCGGGCTGCACCGTGGTGATGAAGCCGAGCGAGGAAACCCCGCTCTCGGTGCTGGCACTGGGGCAGATGATCCTGGATGCCGGGTTCCCGGCGGGCGTGGTCAATATCGTCAATGGTTTTGGCGGGGATTGCGGCGCGGCGCTGGCCGAGCATCCGGGCGTGGACAAGATCAGCTTCACCGGATCGACCGTGACCGGCAAGAAGATCGTGCAGGCCGCCTTGGGCAACCTCAAAAAGGTCAGTCTTGAACTGGGCGGCAAATCGCCGGTGGTGGTGATGCCGGACGCCGATCTGGCGCTGGCCGTGCCGGGCGTGGCGCTGGCGACCTTCTTCCTTCAGGGCCAGAACTGCATGGCGGGCACGCGCATCTTTGCGCATGAGGCGATCCATGACGCGCTGGTCGAGGGCGTGGCGGCCTTTGCGGCGGGTATGAAGCTGGGCCACGGGCTGGACCCGGCCACGATGCAGGGGCCGATGATCTCGGACGCGCATAGCGCCAAGGTGATGGGTTACATCGAGGCGGGCAAGGCGGCGGGGGCCACGCTGGTCTGCGGCGGGGACAAGCTGGACCGCCCCGGCAATTTCATTCCGCCCACGATCTTTGCCGATTGTCGGCCCGATATGTCGATCGTGCGCGATGAGATCTTTGGCCCGGTGATGGCGGTGCAGAAATTCGCCACCACCGATCTGGACGAAATTGCCGAGCTTGCCAATGACACGCCCTTCGGCCTGTCGGGCAGCGTGTGGACGCGCGATCTGTCGACCGCGCATCGCATGGTCAAGCGCATCCGCGCAGGCCATGTCTCGATCAATTGCCACGGCGCGGTGGGCACCAACATCCCGTTCGGCGGCTTTGGCCAGTCGGGATGGGGCCGCGAATTTGGCCGGGAAGGGCTGGACGCCTATCTCGAAACCAAGGCCGTAACAGCCCGGCTGTAACACGAAAGGGGCGGGGAAATTCCCGCCCCTTTTTTTATGCGCTGCCTACGGGTGCGCCATTCGACAGATCGTGGCTGATCGCCGCAGCAGTGGCCTTCAGATCATCGAGATAGCGTTCGAGCGCGGTCGAAAGCTTCATCGCGGCCACGAAAAAGGCCAGCGTGATCGCCGCCTCGAAATGGCCGTTGCGGAACACCGGCACCGCGATGGACGATGTCTTGCCCGGCGTCAGATTGTGGTGATTGCGGCCCTGCACCGCATAGCCGTCGGCGCGGATGCGTTCGACATCAAGGCCAACCTCAGCGGTCGCCAGATAGTTGAGGTCGATATCCTGCGACACGCGCATGAAGCGCAGGATCATTTCGCGATCCTCGTCATCGGCAAAGGCCATCGACACCTTGCCCGAGGCGCTGTCCAGAATGGGCAGCGTAAAGCCGGGATAGTAATGTTCAAAAGTCAGCGAGGAATTGGCATGGGTGGAATCGCGCAGCATCATGTCGCGCCCCACCCGGATCGCCACCGACACCGGCCAACCCACCCGCCGCGTCAGCGCCACGATATGCGGACGCGCGATACGCACCAGTTCATCGTCATGCTGAAAACCGGTGGCCAGCGTCTGGACCAGCGCGGTGGCGCGGTAACGCTTGCGTGCCGGCTCCTGCTCGATCAGGCCCTCATACAGCAGCGTCTGCACGATGCGGCAGGCGGTGGGATAGGGGACCTGGCTCGCCTTCGCGATTTCCATCATCGAAAGCGAGCCGTGACGATTGATGGCTTTCAGCGCGGCGATTGACCGCGTGATCGACCGAATGGGAACACCCTTTTCCATGACCGTTTCTCCCGTGAAACTCTATTGTCGTGAGAGTGTCAGGAGATTGTCATTTTTCCGAAAAGGACGCCAGTTTATCCGACAGGCGGATACGCATTCTGGCGTATATCCATTTAACCGCCGGGAATGACCACCTGCCGGATGGCTGCGCCGCTGGCCAATTTGTCCATCAAAGCGTTGATTTCCGACAGCGGGCTGATCGAGGTCAGCAGCTTTTCCACCGGCAGACGGCCTGCGCGCCAAAGAGCGATGTAGCGCGGAATATCGCGCGAAGGGATCGAGGAACCCATGTAGCTGCCCATTAATGTCTTGCCGTCGGCGACCAACGAAAGCGCGTTGATCGACAGCGACTCGGACGGATTGGGCAGGCCGACTGTCACGATCCGCCCCCCACGCCGCGCAGCCTGATAGGCCGTGGCCAGCACGGCGGCCTTGCCCACGGTTTCGACGACCACATCGGCGCCGCGCGCGGCTTCTTCCTCACCCGGGGCAAAGGCGCCCGCCGCGCCCAGTTCAAGCGCCAGCGCGCGCTTTTCCGCGCTGGGGTCAACCGCATAGACCGGCTGCGCGCCGGACGCCAAAGCGCCCAGCAGCGCGGCAAGGCCCACTCCGCCAAGGCCATAGATCAGCACGCTTTCGCCGGGGCGGACGGCGGCCGTGTTCATCACCGCGCCCACCCCCGTCAGCACCGCGCAGCCGAACAGCGCGGCGGTTTCGGCCGGAATGTCGGCGTCCACCTTCACCACGCTGCGCCGGTCCACGACGGCATGGCTGGCAAAGGCCGAGACGCCCAGATGATGGTGGACATGCGCGCCATCACACGACAGGCGATGGCCCCCGCGCATCAATTCGCCCCGCCCGTTGGCCGCCGCGCCATTGGGGCAGAGGTAGCCCTCGCCCGACTGGCACGCGACGCATTGGCCGCAGGAAGGCAGGAACACCAGCACCACCCGGTCGCCCAAGGCAATGTCCCGTTCATTGGGATCGCCAAGGGCCAGCACCGTCGCCGCCGCCTCATGCCCCAGCGCCATCGGCATCGGGCGGGGGCGATCCCCGTTGATGACCGACAGATCCGAATGGCACAGGCCCGCCGCATCAATCCGCACCAGCAATTCGCCGGGCAATGGATCAGCCAGTTCGACCGATTTCACATCCAGCGGCTTGCCCGTGCCATAGGGGGCGGGGTTGTTGCCGCTCTGGTTGAGCACAGCGGCGGTGATGGTGCGAGTGTTCATGGTCTTACTTCGCCCACTTCTTTTCAAAATCCCAGACTTCGTTAAAGCCGATCAGGCCGCAGAATTCCTTGAAATTGAAAATGCCTTCCGGCTCGCCGATGCCATGATCCTTGAGATCGCGCAGGCACTTTTCCATGGCCGTGGCCGCCACCAGCGAGGTCAGCGAGGGATAGATGGCATAGGCATAGCCGATCTCTTCCAGAACGCTGGCATTGGGGATGGGGGTCGAACCGCCATTGGCCATATTGGCCATCACCGGCTTTTCAAACAGCGAGCAGGCCTTGGCCATTTCCTCTTCGCTTTCCAGCGCTTCGGGGAAGATGATATGGGCGCCGGCCTTGTCATAGGCCTCCATGCGGCGCATCAGGGCGTCGAAACCTTCGCTCTGGCGCGCATCGCTGCGGGCGATGATGAGGAAGTCCTCGCTCTCTCGCGCGTCCACCGCCACCTTGATCTTGTCGACCATATCCTCGACCGGGATGCAGCGGCGGAAGGGGGTGTGGCCGCACTTCTTGGGGAATTCCTGATCTTCAAGCTGGATGCAGGTGACGCCCGCCGCCTCATAGCCCTTGACCGTGTGATGCACATTGAGCAGCCCGCCATAGCCGGTGTCGCCATCGGCAATCACCGCGCTGTTGCTGGTGCGCACCAGCGTGGTCATGCGGTTGAGCATTTCGGTATAGGTGGCGATGCCCGCGTCGGGCAGGCCCCATGCGCTGGCCGTCAGCCAGTAGCCGGTGCCATAGACGATGTCGAAGCCCACCTTGTTGGCGATGGCCGCCGTGATCATGTCCTGAATGCCGGGCACGACAAAGAATTTGCCGCTTTCCAGCTTTTGGCGAAGGATGGGATTGGCCATGATGTTCTTCCTGCGATTGTTGCGGCCCCGAAAGCGGACGCCTTCGGGGCCGGATAGGTTTTAGGCGACGGTGGCCCACTTGGGCGCCTGCGGCGCGGGCAGGCCGGTTTCGGCCAGGCAATTGGCGCGCAGCGTTTCGAGGTCCGGGCCAAAGTTGAAGGTTTCGATGGGGCCGCGCTCGGCGCGCATTTTGGCGCGCAGAGCCTCGGTGGCGGCGGCATCCACCGCACCATCGACCAGCACCACGCCATAACGCAGCGCGCCCTTCTCGGTCACCAGCCCCTGCGCCAGTTCCTTGGCGAGCAGCGCGGGATCGCGCTCCAGCGGGTCACCCCAGCCGCCGCCGCCCCAGGTGATGAAGTGCAGGCGATCGCCCGCCTCGACCGGATAATCCTCCAGCTTGTTGCCGACGACGATCTCGGTGCCGTCCTTTTTGACCAGAACCTTGCGCGCGCGTGCGCCCGGTTCGCCGCCGTTCACACCCCATGGCGGCACGAACCAGCGGTCGTCATGGATGGCGATCACGCCGTCTTCAAGGAAGCGATAGACCATGTCGATGCCGTTGCCGCCGCGATGCAGACCGGCGCCGCCCGAATCCGCCACCGTTTCATAACGCTCGATGATCAGCGGGAAGTAGCGTTCGAGAAACTCGTTGGGCACGTTGGTGAAGCCGGGGAAGAGCGAATGCCCGTCCGGCCCGTCGCCCATCGGGCGGCCCGGAATGCCGCCAAAGCCGATCTGGAACAACTGGAACCACTTGCCCGCCTTGTCCGTGCCCGCATAGAAGAGGTGAGGCGACGACGAGAAGCCCGCAGCATTGAGGAATTCCGGCGTCTTTTGCCCCAGCAGACCGCCAAGGATGTCGAACAGGCGGCCCAGCACGTGGGTGCGGCCCGACAGCGCGGCGGGGAACTTGGGCTTGAGCAACGATCCTTCGGGGATGCGCACGTCAATGAGGTCGTAATAACCGTCGTTGAACAGGATCTGCGGATCGAAGACCATGATCATGTAGATGCCGAAGAACATGCGCATCATGTTCTCGTTGAGCAGCATGTTGATCGAGGCCTGCGACTGGGGATCGGTGCCGTCAAAGTCCAGCACGACCTTGCCGTCCTCGCGCCACATCGTGCATTTGATCTTGTAGGGGCCAAAGCCCATGCCATCGTCGCAGATGTAGTCCTCGAAGCTGACCTTGTCCTCGCCGATCGAGGTTTCAATGAGGTGCTTCATCGCGCGATAGTTGCGATCCAGCAGCAGGTCGGTGGCCGAGGTGAACATGTCGTCGCCAAAGCGCTCGGCCATTTCCACCACGCGGGCGGCGGCCACGCGGCACGAGGCGATCAGCGCGTTGAGGTCCGCCTTGCACCAGTCGGCCGTGCGGCTCTGATGCATGACCAGCTTGATGAGGTCCTCGTTATAGACGCCCTTCTTCCAGATCTTGACGGGCGGGATGCGCACGCCTTCCTGAAAGATCGACGTGGCGTGGATCGGCATCGATCCGGGCACCATGCCGCCGATGTCGCTCTGATGGCCGAACATCGAGGTATAGGCGATCAGGCGCCCGTCCTTGAACACGGGCAGCAGCACCAGCCAGTCGTTGCAGTGCGAGATCGCCCCGCCCACCGAATAGGGGTCGGACAGGAAGATCAGGTCGCCATCCTCAACCGTGCCGTCATAGCCTTCGAGGAAGGGGCCGATGTACGAGCCGAACTGGCCCACGATCATGCGGCCCTGATAGTCGGCGATCAGCGGGAAGGCGTCGCCCTGTTCGCGGATGCCGGGCGACATGGCGGTGCGCACCAGCGTGGCGTCCATTTCGATGCGGGCGTTGCGCAGGGCGTTTTCGATGATGTCCAGCGTGACCGGATCTACGGCCACGGTGGCAAAAGGCGTTTCATTGGCCTGAATGATCTGTGCGGGCATGTGCTTTGCCTCCTTCTCAGGCGAGGTTGATGAGGATGTTGCCGACGTGATCGACGGTGCCGTTGCAGCCCGCCTCGATCAGCGTGGTGGAGTCCATTTCGACGACGATGGCAGGGCCGGGGATGACATCGCCCGATTGCAGCAGCGCGCGGTCATAGATCGCGGCGGGCATCATCGCACCATCGGCCCAGAGTTCGTGGTCGCGGATCTTGGCGCGGTCCAGATTGCCGTCGGACTTGGGCAATTCGGGCGCGGGCAGATCGAGCGCAGGCCCCATGGCCACCGCGCGCAGGTTCACCAGCTCATGGGCCGAATCCATGTTGAAGGTGAAGAGACGCAGATGCTCGGCATCGAAACGGTCGGTGACGGCCTTGAGGCCATCGCGGCGCAGCGTTTCCGGGTCGATCGAGAGCGGCACTTCAAAGGCCTGCCCTTCATAGCGCACGTCCAGTTCGAACAGGCTGGTGATGTCGGCCTCGTTGATCCCTTCGGCCAGCAGTTCGGCGCGGGTCTGGCGGGCCATGTCGTCGAGCACGGCGATGACGTCCTCCTCGGCGGTGTCGGCCACGCGCTTGGAGAAGCTGCGCGCCGTTTCCGTGCGCATCCGCGTGGTGGCATCGCCCAGAGCGCAAAGCACGCCCGGCGAAACCGGCGAGACCGCAGGCCACGAACCCATCAGGCGCGCCACGGCGTTGACATGGAGCGGACCCGCCCCGCCAAAGCCCATCAGCGCGAAATCGCGCGGGTCATAGCCCTGCTGCACCGAGATCATGCGCAGCGCGCCGAACATATTCTCGTTCACAATGTCGATGATGCCGCGCGCGGCCTCCATCAACCCGATGCCCAGCGCGTCGGCAATGGTCTGCACCGCCTTCTTCGCGCCCTCGCGGTCCAACTGGAACGTGCCGCCCAGCAGGTTTTCGGGCAGATAGCCCAGCACCACATTGGCGTCGGTCACGGTCGGCAGCGTGCCGCCCTTCTGATAGGCGACCGGGCCGGGGACAGCGCCCGCCGACTGCGGACCCACGCGCAGAGCTTTGGTCAGTTCCGGCACATAGGCAATCGAGCCGCCGCCCGCGCCCACGGTCTTGACGTCCAGCGCCGAGGCGCGGACCTTCAAATGCCCCACTTCGGTGTCGCGCTGGCGGCGGGCCTCAAGCCCTTCGATCAGCGCAACGTCCGTGCTGGTGCCGCCCACGTCGAGCGTTAGGATATTCCTGATGCCCGAATTCTTGCCGACCCAGATCGCGCCGGTCACACCGCCCGCCGGACCCGACATCAGCAGCGAGACGGGATGCTCCTCCGACTTTTCCGAAGACATCAACCCGCCATCCGAACGCAGAAGCGAAAGCGATCCGGCCATGCCCGCCCCGCGCAGCTTGTCGCGCAGGTTGCGGACATAGCGGCGCATCACCGGGCGTACGCTGGCATTGGCAACGGTGGTCAGCGTGCGCTCATACTCCTGCATTTCGGGCAGGACTTCGTGGGACAGCGAGACGGGCACATCGGGCATGATCTCGGCGGCCAGTTCGCCCACGCGCTTTTCATGCGCGCCGTTGAGATAGGCGTTGACGAGGGAAACCGTCAGCGCCTGAACGCCCGCATCGCGCAATTGTGTCAGCGCCGCGCGGATTTCGGCATCGTCAATCGGGCTGATTTCCTTGCCGTCGGCATCCATGCGACCGGCGATTTCCAGCGTATCCTGCAGCGCGGCCAGCGGCTCGGGCTTGGGCCATACGATCCAGCCCGCCAGGCCGCCCGGCACAAAGGACCGCGCGATCTGCATCACCTGGCGATAGCCCTGCGTGGTGATCAGGCCGACGCGCGCGCCCTTGCCTTCCAGCACGGCATTGGTGGCCACCGTCGTGCCGTGCAGGAAGAATTCCACATCCGAAGGGCTGATCCCGGCCTTTTCGCAAATCGCGCTCACGCCGTTCAGGATGCCTTCCGAACTGTCATGCGGCGTCGAAGGCGTCTTGTGGCGCCAGAATTTGCCGCTGGTCTGGTCGAAAAGCAGGAGGTCGGTGAAGGTCCCTCCAACGTCTACACCCAATCGGTAGGTCATATTTTCCCCGGCTTCCTTTGGTTTCATGTGCCGGCGGCTGTTGGCCTGGGGCCTTGGCCTGCCGGTTCCAGATGCTCTAAGGCTGTGACGTGATCGTCAGCGCCAATGGGGTGAAGGCGTAACGCAATCGCCGCGCTTGGCCCGGCTTTGGGCGCGGACTATCCGCCAAGCGAATTTTTGCCCTCGCGCAGTGGTCATTCCCCCGGCCCATGGGCAGGTTCACAGCCAAGGCGGACGCGCCAATCATGGAGAAAGTACCGATGGCCCTTGATCTGAACACGCTGCGCAGCGATTCGCGCGAATTTCTGGCCCGGCGCGGCGCGGGCGAGGGCCTGTTTATCGCGGGGCGCTGGCGCAAGGCCGAAGGTGGGCGCACGCTGCCGACGCTCGACCCTGCCACCGGCGCGCGGACCGCCGAGATTGCTGCGGCCGGCACCGGTGATGTCGAGGCCGCCGTCGAGGCCGCCCGCGCGGCCCTGCCGCTCTGGCGCGCCACGGTACCGGTTGAGCGCGCGCGCATCCTCTGGAAGATCGCCGATCTGATCGAGGCGCATATTGACGAGCTGGCCGAGCTGGAAACGCTCGATCAGGGCAAGCCGCTCTATGTCGGGCGCTGGGCCGAAATTCCGGGTGCGGTCAATCAGTTCCGCTTCTTTGCCGGACAGGCGATGACCATCGAGGGCAATACGATCGAAAGCTCGATCAATTATCAGCCCGCAGGCAAGCAGATGCGGTCGTGGACCCTCCGCGAGGCGGTGGGCGTGGTGGCGGCCATCGTGCCGTGGAATTCGCCCTTGGTGCTGACCGCGATGAAGCTGGCTCCGGCGCTGGCGGCGGGCTGCACCATCGTGCTGAAACCGGCCGAGGACACCAGCCTGACCGCGCTGCGTCTGGCCGAACTGATGGCGGAGGCGGGTGTGCCTGCGGGTGTGCTCAATGTCGTGACCGGGCTGGGCAGCGAGACGGGCGCGGCGCTGGCCAATCATCCGGGCGTGGACAAGGTGGCCTTTACCGGTTCGACCGCCACGGGCCGGGCGATCCTTGATGCGGCCAAGACCAATTTCAAGCGCGTGACGCTGGAGCTTGGCGGCAAATCGCCCTCGATCGTGATGCCTGACGCTGATCTTGATCTGGCGATTCCGGGCGTGGCCAATGCGATCTTCTTCAACGCAGGACAGGTCTGCATCGCGGGCAGCCGCCTTTATGTCCACCGCTCGATCCACGATTCTGTGGTCGAGGGCGTCGCCAATTATGCCAAAAGCATCAAGATGGGCCATGGCCTGTTGCCCGATACGCAGATGGGGCCGGTCGTTTCGGCCCGCCATGCCGAGCGCGTCGAGGGCTTTCTGACCCGCGCCAAGGCGCAGGGCGCGACCATGCTGGCGGGCGGCGAACGCAGCGGCGAGGCGGGAACCTTCATCAGCCCCACCGTGGTTGTGGACGTAAAGCCCGATTTCGAAATCGTGCGCGAGGAGGTCTTCGGCCCGGTTCTGGTGGCGCAGCCCTATGACGATATTGAGGAAGTGGTCGCAGCCGCCAATGCCAGCGAATATGGCCTTGCCGCCAGCGTCTGGACCGAAAGCCTGAGCCACGCGCACCGCATGAGCAGCGACATTCGCGCCGGGACGGTGTGGATCAATTGCCATGCGATGTATGACGCCTCGCTGGCCATCGGCGGGGTCAAGGCTTCGGGTTGGGGCCGCGATTCGGGCAAGCAGGCGATGGACAATTATCTGGAATGGAAGACTGTCTGCGCGGTCGTGTGACGGGGGCGTATGAGATGATCTGCCCGATGGGCGGATAGGCGGGGGCGGGGCGTTGTGAAGTGGCCCCGCCGCGCCAGCTTTCCCTTTCCAGTCGAAAGGGAGACAATCCATGCGGGGCCGAAAAGCCAAACCGTTCAGCCGCCTGTTACCTATCCTGCTGTGCGCCGGGGCCGCGATGGCCGCCCCCGCCATGGCCCAGAACGCCTCCTGTCAAAAGCCGTGGTTCACCCCGCAGGCCCCGCCGGTGCAATCCTTCGAGGTGCTGCCCGATGGGCGCGTGACTTTCCGGCTCTGCGCGCCGCAGGCCCATGAAGTGCTGGCCACCAGTTCGGATGCGGGCGAGGTGATCCCGATGGGCTTTCCCGTGGGCACGCCGCAGGGGCTGGCCTTGACCCGCGATGATACCGGATTGTGGAGCGGGACGACCGCCAAGCCCTTCAAACCCGGTCCCTATCGCTATGCCTTCCGCGTCGATGGAATCCGCACCGCCGATCCCTATGCGCAGGCTTTTTCGCGCACCCGCTATGGCATAGAGGCGGTGCTTGAAGTGCCCGGCAGCCGGTTTCAGGCATGGGACGCGAGCCTGCCCCATGGCGCGGTGGCCAGCGTGGATTACTGGTCGGCTTCGCTGAAAAGCCGCCGGCGGGCGCATGTCTATACCCCTCCCGGCTATGAAAAGGGCGGCAATCAGCGCTATCCGGTGCTCTATCTGGTCCATGGCGCGGGCGACAATGATGAGAGCTGGACCGGGATCGGCCATGCGAACCAGATCCTCGACCGGATGATCGCGGCGGGCAAGGTCAAGCCGATGATCGTGGTCATGCCCGATGGCCATACGCCCGATGCGGCCCGCGCGATTGATTTCCACGCCCATGATTTTGGCGATGATCTGACCCGCGACCTGATCCCCCTGATCGACCGGACATATCGCACCACGCCGACCGCCGATGCGCGGGCCATGGCGGGCCTGTCGATGGGCGGTTCGCACACGATCCGTGAAGGGCTGACGCGCCCCGGCACTTTCCACTGGATCGGCATCTTCTCAATGGGCGTGGGCATCGGCAGCCAGACCGGCGTCGATCCCAAGCGGATCGAGGAATTCGCCACGGAGAACGCCGCCGCGCTCAAACAGGCGGGGCGCGATATGCATCTGGTCTATTTCGCGATGGGCAAGGAGGATTTCCTTTATGCCTCGGTCAAGCCCACCCGCGAGGTATTCGACCGTTTCGGCATTGCCCATGTCTATCATGAGAGCGAGGGCGGGCACACCTGGATGAACTGGCGCGATTATCTGGCCGATTTCGCGCCCCGCCTGTTCAAATAGGCCTGTTCAAATAGGCCTTCAGGCCGCCGCGCCCTTGCGCGCGGCGGCCATCTTGCCCTCGTCCAGATCATAGAGATAGAGAAACACCCCGTTTACCACGAACATGGCCGCCGGGATCACCGCATAGCCCATGGTCAGCGCCAGAATCGCGCTGGGCGGCTGGGTCACCAGCTTGCCGCCCATGGTCGGGATATAATGGGCCGCGCGCAAAAACACGCCCAGCACCGCCACGCCCAGCGCGAAACTGGCCTTTTCCAGCACGGCGGCGGTGGAGGAAAGCAGGCCCTCGCGCCCCATGCCGGTGATCGCCCGGTCATAGACCATCGTGTCGCCCAGCATCGAGATCGACATCAGGATCAGCGCCCCCGAACCAAAGCCCGAAGTGATGCCGCGCACAATCAACTCACCGTTGCCCGGCGCATGGGGCGCGGCCAGCCAGCTCAGGGCCGTGGCGCAGAAGATGAAGACGCCGATGAGATAGGTGCCCCGCTTGCCGATCTTCTTGCCGCTCCACACCCAGAGCGGCATGGAAAGCGCCGTGACGATATTCTGCACCGAGGTCAGCAGGATCTGTCCGCCATAGCCCACGCCCAGCACATTGAGCAGGAAGAGCAGCCCGCAGGAGCCGATGCTGGCAAAGGCGAGGAACTGAAACACCTTGGCGCCCAGCAAGAGCATATAGGGCCGGTTGCGCGTCATCAGCGCGATCTGGCGGGGCAGGGAAAGGGGCGGCGGGGCATCCGCATGGGCCTCCTCGGCATGGGTGGCCGGAACCGAGAGCACCGTGGCCGTCATCGCGCCAAAGATCACCAGCGCCATCACCAGCCCCATCGTGGCATAGGCCGCGCCGCCCGCGCCGCCCGCCTTGATGATCGCCGCCGTGCCCGCCGTGGCCAGCATTTGCCCGATCGAGACAAACACCGTGCGGAAGGAAAGCAGGCGGGTCCGCTCGGCAAAACCTTCGGTCAATTCGGCGGGCAGCGCCATATAGGGCACGGCAAAGAGCGAATAGGCGGTGGAATAGATCACCTGCGCCGCGATCATATAGGCGATCAGCGCGCCTTGCCCCAGCGCGGGCGGGGCAAACAGCATCAGGAACGAGGCCGCCGACAGGATCGCACCCACCAGCATGAACGGGCGGCGGCGGCCCCATTCGCTGCGGCTCTTGTCGCTCATCGAACCGATGATCATATCGACCACCGCATCATAGAGCTTGGCCCCCATCATCAGATAGCCCGCGATTTCGGGCGATTGGCCCAGCACCGTGGTCATGAAGGCGGGGTAATAGGCCGTGACCGCATTGAGCATGATCGACACGCCCACCGTGCCGATGCCAAAGCCGAGGCAGGTCTTCATGGGAAGGCGCGCGTTCATGCCTCTTCTCCTTTCAGGAAGGCGAGGATCGCGGCGGCCTTGGCCGCATCTCCGGGGGGCAGGGAGGCCGCGCGCCCATCAGACAGGATCTCCAGCGCGCGCGCCACCGAGGCATTGAGCAGCGCCAGTTCGGTTTCCGGCTTGAGCAAAAGCGTGGGCGCGGCGACCAAGGCCATCCGGTCAAAGGCGCGGTATTCAAAGGCCGCGATATAGGGCAATGAATAGGTGTCCCATGACTTGAGCACGTCCAGCGTGATGCGGTGCAGGATTTCGGGCGGCGGCATGGGCACGGACAGACGGTGTCCTGCGTCCTGCATGAAATGGGGAAAGAACAGCGCCTGATCGCGGCAGAAGTTGAAGGCCCAGATCAGATGGCGGCCATAGGCGTCGGGTTCGACGCGGGGCGCGTAATTCTCGATCACGGCTGCGCGCAATTCGTCATCATATTCGGTGATGCCGTCCAGCACCACGCGCCGCACCCGCTCCGGATAGGCCGCCGCCATTTCGCAGGCGATGCGCGCGCCGGTGTGGGTGCCGTAAACATCAACCTTGTCCATGCCCAGCGCGTCCAGCATCCGCACCATCGAGCCTGCGAAATAGGCGATATCGGGATGGTCGGGCGCGGGGGCGGCGCTGTCGCCATTGCCCAGCGTGTCGGGCGCCAGAATCGGCCCCTCATGCCCTGCCGCGCGCAACGCCTGCATCAAAGGCTGGCTGAACCATCCCGAGGCGGGCGAGGCATGGAGCAGCAGCAGCGGCGTGCCGCTTCCCTCCATCCGGCGCAGGTGGATCTGTCCTTCATCGATGGTGACGAAGGCTCTGGTGATAATGGGGTGGGTGATGACGGGGGGATCGATCAGGCTCATGGACAGCGAAGCTAACCCGGCGTGGCGCGCGCACTTGTCGCATCCTGACCTTATCCAGCAGGCGGATAGAAGCCTTTTGTCGGGGGGCGCAAGCGGCCCCGGCATGGTCAATTCGCCTTCATGTTACACCGCAACGCCTCCGATGATGCCCTGCTGGACGGATTGAACGCCGCCGGGCCGATCCATCTGGCCGAAGCCCATGCCGTGATGGAGCGGTGGGGGCTGGACGCGCTGGTCTGCGCCCAGCCGGTCAATGTGTTTCACGCGCTGGGCCATTGGCCCCAGATTGCGCGGACCCGGATCGGCCAGCCCGCCGGAACCTTCGCCATCCTCTCGCGGCGGCAGATCGACAGGCCGGTGCTGGTCACCAGCCGTTTCCTGCATTTCTACACCTATGCCGATGGGCGCGGCCCGGTCGAGGCCTTCCTCTATGACGATCTGAGCGATGGCGAGGATCTGGGGCAGAATGGCGATTTTCCGCTTTGCCCGGATCGGGGACTCGCGCCGCTCTCCGCGATGGAGCTGCACCGCTTTGCCATCAGCGCGGCGGCCTTGCGGCACCGGGCGGCCTATCGCCATGCGGGCGGGGCGCTGGTGGCGGCACTGCGCGAGATGGGCGCGTGGGGTGGGCGGATCGGTTGGGATGATCCCTTGATTGCGGGCGTTCTGGCGCGCCATGGGCATGAGGGGGCGAACATTGCGGCGGACAATGCCATGCGCGAAATTCGCCTGATCAAATCGCCGCTTGAAATTGCGCTGATGCGCCGCGCCGCCCGCGCCAATGTCGAAGCCTTGCAGGCGGTGGCGCAGGGTGTGCGGGCCGGGGCCTCCTACCGCGATCTCCACGCCCTGTTTCGCGCCGAGGCGGCCGCGCGGGGCAATACGGCGGTGTTCCTCAATGTCGACCGCTCCTCGTCCGAAACCAGCCCGCATCGCATTGCCGATGGGCAGGCGCTGTTCCTCGATGCGGTCAGCCATTTTCAGAATTATCACGGCGATTTTGCGCGCACGGTCTTTGTGGGCGAACCCACCCGCGCGGCCGCACGAGCCGCCGATGCCGCCGCCTTTGCCTGGCGGGCCGTGCGCGAGGAGATCAGGCCCGGCCTGCGCTTTTCCGACATCGTGCGGATCGGGCAGGAGGCGCTCAAACGCGGCGGCTTTGATGTTCAGGTCGGCTTTGGCCCGCATTCCTGCGGCCTCGCCCATACGGACGAGCCGGGCGAGGATGCGGGCGGCTTCTGGCGCAAGCCGGATATCGAACTGCGCCCCGGCATGGTGATTTCGGTCGATTGCCCCGTGCTCGATTCGGGCCTTGGCGGCTCGGCCCATTGCGAAGACCTCGTTCTCATCACGGCCGATGGCTGTGAAACCATCCATTCCTCTCCTCCAGCGGTGATTGTCGTATGACCAGAAGCTTTATCCTTTCCGCCGGCATTGGCGATCCGGCGCTGGCCGATCCGGCCATGGCCGCGCAATTCGTGACCGCCGCCGAGGCGGCGGGCGTCGATCTGCTGATGCTGGGCCGCCATGACAGCCTGCCCTTTGATCCGCAGGTGATTGCCGCATGGGCCGCGCCGCGCGTGTCGCGGCTGGGGCTGGTGCCGCTGGTTTCCAGCCGGATCGCGCATCCCTTTCATGTGGCGCGCGCGCTTTCGGCGGTCGATTACCTTTCGGGCGGGCTGCTCGGCTGGTGCCCGGTGGCGCAGGGGGGCAGCGCGGCGCAACTGGCCGATCTGGTGCGGGCGACGCGCGCCCTCTGGGATGGCTGGGATGATGATTGCCTGATCATCGACAAGGCAAGCGGGCGCTATCTGGATACGACCAAGGTGCGGCCGAGCAACTATGTCGGCACCCATTATGCGGTGCGCGGCCCGGTCAATGCGATGCGCCCGAAACAGGGGCATCCCGTGCTGGTCTGCGATGCGGCCTCGCCCTTTGCGGTGCCCGGCCTTGATGTGGTGATTGCCGCCGAGGGGCAGGCTTTTCCCGCTGCCGCGCGACGCCTGCTGCGGGTCGATGCGGGCGCAGACCTTGCCGCCATGACCGCAAGGTTCGAGGCGGGCGAGATCGACGGCCTGCATATCGACCTGACCAATCCTGCCACCGAACTGGCCCGCATCGGCAAGGCTCTGGCCCCGCTGACCCAGGGGCGCCCTTCGGCAGGCACTTTGCGCGAGAGGCTGGGCCTGCCCCTGTCGCTGCGCAACATTCATGAGGAGATTGCCTGATGCCCCGTCCGATCCATCTCTGGGCCTTTCTTCAGGGCATCGGCCATTATCCCAGCGGTTGGCGCCATCCCGGCGCCGAGCCGGAGGGCGTTTTCACCATGGATTATTACGCCCGCGTCGGGCGTCTGGTGGAAAAGGGCCGGTTTGACGCCATTGTCTTTGGCGACCAGTTGCAGTCGCGCGGGGTGCGCGGGCGCACGCCCGAACATCTGGCCATGCCTACGCTCGATCCCATGGCGCTGCTTTCGGCCATCGCCTCGGTCACGCAGCATGTCGGGCTGGTGAACACGCTTTCCACCACCTATTGGTCGCCCGAAGGTCTGGCCGAGCGTTTCGCCACGATGGACCGGATGAGCGGCGGGCGCGCCGGGTGGAACATCGTCACTACCGCGCATCCCGACACCGCGCCCAATTTCGGCGACGAGGAACTGCCCGAAAAGTCGCAGCGCTATAAGATGGCGGCGCAGACCGTGGCGCAGGCGCAGGCGATCTGGCGTGAGCGCAACGCCGCGCTGGGGCCTTCGCCTCAGGCGCGCCCGGTTTTCGTTCAGGCCGGGCAATCGGGCGACGGGCGCGACTTTGCCGCCAGCATCGCCGAGGCGATCTTCTGTTCGGCCCCGACCATCGAGGAAGGCATCGCCTTTCGCAATGACATGCGCGCCCGCGTGGCGGCGGCGGGGCGCGATCCCGATGCGGTGCGGATCATGCCGGGCCTGTCCTTCATTCTGGCCGAAACCGAGGCCGCCGCGATTGCCAAGGATCAGGCCATCCTCGATCTGGCTGACGAGGCGCTGTGCATCGAATATCTCTCGGAATCGCTCAATTGCGATCTGACCGGGTTTGATCCGGCCGGGCCGATCCCGGTCGATCACATTTTGAGCCAGACCTGTTTCCCCAAGGCCGACATCGGCCGCGCGCTGGAAAAGCCCGCTGCAATTGGCCTGCCTTTGGGCAAATTCGCTTCGGGCTATGTGCGCACACCGCGCGGGCATAATGTGTTTCGCGGCACGGCCTCGCAACTGGCTAATATGATGATCCAGTGGGTCGAGGCGGGGGCCTGCGACGGTTTCACGCTGCAACCGGCCTATATGCCGGGCGAACTGGAGATCTTTGTCGAGGAAGTGGTGCCGATCCTGCAGGCGGCGGGCGCGCTGCGCACCGAATATCCGGGCAGCACGCTGCGCGAAACGATGGGCCTGCCGCGCTGGCCTGCGGATATGGCGGCGTGATCGGGGGGCTGGCGGCGCTGATGCTGATGGCGGGCGCCGCGCCCGCCGTCGAAACGCCCAATGTCCATACCGACCGCGCCGCCGTTGTCGCGCGCTGGGCCAAGGCGCCCTCGCGCTTCGTCACGGTCGATGGCGTGCCCATCCATGTGCGCGAGGAAGGGCGTAAGGGGGCGCCGGTGGTGGTCCTGCTGCATGGCTCGATTGTGAACCTGCATGAATGGGATCTGGTCGTGCCCTTGCTGGCGCGCGATTATCGTGTGGTGCGCTTTGACTGGCCGCCCTATGGCCTGTCGGGGCCGGATCCCAAGGGCGTTTACACGACCCCGCGCGCCGCCGAACTGATGGACGGGCTGATGCGGGCGCTGGGCCATGACCGTTTCGCGCTGGTCTCCACCAGCAACGGGGCCAATGTCGCGCTGGAATATAACCGGGCCTATCCGGGGCACGCCACGGCGATGGCCTTTTCCATCCTACCGCTCGAACGGCCTAGCCAGACGCGCAAGATCGGCGCGCGGATGATGGAGCTGATTTACGATCAGAAGGCCAGGACGCCGCAATGGCGCAGCCATGCCTTTTTCCGTGAGGTGTTGAAGGACACCACCCCGCCCGGTTTCGAACCGAAGGACTGGATGGTGGACAGCATTTTCGATGCTGACAATCTGCCCGGCGCTTATGTCAATCAGGCTGCGCTGCTGGCCGCCAATGTCGAATTGTTCAAGACCGATATCGTCAAGCGCGAAACCGAGGCCGTCACCGTGCCGGTGCTGCTGCAATGGTGCACCTATGACACAGTGATCAGCCAGAGCGCGGCGCAATCCAAGGGGCGTTTTCCCAATGCGCGGGTGGATTATATCGAATATCCCACGCTCGGGCATTTCCCCATGTGGGAAAATCCCAAGCTGTTTACTCGCGATCTGAAGGCTTTTCTGGACCGCCAGCGCAAACCGGCGGCCCCGCGCAGGAATTAGGGTTTGATTGCCCGGATCAAAAGGTTGGGCAGATAGGCATTATCCCATTCCGCCTGTGTCGATGCCCCCTGCATCGAAGAGGGTGCAGGCGGGGTGGCGCCGATACGCAGCACGATCAGGTCATATTTGGGCGCGACATAGACCACCTGATTGGAATTGCCGTCGAACAGGTAGAGGTCGGGGTCGAGATAAGGCTCGCTGTGCAGCACCTGCGGTCCCAGCGTGCCGGGTGCGCCAAACCCGCGCCTTTGATGATAGGGCTCGCCGATCCACAGGCCCAGGCCGAAATTGGGATTTTGCGGCGTGCCCTTGCGCATTTGCGCCGTATAGCCCTTGGGCAACAGGCGTTTGCCGCCCCATACGCCATCGGCATGGATCAGCATGGCCATGCGCAGATAGGTCTCGGCGGGCAGATAGGTGCAGCAGCCCGAATGGGCCAGACCCCCTTCGCGGTCCACCCAGATCGTGCCGCCCGGCGCGCCGATTTTCGCCAGCACTTCGGACCCGACAAATTCGCCATAGCGCCGCCCGGTGGCCCGCTCGATCACCATCGCCACCATGTCGGACGGCGCATTGGCATAGGCATAGCGCGTACCCGGCTCTGCAATCATCGGATAATGGTCGATGATCTCGCGCCCATGGTCGGTGGACAGATAGGCGGTGTTGAGCGGATGGGTGGGATCGGGGCTGAACCCCTGATCCAGCATGCCAGAGCGCATATCGAGCAAATGACGCACCAGAATGCGGCCCTTCTGCGTGCCCTTCAATTCGGGGATGATCTCGGCCAACGGCTGATCCAGCCCCTTGATCCGCCCCAGCGCGATGGCGCGGCCCACCGCCAGCGCGGTGATCGGCTTGGACAAAGATTTGGAAAGCATCGGCACCTGCGCATCCATGCCCGGCCCATACCAACTGTGGATCAGCGCGCCCTTGTGCCAGACCAGAAAGGCGCTTGACCGCATCGCGGCGGCATAGGCATCGCCCTTGGCCAGAGCGGCGGGGTCAATGGCGGCGTCGGCGCGCGCCATCATCACTCGCCATGTCTTGGCCCCGGACAGTTTTTCCATCGGCGCATAGGGAAAATTGCCGGGATCTTTCAGGAATTGCGCGAATCGCTGCTGATAGACCGCCTTGTCCCCGGCAACCTCGCCCGCAACGCTCTGGGCCATTACCCCGGCGGCCGGAAGCGCGGCCAGAAATGCGGCAATGGTGGCCGTTACGAGTGTCTTTGCCCTTTGCATGTCAACAATTCCCCGCATTCCTGATGGTCTCGAAGTTTTTGCAATCTGCCCATTGGGGCGGTGCATGCCTGTGCAGAGCGCGCCAATCCCCACTGTGCGGATAATTCCACCACATGCCGCATCACCGGGGGGCCAAGCGTCCATATCCCGTGCAAGTCCGAGGTTTGGAGTGCATGAGCTATGACAGGGGTAGAACGGTGCCAGGTGGGGATTGTGGGTGCAGGCCCCGTTGGCACAGTAATGGCCACCCTGCTGGCCAAGGCCGGCTATGACGTGGTGGTTTTCGAGGCGGGACTCGATTGCGCGCAGGATCTGCGCGCGTCCACGTTCCACCCTTCGACGCTGGAAATGCTGGATGATATCGGCATCACGCAATTGCTGCTCGATCGCGGGCTGAAGGCGCCGGTCTATCATTGGCGCGACCGCGCCTCGGGCGAGGTGGTCGATTTCGACCTGTCCGAAATCGCGGATGTCACACGCTATCCCTATCGCATTCAATGCGAGCAATATCACCTCTCGCGCGGGCTGGCCGAAGGGTTGGACCAATATTCCAATGCCAAGGTGCTGTTCGGCCATCGGCTGCTGACGCTGGAGCAGGACGATACCGGCGTGAACCTGTGCGTCGAAACGATGACCGATATCGTGCGCTATCGCTGCGATTATCTGATCGGGGCGGACGGGGCCAATTCGGTGGTGCGCAAATGGCTGGGCATCGAATTCGACGGTTTCACCTATCCCGAACGTTTCCTCACCTTGTCCACCAAGCTGGAACTGGCCGATTATCTGCCCAATCTGGCCTATGTGAACTATGTGTCGGATCCGTCGGAATGGCTGGTGCTGCTGCGCGTGCCTTCGGTGTGGCGCGTGCTGGTGCCGACCGATGCTTCGCTGGGCGACGATTATCTGAAATCCGACGAGATCAAGGACGGTATTTTCCAGCGCCTGCTGGGCACGGATCTGCATGTCGAGACCGGCCACCGCACGCTCTATCGCGTGCATCAGCGCGTAGCCAAGAGCTTTGGCAACGGGCGCGTCTATCTGGCCGGGGATGCGGCGCATCTCAACAATCCGCTGGGCGGGTTCGGCATGAATTCGGGCGTGCATGACGCTTTCAACCTGTTTGAAAAGCTGGACCCGGTGCTCAAGGGCACCAAGACCAACCAGAGCCTTGCGCTCTATGATCGCCAGCGCCGCACGGTAACGCATAGCTTTACCCAGCAGCAGACGATCGAGAACATGGCCTTCATCAAAGGCGGCGCCGATGAAGCGCACAAGCGCCGCCGCCAGGCGATGCTGGACCTGAAGGCCGATGACGACAAGCGCCGCGCCTATCTGATGCGACAGGCGATGTATGAAAGCCTTTCGCAGGCCGCAGCGGTCGAATGAGTTTTCGGGCGGGGCGGTCAAACGTCCCGCCCTTTTTCCATCCAATCTGGGCACGGTCCCCCGTCCTGCCTGTAACAAGGAGTATATTCGCATGGGTGACGTTCTGGGCTGGCGCAAGCTGATGGGGGTGATCGCGCCTTCGACCAACACCACGGTGCAGCCCGATATGGAGCGGATGCGCCCGGTGGGCGTGACCAACCATTTCAGCCGGATCTATGTCGAGGACCCGCTCGCGCTGTCCAATGAGGATTTCCTGGTCGGCACACAGGCGATTTCGGACGCCACCCATGATGCGGTGCGCTCGGTCATGACGGCCAAGGTCGATTATCTCGTGCTGGGCATGTCGGCGGTAACGTTTTACGGCGGCGTTGAAGGCAGCCGCAAATGGAAGGCCGATGTCGAAGCCGTGGCAGGCGTTGGCGCCAGCACGGGCGCTGAATCCGTGGCCGCCGCGCTCAAGGCCTATGGCGGGGTCAAGACCGTTAGCTTTGTCTCGCCCTATTACCCGGTGGCCAACACCGAAGTGCGCCGTTTCCTTGAGGAATCGGGCTTTGAGGTGAAGCGCGACAAGCCGCTTGAATGCAAGCGCTGGACCGACATTGCCAAGGTGACGCCGGACGATTTGCGCCCGGTGCTGGACTATCTGGACGGCGATGATGTTGACGCCATCGTTCAGGTGGGCACCAATCTTTCGATGGTCGATCTGGCCGTGGAATATGAGCAGAAGCTCTCCAAGCCGGTGATCGCCATCAACACCGCCACCTATTGGCATGGCCTGCGCGCCTGCGGGATTGAGGACAAGATCGAGGGCGTGGGCCGGTTGCTGGCCGAGTTTTAACCGAAATGCGCGCCCGCCTGACCGACAGGCGGGCGTATCGCGGGGGATGCCTACCCGCGCGCGCCCCGCCCATGCGATGCATCAGCCACAGCAGGACGTCGGCGCCATCAACCGCCCGACGACAGGGCCGCGCATGATCGCAGCGCCGGTCCCAACTCAGGGAGAAAACCGTGATACAGGAAGTTCTCGTACTGCGCTGGGTGCACATCATCTGCATGGTCTATTGGCTGGGCGGCGAATGGGGTGTGTTTCAGACCAGCTATAATATCCTCAACCGCAATCTTTCGATGGAAGAGCGCAAGCGGCACATGGAAACCGCCTATCGCATCGACATTCTGGCGCGCACCGGCATCATCACGCTGCTGCCGCTTGGTCTGCATATGGGCAATATCTATGGGCTTCAGCCCTATGGCGGCAATTTCCTGACCTTCATGTGGATCTTTGTCGCTGGCTGGCTGGCGCTGTGCTGGGGCGCGTTCATCAAGCGCGAGACCGATATCGGCATCCGTCTGACCAAGATCGACGAATCGGTGCGCTATATCCTCATCCCCACGATCTTTTTCGTCGGCATTTCCTCGCTGCTGGGCCATGGTCCGTTCGAGGCGGGCGAGGGCCAGCGCTGGTACGCCACCAAGTTCACGCTTTATGGCTTTACGCTGTGCATCGGGCTGGGTCTGCGCTGGATCATGCGCCGCTGGACCACCGCGTTCCGCATTCTGGCCCAAGGCCCCAACCCCAAGATCGAGGCCGTGCTGGAGCGCGACTTCTTCCTCGGGCGCTGCATGGCCTATGTCTATTGGATCACGATTGCCAGCATCTGTTTCCTCGGCACGGTCAAGCCGATCTGAGGACGCCTTCTCAAAGGGGCACAGGAGCGCGGCGGGCCAAACCCGCCGTGTTTTTTATGCGCGCATAAAAAGACCCCGGCGCCTTCTGTTGAAAGCGCCGGGGCCAAGTGCGGGTTCGTGTTGACGGATCAGTTGCGATAGGTGGTGGCCGCGCGGGTCAGCACGCCCATCGGATCGGCCGCCATCGCCGGATCGGCCTTGGCCACCATCGCGCGCCAGTCTTCGGGCATATCGGCATAGCGGGCCACTTTCATCCCCGCGCTGCGCAGCGTCTGGGTGCCCAAGCCTGCGGGCATTTTCCACCAGCGCGCATAATCGGTGACATCCGTGCCATAGGCGGTCGCGCTGACAAAGGCGCGCTTGGGATCAAGGGCCTCAGCAGCAGGGCTGCAAATCATGCTCATATCGTTGAGCACGCGATCGTTTTGCCCGGCCGTTTCCGCGCGGGCGCGGCTGTGGGTCTGGAAACAGACGGTGTCACCAATACGGAAGAAAAGCTCGGGCACGTGCTCGACCGAGAACTTCGACCCACCAATGGTCGGGGGCAATTGCAGGACGTTATCCGCGTTATAGACGACCTTGGTCGGGCCGACGGGAGCGAACGGCACATCGACCATCGTACCGGTGATCGGATTAAGCAGCTTTTCCGCGCGCACGCCCGAATCCAGCGCGGTGCGGAAGGCCAGCTCATACTGGCTGATCACCAGCCCGCCATCGGCGGTGGGACGCACATCCATCAGCGCGCCAAAGATCATGTCGCACATCGGGATCAGATTGGCGCCCTGCTGGGCATAATTGCGCCCGCGAAACCACCAGAACACCGGCCCCGCATCGGTGCGCATCCGCATCCGCCGGGTGATGGCGATGCGGGCGGCGGCATCGGTGGGGATGCCCTCTTCGCGGGCGATCGGGGCTGCCGCCGCCATTTCGGGCATGGCCATGGCCGCGCCCAACATCATGCCCCCCGCCATCAGCATTCGACGGCTCAGCAGCAGGCTTTCATCGCAATTATCGCTCATTGCTTTCCCCCCAACTGTCGTGATTACAGGGCGCCAACCGCCCCGGACCCGATCAGTTGTTCAATTTTTTCATCATCATAGCCCAGCGCTCCCAGAACCTCGCGCGCATCGCGCCCCGGCAGCGGCAGATGGTTTTCGGCCCCCGTCCGCCGCCCCGCCATCTCCAGCGGGACGGTCGGTAATTTCGTCTCGCGCCCATCGTCAAGGAACACCGTCTCCAGCCCGCCTGCGGTCAACTGAGGATCGTCGAACAATTCCTCGGGCTTGCTGACCGGGGCGAAGGGGATGCCGGTGCCTTCGAGCCGCGCGATGATTTCGGCGCGGGTAAACGCGGCAACCTTCTCGCGCACGATGGGCAGGATACGGTCGCGGGCCAATACGCGCTGGTTGTTGGCGCGGATGCTTTCATCGGCCCACAATTCATCAAAGCCGAGCAGCGCGCAGAATTTTTCCCACAGGCTGTCGGAGACCACGCCGATGAACACCGGCAGGTCCTGCGTTTCAAACACGTCATAGATCGCCCAGGCCGAAATGCGCGCGGGCATCGGCGCGGCGGGCTTTCCGGTCACGGCAAACTGCGCCATATGCTGGCCCACCAGATAGGCGGTGGTTTCAAACAGGCTGGCCACGACCTTTTGGCCCAGCCCGGTGCGGTGGCGTTCCTCCAGCGCGGCAAGGATGCCGATCACGCCGAACATCGCGCCCGTCACGTCGATGACGCTGGACCCGGCGCGCAAGGGGCGCCCCGGAGGGCCGGTCATATAGGCAAGGCCCCCCATCATCTGCGCCACTTCATCGAGCGCGGTGCGGTTTTCATAGGGGCCGGGCAAAAAGCCCTTCTCGCTGCAATAGATGAGGCGCGGATTGGCATCCGCCATCGCCTCATAGGACAGGCCCATGCGGTCGAGCGCGCCGGGGCGGAAATTCTCGACCATAATATCGGCGCCCAGCACCAGATCGCGCGCCACGCTCACGCCTTCGGGCGATTTCAGGTCAAGGCAGATCGACTGCTTGCCGCGATTATACATCGGGAAATAGCCCGAGCCGGAACCGAGCAGTCGCCGCGTGGCATCGCCGCCGATAGGCTCGATGCGGATGACCTCGGCGCCAAGGCTGGCCAGGATATGGCCCACCGCCGGACCCATCACCATATGGGTGAACTCGATCACGCGGATGCCCGCCAGAGGTGTGGGGTTCTGGCTCATTGGGCGATCCTTTCCTGATAATCCATCATCACGCCCGCATCGGGGGTGAAACCATACAGCGGCTCTTCCGGCAGGGCCTCGGCCAGAATGGCGCGTACTTTCAGCAGCTTTTCCAGATCGATGCCGGTTTTGTAGCCCATCGCGTTGAGCATCAGCACCAGATCCTCGGTGACCAGATTGCCCGAGGCCCCCGGCGCATAGGGACAGCCGCCAAGGCCGCCCAGCGAGGCATCCAATGTGGTGATCCCTTCATCCAGCCCTGCCAGCGCATTGGCCAGCCCCAGCCCGCGCGTATTGTGCAGGTGGAGCGTGGTCAGCGCCTCGCCCACCTCGGCGCGCACGGCGCGGACCAAGCGGCGAACCTGCGCCGGATCGGCATAGCCGGTGGTGTCGGACAGGCTCAGCTCCTTGGCCCCGGCCTCGATGCTGGCCGCCGCCAAGCGCACCACGGTGGCCTGGGGCACGGCGCCCTCGATGGTGCAGCCAAAGGCGGTGGAAAGGCCCACCGCGAAATGGACACCCGCTTCGGCCGCGATCCGGCCCATCGCGCGGATTTCCTCGATCATCTGCGCGTGGTCCTTGCGGACATTGCGGATCGAATGGGTCTCGCTCATCGAAAATGGTGCGGAAAAGCCATGCACGCCCGCCTCGACCGCGCGCGCCGCGCCCTTGGCATTGGGCACCAGCGCGACGACGTTCAGGCCCGGAATGCCACGCGCGAACCGCACCAGTTCGGCGGTATCGGCCATTTGCGGCAAGAGGCTGGGGGGCACGAAACTGCCCACCTCGATCTCGGGCACGCCGCAGGCGGCCTCGGCCGCGATCCAGGCCTTTTTGGCCTCCAGCGGCATGACGGGCTTGATCGATTGCAACCCGTCGCGCGGGCCGACTTCGGATATGGTGATGAAAGTCATAGATAGATCCACGGGCGCGCCACGCGGTCGGCATCGGTCCATGCGGCGATGGCGGGGCGCGATTTCAGGGTGAGGTCAATGGCGTCCAGGCCTTCAAGGAGCATGTCCCTGGCCTCGGCCTCGATGGGGAAGGAATAGGTTTGCTTCCCGCAGGTCAGCGTCTGGGCGGCAAGGTCGATATGGACCTCGCGCCCGGCGATGCTTTCCACCACATCACGCGGCAGGACCAGCGGGAGCAAGCCGTTGCGGATACAGTTGGCGGCAAAGATCGGCGCAAAACCGGGCGCAATGATGCAGCGCACGCCATATTCGGCCAGCGCCCAGACCGCATGCTCCCGGCTGGACCCGCAGCCGAAATTAGCGCCCCCCGCGATGATCCGCGCGCCCGCATATTCGGGCCGGTTCAGCACGAAATCGGGATTGGGCACGCGCCCCTCGACATAGCGCCATCCGGCAAACAGGCCTTCGGCCAGACCGGTGCGTCCGGTCGATTTCATCTCCCGGCTGGGGATGATCGCGTCGGTGTCGACATTGTCGAACATCAGCGGCGCGGCGACGGCGGACAGGGTGGTAAAGGGGGTCATGCCTGCGGCTCCAGATCACGCGGATCGGCAATCGCGCCCGCGATCGCGCTGGCCACGACGACTTCGGGGCTGGCGATATGGGTGCGGATGCCGGGGCCCTGGCGGCCTTCGAAATTGCGGTTGGTGCTGCTGATGCTGCGGCTGCCTGCGGGAAAGCTCTCGCCGCCGGCAAAGAAGCAGAGCGAGCAGCCGCTCATCCGCCATTCGAAACCGGCGGCCTCGAAGATCTTGTCCAGCCCTTCGGCCTCGGCGGCGCGTTTGACCGCGCTGCTGCCCGGCACGACCAGCGCCTTCTGGATCGAGGGGGCGATATGGCGCCCCTTGGCCAGCGCGGCGGCGCGGCGCAGGTCGGACAGGCGCGCATTGGTGCAGGAGCCGATGAAGGCCACATCAATCGGCGTACCCAAGATCGCCGCGCCGGCGGCGAGGCCGATATAGTCATGCGCGCGGGCAGGCCCGCCGGGCACCACGCCGTCGACGGGGATCGCATGTTCGGGGCTGGTGCCCCATGTGATCATCGGGGTAATCGCGGAGGCGTCGATCACGATGGTGCGGTCGAACTGCGCCCCTTCGTCGGAATGCAAGCACGCCCAATAAGGCGCATCAAACGCGGCGGGCGCATAGCGGCGGCCCGTCAGATAGGCATAGGTCTTTTCATCGGGCGCGATGATCGCGGCCATAGCGGCAAATTCGGTGGCCATGTTGCACAGTGTCATGCGCGCCTCGATGTCGAGCGCGAGCACCGCAGAGCCTGCAAATTCCACCACATGGCCCGCGCCGCCGCCTGCGCCATGCGCCGCGATCAGCGCCAGCGCCATATCCTTGGCCGTCACGCCGGGGCGCAGCGCGCCGTCAAAGCGCACCAGCATCGTTTTGGGCCGGGGCAGGCGCAGCACGCCGGTGGCCATTGCATGTTCGGCCTCCGACGATCCGATGCCCCATGCCAGCGCGCCCAGCGCCCCTTGCGTGCAGGTGTGGCTGTCGGGCGCGACAAGCGTGCAGCCGGGCAGCACGATGCCCAGTTCGGGCGAGATGACATGGGTGATGCCCTGATCCGGGTCGGTCACATCGAACAGGGTGATGCCTGCCGCCATCGCCGCCGCGCGGGTTTCGGTGATGAAGGCCTGTCCACCCTGCATCAAGGTCTGGTCGCCGCGGCCGGGCCGGGTATCGACAATATGGTCCATCACGGCAAAGACGCGGGCCGGATCAACCACCGGCCGCCCCGCCGCCGCCATGTTCTTGAGCGCCGAGGCCCCAGTGCGTTCATGCAAAAACACCCGGTCTATCGCCACCAGATCCGAACCGGCAGGCGTGGTGGCGGTGACATGCGCGTCCCAGATCTTGTCGGCTAGAGTTCGCGCCATCACGCGCCGCCCCCCAGATCGACGATGACCTTGCCGCTCGACGCGCCCGAGAGCAGGCGTTCGACCGCATCGTAAATGCCTTCAAGACCGGTAAAGCGCGGCGTGTCGAAATAGACCTTCACCTTGCCCTCGGCATAGAGGGCGAAGAGTTTCTCGCGCGCCTCGGGCCAATGCGGGGTCAGCAGGCCGTTCATGAAGCCGCGCACCGAGGCGCCCTTGTAATAGATGGCATTGGCGATGCGCGGGCCGCTGATGATTTCGGGAACGCCGTTCAGGTCCGCCGCCGCGCCGCCCACCACCAGCCGCCCGTGATTGGCCAGATTGGCGAGGAACGCATCGAAGATCGCTCCCGAAACCGTATCGACCGCCACGTCGATGGCATTGCGGTATTCGGCATTCAGCACGGCGCCGACATCCTCGGCGCGATAGTCGATCACCCGCGCCGCGCCCAGCGAGCGCACGAAAGCGGCCTTTTGCGCGCCGCCGCAGACCGCCACGACATGGCATCCGCGCACGGCCGCGATCTGGACGAGGAAATGGCCCAGACCCCCCGCCGCCGCCGAAATCGCCACCGTTTCGCCCGGTTGCAATTGCCCGATCACATCGAGCGCCACCATCGCCGAAACCCCGGTGCTGCACAGCGCCAGCCAGTCGGGATCGGCCGAGGGCACCTTGAGGAAATTGGCGGCGGGGGCGATATTGGCCTCGCGGTATCCGCCGGTAAAGCGCGTGGTGACCACGGCATCGCCCGGCGCGAAATCCGCCACGCCCGCGCCTACCGCCTCGACCACGCCCAGTGCCTCGACCCCGGTATAGGTCGGCAGGGCGATCTTGACGTAATCGACGGCATCGCGCGCAATCTGCGTGTCGAAAATGCCGTTGATCCCGCAATAGAGGTTGCGCACGCGCAATTCCCCCGGCGCGGGATCGCTCAGCGGCAGTTCACGGATCACGCAACCCTCGCGGAACGAGGGCGCGATGGTTTCAAGCCGGATCGCGCGGTAGGTGTTCAAGCCGGAGGTGTTCACGCGGGAAACCCCAGACAGCCCGGATTCAATTGCCCCTTGGGATCGACCACCGATTTGACCGTATCCAGCACGCGCAGGAAGGCCGGATCGCGGCTCTCGCGGTATTTGTACGAACGCCCGATCTGGAAATGGGCGCAGCCATAGCTCTCGGCGATCCGCTTCACCTTCTCGCGCGCGGCGGCGACCACGGCGCTCGCCTCGGGCGCATCGCCCAATTGCTTGAGGCGCGCCAGATGGGCCGGTTCGACCATGCTTTCATGCACCGGGCGATAGCCCTGCGGCCAGAAGAAGACCGGTTCCATGCAGATGGCATTGTTGTGCAGCGTGGAAAAGAGGAAGCCGGTGTGGATGCCCAGCCGGTCGAATTCGCCCGCCATCTCGTCGAAATAGGCCTTGATGTCGGCAAACATCCTGGGCGCGTTCGACAGTGAGACCTGACCATGGACCGGGATCCAGCTTTCGCCTTCCGGCCCCAGGATCGAATTGGGCGGCGGGAAAGGCATGGCCCGGATCACTTTGGCGATCGTGTTGGCGATTTCGACACCGTCATATTGCGCGGCAATCGCGCGCGCTGTGGCGATATCGGCGGCCACGGCCTCCTTGCAGCGGCCCTCGGCGGTGATGTGGAGGGGGTATTCCTCCTCCTCGATAAAGCTGCGCCCGGCGGTGGCGATCTTCAGGCCGGCCTTGAGCGCGCCGAACACCGACTTTTCCTTGGCCATCACCGCGCCCAAGGCTTTGACATCATTGGTCATGCCCATGCGGCGCATCCGCACCTTGGTCAGGCCCGGATCAAAGCCGCAGGTTTCCGAGGCAATTCCGGCGCGCGCCATCTCGGCCAGCGCCTCCAGCATGATCGGCCCGGTCTTGAAACTGAAGCTGACCGAATCCTCAAATTGCGGGCGGCGCATCACGCGGAAAGTGACCTCGGCCTTGAGGCCCAGCGTTCCGGCATCGCCCATGAACAGGCCCGCCAGATCGGGGCCATAGTGGCGATAGAAAGGCGTTTCGCCATCCGGCCCGCGCGCGCCCGTTTTCAGCACCGACCCATCGGCCAGCACCATCGTGATCGCGATCACGCTCTCGGTCGAGGTGCCATATTGGCCGCAGCCGAACATGGCATTATGGTTCGACAGACCTCCGCCGATGGTGGAGTAGATCCCGCTCATCGGCCCCCAGAACGGCAGGCGCAGGCCCAAAGGCTGCAACGCATCGTCGATGGCCTTCCACGAGATGCCCGCCTCGACGGTGATCGTCATGTCTTCTTCGCGGATCGACAGGATGCGGTTCATCCGCAAGGTGTCGATCGAAATCGTCATGCCCGTCGCCGGGATATAGCCGCTGGTATAGCTCATGCCCGCGCCGCGCGGGGCAAGGTCGACGCCCGCCTCGACCGCGGCCTTGACCACGGCGGCCAGCTCGGCGGTATTGCCCGGCGCGACGATCAGCATCACCGTATGGTCCGATGCGCTCCAGATGTCCTCGCTGAACAGGCGGCGGCTCGCTTCATCCTCGCGCAGATTGGCTTCGCCCACGATGGACGCAAGGCGCGAACGCAGGTCAGCGGGGCAGGGGGCGGAAATTGTTGCGGTTTCCTGAGACATGATGGCCTTTCGGATCGAATGGGTTTTAAAATAGGCAAAGTGGTCGGGCGGCGGGGGGCAGGCGGGGGATCTATCCTCCTGTCGGATGAAGCGATCAGGCCACCAGGGCTGCCGCCGACAGACCCGCGAGCCGCCCCAGCGTGACCGCCGTGCACAGCCCCATCGCGGGCAGATAGCCCCAATGGGCGGGCCCCGAGACGCTGCGCGCCGCGCCGCCCCCGGCAAACAGATTGGGCAATGGTGAACCATCCTCGCGCAGCACGCGGGCCGCGCCGTCGATCTGCAGCCCGCCCTGCGTGTGATAGATCGCGCCTACTACCTTGAAGGCGCTGAGCGCGCCCTGCGGCGGGGCGGCATCGTCCCAGCATCGGCCCATGGCGTCGGGGCGGCTCTGCGCCTTGGCCTGCGCGGCCTCGGCCAGAGCGGCGGCCAGCGCCTCGGCAGGCACGCCGATGGATTGCGCCAGAGAGGCCGCATCCGCGCCGCGCCGCGCGGCATTCAGACCGGCCAGCGCTTTCATTTCTGGCGTGTAGGCCTGCGCCGCCTCGATGCGTTCATCAAGGATCACCCAGCACGGACCGCCTTGCGCCATCACCGGATGCACCATCCCGGCAATGTCCTCGCTCTCGTCGCAGAACCGTTCGCCCTGCGCGTTCACGATGATCCCGCCATCGACAATCACGCCGGGCACCACCGAAATCCCCTGCGGGTCGGTCAGCATGGCATAGCCCTGATAGGCCCCCATATCGCCCAACGCAGCCCCCAGTTTTTGCCCCAGCAGGACGGCGGTGCCGTCGCTGCCTTCATGGCCATTGTTGCGGGCATCGGCCATCGAGGGGATATATTGCGCCAGCAGATCGTGGTTCGCCGCATAGCCCCCGCTGGCCAGGATCAGGCTCTCGCAGCCCACCTGCTCCACCGATCCATCGGGGCGGCGCAGGCTGACGCCCAGCACGCGGCCCGCATCATCGGCATGGATCTCCACCAGCCGCGCGCCCAGCATCACCATCACGCCCTCATCCTCCAGGCGCTGGTGCAGCAGGTCCACCATGTCCTGTCCGTCATGGCCGTGCCAGCCATGCATGCGATAGGTGGACAGACCATAGGAGGGACGGAAACCCATATCGAGCTCCCACGGCATCGACAGCCGCTCGCCCATCCAGTCGAGCGTGGGGCCGGAATGGTCGGCAATCGCGCGGGCGATGACCGGATCGGTCTCGCCGCGCGTTTTGGCAATGATGTCTTCGTAATAGGCTTCGGCGCTGTCGCTGATGCCCTTGGCGGCCTGCGCGCGCGTGCCCGCCGCGCAGATCAGGCCCATCGACATGCCGGTCGTACCCATCGGCCGCTCGTCGGCCTCGACCAGCAGCACCTCGGCCCCGGCATCGCGGGCGGAGAGCGCCGCGATGCAACCGCAGGCGCCCCCTCCAACCACCAGAACGGGAATGGAAAATTCGAATTCCATCAATCCGCGTCCCGCACCATGTCGTCGGCCATTTCGCCGCTGGCCACATCATCGGATAGGGCGGCGGCCTCGTTCTCCTGCTGGATGATGCGCAGGATGCGGGCGATATATTCCTGATTCCACATCTGGCGCTCGGCGCTGGCCGAGGCATCGGGGGCAAAGGCGTCGATCTCGCCCTCCACCAGCACGCCCTTGGCCTTCAGCAGGCGCTCCAGCGTATCGGCGCGCTGATGCGCCACGGCCAGTTCCTGCGCGAGGCTCATGGTGATGGCCAGCACGCGCTCGACCTGGGGCTCAAGGAAATAGGGGCGCTTGCCGGCGGGCTTGGCACCGGCTTCGTTCAAGGCGTCGTTAAAGCTCATGCCACGGCTCCGATCACATGCCACGCGGCCTTGCGGCCATAATCCTCGGTGTTGTCCTCGGCCGCGTCGGGGAAGATTTCGCGGTCCACCACGCCATAGACGCCGCCATGGATGATCTTGGCCCGGTCAAACCCGGCGCGCTCCATTTCCGCGTCCAGATCCATCTCGTGCATCCGGCTCCAGAAGGGCTCATTGTTGTAAAACGCGTCCCAGTCGCGCATGGCCTGTTCGAACAGGGGCATGTCGGGGGCATATTGCGGCTGTTCGACATGCAGCACGATGCCGCCGGGCCGCAGCAAGCGGTGGCTTTCGGCAAAGATGTTGCGCAGCGCGCGCGTCGACAATTCGTGCAGGAACATGGTCGTCTGCACCCAGTCGAAACTGCCGTCCTCGAAAATGCCGGTCAGGTCCTCGGCGCTGGCCTGAACGAAGCGGACATTGTTGATGCCCAGCGATTTCGCCCGCGCCAGACCATAGCGCAGCACCGGCGCGCCCAGATCGACAATCGTCAGTTCCGCATCGGGGAACGCCTGCGCCAGAGGCAGGCTGGAATGGCCCACCGTACCGCCGAATTCCAAAATCTTCTTCGGCGCGAAATCGGGCAGGTTCTTCTTCACCCACTGCACCACCGCATGCCCGCCGCCATCGGAATATTTGCCCAGCAGACCGCCCGTGGTGACAAAACCGGCATGGTCGTAATTGGCGCCATTGGTGAAATCGTCGGGTGCATATTCGCGGTGATAGCTGCCCGGCATGCAATGGTGATCGACCGCGGAAACATAGCGCGGGATCTCCAGCGCGGGGTTCAGCACCAGCCGGTCATCGCCCTCGATCAACGCCTTGCCGCGCGCGTTCAAGTCCTCGCGCTGGCGGATCACGGTCCAGCGGCCTGCCTGCTGACGCTGCTCCATCGTCATGCGGCGCAGGGCCGACCATGTGCAGAACGCAGGGTCCTCCAGCATCGCCTTGCGCGCCTCGTGGCGGGTGGCGATGGGGCGGCCATGCGCGGCGGCGAAGGCGGGCGCGACCCGCGCGTCATAGGCGGCCTTGACGCCGGGCACGACGCGGGCGGCCAGATGGCGGTTCATCTGGGCCAGAAAATTGATCCGCTCGATCTCGTCATGGCTGGTTTGCGGAAAGACGCCATGGCGGCCGATCACCCGGTAATCGGGCGGGCCATCATAGGATGCGGCTGGGCTGTTCGGGCGCTTGGTTTCGGCCACGGGGCTTGTCCTTGATAGTGTTTGCCGGGATGGGGGATTGCCTGTCGCGGGGTGCAAACTAGCCCGGCGCGACGCTTCATCCGAAAACCACCCCGGACCTGACCGACAGGCGGTCAGACCGCCCCGCGCCCCTGCATCGGGCGCCCATTCCGGCCCAATTTCTCCACCACACCCAGATGCGGAGAAGTGAGATGCGGATTTTCGCCCTGTTCAACCTGAAGCCCGGCGTGGACGAGGCGGCCTATACCGAATGGGCCAGGACGGTTGACCTGCCTACGGCCAATGGGCTGCCCTCGATTGACTCGTTCCGCCTGTTCAAGACCACCGGCCTGCTGGGCAGCGACGCGAAGCTGTCCTACAGCCATATCGAAGTGCTCGACATTGCCGACATGGAACAGTTCGGCCGCGATGTGGCCACCGAGGCGATGCAGGCCGTGGCCGCTGCGTTTCAGGGCATGGTGGACGTGACCTTCATCACCACGGAAGAGATCGTCGCATGAGCAGGCGTTTTGCGGGCAAGGTGGCGGTGGTCACCGGTTCGGGCCGCCGGGGCGGTCTGGGCGAGGCGATTGCGCGGCGGTTGAGCGAGGAGGGGGCGATCCTCGTCATCTCCGACATCGGCACCAGCCGCGATGCGGCCACGCCCGAAGGTATGATCGGCGGCACCGACGAGATGAAGGCCATTGCCGCCGACCTGCCTTCGCCCGCCAGCACCTGCGTCTGCGATGTGCGCGATCCCGACAGCGTTCGCGCGCTGGCCGACCATGCCGTGGTCACGCATGGCGGGCTGGATATCTGGGTCAACAATGCGGGCATCGGCTATATCATGAAGCCGCTGGCTGAAGTCTCGCCGCAGGACTGGCGCGCGGTGATCGACGTCAACCTGACCGGCGCATGGTTTGGCCTGCAGGCCGCCGCCGAGGTCATGGTGCGCCAAGGGCGCGGCGGACGCATCATCAACATCGCCAGCCAGGCTGCCAAATCGGGCTTCCCCCATGCGCAGGCCTATACCGCCTCCAAGCATGGGCTGGTGGGCCTGACCCGTTCGGCCGCCATCGAACTGGGCGAGCATGGAATTACCGTCAACAATGTCTGCCCCAACCATGTGACCACCGGGCTTGGCGCTTGGCAGAACGAGCATTTTGCCGAATTGCAGGGCATCAGCGTCGAGGAATACCTGAAGCGCATGGCCGCGCGCATTCCGCTGGGCCGCCCCGGTCTGCCGGGCGATACGGCGGGCGCGGTGGCTTTCCTGTGCAGCGATGACGGCGCCTATATCACCGGCGAGAGCATGAACGTCTCGGGCGGCGAGGAGCCGCATTGATGGCCCAAAATTCCGCCGAAACCCTTGTCGATCATGCGCTGAACCTGCGCTGGGCCAATGTGCCGGATGCCGCGCGCGAAAGGGCGCTGGCTTTCCTGTATGACACGCTGGCGGTGGGCGTGGCGGGGGTGGGCGCGGCTCATGCCGATGCGGTGCTGACCATGGCGCAGGGCTGGGGCGCGGGGCGCGTGGCGGGCTTGCTGGGGCGGCCCGGCCTGCGCCTGCCTGCGGCTTCGGCGGCCTTTGTGAATGCCTATCAGATCCACGGGCAGGAATTCGACTGCGTCCATGAATCCGCCGTGCTGCATCCGATGGCCACGCTGCTGGCCGCGCTGCTGGCCGAGGCGGCGCGGGGCAAACCGGTCAGCGGCGAGCAATTCCTGACCGCGATGGTGGCCGGTGTCGATGTTTCGGTCACGCTGGGTCTTGCCGCGCCCGGCGCGCTCAAATTCTTTCGTCCGGCAACGGCGGGGATCTTTGGCTGCGTGGCCGGGATCGCCGCCCTGCGGGGTATGGGGCGCGAGATGGCGCTCGATGCTTTTGGCCATGCCCTCGCGCTCGTCTCGGGCACGATGCAGGCGCATTTGGAGGGCAAGCCTGCTCTGCCGGTGCAGGTGGCCGCCGCCGCGCGCAATGCGCTGGTGGCAGTCGATCTGGCGCGGGGCGGGATGCCGGGTGTGCGCGATCCCTTGACCGGGCCTTTTGGCTATTTCCCGCTGCTCGAAGTGCGCGAGGAACTGGATGCGGCCATCGCCCTGCTGGCGCAGGGCCATCGCATTGCCGAAGTGAGCTGGAAGCCTTTCCCCACCGGCCGCGCGGGCCATGGCGGGATCGTGGCGGTCCAGCGCCTGATGGCGCGCGGGCTGATCGCGGACAATCTGACGGCGCTGGAATATCGCGCGCCGCCGCTGATCCATCGCCTTGTAGGTCGCCCGGCCAAGCCGGGGATGGAGGTGGCCTATGCGCGCCTGTGCCTGCCCTATCTGGCGGCCGGCGTGCTGGTGCGCGGGGGCATCGGGCTGGGCGATTTCACGCGTGAGGCGCTGGATGATCCGGCGGTGCTGGCCATGGCGCGGCGGATTGCCGTGGTGGCCGATGACAATCCCGATGCGGCGGCCTTTGTGCCCGCCCGCGCCATTGCGATCCTGAGCAATGGCACGCAGATGATCGAGGATGTCGCGGCCCAGCTCGGCTCGCCCGCATGGCCTTTATCGGCCCTTGAACAACAGGCCAAGGCGCAGGCCTGCCTCGATTTTGCCGGTCTTGGCGCGATGGCTGCGCCGCTGGCCGATGCCATTGCCGGGTTCGCGGCCGCGCCCGATGCGCTGGCGGCAATCCGCGCCACGGGAGTGATGGGATGACCTTGCTGAAATGCGCTACGCATGTTGTGGCCGATCTGGATGACGCGGTGGCGCGCTATGGCGCATGGATGGATTATGCCGTGGTGGAAAGCGGCGTGGTCGATGACGGGCTGGCCGCGCTGTGGATGGCGCCTGACGGTGCGGGGCGGCGCTATGCGCTGATGCAGCCTGCCTCGGGCGCGCAGACTTTCCTGCGCGTTGTCGAAGGCGATGTGGTGGAGGATTATGTCCCCATCCGTTCCTATGGCTGGGCCGCGATTGAGCTTTGCGTTACCGATGTCGAAGCGGTCAATGCGCGGATGATGGCCTCTCCTTTCGAGATCATCGGCCCGCCCCGGCCTCTGGACGGCTTCGCCATCGTCAAACCGATGCAGGTGAAGGGCGCGGACAAGGAAGTGGTCTATCTGACCCAGATCCTTGCGCCCGGCGCCGAACATGGCCTGCCCGCGCCGCAATCGCTGGTGGACCGGCCCTTTATTATGGTGCTGGCCTGCCCCGATTTGCGCGCGGCGATGGATTGGGCGCGCGATGTGCTGGGGCTGGAGGTGATCGATCCGGTGGCGATCCGTTATTCGATGATCGCCAAGAGTTTCGATCTGCCAGAGGGCCAAAAGACCGAGATTTCGACCGGACGCTGGGGCGATCACGTCTTTCTGGAATTCGACCAATATCCGCAAGGCGCATGTCCGCGCCCTCGTATCGAGGGCCAATTGCCGCCCGGCGTTGCCATCACCACGATGGAGCATCCCGATTTCGCGCGCCTTGCGCCCCACTGGGCCGTGCCGCCCGCCATGCGCGAGGGCGCACTCTATCAGGGCCGCCGCACCGGCATGTTGCTGACGCCCGAAGGCGCGCTGCTTGAGGTGATCGAGGCGTGATCATTCGCCGCGCCTTTGCCGATCTGGCACATGGCCAGATGCATTATCGCCATGCGGGCGAGGGGGCCTTTGCGGGCGGGGTTGACGCTTTGCTGGTGCTCCATCCCTCGCCTGTGTCCTCGCGGCAAATGGTGCGGATGGTCGAAGGGCTGGCCCCGCTGGGCCGCGTGATCGCGCCCGATACGGCCGGTTGCGGCGACAGCGATCCCCTGCCGCAGGAGGTGCCCGCCATCACCGACTATGCCGCCGCCCTGCGTGATCTGATGGATGCGCTCGGGCTCGGGCGCGTGCTGGTTTACGGGATGCATACCGGGGCGGCGATTGCGGCGGAGCTGGCCATTCTGGCTCCCGATCGCGTGGCGGGCGTGGTGATCGACGGCCTGTCCGATTTCCATGGGGAGGGGCTGGAGGAAGTCCTCACCCATTACGCGCCGCCTTTCCCGGCTGATCTCGACGGGGCCGGTCTTGCCCGCCTGTTTCAGTTTTGCCGCGACCAGTTCCTGTTCTTCCCATGGTATGCGCGCAGCGGGGGCGCCCGCCGCGATACCGGCCTGCCGCCGCCCGATGATCTCTACGGCTGGGTGGGCGAGGTGTTGAAGGCGCGCGGTTCCTATGCCCGCGCCTATCACGCCGCCTTTCGCTGGCGCGGGCGTGAAAGGCTGCCGCTGGTGGCCTGTCCGATGGCGATCACCTGCGGGGCCAATGACCCGCTCTATGCCGCAACCGATAGCGTGGCGCACGATGCGGGGATGGGCCTGCGCCCGCTGCCCCGGTTTGATGCGCCAGATTATGCCGCCGCGCGCCGCGATCTGATCCTTGCGCTGGTCCCGCCCGATTCCGGGGCCTGATTCCGGGCCAGCCTGACATTTACGGAGAAACCCTCATGCAGCAACATCGCACCATCACCGGCAAGATCCTCTACACCTCGCGCAAGCCGGGACGTGAGGGCGAGGAGCGGGGGCGCGAATTTTTCACCTGGACCCATCACAGCGACGGCAAGAAAACCCTGCGCGCGCGCTGCGAAATCGACGAACCGGCCCCCACCGTTCACCGCGACATTACCTATAGTATGGACGAAAATGACATGCCGATGGACTGTTTCGTCCGGCTGGTGATCGGCGACAAGTTCATGGGTTCGGGCTGGTTCCGCTTCACGCCCGATACGGTCGAATGCGAAAGCTATGGTCCCAGCATCGGCCGCCTCTCGCAGCGCATGCCGATCGAGGGAGAGTTCGACGGTTTCGGCACGCATCCCATTGTGGCCGATGCCTATATCACCCGCAAGATCGACCGCGCCACCACCGAGCCGCGCAATTTCCGCTGCTTCCTGCCTTCGCCCGACCATCGCGGGGCCACGCCCCCGGTGATCGCCGAAAGCGTGATGCGGCTGGGCTATCTGGGGCAGGAAACGATCACCGTTCCGGCCGGAACCTTTGATTGCCACAAGTATGAATTTACCGATCCGCATGGCGCGATGGTCTCTGGCGGCCAGCCCCATCCGCCCTATGAACTGTGGGTCACGGCCGATGAGGATGCGATCTTTGTTCAGGGCGGCGTGGGCGGCTATATGCAGACCTGGTACGAACTGGTCGAGCTGTCACGCTGATGGGCGCGCCGTTGGACAGCAGCCCGGTCGACAGCGCCAAGGGCTGGAGCGTCGTTCTGGCTGGGATGGTGGGCATTGCGCTGGGGCTCAGCCCGGTGCCTTTCTACACCATCGGCATGTTCGCGCCCGAACTGGCGCGGGCCTATGGCTGGAGCTTTACCCAGCTCATGACCTGTCTGACGGTGCAGACCACGGTGGTGGTGCTTTCGGGGCCGCTGTCGGGCTTTGCGCTCGACCGGTTCGGGGCGCGGGTGGTGGCGCTCTGGTCGGTGCCGCTGTTTGCGCTGTCCTTCATGAGCCTGGCGCTGAACAATGGTTCGCTGCCTTTGTTCTATGCGCAATGGGCGATCATGGGGCTGGTCGGGGCGGGCACGCTCAACGCCACATGGACGCGGCTGGCCAATGCGTGGTTTTTTCGGCATCGCGGGCTGGCCATCGGGCTGGTCAGCGCGGGGACGGGGATCACCGGCTTTGCGATCAAGCCCTTTGCGGCATGGCTGATCGGCCATTATGGCTGGCGGATGGGCTTTGCGGTGATCGGGGCGCTGCCGCTGGTGGTGGCGTGGCCTCTGGTCTTTGCGCTGTTCCGCGCGCCGCCGGGAGATGCCCTGCGCAGGCCGGACAGGGTTGGGGCCGAACCCACGGTATGGGCGGTGATGGGCACACGGCCGTTCTGGCTGATGGCGGCGGCGTTTCTGTTGCTGCCCTTTGCCTTGACCGCGCCGATCCCCAATCTGGAAAATATCCTCAAAACGCAGGGCTTTTCCCTGCCGCAGATCGGCGCGGTGGCCTCGGCCTTCGGGCTGGCGGTGGTGGCCGGGCGCGTGGGCGGAGGCTGGGTGCTCGACCGGGTCTGGGCGCCGGGGGCGGCGTTTGGCGTGCTGCTGCTGCCGATGGCGGGCAACTGGCTGCTGGCCGGGCAAGGGCTTTCGCCGGGCATGGCCACGCTGGCGATCATCGGCATGGGGCTGGGGTCGGGGTTTGAATTCGACCTGCTGGCCTATCTGGTTGCGCGCTATTTCGGGGCGCGGCACTATGGCGCGATCTATGGCTTTTTCTATGTGATGATCGCGATTGGCGCCGGGATCGGCCCTGTGGCCTATGGGCGGGTGTTTGACATGACCGGCGCCTATGGAGCGGCGCTGATGGGCGGGATCGGTTGCCTCGTGCTGGCGGCGGTGCTGCTGCTCGCGCTTGGCCCCTATCCGCAGGAGAAGGCGGGCGATTAGACCCGCCTTCGCGCTGTTCTACTGCGAAACGCGGATCAGGATCTTGCCGACATGGCCGCCTGATTTGAGGCGGGCATAGGCCGCCGGGGCCTCGTCAAAGGCAAAGGTGCTGTCGATCACGGGCTGGATGTTCTGCTGCTCGATGGTGCGGACCAGACGAGCCAGCATCGCGCGGCTGCCCTCGGCAATGCCCTTCAGGACAAGGTTCTTGTAGATCACCAGGCCGACATTGATCGCCGGGGCGCCTTCGCGCGGGGCCACGCTGATAAAGCTGATGCGCGCATTGGCGGCGGCGGCAAGGATCGATTTGGCATGGGTGTCATACCCGCCGGTTTCGACGATAATGTCCGCGCCCGCGCCGCCTGTGGCCTTCATCACTTCGGCTTCCCAATCGGGATTTGCGCGATAGTTGATGGTGATATCCGCGCCCAGCTTGCGCGCCAGTTCGAGCTTTTCATCGCTGGAACTGGTGATGATGACCCGCGCGCCATGCGCCTTGGCGATTTGCAGCGCCCAGATCGCCACGCCCCCGGTGCCCAGCGCCAGCACGGTATCGCTGGCCTTTATATGGCCCACCTCGACCACCGCATGCCACGCCGTCAGGGCCGAGGAGGCGAGCGGGGCGACCTGTTCGTCGGACAGGCTTTCGGGCACCTTGACCAGCGCGGCGGCCGGAACCCGGATATATTCGGCCAGCCAGCCATCATGGGTGATGCCGTAATCGGTGCCGAAATGCGAAAGCGCAAAGGCCCCGTCGATCCAGTTGACGAAATGGGCAAAGACCGCCCGGTCGCCCAAGGCCAGACCGGAAACGCCTTCGCCCAGCTCGACCACTTCGCCTACGCCTTCGGAGGCGGGGATGCGGTTTTCCGCCTTCTTCGCGCCATAGCGGCCTTCGAGCACCTGAATGTCGCGATTGTTGAGCGCAACAAGGCGGGTTTTGAGGAGCACCTCGCCAAAGCCCGGCTTGGGTATTTCGCGGGTCACGGGGTGCAGGCTGTCCAGCCCGGTCTGCGGGCCGATTTCATAGGCTTTCATGTCGAATTATCCCTGGTTTGCCGCAAAGGCATCGAAAATGTCGCCGCCGCGCGCGAACCATGTGTCGGGGCGGGCGGCCAGATCGACCAACAGCCCTTCGAACGCATCCATCCGATAGGGCAGGCCGATGATATAGGGCGTGAGATGGAGCGGCAGCATCCGCCCGCCGCCCTGCGCCTGCGCCTCGGCGCTCAGCCAGTCATGCGCGTCGAGCACCTGCTGCGCATAGGAATCGACCGACTGCTGCTGAACATTGATGATCTGGCGGTCGGACAATTCGTGGTTGAGGGGGATGTTGACGAGCCCGTTGTTGAAGGCAAAGGGCATTTCGTCATTCACCCAATCGACGCAGTAATCGACGCCTGCCTCCTTCAGCAGATCAAGCGTGGCGAAACTTTGCGAACGGGCGATGGAATGCCATCCGCGCGGGCGCTGGCCGGTGGCAGCTTCCAGCGTGGCAAGGCTCTGGGCGATCAGCGCGCGCTCCTGCTCCACCGGCAGGGTGGAGGCGATGGTGCCGTTCATGTCGGTGCTGTGGGCGATGATTTCGTGGCCCGCGTCCACAATATCCGCGATGATCTGGGGATAGCGCGTGGCGATCGCGGCATTGACCGCGACGCTGACTCGCGCGCCCACTTTCGCAAAGGCATCGAGCAGGCGATAAAAGCCAACTCGCGTGCCATATTCGCGCGAGGTATAGTGGCGATAGTCGGGATAGGCGGTCTGCATATGGCCCGGCGCGCGGAAGGGCGTGTCGGAGGGGGTAATCGGAAACCATTCAAGGCTGACCGTGAACCACACCGCCACCCGCCGCCCGCCCGGCCATGCCAGAGGCGCGCGCTTGGGCAGGGGCGCGTAAGGGTAAAGCGCGTGGTCATAGCCCAATCCGCGCTTGGCATATTCCAGATAGGTCGGGTCGAGGCTCATCGGGCGTCCTCCTGAACGGCGTACCACGCATCGGCAATATCGCCCGCCCGCGTGATCCACGCGCGGTCATCTGCTGCAATATGGCGCAACACTTCCTCAAACGGCCCGATGCGATGGGGCTGGCCAATCAGATAGGAATGGAGCGGGATGCACATCACGGTGCCGCTTTCCTCCGCCGCCAGTCGCTCATATTGCCGGATCAAGGTCTGGGCATATTCGCGCGGGCTCATATTGTAGATGAAGAAGCCGTAGTGGTCGTTGACCTCAAGGCTGTAGGGCATCGAGATCAGGCGGCCTTTTGATACTTTGACCGGAAAGGGCTGGTCATCGTGATAGAGGTCGCAGGTGTAATCCATGCCGTACTCGGCAATCAGATCCAGCGTGCGCGGCGTATGCGTCAGCGCGGGCGCCAGCCAGCCCCGGATCGTTTGCCCTGTGGCCTCACGCACGGTGCGGATCGAATCCTCGATGATCGCGCGCTCTTGGCGCTCGTCCATGCCATAGGAATAGCGCGTGTTGTAAATGCCGTGGGAAAAGAACTCCCAGCCGCGCGCATTGGCATCGGCCACCACATCGGGGTGATGCTGGCACAGCGCCACCGACAGGCTGACCGAGCCGGGAAAGCCATGCTTGCTCATCACATCGGCCATGCGCCAATGGCCCACGCGGTTGGCATGGTCGCGGTGGGCATAGCCCACGACATCGGGGTGCGGCTTGGCCCATGATTTGCGATGCGGATTGACTGGCGGGTCGATCTCGTAATATTCCAGATTGGGCGAGATCCACACCGCCACCTTCTTGCCGCCCGGCCAGGCGAAAGGCTTGCGGCCGCGATAGCGCTGAAACTCGTAGAGTTCGGGATCAGGGCTGCCTTCACGCATCGGGGCGGCCCTCCAGCCAGTCGATCACGCTCTGCACCGGCTCGACATCAGCATATTTGAGCTGAAGATCGGTCAGATTGGCGAAGTGATAGGACTCGTGCTTGTCCGCGCAGCATTCGATAGGAACGATGGTGCGATAACCGCGCGAGAGCGAATCCACCGCGCCCGCACGAACGCAGCCCGAGGTGGAGCCTCCGGTGATCACCACCGTATCGACCTTGTGCCACACCAGCAGGCTTTGCAGCGGCGTTTCAAAGAAAGGCGAGGGCATGCGTTTGGTATAGACCGTATCGCCCGGCGCAATCTCGCAGCGATCGTCAAAGGCGTGGCGGTCGCTGTCATACTTGATGTTTTGCAGGCTGTCGGGCGTGTTGGTCCGCGTGCCCCAGACGCCCGCATCGCTGGCATCCTCGGCATAGGCCACATGGGTCCAGATCACCGGCATGCCCTTTTGGCGGGCCAGCGCCGAGATCGTGTTTACATATTCGATCTGGCGCGGATCGGTTTCATAGGCGGTTTTGTAGCGGTCGATGCGGGTGTAGGCATTCTGGAAATCGACATTCACGATGGCCAGCTTTTCGCCAAAGCCGAATTTGGAGCGGGCCGGATTGGCCATCACCTCTTCGAAGATCTGGCGGGCGGTCTTGCCGTCGCTCACCATTTTCGTGCCGATTATGTCCATGGAGGGCCTCTTGCTGGAATTGGGATTGCGCCGCAGGCTGGCCCCTTGCGGGCGGTTTTGGCCACTGCTGCCCCGATTTTGTCCGCCCACCGGAAAAAGCGGCCAAGCCGCCTTGTCCGGCCGGGGATGGGCGGCGCACCTGTCGGCGGGCAAGTGCCGCAGGGAGAACGGGGCGTGACGAGAAAACGCAGGTTTATGGCCGGTCTGCTGGCGCTGGGTCTGGCTGCGGGGATGGCGCCCGCGCGGGCCGCCGCCACCTTTAGGCGCGCGGCGGCCCTGGCTTCGGCATGAAGGGAACAGGCACGAGCGCCGATCATTGGATCGAGGAATTCGACTGGTGGATGCAGCAGGTGCTGGCCGACAAGACTGAGAAGAGGACGAAATGATGGATCTGAGACTGGCCGAGCCTGCGCTGCTGCGCGATGCGGCTTTTGTGGGAGGCGTTTGGGCGCGGGGGGCGGCAAGTATTGCCGTGACCAATCCGGCCGATGGCGCGCTGATCGGCCATGTGCCCGATCTGGGCGAGGCCGAGACGCTGAGCGCGGTGGAAGCCGCTGTGCCCGCGCAGGCCGCATGGGCGCGCGTGACGGGCAAGGGGCGCGGGGCGGTGCTGCGCCGCTGGGGTGAACTGATGATGGAGCATCAGGAAGACCTGGCCCGCATCATGACCGCCGAACAGGGCAAGCCATTGGCCGAGGCACGCGGTGAGGTGGCCTATGCCGCCAGTTTCCTCGAATGGTTTGCCGACGAGGCGCGGCGCATCACCGGCGACGTGCTGACCCCGCATCAGGCCGACCGCCGCATCCTTGTCCGCAAGGAGCCGGTGGGCATCGTGGCCGCCGTGACGCCGTGGAATTTCCCGCTGGCGATGATCACGCGCAAGGCCGGCCCTGCACTGGCGGCGGGCTGTGCGATCATCATCAAGCCATCGGAACTGACGCCCCTTTCGGCGCTGGCGCTGGCCTATCTGGGTGAGCAGGCGGGGGTTCCGGCAGGTGTGCTCTCGGTCATCACCGGGCAGGCCGCGCCCATCGGCAATGTGCTGACCGGCGACAAAAGGATCGCCAAATTCACCTTCACCGGATCGACCGGCGTGGGCAAGAAGTTGGCCGCGCGCTGTATGGAAACGGTCAAGCGTGTGAGCCTCGAACTGGGCGGCAATGCGCCGTTTATCGTGTTTGATGATGCCGATCTGGACGCCGCGGTCGAGGGCGCGATTGCCAGCAAGTTTCGCAATGCGGGGCAGACCTGCGTCTGCGCCAATCGTCTCATCGTGCAATCGGGCATTTACGATGCCTTTGCCGAGGCGCTGGCCGCGCGCGTGGCGGGATTGAAGGTCGGGCCGGGGCTTGCCGGACCCTCGGATCAGGGGCCGCTGATCGACGCGCGCGCCGTGGACAAGGCCAAGGCCCATGTCGCTGATGCCGTGGCGCGCGGGGGGCAGGTGCTGACCGGGGGGGCGCCCTTGCCGGGCGAGGGCACCTTCTTTGCCCCCACCGTCATCACCGGGGTTCCGGCCGATGCCTTGCTCTGCCGCGAGGAAACTTTCGGTCCGGTGGCCGGACTGGTGCGGTTTGAAACCGAGGAAGAGGCGATCGCCATCGCCAATGACACCGATGCGGGTCTGGCCTCCTATCTCTTCACCCGCGATTACGAACGCGTGTGGCGCGTGCCCGAGGCGCTGCGCTATGGCATGGTGGGGGTCAACACCGGCCTGATTTCCACCGAGGTCGCGCCCTTTGGCGGGGTCAAGGAATCGGGCATGGGCCGCGAAGGATCGCATTACGGCATGGACGATTATCTGAATTTGAAGATGGTTTGTCTGGCCGTGGCGGGCTGACGGGTTGCTTCCCCGGCGCGCGCCGGGGCAGCCCTGTGTTCAGGCCCAGAGGTCGGGCTCATCCCCCATTCGCGCATGGGCGGGGCGGGGAATGCCCAGATTGTCGCGCAGGGTCGCGCCCTGATAGTCGGTGCGGAACAGGCCGCGCTTTTGCAGGATCGGCACCACCTGATCGACGAAATCCTCAAGGCCGCCCGGGAGGTAATTGGGCGAGAGCGAGAAGCCATCGGCGGCGCCCGCGCGGAACCATTCCTCCATCATGTCGGCCACCTGTTCGGGCGTGCCCGCCATCGAGAAACTGGCGCGGCTGACCGTTGCGCGCTTGGCCAATTGGCCCAGCGTCAGATCCTCGGCCCGCGCCATGCGGACCAGTTCCTGCTGCACCCATTGCCCGCCATTGGTCAGCGGAATGTCGGGCATTTTATCATCGGGGCCATAATCGGACAGTTCGAACCCGATCTGCATCTGCAGCGTGGCCCATGCCAAAGCATCGGGGATCAGGTTGAGCAATTCCTCCTGCGCCGCGCGCGCCTCGGCCTCGGTCGAGCGGACCAGCAATTGCACCGAGGGCAGCACCGCCATATGCGCAGGATTGCGGCCAAACGCCGCCGCGCGCGCCTTCATGTCATCGTAAAAGGCGACGGCCTTGTCCTTGCTGCTTTGCGCGGTGAACACCAGATCGGCGGTGCGGGCCGAGAGCGCGCGCCCCGGCCCCGATCCGCCTGCCTGCACGATGACGGGATGGCCCTGCGGCGGACGGCCGACATTGAGCGGCCCGGCCACGTTGAAGAACCGCCCCTTGTGGTTCAATTGCCACAATTTGGCCGGATCGAAATAGCGTCCCGCCGCCTTGTCGCGCAGAACCGCGTCGTCCTCCCAACTGTCCCACAGGGCCTTGACCACATCGACGAATTCCTCCGCGCGTTCATAGCGCAGATCGTGGTCCATCAGCCTGTCATGGCCGAAATTGCGCGCCTCGCTGTTGCCCGCGCTGGTCACCACGTTCCACCCTGCGCGGCCCTTGGTGATGTGGTCCAAGGACGCCATGCGGCGCGCCACGGCATAGGGTTCGTTATACGTGGTCGATACCGTGCCGATCAAGCCGATGTCGCTGGTCACCATGGCAAGGGCCGCCAGCAAGGTGGTCGGCTCCAGCTTGCCCGCATAATCGGTGGCGGCATAGGCGTCGCGCCCCTTGATACAGGGCAGGCCCTGCTGATCGCCGGAGAAATAGCAATGCAGCTTGCCCCGCTCGGCGGTTTTGGCAAGGCGGACGTAATGGTCGATGTCATGCTGATCCGCATCGGCGCCATAGCGCCATCCGCCCGGATGTGCGCCGCTGTTGTGAATAAAGGTGGCCAGCACCATCTGGCGGCTGTTCATGGGTTTTCGTCCTTTTGAGCAGAAGTGATCGCCGCGCGCCATGCGGCGGCAAAGCAAAGCGAGGAAAGCAGCAGAAAGGGCAGGCCCACGCGCATAAAGGCCAGGCCAAGGTCGCCAGAGCCGCCACCGGCCCCACCACCCGCCAGCGCCATGACCCAAGGTCCGCCCGCGCCCGCGATGACCGCGCTGCACAGGCCCAGCATGGCCATGCCAAAGCCGCGCATCGTGTTGGGCAGTATGTCCTGAAGCGTGGTATTCATCGCGACATTGATCATCGGCATGGCGATGCCGATCGTGCCCAGCATGGCCAGCGAGAGGCGGTAATCGGGCGCGAAACCTGCAAAAGCGGCGGGCAGGCCCAGCAAAGGCAGCGCGCAGAGCAGCGGAATGCGCCCCGCCCGGCCGCCCGACAGGCGCGAATCCGCCAGCAACCCGCTGATCAGATAGCCCGATACCCCCGTCACCAGCAGCATCAGCCCCAACGCCCCGCTGAAAGCCGTGATCGGCAGGCCATAATGGCGGGTGAGGAAAGGCGCGGTCCACATGGTGATGCCCAGCAGCGCGACATAGAACAGGCAGAAGCCCAGATAGAGCGGCACGACCAGCGCCCGCCTTGCCCACAGATCGCCCAGCTTGGCGGCCATATGCGCGCTGTCGGCCTCACGCGCGGCGGCGTGGCGCACCGGCTCACGCGCGGTCAGCAGCAGGAGCGAGACCACAGGCCCGCCCAGACCGCACAGGACAAAACACGTCCGCCATGCCTCCAGCGGGCCGAAATGGGGCAGAGTGATAGCGATGCCATGGCGCAGGATCATGCCGGGAATCACCGAGGACAGGCCCGAGCCGATGCTGGCCCCGATGAAATAGACCGCCATTGCCCGCCCGCGCCGCGCGGGCGCAAACAGATCCGCGATCAGCGAGAGGGCGGCAGGCGCAATCGCCGCCTCTCCCAATCCCACCACCATGCGCGCGGCAAAGAAGCCGGCGAAGCTGGGCGCAAGGCCACAGGCGATGGTCGCCACGCTCCAGAGCGCGATGGCGCCCGCCACCAGCCGCCGCCGGTCGCGGTGGTCAACCAGCCAGCCCAGCCCAAGCCCCAGCACCGCTGAAAGCAGGCTGTAGGCCATGCCCATCAACAGACCCATCTGGGCATCGCCAATGGCGAAACTCTTGCGGATCGGTTCGGCCAGCACGCCGACAATCGCGCGGTCGATGCCGTAGAGATTGGCGCCCAGAAACAAGAGCAGCATGGGCCAGATCACCTGTCGCGCCGGGGGATATTCGCGCATGGGTCGCTTCACTCCACCGGCACGGTGCGGCCGTCGATACAGGCCAGCAGACGGCCATCGGGGTTGTTGAGGATCTCGACCTCGCCATCCTTGAGGTAGATGATATCCTCGAAATGGAATTTGCCGATATCCGGCCCGATCCATGGCAGATCGCAGGAGATCACCATGCCATCGACCAGTTCGAATGTGTGCATGCCCCCATTGGCATGGGGGTGGTCAGTATGTTCCAGCCCGACCGAATGCAGGCCGCAGCCGCGAAATTCAGGATTGCCCGCCGCCTGGATGCAGCCGGTAACGGCCTTTTCGACATCGGTGGAAAGCGCGCCCGCGCGGAAATGGGGCAAGGCCGCCCGCCAGCCAAGCCGCGTCGCGTTGAACACGCGCAATTGCTCCGCATTGGGCATGCCGATGACAGCGGTGCGGCCAATGTCACTGGTATAATGGGCAAATTCGCAGGTGGCGTCGAAGGTGATGGTATCGCCGGGCAGCAGCGGCGCGGTTTTATCCAGTCGGCCAAAGCCGGGGCGATAGGGGGTGATGAGCAGAAACACCGGCCTCGCCCCGCTCAAGGCGGCGGCGGACCAGAACACGCGCTCGGCCTCGGCGCATGTGGCGCCCGCCGCGATCGCCTCGGCGCTGATCTGCAGGGCCAGTTCGGTCTTGCGACTGGCCGCGCGCATATGGCCCATTTCCTCGGGCGTCTTGACCATGCGAATGTCGCGCAGGAAATCGCGCGCGCCCACCGCCTCGATCGCCCCACCCAGCATTTCGGCCACATCCAGCCCCAGCCCGCGATCCTCAAAGGCGATGCGCGAGCCGCGGTCCAATCCGATCTCGCGCAGGTAATCGGCCACCGCCTCCGGGTGGTTCTGGGGCAATCCCTCGCTGGTCAGCGCGCCCTGCGTGCCGCCCGCGCCAATGCCGGGTTTGCGGGCATAGCCGCGCACGATCCGCATCCATGTGCCGCCGCGCTGCTGGGGCTGGCCTGTATCGACCTCGACGGTCAGGACGGCGGCTTCCTTGGCGTGATCGCGCGGCAGCAGGGCCAGCGCCAGATCGCCAAAGCCCCAACTGGCATCCGTGGCCCAGCTTGACAGGTAATAGGTGTTGATCGGGGTGGAGGCGACGATGGCGTCAATGCCGTCACGGTCCATCAGTGCATCGGCGCGGGGGCGGTTGAGCAGCATGGGAAACCTTTAATGAGCGCGGCGCAGCAGGCGGCCGGGCAGCGCGCCGGTGGGCTTGTCTTCGCGGTGGGTGATGATGCCGGACAGGATCGTGGCGGTATAGCCCCGCGCCTCCTGCGTCAGGCGGCGACCCCTTGCGGGCAGGTCGAAAGAGGCGCGCGGCGGGTAAAGATGCAGCCGGTCATGGTCGATGACATTGATGTCGGCCTTCATGCCGGGCGCCAGAATGCCGCGATCGGCAAGGCCCATCACACCCGCCGTATGGCCGGTCATGCGATGCACGACATGGGGGATCGAGAGCCTCTCGCCCACCCGGTCGCGCGCCCAATAGGTGAGCAGATAGGTCTGCATCGAGCCGTCGCAGATCGCCCCGCAATGCGCGCCGCCGTCGCCAAGGCCCAGCATGGTGTCATCCCGCGTCAGCATGTCGCGCACCACATCCAGGTTGAACCGTGTGAAATTGCGCGCCGGGAAATAGAGGATCGCCTGCCCCTCTTCCTCAAGCAGCAGATCATAGGCCAATTCCGGCAAGGACACCCCGCGCGCGGCGGCCAGATTGTCGAGGCGGCGGCTTTCGGGCGGGGAATAGTCCGGCTCTGCGCCCATCGGATAGCACAGGTGGATATAGCGCATGAAGGCGGGATATTTCGCCGGGTCCAGCCGCCCGCCATATTCGGACAGGATTGCCTTGCGCGTTTCGGGGCTGCGCATCGCCGCCACCCGTTGGCCCAAGGGCAGCGCATCAATCGCGTCATAGCTGGGGCAACCGCGAAACGGATGCAGCGTCAGTTGCAGGCCCATCAGCACGGCCACCGGACGGCCCACGACCTGCCCCAGCATATCGGCCCCTGCCGCGCGCGCGGCGGCGCAGGCATCGGCGATCTCCAGCCAGCGGTCGGGCGCTTCGTCATATTGCAGCAGGGGGAAGGTGACGGTGTGGCCCGATTCCTGGGCGATACGCTGCAAGAGACGGAATTCGCTGGAAAAGCCATTGGCCGTGTCGAACTCGGATGCCGACATGAACAGCGCTTTGCCATGCGGGCGCATGGCCAGCGCGATGGTCATCAACTCATCCTCGCTGGCGGTGGTGACGGGCAATTGCTCGCCGCCCGCCGTGCGATGGCCGATCACGCGGGTGGTGGAAAAGCCAAAGGCGCCCGCCGCCATGCCCTCGGCCACAAGGGCTGCCATACGCTGCATATCGCGGGTGGTGGCCGGTTCGCGCTTGATCGCCCGCTGGCCCATCACCCAGACGCGGATCGGGATATGCGGCACGGCAACGCCGAAATCGGCATCCATCCGCCGCTGTTCCAGCGCGTTCAGGAAATCGGGAAAGGTCGTCCAGTTCCACGGCAGCCCTTCGGTCATGACGATGCCGGGAATGTCCTCCACCCCCTCCATCACGTCGATCATCTGCTCGCGCATTTCCGGCTTGCAGGGGGCAAAGCCCACCCCGCAATTGCCCATCAGCAGGCTGGTCACGCCATGGTTGGTGGAGGGCGAGAAATGGCTGTCCCACGTGACCTGCGCGTCATAGTGGGTGTGGATGTCGACAAAACCGGGGGTGACAAGCTGCCCGCGTGCGTCGATTTCCTCCGCGCCCGATCCGGCGATCTGCCCGATGGCGGCGATGCGGCCATCGGCAATGGCCAGATCCGCTTCGTAAAGATCGCCCCCCGTGCCATCCGCCAGCGTGCCGCCCCGGATCACCAGATCATAATCGGCCATTTCACGCATCTCCCTTGGCGGGCCAGATTTCGGGCTGAACATGGGCATATTCGCCGGTTGCATAGCCATTGGCGGGCCGCGCCAGCCCCAGTCGGTCGCGCAGGGTTTGCCCCTCATATTCGGTGCGGAACAGGCCGCGCCGCTGCAATTCGGGCACCACGCCCTCGACGAAGGCCTCCAGCCCCGCGGGCAGATAGGCGGGCGTGATGACAAAGCCATCCGCGGCCCCGCTCTCATACCAATGCTGCAATTCGTCCGCGATGTCGGCGGCGGTGCCCGCGATCGAGCGGCTGGTGCGCCCAGCCGCCACGCGCCGCGCCAGTTCGGCAATCGAGAGGTTCTCGCGCCGCGCAAGGCCCACCACCTGTTCCCATGTCGATTGTGACATCGTGCTTTGTGGCACATCGGGCAGAGGGCCCTCGGGATCATGGCCGGAAAGGTCAAAATTGCCCAGCAAACCTTCCAGCTTGCCGATGGCGACGGGCGTGGGGATCAGCGCGTCCAGCTCGCGCTGGATGGCCTGCGCCGCCTCGCGCGTGGGGGCAACAATGGGCGTGATCGCGGCCATGATCTTGAGGCTGTCTGCGCTGCGGCCTACTTCGGCCAGCAGATCGTGCATTTCCGCCCGAAAGGCGCGGGCCGTGTCGGGGCTGGGGTGGGATGTGAAGATCACCTCGGCATGGCGTGCGGCAAAGCGTTTGCCCGTGTCCGAGGCTCCGGCCTGCACCAGCACCGGATGCCCCTGCGGCCCGCGCGGCACGTTGAGCGGCCCGGCCACGGCGAAATGCTCGCCGCGATAATCGACCCCATGCAGGCGCGCAGGATCGACATAGCGCCCGCTCGCCTTGTCAGCCACCATCGCGCCATCTTCCCAACTGTCCCACAGGCGCTTGGCGGCCTGCACAAACTCCTCGGCGCGTTCATAGCGCTCGGTGTGGCCGTAATGGGCGGCGCGGCCGAAATTATGCGCCTCATTCTCCATGGTCGAGGCCACCATGTTCCAGCCGATGCGCCCGCCCGAAATATGGTCGATGCTGCTCAGACGGCGGGCCAGTTCATAGGGCTGGCTATAGCTGGTCGAGGCAGTGCAGATGAAGCCGATCCGGCTGGTCGTGGCGCAAAGGTGGGCGATGATGCTGGCCGGGTCCAGCTTGGGCGTTTCCAGACAGGCGAAGGTCTCGGCGCTCTTGGCCGGCGGATATCCCACCGAATCGGCGATGAACACCGCATCGAACAGGCCCCTTTCCGCCGCCGCCGCGCATTGCCGGAAATAGGCGATATCGGTCAGCGCATGGCTTTGCGCATCGGGGTGGCGCCACCCGGCGATATGGCCGCCGGTCTGCATCAGGAAAGCAAGAAGTTTCATAGGGAGTGATTATGTTGTGCATTTTTGTGCATGCGATAAATCCCCATGAAATGTCCGCCTATCGGAATTTTTCGGCGCGACGCCTTGATAAGATGTGCAAGAAATTGTGCAAGTGAGTGAATGGCGTATCGCCCGATCTCCTGCCGGATGGAGTGCAGGGGAAAAGGCGATGCGGCGCGCAAGGGCTGCACATGGGTGCATCCGCCATGCGCGCGGTTGGAAAGGGCGGATTCTGTGCCGGATAAAAGAGTGCTGATCACCGGGGCGGGCGGCGCTCTGGGCATGGCCACGATGGCGCGCTTGACGGCGCAGGGCTGGCGTGTGGCGCCGGTGGCGGGGCGCCATGGCGCGTCTGATGCGCCCGGTTGGTTCGGCCCGGTCGATCTGGCCGATCGCGATGCCGCCGCGCAGGTGGTGGCACAGGCGGCGCGCGCGCTGGGCGGGCTGGACGGCGTGGTGCATCTGGCCGGGGGCTTTGCCATGCAGCGCCTGCTGGAATGCACGCCGCAGGACTGGCGCGCGATGCAGGCGGGCAATGTCGAAAGCCTGATCGCGGTGGTGCAGGCCGCCGTGCCGCATATGGCCGAGGGCGGGGCGATTGTCGCCGTGGGCGGCATGGCGGCGGCGCGCGCAGGGGCGGGCATGGCGGCCTATGCCTCGGCCAAATCCGCCGTTTTGCGCGTGGTCGAGGCGCTTGGCGTCGAACTGGCCCCGCGCGGCATTCGCGCCAATGCGGTGCTGCCGGGCGTAATCGACACGCCCGCCAACCGCCGCGATATGCCCCGCGCCGATCCGGCCAAATGGACCCATCCCGATGCGATTGCCGATGTCATCGCCTTTCTGCTTGGCCCGCAATCGCGCGCGATCAATGGGGCGGGTGTGCCGGTCAACAATCCCGCCGGGCCCGCGGCATGAAGCCGTGGCGCGCGTGGAGCGCGGTGCTGATCCTGTGCATCGCGCAGGTGGTTTCGACGGTGGATCGCGGGATGCTGGCGCTGGTGGTCGATCCGGTGCGGCGCGATCTGGCGATTGGCGAGGTGGATATTGCCTTGCTGCAAGGCTTTGCCTTTGCTGTCTTTTATGTTTCGGTGGGGCTGCCGCTCGGCTATGTCGCGGATCGGGTCAACCGACGGCGTCTGCTGTTCGGCGGCATTCTGGTGTGGAGCGCAGGCACCATCGCCTGCGGTTTGGCGCAGACATTTGTGCAGATGTTCCTCGCCCGGCTGGTGATCGGCGTGGGCGAAGCGGTGCTGGGCCCCTGCGCGGTGGGCATGATCGGCGAGATGTTTGCTCCGGACAGGCGCGGGCGGCCCATGGCGCTCTATGTGCTGGGCAGCATGGTGGCCTATGGCCTTGGTTCGATGGCCACCGGGGCGGTGCTTCAGGCGGGCGCGGCGGGCGGTTTTGCCGGATGGCCTGGGATTGCGGATCTGGCGCCGTGGCGGATCGCCTTTGTGCTGATGGGGCTGGCGGGGCTGCCGGTGGCGCTGCTGCTGCTTTCCATTGCCCAGACGCGGCGCGCGAATAGCGCGCAGCCGCTCAGCCTGCCCTTTGCCGACATGGCGGCGCGGCGCGGGGTGCTGCTGCCGCTCTATGGCGCGGTGGCGCTGTTTGCGATGGGAGCGGCGGCGGCCTCGGGCTGGGGCGCGGCTTTGCTGGGGCGGGCCTATCATTACGCGCCCGCCGATGTGGGCAAGCAGTTGGGTGCGGCGCAGATGGTCTGTTCGCTGATCGGGGCCGGGCTGGCCGCGATCGTCGTGGACCGTGTGGCGCGGGCAGGCGGAACGGTGGCCAAATTGCGGATGAGCGCCTTGCTGGCGCTGCTGACCATCCCGGCCTGCATGGGCTTTGTCAGCCAGAGCGGCGCGGGCGCCTTGGCGATCACCGCCACGGTCATGGCGACGAGCGCGATCTATGGCACGACGATGCTCTCCATTCTGGCCGAGGCGGTGCCGGTTGAGGCGCGCGGGCTGGCTGTCGCGCTTTATGCCTTTGTGATGACGATGATCGGCGGCTCGCTGGGGCCGTTGGCCGTGGCGACGCTGACCGAGCGTGTATTTGCCGATCCGGCCCGTGTGGGCTGGTCGATGGCGCTGGTGGGCGGGGTTGCCCTGTCCCTTTCGGCCTTGCTGGCGGCGGTGGCCGCGCGGGCGCAGGAGAAATTGGATGCTTGTTGAAAAAGCCTATGCGCCCAGCCGTTTCGGCCAGTTGCATTACCGGATTGTCCGCCCGGATGGACCGGTGACACAGCCGCCCTTGCTGGTGCTGCATCAGACGCCCAGCAATTCCTATGAATGGATGCCGATCCTGCCGCTGCTGGCGCGGGGGCGGGTGGTGATTGCGCCCGACACGCCCGGTTATGGCATGAGCGATGTGCCGCCCGAGCCTGCCTCGATCCCCGATTTTGCCGGCGTGATGGCCGATCTGATCGACCATCTGGCCGCGCGCGGAGAGATCGCGGGCGGGAATTTTGATGTGATGGGCGCGCATACCGGCTCGATCATCGCGACCGAACTGGCGGTCCGTCTGCCTGATCGTGTGCGGCGCTTGGTGCTGTTCGGTCTGGCCGCCTATCCCGAGCATGAGCGCGAGCGACGACTGGCGCTGCTTATGGAGAAATTCCCGCGCCCCGGCGCCGACCTTGCCCATGTCGAACAGCTCTGGGCGATCTTTGGCGAGTTGGGCGATGCGCGCATGACCAGCGAGCAGCGCCACGTTGCAATGGCGGAATGCTTGCGGCTGGGCGCGCGGATGCCTTGGGGCTATATCGGCGTCTATCGCTATGATTTCCTTGGGGCGCTGGCGCGGGTGGAGCAACAGGCGCTGGTCATCAATGCGCAGGATGATCTCTGGGAGGTGACGCAGCAGGTGGCCCCGCTGCTGCGCCATGGGCGGCTGTGGCCCTTGCCGGGTCGGGCGCATGGGTTTCTGGCTTTTGACGCGGTCGAAATTGCGCCCGCGATTCTGGCCTTCCTTAGCTGATCGCAGCGGCCTCCTGCCTCATCCTTGCCTCGGTTGGCGCGTCAAAGGCGATGCCGATCACCGTGCAGGGCTGCTCCAGCGGATAGGAGCGATGGCCGCGCCCCACCGTGTCCAGCATGACCAGCATATCACCGGGGCGCAGCACGCGCCGCGCCCCATCGCCCGCCTCGACCGCCCATGATCCGCGCAGCACGATCGACAGACCCGCCATGGCCGAATTGTGCCACTCGCCATAGCCCTCGCCGGTTCCTTGGGTGATACCCCATCCGGTGGCGCCCGAGATGCCTTCCCAAAGACCGGCCTGTGTTTTGCGGCAGAGCGCCAGCGGCATGTCGAGCAGGCGCGATCCGCCGTCGGCTGTGGGCATGATCGCGACGGCCTGATAGGCGCTCATCGAAACCACAGCCTGTCGCGCTCGCTGCTGCCTATTGTGGGGCATAGCGCCTTGGGCATTTGCACCGAGGCCATGAACGAACCCTGCGGCCCGGCGCGTGAGATATGGCCCTTGCCGCTGCAATCCTCGGCGATGGCGATGTCGCCATGGCGCAATTCGTGGAATGATCCGTCCTCCAGCCCGATCAGCATCGTGCCGAAAATCGGGATCAACAGGGTCGGCTGGTTGGCGACATGAAAGCTGAAACCGGCGTTGGGCGCGGTGCCGCCGATGGAGACGCGCTCGGCCTCGCGGCGCAGGAACAGGGCGATTTCGCCCATCGCGGGGGCGTTGACGGGCAGGCTTTCGATCCGGCTCTTGCCGTCCGGTGCGGTGTAGAGGTGGAAGGCACGGGCAAACCACGGGATCGGCCCCGTGCCATGGAAATCGAGGGGAAAGGGCGGGGGGCTTGGCGCCGGGGCCTGCGCGGCGAGCGGGGCGGCAAGGGGAGTGGCCATGCCCGCCAGAATCAGATGGCGCATCAGGGCGCGGCGCGGGGGACTGGGCGGTGCTTCATCGGGCATGTGGGCATCCTTTCTTGCAAGATAGATGCATTGATGTGCATCATCTTTGCGGTTCCAAGATGCGGCGCCGGGACATCCGACAGGCGGATTTATGGCCGAGAAATGACGGAAAAAGCTCGCTTCATGACCGGGCGCTCTGTCGCCATGCCCCTTGTCTTGGGCGATTTTGCACGGATCGGGCGCGCTGATCCATCATCCGACAGGCGAACAGGCCTCATATCGTGCATCAGGAAAACGGATGGTGATGCAAGTTTTGCCCATCCAAGGCGCAGGCATGTGCACATTCGTTCATGATGCCCACCTGCGCCGGGATGCCAACGGGCGAGCATAACGCCCGGCCAAACAGCACCAATGCCGGGGCGAAACGCAGGACCGCCCCACACAATTTTCCGGGATGAAAGCTGCCGCCCTGCATAGGGTGGCTTGAAATGAGGGGTTATCACCATGATGCGTTACCCACGACCGATCCGTTCTCTCTCCATCTACCATCTGGCCGCCTCGGCGCTGGCGATGGGCGCCACACTGGCCGCCGCCGGTCCGGCTCAGGCTGCTGAACCGGCCGGCGCCGATGCCGCCAATGATCTGGGCGCCATCACCGTGACCGCGCGCAAGCGGTCCGAGGATATTCTGAAAGTTCCCGTCACCGTGACGGCCCTGACCGCTGCGGCGCTGGAACAGCGCGGCATCGTTTCGATCACCGATCTGGCCAGTTCGACGCCGGGGGTCAATGTCAACAACAACTCGTCGGGCCATGCCGACCGCTCGTTCCAGCAGATCGTGCTGCGCGGCTTCACACCCTCGACCACGCTGGCCACGACCACCTCGATGTTCATCGACGGCGTGCCGGTGTCCTCGCCCTCGCAGGTGACCTCGGTGTCCGATCCGGCGCAGGTCGATGTGGTGAAAGGCCCACAAAGCGCCTATTACGGCCGCAACACCTTTGCCGGCGCGATCAACGTAACCACCAAGGAGCCCAAGGGCGAATGGGCGGGCTCAATGACCGGCATGGTCGGCACCCGCGCCAATTACCGGCTGCAAGGCACGGTCGAAGGGCCGATCATCGGCGACATGCTGACCTTTCGCGTGACGGGCGAACGGTTTTCCAAGAACGGATCGTGGCGCAATGCCTATGACGGCAGCACGCTGGGCGACCAGAAGACCACCACCGGCACCGCGCTGATCGTGTTCAAGCCCAGCCCCAAGCTGACCATGAAACTGTTCGGCATGATGAGCGAGGACCGCGACGGCGCGCCTGCCCAGACGCGCCTCTATGGCTATGACATCAAGACGGCTTCCGGCGCGCTGGTGGCGGCCAATCAGTCGAACTGCACGCTCAATGGCAATTCGCGCGGGGTGCAGGGTTTTGGCAGCACGGTGTCCAACGCCTATATCTGCGGCACGGTGCCGGGCCTGATCAATCCGATCTCGGCCAACACGGTCAACACCGACGCCATCAAGCAGTTCCTCGCGCTGACCTCGAACCGGGTCATTCCGACCAGCGACAGCGTCGATGGCTATGGCCTGCTGCGCAAGAGCCAGCATGCGCATACGGCGGTCAATTACAAGATCTCCAGCGACCTGACCGCCGATTTCCTGGCCGGGTATAACCGCGAGGTCTGGTCGACGCTGATCGATCTGGACGGGTTCGATTCCTCCGGCTTCCCTTCGACCACCAATCCCAAGGGATATTACGATTTCCCCTATCTGGTCGAACGCCGCAACATGGACTGGTCGATGGAAGGGCGTTTGGCCTATAATCACGGTCCGCTGCGCGCGGTGGCCGGGGTCAGCTATCTGAAGGCCGACACATGGTCGGGCGGCGGCGGCGGCACGGGCGCGTTGACGGCATCGCTGCTGGTGCCGGGCGGCAAGAGCGAGAACCGCACCACGGGCATGTTCTTCGGCCTGACCTATGATGTCCTGCCCAACCTCTCTGCCAGCATCGAGGGGCGCTATCAGATTGATACTTTGGGCGCCTATGCACGTTCGGGCGGCCAGACCATCGCGTCGAGCGCCTTCATTCCGGCGGGCACCTATGCGGGCAATGCGCTGCTGGTGCAGCAGACCTACAAGAATTTCACCCCGCGCGCGATCGTCAACTGGCAGATCAATCCGCGCACCATGGTCTATGCCTCATGGGCCAAGGGCGTGAATCCGGCGCAGTTCAACACCACCATTCTGGCCCAGTCCGCCTCGGTTCAGGCCGCTGCTCTGGCCGCGGGGGGGCAATTGACCATCGCGCCAGAAAAGATCACCAATTACGAAATCGGCATGAAGGGCAAGGCGCTGGACGGTCGCCTGCGCTATACGGCGGCGGCCTATTATGCCCAGTGGCGCAACCAGATCAACGCGATCACCATCGTGGCCGCCGATCCCACCACCTCCACTGGCTTCACCTTCATCAACACCTCGGCCAATTCGGGTTCGGTTGATCTTTACGGCGTTGAACTGGACACCAACTGGAAGGTCAGCGACCTGTTGAGCATCGAAGCCAGCGGTGCGATGAACGGCAGCGATATCAAATATTTCCGCAGCACGACCATCAGCCAGTTGACCGGCATCTATGACTTTTCCGGCAAGGAAATGAAATATACGTCGAAATATTCGGCCAATGTCGGCGTCATTCTGGGCGGCGACCTGAAGAATGTGGCCGATGGCAAGTGGTTCACCCGTCTTGACTGGAATTTCAAGTCGGGCATGTGGTCGAACGAGGCCAATATCGCCAAGACGCCGGACGCGCATAAGTTCAATCTGCGCGCGGGCGTGTCCAAGGGGCGGGTCGCGGTCGATGTTTTCGTCAACAACCTGCTCAACGACAAGACCTACAACTCGCTCACCGACAATTATGTGCTGGACCCCAGCTTTGCCCATTCGGCCTATTTCTCGGCCCTTTTGGTGGGGCTGCCGGATCTGCGAACTTTCGGGCTTCAGGTGAAGGTCAAGATGTAAACCTGTTCGGGGCGGGCCTTCGGGTTCGCCCCATTCCAGAGGAGGGCTTATGCCTGCCTATATTGTCGCCACGGTCCGCGTGCATGATCGGGAAAAATTCGCCGAATATCTGAAGGCTGTGGCAGGCGTTGCCGAGACATTCGGCGGCGAATATGTGCTGCGCGGCAAGGTGGCCGAGGTGCTCGAAGGCGATGTCGATCCTGCCGAACTGGTGGTGGTCCTGCGTTTTGCCGATGCGGAGCGCGCCCGCGCTTATGTCAATTCCCCGCAATATCTGGCGGGCAAGGCGCATCGCATCAACGGCGGCGGCGTGGTGGAATCGCGCCTCATCGCCTAATCGGCATATTGCGGGATGGCGGCGGGGTTGTTGGCAAAACTCAGCCCCAGCGTCGTCTCGCGCTCGATCACATCGCAGGCCAGCCAGATGCGCGGCGGCGGCGCCACATTCGGCCCCAGCCGCCCCGCCATGGTCGACACCGCCGTCTGCACCAGCGAGAGCAGCGGCAGGTGGATCGAGGAGGTGGCATGGGAAAGCCAGCGCGATTGCGACGTGTCGCCAAAGCCGACCACCGAGACATCCTCGGGTACGCGCAGGCCGAATTCCTTGCGCGCCACATCGACAATGCCCACCGCCAGATAGTCCGAGGCGGCAAAGATCGCGTCGGGCCGATCCTCGCCTGCAAACAGGACGCGCGCGGCAGTGATCCCGTTTTCATAGGTCCAGCCCGTATCCACCCAGCGACACGGCGCGCTGCCGCCCGTTTCCATGGCATGGGCAAAGGCCTGCAATTCGGTCAGGCGGCGCGGATTGGCGGCAATCGCGGCGGGGCGGCTGCGCCCTTCCTTTTGCATCAACTGTGCAATGCTGCGCCCGATTTCCGGCCCGTCGATCCATACCAGAGCGGCGCCTTCGACCACATCCTGCCGATCGAGCACCACCAGCGAAATGCTGGCCGCGACGACCTTTTTGCGCACCGCCGCGCCCGGCACGGCCGAGAGTACGATAATGCCGTCAACCTGTTCATCGACCATGTCCGACACGGTCACGTCCAGCAACGCCAGATCGCTGACAATCCGCCACACCACCTCGAAGCCGCGCTGGCGCAATTCGTCCTCGAACATCGCGTACATATGGCAAAAATAGGGCGAAAACAGGTTGGCCATGATCACGGCGGCGCGCTTGGGGCGGCCGTGATTCTGCTGGCTGCTGGCCGATTGCGGGCGATAGCCCAGCGCCTGCGCGGCAGCCAGCACCTTGGCGCGGGTCTGGGGCGCGACGCTGGCCCCCGGCGTAAAGGTGCGCGACACCGCCGAGCGCGAAACCTGCGCCATGCGCGCCACATCGTCGGCGCTGACCTTGCGCCCGATGGCCTTGGGGGCGGTGGTTCGGGCGGCGGGTTTGGAGGGGCCTTTGGGCTTCATGCGATCGGTTGCTGGTCCGTGAAGGGGTGAAGGTCTGTGCATCAGGCTTACGAGTGTTGCACGAATTGTCAAACCCGGCGGCGGTGATGCCCTGCGGCCGATCAGCCTTGCGCGGCTTCGGCCCGCAATTTGGCAGGCGCGCGCGGAGTGTCCGCCTGTCGGACAGGGGCGGTAAGGCGGCATAATTGCACAAATTATCGCAATATTGTGCATAATGAATTGAATGAAATTGCGCAAAATTCACAATTCGCGCCCTGCCTTTGCGGCAAAGGGAGCCAAGGAACCGGGCAAAGACGGCAAAAAGGCCGCCGCGCCTGCAACGACCCTCACTGGCCCGGGCCGCGTTGGCCCGGGTTCTTTTTGCTTGCGTTATACCGCGTCCAGAAAGCGCGCCAGCAAGGGCGCGGTGGCCTGCGGATTGTCCTGAATTACCCATGCGCCGCTCTCGGGCACCACCACCGTCTCGCCCCGGCGCAGCACCGCCTCGGCAAAGGGGCGGAAACGCTGGTAGGCCTTGTCGAACTGGCCATAGACCAGCAGGGTGGGGCATTCCACCCGGCGCAGCGCCGCCTTCAGATCGGTCACGCCCACGCCGCGCTCGCTCGGCTGCAGCCAGAGATCGGCGGCCTGACGGCTCTGGATTCCCTCGCCGTTGATCGCATCGGCATGGACCATGCCAAAAGTGTTCACCAGCAATTCCGGCCCTGTGGGCATCGGATGGCCGCCCGCATCAAAGATCGGCTTCAATTTCACATCCACCGCCTGGCGCACTTCCTCCAGCGTTTTGCGCCCGCCCAGCGCGCTGGAAATCACCCCCAGGCGCCGGACGCGATCGGGATTTGCCGCCGCCATGACCACGCCAAGGCAGCCCCCCAGCGAGGTGCCCATCACATCGACCACCGGGATTTCCATCTCGTCCAGCGCGCCAAACAGCATGGCCGCCGTCTCGCCCAACGTGTGGATATAGGGCGGCGGCCCCTCCATCCGTGATGCGCCATGGCCGGGCAGGTCGAAGGCGATCACCTGACGCCCCTGCGCAAGGGCCGGGGCGACCTGCCGCCAGTCGGCCAGCCATCCGCCCAGCTTGTGGAGCAGGATGACGGGCGGAACTCCGGCCCGCGCCTCGCCCAAAATGGCGTAATGCAGCACGCCCCCGCCGCGCCGGATCTCGCCCTGTCGCGTCCATGGTCCAGCGGGGGGAACAATCGGCCCCGGTCCCTTCGGCACAGCCCCCCTTGGCGCTGCGGCGGCCCCGCCTGCCATCATTGCGGCGCCCATTCCGATCATCTTGGCCATATCGCGGCGGTTCATCATCGCATTGCTCCTTATGCGCTCACGCGCAGATCATCACGGCGCCACAGGATCGGCAAGACATCCTGCGCCCCATCGACCAATTCGCCCTCGGGCATCGCCTCCACGCCGGGGATCGCCGCCTTGTAGGGCGCATTGCGCCAGCGCACGTCATGCCCGAACAGGCGCACCGCCAATCCGGTGCGGGCCAGAGCGGGGCTGTCATTGCCTTTGGAAAAATGCGGCGTATGCGGGTGAAAGATCACGGCATCGCTCGGCTCCATATCGAAAGTGACAAAGCGGAAGGCGAAATCGGGATTGTCGCGCTCGGTCTCGAAATTAGGGCACAGGCCATCGGCCTGATCGGGGCGAAAGCCAAAGGTCAAACCCTTCTCCACGCAATGCCGATGCCACCCGGCGACATATTCGATCCGGCCGTTTTCCTTGTTCACCGGGGTAAAGGCTGTCCAGATATTGGGCGCCATTTCTCCGCTGACCGGCCATGCCGTCTCGTCGCAATGCCATGGCATGATCGAGGGGCTGAGCGGAGGCTTGGAAAACAGATGATCGTGATACATGCGGATATGATCCGCCCCGATCACGCGGCCGGTGGCCTCGGCAATCGGGCTTTCCATCACAAAGGCGCGGAAATCGGGATCATTGCGCCACAGATAGCAGACCGAGAGCATCGCCCCGTTCGACGGCCCCAGCGTGCCGTAGCGCCCCGGATCGGCGGCAACGCGGGCAATGGCCGCCTGCATCCGCGCGATCCAATCCGCATCCAGCAATCCGCGCAGCACCACCACGCCGTCGCGCGCATAGGTGTCGATATGGTCCTGGGTAATCGCATATTGCATGGTCATCGGATGGTTCCTTGGCTTGACGCATCATGGGCCAGCGCGGCGGCGCGCAGGCGGGGGAAGAGTTTTTCGCCATATTCGGCCACGTCCTGATCGGGGCGGAAACCGCGGATCAGAAAGCGCGTGATGCCCATGGCGTAATAATCCATCAGCGCGGCGCAGACCTGATCGGGCGTGCCGACCAGCGCGGCCTGATTGCCAAAGCGCCCCTGCGCCAGATGGGTCACGCCCAGCCAGAGGCAGCGGTCATGGCGATGGGCGCTCTGGGCGCTGGAAAGGATGGCATCGCCCGCATGGCTGGCCTGGGTGAAATTGCTGGGGCCTTGGGGCGCGGGCAGGCGCGCCATCATCGCGCGGAAATCGCGCAGGACAGCATCGGCCTTTTCCCATGCCTGCGCCTCGGTATCGCCAAGGATCACCAGCACGGTCATCATGAAGCCTATCGGGCGGCCATGGGCTGCCGCCAGCACGCGGTCGCGATGGCCCGCGATATGGGCCAGCGTGTCACCGCTCATGGCAAAGAGATCGGCGTGGCGGCCGCAGGCGGCGATGGACTCAGGCGATGTTCCGGCCCAACTGACGGGAATCGCGCCGGGCTTTACCGGGCTGAAGGCTTGATTGAAGCGATAGAAGCGCCCTTCGTGGTCGATGGGCACGGGGCTTTCCCAGATCCGGCGCATAATGCCGACATATTCATCGGCGCGGGCGTAGCGGTCGGGCTTGGCGGTGAAATCGCCGTCGGCCTCCAGCTCCTTGTCGCTGGGTCCGGCGATGATGTGGACGGCCATGCGACCGGGCGCCAACCTGTCGATCGTGGTCAGCATCCGCGCCGCCATGGTGGGGGCGATGAAGCCGGGCCGGTGGGCCAGCAGGACTTTCAATCGCTGCGTCCCGGCCAGAACATGGGTCGCGATGGCGTGGCTGTCGGGCATCAGGGCATTGTTGGCGATCAGCACCCGGTCATAGCCCGCCGCTTCCTGCGCTCTGGCGCTTTCCAGCATGGCGGCGGGGTCGAACTGGTCAGGCGGCGCGTGGTGGAGCGGGGTGCCCCGGTTATGGGAAACAAGACCGGTGATTTCGACAGGCATGGATTGTCCTCTCAGGGCTTGGGCACGGGTTGAGGATTGTGCTGAATGTTCAGATGGTTGGCCACGCAATCGCCCGGCGCCACGCCATCGGGGCAGGAAGATGCGCGCGGTTTCAATGGCTCTTCGCGCGGCAGGCGGATGGTCATGGCCATCACCGGCGCGGTGCCGATGGCGTGGCTGGTATGGCCGCGCCCCGTGGTGTCGGCGGCCAGAACGATGTCGCCCGCGTGCAATTGCCGGATCGCGCCATCGCCCAGTCCCACCTCCAGCGTGCCGCTCAGCACCACCAGCAGGCGCGGGCTGGAAACCCGGTGCCAGTCGATGAAGGTGCCGGGAGGGCTGACCCCGATTTCCGTGTCGGTGGTATTCAGACGCGCGTTGACCAGCAGCGGATCGGCGCCGGGCGCGCGGGGCAGGGTGATGGTGGAAAGATGCGAGACACCGCCCGCATCGGCGGTGATCTGGGGGATGGTGATGCCCGCCCCCTGCGCGCGGGCGGGGGAGGGCGCGGTGCCGATCACCATCACCATGGCCAGCGCGCCGATCACCATGGTCGCGGGCAGACCCTCGCGCGGCGCTCCGGCCATTTCATCGCCCGATGATCGCCGCAGGAACAGGCAAGCCAAAATCGCGGCCAGCGCGGGCAGGATCGACATGGACAGGACGATGCCCAGCACCACGCCTGCGCCTTGGGCACTGCCCGCATCGCGGGCCGAGACAAAGCCCGCATGGCTCATGATCGTGCTGAAAATGAAGGTGCCAAAGGCGGCGGTAGCCTTTTCCACCATCACGAAAACCCCGGCCAGCGCGCCCTCGCTGTCGGCCATGGCGGGATGGGCGCGGGCGTGGTCCATCGTGTCGGTCAGCACGGTGTAGAGGCCGAAGAACAGGCCCCCGAAACACAGGCCCTCGGCCCCGCCCAGCATCAGCACCCAAGGCATCGGATGGCCCGCAGGCACCAGATACCACAGCAGCATTGCGCAGGTTTGCGCGCCTGCGGCCATCATCAGCGCGCGGCGGCGGCCAAACCGGCCCGCAATCCGCACCCATCCGGGCTGGCTGACCATCATGCCCAGCGTCTGGAGCAGGAAGATCGAGGCGAGGCTCTTGTCCGAGGCGTGCAGGACATGGCGCGTGTAATAGGGCAGCGCCGCGCCATGCAGCGTCAGCCCGGCAAACATCGTTACCTTAAAGGCAATCAGGCGGCAGAAGCGCCGATTGGCGCGGATCGCGGACAGGCCCTGTCGCCAGCTCAGGCGCTTTCTTTCGGGCGGGGCCTCCTCGCCCTCCAGCCCGTCGATCAGCAGGAAAGTGCCGATCCCGCCCGCCGCCACCAGCGCGGCCAGCACCAGCGCCAGCAACCCATGCGCCGCCCTGTCTCCCCCGAGCGCGGCCAGCATCCATGGCGCGGCCGATGTGGCCGCCAATCCGCCGAAGGAGGAGCCGTAGACGCTGAAAGTCATCAGGCGCGAACGTTGATGGAAATCCTGCGTGATCTGGCGCCCGATGGCCAGATAGGGGATGCGATAGAGCGTATAGGCGGTGGAAAAGACCAGCAGCGAGGCGCCCGACCAGAGCTGAAGCCCCGCGCCTTGCAACCCGCGCGGCACATTGAACAACATCACCAGCGAGAGCGCCGCCAGCAGCCCGCCGCCCGCCAGATAGGGGCGATAGCGGCCCCAGCGCGTGCTGGTGGCGTCGCACAGCAGGCCGACCAGCGGATCGATGGCGGCATCATAGATCTTGGAGAGCACCACCAGCAGCCCGGCCGCGCCCATCGCCATGCCCAGCGAATCGGTCATGAAGCGCAGGTGGAGCAGCCCGACCGCCCCCACCAGCGCCGCCGAGGTGAAGGAGCCGAGGCCCCAGCCGATCAAGGCTTTGCGTTGCATGATAATTCCCCGGCATGGTGTGGGGGCGCCGGTGCGCCGCCTTATGTGCAATATGGATGCAAATATTGGCGGCGATTTTGCACAAAGAGCATCCTATCCGCGTGGCGGATTAAACCGGTGTGCCCAGCCCCAGCACGCAGGCGATCAGCACCAGCACCCAGATGCATTGCACCGTGGGCCGCGTCTGGCCCAACACCTTGCGGATGGCGGCGTCGCTCTGGGGTGTGGCCCCCTGCGCCTTCATGGCGGCAATGGCGGGAAACAGCGGCACAAGTTGAAAGCGCACGATCACGCCCGTGGTCACACAGGCCGCCAGCACCAGCAGTTTGCAGGCGATGAAGAAGGGCATGGCCAGATGACCGGTCAATCCCGCCACACCCGATCCGGCCAGCAGCGCGATCATCGCATAGCGGATCTTGATGTCGATGCCGCGCGCCAAGGCCCCGCGCGAGCCATGGATCAGATGCACCGCCCAGGCCAGCGCCAGCCAGATCAGGCCGAACACCCACAGTCCCGCCAGCGCCCATGGCGCGATGGCCAGCCAGCCCTTGGCCGCCGCCAGCGACAGGCCCGTCGGCAGCGTCAGGATCAGCACCGTGCGCGGGGCCATGTCGATCCCGTTCATGATTTTCAGCGCCAGCAGGCGTTCGCCTGCCGGCCTTTTTTCGTCCATCATAAAGCCCGCGCTGTAGAATGTGCCCAGATCCCCGCCCAGCCAATAAATCGGCACCAGCAGGTGAAGCAGGGTGAGCAGGACAAGCGACCAGTTCATGCAGATCTCCCCGAAACGGGCGGCGGGGGCGATCAACGGATTTCGTGCAAAACCCCGCCGCAATGTGCATGGCCATGCAATGCGGCCGGTCCGCAGGGCAGCGCTTCAGCGTGGTTTTGGCCGTGTGTCGGTTAAATCCGACGCTGATGGCCGTAGTATTGCCGGTTGTGATGCAATAATTTGCAAGCAACGCTGCCCAATGCGCGGAGAGGCTCAGCCGCCGCGAAAGGCCTTACAGGAAGAATGGTGGAAAAGAGCATGTTCGACAGACGCGACTTTCTGATGAATGCCGGGTTGATCGGCGCCGGGGCAATGCTGCCGGGGGCGGGTCTGGCCAAGGGCGTGCTGGCGGCGGAAAAGGCCGATGTGGTGATCATCGGCGGCGGCCTTTCGGGGCTCAATTCGGCGCTGATGCTGGGCGATCTGGGGTTCAAGGTCGTGGTGCTGGAGGCCGGCGCGATGGTCGGCGGGCGGGTGAAAACGCTCGACACCAGCGAGGGCAAGCTGGATGTGGGCGCCAGCCAGATCGGGCGCGGCTATGCGCGGATCATCGATGCCTGCATGAAATTCGGGCTGAAACTGACGCCGGAGGACCGCGACCTGCTGCCCTTTGGCTTCCGTTACAAGGACCAGTGGATCGACCTGAAAACCTGGGCCGACAACCCGCTTAACAAGACCGTGGGCGAGGAGCGCAAGATTTCGCCGATGCTGATGGGTCAGGCGGTGACGAGCAAGTGGAACCCGTGCAAGGAATTGTCGGACTGGCTCGATCCGGCGCTGGCTTCGCAGGATATTTCGCTGCGGCAATTGATGGTGCAGAAGGGCTATTCGCCCGCCGCCATCGAATTGGCCTCCTATTCGGCGCCCGGCATCGGCATCGATGAAACCTCGATGCTGCGCATGTGGCAGGAGGAGACGCGCGGGGCGGCGGACCGGCGCATCGGCGGGCGCGAGCATGAACAGCGCGACCATCCCTTTGGCGAAACCAACGATCACAATGCCATCGACGGGCTTTCCTCGATCAACAATATCGTGGGCGGCACCCAGCAACTGCCCTTCGCCATGGCGGCCAAACTGGGCGATGTGGTGCGCTTGAACAAACGCGTTGGCCGGATCGCGATGAGCGACAAGGGCGCGACCGTGACCTGCATCGACGGCAGCGCCTATCAGGCGCGCTTTGTGATCTCCAGTCTGCCTTTCTCGATGCTGCGCGATGTGGAGATCACCGGCGGCCCCAATCCGATCGCGCGCGATGCCATTGCCCATATGCCCTATGCCAACACCGCGCGGCTCTATCTCAGCGTGGAAAAGCCTTTCTGGAAGGCGGACGGCCTGCCCGCCAGTTTCTCGACCGACGGACCGATCGGCATGTTCTGGGGCATCGACAACCACACCGGCGAGGGCAAGCATCGCGCGATGGTGGTGATGGTGGGCAAGGTGGCGCAGGCTATTTCGCAGCGTGAGCACGCCGTGCCTTTCATCCTCTCCGAACTGGAACGGCTGCGTCCCGCGTCCAAGGGGCTGCTCAAGGTGGTGGCCTATAAGGACTGGCTGCGCGACCCCCTGCAAAAGGGCTGCGGCTTCAGCCTGGCGCCCGGACAGGTCAACGCCTTTGGCCGCGATTTCATCAAGCCGTGGCAGGTGCTCCATTTCTGCGGCGAGCATACGCGGCGCAGCGATTACGGCATGGAAAGCGCGATGGAAAGCTCCGAACGCGTGGTGCTGGAGGTGGCCGAAAGGGCTGGCTGACCGGCTCTATCCGCTCGCCGGACAATGGTGACAACAGCGACTGCCCCGCGCCCGGCGCAGGGCAGTCTTTGCCCCAAGAGCGCCGCGCAGGCGCAAAGGCATTGGGGAGACAATCATGACATATCGCTGGTTTCTGGCCGGATTGGCGCTGGCTGTTTCCCCGCCTGCCATGGCCGCGCCGAAGGCGATCCGCGATTGCAAGGATGTATGTCCGGCGATGGTGGTGGTCCCGGCGGGCCATTTCATCATGGGCGCCGATGCGGGCGAGGCCGACCGGCCCGAAGGCGCGCGCCATCCCGTCACCATCGCCCACGCCTTTGCGCTGGCCACGCGCGAGGTGACCAATGGCGATTATGCCGCCTTTGTCGCGGCTACCGGCTATGCCTCCTCGCGCGGGTGCCGCAGCCTGATCCGCACAACGGGCAAGATCGAGGCGATCCCCGATGCCGATTTCCGCCATCCGGGCGAGGACGCGGGTGATGGTGCGCCCGACCGTCCGGTGGTCTGCGTGTCATGGCGCGATGCCAAAGCCTATACCGCCTGGCTCAGCCAAAAGACCGGCAAGCCCTATCGCCTGCCCAGCGAGGCGGAATGGGAATATGCCGCGCGCGCAGGCACGAGCGAGGAATTCCCGTGGGAAGGCGGCGCGGCCAAGGCCTGCGTCCATGCCAATGTGCTGGACGGCGATGGGATGAAGGATGGCGCGCTGGCGGTGTTCGGCGGGGCGGGGGGCATGGCGGCGGCTGTGCCTTGCCGCGATGGTTTTGCCGGGGCGGCGCCGGTGGGGTCCTATCCGCCCAATGCCTTTGGCCTGTACGATATGATCGGCAATGTCTGGGAATGGACGCAGGATTGCTATGTCGCGCCCTATCCCGCCGAGGCCCCGCGCGATGGCCGCGCCTATGAGGTTTCGGGCGCATGTCCGCGCCGCGCCGTTCGCGGGGGAAGCTGGATCTCGGCGGCTTTCCGCAACCGGGTGACATGGCGCGGGCGCGATCCCGAGGATCAGGTGAGCTGGATTTTTGGTTTCCGCGTCGCGCGCGATCTGGTGGACGGCAAATGAGCCGCGTGCTCAATCTCAGCCGCCGCGAAATGCTGCATGGGCTGGGCGCGGGTGTGCTGGCGCTGGGCTTTGGCTTTCCCGCGCGGGCGCAGGGCGAGGCGGGCTTTGGCGCGATGATCGCGATTGCGCCCGATGGCGCGGTGCATTTCACCTGCCCCTCGTCCGAAATGGGGCAGGGGACGCAGGAGGCCCTCGCCCGCCTTGTCGGTGAGGAGCTGGATTGCGACTGGGCGCGGATGCAGGTGCTGCTGCCATGGGCCGACCGGGCCTTCATCAACCCCGGCATGGGCAAGCAGATGACGGCCAACAGCGCGACCACGGTGGGCTATTTCCTGCCCTTGCGCCGGGCCGGGGCGGCGGCGCGGATGATGCTGATGGCGGCGGGCGCGGCCCGCTGGGGCGTGGCGGTGGATCAAGTCTCGACCCAAGGCGGCGAGGTGGTTCATGCGGCCAGCGGGCGGCGGCTGACCTATGGCGCGCTGGCGGCGGAGGCGGCGCGTCTGCCGGTGCCGGGCGATGTGGCTCTGAAATCCCCTGCCGATTTCCGCCTGATCGGGGGCAAAGGCCCGCGCAAGGATCTGCTGCCCAAGGTGACGGGCCGGGCCGAGTTCGGCGTCGATGTGATGCGCCCCGATATGCTGGTGGGCGCGCTGGCGCTGGCCCCGCATCCGCGTGCAAAGGTTGAGGCGGCCAATTTGGCGCAGGTGAAGGCCATGCCGGGCGTCGTGGCGGTGGTGCCGGTCGATGGCGGCTATGCGGTGCTGGCCTCGCGTTTCTGGACCGCGAAAAAGGCGGCGGAGGCGTTGAAACTGACCGTCCTTTCCTCGCCCACGGCGGGAGTGGATGACAAGGCGATTGATGCCGCGCTGACCCGCGCCTTTGCGGAAAAGGCGCCGCTGCCTTTTCCCGATTTTGATTTTTCCACCATGCGGCCGCGTGCGGGCGGGGGCGACAAGGCTGCCGTTCTGGCCGCCATCGCCGCCGCCCCGCGCCGGGTAGAGGCCGACTATGACGTACCCTATCTGGCCCATGCCGCGATGGAGCCGTTGAATTGCAGCGCGATTCTGGCCGATGGGCAATTGACCCTGCGCGGGCCGATGCAATCGCCAGAGGACGTGCGGGCGCTGGCGGCCAAAATGGCGGGCTTGCCGCTCGACAAGGTGCGGGTGGAGGTAACCTTCCTTGGCGGCGGGTTTGGCCGCAAATGGGCGACTGATTTCCCGATCCCGGCGATGCAGGCCGCGATGGCCGTGCCGGGGCGCTGGGTCAAACTGATCTGGACGCGGGAAAATGATCTGGCGATGGACCAGTTCCGCCCGGCCTATCGCGTGAAGAGCGTGGCCGGGATCGGCGCGGATGGGGCCTTGGTCGTGGTCCACAGCCGGATCGCGGGGCAATCGATCAACACCTATCACGGACGTCGCGGTTTTCCCGGCATGGCCGATCCCACGGCGGCGGGGCTGCTGATCTATGGCTGCTATGCCCCCGTGATGAAGCTGATGGAGTTTCACGAGGCCGATCTGGCGATCCCGGTCGGCTTCTGGCGGTCCGTCATGATGAGCCAGAACACGTTCTTTGCCGAAAGCTTCATCGACGAAGTGGCGCGGGCGGCGGGCCGCGATCCCTATGCCTATCGCCGCGACCTGCTCTCGGGCGAGCCGCGCATCCAGCGCGCGCTGGACAAGGCCGCCGCGATGATCGGTTGGGATCGGCCCAAGGCGAAGGGCGTGGGGCGCGGCATTGCGCTGACCTATAATGAGGGCCATGTCTGCGCGCAGGCGGTCGAGGTGCGGGTGAGCGCCGACAAGGGCAAGCGCAAGCTGGCGATCCGGCGGATCGTGGCGGCGTTTGATTGCGGGGTGATGGTCGATCCGGCGGGCGTGGAAAGCCAGATCAGCGGCGGCATCATCTTTGGCCTTCAGGCCGCGTTGTGGGGCGGGGTCTCCTTTGCCGATGGGCGGCCCCAGATCAGCAATTTCAACGATGTGCGCCTGCCCGGCCTGGCCGATGTGCCGCCCATCGAGGTCGCGCTGATCCCCAGCGGGGCCAAACCGGGCAATGCGGGCGAGGCAGGGACGCCGCCGATTGCCCCGGCCCTTGCCAATGCCATAGCGGACGCGGGCGCGGGCCGGGTGCGCCGCCTGCCTCTGTCGCTTCGTTTTGAACTGGAAAACGCATGATCACGATCACGGTCAATGGTCAGGAACGCAAGTTCGAGGCCGACGAGGACACGCCCCTGCTCTGGGCCCTGCGCGAGGATCTGGGGCTGACGGGCACCAAATTCGGTTGCGGGGCGGGGCTGTGCGGCGCCTGCACCGTGCATGTCGATGGCGAGCCGATGCGTTCGTGTCAGATCCCGGTGAATATGGCGCAGGGGCGCAGCATCACCACCATCGAGGGGCTGACCCCGGCGCTGGGCCTTCATGCGGTGCAGGCGGCATGGGTGGCGGCCCAGGTGCCGCAATGCGGTTATTGCCAGCCCGGCATGATCATGGCGGTGGCCGGACTGCTCAAATCCAATCCGCGCCCCGATGCTGCCGCGATCCGCGCGGGCGTGACTAATCTGTGCCGCTGCGGCACCTATCCCCGGATCGCGGCCGCCATTGCGCAGCTCAGCTCAGGCTGATCCGGCGTCCCTGTTCGGCGCTGGCCATGCCCGCTTCCAGCACTTCCATCACCGCCATCGCCTGCTCGGCCGGGACGGGGTTTTCGCCCTTGCCGTGCAGCGCATCGGCCAGAGCCTGCCAGAACAGGCGATAGTCGCCGCGTTCATTGGGCACGGGGGCGGATCGCGACGGATCGGCGCCATCGGTGAAAGATCCGATGGCCGGGTCCAGCCCCCAATCCGGCCCGCCCGGCGCGGCGCCGCCCAAAATGGCCGGTTCCTGCGGGTCGATGCCCGGTTTGATCCAACTGCCCCCGGTCCCATGCACGGCAAAGCGCAAGGCATGGTCGGCGGCCAGTTTGCTGGAGCACAGGACGGCGCGGCGGCCGGGATAATGCAGAACCACATGAAACCAGTCGGGCGCGGGCGCACCGGGGCGCAGCGCGGCCAGATCGGCGGTGACGGCATCCGGGCGGCCAAACAGGCACAGCGCCTGATCGACCAGATGCGGCCCCAGGTCGAGCCATGATCCGCCCGCGCGCGCCTCTTTCCACACCGCCGCGGGAACTGGACGCCAGCGGTCGAAATGGCTTTCGAAATGGACGATCTCGCCCAGACGCCCTTCGCCGATCAGCCGACGCAGGGTGAGGAAATCGGCGTCCCAGCGGCGGTTCTGAAAGGCGGTCAGCATCTTGCCGCTGATCCGGGCGGTATGGGCCATGGCGCGGGCATCGGCGGCGGTGGTGGCAAAGGGCTTGTCCACCACGACATGCTTGCCCGCCCGCAGCGCGGCGATGGCGTGCTGGGCGTGATAGTCATCGGGGCTGGCGACAATGACCAGATCCACATCGGGCCGCGCCAGCAGGGCGTCGACATCGGGCACGACCGTCATGCCCGGCAGGCCCGCATGGACCTTGGCCGGATCGCGCGAGACCACGGCGCGCAACGCCAGCCCCGGCGTCAGCGCGACAAAGGGGGCATGGAACACGCGCCCGGCAAGGCCATAGCCGATCAGGCCGACGCCAATTTCGCGCATCATTCATGCTCCTTTCGCTGTATCCTCTGCCCGGCCTCTAATCGCTTTGCCCGCCCGTGCCCAGAGCGTTGTGAGCCCGCATCGCCATCGGCCAAAGGGCGTTCGGGAGCCGCTATTCCAGCCCCAATTGCCCGCGATCCACTAGCGAGGCGGCCAGTTCCGCGCGCGAGGCCGAGACGCGATATTCGGCATCGACCTGGCGCAGGCGGGCATCGGCGGCGGCTTCCTCGCGCAGGTTGACCAACAGGAAATCGCTGGCGCCAAGGCTGAACCGGCGGCGTTCGGCCTCGGCCATGCGGGCGGCAAGGCCTGCCTCGTCATGGGCCAGATGCGCCAGCCTGTCGGACCCTGTCACCTGCGTTTTCAGATTGGCGATCTCGACCGACAATTGCTGTTCCAGCAGGCGGCGGCGCTGGACCAGTGCGTCGGTCTCGGCGGCGGCTTCGGCGATCTTGCCGCGCGCCTGCCGCTGTTCCAGCGGCATCGTGAAGCGCAGGCCGACAATGGCTTCTGCCGGGCGGCGAACATAGCCCATGGGGCCACCATCGCCGATATCCTTCGACCCTTCGACGCGCAGGTCGAGCCGGGGGCGCAATTCATTCCGGGCCATCGCGCTGCGGGCCGAAGCCTGCGCCAGACGGGTCATCAGCATTTGCACGTCGGGCCGCGCCTTGATCGCTTCCTCCTCGCTCTGACCCAGCGGCGGGGCAAGGCGGGGCAGGGCGGCGGGCAAATCCTCGGCCCCGGGTACGATGGGCTGGCCCTCTTCGTTGCGCCAGAACAGCGAGAGCGCGTTGGCCTGTATCGCCAGATCCTGCTGAGCGCGCACCAGCAGGGATTGGCGGCGCACGATATTCTGCTGATTTTCCACCACCAGCATGGCCTGACGCGCGCCCGCTTTCACTTGCTTTTCAATCGAGGCCTGCCGCGCGGAGGCCAGTTCGAGCAGGTCCTGATAGATGCGCAGGCGCTGTCCGGCCGCCACCCATTGCTGATAGGCTTCGATGGCTCGCCTCTGCACGCCGACCGCCACCATCTCGCGCTCCATCTCCGCCAGATCGGTGTCCAGCCCGGCGATCTGCATCCGCCCCCGCCGCTCGTCAATCAGCCGGTCGCGCAGCAGCGAGAAGACCGCGCCCACCTTCACCTCGCCCAGCGAATTGGTGACGGATTTGCCGTCATAGGAGGGAAACGGCCCCATCGAGAGGCGATAGCCCGCGTAATAATTGCCGCCGTTGGATGTCAGCGGGCGGGTGGCCTTGGCCTCGGCGGCGGCATTGTCATAATAGCCCAGCGCCCGCCATTGCACATCGCCATCGAACACCAGATCATACAGGCCGTGCGTCGAGAGCAGCCGCGCATCGGCCTGTTTCTGGCGCGCCACGGCCTCAAGGATCTGCGGCGCATGGGCGGCCGAGGAGGCCAGCACCTGTTTCAGCGTCAATTCCGCCGCCCCGGCCGCGGGCGCCGCCAAAGCCAGCGCCATGCCCATAAAAGCGCGGATCACTTGCCCTCCTCCTCATAGGAATCCTTGGCCTTGGATTTGCTCTTGGCCTTGTCGCCCTTGTCGGACAGCGCCTTGCCCAGACCCTTGCGCGGGCCGGGGTTTTCGGGCGGCGTCATTTCCAGCGGGAAGTCATTGAGCTGACGCCACAATTCATAGCCGACGCTGACCGTGTTCATCTGGATCCATCCGCGCACCTTCGATCCCAGCCGGACGAAATTGCTGTCCGGCCAAGCCCGCGCGCCCGGCATCGGTTCGACCAGCACACGGAACAGGCCATTGTCCAGCGCCGAAGGGTCGATCGAACGCACCCGCCCGTCAAACATGCCCTGCGCCACCGAGGGCCAGCCGCTGAACTGGATCGCGGGCCAGCCTTCGAAATTCAGCCGCACCCGCTGGCCGCGCCGCACCATGGCGACATCGCGCCCGTCGATCTGCAATTCGACCACGCGCCGGGAATTTTCAGGCGCCAGAGTGGCCAGCCAGTCGCCCGCGCTGACCAGAGCCGCGCCTACGCTGGTGTTGATCGCCTGAATGCGCCCGTCGCGCGGGGCGCGCACCACCTGCGCCGACTGGCGATTGAGGGCGATGTCCACCCGGCTCAGCTTGGCCTTGGCCTCGGCCAGTTTGGCGGCATGTTCGGCCACCTTGATCTGGGTGTTTTCATAATCGCGCCGCGCCGCCAAACCGTCGGCATAGAGCGAACGGGTGCGTTCCACATCCAGCTTGGCCACGGCCATGGCCTGAGCGACGGAATCGATCTGGGCCAGAACCTGCGCGCGCTCGGCGGCCATGCGGGTCAGGACATCGGGGTCATTGTCGACGATGCGCGCGATGGGTGCGCCTGCTTTCACCTCCTGCCCATCATTCACATACCATTGCTCCACCCGGCCCGGCACAAGCGCTGTGACCTGCTGCACCCGGTCATGCGGGTCGAGCGCGGTCACGCTGCCCCGACCCGGCGCGGTCTGCACCCATGGCACCAGCAGCAGGAAGGCGACAATGGCGGGGATGGACAGGGCGATCATCCATGCCACCACCCGCATCACGCGCGGCGGGCGCATGGCGCTCAGCGTGGCGAAACGCTCGAACCGACTCATGCCCGCGCCTCCGCGCCAAGACCGGAGGCCCTTTGGGCAACAGGGCGTATGTCATCCCATTGCCCGCCCCGGATCTGTTCGCGATTGCCCAGCCACAGCCAGCCGTCGCGCCGCAGCCCTTCGGGCCGCCCGGTGAATTGCAAAACGCTGGTTTCCGTCTGGCGCAGATGATCCAGCACGCGGTCCAGCCGGTCGGGGGGCAGCAGGTCATAGAGGGGCGAGAGCACCAGCACCTTGGGCCGCGCCAACAGCGCGCCCGCCAGTTTGAGCGCCATCGTCTCGCCCACCGCCAGCGGCCAGCCCAGCGGCGAGAGCATCGTGTCCATCCCTTGCGGCAATTGCCCCACACGGTCGGCCAGCCCGACCAGATCAAGCGCGGCCATGATCGCCTCATGGCGATCCCCGCTGGCCAATGAGAGATAGTCGCGCAGGGAAAGATCGACGATGGTGGGGCGATCGAGCACCACCACATCCGAGCGCAGGCGCAGCATGTCATAGGTGCCGATATCGGCACCGCCCACGGTGATCAGGCCGCGTGTGGGCGTGTCAAGACGCTTGAGCAGGACCGAGACGGCGCGGTCCACCCCCGGCGCGGCAAGAATGGCGAGCTGCTCGCCGCTGGCCACGGTGAAGTTCAGGTGATGATCGCCCAATTCGACATGGCGAAAGGCAATCGCGCCATTGGGCAGCGCGGGCGCATCGACCTTGGGCGGGCTTTCCTGCGGCACATCCCAGAACAGCGAGAGTTCCTCCAGCCCGCCGACCAGATCATAGAAAGTTTCCAGATAATTGCCCATCTGCGCAATGCCATAGAACACGCCCGACAGGATCAGCTCGGCGGCCACCAACTGGCCGATGGAAAGCTCGCCCGCGATGATCAGCATCCCGCCCATCGTCAACAGACCCGCGCTGGCGCAGGCATAGAGCAGCAGCAGGCAGATGGTCTGGGTAAAGGTATAGCGGAAATGGGCGCGATGCTTGGCCACGTAATCGGCGGTCAGGGCTTCGGACTGATCGATGGCGAAATGCATGTGGCGGCTGGATTTGTAAAAGCCGTTCGATCCGCCCACGCCGTCCAGCCAATGGGCGGCGGCATGTTTGGAATGGCTGACGGCAATGGCCGTGGTGAAGGCCCCGCGCGCCCAGACCATCAGGATCAGCGCGATCAGCGTGACCAGCAGCACATTGAAGGCGAGAAAGAAGGGATGGTAAAAACTGGTGACGACCAGACCCACCACGCCTTGCAGCACGATGGCGAAGCCGCCCACCAGCAGGCTGGTCAGCGCCTTTTGCACGGTGGCCATGTCAAAGAAGCGGTTGAAGAGATCGCCGTGGCGCGCGTCATGAAAGAAGGGATTGCGGGCATGAACCGCGCGCAGCGTGATTTCCGCCATCATCCGCGCGAAAAACCGCCGCTCGAACAGCGCCATGACATGCACGCGCAGCGCGCTGAGCAGTCCGGCCAGCAGCAGCAGGCCAAACAGAATGGCCGAGAGCGTGAAGAGCGGCGCGGGCAGCGCGATATTGGCCACCGCATTGATCAGCAATTGCACCGAAATGGGCGTGGCCAGCGAGAGCAGGGAAATGGCGGCCCCATAAAGCAGCGCCATACGCAAATAAGGCCCATCCGGGCCCAGAATCAGCGCAATCCACCGCGCCACCTGTCTCATCCCCACATTCTGTTTGGCCATGCTTACCCCGTTTACTGCACCTGCGAAGGAAATAGCGGGGCGGCATGGCACTTCAAGATCAGGAAAATGGGGAAACAAAATAGAACATTTCAGCAATAAGGGCGATGACCAAGAAAAAGGCCAAAACCATCGGATCTATTGGGAAAATCTCAGCATCGGTTCGCCTGTGCGGGGGTTGGACAGTGTTACATTTTCTATCGCCTGAAACCGCCAATTGTCATTCCGCCGGGAAAGGACGGCAAGGATCAGCGTGTCGACACAATGCGGTCCCGCTGGGTGAGCTTCGCCGGTGGTGAGCCGGCTCCAGAAATGGACGATGGCGGTGTTGGCATCGATCAGGGCGGCGTCGATCAATTCGTTCTCGAGAGCGGAATCGCGATAGATTGTTTCGTGAAGGGGCTGATGCATGGCGATGATCGCATCGACGCCGCGCACATAATGGGCAAACCTGTTCACGAAGGTGGCTTCATCGTGAAACAGGGCGGCAAAATCCCCCATATCATGCGCATTCCACGCTGCCTGAAAGGCTGCCGGGGCATCTTCGGGCCGAATCATCTGCGGGTTCCTTCGTCTGACGGGCGACCCGCATGGAATAGACGCCGCGCGGGTCTTGGCCAAACATCCCTGTTCAGCGCTTGGGTTTGCCCGATCCTATGTCGGGCATGGAGGTCAGATGGCCTTTGTTTCCTGCCCCGACATCGCGCGCGCCCACATCCCTGTCGGCGGTGCGTTCGCCGGGGGCGGGCTTTTGCGCGCCCACCGCGCCTGTTCCGCCCGCTTCCAGACCGGGATTGTCCCGCTGCTCGGTCAGGGTGGAGGGGGCGGGCGGGGTCTTGCCCATCTGGTCGCCTTGCTTGTCCTTGCGAATGTTCTGCGTCATCGGGGGCTCCTTTTCCCGGCTCGTCATCACCTTGAAAGGGATGGCGGGGGCAAAGGATGCACAGGATCGCCGCGCCGGGACAAAATAGGCGGAACTCTACGAGCGCTCACCCCTTCCGTGAGATGGGGTGCCGACACCCCGGCAAAAGGATATGAGCCATGACTTCGCATAACCGCAAAGGCCCCCTTGGGGACGTGATACCAAGCAAGGACGCCCCCGATCGGGAAACCAGCGGCGGCCAGAAGCCGGAAAAGGTCGAGGATCGCCCCAATGTCGGCCAGGTTTCGCCCGAGGACTATCCCGAGGCGGATCGCGCCAGAATCAAACCCTGAGCGCCTTTTGTCACCGGCCCGGAAGGCGCCGGTTCAGCGGGAATTGGGCTTTGGATCGCGATGTTCGGCTACGCGCAGGGCGATCTTGCTCAGCGCTTCGTTGAGCAGGTCGCGCTCCGCCTCCGTGATGTCCTGAAGGATGGCCGCGAAATAGTCGCCGCGCATCTTGCGGGCGCGTTCGAACAGCGCCTGCCCCTCGGGCAGGACCGAAATGATCTGGCGTTTGCGATTGTGCTCGTTGCTGTTGCGCTCGATCAGCCCGGCCTCGATCAGGCGTTTGACCGCGCGGCTGACCTCGGCCCGGTCTGAGTCGAAGGCCGCGCCTATGTCGGCCGCGCTGGCCGGACCCGCCGAGCAGATGAAGGCCAGCACCCGCCATTCGGCCAGAGTGAGCGCGAAATTTTCCTGCAATTGCTGCATCGTGGCGCGATCCATCATGCGGGCAAGCAGCAGCAGGCGATGCGGCAAACGGGTGCCGCCAAACAGATCCCAGGTCCGAGGCAAAGTCATCTTTTGATCGCTGCCAAAGCGAGCGGACAAATGCAACGGGAATCATGTTGACTAATCAACATGTGCGGCGCATGACATGGGCATGACCCAAATCCATCCTTTTTTGCCCCGGCTGGAACATGCCTTCACCATCTCGATCGACCTGTCGCGGCCCTACTGGATCACTCCTGGGGCGCGGGGCGATACGCGCGCGGCGATTTTCGCGGCCCAGGGCGTGATCGAGGGGCCTCGTCTGCAAGGGCGAGTGGTGCCCATGTCGGGCGGGGACTATCCGCTTTCTCGCCCCAACGGCGTGATCGACTTTGATGCGCGCTATTTGCTGGAAGCCGAGGATGGGGCGATCATCTATCTGGAAAACCGGGGCTTTCGTTGGGCGCGCAGCCCAGAAATCGCCGAAAAGATGCGCCGCAACGAGCCCGTCGGCTTTGACGATTACTATATGCGCGTAACCCCGCGTTTCGATGCGCCCGCCGGGCCGCATGAATGGCTCAGCCAGCATGTCTTTGTGGGCGTTGCGGAAAAAGTGCCCAATGCCAACCGCATCCATTATTTCGTGGTGATGTGAGATGGCGGGCGGGGGTTTGGCGCCGTCCTATCCGGTGCGGATGCGCGCCGGTGTTGACCCGTACAGCGCCACGCACAAGCCGCCCCTGCCGCCCACCAATTTTGCCCGATGGAACGAGCGCGGGCTGACCATCGAGCGCAACCATCGCATTCGCCTGCGCGACGGGGTGGAGATCTTTGCCGACATCTATCGGCCCGAAGGCGCACAGCAAGGCGTGCCGATCCTGTTGGCATGGGGGCCTTACGGCAAACATGCGCTGACCAATCGCGTGTTCTGGCCGCGATCCGGGGTGGACCCGGATTGGCTTTCCGATCTTACCGCTTTCGAGGCGCCCGATCCTCTGTTCTGGGCCGGGCATGGCGTGGGCGTGGCGGTGGTCGATCCGCGCGGGGCATGGCTTTCGGGCGGGGATTTCCATCATAACGGCGCGCAGGAGGCGCTGGACTGCGCCGATACCATCGAGTGGCTGGCCGGTTTGCCATGGTGCAACGGGCGGGTGGGGATGACGGGCGTGTCTTATCTGGCCGCGATCCAGTATCTGGTCGCGCCCCTGCATCCGCCCGCGCTGGCCGCGATCAATCCATGGGAAGGCTTTTCCGACTGGTATCGCGAATTTGCCTATCATGGCGGCATTCCCGAAACCGGCTTCCTGCCGCGCGCCTCGGACAATATCCGCTTCTCGCTGGGGCGGACCGAGGATACGCTGGAAAATGTCCGCGCCCATCCGCTGATCGACGATTACTGGCTGTCGAAATCCTATGATCTGGCCGCGATCACCCAGCCCGCCTATGTCGTGGCCAGTTGGTCGGATCAGGGACTGCATCTGCGCGGCACGATCGAGGCGTGGCGCCAAATGCGCAGCCCGCAAAAGTGGCTGGACATCCATGGTCAGAAGAAGTGGGCGCATTACTATTGCCCCGAAAGCCGCGCCCGGCAGACCGCCTTTTTCGAGCATTTCCTGTTTGATCGCCCTACCGCTGTGGCCGCATGGTCCCCGGTACGGATCGAGATCCGCGAGCAACATGGGGTCCAGCACGAGCGGGCCGAGCGGGAATGGCCGCCCGCGCGCACGGCCTATCGTGAACTCTTTCTCGATCCGGCGCGGGGCACCTTGTGCGATGCCGCGCCCCCGCCCTCCAGCCTGCGGCAGGACGCCGCCCACGGCGAGGCCCATTTCACGATTCGTTTTGACCGGCCCACCGAAATCACCGGTCAGGCCGCCCTGCGCCTCTGGGTGGAGGCCGAGGGCAGTGATGATGCCGACCTGTTCATTGCGCTGCAAAAGCTGGATGCCGCAGGGCAGGAGGTGGGCTTCACCTTCTACGCTTTTTATGAAAACGGCCCCATCGCGCTGGGCTGGCAAAGGGCCAGCCATCGCGAATTGGACGAGGCGCTTTCCACACCCGAACGCCCCGTGCATCGCCACCGCTGCGAGGAAAGGCTGAAGCCGGGCGAGAGCGTTCCGGTCGAGATCGAAATCTGGCCCTTCTCGGTCCGCTTTGAAGCGGGTGAGAGCCTGCGGCTGGTGATTTCCGGCCGCGACATTTATCGGCCCGAACCGGGTGTCATGCTGCCCTTCCCCCAGCATCAGGATACGCGCAATGCGGGCCATCACGTCTTTTACGGCGGCGGGGCCATGGCCTCGCGGCTGATCCTGCCCTTCCTTCCCGCATCGGAGCATCCATGACTTTGCAGCCAACCCTTGCCGATTGCCGCCTTGAGCATGTGTTCGACATCGAGGTGCTGTTCGGCGCGGATCGCACGCTGTTTGGTCCTTTGCCCGGCGGCGGGCATCAGGGTTATACGCCTGCCATCGGCGGCATAATCACCGGGCCGCGCCTGACGGGCAGCGTTGTGCCCCATTCGGGCGCCGACTATGCCACCGCGCGTGAGGATGGCACGATCGAGCTGCGCGCCCATTACCTGCTGCGCGCCGATGACGGCACGATGATCTATATCCAGAACCTGGGTTATCTGGTCCGCCCGCGCCCGGGTGAGGACCAGCCTTCCTATTTCAAGCTGACGCCCTATTTCCGCGTGCCCGTCGGGCCGCATGACTGGCTCAACCGCACGGTGATCGTGGGCGGGGGAGAGCGGCGGTCCGACCCGGACCGCACGCTCTTTCGCTATTACGCCCTCGTCTGAGCGATCCGGCGCAACCCTGGCGCGGCGGCCAGAAAACACAGCGCCGCCGCAAAGAACACCAGCACCGCCAACGACAGCGCGCTTTGCAGCCCCTGCGCTGACGCCTGCCGACAGGCGGCGGCCACGGCCTCGCCGGCGCCATGGGCGGGCATGCCTGCCGGGCAATCCACGCCATATTGCCCGGCATAAGCGGCCCGCGCCGCCCGGTCGGAAACAAAACCGACAAAGACCGGCCCCAGACCCGAACCGATCAGCGTATAGAGCAGCGTGTAGAGCGCCACGCCGCTGGCGCGCATGCGCGTGGGCAGGAGGTTCTGGATCATGCCTGTGGTCGGCCCGTAAAACAGCAGGAGGAACGCGCCCGCCGCCAGCAGCAGCGCAAAGGCCGCGCCCAGCGAGGCGGCATGAAAGGCCAGCCAGTAGATCGGCGGCGCCAGCGTCAGCCCGAAGGCCGCGCCCCATGCGGGCCAGCGCGCATCGCGCCGGGCCAGCCAGTCGGTGCCGAAACTGCCCACGATCAGGCCGAAGGTGATGGCAAGGCCCGAAATCAGGCCGAAATTGGCCGCCGCCTCGCGCACGCCCAGATGGTGGGTGCGCGCCAGAAACACCGCCAGAAATTGCGAGATCGAGGTCATGCCAAAACCCGCCAGACTGCCCCCCGCGATCACGCAGAGCAGGGTGGGATTGCCCGCCACTTCGCGCAGGAATTCGCCGACCGGGGGCGCCTTGCCGCCCTTGGTGCCGGCGTCATAGCGCCCCCGCTCCGGCTCGGGCGCCAGCAGCAGAAGCAGGCCCGCCACCACAAAGCCGGGCAGGGCAAAGAGCAGAAAGGCCGTGCGCCAATGCCAAAGCAAGGCAATATGCCCGGCCAGCATCGCGCCGAGCAGCGTGCCGATGGGCGTGCCCAGCATCACCAGCGCAAAGGTGGAGGCGCGCTTTTCACGCGGGGCGATATCGGCCACCAGCGAGGCGGTGGGGGGCACAAAGCCTGCCTCGCCCATGCCCACGCCAAGGCGGCTGGCGGCCAGCGCGGCAAAGCTGCCCGCCATGCCGGTGGCCGCCGTGGCCAGCGACCAGATGATGGTGCAGGAGGCAATGATCCGCTTGCGCGAGAACCGCTCGGCCAGCAGGCCGATCGGCAATCCGGCCAGCGCATAGAGCGCGGCAAAGACCAGCCCCTGCAACAGGCCCAATTGCAGATCGGTGAGCAGAAGATCGGCCTTGATGGTCTGGGCCAAGGCGGAAAACACCGCCCGGTCGGCGAAATTGAGCGTGCAGGTGAGCAGCAGCAGCACCAGCAGGACCCGGCGGCGCGGGGCCGCGGGCGCGCTCATGCCGGTTCTCCCGCCGCGCGATGGCGGCGCGACAGGGTGACGGCCTCGATCCTGCGGAACAGGCCATCCTGCATTTGATAGAGAGCCATGCTTTCAATGGCATAGGTATCGCCTGCCTGCATTGTCCGGCCGGAGAGCTCGACACCGTCGCGCCTTGCTGTGAACACCGAGGCCAGCGCGGCGGCAATGGCGCCATCCCCGCCCAGAGCGGCGCGCAGCGTCATCATCCGATGGAAGTCCTCCCGCGCCTTGCGATAATAGGCCACAATCGCCTCCGCGCCGCGCAGGATGATGCCGGTTCCATTGCGCAACTCGACGTCGGGCGCGTAGAATCGGCCATAGGCGACCTCATCGCCCCGGTTGAAGGCGGCTAAATAGTTCTCCATGATGGCATGTGGCTGCATGGCGATCTGCTCTCCCATCGTATTCTTGTCGAACCATCTTTGACCGCTTAAGTTGATAGATCAACATAATTCTCGGAGGCATGATGCGCGAGGTTCCATCCGGCGGTGCAGACAGGCTGGCATATCTGCTCAAACTGGTGGCCCATGGGCCGGACCGCTTCAGCCTGGGCGATCTGGCCGCGCGCGCGCGCCTGCCCGCCAGCACGGTCCACCGTCTGTTGCAGGTGATGGTGAGGGCGGGACTCGTCGAACGCGGGGCGCATCAGACCTATCGGCCGGGCCGTGAATTCTATGCGATGGCCTCGCAACTGGTGGCGCGTTTCGATGTCATCCGCTCCGCCCGGCCTTTGCTTGAAGGGCTGGTGGAGCGCTGGCACGAGACAGCGGTGCTGTGCACCTATAACCCTACCGACCGCCGCGCGACCATTGCCGATGTGGTCATGACGCCCCATCCGCTGCGCTTTGCGGTGGAAAGGGGAGGCGAGATTCTCCTGCCCTGGGGCTCGCTGGGGCGGGCGATTCTGGCTTTCCTTTCCGGCGGAGAGATGGAGGCGATTATCCGCGAAACGCGCTTTGGCCCCTTGACCGGGCGGCCGCGCGATCCGCGCAGCGAGCTCGAAAAAGGCCTGCGCGAGGTGCGCGAAGAGGGCGTTTCGCGCTTTTACGACCCCGATATCGAGATCGCGGGCATTGCCGCCCCGGTGTTCGGCGCCGAAGGGCTGGTGCTGGGCTGTATCGGCGTGACCATGCCGTCCAAACGCTATCTGCTCCATGCCGAGGATGATTTGGTGCTGGCCGTGCGCGAGGCGGGGCAGAACCTGAGCGCGGCCGCATCGATGGGGCAGGGTGGTGTGGACCAAGAATTCCAAAATACGGAATAGTGGTTCTGCAAGATGGAAGATGCTTGAAAGTTGATTGCTCAACATTATCGTCACTCCCCGTAACCCGGCGCAAAAAAAGCGGGGAAAAATGGGAGAGGGCAATGAACTACCGCAAGGGGAAGGTGCTCGTTTACGCTTCGTCGGCTGCTCTGGCCATGGCGCTGTTTGGCGGCGAGGCCCATGCCGAAGAGCAGGCCGCCAAGAACAATGCGCCTGAAATCGTCGTTACCGCGCAATTCCGCAGCCAGAAGCTGCAGGATGTGCCGATCGCCATTACCGCCGTCAACTCGGCCATGCTGGAGCAGCGCGGCGCCACCAATATCGCCGACATCGGGTCCAGCGCGCCCAACGTGACGCTGCGCCCTGCGGCGGCCAGTTTCGGCCCCTCGGTTGTCGCCTACATTCGCGGCGTGGGCCAGCGCGACACCAATTTCGCGCTGGAGCCGGGGGTCGGCCTCTATATTGACGATGTCTATCTGCCCACGATGCATGGATCGCTGCTCAATCTGGTCGATCTGGACCGGGTGGAGATTCTGCGCGGGCCGCAGGGCACGCTGGCGGGGCAGAATTCGATCGGCGGGGCGATCAAGCTCTATTCCAAAAAGCCCGATGCCAATCCGGACGCCTATATCTCGGCCACCTATGGCGCCTATAATCGCGTCGAAATCCGGGGCGGTTCCAATTTTACCATCGCGCCCGACAAGCTCTATATGCGCCTGACCGGGGTGGGCGTGCACAAGGACGGCTATGTCACCCGCTATGACTATGCCTGCACCCATCCGGGCAGCACCGTGCCCAGTTCGGTCACCGGATCGAGCTGCAAACTGGGCACCGAAGGGGGCAAGGATTATGTCGCGGGCCGCGCGGCCTTTCGCTGGACGCCGACCAGTTTCCTGACCGCCGACATTGCCGTGGACATCACCCGTGACAACAGCGAGCCTACGCCATCGACCCTGCTCTATGTGGGCCGCAATGCCAATCCGGGCTCGACCCTGACCGGCATCGCCAGCCCGCCTGCGGCTGCCTATGTGCTCAACGGCAATGTTTATGGCAATGCCACCGGATCGCCCTTCATCAGCTATTCGCCCTTTGGCGCCTATGCGCAGGACACGTTCAGCCGCAGCCCCTATATCAACTACGAGAATTACACCGACACCGCCCCGCGCGACGGTTCGGCCCCTTGGCAGGCCCCGCTCAAGGCCGCGCTCAACACATGGGGCATTTCGGGCACGCTCAGCGCCACGCTGACGCCCAATCTGAAGCTGACCTCGATCACCGCCTATCGCCAGTTCGACGGCACCTATTCCACCGGCGACGGTTCGCCGCTCAACCCCTCGCTTCAGGCGAACAACATCTACAACAAGCAGTTCAGCGAGGAATTGCGCCTGTCGGCCAAATTCGGCGATCTGGCCAATCTGACGGTGGGCGGCTTCTATTTCTACAAGCGCAGCCGGTATCAGGCGCGGATCGAGCTGACCACGCTCAACTTCATCGAGGACGATTCGATCCCCGCCACCACCAAGGCGGTCTTTGCCAATGCCGATATCAGCCCGATCAGGAACCTGACCGTGATCGGCGGCATCCGTTATACGGATCAGTCCAAGACCTTCTATTATGGCCGTTTTGGTGTACCGGGATCATCGACGGGGGGCGCGGTCCCGCCTTCGCTTGCGGCGCTCAACGGGCTGGTCGGGGGCTTCAACGGCGGCCGGTTCGACTATCGCGCGGCGCTGCAATATCGCTTCAACGATGATGTGATGGGCTATGCCCAGTTCTCCACCGGCTTTCGCGGCGGCGGCATCAACCCTCGCCCCTTCTTTCCGGCGCAGGCTTTGCCGCACAGCCCGGAAAAGCTCAACGCCTATGAAGTGGGCCTGAAAACCGACCTGTTCGACCGCCGCCTGCGGATGAATTTCTCTGGTTTCATCAACAAATACACCGATATTCTGGTGACGGTGGCCAGTTGCCCGCTGCCCGGCGTTCCGGCCGCGCCCTGTTCGTTGCCGCTCAATGCGGGCAATGCCACGATCAAGGGGCTGGAGGCCGAAATGCGGCTGCAACCCGTGCCCGGCCTGACGCTGGAAGCTTCGCTCGCCTATCTCGATTTCAAATATGACTCCGTCAGCGCCGCCGCCGTCACCTCCGGCATCGGCACCGAGGACAAGGGCCAGTATATCTCGCCATGGCAATGGAGCTTTGCCGTGCAATATGACTGGAGCCTTGGCGCCATGGGGACCATCACCCCGCGCGTCGATGTCAACCATATCGACAGCTTCAACCGCAACGCCAACAATGTCGACGCCGCCACCGGGGGCAAAGACATTTTCGGTCAGGTGCCGGGCTATACGCTGGTCAACGCCCGCATCGCCTATCAGACGGCGGGCAAAGAATGGGAACTGGCCGTCGAAGGGCGCAACCTGACCGACAAGCTCTATTACACCGATATTTTCGACAATCGCGGATCGACCAATTCGATCCAGGGCACGCCTGCCGAACCGCGCACATGGGCGGTGACGGTCAAGCGCCGCTTCTGAAAATCGGGGCGCCCCGGTGGCGCCCCACCATCCAATGCCACCATCCCTTTATCCCATTTTGCGGGAGGTTTTCTCATGGCCACTTCCTTTTCCAGTCCAACGGCATCTGGCGCGGCCTCCGGCGTGCCCATTGTCGCCGGGCTGCCCATGCCCGAATTTCGCCATATCACGGTTGAACCGATCAGCGGCGCCTGCGGCTGCGAGATCGGCGGGGTCGATCTGCGCCAGCCCCTGCGGCCCGAGGTGCTTGACGAGATCATGCTGGCCTTTCAGCATTTCCTCGTCATCGTCTTTCGCGATCAGGACCTGACGCCTGAGCAGCACAAGGCTTTCTCGCGCCATTTCGGCGAACTGACCGAATTGCCCCAGGCGCCCACCTATAATGGCGACAATCTGATGCAGGAGGTGCGCCGCGAGGCGTGGGAGCCGGTCAATGTCGTGCCCAGCTTTGAGCATTTCCACACTGACAGCCCGTTCCTGCCCCAACCGCCCAAATGCATTGTGATGCGCGCGCTCGATTGCCCGCAATGGGGCGGCGATACCGCCTTTTCCAACGCCTATCTGGTCTATGAGCATCTCTCGGACGGGATGAAGGCGCTGCTCGACGGGCTGCAGGTGGTCTATTCGGCCAAGGATGTGTGGAGCAAGAACGAGAAACTGCCCCCGGAAAAGCGGCTGCGCCTGCGCGAGAGCCATGGGTTTACCGAGGACCAACTGGAAAACATCCAGCCTGCCGTGCGCGTCCATCCCGAAACCGGCCGCCGCGCGCTTTTCGCCACCACCGCCTATTTCCGCCATTTCGTGGGGTGGAGCGAGGAGGAGAGCCGCGCCTTGCTCAACTATCTGCAAAGCCTTGCCCAGCATCTGCATTACCATTGCCGCGTCAAATGGCGCAAAGACACGCTGATCGTGTGGGACAACCGCTTTACGCTTCATCGCGGCGTGCATGATTTCAAGCATGAGCGGCGCCATCTGATCCGCACCACCGTGATCGGCGAGCGGCCCATGGGCATTGCCGATCTGGCCGCGCCGGCAGGGGAAGGGGCATGAAGGTTGGCGCCGCGATTGCGCGTATCCTCAAGATCGAGGGCGTCGATGTCCTCTTCGGCTATCCGCGCAATGCGGTGCTGGAGGCCGCCGCCAAGGAGGATATTCGCACCATCATCGTGCGGCAGGAACGCACCGGGTTGCATATGGCCGATGCCTATTCGCGCATGACGCGGGGGGCCAAGATGGGCGTCTTTGCCATGCAGCACGGGCCGGGCACGGAAAACGCCTATGGCGGCGTGGCGCAGGCTTTTTCCGAAAGTGTGCCGGTGCTGGTGCTGCCGCAAGGCTATGCGCGGGCGCTGGCCCATGTGCCCGACAATTACAACGCCTGCCGATCCATGCGCGACATCACCAAGACCGCCGAGCCGATCCTGCGCGCGCAGGATACGCCCGCCATCCTGCGCCGCGCCTTCACCGCCCTGCGCAACGGGCGGCGGCGGCCCGCTCTGGTGGAAATGCCGTGGGATGTGCTGGCCGAGGATGTGGGCGAGGCGCTGGATTATGCGCCGGTGGTTTCAACCCGCTATGGCCCCGATCCCGCGCAGGTGGCCGCCGTTGCGAAAAGGTTGGTGGCAGCGCCCCGTCTGGTGATCCATGCCGGGCAGGGGGTGCATTGGGCCAATGCTTACGGCGAATTGCGCGAACTGGCCGAACTGCTGGCCGCGCCCGTTTCCACCAGCCTTGAGGGCAAGAGCGCCTTTGACGAGACGCATCCCCTTGCGCTGGGTTCGGGCGGGGCGGCGATCCCGGGGCAATTGCGCCATTTCCTCGACCATGCGGATCTCATCTTCGGTATCGGCTGCAGCTTTGCCCAGACCGCCTTTGGCGTCGCCATGCCCGGTCATGTGCCGATCATCCATGCAACGCTCGACCCGGCCGACATCAACAAGGGCGTGCCTTGCGAGGCCGCACTGATCGGGGATGCGCAACTGACGCTGGCCATGCTGATCGAGGCGGTGCGCGCGCTGCTGCCCGCCCCGCGCGATATGGCCCCCGTGGCCGAGGAAATCGCCAAAGTGGAGCAGGCCTGGCTGGCCCAATGGCTGCCTTTGCTGGAAAGTGATGATGCGCCGATCAGCCCCTATCGCGTCTTGTGGGAATTGCAGCGCACGGTGGATGTGGCGGGTACGATCATCACCCATGACGCCGGATCGCCCCGCGATCAGCTAACGCCTTTCTGGAAATCGATCACCCCGCTCAGCTATATCGGCTGGGGCAAATCCACCCAGCTTGGCTATGGGCTGGGGCTGGCGATGGGGGCAAAACTGGCCTGCCCGGACCGGCTGTGCATCAATGTCTGGGGCGATGCGGCGATCGGCTTTACCGGCATGGATTTTGAAACCGCCGTGCGCGAACGCCTGCCGATCCTCTCGATCCTGCTCAACAATTCGGCCATGGCGATCGAGCTCGACCAGATGCCGGTTGCTACAGAGCGCTATCACGCCACCGCCATCTCCGGCCATTATGCCGATTTTGCCCGCGCGCTGGGCGGCTATGGCGAAAGGATCACCGACCCCGCGCAGATCGGCGATGCCATCCGGCGCGGGATCGCCGCCACGCAGGCGGGCCAGCCCGCGTTGCTGGAATTCATGACCGCCAAGGAAACAAGAGCTTCGCGGCTGTGACAGAGCTTCTGTCCCCGCAGGCGGAGCGCCCGCCCATCCGACCATTGACCACCGGGGAGGTGCAGGCTTTGCTGGATGGGCGGGAGGAGGCTCTGGCCGATCTGCGCGATGATATGACCGCCAATTTCGCGCGCGGTCCGGGGGCGATCCTGCTGCGCGGGCCGGACCCTGCCGCGTTTGGCGAGGCGCGCTTTGCCTCGGTCCTTGCGCGGATCGGCGGCTGGCTGGGCACGCCCGCGATCCAGTCTCCGCAGGGCGAGATGGTGGCCCGTGTGGAGCGGCGGGGCGATGATCCGGCCGCGCGCGGAACCCATTCCGACCTTGAACTGCGGCCCCATACCGATCTGCATGATATTCTGGCGCTGGGCTGTTTTCGCAGCGCATCGGCGGGCGGGGAAAGCCTGCTGCTGTCGGCCCGCGATCTCTATGACGCGATGCTGGATGAGGCGCCGCAGCATCTTCCCGCCTTGGCCAAGGGTTATCCTTGGGGCACCAACCCGGCTCTGGCCTCGCGGCACAGGCTTCGCCCTCGCCTGCCGATCCTGTTCATGCCCCAGGGCGGACGCGGGGCGCAGGTGGCCTTCAACGGCTATTTTCTGCGTCAGGCGGCCCATGAACGGGGCGAGGATCTGCCGCCCGCTCTGGCCGCCGCGATCGAGCGTATGGAGGCGGTTGCCGGTCGGCTGGCCGCACGCAGCCTGTTTGACCTGATGCCGGGCGACATGCTGTTCTGGCATAACTGGAGCTGGCTGCATGGTCGCATGCCCTTTGCCGACCGGGCCGGACATACCCGCCTGCTCTTCCGCCTGTGGATACGCTCCGCGCTGGCCCCGCGCGCCGGTCCGGGCCTGCTTGAACTGGGGCTGCGCATGGATGAAGATCACCGACTGACGGCTCAAATGGGGAGAGAGAAGCCATGAGCGAAGCCATTGCTCAGGATAAAGAGGCAGGCTGGCCGTGGAAAGCGAGCTGGCCGCTGGCGCTGCTGACGCTGATCGCGGTGTTCAACTATCTCGACCGGGCCTTGCTCGGGCTGGCGCTGCCGCTGGTCAAGCGCGAATTCGGCGCGTCCGATACGGTGCTGGGGCTGGTGACGGGCGTGGCCTTTGTTCTGCTCTATTCGGTGCTGGGTGTGCCGATCGCCTGGCTGGCGGATCGCTATAACCGGCGCAACATCATCACCTTCGGCCTGGCCTTCTGGAGCCTGATGACCGCGCTGACCGGCTTTGTCGGTTCGGTCTGGCAATTGGCGATGGCGCGTTTTCTGATGGGCGCGGGCGAGGCCTGCGCGATGCCGCCGTCCAATTCGATCATCGCCGATCTGGTCCCGCCCCGCCGTCGTCCGCTGGCCATGGCCATATTCGGCACGGCCAATTCGCTGGCCTTCATCATCTTCTTTCCCATCGCCGGGTGGGTGGCCCAGCATTATGGCTGGCGGGCGATGTTTCTGGCCATGGGGGCGCCCGGTCTGGTGGTGGCCTTGCTCTTCATCGCCACGGTGCGCGAACCTGCGCGGCAGAGCCATGGGGGGGGCGATGCGGCCCGTCCGCGCGGCGGAGAGATGACGGGCGGCGCGATCCTTGGCGATGTGGCGGACCTGTTCCGCAACCGCTGGTTTGGCTGGGTGTTTCTGGGCGTGACGCTGATGGGGGCCAATGTCTGGGCGGCGGGGGCGTGGACGCCCACCTTCTTTGCCCGCGTGCATCATATGGGCCTTGCCGAGGTGGCCGGGACGGTGGGACCGGTGCGCGGCTTTGTCGGTGCGGCGGGTGTGCTGGCGGGGGGATTCCTGATTGATCGGCTGCCCGCTCATCGCGACAGTTGGCGTATGGCCATTCCCGCCATCGCCTGCATTCTGGCCGGGCCCGCCGAGGCGCTGTTCCTGCTGGGCGATGCGCGCGCCCTCTGGCTTTCCGGCTTTGTCGCCACCAGTTTTCTTTCGCTGATCCATCAGGGGCCGATCTATGCCGCGACGATGAATGTCGTCCGGCCGGGCCAGCGCGCGCTGGCGATTTCGGTGATCCTGTTCGGCGCCAGCTTTCTGGGCAATGTCGTGGGGCCTAGCGCCGTGGGCCTGCTCAATGACAGGCTGGCGGCGGAATATGGCCCTCTGGCGGTGCGCTATTCGATGCTCATCATCGCGGTCACGCCGGTTCTGGCGGGCCTGTGTTTCCTGCGCGCCGCCTTTCTGCCGTCAGAGGCCGCCCGGCCCCGCGCCATGCCCTATCCCAGCCGCCAATAGGTCGCATAGCGTTCATGCGCGATGCGGTAATAGGGAATCAGGCGCAGGGGCTGCTGCCGGGTTGACGCAATCGTGAATTCCAGCGGCCCGGCGCCGGGGCTAATCCTCTGCGGCAGGGTCTCTGCAGGGCCGCTGATGGCGGGCGCCGCAAAGGCGGTGTCATTATATTCGCCATACTTCCTTTCGTTGACAATGATATCGGCGCCGGGAGCAAGCCCCTCGCCCCCCAAAGCCCCTGCCAGCACCAGCGGACCATAGGTAAAGGCCACGATATCGGGCGCGGTGGGCGCGCTCTGTGTCCCATGCTCCATGATCAGGCGCAGTTCGACCTCATCGCCATCGCGCCACGTGCGGGCTATTTCGACATAGCGGCCCGGCGTGGCCGAGAGCGCCACCTGTTTGCCATTGACCAGCACGGCGGCGGTTCGGCTCCAGCCGGGATGGCGCAATTTGAGGGTCAGGTCTGCGGGGCGCGTCAGTTTCCAGCGCAGATGGGTCACCGAACTTTCGGGGAAATTCGTGGTCTGAACCAGTTGCGCATCCTGCTCGCGCCAATGCAGGGCGGATGGGATGAACAGGTTGACGTAAAGCGTGCGGCCATCGTGGAAATAGATGGAATCGCGATATTTGACATGGTTCTCCATGCCTGTGCCCGTACAGCACCAGAAGGAATCCTCCGGGCTGTGGTATAGTTTCATATAGCCCGGCCGGGCGCCCTGAAAATAGGTGACCATGCCGCTGTCGGGGTCTTGCGAGGCAAGGATGCCGTTATAGAGCGTGCGCTCGTAGAAATCGGCATAATCGACCGAGGGATCGTTCAGGAACAAGGCCCGTGTCAGCTTGAGCATATTATGCTGGCCGCAGGTTTCCGACCCCTTGGCGGAAAAGACATGTTTGTCGAATTGGGCCGTCGGAAAGAAATGTTCATTATCGCCATGGCCGCCGGTGGCAAAGGAGCGGTTATTGACCACTGTTTTCCAGAAGAATTGGGCGGCATCGCGATAGGTTTCATCGCCGGTTGCCTCGTAAACTCTTTCAAAGCCGACGATTTTGGGGATCTGCGTGTTGGCGTGCAGCCCGTCGAGCTGATCGTGCCCGGCGGCCAGCGGGGTCAGGATCGCCTTGTGCGAAAAGCGCCGGGCCAGCAGGCGATAATCCTCTTTGCCGGTCATGAAATAGAGATCGGCCAAAACCTCGTTCATGCCGCCATGTTCGGTATCGAGCATCGCCTCGAACTGCCCATCGGACAAGGGGCGCGTCGCGATCACCGCCCAGTCGGCCAGACGGATCAGCACATCGCGCGAAAGGGTGCTGTCGGCCAGCAGCGCGGCGTCGCGCAATCCGGCAAAGACCTTGTGCAGCGTGTACCACGGAACGCCGGTGATCTTTTCCCCGCGCAGATGCGCCGCGACCAGCCCGGCCCCTTCCGGAAAGGCGCAGACGAGGCCCGTGCCGGATGCTTTCTGGCATTCGGCCAGTTCGGCGGCGATATGGTCCACCCTTTGCCGGAAACGGACATCGCGGGTGGAGCGCCATGCCAGCGAACAGGCGGACAGATAATGGCCCAACGTATGGCCCTGACAATGGATGTCCTGCCACATCGGCTCGGATTCCCATCCGCCATAGGCGTGCGCCTTGGGCGGCAATCCGGCATTGACGCGGAAATTGTGGAGCATCCGGTCGGGCTGGAGCCGCAGGAGATAGGCCTCGGTCATCCTCTGGGCATGCAGAAAGGGGCTTTCGCCCAGTTCGACATCGGCCAGATCGAAGGGGCGCAGCCGGGCCTTGCCGAATGCGGGCAGGACGGATTTGGTCACCGCGCCCGCTCCTGCCGGCAGGAGGCCGAGGGCAATGGCCGATGTGGCGGCCGATGCCAGTATTTCTCGCCGGGAATGTCCGGTGCAGCAGGTCGGATGGGTCAAGGCTCTCCCCCTTGTTTCTTGATTATGCAAAGTTAGCGTTATCCTATCAGGGAAAATCCATGGCTCCAAGACCCTGATTACCAATGGGCGCCAAGCCCGAAAATGATTGCTTTCTCTCTTGCCGTTCGCGGGGGACCTTATTAGGATAGCGTTATCAAAAAATGGTGGAACGGATGTCTGATACGCCCGCGGCTTGCCGTAAGGCCGGTTTTTACCGAAGTTTGGCGGGACAGTGGTGAGTGGTGCTGATGGTGGCTGTTTCCGCCCGACCTCGCCCCGGCAGCCTTTCCTCCCTGACGGAGATGATGCGATGAATTTGGCTAGCTATGGGCGGCTGACTGTGATCCTTGGGGCGGCGCTGACGGGCGGCGCGGCGCAGGCGGCCTCGCTCAACCTGTCGCCGGTGTGGGGCGATCATGGCGTGATCCAACGCGAGGCCCCGGTTGTGGTCGGAGGCACCGCCATGCCGGGCGCGACGGTCAAGGCATCGCTCGGCGCCGCGCAGGCGCAGGCCCGCGCCGACAGGACCGGCCATTTCGCCCTGACCTTTCCCGCGCGTGAGGCATCGGAGGTGCCGGTTGATCTGACGGTGGAGGCGGGCGGCGAAAGGATCGTGCGCCACGATCTGCTGGTGGGCGATGTCTGGCTATGTTCGGGGCAATCGAATATGGAATTCCCCGTGGCGCGGGCGCTGAACGGCGGTTTCGAGGCTGCCATGTCCAGTGATCCGCAATTGCGCCTGCTGACCATTCCGCAGGCCATTTCCTTTTCCCCGCGGGAGGCCTTTGCCCGGCCAGTGGTTTGGCAATCCGCCGCGCGTGAGAGCGTCACGAGCTTTTCGGCGGCCTGCTATTTCATGCTGCGCGATCTGCGCAAGGCGCTGAAAGTGCCGATGGGGGCGATCCATTCCAGTTGGGGCGGCTCGCAAATCCGCCCATGGCTCAGCCCGGAGGCCGGGCTGGCGCTTTACGGCAGCGCGGAGATGGCCTCCATCAAGCGCTTTGAGAACGATCCGCTGGCCGCCGTCACCGCCTTTTCGCCGCGTTGGGAGGCATGGTATCGCGGCGCCACCGGGGGCGGTCAGCCATGGCTGCAGCCCGACACGCTGAGCTGGCAGCCGGTGCCCTCGATCCAGGGCTGGCTGGCATGGGAAGGCACACCGCTGGCCGCCAAGCCGCTGGGTACGGTCTGGCTGCGCCGTCAGGTGACGCTGAGCCGCGAGCAGGCTGCTGCCGGGGCCGTGCTGGCGCTGGGCGTGCTGGATGACATGGATGTGACCTATGTGAACGGGCGCGTTGTTGGCAACAGTTTCGGCTGGGATTATCAGCGCGAATATCGCCTGCCGCCCGCCTATCTGCACGAAGGCGTCAACGAGATCATGGTGGCCGTGACCAACACCTATGGCAATGGCGGCTTTGCCAGCAGCGCGGACAAGCTGGCGCTGCGTATCGCGGGCGGGGAAACCATGCCGCTGGGCGATGGCTGGCGCTTCAGTATTTCGGGCGCGGGGGCCAATCCGCCGCGCACCCCATGGGACGCCAATGCGGGCATCGGCGTGATGCACAACCGGATGATCGCCCCGCTTGGCGCCTTCGCGCTGAAAGGGGCGGTGTGGTATCAGGGGGAAAGCGATGTCGATACGCCCGGCTATGCTGATCGCCTGAAGGCGTTGATCGCGGGATGGCGGCGGCAATTTGGCGCGAAACTGGCGGTCGAGATCGTGCAATTGGCCGATTACGGCCCGGTGCATACCGCACCCGGCGCATCCACATGGGCCGCGCTGCGCGACGATCAGCGCCGCGTGGCTGCTGGTGATCCGCAGGCCGCTCTGGTCAGCGCCATCGACATTGGCGAGCGCACCGATATTCACCCCGCCAACAAGCCCTTGCTGGGCAAGCGCCTGGCTTTGGCCGCGCGCGGGGTGGCGATGCCCATGCCCTTGGAGGCCTGGCGCGAGGCGGGCGGCGTGCGCATCCGCTTTTCCGGCATCGAGGGCGGGTTGCAGGCATGGAGCGCGCCCGGCCCGATTGGTTTTGAACTGTGCGATGGTGCAGGGCAATGCCGCTATGCCGCCGCGCGGGTGGATGGCGACAGCGTGGTGCTGGCCGATGACGGCAAGCCGGTGGCGCAGGTGCGCTATGCCTGGGCCGACAGTCCGGTGGTCAACCTGTTTGATGCGCGCCAGATCCCGGTGCCGGGCTTTGCCCTGCCGGTTGCGCCATGAAAGGGCGCGTCAGGCCGGAGGAGGGCCATCGGATTCGCGCTGGATAAACGTATAGTCCAGCGAGACATGGCGTGGCTTGCGCGGTTGTTTCTGGCGTTCCAGCCGAATATCCTGCACCAAAAGGTCGATGGCGTTCTCGGCCATTTCGCGGATAGGCTGGCGGATGGTGGTCAGCTCGGGCCAGATGGTGGAGGCCAGCGCCGTATCGTCAAAGCCGCAGACGGTGAGATCGCCCGGCACATCCAGCCTCATGCGATGAGCCGCCGCCACGCAACCGGCGGCCATATCGTCGTTCGAGGCAAAGATCGCAGTGGGCCTCTCCTTCATCGCCAGCAGCTTGGCCGCCGCGTCCATGCCCGAACGATAGGTGAATTCCCCTTGCTGGATCAGCGCCTCATCCACCGGCACCCCGGCATTGAGCATACTGTCGCGGAAACCGGCCAGACGCAGCGCGCTGACCGATTGCGCCGGATTGCCGATGATAAAGCCGATGCGCCTATGGCCCAGCGCCAGAATATATTTCGTCATGTCCAGCGCGGCCTGATAATCGTCGATCATCACCGCGCCGTGATGGGCGGCGGCCTGGCCGGGGCCGATCAGCATGGCATGGGCCCGCAGCCGCCGCAGCAGCGCCAGCAGTTCGGCATCATCGCTGAGCGGCGGAGGCAGGATGAAACCGTCAATACCGCTGGCGGTCAGCTTGTTGATCAGCCTTTCCTTGTCCTCGCCCACATCGCAGCGTTCGATCACCAGATGCGCGTCGAGGCGGCTGGCCGCGTCCATTCCCCCGATCAGCAATTCGGTCAGATAGGCCGCCGAAGGGTTCACATAAAGCAGCGCGAGCCGGATCTGCGATACACCGGCCAGACTGCGCGCGGCCTTGTTGGGCGCATAATCCAGTTCCTTGATCGCGGCCTCGACGGCCACCCGCGTGTCCTCGCGCACGCCGCTGCTGCCGTTGATGACGCGGCTGACGGTCATCGGCGAACATTGGGCCAGACGGGCAACGTCATTGACAGTGGGGCGGCCAGACTGGCGGCGGCGCAGGCGAGGTTCTTTCATGGCGTCCTTATCCTTTCGGGATATTTGGCGCGAGCCCTCGCGCAATGCAACATGAGATGCGCGACCGACGCGATTGGGGCTTGCGCAGGCGGACGGTTTTGTTAAAGTTAGCGCTATCAATAGTCGGACGAAACGACGCAGGCCGACATCGGCAAATACTGAGAGGCATAGCTGCGCAGCAGCATGGGCAGATGAGCATGGCGTTTTGCGAAAGAGAGCGATCCTTGATCGCATGATGCTTTGTCGGCCTGTGCCTATTGGGCGCCGAGCCAAACAATCAAAAGTCCTTTTGGGGAGAATGCTTGTGGAAAAGACCATGATGCGCGCCGCTTTGCGCTCAGCCTTTCTGGCCGGGGCGGGCGCGGCCCTGATGGCAGGGGGCCCGGCCATGGCGGGCGCGCCGGTGGAGGTGACCGTGGAGGCCGCCAAGCCGGGCGATGTGATCGATCGCAATATTTTCGGCCAGTTTGCCGAACATCTCGGTTCGGGCATCTATGGCGGCATCTGGGTGGGCAAGGATTCGCCCATTCCCAATGTGCGCGGGATCCGCTCCGACGTGGTGGCCGCGCTCAAGGCGATCAAGGTGCCCAACGTGCGCTGGCCCGGTGGTTGCTTTGCCGACGAATACCACTGGCGCGACGGGATCGGCGCGGCCGACAAGCGCCGGGTTCAGGTCAATACCAATTGGGGCAGCGTGCCCGAATCCAATGCCTTTGGCACGCATGAATTCATGGATTTTGCCGAGCAGATCGGCGCCGACCCCTATGTTTCGGTCAATCTCGGGTCGGGCAGCCCTGCCGAGGCTTCGGCCTGGGTGGAATATATGACCGCCGAAAAGGACACCACGCTGGCCAAGGAGCGCGCCGCCAATGGCCATGCCGCGCCTTGGAAAGTGCCGCTGCTGGGCATAGGCAATGAAAACTGGGGCTGCGGCGGGGCCATGTCGGCCGACCACTATGTCGAGGAGATGAAGCGATTCACCAACTTCATCCGCAATTTCAACCCGGCCCAGCGCGAGAAAGACAAGATGAAGCGCATCGCCGTGGGCTGGGATGGCGGCAAGCTGGATTATACCGAACGGGTGATGAAGGCGTGGAAGGACCACGTTTACAGCTGGGACATCGAGGGCATCTCGCTGCACAGCTACACCATCGGCGGGGCATGGCCGCCGCATCAGGTGGCCACAGGTTTCGGGCTGGATGATTATGCCGCCGTCATCAAGGACACGCTGCGGATGGATCAGTTGATCAATACGCAGACCGCCATCATGGACAAATATGATCCGGCCAAGAAAGTGTTTCTGGCCGTGGACGAATGGGGCGCGTGGCTGACACCCACGCCGGGCACCAATCCCGGTTTCCTGATGCAGCAGAACAGCATTCGCGACGGCATTCTGGCCGCGATCAATCTCAATATCTTTGCCCGCCATGCAGACCGGGTGAAGGTGGCCAATATCGCCCAGATGATCAATGTGCTTCAGGCGATGATCTTCACCGATGGCGCCAAGATGGTGCTGACGCCCACCTATCACGTCTATCGCATGTATGTGCCGTTTCAGGATGCGCGCTTTGTGCCGGTGAAATTTGCTGCGGGCGAATATGTGCGCGGCGCGGTGTCCATGCCCAAACTGGACGCGATGGCGGCGCGCGATGCGCAGGGGCATCTCTGGCTCTCGCTGGTCAACATTGATCCCGAAGCGCCCGCCAGCATTCACCTTTCCGGTTATAAATCGGCCAGCGGTGATGTGTTGACCGCGCCCAAGGTGGACAGTGTCAACACGTTTGACGCGCCCGCCATTGTCGCGCCCAAGCCGGTTTCGGTGAAGGGCAAGGCGGGCGGTCTGACGCTGGAACTGCCCGCGCGTTCGGTGACGGTGGTGCGGCTGGATTGAGGACGGAAAAGGCGTGGATCTGGGGTCCACGCCTGCGGCGGCTGCGCTTCCCTCACCTGTGGCCGCCGCAATAACAGGAAAGGCCCGATGCGTGATCCGCGCATCGGGCCTTTTTCGGGTTGGGCGAAAAGATCAGCGGTCGAGCGCCGCCGCCCCCCATGTTACCGTTACATTCTGCAGATCGCCGCGATCTCCCCGCGCCACCAGCTCGATGATGCGCGCGCCTTCGACCGGCGCGTTCAGCGCCACCGGTTGATCGCCGCGTTTCATCCAGCCGCTGCGCGCCACGCTGCGGCCATCGGCAAAGACCTCGAAACGGACACGCGCACCTTGCGACAGGGAGGAATCGTCGATGCCGACTCTGGCGGCAAAGTTGCGATAGCCGGCATTGCGCACCTCCAGCCGCGAATTGGCCAAAGCGCCGATCCCGCTGGAGAAATTGACCCCGCCGATGCGCAGGCTCATGCCATAGGGCGTGGCATCGGCTCGCGCGCCGCCCCATCCGCCATAGATCGGATGTTCGCCATCGCCGCGCGTGTTGCGCCAGGGCAGCAGGCCGCGATGCACCATCGGGTCGGCCATTGGTTCGACAATGCCGTCCACCGCCGGGTTCACACTGCCCGGCATTTCGGAAAGATAAAGGCCACCCGGATGCGTCCTTGCGCCCGAAACGCGGAACACCAGCGTTTGATGCCCGGCCAGATGGAGGTTGACCTCCTTGGTGAAACGGCTCTGCGCTCCGGTCCACAGGTCGGTCAGGTCAATCCCGCTGTCCTCGCGCAATTTGAGATGGGCGGCGGTGAGTTTGACGTCAATCGGCCCGCCCGTGCGGTTGAGCAGCGCCACCGCCTTGCCGCCATTGGCCAGCGTTTTCACGAAAATCTGCGCGGTGTCGCCGTCATAGGCCAGCACCGCCTGATTGCCGCCCGCATCCTGATTGAGCGCGATCAGCGCGTTGTTGCCCAGAATGGAGAGCAATTCGGGGGTGGCCTTGCGCATGTCATAGCCGATGATCAGCGGCGCGTTGAGCATGGCCCAGAGCGCCATGTGCGAGCGTGCCTCCTGAACATGCGCGGTGTCAAACTCGCCGGTGCCGACATAGAGCATGTCGGGATCGTTCCAACTGTTGGGATGGGCGTAAAGCTCGCGCCGGGAGGCGGAATCGAGATTGTGCAGCATCCGCTCCCAGTTGGGCGAGATATCCTCGCTGGTGCGCGACATATTGCCAAGTTCCTTGGCCCAACTGCGCACGTCGGCCGCCCCCCACAGACAGATGGAGAGCACATAATCATTGGCAGGCCGCGTGCGCGCCAGCGCCAGACCCACCCGCCGATACAGATCGCGCACGGCCGGAATATCGGTGCGCGAAAGGTTTTCATAATCCACCAGCGGCCCCAACGCGCGATATTGGCCCGAGGAAACCAGCTTGTTTTCCGGTGACATGGCGCGGATGCCGCAACCGTCGATCTTGATGAGATCAAAGCCCCATTCGCCCATCATCAGGCCGATGTCCTGATCGATATGATCGTAAAGGCCCACTTCGCGTTCGGCCACATTGCCTTCGGGCTGGCCCTTGAAATCGGCGGTATAGGCCTGACCGCAGGAATTGCGGCCAATGTCAGAATAGATGCCCGCCTTCAGCCCCATTCCATGCAGCCGGTCGGTCAGGGGACGAAAGCTGGTGTTGCCGTCGCCCGTCTGCGCCGAGGGGAAAGCGGCCGTACGGATCAGCAGGCGCCCGTCGTTCTGCCGCCGTTTCAGCCACCAGCCATCGTCAATATCGACATAGCGATAGCCCTTGGCGGCCAGCCCGGTATCGACCAGCGCCTTGGCCGCCGCCATCAGCTTTTCCTCGTCAATATCACTGTTGAAGGCGTTCCAACTGTTCCAGCCCATCGGGGGCAGGGGGGCCTGACCGCGCGCGGTGACGCTCCATTGCCCGGTTGGCGCCAAAGGGTCGGGCGCAGCATGCAGTTCGGTTGTGATCAGGCCGGTTGCCGCAAAGCTGGCGGCCAGCAGCAGGCCCGTTCTGAAGGCGCGGTTCACGGGCGTTTTCCGGACACGAGATGTTGGCTGAAGAAGGGCACGACCTGCTCCTGAAACCGGAAGGCGACGCGGTTGGTGTGATCGCCTTCATAGATGGTGAAACTGTTGGCGATGCCATAGCTGTCCAGCACATCGTGCAGCCGGGCGGTGTCGGCCTTCAGACCGTCTTTGTCGCCCACATCCATGGCGATGGCGCTGTAGCGGCGCAATTGACCGATATATTGGTCCACAAAGGAGAGCGGCGCATTGGCCGCCCATTTGGCCAACACATCCTCACGCGGTTTGTAGTCGCCCGCAGGACCGGCCGCCATGGGCAGGTCGAGATAGAGCGGCGGGTTCTTGGGATTGGGCGACCATGCGGCGGCGGCGGCCAGCGTGCCGCGCTGGGCCCAGGGCAGGCCGGACGAATCCGCGGGGGATTTCATGGCCGCATAGGCCTGCATTGCCTCGGGCGAGACGCCGAACATACCGCGCGCTGAAAGGCAGCAGGGGCTCATCAGATAAAGCGCGCCAAACACATCGGCATGTTTCATCCCGATCCGGCTGGCGCCATACCCGCCCATCGAATGGCCGATCAGGCCGCGACTCTCGCGCCGGGCGATGGTGCGGTAATGCGCGTCAATATAGGCGACCAGATCGCGCGAGATGAAGGTTTCAAAATCGCCCGTGGTGGCCGAACTGGAATACATCGAGCCATTATGCGCGGTCTTGCTGTCGGGAAAGACGAAAATCATTTCCTGCGCGCCCTGCGCATAGGCGTTTTCGATGACCTGAGGCACATGGATCTCGCCGGTCCATTGGCGCGCGCCGATGGAATAGCCATGCAGCGCATAGACCACCGGATAGCGCCGGTTCCTGTCGCGGCCATAGCTGGGCGGCAGTACGACCAGCACTTCGCGGTCGGCGCTGTCGCCTTCCAGCGCATGTTCGAGCGCGGCGCCGTGGACCGTGATGGTCTGCACGGTGGTGGCAGGGGCGCCGGCGATGGCCGCCGGGGCGGCGGTATTGACCTGTGCCTGCACGGGCGCCGTCATCAGCGCGAGCGTGCACAGCAGGGCGGAGCGTTTCATGGGCTTCTCCCGATTTGTCTGCTTAGTATTTTTGTGCCCCGCCCGACATCATCCCAAAGGAATAATGAGAATAAAGGCGAGGGTGGTGCGAATCATCGCGGTATTGGCATCGGCAAAGGCGAATACGGATGATTTATAATCAGACTAAATAACGGCGCGCTTCTGTCAAGCGGATGCTTACTGTCCGCGCAGCGCGCGCATGATCATCGCCCGGATCTGGCCATAGCCGCCCCCGGCCAGATCGCGCAGCACGCCCCGTTTTTCCTCCGGCAAATGGGCCAGCGGATGGCCATTGGGCCGAAACACGAAATGGTCGAAATAGGCGCGAAAGGCCTCCCGGTCCGCCTGCGGCCTTTCGCCCAGCGTGATCATGGCAAACAGCATGGCCAGCATCGGCGCATCCGGCCCTATGGCAAAGGCATCCCACCAGAAATTGGCCATGATGTTGAAAGGCGCGGTGGCCTCGACCTGGTGCCACCATAATTTGGGCAGATAAAGCGCATCGCCCGGCTCCAGATCGACCACCCGTTTGCGCGATTCGGCGCGGGCAAAGTGGGGATAGCGTTCGGGGTGATCGCGATCGCCGGCCGCCATGCTGACCGGTTGGCCCGCCAGCGTGAAATCAATCGGTCCGACATAGAGATCGCCGATCGCATCGGGCGGATAAAGCGTGAAGCGCCGCCGCCCCGCCAGCACGCAGGCAAAATTTTCATAAGCATCATAATGACATGCCACATGCGAGGCATTGCCGATCCAAAGCCGCATGGCCACGCCCTGCGGCACCAGTGCGGGCTGATGCTGGGCGACCATGCCGGGCAAATAGGCCGGGGCCACGAGCGAGCCCAGATAGGCCGAGGGCAGGGCCGGATCGGCCACACGGTCCAGCATGCGCTGCAAGGCTTCGCCGATGCCCATCTCGACTCGCTCGAAATTGAACCCGTCGAGGCCGTTGCGATAGAAATAGCGCCCATCGATGGCCGGATCGCCCAGCATCACCTGCGGCCGCTTTCCGCTGTCATGGCGGCGCAGATAGTCGCAGGCGGCCAGGTCGGAAATTTGCGCCGCCCGCCCCAGCGGCCAGTCCTGCGCATAGCCGCGAATCACCACCGGCTCTCCGGTCATCGCCACCGTTTCGCGAAACCGCGCGGGGTCGGACAAGGCGGAATCCTGGGCGGAACATTCGCGCAGGCCTTGGGTCATGGTCAGGCGCCCACCAGTCGTTCGTTGCGGCGGCGCGCCAGCACGGCCACCTGTTGCAGCGAGCCGCGAATGGTCAAGGCGGCCTGCAGCCAGCCCTTGCGGAATAGTCCGAGGATATCTTCATCCGCCAGTGCATTGAGAGCATCGCCGCTGATCGTATAGAGCCCTTCAAGCGACACCTTGGCCCCATCGTCGAAATTGAGCGTGATATCGACCGGTTCGATGACGCGCAGCCGCAGCATTTCCTCGATAAAGGCTTGTGTCGGCGGGGTATGCTGCACCATCACGCCCACCGCGCGCTGGATCAGGCGCATCTCGTCGCTGGGGTTGCCGTCGGCGTTGAACAGCGGGATCGTGCCGCCCGGCGCAAAGCGGGGGTCGGCCAAATCCACCACAATATCAGTACCATCGGCAAAAAAGCCCTGACGCTGGATATTGCAGGGCAGAAACGCGGCATTGGCTTCATTGGCGCCTTCGACCAGCACTTCGCCCGCGGCAAAGCCAAACAGGGCGCCCAGTCCGAACCGGCCGGTTTCAGGGCTTTTGGCAAAGAAGAGCGGACAGCATGAGGCCGCTTTTTCTGCTTCGATCAGTGTGATTTGGACAAAATGAGGGTGGATTCCCGCCATTGGATGAATACGCAGATCGCGATGCGCCACGCTGTTGAGCGCTTCCAGTTTTTCCGCCAATTTCCTCTCCCTTCGTTTACGCTAACTATGCGGGAAAGCGGTGCAAGCGGGCAAGCAGACTTTGCAGTTACGCCCATTTTGCTCGCTTTATGTGTGTATAATTCGCAACACCATCCGACCTCGACGATTACCCAGACTAATTGGGCTTGATAGCGCTACCTAACTTCGCTAGAGGCAGAGTGCAAGGTGACGATACAGCACCGGCTGGAGAGTGAATTGCCAGGCAAGCAGGCCGTGTCGAACGGCTGTGCCCATGATTCAGCAGGAATCCGCAGACAATCCGGCAAGAAGGTCGGCGGGAAAAGCGCAGGTGTCATCGCCCCGGGCGGGGGAGCCGCCAGAACAGACTTCAAGGGGAGAGGATATGGCAAAAACATTAGTTTCAAAGTGGTTGATCGCCGGCGGAATGGGTGCGCTGGTGGTTGCCATGGCGGGGCCGGCCTATGCGGCCGAGCCCAACGCGGCGCCCAATGCGTCGGATCCCGAAATTATCGTTACCGGTATTCGCGGCTCGCTTCAGCGCAATATGGATATCAAACGCGCCGCATCGGGCGTGGTGGACGCGATTTCGGCCGAAGATATCGGTAAATTCCCCGATTCGAACGTGGCGGACTCGCTCCAGCGCCTGCCCGGCATCTCGATCCAGCGCACCGGCCAGCGCGGTGAAGCCAACGGCGTGACCGTGCGCGGCTTTGGCGGCGACTTCAACGATACCCAGTTTGACGGCCGCCACCTGTCCACCGCATCGGGCAACCGCGCGGTCGATTTCACCACCATCGGCTCTGATTTCGTCAGCCGTATGAGCGTTTACAAGACGCCCGACGTGACGCTGGGATCCAGTGCCATCGGTGCGACGCTTGATGTCAATCTGCCCAAGCCCTTTGACCGCAAGGGTTTTCAGATGGCGGCCAAGGCGGCGGGCACCGTGCAGGACCGCAACGGCAAGGTTGTGCCCTCGGGCGGCCTGCTTTTGAGCAACACCTTTGCCGATGATACGGTGGGCCTGCTCGGCTATGTGACCTATCGCCGGGCGGACACGACCTCCAACCAGGTCTTTATCCCCGGCTGGATCGGCAAGCAGTTCAACACGTGCCAGGTCAATGCCGCCTGTACTGACGCGCAGCTTTCCAATGCGGCCAACTGGAACAAGGTGGGCTGGTTCCCGCAGCAGATCGGCGCCAATCAGGTGACCACGGAAGATGCGCGCATCGATGGCCGCATCGCCTTCCAGTGGCAGGCCAATGACAAGCTGCTGCTGACCCTTGATGATAATTTCAGCCGTCAGGTCCTGCATCAGCAAAGCTATGGCTATGGCGCGTGGTTCAATGGCGACGATCTGCGCAATGTGAAGTTTGATTCCAACGGCACCGTGACCGATTTCAATCAGTTCGGCACGCCGATGGACTTCAACGCGGGCATCCAGCGGACGATCAACCAGACCAACATGTTCGGCGCCAACCTGAAGTGGGAAGCGACTGACAATCTGAAGTTCGATTTTGACGCCGCCCTGTCGCGCTCGGTGCTGAACCCGGGCAACAACGGCTATAATGACAACATGGACATCGGTTATGGCGGCAGCAATGTCGATCCGAACGGGTCCTTCGTGTCCACGCCGTGCACCAATGGCGTCTGCACCCGCTATTCGACCATTCTGGGCGCCAACACCGGCGCGACCATGCTGGGCAACAGCGCCAACTATCTGCCCAGCATCCATGATGTCGGCCCGGCCGGCAATGCGACGGCCTTCACCAACCAGGCCGTTATCGGCAACCACGTGATCGTGCGCGGCGCCAACTATTACACCGATCTGGTCAAGCAGTTCAAAGCCGCGGGCCGGTGGGAACAGGAAAACCTGAAGATCGACTTTGGCGTCCGCTATTCGGAAGACAAGTTCCATCAGGAAAGCCAGAACACCTTCGTCAACGGCACCTTTGCCCGCTATGCCGGTTATGGCGCGCCCTCGGGCCGCACCGGTTCGATCGCCCCGCTGCCCGCCAGCATCTATCAGGGCATCATCAGCACTTCGGGCTTCATGCCCGGCTATTCGGGCAATGTGGCCCCCGCGCTCATCAAGTATGATCCCTATGCGGTCTATAAGCTGCTTGATCCCACGGGCGTGGGCACGGCGCCCGCCTTTGACCCCAGCACCGTGCTGGGCGTGAAGGAGCAGACCTATGCCGGTTGGCTCAAGGTGGCGATGGATGCCGATCTGGCGGGCATGCCGTTCCACTTCTCGGCGGGTCTGCGCGATGAATTCACCCATCTTGAGGCTTCGGCCATCGGCACGCTGCCGGTCAACCTGATTACGGTAACGACCGACCCGACGCTGATCACGGTGGGTTCGTACACGCCGCAGCAGGCGATCATCAAGACAACCAACTACAACTACCTCCTGCCCAGCTTTGATGCCAAGCTGGAGGTGACCTCCAAGCTGACGCTGCGCGCGGACGCTTCGCGCACGCTCACGCGCCCCGCGCTCAGCTATCTCAAGCCGAACATCACGCTGGGCACGATGCGCAAGGGCAGCCTTGCCGCCTCGGGCGGCAATGCCAGCCTCAAGCCCTATCTGTCGGATAACTTCGACGTTGCGGCCGAGTATTACTACAAGAAGAACTCGTACTTTGCGGTCAACGGCTTCCTCAAGTATATCTCGAACTTCATCGTCGGCGGTGTCAGCACCCAGTCGATCAATGGCGTGACCGATCCCTTCACCGGCCAAGTCGCCCAGTTCCAGGTGAACGGCAAGATCAACGGGCCGGACGGCGTGGTCAAGGGCGTGGAAATCGCCTGGCAGCACGTGTTTGGCGATACCGGCTTCGGCTTCAATGCCAATGCCACGCTGGTCAAGACCAATCGCAATTTCGACACATCCGACATTTCGGGTGCGGCCTTTGCGATCACCGGCCTTGCCAATTCGGCCAACTTTGTCGGTTTCTATGACAAGCACGGCCTTCAGGCCCGCGTTGCCGTCAACTGGCGCGACAGCTATCTGCTGACGCTGGGCCAGACGCAGGGCGGCACCTTTGGCGCGGAACCTGTCAATGTGAACCAGCAGGTCCAGGTCGATGCCAGCGCCAGCTATGACATCACCAAGCAGGTGACGGTCTTTGTCGAGGGCACCAACCTCAATAATTCGACCTACAGCACCTATGGCCGCTGGTCGAACCAGCCGCTTGATACGTGGTCCTATGGTCGCCGGTTTGTTTTCGGCGCCCGCTTCCACTATTAATCGGACATAAGGCAAGGGCGGCGCCGGGATCTCCGGCGCCGCCCACCATCATAACAAGCATCGGAGCAGGGGAATGGTTCACGCGGTGCGCAATGTGGTGATCGTGGGCGGCGGCACGGCCGGTTGGCTGACCGCCGCGATCATCGCCGCCCGGCATCAGGGGCGCATGCCCAGGGATTTCACCGTGACGCTGGTGGAATCGCCCGATGTCCCGATCATCGGCGTGGGCGAGGGCACATGGCCGACCATGCGCCAGACCCTGAAAAAGGTCGGTGTTTCGGAAACAGACTTCTTCCGCGAATGCGATGCCGCCTTCAAACAGGGTGCGCTTTTCGCCAAATGGACCACCGGCGCGCCGGATGACGCCTATTACCACCCGCTCGTCCTGCCCCAGCGCTTTGGTCAGATGAATCTGGTGCCGCACTGGCTGGCCGCGGAGAGCAACGAGAGCTTTTGTGACGCCGTCTGTCCGCAGGGGCAGGTGTGCGATCACGGCCTTGCGCCCAAGACCGTCAGCACAGCCGAATATGAAGCGCTGACCAATTACGCCTATCATTTGGACGCGGGCAAATTCGCCCCCTTCATGCAGCGGCACTGCACGGAAAAGCTGGGCGTGCGCTATGTGCCCGCCGATGTCCATGATGTGATCCAGCATGAAAACGGCGACATCAAATCCATCGTGACGATGCAGGCGGGCGAGATCGAGGGCGATCTTTTCATCGACTGTACGGGCACGCATGGCCTGTTGCTGGATCGCACGCTGGGTGTGGGTTTCCGCGATTGCAGCCATATCCTATTCTGCGACACGGCGCTGGCGGTGCAGGTGCCCTATCCCGCGCCCGACACGCCCATTGCCACCCACACGATTTCCACTGCCCAATCGGCGGGCTGGATCTGGGATATCGGCCTGCCCACGCGGCGCGGGGTGGGCCATGTCTTTTCCAGCCGCCATATCAGCGATGATGAGGCCGAGGCCGAATTGCGCGCCTATTTGGGGCCTAGCGCCAAGGATCTGCCCGCGCGCAAGATCAGGATCCGCGCGGGCCACCGCGAGACCTTCTGGAAGCGCAATTGCGTGGCCGTGGGCATGGCGGCGGGTTTCCTTGAGCCGCTGGAGGCTTCGGCCATCATGCTGATCGAGCTTTCGGCCAAGCTGATCGCCGAACAGATGCCCGCCAACCGCGAGGTGATGGACATTGTGGCCGACAGGTTCAATGAAAAGACCCATTACCGCTGGGGCCGGATCATCGATTTCCTGAAACTGCATTATGTGTTGAGCCAGCGGCGCGACACTGCTTTCTGGCGCGACAATATGGACCCGGCCGGCATCCCCCAGCGGTTGCAGGACTTGCTGCACCTGTGGCGTTATCAGCCGCCATGGTTCCATGATGAGTTTGACCGGGTGGATGAAGTGTTCCCGCCCGCCTCCTATCAATATGTGCTCTATGGCATGGGTTTCCGCAGCGAGGTCGAGCGCGACCATCTGCGCCCCGAAGCGCAGGAGGCGCAGCGCGCGCTGCGCGAAAACCGCGAGATGGCGCAGAAGCTGATCTCGCGCCTGCCGCGCCATCGCGATCTGATTGAAAAGATAGCCCAATATGGACTTCAGCCGGTGTGATCGCCCGAGGCGCCATGTCGGCGCCCCGCCATTCGATCATGCCTCAGGGGAGAATTGTGTGTCCCATTTTCTGAATGCCTCGCGCGTGCCCGTTTCGCGCGCCACTCTTGCCGCCGCCCTGCTGCTGGCGCTGCCGCAGACGTCTTTGGCCCAGAGCGCGAGCCCGGTGGCGCAGGCCGACAAGATGGCCGCCGATCTGGTGGGCAAGCTGACCACCGAGGAAAAGGTGGCGCAGCTTGTCAATGTCGCCCCCGCGATCCCGCGCCTGAATATCCCGGCCTATAACTGGTGGACGGAAAGCCTGCATGGCGCGATCGGCGCGGTGCCCACCACCAATTTCCCCGAGCCCGTAGGCCTTGCCGCCACGTTCAACACGCCGCTCATCCATGACGTGGCCCGCACGATCAGCGTCGAGGTGCGCGCGCTCCACACGCTGGGCCGCGAAACGGGCCATCTGGGCAAAATCGGCACCGGGCTGGATACATGGTCGCCGAACATCAACATCTATCGCGATCCGCGCTGGGGCCGGGGCCAGGAGACCTATGGCGAGGACCCGTTCCTGACCGCGCATATGGGCGTCGCCTTTGTCACCGGCATGCAGGGCGACAATCCCGACTTGCCCGATGTGGTGGCCACGCCCAAGCATTTTGCCGTGCATTCCGGCCCGGAATCAACGCGCCACGCAGCCAATGTCTTTGTCTCGCGCCACGATCTTGAGGACACCTATCTGCCCGCCTTCCGCGCCGCGATTGTCGAGGGCAAGGCGGGTTCGATCATGTGCGCCTATAACCGCATCGACGGCCAACCCGCCTGCGCCAGCAATGACCTGCTGAAGGACCATCTGCGCGGAGCATGGGGTTTTACCGGCTATGTCGTGTCAGACTGCGATGCGGTGGTCGATATTGCCGATCATCACAAATATGCCACCGATCCGGCCGCAGGCGTGGCGGCGGCTTTCCGCACGGGCGTCGACAATGAATGCCACACCGGCACGATCGGCGAAGCCAAGGGGCTGGGCGATCGTTATATGGCCGCGCTCAAGCGGGGCTTGCTGACCGATGCCGATCTCGACCGCGCCTTGGTCCGGCTGTTCTCGGCCCGCTATCGCAATGGCGACCTGCCCGGCCTTGCCGCGCGCCAGCTCTCGATGGTGCCCGTCAACGCCATCGGCACGCCGCAGAATGGCGCGCTGGCGCTGAAGACGGCGACGCAGAGCATGGTGCTGCTCAAGAATGACGGGCTGCTGCCGCTGCGGCCCAATTCGAAGATCGTGGTGGTCGGGCCGCTGGCCGATGCCACCCGCGTGCTGCGCGGCAACTATTCCTCGGCGGCCAGCGCCCCGCCGGTCTCGGTGCTCGACGGCCTCCATCGCGCCTTTCCCAAGGCGACCATCGTCCATGTGCCCTTCTCGTCCTCGATCACCGATGGCGATCTGGTGCCCGATGGCCATTTCGTCACGCCCGATGGCAAGCCCGGCCTGCGCGCGGCCTATTACAACGCGATTGACCCCAATGCCCCGCGCGGCGAGCGTAAATTCGCCGCCAAGCCGGTGGTGACCCGCACCGAGACCAACCTTTCAACCAAGGCTTCGGAACTGAAGCAGGTGGCCGACACCTACAAGGTGGTATGGGACGGCTATTTCGTTGCGCCGGACACCGGCACCTATCGCCTTGCCGTGACGGCGGTGAAGGGCGCTATCGAGATCGACGGCAAGCCGATGGTCAAATCCGACCGCTACTCGCTCTGGGGCGAGCGGCCCGAATTTGTCGATGTCGATCTGAAAAAGGGCCAGCGTTACAAGATGCATTTCGACATGGAGGGCGGCGGCGCGGCCTCGCCGGGCATGTTCTGGAAACGGATTTCGCATGACACCTATGGCGAAATGGCGCGCGCGGTGAAGGATGCCGATGTCGTGCTGGCCGTGGTGGGCCTGACCGCCGAGCTGGAAGGCGAGGAAATGCCGATCAAGATCGAGGGCTTTGACGGGGGCGACAAGACCTCGCTCGAACTGCCCGCCGATCAGCGCGAATTGCTGGCCAAGGCGAAGGCTTCGGGCAAGCCGCTGGCCGTGGTGACGATGAACGGCAGCCCGATCAATCTGGGCTGGGCCAAGGACAATGCCAATGCCATTCTCGAGGCCTGGTATCCGGGCCAGTCGGGCGGGTTGGCGGTGGCCAATGTCCTGTCGGGCGCGGCCAATCCGGCGGGGCGTCTGCCTTTGACCTTCTATCGCGATGTCAAGGATCTGCCGCCCTTTGACGATTATTCGATACAGGGCCGCACCTATCGCTATTTCACGGGCACCCCGGTCTATGGCTTCGGCTACGGGCTCAGCTATACCAGCTTTGCCTATTCCGCGCCCCAGATCGCGCCGGTGGAGGGCGATGCCGCCAAGGGCATCCGCGTGACCGCGCAGGTGCGCAACACCGGCGCGCGCGATGGCGACGAGGTGGTGCAGCTTTATCTCAAGGTTCCGCAATTGCCCGGCGCGCCGCGCATCGCCCTGCGCGGGTTCCAGCGTGTTTCGCTCAAAGCCGGCGAAAGCCGCCAGATCACGCTCGACCTCTCGCCCCGCGATCTGTCGGCGGTGACGGCCGACGGGCGGCGCCAGGTGTTTGCCGGGCATTACCAGCTCACCCTTGGCGGCGGCCAGCCCGACAGCGGCCTGCCCGGCGTTGCGGGCGAGTTCGATGTGGCCAAATCCGCCGATCTTCCGCTCTGATCCCCCCGCTCAATCCCCCAGCGACCCAGGGGGACGACTGAAGGGCCGGCAGCACCATGCTGCCGGCCTCCTTTTTCAGGCAGGCGTCAGATGAGAGCCTTTGAGGCGCAGCACCCGCCCCGGCGTCAGCCGGATCCCGCGCGACACTTCGCCCAGCCGAATCGTGCAGTCCTGCGCCCGCGCGCTGGTCAGGATCGCCTCGGCCAGCATCCCCTGCCGCCAGACCAGATCCACCCGCACCCCGCCGCGCGCGATGAGCCCCCTGACCGCGCCCTCGCGCCAGGCCGAGGGCAGGGCGGGCAGCAGATGGATCATCCCTTCGCGACTGTTGATCAGCATTTCGGCCATGGCCGCACAGCCGCCGAAATTGCCGTCGATCTGAAACGGTGGGTGGGCGTCGAACAGGTTGGGATAGGTCCGCCCACGGCCCAGCAGAAAGCGCAGGATACGATGCGCCCGCTCGCCGTCGCCCAGCCGGGCCCAGAGCGCGATGCGCCATGCCGTGGCCCAGCCGGTCGATTCATCCCCGCGCTTTTCCAGCGAGACACGGGCTGCGCGGGCCAGATCGGGCGTCGTGTCGGGCGCAATCTGCTGGCTGGGATAAAGCGCATAGAGATGCGAGACATGGCGATGGTTGGGTTCGGGGGCGGCATCGTCCCAATCCTCCAGCCATTCCTGCAATTGCCCGCTTTTGCCGATGCGGTCCGGCGCCAGCGCGGCGCGGGCCTTGGCCAGTTGCGCGGCGAAATCGGCATCCTTGCCCAGTTCCCCTGCCGCCATGGCCGTGCGCGCAAACAGATCGCGCAGGATCTGGCGGTCCATGGCCGGTCCGGCGCAGACCGAGGCGCCAAAAGGATGCTGGTTTTCCGGCGAGATCGAGGGCGATGTCACCAACCCTTGGGCCGAGGGCTGCAACGTGTCGAGAAAGAACAGGCAGGCCCCGTGCAGCAGGGGATAGATCGACGCGAGATAGGCCCGGTCCCGCCCGTAATCCCAGCGATCCCACAGCATGTTGCACAGCCATGCGCCGCCCATCGGCCACAGGCCCCATGCCGCGCCGTCGATGGGTGCGGTTGCGCGCCACAGGTCGGTATTGTGATGGGCCACCCAGCCGCGCGCGCCATACATGCGCCGCGCCGTTTCCTGGCCGGTTTGCGCCAGTTCACGCGTCAGGCGCAGCAAAGGCTCGAAACATTCGGCCAGACCCACCGGATCGGCGGGCCAGTAATTCATCTGGGTGTTGATATTGATCGTATATTTCGATCCCCACGGCGGGTTGGTCTTGTCGTTCCATATGCCCTGCAGATTGGCCGGTTGGGATCCGGGGCGCGAGGAGCAGATCAGCAGATAGCGTGCATAATGGAAATAGAGCGCGGCCAGGGCGGGGTCGTCCTCGCTCTCATTGGCCGCGATGCGCTGGTCGGTGGGGAGGGCCGCGCCCTTGCCCCGCGTCAGTTGCAGCGAGGCGCTGCGATAGAGGCGGCGATGCTGGGCCAGATGGCGTTGGCGCAGGGCGGCAAAGGGCAGGGCCGATGCGGCGGCCATCTGATGCGCGGTGATGGCCTGCGGATCACCCGATACGTCTTTGGGCCCGCGATAGCTGGTGGCCATGGCCACCAGCAGGATGACCTCGCGGGCGGGATCGACATGAAGGGCATCGTCCAGCGCCCGCCATGTGCCGCCCGGAGCGATGACGCGAAGGCGGGCGGCAAAGCGCAGCGCGCCGGGAATGCCCTCGGCCGCTCCGCCTTGGCCGGAGAGCAGGATGCTGTCGCGTTGCGCCTCGGCCTTGGCCACCTGCGGGCTTTGCAGACGGAGCGTGATCGGGGGCAGCAGGCCGTCCTTGGCAGAGAGGCGCAGGGCGATGACCTGATCGGCGGGCGAGGCGAAGACCTCGCGCTGGACTGCGACGCCGCCTGCGGCAAAGCGGGTGGTGGCGATGGCGGCGTCAAGGTCGAGTTCGCGGCGATAGGCATCAGCCGGGCCGTCAAAGGGCATGTCGATCAACAGGTCGCCCAGCGTCTGATAGGCCATCTGGTGCAGCGGGCGGCCCATCATCGCGGCATTGGCCAGCGCCTGCGCGGCGGCATAATCGCCTTTCGCGATCAGCGCGCGCACCTGCGGCACGGCTTCGGCGGCCTGTGGGTTGATCGGATCATAGGGGCCGCCGCTCCACAGCGTATCTTCGTTGAGCTGCAGGCGCTCCTGCCGCGTTCCGCCAAAGACCATGGCGCCGATACGGCCATTGCCGACCGGCAACGCCTCCGTCCAGACCCTGGCCGGATCGGTATACCACAGGCGGTGCTCTTCGGGGATGGGCGCGGGCGCAGCTTTGCGGGGCAGGGCGCTCATGGCGGGCTGGCTCAGCAACGAAGCGCTGGCGGCCAGATATTCGCGGCGGCTGAAGGTCATCCTCGGGTCCTGTTGTTGTAATAAGTCAGATTATATAGCGCCGATCCGGAATGCCATCCAGCGCAAATTGATCTAATAAATACATATAAAAACATAATATTATGGGATAAATGAAATTTTATCGTCTCTTGTTGAGATTCGATATAGTATGATTATAAGTTGGGCAAAAGAGCCATGGAGAGTATGCGATGAATTGGAAACATTGGGCCGGATCGGCCATGGTGGCGGCAACTCTGTCGGGCGCGGCGCAGGCCGCCACGGCCCGGCGCGAGGATGGCGGCAGGCTGGCCGACGGGCGCGCGGTCGAGGCGGTCACGCTGGCCAATGGTCATGGGGTTTCGGCGCGTATTCTGGCCTATGGCGCCGCATTGCAGAAATTCACGGCGTCCGACCGTCATGGCAAATCGGCGGATATCGTCATCGGCCTGCCCGACGCCGGGGCCTATGAGGCGCGCCAGTCCTTTTTCGGCGTGACGGTGGGCCGCTATGCCAACCGGATCGCGGGCGGCAAATTCACGCTGGACGGGCAGACCTACCAACTCCCGCTCAATGACAGGGTGAACAGCCTGCACGGCGGCGGCAAAGGGTTCGACCGGCAATTGTGGAAAGTGGAAAGCGTGACGTCAGGCAAGGTCGCCTCGGTGGTGCTGCGCCACATCAGCCCCGATGGCGACAGCGGCTATCCCGGCACGCTGGATGTGACGGTCACCTATTCGCTGGATGAAACGGGCAATCTGACCATCGCCTTTGCCGCCAAAACCGACAAGCCGACCATTGTGAACATGACCAATCACGCCCTGTTCAATCTGGCGGGCGAGGGCGGGGCGCGTGATGCCATGGACGAGGTGCTGACCATCCCGGCGGCCCGTTACACGCCGGTCAATGCCGCCTTGATCCCCACCGGCGAATTGCGCGCCGTAGCGGGCACACCGTTTGATTTCCGCAAGGGGCGCGTGGTGGGCCAATCCCTGCGCGACGGGCATGACGAGCAATTGGCGATCGCGCGCGGCTACGACCACAATTTTGCCGTCGACACAGGGCTGACCAAGACGCCCAAGCTGCTCGCGCGTCTGGCCGACCGGACCTCGGGCCGGGTGCTGGAAGTGCTTTCCACCGAGCCGGGCGTGCAATTCTATACCGGCAATTTCATCGACGGCACGATGCTGGGCAAGAACCGCCACATCTATCGCATGGGCGACGGCATCGCGCTGGAGCCGCAGAAATTCCCCGATACGCCCAATCAGCCCGCCTTTGGTTCGGCGCGCATCGATGCGCAGCACCCCTATGCCCACACGATGGTCTATCGCGTGTCGGTGTCGAAATGAACGACAGATGGCGGTGCCGGGCGGGCGCCGCCATCTCAACCTATGGCGAAAGACCGATGTCCTCCAGCGCCAGTTCGATCAGCCGCACCATGGCGGCGCGGGCCGCCGCCGGATCGGCATCGGCAATCGCATCGAAGAGCACGCGATGGTCGGGCACAGGGTCGCGCGGCAATTTGCGCTTGCGCTGCTTGTAGATCGTGGTCCAGCGCACCGCCGCGCCGATCGAACTGGCCAGCGAGATCAGTGAGGCATTGCGCGTGGCGCTCAGCAAGGTGCTGTGAAAGCTCTGGTCGGCGGCCTGCCCGGCCGCGGTGGCCAGACCATGGCGCGCCATTTCCTCCAGCGCATGGCCCATTTGCGCCAGTTGCTGACCATTGCGGCGCCGGGCGGCAAGCTCGGCCGCCGCCGGTTCGATCACCATGCGCAATTCGAACAGATCGTCGATAAAGCTTTGCGTCGGCTCGCCTTCAAAGGTCCAGGCCAGCACATCGGGGTCCAGCATATGCCAGCGCGAGGGATCGGTGATGCGCGTGCCCGTCTTGGGCTTGCTTTCGACCAGCCCCTTGGCGGCCAGAATGCGGATCGCCTCGCGATAGGCGGTGCGCGAGATGTTGTTTTTCTGGGCAAAATCCACTTCGCTGGACAGGACATGGCCGGGCGGATAATGGCCGGTGACAATGGCAATGCCCAGATCGCGGGCAATGGAGCCATGAATCCGCAGCGATTTATCCACCCGTTCCGTTGCCTGATACTCCTGCATTGGCTTTTGCTTCACCGCCAAGGTCCCTCCCGCAGGGCGCAGCCTATGGCGGTTTTCGCGCCTTTGTCCAGTCGCGCCCCATTGGGCGTCAGGTCAGGAGGAGGCGGCGCACCGCGCCTTCGGGGTCGTTTTCCATCCGGCATCGGGTGTCAAACACCATGGTCTGGCAATGCACCGGATCGCTGGGCCCCCATGCCAGACCTGCCTGATCGGGCTTGCCGGTATGGGCAAAGGCGGCCCATGCCCCGGCCATATTGCGGGCGATGGCCTGGGCCTCGGGCGTGTTGCCGGTGGCCTGATCGCAGATTTTGGTGTTGTCGAAGCAAAAGGCCAGTTCGGCGGTATGCCATGCGCCCGGAATGCCGTCGAGGATCGGCGTCTGCCATTGGAACAGATATTGATAGGCCGGCGCCCCGCCCGCATCATGGCGCAGCTTGACCATGCGGTTGACATTGTTGCGCCCCGACAGGCCGCCCACCCCATAGGAGAGGGTGCGTATCGCCTTTTCCGGATGCGCCTTTTTCATCGCCGCGATCAACGCATCGGCCTTGGCCCCGCCCAGCGCTTCGGCCAGTTGCGCGCGCCATTCGGCCTCGCTGGGGTTGCGGCCCAGGCTGGTGCCTTCCTCGCTGACATTGCCGATGATGACGGGGATGTCGCGCGCGGCGGGCGGGGCCACATCGTGAAACGAGCGGCAGGTGATATTGCGCATGTCCATCGTCGGCGCCCAGCCCACGCGCGGGGTCGGGCTGGCGCTGCCGCCCGGTTGGAGGACGGAGGGACGCATCGGCCCATTGATCCGCGTCGCAACGCTATTTCCCGCCTCGAACAGCCTTTGCCATTCCATCTTCTGCAGGGCCGCCATGTCTCCCTGCGCCACGCCCAGTTCGCGCAAAACCTGACGCGAGAAATCGCGCGACTGCTCGGCGGACGGGATATTGCCCCCGCCGCCCGATTGCACGATGGCGCGGTGAAACAGCCCCTTGGCCGCAGGCATGCCCATCAGTGTGGTCACTTTCGATCCGCCGCCAGACTGGCCATAGATCGTCACCCGGTCCGGGTCGCCGCCAAAGGCGCGGATATTGTCGCGCACCCATTCCAGCGCAAAGACCAGATCGAGCATGCTGACATTGACGGAATCGGCATAAGTCTCGCCGCCAAATTCGGCCAGATCGAGGAAGCCCAGCACATTGAGCCGGTGGTTGACCGACACCTGCACCACATCGTGATGCCGCGCCATCTGCGCCCCATCATGCGAGGCCAGTTCATAGGAGGAGCCGAAGGAAAATCCCCCGCCGTGCAGATAAACCATCACCGGTTTCGACCCCGACAGCGATCCGGTCCAGATGTTGAGCTTGAGCATGTCCTCGCCCAGGAAGCCGTCGGTCCATTGCTGGATGAACGTATGCTCGATGGCGCGGAAACTGTGCAGCGTCTGCGGGCAATTGGCGCCATAGGCAAGGGCGGGATATTCCCCTTCCCATGCCTTGGGCGGCTGGGGCCGCAGCCAGCGGTTGGCCCCGGCGGTGGTGTCGCCATAGGGCACGCCCTTGAAGGTGAACACGCCGTCGCTGACATAGCCGCGCACCTTGCCATAGCGGGTGGGAACAATGGCGGAATGCGGCGTGGAACAATCGCTTGTGTGGATGGCGGGGGCTTTAGCTGCCGGTTTGGCCCCCGGTTTGGCCAGAGCCGGCGAGGCGGCAAGGCTGATCCCAATCCCGGCTGCGGCGAGCGCGCCGCGCCGGTCGGTGATGATGCTGTCTGATGCGGTTTTGGTCATGACATCCTCTCTGGTCGGGCTCTCTGGTCGGGCCATTCTGTCTCGCGGCCTCTTGCGGATTTCAGGGCAGGCGGAAGGTCCAGCGCGCCGCATCGCTCTCGGGTGAAAATCGCACCAGACGGGCGGTGGTGCGCCCCACGGCGGCCAGCGCCAGCGGCGCACGCGGATCGGGCGTGCTGCGCGGAATGATGCGATAGGTGCCGTCGGAAAGCTGGTCGATGCGCCAGAGCTGTTCGGGCGCGCCGGTGAAAGCGGGCACGGTGACGACCTCGCCCGCAGGCGTCGCGGCCAGTGCGCGCTCGGTCCCGGCAATCGTGATCTTCACATAGGGCGCGCCCATATAGCCGCCTGCGCCGGGCGCCGGGCTGATGGTCCAATGCTGATGCGGGCGGACCATATAATCGCCCATGTCCACCGCGATGGGTCCCTTGGGCCAGACCTTGCTGTTTTCCTCCAGCGTCTGATCGGGCAGCGGCTTGTCCGGCCCGTCGGCGGGGTTGCGGAACCAGCTTTTGCGGAAATCGAAGGGCAGGCGCACCTCGTCCACCGCCAGTTCCAGCGCGCCGCCGCGTTCGGACTGGATCTCATAAGTGCCGGAGCGCAGGTTTTGCTGACCCAACGGCCAGCCATTCCTCCAGGTCAGCGGCAGGATGGCCAGCACGCTGCGCCCTGAGCGGTCCATGTCGGCTTCCCAATGGAAGGAGAATTTCTCCACCCCGTCGCCCAGATCGATCAGACCGAAATGGCCCGCGCCAAGGCCCCGCCCATGCGCCCCCCACACCAGCTTGCCCCCGCCCTTCAGCATGGGCACGCCGAAATTGTCGACATAGGGACCCAGCGGATTGCGCGAGCGGCCCACGCGGATGTTATAGGTTGAATTCGGCCCGTCGCAGCAGGTGCCCTGCGTGCCGAGCAGATAATACCAGCCGTCGCGATGCATCAGCGCGGTGGCTTCAAGGTCGATGGCAATGTCCACCGGCTGGTTGCCCGCGACGCGCTGGCCGGTGGCGGGGTCGAGTTCGACCATGCGGATATAGCCGAAATAGGTGCCGTAGCTGAGCCAGAGATGGCCGTCGGCATAGAGGAAGGCCGGGTCGATGGCATCGCACGGTTCCTTGCCGTCGCTGGAGGCGACGATGCCCACGTCGTGATAGGCAAAATCGGGCGATTTGGGATCGAGCGATTTGGTCCACATCACTTTGACGTTGCTGGCATGGCCGCCGTTCATACCGCCGCCGCCCACGGCATAGGCGACGTAATAGCGATCGCCGATTTTGATCGTGTCGGGCGCAACGCCGCCGCCGGGGCGCACGCCGCCCTTGTGCCATGTCCAGCCATCGGCCGACACCAGCCCGCCTTCTCCGGTGCCGAAAGTGTAATACTGGCCGTCCGAAAAGGCGATGGTCGAAGGGTCGTGGATAAAGGGTTCGCCCTCAAGCTGGGCCTTGGCGCCGCCCGCGGCCAGCGCTGCAAGGCAGAGCGCGGGGATCAGGTGTTTCTTCATGACGATCATTCCGTGAGAAAAGGGTGCGATCAGCGGTTGAAGCTTCAGCGCGTCGTGATACGCAGATCAGTGATCGGGCGACCCGCATCATCGACAAAGCGGGCGCAGAAATCGCTGAGCCCGGGCCCGTTGATGATCGCGCCGCGCAGGATATTGCGCCCTTTATGCAGCGTGACATGCGGCGAGACGGCATCATCCATCACCATCCGCCGGTCGCCGAACAGAGCGGTGGTCTCCGCGCCGTTCAGCCACCACATGGAGGCCGAATTCGACCCTACCGCCAGATGCGCGTCGGCGATCTCGCGGTCGCTTTCGACGATGGTGGTGACCCAGAAGATCACACCATAGGTCGGTTTGCCCAGCCCCTGGGCCAGATAGAACAGTTTGGCGTCAAACAGGCCCGCATCCAGCGCATGCCATTGCAGGCTTTGCCCATCCACGCGCACCGTTTGCCCATCGCGGGGGAAGGCGGTCGCGCCGCCGGGCAGTGCGGCCTTGGCAAAGGCGTCGCGGACATAGGCGCTGGTAAAGCCCTGATTGCTGCGGTTGGGCTTGGCAATCGGCTCCAGCACCAGCCAGCGGCGCAGGAAACCGTCCTGATCGGGGCTGGCCGAAGGGGTGGTGACGGGTGCGAAATAGGGGGCAAGCGAGGCTGTATCCGGGGCGGCGCGGGCGCAGAGTGGGGCAAGCAGCAGCGAGGCCGCAAATGCGGCGGCGCAGGATATTCGTTTCATGGCAATCCTCTGGGAAAGGCTCTTTTATTGGTCTGATTAAATGCCAGAGAATCGATGTTTGCGCTATCATTTTATGCGTTCAAAAGTGGAATTCTGATGGCTATTGAAATATTATGGCTTGAAATATGGGATATTCAGTCGCGATAGCCGACAGTCCAGAGTATTTAAATAGTCTGATGATATCTGAGTGGCTCGTCCGGATCATGGTTGGGGGAAGGGAAGCGGCAGGCCCCCTTTCCCCCGGAGATGACAAACAGCCCGATCAGAAGCGGTTGATCAGGTTTTCCAGCCATTCCTGCCGCCCGGAAACAGGTTGGGGCGCCAGATTGTTCACCACGGCCATATCGGCAATCGAGGCCAGATCGCCCCCCTTGATATTCTTGCCCAGATCGCTGCTCCAACCGGCATAGCGTTCATCGCGGAAGGCATCGAGGCGGCCGTCCCTGATGATCGCCTCGGCGCGCAGCAGCGAGCGGGCGATGACATCCACCCCGCCGACATGGCCGTGCAGCAGGTCCGCCGCATCCACCGACTGGCGGCGCACCTTGGCGTCGAAATTGAAGCCGCCGGTGGTGAAGCCGCCCGCGCGCTCGATCTCGATACAGGCCAGCGTCAGTTCCTCGACAGAATTGGGGAACTGGTCCGTGTCCCAGCCATTCTGCGGATCGCCGCGATTGGCGTCGATCGAGCCAAGGATGCCCAGCGCGCCCGCCATGGCGATTTCATGCTCGAACGTGTGACCTGAAAGCGTGGCGTGGTTGGCCTCGATATTGACCTTCACCTCGCCTTCAAGACCAAAGCGCTTGAGGAAGCCGTACACGGTCTGGGTGTCGAAATCATACTGGTGCTTGGTCGGCTCATGCGGCTTGGGCTCGATCAGGATCGTGCCGGTGAAACCAATCTTGTGCTTGTGTTCGACCACCAATTGCAGGAAGCGGCCGAAATTCTCCTGCTCCACCGCCAGATTGGTGTTGAGGATCGTGTCATAGCCTTCGCGCCCGCCCCACAGCACGTAATTCGCGCCGCCCAGACGATGGGTGGCCTCCAGCGCATCGCGGACCTGGCTGGCGGCCCAAGCATAGACTTCGGGGCGCGGGGAAGTGGCGGCGCCCGCCAGATAGCGCGGGTGGCTGAACAGATTGGCCGTGCCCCACAGCAGCTTGCGGCCATGCTTGGCCTGAAGCTCCTCCAGATGGTCGACGGCCAGAGCAAAGCTCTTGCGGAAATCGCCGATGCTTTCGGCAGGGGCCATCACGTCCACATCATGGAAGCAATAAAACGGCAGGTCGAGCTTTTCGACAAAGGCGAGTGCAGCCTCACGCTTGGCGCGGGCGGCGGCCTCATCCTGCGGACCCTGCAACCATGGGCGGTTGAACGTGCCCGCGCCGAACACATCGCTGCCCGGCCAGCAGAAGGTGTGCCAGAAACAGACCGCAAAGCGCAGATAGTCTTCCATCCGCTTGCCAAAGACCATGCGGTCTTTGTCATACCAACGGTAGGCCAGATCGCTGGCGGCATCGGGGCCTTCATAGCGGACCGTGTCAAATTCGGCGAAATAGGCGGCAGACATCAAAATCTCTCCTGAAGTTGGCGCAGCGCCCATGTGGCGCGCTGAAAGCTTTCGCGTTTGGGGGCAAGGCGGGCGGCCAGATCGAGGTCCGGCTCGATGGTGGCACGGATCGGAGGGCGGGTGCAGATGGCGGCCGGATCGCCGCCCATTCCCAGTTGGGCCAGACGCGCCGCGCCCAGCGCCGGGCCGACTTCGCCGCCTTCGAGATAGAGCAGCCGCACGCCCAGCACACTGGCCAGAATATGGCCCCAATAGAGCGAGCGCGAACCGCCGCCGATCACGGCCAGTTCCTCGATATGCGTGCCAGCCTCGCGCAGGGCGTCGATGCCGTCGGCATGGGCAAAAGCCACGCCCTCCAGCACGGCGGCGGCAAGGCGGGCGGTGGTGGTCTCATGGCTCAGCCCGACAAAGCCCGCGCGCAGATGCGGGTCATTATGCGGCGTGCGTTCGCCCGAAAGATAGGGCAGGAACAGTTCCGGCCCTGCGCATGGCCCCGTGCTTTCGGCCAGGGCGAAGAATTCCGCCGGGCCGGGCACCTGACAGGCCGATGCCGCCCAATCGATGCAGGAGGCGGCCGAAAGATGCACGCTCATCTGATGCCACACGCCGGGCAGGGCATGGCAAAAGGCATGAACCGCGCGCGCCGGATTGGGGCGGAACGCATCGCCCGCCACAAAGATCACGCCCGATGTGCCGAGCGAGAGCATGCCTTGCCCTTCGCCCGTCACGCCCACGCCCAAGGCGCCTGCGGCATTGTCGCCCGCGCCCGCCACCACGGGCACGGCCTCCATGCCCCATTGCGCGGCCACTTCGGCGCGAAGGTGGCCGGTGATCTGCGGCCCTTCATAAAGGCGGGGCATATGGTCGAGCGTCAGCCCGGTCGCCGCCAGCATGGCCTCGGACCACGTGCGCCGCGCCACATCGACCCACAGCGTTCCTGCCGCATCCGACATGTCGCTGGCCTTTTCGCCGGTCAGGGCAAGGCGGACATAATCCTTGGGCAGCAGCACCGTTTTGGTGGCGGCAAACACTTCCGGCTCATGATCGCGCACCCAGAGCAGCTTGGGCGCGGTAAAGCCGGGCATGGCGATATTGCCGGTGATGGCGCGGCTTTGCGGCTCGGCGGCCTCCAGCGCGGCGCATTGCGCATGGCTGCGCCCATCGTTCCACAGGATCGCGGGGCGCAAGGGGCGGTCATCCGCGCCCAGCAGGGTGGCGCCATGCATTTGCCCTGCAAGGCCGATGGCCGCCACCGCCCGGCGCAGGTCCGCGTCCAGACCCAGCACGGCGCGATGGGTTGCATCCACCCAGTCATCGGGCGCTTGCTCCGACCACAATTCCTGCGGCCGGGAAACCGAGAGCGCCGCGCTGCATTGCGAAAGGACGCGCCCGTCGCTGGCGGTCACCACGGCCTTAACGCCGCTGGTGCCGATATCTATGCCCATAAACATGGGATCAGCGCGCCTGCAGCGGATCGATGGTCTGGATCGTGCCATCGGGGTTGAAGGTCAGCTCCGTCACTTTCACATTGCGCAGGTGGTTTTTGTTCGAAAGCTGGGTGTCGGCATAGAACAGCCACCATTTGCCATCGGCCTGAAGGATCGAATGATGGGTGGTCCAGCCCTGAACCGGCTTCAGGATATGGCCGGTATATTTGAACGGGCCATAAGGGTTGTCGCCGATCGCATAGTTCAGGAAATGCGTGTCGCCGGTCGAATAGGTATAGTAATATTTGCCGCCGCGCGTGAACATCCATGACGCCTCAAAGAAGCGCCGCTCATGGTCGCCGGTCAGGACCGGCTTGCCGTTTTCGTCCAGGATCACCGCATCGCGCGGCTTTTCGGCAAAGCTTTTCATGTCGGCGCCCATGCGCGCCACCTTGCCCGACAGGGCGGGCTGGTCATTCCGGCCAAGGTCGGTGTCCGAACCGTTGGGGTCGAACTTGCCGCCGGCCCAGCGCTGAAGCTGGCCGCCCCAGATGCCGCCGAAATACATATAGCTCTTGCCGTCAGTGTCGGTGAAGACGGCCGGGTCCATCGAATAGCTGCCCGCGATGGGTTTCGGTTCGGCCTTGAACGGCCCCATCGGGTTTTTCGATGTGGCAACGCCAATGCGGAAGGTGCCCAGGCCGTTCTTGTCCTTGGCCTTGTCGCGCGCGGGGAAGTAGAGGTAATAGGTGCCGTTCTTATAGGCCGCATCGGGCGCCCACATCTGCTGGCTGGCCCACGGCACATTCTTTACGTCCAGCGCCACCGGGCCGATCGTTACCTTGCCGCCGATACGGTCCATGCGCAGCACGCGATAGTCGCGCATCGCATATTGGTTGCCCAGATCATCGTCGGGAATGGGCGTGGGAATGTCATGCGAGGGATAGACATAGATCTTGCCGCCAAAGACATGGGCCGAAGGATCGGCGGTATAGATGCTGGTCACCAGCGGCTGATCGCGAAAACCGGCGGCCGGGGCGGTGGCCTCGCCAAAGGCGTGGGCAGGCAGAAGCGCGGCCAGCACGGCAGCAGCGCCAAGGGTGGAGATCTTTCCCTTCACGTTCGACATCCTCATTTGCTGTGGTCCTCTTGAGGCGGGCCATCACGATGAATCTTTGATAGCGCTATCGCTCTGTCTCATCAATCGCAAATCGCCATTCGACGCAGACTAATTTGCAGGGAGAGGCGGTGGACTGCGCGATTTTCCTTTGATAAATGATAGCGCAAACATTGGAGAGAGCCATGCCCGGAAAGTCCAGATTGCTGTTTTGCCTTGGTCTGTTGGCCGCCGCCGCCCCGGCATGGGCGCAAAATGCGCCCGATGCCCTGACCTTGGGCGGGAAAGGCTATTACGAGGCGGCGGGGGTCAATGTGCTGGCCTTTTCCAATTGGTATGACGGGCTGTTTGCCGATTCCAAGATCAGCGGCATCGAGATCATCCAGCAGGGCCTGCGCAATGCCACCAACGGCGATGTGCGCCTTTCGGCAACGCCCGGCCAGTGGGACCCGATCGGCGCCATGGTCACGCGCAAGGTGGACCGCGCGGCGGGCGTGATCGAAACGCGCCTGCGCTATGCCGATTACGATTGGGCCTATACGATCCGCGCGCAGCAGCAGGGCGACGGCGTGGTGGTCAGCATCCTGCTCGACCGCCCGGTTCCCGATGCTCTGGTGGGCAAGGCGGGGTTCAATCTGGAATTCCTGCCCTCGGCCTATTTCCACCACGCCTTTATGGCCGATGGTGTGGCGGGCAGTTTTCCGCTGCATCCCGTCGGCGCCATGGTGCGCACCGACCAACGCAATGCCGCCAGCGGGCGCAGCGAAGGGCCGGGGGCCGAGCCCCTGCCTATGGCCGGTGGGCATGATTTTGTCCTTGCGCCCGAAGATCCGGCGCGGCGAGTGAGGATCACGGGCGATGCGCCCATCATGCTCTATGACGGCCGCAATCAGGCGCAGAACGGCTGGTTCGTGCTGCGCTCGCTGCTGCCTGCGGGCAAGAGCGGAACGGTGCTGACATGGACCATCCGGCCCCAGACCAGCCCCGGATGGCTGCGCCGCCCGGTGATCGCCCATTCGCAGCTCGGCTATGCGCCTGCGGCCTCCAAACTGGCCACGGTGGAATTGGATGCCAATGACAAACGCCGCCTGCCGCTGCGCCTGCTGCGTATTGGCGCGGATGGCGCACCAACCACCGTTCGGTCCGAGCAGCCACGCGAATGGGGCGATTATCTGCGCTATCACTATCTGCAGATGGACTTCAGCGATGTGAAGCAGCCGGGCCTTTATCAACTCGAATATGGCGATGTGCGCACCGCGCCTTTCCGTATTGCCGATGATGTCTATGCCGATGCCTGGCATGCCACCAATGATGTCTATTTCCCGGTGGCGATGGATCATGTCTCGGTGAACGAGGCCTATCGCGTGTGGCATGGCGATTCCCATCGCGATGATGCGCGGCAGGCCCCGGTCAATCACGAACATATCGACCTTTATCGTCAGGGGCCGACCACCGACACGCCTTTTCAGCCGGGCCAGCCCATTCCGGGTCTGAATGTGGGCGGATGGTTCGATGCGGGCGATTTCGACATCCGCACCCAGTCGCAATATCAGGTGGTGCGCTCGCTGGCCGCCGCGCGCGAGCGTTTCGGGCTGGATCGCGACACGGTCAGCGTGGACGAGACGCGGCGCCATGTCGAGATCCATGTGCCCGACGGCATGCCCGATGTGGTGCAGCAGGTGGCCCATGGCACGCTGCAATTGCTGGCCCAGTTCGATGCGGTGGGCCATGCGATCCACGGCATTGTCGAGCCCGATGTGGCGCAATACACGCATCTGGGCGATGCGGTGAACAAGACCGATGGTCTGCCCTATGATCCGGCGCTCAAACCCGGCGAAATCCGCGACGGGCGCAGCGGAACGCCCGATGATCGCTGGGCCTTTACCAGCAAGGTTTCGGCGCTCAACTATGGTTCGATTGCCGCGCTGGCGGCGGCCGGCAGGGTGCTCAAGGGGCAGGATGATGCGCTTTCGGCCAAGGCTTTGGCCACGGCCCAGCGCGTCTGGCAGGAGGAGCAGTCCCACGCGCCCGATCTCTTTTCGCATGGCAACACCACGGGCGGCCCGCTGGATTGGGAAAAATTTGCCGCCGCGGTCGAATTGCTCAAGACCACGCGCGCGAAAGCCTATGCCGATGCCGTGATGGAACTGTGGCCCAAGGTGGCCAAGGCCTTTGCCCCCAATGCGCAGACGGCGGTGGCGGCGCTGCCCTATATGCCCGCGGCCTATCGACAGGCGATGATCCCTGCCGTGCGCCAATGGAAAGAGGAGAGCGACCGCATCGCCCGCGCCAATCCCTTTGGTGTGCCGATCACCACCGGGGGATGGGCCGGGTCCAGCACGGTCATGGCCTATGCGCTGGTGGCCGATGCGCTGCATGGGGCCTTTCCCGAAATCGTCGGGCGCGATGCGGTGTGGCGGGGGGTGGCCTTCATCACCGGCCATCATCCCGGCTCGGACATCTCCTTCGTCTCGGGCGTGGGCACGGTGTCCAAGGAGGTGGCCTATGGCAACAACCGGGCCGATTTTTCCTATATCGCGGGGGGCGTGGTGCCGGGTGTGCTCATCATCAAGCCCGACTTTCCCGAAAACCACGAGGACTGGCCGTTTTTCTGGGGCGAGAATGAATATGTCGTGCCCGAAGGGGCGGCGTGGATCGAACTGGTCAATGCCGCCGACCGCCTGCGCGCGAAGGAATAGGACGGGGCGCTCAAGATGGCTTTCAAAAAGGCTGAACCTTACTTAAAGGATCCTGTCAGATAGCGGGTAGAAAGGTTTGGCATGGCAAGGTCTGATCGCTCCGGTGCAGGCGCCACGATCATTGACGTTGCCCGCCTTGCCGGTGTTTCGGCGATGACGGTTTCGCGCGTCATCAATGGCCGGGAAGGGGTGCGGCCTGAAACGCGCGAGGCGGTGGAAAAGGCGATCCGGGAATTGTCCTATACGCCCAATGTCGCCGCGCGCAGTCTGGTCACTTCGACCGAGCTGCAAGTAGGGGTGATCTATTCCAACCCCAGCGCCGCCTTCATGAGCGAGTTTCTGACCGGTATTTTCGAGGAGGCGTCCATTCGCGGCGCCCGCCTCTCGCTGCTCAAGGGCGAGGCGGGCAAGGCGCCGGGGCCCGAGGCGCTCGAACAATTCGCTGCGGCGGGGCTTTCGGGCTTTATCCTTGCCCCGCCGCTGGGCGAATCGCGCAGGATACTCTCGGTGCTCGAACCGTTGGGGCGGCCCATTGCGGCGGTGGGGGCCTACAAGATTTCGGATGCGCTCTGTGTTCGGATCGACAATCACCGCGCCGCCTATGAAATGACGCGCCACCTGCTCGATCTGGGCCACCGCCGGCTGGGCTTTATTCTGGGCAACCCCGATCAGGCCGCCAGCGCCGAGCGCATGGCCGGATTCTATGCCGCCGTGCGCGAAATCGGCGGGGTCGATGTGCGGGTGGCGCAGGGTGATTTCAGCTATACTTCGGGCCTTGCCGCAGGAGAACTGCTGCTCGACGCGCCATCGCCGCCCACGGCCATTTTCGCCAGCAATGACGATATGGCCGCCGCTGTGGTGTCGGTTGCCCACCGTCGCCAGATTGACGTGCCCGGCGCGCTGACGGTGGTGGGCTTTGACGATACGGCCGCCGCCGTCACCCTGTGGCCCACCTTGACCACGGTGCATCAGCCGCTGCGCCGTCTGGCCGCCGAGGCGCTGGCCTATGTGGCGCAGGAGGCCGGCCCGGCCCTGCTCCGGCCGGGCGCGGTCAGCGACTGTGTGCTCGATCATTCAATCGTCTATCGTGATTCCACCGCGCGCATTTCGGTGGCGGAGCCGGACTGATCGGGCGCGTCATCCTGTGCCTCATAGCGGAACCAGGCGAAATCGGCATGACGCCCCGCGCCCGAGAGATCCTGACACGCCATGGCGACAAAGGCACCGGTGAAATTGGGATAGCCGGGCAGCGAGACCTCATCGGAAAGCACGCTGACATCCAGCTTTTGCGGCGCCCATTCCCATGTCTCCGCCCCTTTGGCCCGCCAGCCAAAGCGCAGCCATTGGTGGTCCACTTCGGCGCATAATTCGATCGGCCCGGCGGGCAACTCGGAGGCGACCAGACTGTCATGAGCGCCCATGCCGGGAATGGCCGACATGATCCGCAATTCGCGCGCGCCCGTATCGCGGGTCAGATGGAGATAATGGAATTTCGTGCTGTTGTAATAGCATACCAGCCCGGCATTTTGCTGAAAATGGGCGGGATCGAAATCGATGCAGGTCGTGGCCGTAAAGCGGAAATGCTGAAAGCGGCGTGCGACAAGCGCCTGCTCGAAATGGCTCTTGATCGATTCCCGGCCATACAGCCGCAGCCAGTTCGGACGCGCATCGAGGCTCCACAAGCGCCCGCTGTCGGGGCTGCGCAGCCATTGCAGATCGTCGGGCAGGGGGCCGGGAGCAAACTGGCCGTCCCACGGCTGCTCCGGCCAGGGACATGGCGGCAGGGGGGGGAGCGGCGGATTGGGGTCCGGCTGCGCGCCGGGCGTCAGGCTGCGCAGCCAGCCATCCTCGCCCCAGCGCATCGGCTGGATTGCCGTTTCGCGCCCCAGCGGACAACGCGCCAGTCCGGGCAGCGGCCGTCCGCAGAGATAGGCCAGCCATGGGCTGCCATCCTCCAGTTCGACCAGATCGCCATGGCCCGCTCGGGTAATCGCGCCTTCCTGCCGCCCCGCCGCCGTCAGCACCGCGCCGTCAGGGTGGGTTTCATACGGCCCGCCGATCGAGCGGCTGCGGGCCATGACCACCGCGTGGTTCCATCCCGTGCCGCCCTCGGCCACCAGCAGGTGATACCAGCCGTCGCGTTTGTAGAGATGAGGCCCCTCGGTAAAGCCGCGCTCTGTGCCACGATAGATCAGCCGTCGCTCGCCTTTCAGGCGCAGGGTTTCCTTGTCCACTTCCTGCAGCACGATGCCGCCGAAACGGCCCCGGTCGGGCCGGTGGTCCCACAGCATGTTGAGCAGCCAGCAGCGTCCGTCATCGTCATGGAACAGCGCCGGATCAAAGCCGCTGCTGTTGAGATGGACCGGATCGGACCATGGCCCATCGATGCTGGGCGCGACGACCAGATAATTGTGAAAATCGCGCATCGAGGCACCATGCGCCCCGTTCACCGTGGTCAGCCCGTAGCGCTTCACATCGGTATAGACCAGCCAGAAGCGCCCGTCGGCATAGGTCAGATCAGGCGCCCATACGCCGCAGGAATCGGGATTGCCGCGCATGTCGAGCTGGCTGGCGCGGGAAAGCGGGCGGCTGGCCAGGCGCCAGTGGACCAGATCGCGGCTGTGGTGGATTTGAACGCCGGGAAACCATTCGAAGGTGGAGGTGGCGATATAGAAATCCTGATCCACGCGCAGGATGGACGGATCGGGGTTGAAACCGCGCAAAATGGGATTGGCGAAACTGTTCATGATGGCTTGCGTACCAAGGTCCAGAGCAGCCCGGCGCCAATCAGATCGAGGCAGCCAAGCAGCACGAAAAACGGGGAATAGCCGAGCCGGTCAACCAGACTGCCCAGCAGGAGCGAAAAGATCAGCACACCCAGATTGGCCGACAGACCAGCAAAACCGGCCACCGTGCCAACCTCGTTGCGGGGAAAGAGGTCAGAGGCCATGGTGATGATGGTGACCGACAGCGTCTGATGCGCGAAACCGGCAAGGCACAGCAGCGCCACGGCCGCATAGGGATTGGCGACAAGGCCGACAAAACCGATGCCCGTCATCATCAGCGCGCCCAGCGTAAAGGTGAGGCGGCGCGCGTCGATCAGCACCACGCTGCGCCGCTGAAGCCATGCCGCAACCGCCGGGCCGAAAAGACAGCCCAGATCCGCCGCCAGAAAAGGCAACCAGCCGAACAGCGCCAGATGGGCCATGTCAAACCCGCGCTCGCGCGCCAGATAAAGCGGCAGCCACAGCGAGAGCATACCCCACACCGGGTCGGCCAGCAGACGGGGCAGAGCGATGCCCCACAGATTGCGGCGCGTAAGAAGAACGCGAATGGGGGCGGACGGTGCGTCGGATTGCAGATGCTCTTCCTGCCCCTCGGCAATGGTGGCGCGTTCCTGCGCGCTGACGCCGCGATGGCAGGCAAGCGGCGCATACCAGCGCAGCCAGAGCAGCGACCATACCAGCCCCAGCGCCCCCGCCACCGCGAAGGCGAGACGCCAGCTCCCCGCATAGACCGCCCAGGCCACCAGCGGAGGCGCCAGCACCGCGCCGAGTGAGGCGCCGATATTGTAGATGCCGCCCGCAAGGCCGCGTTCGCGCGCGGGAAACCATTCGGCCACCAGCTTTTGCCCGGCAGGCTGGGCGGAACCTTCGGCAAAGCCCAGAACGAGGCGCAGCGCGGCAAAACTGAACCAGCCGCGCGCCAGCATATGGCCCAGCGTGATGACCGACCAGCCGACGGCAAACAGCGCAAAGCCCAGTTTCAGCCCCAGCCGGTCCAGCACAAAGCCCGCGATCGGTTGCAGCATGACGCCCAATTGCATGGCGCCGGTGATCCATCCGTATTGGGCATTGGATATGCCCTGCTGCGCCAGCACGACAGGGGCGGCCACGCCCATGACCGAACGCGCGAGATAGTTGATGATCATCGCGCCCACAAACAGGGCGAGCACCAGCCAGCGCGTTTTGCGCCATGCCGATTGGCGGGGCGGGGCGGGAATCACGGCCTTCACCGCCCGGTTGTCGATGGAGGGGGCAAGTCGATTGATAACGTAAACATAAAATTTCTCAATTCCCCTCGCTTCCGCCTTTTATCCGGCGATATCGCTTTCCCTTATCGAGAGATTTTTCCAAAATACAACGCAAAATTCGCCCGGTTGACAGCCATAAATTTGCGCGGTACGAATGATGTTAACGTTAACTAGCTCAGAGTGTCAAGAGAGGGTGGAATATCCATCCTCGCGGCGCCGCGCAAAAACGTTCGTCCAATATCCATCAGCAAAAAAATAAATGACTTGGAGGGGTACATGAGCCTGAAAAGAGCGAAGCGTCACAATACACTCTTGTGCGGCACGGCCTTGCGCATGGCCGCGCTGACCATCGGCCTGTCGCCGGTTGCGGCCTTGGCCCAACAGCAGGCGGCTCCGGCTGCGCCTGCTGATTCGGCGCCCGGGGCGGCCAAAGGCGACCGCGAGATCATCGTCACCGGCACCCGCATCACCGCCAGCGGTTTCAAGGCGCCCACGCCCACCACGATTCTCGATGCCGCCAGTCTGAACGCCAATGCCCAGCCCAATGTCTTTACCACCATTGCGCAGTTGCCCTCGCTTCAGGGCTCGACCGGCACGCAGGTCAACACGTTCAGCACCTCGAGCGGTCAGCAAGGGCTCAGTTCCTTCTCGCTGCGCGGCGTGGGGGCCATCCGTACGCTGACCCTGCTGGACGGACAGCGCGTGGTGGGCGCCAATGTCACCGGCGTTCCCGATATCAGCCTGTTTCCGCAATTGCTGATCCAGCGTGTCGATGTGGTCAATGGCGGCGCATCGGCCTCCTATGGTTCGGATGCGGTCGGCGGCGTCGTTAATTTCATCACCGATTCGCATTTCAAGGGTCTGAAGGGCAATGTGCTGGGCGGCATCACCACCTATGGCGATGATGCGCAATATCAGGTGCAATTGGCCGGAGGCAGCAGCTTCCTGCAGGACCGCCTGCATGTGGTCGGCAGCGTGGAATACAGCAACGAGGCCGGCATCGGCGGCGGTGATTTCGGCATCGGGCTGGCCAATGGCCGCAACTGGTTTGCCCAGACGACGCAGATCAACCGGGGCGTGCTGAATGACGGGTCGCCGCAATATATCGTACGCGATCTGGCCCAATCGATCTCTTTCACCAAATATGGCCTGATCACGGCGGGGCCGCTGCAGGGGATCGCCTTTGACGCGCGCGGCAATCCGTTCCAGTTCCAATACGGTTCGGGCGGTGTGCCTCAGCATGACAAGGCAGGCACGGTGGCGGGCTGCTATCCGGGCTACTGTCTGGGCGGCGATCTTTCGGGCAATGTCGATACGGGCCGTTCGCTGCAATCCAGCATTGAGCGCCTGAACACCTATGGCCGGGTGGGCTTTGAACTCGACAATCGCAACGAGATCTATTTCACCGTCAATATCGGCAAGGTGAACACCCATAACCAGCCGGTCAACGGGATGAACAAGCCGGGCCTGACCATCCAGTGCGCCAACCCCTTTGTGCCCGCCCTGGTGCAAAATGCCTGCACCAATGCCGGCATCACCAGCTTCGCCTTCGGCACCAGCAATGCCGCGCTGGGCAATTCGCAGGTCTATACCGAGCGGCGCCAGTACCGTTTCGTGCTGGGCGGCAAGGGGACCTTTACGCTGGCGGGCAAGGACTGGAAATACGACATCTATGGCGAACACGGCACCAATTACAGCGATGTCGATGTGCGCAACATTCTGCTCACCCAGCGCTTCAATCAGGCGATTGACGCGATCACGCTGAATGGCGCGATTGTCTGCCGCGATCCGGTGGCGCGGGCCAATGGGTGCCAACCGCTCAACATTCTGGGCGGACAGCCCTCGGCGGCGGCTCTGGCCTATGTCGTGCCGCAATATGGCCCCTATCAGCGCACCCGTCAGACGCAGGACGTGGCCAGCATCAGCTTCTCCGGCTCGCCGGTGGAACTGTGGGCCGGGCCGCTTTCCATCGCCTTTGGCGGCGAATTCCGCCATGAATTCTATCGCGTGGTGGCCGATCCCTATGGCGCGGGCTTTGCCAATACGCCCGGCGGGGGCAATTATCCGACCGACCCCGTTCTGATCGCCGGGGGCAACAACTGGTATGCGGGCAATTACAAGAATGGCGGCGGGGCCTACAGCGTCAAGGAAGGCTTTTTCGAGGCCAATCTGCCGGTCATCAATTCCGACGCCATGGGCCATGCCAATTTGAACGGCGCGGTGCGCGTCACCAATTACAGCACATCGGGCACGGTCACGGCGTGGAAAGTGGGCGGCACATGGGATCTGCCCATCGATGGCCTGCGGCTGCGCGGGGTGACATCGCGCGATGTGCGCGCGCCCAATCTGTCGGAAATGTTTGCTGCGCCCGTCACCACCACGCTGCCCAATTTCTTCGACCCCTTCCACAATACGACCACGCTGGTGATCCAGAGCGTGGTCGGCAATCCCAACCTGAAGCCGGAAATCGCGCGCAACACCACCTTTGGCGTGGCTTTGGCCAATCCGTCATGGATGCCGGGGCTCAACATCTCGTTCGACTATTACAAGCTCAAGCTCAACGGCGTCATTTCCTCGATCAGCGCCAATGACATGGTGCAATATTGCTATCAGAACGTGCTGCCCCAGACCTGCAATTCGTTTAACTTGAACAATCCGGCGGGCGGCAATTACATCAACGTCCAGCCCTTCAACCTCGCCTCGATCCGCACCGAGGGCTTTGACATTGAGGCCAGCTATCGCTGGCGCAACCCGCTGGGCCTGCCGGGCAATTTCACGCTGCGCGCGCTGGCCACTCATGTCATCAACTATATCACCGACACCGGCCTGCCGGGCACCATCCCCATCGACAGCGCCGGGTCCAATCTGGGCAACACGCCGCATTGGAAATGGCTGGCGGTGCAGAGCTATGACAATGAGAAATTCTCGCTGATGGTGCAGGAGCGCTGGTTCAGCGACGGCACCTTTGCCAACAATTACGTGGTGTGCAGCCCCGGCAGCTGCCCTGTTTCGACCGCCAACAACCCAACCATCGACCAGAATTTCATGGCCGGGGCCTTCTATCTGGATCTGGGCGGATCGGTGAATATCACCAAGGCGATCACCGCCTATTTCAAGGTGGACAATGTGACCGACCATTCGCCCGCGCGCAATTACATCTTCAACAATCCCGCGCTCTATGACCAGATCGGGCGGGTGTTCCGCGCGGGCGTGCGTTTCAAATACTGACGATCCGATATCCGGCCTGCCCCTCCTCCCTTCGGGCCGGATCACGCGGCGGGCGAAGCCGGTTTTCGCCCGCCAAAAGGCGCCATGGCGTAAAGGTTTGCCGTCCTTTGCGTCATGGCGTCCTTTGGGGCTTCATGGATTGCCCGGAGCATAGGGAAAGGTCAGCGCCTTGTACCAGTCCAGATCATGCGCGGGCGGCGCGCTGCCCGCGGGCAGGGGCAGGTGGTTGAGCGATTGCCAATAGGCGATCGAGGCATCGCGCCACAATTGCGCATCGCGGCGCTGGATGGTCAGAAACACACGGGTCTTTTCAAACCTTTCGGCATCCACGACTGGTTTCAATGCCTGCCATTGCGCCTGCATCTTTTCCACCCCGGCGACGCCCCGTTCATAATGGCGCACCAGATCATCCCACAGCGTGGCCCCATCCTTCATGCGATAGGTCCATGGCAAATGGTGAAACCACAGCAGATCCCTGTCATCGGTGGTGTCGGGCCGGGCCAGTCCGGCTGTGATGGCCGGGGCATATTGCGCGATGGCATTGCTGCCGCTGGCAGTGCGGTCAAAGCCGATGCCTTGCGCATCGGCGCGGTTGTAATAGACCGGATTCCACTCCGGTCGGGCCAGCGTGTTGACCCACGGGCCGGGGCCGTAATGGCCATAGACGCTCATCTGATGGGCAAGGCCCAGCGGGGTCATGTAATCCACCGCCGCTTCGCGTGAGGGCATCATGATCGCGGTGACGGCATCCACCACCTTGGGCGCGGGCGAAAAGGTCTGCGCCGCCCATTCGCGCGCGATGGTTTCGGGCGCAAGATCGGGGTTCCACGCCAGACGGCCAAAAGCATACCAGTCCGCCTGATTGAAGATCGAGCCCGACCAGTCGCGGTTCGCGCCGATATTGGCCACGCCCGCAATGCCCGTCAGCCGGTGTCCGTCCAGCGAACCATCCACCACATGCGCCACGGTGGAGCCTTTGCCCTGCGCCAGCGTATCGGCCTGCAAGGCTTCGGAAAACAACGGGCCCAGATAGGTCAGATGCGTCGATTGGCCCAGATATTCCTTGGTGATCTGGAATTCCATCATCAGATTGGTGCGCGGCATGGCGCCAAACAGCGGGTGGAAGGGTTCGCGCGGCTGGAAATCGATCGCGCCGTTCTTGACCTGCACCAGCACATTGTCGGCAAACTGGCCGTCCAGCGGCTTGAAATCATTATAGGCCTGCTTGGCGCGGTCCTCCGGATTGTCATGGGCATAGACAAAGGCGCGCCACATCACCACCCCGCCATGGGGGCGCAGCGCATCGGCCAGCATGTTGGCCCCCTGCGCATGGGTGCGGTGGTAATCGGCGGGGCCGGGCTGGCCCTCGCTGTTGGCCTTGACCAGAAAGCCGCCGAAATCGGGAATGGCGCGGTAGATTTCATCGGCCTTGGCCCGCCACCATGCCGCCACCGCCGGATCAAGCGGATCGGCGGTCTTGAGCCCGCCCAATTCGATGGGCGCGGACCAGCGCGCCGAGAGATAGACCCTGATCCCCCACGGCCGGAACACATCGGCCAGCGCCGCCGCCTTGGCGATATAGGGCGCGGTAAGGCTGTCGGCCTTGGCGTTCACATTGTTGAGCACCGCGCCATTGATCCCGACCGAGGCATTGGCCTGCGCATATTCGGTATAGATCGGATCGCGCCAGTCGGGCAGGCGCCACCAGTCCCAGATCGAGGCGCCGGCATAGCCGCGCTCGACCGTGCCATCCAGATTGTCCCAATGGTCCAGCACGCGCAGGGCAATCCGGGGCGAGGAAACCACATCCAGCCGGGCCAGATCCGCCCCGCTGTGAGCAAGCCGCAGGTAATGAAACACACCATAGAGCAGGCCCAGATCGGTTTTGGCCGCTATCTGCGTGTCGATATGGCCGTTCACCTTGCGGCTGCTGAGGGCAAAACCCTCGGCGCCCAGGCGGTCGTAGCGGGCGGGCCATGAACCGTCGGCGGGCGTCGTCAGGCGGATCGGACCTTGATCGGCCCGCAGCGCAAGGCCGCGCTTCAGCTCGGCAATGGCCAGTTTGAGCTGCGGTCTGTCTTGTGCATCGGGCGCGGCAATTGTGATTGCGCGGTCGGACGCGCTGATTGCCGGGGGATAGCGCAGCCAAAGCTGATGGCCGTCTTCGGCGTGGACGATGGTGGGCAGAGCCATGGCCGACAGCATCATGGCGGACAGGGCGGCGCTTAGGCCGAGGGTCATACGAGGGATCATGAAAGAGCCTGCATGTTTGAACAAGAAAGATGAGCAAAATAGCCGCATGGCTTTGGCCATGCTGTCAGGCTTTGCTCTCCCTGCCGATAGATAGCGCTATCATGACGAGCTTGCCAGCATCTTCTTTTCCCCGTTTGGATCAGCTCCCGCAAGGGCCGAAGACAACAAGGCCCGCCACAGGCTGATGAAAACGCTATGTCTTCATCGTCCGGTGGCGGGCCATGGGGTTCCTTTCAACCGCCTTGGGCGGGGCGATCAGAAGCGTTTGGTCACCGTGACGGACCATTCGCGCGGGCGGCCAGGCATTCCGGAAACCGAACCTTGACCAATGGTCTGGTCAAACAGGGTAAGCAGATAATATTTGTCGAATAGATTGGTCACGGCCAACGAAACGTCGAAATCCCTCTCGGTGTTGCGCCAGGTCAGCCGGGCATTGGAAATCGTGTAGCCCGCCACAAAGGCCGTGGGATCATTGCGCGCCGCAGTGTAGAAACCGGACTGATAGGCAATGTCGAAGCGCGGTGTGATGCTGTTGTGCTCGTTGATGCCGAATTCGTATTGCGCGCCGACGCTCCATTTCCACTTGCTGGTAAAGGGGGTGACATCGGTTAGCCGCACGCCGCTGACACCGGCCGCCGCCGGGGCGATGCGCGTATATTGGAAATCGATATAGCTGAGCGTGCCGTCAATCAGCAGACCCTTGACCGGGCGCAGCGTGGTTTCGAACTCGATGCCTTTCACATTGGCGTCGCCCGCATTGGCCGTCATCGCGCAGGGGGCAAGCGCATTGCCCGGCGTGAATTGCGGGCAGGAGGTAAGGACGAGCTGGATGTCCTTGTATTTATTGTAATAGGCCGAAATATTGGTGCGCAATTTCCGGTCAAACCAGTCCGCCTTCAGGCCCAGTTCCCATGCTTCCAACTGTTCCGGGCCGAAGGGCTGGACCTGCGAGGGGAAGAAGGGGCGCGGGTTGATCCCTCCGCCCTTGTAGCCGGTGGAGAACTGGGCATAGGTCATCAGATCCCGCGTCCAGGCATATTGCAGGTTCGCACGATAGTCCCAGCGGTCAATCTTGTAAGACCCGACCGAACCGTCGAGCGAGCCTACGCGGGGCTGGCCTGTCGAACCATCGGCAAAACGCCGCGAGAATTTGTAGTCCTTCTCCTCATGCGTGTTGCGGATACCCGCATTCAGCGTCAGCCCCTTGAGGATCTCGAAAGAGGCATTGGCAAAACCGGCCAGCGAGGATGCCGGTACCTCATCGCCAAGGCTGGCGAACTGGAGGTTCGAGTAACGGATGTCCAGGACATTGGCCAGAACGGTCTTCATGTCGCTGTAATAGCCGCCGACCGTGTAATTGAGGCGGCCGTCCAGCCCTGTGCCGTTCAGGCGCAGTTCCTGGCTGAAGAAATGAGCCTTGTAATTGTTTTCCGAGAAATTGACCGGCAGCGGCGAAAGATCGGCGTCCGAGGCATAGCGCGACTGGAACGAGCGATAGCCGGTGATCGAGGTCAGCTTGAGCTGGCGGCTCAGCGTCACATCGATATGGCCCGAAACGCCATAGCCCGAATAGCGCGATGTCAGCGGGCGCGTGGTTTCGTTGGGCATCAGCGGCGAAGTCGTTGCGGGTTGCACGCCGGTGGCGTAATTGCAGTAGGGGCCGCAGATGAAGCGGCTGTCATAGGCCACATTGGTATAGGGCCCGCGGATGAAACCGGTGGCGGGATTATTCGCACTCAAAAGAACAGCGGGCGACTGGGCGCGATCATCGGTGACGTAATCGGCTGAGATCATCGCATCGACCGGTCCGCGCTCATAGCGCAACTGGGCGCGCACCGCCTGATAGTTCACATCGCCCTGTTTGCCCACCACGCAATCGCCCGCCGGGCGCAGGGCGGGAATGCCGCCAACGGTGGGATTGTTGGCCGAGCCTTGCGGATTGGCGCAGCCAAAGTCGATCACATTGACATAGCCGCCCTGGGTTTTCGACGCGGCGGCAAGGCGGAAAGACAGGCCATCGGCAATGCCCAGATCGATGCTGGCGCGCAGATCCTGCCTGTTGCGGCTGCCATAGGCGCCCTGCACAAGGCCGGTGTTGGTGCCGCGCGGGCGCTTGGAATAGAGCTTGAGCGCGCCGCCGATCGAATTGCGTCCCGCCAGAGTGCCCTGCGGGCCGCGCAAAACCTCGACCCGATCCAGATCGAGCAGGTCAAACAGCGCGCCTGTCAACGAAGGATAATAGACATCGTCAATATAAAGCCCCACGCCGGGTTCGACCGCGGGGCTGGGGTCGCTCTGGCCCACGCCGCGGATAGAGGCCGCCATGGAGGGGCCGAAATTGGCGTTGTTGGGCTGAAGATTGAGACCGGGCGCCTGCGCTGCGATTTCCTGCACATTGGTCTGGCTGCGCGCCTGCATCATTTCGGCGGAAACGGCGGTGATGGCGATGGGCGTGTCCTGCAGGTTCTGGGCGCGGAACTGGGCCGTCACGACGATTTCCTCGGCGGTGGCGGGTTTCGCCTCCTTGGCTTCTTCGGCCTGCGCCGTCGAAACCGCGCCAAGAGCCAGCGCCAGCCCGGTCGTGGCGAGCAGATGGCGGCTGCTGAACTTTTTCATGATCTCTCCCTTTCTTTTTATCGTCGCCCAAGGGTCTGCAACCTCTTGCGAAGGCGCCCGGACAAGCGTCAGGCTGGCGATTCCCGTGAATGATCTACCGGCCCGTCATCGGCATTTCATGGATGGGTGTGCACGGACCGCTCTGATTGCGCCCGCTTGTTTCGCGCTCTGGTTACAGGCCCGGTTTCAGGCCCGGCGGTGCCTTGCGGCAAAGACCAGATGGCACCCCGCCCAGATGTAGCAGCCACCGAAACAGGCGATGGCAAAGCGCACTCCCATGGCCCCGGCATGGGCGCAGGCCCCGGCCAGAGGCCCCGTCACGACGCCTGAACAGGCTTGGGCAAAATCGGCCGAGCCAAAGGTCCAAGCCGCGAAACGATCGCTGATAAATCCGGCCACCGGGGGACCAAAACCTTGCCCGGCCAGATACATGATCGTCAGAAAAATGGCCGAGCCCGTGGCCCTGCTGCGCGAATCAAGCAACCCGTGCAAGGCCGCGATCGCAGGGCCCATGGCCAGATAGAAAAATGTCGAACCCAGCAGCATCAGCCCAAAGGCCACCGGCAGGCTGGATTGAAACAGGCCGATAATGAAAATCGGCGCCCCGATCATTGCCCCCATTCCGGGCAGCGCCACCAGATAGCGCGGATCGCGCCGCGCCGCCCATTCGCTGCCATATCCGCCCAGCAAGGTGCCCAGCGCCGAGGCCGCCCCGCTGAGCACACCGAAGGCCATCCCGGTCTGGCCCATGTCCAGCGCGAAATTGCGGGCGAAATAGGACGGCATGAAGGTGTTGATGCCAAAGGCGCCCAGGCTGATGATCGACACGCCCAGCAGGATGTGGCGCAAACAGCGGTCCGTCAGCAACACCCGCAGCACGGCGCCGGCAGGCCTGTGTCCTTCGCCATCGGCATCGTGATCGGCGCGGCGCGGTTCGCGCATCATCAACAGCGCGGCCAGTGCCACAAGGGCGCCCATCGCCCCGGTAACGTAAAAGGTCGCGCGCCAGCCGTGGCTGGCCGCCACCGCGCCGCCGATCGCCGATCCGGCAAAGGCCGCGACCGGCACGCCCAGCATGAAAAGCGAAATGGCCGAGGCCCGCTTTTCAGGCGGATACATGTCGGAAATCATTGAATGAGGCGGCGCCTCGGTGCCCGCGCTGCCGCCCGCCATGCCGATGCGCGCCAGCACCATATGCAGGAAGCTGGCGCTGGCCCCGCAGGCCATTGTGAAAAGAGACCCGACCAGCAGTGAGCAGGCCGCGACCCATTTGCGCGAATAGCGCTCGGCAAGCCGGGCCAGCGGCAGCGAGGCGGCCACATTGATCACGGCAAAGGCCGTGCCGCCCAAGAGGCCGATCTGGAAATCGCTGATGCGAAAATCGGCCTTGATCTGTTCGGCCACCAGCGCAATCACGATACGGTCGATAAACCCAAAACCATAGATCGCCGTCAGCAGGAACAGCGTGGTGCGGCGGGCGGCGGGGGTCATTCCTGTTTCTCCGAATTGATGGGCGGCGGCGGATCAGGTGTGAAGCGGGGCGCCGCGATAGTCGCGCGGCGAACGCCCAAAGCGCGCCTTGAAGGACCGGCTGAAATGCTGGGAATCGTTGAAACCCCAGGTGAAGGCGATCTCGGTGATCGAGCGTTTGGCCTGCGCCGGATCGAGCAGTTCGCGGCGGCAATGTTCCAGCCGCCTTTGCCAGATGATACGGCTCAGCGTCTCGCCCTCGGCGGAAAACAGCTTGTGCAGCGTGCGCTTGGCATAGCCCAGTTCGACGGCGATGCGCCCGACATCGAGTTCCGGATCGGTCAGATTGCGTTCGATGAAATCGATCACCGCCGCCCGGCGGGCATGGGGACTGCTGTGCGAATGACAGACCGGATCGGCATGCCATGCCACATTGATAAGCCCTGACAGCGCATGGGCCAGCAAGCCCCGGTCGCGGCGCCCCATGCCCGCCGTGGCGCGGATCGTATGGTGCAAACTGTTGTGCAGCACGCTGGCCGCGCCTTCAAGAAAGCTGCGCGGGCCGGCCAGATGCTGGCCCAGCCCTTCGCCCTGATGGATCAGGCGGCGGGGCAGGGCGATGGCAAGCTGGTTGGTCTGGCCCTGGGAGGTCATGCGAAAAGGCAGGGTCTTGTCCAATGCGCACCATTGGCCCGCAATCAGGCGGGCATGCCGCCCGGCCTGATGGACATCGCACGAGCCGGTTTCGACAAACAGCAGCTTGATCGCATCCTCGCCGCTTTCGCCATGGCGCCGCGATTCGTGATTTTCCAGCGTGTGTTCCCCGATGGAAACCGCGCAGATACGAAGCTCTCCCAGATCGCAGCCGCGAATGGATGCCTCGCGGTCGTCGCCCAGGACGACATCGTTGGCGCGGGTAATATCGCGCCATTGCATCGTGCGTTCCTTGCGGTTGGCCGCGCGCGTCGCGAAGTTGAGATAGTCTCTCGACATCCTGCTCTCCCAATCATCCTCTGGCGCCGCGTTTTCGCGGCTGCTCGAAAACCGCTATAATCACGTTTTGGAAAAATAGAAACACTCGTTAATGTATCATTGGCATACATTTTTTGAATCGCGTTCCTTTGCTATTCCCTGTGCTCTCTCGCACGGCACGATGCGCGCCAGAACAAGCCTTTAGCTCCTTGCCTGCGCTAGCTGGCCCCGATGCTTCCGCAGCAAGGGTGGAAAAAGATGCTGTCCGAGAGGATGAGAGAAATTCAGGGCCGCATTTTCATCGGCGGCGAATGGCGCGAAAGCGCGCATGGTCGTGACCTGCCCGTGGTCGATCCGGCCAGCGGACAGGAATTCGCCCGCATCGCGGCGGCTGGCGCCGATGACATGGCCCTGGCCGTGGATGCGGCCGTCGGCGCGATGGCCAAGGCTCGCCATGGCGGATGGAACCCCGCCGACCGCCAGAACGCCTTGCTCCGGCTGGCCGATGCCATTGCCGCCCGTTCCGAGGAATTCGCCCGGATCGAAATGCATGATACCGGCAAGCCGATCAGCAATATCCTTCATCTGGATGTTCCGCAATCGGCGGCGGGCTTGCGCTATTTCGCGGGCTGGGCGGCCCATCTGACGGGGGAGACGATGAACCTGTCGGTGCCCGGGAACTGGCATGCCGCCACCCTGCGCGAGCCGGTGGGCGTGGCGGGGCAGATCATCCCCTGGAACTATCCGCTGATGGGGGCGGCGATGAAGATCGGCCCGGCGATTGCCGCCGGTTGTGCGGTCGTGCTGAAACCGGCCGAACAAACCAGTCTCTCGGCGCTCCTGCTGGCGGACCTGCTGGCCGATTGCGGCTTTCCGGCGGGCATGGTGAATATCGTTACGGGCACAGGGGCCGAGGCGGGCGCGGCGCTGGTGCGTCATGAGGGCGTGGCCAAGATTGCCTTTACCGGATCGACCGCCACCGGCCGCGAGATCCTGCGTGTGGCCGGCCCGATGATGAAACGGGTGACGGTGGAGCTGGGCGGCAAATCCCCCGTGGTGGTGATGCCCGATGCCGATCTGGACAAGGCCGCGGCGGCCATCGCAATGGGTATCTTCTTCAATTCGGGCCAGACCTGTTCGGCCGGATCGCGGCTCTTGGTCCATGCCGATGTGGCGCGCGATCTGGTGCCCCGCGTGGCGCAGATCGCGGCAGGCATGAGGATAGGCGCGCCCGATGATCCGGCCACGCAACTGGGGCCGGTGATTTCGCAGGCCCAGTGCGATCGGATCATGGGATTTATCACCCGCGCCCGCGCCGATGGCGCGCGGATCGTGACGGGAGGAGAGCGCCGGGGGCAGGCGGGCTATTTCATCGTCCCCACCGTGCTGGACGATGTGCAGGCCGCGATGGAAATCGCGCGCGAGGAGGTGTTCGGCCCGGTGCTGGCGGTGCAGACCTTCGACACGCTCGATCTGGACGAGATTGCGGCGCTGGCCAATGATGGCACCTATGGCCTTGCCGCCTATGTCTGGACCAGCAGCATGAGCAGCGCCTTTGGCCTTGTCCGGCGGATCAGGGCGGGGACGGTCCGGGTCAATACGGCAGGCGGCAATGATTTCTGCATGCCTGCGGGCGGGGTCAAGCAATCGGGCAACGGCCGCGAGAACGGCCGCGCCGGGGTCGAGGCCTACACAGAACTCAAGGCGATGACGATCGCGGTCTGATACGGGGAATGCGTGATGAGCCAAGATGAAGATATGCCGACCCCGTCGCTGGACCCTGCCTTTGAACTGGAGCTGGATCATGGCGCTGAATGGGGCATAGGCGATCTGGCCACGGGGGGGCAAAGATGGGTGCGCCAGCTTGCCTCGGGCCGCCTGTCCGGCCGGGGGCTGGCCGCAGGGCTGGAAACCGGCACCGAAACCTGGCTGAGTCGCCGCGACGGGGTGAGCGTGGTGGAAATGGCGCTGGTGATCCAGACCGCGCATGGCGGGCCGATCAGGATGACCGGCACCGGCGTTTCCGGTCTGAACAGGCTGGGCGCGCTGCGGATGAACGTGGTGTTCGAGGTGGCCGAAGGATCGCCCCATGACTGGCTGGCAACCCGCGTGTTCATCGCTGAAAGACGCGATGGCGAAACGCACCTGTCCATCTTCGAGGTTTTGTGAAAGGCCGATGATGAAGCTCGAATTCGCGCTGGAAATGCGCATCTCGCTGGGCGAGCGCATGCATATCAAGGTGGCAGAGGATTATACGCGCGGGGCGGTGCTGATCCGGAGCGGAACGTTCAGCGGACCGGGCCTGTCGGGCCAGATCGTGCCGATGAGCGGGGGCGATTTCCCGATGGTGCGCGCCGATGGCGGCGGGCGGTTTGAATCGCAATATCTGCTGCGCACCGATGACGGCGCGGTGATCCTGAAACGCAGCACCGGCCTGCGCCATGCCCCGCCCGATGTGGTGGCGCGGCTGCTGGCGGGCGAACCGGTCGATCCCCGCAGCTATTACATGCGCATGACCCCCCGCTTCGAGGCGCCCGAGGGGCCTTATGACTGGCTCAACCGTTCGATTTTTGTCGGGGCCGGGCGGCGCAATCCCACCGGCTCGGTGTTCCGGTTCTGGAAGGTTGTGTGATGCAGGGGCAGGAGGAATTCGACTATATCATTGTCGGCGCCGGATCGGCCGGTTGTGTGCTGGCCAATCGTCTGAGCGCAAGCGGCAAACATCGCGTATTGCTGCTGGAGGCGGGCGGCGATGGGCGGCGGCTCGATGTGGCGCTGCCGCTGGCGGTGTCCAGGCTCTGGCCCAATCCGGACATCACCTGGGGCTTTATGTCCGAGCCGGAGGCTGAGCTGAAAGGCCGCCGCCTGCCCGTGGCGCGCGGCAGGATGCTGGGGGGCACATCCTCGATCAACGGCATGATGGCCATTCGCGGCCATGCCAGCGATTATGACCACTGGCGGGCGCAGGGATTGCCCGGATGGGGATGGGATGACGTCCTGCCCTATTTCCGCAAGTTGGAAAGCCATTGGCGCGGCAGTTCCGACCTGCATGGCGGCGACGGGCCGGTCAGCGTGATGCCCCATCCCTCGCCCAGCCCGCTTTTCCCGCTGGCGCAGCAGGCGGCGGTCAGCCTGGGCTTTCCTTTGACCGATGATTTCAATGGCCCGCGCACCGATGGTTTCGGCATGCCCGATTTCACCATCACCGCGCAATCGCGGCGGGCCAGCGCCGCCCAGGCCTATCTCTTCCCGGCGATGCGCCGAGGCAATCTGGCCGTGATGACCGGCGCCGAGGTCCGGCGCATCGTCATCGAGCAGGGCGAGGCCCGGGGTGTTGCCTATCGCCGCGACGGACAGGACCGGGTGGCCATGGCCCGCGCCGAGGTTGTGCTGTGCGGCGGGGCGATCAATTCGCCGCAATTGCTGATGGCATCAGGGATTGGTCCGGGGGCTGATCTCAAGGCATTGGGCATTGCCGTTGCGCAGGACCGGGCCGAGGTCGGCGCCAATCTTCAGGACCATCCCGGCGCGGCGATGGAGTTTGAACTGGACCCGGTGTGGGCCTTTGAACGCGAAGTGCGGTTTGACCGGGTGGCGCGTTCGTTCCTGCGCTGGCTGACCACGGGCAAGGGCATCATGGGGGCGCCCCCGCTGGCCATTTCGGCCAATGTGGCAACCCGGCCGTCCAGCCCCGAGATCGACCTGCATTTCCTGCTGATCCCGCTGGCGATGGAAACGCGGGTCTGGTTTCCCGGCTTTGCCGCCCCCCATGGCGCACGGATGGGGGCGCTCTGGTCGCTCAATTATCCGAAGAGCCGGGGCCGCCTGTCGCTGGCCAGTGCCGATCCGGCGGTGGCGCCGTTGATCCGTTTCAATCTGCTGTCGGATGAACGCGATCGCGCCGCGATGATCCATGGCTATCGCGTGCTTCGCGAACTGGTCCGCCAGCCTGCGCTGGCCGGGGTGACGGGGGCGATGACGCGCCCGACGCGTGAGCCGGAAAGCGATGAGGCCATTCTTGACCATGTGCGCGAAACGGCCATGACCGCCTATCATCCATCGGGAACGTGTCGCATGGGCGGCGATGACGGGGCGGTGCTGGATGGTCGGTTGCGCGTGCGCGGCATTGGGCGCCTGCGCGTGGCGGACGCCTCGGTCTTTCCGCTGCTGCCGGGCGGCAACACCAATCTGCCGGTGATGATGGTGGCCGAAAAATGCGCCGACATGGTGTTGGGGGGATAGGCGATATCCCCCTAGAGCCGCTTCTCGTTCGGGTCGATCCTGCGCATCTCGGCGCTGCGCAGGGCAGGATCCCAATGTTCGACGATCAACCCGTCGGCAAGGCGGAACGTGTCGAACCAGCTGGTGTAATAGACGTCGCCATCCTTGGGGTTTTCCTTGCGCACAAAGACGAAGGTGACCATGTCGCGTTCGGCGATGATCGAGACGAGGGGCAATTGCAAAACCTGTTCGATGGGCCGTTCCGGGCGGGAATTGCGGATGAACTCTTCCAGTGCGGCAGCGCCGCTGGCGGCGTTGGGATTGTGCTGAATGTAATCCTTCGCGATGAAATCGCACACTCTGGCGGCATGGCCCGCCTGAAGTACGGTGCGATACATTTCATAGCAAAAGCGTTTGTTGCTTTCGAGCGCGGGATCGGGGCTGCGCAGCAGGGCTTCGTGATCGGTGGCAATCACCGGCGGGGTTTCGCCCTCGGCCACGGCGGCGGCCGGTTGCAGGCCGGCGGGCCATTGGAATCGGTCGGTCATCGGCATTTCCTTTCATGCGCTTTTTCCGGTGCCAGACCATGATGCAGGCGTGCCGTCTTGACTTGTCGCGCCGCCAACAGCTTATGAGTGTCCGATGGCGAAAGAATGCGCAATGAACAACGAAACCGTGTCTGCGGAGCCGCAGGATGGCCGCGATCCCTTTGATGATACGCTCCATCGGGTCTTGCGGCTGGCCAACCATCTCAATGCGCCTTTTGCCACCTATCTTGCACATGGCTATGACATTTCGATCAATGAATTCCGCCTGCTGATGCTGATCGGGCGCCATCCGCGCTGCGCCAGCCATGAATTGGCCGAGATCACCGGGGTGAACCCGATGAGCATCTCACGCGCGGTGGCCGCCTTGCAAAAGCATGGGCGCGTGACGGCCGCGCGCGATCCGGCCAACAAGAAGCGCAAGCCCCTGGTGCTGACGCCCGAGGGCGAGAGGCTGTATCATGCCATGCGTCCGCAGGTGGACAAGGTTGCCACCTATCTTGTCTCGCGCCTTGGCGCCGAGGAAGTCGAAACGCTCAACCGCTATCTCGATGTGCTGGTCGATACGCTGCAGGCCACCGATGAGGAGGGACAGTCGCTCTTCCTGAGCTTTACCCGCCCGGAATAGAACAGGTTAAAAGGCACCCGCAAACAAGACATGCGCGTTCTGGAGGAGTCTGCCGGTCGGGCTGCTTGACAAGACTATCCCGCAAAATGCTAACGATCGTTAGAAATAAAGCGGGAGAGTTTTTGCAATGCAGGGCGACATGCCGGATCTTGTCGTGGTCGGTGGCGGTTCGGCGGGCGCCGCGCTGACCGGGCGCCTGTGCGCGGCCGGGGTCAAGGTGGTGCTGGTGGAAGCGGGCGGCAGCGACAGAAAGCTGCGCTCGCGCGTGCCTGCGCTCACCAGCGCCTTGGTGCAGAACCCCCGCTTCGACTGGTGCTTCGATGTGGAGCCCGACCCGTCACGCGGGGGGAGGCGCGATGTCTGGCCCGCCGGAAAGATGCTGGGCGGCGGCAGCGCCATCAACGGCATGATGTTCATCCGGGGCCACCGCTGGGATTATGACCGATGGGCCGAGTTGGGCGCCGCAGGTTGGGATTACGCATCGGTGCTGCCCTACTTTCGCCGGATGGAGCGCAATGAGCGCGGCGCCGATGCATGGCGCGGCGGGCAGGGCCCGCAATCGGTGGCCGAAAGCCGCGCGCGTTATGATGTCGTCGAACGCTGGATCGAGGCTGCGCAAAATGCGGGCGTGCCCCGATCGGCGGATCTGAACGGCGCTCTGGCCGAAGGCGTCGATCATGTGCAGGTTTCGCAGCGCGACGGGCTGCGTTGTTCCAGCGCGAGGGCCTATCTGGAGGGGCTGCCCGCCCATCAGGCGCCGCAATTGCTGCTGGACGCACAGGTCCTGCGGGTGCTGGTGGAAAACGGCCGCGCCGTCGGGATCGAGTTTCAGCGCGAGGGCCGCCGCCGGATATTGCGCAGCAGGCACGGCGTGGCGATCTGCGCAGGCGCGCTCAATACGCCCAGGCTTCTTATGCTCAGCGGGATTGGCGACGGTGCCGCTCTTGCCGATCTGGGCCTGCCCGTGGTGGCCGATCTGCCGGGGGTAGGGGCCAATCTTCAGGACCATGTCGGCGTCCATATCGTCAATGATGTGGCCGCCCACACGCTCAACGCCGATGCGCGCGGGTGGCGCGGGGCCTGGCAGATGCTGCAGATGATGCTGGCGCGCAAGGGCGCGCTGACCACCGCCATCGGCCATGCCCAGGCCTTTGTCAGCAGCCGCCCAGGCCCGGCGCCTAATCTGCAATTGTCGTTTTCCGCCTTCGCCTTCGATCTGGACGGACGGGGAAGGCTGGCGCTGCGTCGCAACAATTCGGTATCCACCATGGTGGGATTGATGCGCCCGGATCAAAGGGGAACGGTCAGGCTGCGCTCGCCCGATCCGCTGGCGCCGCCCATCATCACCTATCACCAGCTTGGCTGCGCCGATGATGTCGAACAATTGATCGAAGGCATCGAACTGGGTCGCCGCATCCTGTCAAGCGCGCCTATGGCCGGTCTGGTCACCGCAGAATTGCGCCCCGGCCCGGCCGCAGTCGAACGCGAAGCTTTGCGCGATTATGTGCGCGCCGCCTCGACCCCGATGTATCACCCCTGCGGCACCGCCCGTATGGGCCATGCCGCCGACCGCCGCGCCGTGCTGGACGAAAATCTTCGCGTCCGTGGCCTGGGCGGCCTGTGGGTGGCCGATGCCTCGGTCATGCCGACCCTGCCTGCGGGCAACACCAATGCCACCGCCATCATGATCGGCGACAAGGGCGCCGACCATGTGCTGGCCGCCATGGCCGCCGGCTGACATCCATACCCCTACGGAAGGAGGAAAACATGCTTCCCCATAATATCAGGATTGCCCATCCCGACAGGATTTTCATTGGCGGCTCATGGGTCGCCTCGACCGGCGACCTCATGCTCGACATCGTTTCGCCCGACAGCGAGGAGATTGTGGCGCAGGTGGTCGATGGCACCAAGGCCGATATGGACCGCGCCGTGGCCGCCGCGCGCAAGGCATTCGATGAAGGGCCATGGCCGACGATGCCGCCCGCACAGCGCGGCGCGATGCTGCGCCGGATGGGCGAGGAACTGGAAAAGCGCCACCCCGAATTGGCCGCCGCATGGACATGGCAGGTGGGCGGACTGGCCAGCTTTGCGCCGATCATGACCGGCGGTTCCACTGCGCAATTGATGGCCATCGCGGGCTATGCCGACACCTTTCCCTTTGTCGAACAGCGCAAGGGAACGCAGGTGGACACGGTGGTCATCGCCCATGAACCGGCGGGCGTTTGCGCGGCCATTGCGCCGTGGAACGCGCCTTATGGCATCCTTGCCTCCAAGACCGCCTATGCGCTGGTGGCCGGTTGCACCGTCATTATGAAACCCGCGCCCGAAACGCCGCTTGAAGCCTATATCATGGCCGAGGCGGCGGAGGCGGCCGGACTGCCTGCGGGCGTGGTCAACATGGTGGCCGCGGGCCGAGAGGCCTCCGACCATCTGGTCTGCAATCCCGGCGTCGACAAGGTGACCTTCACCGGATCGACCGGCGCGGGCAAGCGCATCGGCGAGGTTTGCGCCGGCCGCATTGCCCGTTGCACGCTGGAACTGGGCGGGAAATCGGCGGCCATTGTCCGCGACGATTTCCCGATCGAGGCGGCAGCGGCCATTTTGGGCAATACGATCAGCGTCATGAGCGGACAGGTCTGCGCCATGCTGAGCCGTGCGATTGTCCCGCGCCATCGCCATGATGAACTGGCCGATGCCATTGCCAGGGTGATGCAGGGCATCCGCGTGGGCCACAGCCATGACATGGAAACCCAGATGGGGCCGCTGGCCATGCAGCGCCAGTTGCACCGGGTGGAGGAATATATCGCCCTTGGCCGCCAAAGCGCCGATCTGGTCACGGGCGGATCGCGGCCCTCGCATCTCAACAAGGGCTATTTCCTTGAGCCCACGCTGTTTGCCAATGTCGACAATGCCAGCCGCATCGCGCAGGAGGAGATCTTCGGCCCGGTGCTCTGCCTGATCCCGGCCGACAGCGAGGAACACGCCATCGCCATCGCCAATGACAGCCATTACGGGCTCAACGGCTCCGTGCTGACCCAGGATGCCGAGGCGGCCTATCGCATCGCCCGCCGGATCCGCAGCGGCGGGGTGGGCCAGAACGGAATGCGCATGGAGTTTGGCCAGCCCTTTGGCGGTTTCAAGCAATCGGGCATCGGCCGCGAGGGCGGCCCCGAGGCGCTGGGCGCTTTTCTGGAAACCAAGACGATCCTGCTGGACGCGGCGCCGGCCGTTTTGTGATGAAGCCCTGAAGGAAGACAAAAAGAACCCCGCCGATCATAGGGTCGGCGGGGTTTCAATCGGACTGGCGGCTCGGGGGCTTACCGGCCGCCTTGTCCTTACTTGCTGTCGATGCGGACCGATCTTACCTCGCAATCGCACAGGCGCGGACCCTTGCGGTCATCGATGGCAGGGCGCCCGATGATGGCATCGCCGGTTACGATCTTGATGACGCGCGGGATCGGCGCGGCGGCGGCCTGTCGGCCGTCCACCAGCAGGGCAATCTGCTGCCCCTTGTCCAGCGGCGAGATGCGCACCGTGATTTCATGATTGCCTGGACCCAGAGCCTCGGCGGCGCGCAGCACACGGCGTTCCTGTTCACGGCCCGAAGGATCATAGGTGAAGACCGGCACGCCCTGATCCAGCGCCAGCCCATAACCGGCAAAGCGCGAACCCTGAACCAGAATCGGCCCGCTGTCCTTGCCACCTCTGGTCGCGATGCTGGCCACGGTGGTCCAATCGGCGCTGAGTTCGGGGAAGGTCACCGCCGGATAGCGCGTGTCGCCCGGATAGAAGACATGCGAGGTGCCCCCGGTCAGGCCCGCCGGGCGGTATTTCTGGCTGATCCTGGTGAAGAAATCGGAGGACAGCGGATAGACGTTGAACCTTTTGGCCGCCCCGTCGAAATCGGCCTTCAATTCGGCCAGCTTGGCCGGATATTTCGCGGCCACATTCTCGGTCTGCGACGGATCCTTGTTCAGGTCATAGAGTTCCCAGTTCAACGTGTTGGGGTTGGTCTTGTTCGCCCCCCACGGATCCCACGGGACATCGGTGCTCGCCATCCAGCCGTCCTTGTAATAGGCGCGGCTGCCCAGCATCTCGAAATATTGCTCGCGGTGCCGGCCGGGGGCCTTGGGCTGATCGAACGTATAGGCCATCGAACTGCCGTCCAGCGGCAATTGCTGTACGCCGTCCACCTCGGCGGGGGGCTGAATGCCGATGGCCTCGTAGATGGTTGGGGCGATATCGATGACATGGCCGAACTGCGTGCGCATCCCGCCCTTGTCCTTGATCCGCGCGGGCCATGAAATGACCATGCCGTTGCGTGTGCCGCCCAGATGCGAGGCCACCGTCTTGCCCCATGGATAGGGGGTGTTGGTGGCATAGGCCCAACCGACCGGATAATTGCCGAAACTGTCCTCGGTGCCCAGCTTGTCGATCTGTTTGACGAGATTTTCGGCCGTTTCATGAATTCCGGCAAAAGCCGAATAGGCATTGATCGACCCATCCATATTGTGCAGCGCGCCGCCATTGTCGCCCTGGATGAAGACGATCATCGTATTGTCCAATTGCCCCGTTTCGCGCAGCCGGTCGAGGATGCGGCCAAACTGGAAATCGAAATAGGCCAGTTGCGCGGCGGCAATTTCCATCATCCGCGCATAGAGCCGCTTTTGATCGGCGCTGAGCGTGCTCCATGCGGGCACATCGCGCAGCGGCGGGGCCAGTTTGGCATTGGCGGGGATCACGCCGATCGCCTTCTGGCGGGCAAAGATCAGGCGGCGCGCCTCGTCCCAGCCCATGTCGAACTGGCCCTTGAACTTGTCTACCCATTCCTTGGGCGCCTGTTGGGGGCCGTGCATCGCACCTGTGGCCAGATACATGAAAAAGGGCTTGTCGCTTTGCTGACCATGGGTGGATGAGAGCCATTCCAGCGCATGGTTGGTCATATCCTTGTCGAACCAGTAATTCTCGTCCCTTGGATCGCGGCGTATCGAATTGCGGTTTTCGATCAGCGTGGGATTGACCTGATCCACACCTGCGCCGTTGAAGCCGTAGAAATAGTCAAAACCCATGCCGTTGGGCCACCGGGCATAGGGGCCATTGGGGCCGGTTTCCCAGTCGGGCGTATTGTGGTTCTTGCCATACCACGAGGTGACATAGCCGTTGTCCTGCAGGATCCGCCCCATCGTGGCGGCGGTGGCCGGGATCACCGAAGTGTAGCCGGGCGCGTCCACCGAAACATTCGAGATCGAACCATTGCCCACCGTATGGTGATTGCGCCCCGTCAGCAGCGAGGCGCGGGTGGAGGAGCACATGGCGGTGGTATGAAATTGCGTGTATTTCAGGCCATTGGCGGCAACGGCATCCAGATTGGGCGTGGGGATCAGCCCGCCGAACGTGCTTGAGGCGCCAAAGCCGACATCATCGGTCATCACCAGAAGCACATTGGGCGCATTGGCAGGCGCGCGCTTGGGGCTGGGATAATAGCGCCAATTGCCATGGGCATCGGCCACGGGGATCTGCTCCTGCTGGGCCATTGCCTGGGGCGCGGCGAGCGGCAGGCCGCCCGCCAGCGCGAGGGCCACCCCCGCCTTGCAGGCATGGCCCATGATGCGGCGCAAACGCTGCCGCATGCGAATATTCCTGTCGCCTGACATCCAATTCTCCCATTGTCCTTGTTCTTTGCCTTACCCGGATCGCAGCAAGGGCGTTGCAAAGCAACGGATCAGGAGGCTATAAGTTATAGCAGAAAGGCTATAATTGATGCGCTTCACCTTCCGCCAGCTTGAGATCTTTGTCGAAGTGGCCAAGGATGAGAACTTCCGCCTTTCCGCCGACCGGCTGGGCATCAGCCAGCCCACGATCAGCAACCACATCCGGGCTTTGGAAGAACGCGCCGGGGGCAAGCTGTTTGACCGGCGGCGCGGGTCTGCCGCCCGTCTGCTGCCGCTGGGCCGCGAATTGCTGGTCGAGGCGCGCAAATTGCTGAACAGCGCCGACAAGGTGGCGCGGGCAGGGCAGAACAGCGGCCCGCCGATACAGACGTTGAAGGTCGCCGCGGGCGATTTCATCCTCGATTATGTGCTGAGGCCCGCGCTCAAGGATTATCATCGCCTGGAAGGCGTGCCCGACATTGAATTGATCGCGGCCACGCCGGGGCGGACCATGACTGCCATGCTGGATGAAGGCATGGCCGATATCTGCTTTTTCACCGGCGCGGCGCCCGATGAACCGGGGATGCGGGCGGAACGGCTCTGTGCGGTATCCGTCGGACTCTATGCCTCGCCCGCTCTGGCGCAGACTGTGGCCGCCGCCGAGCGACTGGATGATGCACCGTTCATTCTGGCCGCGCAGAATTCGCCCACGGACCGCTGGTTCATGACGGTTCTGGGCGGGCTGGGCCTCGCCCCGCGCCATGTTGCGGCGCGATCACAATATCCCGATGTCATCCTCGAACTGGTCTGCGCGGGCAAGGGCATCGGCCTGCTGTTCGATGACATGGCCAGGCCGCGCGTGGCGGCAGGGCAATTGCTGCGCCTGCCGCTGCGTGTGCCATCCAGCCACCGCTATATGGTCTTTGCCCGAAACTTCACCGATCCGGGCGTTCTGCGGTCCATTGCCTTTCTGCGCAAGACCGTCAGAACGCTCGGCGGCTGATCCCTGCGCGTCAGTCGAGCGCCAGTTCGACCGCGTTGATGATATGGGCCTGCGTGTATTCATGCAGCCCCGCCTGACCCAGTTCGGCGCCAAGGCCGGATTTCTTCGATCCGCGGAAGGGCAGCGTGGCGTCAATGGCCAGATGCTGGTTCACCCAGACCGTGCCCGCATCGACGCGGCGGGCAATGTCCATCGCGGCCTGCGTGTCGCGGCTCCATACCGTGCCCGCAAGGCCATATTCGGAATCGTTGGCGCGGGCGACCACATCGTCCACTTCGGAGAACTTGAGCACGGGCAGCACCGGCCCGAACTGTTCCTCGCGCACCAGCGGCGCATCATCGGGCAGATCGGCAATGATCGTGGGCGGAATGAAATAGCCCGGACGGTCGGGCAACTGGCCGCCCGCCAGCACCCGGCCCTGCGTCACGGCATCCTCCAGCAGGCCCTTGACCTTTTCATACTGCATGCGGTTCTGCACCGGGCCGATGGTCACGCCCTGCTTGCTGCCGTCATCCACCACGGCGGCTTCGGCCAGCTTGGCAATCGAGGCGCAGAATTCCTCATAGATCGATTCATGGACATAGGCCCGCTTGATCGCCACGCAGATCTGGCCCGCGTTCATCATCGCGCCCTGAAACACCTTGGCGGCGGCCACATCGGGCGGCACATCGCCCATCACGATGGCCGCGTCATTGCCGCCCAGCTCGAGCGTCACGCGCTTGATGCCATCGGCGGCCGAAGCCATCACCTTGCTGCCGGTGCCGGTCGATCCGGTAAAGGCGATCTTGGCGATATCGGGATGCGAGGTCAGCGCGCTGCCCAGCTCGTTCTGGTCGCAGATCACGTTGAACACACCGGCGGGCAGGATTTCGGCGGCCAGTTCGGCAAAGAGCAGCGTGGTCAGCGGCGTGGTGGGCGCGGGCTTGGCCACCATGCAATTGCCCGTGACCAGACAGGGGCCCAGCTTGTTCATCAGCAGGATGACCGGGAAATTCCAGGGCGTGATCGCCGCCACCACGCCCAGCGGGGTGCGATGCTCGATCACGGTGTTGCCGCCATCCTGACGCATGATCTTTTCGGGCGCGCGCATTTCGGCAAAGGCACGCAGGACAAAGGTCGAGCCGATGATCTCATATTCTGCCTGATGCAGCGGCTTGCCCTGTTCGGCGGTCAACAGGCGGGCGAATTCGTCCTTGCGCTCCATCAGCGCATCGGCAAGCCGCAGGATATAGGCCGCACGATCCTCATAGCTGCGCGCCGACCACGCCGGAAAGGCCGCCTTGGCCGCGGCGATCGCCTGATCGAGCTGGGCGCGGTCGGCCTTGGGGCAGGCGGCAACCACTTCCTCGGTGGCGGGGTTGAGCACATCGAAACTGGTGGCGCCCTCGACCTGTCGGCCGTTGATCAGAAGCTTGAAGGTTTTGTCCATGAGGTCTCTCCATTGCCCGCTTTTTGATTCCGCCTTTTGCGCGGGACGATTGTGCGGTTGACGGGGTTTATGTATGCTAAGGATACAATCTCTGCAATGGTCGATCTGGCCCAAATCATAATGCGAGGGGGGAGAGGGGAGACAGGATGCAGGATCTTGAGAAATCATTCGGCTATCAGCTCCGCCTGCTGCATCTGGAGGCCGATCGCCGCGCCCGTCAGGCGCTGGACGCCTTTGGCATGACGCCCGCGCGTGTCACGGCGCTGCTGGTGATTGCCGCGCATACGGGGTGCACGCAAACGGCGCTGGGCGAAGCGCTCTCGATCAACCGGGCCAGCGCCATGAAGATGGTCAATGCGCTGGAAACATTGGGCCTGGTCTCGCGCGAGCCTGCCGCCGATCCGCGCGCTCATGCCCTGACCTTGACGGCGGCCGGGGGGAAAGCGCTGGACGCCATGCTTGACGCGCTGCGCAAGGCCGATGAGGAGATGCTGGCCCCGCTCAGCCCCGAGGTGCGGCAGGATCTGCTTGCGACTATTCGCCTGCTGGCGGTTCAGGCAGGCAGGGCGGCGGGCTGATTTCCCTCCCGCCGATGGCCGAAATGCGCAATGGCCAGAACCCACAGCAGGCACAGGCCCAGTCCCAGCATTGTGCCGGTCAGAAACGAGCCGACGCCGCTGTCCACGGCGAGCAGCCATCCCCCGGCCAAAGGTCCGGCAATAGCCCCGATGCGGGTCACCGCGATCGACACTCCGATATAGCTGGAGAGCAGGCGCTGCGGATAGAAGATCACCCCGAAAAGCGTGATGGCCACATGCGCGCCTGATACGCCCATGCCCAGAGCCAGAACCGTGGCCGCCCATACCGGCGCCGAAAGACCCGGCACAAACATGATCCCCAGGGTCATCAGCGCCAGCCCATAGCCGCAGAGAAAAGCGCGAACCGGCCGGTTCTTGTCGATCAGATAGGCAAAGACAAACCCGCCAAAGATGCCGCCCAACTGGAACAGCCCGCTCATTCGCGCCGCCGCATCCAGCGAAACCCCCGCACGCGGCAGCAGCGTGGGCAGCCAGTTGATGAGCAGGTAGAGCAGGAAAGTGTTGGCGGTGCCCAGTCCGATCAGCAGCACGGTTTTGAACAGATGTTCCCGCGAAAGCAATTCGCGCAGCGGCAGACCGGCCCCGCCATGCGGCGCCTGTTCGGCCGGCTGACCATTGGTGGCGGGCAGCAGCAGGCGCAAGGCCAGACTGCAAAACACTGTCAGCGCGGCCACCGCCAGAAACAGCGCCTGCCAATGGCCGATCCGCACCAGCGGGGCCATCAGGAAACCGGCGAGCACCCCGCCCACGGGAATGGCCGTATTGACCGCCGCCAGAATGCGCGACCGCCCGGCCACCGGCGCGATCTGCACCACGCAGGCCGTGACATTGGGCAGGCAGGCGCCCAGCCCGAGGCCGGTCATGAACCGCCAGAAAATCAGAACCCCCATTGAGCCCGAAAAGGCCGTGGCCCCGCTTGCCAGCGCCGCCACCAGACCTGCGATCCATATCATCCGCCGCCGCCCGACCCTTTCGCCCAGCGGCGCCAGCGCCACCGCCGCCAGCCCCACGCCGATCACGATGGCCGACAGGCTGAGCGCGAAGGCGAACGCAGGCATCCCCCAGGCCGCGCTGATACGCGGCACGGCCAGCGGCATGGAGGCCAGATCAAGCCCTTCGATCAGCATGAAAAGGGCGCAGAATATCAGCGTGACAAGGATGCGCCCGGTCAAGGGCGGCGTTTGGCTTTGTGCGGCGGTCATATTGTCTCTCCCGCCCGCAGACTAGGGCTTGGACGGCAAGGAGACAACGGGGCGCCCCCACGAGAGATTAAGGCACCATGTGATCGTGTTTTCACTATCACATGGTGCTAATTTTTTCCCTATCCACCCCGTTCAATTGCGCACAGACTGGCATGAAAGAATAAGCCCCGGCGGGGCCAAATGGTGGAGAGACTGGCTGTGTCCCTGAAAGCTGCGCTTGCATTGCCCCTGCTGGGCTTGCTGGCGGCCTATGCACCCGCGCAAGGGGGCAACAAGATGTCGGGCGCGCAGGCGGAATGGCCGCTGGCGGGCGGCGGCCCCATGGCCCAGCGTTTCAGCCCGCTCTCCGCCATCACCCCGGCCAATGCCGCGCAGCTTGGCCTGGCCTGGTCGCTCGATCTGGAAACAAGGGCCGGGCAGGAGGCAACCCCGGTTTTCGTCGGCGGCATCCTCTATACGGTCAGCGCCTATGACATTGTGCGCGCCATCGATGCCCGCAATGGCAAGGTCCTGTGGACTTTCGACCCTGGGGTAATGGAGGCGGCGGCGCGATCCTGCTGCGGTCCGGTCTCGCGCGGGGTGGCGGTTCAGGATGGGCGGGTCTATCTGGGGGCGCTGGACGGCCGGTTGATCGCGCTGGACGCCAAAAGCGGCAAACGCCTGTGGCAGGTGGACACACTGGACCACAACGGCCCTCCGGCGGTCAATTACACCATCACCGGCACGCCGCGCGTGGTCAAGGGCATGGTGATCATCGGCAATGGCGGTGCGGAATTTGGCGCGCGCGGGTTCATCACGGCCTATGACGCTGCGACAGGTCGCAAGAAATGGCGTTTCTACACTGTTCCGGGGCGGCCGGGCCAGAGCGACGGCGAGATCTCCGATGCTCCGCTGGCCCGCGTGGCCGACACATGGCATGGGCGATGGTGGCAATGGGGCGGCGGCGGCACGGTGTGGGACGCCATCGAATATGATCCCGAACTCGACCTGCTCTATATCGGCACCGGCAATGGCAGCCCGACCAACCACGGATTGCGCAGCGACGGACAGGGCGACAATCTGTTCCTGTCCTCGATTGTCGCGCTGCGGCCCGACAATGGCGCCTATGTCTGGCATTATCAGGAAACCCCGGGGGAGGCATGGGACTACACCGCGACCCAGCCGATCATCATGGCAGACCTGAAGCTGGACGGGCGCCTGCGCAAAGTGTTGATGCAGGCGCCCAAGAACGGCTTTTTCTACATGCTGGACCGGGCGACGGGCGAACTGCTCTCGGCCCATCCCTTTGCGAAAACCAATTGGGCCAGCCATGTCGACATGGACACCGGACGGCCGGTCGAAAATCCCGATGCGCGCTATTACAAAACGGGCAAGAGCTTTCTGCAATGGCCCAGTTCGGGCGGGGCGCATAATTGGCAGCCGATGGCCTTCAGCCCGCAGACGGGGCTGGTCTATCTGCCGGTGATGGAAATGGCGATCCCCTTTGCCCCCGGCGGGGCGGACCATATGGTGCCGGGCGTTTATAACACCGGCACCGCGATGCAGGGCGGCGCCAGTTTCTCACGCGGGCAATTGGCCGCCATGGCCAGGGACAATCGCGGCTATCTGGTGGCGTGGGATCCGGTGGCGGGCAAGGCCTCGTGGAAAGTGCCCTTGGCCGCGCCTTTCAACGGCGGCGTGCTGGCCACGGCGGGCGGCCTGGTGTTTCAAGGCAACGGCAGTCGCCAGTTTGCCGCCTATGACGCGCGAAACGGTCGCCGCCTGTGGTCCTATGCCGCCCAGACCGGCATTGTCGCCGCGCCGATGACCTATGCGGTGGGCGGGGTGCAATATGTCGCGGTCATGGCGGGTTGGGGCGGGGCATGGCCCATGCTGGGCGGGCAATTGGCCGAGCAGCCGGTCAATGGCGTGGGGCCAAACCGCCTGCTGGTGTTCCGCCTGGGTGGCAAGAGCCGCCTGCCCGCCCCGGAAAAGGCGTTGCGCTCGCCGCTCTCGCCCCCGCCCGCGACGTTCAGCCTTGCGCAAATCACGCTGGGCGACCGGCTTTATGGCGAAAACTGCCTGCGTTGCCACGGGATCGCGGCGGTCAGCGCCAGCATGGTGCCCGATCTGCGCCATTCCGGGGCGATCGGCGATGCCGATGTGCTGAAGCAGGTGGTGCTGGAAGGAGCGCTGCGTTCGCGCGGGATGCCCTCCTTCGCAGGCGTTCTGTCCGCCGCCGATGCCGAGGCCATCCGCGCCTATCTGATCCACCGCGCCAATGCCGACAGGAATGCCGAGCGGCAGGCGCAGAAATAACCCTTTTCATCAGCAAGGAATTCCGACCGTGACCATCGAAGAGCAACTCGACGACCTGCGCCAGCGCCTTGCGCGCGCCGAAGCCCGCGCCGACCGCGCGCAGGACTGGATCGATGTCCAGAATCTCCAGCGCACCTATGGCTATTATGTCGACAAGTTTCAGTGGGATCAGGTGGCCGACCTGTTTGCCCGCGACGCCACGCTGGAAATCAACGCACGCGGCAAGTTCTTCGGGCAGGATCGCATCCGGGAGTATATGCTTCACTTTGGTCCGCCGCAGGAAGGCATGTTGATGAACCATATCCAGCTTCAGCCGGTGATCCATGTGGCGGCCGACGGTATGAGCGCACAGGGCCGGTTCCGCGCGCTGATGCAGGTGGGCCAGTTGGGCCGCGAGGCGCTGTGGGGCGATGCCATTTATGAAAACACCTATATCAAGGAGGACGGCGTGTGGAAGATTGCTTCCCTGCGCGCCTATCAGGTGTTCTACACGCCCTTCGACAAGGGCTGGGGCAAGGAGGTGATGCCTCTGGCCACCGATTTCGCCGATTTCCCGCCCGATGAATTCACCCAGGCCTATCCGATCTTTCCCGAAATCTTTGTTCCGCCCTATCATTACGCCAATCCGGTCAGCGGCCGGAAATGAAAATATAGAGAGAAAAGTCGGCCATGGTGACCTTGCGGCAGATTCACATCTTCACCGAAGTTGTCCGCCATGGCAGCTTTCGCGCCTGTGCCGGCCAGACCGGCCTTTCCCAGGCGGTGGTAAGCAATCATATCCGCGAACTGGAAGCCGGGCTGGGGGTCACCCTGTTCGAGCGCCGCGCCGGGCAGGCCACCGTGTTGACCACGCAGGGCCGCCATGCCTTCGACCGGCTTTCCGCGATCCTCTCGGATCTGGCCGATCTGCGACAGGAACTGGCCGGAGAGACGGCGCGGCGCACCATCCGCTTTTCCACCTTCAGCTATATCGTGCTGCGGTTTCAGGACGCGATTGAACGTTTCCAGCAGAACCATGCGCATGTCGATCTACGCTTTCTGCTGGACCCGCTCGATAATCAGACCTTGGCGATGCAGGTACGGCGGGGGGATATCGACATGGCCGCCTTCTTCACGCTGGACCCTCAGGAAGTGCCCGACAGCAAGCCTGCGGGCGAGGCGCGTCTGGCGGTCTATATCGGCCGCGATCATCCGCTGGCGGCGCGCAGACAGGTTTCGGGAGCCGAATTGTCCGAGCATCCCGCCATCGTGCTGGCGCGCGCCAATGCCCAGCGCGGGCTTTGCGATCAGGCGCTGGAGGTGATCGGCGCGCGGGCGGAAAAGATATTGATGGAGACCGATGCCCTGCCGTTGCTGTTCAACAATGTGCGGCGCGGGCTGGCGTGGGTATGCCTATTTGAAGACACGGTGGATGAGGCGGCGCAGGGCCTGGTCAAGCTGGACCTGCTTTGTCCCATTCCACCTATCGGCATCCGCGTGCTGACCCGGCCATCGGCGCGCCATGATCGCAATATCCTGGCCTTGTGCGAAAGCATCCTCTGATCCGGAGCGGGTCTGGCGGCCAAAGTCGTTCTGCGCCACCCGGTTGAGGCATGTCCCGATCAGCCCTTCGATCCTGTGACAGGCCATCGACGTTTCGAAAAATCGCTCGCGGCTCCATTTGGCTTGCCATGCATTACACCGATGCACTCTGAATTCTGCCGCATCGCGAGGAATGACAAAACACCATGACAGCGCCCATGGGCATGACGGCCGGATCCGGCCTTTTCCGTCTGCGTTATCTGGCCGTCGTGCTGGGCCTGCTGGTTTTGGCCGGTCTTGCCGGACTGGCGGCTTTCCCTTGGGGAGTGCTGAAAGGCACGGTCGAACGCCGCCTGAGCCAAAGCATCGGCCGCACGGTCAGCATCGGTGCGATGGAGCGACTCGACACTATGTCGTTTCATCCGCGCATCCGCCTGCGCGCGGTGCGGATTCCCCAACCGGCATGGGTGGAGCCCCATTTGGCCGATCTGGCGCAAATTGCCCAAGTGGATCTGTCCTTTTCGGTTTGGGCGCTGCTGGCCGGGCGCGCAACGGTTGAGCGGGCCGAAATGCTGGGCGCCAATCTGCAATTCTATCGCACGGCGCAGGGCCGCAAGAACTGGAGTCAGGACGAGAGCGGGGAGCGGAGCGGTTCGGGCGGGCATTTGCTGATGCTGCGCGTGGCCGAGAGCCGCCTGCGCTATCTTGACAGAAAGCGGGATCGCTCGCTGGATGTGGCGGTGGTCTCCGATGGCGCGGGGCTCAGGATCGATGGCGGCGGGCTGATCCTTGGCCATCGCGTGCGCATCACCGGGCGGGGAGCCGCCATTGCCGAGTGGCGGGCCGCGGCTCCATGGCCTTTCAGCGTTGCCATCGAGGGCCCTGCGGTGGGTTTCGCGCTGGAGGGCACCATGCCCTCGCCGCTGGATCTGGGCCATCTTCAGGGCCGCGCGCGCGCCCATGCCGAGGATCTGAGGCTGCTGGACGCGATCATCGAGGCCGGTTTGCCCGGCACACAACCCGTCAGACTGGCCGCCGGCATCCGGCGCAGCATTCCCGACTGGACGATCGATGACCTGCGCGGCACGATCGGCCGATCGGACATTGCGGGCCACGCCACCATCGTCAAACGCGATGGCCGCAGCCGGATCACGGGCGCGCTGCGATCCGATCATTTCGACTTTGACGATCTCTCCTCGAACGAAGGAAAAAGGCGCGCGGCGGCGATCAAGGCGCGTCTGGGCCCCCGCATCCTGCCCGGATCGGCCATAGATCTCACCCATGTGCGCCGCACCGATGGGGCGCTCGATCTGCGGGTGGATCACCTCCTCTGGTCCGGCCAGAGCCCGTTTCGCAGCATGACCGCCCATCTGTCGCTGGAGCGCAGCCGACTGGAGATCAGCGCGCTGCGCGTGGGCATGACGCATGGCAGCATGGAAGGCACCATGCGGATCGACCAGACCGACACAGGCAGGCCCGACCCCAGGCTCGACCTGCGCCTGACCTTGCGCGGCGCGCGGCTGCTCGACTTTTTCCCCCGCGCACAGATCGACGGCAGCCTGATCGGGCGTCTGGCGGTCACCGGTTATGGCCATACGCTGGCCGACGCCTTTGGCGCGGGCGGTGGCGTGCTCGCGCTCGTCGGGCGCGATGGGCAAATTCCCGCGCGCACCGCCGCCTTGCTGGGGCAGGATGTCGGGCGCGGCCTGACCATGGGCAAGGATGAGACGGACAATCTGCGCTGTGTGGTGGCGCGGCTCGAGATCAAAGGCGGCATGGCCCGGCCCGCGCCGGTCCTCATCGATTCCTCGCGCGCGCAGACACAGGTCCGGGGCACCATCGATCTGCGCAATGAAAGGCTGATGCTGACGCTCAAAGGCGCGCCGAAAAAGCCCTCGCTGCTGCGTCTGCCGGGTCAGGTGATCCTTGGCGGCACGGTCAAGGCGCCCGATATTGATGTGCCGCCAAGGACCAAAACGGTGGGCGGGGTGATCAACATGCTAGCCTCCGCCATTGCCGGTCGTCAGGAGCCGTTGGCCCGGGATGCCGATTGCAACGCGCTGGAACGTCAGGTCATGCGTTAGGCGTATCGGGCCAATGACTGACGCGCGGCTTGCGTAATTACAGCATATTGGCGCACACTCGCGGTCTGTGGGATTGTTTGAAGGGCCCGGTCGATGCCTCAAAGCGCCATTGCCTCCCCGCCGCTCGCCAAGGCGGCGACTTCCTCCGTCAGCGGCCTGACGCAGGCGCAGGCGGACGCCTTGCTCGAACGCGACGGGCCCAATGAATTGCCGCGCGCAGGGCGCCGGACGCCGCGGCGGATTGCATGGGAAGTGCTGCGCGAGCCCATGCTGGCGATGCTGCTGGCGGCGGGCCTCATCTATCTTGCTCTGGGCGACAGGACAGAGGCAATTATCCTGCTGTTGTTCGCGCTGCTTTCCATTGCCATCACCATCATTCAGGAATCCCGCACGGAAAATGTGCTTGAGGCCCTGCGCGACCTTTCCGCGCCGCGCGCGCTGGTGATCCGCGACGGGCAGGCAACCCGGATCGCCGGGCGCGACGTTGTCGCAGGCGACATACTTGTCCTCGAACAGGGGGACAGGGTGGCGGCAGACGCCGGCCTGCTGGAAGCGCGCGAGTTGGAGGCCGACGAAGCCCTGCTTACCGGCGAATCCGTGGCTGTGCGCAAGCGGGCGATCCGGCCCGATGACCGCGATGATGCCGAACCTGGCGGTGATGATCTGCCGCTGGTCTTTTCCGGCTCGATCATCACGCGGGGCCGGGGGCTGGCGCGGGCGACGGCAACCGGGCCGCGCAGCCGGATCGGCCAGATCGGTCAATCGCTGGCCACGCTGGAAACCGAAGCGCCGCGGCTGCAGCAGGAAACCTCGCGGGTCGTCACGCTGTGCGCCATCGGCGGGCTGGCCATCGCGGCGCTGGTCGTGCTGCTCTATGGCCTGTTGCGCGGGTCATGGCTTGATGCGCTGCTGGCCGGGATCGCCACGGCCATGTCGCTCTTGCCGGAGGAATTTCCGGTGGTGCTGACGATCTTTCTGGCCATGGGCGCCTGGCGCATCGCGCAGGTGGGCGTGCTGACCCGGCGCACCTCGGCCATTGAAACGATGGGCGCGGCCACGGTCCTGTGCACGGACAAGACCGGCACTTTGACGCAGAACCGGATGAGCGTGGCCGAACTGTGGTTTCCGGGCGGCGCGCCATCGCCCCTTGCGGAGCAAAGCGAGGATCCCCGCACGTCGGCCCTTTTGAATATTGCTGCTTTGGCCAGCGCGCCGGTGCCGGTGGATCCGATGGAGGTGGCCTTTCACGCGGCTGCGGACGAGGCGGGGGGCGGCACAGGCGACGGCATGGCGCTGGTTCGCGCCCATGGGCTGACGCCGGAACTGTTGGCCATGGCGAATGTCTGGCGCGATGGCGATGATCCGTCGCTCGTCGTTGCGGCAAAGGGCGCCCCGGAGGCCGTCGGCCGTCTTTGCGGGCTTGGCGCGCAGGATCTGGCGGGGTTGGAAGCCGCGGCGCAGGCCATGGCCGAACGGGGGATGCGCGTGCTGGCCGTCGCCATGGCCAGGATCGGGGGTAACGATCCGGCTATGGCGATTGCCGATTATCCTTTCGCGCTGCTGGGTCTGGCCGGGCTGGCCGATCCGCTGCGGGAGAGCGTTCCGGCGGCGGTGGCACAGTGCCGCAAGGCCGGGATCCGCGTGGTGATGATTACCGGCGACCATGCCGCAACCGCCCGGTCCATCGCCATGCAGGCGGGAATTGGCGATGGAAAGATCATGCTGGGCGCCGATATTGCGAGGCTGAGCGATGAGGCATTGATGGCGTGCGTGCCCGATGTTCTGGTGTTTGCCCGCACCATGCCGGATCAGAAGCTGCGCATCGTCAATGCGCTCAAATCCGCAGGCGAAGTGGTGGCCATGACCGGCGACGGGGTCAATGATGCCCCCGCCCTCAAGGCCGCCCATATCGGCATCGCCATGGGCAAGAGGGGAACCGATGTCGCCCGCGAGGCCGCCTCCATCGTGCTGGTGGAGGATGATTTCGGCGCGATTGTCGAGGCGATCCGCGTCGGGCGGCGCATCTATGACAATATCCGCAAGGCGCTGGCCTTCATCTTTGGTGTCCATGTGCCCATCGCGGGTCTTGCCATTTTGCCGCTCCTGTTCGGCTTGCCGATCATTCTGGCGCCGCTTCAGATCGCTCTTCTCGAAATGGTGATCGATCCGGTCTGCGCACTGGTTTTCGAGGCCGAGCGCGAGGAAAGCCGGACCATGGAGCGTCCGCCGCGCCCGACCGATGAGCGTCTGTTCTCGCTACCGCTGGTGCGCAGGGCCGTTTTGCAGGGCCTGCTGGCGCTGGGCGCTGTGGGCGGCATTGCGCTGGGCGCGGACCATTATGGACTGGCGCCGGATCGGGCGCGGACCTTGTCCTTTTTCGCGCTGCTGTCGGCGATTCTGGCGCTGATCTTTGCCAATCGCTCGTTCAGCGCGCAGCTCAGCCACGCCCTTTTGCGGCACAATATCACGTTCCGCTTTGTGCTGGCCTTTATCGCCATCGGTGCGGCGCTGATCCTGACACTTGCACCGATCCAGCATATTCTCCGCTTTGCCCCTTTGCACGCGCTCGATTTCGCGGCTGTTGCTCTTTGTGGTTTCGGCCTGCTGATTGCCTATGAGTTTGAGAAGCGGTTGGGGCGATCATGATGCATTATCCGGGCAGGGCGAATGCCTGCCCGGAGCATTTACGAACAATTACCTAGCTTGGCGCGGGTCCGCATCTGGCATCATCCTCGAATACAGTTTGGGGGCGGAAGAGTCGGGCGCGATGTGTCATTTCAACCATCCGATGCAAAAGGCCGGGCAAAGGGATGGTCGCCTGCTGATCGTCGAGGCGCTGGGCAAATCCTGCGACGGCCGGACTGTGCTGCGCAATCTGACGCTGAGCGTGAATACGGGCGAAATCGTGGGGCTGCTCGGGCGCGACGGCGCCGGAAAGACGGTGTGTTTCAACCTGATCATGGGGCTGATGAAGGCCGATTCCGGGCGGATCATGCTGGGTGGGGCCGATGTCACGGGCTGGACGGCGGATCGGCGGGGGCGCCTCGGTCTCAATTGCCTGCCACAGGAGCCTTCGATCTTTTCCGGCATGACGGTTGAGCAGAATATCGGATCGGTGCTGGAATTTCGCGAACCGGACCGGGCCGCCCAGGCGGCGCGGCTTGAGCTGATATTGCGGGAGTTTCAACTGGAACATCTGCGCAAACTGGCGGCCCTCCAGCTTTCGGGCGGAGAGCGGCGGCGCTGTGAAATTGCTCGCGCGATGGCCTCCGATCCGGCGATCATGCTGCTTGACGAACCCTTTGCGGGCATTGATCCGCTGGCGATCATCGAGATCAAGCGGGCCATACAATTGCTGAAGGTTCAGGGCGTGGGCATACTTATCAGCGACCATAATCTCAAAGACATGCTTGAACTGGTCGAGCGGACGTATGTCCTCCACGAGGGGCGGCTGATCTTCTCCGGCTCTCCCGCGCAGATGCTGTCGGATGCCGAGGTCTGTCGGTTGTATCTTGGCACCGAGGCCGAGCAATTGCGCCGCCTGCTGCCCAACATCCGCGCCGTGGCGGCGTGAGGCTGGCCTTATCGATTGGCACCGACTTTATTGGTTGGCAGGAGGAAAGGGGCGCCGGGTAAAATCGATGAAGGCGCGCAGCGGCGGCGGCACCTGTCGGCGGCCGGAGTAATAGAGCATCGGCCCGGAAAAGGGCGGACTCCAGTCCTCGAGCAGGGTCACCAGCGCGCCGCTGTCCAGATGGGGGCGGAGCCAGTCCTCGAACAGGGCGACGATGCCAAGGCCCGCCAGCGCCGTTTCGATCAACAGATCACAGGCCAGTCCGGGCTGGATGAGCAGTCGGGTGGGCGGATCGACGCGCACCACTTCGCCCGCTTTCTCAAACTCCCAGATCGCCAGGGCGCCGCTCGAAAAACGCAGGCCAAGGCAGTCATGATCCAGCAGGTCGCGCGGATGGGCCGGGCGACCGCGCGCGGCAAGGTAGGCCGGGGCGGCGGCCGTCAGAATACGCTGAACCCGCGGCCCGATCGGCACCGCAATCATGTCCTGTTCCAGCCGTTCCTCATAGCGGATCCCGGCATCGGCCCGCGATGCGAGTATGTCGACAAAGCTGTCCTCGACGGTCACTTCGACACGGATATGGGGATGGGCCTGCAAAAAGGGCGCGAGGATGCCGGGCAGCACCGTCCGCGCGACATTGGCGGGCACATTGAGGCGCAGCGTCCCTGCCGGTTGGTCGGTCTGCGCTTGAGCCCCTTCCAGCGCCGCGCCGATTTCGGCCAGCGCGGGCGAAAGACGCTCATACAACCGCGCCCCGGCCTCGGTCAGGGAGATGCTGCGCGTGCTGCGATGGAGCAGGCGCAGGCCCAACCGGGTTTCCAGCCTGCGCAGGGCCTCGCTGAGCCCGGAGGGGGAAACGCCCGAAAGGCGCGCCGCCTCGCGAAAGCCACCGGCGCGGGCCACCGCGACAAAGGCGGACAGGTCATCGAGATCCATGGGCATTGTGCGAAATTCCGTACGGCCTGTTTGGAATAGGGTGGCTTATCGATCATCGCCGCAAAGTCCATAAGCTTGCGACAGCTTGAGGAGATTTGTCATGAACATTGCAGCCAAAGCCGGAACCTTCTCAATGGGCGACCGGATCGTAAACAGGATGGGCTATGGCGCGATGCAGCTAGCCGGTCCGGGCGTGTTTGGCCCCCCGCGCGATCGCGGGGAAGCGATTGCTGTGCTGCGCGCGGCGGTCGAGGCCGGCGTCAACCATATCGACACCAGCGACTTTTACGGCCCGCATATCACCAACCAGATCCTGCGCGAGGCGCTCCATCCCTATGCGGCCGACCTTGTGATCGCCACCAAAGTGGGGGCCATGCGGGGCCAGGACGGCTCGTGGCTGCCCGCGCAGAGCCCCGCAGAGCTGACGGCCGCGGTGCATGACAATCTGCGCAATCTGGGGCTGGAGCGGCTCGATGTGGTCAATCTGCGCCTGATGGGCGATGTTCATGCGCCCAGCGAAGGCCCCTTGGAAGAGCAGTTCTCCACGCTGGCCGCCTTGCGCGAACAGGGCCTCATCGCGCATCTGGGGCTCAGCAATGCCACGCCCGCACAGGTGGCGCAGGCGCAGGCCATCGCGCCGGTTGTATGCCTGCAAAACCACTTCAACCTTGTCCATCGCGGCGATGACCGGCTGATTGACGAGCTGGCGGCGCAGGGCATCGCCTATGTTCCCTTCTTTCCGTTGGGAGGGTTCAGCCCGATCCAGTCCGAGGCGCTGTCCATGATCGCGGCCGAAGTCGGCGCGAGCGCGATGCAGGTGGCGCTGGCCTGGCTGCTGGCCCGCTCGCCCAATCTGCTGCTCATTCCGGGCACGTCGCGCCGCGCGCATCTTCACCAAAATCTGGCGGCGGCCGAAATGGTTCTTCCCGCCGCCATCCGGGCACGTCTGGACGATCTCAGCGGCCCGATTGGATGATGCGCGGCACGATCTGCATCAGCTTGTCAACCGGCACGGCAAAGCCGATCCCGGCCGAAGCGCCCGACGGGCTGTAGATCATCGTGTTCATGCCGATCAGGCGCCCGCTCGAATCCAGCAGCGGGCCGCCTGAATTACCCGGATTGATCGCCGCATCGGTCTGGATCAGATGCTCGACCGCGCCGCCCTGTTCATCGGGCAATGTCCGGTCCAGCGCGGAGACGATGCCGGTGGTCAGCGTCCAGTCAAGGCCGAAGGGATTGCCGATGGCGAAGACCCGCTGTCCCACTTTAAGGTCGTTGCTGGTGCCGACGGGGATGGGCGGCGGGGCCTTGAAGCTCACGCCGATCTTCAACACGGCAATGTCGTTTTCCGGACTGGCCCCCACAAGAGCGGCCCGGAATTTGCGGCCATCGGCAAGGCGGATGGTGGCCTCGGACGCCCCGCGGATGACGTGATAATTGGTCACGACATGGCCCGCGCCGTCCCAGATCATGCCCGACCCGGTGCCCTGCGGCACGGAAAACACATTGCGGGTCCAGACATCCTCCACCCATTGCCTTGTGGCGATGGAAACGACAGAGCCGCGCGACTGTTCGAACAGGGCGATGGTCGATTTCTCGTCGGCGGCCAGATCGCCGCGCGGGGTGATGGCGCGCCGCCCTGTGCTGTCGGCCGAGCTGTCGGCCCCGGTGTTCAGCCCATGCCACAGAAGCATGAGCGCGGCGATGCAACCGCTCAGAAACAGCCAGCGCAGAACAAATCCAAGGTTACGGTTCGGGGGGCGGTGGGGCGTGATATTTGACATGGCCGCGAAATGGGCATGACCATGCGGATTTTTCAAGCCACCTGAACAACAAGCCTATTGCAGCGTGATGATCCCCCCTTTGGGATGCCATACGCGCGGCCCCAGCAGCCGGTCATGCACGAACCGGACCGAGTGCAGCACGGCCTCGATATCGCGCCGCCATGCGTCGAGAAACCGGCGCAATTCGGGGAAATGGGGCGCCTCATCATAAAATTGCCAGACGAAAATCTGGAGCAGCGAGGGATAGTCGGGCATGAAATAGCTGATTTCCGCGGTGGAGAGCCCATAGCCTTGCAGTTGCCTTGCAAACTCGTCATGTCCGCTCATATCCCTATCTCCTATGCTGATCTGGTCATCCCTGTTGGTTTGGCTGGGTGGGTTCAGGATTTGTAATTCCGGGTCCGCTGTCAAGCCGAAAATGGCGCGGAAAATCGGGTTAAGCTCATTGTTTATATAGAAATTCTGGCACTCTCATCGGCCAGGTGCCAGAACCGGATCGATGGCTGCAAAGCCCGGTTCCGAAAACTCTGGAACATTCCGCGATTTCATCAAGGATGTTTTTTGCCATCTCGGGCGAGCGCTTGCGTGGAATGCCCACCTATGGTCCCGGAGGCGACGTCTGGGCCAGATCGACCGGATAGATCACCGCTTCCTTCATTTTGCCGCCATCGAAATTGGTATAGGCGACATAGGATTCCAGAATCGGCTTGAGCTGCCGCAAGCCCTGGAATTCATGCTTGGCGACAATAATGCCCGGTCCATCATCCTCGACTTCGATCACCGCCCTGCCGGTCGACACGCAGGATACTGCTGCCATCCTGTTTCCCATACTGGATCGCATTGTCGAGCAGATTGGCCACTATTTCGGCCAGAAGGAGGGATTGACCGGGGCAAAGACCGCAACCTTGCCATCGAGATGGTTTCCAATTCCCCGCTTCATCGCCTGTGTGGGGGCCAAATCCTGCGCGGTTTTCAGCAAGATCGGACCAATCAGCATCCGCCGCTCCAGCGTCACCGTTTCGGAAACCGCGCTGGCCGAGGCGCGCAGCAGTGGAAACAGGTGCGGGCGCGTCGCTGGTCTGACGATGGGGCGGGCCCAGTCTTTCAGCGCGTATAGCGCCGGATCCGGGCCCGCCGCAATATGCGGTCCTCCAGCGAGTAATAGAGCCAGATGTCCTCCCCGCTGACCACGCAGGACGCGACAAAGGCAATGTCGGTGTCGGCCCGGTCGCGGGCGGGGGGCGGCACCAGCAGGGGCTCCATTCCGCGCGCCGTCACCCGGCTGAAATCGGGCGCAAAGCTGATCCAGCCGATGCGCCAGCGCGCGTCCATCGTCGCGCCATTATAGAACATCACCGGGTCGCACCCCGGCATTTCCACGATCGGCCCGGTCGAAAGATGCCAGTTGTCCCAGGCGCTGTCGCGGATGGAAAAAGGATCATCCACCACACTCCACGGCCCTTCCGCCCCCGGCCCCACGGCCATCCCGATGCGTGAGGCATTGTCCTTGGCATATTCATAGAACAGGCGAAACTGGCCGTCGCTGCCCTGAGCCAGCGTCGCCTCCTTGATGTTGCCTTCGCCCGGCGGGGCCTTGAGCATCACGCGCTGCCATGTAAGGTCAATGAGGTCCTTGCCCTTGGCCAGCAGCAGCGCGCCTTGCGAACGGGAGGCGTCCACCCCGGTGTAATAGATGAGATAGTTGCTATCCGCCTGCACCAGCGTGGGGTCCTCGCAGCCGCCCGCATCATCCTCCATGCTGCCGGGTGAGAGGGTCGGCGTCTGCGCCATCTGAAAACACAGGCCATCCTGCGAGGAGCCTGACCAGATCACACCGGTCGGGTCCTGCGGGCCAAGCGGGCGGGGCAGTACCCGCACCAGCAGCCGATAAAGATCGCCCTCCTGCCAGACAAAGGGGCTCATCAGGTCGTAATGGGCAAGGCGTCCCTCCGGCCCGGCAATATCGAGCGTGACGTCCTGCAGCTCCTCCACCACATAGGCCGCCATCGCCTCAGGCCCCCAGCGCCACGGTGAGCGAGAGTGCACCGTCAATGGTGACGGTTGCCCCGGTGATATAGTCGGCGGCGGGCGAGAGCAGAAAGAGGATCAGATTGGCCACATCCTCGGGCGTGCCCGCGCGACCCCATGGAATGGCCGCCTCTTTCGCCTTCAACTCGGCGGGATGGTCCATCGCGCTCTGGTTCATGGGCGTAAGGATCATGCCGGGGGCCACGCCGTTGACCGCAATATGCCGGGGCGCCAGTTCCAGCGCCAGCGTTGCCGTCAGTTGCGCAAGGCCGCCCTTGGCCACATCATAATCCACGCCGCCCGGCCGCGGCGCGCGCTCGTGGATCGAGGAAATGTTGACGATGCGGCCCGCCCGTTCCAGCCTTGTCAGCACGCGGACAAAGCGGCGGCAGGTGAGAAAGGGGCCATAGAGATCGGCCTTCAGCAAATGATCGAACTGGGCCAGCGCCATATCGCGCAGCAGGATGCCCGACATGTTCAGCCCCGCCGCATTGACCAGCAGGTCGACCACGCCCAATTCCCGCTCCGCCGCGTCAAACAGCGCTTCGACATCCTCTTCCTTGCCGACATCGGTGCGGACCGCCAAGGCCCGCCCGCCCTCCGCGACAATCTGCGCCGCCACCGCATCCGCAGCCGTCTGATCGCGCAGATAGGTGAAGGCGACCGGAACGCCCGCCCGCGCCAGTTTGAGCGCCGCCATTCGGCCGATGCCGGATTCGCCGCCGGTGACGATGGCGATGGAATGGTCGGGAAACGGGATCTGGAAATCGGGCATGCCTGCGAAACGCCCGGCTGGGCAGATGGTGCCATGGGGCGAGCTTTGCGGCGGGAAATAATAATTCCGCTAGACTGCGTTAGCCTGTCCCGCTCTGCAAGGAACGGCGGTCCTCTTCCGCCATTTCCTGCTGCAAGCGCATCCGCCTTCAGGACGAGGAATGCCCCATGCTCATGCGTAACAAGCGCCCGCACCATGCCTTGCGCCCTGGCGAAGGCGGCCCCGCGCCGACATTCCGGTTGGCGAAAACCAGGCCGAACTATGAGAGGTCAATGCCGTGACGGACAAGGTGAAAACCCCTATCTCGATGCGAACCTATGGTCTGGCCGCTCTGGGTCTGGCCGGTCTTGCCTATCTGGTCGGCAGGCGCGGGCGGCCGGACAGTGATGGGCCGCCCTCGGCCCGCGACATTCACGTCACGCCCGAACCTCTGCCTTCCTATGGCCACTGATCGGCCCGATCTCCCGTGAGGCGGAGTCTCCTGTGAGGCGGAGCGCTAACCGCTCCGCCCCGGCGGATGTCATCAAGGCTTGCGGGTAATGGTCGGCAGATGGTCGATGGGCTGGAGGGTGATGTTGCGGAAATAGGTTTCCGCGCCTTCCGATTGCAACTGGATGCGCCCGGCCGTCAGCGGGATCACCTTGCCGGTCTTTTCATCCTTGTCGGTCAGCTCGGAAGCGGCCATCACCGGCACCCCATTGACCACATGGATCGACTTGTCGCCGTAAACATAGAGGTCGAGCGTGTTCCATTCGCCCAGCGGCTTTTCGGCATCGGTGCCCGCATCCACATTGTAGGCGGGGAACTGTACCGGCGCCAGCCTGCCCCCCGGCATATAGCGGCGGCCGGGATAGATAATGGCGGGATCATGGGCCACCTCCACCTTGGCCCCCACGCGCCAGTCCACCGTGGTGAAGGAATGCGTGCCCTTGGCATCGCCCACCGTCAGCAACATGCCCACCGAATGGGGCACGATCTCGAATTCCACGCCGGACATCCATGTGCCGAAGAACGCGCCATAGTTGCCATGCGAATGATAAACCACGCCATTGTTGCGCGGCATGGGCATCCAATGGCCAGGGCCCCATTTGAACTGAAGGTGCAGATGGTAATTGCGATAGGGCTGCTTGGTGATCAGGCCGCCGAACAGCTTGCCGCTGGAATAGATCGCCGGGGCGCCATCCTCCTTCACGACCTTGAAGATGCCATAGGTATCATGGTTGAGGCCGATGGGCTCGCTGCTGGGCGTGCCATAGGTCGTGGCGGGCACGGTATAGCCCAGCCAACTGTCCCAGCCCGACAGATCGCGCCCGTTGAACAAGGGAACGGCCTTACCGGCCTTGGGCAGGTTGGTCAGCGTCAGGTGGAGGGGCCGATAGGCCGGATCAGCGGCAATCGCGGCCTTCTCTTCGGGGGTGGAGCCGTCGGGTGGGCCTTGCCGGGCATCGGCGGCGGCAAGAGGGGAGGCGAGGAGGGCGCAGGCCAGCAGCGTTTTGCGAAGAAGCATGGAATATCTCCGATTGTGCGAAGGGAGGGGCGATTACGAGGCTGTGGCGTCGATCGGCGTCAGAGGTGGCTCGGTATGCGGCCGGGCATCGGCCGGATCGAAAGGCGATGGCGTCAGCGCGATGAGTTCGGCATCGGCCACCGGGTCAATCAGGTCCGGGCGACGGCACCCGGTCTGCATGGCGATGGATTGGCCGCTGCGGGCCGATTGCGCGATGGCTTCCATCACTTCTACCGCGTGGACGATGAAGTCGGGCGCGGTGCGGTGTTGGCGGCCATGGCGCAGCGCAAGGGCCAAATCCGTCAGGCCCACGCCGCGATAATCGGCCACGGGTTGCCCTGCGTGGTTCAGACGGTTGGGCTGGGAAAAGGGCAGATCATGGCCGGACAGGGCGGTGCGCCCTTCGCCGGGGCGCAGCAGCGATGGATCGCCGCTGAAAAAGATCGGGTCGGCCAGCGACAGGATGCCCTGCGCGCCATAGAGTTCGCCCGGCCGCTGGATCGGCGCCACCACATCGAGCGACATGGTCAGATTGACGAAGCCGGTTTCGAATTCCAGCGTGGCGTTGAAGGTGGTGTCGACCTCGACGGCAAAGGAGGTTCCCTGCAACGGCCCGCGCCGGATGGTGCGCTGCGCCTGTCCGCTGCCCGATGCGGCAAACACACGGCGCACCGGACCCAGCAGATGCAGCCACATCGTGATATAGTAGGGGCCGACATCGAAGGGCGGCTCACCGCCGGGTTGATAGAAGGCGGCGGGGTTGGGGTGGAAATGCTCCAGCCCCGGCAGGCCCAGCAGCGATGTGCCGAACACCGGGCGGCCAATCGCCCCGCCATCCAGCGCATGGCGGGCGGCCTGATGCGCGCTGCCGTAAAATGTGTCGGGCGCCGATCCGATCAGCACGCCGCGCGCCTCGGCCCGTTCGGCCAGCGTCTCGGCCATTTTGCGCGAGAGGGCGAAGGGCTTTTCGGAATAGACGTGTTTACCCGCCTCGATGGCCGCGCGGTTGATCTCTTCATGCGCGCGGCCGGGCGTCAGGTTCACGACCATTTCGATGGTATCGTCGGCCAGCAGTTCCGCCACGCTTGACCCGGTTGCGCCATAGGGCGCGGCAATGGCTTGGGCCTTGTCGCGGCTGCGCGTGGCGATCCTGTGCAGTGTGAAGGCGGATGAGCGCGTGATGGCGCCAAGATACACCTGGCTGATATCGCCCGCGCCGATCACGCCGATGCGGACCGGATCAATAGCCATGTCTGTCTCCCGAATTTTCTAATTAAACGTTGTTTAGATTATGCGGACGCGCTGTCAACGGCGAAGTTGCCGGGCCTGTGTCTGCGGGCTGCACCGGCCATTGCGGCGGGCCGTCAAATCTGGCTGGCCCCGCTCCGTTTTGGTGCTAGGGGGAGGCATCTTTTGGCATGGAAAGCGTCATGACGGAAAAGAAGCCCTATCACCGTGAAAACCTCAAACGCGATCTGTTTGAGGCGGGGCGGGATTTCGTGCAGAAGCACGGCCATCATGACCTTTCCATGCGCACGCTGGCGCAACTGGTGGGGGTGTCGCCCGGCGCCTCCTATCATCATTTCGCAGACCGGCGCGCGATCCTGCTGGCCGTGGCCATCGACGGTTTCGAGAGGCTGCTGCAGGCCCCCGCCGGGGAAGAAAACGAGGTGCTTTCCCCCACCGAAACCATCAAGGCGGGGGCCTCCCATTTTGTCTGCTTCGCGCTGGCAAATCCCCATCTGATCGAGCTGATGTATGAAAGCGAGCTGACGCGGCCGCAAATCGATCCCGCATTGCATCACTATCAGGAAATCAGCCACGCCAGAGGGGTGGCCGTTATCCGGCAATTCCTGCCCGATATCAGCGATAAGGAAGCCGATCTGCGCAACATCACCTTGTGGACTTCCATCTATGGCCTGGTATCGATGATCAACAAGGGCATCATCAGGCCGTTCGAGAATGGCAAGGCCACCATTGATGACATTTCCGATTGGGTGCTCGAACGCGCCGCGCGCAGCACAATCGGCGATTGAGCCTGTTGCGTTACGTGGCTGCCCTCACTGGGCATAGGGCCATGCGGCACGGGTGAAGACCCCGCCATCGACCCACAGCGTCTGTCCGGCGGCGAAGCGCGCGCCCACCGGATATGGCCCGATGCCGGTGCTGCCCCCGGTCAGGATGGCAAGGGGGCCTGTTTCAGGCCCTGAAACAGGCTGTGTCACAGGCTCATCCCACCATCGATCACCAGATTGCTGCCGGTCATGAAGCGTGCTTCGTCACTGGCCAGCAGCACCGCGGTGGCGGCGATCTCTTCGGCCTGCCCCATGCGCCCCATCGGTTGCCGCGCGATGAAGGCGGCCCTTGCGGCCTCGGCATCGCCCGTGGCCGCGAAGCGCTGGCGCAGGGAAGGGGTTTCGACCGTGCCGGGGCTGACCGCATTGCAGCGGATGCCCCGGTCGATGAAGTCGCGCGCCACCGACATGGTCAGCCCGATCACCGCCGCCTTGCTGGTGCCATAGGCGAAGCGGTTGGGCGCCGCCATCACGCTGGAGACAACCGAGGCGACATTGACGATCGAGCCATCGCCGCTCGCCAGCATCGCGGGCAGGAAAGCGCGGATCATCAACGCCATCGAACGCACATTGACGCTCATGCTGCGGTCGAAATCTTCCATCGCGCCATCCAGAATGGTGCCATGGGCCACCAGTCCCACGCAATTGACCAGCACGCCCACATCGCCCAGCGCGGCCGCCGCCCCGGCCACGGCGGCTTCGTCCGTAACGTCCAGCACCAGCGTTTCAATCCGCGGCCCGGCTGGCGGAGCTCTGTCGAAACGCAGGTCTGCGGCGATCACGCGGGCGCCCTCGACGGCAAAGCGCTCGACAATGGCGCGGCCGATGCCCTGCGCGCCGCCGGTGACCAGACAGGTCTTGCCCCTCAGTCGCCCCTCCATGGCCATCAGATCCCGTCATTCCATGCGCGCACGGTGTGGCGCTGGCTGCCCAGTTTCTCGATGCCCAATTCCACCACATCGCCTTCCTTCAGGAACACCGGCGGCTTCATGCCCATGCCCACGCCCGGCGGCGTACCGGTGGTGATGATGTCGCCGGGCAGCAGGACCATGAACTGGCTGACATAGCTGACGATGGTGGCGCAATCGAAGATCATGGTGCGGGTGTTGCCGGTCTGCATGCGCTGACCATTCACATCGAGCCACATGGCAAGGTTTTGGACATCACCCACCTCGTCCCGCGTGACCAGCCAGGGGCCCACGGGGCCAAAGGTGTCGCAGCCCTTGCCCTTGTCCCATGTGCCTGCGCGCTCAAGCTGAAAGCTGCGTTCGGACAGGTCGTCGCACACCACATAGCCCGCGACGTGTTCCAGCGCCTTGTCCTTGTCGACATAGGCGGTGCGGGCGCCGATCACGATGCCCAGTTCGACTTCCCAGTCCATCTTGTCCGACCCGCGCGGGCGGCGGACATCATCGTTGGGCCCCTGGATGCAGGAGACGCCCTTGGTGAACATGATCGGTTCGGGCGGGATGGCCATGCCTGCCTCCTCGGCATGGTCGGAATAGTTGAGGCCGATGGCGATGAATTGCCGTGTGCCGGTAAACGGCGCGCCCATGCGCACAGGGCCTTCGACAAGGGGAAGAGTGCCTGTGTCGATCGTCCGCAATGCGGCCAGTCGGTCGGTGCCAAGCCAGTCCGGCGTGATGTCGGCCAGATGGCCCGACAGGTCGCGCAGGTTTCCCTGCGCATCAATCAGGCCCGGCTTTTCCGCGCCTACCGCCCCAAAACGCACCAGTTTCATAAACTTCTCCGAATGTCATGTGTGTGGCGATGGTTTTGCCTGCTCACGATGACCTGCAGGTTCGTGGCGTAGACCGCAGATAGTCGGGGGCAGGCATCGGCCAGTTTGCCGGGCTTTCAAAGGGTGAGGGATCTGCGCCCCGGCATGGGTGAGATCCGGCTGCGATCCGTGTGAGGCCCTTTCGGACACAGGGGCGGCTCGGCGAAGAAGCGGTAGGCCGGATTCATAGTCTCTCCCCATGCGGCGCTGGCCGCTTTCTTTGAACTAAACGATGTTTAAGTGATCGCCCGGCGCGCAGGCAAGCGATTTTTCCCCTGCATGGGTGCTGCGAAATCCACCTTGACGGGCTGCGGCCTGGAAACTAAACATCGTTTACATGTACGGCGCCGGTACGTTCCGGATGGCTGCCTTGATTGGCGTTGCCCGATTGGCCAGCCCCTCATCTCGCACGGTCATTCCGTCGAATTCCTGCGGCTGCCCGGATCTGTTTGGAGAATTGGTGGGGATATGGCCTACGAAATTTCAGTCAATCTTGAGTATGCCTTTCAAGATGCCGGTGAGAGTATTGAACAGAGAATTGATGCGGCCGCCGCTGCCGGGTTCCGTTATGTTGAATTGTTCCTGTTGAAGGGCCGTGATCTTCCCGCCATCCGCGAGGCGCTGGACCGCAATGCGGTACAGCTTGTCAGCACAGTCGCGGATTATGCGACCCAACTGGTTGATCCGCAAACGCATGAGGACTTTTGCGCCATCTTTCGCAAGGCGGCTCAGGACGCGCTTTTTCTGGGCTGCTCCAATGTGGTGGTGACATCCGGGCGGGCGGTTCCCTGGCTGACGCGGCCGGTGCAGCTTCGCATCTTTGCCGATGCCTTGACGCGGCTGCTCCCGATTGCCGAGGAACTGGGCGTCACGATCTATCTGGAATCGGCCAATACGCGCCATGACCATCCCGGCGTGCTGTGTTCAACGACGCAGGACAGCGTCTGTGTGGTGGAGATGCTCTCCTCGCCGCATGTCAGGCTGATCTACGATCTCTACCATTCCGTTGTGGAGGGTGAAGATCCGGCCGAAGTGATGCCGCGCGTCATGCATCTTACGGACCATGTTCAGATCGGCGATGTGCCGGGCCGTGGCGAGCCGGGCTCGGGAACCATCGATTGGCCCGCCCAGCTCGCCTTGTTGAAGGCGTTGGGCTACAAGGGGCTGATCGGGCTCGAGCTGAAGCCCACGCGAGCCCCCACCGCCGATGCGCTGTCCTATATTCAGCAGCTCTGCGACGTCGCCTGAAGCGCACAGGCGCTTGGCACGAAAACATCGCGCCCGCGTGTGGCGGGCATCCACTTGCCCATCCCATGACAGATTGGTGAAAGCGAATATCGTGTAGAAGGGCCGAACGGATATTCGGGAGAGCCAGTTTGAAAAATCCAGGGAAGGCCATCATCATGGCCGGGCTGTCGCTGTTGGCCGCCATGCCGATGACGGCGCGCGCCGCCGACGAGGAAATTCAGGTCTATATCGACGATATGGGCGCGCCCGGCTCTTTCGGTCTGGATGTGCACAACAATTATGTTTTCAGCGGCAGAAGCACGCGGATGGACGACCCGCTGGCGCAGGACAGCCTGCACCGGTTGCGCGTCACGCCCGAATTCTCCTATGGCATTTCCGATAATCTGGAGGCGGGCCTCTACCTGCCGCTCGGTTCGGTTGACCGCGATGGCCATGTCAGCGTCGATGGGGTCAAAGCCCGCCTGAAATATATCGCCCATCCGTCGGGCAATCCCGACGTCTGGTATGGCGTCAATTTCGAACTGGGGCGTGTCGGGCGGGTCTATGACGTCAACCCATGGAATGCCGAGTTGAAGGGCATGATCGGAACACGGCGCGGGCGCTGGCTGCTGGCGGGCAATGTGAATGTCGATTTTGTGGTTTCCGGCCCGCAACCCTCGCCCGCCACGGTCGAGATCGCGACCAAGATCGCCTATTCCCTCACTTCCAAAGTCTCGCTCGGGGTGGAAGGATACAATGGCATCGGCACATTCCGCCAGCCATTCCAGATGGGCCAGAGCGACCAGACCGTGATGGGCGCGCTCGATGTGCAATTGGGTGAATGGGATCTCAATCTGGGCGTTGGCGAGGGATTTGGCACCAACCCCGACCATCTGATCGTCAAGGCCATCGTAGGTGTGCCGATCGACCGCCTTTTCCACCACGCCCACCGTTGATCAAGGCACCGTTGATCAAGGCCCCGCCAGCGTCCTTTGCCAGCGTTTGATAAGCAAATCATGCGTCAGCCGGTCCTGCCCCGCCAGCAGCGGCGGCCCCACTTCAATGGCCAGAGTGGGGCGCCCTGCCGTGTCCAGCCCGGCAGGCGGCGCCACATCGGCGCGCACCGGCGCCATGCCCATGGCCTTGATCTGCTGCTGGCCGCGCGGGCTGAGCAGATAGTCCAGAAACAGCCGCGCGCCATTGGGATGGGCCGCTGCCTTGGGGATCATCACGATGCGCGACATGATCAGCGTGTAATCCGAGGGCAGAATGACCCCGATGTCGGGATGATGCAGCGATTCTTCCAGCGCATAGGAGCCGATGATATTATAGCCCACCAGCGCATGGCCTGCGGCCACATCGCGCAGGATTTCCTCGGCCGTCGCAAAGCCGCGCAGGTGATTGGCACCCATGGCGCGTATCAATTGCCAGACGGCGGGCGATGCCTGACGGTCCTGTGTGAAATAGAGATAGCCGACCGCCGAGCGGGTGACGTCATAGCTGGCGATGCGGCCGTCGAGCCGGGCCGGTTTGGCCTCCAGCATTTCGGTCAACTGGGCATGATTGCGCGGCGCCTGCGCATCGGGCAGCAGGCGGCGGTTGTAGATCATGACGATGGGTTCGGCGGTGATGCCCCATGCCTCATCCTTCCAGTTTGCCCAATCGGGCACGGCAGGCTTTTCGGGCGAAGTGTAGCGCGCCGAATAGCCGTCATTGACCAGCTTGATCTGGAGATCCATGGCCGAGGACCAGAGGATGTCGGCGCTTTGCTGATGATGGTCGGCGGCGGCGTGGAATTGGCGGTCAAGCTCCTGCGCCGGCAGTTCCTTGTAGGTCAGCCGCACAAGCGGATACATCGAGCGGAAATCTGCCAGCAGCCGCGCCGCCTTGTCATGATCGACCGAGGACCAGACAACTACCCCGCCTTCCTTTTCGGCGGCGGCCACAATCGCGCCATAGCTGTCGGGATAGCCGGGAGGAACAGGCTCGGCCGAGCGCGGCGAACATCCGCCCACCAGCGCCAAAGCCGCAAGCGCACAGATCCACACCCTGCATGGTGCCGATGGATGTCGTGGCGCGCCCCGCCCGTTCATGTCGATGGTCCTCTGGCCCATGATTGTTCTTTGGTCTGGCGCCTTTCTTGGGGCATAGAAGGGGCCAGCGTCAATGAAGGGAGAACATAATGACGCGCATTCTGCTGGTTGAGGATGATGAAGCCCTGAGCCGCGGCCTTGGCGCCACGCTGCGCAGCATCGGCTATGCGGTGGATGTGGCGCGCGATGGCGAAACGGCGCTGCTTTGCGCGCGCGATGAGCCATATACGCTGATCACGCTGGATCTGGGTTTGCCCGATATGTCGGGACTGGCCGTGCTGGAGCAGTTGCGGCGCGAGGGCAACCGCACCCCCGTGCTGATCCTGAGCGCGCGCGATGCGATTGAGGACCGGGTAAAGGGGCTGGATCTGGGCGCGGATGACTATCTGCTCAAACCCTTCGACCCCAGCGAATTGACCGCGCGCATCCGCGCCCTGCTGCGCCGCAGTCAAGGCGTGGCCAGTTCGGTGGTCCGGATCGGCGCGCTGACGGTGGATCACACCAGCACCCGTGTCATGCTGGGCGAAACCGATATTCCGCTGCGTCGGCGCGAATGGGCGGTGCTCGAACGGCTGGTCGCCCATGTCGGCAAGGTCGTGTCCAAGGACCGGCTGACCGCCGAGGTGTTCGGCTATGACGAACCGGTCGCCACCAATGCGGTCGAGGTCTATGTGGGGCGCCTGCGCCGCAAATTTGAACCCGATGGTCCGGAAATCCGCACTATTCGCGGGTTGGGCTACATGCTTGTGGCGCGATGATCCGTTTGGGCCTGCATCATGCCGAAAAGTCGCTGACCCGGCGGTTTCTGGGCGGGATTGTGGCGCCCATGGCGGTGCTGGCGCTGTTGCTGGCGGTGGGGGGAACATGGGTCATCAAGGCGGCGGTCGAAACGGTCAATGACCGTATCCTGAGCGCGGCGGCCCATGCCATTGCCGAATCTCTGGGCGTGGAAAACGGCCAGATCACGCTGGACCTCTCGCCCGCCATTTTCGGGATGCTGGAGGACAATGCCCGCGACAATGTCTATTACAGCGTCCGGCGCGGCGCGGAGGTCGTCACCGGCTATACCGGCCTGCCCGAGATTGCGCCCCATGGCGTGCCGGACAAGCAGGTGGTTTTTGGTCAGGGCGTCTATCGCGGCATGCCGGTGCGCATCATCGCAGAGGGCCACCGTCTGCCCCATATTGCCGATCCGGTGGTGGTGGTGGTGGCCGAAACGCTGGGCGCCCGCGAACATGTTACGCAGCGTCTGCAGCGCGGGCTTGTCATGCTCGAAGTCATTCTGGTTGGCTGCGCGGCGGTGCTGTTGCCCATGGTGGTGCGCTGGGGGATGAAGCCCATTGTGGCGCTGGGGCGCGAGATGGACAATCGCGCGACGCTGGACATGACCCCTTTGCCGGTCAGTGATCTGCCGCAGGAAATGCGCGATCTGGGGCGCGCCTTCAACCGGATGCTCGAAAGGCTGGACGCATCGTTTCAGAACATGCGCCGCTTTACCGCCGATGCCTCGCATCAGATGCGCACGCCGCTGTCCATTTTGCGCACGCATATCGCACTGCTGCGCGATGGCGATGCCAACGCGCCCGATACGCGCCGCTCGATCGAGGATATTGCCGATGCGGGCGAGCGGCTCGAACGGCTGCTGGTGCAATTGCTGGCGCTGGCGCGCGCGGACAATGCCCAATCGGTCCCCATCGCCCGCGAGGCGGTAGGCATCAACCGGCTGGTGGCCGATATTTTTGCGCAACTGGCCCCGCGCGCGGTGAATGCCGATATGGATCTCGATTTTCTCGGCGCCGATGGCGATCCGCAGGTCATGACCAATCCCGTTCTGGCGGGTGAATTGCTGGCCAATCTGATCGACAATGCCATACGTTACAACCGCCCGCGCGGCGCCATCACCGTTTCGGTCGAGCCCGATCACGAGTTGGTCTGGGTCTCGATCGAGGATCAGGGGCCGGGCATTCCCGAGGCCGACCGGGCCAAGGTCTTTACCCGTTTCGCCCGTCTGGACCGCGACGCCGACAAGCCGGGCAGCGGGCTGGGTCTGCCGATTGCGGCCCGGCTTTCGGCCGTGCTGGATGCTCGAATCGCGCTGGATTCGGGCCGGGGCGGCGTGGGCTTGCGCGCCAGAATCGGCTTTCCACCCGCTTGACAGGGTGATGTCAGCAATTTGCGCTAGGGTGGCCGCAAGATAGCCGGTCCGTCCAAGGGCCGCTTGTGGCGAATGGCGCATTTGTGTTCCCCCCGTTTCCCGAACGCTTCTGCGCCTTTCCATCACGCCTGTGTGGAGAGATTGAATGACCAACGCCATGCCGCAAGTTCTGGAGCCACCCAGCCTGCCTGATGAAAAGGCGGCGCAGGGGGGGAGCCTGCGCGAATTGTGGTGGCGGGCCATGGATTGGCGGATCGGCATCGTCCCGGTTCCGGTCGGCTTGATGCTGCTGGGCTGCGTGGCGGCCTTTGTTGCCTTGGGCAAGGTGCCCACCGACATTACCATGATGATCCCGGTCTTGGCGGCGGGGGGTTTTGCCTGCGCCGAAATCGGCAGGCGCCTGCCGCTGCTGCGCCGTGTCGGGGCGGCGGCCATTCTGGCCACTTTCGTGCCCTCGCTGCTGGTGCGTCTGGGGGTTTTGCCCGCTTCCCTGACCGGCGCGATCACCACCTTCACCGATCAGAGCAACTTTCTCTATCTCTTCATCGGCTCGATCATTGTGGGCAGTATTCTGGGCATGGATCGGGTGATGCTGATCCGGGGTTTTCTCAAGATTCTCGCGCCTATTCTGGCCGGATCGCTGGCCGCTTTTGCGGTGGGCACGATGACCGGCATGATGCTGGGGCTGGGCCTGCGGCATACGATGTTCATGGTGGTTTTCCCGGTGCTGGCGGGCGGCGTGGGCGAGGGCGCGATCCCGCTGTCCATCGGCTATTCGGCCTTTTCCAGCCATCCGCAGGGCGAATATCTGGCTGAAATCCTGCCCGCCGTGATGTTTGGCAGCCTGACGGCGATCGTGCTGGCGGGCGGACTGAACCTGATCGGCAAGCGTCGGCCCCATCTGACGGGGCGCGGCATTCTGCAACCGGGCGCGCATGATATGGGCGAGGCGGGCAAGCCGCTTCCGGTGGCCGATTTGCAGGGGATCGGCGGGGCGCTGGTGCTGGCAATGACGCTCTATCTGGTGGGCGAGCTGATTCAGGATGTCACGCGCTTTCCCGGCCCGGTCACGATGCTTGGCCTGGCGGTGCTGATCAAGCTGCTGCGTTTGGCCACGCCCATGATGGAGGCCGCCGCCTATCGCAATTACCAGTTCTTTGCCCAGATCGTCACCTATCCGCTGCTGTTTGCCATTGGCGTTGCCAAAACGCCCTGGGACAAACTGGTCAGCGCCTTCAACCTGCCCACGATCACCACCATTGTCGTCACGGTCGTGACGCTGACGGCGACCGGATTTTTCACCGGGCGCATGGTCGGCCTGTTTCCCGTCGAGGCCGGGATCATCACCGCCTGTCGCGCCAGTCAGGGCGGTACGGGCGATGTGGCGATCCTTTCGGCCTGCGACCGAATGGTGCTGATGCCCTTTGCCCAGGTGGCCACCAGAATTGGCGGCGCGCTGACGGTGACCGTGGCGCTTGCGCTGTTTGTGTGGTGGCATGTTTGATGAGCGCAGTTAAAGATATTTTATGCAGCGCCCTGATTGACAGGACCATGTCAGCAAAAATGCATATACTTTGCCCATAGTCCGGCAAATGACTGAAAAAGCTGTTTGAAACAAAAGTCATGCCGGGAATGAAACCGACCGGGGCAGCGCAGGCGGGGTGCGCTCAAAAGAGTCGGTTCCTATAAAAACAAGCAAAAATTTATGGAGGGGAATTATGAAATCAGCACTTCGCGGCTTGCTCCTGGGCGCATCCCTGTTGCCCGTGACAGCATTTCTCATGCCGTCTGCGGCCATGGCTCAGACCGCGCCCGACAGCGGCAAGCCGACCGCCCCGGAAATCATCGTCACCGGTCGTTTCATCGCCAGCGGCGCGGCCAGCGCGACCAAGCAGAATGTCTCGACGCTGGAAACGCCTTTTTCGGTCTCGGCCTACACCGGCGATTTCATGAAGGCCGTTCAGACCACGCAGGTCGCTGATCTCTATCGCTATATGACCGGTCTGCAAAAGGCGGGTTCGACCGGCTATGACATCACCCTGCGCGGATTTTCCACCACGGCCAATGACCGCAACACGGTGATGGTCGACGGCCTGCCCGGCCTGTCGGTGCGTTTTGGCTCGCCGCCCACGGTGGGCACCGAACATGTCGAGGTGGTCAAGGGTGCGGCCTCGCTGCTCTATGGCTCGGTGCAGCCGGGCGGCTTTGTCAACATGATCACCAAGAAGCCCTCGGCCATCGCCTCCACCGAAATTTCGGCGCGCGGCACGGTGGGCGGTTCCTCGCGGGCCTCGCGGGTGCAGGGCGGCGATCTGGCGCTTGACAGCACCGGCGCGCTGACCGGCGATGGCGCCTTGCTCTATCGCTTTGTGGCGCAGGGCAGCACCGACAATTATTTCCGCGACCGCCAGTATGAGCGCGGCCTCTATCTGGCGCCCAGCCTGACATGGCATATCGGCGCTTCCTCATCGCTGATGCTTCAGGTCGAATATCGCAAGGTCAAGACCAGCTATGCCAATGTCTATCTGCTGGCCCCCTCGCTGGCGGGCGGGACCAGTGTGGGCTGGCTGGCGCCGTATAACACCAATTACAGCTCGCCCACCGACAATCTGCGCGAGGAAGGGCTGACCGAATCGCTCACCTTTACCCATGATTTCGGCCGGGCGGTGAAATGGACCGTGGCGCTGCGCAATGTGGACCACATCGACACGGCCAGCGCCTTTGACATCAGCGGTTATAACAAGAAGGACACCACCTTCTCGACGCTGGACCTGCGGGCGCGCGGCCAGCACAATTACCGCAGCTATGCCTTTGCCGACACCTATCTGACGATCAAGGGCGATACCGGGCCGATCAATCACCGCCTGATCGTGGGCGCCAGCATCGGCAAGGAGGTGGATGATTTCACCCGCCTGCAATATTGCCAGATCAATTCGCCCGACAAGCCCAATGCCGATGCGACCTGCAACCCGACGAGCGCGCAATATACGATCTCGGTCCAGCACCCCGATTTTTCGGGTATCCCGCCGCTGTCCTATTTCGGCGCCGGCGCGCTCAGCCCGAAGAACCGCAGCCGCAGCTATGGCATCAATGTGGACAAGGGGGCCTATATTTCGGACCTCATCACCTGGCTGCCCCAGTTGAAGACCACGCTGGGTCTGCGTTATGCCACGGCCAATCAGACGCAATATGCCAACCTGCTGCAAGCCCCGCCGGTTCCGGGCGACACGCAGGTCAGCAATTCGGCCGTTCTGCCGCAGGCCGGTCTGATCTATCAGCCGACCAAGCATCTCTCGTTCTATGCCAGCTACAGCACCTCCTTCTCGCCGGTGCCGGGCGGGACGCAGGACGTGAACGGCAATTTCAACTTCAAGCCCACCCGCGGCACCGGCTATGAAGTGGGCGCCAAGACCGAACTGGGCCATGGCCTGTTGACGGCCACACTGGCCTTGTTCCGCATCGACCAGACCAACATCATCGTGCCTTCGACATCGACGGCCTGTTCGACGGGTTCGTGTTCGCAACAGATCGGCGCGGCCCGTTCGCGCGGCATCGAGCTGGAATTCACCGCAAGGCCGCTGCCGGGCTGGTCGCTGATCGGGGGCTGGGCGCATACGCTGGCTCGGGTGACACAGAACAATGATCCTGCCAGCGGCCCGATCCCTGGCGGCGCCATGCCCAATGCGCCCGAAGACGCGGTGCATCTGTGGTCACGCTATGATTTCAGCGCGGGCGCGCTCAAGAATCTGGGGCTGGGTATCGGCTATTCCTATACCGGCGCGCGCATCGCCTATACGCCCACGGCCGCCTTGCCCACGCCCTTTACCGTGCCGTCCTATACGGTGGTCGATCTGGGCGTCTATTACACGTTCAATGAGCACCTGCAGGGCACGCTCAAGGTCAACAACCTGTTCGACCAATATTACTACGCCAGCGGCAATGTCGTTTCGGGCATGGTCAATGTCATTCCCGGCACGCCGCGCACGATCATGGCCAATCTGAGCTATCGGCTGTGAGGAGCGGGGCGCGGGCGGCGTTTGGAACCGGCCGCCCGCGCTCCATCCGTCCGGTTCCCGATGATGCAGGCCGCCGCAATATTCAGGAGGATTGGCTGTGAAACTGACAAGACGCACATGGATACCCGTGCACCGCTGGAGCGGTTTGACGCTGGGCCTGATTCTGATCTTTTCCGCCTTTACCGGGCTGGGGCTTGCTTTTCGCACCCAGTTGGAAGGGATGGTCTATCCCGGCATGGGCGCGGGGCAGAATTGCGCAGCCCCGGTCGCGCTCAGCCGGATGGCGCAGGTCGCCCAGCGGGCCCATCCGCAGTCCAAGGTGGATTACCTGCGCGTGAAGATGGGCAGCGGCCTGCCCACGGCGGTCCGCTTCTTTGACAAGGAAACCTATTATTTCAACGCCTGCAACGGCTCGATCGTGGCGCAGCAAAGCCGATATGGCGGCTTTTTCGGCTTCACCGAATGGCTGCACAAGGGCGCATGGATCAAGGAGATCGGCGGCATCATCATGGGCATCGGCGCGCTGACCTGCGTGTTGATGCTGGCGGGGCTGGGCGTCTATCTGTGGTGGCCGCGCGGGCCGCGCACGTTCAAACAGGCGCTGACCATCGACAACCGCGCCAAGGGCAAGGCCTATACGCTGGGCCTGCACCGCACGGTGGGCGCATGGGCGGTGGCGCCGCTGCTGCTCAGCGCAATCACCGGCATTCCGATCGCCTTTGAGCCCTTGCAGAAAGCGATGATCGGCAAGGAGCATGTCCGCCTGCCCGGCGCCCCGAAAACGGCCGCGCCCAAAATGGCGGCGGGCGAGGGCAAGGCGAAATGGATTCCGGCCAGCGATGCGGTGATTGACGCTACATGGGCCGGGATCATGGCTAAGACCCATCAGCCCAGCGAAGTGTTGTTCCATGTGGCCCACAAGCCGGGTGAGCCGCTGGAAATCTACGTGATCGACGGCAATGCCCCCCATGCGCAGGCCCGCAGCATGATCTATGCCGACCCCGCAGACGGCGCGATCATCAAGACCCGCCCCTATGACAGCGCCCCCTTCACCTATCGGCTCTATTACTGGATGCTGGCGCTGCACAACGGGCTGGTGGGCGGATTGCCGGGCCAGATCATCCTGTTCCTTGGCTGCGCCGGGGCGGTGTTCATGGGCGTGACCGGCGTGATGTCCTATTTGCAGACCCCGGCCAAGAAGGCCCGCAAAACCGCTGTTGCCCGGTCCGAGCGGATGGCCTGAACGGGAGGTGCAGGGGGCTTGCGTCCGATCTTTGGCGCAACCCCCACCTTCGCTTGGCTTTTTCCGCTCACCGGCTATGACGATGCCATGGATATGTTTGCAGCCCTGCGCGCCTTCGTGGCTGTGGTGGAGGAGGGTGGTTTTGCGCCCGCCGCGCGGCGGGCCGGACAGGCGCCATCCTCCTTCACCCGCCACGTCGATGCGCTGGAATCCTCTCTCGGGGTCAGCCTGCTCAACCGCTCCACGCGCAATGTCTCGCTGACCACGGCAGGGGAGAGCTATTACCCGCGCGCCACCCGCCTGCTGGCCGAACTGGACGAGGCCAACAGCCGCATCCGCGAGCGAGAAGGCCCGCCGCGCGGCCGTTTGCGGGTCAGCCTGCCAGCCTCCTTTGCCCGGATGCACATCACGCCCTTTCTGCCGCGCTTCATGGCGGAATATCCGCTGATCGAGCTGGATCTGGTGATGAGCGATGCTTTGGTCAATCTGGTGGAGCAGCGGATCGACGTTGCGGTGCGGCTGGGCGCGCTGGATTCCTCCAGCCTGATCGCGCGGCGATTGGCGCCCCACCGCCGCATCGTCTGCGCCAGCCCGGCCTATCTGGCGCAGCATGGCGCTCCCGTCGCGCCGCAGGATATCGGCACCCATGCCTGCCTGACATTCGCCTTTGCCGATGGCGAAAGGCTCTGGCGGTTCAGTCAGGGCCAGCGCGCCGAACAGGTCCGGGTCAAAGGCCCGCTGCGCGCCAATCAGGCCGAGGCCCTGAAAGAGGCCGCGCTGGCCGGTTTCGGGCTGGTCATGCTGCCCACATGGCTGGTGGGCGAAGAGATTGCGCAAGGCATGTTGCAGCCGGTGCTGACCGACTGGCAGGCGGATATCAGTCGACCGGGCGCGACCGCTCTGCCCGATGGCGGCATCCACGCCCTTTATCTGCCCGATCGCAAGGAATCGCCCAAGGTTCGCGCCTTCGTCGATTTTCTGGCCGAGCGCTTTGGCGCGCCGCCCTACTGGGACCGCGCGCTTTGATCTTTGCATCCTGCGCAAAGATGTTCGCCGAAATGGCCTGATTATCAAAGTCTGCGAACAGGTGCACATCACAGGCACCAACCCCGGACGCGACCCCAACGGCCCCGTCCCAACGGAAAGCCCTGTTGATGAACGATCTGCTCTTTACCCCCACCCGTATTGGCGCGCTCGATCTGCCCAGCCGGATCGTCATGGCGCCGCTCACCCGCTCGCGCGCGGCGCCGGGCAATGTGCCTTCGCCGCTGGCCATTGACTATTACCGCCAGCGCGCGTCGGCTGCGCTGATCATCACCGAAGGCACCCAGATTTCCCAGCAGGGCCAGGGCTATGCCTGGACCCCCGGCATTCACACGCCCGCCCAGATCGAAGGCTGGGCCAAGGTGGCCGAGGCCGTGCATCAGGAGGGCGGGCGCATCGTGATGCAGCTTTGGCACGTCGGGCGCATATCGCATGGCGTGTTTCAGCCGGGCGGGGCGCGCCCTGTTGCCCCCACGATCATGCCGGTGCCGGCCAAGGCCTTCATTCCCGGCCCGGACGGCAAGGGTACTTTCGTCGATGTGCCCGAACCGCAGGAATTGAGCATCGCGGGCATTCAGATGATCATCGCCGATTATGTTCAGGCCGCCCGCAATGCGATGGCCGCCGGGCTGGATGGCGTGGAACTGCACGCGGCCAACGGCTATCTGCTCGACCAGTTCCTCAACAGCGCGAGCAACTGGCGCACCGACCGCTATGGCGGCTCGCCGGAAAACCGGGCAAGGCTGCTGCTCGAAGTGGTCGATGCGGTTTCCGCCGCTATCGGCAGCGAGCGGGTAGGGGTGCGTCTGGCGCCCATGGGCAAAGCTTTCGGCATGGACGAGGCCAATCCCGAGGCGCTGTTTCAGCATGTGGTCGGCGAACTGGATCAGCGCCATCTGGCCTATCTCCATCTGGTGGAACCGGTGGTGAACGGGCGCGAAATTGCCGCCGAGCCCGATCCGCGCGCGCAGGCCCTGATGCGGGACATCCGCGCCCGCTTTTCCGGCCCGATCATTCTGGCGGGCGGCTATACAAGGTGGAACGCGGAAAAGGCGCTCTGCGATGGGCGCGGCGATCTGATCGCCTTTGGCCGCTCGTTTATTGCTAATCCCGACCTTCCCGCGCGGTTGCTGGCTGATGCCCCGCTCAACGAGGCCGACCCGGCAACCTTTTATGGCGGCGACGCCCGTGGCTACACCGATTATCCCCCTTTGGCCGAACTGGCCGCGCAAGAGGTGGTGTCATGACCGCCACGCCCGCCCGGACCATGCCTCCCGGCCTGACCTTCAGCATGGCCGCCGCCACGGGTCTGGCCGTGGCCAACATCTACTATAATCAGCCGATGCTGGGCCTGATCCAGCGCGCCCTGCCGGGGGCCGCCGCCGGTTTTGTGCCCACGGTTACCCAGCTTGGCTATGCTCTGGGCCTGTTTCTGCTGGTGCCGCTTGGCGATCTGCTGGAGCGCAGGCGGTTGATCGTGGGTCAGTTCGTGGTCCTTTCGGTGGCGCTGGGCCTTGCGGCCCTCGCCCCGACGGGGGCGGCCCTGTTGCTGGGGTCGCTGCTGGTGGGGGCCTTTGCCACGGTGGCGCAGCAGATCGTGCCGATGGCCGCCCATGTGGCCCCGCCCGCCCAGCGCGGCGCGGTGATCGGCAAGGTGATGGCCGGGCTGCTGCTGGGCATTTTGCTCAGCCGCACGCTGGCCGGTTTTGTGGCGCAGCAGTCCGGGTGGCGCAGCATGTTCTGGCTGGGCGTGCCTTTGGCCCTGTTTGCCGCCGGGCTGTCGCGGGTCAAATTGCCTGTGTCCCAGCCGGACCGGGGCCTCTCCTATCCCGGTCTGATTGCCTCCTTGTGGCATCTCTGGTGTGACCTGCCGGTCCTGCGTCGCGCAACGCTCACCCAGGGGCTGCTTTTTGCCGCCTTCAGCGCCTTTTGGAGCACGCTGGCCTTGCAGGTTCAGCAGATGGGCTATGGTCCGTCGGTGGCGGGGCTGTTCGGTATCGTGGGCGCCGCAGGGGTGCTGGCCGCGCCTCTGGCGGGCCATTTGGCCGACAGGCGCGGGCCGGGCGCGGCCATTGTCGCGGGCACTTTGCTGACCATCGTCGGTCTGGCGATCGCCGGCCTACCCCTTGGCATCGCCGGATTGGCGCTGGGCTGCATCGTGCTCGACCTTGCCGTGCAGGGCGCGCTGATTTCCCACCAACATATCATCTATGCGCTCCGGCCAGATGCCCGCGCCCGGCTCAACACGCTGTTCATGGGCGGCATGTTTCTGGGCGGTGCCGGGGGATCGGCTCTGGCCATCACCGCATGGCAGATGATGGCGTGGCAGGCCGTTTGTCTGCTGGGCAGCGCCCTGGCCGCCGTGGCCTTCCTTCTCCATATGGTGGCTTCAAGGCGTTCCCCCGCTGGCGCGCGCCTGTCCCGCTAAAGGCGGCCGGGGGGAGACCCGGCCACGCCTGAAGGCATATATGGAATGATCACCGCTTTTCGAATTGGGGCATGACATAATAGGGTGGTGTTTCGCGCCCGTCCCGTTCGATCGGCGGCACGCCGGTGGTCGAGATGTAATGGGCCATCAGATTGTCGGCCATGGCGTTGCGGACCTTGGCCAGTTTGGGATCATCGATCAGGTTGCGCAGTTCAAGCGGGTCGCGCTTGCGGTCATAGAGTTCGTACTGCCCGCCCGGACGCGCCACGAATTTATGAGTCTGGGTGGTCACGGCGGCGGCGCGGCGGACGGTGGCGGGCTGGCCCACCTGCAGGTCGTGCTTGGCGGTATAGAGATTGGCGGGCCCTTCCATTGCCGGTTCAAAGGCCTGCGGCTCGAACGTGTCATAGCCCGCCTCGGTATAGGCGGCGCGGGTGGGGTCGCCCGCCGCGCCCATGATCTGGGGCACCAGGCTGCGGGCGAAATGGGTATGCCGGGCCTGCACATGGCCCGCTTCCAGCATCGTGGCCATCACGTCATAGAGTTCGACCATTTCGGGCACCACATGGCCCTGCGCCCCGCCGGGCATACGGATCATCAACGGGACATGGGTCAGATTGCCCTCCAGCCCGCCCGGCCATTTTTCGACCATGCCGTAATCGCCCGCATAATCGCCATGATCCGAGGCGGCGATGACCATCGTGTCCTTTGCCCGTCCGGTGCGCTCCATCGCCTCCATCAATTGGCCGAACAGCCAATCGGCATAGCTGACCTGACCGTAATAGGTGGCGCGGATCTGGCGGAAATCGGCATCGGTGGCCTGATCGAGGTGATAGGCCTTGCGCACCGCCTCATGAAACATCGGCTTTTGGGCCAATCCGGGCGGGGCCAGCGGCGGCAGGCTTTCCGGCTTGTAGAGATCGTGGAAGCCCTGTGGCGCCAGATAGGGCGGATGCGGCTGATTGAGGGCGATGAACAGACAGAAGGGTTTGTCCTGTTCGCCCCGTTCAAGGATGCGGATCGCCTGCTGGATCAGCAGATAGTCCGAAGTGGCCTTGGGATCGACCTTGGCGTTGATCAGCATCAGGTTGGGCTTGCCCGTATCGAAGGCAGGACCACGCCCTCCCGCACGCGCCCATGTGTTCACCTCGCCATGCCATTCGGTCAGGCTGAGCGGAAAGCTCTCGGGCGCCAGCGCGTCATTCTTGCCCAGCCAGAACGTGTCATAGCCGCCATCCTTGAGATAGCGGAACAGATTGGGTTCGTCGCGGCGCAGGAAGTAATAGAGGCTGCGATGGCCGGTGTTCGACACCGGCAGGCCCGTCAGCAGGCTGCACCGTGACGCGCCGCATACCGGATGCTGGACATGGCAATCGGCAAAGCGCGTGCCCTGCCGGGCAAAGGCATCCAGATTGGGCGTTTTGCACACAGGATTGCCATAGGAACCCAGCGCGTCGGCGCGGCATTCATCCATGAAGAACAGGATCATGTTGGGCCGCCGGGCGCCGTCTTTGGGCGCGGCCATCGCCGGGCCGAACATCGCCCCGGCCAGCCCCCCGGCCACGCCGCCCAGCACATCCCTGCGCCCCAGATGGATGGATTTGCGTATTGGGTCAGACATGACTTTCTCCTCAATCCCTGAGAGCGCCGCCGGTTGGCCGGGGCTGGTTTTCCTTGCGAAAGAATTCGAACTTTGCGCGGTCGGGCCATGGCGCGGGCTTTGCCGAGGCGCCAAGTTGCAGCAGAATCGGCGAGGCCGCCACATAGGGCCGCCAGTGCAGGGCGGGCGTATCGGGATTGCCGGTCCGGGCAAAGGCAATCAGCGATTGCGTCATCGCCTTGCTGAAGGCGACATCATCGGCCGTCCATGCGCGGGTCTTGCGATAGAGGTTGAAGCTTTCCAGTGTGCCCAGCCAGAAGGGAACCTCGGATGTGTGATAGGCCCCCGCCGTGGCCGGATCGAGGTCGGAAAAAGCGGCCCCGGCCGCATAGGTGTGGGGGCGGGCGAATTCATAGGAATAGACCCGAGCATGGCCATGGGCGGTCATGGCATCGGCCCACAGACCCATTGAGGAGGCCATCGTGCTGTCGCGGTCGGCGGCGCGGGCAGAATCGCGCGCTTCGCCATCATTTCCGGCCGGATAGAGCGCCAGGAACTCTGCCGCGCGGGCTCCGTATCGCGCCTCGACCTTGGCGCGATAATCGGCCAGATCGCGCACCGGGCCCAGCCCGCCAAAGGATTCATCATGGGTAAAGCCGATCAGGGCGGGCACATCATGATGCGCGCCGCGGGCCAATGTCTGCTCGATGCTCTGGGGCAGGACATAGCCATCCTGCGAAGGCCCGATCTTGGGCCCGTCGGGCGTGCGAGGCACGACGATCCTGTCGGCGGGCATCGCGCGCAATTCGGCAAGGCTCTTGGCGCGCAGGACCGATTGCAGCTTTACCCCCTCGCGCTCCGCCTCGGCCAGCGGCGGGGTGGCGCTGGGGCCGCCCGCAATGGCGCCGCTCATGCCCACCACCCGGTGAAACAGATGCGCGGTCAGCGGACTGGCCTGAAGCGCCTGCACCGACATCGAGCCTGCCGATTGACCCATGATCGTGACATTGGACGGGTCGCCGCCGAAGCGGGCGATGTTGCGCGCCACCCATTTCAGCGCCGCGATCTGGTCCATAAAGGCATAATTGCCCGAGGTCCGGTACGGCGATTCAGCCGAGAGTTCGGGATGGGCCATGAAGCCCAGCGCCCCCAGCCGATAGTTGAAACTGACGAAAACAGCGCCCTGACGGGCCACCGCCTCGCCGCCATAGATCGGCATGGCCGAGGAGCCGATATAAAAGCCGCCGCCGTGGATATAGACGATCACCGGCGCCTTTTGCAGTCCGGGCCGGGTCCAGACGTTGAGATAGAGGCAATCCTCGCTGGTGATTTCGGCGCCGGAATATTGGTTGGCGCGCAGGTTGCGCTGGGGCTGCATGCATTGCGGCGCGTGGCGGTCGGCGTGATAGATGCCCTGCCAGGCGGCCACCGGCTGGGGATCTTTCCAGCGCAGATCGCGCACCGGCGGGGCGGCATAGGGGATGCCCAGAAAGGCCTGCACACCCGAGGCCAGATGGACCCCCTCGACCCGGCCGCCCTCGGTCATGGCCGCAGGCGGGGGGACGGGGGCGGCAGAAGCGGCGGAAACCGGGGCAAGCAGCAAACAGGCAAGAGCAAGCCGGAACGTCATGGCGGTGGCACCTTTGACCAGAATGGAAGCATAGGCCGTTGGCGCCAGCCCCGCCCCCCAGCGGTGCCGGCGCCTGCCGGGCGAAATGGCCGCCCGGCCCGAGATCAGAACCGGAAGCGCACGCCGCCCTTGTAGGTGCGCCCCATCAGGTCATAGTAGGCGCTGCCGTTGGCGGGCAGCGGCGGGTCCTTGTCCAGCAGGTTGGCCACGTTGAAATAGACCATATAGCGGCCATCCGGGCCAAAGCTGTAGCGCAGGCCAAGGTCGACATAGGCCACCGCCGGGATGTTGTTGTTGCTGATGCTGGTGCTCAGCGCGGGGTTGTATCCGGCCTGATCGGGCCCGAACAGGCCATTGTTCTGGTGCGAGGGCGAGACGTAGCGGATATTGCCGTTGATGCCAAAACCGCCCACTTCGTAATCCAGCGTGGTGTTGACCAGCCATTTGGGCAGGCCCGCCGGACCGCCAAAGGCCGCCCCCGTTTGCCCCGCGCGGTCGATGCCGTTGGGGAAGAGGGTGGAAATATCGGTCGAGGACCAGAACGACATCACATGCGTTGCCAGCATGTTGACCGTCAGGCGGCCCTTCAGCCCGAATTCCTCCATGGGCTGGCGATAGGTGGCCTGGAAATCCAGACCCTTGGTGCGAAACACCGCCACATTGGCCGTCACGCCCTGCACACCCGTCATCTGCCCGGCCACGGGGTCATTGTTGGCAAAGCTGATGAGCGAGCACCACGAATTGCCGGTATAGGACCCGCCGATGAAGCAGTTGTTGACCACGCCCTGCGTGCTGGTCGAGGTGATCGCGCCTTCGATGCGGATGTTGTAGTAATCCGCCGACAGGTTGAGCTTGCGGAAGAACGAGGGCCGCCAGGTCACACCCACGGTCTGGGTGGTGGAGGTTTCGGGCTTCAGATTGGGATTGCCGCCCACGATGAAACCGGCATTGTTGGTGGGCCGCGCCACGCCGCTGCGCGGATCGGTGGGCAGGGGCAGGGATTGGGTCTGGGGCGTGTAAAGCTCGATCAGGTTGGGCGCGCGGATATCGCGCGAACGCGTCGCGCGGAACATCAGCCCGTCCACCACTTCCCAGGTCAGACCCGCCTTCCAGGTCGTCACGCTGCCCGATGTGCTGTAATCGGTGATGCGGGCCGCGCCGTTGAACTCGATCTTTTTGGCAAAGGCCATGTCGCGCGCCAGCGGCACGATGGTTTCGACATAGGCTTCCTTCACGTTCTGGCTGACCGTGGGCAGCGACGAACCGGTGCCCGAGAGCCACCCGGAAGCCTGCGAAAGCGCATCGGTCACCAGACGCACCGATTCCTTGCGATATTCCGCGCCCACGCCCACCGAAACCGGCCCGGCCCAGGTCGAGAAAGGCTCGCCCTGAAGATTGGCGGCAACGTCATGCAGCACGGTCTTGCCCGAACCGGTGGCGGTGCCAAGGATATAGCCTGCCGCCGCCGCAGAGACGTTCGGGCTGCCCAGAATATTGATCGGCGCGCATCCCGCCGCCACCGCCGCCGCGTTGCGGCAAACGATCTGGCCGCCCACATTGACCGCATCCAGCGCATTGCGGAAATTGGCACTGTTGAACGTGTTGGCGATGGTGACATGCGATGTGTTCTGGCCGAACAGATAGGACACGTCCCATTTCCAGTTCGTTCCAAACCGGCCCTTCAGCCCGGTCTGCACGCGCACCAGTTCATTCTGGATGGTGCGGACGCTGGGGCCGAAACCCTGGCCCGAATAGCCGATCGACAGGCCGCCTGCCGGGACCAGCGCCAGTTGCGCCGGGGTCAGCGCCTGCGCCAGATAGGCGTTGTCCTTGGCAATGGTCAGCCCCGGCCCCGCGCCCGCGCCATCGCGACGGATGATGAGAATGCCGGTCGTTTTCACATTGGAATAGAGCGGCTCGACATAGGCCGTCAGATTGTCGTTCACATCGAACGAAACCTTGCCCATCGCGTTGTAGCGCGTCTGGGCCGGGCGCAATTGCTGGGTGTTCAGGTTGTTGATGCCCGCGGCCGCATTGGCGGCAAGGCTGCTGGGGGTGAAGAAATCGAGGCTGGCGGTCATGTTGCTCAGGCCGCGATTGAAGGTCGTGGTGGTGACCCCGCCATTGGCGCCCGGTACAAAGGCCAGCCCCTGCAGAGCGCCCGGCGTCAGGATCAGGCCACCGCTGGTGGCGGTGCCGAAATAATTGCCATAGGGGGCAAGGATCGTGTTGGGCGTGCCGGTCGGGCGGTTGGTGATGGTGGCGTTGTTCCACGCATCGCGGCCCCATGCGCGGGCGGTGTTATAGGCCGCCGTGCCGCCATCGTCATTATATTCGCCGCCCACCACGATATGACCCCGGCCATCGGCGAATTTCGCGCCATAAGCCAGCGTGGCGAACTTGTTTTTGGCATCGCCATAGCGGGTTTCGCCATATTGGGCCGAACCCTTGAGGCCGACAAAGCGGTCATCGATCTGGAAATTGATGACGCCCGCGATCGCGTCTGAACCATAAGCCGCCGAAGCGCCGCCCGTCACCACATCGGAATTCTTGATGAGGACAGTGGGGATGGTGTTAAGGTCCGTCGTGCCCGCCGTGGTGGTGACACCGGGCACCATGGTTTGCGGCATGCGCCCGCGATCCAGCAAAACAAGCGTGCGGATCGGCCCCAGACCGCGCAGGTCCGCCAGAAACGCACCCGTATTGCCCAGACCGCCCGCATTGGGCGAAACCGCCGCGCGGAATGCGGGCACTGCGTTCAGCGCGTCGCCGATGTTGACGGTGGCGCGTTGCTGAATGAACTCCTGCCCGATCACGGTGGTGGGCGTGGGGGCGGTATAGCCGTCGCGGGCAATGCGCGTGGCGGTCACCACGATGTCGGATGCGGCGGGCGTGTTGTCCTGTCCGGCCGTTCCAGACGCGGGCGCGGTTTGCGCCAAGGCAGCCACAGGCAGGGAAACCGCGGCGGCTCCGATCAGCCAGGCAAGGCGCCGGGCCGAAGCCCGTTGCGCCATGGTGCGCGCCGGCAAGCGGGATGAAAGCTCGTGATAGCTCATTTCAAGTCCTCCCATGCTGGCTTCTCCAAAAGCCATTTATTGGTTTGACCTGTTTCTAGCTTTCTGGTTTGATTGACGATAACGCTAATTCTTTGTGTATGATGATCGATAAAAGTGATGGATGGGTCGGCCCCGGTTAGAGGTGAATCGCGAGATTGTTAATTAAGTATATGTTTTTAAATGATAAATATATGATGCGGGCGGGAGCGGGCAGCGGACGATTCATATTTTTAACACTGATGACCGATGAAGATGAGAAGGGGGAAATCGACAGGATGGCGATCTTTGTCTATCCAATTTCCCCTTATTGCTCAGCCATGCACGATTGAACGCCGGGTGTTCGCCTTGCTTTTGCAGGCGGCGCAATCCGGAGATAAAACAAAGCGGCCGGAAAGGAATGGATCCTATCCGGTCAAGGCGGCAGAGGGCAAACCATGCGACTAGACCAATTTGACCTGAATCTCCTGATCGCCTTCGATGTGTTGCTTCGCGAACGCAGCGTCACAAAAGCGGCCAACAGCCTGCATATGACGCAGTCGGCCATGAGCGCGGCGCTCAAACGGCTGAGGGAATCCTTCAACGACGATATTCTGGTGCAGCATGGCAAGAAAATGATACCCACCGCGCGCGCCATCGCTCTGGCCCCGGAAATCAGTGCGACCATTCAAAGCCTGCGCAACCTGATTGCATCCGCCACCGGGTTTGACCCTGCCGTCTCGGCCCGGCGTTTCCGTATTGCAGCATCCGACTATATCACGACCGTGCTGATCACCCCGCTGTTGACGAGATTGCAGCAGAGCGCCCCGTTGATCGAATTCGAACTGCTGCTGCCCGGCCTACATTCCAGCCGCGCGATGGACGATGGAGAACTTGATCTGCTGCTCACGCCGCAGCAATTTCTGGCCCCGGATCACCCCAGTGATTTCCTGTTCAGCGAGCGCCATGTGGTAGTGGGATGCCAAAGCAATCCGGTCCTGCAAAAGCCGCTGACGCTGGAGGCTTTTGAGGGGTGCGGCCATGTCGCCGTGGAAATTCAGGGCCATCCTGTCTTTATCGAGGCGGCCGTCAAGGCAGCCGGTGAATGTCGGAAGATCGAGGTGGTGGCCTCATCTTTCCTTCAGGTGCCGTGGCTGCTGCGAGGCACGAACCGGTTGGCGCTGGTCCATGAACGCCTGGCCGTGCTGCTTGAAGGTCCCTTTTCGCTCGCCATTGCGGATTGCCCGATCAATCTGCCCGCCATGAACGAAATGATGCAGTATCATTCGGCCAGAGCGGGCGATCACGGCCTGCTCTGGCTGCGCGAGCGTCTGCGCGAGGCGGCGCGCGACAGTATTCCTTTGCGGCCCTCTCATCCCGCAACAGCATGAGAGGACTCACCCCCTCTTAGATCAGCCGCGCCAGCCATTTTTGGGCCAGCACACTCCATTGCCCCGCAGACCCATTGGCCGGGCCGATGCCGAAACCGTGCTTTCCTTCGGCAAACAGGTGCATTTCGGGCGCATGGCCTGCCTTGGTCAGAGCATCGGCCATCATCAGGCTGTTCTGATAAGGCACCGCGTCATCATCCAGCGCATGGACCAGAAACACCGGCGGCGTCTGGGCCGAAACATGCTGAACGGGCGAGCGCCGCGCGATCAGACCTGCATCGGGCGCCGGGCCAAGCAGCGTCTGGGCCGACCAGACATGGGTATAGGGCGCCACCATGCTGATCACCGGATAGACCAGAATCACGGCATGGGGCCGTGCCTCCAGCCTGTCGATCGCGTCGACCGGCGGGGCCAGTTTTTCATCAAATCCGGTCAACAGCGAGGCGGCCAGATGGCCCCCGGCGGAAAAGCCGATGACGGCGATGTTCGGGTCTGAAACTCCATCCTGCGCCGAGCGTGAACGGATCATCCGCATCGCGCGCTTGGCATCCATCAGCGGCACGTCGGCGCGATCGGCCCAGCCTTCGCCGGGCAGGCGATAGACCAGAACATAGACATGGTAGCCCGCCGCATTGAACACGCGGGCCACATCGACGCCTTCGTTGCGGATCGAGACGAAATTATACGCTCCGCCCGGAATCACCAGCAGGGCCTTGCCATTGGGCTGGGGCGAGCGAAACAGGCGCAATTCCGGTTCGGCAATATTGCTCAGAAATGTCTGCGGCCAGTCGGCGCGGCGCTCGCGGGGGGCAAAACCCTTGCCCGGAACGCCCGTTGGCCACAAAGGCACGCGCTGCGCCTCGATCCATGGCCCGGGCAGGGGGCCGCCGCCTTCGGGGATCAGCAAAGGTGCGGCGGCTTGGGCGGGCTTGGTCATGACGGCTCCGGCAAGGGCGGCAAATCCGGCCTGAATTGTGCGGCGTCGGTTCCAGAACAGGGGGCTTTCCTTTCGTCACACATCGGGGCGCGGCAAGAGGCCGCCGACCGAACATGGTCGAGCGGCCCCCAATTGCCAAGATGGTTTCAGTATTTGAAGCCGATCCGTACGCCATAGGTGCGCGGCGGGGCATAGCTGGCCGTGGTCGAACTCCACACCGGGACCACGGTGGTGGCGATGCGGCGGTCCTCCACATTGTTCATGAACAGGTTGATATAGGCATGGCCGCCGGGTTCGTCATAGCGCAGGTTGAGATCGGTTTTGGTATAGCCCGCGATGCGGCCCTGCACGGCATTGTCGCTGCTGGCAAAGGTTTTGGACTGGGCATAGAAATCGACCGACGGCGTGATCTTGCCGCCCGATGCCAGATCAAACGCGTGGGCATAGCTGAAGCGGGCGGAAAATTGCGGCGCATTGGTCAAACGCTTGCCGGAATAATCCGCCGAGGCCGAGGGAATTGCGGCATAGCCAAGGATCGGTGCAAAGATGTTGTACATCGTATCGGCCGAATGCAGATTGTCCGAGGCGCCGGGGAAGCTGACATATTCGGCCACCATATAGGCCACATAGCCCGAGAACGTGTCATTGCGGGTGGGGCGATACGAGGTTTCCAGATCGACGCCGCGAATGCGCGCCTTGGCCGCATTGGTGGTGACGGCAATCGGCCCCTGCACCGGATCGACCACGATGGAGGAAACCTGAAGGTTCCGGTAATCCATCTGATAGCCGGTCAGCCCGATGAACAGACGATCACCCAGCAATTTGGCGCGCAGGCCCACTTCATAATTGGTGACGGTTTCGGGCGCATATTGGCGATAGGCGACAGGATTGCCGCTGGATTGCAGGCCCCCGCCGCGATAGCCGGTCGACACCGTGGCATAGGCCAGAATGCCCGGCGTCAGGTCGTAATCAAGACCCGCCTTCCAGCTCACCTTGCTGAAACTGGCGGCGGCGCGGCCCCGATCATCGGTATAGGCGATGGCAAAGCCGCCGGGGCATGAGGAGGCGTTGATATTGGCCCGCGTGACCGTGGCGCCGGGGCAGACCAATTGCTGTTCGCGCCCGTTCACATCATCCCATGTGGCGCGCACGCCCGCCGTGGCGCGCAGGCGGTCGGTCAGCGAGAAGGTGCCTTGTCCGAACAGGGCGCGCGATTTGCTGCCCTCGCCGGAATAGGTGTTGACCACGTCCACGGCGTTAATCGTGCCGATCTGATTGCCGGTGCTGGCCACCAGCGGGCCGAAGATGTTGTAGACGGAGGCGAAAGGCGCGGGCGCGGTGTTGCCCGCATGCAGCAGACGCTGGCCCGAGGGGATCTCGTCCTGATAGATATAGGCGCCCGCCACCAGCTTGACCGGCCCGCGCTGGAAATTGACATCCAGTTCGTGCGACCAGCTGTTGGTCTTGTGGTTGATATATTCCTGCGAAAACACGCCAGAGGCCGCCGCCACGCCATTGTTCACCAGCGAGGAGTAACCCGCCAACCAAGTCAGGCTCAGGCTGTCGGTCGCCTGCCACATCAGCTTGGAGCGCACATCATAGCTTTTGACATTGATACGGTTGTTGCGGACCTGATCCAGCCCCGGGTTGATCGTGTCAAAGCTGGTGGGGATGATCGTGACCGGGCCGAACGTGCCGGTGGTCAGATTGGCCTGCGGATAGTAATTGTAATTGCGCAGATAGACGGCGGGCACCGTGCCGTTGTTTTCGGCATAGGAGCCCGACACGCGCCATGTCAGGCGGGGGGTGATGGCCCATTTGGCGGTCAGCCGCACGCCGCCCAGATCGGTCTGGTCAAAACGCGCGGTGCCCAGTTGCGGGCCATAGCCGTCATTGATCTGGCGGAAGGCGGCGATGCGCAGGCCGAACGTATCGCTGACCGGCAGGTCGACGGCGGCCTGGGCGCGGATCTCGTTGAAGCGGCCATATTGCAGGCTGGCGCTGCCGCCCAGATGCTTGCCCGGATCGGCGGTGTTGATGTTGACCACGCCCGCCGTGGCGTTGCGGCCATAAACGGTGCCCTGCGGTCCGCGCAGCACCTCGACCGAGCCGATGTCGAACATCGCCAGACCCAGCGCCACCGAGGAGGGATTGTAGATCCCGTCAAACTGCGTGGCGACGGTGGAATAGCCGGAAAAGCCATTGTTGCTGCCGATGCCGCGGATGGCAAAGCCGTTCTGGCTGAGCTGCAGCGAAGGCACGGTGGAGACCAGCCGGTCGGCGCTGGTGATCGATTGGCGGTCGAGCGCGGCCTGCGAAACCACGCTGACGGCGATCGGCGCCTTGGAAATCTTTTCGCTGCTCTTTTGCGCCGTCACCACGATTTCGGTGGTGAGCTGGTCATTGGCGGCGGCCGCATCCTGCGCAAGGGCAGGGGTGGCCAGAGGAAACAGTGCGGCGCTGGCAAGCAAGATGGCGGAATATTTCATGGCGTCCTCCCGGGGTCATACCTGTGTTTTTCCGGCGCCGGGGGCGGCGCCACTCTCCTTACGGCTGCTGCAACGAGTCGCTGCTATTGCACAACCGATTGCGCATCTGTTACAATCGATAGCATTCGTTGCCTAGAGGGAATTTTCTGCGGGTGATTCCAGTGTTTGGCCACGGAAATATCGGTCTAAATAACTGATAGTATGTATCTATTTTTGATCCGCCGTTGTGGGGGAGGGATTTTTATGAACAAACGTTTGCAACATGTGGCTGATTCGCCTCACCCCTTGGCCTTTTGCTGGACCGCCGCCCATATGTCCGCGCTGCGTCCGAACGGCGCCAACACCATCCCCGGCTTTACCCACGAGGAATGTGCGTCGCGCCTTCCCGGCCTGGATATTTGGGACATGTGGCCCGTCGAAAATCTCGAGGGCCATGCACACACCTTTGCGCAAGGCTGGCTCTGGCTGGCGCTCGCCGCGCCGGTTTTGCCTGACCCAGAGGACCGCCATGCCATCGCCCGCATCCATCTTTTGCTGCAGATGATCGACGGCTCCGGCTGGGTCGATTGCGGCCCGGCCTTTCCCGATGGCCACACGCCGGGCAGCCGCGAATGGTCGGGCAGCGCGCTCTATGATGCAGCGGATCGGCGCGTCCTATGCTGGTTCACCGCCGCCGGGCGCCGCGACGAAACAGTGCCCACGTTCGAGCAGCGCCTGTTCCTGACGGAAGGGTTCCTCCATTGGCGCGGTGATGCGCCCGCCATTGAAAACTGGACCCGGCCCGAAGAAGCCGCCGCCGCCGATGGCGAAATCTATCTGCGGGTCCGGGGCAGCGAGGGTGGCGCGGGCACAATCAAGGCTTTCCGCGACCCCTGCTATTTTCAGGACCCCCGCAGCGGAGAGCATTTCCTCTTCTTCACCGCGTCAAAAGCCGCTTCCGCCTCATCATGGAATGGCGTGATCGGCGTCGCTCATTCGCTTGCCGGACCGCATGGGCCGTGGCGCCTTCTGCCCCCGGTGGTGGATGGCGATGGGCTGAACAATGAGCTGGAGCGGCCGCATATGCGCCATATCGGCGGCCTGTATTACTTGTTCTGGTCCACCCAGCGCAAAGTCTTTGCCGCAGATGGGCCGCAGGGGCCGACGGGCCTCTATGGCGTGGTGGGCGAAGGTCCGCTGGGGCCGTTTCGCCCGATCAATGGCGACACTCTCGTGGCGGGCAACCCGGAGGAAACCCCCTGGCAGGCCTATAGCTGGTGGGTTTTGGGCGACGGGCGCGTCACCAGCTTTGCCGACTTGCCCGGCATTGCGCCGGATGCCGCGCCTGCCGATGCGTCGGGCCGCCACCGCGCCTTTGGCGGCAGCCCCGCGCCGTGGTTCACGCTGCGTCTAGCGGGCGATACCAGCCGGATTCAGGTCGATTCACGCTGAATGAGCTGCGGGTCGATCAGCACGCTGCCGGTCGGCTCGCCCGCCATGCGTTTGAGCAGGAGATCGACCATCACCCGCGCGCCATGGCGCAATTGCTGGTCAATCGTGGTCAGCGGCGGCGAAACCAGCTCGCCCAGCGGCAGGCCGTCATAGCCGATCACTTTCACCTCATCCGGGACACGAAGGCCCATCGTGCCCAGCGCGCGGATCACGCTGATCGCCGTAACATCCGAGGCTGCCACAATGCCATCGGGCATGACCGGCAGCCCACGCAGCAGGCCCAGCGCATCGTCATAGGCCGCCGCCGGTTCACAATGCGATGGCATGACCTGCAATTCCTCGCCCCGCCCGGCAATCGCCAGCGCCTGACGCACGCCATCCAGCCTTGCGCCGAATTCCGGCCCCTCGACCGGGCCCAGATAGGCGATGCGTCGGCATCCCCGCTCCATCAAATGGCGTACGGCCATCATCCCGCCCGCACGATTGTCCGATCCCACCGAACAGTGGTGCTGTCCCGACACCTGACCGCCCCAGACGACCATCGGGTGATAGGCCAGCGAGGTGGCCTCGATCACCGCCAGCTGGTTGGACTGGCCGATGATCAGCACGCCATCGACCCGGCCCGAGCGCGCATAATTCTCGATCCAGCGCTCATCCGAAGGGATCACGCGCGAAAGCAGCAGGTCATAGCCCTGATCGGCCAGCGCATCGGCCAGATAGCCGCTCATCGTGTTGAAAAAAGGGTCGGACAGATGCTGGAGATCATCATGGCCCAGCGGCACCAGCATGCCCACCGTGCTGGTCTTGCGCATCCGCATGTTGCGCGCCAGCAGATTGGGCTGATAGCCCAGCTTTTGCGCCAGCGTGATGATCCGCTCGCGCGTTTTGGGGCTGACCCGGCCCGAACCGGAAAGCGCGCGTGACACCGTGCCCGCAGATACCCCCGCCAGCTCGGCCAGTTGCTTGATATTGGTCGGGCTGTTCAATCCATTGGCTCCCTGTTCATCACCGTCGTTCTATCGCCGCGCCCCATTGGGGCAAGCAAAACCGGGATCAAAGCCCGAATGCGCGCCGATAGGCGGCCGAGCGCGCGGCCAGCACTTGCCGCGATACCCATGCGCCGGGCATCACCTTGTCAAACCCGTGGAATGCGCCGGGCAGTACCAGCAGTTCGGCGGGCACGCCGCTGGCTGTCAGGCGCTGGGCATAGGCGATGTCCTCGCGGGCGAAGAGGTCGATCGAGCCCACTGCGATAAAGGCGGGCGGCAGGCCGGCCAGACTGGCGGCGCGGGCGGGCACGGCGCGGTGGGGCACATGCGCCTGACCCGGCCTTTGCCCCAAAAAGGCGCGCCAGCCATAGCGGTTGGCATCCCCATCCCACCCGATACAGCCCAGCCCCGGCGCGGGATTCCATGTCGATCCGGTCCGGTCGTCCAGCATCGGATAGATCAGGCATTGGAACGCCACCGGCACCTCGCCGCGATCACGCGCGGTCCGGGCCAACAGCGCGGCATGGCCGCCGCCCGCGCTTTCGCCCGCCACCGCGATCCGCGCCCGGTCCACGCCCAACGCGGCGGCCTGACGATACAGCCAGAGCAGGCCCGCATAGGTCTGCTCCATCGAAACCGACCATGGCGCTTCGGGCGCGAGGGAATATTCGACCGAGACGATGACGCAATCCAGCTCACGCGCGAGATCGATCAGCCCGCCGATTTCCAGCAAAGCCGAGCCGGTGATGAAGCCGCCGCCATGCGTGTGCAAGATAGCGGGGCGCGCCGCGCCGTCGGGTTTTTCATTCAGGACATAGAGTTTCACCTCACCCAGTCCCTTGCCTACAGGCGCCATGACGGTGCGGACCGGCACGGCGGGACGATCGGGCATTTGCGCCTTGGCAATGGCGGCGCGCAGCATGGGCAATTTGGACGGGCCCATCGGATAAAAGCCGCTGGTCATGGCAATGATCTGTTTGGCCGCCCCGCGCAGTTCCGGATCGACAAAGGGGAGGCCCGCAGCCGCGCCCGTTTCCTTGGCGCTCAGCGATCCGCCCGGCAGCATGGCGGCCCCGGCGCATGTCATCCAGCGCAGGGCGGTCCGCCGGTCCGGGGCGAAAATGTTCTTGTCCATCTCAGTCATCCTTGGAATGCACAAACGTTTGCCTTACCATAGCTGACAATCACAACTGATGGGAGACTCTATCGTGCCTGTTCTGAAAATCGCCGCTTTGGCCCTGTCCCTGGCGCCGGTGGCTGTGGCGGCGCAAAGCGCGCCGCCCGCGCCGCAACTGGAATTCATGTTCGAGGCCGAGGTGTTGCTCGCCCCGCGTGTCGAGGTCGGTGGCACCGCCTTTGGCCAGCGCGGCTATATCCCCATCATCGGCGGCACATTTTCCGGCCCCGCCATCAAGGGAAAGGTGGTGCCCGGCGGATGGGACTGGCAATTGCAGACCTCGGCGGGATGCAGCAGCCTGCATGCCGATTATTTCCTGCAGACCGATGATGGCGTAATGTTCAACGTGGTCAACCATGGCCAGTTCTGCCTTGAAAAGGGCCAGCCTTTCACGCCCGCCTTCACCCAGCCCCGCTTCGAGGCGCCGATGGGGCGCTATGGCTGGCTCAACCATGGCGCCTGGATCAGCCGGTTGGAGGGGGGCAAGGATCCCGCGCATCCCTCGGTGGTGATCCGTTTCTATCGGGCGCGCTGATCCTCAACTGCAGACAAAGCTTTCCGCCTTTTCCGGGTCGCCATGGCCGCGATAGCGGGCGATCTTGGGGAAGGCGCAAAGCGGTCGCTCACGCCCCGGAAAGGGCGACGCAGGGCCAGCGCGGGCGATGATCCTTTCGGGCGCGTGTTGTTGCTCAACCCATGCGACCATGGCGTCAAAGGCGGCATATTGATCGGTGGCGGGGCCGCCGGTGCAATGGTTCATGCCCGGCACGGCGAAAAAGCGCGTATTGGCCCGCGCCGCATCGCCGCCCCGCGCCAGCATCGCGCGATACCAGTCCAGCGTGTCGGCGATGGAGAAGACCGGGTCCGACCCGCCATGCAGCACCATCAGCCGCCCGCCATGGCCCAGAAAGCTCGAAAGGTCGGTCGAGCGGGCCGAAATATCCTCCCACCCTGATGTCGCGAAATCGCCGCCGCGCGCCAGAATGCCCTGCTCGGCCCGGTCCAGATCGAGCGCCATCTGAAAGGCCAGACCACCCTCGGCGCCCGGCGCCAAAGCCTGCGGCGGCACCGAGAAGATCGAGGCCAGCGCGCCCGCCCCCATCAGCATGTTGAGCGAGGGAACGCGCCCGTCCGGCGTCCCCAATTGCCAGATGCGCCAGTCCGCCGCGCCCCATCCGGCATCCCAGGGGAAGCCGGGATAGATGCCTTGTCCCCGGCTGTTGCGCGGGCCGCCGTTGACGCGCTGCAGGGCGGTGATCTGCTCGCCGGTAAGGCAGGTGTCGGTCTTGGCGCCCTTGCACCGGATGGCGTTGAAGGCGGGCAGGACCCGCGCCGAAGTGCATTGGCCCACGGCCAGAATCATGCCGTCGGCCAGCCCGTCCAGCCGGTCGCAGGCGCGCAGCATGGCCCGCCGCGCAAGGGCAAAATCGGCATCGGAAAAGCCCTGCGCGATATTGAGCGGGGTGAGCGGGCCATGGCCATTGGCGGCCGAGAAGCTGAAGCTCTTGGTGTTCCACGCCTCGCCGATCGCAGCGCGGGGCAGGGACAGGCCCGGCGCCGTCACCACCACGCCGTCAAACAGGGTGGGGTATCGCTGCACCAGCGCCAACCCTTCCTGACCGCCTTTGGAGCAGCCGACGAAATAGCTGCGGCGGGGCGCTTTACCATAGCGGGCGGCGATCACCTTGCGCGCAGCCAGCACCGATTTTTGCAGTGAGGCATGGCCGTAATTGGTGCGGGCCAAGGGGTCGAAGCCAAAGGCCAAGGTGCCGCCGCGTTTGGGGTCGAAATTGGCCTTGTTATCGTGGCCCGAATCCTGCGACAGCACCGCATAGCCCCGCGCCAGCGCCGGAGGCGAGATGCCCATGGCCCCCAACGCATCGCCCAGATCACCGTCGCTGCCGCCGCCGCCCTGAAAGAAAAGGCCGCCGTTCCATGCCTCTGGCAGGCGCAGGTGAAAGCGGATGGCATAGTCCTGACCATCGCGTCCCACGCGCTGTTCGGTATGGCCGATCACTTCGCAATGGGCGGGCAGGATCGGAGCGGGGGGCGGGGTCATGCCGGGCGGTACGAGCGCGGCAGGGCCGGGACCTGCGGGATGGGCCTGCGCCGTTTCGATCACAAGATCGGGTAGGGCACCCTGCTCCAGTCCTTTGCACAATTGCTCTGCCCCGGTCGATGCCCTGGCCGAGGGGGTGCCCAAGACAAGGAGGGGCAGGATCGGGGTAAGGTACCGGAGGCGGATGGTGCGTTTCGGGGGCGATCTCATGCGGCGCAGGCTATCATGCGCAAAGGATTGCGCAAGGTCATTTTTGTATAGGCGCGCGCTGCCGTTCAGGCGTTTGGGGCCGGACCGCTCAATTTCTGCGCCGCCTTGGTGAAAAAACCGCGCAGGGTCTCGGCATGGTCGCGTGCCAATTGCGGGGAAAGGTAGAGCCTTGTCTGCCACACGCCCAGTTTCTGCACCTCTTCCAGAATGCCCGAGGGATCGAGCGAAGTCACGATGCTCGAGAGCACAACCAAAGCGCCCACGCCCTCGCTGGCCATGCGGATGGCCACATCGTGAAAGGGATAATGGCCTGCGATGCGAAAGTGGACCCCGGCATGGCGCAAGTAGCGGATCTGCGATGCGGCATCAGGCTGATCGCTGTTGGGCAGGATCAGGTCGATCGGCTGTGCCGGGTTGGCCCTGATCCGCGCGGCGATGGCGGCGCAGGCATAGATGCCCATGTCGGTCTGCGCCAGCACCTGCGATTGCGGCAATTCCTCTGCTGAACTCACATTCAGCAGGGCGCCCTGAACCTTGCCCGCCACAATCGCCTGTTTGAGCCATTTGCGCGTTTTGGGCATCACCAGATTGAGGTTGATATCGGGATGCAGGCGCAGAAATTCGGGCAGCCCCGGACGCAAGGCATCCTCCAGCAGATGCGGCCCGGTGTGGATCGTGATGCAGGTCGGCTGGGCGGGTGAGGGCGCCAGCCTTTGCCCCAGCGCCAGTCCTTGCCGGACGAACTGGATGGCCGCATCGCGAAATTCCTCGCCTTCGGGCAGCAACTGGATGGCCGCGCCTCGGCGGCGGCGGAACAGGGGGCCGCCCAATTGCTCCTCCAGCAGGCAGATCTGGTGGCTGATTGCGGCCTCGGAAATGCCCAGCGCTTCGGAGGCGCGGCGGAAGCCTTCCGCTTCGCAGACCTTCAGGAATATCTCGATCTGGCGGATGGTGAAGCGGAACATGCAGGCAGAATAACCGATAAGTCCAGCCTTGTCACTTATGACAAGGCCAGCCCCCTTTGCATGGGAGCGCCCGCCTTCCCTAGGCTGGCCATCTATCACCGACGGCAAGTTCGGGATCAGGGGAGAGGAACATGTCGAAATTTGCTGGAATGCGCTATGTCCTGTTGGCATCGGGGGCGCTGTTGCTGGCCCAGGGCGCGATGGCGCAGGAGGCCAATAAGCCCGACACCGGGGTTGCTGAAATTGTCGTCACGGCGCAATTCCAGTCGCAGAAATTGCAGGACACTCCGCTGGCCATCACGGCCATCAATGCCTCCGGGCTGGAGGCGCGTTCGATCAACCAGATTGCCGATATCAGCAACAGCGCGCCCGGCGTCCTGCTCAAACCATCGGCTGCCGCCTTTGGCCCGGCGGTCACGGTCTTCGTGCGCGGCCTGGGGCAGAGCGACAGCAGCATCGCCATGGAACCGGGCGTGGGCATGTATGTCGATGATGTCTATTACGGTTCGCTGTTCGGCGCCAATTTCGACCTGCTCGATCTGGAGCGGGTGGAGATCCTGCGCGGGCCGCAAGGAACGCTGGCGGGCAAGAATTCCATCGGCGGGGCGGTCAAACTCTACAGCCGCAAGCCCGACGGGCGCGGCGCGAATTACCTTGAGGCCAGCTATGGTTCGCGCAATCTGCTCAGCTTTCGCGGCGGGGGCGATTTCACCATCGTGCCGGACAAGCTCTATGCCCGCGCCTCGGGCGTCTATACGCGGCAGGACGGCTATGTGACGCGGCTCGATTATGGCTGCCTCCATCCGTCATCGGGGGTTCCGGCGGCGGGCATTTCCGGCAATTGCGTGCTGGGCCATGAAGGAGGCAAGAATTACGGGGGTGGGCGGCTTGCCCTGCGCTACACGCCCAATCCGCAATGGACGGTCGATCTGTCGGCCACGGTGATCAAGGACAATTCCGAGGTCGCGCCCACGGTCCTGCTGGCCGCGAACAGCACTTCGGCGGCTTATTTTGCGCCGTTTGATTCCGCGCTCTTTGTCGTGCCCACCGGGGCCAATTACAATTACGCCACCTATGCCACGCCTGCCTTCACCGACCCGACCATCTATAATGGCAAGGTGGGCGCGGGCAGCCATCCCGCGATCAGCGTGCCGAGCCATAATGACCTGCTGCAAAGCACGTTCAACGGCACGATCACATGGCGGCCGGGCGAGAACCTGACGCTGACCTCGATCACCGGCTACAGCCGCACCAATGTCAGCTATGGCATTGACGGCGATGCCAGCCCGATCACCACCCAGACCGCGCTGTATCAGGCCCGCAGCCGCCAATTCAGCCAGGAATTGCGCCTCAATGGTCGGGCACTGGGCACTTTGCTCGACTGGACCGTGGGCGGCTATTATTACCGGGCGGACAATAATTTTGCCGGGTCGAACATTCTTTATCCCGGCAAGCCGTTCGAAAACCTCAACGCGCCCGACGATGACGCGATTTCCACCAACAAGAGCGTGTTTGGTCAGGCGATCCTGCATCCGTTTTCGGGCCTGAACCTGACGGGCGGCATCCGCTATACCGGCGACACCAAGGACTACACCTATCGCCGTTACAACCCGTTCCTGCCCGGTGTGCCCACCTTTACCGCTGCGGGCGTGCTGACCGGGGTGCAGAGCCATTATCAGGCGAACAAGGTCGATTACCGGGTCAATCTGGACTATCGCTGGAATGATCAGTTGATGACCTATGCGCAGGTATCGACCGGATTTCGCGGCGGCGGCACCAATCCCCGGCCTTTCGTGCCCGAACAGGCGGTGCCTTTCTATCCCGAAACGATTACCGCCTATGAGATTGGTTTTAAAAGCGATCTATGGTCGCGGCGGGTGCGGGTCAATGGCTCGCTGTTCCTCAATGATTATTCGAACATCATCTTCACCAACACCGCGCCCACGGCCAACAGCGCGCTCAACGCCACGCCCACCAATGTCGGCTCCGCGCGCTACAAGGGCGCCGAACTGGAGGTGACCGCGCGGCCCGTGGGCGGGATGCTGATCGACGCCAGCGTCAGCTATCTGCATTTTCAACTGACCTCGATCAGCGCGGCGGGCGTGGTCATTCAGGGCGTGACGCTGGCCAATGCCGCGCCCTTTGCCCCGGCATGGAAGGCGGCGCTTGGCGCGCAATATGGGGTGGAAACCAGGATCGGCACTTTCACCCCGCGCGTGGATTACAGCTATCAATCGTCCTATTTCACCACAATTGCCAATAATCCCGAAGGGCAGGTGGGCGCCTATGGCGTCACCAACGCGCGGTTGACCTTCGATTCCCCGAACAAGGACTGGCGCCTGTCGCTGGCCGTGCGCAACCTGTTCGACACGACCTATTACAACAACAAATTCTTTAATCTGGGCATGACCCTTGCCCAGCCTGCGCCGCCGCGTGAAGTGTCCGTGACGCTGCGCCGCAATTTCTGATCATTCGCTCAAGGACAAATGCCATGGCTTCTTTATCGCGACGTTCGCTTATCGTCCGGTCAACGGCTCTGATCGGGGCGGGTCTGGTGCCCGAACTTGTCAGAGCAGCGACGGGCAAGGGGCAACGCCGACCCAATATCCTGTTCATTCTGGCCGATGATATGGGTTTCGCGGATCTCAGTTGCTATGGTCGGCGCGATTATGCCACGCCCGCGCTCGATGCTCTGGCGGCCGGGGGACTGCGCTTTACGCAGGCCTATGCCAATTCGGCGGTCTGTTCGGCCACGCGCACGGCGCTGATCACCGGGCGCTATCAGAACCGGCTGCCCGTCGGGCTTGAGGAGCCGCTGGGCCAGCGTCCGGTCGGCCTGCCGCCCAGCCACCCCACGCTGCCCTCGCTGCTGCGCCAGGCGGGCTATGGCACGATGCTGATCGGCAAATGGCATCTGGGGGCGCTGCCCGATTATGGGCCGCAGCAAAGCGGGTATGATCATTTCTGGGGCTTTCGCGGCGGCGGTCTGGACTATTTCACCCACAAGGCTTTCGGCAAGGCGGACCTGTGGGATGATGCGCGCCAGATCGACCAGCAGGGCTATCTGACCGACCTGCTGGGCGCCAAGGCGCGCGAGGTGATCACGGACCATGCGCGGCAGGACAAACCCTTCTTCCTATCGCTGCATTTCAACGCGCCGCATTGGCCTTGGGAAGGGCCAGAGGATGTGGCCGAAGCGCGCCGTCTGGACGAGAGCGGCAAGCCCATGGCCATGTTCCATTTCGACGGGGGCAGTGCGAAGATCTATGCGCAGATGGTCACGCGGATGGATTACCAGATCGGCCTGATCCTCAAACGCCTTGAGGAACTGGGCATGGCCGAGAACACGATCGTGGTCTTTACCAGCGACAATGGCGGCGAGCGCTTTTCCGACACCGGCCCGTTCACCGGGCGCAAGACCGAACTGCTCGAAGGAGGGCTGCGCGTGCCTGCTATCATCCGCTGGCCCGGCGTGACCAAAGCGGGCAGCGTGAGCGAGCAGACCATCATGACGATGGACTGGTTGCCCACCTTGCTTGCCGCCGCCGGGACCACACCCGATCCGGCCTTTCCCTCTGATGGCGAAAACCTGCTGCCCGTTCTGCGCCGCCCGGATCAGGCGCATGAGCGCAGTTTCTCATGGCGCTATCTCAACCTCAATCAGGAGGCCTGTCGCAAGGGCGACTGGAAATATCTGAAAATCCTGAACAACACTTTCCTGTTCAACGTGGTCGATGATCCGCAGGAGCGGGCGAACCTGAAGGAGCGGATGCCGGAAAAATTTCGCGCAATGCAGGCCGAGTGGCAGAAGTGGAACGCCCAGATGCTCCCCCTCGATTATGACGCAGGGACCAGCGGTTTTACCGGCGCGCAATTGCCCGATCATTTCGGCATAGAAAAGACTCAGACATTCGTGCGGCCCAAGTGAGGCGCGGCGCGCGCTCTCGGGCGCCAGGCTGAGCCGGAGGGCGCGCCGTTTCCTTCACTGCAGGAGCCACATCGGGGGCAAGGGCAAAAATTTTTTGCCCCGGATGATTTTGACCGCAACTTTTTGCTGAGCGCCGACGAAACCGTTTGTGAGGGGCGGGGGAAAGCCCATCCCCTTCAACCGATTTCGTATTGGAGCAGAGCAGATGAAATTCCGTAAGAACCTTGCCGTTTCGCTGGCGCTCGGGCTGCTGGCCGCCTCGCTTCCGACCCCGGGCTTTGCCGCCCTGCCGCAGGGCGCCGCCGCGCCCAATTTCACGCTGGATGCGGCAAAGGGCGGAAAGACGTTCAATTTCACGCTCAACCAATCTTTGCGCAAGGGGCCGGTCGTCCTCTATTTCTTCCCGGCGGCTTTTACGCCCGGCTGTACGGTCGAAGCGCATCTCTTTGCCGAAGCCACCGACACATTCCGCAAGATGGGCGCCACGGTCGTGGGCGTGACGGCGGGCAATGTTGAGCGCGTGGCCGAATTTTCCAAGGTGGAATGCCGCGATAAATTCGCTGTAGCCGCCGATCCGGGCGCCAAGATCGCCGCTGAATACAAGACCACGATGACGTTCAAGGACCGTCTTCTGTCGGAACGCACCTCCTTTGTGATCGCGCCCGACGGCAAGATCCTGCTGAGCTATACCGACGGCAATCCGCAGGCCCATATCGAAAAGACCATGGCCGCCGTGCGCGAATGGAAAGCCAAGCACGGCTGATCGCTGATCGGGTCCCTCTCTGTCGTTACGAGGCTTTTGATGCTTGTTGCCATTCTCTCCGCCTTTTTGGGCGGGCTGATCCTCAATTGCATGCCCTGCGTCTTTCCGATCATCTCGTTAAAGGCGTTCGGCCTCGTGCGGCAGGGGGGCGATCCGGCCCTGCTGCGCCGCGAAGGTCTGGCTTTCATGGCCGGTTCTGTGCTGGCGATGTTGGCGCTGGCGGGCGTGCTGCTGGCGCTGCGGGCCGGGGGCGAGGCGGTGGGCTGGGGGTTCCATCTGCAATCGCCGATGATTGTCGCGCTGTTGGCGCTGGTGATGATCGGTTCGGCGCTCAATCTGATGGGCCTGTTTGAAATCGGCCTTGGCCTGCAACGGGCCGGGCAAAGCGTCAGCGGGCGCGAGGGCCTGACCGGGGCTGCCCTGACGGGCGCGCTGGCGGTGGTGGTGGCCACGCCTTGCGCGGGGCCGTTCATGGCCGGGGCGCTGGGCTTTGCCCTGGTTCAGCCGCCGCTCGTGGGCCTTGCGATCTTTGCCGCGCTGGCGGTGGGTGTGGCCGCGCCGTTTACCGCGCTGTGCTTTTCGCCCGCGCTGGCCCGGCGTTTGCCGCGTCCGGGCCCGTGGATGGCCACGCTCAAACATGCGCTGGCTTTTCCGATGCTGGCCGCCGCCGCCTGGCTGGTCTGGGTGCTCGATGCCCAGACGGCCTCGGCGGGCCTGCCCTTCATTCTGGGCTGCGCGCTGCTGCTGGCATTCAGCGCGTGGATCTATGGCTTGGCCCAGCGCCGCGCCATGTCGGGCAAACCGGCACGCACTCTGACGCTGACGGCGCTTACGGGGCTGGCGGTGATTGGCGGGGCCTTTGCCATGCCGGGGGCCGCGTTTGAAACACAGGCGCGCAAACCGACCGTCACGGCCGCCCGCGATGATCGCCCGATCCGCTGGTCGCCCCAACAGGTCGCGCTTCAGACCGCCGCAGGCAGGCCGGTGTTCGTCGATTTTTCGGCCGCATGGTGCCTGACCTGCAAGGTCAATGAAAAGGCGGTCCTCTCGACGCCCGCTTTCAAGGAAGCGATGGCGCGGACCGATACAGCCTTTATGATTGCCGACTCCACCAATTATGATGCGGGAATCGAAAAAGCGATGAGCGATCTTGGCCGAACGGGTCTGCCGCTTTACCTCGTCTATCCGGCGGGCGGGGGCAAACCGGTGATCCTGCCGCAGGTGCTGACCAAGGATCTGGCGATCAAGGCGCTGGAAGCCGCCGCGCGCGCAAAGGGCTGATCCTATGCCTTACCTAAGGATGCGATAGGCCCAGCGTGCCCGGCGGCCTTCCCCCCGAAAGCGAGTGGCCCGCATGGATGCGGCGGGCGCAGGACGGCGACCATGCGGCCTATCGCATGGTACTGCGCGCGATTTTGCCTGCCATCCGCCGCATCGCCGCGCGCCGCATTTTCGATGAGGATCTGGTGGAGGACGCGGTGCAGGACACGTTGATGACGATCCATCGCCTGCGCCACACCTATGACCCGGCGCGGCCGCTGATGCCATGGGTGGGGGCGATCGCCGTGTCGCGCGCGATTGATGTCCTGCGCCGGTCGGGCCGGACGCGGCGGTTTGAGATCATGGATGACGAAGCGATGGATGCCGCCGCCGACCATGCCTCTGCCGATCCGGGCGAGGCATGGGGCAATGAACGCGAAGTGGCCCGTTTGCTGGGCCGTTTGCCGCAAAGGCAAAGGATGATGGTGGAAATGGTCAAGCTGAAAGAGATGAGTCTGGATGATGCGGCGGGCGCAAGCCGGATGTCCGTTTCGGCGGTCAAATCCCTGCTCCACCGCGCCCTTGCCCGGCTGCGCGAGGATGGAAATGCCTGATATGCGCGATTCTGAAGCCCTGATTGAGGCGCTGACCCACGACCTGCGGCCCGTTGCCCGGGTGGCGCCGGTGTGGCGGCGGGTGATGGTTTGGGCGCCGGTGGCGCTGGGGCTGGGCTTTCTGGCCACGCGAATGCTGCATCGTTTCGCCACCGACTGGGCATCCGCCCATGCGGTGATTTCGGCGGCCAATGTGGCTTTGTCGCTGACGCTGGGTCTGGCGATCTTCGCCGCCTCCCTCTCGATCAGCATGGCCGACGGACGGGTCCGGGGCAAGGGCTGGATCATGGGCGGATTGGCCGCATGGCTGGTGCTGGCCATGGTCAGCATGGCCCTGTCGCCCCGGTTGATCAGTTTTCAAAGAGGCGTGGGCAGTTACTGCTTCACCTTTGTGCTGACCGCGGGCGCGCCGATGATCCTTGTTGCCATTGCCGCCCTGCGGCGCACCCGATCCCTGAATCCCGGGCGATCCTTGACCGTGGCGGGGGCGGGGATTGCCTTCATGGCCTTTGGCCTGCTGGGTTTTTGTCATCCGGCGGAAATGTCGATGACGGATTTTGTCGCCCATCTGCTGGCGGCTTTGGTTTTGGGAGGGATTACGGTTCTGGCGGGCCGCCCGTTGATCCGGGCCTGAAAAACGGGCGCCCGTTGCCGCTAGTGGTCTGATTTCGACATTCGATACCGCTGGAGGCAAAGCTGTGCTCGAATGTCGAAATCTCTATGGACCACTAGAAACTCATGATTCTAGTGGATTTTACGGTTTTGACATTTGCAGAGCCATCCCGGCCGACAGGGGATGCAAATGTCAAAATCAATCCACTAGCCGGTCGCCTGTTCGGCCAATTCGCGGCCCAGCATCCGCGCAAGGATGCGCCTTGCCCGGATCGCGCCTTCGTCAAAGGGCAGGATGGCCGGTTTATGCGCCATGAGATCATTGGATCGCATCCGGCTGCGCACGGCCGCGATCATCGGCTCATCCTCAAATTCAAAGGCGTTTTGCGTGCCTTGGTGCAGCATGGCCGAAACCTGCTCGCTGTCTTTGGCGCTGTTCCTGCCCGCCGCCCAGAAATAGCGCGTGGCATTCTCGCCCTGCGGGACCAGCAGATGCATGACCACCAGTTGCGGATCATCCCCAGCCGCGCTTTCCCCGCGCCCCATGCTGGTTTTCAGCGAGAGGCGGGCGGGTGCCTGCCAGACAATATCGGCCACCATATTCGCCCGCTCCGGGGCATCGGGCCACAGCAATTGGAACAGGCCCGTCACCGGCTCCTCCCTGATCGTATAGACCGAGCGGACCTCATCGCCCATCTGTTCACAGCGATAATGCGTGCGGGCCGCATTGCCCGGCGAGGCGAGGAAGGGATGGAGAAACTCAACATGGGTCAGGTCGAGCAGATTGTCCGTAACCAGCTCGTAATGGACCCGCACATCAAGCTGTCCATGGACCCACGTCAGGCCGGGATCGTCGAAAAGCGGCAGGTCGGGCAGGGGGTGACTTTCCTCGCCCCCTTCTGCGCCCATCCAGATCCATAGCATGCCATAGCGCTCGGCGACCGGAAAGGCGCGGACGCGTAGCGCCGAAACGGTGGCGCCATGGCCATGCGGATTGTGGACGCATCGCCCCGCCCCATCGAATTCCAGCCCGTGATAGCCGCAGACGATCCGGCCATTGCGCGACTTGCCCCGGCTTAAAGGGGCAAAGCGGTGGGGGCAGGCATCATGAAGCGCCTTGGGCTGCCCGCCTTCGCCGCGGAAAAGGACGATGAACTGATCCAGCATGGTCAGTTCCATCGGCGCATCGCCCAGAGCGGCGGACCATGCGGCCGGATACCATGCGTTGCGCAGGAATGTCATGCTTTCCTCTCCCGATTGTCCCGTCGCCGGGCGATGATGGCATCAAGGCTCCACGCGCCGCCCCCGGCCAGCGCCAGATAAAGGAACACAAAGCAGAACAGGATGGCCAGATCCCCCTGATTGACCACCGGCATCCAGCCATCCTTCATGGCCAATCCGGCGGGGAAATGGATCATCCAGTAGGCGACCGCCATCTCCCCGCTCAAAACAAAGGCGACGGGGCGCGTGGCAAGGCCCAGCACGATGGCCAGACCGCCGAAAAATTCAAGACAACCCGCCAGCCCGGCAAGGCTGAAGATCACCAGCGGGCCGGGGTGATGTACACTGGCGGGCCACAGGAACAGCTTTTGCACCCCATGCTGCATGAAGATCAGACCGGAGACGATGCGCAGCAGGCCAAGGCCGATCCGGACCGGCGGGTTCATATCACCACTCCGTGATAAAGGGGCCATAGGTGGGGCTGCGCCCGCCCGTTTCCTCGGCCACAATGCGGTTGGTCTGGCGGCCCAGACCGGTGATCTCGCTTTCCATCACATCGCCCGGTTTCAGCCATGCATTGCCCCACATCGCCCCATTGCCCGGCGGCGAACCGGTGATCAGCAGATCGCCCGAAACCAGTCGGATGCGTTCGGAGGCATAGGACAGGATCTGTTCGGGCTGAAAGATCATGTCGGAAATCGGCCAGTCCTGACGGATCTCGCCATTCACCTTCAGGCGGATCTGGACCTTGTTGCGGTCGACAAATTCCTTGGGCACGGCAAAGGGGCCGAAGGGTTTGAAATTGGGCTGATGCTTGCTGACCCAATCATACATGAAGCGGACATCGGCGCGGCGGAACTCGTCCACGGTGCCAATGTCATTGACCATGACATAGGCCGCGATCAGATCGCCTGCCTCGTCCGGGCGGATATAGCGGCCCGTCCGCCCGACGATGGCGCCGAATTCGAGCTCCCAGTCGGGATGCTGCCCGATCAGCGGCAAAGGCACATCCTCATTGGCGCCGCAGAGCGAGGAATGCAGGCCGGTCCAGAAATAGGGCATGCCTTCGCGCGCGCGCCGGTCGATTTCGCCCAGGTTGCGCTCAAAGAACGCCTCGTCGCTCTCGCCCGCGATGCGCTTGTCCTGATTGAACTTGTTGAAGGTCATCATCTCGGCGACATGCTGGCGGTAATTGGACCCGGCGCACAGCAGGTTGGGATGGGCCAGCACCGGCAGGATGGTGAGCGCCCGATAGTCATGGGCATGGCGATCCTGACGCGCGGCCACGTCATTGGCCAGATTGGAGGCGCGCGCCCAATCCTCAAAGACGGCATGGGTATCGCGGTATTCCTCGGCCAGACTGTAAACCCCGCCGCCGGGCACCACCACGCCGGGGAAGGCCGCGCCATCGCCATCGCGGAACGTGCCGATGCCAAAGGAGCCGGATACCAGCCCGGTGATATCGTCAATGCCCTCAGGCTCGGGCGCAGCGGGAAGGGGTTTGAGAAAGCTGTGGTCTGTCATGGTATGACCTCGAGTAAATGGTTGTAAAACAAGACGTTCAGGAAAAATAACGGTCGGGCGGGTCCGAGCTCCACACATCCATTTCGACGTCATGGACATCGTGAATGCGGGTGCCGTCCGATTTGCGCAGGCGGTCGGTGTCGGTGAAGGTTTCGAAGCGATTGCGGTCCGGGTCGCGCCAGACATCGAAAACATGGCTGCCATGGGGATGGCGCCCTACGCCCCAGACCAGATCATAGCCGCGCGATTCCAGATAGCGGTGCGACATGAACTGGGCTTCGAAATCCTGCGCTTCAAAGCTGATGTGGTGGCAGTCGGTGCGCCCATCCATGCTCTGCATCAGCGCGATGCAATGGTGATCGACCAATTCCTCGCCATGGTCGAGGCGCAGGAAGCCGATGATCTGGACATGGGGCAGGCCCGGCACGTGGTAGATGTCGCTGGGGATCAGGCCCAGTACATCCCTGTACCACGGCAGGCTGGCGAGAAAATTGGGGACGAACAGGCCGATATGGCCCAGCCGGAACAGTTTGGCCGGGGCCATCGGGCGTTTGGGTTCAAAGCGCCCCTCGCGCGGATAGGCGAGCGGTGAGTTGATCTGCCACGCGGGATAGGCGGGCAGGGCCTGTTTCGCGCCGACGCCATGGACCAGATCCACGCGAAAACCGTTGGGATCGCTCAGCGTCACGCAACGCCCGCCACCCGGCAGATCAAGTTCGGCGATGCCTTGCGCGCCATGCGCCGCGATGGCCTCCTCCAGATCGGCCGGGCTGGCCACTTCAAAGGCCAATCCGATGAATTTGGGCTCCTCGGCGCGATAGGCGACATAGGCAAAGGCGTCGCCGCCCTGCGTGGCCATGACCAGACGCTCGGCCGTATGCTCGACGGTGATCAGGCCGAAGTCCTGCGCGAATTGTTCGGTTTGCGCCAGATCGCGTACATGGAATGTAACATGGTGCAGCTTGCGCAGCATCACGGCCTCTCTCCCCGGTTCCTGTTTCGCGGCGCGGCCATACTGCGCCTGCGGTGTCCCGGCATTCATCGGCCAGTGGGCAGCAAGCGTCCAATCGAATATTGGAGTTGCTTGGTATAACTAAGGCTGATACAAAGCCCCATGCGATTTGACGGGCTTGACCTTAACCTGCTGGTGGCTTTCGAAGCCCTGATTGAGGAGCGCAATGTTTCGGCGGCGGCGCGGCGGCTGAACCTGACGCAACCGGCTGTCACCGGCGCGCTCAACCGGTTGAGGGATTATTTCCGCGACGATCTGCTGGTGCTGCACGGGCGCAAGATGCAGCCCACCCCCAAGGCGGAGGATCTGTCAGGTCCTGTGCGCCGCGCCCTGCTGCAAATCCGGGGCGAGATCACGCGGGCGGGCGATTTCACCCCGGCCACGTCCAGCCGCCATTTCCGCATCATCGCTTCGGATTATGCCTATACGATCGGGCTGGCCGATCTGTTCGTGCGCGCCTCGGCGCTGGCGCCCAAGGTGACGTTTGAGGTGATCCCGCCCAGCAGTCAGGCCTCGGAAAGGCTGGAGCGGGCCGAGGTGGATGTGGCGATCACCGTGCATCCCTATGTGAACGCCAAATATCCCTCGATGGAATTATGGCGCGACAGCGACGTTATCATCAGTTGGCGCGATGCGGGCTATACGACCATCACCGAGGATATATTTTTCGAGGTGGGCCACGCCGTTTCCACCTTTGGCCCTGACCGCCGCCCATCGGTAACCGACGAATATATCGCGAAAATGGATCGTGAACGCCGGGTCGAGGTTTTGCTGCCCAGTTTTGGCGATCTGTGTCGCGGTGTTGTGGGCACGCGCCGACTGGCGACCATGCACCGCCGCTATGCCGAATATTTCGCGCAGGTCTATCCCATCGCCATTCACGAAACGTGGCAACCCTTCCCGGAGATCATCCAGATCGCGCAATGGCACAAGGTGCGCGACAGTGATCCGGGCCTGCATTGGATCCTGCGCCTGTTGAGCGAAATTCAGGCATGAGGACGGGGGAAGGGCATCGCCTTCCCCCACCATATCATCAGAATTTATAGGACACGCGGCCGCCAAAAGTGCGCGGCGGGCGCAAGGTGGTGGCATAAAAGCTGGTCCCGGGCGTGGGGAAAGCCTGAGAGAGCAGCGTCTTGTCAAAAATATTGTTTATATACAGGCCCAGCGACAGGCCCGAAGAGCGCAGGCTGAAATTGATCTGTGCATCGGTCAGCCAATAGGCGCCTTGTGTTTCGACCGGCGCGAATTCCATGCCGATCACCGTGGCGGTCTGGTAATGCGCCTTGGCATTCAGCGTGAATTCGCCAAAAGACACCGGCACATGCTGTTCCAGCCCCAGATTGAGCGTCCATTCCGGGGCATTGACGGGCCGCCTGCCGCCGCAATCAATGATATAGGCGCCCGAACCGACAAAGCCCGCCGTGGGGCATGAGGTGCCGTTAAACACCCCGCCGTTCGAATTGGGGCTTTGAAAGGTGAACTGGTCATAGCTGGCGTCGAGGTATTGCAGGTCGGCCGACAGGGTGGTCTGCGCCGTGGCGGCAAAGCGCGCCTCCAGTTCGAAGCCCTGAAACGTTGCGCGGCCCACATTTTCGGTCACGAAGGTCGGCACACCCGCCACGGTCAGCAGGTGGCTGATCTGTTGATTGCGGTATTTCCAGCGAAAGAGTTCAAGGTTCAACTGGACCCGATTACCCCAGAAACGGTTCTTGGAACCCAGCGTGACGGCCTGAAGCGCCTCGGGATCGAAGGAACCGCCCGCGCCGTTCGGGCTGTAATAGAAGCCGCCCGCCTTGAACCCGGTTTCAAACGAGGCATAGACCAGATTGCGCGGCGTAATGTCCCAGTCCGCGCCCGCGCGCCATGTGAATTTGCCAAAGCTTCGGGCCTGATTGTTGGTAAAGACGGTGGCCGACTGGATGACATTGGGGGCATTGACCACATCGGGCAGCCCGCCATAGGGCGCGGCCCCCAGCGTGGGAACCAGCACCGAGGGGAAGGCGCCCAGGGCGGCCGGTGTCGGGCCATAGGGCAGCGAGGGCGCGGTGGGACAGGATGCGGCCGTGCAGATGCGGGTCAGAGACACGCGGCTGCCGGTAAAGTCCTTGTCTTCCCATGTCTGCCTGCCGCCGATGGTCAGCCGGATGTCGGGCGTTACGGCATAGGTCAACCGTCCGAACAGCGCCTTGCTGGTGGTGTTGAGCAGCATATCCTTGTCATATTGCGCGTTCCAGTTGGACGCATAATCGCCATAGGGGCCATAGGTGTGATCGTGATAATAGAAGGCGCCCAGCAGCGCGCGCAGCGGCTTTGACTCGGGCGTGGCAAAGCGCGCCTCCACGCTGGTCTGGGCGTTGCGTTCGACCGCGTTGACCTGAAAGCCCGGCGTGAAACTGTTATAATTCAAATGGCCTTCGCGATAGGACGGCAGAATGGTCAGCGTGCCAAAGTCGCTGACCCATTCAGCCGATCCCGCGATCCCGAAAAAATTATTGCGCAAATAGGGCTGGAAGCCAGACGGGAAGGGCTGAAACGGTCGGCCCAGCAGGCCCGCGCGCTGGCTGGTGTAAAAAGCCTGTCCCTGGGGCGAGAAGATGCCGATGCGGCTGTCAGGCGATATGGTTGCCGCCGTGGCAACGCCTTGCGGGGCCAGCAGCGGGGTCATGCCCACGCCCCGTCCGCCCTGATCGAAATAGTCGGCGATCAGATTGAGGTGGACCGCGCTGCTCGGTTCAAAGCGCAAGGATCCGCGCAGGCCGACATCGTCCTGATCGTCGGTGCCGTCATTCATATAGCCGTCGTGCTTGACGCGCATGGCCGCGATCCGCGCGGCTGCCCTTTCGCCGATCGGGACATTGAGGGCGGCGTCCAATCGCAGCGCCGCGTAATTGCCGACATCCACCCCGGCAAAACCGCCCCAAGCCCCCAGTTGCGGCTTTTGCGGCAAGACATTGATCGCACCCCCGGTGGCGTTGCGACCATAAAGCGTGCCTTGCGGCCCTTTGACCACCTCGACCCGTTCGAGGTCATAGAAAAAGCCCGACGTGGCCGAAGGACGGCCAAGATAGACGCCCGCGAAGTTGAACGCGATGGCGGAATCGGAAAAGGCATTGCCGTTGAAATTGCCCACCCCGCGAAGATAGAACAGGTTATAAGGCCCCGCCGCAGGCGCCACCTGCAACGAAGGAACCACATTGCCCAGCGCCGTGGGCTGGGTGATGCCGGTGTTTCTCAATTCATCGCCGCCGATGGCCGAAACGGCAATGGCGGCCTTTTGCAGGCTCTCGCTGCGCCGCTGGGCGGTGACGACAATGTCCTGAATGGCCGGCCCGCTGTCGGTCTCCGTCGCGCGGGCCAGATCGGGCATGACCAGCGCCAGCAGGCTGGACGCGATGAAATAGGCTGATTTCATGTCTCTCTCCCCATTTTGGTTTTTGCTCTTGTGGCAGGCGATGAAATCACGCGATCCGATCATTCGTCCAATCATCAGTTGGGCAATCAGAAATCATTTTTATTGATAGTTTGACGCAGGCTCATTCCCGCCCGCATGAGTCACATAGAGGGCTCAGACCCAGCAATTGCGCCGCGTTCAGTCCCAGCAGGCGGGCCTTGACCGGATCGGGCAAATGCGCGTGAAAACCCAGCGGATCGGGCTCGCCCATGTCGAAGGGGTAATCCGTGCCCAGACACAATTTGTCGGCGCCATGGGTGTGTACCAATGCGTCGAGCTGATCCCGGTCGAACACCAGTGTGTCGAGCCAGACCTGGCGCAGATAGGAGGACGGCTCACGCGTGATGAACCGGCGGCAATCATCGCGCGCGCGATAGGCATGATCCATCCGCCCCCAATAGGCGGGCAGATAGCCGCCTCCATGGGCCACGCATAATTTCAGCCGCGAATGCTGTTCCAGCACACCGCCGAAAATCAGATGGCTGAGCGCGATGGAGGATTCGAGCGGATTGCCGATGATATTGTCGAGATAATGTTCGGCCAGACGCGCGCCATGGGTAAAGCCGAGCGGGTGCAGAAACAGCAGCACGCCCAGTTCCTCGGCCGCCGCGAAGAAGGGCCGGAACGCATCCTCGGCCAGCTCGCGCCCCGCCACATTGGTGCCGATCTCGATCCCGCGCAGCCCCAGATCACCCACACAGCGGCGCATCTCCCGCACCGCCATTTCGACATTCTGCAGCGGCACCGTGCCCATGCCCACCAGCCGGTCGGGATGCTGCGCCACTGCCGCCGCGATCCCGTCATTGACCATCCGCGCGGCATCGCGGCCCAGTTCATCGGGGGCGAAATAGTAATATTGGCCGGGCGAGGGGCTGATGGCCTGCACATCGACGCCAAGCCGGTCCATATCGGCCAGCCTTTCGTCAATGCCGTTCAATTTGCGCCCGATGGCGGCGAAAAGCTTGGCATTGGTGGCCATCGAGGCCGCAGACATGAAGGCCAGTGGATTGGGCGGATTTTCGACCTCGGCGCGGATCAGCGCTTCGGCGGCGGCAATGTTCATGTGGCAATGCAGGTCCACCACCAGATGCCTGCCCCGCTGCGCCACAGGGATCGGCGCGCGCTCAGGCCCGCAGGCGCAGAGGTGATCGCCGCTCATGCCTCGGCCTCCAGCATGGCGGCGATGCGGCGGCGGACCTTGACCGCGGGGCCATCGGATTTGACCAGCAACTCGCGCTGGATCTGCGATGCGGCATCGACATGGGGTTCGACGGCCTCGATCGCGTCAATGTCCTGCTGGCGGATCTTCTTGTCCGATTCCAGTTGGAAGGCATCGAGCACCTCGTCATCAAGGCGGAAATTGCGATTGGCAAAGCCGAAATAATGCGAACTCGTTGCCGTTTCCGGAGTGATGCCATGCAGGATATGCAGATGGCCCAGTGCGGATGGCACATGATCATGCCCCGGCACGCTGGTGAACAGCGGCATATTGGTGCGGATCAATTCGGGGCCATAGAAATCGGTGATGGATTCCCAGTCGGCCAGCCCTTCGTACCTATGATCGGCGCCCCATAACAGATCGTGGAATCCGCCCCATGGCAGTTTGCCGCTGCGGATCAGGCGATAGCTGCGCTCGCGCTCTTCCTCACGCATGGGCATGGCCTTCATCGCCTCGCCGCCCGCGATATGGTGGTGCAGATAGGGCAGGTGGGTCAGGTCCATCAGATTGTCGATCAGCAATTGTGCCCGCGCCCGGATGGTGAAATGGTTGGGCGAACTGTAGCGCCACCCCTCGACCCCCAGCCCGAAATCCGCATAGGGCGGGATCAGATCCGGGTCGCACCGATCCGCATCCCCCATCCAGATCCAGCAGAGCGGGCCGCGTTCCTCGACCCGATAAGTGGGCTGGCAAAAGCCCGCGCCCGTGCCCTGTGAAGGGATGGCGCTGCATTTACCATCCGCCTCAAACACAAAGCCGTGATAGCCGCAGACCAGCGCATCGCCCTCCACCCGGCCCTTGGCCAGCGGGAAATAGCGGTGCGGACACAGGCCATACATGACCACCGCCTCGCCCGCCTGCGTGCGATAGAAGGCCAGCGGCTTGCCGAGGATGGTGCGGCCAAAGGGTGTGCGCGTGATTTCTTCGGAAAAAGCCGCGATATACCAGCGGTTCATCACAAAGGGCTGCGCCTTGCCAAACGGGTACATGCCTCTTCCTTTTTGTGGTTTTATAGGATTTTCGTCAGTTTAGCGGCAGGGCTTTTGAAATTAAAATCAATCTTGGATGATGAAGGTATCACCATAATCTATGGAGTGGCCGCGCCCGCGCCATTGACCGGGCATGTCATCGCGTGACGGATCTCGCTTTGACGCCAAAATCGGAGTAGCTTGACCCTCAGGCGGGCCGGAGAGCACCGTGACGGGCAGAGAGGAGCGGCAGCCGCCGGTGGATGACAACCAACTCATCGCCACGATGTATGGCGCGGTCGGCGAGGAATTGCGCTGGACCGCCGTTCTTGATGCGATAAAAATGCGGTTGGGCGTGGCCAGTGCCGTGTTTCAGAGCTTGGTTGCCGACAAGGACGACCTTGTCCCCTTCCTTTGTCGGCGCGACACATGGTCGACGCAGGAGGCCGAGCGCCACGATGCCTGGGCCAATTCGCCGCTCAACCCTCGCTTTCGCCGCGATACCGAACCGCAGGGGCAGGACGAGATCGAGAGCGACCAGCGCAGCCTTGCCTTCACCGCCGCCGACCGAGAGGCGTTACGTCTCGGTCTGGCCACCTGCGGTCTGGGGCCGGGGTTCTGGCTGGGGTGCAAGACCGCGCCGGGCGAACATACGACGATGATTTTTCATCGCCATGTCGGCGACGGGCGCGACATGACCGAGGCCGACCTGTATTTTCTGCAACAACTCCTGCCCCATTTCCAGCAGGTTTCGCTCCTGCTTGCCAAAATGGCCGGATATGACGCCCGTCTCGCCATGACCGAGGCTTTCATGGATTCCACCAGCCTTGCGCTGGTGGCCTGTGACCGGGATCTGGGCCTGCAATGGATGAATGCCGCCGCCGAAAGGCTGATCGACACATTGCCGCAGATCGCGCGCTCGGCCGGAAAGTTGCGCCTTCGCGCGATGGAGGCCGACCAGATGGTCCGGGAAACCATCCGGGGGCAGAAGGGGGATACCTGCCGCATTGCAGGGGATGAGCCTGCGCAAGTGCTGCATCTGCGCGTGCTGCGCCGTGATGCCGTTGACCGCCGCCGTCCGGGCAACAGCCTCGCGCTTGTTGCGCTCTGCTCGCCCGGCACAGCGCCCAGCATCAATGCGGCCGAGGTGGCCGATCTGTTCGGGCTGACCATGGCCGAGGCGATGCTGACCACGCATCTGGTGGGCGGCATGACGGTCAAGGATTTCGCCGCCCATCGCGGCATTGCCGAGGGCACGGCAAGGATGCAGCTCAAAAGCGCGCTGGCCAAGGCGGGCGTGGGGCGTCAGGCCGATCTGGTCCGCCAGGTCTGCCAGTCGCTCGCGCGGCTCTAGGGCGGCCGGGGCGGCCGAGGCGGAATGCCGCGGCCCCGGCCGCTCCCATCAGAAGGTCACGTTCAGCTTGACACCAAACTCACGCGGCGCGCCATAGAACTCGTTCGAGTTCAGTTGCCCGGTGATATATTGCTTGTTCGTCAGGTTCGTGCCCCAAGCCTCGACCTTCAGCCTGTCGTTGAGCTTGAGCGTGACAATCGCGGAAAGCAGCCCGCGCGCACTGAGCCGGTCCGACAGCGGCGAATAGCCGATATAGGTGAATTGCTCACCCACATAGGCATAGTTCACCCGCGGCGTCAGCGTCACCTCGCCGCCCAGCGACAGTTCATATTCGATGCCGCCCCCCCACGTCAGGCGCGGCGCATAGAGGTTGGGGCCGCCGCCCGTGGTCTGGATAAAGGGGCGATAGTCAAAGCAGAGCGGGGGCGAGGAGGGCTGACCGGCCGGGCATTGCGGGCCGAGATTAGTGCCGCCCAGTTGCCGCGTATTGACGAAGGTCACGCTGGCCAGATGCGAATCCACAAAGGCGACATTGGCGTCAAAGCCCAAGCCGCCAAAGCGCCCCTGCACCTGCGCCTCGACGCCCTTGATCTTGACCGTGGAGATGTTCTCCACGCCCGAAAAGCCGGTGCTGGGCTCGACCACGTTGAACTGGAAATTGGAGTATTGGTTGTAGAAAGCGCTGAACTGGGTGCGGATGCGGTTGTGCAAAAAGGCTGATTTCCAGCCCGCCTCATAGCTGATCACGCGTTCGGGGTCGAAATTGGACGTAGGCGAATTGAAGCCGCCCGGCTTGTAGCCGCGCGCGACCAGCGCATAGAGGAGGTTGTCGCGGGCGATCTTCCAGTTGAGCGCGAATTTGCCGGTTGCCAGCGAGTCCTTATGGTCGCCTGCCAGCGAGGCCACGGCGAGGCCGCCCGTCGGAAAGCCGGGAATGCCGCGCCCGATCGTGACATCGCCATAGCCGGTCGCCTTATAGGTCGAATAGCGCGCGCCCAATTGCGCCTCAAGGCCCGGAATGATCTCGTAATTGCCCTGCGCGAACAGGCCGGTCGTCGTGCGCTGATTGCCGCCGATGATGTCGGTGGGAAAGCCGCCTTGGTCCTGAAGGATGCGGATGCGGATATCGTTGCGCTGGAAATAGCCGCCCAGAATCCAGTCGAACCGCCCCGCCGTGGGAGATATGATGTTGATTTCCTGCGTATAGACCTTTTCGCCCGCGAAATAGTTTTCCGCCACGCCGCCCGGCCCGGCCGAAGCATCGACATCGTTGAGCGCATTGATCCGCTTATTCTGATAACCCGTGACCGAGCGCAGCACGATCCCGTTGGCCAATTCCTGTTTCAGCTCAAGGCTGGCCTGAAAGGCGCGTTCGCGGTTGGCGACGGGTGTGTCGAAGCTGAGTGTGCGGATATCGCCCACGCGGTAGGCATCAAAGGGCGTGCCAAGGATCGGGCGATAGGCATAGCCGCCTGTGTTGCGATCATTGAAGGACACTTTGGCGATGGCCTGAAACGATCCGGGCTTCCACATGGCGGTCAGGCGGCCGCCGCCTTCCTGCAGCTTGCCCGCGTCCGTGGGCACCGGGCCGACGCTGGTGTAATAGCTGCGGTGGCTGCGATAGAAACCGGCCGCGCGCAGCCCGAATGTGTCGGAAACCGGCAGATTTACCGCGCCTTCGGACTGGAACGAATTGTAATTGCCGACGCCCACCGTCGCATAGCCGCCCAGCCCCTTGCTGAGCTGCGGGTTCTGCGTGTTGATGAAGATCGCCCCGCCGGTGGAATTCGACCCCACCAGCGTCCCCTGCGGCCCGCGCAGCACTTCGACGTTGGCCAGATCGTAAAAGCTGTTCCCCTGCACGATCGGCGGCTGGAACAACCCATCGACATAGGTGGCGACACCGGCCGTCACGCTGGGCGAATTGCTGGCAAGGCCGATGCCGCGAATGTTGATCGACTGGGTAATGCCGCCATCGGAGATCGAAAGGGCCGGGCTGGCATTTTGCAGATCGGACAGGTTGGTCACCGCTTTGGCAGCCAGCGAGCCGGAATCGAAGGCTGTTGCCGAGACGGCCAGATCCTGCAGCTTTTCCTTGCGCCGCTGGGCCGTGACGATGATGTCGCCGACGCCTTGACTGGCGCCCTCGGTTGCGGGGGCTGCTTGCTGCGCCAGACCGGCATCCGGTTGGAAAGCAAGGGCAAGCGCAAGAGCGCCCCCCAGCATAGAATGAAGTGTCATATTTCCCTCCCTTTGTTTTATGTTGTTAGGATTGGGGCTTCCACGCCGAGGCGGCGGCCAGAAATGCCAGCGTCTCCTGGCTCACTTCGCCGTCCTGCGGCGGGAAATAGCTCAGCTTGACCACCACGGTCCGGCTTGCCGGATCGATGTAGACATACTGCCCTTGCAGCCCGATGGCCGAATAGGCGGGCGAATTGGCCATGGTCCACCATTGATAGCCATAGCCGCCTTCGGGGCCGTCTTCCGGTCCGGCGGGGGCTTGCGCCGCCTTGACCCAATCGGCGCTGACCACGCGCTTGCCGTTAATCACCCCCTCGTCGAGCATCATCTGGCCAAAGCGTGCCCAGTCGCGCAAGGTGGCGTTGAAACCGGCGCCGCTGAACTCGCGCCCGGTGCCCGGTTCGCCATCCATGATGTAGAACCCGTCCGCCTCGGTGCCCAGCGGTTCCCACAGCTTGCGCGCGGTATAGGCCGCCACCGATCCGCCGCTGACCCTCTCGATCATCCAGCCCAGAACGGCGGTGTCGATGGTCTTATAGGCAAAGACCTCGCCCGGCTTGGACTTGCGCTTGATCGTGCGGGCCACATCGGCAAAACGCGCGACATTCTTGACCAGCGCGTTGATATGGTTGCTGGCCGCGATGCCGGGGTTGGCGAAATCATAGCGCTCCTCATAATCGACGCCCGAGCGCATCTGGAGGATCTGGCGGATGGTCACGCCATCATAGCCGCCGCCCTTCAATTCGGGCAGATAGCGGGTGATCGGATCATCGAGCGAGGCAATCAGGCCGTCCGCCAGCGCCGCCCCGACCAGCGTTGAGGTGATCGATTTTGTCATCGACCAGCCCATGAAGCGCGTTCGCTCGTTCGACCCGTTGCGATAGATCTCGGTGACGATCCGCCCATCCTTCATGATGAGCAGCGCGTTGGTATAGGTCCGCTCCAGCGCTTGCTGGGCGGTCCAGGTCTTGCCCGCGAAGGAATAGGTGAAGTCCATCGGCCGCTCGACCTTGGGCAGGGGCGAGGGCGCCCCCGAATGGCCGACGAGGCGCGTGGTGAACAGTTGATCCATGTTGCGGAAGGCGAAAGAGTTCACATCCGCATCGTTCATGTGCCAACGCATGACCTGCGTGGCCACCGGCACGTCGGAGCGGACCTCGCCCTTCAATTGGGCCGGAAGTTGCTGCTGGGCCCAGACCGTCGTCGGCCCCGCCAGCAAACCAGCCATCGCGCCCACGGCTAGACGAAATGCAAAAGTCATGTTGATCCATCTCCCTGCGGCCCGGCTTTCATGAGCCGCCGCTGAGCCCATATTGGCGCGCGCTGGGGAGGGGCGCATGAACCATTTGGTATATGCGATATCAATTTTTATGGATGGCGGATGCGGGCGCGATGATGGCGCAGCGCTTTTATGCTTGCTTGCCCGGCCTCGCTCCGCCGGGCGCCCCCTGAAAGCTTATGCGCTCTCAGGGGGCTCCTCGATCAACCTTCCTTCTGCGTCACAAGCACCGACCGGTCCCCTTCACTGGCGCTCAGCAGATCCTGACCCTTCTGGCTTAGCAACATGCCGATCAGCGCGGCCAGCGGCCCGCCGCCGGTTCCTTCGCCATGGTCCTGGCCCGTGTTGATCTGGATCCGGGGCACGATATCTACGCCCGACTTCTCCAGCGCCTCGGCAAGTCGCTCGACGATCTGGCGCGTCAACTGGTTATGCGCGCCGCCTGAGGCTTCGGCCTGCCGTGCGATGGTTTCGGCGGTGGCAAGGCCGGTCTTGGTGATGCGTTCGGCGTCGGCTGCGGCCAGAGCGATCATCTTGGCCGCCTCGCCCTCGCCGATCAGGCGGACGCGGTCGGACTCGGCCTTGGCCTGCATCCGGGTCTGCTCGGCCTGCTGCGTGGCCTGACGCAGGGCCGCCTTGCCCTCGTTCTCCTTCACAATGATCGAGAGTTCGGACTGGGTGATCGCCGTCTGCTGGTTGGCCTTGGCCTCGGCCTCGCGCAGCGCCTTTTCGCTTTCGGCGGCGATGCGCTGCTTTTCATAGGTCGCCACGCGCTCCTCGGCCACCTGCCGCTCGCGCAATTGCTGCAGCACCTTTTCGATCTGATCATTGCCCCGGCCCGCACGCGGCGTGCCGATCAGGACCTCCTGAAGCTCAAGGTTATAGGCGCCGAACTTGGTGCGCATTTCCTCGCCCGCCTGCTGCTGAATGTCGCTGCGTTCCTGAAGCAGTTCGATCAGCGTCTTCTTCTGGGCGATATTCTTGAAATAAGCCGACACCATCGGGTCCAGCGTCTGTTCGACCAGCTTCTTGATGTCGCCGAAACGCTGCACCACCAGCGGCGCCTTGCGATAGTCGATATGCACGACGACCGAGAGCGGCAGCGTGGGTTCAAAGGCATCGCGCGTGATCAGCGAGACTTCGGACAGGTTCTCGTCGAACTTGTGCTGGCCGACGGTGTCCTCTTCCCATTTCAGGATGAAATTGGTGGTGGGCACGATCAGGATCTTGCCCGCATAGGTGTTGAACGCATATTTACCGGGCAGTAAAGGCTCGCTCCACACGCCGCGCGATCCGCGCGCGACCAGCTCGCCATGGCGGTAATCCTCGCCCGATGTGTCGCCCGTGTCATTGCCGGTATAGCTGATGACGACGCCGACATGGCCGACCTCGATCACCGTCTTGGCCACCATTTCGACCGTGGCGAACAGGCGGTTGATGTAATAGCTGCCCTCGACCAGCACCTGAAGCTGTCGCCCGCGACGGCCGCCCGCCGCGATGAACTTTTCGGGGTCCTGAAAGCTGTTGTGGAAATGGGCCGCTTCGCTCTGCTGCGTGCCCACCTCGGGCGCGATGATATGATCCGCGTTCAGCGCCGGGCCGTCATGCACGGTCACAATGCCGATCTGGTCGGAACTGTCCTTGATGACCACGGCTTCGAAGCCGCCTCGCCCGGCAATGACGGTCTGCATCTGGCCAAACAATTCGCCGTCATTGGCGTTGAGCATCAGGCCGTAGATCTGATCGCGGGTGATGATGACGAATTGCGCGGTGTTGATGGCATAGGTGCCCTCGCGCAGGATGGTGCGTTGAGGGCCTTTCTGGCCGCCCTTTGAAAGGAAGGCACGCACGTCAAGAAAATCGGCCGTGGCGGCATTGCTGGCCAAAGTCTGCGTGGGGGCCAGCGGCGAGCCGTCGCGGGCAAAGACATAGCCGATCTGACCCTGCGGAATGGTCACCAGCGACTGGCTGTGGACGCGATATTGAAAGGGAAAGAAGAAGTGGTAGCCGCCGCGCAATACTTCGGGTTGAAAACCGGCCTCTTCGCGCAGGGCTATCAGGCCATCATTGATCGAACCGGCGCCGCTCCACAGTTTTTCAACAATGGCGACACGGTTATTGCCGACATAGCGCACACAACGCGAGGCGGCAAAGAGTGCAAGAACAAACACAAAAAGCCCGGCGCCGGCGCCGAGCACGATCATATTCTGCATGGAGGGTGACATCCTGTGGTGTCTTTTTAAGAAGCCGCGCAGTTGCGGCCGCCGCCGTATTTACGCCCAAACAGAATGCTGCGCTAGCGAAATCGGAACGTGACAAAGTATCCTTCAGTCGAATTTTTCACCATACTTGAGTTCGACATAATTGGCCAAAGTACGCGCCTTGTCCTGAGCGGAAATCCCGGATTCCCTTGATCGGGCCTCCAGCGCCTGTTTCAGTGTGGTCAGCGCCGCGGCGGTCTGGCGGCGCAGGGGCGCCTGCGCCCCATCGGCCCGGTCGATCGCGGCGCCTGATGCGTCGAGCAGACGTTTCAGATCCTGAACCACTTCGCGGGTCTGCGAGTCGTCGTGGTCAAGCGGCATGGCGGCGATCTGTTCGAGCAGCGCCTCGACATCGCCGTCAAAGCGGCCCCGCGCCCCGGCAAGGCTTTGGCTCAGGTCCGACCTGCTCTTGGCGGCCGGATCGCTCGCCTCACCGTGGGTGTCGGCGCGTGCGCCGCCGATGCGGTCGCTCATCGCGGCCAGAGCGATCAGCGCCATGCAGGCCCCGCCATAGATGACCAGAAACGCCCCGCCCAGCCCGAGCGCATGGGGCAGCCATCCCGCCCATGTCCCCGGCGCATGGCCCATGGCCGCATCGGCAATCAGCAAGAGCAGGTAAGCGGGGGCCAGAAAATGAATCGCCATACCGGCCATGAAGCGGCTGCGGGAAATGCGCTTCACTTTGCCGGTGGCAGGCATCGGAGCAGGGGCCATGCGCGTTCTTTCAGAATTGCACGAGGCTCAAGGTGCCGATTGCCGGAAATTTATACAAGCATGGCGAGCATGAAGCCCACCGCTTAGTGCCCGGGGCAGCAACCCCCTATCGGCTTCAGTGGTCGCCCCATAATGCCCGCTCCTTTCCGTCGGGATCGTTGAGCAGCGCGGGCGATCTATTGAGGTCCATCGTGGCCCGCTGATCCGGCTTGTAGGTGGGCCACACGGGCAGGCCATGGGCCGCAGGCGCGCCGCCCGCCACGAAATGTACCATGGCGCGATGCAGGGCGTCAGCCATTGGCTGATCAACGGCGGAAAGGCCAAAGAGGTTGGCGATGCCCTTTGTCTGCAGATGGTTGAAGGTGAAAGGCACGTCGAGCACATGGGGCGAGAGGCCCTTGAAAGGCCCGCCCGGCGCCGGATAGGTCAGGCGATAGCGCCAGACCGAGGCGCCGTTGCGGGCATGGGCCTCGGCCATGCGCAGGCAAGGCATCCCATATTCCTCGGCCGTCAGCAGCCGCCAATGGCGTTCGGCGTCCGACAGATCGGGAAAGGCCCGGGCATAGGCATGGTCGAGGGCGGCCATCCGCTCCATGCTTTCATTCGCCACCGACTGCGAGGACAGCGGCCCGCCGGCTGTTCCGGCGGGCAGGAACAGCCGGCTTTCATCGGCGTTGCTGCCAATCAGCATGGGGACGCGGGGCGCTTTGTCCGCGCGGATGCGGTCGAGCGGGACCATGGGCAGCGCTGCGCCATCGACCATCGGGCGAAAGGGGAAATTGCGCGGCCATGCCGCTTTCGCCGCCGCCTGCGCGGCCAGGATCTGATCGACGCTCGCGCCGAGCAGGCGATCGGCCCCGCCCAGCTTTTCCGCAAAGAGGCGTGCAAATTCATGAGCTTGCCCCTTGGTATGGACGGTTTGCCCGCCTCCGCTGAACACCACCGCGCGGGCATAGAGACCATCGGCCGCAGGCATACCGATCAGCGTACCGACATTTTTGCCGCCCGCTGATTCTCCGGCAATTGTGATGCGGCGCGGGTCGCCGCCAAAGGCGGCGATATTGGCCCGTACCCAACGCAGCGCCAGAATAAGATCGCGCACCCCATGGTTGGCGCTGCCCTCATAATCGGGGCCGAGCAGGCCGCCCAATTCCATGAAGCCGAGAGCGCCCAGCCGGTAATTGGCGGTGACGCAGACAACACCATCAGCGGCAAACCTGTCGCCCGCAATCAGGGGTTCGCCGCTCCATCCGGTCTCATTGGCGCCGCCGTGGATATAGAACAGCACCGGATGAGGCCCCGACGTGGCGGGCGCCCAGATGTTGAGATGGAGGCAATCCTCGCCCATGCGTCCCGCAAAGGGGGCCATGCCCGGCAATTGCGGCGCCACGGCGGCGGGGCTGGTGGCATCCAGAACGCCCGGCCAGTTGCGGGCCTCGAGGGCCGGGCGAAAGCGGGCGGCGCGGCCATAGGGGATGCCGGTAAAGACACGGATGCCGTCCTCGACGCGGCCGCGCACCATGCCGTGTCGGGTGGCGAGGGTCAGTTTGGCGGCATGGGCCGCCTGCAGTCGGCCCGCCACAGGGACGGCGGCCAGCAGGCCCAGCATTGCCCTTCGGTCAAGCGCATAGACCATATCCGATTTCCTTTCCTCTGCCCGATGATTCTCTGGTTTTGTATACACAGAGGTTCTTTTGGGTTGAAAGATTGGAACGGATCAAGGATAAATCTCCGAGGATCGGAATCTTTGTGCGCAAAATGGTTGGAAAATCGATTTCCTGCATACATTGCAGCGATTCCGGTTTGACAGCGCTGTAAACCTGAAATACCTCTCCGCAAAGGAGGCGCTGAACTGCATGCGTTGATCGGGGTTTCGGCCTTGATTGCATACATTAAGGCAGGCGGCGGGGGATGAGTAACTTCTGAAAAGGGATATCCAGGCCGGCCTGGCGATGCGCCGGTGGGCATGGCGATATCCTCTTTTAATGCATTGAAAACAAAAAATATTGGGAGACGGATTATGAAAACCAAACTCGCCATGTCGATTTCGCTCGCCAGCCTGATGCTGGGTCTGTCGGGCATGGCCCATGCCGCCACCGCGCCTGCCAAAGGCGATCAGAGCGCAGGCGTGGTCGACATCGTGGTGACCGCGCAAAAGCGCAGCGAGCGCCTGCAGGACGTGCCCGTCGCGGTCAGTTCGGTGAGCGGCGAAGTGCTCAAGGCCGCCAATCTGAGCAATATCACCGACATCCGCTTTCTTGCTCCCAGCGTCCAGTTTGCCGAATCGAACAGCGTGCGCGGCGAAGGTTTCGCCATTCGCGGCGTGGGCACTTTCGCCTTTGCCGATGGCACCGAACAGAGCGTGAGCGTGGTGGTTGACGGCGTGGTGCTGGGCCGTCCGGGCATGGGCACGGGCGATCTGGCCGATATTGCGCAGGTCGATATTCTGCGCGGGCCGCAGGGCATGTTGTTCGGCAAGGGCGGTTCGGCGGGCGTGGTGTCGATCACCACCAAGAACCCGGTCCAGAAATTCGAGGCCAGCGCCCGCGCTTCCTATGGCACGGACAATGAGACCAAGCTGGAAGCGATGGTCAACCTGCCGGTCAATGACAAGCTGGCCTGGCGCGTGAACGGCTATTTCAACCACCGCGACGGCTTTATCCAGAACGTGTATACCGGCAAGACGCTGGGCGGCCAGTCCGAGGGCGGTTTCCGCACCAAGCTGCTCTACAAGCCGAGCGATGATCTCTCGGTCCTGCTGGCACTGGATTGGGGACAGCACAATTCGGATTGCTGCCAATCGGTGATTGTCGGTACGACGGGCGCCTCGCCGACCAATTATGTGGTCCAGCGCATGAACGCCTATAACATCGTGCCCAGCCTCGACAACCGCAAGACCAATGTCGGCGGGCCGGTCTATCTCAACATGGTGCAATGGGGCGGTTCGGCGGAAATCAACAAGTCGATCGGCGATTACACGCTGACCTCGATCACGGCCTTCCGCCGCTGGATCATCCATGACAACACCGACACCGGCTTTACCGACACGCCTTTCTTCCCGATCAACGGCGCCGATGAGGCCCAGCAGCAATTGACGCAGGAATTGCGCTTTGCCTCGCCCAAGCGGGGGTTGGTCGATTATGTGGTGGGCCTCTATTACTTCAACCAGAACCTGAAGGCGGCCTATCCGCAGCAGGGCCAGCTTGGCCTGCCCGCATCGAGCGCGATTTACAGCCGCAAGGCCCAGCCCGATATTCAAACGCTCAACTATGCCCTGTTTGGTCAGGGCAACATCAATCTGACCGGCAATTGGAAGCTGATCGTGGGCGGGCGCTATACGCATGACGATCTGACCATGATCAACTACAATCGCACGCTGGTCAGCCCGACCGACAATCCTTTCCCCGGCGCAGCCCCGCTGGCCTTTGACCAGACCAATTATCCCAGCAACCGCAAGGCCGACAATTTCAGCTACAAGCTGGGCACCGAATACAAGATCACGCCCGATGTGATGGCCTATGCCACCTATTCGCGCGGCTATAAGGGGCCGGGCATCGGTCTGGTCAGCGGCTATGCGCTGGGGCAGCCGCTGTTTTCGAACCCGGAAATTCCCACCAACTATGAAATCGGCCTGAAGAGCTCGTGGTTCAACCGCAAGCTGGTGTTCAACATTGACGCGTTCCACACCGACATTCAGGATTTCCAGACCCAGGTGGCCACGCCCTTCATCTTCAACGGCACCAATCTGGCCATTCTCCAGATCGCCAATGCGGGCAAGGTGCGCACGCAGGGCGTGGAAATGGACTTTACCGCCCGCCCGACCCAGCGCCTGACCATCGGCGGCAACATGGCCTTTATCGACGCCATCTTTGCCTATTTCCCCAATGGCACCTGCAACTATTCCGCCCAGCCCGGATGCTTTGTCAGCACCACCATTCCGGGCACATCGACCACCGTTCCGGCCACCAGCTTCATGAACAACACCGGACGCACATTGCCCAACAGCCCGAAGTTCACCTTCTCGGTCAATGCCAGCTATGACGTGCCTGTCAGCGCCTCGATGACCGGCTTTATCAGGGCCAATTACAACTATCGCAGCTCGGTCAACTTCAGCGCCAATGGCGATCCGCTGACGGCCCAGCGCGGCTATGGCATTGCCGGGGGGCAGATCGGCATCCGCGACGCCGACGGGCGGTGGAGCGCGGCGGTCTTTGCCCGCAACCTGTTCAACACCAAATTTGTCACCGCGATCAGCAACAATGGCAGCTATCAGACCGCATGGCTGACCTCGCAGGCGATGCGCACGGTGGGCGTGACCGTGGACGCCAAGTTCTAAGGTCCAAACAGGATCAGGCCCCCGGATCGGGATCCGGGGGGCCTGATTGCTCCATCAGAAGCGCATCGAAGCGCGCACTCCAAAGGTGCGGGGCGGGCGCAATTGATTATAGAGCACGCCATTCTTGACCGGGCTCTGGAAGCTGGCGGCAAAGATGGTGGTGTTTTCAAGGTTGTTGACGAAGGCCGTGAGCGAGTAGCGGCCGCCCGCGGGTTCGAACTGCAACCTTGCGTTGCTGGCCATATAGGCGCCCTGTCGTCCACCGGCCAGATAGTCGATAGAGACATAGCTGGCGCTTTGCACGCGCGTGTCGGCGCCCAGCGTGAGGCTGGCCCCGCTCTTCAGCGCGAACTTGTGTTCATAGGCCAGATTGACTGTCCAGTCCGGCGCATTGACCACCGGGCGGCCGGAGCAATCCACGCTGGAAATGGCCGCGCCCGCCGTGGCGGCAAGGCGCGAGGTGGGCGTGACCGCGCAGCCCACCGCCGGTGTGGCGCCCGATGAGGAATAGGCAAGATAGCCAAAGCTCTTGTAGCGGGCATGGAGCCACTGGATGTCGGCGGTGAACAGGTCATCGCTGGTCGGCTTGAACAGCACTTCGGCCTCGATGCCATAGAGCTTGGCCGCGCCCGCATTTTCCGTCAGGAAAACCGGAGCATAGACCGGCCCGCCGGGCGTGGTGGCCACCTGCACCGGCCCCAGATGCGACACCTGCTGGTTGCGGTAATCCCACCAGAAGGCCTCGACATTCAACTGCAGCCGGTTGTCGAGAAAGCGGTTCTTGGACCCGATAGTATAGGCGGTAAGATTTTCCGGCGCGGAATAATTCTGGCCCGCAGCGGCATAGAGCGCCCCCGACTTGAAACCTGTCGCAACCGAGGCATAGAGCAGGCTGCGCGGCGCGACATCATATTCCACGCCAGCCTTCCACGTCGCCTTGCGGAAATGCACGTCGGATGTGGCGACGGCCGGGATATTGGCGAAGATCGGCGTGAAATTGCCGGTGGCCGGGCTGACAAAGCCGACAAAGGGCATGGTGGTGAAATTGGTCAACTGCTGCTTGTGGTCGTCGGTATAGCGCAGGCCGCCCGTTACCCGGAACGAGGGCGCGACAGTCACGGTCGCCTGACCAAAGGCGGCAAGGCTCTTGGTATCGAGCAGGGAGTTGATCTGCAGCCCGTTGCTGCCCTGATCATAGCGCTGCCGGGCATCGACATGTTCGTCGAACCAATAGACGCCCGCCACCCAGTTGACCGGGCCGGAGCGGTTGGCAAGCCGCGCCTCAACCGAACCCTGACGCGATTTCTCGATGTCGCGGATCAGGAAGGCGGAGGCATAGGATTGGAAATCGAGATCGGTCTTGCGCCATGCCGGGATCACCGTCAGCGTGGCAAAGCCCAGATCGGCATTGGCGGTCAGCGCCGCGCCATAATAATTGTTGTTCTGAAAACCATCGTTTTTGGCGATGATCTGCGGAACCGGGGCGGTGGGGCTTTGCGCCAGATAGGCGGCCACCACCGCCGGATCGCTGGCGCCAAGGCGGCCATTGCCGATCAGGGGCATGATCGTGCCGCCCGAACCCTTGCCGCCCACATGGCCGTAATCCAGCATCAGCGTGGCGTTGATCCCGGCGCGGTTGTCGAACTTCAACTGGCCGCGCAGGGCGCCGGTGTTCTCGTCATCATAGCCATCGCTCATATAGCCGTCATGGCGGGCATATTGGCCCGACACGCGCGCGGCCCATTGCTCGCCCAGCGGCAGGTTGATCGCGGCGGAGGTTTTGAACGCATTGTAATTGCCATATTCGGCATTCACAAAGCCGCTCGTTTCGCCCAGCTTGGGCTTGGCGGTGATGACATTGAGCGCGCCGCCGCTGGCATTGCGGCCATAGAGCGTGCCCTGCGGCCCTTTGAGCGCCTCGATCCGTTCGAGATCATAGAACAGCGCGGCGGGCGCGGCCGGGCGCGACAGATAAATGCCGTCAAGGTTGAAGGCCACGCCCTGCTCGGCAAAGGCATTGGCGCCGAAACTGCCGATGCCGCGCATATAAATCTGTGTGAAGGAAGCCGCCGGGGCCACCTGCAGCGCGGGCACCAGACGCGAAAGGTCGGTGGCCTGCGTCACCGATTGCTTGACCAGCGTGTCACCACCCACGGCGCTGACGGCCAGAGCTGCCTTCTGCAGGTTTTCCTCACGCCGCTGGGCGGTCACGACAATGTCCTGCAAACCGGCGCTCTGGCCCTCATTCGGCGCCGGATTTTGGCCCTGCGCCAGCGCGGGACCGGCAATCAAGGCAGAGGCCATCAGCATATATTTCAGGTGCATAACCTGTCTCCCCATGTGTTTTATGTGAAGAGAGGATGGCAAAGGCTTTTGTATAAAGGAAATATTTTGTATTTATCGAATGGATAACGAAAGCAAATCAACTAATGCGATTCAAGGGTCTCGATCTCAACCTGCTTCAGGTCCTCGACATGCTGATCGATCAGCGCAGCGTCACCCGCGCGGCCCAATTGCTGCATGTCAGCCAGCCCGCGATCAGCGCCGCGCTGGCACGGCTGCGGCTGCATTTCGAAGATCCGCTGCTGGTGCAGCATGGCAAGCGGATGATCCCGACGGCCTTTGCCCTGCGGCTGCAACCGGGCGTCAAATCGGTGCTGGGCGATCTGGAAGCGCTGGTCAACACGCCCGCCCATTTCGATCCGGCCACTTCCACGCGCCGGTTTCGGGTGATGGCCTCGGATTTCATTTTGGTCGCGGTGCTGGGCGATTTGTTGCCGCAAATCGAGCAGGAGGCGCCCGATGTGCGCCTGGATATCGTTTCGCCCCATGACAATGCGATTGCCATGCTGGAGGGCGGCGACGTCGACCTGCTGATCACCCCGCGCGATTATGTCAGCGACCGCCACCCTGCGGTCAATTTCTTTCAGGAGCGGCATGTGGTGGCCGGTTGGGCTGAAAACCCGTTGGTCCAGCGTGCGCCCGGTCTGGAGGATCTGCAGGCCGCGCGGTTCATATCGGTGCTGATCGGGCGCTCCGTCACTTCGTCCTTTGCCAATCACCAGCTTGCGCTTCAGGGCGTCACCATCAAAAATGCGCTGACGACCACCACTTTTGGCGTGGTGCCCCAATTGCTGGTGGGGACAGGGCGACTGGCGATCCTGCATGAATCGCTGGCGCGCAAGGCTGCCCAGCATCTGCCCATCCGTTACTGGCCGCTGCCCGTGGCCATTCCCGACATGCATGAGGCGATCCAATGCCATCGCGCACGGGCCAATGATCCCGCGATGGTCTGGCTGATCGATCGCCTGACGCAATGGTCGGCCGCCGTGATGGCGGAAAGGATGCCCGCTCTGCCGGCAGATATTGCAGTGTCTCCGGGCGCATGATTGATAGATTGCAGGATGAGCGAAAGGGTGCTTCGCCTCGCGCGGAACGATCAGGCATCCTTGCGCCGAGCCAATTTCGCGCTGCTTTCAATGTGTCGTTCGCATCAGGAACACGACATAACCAAGAAACGCCCGCTCCCCAGCCAAATCGGTTGGCGGATTCCATGCGCCGCCTTGCACCAGCGCAACGCGGAACGGGATCGGAAATCCGCGCATCTTGCGGAAATAGGCCTCGTAACCGGGAATTGTCTGGCGGCCCTGATAGGTCTGGATCACAACCTCGTCGATCACCGAACGCAGAGCGCGCAATTCCTGCGGATCGCCATGCGCGCTCCAGTCCATAAGACCGGTTATTGACAGGCGCCATTGCGCGGGCAACCGGGCGCGCAGATTGGTCAGAAACTGACGATAGCGGCCGATCCCATGGGTGGCTGCATCAAAGTCCACCTGAAGCCCGACCACATTGTTGCCTGCCATGCGCCAGCGGTCGAGGTCGGCAATCAAAGCCGCTTCGACACTTTCATTCCAATCCAGCCGCTCCACCCGTACCACAAGCCATAGCGGCGTAGGGGAGAGCTTCGGGACCCCCGGGCGGAGCCGCAGGAACCGGGGAGGTCCGCCGCGCCGCACCTCGCCGTCGAGCAGATACAGCAATTTCGGCCGGAGATCGGCCGATGGGCTCACCCCCGGCCACAGATAGAACGAAGCATAATGGCGCGGATCGACCGTCTGCCCTGATGCAGGCGGCGGCGGGGCCTGGCGGCACCCCGCCAACAGCATCGACACCATCAGGGCAAGGACGCGCCTCACCAGTAGTAACGCAGCGTCTTGGCCCATGGGCTGTCGGGATAGCGTCGCTTCAGTTCGAGGAACCACGCCTGCCGCTGCGATTTGGCGACCGATGCCTTGTTCATCGCGTCCGCGGTCAGGAACACGCCCGCGCATTCATTGTAGCCGCCCGGCGCATAGCACATCACCGACCGATAGAGCGCATAGGCGCGCTCGTCCGGGGTGGCCTGCGGATCGGCCAGGATGGCGGCATAGATCGCATCGCGGCGCAGCGGCGCGCCCGGAAATCGATCAGGCGCATTGCCCAAAGTCTCAGGGCCGACAGAGATGCCCCATACCATCCTCGCGGTGCTGAGAGGCGCGAAAGTATCGAATCCGTTGAGGCGCCAGAAATCGCCCAGACACAGCCGGGCGGGCCGATCGAGCGGCGAGCGGGCCAGCGTCGCCGCAGTTTGAGCCAGCGGCGGGCAGGCAAAGCCATCGGACCATTTGCCATGGGCGAACAGCCCGACCGCGACCGGATTCTCGCCCGCGAAATCGTAGAGTGTCCCCGGCGGCGCCCCTGTGGGAACCAAGGCCACATCACGCACGAAATCGGCATAGGCACCGTGCGACAGGCTCTTATAGAGCAGGATGAAACGGGCGATGTCGCGCTCGTGCTCCGGCCGACCGGTGTTGGCGGCCTCGGCGCGCAGGATCGACGGCGGCGCGATGGTCTGGAGCAGGATCTCGCGCGTCATCTGGTCTTCGATCGGCGATCCGGGCGCGAATATCAGGTCCAGCCGGTCCTGACGCTGCCAGTGGACGGCAAGGCCCAATTCGGCAAAGGGACGCTGATAGAGCGGCCGGCCCGCCGCGATCAGCCCGGCCCAGAAACCCGCCTCACCCGCATCGCGGCTATCGGCCAGCGCCATGCCGCGCAGGACCTGTCGGCTGAAGGCCAGCGGAGTTGCGCCGGGCGTATGCGTGTCTGCGGGAATGGCGGCCAGAATGCTGGCAGAAGGTTCGCCCGAATAATAGGCATGTGTCGCCTGAAGGAAAGCAAACAGGTCGGGGCGGCCGCCGAATACGGCTTTCTGGGCTGCAAGTTCATTGGCGCTGAGCGGCAGCTTGGCGGGCCCGGCCGGATCTGTCGATGGCGCGGTTTCGCTGTATGAACGGGCCTTGCGCATCTGTCGCATGTCGGTGACGGCCAGCAGCAGCGGCATGTCGCCCGCCCGGCGAATGACGTCATCGGCCTTGCCTTCGGCCAGCAGCTTGCCGTCAATTTCCTCGGCAAGATCGGCGGCCGCTTCGCTGTCCGGGGGCGTGGTGGCGGCCAGATGCTCATATGAGTGGGCCAGTTCCGCCATATCGCCCCGCAGCCACAGCACCCGCCGTGTCAGGCCCTGCGCCGAGGCGGTATAACGGCCATGCGGCCATGCCTTGAGATAAGCGGCAATGGCGCGTCCAGCCTCCACGGCGGCGCCGACATCGACTTTACCGCCATCGAAATTGCCATATTGGTCGGTTGCCCCCGCCGCCGCATGTTGAAGGGCAATGCGGATCGGCATGTAGGCAGAGGTTTCGGCCACCCACGGATCCCGAGCCCGCGTCAATGTGGCAAAACCATCGCGCGCGGCCTGCCAGTCGGCGGCATGGAAAGCCGCAGCTGCCTTGAGATAGGCGAGAAATTCCCTGCCTTGCGCACTGTTCACCGTCACCGCCCAGTCCACGGGTCCGCAGCCGACCTTGGCACGCAGAGCCAGCAGGGTGCTCCTTTCGCTGACCGGCACGGCGGCATTGGCCGCCAGCGCCGCTGCGAATTCCGCCTGCCCCGGGGCCGCGCAAGCCGGGTCGCCTCTTGCCGATGTATCATCCGTCGGCTGCGGATGGGGCCAAAGGGCGGCGCGCATGGATGACCATGTCAGGAAACTGTGGCCGAGCTGCTCCGTGGCCCAATCCGGTTCGGGATAGGCCGCGCCCGTGTCGCCCACCGGATGCAGGCTGCGCATCAGCCAGAGCAGGTTGATCCGGGTGTCGTTGCCCGGCGCGATAGCCGGACGACCGACCTCGTCATACTCCGGCGCCGCCAGACGCCAGACCGGGTAACTGGTGACATCCGCGCAGGCCCATGCGAGACCGGCAAAACCGAGCAACGCTGCGCCCGTCATCGCCGCATGGAAGGCCTTTCGAGAGGATAAGCGACCGGTTTTCCTCACCTTTTGGAAAAACACCATGCTTCGCCCCCTGCCGTTCATGATGGGACAGTAGCGGCCAAGGGACATGCTGACAATGCATCGGACCGGGCAATTTCCGGCATGGCGCAGCGCCGGATCACACGCCATGGATGGGGCGAACAGCAAGCCCGGCAATCGGCTGCTTTCTTCCATCGCTGTTCTGATGGTATGGAAAGCCTATGCCTCGTAGTCGCTATCATCACTTCGCCTGGTATCACGGCACGGAACTGTTCGAAGCCGCCTTCAGCAACCAGACATTTGCCCGCCACGCGCATGAGGGTTTTGCCATCGGCGCGATTGTCGATGGCGCAGGGGGCTATGTCTGCCGCGGAGAGAGCATGGTGCTCCCGACCGGATCGCTTTCGCTGATGAACCCCCAGGAGCCGCATACCGGCCATGCCGCCGCAGGTCAGGTGCGATACAGCATGCTTTATGCCGACGAAGACGCCGTAAGGGCGATACTGGGTCTGCGGGTGCTGAGGGGTTTTCCAGAAATAGCCACGCCTGACCGCGACCTGAAGGTGTCACGGGCCTTGGCGCGGTTGACCAACTGCCTCCGTGTGCCGGGCGCTCCGGACTACCGACTGGTTGTCGAGGAGGCGGTCCATGACGTTTTGGCGCTGACTTTCGCCCATTATGCCCGGGCCGAACTGCGCCAGCCCGGCCGAGAACCTGTCGCCATTCAAAGAATGATGGACCGCATCCGATCCGGCGTCGAAACCGGCGAGGCCCTGACGCTGGCTGACCTTGCCGTCGACACCGGCTGGACCCCGTCCTATCTTATCCGCGCAACCGTGCGGGCTACAGGCATGACGCCGCACGGCCATGTGCTGCGCGCGCGCGTCGATTTTGCCCGGCATCTGCTGCTGGCGGGGATCCCTTCGGCGCAAGCGGCGCTTGCCGCTGGTTTCAGCGATCAGGCGCATATGATCCGCCACTTCCGTCGCTATCTGGGCGTCACGCCGGGCGCGCTTATCCGCCACTGAGCAGGTCAATTTCGTTCAATCCCTGCGTTCCTTTTGCTGCGAGCAAGGCGGCGAAAGGAACTGTCCCCATGTCTTCATGCCCCGCCCCCGATCACCCCGCCAACCGATCGGGAAGGTCCTGATGCTGCCGCCTGTCGAAACGCTGTTGGCAATGAGCAGCTTTGCGCTGGCAGGTTCGGCAACACCGGGACCGGTCAATATCATCGGCGCCATGACGGGTACGCGGTACGGCACCGTCCGGGCTCTCCCTTTCGTGACCGGCGCGACGGTCAGCTTCCTCGCGCTGCTGTTGATCTGCGGCACGGGCATGCTGGCGCAGGCCGGATCGATCCTGACGGTTGCGCGGCCGATGACGCTGCTCGGCTCGGCCTATCTGCTATGGATGGCATGGGGGCTGGCGCGCAGCGACGGCGCGATCGGAGCGGCGCGGGCGCGCTCCATTCCGGGCTTCTGGTCCGGCGTGATGGTGCAGGGACTCAATCCCAAGGCATGGCTGGTCGTGCTCTCGGCCCTCTCCACCTTCATTCTGCCGCTCAGAGATCCGCGCGGAGGGTTGATGGCTTTCGTGATCCTGTCTGGCGTGATCTGCTGGCCATCGCTGGCGCTCTGGGCCTGGGGAGGTTCGCGCGTCCCCCAGGGATCGATGCGCCTGTTCAATCGCACCATGGCCTTGGCCCTGCTCATCTCCGTCGGCTATATCCTATGGCATGGGTTGTGATGAACCGCCGGCGCGCCGCCCCGTTTGGCTCGGACTGTGGCGCCCAGCCTCTGATCGCACCGGCCTCGGGGGACAGTGTTTACAGCAGCGCCGCTCTCTTCATCGCCAATTGGGCAATCATATCGCCCAGCAGATAGGTTGCCCTGTCCCGCGTCCATGCCTGGCCCGATTGCATGTCATATTCGACCGGCAAGGATATGCCGCTGATCGCTGCCGCTCTCAGGCCGACGGATTGCGACATCAGGATGCAGCGTTTGACGTGATCGCGATGGCCGACAATGCCCACGCGGCCCAATGCCTGGGCACCGCCCGCAAGGCGCAGGACGGCTTTGGCGACGCCTTCGGTGCTCAGATAGACGATTTTTCCATCCGGGCCTCGCTCCGGGTAAATCGGAATGACGCGCTCCATGTGAAAGGTCTCTTGCAGGATCGTCGCGATTTCCCATTGCGCATAAACCGGCACGTCCTTGATCGCGCGAATTTCGCCTACGGCCTGGGCAAGTCGGGCGTTGATCGGGCCGGGCACCGATCCGTCCGGCCCTGGACTTTGGCCCTTGGCGCCGGTTTCCGGAATGCGGTTGCCGAAGCTGTAGGCGATGAGCGCGTCGGCATCCCCTGCGGGCATTTGGGGATAGGTCCAAAGCATCGTCGCCTCGAACACAAGCGGCGCCAGCTTTCGTGCCACGCTTTCGCTGCCCAGTTCCTGGGCCATGTGCGTGACCATCAGCTCTTCCAGACCTGCTTTCGGGCCGACACCGGCCAGCGCCTCGGCGGTGGTGGCTGTGGCGCCCATGATGGCCGCCGTCGCGCCTTTGATGAGAGTACGGCGTGTCGTCATGGTTCCATCCCCGATATTGGCAAAATCCTGATCATGGCGCCGAAAGACCCGGAGCCGGATCACGGCGCGCCGGCCGGACGATAGGCGCCGCTTGTGCCGCGGCCCGATCCTTCCTCCCTGTCACCTCCACGGGCAGGCCGCCGCAGCGGTTGCCGGTCCGCATCGTGTTGCACAGGCTGGCCGCATGGCCGGGGAGACCGACGCTGAAGCCGCCGGGAAAGCGCGGATCGGCCCAGAGATAGTCGGTGGAAACCACCTGCGCGCCGGAATGCAGGGCCGTGTCGCGATGGGCGGTGTCATTGTTGCGGGCCTGCCATGTGCCTTCGTCGGCGCGGGTGCGCACCAGAAAACCGGCCTTCACATCGCGGGCGATGCGCTCTGCGTCCTCCACCGGCCTGTTCAGGGTCAGATAGGCGGCGGCGGGCGATTGCTCGTCGGTGTTGATAAACATCACGCGCCCTTCCAGCGACGAGCGATGCCCGCGATAGAGGGCTACCTTCTCGGGCGTTTCGTCCAGCGCGAAAAGGATGCGCCCGCGCGCCGCGCCCAGCCGGGGCCAGTTGTTGTGCAGGACCGCCTCGCGCAAGGTGGGATAATGGCCCTGCACATCGTCAGGCGTCAGCAATTGCGCGGCGGGCAGGACCGCGCGCACTTCGGCGTCCAGCGCGTCGAAGGCTGCCTCGTCGAAGGAAAGCAGCGGTGTGCGCCCCGGTGCTGTCCTGCCGTCCTTGGCGTTGATGAGGACAGTGATGGGGGCATGGCGGGGATGCGCGCGCGACCAGTCGCGCAAGAGGCCAAGACAGGCCTTGAACGTGATGCAGCTGGAGCGGAAATCGACATCGGGCACATGCTGCACCTTGAAGTCGGGCTGCTGCATGGCCTGCACCCAGCCCGGATCCAGCGCCGTTTGTGTCCGCGCAGCGATTTGGGGATGGGCATAGCGGCCCCCCTGCGGATCATAGACCACATCGATCTCGATCTCGCGCGCGCCGAAATCGAGCTGGGCGGCAAGGGACTTGTGGGCATAGTCCAGTTCCTGCGCCGCCTTGGGATCAGCACCGGCGATCAGCCGGTAATCGGCGGGAGGAATGGCGCGTTTGTAGCTGTTGTGCGTCCCTACCGTCAGCAGATCGTTGACCCGCAGATTGGTATCCATCCAGCGCTCTGCGCAGCCGCGCCCGGCATGGGCCACGTCCGGCGCGTCCAGACGGCAGGCGCCGGGGCGGGCTGCCGCCGCCGGGGCCGCAGCGGTCGCCACCATGGCCAAGGCCATGGCGACGCCGCCGCGCAAAAATTTGCCTTTCATCGCAAGGGCGCCTTTCAGAACTTGACCTGGGCAAAGGCGCCGACCGTGCGATAGGCATCGGGCGAGGTGTAATGCAGCAGGCCCAGCGCGCCATAGATCTGCCATCCGGTCGAGAAATACTGGTTGAACAGGTTGCGGGCATAGATGCCCAGTTCCACCTTGTCATTGGCGCGGGCCAGTGTGATCCGCCCGTTCACCAGACCATAGCCCGGCACATAGGAATAGCTGGCATTGGGTGTCTTGGTGCCGTCGGGATTGGTGACGGCGGGCGCGGTGATATTGCCCAGCATCGCGCCGGTCACAGTCTGCAGATCGGAGCGATAGACATATTCCACATGCGCTTTGATGTCGAATTTGTCATTGATCGGCGCGTTGTAATCGGCGGCGATCGTCGACATCCAGCGCGGCGCGTTGGTCAGGCGCGTGCCGGTGTAATTGGCATTGGCGCCGGCCACATAATCGGTGAATTTGGCATCGGTATAGGTCAGGGCGCCCGACAGCGACAGGCTGTGCGTGGGCTTGACCGCCACCTGCGCCTCAAAGCCCCGGCTGCGCAGGCCCGGCGCATTGCCGATGGCCGAAGCCAGAATGAACCCGCCCACGCCCGTTGAAACCGGGGTCAGGATCGTGGCCTGGAAATTGGTGTATTTCGAGGAGAAGACATCGAAATTGACGCGCAGGCGGTGGTTGAAGAATTCCCCTTTTTCGCCGATTTCCCAGCTCTTTACCGATTCCGGATTATAGGGGTCATACTTGTTGCCGACAAAGGCCACGCCGCCCGGCTTGTAGCCGGTCGAATAGGTGGCATAGAACATCACATTCCGGTTGAGCTGGAAGGTGGGCGCGATGCGATAGGTGAAGCGCTGCGAGGATTTCACACCATAGCGGAAATCGGCCGTCGGCGCCGTGCCGGTGGCGATGAAATTGACCGGGCTGCCCAGAATCGCCACCGGGTCGAAATTGGGATAGCTGATCGTCTGGTCGTTGCGGTCATAGTTATAGCGCCCGCCCAGCGTCAGGCTGAGCCGCGAAGTGGGGTTGAACTTGACCTGACCAAAGGCGGCCAGCGTTTCGTTATGCGCGTTGAACTGCACCGCATTGCCCAGCAACTTGCCGGTCACGGGATCATTGGCGCCGGTATTGGCGTAAAGCGTGCTGATCATCTGGCCGTTGACGATCAGCGGACTGGTGCCCAGCGGCCCCCATTGCACCTGCGTCTGGTTGGCGTGCAGGCGGTTGTAAAAGCCGCCGATCAGATATTCGACAAAACCGCCGGTGGGCGAGGCCAGATGCACTTCCTCGCTGAATTTGTCGGTCTTCAACCGGCCCGAATTGTACGAAATATAGGAATAGGCGTCATTGGGCAGCAGGTCGGCGGGCGTGTCGTTGCCATAGGCGGTTTCGCGATAGGCGGTGATCGAGGTCAGCGTATGATCGCCCAGTTTATAGGCGACATGCAGCGAGCCGCCCTGATTGGTGGTGCTGATCGAGCCCAGAAAGCCATCGGCCGTATCGACATTGCGCGGCCCCGGCGTCACGCCCAGCGCGATCTGCGCGGCGGTGACGGCGGCAGTGGGGGCAAAGCTGGTGCCCGCCGGACCGCCCACGGCGGTGCGCACGGATGTGTCGAAGTGATGAGTATATTCGCCCGCCAGAATGACTTCCAGATCCGGCGCAGGTTGCCACAGCAATTTGCCGCGCACGCCGAATTCATCGACACGCCCCAAATTGCGGTTGAGCGTGACATAGCGCCCCTTGCCGTCCTGTCCGACATCGAAAGCGCTGATGCGCAGCGCTGCTTTCTGGCCCAGCGGAATGTTGATCGTGCCGTTGATCGTGCGGTCATTGCGTTCGCCATAGCTGGCATAGACCTTGCCCGAAAAATCGTTCAGCTTGGGCTTGACGGTGGTGATGGCGATCACGCCCGAGGTGGAGTTCTTGCCGAACAGCGTGCCCTGCGGCCCCATCAGCACATCGACGCGCTCGATATCGACAAGGCCGGTGATGCCCAGATCGCGCTGGGCGTCCATCACCACATCATCGACCACCACATTGACCGATTTGGCATTTGAAAAGTCAAACGAGGTCGAACCCACGCCGCGGATCTGGAACGCCGCGCCCTGCGTCGGATCATAGGTCAGTCCTGGCGTGGTGTATTGCAGGTCGGTCAGCGACTGATAACCGCTGTTCTGCAAGGCGTCCCCGCTCAGCGAGATGATCGAGATGGGAACATTCTGCATCTTTTCCTGGCGCCGCTCGGCCGTAACGAGGATCTGATCGAGCGCGGGCGCGGCATCGGCAGCAGGGGCATCGGCCGCGCGGGCCGCGACGGGAACGACGGTCATGGCCGTGGCGGCAAGCAGCAAGGCAGGCGTGAGAGAAGCCGGGCGGCGGAAACTGGTCATGATTCGAAACCCCAAGTTGCGTTGGGGGGCGATTAGACGCTGGAGATGACAATTCAGAGACGATTGTTCAGCTTAAAAAACAGATTTTACCTTTTTAAAAATACGAGTGTTCAGCTCAATGGACGGCGTGGCCTCGCTCGTTTCGACACAGAGCGCCCGGCGTAGCAGGAAAGTGCAGCCGATGGCCGCCACCAGAATGACAGCTGCCAGCGCGCCGGTCAGCCAGGCGAGGCCAAGCCCCCTGTCGCCCATCGCCGCCATCGCGTGAAACAACAGGGCTGTGCCGATCATCGCGCCAAGATTGAAGGGCAGATGAAAACCGGCATAGAAAGCGGCCGCGGGAGCATCGCCGCCGTGCTGCCGATCCCGATCCAGCCTTTGCCCCAACAACACGCGCAGCAGCATGAAATCCACTGCCATCGTGGCCCCTGTGCCGCAGGACCAAAGGATCAAAGGCAGGATTTGCCCCGGCGGCAGCCATGGCAGAACAAGTGCCAGCCCGAGATTGAGCACAAACACAACTATCAGCATACGCAGCGGGGCGACGGCGCGAAGCAGGCCCGGCGCGATGCCAGTTCCGATCATCGCCGCCAGCGCCTGCGCCAGAATGCCCGGCGTGCCCCATTCGGCCAAATCGAGGCGCTGGCGGGCGATGAAGAGAAAGCTGCTGCCGATAACGGCCATATGCGCGCCCACCAGCAGGAACAGCGCGGCCAGCCAACAGTCTGCCGCAGAAGCCATAAGGACGCGAGACGGTTTGAGCGCGCTCCCCCAATCCGGTCTGGAGGGCACCATGGTCGGCCTCTCCTTCACACGCCAGATCAGCCAGCCATGGACCAGAGGCGATCCGGCCAGCGTCAGCCAGAGGAGGACATGGAAATCGTCCATGCCATGATGATCGTGGCGGCTCCACAGCAGCGCGGCGGCAAACAGGATGGAGCCCGCCATACCCGCCTGCGCGCGGGCGCCGAAAATCCGTCCGCGCGCCGGTACGCCGCTGGACCGTTCCAGCGCCCATGCACCATGGGCGAGGTTGGAAAGGACCCAGCCGCTGGCCCAAGGCAGAAGGCCGAGCAACCAGCCCAGGACCGTGCGATTTTGCGGCATGAGCCAAAGTATCAGGCCGCCGACACCTTGCAGCGCCATGCCTGTCATCACCCAGAAGCTGCGCCGCCGATGGGGATCGGGGGCCAGATCGCAGACCATCCCGAAGAGCACCTCGACAACAATGCCCCAGCCGCCCACAATGGTCAGGATCAGCCCGGCTTTGGCCACATTCAGCCCCGCCGCTCCCACCAGAAGCACCGGCAGATAGGTTTTGCGCGCCAGTTCATAACCGGAAAAGACGAAACTGGGCAGCGACAGCGCCAGCATTTCGGCATGGTCAGCGACCCGGCTGGAGGCCTGATCCTCCTGCATCACAGGCATGAGGCCCTCTCAGCGGCATACCTCGGCCAGACGGGTAAAGGCCGCATGAAGAACCTCATCCTCATCAAGCCCGCGCGCCATGGCCACCATGCGCATACCGAACAGGGCCACGGAAACCACCTGAGACGTGGTGCGATCCGCAATCCGCCCATGGGGCAGGCCCATGTCCCACAGCACCGAGGTGACGATATTTTCGCCGCGACGGCGCCGCATGTCGAGCGCATGAGGCCCCAGTCCGGGATGCCGGGCGGCGGCGATGGCAATGATCGAGGTTGCCCTGACCAGATCGCGGGAGGAGGCGTAATTGGCATGAAAGGGATGCGGCCGACCAAAGTTTTCGGCCAGATTGTGCCGGAAATTCGTGACAACCGCATGAAGGGCGGCCACCATCAGTTCATCGCGCGTGCCAAAATGATAGACCACGGTGGAGGCGGGCGTTCCGGCTGCCGCTGCGGCGGATCGATGGGTCAGCGCTTCCAGCCCGCAGGTGACGATCAGCCGCCCGGCCTGTGCCGCAATCAGCCCCCTCTTGCTGCGGTCGGGCGTATCGGGATAGGTTTGATCGGGTTCAAGCGCGGCGATCCACTGCTCCAGATGGCGGCCTTTTCCAATATCCTCGTCGGGATCGGGATAGATGCCGCCGGTGAAACGGTGCAGGCACAGGGCACGCAACATGCGATAGGCTGGTTTGGCATGGGCAAACAGCGAAAAACCGCCCTCGTCAAGGATATAGCCCAGCGCCGCATCGGCCTGACGCGGATCGCCAAACAGCACGTCGGCCCAGAACAGCCCCACCGCGTCCAGCCATGCGCCCAGAGCGGGGGGGCACTCTGCCCGTCGCCCGGCATCCTGCACCATATCAATCAGCAGGCAGGCGAGGGCGCGATGCCCAACAATCCAGTCGTCAAGAATGGTTTCGGCCAGCACGGCGCGCAGGCCGGGTCCTACCGGCGCCATCGCCTCAAGACGCCTCAGCCAGCTTTCGCGAAACAGGCGGTCCTGCCCCATCGCATAGTCGATGACCTGCGTCAGCAACTGCTCTTTCGACCCCATGGTCTGGGTCAGGGCATTCAGGCTCATACCGACCTTTTCGGCCAGCGGGCGCAGCGTCAATTCGGCAAGGCCATGAGAAGCGATCAGTTCCAGCGCCGAGGCGATGACGGATTGCGCGCCATGTGTTTCATCGACAGAAGTCATCAGCGTCCCGGGCGTTTGCAGGAATGTTTCCTCTAGTGGGAGCCTGTGGATTTGTCACCGGGCATGATGCCCGCTACATCGCGCTTTCCTGCGCTGTGGCCAAAGGCGAACGCACTGGCCACGCCGTATCCGGCGTCGGAAAAGGGGGATGGAACAATGAGCCGCAAACGGATCTTCGTCAGTCTGGCCGTCACTACATGGGCCAATGTCCTTTCCGGGACGGCCGTTCATGCCGCCGCGCCGCCCGAGGAAAGCCCCGCCGGTGCCTGCGCGGGGCTGGCGGGCATGTCGATCCCCGCTTCGAAAATCGGACTGCCGACCACGGGTGCGGTGGTCAGCACCGCGCGGCTTGTCCTGCCGGACTCATCGAACCCCAATGGCGAATTCTGCGAGGTGAGGGGCTTCATTCTGCCCGCGTCCACGGATGCGCCGAAGATGGAGTTTGAGGTCAACCTCCCAACCGCCTGGAACCGCAAAGCCGTCCAGTTCGGCGGCGGCGGTTTCGACGGTGTGCTGGTCACGGGCCTGGGCCATGCGGCGCTGCAGCCGGATTCGGTCCGCAATCCTCTGGCGCAAGGGTATGTTACTCTTGGCAGCGACGGCGGACACAAGGGAACAGCCGGTTTTGACGGCAGTTTCGCCCTCAATGACGAAGCCTTGCTGAATTTCGGTCAGCAATCGGTCAAAAAAGCCCATGATGCGGCCATGGCCATCATCACCGCGCGATACGGCCGCGCCCCCAAGCGCTTCTATTTCATCGGCGCGTCGCAAGGCGGCCACGAGGCGCTTGATGCCGCGGCGCGTTATCCCGCCGATTATGACGGCGTGGTGGCCAGTTATCCGGCCTATAATGTGACCATGCTGCATCTGGGATCATGGAATGTCGGCATGGCTCTCTATGAAAATGGCGGAGCAGGATGGCTGAACCCTGCCAAAACCAAGCTGCTTACCGATGCTGTCTATGCCGCTTGCGACAGTCTTGACGGGGCCAAAGACGGGATCATCAGCAATGTGAAGGGCTGCAACAAGCGGTTCAGCATCGCGACCGTTCGGGCCACTTTGCGCTGCGCCGATGGCAAAGACACTGGGGATGCATGCCTTTCGGACGCTCAGATTGCGGCGGTGGAAAAGATTACCTCCCCGTTCCGCCCCGGCTTCCCGATTTCCGGTTCCGAGGTGTTTGCGCGCTGGGCGCTGCTGGAAGGTGCCCTGTTCCACGGGCCTTCGACGCTGGGCTCGCGGCCCGTTCCCGCCAATCCCCCGACTGCGGCCGATCCGCTGCTCTACAACGCCGGTTCGGGCACCATAAAATATGTGATTACACGTCAGCCGGGGTTCGATCCGCTCACCTTCAGGCCCGATGAGTGGAAAGCGCGTGTGCAACAGTCGGGACAGATCATGGACGTGACCGATGTCGACCTGACGCCATTTCGGCGCAAGGGCGGCAAGATCATTTTGACCCATGGCACCATTGATGACTTCATCACCCCGCACAACAGCGAGGCCTATTATGAGCGACAGCTCGCTCGCCATGGCAAGGCCAATCTTCCATCCTTCATGCGCTTCTATGTGATTCCCGGCTTTGGTCACGGATTTGGCCTGTTCAGCGCCCGGTTTGATGGGCTCGCCGCGATTGACCGCTGGGCGGAAACGGGTCGTGCGCCGGAACGGCCGATTGCGGTTGATGCCAACAAGGACCAGCATCGTACGCGGCCCATGTGCGAATTTGGCTCCTGGCCGCGCTATCGCGGAACCGGTTCGGTGGACAGCGCCGCCAGCTTCACTTGCGTGAAGAATTAGCGGAACTTTCCAGGCGTCTCGTCGGTGATTTCCGGCTAATCCATGGCGCGGCCTTCCAAGGCGGCGCCATGATGCGGGTCAATCGACCAAGGCCGCCTTCACAGCCTGGGCCAGCACGCCGCTGTCCACTGCCTGCGCCGAAAGATCAGAGGGCTCAAAGGGCTTGAGCATCAGTTTGGAACGCAGCATGGCATAGCCATAGATCGCCGACCAGAAGGCCATCACCCGCACCGAAGTCTCCACCGGCGCATGGGCGGGCAAAGCGGCCTGCATCACATTGAGCAAGGTGCGATAGGCGCGATCCTGACAGGCGAGCAGCGCGGGATCGATTTCGGGCGAGGTCAATTCGCTTTCATACATCAGCTCGACAAGGCGGGGCTGGCGCGCGGCAAAATCCAGAAAGGCCTCACCCAGCGCCAGCAGTTGATCGGCCACCGGGGCGGGACTGTCGGCGATGGCGCTCGCGTCTGTGTTGAGTTCCGCGAAACCTTCGATGGCCACGGCCAGCAACAAGGCCCGCCGGTCGGTAAAATGGTAATAGGGCGCGGCCGTGCTGACCCCCACCTGCTGGGCCAGAGAGCGCAGCGACAAGGACAGGTGTCCATGTTCGGCCACATGCGCCCGCGCAGCGGCCAGCAGGTCACGACGCAGGTCTTCCTTGTGATATGTTTTTGCCTTGGCCACCTTGCGCTCCTGTTACCGGCCTTTCCCTACCAAGACTGGCGCTGGCTGCAAGGCCGGAGGAAGCGCTCTTGCCATCTATTTTAGCATCGCTTAGATAGCTCAATCTTAGCAATGCTAGATTCGGTGCCCAAGGGCATTTGAGGAGAGAGAAGATGGCACAATCGAAAGGGCGCATCGCGATTGTCGGTGCGGGGCCTGGCGGGATGGCCGCCGCGCTGGCCTGCCTGCGGCTGGGCTTTGAGGTCACGCTGTTTGAACGCGCAGGCGAGATCAGGGCGGCGGGCAACATCCTGAACCTGTGGCCCCCGCCCCAAAAGGTGCTCAAGCTGATCGGCGTTGATACCGAGGATCTGGGCGCGCCCTGCCACACCTATTTCGAAAGCCGCACAGGCAAACGCCGCGCCGATGTCCTGCTGCCACCTGAAGTCGAGGCGGAATATGGCGGCGGCTTTATCGGCCTGTTGCGCTGGGGCCTGTATCAGCGGATGATCGACGCCATCCCGCCCGAGGTGATCAAGCTGGGCCATGAACTGGTCAGGATCGACGATTACGGCGCGGGCGTGCGCCTGACCTTTGCCAATGGCGCGACCCATGAGGCCGATGTGCTGATCGGCGCGGATGGCATCAACTCCTTCGTGCGCGGCCATCTGTGGGGTGTGAAGCCGATCCGGCATCAGCGCCTGCATCTGGTGGGCGGCTATCTGTTTCTGGATCGGGAACCCGAGGGCGTCGGCATCATCGCCCATAATCGCACCACGCAGGTCAGCTACACGCCGATCCGTCACGAGGGCAAATGGGGCTATGAATGGTGGGTGCTGGAGGCCTGCGATCCGGCGGCCCCGGCGCCGCGCGACCTGATCGGTTTCTGCAAGGCGCGGGTGGAGGGATTTTCCAAGACGGTGCGCGATCTGATCGATGCCACGCCGGTGGAACATATGCAGCGCTGGGAAATCCGCGACCGTCCGCCGCTGAAGCAATGGTCCAAGGGGCGCATCACGCTGGTGGGCGATGCTGCGCATCCTACCTCTCCCTATGCCGCCTATGGCGCGGGCATGTCGATCGAGGATGGCTATTTCCTCGCCCGCGAACTGGCGGCGGTTGATATGGCCGATACGGCAGCAGTGCGGGCTGCGCTGCTTTGCTTTGAACAGCGGCGCATTCCCCATACGATACAGGTGACGCAAGGCGCCTATTACACCGGCAAGATCTTTCATCACTGCCCGGCATTCCTGCGCCCGATCCGCGACTGGATTTTCGACCACACGCCCTTTCTGCAAAAGATGGTGGGCGATGAAATGCCCAAACACATCCTCTCGCAATTGGCCGAGATCGAGGATGGCCAACCCTATATTCCCACCCACAAACGAAAGGCTGCGGCATGAGCGGCTTCCAATATGGCGTATCGCTCTACAGCTATACCGATGACATCGGCACGGTGATGGGGCTGGATGAGGCGCTCGAACATGTGGCCGACACCGGCGCCACCGGCATCGAGATCCTGAGTGAGAGCCACATTCCCGCCTATCCCCGGCCCGACACGGCATGGATAGACCACTGGTTCGCCCGGTTGGAGAGGCTTAAGCTGGTTCCCACCAATATGGCGTGCTGGGTCGATACCAGCATCACCCTCAACCATAACCGTACCGAGGAGGAAGGAGCAGCCCAACTGGCGCAGGATCTGCGTCTGGCCCATCTGCTCGGCTTCCGCTTCATCCGCCCCAAGTTCGGGGTGATAGACGAGGAACTGACCCCGCATCCGATCTGGCGCGGGGCGGTGGAGCGTGTGCTGGATCTGGCCGATGAACTGAACATCACCATCATCCCGGAAATCCATGCGCCCACCCCGATCCGCCATCCGGTGACCGAGGCCTATGTCGATTTCATCCAGAAGACCGGCACCCGGCACTTCGGCCTGCTGATCGACACCGGCATCTTTCAGGATCGCCCGCTGCCCTATTGGCCGGGGGAAACGCCGGAAATCCGCAAGGCCGCGCTCAGCTTTCTTGACGGCATCAAGGTGCCGGTCGAACATCTGGCCGAGGTGATCGACTATGTGCCCTTCATCCAGGCCAAGTTCCACCACATCGACGAGAAGCTGCACGATCACCATATCCCGTGGGATCGGATCGTGCCGATGCTCAAGAAGCTGAATTATAAAGGCTATCTCTCCAGCGAATATGAAGGCGTGCGCGACCCATGGGTGGCCATTGAGCAGGTGCGCCGCCAGCATTGCCTTATCCGCCGCCTCGAACGCGAAACGGAGCTTTCCCATGCCTGAGCGCAGCATCATCCAGTCCAGCGGCTTTGCCAATACCGAGGCAGGCTTCACCCTGCGGCTGCGCCAGCCCAACTATCGCGGCCTGCGCCTCAGCCTGATCGAGGGGATCGACATCACCGTCGACGGGCAAACCTATCCGGCCGAGGCCAACAGCATCCTGCTGCGCGGCGAGGTTTATTCCCATGCCGCCATGGCCGGGGCGATCGAGACGTGGTGGAATGTGGGCGAAACCATCGCGGTGCAGGTGGCAAAGCCGGACGGTCTGTCGGCGGGAGTGCATGAAGTGGGCTGCACCCTGCGGCTGCGGCATCCCTATTTTCCTCCGCAGTTCCAGCCCGCCTTTGTACGCGAAACCCGCCACATCACCATCATCCAACCATAACATACCAAAAGGGAGGGGCCGCGATGGCCACCGCATTTACCAAGCCGGCGCCTGTTGCGGGACCGGCGCAGGGGGTTCTCGTCATTCTGGCGGGGTTTCTGCCCATTCTGGCCATCGTTGCCCTTACTCCCGCCGTGCCCAATATGGTGGGGCATTTCGCAGGCGTGGCCGGTGCCACCACGCTGGTGCCCTTGGCCGTGACCGCGCCGGGGCTGATGATCGCGCTGTTCTCGCCCGTGATGGGCTGGCTCGCGGATCGTTATGGCAGGCGCGTCCTGCTGATCTGGGCGACATTCATCTATGGCTTTGTCGGCGTGGCGCCCTATTTTCTGGAAAGTCTGGCCGCGATCTTTGCCACCCGCCTTGCGCTTGGCCTGTGCGAGGCGGCGATCCTGACGATCACCAACACGCTGATTGCCGATTATTACCCCGAAGCGGGCCGCCGCAACTGGCTGATGGCGCAGGCCGCCATTGGCCCGATATTCGGCGTAACGGTGCTGATCGGATCGGGCCAGTTGGCGGCGTTTGACTGGCACCTGCCGTTCCTTATCTATGCGGTGGCGCTGCCGATTGCCGGGGCCATGGCGATCTTGCTGTTCGAACCGGCCCACCAGCGGGCCAGCAGCGCCGCCAGCAGCGAAACCTTCCCCACACGTCACATTGCGGTTTGCGGCGGCGTGACGCTGTTTGGGGCCTCGCTCTATTACGTTTATATCGTCCAGATCGGGCTGGCCTTTGAGGGCATCGGCCTCCACGCGGCGGACAAGGTCGGCATGCTGGTCGGCCTTGCCAATATCGGCGTGTTTCTGGGTGGGTTGGCGTTCAAACCTTTGTCCATCCGGCTTGGCGTTGCGGGACAGATCGCCGCGTTCCTCGGCTTTATGGGGGCGGGAATGCTGGGCATCGGTCTTGCCGCCGATATCGCCACGATGACGGGTTTTGCCATGATCGAGCAATTCGGCGCGGGCATCCTGATTCCGGCGCTGGTACTGTGGGCGATGCAGGGCGTCGCGCCCCAGCATCGCGGGCGCGCCATGGGCATCTGGAGCGCCTGCTTCTTCCTCGGCCAGTTCACCAGCCCGCTGGCGGTCTCATTGGTGCGGCTGAGCGGGGCCGGCATCGGCGGCGCCTTTGCCTGGTTGGGAGGGCTGGCGGTCATCTGCGCCGGTGTCGCGGTTTTGCGGGCAAGGTAGCAATGGCCGAAAAGGGGCGATCATGCCTCCTGAAACGGCGACGCCCCGCCGACCCCGAGTTTTTCAAGAAACAATTCGGCCGCCCGCGAAAGATAGCCATTGCTGCGCCGATAGATGCAGAAATGGCGCGGCAAAGTCAGGGCGGGAATGTCGAGCGCCACCAGGGAATCGGCCGCGATCTGGTCGCGGACCACCGGCCATGGCAGCCAGCCCAGCAGTCCGGTGGTTTGCAGCAGGGCGATCTGGGCGGCGATGGAATTGGTTTCAATCGCGATTTCCGGCATGGCGGCGCCCGCTTGGGCGATCAGGCCGTCAAAATAATGGCGCGGCGTCCGGCCCTTGTTGAGCATGACCCAGCGCTGTTGCAGGACATCGGCAAGCTGCGGCTTTTCCGGCAGCAGGCGGGCTGTGGCGCGGTTGCAGCAGACGGTGAAATGATCGCCCTCGCCGCAAGGCCCAAGCGGCCTGATGCCTTCGTAGACCAGACCTTCGCTGCCGATCATCAGGTCGATTCGGCGCTCGGCAAGTGCTTCGGTCAATTCGCCATCGGCTGCTTCGAACACTTCGACGCTGACTTGCGGGGCCGCGATCAGAAGCGCGCTGATCGCCTCGGCCACCGTGGCATAGATGGCCGAGGCGATCGCTCCAACGCGCACGCGGCTGCCCCGCAAGCCGTCGAGTTCGACCAGCGCCTCGCGGGCCTGCTGCATGTCGAAGGTCAGTTGCCTTGCAAAGCGGAGCAGGATGTCGCCCGCGATGGTGGGCGTCATGCCCTTGCTGTGGCGTTCGAACAACTGGCGGCCCAGGCGCAGTTCCATGTCATGGATCATCCGGCTCAGCGCGGGTTGGCTCATATTGACCTGATCGGCGGCGCGGCCAAGGCTGCCGCTGTCGGCAATCGCCACGATGGCGCGCAGGCGCTGTTCATCGAAAGTCATGCGGATTTAGTATGCCTTCCATCCATAATTGCAATGGATGATATGGACCGGCCCTCTTATCCTCGCGCCAAAGAGACGGTGAAGGGCAGCGAAGGATACCGGCTATGGCCACAGTCAGGGATGTCACCACGGATCTGCTGCGCAAACTGGGCATGACCCATGTTTTCGGTAATCCCGGTTCGACCGAATTGCCGATGTTCCGCGATTTTCCAGCCGATTTCCGTTATATACTCGGGCTTCAGGAATCGGTGGCGGTGGCCATGGCCGATGGCCACGCGCAGGCCACGCGCAATGCCGCGCTGGTCAATCTGCACAGTTCGGCCGGGACCGGCCATGCGCTGGGCAATCTGTTCACCGCGTTCAAAAATCAGGCTCCGCTGGTGGTGACCGCAGGCCAGCAGGCGCGTTCGATCCTGCCGTTCGAGCCTTTTCTTTTTGCTGAAAGACCCTGTGAATTTCCCCGGCCCTTTGTGAAATGGTCCTGCGAACCGGCCCGCGCCGCCGATGTGCCGCGCGCGATCCTGCGCGGATACCGGATTGCCATGACCCCGCCTTGCGGGCCGGTGTTCATCTCGGTGCCGGTGGATGACTGGGATCAACCATGCGACCCGCTCGATTTCGGCACGCTTGCCGCCGGCAATCCCGGCGATCCGGGCGAATTGGCGCAATTGGCCCAAGCCCTGACGAAAGCGCATGCCCCGGCGCTGGTGCTGGGCGCAGGATGCGCGCGGCAACAGGCGTGGCGCGCGGCCATCGATCTGGCCGAGGCGCAGGGTATGGCGGCCTATGTCGCCCCCTTTGCCAGCCGGAATGTGTTTCCCGAAGACCATCGCCTGTTCCGGGGCTTTCTGGCGGCCTCGCGGGAATCCATTGTCGAGACGCTGCGACAGCACGATCTGGTGATCGCGGTGGGCGGACCGCTCAACCTCTATCACACCGAAGGCGATGGCCCGCATCTGCCGCAAGGCACCAGCGTCTGGCTGATCGCCGAGGACCCCAATCTGCTGTCATTCGCGCCGTCGGACCGGGCCATTCTGGCCGATCCGCGCCTTGCGCTGGAAACGGTGGGGCGGCTGGTCGCGCCGCCCGCATCGCGCGCCGGTGTCCTGCCGCGTCCTCCGGCGCCGCTTGTTGCGCGGGACGGTCCCGGTTTGAATGATGCCTGCGTGATGGAGGCGATTGCCCGCCTGCGCCCCGCCGGATCGGTCGTGGTCGAGGAGGCGCCCTCCAGTCGGCCGGTCATGCAGCGCCATCTGCCCATGCTCGAACCGGACACATTCTACACCACGGCGGGCGGCGGGCTCGGCTATGCCCTGCCGGCCTCGGTCGGCATCGCGCTGGCGCGCAAGGAAGACAAGGTGATCGCGCTGCTGGGCGATGGTTCGGCGATGTATGCGATTCAGGGCCTGTTTGCGGCCGCGCGTGAGGAAACGCCTGTCAGTTTCCTCATCCTCAACAACCGGTCCTATGCCGCGCTGCGACAGTTTGGCAGCCATTTCGGATTGGAACGGGTCGAAGGCACGGATCTGGAAGGGCTGGATTTTTGCGCCCTTGCCCAAGGGCACGGGGTGGCCGCAAGGCGCGCGGCGACATCGGCCGAGCTTGACGAGGCCTTGCAGTGGTCCTTTACCTGTCCCTTGCCCACTCTTGTCGAAATCATGGTGGCGTGATGCAGAGCGACGCGACGGGCCATCAGCGCTTCCGCCTTGCCGCCCTGATCGACGACAGACCGGAGGAGGGCATATTCCGCGTCAACCGCGCGCTGTTTCGCGATGCGGCGCTGTTCGATCTGGAAATGCGATATGTCTTTGAAGGCGGGTGGGTGTTTGTCGGCATGGCGACGCAGGCCGAAAACCCGCATGACTTTTTCACCGCCAACATCGGCCGGGTGCCGGTCATCGTCAGCCGCGACGGCGAAGGCCAGTTGCATTGTTTCATCAATGCCTGTCCGCATAAGGGCGTGCGGCTGGTCCAGCGTCAGTGCGGACAGGCGCGGCACCATGTCTGCCCCTATCACAGCTGGACCTTTGACAGCGCGGGGGCCAATCGCGGCATCAAATGGGAAAAGCGCGGCTGTTATGGTCAAGGTTTCGCGGGTGAGGACCACAATCTGGCCCGTGTGGCGCGTTTTGGCGAATATCGCGGTTTTCTCTTTGCCAGCCTGAATGCGGACGTACCCTCGCTCGACAATCATTTGGGCGAGGCGCGCAAGCTGATTGATCTGGTGGTCGACAAGAGCCCGGAAGGGGTGGAACTCGTGCCGGGCCGTGTGCGCTTCACCTATGCCGCCAATTGGAAGATGCAGCTTGAGAACTGCTCGGACCAGTATCATTTCACCTCGACCCATCCCAGCTATATCCGCATCCTGAGCGAACGCGCGCTTGAAGAAACCTCGCAGGTGGTGACCGCGAGTCTGAGCAATGCCGATTTCTGGAAGGAGGATGCCGACGGCGTGACCGGCGGCACCTATTCGTTCGAGCATGGCCATGTGCTTAACTGGGGGCTGATGGGCGTCAGCGCGGCTTTGCCCGAGTATGAAAGGGCCGATGCGCTGGCTGAAGAGCTGGGCGTGGCCCGGCGCAACTGGATTTTCAACATGCGGAACCTGACCCTGTTTCCCAATCTCCAGATCGCCGAAAACGCCTCCAGTCAGTTGCGGATGATCCGGCCCATCGCGCCCGATCTGACCGAAATGCAGACATGGTGCATCGCGCCGCGCGGCGAGAGCGCCCGCGCGCGGGCGCTGCGGATCCGGCAATATGAGGACTTCTTCAATCCCACCGGCATGGCAACGCCTGATGATACGGTATGCTATGAAGAGGCCCAGACCGGTATGGCGCAGCAGGCCAACGGGTGGCTGCAAGGCCATGCGCGCGGGCTAGCCGCGAGTGTGGAAGGCGGCAATGACTTTTCCGACGCCTTGGACATGAAGCCTGCCCGCAGCGTTCTGGCCGACGCGCAATTGTGCGATGAAAGCCTGTTCCGCACCTACTATCGCGCCTGGGCACAGCGCATGGCGGCCGTGCTGTCATGAGCGGGCAGTTTGCCGAACTTCTCGCACGTGAGGCTTTGCTGCTGGATCGCGGCGCGTTTCAGGAATGGTTGGAGCTTTATACCCTCGATTGCCTGTTCTGGATGCCCGCATGGCGCGATGACGGTACACAGACCGATGATCCAGATCGTGAGCTTTCGCTGATCTATTATCGGGGGCGCCGCAACCTGGAGGACCGGATCAGGCGCGTGCAATCGGGCCTGTCGGTGGCCTCGTCGGTCATGCCGCGCGTCTCGCATATGATCGGCAATGTGCTGGTGGAGGAGGCGGATGCGGCAAGGGCGCGCATCGCCTCGGTGTTCAACGTCCATGTTCATGACGTGCGCACCGGCCGCGCCCATGTGTTCTTCGGGCGTTACGAGCATGAGTTCGTCCGCATCGAGGGGCGCTGGATGATCGCGGGCAAGATTATCCGCCTGATGAATGACACCATTCCCACCCTGCTCGATATTTACAGTATCTGAGGACGCCGACATGACTTCATTTCCCGATACGGTGGCGATCATTGGCGCCGGCGCCATGGGATGCCTGTTTGCCGCGCGCATGGCCGAGGCGGGCGCGCAGGTGACCCTTGTCGATGTCGACAGGGCGCGCATCGACGCCATTGCGCGCGATGGCATTCGCCTGACCGATGATCGCGGGACGCGCGACATTCGCGTGGACGCCGCTTTGGCAGGCGCGATCCCGGAGGCGCCGCAACTCGTCCTGCTGTTTACCAAGAGCTATCACAGCGCCGCGGCTATTGCCTCGATCCGTCACTGGCAGGCGCAAGGGCCGTTGGTGATGAGTTTGCAGAACGGGATCGGCAATGCGGAAAAGCTGGCCGATATGTTCGGCGCGGACAGGGTGCTTCAGGGCACGGCGCATATTCCCGCCGACCTTTCGCCGCCCAACGGGGTGGCCACCCATGGCTTTGGCCATATCCATTTCGGGGGCTTTACCGCCAAGGCCCACCGCGCGGCCCCGGATGTGCGCGATTTGCTGGAGTGCGCCGGTTTCGATGCCGTGCTGAGTGACGATGTGGAACGGGTGGTGTGGGAAAAGGTGGCTTTCAACGCCGCGCTCAACGCCACCTCGATGATCTGTCGGGCCACCAATGGCCAGATCAATACCCCGGCGGGCCGCCGTATCGCCCAAGGCGTGGTGCAGGAAACTGTCGCGGTTGCGCAGGCGCGCGGCCTGAGCCTGGATGCACAGAGCATTATCGGCACGGTCCATGCCGCGTTGGTCGAGCATGGCCATCACAAGCCCTCCATGCTGCAGGACCGCGAACATGGCCGGATGACCGAGATCGAGGCCATCAACGGCGCCATCGTGCGTGAAGGGGAGAGGCTAGGCATTGCAACGCCTGTTTGCGCGACGCTGGCCGATCTGGTGCGGGTGATCGAGGGGGTGGAGCATACGAGTTGCTGAATGATCGGGCGGGCGCCGCCGGCCTCGACATGATTGAGGATGACATGACGGCCGCAGACTTTGTCGGCAAGGACATGGCGGGCTTTATGGCATGAATTCGTTCCGCAAGATCACGGTGCCGCGCGTGCTCCTCTATCTTTGGGCGCGCGCGACATCATTGGCCCGAAGCAGCCGATAGGCCGCAAAACCCAGCACCAGCACCCCGCCGATCAACGCGGACCACAGCGCGATGATGCGCGGGGCAAACCCTTTGCGGCCATCGCCGGGGGCCACATCGATTTCGACAATCCGCCCATCGTCTTTCACCCGCGCCTGCGGGAAGGGCTCCGGCCGCGTGGCCAGTTCGGCCCTGTCGAAAAAGGCGGGTGGGGCCTTTGCCTGCCCCACGGCCAGGCGATAGGGGGCCGCGCCATTCAAGGCGGCCAGCACTTCGACCGGAGCCAATTGCAGATCCAGCCTGGGCGCCTGCGAAAATCCGGCGCTGCGAGCATCCGCTTCGATCGTGAATTCGCGCGGCCCGCCATCGCCCCATTCCAGAGATGCGCCCTTTTCCCCCTGCTTCACACTGCCCAAAGCGAGCGGCGTCCATGGCTGGTCTGGCGATGCACGGCCCAGCAGGCGGATCGGCACCACGCCATCCCGGCCGGTCATCGTGACCGTCAGGGCCGACGGCACCGCCCCTTCGGGCAGGGTCAAAAGCACATGATGCGGATCTTTCATCACCGCGCCCCTGGTGGCCACGGTGATGCGATGCGGCGCGGGCGTGGGCGAGGTGACAAGGTTTGCTCCGGTCACCATCGTGGCCGACGCGCCGCTCCATCTCACCCGCAGATAGCGCCCGCCCAGCACAGCGCCGCCCAGATCGATCCTGTCGGGCCCCAGCAGGCGCTTGCCCTGATCGGGCCGAAACAGCACCTTCTGCGTCAGGCTCTGCCAATGGCTGAGGTCGCTGCCCACGTCGAGCGAGACCGTCACCGGGTTTTGCACGGGCACGTCGGCTTCGAGCGTGATCGACATTGCCGGTTGGTCCAATTGGCGTGTGTCGAGCAGAACAGCGTGTTCCGATGCGGCGGGGGAGTGTTCATCGGTCTTGATGCTGACGGCCTGCGCTGCGCGATCCACCCGAACGGAAACGGAGGGGCCATGATGCGCAGGCGAGGGCGAACCAAACGGGGGCGAACCAAACGGGATCGCCTTGACCCGGACCACCGAAAATTCGCCGGGGCTCATCGGCAGCAAGGCCAGAGACAGCGTCCTGCCCTGCGCGTCGAACAGGCGAATGTCGCCCTTGTCCGCCCGCCGGATTGCCACCAGCGCGGCCGGAGGCAGCGCGACACGCTGAATTGGCTCCGCACCGGTCTCCACCGGCAGGGTCAGCGCAAAATCTTGCGGACCCAGCGGTTTGCCCTCATCCGCCCGGTCGCAAGAGGCCAGCAGCAGGAGTGTCAGGGCGGCAAGGCGCCTCATGCGTCCAACCCCGCGCGATCATCCGCGCGCGGCGGCAGCGGCACGAAATAACCGATCAACAGCATCAGCAGGCCCACCCCGATAAAGGCGACGATGCGCGCCACGCCTTCGACCTTGGACATATCGACGATCACCAGTTTGACAACGACCACCCCCAACAGGACCGCGCCGGTCAGCCACGGCAAGCGCTGGCGCCGCCGATGGGCAAACAGCATCAGGCCCATCGCGACCAGCGTCCAGAGCAATGAACAGCCCGACTGGACAATCTGGCTCTCGATCAATTCCTCGCTGCTCCACCCCACGCCCAGATAATGGTGAGCGGTACGCAGCCATAGGGTATTGACGATGGCAAAGTCCAGAACGGCGCCTGCGCCCATCCCCGTTTCGCTGACTATCCATCCGGCGCCGTCGGGCCGGGGCTGGGCGCCGCACAGCATTTGGCGCCACAGGCCCAGCGTAGCCAGAGCCAGCAGGGCCGTCAGATCGACCGGATTGAGCAGCGGCACATAGGGCAGGGGATCGGTCACCCCTTCGGCCATCAGTGTGGTGGCCAGCGCCCCGCCATAGACCAGCACGGCCAGCACCCGCGCCCCATGCCACCAATAGGCCCGCGCGGCCGGATCGAGCGGCCAGCCAAGCCCGGTCATATCGGCGCGCGATGCCGCCTTGCCCGCCCAGCGCGTGAGCGCGAAAAGCATGGCGGTGGCGCTGATGAGAAACACCACGCCCGCCCATGATGTGTCCCACAGCGCGCCGCGATCAATCCCCAGCCACAGCCCGTCCGCCACCATGGCCGTGCCCAGCAGCACGCCGCCGCCATGCATGGCGAGCGTCCAGCGATCCACGGGCAGATGCCGCAGCAGCCACAGGTGCAGGCCAATCGCCAGCGCCCAGTAGAACAGGTCGGGCAGATAGAGGATGTTGCGCCCATCCATCAACGCGGCCAGAAGGCAGAGCGTCAACAGCGGCAGGGAAAGCCGCGCGGGCCAGCCTGCGACCGGCCAGTCTTTGCTACGGCCAAAGGCCTGCGCGAGGGCCATTGCGCCCAGGATCGCCAGCATGGCGGTGTAAAGCTGCATATAGGGCGACAGCGCCGCCGCAGACAGGGAGGGTGCAGCAGCAGGGGCAGGCAGATAACGATCTGTTTCACGCAGAATGGCAAGGCAGACCAGCGCAAAGCCGCCCAGAAACCATGCCTTGCGCAAACTGTATTCCCACGGCGCATAGGCCTGCGCCAGAGAGGACCCGCTGTGCGCCAGAGGCGCGCGCAGCAGCCATGCGGTGAACAGCACCGGCAGGGCCACAAGCATCGGCACCATAAACCCGTTGTTGGCCAGCGGGAGCGCGGCAATGTTGGGTTCGAGAGACACCGCCACCATCAGCGCGGCGGCGGTCTGCAACAGCAAACCGAAAGCGCGCGGCATCCAGCGTGCCTGTCGCGCGCCCACCCAGAAGGCCCCCGCGCCTTCGAGCGCCCATGTGGCGGCGGTCCATTTTGCCTCCAGCGCCAAAGGCACGGCCAGCGTGACAAAGCCCACGCCGATGGCCAGCAGACATTCGTTGAGCAGGCGCATCTCGGCACGGCGGCGGCGCAGCGTCAGCGCGGCCATGCCGAGATAGGACGCGCCAAAGCCCAGCGCGGAAAAGGCCTCGGCAAAGGGGCGGCCATGGACCAGACCCGCCTGAAGCCCGAAACCGGCCAGCGCCGTCCCGAACAGCAGGGTGGAATCGGCGTAATTGCCAAGCGGGCCCGGCGTGTTGTGCGCATAGAGCATGGCCGTCGCGAGATAGATCGCGATCGAGGCGATGAGAAAGATCTCGCAGAGCAGGAAATGCCGCGTTTCATAAGCGGAAAAGCCCCACAGGCCCGCCAAAAGAAAGGTCGCGACAAAGCCCAGCAGATTGAGCGGCCGCCAGCTCTTTTTCCATGCGATCACCAGGATCGCCACATTCAGGATGGTGAGATAGGTGAACAGGCCGAGCGGCGTCTCGCTCTTGCCGCCCAGCAGCACCGGCACCGCAAACCCGCCCAGAAACGAGGCCAGCGCCATGGTCAGCGAATCCTGCATCAGCGCCAGCCCGCAGCCCAGCGCGGCAAACAGGATCATGAAGGCAAAGGCGGCCGCAGGCGGCAGCACCCCATAGGCCTTGGCCGCAGCGAACACCACGAGGTAGAGCACGGCCACGCCCGCTCCCTGAAGAGAGAGGCCAAAGGAGGGCCGCTCGATCCGCTTGTTGAGGCCCACCAGCAGCAGGGCCGCCCCGATCAGGGCAATCAGTGTCAGGCGCATTTCGATCGGAAACAGCCCGGCATTCGCCGCGAAACGCGCCAGAAAAACCAGGCCGACAAACAGCACCGCCAGACCGGCCCGCACAATCGTGTTGCCGCCCAACAGCCACGCGCGCGCCTTGGCAATGGCCTCCTCGACAGGGTCGGTGCGGGCGGGATGGTAGGTTTCGACGTGCCTTGGGGCGGCCCATCTTGCAGGGTCCGGTTGGCGATGGGCGTCCGGGGCAGGCGTCGGGGCGTCTTTGTGAGGGGGCGCATCGGCAACCGGTGCTGGAACGGTCTCGACCTCTTCCTCGACGGGTGCAGGGCTTTCGAGGGGGTGTGCGGCCTGCTTCTGGGGGGCGACCGGCTGGGCCTCGGCCAAAGCGGCCTGCACGGCGGACTGGATTTCCTGCTGCACCAAAGAGCGCAGCCATAGCCCCATCAGGGCGCCAAGGACCCCGCCGATAAAGACGCCCGTTAGATTATATCCCCCGGAAAAGCCCCCCAAAAGCGCGCCGACAATGGCGGCCCAGCCAATAATTCCCATCCCCGCCTCATCATCTCGTCTGAAGCGTCAGCTTCGCAGATTTGATGAAAATGGAAAGGCTTGTGTAATCCTCCTTAAACGGACTGGTCACGCTGGTCCTGTATGGAGCGTGCAGGCCTAACGCGCCTGCTCCACGATGCCGCGGCAGGGGCCAAAGCCGATGGCGCGATAGCCTTCGCGCATCGCGCGGGCGTGGAGCGTCAGTTCGTCGCCATCCTCCAGGAAGCAGCGCTGTTCTCCGCTGGGCAGGAGGACAGGATGTTGGCCGCCTTGGGAAATTTCCATCAAGCTGCCCTCGCTCCCGGGGGCGGGGCCGGAGAGCGTGCCGGTGCCCAGCAGGTCGCCGGTATGCAGATCGCAGCCGTTCGAGGCGTGATGGGTGACGATCTGAGCGGGGGTCCAGTACATGGCCTCGTGGGCCGCGCCTTGGCTCAATTGCTGCGCCTCAATGCCGCTCTTGCGCATTGCCGCGCTGGCCAGCGTGGCCGAGAGGGTGATCGACAATGCGCCCTGCGCCTGATCCTGCGCATCCCACAGATGGGGCAGGGGCGCAGGATCGCCCTGGGGCCGCGCGGGTTGCGCTACTCGGAAGGGGGCCAGCGCCTGCGCGGTGATGACCCATGGCGAGATGGTGGTAAGGAAGCTCTTGGACAGGAACGGGCCGAGGGGTTGATATTCCCACGCCTGAATATCGCGTGCGGACCAGTCGTTGAGCAGGCAGACCCCGGCAATCCTATCCCATGCCTCGCCAATCGGGATGGTTTCACCAAGGGCATTATCCCCGGCGATCCAGATGCCCAGTTCGAGTTCGTAATCAAGACGGCGGCAGGGGGCATAGGTCGGATGATCGGCATCGGGCGGCTTGATCTGGCCCTTTGGGCGGATCACCGGGGCGCCCGATACGCGGATCGAACTGGCCCGCCCGTGATAGCCGATGGGGACGTATTTGTAATTGGGTAGCAGCGGATTGTCGGGACGAAACAGCTTGCCGATGTTGGTGGCATGGTGGATGCCGACATAGAAATCGCTGTAATCGCCAATGGCAAAGGGCAGATGTAATTCAACACTTTGCGCAGGGTAAAGCCAAGGGGTGATCGCATCTTGCCGCGCCGGATCGGTCAGCACGGCGAAAAGCGCGTGGCGCAGCGCGCGCCGAGTGGCTGCATCAAGGCGAAACAGGGCGTTGAGCGTTTGTTCGCTCAAAGCCGGGCACAGGGCATCGGGCAGCAGGCCAGCCTCCGCCAGCCCTGTCAGATCGACGACATAATCGCCGATCGCCGAGCCAATCCGCCGCGTTTCGCCCTCGCGCGAAAAGACTCCCAGCGGCAGGTTTTGGACAGGAAAATCCGGGTGCTCATCGGCGCCCTCAACCCAGCTTGAGGCGGCGGCATCATGAGTATGGTCGATCACGCGCGATCTCCATCCCCGGCGGGCTCGTGATGCAGCCATTGCGCATGGCGCGGTGCGCGCTTGGTCCTGCTCCATTCCTCCAGCATCACCGGGGCCAGTTCGCGCAATTCGCGATATTGCTCGTCCGTGCCGATGTTGCAGGCCAGTTCAAGTCGATGGCCATTGGGGTCGAAGAAATAGATCGAGCGGAAAATCCCGTGATAAGTCGGCCCCAGCACGTCGATCCCCTGCGCCTCGATATGCGCTTTGGCGGAGAGCAGGGCGGCCTCGTCGGCGACTTCAAAGGCCAGATGCTGAACCCATGCGGGCGTGTTGGGGTCGCGGCCCATCTCGGGCTGGCCCGGCAATTCGAAAAAGGCCAGCACATTGCCCCCGCCCGAATCAAGAAACACATGCATATAGGGATCGAAGGCCCCGGTAGAGGGCACATGATCCTCGGCAAAGGCCGTGGTATAGGTCATGCCCAGCACGCGGCCATACCATTCCACCGTCTCCTTCGCGTCGCGGCAGCGATAGGCGACATGGTGGATACGTTGCAGTTGCGGTGCCTGTGTCATCATGCCTTCTCCGTCACGTTCAGCGCGCCGCGGCGCAACTGGTCGCGCTCGATGCTTTGGAACAGCGCGGTGAAATTGCCCTCGCCAAAGCCTTCGTCCTTCTTGCGCTGGATGAATTCGAAAAAGACCGGGCCGATCACCGTTTCGGAAAAGATCTGGAGCAGCAGGCGCGGGTCGCCCTCTTCGGTGCTGCCATCAAGCAGGATCCCGCGCCTTTGCAGTTCCGCCACCGGTTCGCCATGGCCGGGCAGGCGTTCGGCCAGCATCTCGTAATAGGTCGCGGGCGGGGCGGTCATGAAGGGCGTGCCGCTGGCCTTAAGCGCGTCCCAGCCCGCGATCAGGTCGTCGCAGCGGAAAGCGACATGCTGTATGCCCTCGCCATTATAGGCGCGCAGGAATTCGTCGATCTGGCCGCCGCCGGCTTTGCCTTCCTCGTTTAACGGGATGCGGATCTTGCCATCGGGCGCGGTCATCGCGCGGCTGGTCAGGCCCGTATATTCGCCCTTAATGTCGAAATAGCGGATCTCGCGAAAGCCGAAGACGCGTTCGTAGAAATGCGCCCAATGGGCCATCCGCCCGCCATAGACATTGTGGGTCAGGTGATCGATTGTGTGGAAACCGGCGCCGACCGGGTGGCGATCGACACCGGGCAGATAGGTGAAATCAATGTCATAGATCGACAGTTCATCGCCATAGCGGTCGATCAGATAGATGATCGAGCCGCCGATGCCCCGGATCGCGGGCAAGTGTAATTCCATCGGCCCGGTTTTCAGTTCCACCGGTTCGGCCCCGCGCTCGATGGCTGTGGCATAGGCATGGGCCGCATTGCGCACCCGCCAACCCATGCCGCACACCGAAGGCCCATGCTCGGCGGCGAAATAGGCGGCGGGGCTGTGCGCCTCGTAATTGGCGATCAGGTTGATCCCGCCCTGACGCCATAATTGCACATCCTTGCTGCGATGGTTGGCGATATGGGCAAAGCCCATGGCGGCAAAGACCGGTTCGAGCAGGCCCTTCTCCGGCGCGGAAAATTCGATGAATTCGAAGCCGTCCAGGCCCAGAGGGTTGGGGAACAGGTCGGTGGTCGGGGCGCTGTCGGCCATGGCTTTCTCTCCGCGATCAAAGGGCCGCGTTTTGCCGCAGCCGTTGGAGAAGGTTCTATCGCAAAACCCATGCGTGGTCCGCGCGAAGTTGGGGGGTAAACGGCTCCATTGCGCGCCACTCTTGCGCTCATTTATCCTTTCATGCAAAAATGGCGCATGGATCAACTCGACCGCAAAATCCTGACCCAGCTTCAGGCCGACGCCTCGCTGTCCCACGCCGACATTGGCGAGATCGTCCACCTGTCCGCTTCACAGGTCTCGCGCCGGATTGCCCGGCTGCAACAGGATGGCATTATCCGCAAACAGGTCGCCCTGCTGGATGAGGAAAATCTGGGCCTGCATGTCGAGGCCTTTGTCGCCGTGACGATGACCTCCTATGCCCCTGAAACCATCGCCCGTTTTCACGAGCGGATGCAGGCCATCGAAGGCGTGCTGGACTGCTGCGCCACCACGGGGGATTCGGACTATCTGCTGCGCATTCTGGCGCGCGATCTGCGCGGCCTGTCCGAACTCATCAATCGTGGGCTGCTGGGCCATGGCGATGTGGCCAGCGTCCGTTCCAGCGTTGTGCTGGACCGCATCAAGCGCACCACCGAACTGCCGCTGGGGGATTGAGGGCGGCACGGCATCTTCACCATGGCGTGCCGACAGGCTAAGGCCATGGTGATGACCGAACTTCCTCTGACGCCGCTCGAACGCGCCGCCCGCGCCATGTATGACAATGTTCAGCCCGATTGGGACTGGAGCGATCCTGATGCCGAGCCGATGCGCAAGCTGTATCGGGATAATGTCCGCGTCGCCTTCATGGCGGTGATGGAGCCCAGCGCGGCCATGATCGGCAAAGGCAACGCCAGACTGGAAGGCGGCGATTGCCTGGCGGTCTGGCAAACCATGGTCGCGGCCATGCTGCAGGGGCATTGACCGCGCTATCCCCGCAATCCCGCGCTCTCGCGGCTTTCCCTTGTCCGACAATAGGATTATCACGCCCCGGCAAGGGAAGGGTGAGGGCAGATGGGATCGATGAAAAGCACGCTGTCGGACCGGCACGTATGGGCCTTTGTCGCAGGCTGCATCGCGGTGACATTGGGTGTTTGCGCGCATTTGCCGATGTTCGCGATGGCGCGTGCCATGAATTATCAACTGGTCGGCATGCCCATGGACAACATGATGCTCTTTGGCATGGTGCTGATCGTTCTGGGCACGATGCTGGCCGCCTATGGCCTGTTGCCGCGCAATGTGACCGCGCAGAGGGAGAATGCCGCCCGGATCGAGGTGGCCGCGCCCGAGGATGCGCATCTTGGCCCCGCGCATTGGGGCCTGATGGCGGTGCTGACGCTTGCCCTTGTCATTGATGTCATGAAACCGGCTTCGCTGGGCTTCACAGTGCCGGGCATGATCAGCGAATATGGCGTGCCCAAGAAGACCGTCTCGCTGGTGCCGTTTTTCGCGTTGGCCGGGACGGTAACGGGATCGGTGCTGTGGGGCTGGATTGCCGATGTCTATGGGCGCAAGGCCTCGATCCTGCTCTCGGCGGTGATGTTTGTGGGCACCTCGATCTGCGGTGCGATGCCCAGTCTGGAATGGAACATTGCCATGTGTTTCATGATGGGCGCGGCGGCGGGGGGAATGCTGCCGGTGACCTATGCGCTGCTGGCCGAGATGATGCCGAACCGGCATCGCGGCTGGAGCCTGGTGCTGGTCGGCGGATTGGGCGCGGTGGGCGGCTATTTCGCGGCCAGCGGCATGTCTGCCCTGCTGCAACCGATCTTTGGCTGGCGCATCCTGTGGCTCGCAAATTTGCCCACCGGGCTGACGCTGGTGCTGCTGGGCGTGTTCATCCCTGAATCCGCGAAATTTCTGCTGGCGCGGGGCCGGGTGGAGGAGGCCGAGGCGGTCATGCGCCGGTTCGGAGCCAAGGCGCGGCGTACACAGGGCCCTGCCGATGGCGCGGCGCGTGAATCCCATGCGCTTGTCGGCTTTCAGCTCTACGGCAAACTGGCCGCGCTCAGCATCTGCGCGCTGTCATGGGGCCTGATCAACTTTGGCCTGCTGCTCTGGCTGCCGGCCGATCTTGTGGCCAAGGGCTATTCCGTGGGCGTATCAAGCCGCCTGCTGGCGGAAAGCGCGCTGATCGCCTTTCCCACCGTGTTCGTGGCCGCCCTGCTCTACAGCCGATGGAGCACCAAATGGGCGTTGACCTCGATGATTGTGCTGACCTTGCTGGGCCTGCTTCTGGTCTTGCGGCTGGAACTGGCGGGCGGCGGCAGTCCGGTTCTGCCGGTCGCCTTGCTGATCGTGGGAACGAATGGCATCATCGCCATCGTGCTGCCCTATACGGCCGAGAGTTTCCCGTTGAAGGTGCGGGGGCGGGCCACGGGCTGGGTGGCGGCCTGGACGAAGGGCGGCGGATTGCTGGCGCAGGGCTTGACGATCAGCGGGATCGCACTGTCGATGGGGGCATCATCGCTGCTGGTGATGGTGCCGACCGCGCTTTCGCTCTTTCTGGTGGCATGGTTCGGCAAGGAAACGCGCGGGCGCGATCTGCGCGATCTGGATGAGGATGGAGGGCGGGCAAGCCCCGTTCCGCTCTAGATTTTGTTTTACCCCGTTTTCCAAGCCATCAGATGATTCCATCTGCTTCGAAAACGCTGCGGGATCGTGGTCGTCGCCGCCCGCGATCCCGGTTTCGGCACTCAGGTCCGGTGCGGCCTGTGGGTATCATAGCCGAAATAGGCGATGACCGCATAGCAAATGGCGGGCAGGGCCAGCGCCAGTGACAGGCTGCCGGTCAGATCCGCCAGTGCGCCGGTCAGGATCGGCACGACGGCCCCGCCGAAAATGGCGATGTTGATGATGCCCGATCCGTCGGCCGCTCTGCGCCCCAGCCCTTTGCAGGCGAGGCTGAAGATGGTGGGAAACATGATTGAGTTCATCAGCCCGATCAGCAGCAGGCTGGCGGCGGCCAGATGGCCCGAGGCGTTGGCCGCGATCAGGATCAGCGCAATCGCGCCCATCGCATTGCAGGCCAGCACCTTGCCCGGAGAGACCGCCCGCAGCACCGCCGAGCCGACAAACCGCCCAACCAGCGTCCCGCCCCAATACCAGGGAATGTAAAGGCCCGCCGCCGCTTCATTAAGGCCCAGCACCTTGGGCTGTTTGAGATAATTGACGATCAGCGAGCCGATCGACACCTCCGCCCCGACATAGAGAAAGATGCAGAGCGCCCCCAGACCGAACCTCTTGTCGCGAAGCAGCGCAAAGCTGGCCCCCAGCGAGGAGCTTTCATGATGCTCCTCTTTGAAACGATGCCGGTTGACCCAGACCACCCCCGCCACCACCAGCAGCGCCAGAGCCAGCGCGGTGTAGGTATGCACCACGGTCTGGGTTTCGACCATGCGATAGGCCGCCAGCGCCGGTCCGGTCAGGGCGTCGCTCTTCCCTTCCCCCAGATTGCCAAGGATCAGTCCGGCGCCCACGGCGGGAAAGATCACCGTGCCCATCGAGTTGAAGCCTTGCGCAAAAGACAGGCGGCTATGCGCCGTCCGCGCCGGGCCCAGCAGCGAGATCAGCGGATTGGTCACGACCTGCACCACCACGACCCCGCTGGCCAGCACAAAGAGCGCGAGGAGAAACAGGGCGTATGTGGCGCTTTGCGAGGCGGGGATGAAAAGCAGGCAACCCGCCATCATCGCCAGCAGCCCCACCACCGCCCCGCGCATATAGCCGATCCGCTTGACCAGCGCCGCGCCGGGCAGGCCCATCACGGCATAGGCGGTGAAGAAGCAGAACTGCACCAGCATCGCCTGCGTATAGCTGAGCGTGAAGAGGTCTTTCAGCTTGGGGATGATGACATCGTTGAGGCTGGTGATGCCGCCAAAGATGAAGAACAGCGCCAAGACGAAAACCCGCAGTTCAGGGGCGTCAAGATGGGTGCCTTCCGCGTCCGGTGATGTCAGATCGCGCTCGGCGGACAGATTGGGGGCCAGTGCCATGGGGATCCCGCGTTATGGCTTGGGTTCAAGGATAAAGACCTGCGCATCGCGCGGCGCCACATGCAGGGGCAGAGGGCCCTGCGTGTCGCCGATGCGCCTGCCGGTCCAGGCGTCGATCAGGTTGAAATGATGCTCCCCGATCTTGGCAAAGGTCTGGGTCAGATCATCGCCCAGCGGTTCCTTGGTCCAGTCCAGCACATGGTTCTGCACAGAGGAGGAACGGTTGAGCGCGGCAATGGCCCAGCGACGGCCCGAGAGCGGCCGCGCCCAGATTTCCAGTTCGGAGCCACGCTGCCATGCGAAACCCTGAACGCCCAGCGCATCCTGATCGATGGCGACAAGGCGCGGGTTGGTCAGGACACGCGTGATTTCAGGCTTCAGGCCCGCAATATCGGCTCCCACGATTAGCGGCGCGGCCAGCATTGCCCACATCGCGAAATGCGAGCGGTTTTCGTTGAGATCAGTCAGATTGCCGACCTCGATCATATCCGGGTCATTCCAATGCCCCGGCCCGGCATAGCGGCGCAGGCCCTCCTGCTTGTCGAGGATCTCCATCACGCCCAGACTGTTCCAACTGCCATGGCCCAGTTTGCAGGACCAGCAATTGGCGATGTCGCCCGTGGTGCGCCACAGGTTGCCGATGCCCGCGGCCCATTCCCAAGGCTTGCTGTCGCCCCATTCGCAGATGGAAAAGACGATAGGGCGGCCCGCCTGATCCAGCGCGGCGCGCATCGTGGCATAGGCCTCGCGCGGGTTGCGCTGGGCCGCGCCGGTGCCGGTGTTGCACCAGTCATATTTCAGATAATCCACGCCCCAGCGGGCATATTGCGTCGCGTCCTGAAATTCATGGCCCTGACTGCCCGCGCGGCCGCCGCAGGTTTTGGCCCCCGCGTCGGAATAGATGCCCAGTTTCAGCCCGCGTGCATGGACATAATCGGCGAGCGCCTTGATCCCCGAAGGAAAACGAACCGGATCGGCCTGAATGAAGCCATCCTTGTCGCGCTCGCCTTGCCAGCAATCGTCGATGTTGACGTAGGTGTAGCCCGCATCGCGCATGCCGTTGGCCACCATCGCATCGGCCACGCCCCGGATCAGGCCTTCATCAATGCGGCAGCCATAGCGGTTCCAACTGTTCCACCCCATCGGCGGGGTTTGGGCCAGAGGGGCGGCACCCTGCGCAAAGGCGGGCGTGGAGGCGCAAACGAGCAACGCCATCAGCGCGGCGAGCAATTGGCGGAAGGAAAGGGATCTCACAAGACATCTCCCGAAAGAATAGGTTGCGCGATGAGGAACCGTGTGTGGGGGCTGATGCTCAGGGCGCTCAGGTCGGAAACAAGGGCGCAGTCGCCGGGAGCGGCGATGGCATCATCGGCATGAAGGGGGGCATTGAGGGGAATGACCAGCTTTGGCCTCTGGCCGTAGTCGGCCAGTATGGCGGGCGGCACCGGACCTTCGCACAGATCGAGCCGGAACAGCGGCCCATCGACCAGCCGCGCAGGCCCGCCTTCCGGCAGCATTTTATGCATCCGCGCCTTGTCATAGGTTTCGGGCAGGGCGACGGCCATCCCCTCGTCCAGATGCAGCGGCCTTGGGCGGCCATAGTCATAGAGGCGATAGGTGATGTCGCTGTTCTGCTGGATTTCCAGCACGGTGACGCCCGCGCCGATGGCATGGATGGTGCCCGCCGGAATATAGAAGAAATCGCCGGGCCGCACCGGATGCCAGGCCATCATCGCCTCGATCGAGCCATCAAGCGCGGCCCCGCGCAGGGTCTGGGAGTCGGTCGCTTCCCGCAGGCCGATGCCCAGTTTCGCAGCAGGCTGGGCCTCAATGACCAGCCAGCATTCCTCCTTGCCTTGCGCGCCCAGCCCTTTGGCGAGGGTTTGCGCATCGCTGGGATGGACCTGAACCGAGAGGTTTTCGCTGGTGAAAATGTATTTCACCAGCAATTCGCGCAGCGACGGCGGCGGATCGAACCAGATCTCGCCGGTCTTTCCCTGCGCGGGCGAGGGAAAGGGCGCGGGCAGATCGGCCCGGCCCCATGGCTTTTCCACCGCGATGCGCGGCAGAATGTGAACCAGGCTCATGCAAGATCCAGCCTGGCAAGGATGGGAAGCAGCACGCCGTTCATCGCCGCATAACCGGCAGGCGTGGGGTGAACACCATCGACGGCCAGCCCTTCGCGCATCGCGCCATCGGGCCCGGCAAGGACCGGGTGATAATCGACCCACACATGGCCATGGGCCCGTGCATAATCGCGCAGCCAGATATTATGGGCGGCAATCGGACCTTTGGTTTCAAGGCCGGGGCGCCACGGGAAATTACCCGCGGGCGGAATCGAGGCCAACAGCACGCGGATATGATGCGCCCGCGCCAGCGTGGCCATCGCGTCCAGATTGTCGCGGGTCATCTGGGCGGTCATCGGGCTGGTGTTGCCCGCAATGTCATTGGTGCCCGCCATGATATGCACCGCGCGCGGGCGCAGCGCGATCACATCCTGCATCATGCGCAGCAGCATTTGCGGCGTGGTCTGGCCGCCTATGCCGCGATTGACGCGCCCGGCGGGGAAAAACTCCGGGTTCTTGTCGCGCCAGCCCTGCGTGATGCTGTCGCCCATAAAGACGATGCGTGTGGGCGGCCCTTCGGCCAGCAGGCGGCGGTTGTCCTCGCCATAGCGGGCCAGCCAGGCGAAATCGGTATGGGCGCGGGCGGCTTCGGGGCTTTCGGCGGGGCCGGATTGCGCCCATGCCGGGGCGGCAAGGCCAAGGGGGGTGAGCGCGCCCAAACCTTTGAGTATGGCGCGGCGGTGGGTGGGGCTCATGGCTGGATCATCCATTGGCAGGGGGAGGCCTCTTGCGCCTGCGTTTGGGCGCCGGAGGCCGAGAACAGGAGATGCTCTTTGTTCGCGCCGAACGCAGGCCATGGCGGGCGGGCGTCGTCATTGGGATCGCCGCGTCCGGCAAAACTCAGCCAGTAATCGGCCAGCGAGAGCGAGCCGAAACGCGCGTCACCCAAGACATAGGGAATGTCCGATCCGTGGAAGGACAGGCCCCCATTGGCGGCCAGATCGAACTCATAGCGCCAGACCTTGCTCCCCGCGCGGGAAAGGAGATCAGCCCATTGTCCGGCGGGACAGCGAAACAGGATGTCGGTGGCGATGCGCAGGTCGCGATTGCCCCGACGCGGATCGGCGGGGGGATCGCCTTGGTCGAGGTGATAATAGGCGCGGGCCTTATCGGCATTGGGGCCAAAGGCTGCGTCAACGCCTGCATCGCGATGAGCGCGCCCGCCCGGCAGGCCGAATTCGGCGCGGTTCGATCCGATGATCACCGGCCGGGGCGGAGCATGGGCCAGCAGCACAGCAGGCGTGTCAGGCAGCACCGCGCCGTCAATGGTCGTGCGCAGCCATAGGAAATCATCGCTCTCCAGTGCCGGATCATGCAGCGTCCTGTCCGCCTCCAGCAGCGCATGGGCCGATGCGGCGCGCAGGGGTTCCACGCTGCCGTCCGTGCCCAGCATCGCGTCGAGTTGGTCGCCCAGCCGCAGGGCCTCGGGCAGAGGCCGCCATGAAAGGCCGAAGGATGGCGTGCCGCTTTGCATAATGGCGCGGGCGAACAGCCCCTTTGCCCCCGGCGCGGCCAGCAGCAGGCCGACATCCTGCGCCCCTGCGGATTCGCCAAAGATCGTCACATTGGCCGGATCGCCGCCAAAGCGGGCAATATTGGCCTGCACCCAGCGCAGCGCGGCTATCTGGTCCATCAGACCATAATTGCCCGCATGGCCGCCCTGTTCGGAGGCCAGCGTGCGATGGGGCAGATTGCCAAAAATCCCCAGGCGGTACTGGATCGCCACCAGCACAACCCCGCGCCGGGCCAGAGGCGAAAGCACCGTATCGCCCGCAGAGCCAGCTCGGTTGCTTCCGCCGTGGATCCACACCATGACCGGGCGCTTGCCCGTCAGGGCGGGGGTGGCGACATCCAGCGTCAGGCAGTCCTCGGAGGCGCGGACATAATCGGCGTGGTTCCAGCCATAGTCATTTTGCAGGCAGGAGGGGCCGGATTTCGCCCCATTGCGCCATCCTTTCCACGGTTCGACCGGGCCGGGCGGTCGCCAGCGCAGCGCGCCCAGCGGCGGCGCGGCATAGGGAATGGCGCGGAAGATCCGCGTGCCATGGGCATCGGTAGTGCCCTGAACCGCGCCGCCGGTAATCGCCACCGGCGGCGGGGAGGCCTGCGCGGCCCCCGCGCCGAGCAGCGCCATCAAAAGGAAGCCGGGCCATTTCATGGCAGGCGCGCCTCGGCCTCAACCACATTCCATCCGCGCAGCGCGACATGCGGTGCAGGCCCCTTGCGAGCGGGATAGCGGATGGTGATGGTCTGGCTCTGCCCGCCAGTCAGCGAGACATAATTGTCGCTGTAATAGGCGGGCAGGATGCGTTCGCCCTTGGCATCGAGCAGGGTCAGCTTGGCGGCAAGGGCAGGCGTGGCGGCAGGATTGGTGATAGTGACGCGCAATTCCTGCTCGCCGCCGATGGTGGCGGGCGGGGCCAGTTTGGCGCGCAGGGCTACCCTAGGCATGGTGTCCAGCGCGCGATAGCTGCCCTCATCCCGCCCGCGCCAGTAAAAATTGGACGAGACGAGGCGGCCCGAAGCATCGCTCAGGTTCTGCGTCACCAGCACCATCGGATAATCGGCCAGCGCCTTGTCCAGTGGCAGCGGGGCCAGCATCGTATCGGCATTGGCCGAGGCATCGAGACGGTCGGTGCGGGCGAAAAGCTCCTTGCCGTCCAGCCCCAGAATACGGCTGGTGGCGACAAGGCCGGGGGCGGGCTCGCGCGTGGTGTTGATCACCACAACCTCATTGCCGGGCAGGTTCAATTGCACATGGACCGGTTCGGAGGCCTTGGCGATGCCGTAATAGGCGGCATGGGTGTCGTAATCCGAACTGTAGATCTGCCATGCATTCGAGGTCCATGCCGGATGGGTCATCCACAGCAGGCGGCCCGAATTCTTGGTCCAGAGATGGCCGAGGAAGCCCTCGAACATGGCCTTATGGCCTTCAAGGTTCATCATCTGGGCCTTGCGCTCGAAATCGGCAAAGCTGGTGGCGGGGCCGAAACGGGTGTTCAGGCTGGCCATGAAGGTCTTGGTGTCGCCATTGCCGGAAAAATGCCAGTCGTGATAGGCCAGCGTGTCGCTGAGCGGCCATTGGTCCGCCTTGGGCACATAGGCCGCAATCGCCTCGCGCGTGGCCAGAGAAGGCGTGCCGGTTTCGACCGAAAATCCGGTGGCCAGATCGGTGAAATAGGCTTCGGGCTGGCGGTAATTATAGGGGCCGGAGCCTTGCAGGTTTACCGTGTTCGAGCTGCCCGTGAACCAGCGCGTGCCGTCGAGGCGGAAGAGCAGATCGTCCAGCCCTTCATTCAGCATCGGATAGGGCACGCCCTCGTTCCGCCCGAACCACACCACGATCGACGGATGGTTGCGATAGCGCTTCACGGTATCCTCGGCATTGGCGAGGAACAGGGCGGGGTCCTGCGGTTCGACCTGAAAATTCTGGGTCGATTGCCAGAAGTCGTTGAGCACCATCATGCCATATTCGTCGGCCAGATCGTAGAACTCATCCTCGGTGTTATTGCCCATCCAGTTGCGGATGATGTTGAGATGGGCATCCTTGTGCAGGCGGAAATAGGGCTCCAGTCGGGCGCGGTCATGGCGTTTCAGGGCATCGTCCATGCCCCAGCTTCCGCCCCGCGCGGCGATCTTCACGCCATTGACGCGGATGGTCAGATGCGGCTCGGGCAGCGTATCCTCCGCTCCCAGATCGCGCACCGCCGGGGATGCCTCCCCCGCCGCCGTCAGCGATTCAACCCAGCCCTTGGGGCTTTGCTTGATCGCCTCGTGGCGCACATCGATCAGCTTGATGCCCGCCTGCCGCCCATCGGTGGGCTGCACATTGACACGGCGCAGATGGCCCGCCCTGTCCATCAGCGAGAGGTCATAGGACACTTCGCGAATGCCGAAGCGGGTGGTGCTGGTGTCGGCGCTCTGCCCGTCGACGACGGCCTCGATGCGCAGCGTGTGGAGCGCCGGATCGCCATAGCCGTTGGGCCACCACAGGCGCGGGTTCTTGACATGCAACGCGGCAAATTCGGACGGCGCAAAGCGTGCCTCGCTCTCGCCGGGCGGGGCGGTGATTTCGCGGCTGATGCGCACATCGTCGAAACTGGCGGTGATGGTGACGCGGCGGGGTTGCGCGCCGTCATTGATGACCGGCACGGCGATGGAGATGTCGGCCGCATCCGTGCGCGGCAGAGGCAGGTCGGTGATGACCTGCGGATCGCCCAGACGCACCGCGCCGGTGGCCTGAATTTCCACATCCTGCCACAGGCCGGTGTCGCGGTCGCGGATGCCGGGAATCCAGTCCCAGCCCTCGGTGGCGATGAAGGTTGGCCCGTCGATGGCCAATTGTCCGCCGTTTTCGCCCACGCCCGCGCTGATGGATTGTTCATGCGGCGTGCCGGGATGCGGGGGCGGCGATACGCGGATGGCCACGACATTTTCGCCCGCCACCGCGTTGAAGGCAAAGCGGCCCCGCGTGAAGGCGCCCTTGGTGCTGCCCGCTCGGGCGCCGTTGATATAGGTCTCGCTTGCGTAATTCACGCCATTGAGAACCAGCGCGAGACGCTTGCCTGCTGCCGAGGCGGGCAGGGTGAAAGCGGCGCGATACCAGTAATCCTGCCGGGCAAGGCTTTCGGGGATTTTCAGATTGTTGAGGCCGAAATAGGGATCGGGATAGACACCGCGATCAATCAGCGTGGTCAGCACCGTGCCCGGAACGGTCGCCGCGCGCCAGATGCCTGCGGGCTTGCCGGGCAGCGAGAGGGCCGCGCCATCCTGCGCCACATCGGGCGCGGCGGCCAGTTGCCAGCCATGGAGGCGCCAGCGGTCGGCGGCAATCATCTCCATCGCGGGGCGGGGCGTCACGGGCTTGGCAACAGGCGCTGTGGTTTCGCCCTTGCCCACGGGCAGGGTCCAGGGGTCTTGCGGGCGCCAATAGCCGGTGTTGGCGGTTTTCTGGAATTCCCAGCCCACGCCGACCTGCCACATATGGACAAGCTCGAAGGCGGGGCGGGCGCCAGCCCTGGCGGCAATGGTTTTGGCGTTGGCCGCTTCGGGCGCGATCTGCGCAGCAACGAGCGAGCCGTTGAAATGGGCCTGCCCATCCTGCGCCGGGGCGATATGGATCTGTCCGGCAACCGGCTGCACCGGCAACGGTCCTGATGCCACCATCTGCCCATCGACATAGATCTGGGCGCCATCGGCCCTCAACGCGGCGGCGATATGGACCCATTGGGTTTTGACGAGCGGTTTGGGGGCAATCAGCCGATGCGACGCATCGCCCGATTGCAGCGCGGGCCGCCCGTCGATCAGCATCAGGCTTCGGTTTGGCCCTGACACATCGCCCAGTGTGATCAGACCGACCGAACCTTGCGCTATTTCTGCGGGATTGATCCAGGTCGATATCGTCATGCCCGATCGGCCGGACAGCAGATCCGAGGGCGGCAGTCCCCGGTCAATCCCGATGCCGCCTTGCAGGAATGTCGCATTATAGGGGCCAAGCGCTTCTGCCGATGCGGCCACCGGCGCGTCGGCCAAGGCGGGCTGGACAAGCGCGGGCAGGCAGGAAACAATCGCGCAAAGAGCAACGCTGCCGGCCATATTTCGGCCGAATTTAGGCAAAACCATATAACTCTCCCATGTCCCCGCGCCGGGCGCGGCGATCCGGACGCCATCTGTTCCGATGGGCATCATGCTTGCAAGCCTACCGAATTTATTTATTAATGCAAATTGAAATAATAAAAGGATGCCTGCCATATGCCCCCTTCTTCCCTCCCCCGATCCGGGCCTTCGATGGCCGCGCGTTGTGCGGTGCTGGCCAGCATGGCTGGGCTGCTGTTCGGCATTGATACAGCTGTCATTTCGGGCGTCACCCAGGCATTGCAGAAAGTCTTTGCCCTTAGCCCGCAGGATCTGGGGCTGGCGGTTTCCGCGGCCCTGTGGGGGACTTTGGCGGGCGCGGCCCTTGCGGGGCGGGCGGGTGACGTCTTGGGCAGCCGCCGTCTGCTGCTGTGGGTCGGATGGCTCTATGTCGTTTCGGCTCTGGGGACGGCGCTGGCCAACGGGCTGGTGAGTTTTTGCCTGTTCCGGCTGCTGGGCGGTCTGGCCATCGGCGCTTCCTCGGTCGTGGCGCCGGTCTATATTTCGGAAATCAGCGCCCCTGCCGAGCGCGGACGGCGGGTTGGCATGTTTCAATGCGCGATCGTTTCGGGGATTTTGCTGGCCTATCTCTCCAACGCGCTGGTGGCGCGGGGCGGTTTCGGGGCGATGGAATGGCGAGTGAAACTGGGGCTGGCCTGCGTGCCGGCGCTGGGCTTTGCGCTGTTGGCGCCATGGTTGCCCGACAGTCCGCGCTGGCTGCAGGCGCGTGGGCGCGATGCGCGGGCGGCGGCGGATCGGCTGGGGCTGATGCTGGAAACGGTCGCCCCGACGGTGAAGGACGAGCGCCTGTCATGGCGCCTGCATCGCAAGCCGATCCTGCTGGCCTTGGCGATCGGCGCGTTCAATCAGCTCTCGGGGATCAATGCGATCCTCTATTATCTCAATGACATATTTGCCGCCGCCGGTTTTTCGGGTTTTTCCGCCGACACCCAGGCCGTGGCCGTTGGGCTGGCCAATCTGCTGGCGACGCTGGCGGGCATGGCGATGATTGATCGGTTGGGGCGGCGTCCGCTGCTGCTGGCGGGGGCGCTGGGCACTTTTGCCGCGCTGGTCGGGGTGACGATGATCTTTGCCCTTGGTCAGGGCCGGGCATGGCTGTTGCCGCTGCTGGTGATGTTCATCGGCTTTTTCGCCGTGTCGCAGGGGGCGGTGATCTGGGTCTATCTTTCCGAACTTTTCCCCACCGCCGTTCGCGCGCGTGGTCAGGCGCTGGGCAGCAGCACGCATTGGGTGCTCAACGGCGCGATCAGTTTTGCCTTTCCGGTGCTGGCCGCGCATGGTCCGGCGCTGCCCTTTGCGGGTTTTGCGCTGGCCATGGCGGTGCAGGTCTTTGTGGTCTGGCGCTGGTTTCCCGAAACGCGGGGCGCCTCGCTCGACGATCTGGCAAGGCGCCTTGCCGGATAGGCCGCATGGTCCTTCGCGCAGGCAAACGTCGTGTCGGCCTCTATCCCAGCCTTACCCCGGCAAGGTCTGACTTAAGGCGGAACATGAAGGATCTCCTATAAAGAAAAATGTTTGAATTAATATTTTGTGGCTGGCCTTTGCCTGTGGCAAAGCGAAGAAGGTGAATGTGGGGCGCATGGGCGAAGTGATCGCGCTGCCTTGAAAGGATTTTTGGATGATGGCTCGGCACGTTCTCGTCTTTATAAAGGGATGGCCCGCCTGATGACGCATAGTCCGATCCGCCTTTCGGGCACCAATCTGGAACGCGCCGCCGACCATAATCAGCGCGTGACGCTGCATGCCATCCGCGTGAACGGGCCGATCACGCGGGTGGATCTGGCGCGGATCACCGGGCTGACGGCGCCCTCCATCGCCAATATTACCAAGCGTCTGGCCGCCGAAGGGCTGATCGAGGAGGCCGGGCAGATCCGCGGCGGGCGCGGCCAACCGGCCACCAAACTGGTGGTCAACAAGGCGGCCTGCTATTCGCTGGGTGTCAATATCGACCGCGATCATATCACCATCGTACTGGTCGATTTCGCTGGCGAGGTGATGGCGCAGGCCACGCGCGACATCGCCTTCCCCAAACCCGAGGACGTGCGCGATCACTACCGCGTGTCGGCCGCCGAACTGGTGGCGAAGGCCGGGGTCGATCCGGGCTTGCTGGTCGGTGTAGGGGTGGCCATGCCCGATGATTTCGGGCTGATCGACCTGCCCGGACGGCCCGAGGATTTCGCGCTCTGGGAAAGCACCAATATTGCCGCACTGCTGTCCGATCCCTTTGGCCTGCCGGTGTTTGTCGAGAATGATGCCGCCGCCGCCGCCATGGGCGAACAACAATTGGGCCACGGCCTGAAAGCGGCCAGCTTTTTCTATTTGCTGATATCGTCCGGCCTTGGCGGAGGGCTGGTGATTGACGGCAATTATATCCGGGGCGCGCAGGGCCGCAGCGGCGAAATCGGCTTCCTTTTGGCGCGGGGCACGGGTGAGCAGATCCAGAATCTCGTCTCGCTGTCGGGCGTCTATCGGCTGATGGCCGGGGAAGGGCTGACGCCCGCCGATCTGCGCGGCGACGGGGCTGCTTTGGAGCAGGTGCGCCGCCGCTGGATCGATCTGGCCAGCGATCAGTTGGTCGAGCCGCTGGTGGCGGTCAGTTGCCTGATCAACCCGGCGGCGGTGATTATCGGCGGGCGCCTGCCGGGGGGATGGATCGAGGATCTGGTCCATGCGCTCAACACAAGGCTGGAAAGCCATCGCCAGCATGTCCCCGTGCTGGCCCCGGTGATGAAGGCCCGACTGGCCGAGGAGGCGCCTTCGGTCGGCGCCGCCGTTCTGCCCTTCAGCCATTTCCTGCTGCCCAAGGCGACGGCCTTGTGGAAGGGGCCTGCCGAGGGCTGAACCATCAGCGCGCCTGTTCCTCCAACGCATTCAGCCCCAGCGCGATGGTGCCCAACGGCCCCGCCTGATCGCCAAGGCCGGGGGGCAAAATGAAGGTTTCCTCCGGCAGGGGAATGTAGCCTGCAACACTGTCGCGCACGTGGCGCTCGATCATGGCGCGCAGATGGGGCTGGCCATTGGCGACGCCGCCGCCGATCAGAATGCGGCGCGGGCCTGTGGCCATCAGCATGGTGTGGCACATCTGCGCCAGCGCATGGGCCACGCTGTCCCATAAGGGATGATCTGCGGGAATATCATGCACATGATCCTGCCCCAGCCGCGCCTTGATGGCAGGCCCGGCGGCCAGCCCTTCGACGCAATCGCCATGATAGGGGCAATGGCCCGGCCATGTGTCACCGGCCAGACGGGGGACGCGGATATGGCCCATCTCGCAATGGCCCAGCCCGCGCGTGGCATGGCCATTCACGATCAGCCCGACCCCTACCCCGGTGCCCACCGTGACATAGGCGAAATCCTGCAGGCCCTGCGCCGCGCCCCAGCGCTGTTCGGCCAGCGCGGCGGCATTCACATCCGTGTCGAAATGGCAGGGTACTGCGTAAGGCGCGCAAAGCGTATGAAGCACATCGGTGTCGCGCCAGCCCGGCTTGGCCGTGGCGGTGATATGGCCGAAATCAGGCGTGCCCGGCGTCAGGCCCACCGGGCCAAAGGAGCCGATCCCCAGCGCGTCAAACGGCGCCTTTGCGGCCCAATCGGCCAGAATGGCCGAGAGCGCGGGTAAGGTGATGTCGGGCTGCGTGGTGGGCACGGTGGTCTGTTCCAGCACATGCCCCTCGCCATCGCCGAGGGTGGCGACGCATTTCGTGCCGCCCAGTTCAATGCCGGCAATGCGAAGTGTCATAGATAGTCTCCAGGGGAATAAGGGTGGTCAGCCTACGCCGACGGGCGCGGCGGCGCGGCTCGCCTCTGGGGCAAGCCGGGCCAGAAAATCGCGGGCGGGGCGGGCATGGGCGGCAGCCGCCCTGATCGCCTCGCGCATATGGTCGAGCGCTTCGACCACCTGCGCATCGGTGAAATAATCGGCCATGGGATCATGCGCGGCGGGCATGATGCCGAAACCGGCATACATGCTCAGCCAGCTCGGATCGAAAAAGGCTTCCCATTCATAGCGAACCAGCTTGCCCCGCGCGCGCCAGAGCGACAATTTATGGGCCAGCTTTTCGGGCAGAGGCGCGGCGCGCATCTGGTCCCACAGCGGTTCGCCATGGCGGCGGTTGGCGTGATAATGCAGGATGAGAAAATCGCGGATGCGCTCATATTCCAGCGTGGTGGCCCGGTTGAATTCATCCGCCAGCGCCGGATCGCAGGCGCGGTCTGGGAAGAGATCGACCAGTTTTTCCAGCGCGGTCTGAATGAGCGTGATCGAGGTGGATTCGAGCGGTTCGAGAAAGCCTGCGGCCAGCCCGACGCCAATGCAATTGCCCCGCCAGAATTCCCGCCTGTGTCCCGCGCCAAAGCGGATCAGGTTGGGTTCGGCCAAAGCTTCGCCTTCGAGATGGGCGCGCAAGGTGGCCGCCGCTTCATCGTCGCTGATATGCGCCGAGGCATAGACATATCCATTGCCCACGCGGTGTTGCAGGGGAATACGCCATTGCCAGCCTGCCTTGCGCGCGGTGCTGGTCGTATAGGGCCGGTCAAAGCCGCCCGAGGCCGCGCAGGGCATGGCCACGGCCCGGTCGCAGGGGAGCAGGTCGGTCCAGTCCACCCATGAGCTGCCCATCACCTCACCCAGCAGGAGCGCGCGAAATCCGGTGCAGTCGATGAACAGATCGCCCGCGATGGAGAGCCCGCCGCGCGTTTCGAGCGATGTGATATGGCCCGTTTCGCCATCCGTGACGGTGCGTGTGATCACATCGTCGATCAGCCGCACCCCGCGCCGCTGCCCCAGATCGCGCAGCATGGCGGCAAAGCGCGAGGCGTCGAAATGGACGGCCCAGTCGAACACGGCCAGATCATTGACCGGATTGTCCACCGGCAGCATGAAGGCGCCGTTGCGGGCCATTTCGGTGCAAAGGCTGTAATCGCCCAGATCGCGGCCCAGCCCGGCTTGGGCGAGTTTCAGCCAATATTGATGAAAAGGCACCCCGCGCGAGGAAAGGCCGTAAAGGCCGAAAGGGTGAAAGAAGCGCGTGCCTTCGCCTGCCCATCCGGCAAAGTCTATGCCCAGTTTGGGCGTGCCGCCCGTGGCGCGCAGCACATCGAAGTCATGCAGGCCGATCATTCTGAAGAAATCGCGGATAGCGGGAACGGTTGCCTCGCCAACGCCGATTGTGCCGATTTCGTGCGATTCAACGAGGGTGATGCCAATCCCTCGCCCTTCGAACCGCGCGGCCAGATAAGTGGCCGCCATCCAGCCCGCCGTGCCGCCGCCCGCCACCACCACCGAGCGGATCGCGCCGGGAGAGGCGTTTTGCTGATCGAAGTCTGGCATTGCGATGCTCCTGAAAAAAACAGGCCTCAAAAAATCGGGCGGCGTTGCAGGCCGTTACGGCGCTGCAAGGCCGCCCGAAGGGGGAGGGACGGTGGGGAGGAGAGCGTTTAGAACCTCGCGCGGGCGCCGATCTGGAAGCGGCGTTCGTAGAGGTTGTTGAAGGCCTTCAGATCGGGCCAGACGAGGAAGTAATGTTCCGATTCCTTGGTCAGGTTCGACCCTTGCGCAAAGATCGTCACCTGCTTGTTCACATCATAGGACACCGAAGCATCGACGTAATTGGTGGGCGCCTGATACAGCGTCATGCCCGCGATACCGGCGAAATCGGACTGTTCGGCGCGCTTGGAGCGATAGTTCCACGCCACACGCGCCTGAAGGCCGTATTTTTCATACCAGAGCACGGCATTGATCTGATGCTTGGAATTGTCGTGGAACGGTTCCTTGGCGCCCGACAGGTCGTAATTGCCCGAGGAGGAGTCCGAATAGGTGTAATTGGCGTCAATGCCAAAACCGCCCAGCCAGCCCGGCAGGAAGTCAAAGCCATATTTGCCGCCCACTTCGACGCCCTGCAGCTTGCCGCCATTGCCCTGCACATTGGTGGTGATGGGCACGGTGGAGCGCACCACCCCGTCAAGATCGGGGATGTTGCTGCGCATCACCGTGGCGCTCTGGATAAAGCTCTTCACATCGATGCGGAACAGCGCAAGGCTGATCATGCTGGTGCGGCCGAGGTAATATTCCAGCGACACGTCATAATTGGTCGAGCGCCACGGATCGAGCTGCGGGTTGCCGTTCGAGCTGCCCCCCGCCACGTGGAAGACCGGCGGATTGGTGGTCGTATCAATGGCATAGTTCAGGTTAAGCCCGCCGCCCCACTGGTCAAGGTTGAGCGGGGTCATGTTCTTGGCCACCGCCGCGCGCACCCGCAGCTTGCTGGTCACATCGAGCGAGGCGTTGAAGGCGGGCAGGAAATCGGTGAAGGAACGGTCGGTGACCAGCGTGCCCGCGTCTGTGTTGGGCAGGCCATAGGGCTGGGGCGAACCGGCCAGATGCTGGATCACATGCAGGCTGGTGTTGATGATGCGCAGGCCACCATTGGCGTGGAAGGCCATCGAGCCGATTTCGCCGGCATAATTGAGCTGGGCAAAGCCGGACCACTGCTTGAAGCCGACCGAGAAGGTCTGGCCCGGCTGCACGAATTCCTTGTTGCCCGGATAGAAGCTGTTCTGAAACGCCAGCGGATCGCGCATGGCCATCGGGTTGATCGTATAGATCGAACCGACACCGCCCACCGGCAGGCTGGATTGCGTAAGCAGGCCCGACAGGGTGGGATCGGTGGCAAGGCGGGTCAGCCCGGCGGTCAGATACTGGCCCGAACCATTGGTGGCATTGCAGGAAGGATCGTTCATCTGAACGTCAAAGGCCTTCCACTTGACATAGCAACCGGCCGGGTTTGACGCGCCGTTGCCGCCATAGAGCGGGGCCGCGCGGTCGAACACGGTCTGCTGGGCGCTGCGGTCGCCATAGCGCAGGCCGAATTCGACGTTGAAGCTGTTGTTGAATTCATAGGCGCCGTCCAGACGCAGCACCTTCATATCCGCGTTCGAGCGCTGATTGCCTTCGGACGAAATCGTCTTGAGCGCATAGGCGCTCTTGTTGCCCAATTCATTGGTCAACTGGCTGGGCAGGGCGAAATTGACGGAAGATCCGGTGTAATCGACCGTCGCGGGCAGCGTGTTGTAAGTATAGCCCAGTGGGTTAAACGTGCGATTACCGCCCAGTGAGGCCGGATAGGTGCCAATGCCGTTGAACCATTGCGTACCGTCCGACAGCGAGAATTGGGCATAGCTGTTGTCGAGCCTGTAATTGGCCTTTCCATAGACGCCGCGCAGCGTCAGCCTCAGCTTGTCGCCCTTGTAGCGCAATTCGGCGTTGAGATTGGTCGAGTCCGAAATCGCGCGGTTGAGCTCGGAATAGCTGTCGAAATTCTGCAGTGTGTAATTGTACTTTTGCGTCGTGTTGAAATGGAAGCCGTTGATCAGCGATCCGGTGTCGCGGCTCTGCCCCGGCACGAAATCTGCGGCCTGCCAGTTGACGCCCTGCATCTGGAAACCGGAGGTGCCGGTGTACTGGTTTTGCTTGGTGTAGAAACCGTCGGCCACGAATTCGAGCGTGTCGCTCAGATGGGCCTGAAACGATCCGTTGACGCCGATGCGCTCGCGCTCGGTCACGCGGTTCCAGCCGGTATGGGCCTGGGGCGAGAAGAAGGAGTCGGTGGCGGTGCCATTGCCGTTGACGTCGATGCCGCCCGGCACATTGGTGCCGCGATTGGGATTGTCGAAGCGGAAGCCGCCATAGCCGGTGGCATTGGCCAAAGATTCATCGGCCAGACGCCCGCCATAGTCGCGCTGGATGCCCGAATAGGAATTGCCCAGATGGTCCTTGGAATAGGCCGCCGAGATCAGGAAGCCGACATTGTCATTGCGCCACGAGATAAGCCCGTTGAAATGGGGATCGAATTTCTTGGTGCTCGAACCCGATCCGCCATCGGCCGAAAATGCACCGTGCACGCCGGATTTCAGATCAAAGGGGCGGCGCGTCTTGAGGTCGATCGTGCCCGAAATACCCGCCGAGAGCATCGTGCCGGTCGCGCTCTTGATGACGCTGGCGCCGGAGAAGAGCTGCGAGGGAATGTCGGTGAAATTGGGCTGGACCGAGGTGATGGAGCCCGCACCAAGGAAGGACTCGCCGTTCATCAGCGTGACCACCTGCGGCAGGCCGCGCACGTTGACCGTGCTGCCTTCGCCCGCGTCGCGGCGGATCTGGACGCCCGGAATGCGCTGGAGCGAATCCGAGATCGTGGCGTCGGGCAGTTTGCCGATATCCTGCGCCGAGATCGCATCGACGATGCTGGCCGCATTGCGCTTGATGCTGACCGCGCGTTCGATGGAGGCGCGGATGCCGGTGACGATGATGCCCGGAGCATCCGCGTCAGGGGCCGCCGTTTGCGGGGCCGGGGCATCGGCGGCAAGCGCAACGCCGGGCATGAAGGTGGGCAGGGCAATGGCAAGCGCGGAAACGGCGCAGGACAACACACCAGACCGATTGGCCTTTGATCGCATGGGGATTCCTCTCCTGGGGTTGAGGCTCTTGGGAGACTCATTAAAGCAATTTGTTTTATCTATTTGCCCGAGGAGGGCGAGGGCGTCAAAGGAATTTTTAAGGTTGGATTAAGATGATTATATATCAATGCTATGGGGTGTAGAAAGCTGAACGACGCCAGCCCGGCAGGGCGTGCCCAGGATGCCCAAACATCTCGTTACACCCTGCTTCGTTTCCTCGCCTCAGCCCCCTTGTCGGCCAATGCCGCGCCGCGACGCCCCATAGGAAGGTCCGGGCCAACGGTGGTGTCCACCATCGTCTGCCGCTCGATCTCGCAATTGACCGCCGCCCCGATCAGCGCCGCATAAGCCGACAGATAGAGCCACACCTGAAACACCACCACCGTGGCCAGCGACCCGTAGACCGCATTGTATCGGGCGATATGGTCGACATAGACACCAAAGCCCAATGTCAGCCCCATCCAGATCACCGTGGACAGAAAAGCCCCCAGCGCGAGCCAGCGCCATTTGGCCGGTTGCCGGTCCGGCACCATGCGATAAAACACCGCAAAGCACAGGCTGACCACCACCACCGCCACGCTCCACACGGTGATGCGCGCCAATATCAGCACCTGTTCGCCCCACCATACCATCATCAGCGGCCCAGCCCAGGAAACCAGCGCGATGGCCGCCGTTGCCAGCACGCCGATCGCCACCATTCCGGCCGTTACCGCCACGGCCAGCAGAAAGGTGCGCCAGAAGGATCGTTTGGCCGGTTCCTCATAAATGAGATTCATCGCTGAAAGCAGCGAAAAGGCCGCATTCATCGCCCCATACAGCGCCACGCCCAGCGCCATCACCAGCCCCAGTCCCTTGGCGGGCGTTTCGGCATTGATCGCGGCCAACAGCGGCGGACGCGCCACCCGCATCACATCATCGGGCAGGAATCCGCGCAAACCGTCCAGCCCCGAGGCCACCGCATTGGGATCTCCGACCAGCCCATAGACCAGCACCACCGAGGCGATCATCGGCACAAAGGCCAGAAATGTGTAGAAAGACACGCCCGCCGCCAACAGGTTGAGCTGATGCTCGCCCATCGTCGCCCAGACCCGCCCGGCGATCTGGCGCCATGCCGCCCACGGCATTTCCAGCGGGCTGGTGGCGTCGCAGCCGGGGGCCGATGGGGGAACATGCGCGTTCATGGCCCGGTTGAGGCGGTTTCGGCCGCGCTGGGCAGTCCCTGCCCGGCCTCCTTGGCAATATGCAGGCGGGCCTGCATGTCACGCTCCATCGCGCTGGCGGTCTGGTCGGCTTCCTTGCTCCTGCGCTGCCATTGGTCATCAAAGCTTTCGCGGCGGCATCCCCCCGCCATCAGCGCCACCATGGCAAGAAGACCCAATCCGATCCCGCGGCCTGTTTGCGCGCCATGCCCCATCATCGCCTCTTCTCAATACCGCTTGCGATAGCGCGCCGTGACGCCGGTGCCGCCGAACTGGCCTGCCTGACTCAGGACCGAAAACGCCTTGGTCAGCGCGATTTCCAGCTGGGTGGCCATATAGCCGCGCGTGTCGGTCACAACCTCAACATAGATGTTGTTTGTGATATATTTGCCCGCCGCCAGCGCGGTCTGCCGCCCGGTGGTGGCATCGGCGCCCAGCACGCGCAGGCGGCTGATCGCGGTGGCCGATTGCAGCGCGCCCAGCGGATTAAGCCCGCCCTTGGCCCCGCGCAGCGTGTTGAGCGAGGAGGCAAGCTGGACCGCCTGAAGCGTCGAGAGGCTGCCCACCGGCCCGCCGAACAGAATGCGCGCCATCAATTCATCCTGCGGCAGCGCCGGGTCGGATGTCAGCGCGATTTCCGGGTTCGAGCCCGTGCCGGTGATGACGATGCTGATCGTCACATCCGAAATCGCGCCCGAGGCGCGGATATTGAGCGCCGGATCGGTCAGATCACCGCCATTGAGCGTGATCGTCCCGCTGTCGATGGTAAAACTGTGCCCGGCAAAATCCAGCGTGCCGCGCACCGCGCGCACCGTGCCGGTGATCGCTGGCTGGGTGGTCGATCCGCCGATGCGCAGGTTGCTCGACCATTCGCTGTCCAGCCCCATGCCCGTCACGAAGATCTGGTTGTCGGCCCGCACCCGCATGTCGAGGTTCCAGTTGACGGGCAGTGAATGCACCGGTTCGGCATCGCCGCTGATGCGCTCCGGCCCGATGGCGGGCTTGTGGCGCACGCCGCTCAGGGTGGGCACCGCCGCCGAACCCTGCCGCACGATGCGGTAATGCGTTTCGGGCAGATCGAGCGTGCCGCTGACCGTGGGCGGTTGGCCCGGTGCATTGACCAGCTTGATATCGCCGCTGGCCCGCGCCGAGAGGTCCGCCCCGCTGGCCAGTTGGGCGTTGGCCATGTTGATGCCCAACTGGATCGGATAGCCTTCCTGCGCGCTGAGCGAGATGAAGCCGCTGGCCTTGACCGTGCCGTCGCCCGCCTTCGCGGTGAGGCTCTGCACCTCCAGCCGGTCATTGGTGAACCGGCCCTGCAAGGCCATGTCGCTCAGGCGCGTACCATAGGTGGCGTTGTCATAGACCAGCTTTTGCGCGCGCACAGTGCCGGTGATGCTGGGCGCATGGGCCGATCCGCCGAAATCGGCGGCGATGCCGATCGGTCCCTTCAGGCTTTGATCGGAAAGCGCCGCCAGCGAGGCCAGCACATCGGCCGGACCATTGTAGCGCACCCCGCCGGACAGCGGCGCTGCCATCAGGCGATTGCTCCATGTGCCGGTTTCCGCCGCACCCATCGTGGCATTCACCTGCATTTGCCCGATCTGCGCATCCCCGCGCCGCACCAGCGCCTGAGCATGGGCGGCCCGGTTATCCAGTTGCGCGGCCATGGTGATATCCACCGGGGTCGAGACCGCCGAAAGACCCGTGCGGGTCAGTCCCGCCACCTGAAGATGGGCATCGACCCTGGGCATGGCCCCGGCGCCCGCCTGATCGAGATCGAGGCTGCCCGACATCCGCCCGCCCAGCCCGAGATCCGGCACAAAGCCGTTGACCAGCGCCAGATCGACGCCGTCAAGCCGCGCGCGCAGGGTGCTGGCCGCGCCATAGCGACCCTCGATCCGCAGGCTGCCGTTGTTGACCGAAAGCGTGGCGGGGCGCAGGAGATAGCCTGGTTTTTCCGGCACGATCTCGACCGCCCCGCGTGAGGCGATGTTGACGCCATTGATCCGCCCATTGACCGCCACCCGCCACAGATCGGGCGACAGCCTGCCTTGCGCGGCCAGACGGAACGGATAGCGGTTGCGCCCTTCGGTCAGCAGCTTCACGTCTCCCGCTCCATCGCGATAGGCAATGTTGGCCCGCGTCTGTGCCAGATAGAAATCGCCCTGCCGCGCGCCCGCCAGTTGCACATCGGCGTTCACCTGCGGCTGGTCGGCCATCACGGCATCGGCCTTGACCACCAGCCGCGCGATGCTCAGCCCGGCCTTGCCCGGCAGGCTGACATTCTGGCCGGTAATCGCGGCCACCGCCCGCTGATGCGCGCCCATGGCGGACAGTTCGACCCGCCCGTTCACCCCGGCCCCGGCAAGCGCCAGCGCGCCCGCAAAAGGCCCTGCGGCCTGCTGCTGCACATGGCCGGTGAGGGCGATTCCGGCAAGGCTGGTGCCGGGCCGCAGATCGACCGCCAGCGGCCCCTTGGCGGTGGAGACGAGCAGATCGGCGCCGATGGGGCCGTAATCGCTGGCGGCCTTGGCGTTCACCTGATAGGCGCCGCCCGCCCCGCGCACATCGGCCACCAGCGCGGCCAGCCCGACGCCCATGCCGGGGCGGGGCGCCTCCAGATGCAGCACCGGCTGCGCCACGCTGCCCTTTGCGCTCAACCGGATCGGACCATAGCGGTCGGAAGAGGCATCGGCGGCAAAGGCGATCTGGCCCTTGGCGTCATAGCGGCCCCGGCCATTGGCAAGGCGAAAGGCGGGCGCGGCAACGGTTAGTCCATCCACCGTCGCCACCCCGTCGCTGCCATAGCCCACCCGCGCGATAATCAGTGCATTGCCGCCCAGAAAGCCCGCTATCCCACCGCTGAGCAGACGGGTGGAGCGCGCGCTCACGCGGCCTTCCAGCCGGAAGCCCCCATTGGCCTGCGTCTTGAGCCCGATATTGGAGGCGAGGTTGAAAATACCGACGCTTTCAACGCGATAGCCGTTGATCGTGCCATTGAGCGTGCCGGTGTAGAGCGCGCGCGGCAGATCGGCGATCACCACGGCGCGCGCGTCGATCCGGCTTGATTGCAGGCGGATATTGTCGGACAGCAGCCGCCCGTCGGCATAGCCGAAATCGCCGCCAAAGCGGACATGGTCGAGCAAGGGCGCCACGCTGGCCGAGACGCCGGTAATGGCCCGCGCCGTGCCGTTTACGGGAATGCGCCAGTGGTCCTTGTCGAGCGCGGCGCTGCCCGATGCGGCAAGGCCGTCGATGCGGGTGGCGCCAAAGCCGATGGAGGCGGCCTTGACCGCATAGGCGATGCGCGGTGCGGCAAAACTGCCGTCTATAGTGGCCTCGGCGGCAATGCCATTGCCCGACAGGTTCGTGGCCAGCACGCGCGGCTGCATCACGTTTAGGGCAAGGCGCATCTGATGCATCGTGTTGTTGCCCATATCGGCCATGCCCTGAACGCCCAGAGCGAAATTGGCATTGCCGATCTGGGCCTTGACCTGCATCTGTCGATTGTCGAAGGCGGCGGTGGCGTCCACTTTCGTCTCGGGCTGGAACAAGGCGCTGTTCTGGCCCTTGAGCCAAACGTCGGGGTGGGCGAGGCCCGCGACATGAATGGTGCCCGAGCGCGCATTGATCACCAGATCGGCCAGAGATTTGCCGCCCGCGCTGGCCGCCAGCGAACCGTTCCACGCCTTCCAGTCGCCCCGCCCGGCCAGCCGGAGATGGCGCGCTTCGGCCTGCCCGGTCAGCGCCGCAAGCAGGCCGTCGGCGGGCGTATCCAGCGCGAAATCCATGTTCAGCCGGTTGATCTGCGGCACAGCATCCAGCTTGAGCGCAAGGCGGTCTCCGCCCGCCACGCCGGGCGCGACCAGCGCCGCGGCCCGCGCGTTGATACGGGCGCGCCGATCGGCGATATGGGCTTGCCCCTGAAGGCTGACGACATGGCGCCGGCCGGTGATGGCAGGGGCGATCTCCAGCCGATCCACCGCCAGTTGGCCCACGTCAATATCCAGGTCGGGCAGCAGCGGTTCATTGCTGGGCGGCGTGGGTTTGAAGCGGGGCGCACGCTCAAGCCGCGCAGCGGGAATATGCAGGCGCCGAATATCCAGATGCCCGCCGATATAGGCCAGGGGCCGATAATCCAGCGCCACATTTTCGGCATGGAAAAACCGCCCATCCGGATCGCCAATGTCCAGATTGCGGATGGTCAGCGCGCCCAGCAGCGAGCCTTCGATCCGATCGACATGCAGGCTCATGCCATTGGCAAAGGACAGGCGCGAGATCTGCGCGGCCACCATGTCGCGCCCGCTCTGCGTCGAAAGCCAGATCCACAGCGCCGCGACCAGCACGACAAGGACGGCCACCGCGATCCCGGCATAACGCAACGCCCTGCCCAGCAGGGGTTGGCGGGCCTGAACCTGCGGATTTTCCACCTGCTCCATCAGAATGCCTGCCCGATTGAGACATAGACCGCCACGCGCGATTCCCCGACCTGCCGGTTGATCGGCGTGGCGATGTCAAAGCGCATCGGCCCGAAGTTGGTGTAATAGCGAAAGCCCACACCCGCGCCAAAGCGCCAGGAATTGAAAGTGGGCACCTCGCTGGTGAAGACCTGTCCGCTGTCGACAAAGCCCACCACGCCGAAATTGCCAAACCGATAGCGCAGTTCCACGCTGGTCTCGGCCTGAGAGCGCCCGCCGATGGGGTGCCCGTCGGGGTCTTTTGGGCCAAGCTCCTGATAGCCGAAGCCGCGCACCGATCCGCCACCGCCCGAATAGAAGCGCCGCGATGGCGCAATGGATTCACGCGAGGCCCCGCCGATCATGCCGACCCGCGCCCGCCCGGCCAGCACCAGCTTTCCGGCGATGGGATAATAGCCGGTCGCTTCAAAGATCGAGCGGGCATAGGTTTGTATGTTGCTGCCCAAGGATGCCTCGGGCGAGAGCGTGGCCGAGAGGCGATAGCCGCGTGTGGGGTCGAGCAGCGAGTTCGACCGGTCATAGGTGATCTGTCCCGGCAGCGCGAGGATGTAGAAGGTGCGCCGCCGTTCGCCCGCCTGCTCAAAGGCATAGTCCTGCTCGTTCGAACCGATCAGTTCAAAACCATAGCTGTAGGTCCAGCGCTTTTGCCAGATGGCCGTGCTGGCGCGCGAGATGCGCCCTTTGAGCGCGCCGGTGAAGGCCTCATAGGCATCAAGGTTGGTGTGGTTGGCGCTGAGCGACACTTCGACCGTGCGGTCGCGCAGCCCTGCGTTGGACCGGCGAAACGTGCCCGAAACGCCCTGTTCGCTGGTGCCTGCGGTGGCGCTGGCGATGATCGCGCCTTCGGGGGGAAAGAGGTTGGCATGGCTCCAACTGCCAACCGCCTTGATGCCTTCGCCGGTGGAATAGCCCGCCTGCGCCGAGAGGGACCGGGGCGGTCCGGCCCGCTGGTTGACGACCAGATCGGCATATTCGGTGTTGTCGCCCGCGCTGATGCCGGTTTGGGCGGGGTCCACCGTGACCGTGGCAAACAGGTTGGTGGCCACCAGCGCCTTGCGCAGATCGTCGATCTGGCGGCTGTCGTAAAGCTCGCCCTTGCGGAAACGGGCGATGGTGGCGATGTGGCGGGCGTCGAACACCGGGCGGCGGCCCTTGATTTTGATGTCGCCAAAGCGGCTGCGAGGGCCGGGCGCGACGGGCAGCGTGTAATCCCCGATCCCGGTGGCGGCGTCGAGTTCGATGTCGCGCTGGCCGATCTTGGCAAAGGGATAGGCCGATTGCGGCAACAGCACGCCAAGCGCCGCCTCGGCCGAAAGCACGCGCTCGGCCACGATCGGTTCGCCCGAATGGACGCCGAAATGGCGGGTGAGCAGATCGGGCGGGACCAGCGCGGGCGCATCAAAGCGGATCGCGCCCAGCCGGTAGCGCGGCCCCGCCGCCACCGCCATGGACACGACAATATCCCCCGGCTTGCCTTGCTCGGGCATGGCGACCGAGGATTGCACGCCGGCATCGAAATAGCCCTGCGAGGCCATCACATCGGAGAGTGCCTGCCGGTCCTGCTCGATGCGGGCGGCGATGGCGGCGGCATTCGTCGCCTTGCCCTTGCCCTGTTTCAGCGCGGAAACGGCCTCGAAACTGTCCACCAGCGCACCGCCCTCGATGGGGGCCACCCGGTCGGCATCGCGCAGGTTTTCCAGCCCGGTCACATGCCAGCGATAGGACAGGCTGGGCGAGGTTTCGGTTTTTCCGCCGCCATTGTCATCGCGCAGGGCTTCCTTGTTGAAGTCATCCAACGGGACCAGCGGTTTGGTCAGATCAGGGTCGGTGGCGGCGGCGGGCTGGGCCGAGGAGGCGACCGGGTTGGCGGGGGCTTCAACGGGTGCCTCAACGGGGGGCAGCGCGGCTTCGAAATCATGATCGGTGATGATGGGGGAGGGCGGCGTGGAGGAGGTCGGCTGCTGTGTGGTCGGGGCGGGAGAGGGCTGCGCCGACGCAGCTCCGGCCATCAGCGCCCCGCCGATCGCCATGGCGGCCAAGGAGATTTCACGGCCGAAGATCCGTGCAACAGCACATTCGCGCGCAGAAAAACCAGCGCCCCCCACTGGGCATTTCGCGCCTTTCCCTGGCGCAGCTTGAAAAACCTTCCGCAAAAATGGCCCCCTTTTGCCGTCATGCGCCGACCTGTCGCATGCCATAACACGCCAGAACTCATAATGATCCGCCGCCATGACAATTTGCCTTGTCCAAAGCGATATTAGCGCCGGATCGGGCGGAGGATGGGGCCTTGGGAAAGCATCAAAAATTGTGTGGCGGACATGCCATCGGGGTCATGGATCAGGTTTTAAACGACGGGGCGCTCCTGTAAGGCGAGTATCGCGGGTTGCCTGTCTGGACTGAAGCCCGCCCGTCCTGTCAAGGATTGGCGCATTTTCAGGAAAGTCACGCCGGTGGACCTTGCCAAAGCCAATGATCTCATGCTCGGCAAGCTTGGGTTGGGCCTGTTGCCCCGCGATATCCGGTCGGGTGCCGTGGCGGTGGTGTCGGCGGTTCTGGGGGTGACCGGCTCTATCGCGATGCTCGATCTCTGGATTTTTCGCGACCGGCTCCCGGCGGATTATGTCGCCTTTTTTACCAGTCCGCTGGGCGACCGGATGCTGGCGATGTGTATCAGGGCGCTGGGCGAGGAGGTGATCTATCGGCTGTTGTATATGACGGCGATTGTCGCGGCGATAAAACTGGTCCGGGGCCGGGTGGGACCTGTGGGCTATGGGCTGGCGGCGGTTGCGGCCCAGATGATAGGCGTATGGCCATCGCTGGTGCAGGAGCCGTTCCGTGCGTCTCTGCGCTATCTTGCCGTCGGGGCGGTATGGGGATGGCTCTACTGGCGGCAAGGCTGGTTCGCGGCAGCGGCCGGGCATGGGCTGTCGCATCTGCTGATCGATCCGATGCTGCTGATCGGGCTGACGCATACCCGTTGACGGTTCAAACGGACAATGCGTCCATCAGCCATATTGCGGCTGATGCTGCGCGACGGCTCTGACCGGCCCTCCGCCCCAATAATGCCGGATGGCGCGGCGCCCCGGCACTTCGATCCAGCGAAAGGCGATCTCGGCTGCCATCAGGGTGAGCAGCACGATCGCGGCCTGCTCGATGATAAAACCCGCGCCCTTCAGCCCATCCGGCGGCCAAATCCCGTCTATGGCGTGGATGAAGAGCATATGCACCATATACAGCCCAAAAGAGCGCTGCCCCAGCCAGTGCATCACCGCGCTTTCCATGACCGGCATGCGCAGCGCCAGCAGGACCGCCGCAGGCCATGTCAGCAGGCCCAGCGGGACCAGCGGGCTGATATGGCCATTATCCAGCCAGAACCCCGCGCCCGCCATCGCGCACAGCAGGACTGTCGGCACGCGTGTGCCCAACGCACGGTTGCGCCACACCATTTGGCCGATAAAGAAGCCGAAGATGCCGCGCGGGATGGTTTCGCCAAACCACGGCCCGCCCGGATGGCCCAGCACCGCCAGCCACCATCCGCAACCCACCACCGCCAGCACGGTGATCCATAACAGCACCCTTTCGCCAAGCCATGCTCCGGCGGCAAACAGGGCGTAACACAGGATCTCGATGCTCAGCGACCAGCTTGCCGAATTGAAGGCCCGGGCGGTCATCAGGTCGAATCCCTGAAGCATCAGGGCATGGGCGAGAAAATGCGGTCCATCATTGCCGCCGCCCCACGAAAACACGGCGAACAGGCACAGGATGACAAAATGCAAAGGCCACAAACGGGCGAAACGCGCCACGGCAAAGGCCCGCATCGCGTGGGCCTGCCGCAACTGGCCCGGCGCGCCATAGACATGGGCAAATACAAAGCCGGACAGGACGAAAAACAGATCGACGAGCGTCCAGCCCTTAAGGAACACCCAGCCGGTTATCCTGTCCAAATGGACGGGCAGATTGGGCCAGTTGGCCATGTGATAGAGCACGACCCCGGCCGCGGCAAAACCGCGCAGACCGTCCAGCCTTGTCCATCTCTCGCCGCCGTCGCGCTCTTGCATGTCTGCTCCCCGAAGGGATTTCTGATACGCCCCGATGCGTTAAGAACTGGTTCGGTCGGGTGCGATCTGCCGGGTGATGCCCACGGCATCGCGAAATGCCGCGTCGTGGCTGACGAGCAGCAGAGCGCCGTCGTAGCCGCGCAGCGCATATTCGATCACCTCGATGGATTCGACATCAAGGTGGTTCGTCGGTTCGTCCAGCATCAGCAGTTGGGGCATGGGCAGCGCCGAAAGCACACAGGCGATCCCCGCCCGCAGACATTCCCCGCCGCTCAGATCCCCCACCAGCCTGTCCCCTTGGGTGTTGCGAAAGGCGAAACGGGCCAGAGCGGCGCGGAGGCTGTTGTCATCCAGCGCCGGATTGAGCCGCCGCATATTCTCCACCAAGGTCGATCCGCGATCCAGCAGGCTGACCGTCTGGTCAAGCAGGGCGTAGGGAACCGGGCGCTCGATCCTGCCGTGGGCGGGCGCGGCAAGGCCCGCCGCAAGCCTGAGAACCGTGGTCTTACCCGCCCCGTTTCGGCCGGTCAGGGCCACCCGCTCCGGCCCGCGCAAAGTGAAGGATAAGCCGTTGATGACGCGGCGCTCTCCGGCAAACCAACTGACATCCTCAAAGGCCAGCACAAGGCGGCCCGAGGGCAGGTGGCAGGACGGGATTTCGAGTTTGAGCGGGGTTGCCACCTCGACGCGCGCGCGCGCCGCCTCGCGCGCGTCCGCTGTGGCTCCAATCCGCTCCTCGGTCTGGGAGTGGACGCGACCGGCGCTGTTTTCCGCGCTTTCGCGCCGCCGACCCAGCAGGATCCTGGGCGCGCTGCCGCTGGCGGCATAGGTGCGCCCGGCGCGATCACGCCGGGCCTGCCGTTCGCGGGCGGTCTGCGCCTCGCGCTTGGCCGCGCGGATCTGCCGCTCCGCCTCCTCAAGGTCCGCTTCCGCCCGCAGCCTTGCCGCATCGCGCTCGGCAACCCATGATGACCACCCGCCGCCATGGATCGCGACGCCGACGGGCGAAAGTGCGACGATCCGGTCCATGCCTTCGAGCAGCGCGCGGTCGTGGCTGACCACCAAGGCCCCGCCGCGCCAGTTTGCCAACAGTCCGGCGATCGCCGCCCGGCCATCGTCATCCAGATTGTTGGTCGGTTCATCCATCAGCAACAGATCTGGTTGCGCGATCAGCAGGCGTGCGATGGCCAGTCGCGTCCGTTCCCCGCCGCTGAAACTGGCCAGCGGGCGTTCGAGATCGAGCACCGGCAGTCCGGCGCCGGCCAGTGCTCCTTCGAGCCGATGGGGAAGGGCCCAATCCGCTTCGGCGAAATCCTGCTCGGTTCCCGTGCCGGCCTCTATGCGATCAAGCCCGTTCAGCGCCGCACAGACGCCAAGCGCCTCGGATGCCGTTTCATCGCCGGGCGTGACAATCTGCTCCAGCAGGCCGACGGTGCCGCCCAGGACCACTGTGCCCGATTGCACCGGCGCCTGGCCAAGGATCGCGCGCAGCAGGGTGGATTTGCCAGAGCCATTGCGGCCCACCACGCCGATGCGCTCGCGCCCGACATGAAGCGACAGACCGGAAAACAGGGGCCGACCGGCGGGCGTGGCCAAAGCCACGGAATCGAGAGTAAGAAATGAGGGCATGACAGTACCGGAAACAAATAAGGGACGGGCGATTTCAGCGCGTCTTCCGGTCCATTTCATGCTCCTTTTGCACTCCGGCCGATTACCGGGTGGCGGCCATTTAGCACAGCACGGCCGAAGCTGCAAATAATGGGGCGTTCCGGCATCCTCTTTTCCGTCACGCCCCTTGCCTGCCTAGGGTTTCAGCCGCCATCCGGTGCGGAAAATCCACGCCAGAGCGATAAGGCACAGCGCCATGAAACCAGCCGTGAACCCAAGACTGGCGCCGACGCCGACATCGCCCATACCATAGAAGCTCCAGCGAAAACCGCTGACCAGATAGACTACCGGGTTGAACAGGCTGACCGTGCGCCACGGCTGGGGCAGCATGTCGATGGAGTAGAACGCGCCGCCAAGGAAGGTCAGCGGGGTGATGACCAGCGATGGAATGATCGCCAATTGCTCGAAATTCTTGGCCCAGATGCCGATGAGAAAGCCGAACAGGCTGAAGGTCAGCGAGGTCAGCAGCAGAAAGGCGACCATCCAGACCGGATGCAGAATGCGCACATCGGTAAAGAAAGTGGCTGTGGCAAGGATGATAAGCCCGATGACCACCGATTTGGTCGCTGCCGCGCCGACATAGCCGATCACCGCCTCGACCGCATTGAGCGGTGCGGACAGGATCTCGAACATCGTGCCGGTGAATTTGGGGAAGTAGATGCCGATGGAGGCGTTCGAGATGCTTTGCGTTAAAAGGCTGAGCATGATCAGGCCCGGCACGATGAAGGCGCCATAGCCCACCCCGCCGACATGGCTCATCCGCGAGCCGATGGCGCCGCCAAAGACGATGAAATAAAGCGCGGTGGTGATGACAGGCGTTGCCACGCTTTGCCATATGGTGCGCAATGTGCGGGCCATTTCGGTGCGGTAAATTGCCCAGATGCCGTGGAGGTTGATCACGCTCATGCCGCTTTCTCCACCAGATTGACGAAAATATCTTCCAGCGTGCTGCGGCTGGTGTCGAGATCGCGATAGGCAATGCCCAATTCGCTCAGGCGATGGAGCAGCGCGGGCATGCCGGTGTCCTCGGCCTGTGCATCGAAACTGTAGATCAGGCGCAACCCATCTTCGGCCAGCACCAGCGACCATTCGGCAAGCTCGGCCGGGATGGCGCTCAGCGGCGCCTGCAGGGTCAGCGTCAATTGCCGCTTGCCCATCTTGCGCATCAGGGCGTCCTTGTCCTCGACCAGCAGCAGCCGACCGCCGTTGATCACGCCTACGCGGTCGGCCATCTCCTCGGCCTCCTCGATATAATGGGTGGTCAGGATGATCGTCATGCCCCGTTCGCGCAGCTTGCGCACCAGCGCCCACATGTCGCGGCGCAGATTGACATCCACGCCCGCCGTCGGCTCGTCAAGGAACAGCAATTCGGGCTCGTGGCTCAGCGCCTTGGCGATCATCACGCGGCGTTTCATGCCGCCCGACAATTCCATGGTGCGCGCATGGCGCTTGTCCCACAGCGAAAGGTCGCGCAGGATTTCCTCGATATAGGCCGGATCGGGCGCCTTGCCGAACAGGCCCCGGCTGAACCGCACCGTATTGAGCACGGTTGAGAACATATCCAGCGCAATTTCCTGCGGCACCAGCCCGATGCGCTGGCGCGCTTCGCGGCGGGCATGGTCGATGTCGTGGCCTGCGACGGTGATCGTGCCCGCGCTGCGCGTCACCGTTCCGCATACGATGCTGATCAAGGTCGTCTTGCCCGCGCCGTTGGGGCCGAGCAGCGCGAAGATCTCGCCGCGTTCAATGGACAGATCGACGCCTTCGAGCGCCTTGTGGCCGGATTTATACTGTTTGCCGAGAGCTTCGATCGAAAGGATCGCAGGCATGAAGCCTCCATGTGGGGGATGGAACCGGCAGGATGTGCCGCCGCGCCCAAGATGGCGTGGTCGCCGCCGATGTCCAGACCCGCTCGTCAAATATATATTATATATACGCCTCTGTGGAATGGTGCGCTCTGCTATCCGGCGATGTCCGCGCGCCATGGCACCCGGCCCAGCGCCGCGCGCAGGCTGTGCAGAAAGGCGCTGGCCCGTCCGCTGCGGCCATGGCGGGCATGAAGCAGCGCCACCACATCGGCATCGGGCAGCGTCCATCCCGGCAGGACCTCCCGCAGCCGCCCGGCTGCCAGCTCGGTCGCCACATCCCATTCGCTGCGCACCATGATGCCAAGACCCGCCAGCGCCCAATCGCGCACGATTTCACCGTCATTGCTCGACATGGCGGGCTTGACCCGCACGGTCATGCGCCCTTCGGCTTCATGGGCAAGGCGCCAGAGGGTAACGTCCTCGTTGTTTTCCCGCAGCGCCAGACAACGGTGCGCGATCAGATCATCGGGCGTCACAATCCCCGGACTCTGCGCCAGATAAGCGGGCGAAGCGCAAAGCAGGCGGCGGTTGGGGGCCAGCGTCGTGACCAATCGGTCGCTTTCGGGCAGGGCGCCGATATGCACCACGATGTCCCAGCTCTCGCTGACCTGTCGGATGGGGCTGTCGGAGAGTTCGAGGGTGACGGTCGTGGCCGGATGGGCCTTGGCAAAACTTTCGACAACCGGGCTGACATAGCGCCGGCCAAAGCCATAGGGGGCCGCCACCCGCAAATGCCCTCGGATCTGGCTGGTGCGCGAGGCCAGCCTTTCGGCCAGATCCTCAATCGCGCCGATGATCTCCAGCCCTTCCGAGGCGATCAGTTCCCCTTCATCGGTCAAACTCAGCCCGCGTGAATTGCGATCGACCAGCTTCACCCCGACGCGGGCCTCCAGCGCGCGCAGCCGCTGGGTGACCGCCGGGGCGGTGACATTCAGGCTGCGCGCCGCCTCGGCCAGCGAGGGGGAACGGGCCAGAACCTGAAAGAAGGTGAGATCTTCGGTTGTGATCATTAGGTTTCAGCTTAATGAAGAATATAGATCGCGTTAATTGCGATATTCATGACTTGCCATATCATCGTCCCACAAGCAACCCAACCCTGATGCGCGAAAGCCCGGCTGATGATGTCTTTGCCCTCCTGTGATCTCATCTATGTCCATGGCGAATGGAAAGCCCCCATTGCCGCGGCCGCACCGATACCGGTGTTCAGCCCGGTGACCGAGGAGGTGATCGGCACGGTGGCCGCCTGCGGCCCGCAGGATGTGGATGCCGCCGTTGCCGCCGCCCGCGCCGCTTTCCCGGCCTTTTCGACCAGTTCGCGCGAGGAGCGCCTTGCCCTGCTGGGCCGCATTCTGGCGCTGATGGAAGAGCGGGCGGAGATGCTGGCGCAGGTGATCAGTCAGGAGATCGGCTGCGCCATCACCTTTGCCCGCGCCGCCCATGTGCCCTTTGGGCTGGCCCATGTGCGCGCGGCCATCGAGGTTCTGCGCGACTTCAGCTTTCTGAGCCAACAGGGCACCACCGCCATTGCCCGTGAGGCGATCGGCGTATGCGGATTGATTACGCCTTGGAACTGGCCGCTTTATCAGATCACCGCCAAGCTGGCCCCGGCGCTGGCCGCCGGTTGCACCGTGGTGCTCAAACCCAGCGAATTGTCGCCCTTCAGCGCCCAGATGCTGGCCCGGATCATCGAGGATGCCGGAACGCCCCCTGGTGTGTTCAACATGGTGACGGGCACGGGCGAAGTGGTAGGCGCCGCGATGGCGGCCCATCCCGACATTGACATGATTTCGATCACCGGATCGACCCGCGCGGGCGTTCTGGTCGCCCAGGCCGCCGCGCCCACCGTCAAGCGCGTCACGCAGGAACTGGGGGGCAAATCGCCCAACATCCTGCTCGACGATGCCGATTTCGCCCGCGTGGTGCCGCTGGGCGTGGCGGCGGGCATGCGCAATGTCGGCCAGTCATGCAGCGCCCCCACGCGGATGCTGGTGCCGCAAAGCCGTCTGGCCGAAGTTGAGCAACTGGCCGCCGATGCCGCCAACGCGCTGGTCGTGGGCGATCCGGCGCAGGATGCGACCGATCTTGGCCCCGTGGCCAACCGCAACCAGTTCGACAAGGTGCAGCAGATGATCGGCATCGGCCTTGCCGAGGGCGCGCGCCTGATCTGCGGCGGGCCGGGCAAGCCGGAAGGGCTGGAGCGCGGCCTCTATTGTCGGCCCACGATCTTTTCCTGCCCCGACCATACCATGCGGATCGCACAGGAGGAGATTTTCGGCCCGGTTCTCTGCATCATCCCCTATGCCGATGAAGAAGAGGCGGTGCGGATCGCCAATGACACGGTCTATGGGCTGGGCGCGCATGTGCAGTCGGGCGATCTTGATCGGGCGCGGCGCGTGGCGGGCCGGATCCGTTCGGGTCAGGTCCATATCAACCATCCCGCTTGGGACGGCTTTGCCGCTTTCGGCGGCTACAAGCAATCGGGCAATGGCCGCGAATATGGCCGCTTCGGTCTGGAGGAATATCTCGAAACCAAGGCCATTCTGGGCTTTTATCCGCAGTGACCGGGGGGGCGATCAACCGGCGTGTGGTGCTGGGCGGCGTTGCCGGGCTGGGGGCGGCGGCCATGGCCGGGCGGCTGCTGGACAGGCCGCATGTGGCCCCGGTCGCGCTCCACGGCGACGGCCCGCCCCGGCAGGGCGGGCGCATCCGCGTGGCCAGCACATCGACCTCGATTGGCGACACGCTGGATCCCGCGCGCGGCGCGCTCAACACCGATTATGTCCGGCATTTCATGCTCTACAGCGGGCTGACCGAACTGGACCGGCATTTGAATGCCCAGCCCGCTCTGGCCGAAAGCCTGACCAGCGACGATCAGCAGGTGTGGCATGCGACCCTGCGCCGCGGCGTGACTTTTCACAACGGCAAGAGCCTGAGTGCCAAGGATGTCGTCCATTCGCTGCTGCGCCACAAGGACCCGCGCATCGGCTCGAAAATGGCCGATATTGCGCGCCAGTTTGCCGATGTGCGCGCCACCGGCCCGCGTGAGGTCCGCATCACGCTGACCGGCCCGAATGCGGATTTGCCGGTCATTCTGGCCCAGTCGCATTTCCTCATTGTCGACGCCGATCATGACGATCCGCAAACGGCCAATGGCACAGGCCCCTTTCTTCTGGCCGAATTCCGGCCCGGCATCCGCACCGTGGTGCGGCGCAATCCCAATTTCTGGAAAGCGGGCAGGCCCTATCTCGATGAGATCGAACTGATCGCCATTCCCGATGAGGTCAGCCGCGTCAGCGCCTTGCTGGCGGGCGATGTGCAATTGATCAATGCGGTCAATCCGCGCTCGACGCGGCGCATTCTGGCCTCGCCCGCGCATGGGGTCATTGAAACGAAATCGGGTCTCTACACCAATCTGGTCGCGCGTCAGGACCAATTGCCCACCGGCAATCCCGATTTTACTGCCGCGATCCGCCACCTGTTGGACCGGCCGCTGATCAACCGCGCGCTTTTCCGCAATTACGGCACCATCGCCAATGATCAGCCGATCCCGCCCGGCCATCCCTATTTCCGCGACGATCTGCCCCAGACCAACCTCGATCTGGACCGCGCGAAATGGCATGTCCAGCGCTCGGGCCTGAGCGGCATACGCCTGCCGGTCTATGCCTCGCCCGCCGCCGAAGGGTCGGTGGACATGGCCTCGATCCTTCAGGAATATGGTGCCCGCGTGGGGCTGGATCTGGCGGTCAACCGGGTGCCCGCCGATGGCTATTGGTCCACCCATTGGATGAAGCACCCGCTGTTTTTCGGCAACAACAACCCGCGCCCCACGGCCGACATGGTCTTCAGCCTGTTTTACAAATCGGATGCCAATTGGAACGAAACCGGGTGGCAAAATCCGCGCTTTGACAAGCTGTTGATCGAGGCGCGGGGCGAGACCGACCACCAGCGCCGCAAGCAGCTCTATGGCGAGATGCAGGGGCTGGTCCACCAGCAGTGCGGCAGCGTGATCCCGGTGTTCATCAGCCTGCTCGATGGCCATGACCGCCGGTTGCGGGGCTTCTATCCGGTCCCGCTGGGCGGGTTCATGGGCTACACTTTTGCCGAACATGTGTGGTGGGATGGGTGAAGGGGTTAACCTCAAGCTTAATCTATCCTGCAAAAACCATTAATTGAATCCACCGCCCGGGACCGACACAATGGCCCGACAAGATCAGCAAGGAACATCTGTGGTGACTGAGCCGACACTTCTTGAGCAGGCCCGCGAGAGCGACGCTTCGCTGCGCCTTGGCGCATTGGAAACCCCCTGTCTTGTCCTCGATGCCGAGCGGATGGAGCGCAACATCGCCCGGCTGCGCGCCCGGTTGGCGCCTCATGGCGTGACCTTGCGGCCGCATCTCAAGACGGCCAAATCGGTTGAGGTCGCCCGGCAGGTGATGGAAAGCCCGCAGGGGCCCGCCACGGTTTCGACCCTGAAGGAGGCGGAATTCTTTGCCGATGCCGGGGTGCGCGACATCATCTATGCCGTGGGTATCGCGCCGTGGAAGCTGGCCAAGGTGATCGAACTGCGCCGCCGGGGCGTCGATCTGGCGGTGGTGCTGGACACGGTGGAGCAGGCGCAGGCGGTGGCCAAGGCCTCACGCGAAAGCGGGGAAGTCATTCCGGCGCTGATCGAGATCGACTGCGATGGCCATCGTTCGGGCGTGCTGCCCGATGATGCGGCGCGGCTGGTGGAAATCGGACGGGCGCTGTGTGATGGCGGTGAACTGCGCGGCGTCCTCACCCATGCCGGGGGCAGCTATGCCGCGCGTGGGACGCAGGCGCTGCAACAGGCCGCCGAACAGGAAAGGCGCAGCGTGGTCGATGCGGCCACCATCCTGCGCGACGCGGGCCTGCCTTGCCCGGTGGTCAGCATCGGTTCGACGCCCACAGCCCATCACGCGCTCGACCTGACCGGCGTGACCGAGGTGCGGGCCGGGGTCTTCGTATTCTTCGATCTGGTGATGGCGGGTATCGGCATTTGTAATGTCGATGATATCGCAATTTCGGTGATGGGCACGGTGATCGGCCATCAGCGCGACAAGGGCTGGATCCTGATCGATGCCGGATGGATGGCCATGTCGCAGGATCGCGGCACCTCCAAGCAGGCCGTCAATCAGGGCTATGGCGTGGTCTGCGATCTGGCGGGCAATCCCTATCCCGATCTCATTCTGGCCGATGCCAACCAGGAGCATGGCATCATCACCGTCCGCCCCGGTTCGGACGGGAAACTGCCTGACCTGGCGATCGGCGATCGCGTGCGGGTTCTGCCCAATCACGCCTGCGCCACCGGGGCGCAGCATCGTACCTATAACGTGGTGCATGGCGGCAGCGATCTGGTGACTGGCCAGTGGCAACGTTTCGGAGGCTGGTAATGAACAAGGCGCTTACTCCCATCCTGACCGATCAGGCGCCCGCGCCGGCGGGCCATTATGCGCAGGCGATCCGCGCCGGCGACATGCTCTATGTCTCGGGCCAATTGCCGATCCGGGCCGACAAGGCCCCTCTGGATGACATGGGCTTTGCCGCACAGGCCCGGCAGGCCATCGCCAATATGCTGGCCATCCTGGAGGCGGCGGGCGGGACCCCGGCGGATCTGTGCCGCGTCACGGCTTATATCGTGGGCGTGGAAAACTGGCCCGAATTCAACCGCGTCTATGCCGACATGCTGGGCGATGCGCGGCCCGCGCGCACGGTCGTGCCGGTGCCTGAACTGCATTACGGTTATCTGGTTGAAATCGACGCAGTGGCTGCGCTCCGCGGCTGATCCCCTTTTTGTCAGGAGGCCATTATGGCTGCTATTGCATGGAATCAGACTGATACTCCGCCTGCAAAAACTGACAGGGCCGCAACGGCCACGAGATTGCAAAGCATTGATGCGTTGCGCGGGCTGGTGATGCTCTTCATGCTGCTCGACCATGTGCGCGAGACATGGTTTCTCTACGTCCCGGTGGGCGATCCGGTCGATGCGCGCACGGCCATCCCTGCGCTGTTCTTTACCCGGATCACCAGCACGCTGTGCGCCCCCATCTTCGTCGCGCTGACCGGCCTTTCGGCCTATCTCTACAGCCAGCGGCATACTCTGGCCGAAACCAGCGATTTTCTGCTGCGGCGCGGGGCCTTTCTGGTCCTGCTCGAACTCACGCTGGTCAATTTTTCATGGCGGGCCGAATTTCCCTTCCATTTCGTGTTTCTTCAGGTGATCTGGGCCATCGGCCTTTGCATGATCGTGCTGGCGGGCCTGATCCATCTGCCGGGGCGGGCGGTGCTGCTGCTGGGGCTGGCCATTGTGGGCGGGCACAATCTGTTTGACGGGGTGTCTTTTGCCCCTGACAGCCCGATGTTCATCCCTTGGGCCATCCTGCACAAGCGTTCGCAGATCGAACTGGCGGGCATGGTGGTCAAGTTCAACTATCCGGTGGTGCCGTGGATCGGGGTGATCTGCCTTGGCTGGTCGGCGGGCTCGTGGTTTTCCCGGCTTGCGCCCGAGGCCCGGATGGCCCGGCTGACGGCCGTCGGCGCGGCGATGATCGCGGGCTTTGTCATCCTGCGCGCGATCAACATCTATGGCGACGCCCCGTGGTTCACGGTCGAAGGCAGCACCATCCGCACCGTCATGAGCTTTCTGGCCCTGACCAAATATCCGCCTTCGCTGCTCTTCCTCCTGCCCACGCTGGGCACCGGGCTGATCCTGCTGGCCCTGTTTGAACGCGTCAATCACGCGCGCATTACCCACTGGCTCTCGGTGCTGGGCAGCGCGCCGATGTTCTTCTATCTCTTTCATCTCTATTTGCTGCGCATTTTCTATCTGACCGCGCGCGCCGTGTTCGGCACCAACCATGGCGACATCTTCGGTTTTGACTCGCTGGGCTGGGTATGGGTGTTCTACCTTGCCATCATTGTGCCGCTTTATTTTCCCACCCGCTGGTTTTCCAATTTCAAGAAGGCCCGCAAGGACATCTGGTGGCTCAAATATCTGTGATGGACAAATATTTGTGATGGATGGTCCGCCATCGCTTGATGAGAGGTGAGGAAATGCATCCTGTTGTTCAACCGGTCGCGAGCGACGAGCATCTGCCCGATGCGGTCGATGTCGCCGTGATCGGGGGTGGTATCGTCGGCACGACATCGGCCTATTATCTGGCGCGGCGCGGTTTGCGCGTGGCGCTGGTCGAAAAGGGCTATGTCGGCTGCGAACAATCGAGCCGCACGTGGGGCTGGTGCCGCCAGCAGAACCGCGACCGGCGAGAGATGCCGCTCTCGCTGCTCTCGATGCGGCTGTGGGATGAGATGCGCGGCGACATCGGCATGGATCCGGGCTTTCGCCGCACGGGCCTGGTCTATGCCACCGATGATGCCGCGACGCTGGCCGCATGGGAGGGCTGGCGCCCGGTGGCCAAGGAGTTCGGGGTCGAAACCCACATGCTGACCGGCGCGCAGGCCGCAGAGCGCATCCCCCAGAACCGGCGGCAATGGGTGGGCGGGCTGCATTCGGTCCATGACGGCAAGGCCGAACCGGCGCTGGCCGCGCCCGTTCTGGCCGAAGGGGCAAGGCAGCTTGGCGCGACCATCCACCAGAACTGCGCCGCACGCGGACTGGATCTGACCAATGGACGGGTTTCGGGCCTGCATACCGAACGCGGCACGATCCGCGCCGATGCCGTGGTCTGCGCGGGCGGGGCATGGGCATCGGCCTTCATGCGCCGCCATGGTGTAACCTTTCCGCAGGCCAGCGTGCGCCAGACAGCCCTGCGCACCAAACCCACCGTCAATCTTGGCGAGGTGGTCTATTGCCCCGATCTGGCGATGACGCGGCGGCTTGACGGCAGCTACACCCTTGCCATCAGCGGCCGCGCGACACTGGAACTGACCCCGCAGGGCATCCGTTTCGCCCGCGAATTCATGCCGCAATTCATCCAGCGTCTCAAGGCGGTGCAGTTGGGCGTCAGCGGTTCTTTCTTTACGGGGCCGGAATCGCTCTCGGCCGTGCTGGGCCATGATCCGTCCATCTTTGAGGCCACGCGCGTGCTGTCGCCCAAGCCCAACCCCAAGCTGGTCGCGGCGATCAAGGCCAATCTTGTCGGCACATTTCCGCAACTGGCCAATCTGGAACTGGATGGCGCGTGGGGTGCCTATGTCGACTGCACGCCCGATGCGGTGCCGGTGGTATCGGCGGTGGATCGGATTGGCGGGCTGTATCTGGCCGCCGGTTGTTCGGGGCATGGTTTCGGTCTGGGGCCGGGCATCGGCAAGCTGATGTCAGAACTGGTGGCCAATGATGCGACGAGTGTCGATCCGGCCCATTTCCGCCTCAACCGTCTTGTTGACGGTTCGGCAATCAACGTGGGGTCCCTCTAGGTTCGGGCCCCTGTCGGGCGGGGTGTTCCGGCTGGTTCCGGCATCCCGGCCCGCCCGCAAAGGGGCGTAACAGCATAAGTCGCGAATACCAGCCCCACCCATCCGCTCTTTCCGGCTTCCTAGATCCGCCAGCGCAGCCCCGCCGTCACGCTCTCACGCTTGCCGCTTTGGCCCAGTTCGCCAGAGGCATTGAGGAACAGCACGGCACCGGGCGAGAGGCGATATTCGCCGCCGACGGCCGCCGTGGCGCTGACCGGATCGCGGCCGAAGCCATAGGCCATCAGACCATAGCCACCGCCCGCCATTCCCGCGATGGCCGAAACCGCATCGCTTTTCAGGCGATAGCGCATGCCCAGCGTCAGGAACGAACGCCAAGGCCCCTTGGCGTCGGGCGCATTTTCAAAGCCCAGCCCGGCATCGAGAAAGCCCTGCCTGCGCGTGGCCTCATCGATATTCAGCGCGAAAGGATGAGCGCTTGCCTCCTTCAGCGCGCCGTGATGCGTGCGGACCCAGGTGGCGCCCAGATGCGGGCGAAGCTGCCAGCCCTGAGACAGGTCAAAAACATGGCTGATCGAAGCGTCCAGCGAGAAGCTGGGCAGGGTGTAACCGGCCGAAACCTGTCCGGCATCGGGAACGTTGCGCCGGGTGGTTGCCCGCGCCGCGTCATAGGATGCCGACAGGGTCACGCTGGTGTTGCTGCCGCCCAGGCGCAAGGCCATGCCGCCCACGATCCCGCGCGCGCTGGTCGAAGCCCCGATGGCGCCGACCGACTGGTTCTGATCAACCCAGCCGACATAGGCCGAGAGCGCATAGCCTTCGCCCCCAAAGCCCAATCCGCCCAGCACGCCGTAGCCATTGATCGTCGCGCGGCTGATCCCCTGCGTTTCATGACCTGCAAACTGGCGCAGGCTGCCCAGCGTCTGGCCAAAGGCAAAAACGTGATTGCCTCCGCGATCTTCGCCCAGGCCCATCGTGCGCCCGGCTGCTGCCAGCGACAGAGCGGTTTCCGCGCCGATTTCCATCGCATCGGCATAGGGTTCAGGCGTGATCCGTGCAAAAGCAGTGGTGACAGGCGCGCCGTTGCCATCCTGCAGCGCCATCAGCGCCGGGAACAACGCGGCGGGCGCGTTGCTGGCCGCCATCGCATTGTTCACATAGGTGATCGCGCGTTGCACCTGCGGATTATAGGCGGCGGAATTGGCAAATTGCACCAGCAGGCCCAGATCGCCGTTAGACTGCGTTCTGACCACGCCGGGCAGGCCGGTTACCTTGTCATAGGTGCCGGTAATCCCGCCCGAGGCGCTGATAAGGTTCAGCGTGCTGCCCACCTTGATCGGGGTGGTGGCCGCGATCTGCAACGTGCTGCCCGAGGCGATGACCAGCTTGCCGTTGACGATCAGCTTGTCCTGCGCGGTGGGCGCGATTTCGAACAGTGAGGTCGAGCCGCTGTTCAGCGTCACATTGCCGTTGACCGTCATCGTGCCGGGCGACGCGCCGGGGCTCAGGATGCCGCTGACCGAGATATTGCCGTTGACCGTACCGGCCGAGCCGAAGGTCGCCCCGCTGCCCACGGCAATCGAGTTGGCATTGATCACCGATCCGGCCAGACCCACCAGTCGCCCGCCCGTCAGCCCGATCGAGCCCAGAGCAGCCGTACCCGAGACCGTGGCGAAGCCGCCGCTCTGCGTCAGGGCGGCGATGTTGCTGATCGAGGAAAAGCTCTGATTGCCGCCGGTGATGGCCAGCGTATTGGTGCCCGCCCCGCCATCGAGCGCGCCCGTGAACGCGCCGCCAAAGGCAAAGGCGTCATTGCCGGTGCCGGTAAAGATCCGGCCCGTCATCGTGCCCGTGTTGGTCAAGACCACCGGGGCGCCTGTCAGCACGACATCGCCGGTTATCGTGCCGCTGTTGTTCAGGCTCAGGTTCTGGCTGCCGGTGATCGACGCGTTGATGGCATAATTGATGGTGAGGACGGCATAATAGGGCGGCGTCGGAGAATAGGTATAATAGCTTTGCGTGTAGCCGGTGATCGTTCCGGAATTGGTGATGCTGGCCGTTGTGCCTGCCCCGCCGATGAGCGAAACGATCATTCCGCCATTGATTGTCCCGCTGTTGGCAATCGTGCTGTTGGCATTGGGCGATGAGCCATAAAGCGCGACGGCAGGGTTGCTGCCCGCGTTGAGGATCGTGCCGCTGTTGCTGAAATTGAGCCCTATCCCGGTCCACAGGGTGACGGCATTGCCAGACAGGCGGACCGAGCCAACAGTGGCCGAATTGTCAAACAGGCCTGCATTGACATAGATGCTGCCGACATTGGCCCGGTTGACCAAGCCAGCCAGTTCGGTGTTGAGATAGGATGTGTAATTGAGCGAATAGATGCTGCCGCTGCTGGCCAGTTGGTTGATGATCGTGCCATCGCCGCCGACGTAGATCGTGCCGGTATAGGACGATGGGCCGGTGAGGGTGATGCGCGAGGCCGCCCCTGCCGCAATGGCGAATTCCTGCATGAAATTGGCGGGCAAGGCGCCGCCCAGCGCCACCGTGGTCGTGCCGCTGCGCTGATGGCCCAGGCTGATCGTGCCTCCGGTCGTGCTGATCGTGCCGGTCACGCCATAGCCTTGACCCGTTTCGATCAGCATATTGTCGCCATAGCCGAAGGCCAGATTGCCGTTCAGCATGCCGCCATTGGCAACATAGGTTCCGCTGCTGTAACCGAAATTGATGTCGCCGTTGATCGTCCCGGCATTGCTGACCATTCCGCCGGCCATTTGGATGGCGGTTGCCGCGCCGGAAATGGTTGCCCCGGCCAGATTGGTGATGGTCGAATTAAAGCCGGAATATTGGGCGATCGCGGTGGTCGTGCGGCTGGTGATCGAGCCCGAATTGGTGATGTCGACCTTTCCGTACTGTATAATGGCGGCACCATCGGCGGTAATCTGGCCGCTGTTGAACAGGGTGGTATCGGGATGGGTGTTGGCGGTGTTCCAGGTGCTGCCGATGGAAATGCCTTGCGCACCGGCGATCGAAATGGTGCCGGTGTTGACCAAGGGCCCATAGAGGCTGATGGCCGAAGCGCCGGAAACGGCATTGCCCGCGGTGTTGGTTACGACAATCGATCCGTTGTTCACCAGGCTTGAGCCGGACCCCATGGCCATAACGACGGGCGTAAAGATGGAACTGCCGGCCCGGGCAACGGTGAGGCTGCCATTATTGGTGATCGCCAGCGCCGTTGACGCAGGATTGCCGCCGCCACCCGAGGGCGCCTGAACCGAAGTGGTATATATGAGAGGGCCGCTGCTGGAACTGAGCGAGCCGTTCAGATTGACCGAGCCAATGCCTGCGAGCGTGAGGGGCGAGGTGAGCGCGCTCTGCCCGGTCAGCGAAAGGGTCGCATTGTTGGACAACTGATAACCCAGCGAGGAAAAGCCGGAAGGCGGGCCGGGCGTCGCGCTGGCATTGGCGTTGACATTGTAGATCAGGCTGGAGTTGCTGGCGCTGACCGTGCCGTTGATGCCGGCAAAGGCGCCTCTGCCCGTGTTGACCAGATCGGTGATCAGCGTATCGCCTTGCCCGATCGTCAGATTGCCGTTCAGCACGCCGCCGGTTACCGCATAATAGAGGTTGCCGCTGGCATAGCCGGTGCTGGCAAGATTGACATTGCCATTGATCGTCCCGGCGTTGATGACGCGGTTGTTGAAACCATACCCAATCCCGCCGACCGCGGCGAGGCCGCCCGTCACCACCCCGCCGGCGCGGTTGTCCAGCGTGGAATAGGAACTGGTCTGAAACGCGGTACCGCTCGACTGGATCGTGCCGGTATTGACCAGAGTGCCGCCGCCACTCGCCACGCCGATCGACGCGCCGCTGATCGTGCCGCTGTTGGTGATATTGCTGTTTGAGGTCACGGCGGTGCCGCCGGCCGTGATTGTGCCGCTGTTGGTTATGGTGCCGCTCGTTGCGGAAACGGCATTGCCGCTGGCCGAAATGGTGCCCGTGTTGTTCAGGCTGACAAAGCCGGACAGGGTCACGGCCGCGCTCCCACCGGCATTGCTGCTGGTGATTGTGCCGCTGTTCCTGAACGTGCCGCCTAAGCCGTAGTTTGCCCCGGTGAAGATCGTGCCGGTGCCGCTGAGGCTGGTCTGGTTGTCAAGCGTGCCCGATCCGGTGAAATTGATCGCTCCGCTGTTCGCAAAACCATTGGCCAGCGTCAGTGTCGTGCCCGAAGCGGGGACAAAGCCCACCGACGAGAACCCCGTCGGCAGCGTCAGCGCCGCAGACAGGGTGACGTCGCTGTTGGTCTGCAGGCTGACCGTATTGGTGCCGCCCCCGCCGTCGATTGTGCCGGTAATCCCGGTATAGAGGCTGCCGTTCCTGAGCGTGGCAATCAGCGTGTCATTGCCATTGCCCAGCGTCAGATTGCCGTTGATCGTACCGGCGGTGGAATCGATGGTGTTGCCCAGATTATAGGAATAGGCAGGCAGGAAACCGGCGGTGACATTGCCGTTGATCGTGCCCGCATTGGTCAGGTTCAGCGAGGTCCCCGCATAGATCGCGGTCCCGCCCGCGCCGGTGCCGATTGTGGCTCCGGCATTGTTGGTGACGATGATCTGGCCGCCATAAAGCGTCATGCCCGTGCCGGTGTTGATGATCGAACCGGAATTGGTCAGATTTATGGCGTTGGACGGGGTGCTGGTAAGATTGGAGCTTACCACGCTGCTGCCAGAGCCGGTGATCGACCCGCCCGCCTGATTGGTCAGCCACACATAAAGCGAGTTGATGGCAGAGCCGGTGCCGGTATTCGTGATGGTGCCGCTGTTGCTGATCGTGCCCGAAAAGTTGGCGATCGTGCCCGAGGCGCTGGAGGAACGGATGGTCCCCGTGTTCGTGATATTGGAATAGAGATTGTAGCTGTTGTAGATCGCGCTCAGTCCGCCACCGGCAATCGTGCCATCGTTCGTGACCGAGGTGACAGACCCTTGGATCGCGCCGATGGTTCCGCTTGCCCGGTTGGTGATGCCCGTAAAATAGGATGCATATCCTGAACCGGCCAGCAGGGCCACGCCGCCGGACCCGCTGATCGTGCCCGCATTGTCGAGGCTGACATAGACCGAGCCGTAGGGGTAGCCCGAAACCTGCTCAAGCGCGATGCCATAGGTACCGCCAATCGAGGCTCCCGCCCCGACGGTGATGATCCCGGACATGCCGTAATAGTCAACGCCGACAGAGCCGGCGGGGCGGGAAAGCACACTGATTCCGGCAGCGCCGGTGGCCGAAACCGATCCGTTGACCGTGATATTGGCGGCGCGAAAATAGGAGGAGGCCGAGGCGGGCACGGATACCGTAATGGCCGACGCGCCCGAATTGTTGACACTGGCCCCGGAATTGACGGTCAGGGGTGAGGAACTGGTCGTGATCGTGATGCCATCGCTGTCCGTGCCGGAACAGGTGACGGCGGTGTTGGCCTGTGTGGGATCGGGGCTGCATTGCGCCAGAGCGTGGGTGGGGATCGCGGCGATCAAGGCAAGAGTGCTGCCATGCACAAAAAAGCGCGCCACCTGAAACCGGCGGCGGTTCGTATTCTTATTGATCACTCAAATGCCCCCGCATTCATGGAATTTCTTTTTTGGCTATACCTGATGCAGGGGTAAGTCACGGGAAATAATTGACATAAAATATTCATAATGCATGTTTTTGAACATATCGCTCCATTATGATGATTTTTGCCCTGATCGCCGTTCTGGTCTATCTTTGTCAGCTGCAGATCCGGATTGATGCCCAATCGCTTGCGAAAGCATTTCCGTCAGAACACTGCTCGGCGCCATGTCATTCTGACGCATGAGGCGCCATTGCTGCGCACGGCGCCATGCCCAACCGCGCCGGGGGCGACAGTTTGCCCATCAAGCACCCCCAATGAGGGGTGTGCTATCAGCCCCCGATAAGCCCCGCCAGCTTCGTCCCCGACAGCCATGCCAATTCGATCCTCGGGCCCAGCAGCCAGTCTCCGCAGGCGCCAAGCCGCAGATTGGCGTTCCACAGAGCGCCCCTTGGCGAGCGCTGCGCAACGGCATAGCGCCAACGGTGGGCCGACAGGTGAAGCCGGACGGGCAGGGGCGAGCCACCGGCCTGCCCCGCCAGCCAGTCGGCCAGGAATTCGGCCACCTGCGCCGCGTCATCTTCCAGATGCTCGGTAGACCAGGCGGGGCTGGCCTGCACCACCCATGCCTCGGTTGCCGGGCGGCCCGGCTTGGCGCTGTTGCGCGCGGCCCAGCCGACCGGGCCGGAGGGGCGCAGAACATCGGCCGCAATCGGCAATCTTTCCGCAAAGGCCATCATCGCGGTCCAGCAGGGCTGTGAGCGCGCGGCAATGGCGCAGGCCGCCATGGTCAGGTCATAGGTGCCGAGAAAGGCCGCCGCCTGTTCGGCGGGCAGCGCCAGCACCGCCGCATCATAGGGACCATGGCGGCTGCCGTCATGCAGCAGCACGCGCCAGTCGGCCCCCTCGCGCACCAGCCCCATGGCATGGCTAGCAAATCGGGCGTTATGGGCGCTGGCCATATGGGCGATGGGCGCATTCATGCCGGGCGTTCCCACCCAAGCATCATCCTGCGCAGCGGGCCAGCAGGCTACCAGTCCGTCCTTGCGCCACTGTTCCACCTGCGCGCGGAATGCCTCCTCGCGGGCGGTGAAGAACTGCGCGCCATGGTCGAATGAAATTTGCGCCTCGTCCAGAGCCACGCGCCGTGTCGACATGCGCCCGCCCGGCCCGCGCCCCTTGTCGAACAGGGTAACCTCATGGCCCATCTGTTCGAGAGCCTGGGCGCAGGCCAGACCCGACATGCCCGCACCGATAATGACAATCCGCATCGCCGTCACCCGCTCAATATCCCATCAGCGCGAGCACTTCCTTGCGGCTGCGAGGATCTTCGAGGAAGGTGCCCATCATCCGGCTGGTCACCATGCCGACGCCCGGCGTGCGCACGCCGCGCCCGGTCATGCATCCGTGCTGCGCCTCGATGGTCACCGCCACGCCCAGCGGCTGAAGATTGTCCCAGATGCATTGGGCGACCTGCGCCGTCAGCCGTTCCTGAATCTGCAGGCGGCGGGCATAGCCGTGGAGCACGCGGGCCAGTTTGGAAATGCCCACCACCCGGTTGCGCGGCAGATAGGCGATGCTGGCCTTGCCGGTGATCGGCGCCATGTGGTGTTCGCAATGCGACTGGAAAGGGATATCCTTGAGCAGGACGATCTCGTTATAGCCGCCCACTTCCTCGAACTGGCGCGCCAGATGCACGGCCGGATCTTCGCCATAGCCGCCGCAATATTCGCGCCACGCGCGCGCCACGCGGGCGGGCGTGTCGATCAGCCCTTCGCGCGCGGGATCATCGCCAGCCCAGCGCAGCAGCGTGCGGATGGCCTCCTGCACCGGCTCGGGCACAACCGGCTTGGTGTTGGCCACGACGGCGGGGGCCGAAGGGGCCGCCTCATCATGCCCGTCATCAAGCATGGCATCGCAGGAATGAAGCGAGGTGAGGAAATTCATGGGCTGCCTCCCGGCGACGCGACAGGGTTCGCGTCATGGCTGAACATCTTTGCCTCTCTAGACAGGGGGCCGTCGGCGGCAACATGGCTTAAAGGGTATGCCGCAACGAGGGCGATGCTGATGGTGGCAATTGCCGAATGGGAAGCGTTTGGGCCTATGGCTATTTCCGATATGATCAAGGGCAGCCTGGTGGCGGCCGTCATCAGCAATCCCAGACTGCCTGACAATCCGATCATCGAATGCAATGCCGCTTTCGAGGCGCTGACCGGCTATGGTCGCGACGAGGTAATCGGGCGCAATTGCCGCTTTCTCACCGGGCCGGGGTCGGAGCCGGACCTGATCGAGGCCCTGCGCGAGGGTATCCGCGAGCAGCGGCCGGTGATGGTCGAGATCCTGAACTATCGAAAGAACGGCCAGCCTTTTCGCAATGCTGTGATGGTGGCGCCCATTTTCGACAATGAGGGCGTGCTGGAATATTTCCTCGGCTCGCAGGTCGAAATTGCCGACGAGGCCGAATTGGGCCGGGCAAATGCGGCCCGCACCAAGGTCGAGCAATTGTCGCCGCGCCAGCGGGCGGTGCTGCTGGCCATGGCGCGGGGGCGGCTCAACAAGCAGATTGCCTATGAGCTGGGCCTCTCGGAGCGGACGATCAAGATGCACCGCGCGGCGATGTTTCAGGCGCTGGGCGTGCATACCGCCGCCGATGCGGTCCGTCTGGCGATAGAGGCGGGATTTTGATCGGGGCCTGCCGCAAAAATTGCCCCCAACAATTGCCCCAAAAAACAGGCATCGCACCGCGCAGGCGCAGGTTAGCCGTGATGCATGACGCGCATCATTCTGGTTCTGGGCGATCAACTCAGCCTTTCCCTCTCCGCCCTTCAGGCGGCCGACCGGGCAACCGACATCGTTCTGATGGCCGAGGTGGCCGCCGAGGCGACCTATGTGCGCCATCACAAGAAGAGGATCGCGCTGGTCCTGTCGGCGATGCGGCACTTCGTCGAGGAACTGCGCGGTGCGGGCTGGCGGGTGGATTATGTCCGGCTTGATGATCCGGACAACACGGGCAGTTTGCGCGGCGAGGCCGAGCACGCCCGCACGCGATGGGGCGCACAGGAAATAATCGCCACCGAGCCGGGCGAATGGCGGCTGATGCAGGATATGCGCGTCTGGGCAACGCTCCTGCCCGACGATCGCTTTCTGGCCGATCGCGAGGGTTTCGCCCAATGGGCCGAAGGACGCCTCCGGCCGGGGGGAGGCACGCGCATGGAGCATTTCTATCGCCTGATGCGCCGCAAGACGGGCCTGTTGATGGAGGGCGACAAGCCCGCCGGAGGCCAATGGAATTTCGACCATGACAACCGCGCTCCGCCCCCCGGCGCTTTGGGCCTGCCCCAGCCGATGCGTTTCGAGCCCGACGCCATCACGTGCGAGGTGCTGGATATGGTGGAGCGGCGCTTTTCAGACCATTTTGGCGATCTGGAGCCTTTCTGGTTTGCCGTCACGCGCGAACAGGCCGAGGCCGCCTTTGCGCATTTCCTGCGCGTGGCGCTGCCCGAATTCGGGCGCAATCAGGATGCGATGCTGACCGAGCACCGCTTTTTGCATCATGCGGTTGTGTCGCCCTATCTCAACCTTGGCCTGCTCGATCCCTTGGCCATGTGCCGCGCGGTGGAAGAGGAATGGCGCGCAGGCCGGGTGCCGATCAACAGCGCCGAGGGATTTATCCGCCAGATCATCGGGTGGCGCGAATATGTGCGCGGCATCTATTGGTGGCAGGGCCCCGATTATGCCAAAACCAACGCGCTGGAGGCCAATCGTTCGCTGCCTTGGTTCTACTGGAGCGGCGATACCTCGATGGCCTGTATGGGCGCCTGCATCACCCAGACCCGCGAGGAAGCCTATGCCCACCATATTCAGCGGCTGATGGTGACCGGCAATTTCGCATTGCTGGCCGGGATCGATCCCCATGCGCTGCATGAATGGTATCTGGCGGTCTATGCTGATGCCTTTGAATGGGTCGAATTGCCCAATACGATCGGGATGAGCCAGTTTGCCGATGGCGGCCTGCTGGCCAGTAAGCCCTATGTCGCCAGCGGCGCCTATATCCACCGCATGAGCGATTATTGCGGGGCCTGCGCCTATGACGTGAAGGCCAAAGAGGGGGAGCGCGCCTGCCCGTTCAACCTGCTCTATTGGCATTTCATCGCCCGCCATGCCGAGCGTCTGCGCGGCAATCCGCGCATGGCCCAGATGTTGCGCACATGGGCCAATTTCGCGCCCGAAAAGCAGGATCAGCTATGGCGTGACGCCGAGGCCTTTCTGGCCACCCTTGGATGAACGGCAACGGTCCGAACAATAACGGACCGTATCCCAGTCGCGCGCCCATTTCCTGCGCCATGCGAAAGGGCGCTGACAGGCCGCGCACAGCTTGGTCGGCAGATCGCCTTTTTTGCGCATTTTCATGATCGCGGCTCGTTGTTCCGGCCGTGCAGGCCACAGTCCTGTAATTGGGCGATCATCGCAACCATCTCTGCAAAACGGGGCGTATTTTGAGAAACCCGGCATAGGCCGCCTCCAAACCCCATAACACCAGTCGGTATCGGGCCAGTTCGCCCAGCAGGCGCAGGCGAGGAATTGCGCGCCACATGGCCGCAAAGGCGGCGGCGCCATCGAGCATCACGCCATCCTCCTGCGCATGAAAACGCGCCAGCATCAGCTGCCGGTCGAGCGGACACGCCTGCGCCTGAACGCCCAGGTCGATGAAGGCGATGTTTCCGGCGCGGTCCCATCGCCGCATCAGCGCGATCTCGCGCAGGCACAGCGGACAGCCGCCATCATACCACACCGTCAGCCTGTTGCGGCGGGACGGGGCGTGAGTTTGCTGGGGCGGACGGGGCATAGGGTGGAAAATACCGTCTCGCTTGCAAGGGGCCAGCTGATCCTTCGGGAAGTGCGCCTTGCCCGAAGAGCCACCTTGCCGGTTCGGTGGTCTGTCGTTCATGCCAACAGTGGTCTTTGGATAGGAATGGGCAAGGGCCGCAATCGGTGCGTCAGGATGATCAGCGGTCCAATCCCACAAGTCGTATGGTTCAAACGCGATCTGCGGCTGGAGGATCACGCCGCGCTTCACCGCGCCGCCTTGGCCGGGCCGGTCGTTGCCCTTGTCATCGTCGAGCCTGCCTATTGGCAAGGCTCTGACACATCCGGGCGGCAGTGGCGTTTCTGGCGGGCCTGCATGGCCGATCTGGCCGAGGCCATTGCCCGGCGCGGCGGGCGTCTTTGCCTGCGCGTGGGCGATGCCGTGGCCGAGCTGGAGGCATTGCGCGGGCAGATCGGGCCTTTTGCGCTGTGGGCGCATGAGGAAACGGGCAATGGCTTCACCTTTACGCGGGACCGGGCGGTGCGCCACTGGGCGCGGGCGCAGGGCGTTCCCTTTGTCGAGCTGCGCCAGTTCGGCGTGATCCGGGGGCGTGGCCTCAACCGCGACCATTGGGCCGCCGCATGGGATGCGATGATGGAGCAGCCCTTGCTGCCGGTCCCTCCGGTTGTCTGGCAATCCGCGCCCGGCCGCGACACTTTGCCCGGCGCGGCGGCCTTGGGTCTGTCGCCCGATGAAGCAGGCGCTTCGGTGCTCGCCGGACGCGCCGCCGCACTGGCCACGCTGGAGAGCTTCCTTTTCGAACGCGGCGAACATTACACGCGCGCCATGTCCTCGCCGCTCAGCGCGCCCGATGCCTGCTCTCGACTGTCGTGGCATCTGGCCTATGGGTCGGTTTCGATGCGCGAAGTTTGGCAGGCCACCCGCAGTCGCTATGCCGCCCTGCCGACCGAGGCGCGGGACTGGCGACAGGCCTTGCGCAGCTTCATGGCCCGGCTGCACTGGCATTGCCATTTCATCCAGAAGCTGGAGAGCGAGCCGGAGGCGGAATTTCGCCCCTTCGCCCGCCGCTATGAGGGTCTGCGTCCGCCCGCCGATCCCGCCCGTCTGGCGGCATGGGCGCAGGGGCGCACCGGCTATCCGTTTCTGGATGCGGTGATGCGCGCCTTGCAGGCCACGGGCTGGACCACCTTTCGGATGCGCGCCATGCTGATGAGCTTTGCCGCCTATGACCTCTGGCTGCCGTGGCAGGAGGCCGGGCTGGTGCTGGCGCGGGCCTTTATCGATTACGAGCCGGGCATCCACTGGCCCCAGTGTCAGATGCAGGCCGGGGAAACCGGGATCAACACGGTGCGGATCTATTCGCCCGCCAAGCAGGGGATGGATCAGGACCCGCAGGGCCGCTTCATCCGGGCGTGGGTCCCCGAACTCGCGCAGGTTCCGGGCGCATGGCTTCATGCTCTGGACAAGCTGGACAGCGGCCAGCGTCAGGCCCTGTGCCCGGATTACCCTTTGCCCATCGTCGACCATGGCGCGGCGGCGCGGGCCGCGCATCAGGCCATCGCCGCCCTGCGACGCACGCGCGAGGCGCGCGCCGAGGCCGACAGCGTTCAGCAGCGGCACGGCAGCCGCAAGCGATCAACCGCGCGCAGGGGGGAGGGGCGATCCTCCGCCCGTCGGATCACGCAAGACGCGATGCCCCAGATGCAGCTTGACCTCTAGGACCAGCATCAGCTTTGGGCCAAACCCGCCTTTTCCACCGGGCTTGCCACCGGCTGATCGCGCTCGACCCTCTCGGAATAACGATCCACCAACTGATCGGTATGAGGGCGCAGCAGCACGGTAAAACGCACCAGTTCCTCGCACACGTCGACGATGCGGTCGTAATAGGACGAGGGCTTCATCCGGCCCGCTTCGTCAAATTCCTCATAGGCTTTGGCCACAGAGGACTGGTTGGGGATGGTGAACATCCGCATCCAGCGCCCCAGCAGGCGCAGGGTATTGACCGAATTGAACGATTGCGACCCGGCGCTGACCTGCATCACCGCCAGCGTGCGGCCCTGCGTAGGGCGCATCCCCTTCATGGCCAGCGGCAGGTGGTCGATCTGGGTCTTCATGATGCCGGTGATCTGGCCGTGGCGTTCCGGGCTGCACCACACCTGCCCTTCGGACCAGAGCGAGAGTTCGCGCAATTCATGCACCGCCGGGTGGTCATCGCCGGGCACCTGATCGGGCAGGGGCAGGTCGGCGGGATCAAAGATCCTCACCTCGCAGCCGAAATGGAGCAGCAGGCGCGCGGCTTCCTCGACCACCAGCCGGGAATAGGAACGCGCGCGCAGCGAGCCATAGAGCAGCAGGATGCGCGGCGGTGGATCGAGCGCGCCAAGGCCCAGCGCCGGACGGGCATGGACATATTCACGCTTGAGCGCGGGCAGGTAATCGGGATCGGAAAGTTCACGCAAACGGTTCATGCGGCATCCTTATCGGGATCAGGCTCATCAGGAAACAGGGTAATGGCGGCGAAATTGGCGGCCAGCGCGCCTAGGATGGTCAGGATCAGGCCGAAAGTGGCGATGGCCTCGCTGACCCATTGGCCCATACCGTTGCGCGCCTTGGTCGAAAATTCCAGAACCGGGAGGCCTAACATGACATGCGCCGCCCAAACACCCAGAATGCCGCCCGCCAGTTGGGCCGCGACATAGGCCCATGCCTGCGGCTTGGTGATTTCTCCGCGCAGCCGCATGACGAGCGAGACGGCCGGGTTGAAATGCGCCCCCGACACCGGGCCCAGCATGGTGATCAGCACAAAGAGCATGGCGCCCGTGGCCAATGTATTGCCCAGCAGCGCCACGGCCATATTCCCGCCCGCCAGACTTTCGGCCATGATCCCCGATCCGATCACGGTGGCGAACAGCATGAAGCTGCCGATGGCCTCCGCGGCCAGTTTCTGTCTCACGCTGCGCCCTCCATCCGGCCGATTTCGGCCAGAGCGGCGGCCAGCTCCTCGCGCCTCATCGTTTCGAACGGCAGGGCCAGCAAAGCTTGCGCCCGCATCGTTAGCCAGCGCCATGTGGCCTCAAAGGCGGCATCTTCGGCGGCCTCGCCCACGGCGTCGGCCGGATCGGTCAGGCCCAAACGGGCGCGCAGCACAGGCCACGTCCGTACAGGGCAGGCCGCCGCAGCAGTTCTCGGTGAGATAGCCCATCAGCCCATCAATGCATTCAGCGCGAAGCCGGTTGACAGGCGTCAATGCGCTCATGCGTTTCGGCGCATAGATTGCCAAGATGCACAGGCCCATCGATCATTTGCTTGCCGCTCTTGCCGAACCCACGCGGTTGCGCGCCCTGCATATTCTTTGGGATGGCGACGAGCATTGCGTCTGCGAATTGATGGACCGGCTTGGCGCCACCCAATCGCGCATGTCGCGCCATATGGCGCGGTTGAAGTCGGTTGGGCTGTTGACCGACCGACGCGATGCGCAATGGACGCGCTATCGCCGCAATCCCGATATGCCCGCCGCCTGGGTCGCGGTGATCGAGGCCATTCTGGCCGCATTGCCCCCATCTGCCAATCAAAAGGCCGCCTGATATGACCAAAGGGCCTGCAAACCCCTATAGAACCCCGCAAGCATGGTTCGCCGGCATTGCCATCGGCGTGGCCATATGGTTTGCCCTTTATCGACAGTTGCAGCCGGTTTCGCGCTGGCTTGTGGCGCAATTGCCGATCCCGGCGGGCAGCCATCTGGCCGCTTCGGTCGAATTCTTCTTCTATGACACGCCCAAAGTGCTGATGCTGCTGACGCTTGTGGTCTTTGCCATGGGCGTTGTGCGCAGCTTCTTCTCGCCGGAGCGAACGCGCGCGCTGCTGGCGGGCAAACGCGAGGGCGTGGGCAATATCGCCGCTGCCATGCTGGGCATTGTCACGCCCTTTTGTTCCTGCTCGGCGGTGCCGCTGTTTGTGGGCTTTGTCTCGGCGGGCGTGCCGCTGGGGGTGACGTTTTCCTTTCTGATTTCGGCCCCGATGGTCAATGAAGTGGCGCTGGGCCTGTTGTTCGCGCTGCTCGGCTGGAAGGTTGCCCTGACCTATCTTGCCTTTGGCCTGTCGATTGCCATCCTTTCGGGCTGGATCATCGGCCGCCTGCATCTCGAAGGCTGGCTTGAAACCTGGGTGCGCGAGGTCCGCGCCGGGCAAGACCTGCCGGATGAAGAGCATCGCGACTGGGTCAACCGCTTCGAGGCGGGCTGGGATGCGGTCAAAGAGATCGTCGGCAAAGTATGGTACTGGATCATTGCAGGCATTGCGGCGGGCGCCTTTATCCATGGCTATGTTCCGGCGGGCCTGCTGGCGCGGATTATGGGGGCGGGAGCTTGGTGGTCGGTGCCCGCGGCGGTGCTGGTGGGTGTGCCGATGTATTCCAATGCGGCCGGTATCATCCCCGTTGTCGACGCGCTGCTGGGCAAGGGGGCGGCGCTGGGCACGGTGCTGGCCTTCATGATGTCGGTCACCGCCCTGTCGCTGCCCGAAATGATCATCCTGCGTAAAGTGCTTAGCCTGAAACTGATCGTCGTTTTTGCCGGGGTGGTGGCGCTGGGCATTCTGGCGGTCGGCTATCTCTTCAATGTCCTCTTTGCCTGAAAGGATTTCCGATGAAAGATGTCAAAGTGCTGGGTCCCGGCTGCAAGCGTTGCCAAACGGTCGAGGCCATGGTCAAGGCGGCGGCGGAGTCTCTGGGCGTCCCTGTCGCTTTGGAAAAGGTGACGGATTATGCTGACATAGCCAGGTTCGGCGTCCTGTCGACACCGGGGATCGTTATTGACAACAAGGTCGTCCATGCGGGCGGCATTCCCCGGGAAGAGGATCTCCGGCGCTGGCTGCAAGGCTGAGCGCGACCGTTTGATCGCCCGGTTGATCGAGAGCCGCAGACATCTGCGGCTCTCGCAAAACAGTGATATCCGCTGGTCAGCTTAGCGGCACGTCACGCTGCCCCGGTCGATTTCGCGCCCGAGCAGGCCGCCTCCGGCAGCGCCCAGAATGGTGCCAAGCGTCCGGTCCCCACGGCCCGCGATCTGGTTGCCCAATACGCCGCCCAGCGCCGCGCCGACCACCAGTCCGGTGGTGCCATTGCTGCGGCGGCAGTAATAGCGCCCGTCATTGCCTCGCCAGATCCGATCATCGCGGCCAAGGCGCCGATACTCGACATGGCGCCCATGATCGCGATAATCCCGATACTCGTCATGACCGCGGCGGCCATAGGCGGGCGCCCAAGGCGGCGGATCGGCAAGGGCGGGCGTGGCGATCGGCAGCATGATGGCGGCCAGCGCGGCCGAAATGACAATTTTGCGCATAAGGTTTCGTATCCCTTTGTCCGTTGTCTGATCTCTTGCTTGCCCTCTTTTTGGCATGGGCATCAGCAACCGGACATGAACAAAGAGTTCCTGCATTCGAAGCGGATCGGCAGGGCCGACGTGCCAGCGGAAAACGCGCCACGAAGCCCGCAGAGGCGCGATTTTCTGCGGCCCTAGCGCATGGCAACGGGAATTTCATCGGCCAACCGGATCAACGCCCTGGCGATTTTGCCATTCATCAGCCGCTTTCGCTTCGTCGCTCTTATTGCACCAATGATCCCGATGCCCCTGCGATCGAAACACCCTCCAGTTCGGCATGGCCCGCCAGCAGGCCGACATATTGCGCCATGGCCCGCCGCCAGCTGGCTTCCTCGAGATATTCGATAATCCGGCGCGAGACGGCCTCGAACGGAAGGTCGCGCGCTTCCTGGCGCCGCCCGGCGCGGATGACATGCAGGCCAAAGCGGGTTTTGACCGGAACGGGGTGGAGCGCCCAGGCCTCCAGCGCGAAGAGCACCTCTTCGAATTCGGGCACAAGCGCGCCGGGCGTGATCTGCCCCAGCTTGCCGCCCTGATCGCGGGAGGGACAAGCCGAATGGCGCCGGGCCAGCTCGGCAAAGGTTTCCGGCCTGTCCTGCAAATGGCGGATCGCCCCGCGCGCATCGCTGGTGGCCAGTCCATAGGCCATGGCATCAGCCGGATCAGCCGCGAAGAGGATATGTTCGGCCTCGACCATCGGGGGCGAGCGGAAGCGGGCGCGATGGGTTTGGTAATAGCGTCTGGCGGTGGCCTCGTCGGCCCGCGGCGTTTTGACCTCGCAGGCCAGCAGGGCCTCGATTCTGGCCTCCTCCTCCGACAGCGGGCGCCCTTCGGCATCGACAAGGTCATTCGCCACAATGTTCAACCTGTCGGCTTCATCGAGCAGCAACTGGCGGATGACCAGGGCTTCCGCCGCCGCCCTGCGGGCCTCATGGGCGGTGGCGGCGGGATGATGCTGCGTTTCGGCGGCAATGGTTGCAGGCGCGATTTCCCTGCCGTTCACCGCCACACGCGGATACTCGGGCGCGTCAGCCATGATGAGCCGCCAGTTTGCGCGAGCGCACCACCTGATAACCCGACCGCCAGACATAGCGGACCGGCATGCTCAGCATATGCACGAGGCGCGTGAAGGGAAAGATCAGCAGGATGGTCAGCCCAAGCATCAGATGCAGTTTGAACACCACCGCCACATCGCGGATTGACGCTGCGGCATCGGCGCGGAAGGTGAAAATGCCCTGTGCCCATGCCATGAACTTGACCATTTCGTGGCCATCGAGATGCTGCGCCGAAACCGGGATGGTGGACAGACCCAGCGCCAGTTGCGTCCAGAGCAGCAGGATCACCAGATTGTCGCTGAAACTGGAGGCGGCGCGCACACGCGGGTCGAAAAAGCGCCGGTGGATCAGCAGGCTGGCGCCCGCGATGGCCATGCATCCCGCAACCCCGCCCGCGCTCATGGCCAGCAATTGCTTGGCGCCATGCGACACGCCCAGCGCATCCCAGATGGCAATGGGGGTGAGCAGGCCGACCAGATGCCCGGCAAAGATCATCAGCACGCCCGCATGAAACAGCACCGAGCCGACGATCAACTGCTTGCGGCGCAACAACTGGCTGGACCCCGCGCGCCAGGAATAGGGTTCACGATCATAACGGATCACCGAACCCACCGCCAAAACGGCCAGCGCGATATAGGGATAGATGCCAAAGAGCAGGTGGTGCATGAAATCAGCCATGGTTCCGGTTCCTCTCAAGCGCGGGAGAGTGCAGGCGGGCGACCATGGCGGCCGCTTTGGGGCATTCGCCTTCGCCTGCGGCAGGTGTCGGCGTGTCAAAGCGGACCTGCTGCTCTTCCCAGATGGCGTCGAGAGCGCTCAGATCCTCGGGATCATCGGCCGGCGCGAGGGAGGCCGATGATCCCGTTGCCCCGGCCAGCCCGGACAGGATCCGCATCGGCGCGGCATAGAGCGCATCGCGTTCGGCCAGCCTTTCGGCCAGAGCCTCGATGATCAGTCCGGGCTGGGCAAGTTCCTCGAGCACCTGCGGCAAGGGAAGACACGAGAGATACTCAAGGAACATCGGCAAATAGTCGGGCAATTCATTGGCCGTGATTTCAAGGCCCTGCGCCATATAGCGGCTGCGCAATTCGACCATCGCCTGTCCGCGGTCCCGGCTTTCGCCGTGGACATGTTCGAACAGATGCAGCGAAATGGCGCGGCCGCGATCGAACAGGCCGACATAGCGCTCCTGAAGATCGAGCAGTTCCTCATCGACAATGGCCGCGATCAGCGGTTCGAGCTGCCCGATCTGGCCGCTTTCCAGCACGCCGTCCAGTTCGAGCGTGGCCAGCAGTTCGGGCGCGGCCTGTTGCAGGCCTTCGGTGGGATAGCGCAGCAGGTGCGAGAGGATGAGCAGAGTATGACGCATCAGAACACCTCCGAGGGCGTTTGCAGTTTCTTGCGGGCAGGGGCGCCAAACAGGTTGGGCTGCGACGATCCGCCGGAGCAGCCATTGCCGAAGGAAAAACCGCAGCCGCCGCGCTCGTCATACATGTCCTCGGCATCCTCGCGGTGGCCGCTGGGGATCACGAACCGATCCTCATAATTGGCGATGGCCATGATCCGGTACATCTCTTCGATCTGCGCGGCCGACAGGCCCACACCCGTCGCGATCGGTTCCTCGATCACACCCTTGACCGTTTTGGCGCGCATATAGGCGCGCATGGCCAGCATCCGCTCCAGCGCGTCGATCACCGGCGCCTCCTTGCCCGCCGTCAGCAGATTGGCGAGATATCTGACCGGAATGCGCAGCGAGCGGACATCGGGCATCCCGTTATGGGCCGAAATCTTGCCCGCGCTGGCCGCCGCATTGATGGGCGAGAGGGGCGGCACATACCAGACCATCGGCAGGGTGCGATATTCCGGATGCAGCGGGAAGGCGACTTTCCATTCCATCGCCATTTTCCAGACCGGCGAATGGCGTGCCGCCTCCAGCCATGCTTCGGGAACGCCATCGGCGCGGGCCTGCCGGATGACGTCGGGATCGTGGGGGTCCAGAAAGATATCCAGTTGGGCATGATAGAGATCCTCGACATTTTCCGCGCTGGCCGCTTCCTCGATCCGGTCCGCATCATAGAGCATCACGCCAAGATAGCGGATGCGCCCCACGCAGGTTTCCGAACAGACCGTAGGCTGGCCCGCCTCGATCCGGGGATAGCAGAAGATGCATTTCTCGCTCTTGCCGCTTTTCCAGTTGAAGTAGATCTTTTTATAGGGACAGCCCGAGACGCACATGCGCCAGCCCCGGCATTTTTCCTGATCGATCAGGACGATGCCGTCCTCCTCGCGCTTGTAGATCGAGCCGGAGGGACAGGCGGCCACGCAGGTGGGATTGAGGCAATGTTCGCATAGGCGCGGCAGGTACATCAGGAACGTGTTTTCGAACTCGCCATAGATTTCCTTCTGCACGCCTTCAAAGTTGTAATCGGCCGAGCGTTTGGCGAATTCGCCGCCAAGGATCTCTTCCCAATTGGGGCCGCCCTCGATCTTTTCCATCCGTTGCCCCGAAATCAGGCTGCGCGGACGGGCGGTGGGAAAGGCCTTGCTTTCACCCACCTGTTGCAGATGGGCATAATCATAGGTGAAAGGCTCGTAGTAATCGTCGATTTCAGGCAGGTCGGGATTGGCGAAAATCTTGGCCAGCAGCCGCCATTTGCCCCCCATGCGCGGTTGCAGCCGCCCGTGGCGCAATTCCCAGCCGCCGTTCCAGCGCTTCTGGTTCTCCCAATCCTTGGGAAAGCCGACGCCCGGCTTGCTTTCCACATTGTTGAACCAGGCATATTCCAGCCCTTCGCGGCTGGTCCACACATTCTTGCAGGTGACCGAGCAGGTATGGCAGCCGATGCATTTGTCGAGGTTGAGCACTTTGCCGATTTGCGCGCGAACTTTCATGCTGCATGCTCCCCTTCGGCCAGCGGTCCTTCAAGCCAGTCCACCTTTTCCAGCTTGCGCACGATCACGAATTCATCGCGGTTCGACCCCACCGTGCCGTAATAGTTGAAGCCATAGGCTTGCTGGACATAGCCGCCGATCATATGGGTGGGTTTCAGGATCGCGCGGGTCACGGAATTGTGGATGCCGCCGCGCTGTCCGGTCAGGGGCGATCCGGGCATGTTCACATGCTTTTCCTGCGCATGATACATGAACAGTGTGCCTTCCTTCATGCGTTGCGAGACGACCACGCGGGCGACCAGTGCGCCATTGGCGTTGAACGTTTCCACCCAGTCATTGTCGACCAGCCCGGCCTTGGCGGCATCGATCTCGCTGATCCAGACGATGGGGCCGCCGCGCGAGAGGGTCAGCATCAGCTGATTGTCGGTATAGGTGGAATGGATGCCCCATTTCTGATGCGGGGTGATGAAGTTGAGCACGACGTGTTTCTGGCCCTCGGCCCGGTCGAGCATGGGCTTGACCGCCTTGGTGTCGATCGGCGGGCGATAGACGCACAGCGCCTCGCCAAAGGCCAGCATCCATTTGTGATCCTGATACAATTGCTGGCGACCGGTCAGCGTGCGCCAGGGGATCAGTTCGTGGACATTGGTATAGCCGGCGTTGTAGCAGACATGCTCGCTTTCCAGCCCCGACCATGTGGGCGAAGAGATGATCTTGCGCGGCTGGGCCTGAATGTCGCGAAAGCGGATTTTCTCCTCCTGCTTGGGCCGCGCCAGATGGGTGTGGTCCTTGCCGGTGTTTTCCGACAGCGCCGCCCATGCCCGGACGGCTACTTCACCATTGGTTTCGGGCGCCAGCATCAGCAACACTTCGGCGGCATCGATTGCGGTGTCGATGCGCGGCATGCCTCTGGTCGGCCCTTCCTCCTGCACAGTGCCGTTCAACTGGCGCAGGTTTTCGACTTCCTGCGCCGTGGGCCAGGCGATGCCCTTGCCGCCATTGCCCAGCTTGTCCATCAGCGGGCCAAGCGCGGTGAAACGCTTGTAGAGATTGGGATAGTCCCGCTCGATCACCGCTACCGTGGCCATGGTCTTGCCCGGTACCGGCTCGCATTGGCCCGTGCCCCAATCGGCCACGTCAAAGGGCTGGGCCAGTTCATGGGCGCTGTCATGCTGGATGGGGGTAAGCACGACATCCTGCTCCACCCCCAGCACTTCGGGGGCGACTTCGGAGAATTTCCTGGCCAGCCCTTTGTAGATGTCCCAGTCGCTGCGCGATTCCCACACCGGATCGACCGCCGCCGAAAGCGGATGGATGAAAGGATGCATGTCCGAGGTGTTGAGATCGTCCTTTTCATACCAACTGGCCGTGGGCAGCACGATGTCGGAATAGACGCAGGTGGTGGACATACGAAAATCGAGCGTGACCAGCAGGTCGAGCTTACCCTTGGGCGCTTCGTCGTGCCATGTGACCTCGCGCGGTTTTTGCCGCCCGGCCTCGCCCAGATCCTTGCCCTGAACGCCATGGGCGGTGCCCAGCAGGTGTTTGAGGAAATACTCGTGCCCCTTTCCCGATGAGCCGAGCAGGTTGGAGCGCCAGACGAACATGTTGCGGGGCCAGTTCGCCGGATCATCGGGATCAAGGCAGGACATTTCCAGCGTCCCCGATTTCAGAGCGCCCGCAACATAATCCTTGGCCTCCATGCCGCTGGCCGCCGCTGCCTTGCCGACTTCCAGCGGATTGGTCTTGAGCTGCGGCGCGCTGGGTAGCCAGCCCATCCTTTCGGCGCGGATATTGTAATCGATCAGGCTGCCGTCCCAGTCGCCTTTGGGCGCGGTGGGCGAGAGAATTTCGCCGACATCGAGCGTTTCATAGCGCCATTGGTCGGTATGCGCGTAAAAGAAGCTGGTCCCGTTCATGTGGCGCGGCGGGCGCGCCCAATCGAGCCCGAAGGCCAGCGGCGCCCATCCGGTTTGCGGGCGCAGCTTTTCCTGCCCCACATAATGCGCCCATCCGCCCCCCGATTGCCCTACACAGCCGCACATCACCAGAAGGTTGATGATCCCCCGGTAATTCATGTCCATATGATACCAGTGATTGAGGCCCGCCCCCAGAATCACCATGGATTTGCCCTTGGTCGCTTCGGCATTGGCGGCAAATTCGCGGGCGGTGGTGATGATGTGATCGGCCGGAATGCCGGTGATCTTTTCCGCCCAAGCCGGGGTATAGGGCGTCATTTCGCCATAATCGCGCGCGACGAAATCGCCGCCCAGACCGCGATCCAGCCCGTAATTGGCGCAAAGCAGATCGAACACCGTTGCCACATAGGCCCGGCCCCCGACCAACTCCATCCGGCGCACCGGGACGCGCCGGGGCAGAATGTCGGGATGGTCGGTTCCGGCGAAATGGTCATGCTCGCGGTTGCCGAAATAGGGAAAGGCAACATCGACGACTTCGTCGTGATCCTTGTCCAGAATGGCGGTCAACCGCAGCTTGACCTTGCGGTCCTTGCCGTCCTTTTCCTCAAGGTTCCATTTGCCCTTCTCGCCCCAGCGAAAACCGGCGGTGCCCGAAGGAGCGACCACATCGTCGCTGTCCTCGTCGATGGCGACGCATTTCCACTCCGGATTGTTGCTCTCGCCAAGGCCATCGGCAAAATCGCTGGCGCGCAGCAGGCGTTCGGGCACCAGACGGCCATCCTGTTGGACCAGCCGCACCAGCATCGGCATGTCCGAATATCGGCGGCAATAATCCTCGAAATAGGGCGCCTGCCGGTCGAGGTGGAATTCGCGCAGGATGACATGGCCCATCGCCAGCGCCAGCGCCGCATCCGTCCCCTGCTTGGGATTGAGCCAGAGGTCGGCGAATTTGGTGGCTTCGGCATAATCGGGGCTGACCACGGCCACCTTGGCGCCGCGATAACGCGCCTCGGTCATGAAATGGGCGTCGGGCGTGCGGGTCTGCGGCACATTGCTGCCCCACAGCATCAGGAAGCCCGCATTGTACCAATCCGCGCTTTCGCAAACATCGGTCTGTTCGCCCCATGTCATCGGGCTGGAGGGCGGCAGATCGCAATACCAGTCATAGAAGGACAGGCAGGTGCCGCCCAGCAGCGACAGATAGCGCGCACCCGCGGCATAGGAGACCATCGACATGGCCGGGATGGGCGAAAAGCCGACTACCCGATCAGGCCCCCATGTCTTGGCGGTATAGGCATTGGCCGCCGCGATGATCTCATTCACCTCGTCCCATGTGGAGCGCACGAAGCCGCCATGACCGCGAATGGCGGTATAGCTCTTGCGCTTGACCGGATCGTTCTGGATCGCGGCCCATGCGGCCACGGGCGGCAGATGGCGCCGCGCCTCGCGCCACAGGCGGACAAGGCGCTTGCGGATCATCGGATATTTCAGCCGCTGGGCCGAATAGATATACCACGAATAGCTCGCTCCGCGCGGGCACCCGCGCGGCTCGTGATTGGGCAGTTCGGGGCGTGTGCGCGGATAATCGGTCTGCTGGGTTTCCCAGGTGATGATCCCGCCCTTGACGTAGATCTTCCAGCTGCATGACCCGGTGCAGTTCACCCCATGGGTGCTGCGCACGATCTTGTCATGTTGCCAGCGTCGGCGATAGCTGTCCTCCCAGTCGCGGGCCTCGCCGGTGGTCACGCCATGCCCGCCCGAGAACGGTTCTTTCTTCTGGCGAAAGAAGGTCAGGCGATCGAGCAAATGGCTCATGCGGGGGCTCCTTGGGTCTGTGAAAGGGGGGAGGGCAGGCCATGCTCGGTGGCGTGGAGCAGGCCGCTGCGGCGCGCATAGACCCACCAGGTCAATCCGGCGCAGCTGATGTAAAAGAGCAGGAATCCCCACAGGGCGGGCTGGGGGCTGCCGGTCAGGGTGATCGAGGTGCCAAAAGCCTTGGGAATGTAGAAGGCGCCATAGGCGGCAATGGCCGAGGTAAAGCCAACGATTGCGGCGGCTTCCTTGTCCGCCTGTTTTTCCGCCTCGACCGGGCCGAGTTCGGGCATCAGGCGCGGTGTTTCGAGACGCATGATGTTGGGGATCATCTGAAACGTCGAGGCATTGCCGATGCCGGTGACGAAGAACATGAAGACGAACATGGCAAGGAAGCCGCCAAAGTCCTTGGCATCGAGGGAATACATGACCCCGAAAGTGCCCGCGATCATGGCCATGAAGACCCATAGCGTGACCCTTGCCCCGCCCCATCGGTCGGCCACCCAGCCGGTGGCGGCCCGGCTGATTGCACCCACCAGCGGCGCGATCCACACATATTTGAGCGCGTCGACGTCGGGAAATTCCTTTTTGGCCAGCAAGGGCAGGCTGGCGGAAAAGCCGATGAAGGACCCGAAAGTGCCGGTGTAGAGCCAGCACATCAGCCAAGTGTGCCTGCGCTGAAAGATCACCGCCTGTTCGGCAAAGGTGGCCTTGGCATCGGCAATATCATTCATGCCGAACCATGCCAGCAGGCTGGAGGCGATGATGAAGGGGACCCAGACAAATCCGGCGTTTTGCAGCCAGAGACGGGCGCCCGTGCCGGTCAGTTGCGGTTCGCCGCCAAGAGTGCCGAACACGCCGCCCGTGATGACCACCGGCACCAGAAACTGCATCACCGAAACGCCCAGATTGCCCAGCCCCCCATTGAGCGCCAGCGCGCTGCCTTTGCGCGATGTGGGAAAGAAAAAGCCGATATTGGCCATGGAGGAGGCAAAATTGCCGCCGCCAAACCCGCAAAGCAGCGCCAGAACGAGAAAGATGAAATAGGGCGTGCCGGGATTTTGCACAGCATAGCCGATGCCAAAGGCCGGGATCAGCAATGAGGCCGTGCTGAGCGTTGTCCACAGGCGGCCGCCGAAAACCGGCACCATAAAGCTGTAGAAAATCCGCAAGGTCGCGCCCGACAGTCCGGGCAGCGCGGCAAGCCAGAACAACTGGTCCGTGGTGTAGTCAAACCCGATGAGGGGGAGTTTGGCCACGACCACGGACCAGACCATCCACACCGCAAAGGCAAGAAGCAGGGCGGGGATGGAAAGGAAAAGATTGCGCCGGGCGATGCCTTCGCCCTTGGCCGCCCAGAAGGCGGGGTCTTCGGGACGCCAGTCGGCCAGCACCCTGCCGGTGGTGGGCGGTGCATGACGGACAGGATCGTGCAGGCCGATCATCTCGGGCATTTGCGGCAGGGCCTGCGGGTCGATCCGGTTGGCCTTGCGCTCCATCTGGCGGATCGCGCCATGCATCCAGGCAAGAGCCACGCCCACAAGAAGGAACAGCACGGCAAAGCAACTGGTCCAGATCCCGGTAAGATCGCTGACCACGCCAAAGACGATGGGCAGCACGAACCCGCCCAGCCCGCCCACCATGCCCACCAGTCCGCCCACCGGGCCGACATGGTCGGGATAATAGACCGGGATATGCTTGAAGACGGCGGCCATGCCCAGCGCCATGAAGAAACCAAGCACAAAGACCGTCAGGACGAAGGGAACCAGCCCCATCGAGGTGGAAAAGCGGATGTCGCCCTTGATGCCGTGGATGACGTAATCGGTGGCCGGATAGGACAGCATGAAGAGCAACAGCAGCGAGACGCCAAAGGTGGCATACATGATGCGGCGGGCGCCATAGCGGTCGGACAGGATGCCGCCATAGGCCCGGAACAGGCTGGCCGAGAGGCTGAAGGTAGCGGCCAGCACGCCAGCGGCTTTGACATCGAGGCCATAGACGCCGATCAGATATTTGGGCAGCCACAAGGCGAGGGCCACAAAGGCGCCGAATACAAAGAAGTAATAGAGCGAAAAACGCCAGACCTGCTCGTTTCCGAGCGGCTGCAACTGTTCCGCCAGTCCTTTGGCGCGCGCGCCGGTTTTGCGCCGGGCGGCCAGTTCGGGATCATCCTTGGCCAGAAGAAAGAACAGAACTGCCGTGGCGGCCAAGGCCAGCGCCCAGATCCGCGCCACCGCCTGCCAGCCAAACGCCACCATGACGAAGGGCGCGGCGCTCTGGGTAATGAAGGCCCCCACATTGCCCATGCCGAAAAAGCCCAAGGCGGCGCCTTGGCGCGATGGCGGATACCATTTCGACACATAGGCAACGCCAATCGCAAAACCGCCACCGGCCAGCCCAAGCCCGAGGGCTGCCAGCAGCATTGCCGGATAGCTGACGGCATAGGTGAGCAGCATGGTCGAGGCCGCCGATGCCAGCATGGTAAGGGCAAAGACCGCCCGCCCGCCATATCGGTCGGTCCAGACGCCCAGCAGCAGCCGCAGCAGCGAACCGGTCAGGATCGGGGTTCCGACCAGCAGGCCAAATTGTGTGTCGTTGAGCCCCAATTCGGATTTGATCCGGATGCCGATGATTCCAAAGATCGTCCACACAGCGAAACAGACGGCAAAGGCAAGGGTGCTCAGCCCCAAGGCTCTTTGGGGGTCATTGCCCGGCGATCTCACGTGCGAGGACATGATGGTCTGCTCCGTCCCTGAATCGAACTTCGCGGATAGGCCTTGCCGACTTGCCCGACTGCTTAGTTGATGCATATCAATTTTTGTTGGGAGGGCATGACTAAATCAAAACCAATTAATATTGGCTATTTTATGGATGAATTTGGATCGGAAGAAAACTTGATAATTATCAAGACGTGCTGTATGATCCGAGCATTCCCCTAAGGAGAGGCTTGAGGAATGCGCGCTGCCGAAAGACCTGAAATTGCCCAATTGCCACTGTTTCGGGAAATGGCGGAAAGCGAACGCGAACGGATTTTCTCCGGCTCGTTCCTGCAGGTATTTCCCCCTCAGCTCACCCTGTTCGAGCTGGGGCAGAGGGCCGATTTCCTGCATGTCCTGATCGACGGCATGGCCGAGCTTTATACCAGCGGTGCGGGCCGCGACACGACGATGCGCATCGTTGAGCCGGTGTCCAGCTTCATCCTTGCCGCTGTTGTCACAGACATGCCCTATCTGATGTCGGCGCGCACATTGGTGTCCTCGCGCATTCTTCTGGTGCCTGCCGCGCTGATCCGCGAAGTTGTCCGCAAGGATCACAATCTGATGGAGGCCACCATGCGGGAACTGGCGCTGGCCTATCGGGATCTAGTGCGTGCGCTGACCGATATCAAGCTGCGCCAGTCGGCCGAACGGTTGGGCAATCTCGTGCTTCAGCAGGAACGGCGTCAGGGCGGGCATGGGCGGGTCGTGTTGCGCGCTGAAAAGCGGTTGCTGGCCTCGCTGCTGGGCATGACACCGGAGAACCTCTCACGCGGCTTTGGCGTGCTGGCCAAACATGGCGCCCTCACCGATGGGGCGCAGATCACGATCACCGACCGCGCTGCGCTGGAGGCATTTGCGCGGCCGGATGCGGTCAGCGATTGAGCGGGCCCCGGTCCTCCCGCCGGTTTGTCAGCATCGGTCCGTAGCGCAGGCAGAACCGGGCAAAACCCGCAATCCATGCGATCCCGGCAAGGTCATGCAGCGCCGGGCCCCATTGCGGGATCATGCCGGAGGCAAAGCGCAGCATAACGGCCGCAAACAAGGCCAGATAAAGCGCCATGGTGGCGCGGTCGGCGGCCAGTTCATGGCCGGTATGCCCGCGCGTGGCCCGCGTCATGACGGCTATCGTCATCATGGCGATGCAACCGGCCATCCACAAATGCTGCCCCGCCGCATTGGTGGCAAGGGCAGGAGCAACCGCTGAAACCGCCATAACCAGCGCACCAACCGGCAGGAAGGCATAGGCAAGATGCAGCACCCAGACCAGCGGCTCGCTCAGCGTGCGATCCCCGGCCCATCGGACAAGGCGCAGCAGATGCAGCACGCCCGCCGCAGCCAGCGCCAGAGCCGTCAGGCGGGATGAGGGCGCCGCGATCCACGCCAGCACAGCCGCCAACAGCACTGCCAGCGCGATTCTGTCGAAGCCCTGTTCGGGAGGGGTGGGCATGCGGCCGGGCCGGTTGCGGGTAAGCCAGTTTTTGGTGAAGGCGGGAATGATCCTGCCGCCAATGAGGGCGATCAGCATGATGACTGCCGCCACACCGGTCCGCAGGCCTTGTCCCTGAGCGGCAAATTCGTGGCGGGCCGCCTCACAATGGAACATCGCATTGCCCAGCGTGAAAATGCCCAGCAGCACCAGCACGCCCAGATTGCGCCAATTGCGCCCGGCAATGATTTCCCGCGCGATGACGAGGGACAAGACCACCGGCAGCGCCAGATCCGCCGCCGCCACCAAAATCGGAGACAACATCTGCGACACGGCAATGGCGATACGGCCCAGCATCCAGAGCGAAAACAACCCGACCAGCGGCCAGCCCATAATCGGCGGCCTGCCGGTCCAGTTGGGAACGGCGGTCAGCAGAAAACCGGCGATGACCGCGCCCAGATAGCCATAGAGAAATTCATGGGCGTGCCAGCTGATCGGATCAAAACCGGTGGGCAGGGCAAACAGGCCCGCCAACATGCCGATCCATACCGCCATCGCCAGCCCCGCCCATAGGCCTGCGCCCAGAAAGAAGGGGCGGAAACCATAGGTGAAGAGCGCGGGGCCTTGCCACGGGCGAGTCTGATCGGCGGTGTTGCTCACGTTGCGGCCCCTTGAATATGCGGGATATGGCAATCGGGCTTAATGCTCGAACAGCGGAAAGAGCGTCTCATTCTCGGTCCGCACATGATCGCCAAAATCGGACAGGAATTGGCCAAGGTCTTCATAGAGCATGGTCCATGTGCGGCAGGCACCTTCGGGCAGGATGAGATCGCCCGCCAGCCTGCGGATGGTATGAGCCTCCTCGATATGCCCGGCGTGATCGGCGCGCATGACATGGATCGGATGTTCGATGCCCGGCATCCCGCCCCGCCGCATGGCCGGAAAGAGGATAAACTCTTCCTTGCGCATATGATCGTCCAGCTCACCGAAGAAGCGGCGCAGGGCGGCGGCAAGGTCATGGGGAGCCTGGCTCTGATCGGCATGAACGGCTTCGACTTTTTCAGCCCATGCAATGAGTTGCGGGAATTGTTCGCGATGGCGCGCGTGAAAATGCTGTTCGATGTGATGAGTCAGCGCCACCGGGTCGATCATGAGGGTGTCGGTCACGATTTGTTGCTCCAATTCATTGGGAGACAATGAGCCGTTTGGCTGGAATCGAGCCTGTCCGGCCTTGCAAGGGATGGCTACGCCTGTTAATAGGCATTGTAAATACCAATTCATCAGCCGAAAGATTTGGCCATGCGCCTGACCTCTTTTACCGATTACGGACTGCGGATGCTGATGCGCATGGCGCGCGCGCCCGAGCGGGTATTTTCCACGGGCGAAATGGCCGAGGAACTGGGCCTGCCGCGCAACCATCTGGCCAAGATCGTTCAAAAGCTGGCGCAGATGGGTATTGTTGAAACGCGGCGCGGGGGCGGGGGCGGGGCCATTCTGGCGCGCTCGCCCGATCAGATTTCGCTGGGAGACATCATTCGCCGGCTTGAGGACGGACAAGCGCTGGTGGACTGTCTGGCCACGGGGGGCGAGCGGGATTGTTCGATCGACGGCAAATGCCGGTTGAAGTTTCGCCTGATTGCCGCCGAGCGAGCCTTTTACGCCGACCTCGACAAGACTAGTCTGGCCAGCATAGCCCTATGATCTGGCGTCACGCGGCGTTTCAGGCCGCCATCAGGACAGGAGTGCAGGCATGACAAAAGACCGCCACGATCACCCCCTGCACAGGGAAACCATCGCGGCCAGCCATGGTGTCGCGACGGACCCGGCCTTTGGCGCGGTTGCCCCGCCGCTGTATCTTTCGACCACTTATGAATTTGCCGGTTTTGATCAGGCCCGCCGATATGACTATGGCCGCGCGGGCAATCCGACGCGCGACCTCTTGTGCGATGCCTTGGCCCGGTTGGAAGGCGGGGCCGGGGCGGTGGTGACCTCCAGCGGCATGGCGGCCATCGATCTGGTGCTGGGGCAATTGTCGTGCGATGATCTGGTGATCGCACCTCACGATTGTTATGGCGGAACGATGCGGCTGTTGAAAGCCAGAGCGGCGCGGCGGCATTTTCAGATCGTCTTTGTGGATCAGTCCGATCTCGATGCCGTATCGGATGCCCTTGGGCGGGGCGCGGCCCTGCTGTTTGTCGAGACGCCCAGCAATCCCTTGATGCGCATTGTCGACATTGCCGCCTTGTGCCGGATGGCGCATGCCGTTGGCGCGCAGGTCGTGGTGGACAACACTTTTCTGTCCCCGGCGGTTCAGCGCCCCCTTTCGCTGGGTGCGGATTATGTTGTTCACTCGACAACGAAATTTCTCAACGGCCATTCGGACGTCATCGGCGGCGCGGTCATTGCGGCGCAGGAGCAGGCGGCGGCTTCCCTCAAGCAATGGTGCAATGTGATCGGCACCGCCGGATCGCCTTTCGATGCCTGGCTGACATTGAGGGGGCTACGCAGCCTGTTTGCCCGGATGCGGCAACAGCAGGCCACCGCCATGGCAATTGCCAAATTTCTGCACAGTCACCCTGCTGTTGCCAAGGTGCATTACCCCGGTCTGGCGTCCCATGCCGGGCATAAACTGGCCGGATCGCAGCAAACGGGTTTTGGCGCGATGCTGAGCTTTGAACTGGCCGGGGGCGAGGCAGCGGTCCGCCGCTTCGTGGCCCATATTGCGGTGCTGACTTTGGCCGAATCCCTTGGCGGCGTTGAAAGCCTGATCGCGCATCCGGCCACCATGACCCATGCCGATATGGGCAAGGAAGCGCGTCAGGCGGCAGGGATAAAGGACAGTCTGCTGCGCCTTTCGGTCGGATTGGAGCATGGCGACGACCTGCTGGCCGACCTTGGGCGCGCCTTGGAGGCGAGCGCTGATGCGACGATCCCGCTTTGCCGCCATGAAGAACTGGCCAGGGCGGAAAATGCGCGGAGAAGCGAGCGGTAGCGCCCGGCGGGTTTCAAAGTCCCGGGCCGTGCTGGCCGCTTTTCAGGAATATCTGCGCAATATCGCCTATGCTTCGTGCTGCGCAATCCGTGAAGCGGAGTGTTGGGCGCGATGGTTCCGCTGTCCGCGCCTTTGTGCTTTCTCTTTTGCCAACCTTTTTGGTTTGTGTTTCGCAATAGGTTTCAAGGCAACGAAAATCGTCAACTCCGATCACGCAAAGAAAATAATGGGTCCGTATCGGCGTTTTCATAACTGAAAACTTGTCAGTCGCGCGATTGGGTCATAGCAGGAATGCACTGCCCAAGGGGATCATTCGACTGTATCATGCAAAAGTCTTCAATGCCTTATCTGGCCTTGGCCGCCCTGCTTGCCGGTTCGGTGATGGCGGCGCCGGCTCTGGGTTCCCCTGACACGTCCATGGTGGCGCAGGACAGCGCCGACAAATCGGCGCTTGACCATGCCCTGACGCGCGAAGCGGTTCCCGACTGGGTGAAAATGCGAAGCATTCAGGACGTGACGGCCAAGCAAATGGGCAATGCCGAAAGTGGCATTTACTACGTCCTGACCGATTTTCAGGTCCGCACCACGGGCCAGGGCCATGATGACTGGCGGCGCGTTGCCAAGCGTGTGGTGAACAGGGCGGGGCTGGAGGCGGCGGGCCAGCTTTCCTTCAGCGTTGACCCGCATTTCGAAACGCTTGCTCTTCATTTTGTCCATATCATCCGCGACGGCAAGGTGATCGACCGCACTGGCGAGGCGAAATTCCGGCTGGTGGCGCAGGAGGATGATCTGGACGACGGGATCGTCAGCGGCGCGATGAAGGCCATCACCAACCTGCGCGACGTGCGGGTGGGCGATGTGGTCGATTATGCGGTGACGACCCATGCGCGCAGCAGTCTTTGGCCCGGCCATGGGTTTCAATATACCACCCAGCGCTTTTCCGATCCTCAGGGGTTGCAGGCCCTGCGCTATCTGTGGCCCGATGGGATGCAGCCCCAGTTTCGCGCTTTGAACAGCACCATTGTCTTCAAACAGACCAGGCTGGGCAATATGACGGAATGGGAGTGGACCCAGACCGACGCACCCGCCACCGATGCCGAAAAATGGGTGCCCCAAACCGCGTATCAATGGGGCATGGTCGAATGGTCGACGATGAGTCAGTGGTCACAGGTCGTCCAATGGGCCATGCCGCTTTATGCTGGCGACGAAAGCCTGACGGATGAGTTTGCGGCAAAGCTGGACGCCATTGCCAAGGCCTATCCGGCCCCCGCCGACCGCCTGACCGAGGTTTCGCGCTATCTTCAGGACAATATCCGCTATGTGGGCGAGGAAATCGGGGAGGGTTCCTATGTCCCCCGCCGCCCCCGGCTGGTCCTTGAACGCGGCTATGGCGACTGCAAGGATAAGGCGCTGCTGCTGACGGTGGCCTTGCGGCGGTTGGGGATAGAAGCGGCGCCTGCGCTGGTTTCCACCAGTTCGGGCTTTGCGCTCAAGCAGGAATTGCCCTCGCCGCTGGCGTTTGACCATGTGATCGTGCGCGTGGTGCTGGATGGCAAGGTGACATGGATCGACGCAACGGGCGCCCATCGCGGCGGACGCGGTCTGAATATCGTTCCCTCGGATCTTGGCTATGCCCTGCCGCTGCGGGCCGGACAGACCGATCTTGAGCGCATGACGAATTTTCCCGAACATGCCGGGAAAGTCACCGTTGCAGAGCACTATGCCATCGACCCTGACGCGGCTGTTGCGCTCAGGTTTGATGTGGAAACGGTGTACACGGACGAGCGGGCCGATGATTTCCGGGCCAGCGTCGCCTCGCGCGGGGCGACGCGGATCGCCAAGAACAATCTCAATTTCTACAGCAAACGCTATGCCGGTTTGAAAGAAAGCCGGACGCTGAACATCCGGGATGATCGCGATGCCAATGTCCTGACGATGGTGGAGCATTACGAACTGTCCAAGGCGGACTGGGACAAGGACGGCCTGTTTTCAAAATTGGTGACGCAGGCCTACAATGTCGATGATATTTTGCCCGAAAAGCAGGTCACTCCCCGGCGCAACCCCTTGGGTCTGCCTTCTTCCGCCTTGCGCGAGCATGTGATCGAGCTGAACGTCAAAGGCAAAAAGCTCGCGATGCCCGATGATATCGACAAGGTGGTGGGCGCGATCCATTTCCGCCGCAACAGCACGCAGGTGAATAATGGCCTGCGCATGGTCTACACGCTGGATACCGGTTTGGAAGACGAAGTGCCCGCCGGCAAGGCCAGGGAGATTTATGATCTCTCGACGCTGATTGACGATGAAGCCGGTCTTGCATTCCATTTCGACCAATCGGCCAATACCGCCGACGAACCCAAATCCGCCGTCGGCGCTGAACTGGGCGCCTATCAGGCGGATTTGAAAAAGATTGTCGAACTTTCGACCAAGGGTGACGATCAAAGCGCTGGCGCGGCGCTGGCGCTGGCCAACACCATCCTTGCCAAGCTGCCCCAGGCATCGGTCGGCGCGGGGATTATGGAAGGGATCAAGGGTGGCCTGCTTGCCCAGCTTCGGCGGCCGGTGGCGGCGCTGGCTTCGCTGCGTGCGGCCACGGCCCAGTATGACGGTAATCCGGCGGTCTACCATCTGTGGCTGGCGTTCGAGCTGGATCAGCTGGACGCCCCGACTTTCAACAAAGTTCTGCAGCGTACGCTGGCTGTTCAGCCCGATGTGGTGAAGGATATGCCGCTGGCCTGGGTGAAACAGGCGATGCGGACCATTCAAAAACTGCCGCCCGCCCAGCGCGACAGTGTGAAGCAGGATTTCTGCATCGCCATGGTGTCTGCGGACTGGCAATTGAACCCGCGCAGCCTGATGGGCGACCAGATCCTGAGCTGCGCCATCGCCGCGCAAACCAAGCGCGGGCAATTGGCCGCAGCGCGCGCGCTGCTGGACAAATCGCCTCCGGCATCCACCTTGGCCTCCATGTCCTCCAACCGGACCTATCAGGCATTGTGGCCCGATCTGGACAGGCAGGCAGGCGACGGTTTCCAAAAAGCGCTGGAGCGCGATTTGGCGCGCACTGTGCTGGCCCTGAAGGCAACGCCCGACGCCATGGACAAGATCCAGAGCCAGATGCAGGCGCTGGGCGCGCTGGGTCGGTATGAGGCCGCCGCCGAACTGGCCCGGCCCGTCGTGGCCGATATGAACAAGATCGAAGCGGCGGAGGAAGAGGGTTTCTGGCTGGTCAACAGCTATTCCAATGCGCTGATGCATATGGGCAAATTTGATGAATCCGTTGCCGCTCTCGACAAGGTTCTCGCGCTTGGTGTCGATCGCTATCCCTCGCTGGTCTCCATGGCGATCAATCGGCTCGAAGTGCTCTATGACGCAGAACGGTTTCAGGCCATTCTCGATGACGGTGCCGCGCTGGAAAAAGGATCGGGCGACAGGATCAGCGATTTCGGCCGGATGTGGATCTGGGCTTATCAGGCTTGCGCTCGCTACGCTTTGAACCAGACGGCCGAAGGGCGCGCGATCGAAGAGAAAATGGCCGCCAAGTCGAGCACCAATCAGCACGCGATGGCCATGGCTTTGGCCTGTCGCGGCGACGAGGCGGCGCTGGCCGATCAGATCCTCGCCCGTTTGGAGGATGAGGATCAGAGGGATTCCACTCTGGACCTTCTCCTTGTGTTCAAAGGCAAGGATATGCTCTCGCCCCGGCGTCAGCGCATCCTTCAAACCGTGGCGCGCGCGCTCCAGACACCCAAGGTGCAGGCTGCCGTGAAAAGGCTGGGGCGGCCCGTGAACTATGCAGGAACGCGGCAGGGCTGGCCGGACACCTGAGGTTGAACGGGTTGCGCTGCGCTCTTGCCCGATCAGCCATCTGGCAAACCGACCGGGGCAACCCCATGTCTGGCATATGGAAAAGGACGTTTTGACAAATTCGCCGCTCCGGCCCGGTGACGCACCATGAGCCGGTCGCGTGCTGTGCCCAGCGGCAGACTGGCGCGTCTGGCCGGTCTGGGCCAACTGGCGGGCGGCGTTGTCGGCGGCGCCCTGGCCGAGGGCGTGCGTCGTCTGGCGCAGGGTCAGCGGCCTTCACTGGCTGATGTTCTGTTGACCCCGGCCAATGCCTTGCGCACCGCCGATCAGCTTGCCCGGCTGCGCGGCGCGGCGATGAAGCTGGGGCAGATGCTTTCGCTGGACGCCGGTGATCTGTTGCCGCCGGAACTGGCCTCCATTCTGGCCCGCCTGCGCGAGGCCGGCGACACGATGCCGCCGGGCCAGCTTAACCGGGTGCTCACCGCCGAATGGGGCCGCGATTGGCGGCAACGCTTCGCCCGCTTTGATCCGCGACCGCTCGCGGCGGCCTCCATCGGTCAGGTGCATCGGGCGGCCTTGCACGATGGGCGCGAGGTGGCGGTCAAGGTGCAATATCCCGGTGTGGCCACCAGCATCAATGCCGATATCGACAATGTCGCCACCCTGCTGCACCTGTCGGGACTGCTGCCCGATGCGCTCGATATCGCTCCTTTGCTGGCCGAGGCCAAATTGCAGCTGCATGAGGAAGCCGACTATCTGCGCGAGGCCGAGCAGATGCGCCGCTATGGGGAACGGCTTGCTGGCGACGCACGTTTCATAGTCCCGTCGCCGGTTTCCGAGCTTTCCGGCAAGCATGTGCTGGTTATGGACTATATGGCCGGGGCGCCGATCGAAACTTTGGCTCAGGCTTCACAGGCGGAGCGCAATGCCGCCATGGCGGCGCTGTTCGATCTGGTGCTGAAGGAAATCTTTGTCTTTGATGCGATGCAGACCGACCCGAATTTCGCCAATTACCGCTGGCAGGCCGAGACCGGGCGCATCGTTCTGCTCGATTTCGGCGCAGCGCGGGCTGTTTTGCCGGAAACCCGGTCTGCCTATGGGCGGATGTTCGCGGCGGGGTTGGCGGGGGATCGCGATGCGCTGATCGACGCGCTGGTCGAGGGCGGTTTTGTCGGTCAGGCGATGAGCCGGAAGCATCGCCCGGCGCTGGCCGCGATGGTCGATTTCATGATCGGCCACCTCAACCGGCCGGGCCTGTTCGACTTTGCCGACCGCAGCTTTGTGGGCCACATGCGCGATCTGGGCGATGGCATCGCGCGCGACCGCGCCACATGGCATGTGCCCCCCGCGCCCACTCTGTTCGTTCAGCGCAAGGTGAGCGGAACCGCGCTGCTGGCGGTCAGGCTGAAGGCGCAATTGCTGCTGCGCGATATGGTTGAGGCCGCGCTGGGCTCGGTTGCATCCGGGGCAGGGGCGGCAAGCCCGGAGCTCTCGCTGTCACCGGGCAACTGAAAGGCGCGCGTCGTCGCCTTTCCAAAAGCCGCCGGTGCCGCTATGCATGGCAAGCATCAAATGCGCCGGTCAGAGCGCATCGGATAACGGGGAGAGCGCGATGCTGATCAAGCACGCTACGGGCTCGGTTTGCGCCAATGAGAGGCTGGATTACTGGAACGATCTGATCGCGGCGATGTTTCCGGGCATGACCGTCGATGGCGCGCGCGATATTGATGCCAGCTGGACCGGGTGCCGACTGGGCGATTTCGGGCTCAGCCTTGCGCTTTCGCAGCGTTCCTCGGTGCGGCGATGGGCGGGCAGCGCGCCGCAAAGCGTAGGGGAGCGCGGGCTGATCCATTTCCAGTCCCAGGGTTTCAGCGCCACCGAGCAATGCGGCCGCCATGCTGCGCTTTTCTCCGGCGATCTGACCTTTTGCGCGCCCGAAGAGCCCTATGGCATCGAAATTTCCGACCGCAACGCAATGTTCGTGATCGATTTCCCATGGGAAGCCTTGCGCGAATTCGGCGCAAGACCCGGCATGATTCTGCGGCACAGGACGCCTTCTCTGGGGGTGCTGCGTGGTTTCATCGCCTCGATTTTCGCCCAGAGCTGGAGCGACACCCATACGCCTGCGGAAAGCGAGGCCTTGGGCGAAGTGCTGATGCGTCTGCTGGCCAATGCCATGCGGACGCGCGAAAGCAGGCCGGAGGCGGGGGCCGACCTGCGCGAAAGGGTGCTGGCTTTTGTAGAGGACAATCTGGCCAATGGCGCGCTGCGCACCGGGTCCATCGCGCAAAGTCTGGGCGTACCCGCGCGCGAGGTGCAGATGGTCTTTGCCGAAATGGCGACAACGGCCAGCGATTATATCAACACGCGCCGTCTGGCGCTGGCGGCAGACCGTTTGCGCAAGGGAACGCGCGGTGCTTCGCTCAGCGATCTGGCCTATGAGCTGGGTTTTTCCGATGCGGCCCATTTCAGCCGCCGTTTCCGCGAACGCTTCGGCGAAACGCCCAGTTTCTATGCCACCCGGTTCCGGGGATAGGGCGGCCCATTTCCGTTCGTTCAAGCAAAGGGCGGCTGGGCGTTCAAGACAGTCAATGCTATAAGGGATAACGTTTCCTCCATCAGGGCGGCCAAGCCGCCTGAACGGGAGAGGAAACATCATGCGACACCATCTTTGGGTCAGCAGCGCCCTTGCGGCCGCGCTGGCCTCCGCCCCGGCCATGGCGCAGCAGGCCACTTTCGAGCCTGCCATCGGCGAAATCGTCGTTACCGCGCAGAAGCGTTCGGAAAATGTCCAGAACGTGCCGATTGCCATCAGCGCCTTCACCGCCTCGGCGCTCAAGGAGCGTTCGGTGACCTCGGTTTCATCGCTTTCGGCGCTGGCGCCCAATGTCAATCTGGATGGCGGCACGCCGTTTTCGGGGTCCTCGGCGGTGCTTTCGGCCACGATCCGCGGGATCGGCTCGGATGATTTTGCCTTCAACATCGATCCGGGCGTCGGCATCTATCTCGACGGCGTTTATCTGGCGCGCACGGTTGGCGCCAATCAGGATCTGCCCGATGTAGAGCGGGTCGAGGTGCTGAAAGGGCCGCAGGGCACGCTGTTTGGCCGCAACACCATCGGCGGCGCCATCAGCATCGTCACTCATGATCCCGGCAAGGAGTTCAAGGGCAGTTTCGATGCCACCACGGGCAGTTTCAACATGGTCAAACTGCGCGCCACGGTTGATATTCCGCTGACCGACAGCCTGTTTTCCTCGCTCACCGTATCGGGCATCAACCGTCAGGGCTTTTTGAAGCGCATTCCCTATCCCGACCAGCGCGCGGGCAATTCGGATTCCTATACCAAGTTTGCCAATGCCGATTATGCCAATGGTTCGCGCGAGGGTGGCGACAACAGTGTGAGCATGCGCGGCAAGCTGAAGTGGGACAATGGCGGGGCGATCACCGCCACCTTTACCGGCGATTATACGCGTCAAGACAGCCCGGCGCAGGCAACCAAGCTGCTGGGCGTGTTCCCCGATGTGCCTGGGCCCTTTGCGGGGGCAAACCATCTGCCCGGCACTGCTTTCGATCCCACATCGACCACGGGTTTTCTGTTTGCCGGTCTCTATAATTTCTGCATCGGCAGCACGCCCGGTCAGATCGCCGCGCGCAATGCGCAGGCCCTGTGCGGCCCGCGCGGCACGCAGTATAACCCGCAATATCAACTGGCCGGCCTTGGCAGCGTCAATGTCGACGGCAATCCGCTCAATGACCGGCTGCCGTGGGATTCGCGCTTCCTGATCGCCAATCCCGATCTCAGCTATGCCAATGGCCCCAGCTTCACCAAGCTGACCGCATGGGGTCTGGGCGGCACGGTGCAGGCCGAGGTCAGCCCCAATCTGACCGTCAAGTCCATCACCGCCTATCGCCAGACCAACTGGAAAGGCGGGGTGGATGCCGATGGCTCGCCGCTTTCCTTCCTCGAACTCAGCTTTACCCAGAACCAGTGGCAATTCAGCCAGGAACTGCAATTGCTGGGCCGGGCGTTCGACAAGAAATTGAACTATGTGCTAGGCGCCTATTATTTCAAGGAAAAGGGCGATCTGCACGACTATGTGAACTTTGCCGAGGGCCTGCTGCAAGTGGACGGCCCCAATAAGTTCAACACCGAGAACTGGGCGCTGTTTGGTCAGCTTGATTTCCGTCCCAGCGATCTGCTCGGTTTCACCGCCGGTGGCCGCTACACGCAGGAGCGCAAGCTGTTTGAAGGCGGGCAGCAGGATCTGAACGGCGGCAATTACAAGCTGTTCGGCTGCGCGGCGGGCGACGGCACAATCGCGCCCTATGGCAATTTCCCGCTGGCGCCTCCTGTGGCTGCGGGCGGACCGCCCTGTTATGCGGCGCTGTCCTATCCCAATCCCGCCAATCCGGTGCAGGTCTATGTGCCGGGCGTAAACCGCAAGAGCTTTTCCAATTTCTCGCCCAAGCTGGGGGTGCAATTGCATCCAGCGCGCGACATCATGGTCTATGGTTCATGGTCCAAGGGCTACAAGACCGGCGGCTGGACCACGCGCCTGACCAACCCGCAGGGCAATGTCGCGCCCGATTTCAACGAGGAAAAGGCCACCACCATCGAGGCGGGCATCAAATCCAGCCTGCTCGACCGCCATCTTCAGGTGAATATGGCCGCCTTCACCACCGCCTATAAGGGCGTGCAGCTCAATATCCAGATCGGCACCTCGCCCACCATCGCCAATGCGGGCGATGCGCGGATCAAGGGGCTTGAGCTGGAAGTGGTGGCCGCCCCGGTCAGGGGGCTGACCATCAATGGCGCGGTGGGCTATATCGATGCGCATTACACTTCGCTCCTGCCCGCCGCGCTGGTCAATGCCAGCCCCATTCCGGGCATTCAGGCGGGCATCTATGTCGGCGCGCCTTTGCCCAAAACGGCGAACTGGAAGATCAATGTCTCGCCCCGCTATGAGATGAAGCTGGGCAATGGCGGCTCCTTCGTGGTGCTGGGCGACTGGACCCACACCACCGAGGTGTGGAACGACATCGCCCGCGCCTTGCTGCTTCGCCGCCCCACCAATGACATGTTCAACGCCAGCCTGACCTACAACGCCCCCGATGCCAAATGGTCGCTCACGCTGGGCGGGACCAATCTGACCGATACCCGCTATATCACCAGCGGCGGGCTGAACATCGCGGCGGGCACGGCCTTTGGCACGTATAACCGGCCGCGCGAATGGTATCTGCGCTATGGGATGAAGTTCTGATGGGCATGCAGGCGACAGCCGCCGTTTCAAGAGTGGCGGGCGCGGCGCCCCGGCTGGAAAGCGTCATCATCGACGACCCCCGCCCCGGCGAGGTTCTAGTCAGGCTGGTGGCCACCGGCGTTTGCCATACCGATATGGTGATGCGCGATGGCCATCTGCCGGTGCCCTTGCCGGTGGTGCTGGGGCATGAGGGCGCGGGCCATGTGGTGGCCGTGGGGGATGGGGTTTCCCATGTCGCGCCCGGCGATGCGGTGGTGCTCTCCTTTGCCAGTTGCGGGGCCTGCCCTTCCTGCGATTATGATGCGCCGGCCTATTGCCACGGCTTCTTTCCGCGCAATTTCCTGGCCATGCGCGAGGATGGCTCCACGGCAATCCACGATGGGCAGGGGCCGGTGCACAGCCACATCTTCGGCCAGTCCTCCTTCGCCACCCATGCCATTGCCCACGGGCGCAACGCGGTGAAAGTGGACAGCGATCTGCCGCTCGAACTGATGGGGCCGCTGGGCTGCGGTTTTCTGACCGGGGCGGGGGCTGTGCTCAACGCGCTGGATGTGCGGGCGGGGCAGAGCATTGCCGTGCTGGGCGCGGGGGCGGTGGGCATGGCCGCGATCATGGCGGCAAGGATTCGTGGCGCGGGGCGCATTATCGCGGTGGACAGATCGGCGCAGCGTGTGGCGCTGGCCCTCTCGCTGGGCGCGACACAGGGTGTGGTGGCCGATGGGCAAAGCCTTGCTGATCATGGGCTGACCGGTCTGGATCATGTGCTGGACACCACCGGACATGTGCCTTTGATCGAGGAAGCGATCATGGCGCTGGGGCCGCAGGGGCAGGCGGGCCTGCTGGCAGCCTTTGCGCCGGGGGCGCAGGTGAAGCTGGATGCGGCTTTTGTCATGAGCGGGGGGCGCGTGGTGCGCGGCATTGTCGAAGGCTCGGCCGATCCGCAAAACCTGATCCCGCAACTGATTGCTTATTGGCGCGAAGGACTTTTTCCGATCGAACGCCTTGTCCAGTTCTATCCCTTCGCCGATATCGCAAAGGCCATCGCGGCCGGTGAAAGCGGCGCGGTGATCAAACCGATTGTGAGAATGTGATATGGAACAAGCGTTTCGTCTGTTGATTGATGGCGCTCTGGTGGATGGAGCGGGAGAGATGCCGGTCATCAATCCTGCCACCGGGCGCGCCTTTGCAACCGTCCCGCGCGCGGATGCGGCGCAGTTGGACGCGGCGGTGGCGGCCGGGCGCGGTGCCTTTCCGGGCTGGGCTGCGCTTTCCTATGCCGAGCGCCGGGTCTTTCTCGAACGCTTTGCCGATGGCGTGGAGGTGCGGTTTGAGGAATTGGCCCGCCTCATGACGATGGAGCAGGGCAAGCCGCTGGATCAGGCGCGGGGCGAGGTGGGCGGCACGATTGCCGGGCTGCGCTGGTTCGCGGCGCAGGAGATCGGCCCCCATGTCGTCCGCGACACGCCAACCGAGCGTATCACCGAGCATCGCAGCCCGCTGGGCGTTGTGGCGGCGATCACGCCCTGGAATTTTCCGCTGATCCTGCTGGTGGTCAAACTGGCGCCCGCGTTGATCACCGGCAATGTGGTGATCGCCAAGCCCGCGCCGACCACCCCGCTCACCACGCTTCTGCTGGGCGAAGTGGCCGCCGACATCCTGCCGCCCGGTGTGTTCCAGACGCTGGTCGACGCCAATGATCTGGGCGGGGCGCTGACCAGCCATCCGGGCATTGCCCATGTCAGCTTCACCGGATCGACCGCCACGGGCAAGAAGGTGCTTTCCAGCACAGCGGACACGCTCAAGCGCTTCACGCTCGAACTGGGCGGTAATGATGCGGCGCTGGTGCTGGACGATGCCGATGTGGGCAAGGTGGCCCCCGCTATCTTCGGCGCGGCGATGGTCAATGCCGGGCAGGTGTGTCTGGCGGCCAAGCGCGTCTATGCCCCGCGCGCGATGTATGATGAACTGTGCGATGCGCTCGGCGCTCTGGCGCGCGCGGCGGCGGTGGGCGACGGGCTGGATGAGGGCAGCCAGATCGGCCCGGTCCAGAATGCGGCGCAATATGCCAAGCTGATCGACTATCTGGCCGAGGCGCGCGGGCAGGGCAAGATCGTGGCCGGAGGCGCCCCGCTGGAGCGGGAGGGCTATTTCATCGCCCCCACCATCGTGCGCGATCTGCCCGATCACGCGCGGCTGGTGCGCGAGGAGCAGTTTGGGCCGGTGCTTCCTGTGCTGCCCTATGACGATCTGGGACAGGCCATCGCGGCCATCAACGCCAGCGAATATGGGCTGGGCGGCACGATCTGGACCGGCAATCCCGAACGCGGCGAACAGGTGGCGATGTTGATCGACAGCGGCACGGTCTGGGTCAACCGCCATCTCGATCTGCCCTTTGATGTGGCCTTTGGCGGGGCCAAGCAATCGGGCCTTGGGCGGCAACAGGGCATCGAGGGATTGCAGGAATTCACCCAGGCCAAGATCATCAACATCGCCAAGAGCTGAAACGGCCCCCAAATCCCGCTAAATTGAGAGGATCATCCATGACAAAGCCCTATGTTCGGCCCGATGTCGCTGCCTTTCTTGACGCCGGCCGGGAAAGCGGCGCTCCGCCGATCAACGAATTGCCGGTGCCCGAGGCGCGCGCGGCCATTCGCACCATGGGGCAGGCGCTGGATCTGCCCCCGGAACCGCTGGCGGTGGTGCGGGATCTGGCTTGCGGTTCGATCCCGCTGCGGCTTTACGATGCGCGCGAGACACGCGATCCCCGTCCGCTGATCCTGTTCTTTCACGGCGGCGGTTTCGTGTTTGGCGATCTCGACAGCCATGACTCCTTTTGCCGCTTTGTGGCGCAGCGCTGCGATCTGCCGGTGCTGGCGGTGGATTATCGCCTTGCCCCGGAACATCCCTTTCCCGCCTTTGCGCAGGATGCCGAAGAGGTCGCCCGCTGGGCTGCCGCCGGGCCTCAAGCGCTGGGCTTCGCGCCGACGGGCCTTGTGACCTGCGGCGACAGTGCGGGCGGGCATATGGCGATCCTGGTCGCCCAGCGTCTTGGGGCAAGGCCTGCCGATCGGCCGGTGCTGGCGCAATGGGCGATCTATCCCTTTCTGGGCGCGGGCCATGACTGGCCCTCGGTCCGGGATTTTGGCGAGGGCTATATGCTGACCCGCGCCGCGATGGACTGGTTCGATGGGCTTTGCGGCAAGCCGGAGGGGGATGAGCGCTACAATCTGTTGCTGGCCTCCGTTCCGGCCACGCCGCTGCTGATTCAGACGGCCGCGCTTGATCCGTTGCGCGATCCTGCGCGTCATTATGCGGACATGGCGCGGGCGACGGGCGCCAGAGTGGTGCAGCTTGAGGCCGAGGGCATGATCCACGGCTATGTCAACATGCGCGCCGCCTTGCCCTCCGCGCAGCAGGATGTGGAGAGCCTGCTTGCCGCCGGGCTGGCGCTCCTCCCCGTCTGAACGGTGAGGCGGGCGAGGTTCAATGTACCCGGCGCAGCTTGTCGGGATTGCGCGTCACATAGATCGCCCGGATGCGCCCATCCTCGACCAGCAGCGCGGTGGTCTGCAGCAAGCCATCGGGCTCGCGCGTGATGAAACCGGGCAGGCCGTTGATCGTGGCCACGCGCACAAGCTCTGAGGGAGCGCGGCGCAGCCGGGCCAGCGCCGCGTGTGCCCGCAGGAATTCGTCCGCGCCATGCAGGATGCGCGCGACCGCTGGCCGTTTCCCGCCGCCATCGGAATGGAACTGCACATCCTGCGCCAGAAGTGCGCTCAATTGCGCCATATCGCCTTTTTGTGACGCTTCGAAAAAGGCGTTGGCTATGGCCTTGCCCTGATGGTGATTGACGGGAAAGCGCGGCCTTGCATCGCGCACATGGGTGCGGGCGCGCAGGACCAGTTGGCGGCAGGCCGCCTCCTTGCGATCAAGCACGAGGGCGACTTCCTCAAAGCTCTCGCCAAACACATCATGCAGCAGAAAGGCCGCCCGCTCCAGCGGCGACAGGCGCTCCAGGGCCAGCAGCAGGGGCAGGGTCACATCCTCGCACAGATCTTCCTCGACCGCCGGTTCGGGCAGCCACGGGCCGATATAGCTTTCACGCTGAACCCGGGCGGACTTGAGATGATCGAGGCACAGCCGCGTAACGATCCGGCGCAGAAAGGCGGCGGGCACGCCGACCTGCGCATGATCCACGCCGCGCCAGCGCAGAAAGGCTTCCTGCACAATGTCCTCGGCATCGGCCATCGAGCCAAGCATCCGGTAGGCGACGCGCAGCAGACCCGTCCGCTGCGCGTCAAAGATCAGGCAGGCCGCCCGGTTCATTTCCAGCCCAGTTCCGGCGCATAGAAATTGAAGCCCACCGCCAGTCGGTTCCAGCCGTTGATGACATTGATGGCCAGCGTCAACTGCACCTGCTCGGCCGGGGTGAATTGGGCCGCCAGGGCATCATGCACGGCATCGGGGGCCCGGCTGGTGGCGATCTGGGTCATATGTTCGGTCCAATCCAACGCGGCGCGTTCGCGTGGGCTATAGCACGGGGCTTCGCGCCATACAGCCAGCAGATGGATGCGCTGCTCGCTCTCGCCTGCCTTGCGCGCGTCGAATGTATGCATGTTCAGGCAATTGGCGCAGCCGTTTATCTGCGAGGCGCGGATCTTCACCAGTTCCAGCAACGGCTTTTCCAGCCCGCATTCCGCCACCTTCTGCGAATAGGCGTACCATGCCTTGAAGATGTCGGGCGAGGCATTGTGGAGATTGAGGCGGGGGGTCATGCAACACATCCTTTTGACAGAGGTGCCCCTATGACGAGCCGGAACGCCGCCCTGTGACATGACCGGCAGATTTTTTCCAAAATGCCTCGCATAGGCCAACGTATGATTGTGGCGAACGGTGCTGACATTTGGGCTTGGGCGCGCTAAAGCCATGGGATGATCCGCCAAGGCCTCTTCCTGCTGTGCATGCTGATCGCCAGTCTCACGACGGCATCGGTGACGCATGCGCAGGAGTTTGCGGGCAATGCGGTGATCGAATGCTCGGGCTATGTCCATAGCGCGGGCGATGCGGATCAAAGCGATGGCGATGCCGACAAGGCCGCCCCCCATCATCACGGCGCCTGTCATGGCAGCGGGGTTTTCCTTGCGGGCGGCGCCCATGGTTTTGCTTCGGCCTATCGTCTCGCCGCCGCCGTCATGCCGCAGGCCGAGGCGGAATTGACCGGAAAGAGCATCGGTCCGGCTCTGCGCCCGCCCAGCATCTGATCGGGATTTCGAGGGGACTGGCGCATGTGAAGCGCGTCCCTTGTCATCATCTCGACAGGATTTTCATCATGAACAGGATCATCGCGGCCATTCTGGTCGCCAGCGCCTGCGTGGGCTGCGCCCATGCGCAGGCGCAAGCCGAGGCTCCGGCCCGCTGGCTTTCTCTTGCCGACGCGCTCGATCTGGCCAACGGCAAGGCCCCCGCCACCGATGCCGCGCAGGCCGGTGTCGAGGCCGCCCGCGCCGGGCGGACGACAGCCGGGCTGCGCCCCAATCCCACCGTGCAGACACAGGTGGAAAATGTCGCGGGCAGCAACAGCTATGGCGGTTTCCGACAGGCCGAAACCACGCTTATGCTCAACCTGCCGATCGAACTGGGGGGCAAACGTTCGGCCCGTATCGCGCAGGCTGACGCCCGCACCGATCGGGCGCTGATTGAGGCCGCCGTGCAGCAGGCCGAACTGCGCTATCAGGTGACGCAGCTCTATGTCGATGCGGTGGCGGCGCTGCGCCGAGCGGCAGTGGCCCGCGACCAGTTGCGCATTGCCCGCGAAGCGCTGGGCGCCGCGCAGGTGAGGGTGCGTTCGGGGCGCGCCTCGCCGCTGGAGGAACAGCGTGCCGATGTCGCGCGGATCAATGCTCAGGCCGGGGTGGAACAGGCGGAAAGGCTGGCGAGAGCTGCGTGGGACAATCTGGCGCGGCGGATCGGTCGATCGGTCAACGGCGCGCTGGACGAGGGCATGATCGACGCCATGCCTGCGGCCGTGACAGGCCCGGCTCTGCCCATGGCCACCGAGGGCACGTTGGCCATGGCGGCGGCCCGCGCCGATGTGGCGATTTCAACCGCCGGGGTGCAAATCGCCCGTTCGCAGCGCGTGCCCGATCTGGCCGTGGGGCCGGGGCTGCGGCGGTTGAGCGCGAGCAATGACACCGCGCTGGTCTTTTCGGTTTCGGTGCCATTGCCGCTGTTCAATGGCGGCCGCGCCGCCGTGGCGCAGGCCGCTGCCGAACAGAGCCGGGCAGAAGCGCTGCAACGCCTGACCGAGCAGGAGGTCGCGCAGGCCATCACCAGCGCACAGGCCGAGGCCGACAATGCCGCCACCGCAGCCAGAGCCGCCAGCGGCCCCGCGCTGGAGGCCGCGCAGGAAGCCGCCCGCATCGCCCGCATCGGCTATCGCGAGGGCAAGTTCGGCCAGCTCGACCTGCTCGATGCCGAACGCACGCTGGCCCAGACCCGCGTGGCCGCCATCGACGCCCTTGCTGCCTATCACATCGCCCGCGCCCGCCTTGAGCGCCTGACCGCTCGCGCGCCGGAATAAGGATTTCCCATGAAACTTCATCGCAATTTCGTTTTCGTGCTGCCTCTTGCCATCGCGCTGGCCGCCTGCGGAGAAAACAAGCCGCAGGAACCCGCCAAGGAGGAAGCACCCAAGACGGATTCCAGCCTTGTCCACCTTAGCGCCGAACAGATCAGCGCGGCCGGTATTGAGTTGACCCATCCCACGGTGGGCGGCGCGGGAAAGCTCGATCTGCCCGCTCTGATCGAGGGCGATCCGCAAGGCACACAGGTCGTTTCCGCCGCCATCGGCGGGCGGGTGGTCTCGCTCTCGCGCAATCTTGGCCAAAGCGTACAGCGCGGCGCGGTGCTGGCGGTCATTGAGAGCCGGGAAGCAGCCCAGCTTAATGGCGAGGTACAGGCCAGTCGCGCCCGCCTTGCGCTGGCGCAGAGCAATCTTGCCCGTGAGGAGCGGCTTTTTGCCCAGCGCGTGTCGCCCGAACAGGACGTGATTGCCGCGCGCACCGCTGCCGCTGAAGCGCGCATCGCCTACTCACAAGCTGCCCAGCAGGTTGCCGCGACCGGCGGTGGCGGCGGCGGGCTCAACCGTCTGAGCATCCTTGCTCCCGCCTCGGGCCAAGTCATCGCGCGCAGCGTGGTGCTGGGTCAGACGGTGGCCGCCGATGCCGAACTCTATCGCGTCGCCAATCTGGCGCAGGTATCGCTTTCGCTCAGCCTGCAACCGGGCGATGCCGGGCGCATCCGCCCCGGCGCCGAAGTCGCCGTGCGCGCGGCCGGACGCGAGGCACAGGGCAGGATCAGCTTTATCTCCCCGGCGCTGGACGAAAAGACCCGCCTTGTTCCCGTGATCGCCACGCTGGACAACCGAGACGGCCGCTGGCGCGTCGGTGAACCTGTGACGGCCTCGATCACGCTGGCCGGAACGGGGGCGGGGACCGGAATGACCGTACCGACCACCGCGATTCAGACTGTCGATGGCAAGCCCACCGTCTTTGTGCGGACCGGCGGCGGATTTCGCGCGGTGCCGGTTGAGCTGGGCGATGCGGCAGGGCCGATGATTGTCGTGCGCCGCGGCCTGTCGGCCCGCGATCAGATCGCCACCACCAATTCCTTCACGCTCAAGGCCGAAATGGGCAAGGGCGAAGCGGGCGAGGAGGATTGAGCCATGATCGCCAAAATCGTCAATCGCGCGGTGGACAGGCGCTGGCTTGTCCTGCTGCTGACCGGTCTTGCGGCGCTGGTGGGGGCGTGGGCGCTCTGGCGCCTGCCCATCGATGCCGTGCCCGACATCACCAACAATCAGGTGCAGATCAACATCCGCGCCCCCGCTCTGTCGCCCGAACTGGTGGAAAAACAGGTCGCTTTTCCCATCGAGACGGCGCTGGCGGGCATTCCCGGCCTTGAATATACCCGCTCGCTCAGCCGCAATGGCTTTGCGCAGGTCACGGCGGTCTTTACCGACAGTTCCGACATTTATTTCGCGCGCCAGCAGGTGGGCGAGCGGCTGACCGGTGTGAAAGAGAATCTGCCGTCCGGCGTGAACCCGGAAATGGGGCCGATCGCCACCGGTCTGGGCGAGGTCTATATGTGGACCATCCGTCTGGAGCATCGCGGGGATGACAAGCATCTGCCGGGCGAACCGGGGATGCAGCCTGACGGCAGCTATATCACCCCCGAGGGCGAAAGACTGACCAGCGAGGCGGACAAGGCAACCTATCTGCGCACCGCGCAGGACTGGATCGTTGCGCCTTTGCTGAAAAACACGCCGGGACTGGCGGGCGTTGATTCCATCGGCGGCTATGCCAAACAGTTTCTCGTTGTGCCCGATGTGCAGAAATTAGCCTCGATGGGGCTGACGCTGGGCGATCTGGCCGATGCGCTGGAAAAGAACAACACCAGTGTGGGCGGCGGCTTTGTCGAGCGCAATGGCGAAGGTCTGGCGGTGCGCTCCGATGCTTTGGTACGCAATGGGGCGGAATTGGCCCGCGTGGTCGTGTCTTCGCGCAATGGCGTGCCGATCACGCTGGATCAGGTGGCCGTCATCCGCAACGGACAGGCGATCCGCATGGGTTCGGCCTCGGAAAACGGAACCGAAGTGGTGGTGGGCACCGCCGTCATGCGCATCGGCGAGAACAGCCGCACGGTGGCCACGGCCGTGGCCAAAAGGCTGGCGGCGATCAATGCTTCGCTGCCGGCCGATGTGGTGGTCCAGCCGGTGCTGGACCGCACGGCGCTGGTCAATTCGACGATCCGCACGGTGGCGAAGAATCTGGCCGAGGGCGCGCTGCTGGTGATCGTCGTGCTGTTTGCCTTGCTGGGCAATGTGCGGGCGGCGTTGATCGCGGCGGCCGTCATCCCCGTCACCATGCTGCTGACCGGCTTTGGTATGCTCAAGGCCGGGGTTTCGGCCAATCTGATGAGCCTTGGCGCGCTGGATTTCGGGCTGATCGTCGATGGCGCGGTCATTATCGTGGAAAATGCCTTGCGCCATATGGCCGAGCTTCACCATGAGGCGCAGCGGCCTTTGTCGCTGCGCGAGCGGCTGCGCACCGTGGCGCTTTCCGCGCGGGAGATGATCCGACCCTCGGTCTATGGGCAGGCGATCATCATTCTGGTCTATGTTCCGCTGCTCACCCTGACGGGGGTGGAGGGCAAGACTTTCGTGCCCATGGCGATGACGGTCATCATTGCGCTGGTCTTTGCCTTCATTCTCTCGCTTACCTTTGTGCCGGCGGCCATTGCCATCTGGCTCTCACAGCGGATTGAAGAGAAGGAGGGGCGCATCATGGGCTGGCTCAAGGCGCGCTATGCGCCGGGGCTGGAGCGCGCCATGGGCCGTCCCGGTCTGACGCTGGGCGCCGGAATCGGCAGCGTGGCGGGGGCCCTGGCCGCCTTAACCGCTCTCGGGCAAGTGTTCCTGCCGCAGCTCGACGAGGGGGATATGCTGGTGCAGGCCCTGCGCATTCCGGCCACCTCGGTTCAGCAGAGTCAGGCGATGCAGGTGCCCATCGAACAGGCCCTCTCGAAAATGCCCGAGGTGCGGTTCGTTTTCTCCAAGACCGGCACGGCCGAACTGGCGTCCGACCCGATGCCGCCCAATGCGACCGACAATTTCGTGATTTTGAAAGACCGCAAACTCTGGCCCGACCCCAGCCTTTCCAGGGAGGCGCTGGTCGAGAAGATCGAGAAGACCTTGGCCCGTTTTCCGGGCAATGCCTATGAAATCACCCAGCCCATCCAGATGCGCTTCAACGAGTTGATCGCGGGGGTGCGCGGCGATGTGGCGGTCAAGGTCTTTGGCGATGATTTTGCGGCCATGAATGCCACCGCCGAAAGTATTGCCGACATTCTGCGCCGCACGCCGGGCGCGGCCGATGTGAAGGTGGAGCAGACCAGCGGCCTGCCGATGCTGGACATTCGGGTCAATCGCGATGCGATGGCGCGCCTTGGCGTCAGCGCGCAGGACGTGCAGGACACCGTCACCGCCACGCTGGGCGGGCGGCAGGCGGGCATGATCTTTGAAGGCGACCGCCGCTTTCCCGTGGTCATCCGCCTGTCCGAGGCACAGCGGGCTGATCTGGCCATGCTGGGCCAATTGCAGGTGCCCGCGCCCGGGGGCCGGTTCGTGCCGCTGGCCAGTGTGGCCGACATCCGCGTCACCGAAGGCCCCAACCAGATCAGCCGCGAAAACGGCAAGCGCCGCGTTGTGGTGCAGGCCAATGTGCGCGGACGCGATGTGGCCGGGGTGGTGGGCGATGCGCAGGCGGCTATTGCCAAGGATATTCGCCTGCCTGCGGGCAGCTACCTTGAATGGGGCGGCCAGTTCGAGAATCTGGCCTCGGCGCGCGAAAGGCTGCAACTGGTGGTCCCGGCCTGTTTCGCGCTGATCCTGCTATTGCTCTATGGCGCGCTGGGATCGGTGCGTGATGCCGCCATAGTGTTTACCGGGGTGCCGATGGCGCTGGTCGGCGGGGTTCTGGCGCTGTTTGTGCGGGGCATGGACTTTTCCATCTCGGCGGCGGTCGGCTTTATCGCGCTGTCCGGAATTGCGGTGCTCAATGGGCTGGTGATGGTGTCCTCGATCCATGATCTGATGCGCGGCGGCATGGCGCGCGCGGCGGCCGCCCGCATGGGGGCGCTTCGGCGCCTGCGCCCCGTCATCATGACCGCACTTGTGGCCAGCCTCGGCTTCGTGCCTATGGCTTTGGGATCGGGCGCGGGGGCAGAGGTGCAGAAACCCTTGGCCACCGTGGTGATCGGCGGGCTGGTTTCGGCCACCTTGCTCACGCTTTTCCTGCTGCCGACCCTTTACGCCCAGTATGGGCATGAACCGGCGGCGGGCAAACAGGAGGAGGATGTCGCGCCATAGGACGCCTTCCGGGCAGGCCTGCCTTTTGCGCGGCGCTCTGCGCATCGAAGGGGGGCAGGGGCGGGCGGCTCATGACACCACCTCCAGACGGGCGGCGGCCTCGCGCGCTTCGGCCTCGCGGGCGGGGATCGTTGCGGCCATCCGGGTCTGATAGCCGGCCAGGATCTCGGCCGGCGCGGTTTCGGGCGAGCCTGCGTCAAAGGGCGGCGCGGGCGCATATTCCAGCCCCAGTTGCAGGGTCTGCGCCAGGGCTTCGCCGCCCAGCTCCGCCAGCAGGGTCAGGGCAAAGTCGATGCCCGCCGTCACCCCGCCGCCGGTGATGACATGGCCATCGCGCACCACGCGCCCCGCATCGGGCAGGGCGCCAAACAGCGGCAGCAGGTGACGATAGGCCCAGTGACAGGCCGCGCGCCTGCCCTGCAGCAGTCCCGCCGCGCCAAGGATCAGCGAGCCGGTGCAGACCGAGGTGATATAGCGGGCACCCTCTCCCAATCGGCGGATCTGGGCGATGAAATCCTCGTCCAGCGCCACCTGTGTGGCCGCCACGCCGCCCGGCACGCAAAGCAGATCGCAGGCGGCAATGTCGGTCAGGCGTTGCGTATGGGCAAAGGTCAGCCCTTCGGCGGGAACATCGCCGCCATCCCGGCTCGCCACAATGCTCCGGCTGTCGGGCAGGCGCGAGAGGAATTGATAAGGACCGGTGAAATCGAGCTGGGTCATGCCCGGAAAGACGGCAAAGACGATGCGAAACGGGGGGTGGTTCATGACAGCCTCCTTTGGATGCGGGGCCATGATGCCGGTCGGGACGGCTTGACGAAATGACAATGATCCCTCATTTTATGCCATGTCTCAAAGTATCGGCATCTATCTTTATCCCGACTTTCAGCTCCTTGACGCCTGCGGCCCGATCACCAGCTTTGAAATCGCGGGTCGCATGGCGGGCAGGCCCTATCGGCTGGTGCCGATTTCGGCGGCGGGCGGGCCGGTGCGCAGTTCTTCGGGCATCGCGCTCGATACGGTGGCGGCCCAGGGCGCGGGCCCGTTCGACACGCTGGTCGTGGTGGGCGGCAATGGCAGCCGCGATGCCATGCGCGAGCCTGCCAACACCGATTTCCTGCGCACGGCTGCCAGGGATGTGCGGCGCCTGTGCAGCGTGTGTTCGGGGGCATTTCTGCTGGCCGGGGCGGGGCTGCTCGACGGGCGGCGGGCCACCACCCACTGGCGCCGGGCGAAATTGCTGGCGCGGCTGTTTCCGGCGGTCAAGGTTGATCCCGACCGCATCCATATCCGCGATGGGCATATCTGGACCTCGGCGGGGATTACGGCCGGGATCGATCTGGCGCTGGCGCTGATCGCGCAGGATCTGGGCGATGCGCTGGCGCAGCGGGTGGCGCAGGACATGGTGGTCTATTACCGGCGGCCGGGCGGGCAGTCGCAATTTTCGGCGTTGGCCGAACTGGGCGGCGATGAGAGTGAATTTTCCGCCCTGCTCGAATGGATCCGCAGCCATCTGCACGAGCGGTTGACCGTCGAGCGACTGGCGGAGCAGGCGGCAATGAGCCCGCGCAATTTCTCACGCGCCTTTTCGCGCAGCATGGGGATCGGCCCGGCGCGGGTGGTCGAACGCCTGCGCCTTGAGGTGGCGCGCGAAAGGGTCGAGCACAGCAGCATGCCGGTCGAGCAGGTCGCACGGGCCACCGGATTCCATGACCCGGAGCGGATGCGGCGTGCCTTTCTGCGCGCTTTTGGCCAGCCCCCGCAGGCTATGCGCCGCATCGCCCAGAGCGCTCAGACTGCGGCTGAGTGATCCACCGGAGGCGTCTCCTGTCCGCGACTGGCGGGCAGCGCAAGGCCCAAACACCGCATCTTACCAGCCCACCATCACCGATTTGGTTTCGGTGAAGGCTTCCACCCCATGCCGCCCATGTTCGCGGCCTAGCCCCGATTGCCTGAAACCGCCAAAAGGCAGGGCGAATTCCATGCCCGACCCGTTGATCTTGACCGAGCCCGAACGCAGCTTTTTCGCCATTGCATGGGCATGGCCCAGGTGGGCGGTCCACACATAGGCCGACAGACCGTAAATGCTGTCATTGGCCCGCGCCGCCAGATCGTCGAGATCGCCATCGCCAAATTTCATGACCGACAGGACAGGGCCGAAAATCTCCTCGCGCACGATCGACATGGACGGATCGGCATCGACAAAGATCGTGGGGTTGACGAAATAGCCCGGCCCCGAAGGTGCATCGCCGCCCGCGATCAGTGCGGCGCCTTCGGCTTTGCCCGCTTCGATATAGGCCATCACCTTGTCGCGCTGCGGTCCGGAAATCAGCGGACCAAGCGCAATCCCCTCCTCGGTCCCCGGCCCGACGCGCAGCTTTTGCGTGAAGGCGACCAGACCCTCGATGAAACGGTCAAAGATCGTCTCATGCAGGAACAGGCGCGATCCGGCCGCACAGACCTGTCCGCTGTTGCCGAAAATGCCCATGGCCACGGCGGGAATGGCCCGCGCCAGATCGGCATCGGGAAAGACGATGCTGGCCGATTTGCCCCCCAATTCGAGGCTGACTCGTTTGAGGTCGCCCACGCTCTGATGCAGGATCGCCTTGCCGGTGGCGGTTGATCCTGTAAAGCTGATCTTGTCGATGCCGGGATGGCCGACCAGAGCCGCGCCCGCCTCCACGCCGGTTCCCGTCACCACATTGACCACGCCTTCGGGAAAGCCTGCCTGCGCCACCAGTTCGGCCAGACGCAGCCCTGACATGGGCGCCAGTTCGGCGGGCTTGAGCACCACCGTGCAGCCTGCCGCCAGCGCCGCCGAGACCTTGGTGCAGGTGATGGCAAAGGGCGCGTTCCACGGCACGATCAGGGCCGCCACGCCCAGCGCTTCATGCGTGGTGTAGCCATGCCAGTTGCCCGGTACCGACATGGGCACCGTTTCTCCCGTCAACCGCCGGGGCCAGCCTGCGTGATAGCGGATCGCGCTGATCGCGCTGCCCACGGCCATCATCCGCGAAACGCCGTAGGGCATGCCGTTGTCGATGGTTTCCACCGCGGCCAGTTCGTCGCGGTTCTCCTCGACCAGATCGGCAAGGCGCAGCAGGAGCCTTTCGCGCTCGGCGGCGGGCATGGCCGACCATGATGGGGCGTCAAAGGCGCGGCGCGCGGCGCGCACGGCCTGATCGACCTCATCCGCTCCGCCAGCGGCAATCGCGCCAATGGCGGTTTCGCGCGCCGGATCAAGGACCGGGATTGTCGCCCCGGAGCCTTTGCGCCAGGCGCCGTCGATGAAATGGCCCGACAGGGCGGCGATACGCGCGCGGGCGGTGTCGAAAATCGGGTTCATGCTTGTTGCTCCTGACGCGCGGATTGCAGAATGAGATCGCTGGCTTTTTCGCCGATCATCACGGCGGCGGCATTGGTGTTGGCCCCCACCAGCAGCGGCATGATCGAGGCATCGGCCACGCGCAGGCCAGCGATGCCATGCACCCGCAATTGCGGATCGACCACCGCATCGGCCCCCAGGCCCATCGCGCAGGTGCCGACCGGATGATGCACCACGCCGGACAATTGCGCCTTCATCGCGTCGAGCGCCTCGTCGCTGGTGATATGGGCGCCGGGCAAGGTTTCTTCGATGACATAATCGGCAATCGGACCATTGGCGAAAATCCGCCGTGAAATCGTCAGGCCCTTTTTCAGCACATCCCAGTCGCGCTCATCGCCCAGCAGGTTGAGATGGATGCGTGGGGCCGAGCGGAAATCGCTGTCCTGCAGGGACACGCTGCCCCGGCTTTTCGGACGCAGCAGGCAGATCGAATTGTAGAAGCAGTCCTGCTTGGGGCGAGCGAAGCCGGGGAACCAGATATTGGCGTCCACCCGCACCGGGCTGGACATGATCTGAAGATCGGGTCGGTCGAGCCCGTCCTGCGAACGGGCCAGGATGCAGGCCGCCGCGATCTGATTGGCAAAGGGGCCGGAGCGCAGGAAATACCAGCGCAAAAAGGCCAAAGCAGCCCGGTCAAAACGCAATTGCTGGGCAAAGCTGTGGGGCGGGGCGGCGTCATATTGATGGGCAAGGCGCACATGCTCCTGCAGGTTTTGCCCGACGCCCGGCAATTCATGCACCACGCCAATGCCGTGCCGCGCCAGATCCGGCGCGCGGCCAATGCCCGACAGCATCAGCAATTGCGGCGAACCATAGGCGCCGCCGCACAGGATGATCTCGCGCCGGGCCGTGGCGGTCTGCTCGACGCCTTCCCTTTCAAAGGCGATGCCGATGGCGCGCTTGCCGGAAAACAGGATGCGGCTGACCTGCGCATGGGTGAGGACGCGCAGGTTGGAGCGGTCGCGGATCGGCTCCAGATAGGCCTTGGCCCCGCCGCAGCGCTCGCCGTCTTTCAGCGCGACCTGCACATCGGCGCAGCCCTCATTGCCGATGCCGTCATAATCGGGATTATAGGCATAGCCCTGCAGGGCGGCCGAAGCGCGCAATTCCTCGGCCATCAGGCGCGAAACATTGACCGGGCGCACGCCGATCGGCCCGCCCTTGCCGCGCCATGGATTGCCGCCGGTCCAATGGTCCTCGCTGCGTTTGAAATAGGGCAGCACGCTTTTGTAATCCCAGCCCGTGCAGCCCAGAGCGGCCCAATCGTCGAAATCGAAAGGATGGCCCCGGAAATGCACGGTGCCGTTGATCGAGGATGAGCCGCCCAGCACCCGTCCCCGGGGCAAGGGAAAGACCTTGCCGTCCAGATGCGGCTCCGGCTCGGAGGCGAATTGCCAGGTCAGCGCCGGATTGCGCAGGGCCTGAAGAAAGCCCAGCGGCATACGGATATAGGGGTGGTTGGCCTTGCCTCCCGCTTCGAGCAGGAGGACGCGGTTTTGCGGATCGGCGCTCAGCCGGTTGGCCAGCACGCTGCCCGCCGATCCGGCGCCCACGATGATATAGTCGAATTCCAGTTTGGACACTTTGGGATTCCTTGGGTCGGCGGCCGTTCAGGCCAGCCAGAGGAAGGAGGTGGCCTGCGAGGCGCAGCGGCGCGCGCAGGTTTCGCGCAAAGAGGCCAGCAGAGGGTCGCCGACATCGCCGCCGGGAAGGGCATGGGGCGCGCGCATCCGGCGGCCTCGCATCCGCAGCATGTCGCGGGCCAGCACGTAATCGCTGTAGGTTGTCAGGCCGATGATCGTGCCCGCCATTTGGTGGCCTTCTTCGCTCAGCAATAGGCGGATGATCTCGCCCGCAGGATGGGCGCAGGGGTGGCCTGCGGCATCGGCCCTTGCCCGGATCGCGGCGGCTTCGGGCAGGAGCGCGTCGAGGATGAAATGAAACCCGGCGGCGGCCTGCGCGCGCGGCGCCATGGCCAGACCCGGCAACACAGCCATGGCCCCCAGCACGGCGCGGCGGTTCACAGCCACCCCGCTCATTTCCGGCCCTTTCGCGCCAGCCAGTCGGCCACCTGCGCCAATTCCCGGTCGGTCAGCTCCACGCGGGTAAAAGTGGGCATGTTGACCAGACCGTTGCGCACCACGGCCTTGACATAATCGGCGGTCAGATCGCGCCGGTCGGGCAATTCGGCCTGTCCCTTGGGCACGCGGCGGGCCAGCATGAATTTTCCGGTGCTGGGGCCGATATGGCAAAAGGCGCATTTCTGGCCGAACAGTTTTTCGCCCGGATTGGCCGATTGCGCGCCGTAAGTGATCGCCCCCAGCGCGGTGGTGGCGATGGGCGTGGCGTTTGCCGATTTTGGGGCTGTTTTCTGCGGCGCTGCCGGGCTTTGCGCGTCGGCGGGCATGGCGATCAGCGCCAGGGCAAGGACAAGCCCGAGGATAAAGGCAAGGATGCGGATCATGGCCGGTCTCCCCCTTGGGCGCGGCTGCCGATACCGTTGCGGCCCGGCGCGATGATGTTGTTGGGGTCCAGCGCGGATTTGACGCGGTTGTTGAGCCGCGCCAGCGCGCCATCGGCAAAGTCATAGGTGGCGGCCACCTCGTCCATATAGGAAATATGGCCGCGATATTCGCCAAAGCCGCTGGCGGCGGCCTCCTTGAGCAGGTGGCGATAGAGCTTGTCCACCCGCGCGATGGCTTCCGGCTCATCGCGGTTGTAAAGGATCAGGCTGACATTGTTGATATGGCGGCGGCCGATGGTGAAGCTGGCGTAATAATCCTGCCCGACCTCTTCATAATAGGCCTTGATCTTCTTGGCATAGGCCAGCGCCATCGCACCGTCCTGCGGCAGGACCGGGGCAAAGCTGAGATGCCCGCCGCGCCCGCCATACCAGTTGACCGATTGCAGCCCCATCGTGGTGGGAATGCCGGTGGCCGATTTTTCCAGCGGATCGCCGCGTTTCCAGATCTCGAACTGCAGCGCGCTGCCCAGACGCGGTTCGAACAGGCGGCGGATCAGCGCGACCTGCGCCATCACGCTGCCCTCATCGCCAAACAGGCTGATCTTGGCGTTCCACCAACCAAGGCCCAGCTTGGCCATCATCTTTTCCGAAACGCTGTCGGGCAGGGCGCCGGGGCCATCATACCAATCGGCGCGCTGCGACATGGTCGAGGCTGCGCGCACGGGCGACCCGAACACGATATTATGCTGGATGATGTCACGGCGGCGCAGGTCGCACAGGATGTCGAGCGCCCATTCCGCATCATCGAACCGGGGCAGGGCCAGCGTGATCTTGGCCGTCATTTCCGGTTCCGGTTGCAGCCAGACACCCGCCTTTACCACCACGCCAAGGTTCGATTGCATGAACATCTGGTCCCAGCCGGGGCCATAGCCGTATTTATAGCTCTGCCAGCCCTTGGCGCCCTGCATCGCCCCCATGCCTGTGCGCAGCAGCGAGCCATCGGGCATCACCACCTCCAGTCCGCACAGCGTTTCGCAATGGTCGCCAAAGGGGGTGTAGCCGATGCCGCGATCCAGCGCATTGCCGATCACGCTGCCCCAAGAATTGCCCGGCACGCTCATCCACAGCGAGGGGGCATGTTGGCGCAGATGGCGGAACAGGTCGAAATAGCCCACGCCCGGTTCGATCAGACAGGATGCCTGTTTCTCGTTCACATCCAGAATGCGATTCATCCGCGAAAGGTCGAGGATGAGGTCGCCTTTCTCCTTGGGCGAAGAGGCGCCATAGCCCAGATTCTTGCCCCGGCTGACCGGCCAGAGCGGGGTCTTGTGCTGATTGGCGATGCGGATGATGGCCTGCACCTCCTCCACCGTCGAAGGGGCAAGGATCGCGCTGCAATCATGGTCCAGCCCATCGCCCATCGCATAGGGGTCGATATAGGTCTGGCGGTCCTCTTCGCCCGAGAGCACCCATTGATCGCCAAGCGCGCGGCGGAAATCGGCCAGCGCCTTGTCAAAGGCTGCGGCATTCATGCCATGGGGCAACTGGATCGACATGGCTTCTCCTTTCACGCCTTGGCGGCGGCCTGTTGGCCGGCCCAGTGGCGCGGATGGAATTGCCAGCCGATGCCCGCCGCCACAAAGGCCACGGCCGCCACCACGATGAAGGGAACGGTAAAGCCGCCGGTTTTGTCCACGCCCGCGCCGATGGCCACGATCCCGGCCGCCGCGCCCAGATGGAAGGCCGCCGTCAGCAGCGAGATGACCTGTGGCAGCGCCCGCACCCCATAGATATGGCGCGCCAGCACCGGCGCCTGAACGATCACCCCGCCATGCGAAACGCCGCGCAGGATGGTGAAGGCAAGGAAAGTGGCATAACCGGCCAGCGGGAAGGTGGCCAGCGCCGCCACGCCGCACAGCGCCCAGCACAGCGCCACACCCTTGGTCGAGAGCCGGTCGAACACCCAGCCGAACAGGATCTTGCCCAGCCCGGAAATCAGCATGACGATGGTAAAGCCCAGCGCCGCCACCGTCGCGCCCAGCGTGGTGTGTTTTTCAATGAAGAGCGGGATATATTCATTGATCCCGTTGCTGATCACGCCCGACATCGCGGTGGCCAGAATCAGCATCCAGAATTGCGTCGTCTTGCGGAACGAGGCGAAATCCTCGCCCAGATCGGGCAGGCCGCCGCTCGGGCGCCCCTTGCCGGGGTCCAGTTCATCGGCGGTATAGCCATAGGCCTCGGGCGTTTCATGCACCAGCAGCGAGATCGACAGGCCCACCAGAACCAGCACGATCAGCCCCGCCGCGCCCGCCGTGGCGTGCCATCCGAAATGGGTAACGCCCATGCGCGTGCTCATCGGCACGATAAATCCGGCCAGTGCCCCGCCCAGCATGGCAAAGCCGGTGTTGCGGCCAAGGCTGGCCGAATACCAGCGGGCCAGCGTCACCTGAATGGCGATCACGCTCCACACCGAACAGACCCCCGATACGGCGGCCAAGGCATAGTAAAACGGCAGCGAATGGGCGAAATAGAGCAGGCTGGTGGCAATCCCGATAACAAAGACCGAGGGCAACAGCACTTTCTTGGCCCCCACACGCACCAGCAGCGGCCCCGCCACCAAGCCGCCCATCGCCGATGTGGCCGATTTGATGGCCATGAAGCGCGTGGTTTCGCCAATGGTCCAATGCATCGATTCCAGAATGGAGTTGTACATCACGGGCATCATCATCGACACGCCCGCCAAGGCGATGCCCCACACGAGGAATCCGGCGATGATATTCATGCGCGCCAGACGGTGCGCCTGGGCAACGGAGATTCGCTCTCCACTCATGGTCTTTCTCCTCGGGGGGTGGCACATGCTTGCTGCCCATCCCATATGTTTTTATAATCGAATGATTTTTCTATTTGGCCTTTGGTCATGACGCCCCGCGCTGCCCGCCGGCCCAGATGCCGTGGTTGCCCGGCGCCAACAGGCCCGCCGGGTCCAGCGCATCCTTGAGCGTGGTGTAGAAACGGGCCATCGCGTTTTGGCCAAAGGCGAATTTGTCCTGCACATGATCGACCAGTGCGACATGGGCGCGATAGGGCGCGCAGCCCCATGTCGCCACTTCATCGCACAGATGGCGCACCGCCATGCGGGCGGTATCGACTCGGGCCTGATCGGCGGCATCAAACATCACCAGACTGGCGCTGACCATACTGCGCGGGAAGCAGAGCAGGCCGAAGGCGCCGATCAGGCCATGGCGCGCCATGGTCTCACCCAGCAGGGCTTCCGTGCGGCGGGCGTAATCGGCATCAATGGGCAGAACCGGCGAAAAATCCATATGGCCGAAACTGTCGCCAAACACGCCTTTCAGCCGGTCGAGCAGCACCTGATTGGGGATTCCGGCGGCGATCAGGTCGCGCGGTTCGACATCCTCGGGACCGGCATCGCCCGCATATTGGCGCAGCTCCATCACCGCGCCGGGGATGGCGGCCACTTCGCGCTCCAGCACAGCGCGGCGGGCGGAAACCAGCGCTTCATGGCCGTAAAGGCCGAAGCGCAAATTCCAGCGACCGGGCCGCAGCACTTGGCGCAGGTTTTCGGCGGTAAAGCGCCCTTCGCCCGATCCTGTGGCCATGGGCGGCGAGGAAACCAGCATCGGCACGCCCTGAAGCACGCCCGATTGCAGCAGGCGGCGCACCATGGCGATCAGGGGCACGATGTCCCCCTCGGCCTCGCAGCGGATCGTGCCGGTGGCCATCACTTCGGGGCGGGGCATCAGATGCAGCCCGGCCTTGGTGACGATGCCCAGATTCGACTGTTTGAACAGATCATCGACCGCCGGGCCAAAGCCCCGCCTGTGCCGATGCCACAGCGGACTGTCGGGCAGGGCGCCTTGGCCTGTGCGCAGCAGCGAGCCATCGGGCAGCACCACCTCCATCCCGCACAGGGCCGAGGCATGATCGCCCATCACGTTATAGCCGATGCCATGCTCCAGCGCATTGCCGATGATGCTGCCCCAGCCCAGATCGGGCACGGACATCATCAGGGGAATATCGTCCCTTCGCAGCGCGGCATAGAGATCGGCAAAGCTGACGCCTGGTTCGATCACAGCGGTGCCGTGGGTGGCGTCAATGTCGAGAATCCGGTTCATCCGCGAGAGGTTGATCACCACCGCGCCATCGGCAACCGGCGCCGAACCGCCATAGCCGTAATTGCGCCCTTTGGACGATGTCCAGACGTGGAGGCCCCTTTCGGCGGCTACGCGCAGGGCGGCCTGAACCTGCTCGACATTGGCCGGTTGAACAACCAGCGCGGGCTGATGGCCATGGGCTGAGGGGCCTTCAAACGGATCGTGGAAGGCGCGCTGGCGGCCGCCATTCTCCACCACGCCCTCAGCTCCGAGCAAGGCGGCAAAGCATTCGCGCGCCGAGGACAGCGCGGCAAGATCCGGCACAGCGGGCGCAATCGCGGCTGACATGAAACGCTTCTCCCAAGTGTTTGCACCTCTCATGATCGGAGGCGTTAAAAATAGAACACCATTCTATGAACGGCGCCACCTGTCGTCAATGCCCAAAGTTCCACTTGACAGAATGGTGTTTCATTGAGCATTTGACGATTCGTGAATACACTTGTTTCCACGTCTTGGGAGAAGATGCAATGGCTGCTCGCACAGGGGCCGAATATAAGGCTGGGCTGAAGGATAACCGGGTGGTTTATCTGGGCGATGGCAAGGTTGATGTGGCGAATGATCCGCGCCTTGCCGGGTCGGTCGACGGCATGGCCGGCTATTTCGATTGGCAGCACACCTATGCCGAGGATTGCCTGATTCCCGACCCGGAACGGTCGGGCGAAAAGATGAGCGTCAGCCTGATGCTGCCCAAAAGCGCCGAGGATCTGGCGATCCGCCATCGTGGCCTGGAGCGTCTGGCGCGTTATTCCAACGGTATGTTGGGCCGCACGCCCGACTATGTGAACGTGGTGCTCTCGGGCCATACCGCGCGCGCCGACATCTGGGCGCGGGGCAAGCCGGAGGGCTATGAACGCCTGAAGAAATTCCACCGCGAGGTGATCGAGGGCGACCTTTCGATGACCCACACCATCGTCCATGCCAATATCGACAAGAGCGTGGGCGATCTGGCGGGAATGAACACCGATCTGACGCTGCGCGTGGTGGGCCGCAATGAAAACGGCATCATCGTGCGCGGCGGCAAGGTTCTCGCCACGCTGGGGCCGCTTGCCGATGAACTTTACGTTTATTCCTCGTCGCCGATTCCGTCGGGCGGTGAAGATTATGCGCTGATCTTCTCGATTCCGGTCAACACCAAGGGCGTGATCCAGATCTGCCGCGACCATTACGGCACCAATGCCAGCATTCAGGACGCGCCTTTCTCGTCGCGCTTTGACGAACAGGACGCCTTTGTCATCTTTGACGATGTAGAAGTGCCCTATGAGCGCGTGTTCTGCGAAGGCGATCTCAACGTTTACAACAACCTCAACCAGGGCGTTTCGCCGGGCAACACGCTGCAGCAGACGGCGATCCGCGCGATGGTGAAGCTGGAATTCGCCTATGACCTGTGTTCGAGTATTCTGAAGGTGTCGAACAGCATCGCCCGCCCCGATGCGGCCGAAATGCTGGGCGAGATCCACGCCTATCTCTCGCTGACGCGTTCGGCCATCGTGGCGGCCGAGGCGCGTGCACATGACTGGGGCGCGGGGGCCTTCTTCCCGCATCGCGACCTCTCGGTGCTGCGCTGCGTGATGCCGGGCTGGATGACGCGGGTGAACCAGATCATCCGGGCTATCGGTTCGCACAACCTGCTCTGCACGCCTTCGCTGGCGCTGTTCGAAAACCCGGAGATCGGCGATATGCTGCGCAAATATCTGCCCGGCTCGGCAGGCATGAGCGCCGAGCAGCGCGCCAGCATCATGCGCACGGCATGGGACTTTGCCGGTTCGGCGCTGGGCAGCCGCATTGAACTCTACGAAATGTTCTATCTGACCAGTCAGGGCCGCGCGCGCATCGGCGACCACATGTACGCCCAGCGCGACGGTGAATGGGGTCAGGTGCGCGAATTTCTGGCCAAGTCGGGCGCGATGCCCAATGTGGACTGGAAATGAGCGGGCCGACAATAGACGGCGAGGTGATCGCGGCGCTGGAAGGAGACTTCCGCGCCGCCATGCGCCTGCTGGCCAGCGGGGTGGCTCTGGTCACCACGCTGGACGGCGCGGGCGCGCCCTGCGGCATCGCGATGACGGCCTTCATGTCGCTGAGCATGGAGCCGCCCTCGCTGCTGCTGGCGATAAACCGTACCGCCTCCCTGCTCCCGCCTTTGGAGAGCAATGGGCGGTTCGTGGTCAATATTCTGGCCGCCGATCAGGCCGCCGCCTGCAACGCCTTCGTCACCACGCCGCCCGACCGCCGCTTTGATACGCTGGACTGGCGGATCGAGGGCGGGCTGCCGCTTGTGGAATCCTGCGTTGCCACTATCCTGTGCCGCGTTGAACAGACAGCGGATTTCGGGAGCCATAGGGTGGTGACGGGTTTGGTGGAAAGAGTGATCGTGGACGGCGGCGAACCGCTGGTCTATGTCGATGGGCGCTATGGCCGGGTCAGCGTGGATGGCTGAAACGCCTGAAGGCAGCAGCCGCGATCGGTTTCTGATCGCGGCCGACGATCAATTTATCGAAAGCGGTTATGACCGCTGCACCATCCGCGCCATTGCCGCGCGGGCGGGCACCAGCCTTGCCTCGCTCAGCCGCAACTGGAGCGGCAAGCAGGAATTGTTCACCGAGGTTTTCCGGCGCCATTTTGACCCGATCCACGTCGCGCAAAACGCCGGCTTCGATGCGCTCGAAGCCTCGGGCGAGATCTCGGCCCGCGCCGTGATCGCCACCTTCTTCGGTTCGGCCATGCTGGGCGAGGGCGCCGATGTACAAAAAAGCCACCGGATCTACAGCCTCGCTCTGGTCGACCCGTCCGATGAGGCCCGTGTCATTACCCGCCAACTGGCCGAGCCGGTCCGGCGACGGGTGATCGGCCTGCTGCGCCAATGTCTGCCCGACCTCAACGAGGCGCGCTTCTTCCTGGCCATGAATGTGGTGCTGGGCGTTTATATCTATCCCCTCGCGCGCGGTGAGCGTCTGGCCGGGGTGATGGGTTTCGATCTGGCCTCGCTCGACTGGAATGAGGCGGTGGGGATGCTGGCCGATATGGTTTGCCGGGGGATCGAGGGGTAAGGATATTAAGGGGGCCTCCGGCGGGCAAAGGGTCTCGACCCTTTGCAATCCCGTTACTGTCTATGCTGCGTGAAGGTGGCAGCCAAGGTTGATGTCCCAGTCTCTGAAATTTTAAAGCCTGCGGCGCAAACAAGCACGAGTTTGCCGCGCCGCAGGCTTTCAGCATTTCATACGTCCCCGCCAATCAAGCGCCACCCCATTAACGGGACTGCAAAGGGACAAGTCCCTTTGCCCGCCGGAGGCATCCTTCCCCAAGAAAAAGAGCGAGAGCCAAGCCCCCGCTCTTCCCCATAATTCAAGCTTCTTCCAAAGCCTTCACCGCGCTCGCCTCGGCCCAATTGCCATGCAGGCCGAAGCGCAGACGCACCGGGATGGCGATGGTGGCGATGGGCCCTGCCGTGATATTGGTGGCCTCGAAGATCAGCAGGTCGCTGCTGCGGTTTTCAAGGCGGTTGCAGACCATGACGATCCAACCGTCACCTTCGCGCTCAGAACCGGGGCGGGGGACGAAGCAGGGTTCCTGGATCGAGGAGACTGGCCCGCACCACCATTTCTGCTCGGTCCTGCTTTCCAGATCGACGAAGCCCAGCGTGTTCATCACCCAGCCGCCCGCGCTGCCGCCTTTGAGCTCGACCGGCTGGGAAGGGTCGATAACGACCATCCAGCCATAGCGGTTCTTTTGCCCGGTGAAGCGATCATCGATGCGGGGAAATTCGCCGATCATGTCCGACAAGCGCTCGGATCGGTATTCCTCCTCATTCTGCGCAAGATCGACGCTCCAGCGCGTCAGATAGGTTGCGCCTGCCACCGGATCGAAGGGCGCGTCGTTGATGTCCGGGAAGAAGGGCATCATGTTATTGGCCGCCACGGGCAGGTCGAGATGCAGCTTTGTCCCGTCCTGATGCGCGTTCATCACATGGGCGGTGAAGCAATTGCCGCCCTTGAACCAGCGGATGTCCTGCGCGGTGGTACCGGCCTTGCGGGGCATCACGGCCAAATAGGTGGGCTGCGAGGTATCAAAACCGAAATGGGGTTTGCCTGCCTTCAGGCGCTCCCAACTGCTGGTCATCGGCATCACCGAAAACAGCGCATAATCGGGCGTGATCGCGAAATCATGCATCATGCAATAATAGGGCACCTCGAACCACACGTCATAGAGCAGCTCGCCCTCGGGGCTGATTTCGTAATAGGTCATATCGCGGGTCAGCAGGCCCTTGGAGGCATAGCCAAAGCCGCACATGTTGCCCGTGGCCGGGTCGGTCTTGGGATGGGCGGTGAAGGTCTCGCCCTTCATCCGCCCGTCAAAATCGGTGTAGCCCTGCGTCTCAAGGCTGACCGGGTCCATCACCAGCGCGGGGCTGTCCTCTTTCAGCGCATAGAGCCGCCCGCCGTGGATATAGGCATTGGTGTTGGCCGTGCCGCGGATCTTGCCCTTGACGCTTTCATCATCGGTCAATGGATTGCGATAGGCGCCGAACAGCGCCCGCCCGGCCTCATTCTCCAGCTTCCACTTGTCGGTTTTGGCCCAGCGCTGGGTGAAATCGACGCGGCCGTTCTTGAAGCGGAACATCGAGATCATGCCGTCGCCGTTAAACGCGATGTCATTGCCCAGCAGCGGCGGAAACTGATGCTCGGGCTGAACGCGATAGAAGCAGCCGTCCATTTCGGGCGGGATCGTGCCGCGCACATCAAGGTCATGGACGTTCGCCTCGACCCGCGAGGGGGTGTTGAAGCCGGTGAAGGCCGGAACGTCGGGGAATGTTGTCATGTCATCGTCTCCCAAAGGCGCGTTGGGGGAGTCGCGCTGAAAATAGAATGATGTTCTATCGTGACTCGGGCAGGCTGTCCAGATATGGCGTGAAAAGGATAAAATTGCTGTGAATCAGCGGATTGAGAGTGAATACACGTGTAATCATCTTTGATTGACAGGGCGTGAATCGCATTTTATAAGAATGGCATTCCATCAGAAAGAACGCGACTAAAGCCGCTCCTTCTGGTGAAGCCGAATTGTGATAACCATGAAATGATTGGGGAGGATTGAGATGAAACGTTGCGATCGCGCGGCGATGTTCCTGCTGGGCGTTGCGGCCAGCGCCTTGTTGCCCGCCGTGGCCCAGGCCGCCGAAGCGCCGCCGGCTCCGTCCAATGACGAAATCGTTGTAACGGCCCAATTCCGCAAGGAAAGCGCGCAAAAGACCGCCGTTTCCATCGACGTGCTGTCCGCCGAAACGCTGAACCGCGCGGGCGTGGCGCAGGCCACCGACCTGGCCCGCCTTTCGCCCGGCGTTCAGATCACGCAGGGTGGCAGTGCGATTCAGGTCTATATCCGCGGCGCGGGCGATTTTTCGACCACCGGCTATTCCAATCCTGCCGTGGCGCAGGCCTATGACGGCGTGTTCGCCGCGCGCAGCCAGTTTGTCGCCGCCACTTTCTATGACCTCGAACGCGTCGAAGTGCTGAAGGGCCCGCAGGGCACGCTCTATGGCCGCAACGCCACGGGCGGCGCGCTCAACATCATCCCCGTCCAGCCCAAGCTGGGCCAGTTCGAGGGCTATGTCAGCGCCGGTTTCCAGAATTACAACGGCTATAATGCCGAAGGCGCGGTCAACATCCCGCTTGGCGAGAAGGTGGCCGTGCGCGCCTCGTTCCAGGGCGTCTCGCGCGATGGTTATATCACCGACGGCACCGATGATGACAAGCATCACGCGCTGCGCCTTCAGGTGAAGGCCCAGCCGACCGAGGCGCTGACCCTGCGTCTGGGCGTAAATTATCAGCATCTGGGCGGTCGCGGTCCGGGCAAGGTGGTTTATGAACCGACCGCCCCCAACGCGCCGGGCATCACTAATCCCCAGCCGATCATCCCGGCCAATCGCTGGACCTCGATCAACCAGTCGCTCAACACCCTGATCGGCAGCGTGACCGCGCCTCCGGGCATCTATCCGCTCGACACCAGCAAGGTCTATCAGAACGTCGATGTGCTGGGCATCAACGGCCATATCGACTGGAACCTTGGTCCGGCCGTGCTGACCGTGATCCCGGCCTATCAGCGCGTGACGCAGGACTCGCTGGTCATGCCCGCGCTCTATTTCGGCACGAACAATTATTTCACCGGCGCGCCGTCCGTCTCGGAAGGCCAGACGCTGGAAGTGCGCCTTGGCCATGCCGACAATCGCGTCAAATGGGTGATCGGCGGCTATTATTTCAACGAGGATCAGGACAGCTACAATGCCGTCCGCCTCGGCCGCGCCTCTGACACCGCCTTTATCGCCAAGCTGAACACCCGCGCCTATGCCGCCTTTGGCGAGGCGACCTATTCGCTGACCAGCCGTTTCCGCGCCACGGCGGGCCTGCGCTATACCGACGAAACCAAGTCCGTGGACGGCCATCGCTATGCCATCGCGGGCAGCCTTGCCTGTCCCACGGGCGGCACGGCCATCGGCGGCTCCTGCGAGATCCTGACCTCGTCGGGTACATGGGTGAAGGGCACCTATTCGGCCAAGCGACTGAATTACAAGGCAGGCGTCGAATTTGACGTGGCGCCCCAGAATATGCTCTATGCCAGCGTCGTCACCGGCTTCAAATCGGGCGGCCAGTCGAATGCCGACATCGACCCGTATAAGCCCGAGGATGTGACCGCCTATACGATCGGTTCGAAGAACCGCTTCTTTGGCCGCCTGCTGCTGATCAACGCCGAATTGTTCTATATGGACTACAAGAACCGGCAGGAGAATTTCTCGCAGCTCGATCGCGGCGGCGCGCAGGTTTCCTCGCTGTTCAACGCAGGCAAGGCTGTGGCCAAGGGCATCACGCTGGAGGCCACGCTGCGTCCGACGATGAATGACTCCTTCCATGTCGGCGTCGAATATACCGAGAGCAAGTACAAGGACTTCTCCTATCAGGTCTATCGTTCGGCCAGCCCCGATCCGACGACCACCTGCGGCGTGAGCGCCATTCCGGGCGGCAATGCGCGGATCGGCTATTGGACGGTCAATTGCAACGGCTTCCAATTGCCGCGCACGCCCAAGTTCTCGGGCAATGTCAATTACACCCACACGTTTGACCTGAAGGATGGCGCGCGGGTGGAATTCACGCCGGATATGAGCTTTGCTTCCTCGCGCTGGCTCTCTGCCGAATTTGTCGAGAATGCGCGGGCCGATGCCTATGCCCTGTTCAACGCCAGCCTGACCTATTACGCGCCGGGCGACCGTTTCTCGGTTCAGGCCTTTGTCCGCAACATCGGCAATACCGCCGTTTACACGGGCACCCAGCAATATCCCTTCATCGCCAATTACAATGGCCATGACATTGCGCCGCCGCGCACGTGGGGCGCCCGTGTGCGCGCCAAATTCTAACGGCTGATACCCCGGCAAAGGGGTGACGGGAAAGGGCGCGCGATCCGCTTTCGCGCGCCCTTTTGCTTGGCCGCGCCCGATGGGGCGAGCGGAGAAAATCACCTTTTTGTGATCGTGAATACAGTTGATTTCATCATCGACTCGTTTATAAAAAGAACATCGTTCTTTTAGACAGAACTAGGAATTGCCAATGCGTCTCGCAAGATTTGATGGTGGCCGGATCGGGGTCTGTGTGGGCGATGAAATCGCCGATGTGACAGAGGTTTGCCGGGTTGATCCCGCACAATGGCCCCCGGTAGGCCCGCTGGTGCTGATCCGCGATTTCGCCATCCTGCGCCCCCGCATCGAGGCCGCGCTGGCCACTGCTCCGCGCAAAGCTCTGGCCGATGTGCGGCTGGAAACCCCGGTGCCATGGCCCAACAAGGTCATCGCCTATCCGGTGAACTATCACGCCCATGGCCGCGAAATGCAGGCCACCTATCGCGCCACCAATCAGGGCTTTTTCCTCAAGCCTTCCTCTTCGGTTTCGGGTCCGAACGATCCGGTTGTCCTGCCCCATGTGCCGGGGCGCGAGGTGCATCATGAGGCCGAACTGGGCATCATCATCGGCAAGACCTGCCGCTCGGTCCCGCGTGAAAACTGGCGCGAGGCGGTGTTCGGCTATGCCTGCCTGATGGACATGGTGGTGCGTGGCCGCGAAGAGCGCGTGTTCCGCAAGGCCTATGACACATTCTGCCCGGTCGGCCCGTGGATCACCACGGCGGATGAAGTGCCCGATCCCGACAATCTCGAAATGAACCTCTGGGTCAATGACGAGCTGCGCCAGCATGCCAATACGCGCGATCTGGTGCTCGACATTCCCGGCATGATCGAGACGGCTTCGGCGGTGATGACGCTGCAGCCGGGCGACATCATCGCCACCGGCACGCCACAGGGTGTCGCTCCCATCGTCGATGGCGACAAGGTGCGCATCTCCATCACCCGCCTTGGCGAAATGACCGTGGACGTGGTGCAGGGCACTGAAGGGGCGAGCGAGGTTTTCGCCGCGGCCTATGTTCCCCCCATCATCAAGCAGAATTGAGGGCATCATGGCCGACATTGCCACGCTCGATGACCTTTACGCCGCCTTCACCGCGCTCAACATGGAAGGGGGCTGGCATCGCCGTTTCCCCGCGCTGTGGAGTGAGCCGCGCGCCAATTTCCAGCCCTTCCAATGGCGCTATGGCGATGTGAAGCCGATCCTGGCCCGCGCGGGCGAGCTGATCGGCACGGACAAGGCCGAGCGGCGCAATCTGACCATGTTCAATCCGGTAGAGGGCAATGTCTATGCGACGCTGCGCTCGATGGTGGCCGCCTATCAGATGATCCGCCCCGGCGAGACCGCCCGCGCCCATCGCCACACGCCCAACGCTCTGCGCCTGATCCTTGAAGGGCGGGGGACCTATACCGTGGTCGACGGGCATCAGGTGGAGATGCGGCCGGGTGATGTGCTGCTGACGCCTTCATGGGCGTGGCATTCGCATGACAATGTCGGGCCGGACGATTGCTACTGGATGGATTTTCTCGACGTTCCGCTGGTCCATCTGCTCGAACCGATGTTCTATCAGCCGCATCCCGATGGGGTCGAGCCTGATCCCGCGCCGGTGGACAGCTCGCCGCTGGCCTTTCGGCGCGAGGATACGCTGGCGCGGCTCGAAACGGCGCCGGCGGCGGATGATGCCCATGCCTCGGTGCAACTGGGCGATCCGGCGCTCAAGACGATCCGGCTGGATATGCAAAGGCTGATCGCCGGGCGGGAAACCGCGCGATGCCGCACCACGGCCAACATCATCTACGCCGTGGTCGAAGGCCATGGCCGGACCGAAATCGACGGCCAGACCTTCAATTGGAGTTTTGGCGACACGATCGCGATCCCCGCATGGCGACCCTATCGCCATCGCGCGCAAAGCGACGCGCTGCTGCTCAAGGTTTCGGATGCGCCGGTGATGGCCGCCTTCGACTGGCTGCGCTGCGAGGCCGATTGATCCGCACCATTCCTTTCAAGAATTCATAAGTTTGGGGAGCATATATGACACAATCTCTCAAAGTGCTGATTGCGGGCGGCGGTATCGGGGGCATGGCGGCGGCCCTGTCGCTGCTGCGCCGGGGCTATGATGTCGAGGTCTATGAACAGGCCCCCGAACTGGGCGAAGTGGGCGCAGGCGTCCAGATCAGCCCCAATGGTTCGCGCGCCCTGGATGCGCTGGGTGTGTTCGAAACGCTCAAGGCCGCCTCCTGCGCGCCGCGCCGCAAGGAATTCCGCCTGTGGAACACGGGCCGCGCATGGCCGATGTTCGACCTTGGCCCCCAGGCGGTCGAGAAATATGGCTATCCCTATCTGACGGTCTATCGCCCCGATCTGCTGGCCACGCTGATCGACGCGGTGCGCGCGATCAAGCCCGACGCGGTCCATCTGGCCAAGGCGGTCAGCAATATTGACGTGCGCGAGGACGGCGTGACCCTGCATTTTGCCGATGGCACAAATGCGCAGGGCGACCTGCTTGTGGGTGCCGACGGGGTGAAATCCACCGTGCGCCGCTGCCTGTTCGGCGATGATGAGGCGCAGTTCACCGGCATGATCGCCTGGCGCGCGGTTATCCCCATGGAGCGCCTGCCCGAACGGTTGCGCGACATGCTGGGCTGGACCTGGATCGGGCCGGGCGGCCATCTGGTCAACTATCCCCTGCGCGGCGGCAAGCTGATGAACATGATCGGCACCATCGAGCGCAACGACTGGCAGGTGGAAAGCTGGTACACGCAAGGCTCGAACGAGGAATGCGCCCGCGATTTTGCCGGATGGCACGAGGATGTGCAGACGCTGATTCAGGCCGCGCCCTCGGTGATGAAATGGGCGTTCATGGAACGCGCCCCGCGCCAGACGTGGAGCGTCGGTCGCGCCACTTTGCTGGGCGATGCCTGCCATGCCACGCTGCCCTTCCTTGCCCAAGGCGCCGTCATGTCGATCGAGGACGGTGTCGTGCTGGGCCGCTGCCTCGACAAATATGCCGATCCGGTCGAGGCGCTGCACCGCTATGAACAGGCCCGCGTCGAGCGGACCAGCGCCATGGTGCGCGGGGCCAAGGAAAACACCGCCCGTTTCCATGAATCGGCGCTGGCCACCGAAGAGGGCGCGGTTGCCTATATGGAGAGCGAATGGAGCCGCGATCCGATCCGCGACCGCTATGACTGGCTCTATCGCTATGATGTGAACACGGCGGAGATCTGAGCGGTGAGCCAATCCTCGCAGCGGCCCCCCGCCGATCTGCTGTCGGGCATCCGGGTTCTCGATCTGACCAATATTCTCTCCGGCCCCTATGCCACGTATCAAATGGCATTGCTGGGGGCCGAGGTCATCAAGGTCGAGAAACCGAAGGACGGCGATCTGGCGCGCAAGTTGGGCGCCTCGCCCGCGCTCAACGGGCAATTGATGGGCACCAGTTTCCTCGCGCAGAACGCGGGGAAACTGTCGGTGACCGTTGATCTGAAACACCCCGAGGGCAAGGCGCTGTTCCGCGATCTGGTGGCCAGCGCCGATGTACTGGTCGAAAACTTCCGCCCCGGCGTGATGGACCGGCTGGGCTTTGGCCATGAAGCGTTGCGCGCGGCCAATCCGGGGCTGATCTACTGCGCGATTTCCGGCTTTGGCCAGAACGGGCCGCTGGCGGGCAATCCGGCCTATGACCAGATCGTGCAGGGCATGTCAGGCGTCATGAGCATCACCGGGGACGCCGATACTGCGCCTTTGCGCGTGGGCTATCCGCTGTGCGATACGCTGGGCGGGATGGCAGCGGGTTTTGCGGTGGTCAGCGCGCTGGTCAAGCGCGGGCGGACGGGCGAGGGGGCCTTTATCGACCTGTCGATGCTGGACGCCACGCTGTCGGCCATGGGCTGGGCAGTGTCCAATTACCTGATCGCCGGGGTCGAGGCGCGGCCCATCGGCAATCAGAACATGACCGCCGCGCCATCGGGCGCCTTCCGCTGCGCCGACGGGCCGATCAACATTGCCGCCAACAAGCAGGAGCAGTTCGAGAAACTGTGCGAACTGGTCGGGCGGCCGGAATTGGCCACCGACCCGCGCTTTGCCGAGCGCGAGACACGCAAGGCCAACCGCGCCGCGATCAATGCCGAACTGGAACAGGCGCTGGCCGCAAAAACGGCGCAGGAGTGGGAAAGCCTGTTTAACGCCCATGGCATTCCGGCGGGGCGCATCCTGACCGTGCCGGAAATTCTGGCCCATCCGCAGATCGCGGCGCGTGATCTGGTGCAGGATATCGCCATGCCCGAGGCCGATTTCGGCGGCGTGCGCGTGGTGCGCGCGGGCTTTGATCTTGCCGACAGTCAGCCCGCTGCGCGCTGCCCCCCGCCTTGGCTGGGGCAGCATAACGCGCGGATCTATGGCGAACTGGGCCGCGATCAGGCCGCGCTGGACCACCTTAGGGCCAGCGGGGCGATTTGAGCCATGGCGGCTTTATTCGGCGGTCAGAGGGGGCAGCAGGCCCGGCGTTGCCCCCAGCCGCAGCGACAGGCCAATCGCGGCCTCCACCGCCACGGGGGCGAGCCGCGCGACATGCTCCTGCGTAAAGCGCAGGCTGGGGCCGGACAGGGTGATCGCGCCCTGCAGAACCCCATTGGCGCCGAACACCGGCACGCCGATCGCCGCCATGTCCAGATCGACATTGCCCACCGAGACGACCACCATCGCCTCGCGCGTGATGGGCGCGCGCAATCCCGCGTCGAATTGCAGCAGGGTCACGCTGGCCGCGCCCTTGTTCAATTCGCGGCGCGAACCGGGGCGCACGCTGTAATCGCGCACCACATTGCTGCCATCGGCGCGGAACAGGCAGACCAGATCCTCGCCGTCGCGGATGTAAAACGTCGCGCTTTCCGAGGTATCTGTCACCAGTTGTTCGAGCACCGGTTCAACAAACTGGCGCAGGTCGAAGGAATCCTGAAATACCGAGGCAAAGGACAGCAGGCTGGCGCCCAGTTGATAGGTGCCGTCCGGGCGCTGCCAGACAAAGCCATAGCGTTCAAGGCTGCCCAGCAGGCGCAGGATCGTGCTTTTGTAAAGCCCGGTGATCCGCGCGATCTCGGCCAGTGTCAGCACCGGTTTGCCCGCGCGGAAGGCTTCGAGAATATCCAGCGCGCGATCAACCGCCGCCACCCCAGGCTTTGAATTCATGTTTCGGTCCCGCCTTGCACTCGTTTGTACTCATGTTCTGTATAGCAGAACAAAGGTGCGAAATGTCAATGGCCCCGCTCGCTTTTGCTCCATTTCCGTTTCGGGAGAACAAAAATGACCAACCTGCCCCCCCGCGTTTTCATCAAGGAGGAAGGCCCGCGCGAAGGCTTTCAGATCGAGCGCGCCCCGATCCCCACCGCCGACAAGATCAGGCTGGTCGATGCGCTTTCCGATACAGGCGTTGGTCTTATTCAGGTGACCTCCTTTGTCCATCCGCAAAAGGTGCCGGGCATGGCCGACGCCGAGGCCGTGGTGGCGGGCATGACGCCGCGCGCGGGGGTGCGCTACAGCGGGTTGTGGCTGAACCAGCGCGGGCTGGAGCGGGCGATTGCCACCGGGCGGCTCGATCTGGAAGGCAAGCTGACGCTCTACGCCTCCAACGTCTTTCTCCAGCGCAACCAGAACCGCACGCCCGAACAGCAGCGTGAGGCCCAGCCTGCGCTGATCGCCATGTATCAGGCCCATGGCATTCCGGTGCGCACCGGTTTTGTCACCGCCGCCTTTGGCTGCAATTTCGAGGGCGATGTCGATCCGGCCCGAGTGGTGGGGCTGGTGGGCGATATGCTCTCCATCGCGGCCGATCATGGCGAGAACCTGAGCCTGATGGGTCTTGGCGACACGATGGCATGGGCCACGCCCGAGCGTATCCGCCGCGTGGTGGGAGCGGTGCGTGAACGCTGGCCTGATCTCGAACTCTCGCTCCATCTGCATGACACGCGCGGGCTGGGCATTGCCAATGCGATGGCCGGATTGGAGATGGGCGTGCGCCATTATGATGCGGCGGTGGGCGGGCTGGGGGGATGCCCCTTTGCCGCGCATGGCGGGGCGGCGGGCAATATCGCCACCGAGGATTTCGTGTTCCTGTGCGAGGAACTGGGCATCGAAACCGGCATAGACCTTGAAAAACTGGCCGAATGCGCGCGTCTGGCCGAAAGCATCGTGGGCCATCCGCTGCCCGGCAAGATCAAGACCGGGGGCAGCCTGCGGGCCTTGCGCGCCAAAATCGCGGCGGCCTGATCCCATGCTTTCGCGTCTCCATGATGCCGACCGGGCGGCGTTGGCCGCTCTGCCGCGCTCGCTGGTCATCCTGCTGGAAAACATTCTGGCCCATGAGGCCGATCCCGCGCCCTATGTCGCCCATTTCCGGGATTGGCTCGACCATGGCGCGGTGGAGGCGGAGATCCCCTTTCGCCCCTCGCGCATCCTGATGCAGGATACAGCAGGCGTTGCCGCGCTTGCCGATCTGGCGGCGCTGCGCGACCATGCCGCCGCGCGTGGGTTTGCGCCGGAAGCGGTCGATGCGGCCATCCCCATCGATCTGGTGATCGACCATTCGGTCCATGTCGATCACAGCGGCTCGCCCGATGCCGCCGCGCGCAATCTGGCGCTGGAATATGCCCGCAACGGCGAACGCTACCGCTTCTTCAAATGGGCCGAGCGCGCCTTTGATCGCCTGGCCATCGTGCCGCCCGGACAAGGCATCTGTCACCAGATCAATCTGGAACGCCTGACCAGCGGATGCGTCCGCCATGAAAGCCGATGGATGGCCGAAACCGTGATCGGCACCGACAGCCATACCACTATGGTCAATGCGCTGGGCGTGCTGGGCTGGGGCGTGGGCGGGATTGAGGCGGAACTGGCCGCGCTGGGTGCGTCGGTGCCTATTCCGCTGCCGCGCGTGGCCGAGGTGCGGCTGGAGGGGCGATTGGCCCAAGGCGTGACCGCCACAGATGCCGCGCTCTTCATCACCGCGCGCCTGCGCGAGGCCGATGTGGTGGATCAGATCGTCGAGTTTTCCGGCCCCGCGCTCGATTATCTGAGCCTGCCCGATCGGGCGGCGGTGGCCAATATGTGCCCCGAATATGGCGCGACGGCCGCGCTGTTTCCGGTGGATGGGGCAACGTTGGCCTATATGGCCGCAATGGGCCGCCCGGTGGAGGATTACGAAGCCTATGCGCGCGCAACCGGCCTGTGGCGCGATGCCGGGCCGACACGACGCTATTCGCGGCGCCTGACCCTCGATCTAAATAAGGTGGAACCCGTGATGGCCGGGCCCAGCAGGCCGCAGCAGATCGTGCCGCTCGCGGCGGTTCCGGCATCCTTGCGCGAACATTTCCCGCAGGAGGAGGACGCTCTCACCGCCGTGGCCGCGATCACCAGTTGCACCAACACGGCCAATCCCGCGCTGATGGTGGCTGCGGGTCTGGTCGCGCAAAAGGCGGTGGCGCGCGGCCTGTCCGTTCCGCCCTGGGTCAAAACCTCGCTGGCCCCCGGATCGCCGCGCATTGCGGCTATGCTGGAGCAGGCCGGATTGCAGGAAAGCCTTGATGCGCTGGGTTTTCATGTGGTCGGCTTTGGCTGCACCACCTGCGTCGGCAATTCGGGCGATCTCAAGCCGGAGGCGGGCGAGGGGCATCTGCTGGCGGCGGTCCTGTCGGGCAATCGTAATTTTGAAAACCGCATCCATCCCGCCATTCGGGCCAATTATCTCGCCTCGCCGCCGCTGGTGGTGGCCGCCGCGCTGGCGGGGCGGATGGGCGTCAATCTGGCGCAGGATGCTTTGGGCACGGATCGCGACGGCGCGCCGGTGTTTCTGCGCGATCTCTGGCCCGACGTGGCCGAGGTGGCAGCGGTTTTGCAAACTCTGCCCGATAGGGTGGAGATGCCATCAGTGGACCGGACATGGGCGGATCTTGAGGCCCCCGATGGCGCGCAATTCCCGTGGGACCCGGCCTCGACCATGGTGCTGCCCCCGCCCTTTTTCAGCAGCGCGAACGGTGGTCTGACCGGCGACCTGCATGGCGCGCGGACGTTGCTGGTGCTGGGCGACAATGTGACCACCGATCATATCTCACCCATCGGCAGGATCGCTGCCTCGTCGCCCGCTGCCGCATGGCTGCGCGCGCATGGACAGGACAATCCGGGCAGCTATGGCGAAAGGCGTGCCAATGACCGTGTGATGCTGCGCGGGACTTTCGACAATGCCCGGTTGATCAACTATCTGGCGGACGCACCGGGCAATCGGGCGCCGGGGCCGCACGGCGTGGAAAGCTCCGTGTTCGAGGCGGCGCTGGCCTATGTCGAGCAGGGCGCGCCGCTGCTGGTCTTTGCCGGGGAGCGTTACGGCACCGGATCGGCGCGCGACTGGGCGGCCAAAGGGACCGCGCTGCTGGGCATCCGGGCAGTGATCGCGCGCAGTTTTGAACGGATCCACCGCGCCAATCTGGTGGCGATGGGCGTGCTGCCGATTGTGTGGGATCAGGATGCGGTGGCGCTGGTTCGCGCCAATAGCCGGATTGCGATCCTTGGCATCGAAAGGCTGAGCCCAGACCAGCGCGACCTGATCATCGAGATCGACACGCCGGGCGAAGGGGCGCGCCGCTTTCCCTCGCGGGCCGATGTCGGTTCGGCGGGACAGATAGCGCTGCTGCGCGACGGCGGCCTGTTCGCCCGTTTCGCGCGGCGCTTCGACTGACGGGTTCGGCGCCGGAAGGGATGATCCCTCCGGCGCCGATTTGCCTCATCCCTCGTGGATGGTCTTGGTGACAAGGCAAGCCTGCAAGCCTTCCGGGCCGTCTTCATGGCCGTGACCCGACCATTTCACCCCGCCAAAGGGCGCATCGGCCGCACCGATCGTGGTCGTGTTGATCGCCAACATCCCGGTTTCCAGTTCGGCGGCCAGACGGCGATGGCGGCGATAATCCTGCGTCCAGGCATAGGCGGCAAGGCCATAGGGCAGGCGGTTGGCCTCGGCGATCATCGCGGCTTCATCGGCGTATCGGTTGATCAGCGCGACCGGGCCAAAGGGCTCCTCCTGCATGATCTCGGCATCCAGCGGCGTATCGGCCAGCACGGTGGGGGCAAAGAAACAGCCCTGATTGCCGATCCTTGCCCCGCCTGTGACCAACCGGCCCCCGCGCGAGACCGCATCACCCACCAGCTTTTCCATCGCTTCGGGACGGCGCGGATTGGCCATCGGCCCCATCTGCACGCCATCGTGCCAGCCCGGACCGACGCGGATGGCCGCCGCCCTTTGCGCGAAACCGGCGACGAAGCGGTCATAGATTGCATCCTCGACGATAAAGCGCGTGGGCGCGACGCAGACCTGTCCGGCATTGCGGAATTTATGCGGTACGACCTTGTCGAGAACTTCTTCCAGATCGACATCGCCGAACACCAGCACCGGCCCATGTCCGCCCAGCTCCATCGTCGTGCGCTTCAGATCATTGGCGGCCAGTTTCATCAAATGCTTGCCGATGGCGGTCGATCCCGTGAAGCTGAGCTTGCGGATGACGGGCGAGGCGAGGAGATAGTCCGACACCTGCGCCGGATCGCCAAACACCGCCTGCGCCACATCGCCGGGCAAGCCCGCATCATAGAGGCATTGCAGCACGCCCAGCGCCGAGGCGGGCGTTTCTTCGGCAGCTTTCAGGATGACGCTGCACCCCGCCGCAATCGGCGCGGCCAGTTTGCGCCCCGGATTGCCCAGCGGAAAATTCCACGGCGCAAAGGCGGCCACCGGCCCCACCGGCTCATGCACCACGGTCGAACGCATCCCGGCGGGGCGCACCAGTTGGCGACCATAGAGGCGATGAACTTCGCCCGCATAGAAGCGGAAGAGTTCGACATTCATCATCACTTCGACCCGCGCCTCGGCCAATGTTTTGCCCTGTTCCTGCGTCGCGACCCATGCCAATTCCTCCTTGCGTTCCAGCATGAGGGCGGCGGCGCCTTGCAGCACTTCGGCTCTTTGCGCTGCGCTTGCATGGCGCCACAGGGCAAACCCGCGCGCGGCGGCTTCGAGCGCGCGATCAAGATCGGCGGTATCGGCAAGGGGCAAATGCCCCAGCGCATCGCCGGTGGCCGGGTTGCGGACGGTGAAGGTGGCGCGATGGTCGATGCCGATGCGCTCTCCGGCAATTACCATGGCGAGTTCGGGATAATGGGGCATGAAATCCTCTGATTTTATATGAATTTTTGGTCAATCGTGGGTCAGATGGGGAAATGCCCGTCTTGGGTTTCCACCGTGATCCAGCGGGTTTCGGTGAAGCTGTCGATGCCCTGGCGCCCGCCGAAGCGGCCATAGCCGGAGGCGCCGACGCCGCCGAAGGGCATCTGGGCCTCGTCATGGACGGTCGCGCCGTTGATGTGGCAGATGCCGCTCTTGATCTGCTTGGCCAGACGCAGGCCCTTGGCGATGTCCTTGGTGAAGACCGCAGCCGACAGGCCATATTCGGTGTCATTGGCCAGCTCGATCGCGTGCGCTTCATCGCGCGCGCGGATGATGCCGACGACGGGGCCAAAGCTTTCATCGCGGAACAGCTTCATGTCCGGCGTCACCTTGTCGACCAGATGCGCGGGCATCACGACGTTGAGCGTGGTTTCCCCGCCGGTCAGCAGGGTCGCGCCCTTGGCCACGGCATCGTCCACCAGCGAAAGGCAATGCGCCACCGTTTTGGCATCGACCACCCCGCCCAGCGGCGTGTTGCCCAGACGCGGATCACCGGCAGTCAAGGTCTTGACCTTGGCGGCGAATTTGGCCGCGAATTCATCGGCCACGGCATCCACCACGATGATCCGCTCGGTCGACATGCAGATCTGGCCTTGGTTCATATAGGCCCCGAAAGCGGCCGCCTTGACCGCCTCGTCAAGGTCCGCGTCCGCACAGATCACCAAAGGCGCCTTGCCGCCCAGTTCAAGCAGGCAGGGCTTGAGATGCTCGGCCGCGCGCTTGGCGATGATGCGGCCAACGGCGGTGCTGCCGGTAAAATTGATGCGCTTGACCTCAGGCGCGTCGATCAGCGCGCCCACGACATCGGCGGCATCGGCAGGCGCATTGGTCACAACATTGACCACGCCTTCGGGGAAACCGGCCTCGGCAAAGGCTTCGATAATCAGCGCATGGGTGCGCGGGCACTGTTCCGAAGCCTTCAAAATCACCGCATTGCCGCAGGCCAAAGGCGTGGCAATCGCGCGCACGCCAAGGATGATCGGCGCATTCCACGGCGCAATGCCCAGGATCACGCCCACCGGTTCGCGCAGCGCCATGGCAAGGCAGCCGGGCTTGTCCGAGGGGATCACTTCGCCCGAAATCTGGGTGGTTAGGCTGGCGGCTTCGCGCACCATGCTGACGGCAAGGCCAAGGTTGAACATCGCCCAACCGGCGGTCGCACCGATCTCGCCCATCATCGCGGCGACGAACTCATCCTTCTTGGCCGCCAGCGCATCGGCCGCCTTTTGCAGCACCGCGCGGCGGGCATTCGGGCCCATGGCGCCCCAAGCAGGCTGGGCCGCCGCAGCACGCGCCGCGATTCCCGCCATCTCGCCCGCCTGCATCGCCACCGCCGACGAGGCCACTTCGCCCGTCACCGGGTTCAATCTCGTGAATTCCATCATTTACTTCCTAACCGGTGCGGAATGGTCGGTCAGGTACCGCCACCCTGCTTCATCAATGCCGATGGCTGCAGGGTGGCAAAAATTTGCCCACCTGTCCATTAAAAGAACAATGTTCTGACAGATGGAATTTCGGATATGGTGAACCTATAGGAGGCAGATTGTTGATTGCCGCTCTGAGAAGTGACCCCCTGGGGATGCGGGGGGATGCGGACGAAAACTTGGACTCCCAGGAGGTCGTTCATGTATTCCTACGCAGATAGAATCCGAGCAGTCGAGTTGTATCTCAAGCTCGGCAAACGAGTTAAGGCGACCATTCATCAGCTGGGTTACCCCACCAAAAATGCCCTGAAAGGCTGGTGCCGTGAGTATGAGCGGTACCGCGACTTGCGTGCGGGTTGTGCGGCAAGGGTGCCAAAATATTCTGCGGCCCAGAAGCAGGCGGCGCTGGAGCATTACTACAATCATGATCGCTGCATCGCTGCATCGCTGCGACCATGCAGGCCTTGGGGTATCCCGGTCGCGGAACGTTAACTGCTTGGGTTAGAGAAGCGTTTCCTGAGGCCAAAACTGCCATCGTAGGTCGATCCTGGCGTCCCGCTTACCCCGAGGCGCTCAAGCAGACCGGCGTCATTCGACTTTGCAGTCGAGAGGAAAGGGCTCAAGATGTAGCTGACCAGTTGAGCGTTTGTCGGCCACAGTAAGACGAATGGGTCGTCTCGCGCCGCGAGCGCAAGAAGGTCGAGATGTTGTTCGCGCACCTGAAACGCATCATGCGGCTCGACCGGCTGCGATTACGCGGACCAAATGGTGCCCGAGACGAGTTCCACCTAGCCGCAGCCGCCCAGAACCTGCGCAAGCTCGCCAAGATCAGCCTTGCCAAGCAAGCCGCGATGACCTGAAGCCGGGTATCTCAGTGCGTCCGCAGCGATCGGAACCTTACACTTCGACCAAGGAGCGACTTTTTCAACGGCATCGGTGGGAAGTGGACCTTCCGGTACGCCCGCATATGCCGCATAACCGGCGGCACATAGTGCCTGGGGGCCAAGATGAGATCGATATATTCAACCGCCGTCGCCGCATTGCTGGTCATTCCCGTGCACGCGCGCGCCACTGAACTAGAAGGCCCAGCCCGCTTTTGCGGCTACTCTCCGATCATAGATCTGCTTCCGGGCGAGAAGGTCACAACACTGGAAGGTGGCATTCATGGCGGCAACTTCCGTTGGGAAGGCGCATTCGGCTCGTTCGACATCCAAGGAATTGGCTGGGCATCGCCAGCGAAGGGGCGAATGCTCAACCAGCCAAGCACCGACAAACTGGCTATATTTGCGCCGCGACGGGTAAAACAAGGCTATCAGGTCGCGATCTGGAACGGTGCCCACGCCACGGCCTATTTCACGTCGCCATCCCCATTCAGCGCAGCGCAAATGGCCGCAATCAAACGTGTTCGCTTGTTTGAAGAAGGGCAGCAGCCCAGCGGCTGCAAACTACAAACGATCTTCGTATGGGAATGAGGGGGTGAGGCGCACCCGGCGCTCCTGAGTGTCCACTTCTGGCGCGCGAGCCGCCCGTCTCGTGATGGTGGGATAGCCGACGTTCCGGAAAGGCAGCTTGGGTATGGAGGTTGGCTCAAGCTGACCTTCGTTCACAGGCTCAAACATCGGCGCCAGAATGCCCAGGGCTGGGAACGGACCGGAACCGCACCTATGGTGAAGGGATTGGCCAGTGCTGACCTTCATTCATTCGCTCCGAAGACTGCGGCAGATTTTCCATGATGACGGACTTTGCCGTCAGGCGGCTTCAGCGCCGAGCCCTCCGCCTAGCTGATGTTTCCGGCAACTGCGTGCCACCATAGCATTGCCGCAGCAACATTGCTGTGTTAGTGCGACAACACACATGGCGTTGGGGGTATGGATGGAATTGGAGGAATATCGAGCACCGGCGAAGGTGAAGCTGGCGGCACTCTGGGCCTCCACCATGTTCTGCTACATCTACGGCGACTATTTCGGCCTCTATGTCGCCGGCACAGTGGCGGATATGAACCACGGCCTCATGGGGCCGCTCGGCCGTGTGACACCTGCCGTTCTGACGGGGGTATCGCTGATGATGGCGGTGCCGAGTCTGATGGTCGCGCTGTCGCTGCTGTTACCGGCGCGCATCTGCCGGTGGGCCTGCATCGTCCTTGGTCTTTTCTATACTGCCATCATGGCGGTCAGCCTTCCCGGCTCGGAACCTTTCTACAAGGTGCTGGCGGCGATCGAGATGGTGCTGACGCTGGCGATCACCGGCGTCGCGCTTCGCTGGCCACGAGAGATTTAACGTAATTAAGGCTGCACCTTCACCCTCCGTCGCGCGTCTCGCAGGCGCTCTCTACTTGGGCACGATCATATTGGTTCTGTCGCAAGGATCTGGGCAGGCCGAGAAGCGCTCTTTGAAACATTGAATTATGCGGCGAGGGCTTCGAACTGCTGGGCGATGGACGGATTTCGCCCATCATTCCGTGGGTGAGCAGGCCAATCCATCTGGCCCTTGCGGATCATATGGATGAGTTCGATGCCTTCCAGAATAATCGCAGCGCTGGCCATCGACTTGAAGCCAAGCATCGGGCGGGTTCTGCGTTTGATCCGCCGGTGATCCTGCTCGACGCGGTTGTTCATGTATCGGCTCTGGCGGATGATCACCGGCCTGGCACTTGACCGCGTCTGCAACCTGACCTCGCCATGGCAGCGCCGGGCGGCTTCCAGATTGGTCTGGCTGTCGTCGATCGTGACCTGCGATGGCAGTCCGTGAAGTTTATATGCTCGCCGGAAAAACCGGCGTGCATCCTTGAGATTGCGCTTGGCCGAAAACATGAAGTCAACCGTGGCGCCCGCCTTATCGATGGCCCGATACAGATACATCCATTGGCCTTTCACCTTGATGTAGGTCTCGTCCAAATGCCATTTACGCGAGACCGGCCGCTTGCGTCTGTTGAAATTGCTCAGCAGTTTCGGTGCATATCGCAACACCCAACGGTGGATCGTGGAATGGTCCACGCTGATCCCGCGCTCGACGATCATCTCCTCCAGATTCCGAAGGCTCAAGCCGTAACTCAGGTACCAGCGCACGCACAGCAGGATCAGAGATGCATCAAAGTGCCGACCTTTGAACACCCTTTTCTCCCACAATCCCATCACGTTGCGCACAGCCATATAGGAATACCGCAAATTTTGCGACAGAACCGCGAATTTGTCGTTCCGGTTGCGGGCCGCACGGTTTTGGTCAGCGATGCCGCCCATGCGATGGGGCGCGCGATGGTTCGCGCCTTGACGCAGGCGGGGGCGGGGCTGGTGGTGGCGGGGCTGTCCGCGCCGGCGTCGGCGACGGACGCCGATGATGCCATACTGGGCCACGATGCGGTGCGGATTGTCCCGCTCGATCTTACCGATACCGCCTCGGTTGTTACGGCGCTGGGGATGATTGAGCGCCCGCTCGACATTGTCATCAATACAGCGCGCTACGTTCGTGATGGGGGCGTCAGCCGGAACGCAACCCTGGCCGAGCAGCGGTTTGCGCTGGAAGTATCCGCCATGGGCCTTTCGCGTCTGGCCGGGGCCGCCGCCCCTTTGCTGGCCGAGCGGCCCCAGGGGGCTTTCGTCGATCTGATCTCGGTTCAGGCGCTGGCGGGAGACGCGGGATTTGCCGGGTTCGCGGCGGCAGAATCGGCTCGGCTCTCGCTGGTGCAAAGCCTGCGTCATGAAATGCGCGCCACCGGTGTTCGGGTGTTCACGGTCTTTACCGGCCCCACCGATGATGCGGATCATCAGTCCCTGCCCCCGCCGAAAGTGGCGCCTGCCCGTCTGGCGGCTGCGGTTCTTGATGCTCTGGCGCAGGGCCGGGAGCAGACCTGTGTGGGCGATGTGGCAAAGGATGCCATGGCGCGCTGGCTTGTCGACCCGGCCCTTTTTATCAAGGAGATCAATCTCTAAACCGTGGATCGCACCGCAAGGATGGTCATTCTCCTGCGGCGCTTTTTCTATCGCGCGGCAGGGCCGATGCGCATAACCACAGCATGAGGCTCGTCGGTCACGGCATAAATCAGACCATCGGGGCCTTGGCGCACATCCTTGAAGCGTTGATGCAGGCGGTCGAACAGGACTTCCTGACGGACTTCCTCAAGCCTTTCGTTGAAAACGACGCGGATGAGCGCGCCCGTACCGTTGATCTGGCCACGCCGCGCACTGGCAACGAACAGATTGTTGCGCCATCCCGGCATCTTTGCGCCGGTATAAAAGGCGATGCCGCTGGGCGCGATGGAGGGCGACCAGATGAGCGTTGGCCCCTGTGTGCCGGGCGGCACAGGCGCGGCGGGCAACGGCGAGCCGCCATATTGGGTGCCGTAAGTGGCATTGGGCCAGCCATAATTGCGCCCCGCCGACAGGATGTTCAATTCGTCTCCTCCCTGTGGCCCGTGTTCCGAGGCGATGATCTGCCCGGTCTGGGGCGCAAAGGCGAGACCCAGCGGATCGCGGTGGCCATAGGTCCAGATTTCGGCCCTTGCCCCTTTGACGCCGACAAAGGGATTGTCGGCCGGGATCCGCCCATCGCGCATCACGCGCAGCACTTTGCCATAGATGGTGTCGGTGTGCTGGGCGGACTGAATGTCGTTCTCGCTCAGCGCGCCGACCGAGACGAACAGTTCACCATTGCGTCCGGGCAGGATACGCGATCCGCCGACCGCCACCTTTGCCTCGCCCACCACGAGGTCGGTGTTTTCCACCAGCCGCGAACCGTCCAGCCGCGCCCGCGCCAGAACGGTGGCGGCGGTGACCCGCCCGCTGGGCGCGTCCAGCCCGACCGGGCGGTTATAGGTGAAATAGATCAAATGGTTGGCTGCGAATTCGGGATCGGGGGCCACGTCCTGAAGGCCCAGCACATCGGATGGATCGAGATGGGGCGTATGGCTGTATTCAGGTATGCCCGCGATGGGTTTTGGCGCCAGCGTCGGTCGCGGACCGGTGGCTTTACGCAGCAGGCGCAATCGCGCGCCGCGCTCCACCACCAGCGCATCGCCACTTGGCAAGAAGGCCAGACTGTAGCCATTGGCCAGACCCTGCGCGATGATTTCGACCTTTACGGCGCCTTGTTCGGCGGTCTGGAACAGGAAAGGCCCGCCGCCCGGCAGGCGGGCAGGGACGCCCACCTCAGGCCCGTCGGCGGCGCCTGCGGCCGTCGAGATCGCGGCGAGGGACAGCGCGAGGGCGCATCGCATGTGTTTTGGATAAGTGCTCATCTCCGCCTCCTCAAAAGCTGTAGTCAAGGCTGAGGCCCACCGTGCGCGGCGCGATCAGGTTGAACCAGTAGCGGTTGAAATTGGTCTGGTTGTAATAGCCGCCGCCGATCAGGCCGCGCTTGTCGGTCAGGTTCTGGACAAAGGCATTCGCATTCCATTTGCCAAAGCTGAGGCCGCCATTGATGTCGAACTGGACATAGCCGGGATAGGTCTGACGCAGGGGCGCTTCGGCCTGACTGGGCACGAATTCGCCCTTGCGGTCGCCGACATAGGTGGCCGACAGGCCCAGCCGTGCCTTCATGCCATCGCGCAGCGGAGCCTCGTAATCCAGAGAGAAGCGGCCTGAATGTTCACTGGAATAGGGCAAGCGATCTCCCGGCGCGGCATAGAGGACGGCTGATGCGAAACCCTGACGCAGCGTGGCGTCGACATAGGACCACCACATTTTGGCCGTCAGTCGGTCCGTGGGCCGTGCTTCAAGGGAAATCTCTAAGCCGCGGCTGCGTGCTTTCCCGCCGTTGGAATTATAGGTGAACGTGCCGAGGGCCGAAACCTGGGTTACCTGAATATCGCGCCAGTCGATGGCAAAGAGCGAGATGTCATACGACAAAGCCCGGTTCAGCAGATCCCCCTTGGCGCCCAATTCGTAATTGATCGTCCGGTCGGGCTTGAACTGGCATGGAACCGGCTCGGCGGGATCGGTGTTGCACCCGGCATTGGGGCCGCCGGGGCGATAGCCCGAGGCAACGCGGCCATAGATCATGTGGTCGGACGTAGGCTTGAACCGGGGTGAAACCTGAAAGGTGAAGGCATTGCCGCTGGCCTGCGGGTTGGTTTCCCGATGGGCCGCAGGAGCAGGGTCGGGCGCGAGCATCGTCCATTCGCGGTGGATCATGGATTGGGTGTTGCGGCTCCACCGCCCGCCCAATTGCACATCGAACCTTTCGCTCAACCGCGCAGTGATATTGGCAAAGCCTGCAAATTCCTCATAGGTCGCCGAATCGCGCCAGACCACCGGATAGCCGTAGATCGCGCCGTTGAGCGGATTGGTGGCGGCCGAATCGATCGTGTAATTCGCCTTTTCCCGCGTATAGAAACCGCCCGCGATCCAGTCGAAAGACTGCGCCAGCGTGCCCGACAGACGCGTTTCATGCGAGACCTTGTCTACACTGTAGCCGGTCATCATCACATGGCCGAAATCGGGCGCGGCGGGATAGACAACCGGAAACACCGCGAGGGTGAGCGGCGAGGCGGTAAAATCGATGCGGTCCGAATTGCTGTTGCGCGAAAAGGCGGTCACGGAGGTCAGGTCTACCTCGCCAAGGCGGGCCTTGATGGTGGCGTTGTACATCTGCACTTCGGAATGGCTGGGCCCGGCGCCGATCTGGTCGGTCTGCTGAAAGGGCGCGCCGGTTCGGCCGTCCACTGAGGGTGAGCCATGCAGGTCGCGCACCTGATAAAGGGCGCTCAGCCGCAAGGAGAAAGACGAGGAAGGCTTCCACAGGGCTGAGAGGCGACCGCCGGTGACGTTGGAGGAATTCACATTGTCGCGGCCGGTGCGGATATTGTCGATATAGCCTGCATCGCGGCGAGTGAACACGCTGGCCCTTATGGCGGTGTCCTGGCTTAGAGGAATGTTGAGCGCGGCGCGGGCATTATAGCCAAGCGACTGGCCGCCATAGTTGACCATGTTGAGGCCGCCGCCCACGCTGCCGGAAAAGCCGCGTGTGTCTGGGGCGACGGTCACATATTTCACCAGACCGCCAATGCTGCTGGCGCCATAGAGCGTGCCTTGCGGGCCGCGCAGAACCTCGATCCGGGCCAGTTCCGAAGGGTCGATGTCGGGCGCCGCGCCAAACAGGCCGCCCTGACCGGTGGACGATCCGTAGGGCACATCATCGATGGTAAAGCCGACCGCCGGATTGCCGGTCGCGGGGCCGGTGGTGATGCCGCGAATGGCCAACTGTGCCCGGTTGTTGACGAATTGCAGATTGACGCCCGGCATGCTGGAAAAGAAGTCCTGCGCGCGGGTCTGGTTGACCGCCAGCAGGGCGTTGCCGCCGATGGCCGACACGGGAACAGGCACATCCTTGAGGCGCTCCTCCCGCTTTTGCGCGGTCACGATGATCTCGTTGGAAATGTCCGGCTTGGCTGGGCCATCTTTGGCCATCGCCGGAGAACTGGCCACGACAACCGCCATGAGGCGGGTCAGTGGCAAGTTGCGGACACGGATCTTGGCATTTCCCATCACAGGCTTCCCTCTTCTTTTTTAGTTATTGAAAATAAATGGTTATCGTAGGACCCTGCGGCGCCACCACAACCACAGCCCCGTGACGCAGCCAAGCACCACAGCCAGTCCAAAGCATGCCACCACCACCTGCCAGACACGCCCTCCGACAGCCGTGACATGCAGGGCAATCAGCCAGCTGGTCAGCGTGTTGCCGGCCCGCTGTCCGGTGGGAAGCTGCAGCCCGACGAAGCGGCCATCACGCGCGTCAATCGCGATGGTTGCTGCCGTTGCGGGGGAGTCGGTTTCCGTGGGGCGGCCTTGCGCGTCGAGCAGATCGCGCGAGGTGTGCATCAGAAAGAAATACAGGCCCAGATCGCGCCGATATTCGATGGCGGCCGGTTTGCCGAGCGTGAAGCCTTCGCGCTGCGCTTGCTGGGCGAAATAGCGCTGTCCCAATTCGGCGGCCTTGAACCAGTTAATCGGCGGATTGATAAGTGGTTGCGGCAAGGTTTCGCGCGGAGGAGCCTCCTGAAAATGCTCGTAGGCGGCGATGCGCTGGACCGCATGGGCATAGGGTCCGCCCAGATTAAGGGCAAAGCCGGTGATTGCGAAAATAGCCAGCAACGGCCAGAGCCACAGACCGGGCGCCCGATGCAGATCGAACAACAGGCGATTGGTGTTGCCCTTGCGCTCGATTTTCCATGCGCTGGCCCAACGCTGGTGGAAGGGGCGGGGGGAGGCATCTTTTTTCGACTTTTTCGGCTGCGCGGGAAGCGTCAGCCAAAAGCCCGTCATGCTTTCGACCAGCCAGACGAGGCCGAGTATCCCGATCAGCAGGATGCCCGCGCCAAAGGGCAGAAACAGCGCGTAATGAAGGTAATAGAGAAAACTGGGCAGCCCCTCCAAATGAAAGGTGGCGGCGCCGATCCGGCGCCGGCCCAATCTTTCGCCATTATAGGGGTTGGCGAATAATTCATCGTAATCAAGCGCGTATTCCCTACCGCTTTTGGGATCGATCGCGGGCATAACGCGCGCAAACAGCGCCTCATCCGGATTTTGCGGCAATTGGAGCGAAAAGACGCTGCTGTGCGGGTCCTGCGCTTCCAGCCTGGCGCGGATTTTCAGAGCATCCTGAAGTGTCCACCCCTGCGGTTGCGGCTCCACCATCCGCATATGCGCGTTGAGCGCGCGCTCCATCTCCTTGTAAAAGGCAATGGCGCTGCCCGTTGCGGCGATCACGATTAGAAACAGGCCGAGCGCCAGACCCATGATCCGGTGCAGCGTCAGGCATGCAGATCGGAGCGGCGATGAAGCAGCCACGTATTGTCCCCCAATAAACAGAATGCGTTTGGCCATTGTCTCGATGTGACTGCCAAATTGCCCCCAGACCGCGCTCTGCGGTCTCTGCCGCCGATGACTACGGTTTCTCTTTTATCGAGGTTAGAATGACATAATGCTCAGCAAGAAGAATGGCGCGAATGGACTTGGCCATGATAATTTCGGCCACTGCCGAGGTGAAGCCGGGATCTCTTGCCCTTTCGCAACGTGCCGGACCCCGGCCTGTCGGTCAGTAATCGAAATCCAGTTCCGGGCGCGACCAGGCCCAGCCGGTGATGCGCCAGCCTGCGGCTTCTTTATGCAGCGCGACGGTAAAGGTCGCATCGATTTCCGCGCCCTGCTGGCCGTTCAACGTGTAGCGGAAATCGGCGGGAACCACGACATAGGCGCGATCCCCGGTCACATCGACCCGTCGCGGTTGGCGCAGCGTGTTCACGCCCTTTGTCAGCCCGATGGCCTTGTTATGCGCCGTCAGCGCCGAAACCCAGCGCGCGCATGTATCGGCGCCATGCCATTCATAAGGCGCGAATTCGTCAACAATGGCTGCCTCCTTGGCGCATGTGGCGATAACGCCTGCCGTGTCGCCCTTGTTCAGATTGTCGACATAGCTGCGCACGGTCTGCATCACCGCATCGGCCACGGCCGGATCGGCCTGTTCCTGCGCCTGTGCTGGCATAGCCAATGCCATCAGCCATGCCGCCGTCATCCATCGCTTCATTGCTCGGTTCCTTCCTTCATCCGGTCGGGTTCGAGGCCTTGCCCAAGCGGCCTGTGATGACAAGCGATCAGGCCCCTCGGGCGGGGGTGCTGGCCGAAAATACAAACTATGGCGACACAAGTGCAATACCGTGTGGCCGCAAACCTGCCATTGCTGCATCCTTGGGCGGACAGGGTTCCCCGGCCCTTATGACACGACGAGTTCCTATGACCGATTGCGACCATGATACCACCGGCGAAGGTGGTCTGTTTTCCGGCATTCTTGGCACTGGCGATATCATTTTCATGATCCTGGCCTGTGCCGCCCCCATGGGCGTTTTGGCAGGAATCGTGCCTCTGGCCTTTGCTTTTGGCAATGGCGCGGGGGTTCCCGGCACTCAGCTTGGCATGAGCATCGTGATGCTGCTGTTTGCCGTGGGCTATGTGCGGATCATTCCGCATGTGCGCAATGCCGGGGCATTTTACGCCTATATCGCGGCCAGTCTGAACAAGGAGGCAGGCATCGCGGCGGCCTATACGGCGGTGGCGGCCTATATATGCGCGGCCGCGTCTGTGCTGGGCGCGATGAGCTATTTTGCGGCCGATCTGTTTGCCACCCTGACCGGAATTGTCACAAGCTGGTTGATCTGGGCCATGCTCAGCATCGCGATCATTGCATGGCTGGGCTATCACAAGATCACGATGGCGGCGAAGGTGCTGATCGTGGCGCTCTTGCTGGAAGTGGGGCTGATCGCGGTGATCGACGTCCTGATCCTGTGGGATCACGGATGGTCCGGCCTCGATTTCAGCAGCTTCTCACCCCGCAGCGTCTTCGCGCCGGGTCTTGGCATCGCGGTCATCTATGCCATCAACGGCTGCATCGGCTTTGAAGCGACGGCCATCTATCAGGAAGAAGCGGTCAACCGCGCCGTCACCATTCCGCGCGCCACCTATGGCGCCGTGCTTGTCCTGGGCAGCTTCTATGTTCTGTCCTCATGGTGTCTGGTTCTGGCGGTGTCGCCCGACAAGATCAAGGCCGTTGCCGCAGCCGATCCGGGCCATCTGGTGGCAAGAGTGGCTTTCCATTATCTTGGCCAGTTCGGGCGCGATGCGCTCAATCTGCTGACGATCACCAGCCTGTTTGCTGCGGCCCTCGGCTTCTTCAACAATATTTCGCGTTATTTCTTTGCCTTGTCGCGCGACGGGCTTATTCCCGCGCCGCTGGGCCGGGTTCATCGCCTGCATGGGTCGCCCTATCTTGCCTGTCTGCTGCTGGCGTGTCTTTTGATCCTCATCATCGGGTTTTTCGCGCTGGCAGGGCTTGATCCGCTGCTCAGTCTGGCCACCAGCCTTTCCTCTATGGGCGCGGTGGGGCTGGAGATCCTGCTGACGACCACCTCTTTGACCATCCCTCTCTTTTTTGCCCGGCGCGGCGAATATTCCTGGGGCAAGACCGCCGCTCCGCTGGCCGCCGGACTGATCATTGCGGCGGCGACATGGCTGTCGCTGGCCAATTATTCCACCCTGACGGGCACCACCTTGCCGGTCATCAACCGCCTGCCTTTGCTGTTTATCGCCATTGCGGTGCTGGGTTTGGGGCATGGCATCTATCTGCGCCGAAGGCGACCTGCGGTTTATGCGCGCGTGGGTTCGTCCCACATCGAGGGCTAGGCCCATCGGGGTCATGGCCGTCACGTTCCAGCGAGCCTGAAATACGGAGCATCCTATGACACTGTCCTTTTCACCCACCTTGCCGTCGGGCCGCCTGTTGATCGACGGCGCCTTGGTCGAGCCGATAAAGGCCGATCGCTGCATCGATGCCGTTGACCCGGCAACCGGGCGCACCATCATGCAATTCCCCGCCTGCGATGCGCGGGATGTCGACCGGGCGGTGCAGGCAGCCCATCGCTGTTTTGAAAGCGAGGCATGGCAGATGATGCGCCCGATCGATCGCGGACGATTGCTGGAAAGGCTGGCCCTGTTGGTCGAGCGTGAAAGGGATGATCTGGCCGCGCTGGAATCGCTCGACAGCGGCAAGCTGCTGGCGGTGACCAGCGCGATCGACCTTCAGTTCACCATCGACGGCCTGCGCTATTTTGGCGGCTGGGCGTCCAAAGTGACGGGCGAAACCGTGACGCATTCGCCCCTGGTGGCCGAAGCGGCGGTCTATCGCGCCTTTACCCAGCGGCGTCCGGTGGGCGTGGTCGCGGGGATCACGCCTTGGAATTTCCCCATCGGACAAGCCATTCAAAAGATTGCCCCCGCCATCGCCTTTGGCTGCACGGTCGTGCTCAAGCCATCGGAGGAAACCTCGCTCACGGCGCTTCGACTGGGCGAATTGATCGCGGAGGCAGGCTTTCCGGCGGGCGCGGTCAATATTGTGACGGGTGATGGCGCGGTGGGGGCCGCTCTTGTCGAGCATCCCCTTGTGCGCAAGATCGCCTTCACCGGCTCCAATGCCACCGGGCAATCGATCCTTCAGGGCGCGGCGCGTTCGATGAAGCGGGTGACGCTGGAACTGGGCGGCAAATCGCCGACCATCGTGCTGGCCGATGCCGATCTGGATCGGGCGATTGCGGGGGCGGCCGGGGCGATCTTTGCCAATTCGGGCCAGATCTGTACGGCGGGGTCGCGCCTGTTGATCGAGGCGCCCATTTATGACCGCGTTCTGGAGGGCGTATGCCGGATTGCTCAGGATCTGCGGCTTGGTTCGCCCTTTGATGTTGCAACGCAGATGGGGCCGCTGATTTCGGCGCGTCAGCGTGATCGGGTGGGGGCTCTGGTGTCAACGGGTCTGGCCGAAGGGGCCAGCGCTCTGGCCGGAGCTGTGATGCCGGAGGGCGAGGGTTGGTTCTATCGTCCGACCGTGCTGGCAGGCGTCCGCTCGGACATGACGGTGATGCGCGAGGAGATCTTTGGCCCGGTGGTCTGCGCGGTCAAGGTGGAGGATCGCGCAGACATTGTGCGCATGGCCAATGACACATCCTTTGGCCTTGCCGCCAGCATCTGGACCCGAGATATTGACGCGGCGCATCTGCTGGCCGACCGGATCGATGCCGGGACGGTCTGGATCAACACGCATAATGTGCTGGATCTGGCCATGCCGTTTGGCGGCAACAAATTGTCGGGCGTGGGCCGGGAGTTTGGCAGCGAGGCCATGCAGGCCTTTACCGAGCCCAAGGCGGTCTGCCTGCGGCTGGATCGCGCGGCGGCGGGGTTTTGATCGAGGACAGGCCCGATGCGGGGGGCATCGGGCCTGGGATTTAAAAGCGGTTGAGGCGATAGGGATACGGGTCGATAAAGGGGCGCTCGCCCATGGCCAGATCGGCGGCCAACTGTCCGGCCGCAGGCCCCGTGCCAAAGCCATGCCCGGAAAAGCCGGTGGCCAGCGTCAGATTGGGCAGCCGATCCAACGGGCCGATAACGGGCATGGAATCGGGCGTTACATCGATCATCCCGCCCCATGCCTGCGCCACGCGCGCCTTGGCAAAGATCGGCCATGCCGCGATCAGATTGCGCATCGCCTCATCATTCAGGCTCTGATTGACGGGCGGGTCGATGGTGCGCAGCCGTTCGAAAGGCGAGACCCGCGCCGCATTCCACCGGCGGGGCAGGGCCAGATCATCCAGAAATTCGCGCCCCAGCGAGACGCGTAAATTCTTCCACTGCGCGATCAGCGTGGGCAGATATTTCATCCCGATCAACAAATGATCCAGCGTCAGCGGGGCAAAGAGCGCGCCGCGCTGGGTGATCGTGAAGCCGCCGTCGAGCCTTTTGCGAAACGAAAAATCGGCCCCGCCGACCGCGCTTTCAGTCGGCCCCTCCATCGGTTCGGTGCGCAGCACCGAGGCGACCAGCGGCAGGGTCAGCAAGCGCTGGCCATGATTGGCCAGAAAACGGCGCGACCACACGCCTCCGGCCAGCACGACATGCTGACAACGGATTTCGCCGCGTTCGGTCATCACCCCGCTGATCGCGCCGCCGGTGGTGACCAGCATGCGCACGGCGCAGTTTTCAACGATCACCGCGCCTTTGGCCATCGCGGCTCTCGCAATCGCGCTGGAGGCCAATGTCGGTTCGGCGCGGGCATCCGATGGTGTGGTGATCCCGCCCGCCCACGTGCCGGTGCTGCCGGGAATGAGCCTGTCCACCTCGGCGCCGGTCAGCATACGGCTGTCCAGCCCCGCGCCGCGAACGCTTTCCAGCCACGCCTCATGGCCGCCCAACTCCTCCTGCGTGCGGGCGACATAGGTGATCCCGGCTTGGCGAAAGCCGCAATCCTCGCCCACGCGGCGGGGCATCTCCTGCCACATCCGTTCGGCCGCGATGGCCATCGGCAGATCGGGCACAGAGCGCATCACCTTGCGCACCCAGCCCAGATTGCGCGAGGATTGCTCGCCCGCGATCCGCCCCTTTTCCAGCACCACCACCGGAACGCCGCGTTCGGCAAGGCTGAGCGCGGTGGACAGGCCCACGATCCCGCCGCCAATGACCACCACCGCGGTTTGCGCCGGATGGTCCAGCGAGGTTGCGACCGGTGCGATCCGGGGCGCCATGTTGACCGGGTCCGTCAAAGCGTGATCTGCATTTCGCGGACTGGGGCCTTGGACGCCCCGCGCCAGGCGGTCACCTCGATTTCGACCTTATATTCGGGCGAGCCGAGCGGCGGGCTGGTCATGGTCAGCGTGGGGTTGATGCCGCGCATCCGTTGGCCATAGGCATCCATCACGGGCAGGACATCTTGGGCGAACTGGACAAAGACGCGCGCGGCCACGACATCTTCCAGACAGGCGTCCACTGCGGCCAGCGCGGCGCTGATATTGTCGAGCACCTGATTGGTCTGCTCGGCAAGGTCGGCGGGGATTTCCTTGGTTCTGGGATTTCGCCCGGCCGTATTGGACACAAAGATCAGATCACCCACCGCGACGAGGCGCGAATAGCTGCCATGTTCCTCGAATTTGTTGCCGGTTTTGACTTTGATGACTTCGAGCATGAAAATCTCGCCTGATAAAAGTTTATAGGGAAAAGATTATTTGAGCGCGGGCTGCTCCCACAGGTTCAGCCTTGTACCGATCCCCTGGGCCATGGCGCGGCGATAGACCTGCGTGCCCCAGGCGACGTCTTCGACGGCCATGCCGCCGATCGAGAGCATGATAATTTCGTCATCGCTGGTCCGGCCGGGCGCGGGGCCTGCGACAATGGCGCTCAGATCTTCGAGCGAAGCGGCAGCAAGGCGCCCTTCATCGACCAGATCGAACCAGCGCACCCCGATGGCCGGGATAAAGCGGTGGACCGGTTTGGGCATTTCCTCGCGATAGGCTTCATACAGGCCGGTGAAATCGAGCACCTTGCGGATGTCATCGCCCTCCGTGGCCGCATCGATGTTGCAAGGAGCGGGCATGGAAAGGAAAGTGCCGGGGCGCACCCATTCACGCCGGACCGTGGGATATAGCGAGGGATCGCCGGTCGGCACCGAGGCGCAGAAAGTGGCAATATCGCTGTCACGCACGGCTTCTTCGTCGCTGCCCACCACGCGGACATGGAGCTGGGGGAAGGTCTGGGCGACCCATGCGCAGAAGGCATCGACATTGGCCTGTCCGCGCCCCTTGATTTTCACGGTATCCAATGCGGGGCATGTGGCCATGAAGGCTTCGAGCGAGGTGCGCGCCATGACGCCGGGGCCGACGATGCCGACCACGCGCGAATCCTTGCGGGCCAGATGGCGCGCGCCCACGCCCGGAATGGCGCCCGTGCGATAGGCGGAAAGCAGATTGGCCGACATATAGGCCAGCGGCGCCCCGGTATCGGCATCGTTGAGCACGAAGGTCAGAATCGAACGCGGCAGGCCCTTGTCGCGATTGTCGATGTTTGAACCATACCATTTCATGCCTGCCGTGCGAAAGCGGCCGCCCAGATAGGCGGGCATGGCCATGAAGCGGCGGTCGGTCGTGGGCTTGGGCATGGCGGGAAAGGGCGAGGCTTCGGGGAAAACGATGATGGCGCCATGCTGGTTGTTATTACCGCCCGCCATGCGGTAATCGCCGTGGTGCAACAGGGCGAACATCTCTTCCATCGTGTCCACGCAGGCGGCCATGTCGGTCACGCCCGCTCGGATCATGTCGGGTTCGGAAAGATAGAGGAAGTCGATCCTGGGCAGCTTTGCAGAAGCGGCCTCCATTTCGCAGATCATCGGGTCAGACACAGGCACTCCCCATATTCCGTCAGGTGTATTCGTCGGCCATCAAGTGGCCCAACAGGGTGGGCGCGGTAAATTGCAGGCGGGGATTGACGTTTTGCAGATTCGGCCACATCCTTTCTTTTCCTTATGCCCGACATTGCTCCCCCCGAACCCGCCGCGCCTCCTTTCAGGGGTAGTCAGGCCACGATCCGCATGTTGTTTCTGGTGGCGCTGTTTTCTGCGCTGGAGGATGTGGGCAAGCGTATCGACCCCTTGCTGCGCGATTACGGCATGTTTCGGGAGCAGCTTGAAACACCGTATGATTTCGTGCCTTTGCACCGCTATATCGGGCTGCTGGAGGCCGCGGCGCAGAAGTTTCAGCGGCCCATGCTGGGGCTCTCGATGGGGGCCACGTTCAGCCTTGCGGATCTGGGCCCGTTCTATGCTCTGCTGCGCGCGGCCGGGTCGCTGCGCGGGGCGCTGGATTATCTGGTTCTGTTTCAATCGCGTTTGCAAAGTCGGACTCTGTTTGACAGCCGGCGCGAGGGCGAGACCACGATCTACAGCTATCGCATCGAGGATCCCTCGATCTGGCCACGGGTGCAGGATGCGGAATTTGCCATAGCCAGCTATGTCGCGCTGATCCGTCAGTTGACCTCGACGCGCTGGGCGCCGGTGGCCGTTCATTTCGAACATGCCATCGCCGGGCGAACCGACGCCTTGCATCAGTTTTTCCGTGCGCCCGCCATCGGCAATCAGGTGGCCAATGCGCTCATCCTGCGCAACGAGGACCTAGACAAGCCTTTGCCCAGTGCGATCCCTTCCGAAGACCGCAAGCTGCGCAATATTCTGGAATGGCATCTCCTCTCGCTGATGGGGCCGGAGGCGACACCGGCGGAGAGTTTTGTGACGCTGACCCGCGATATCATCGGGCGTTGGCTTGGGCGCACGCATGTCGATTGCGCGTCGGTGGCGGCCGAGATGAAACTGTCGGAACGTTCGCTTCGTCGGCGGTTGGCCGAAGAGGACACATCCTTCCGCGACCTTTTGCAGCAGGCGCGGCAGGAGCGCGCGCAGACATTGCTGTCCAAGACGGGCATTTCGCTGACGGTTGCGGCCGAGCAGCTTGGCTATGCCGACACAGCCGCCTTTTCCCGCGCTTTCAAGGAATGGACCGGGGTTTCCCCCGGCCGCTTCCTGCGCAAGGATGGTTGATTTACCAGCCGCTCAACACTTTGCCATCGGCCAGTTTGACGGTCTTGAGCATTCCTCCCGGTTTGCCGTTGCGCAGCGGGTAGAAAACGATGTCGACCTTGTCGCCTGCTTTCAATGTTTGATAATTCCAGCCCGCATGGGTCATCAGGTTTGGGCTGCTGCATTCCAGAGCATAGGTTGTCTGTCCGGACTGAACCATCACGAAAGCGTGGGGATTGGTCCAGGTGAATTTGGTGACCAGCATTCCGTCCAGTTCAACCTGTTTGGTCTGGTCAAACATGGCAAAGGAATGGTGCGCCGCAGCGGGTTGGGCCGCGATCATCGCGGTTGCCCAAAGAATTGCGGAACAAAGCTTCTTAGTCATGGGGCGAGGTTTCCTTTGGAAAAGACGTCAGAACAGCACGTCGAGCGTGAAGCCGATCCAGCGACCCAGGAAGATCACCGCCGTCCACAGCAGCAGCGAGAGAACACCGGCCGCGCGGGCGGCAAAGGGCGGGGTGGCGTCTTCGTCCCATTGGTCGATCGTGCGCTGGGTCGAGACATGGAAAATCGCCATGTTGATCCCGGCTGCCGCAATCATCAGCAGCTTGAGGCGAAATTCGGTATTGGCCGCATAGGCCATCGCATTCGAGGCGAACAGCAGCCCGCCTGAAATGATCGCCAGCCCAAAGGCAACCCAGGTAAAGGGCAGCAGCTCGGTAATCAGCCGGTTTGTGCTGCGCCGATGCGAGGCATAGCCCACCAGCCGCAGATCGACGATGAGAATGGTGCCGAAGACCAGCGTGATGGCCAGCACATGCAGCGTTTCAAGCAGCGGAAAGGCGTTGACGTTTTCGCGGATGGCGTTGGACAGAGGCAGGTCGTAAATCTGCTGAAGCGTGGTTTGCAGGGTCATGGCGAAGGCTCCCCCCATATTGTTGTGCAGGATGCGGGCGGCGCGGGGCCGTCAGGTATAGGCGATGAAGCGGCCGCAAAAGATCACCGCAATCCACACCGCCAGCAGGAGCCATGAAATGGCCTTGGCCGCGGGCGGGGCATCTTCGCGCAGCAGCGGGCGGCGCAGCAGGACCGTCGCAGCAAAGGCGAAAAACACCAGAGCCATCTTGGCCCAAAACACCGTATTGCCCAGCGTGCGGGCCGGTTCGGCCACGATCAGCACGACACCGCTGAGCAGCAGCACGACCAGCGCGCGCCACAGCCACGGCAGATAGCGGCGAACCACATTGCCCGCCGGTTCATCATTGGCCAGAACGGAGGCAAGGCGCAATTCAGACACCAGCGCCGAACCAACGACCACCGCAATGGCCAGAATATGGATGCTCTGCACCGTGGGAATGATCCACGTCGTCACGCGAAAGGTGCTGGAAATCGGCGTGGCATAGAGCCAGTCGCCAAACGATTGGACAAACATCGGCCAGGTCTCCCCTGATTGGCTTTCTTGTATTTTGATGGGAAATGGCCTGTGGGATTAGCGGGCCGGGCGCGGCAGGGGACGTTTGAAACCGTTGCAATACGGGAACAGGTCGCGGTGAAACGGCGCCGAAGCGCCGTTCTGTGCGGGATGCGCGGGATCAGGGGGAGGGTGTGGGGCGGTTCCGCTCAAAGTCTTCCGGTTTTGCCACCGGGGAGAGGTGCGGGGCATCTTCGGGCAGGATCACACCGGCGCGCACGGCTTCTATGGTCGCGGCGGCAAAACGGCGCGCATAGTTTGCATAGGTGCCGTAGAGCTTTCTCAACCGCGCGGCGGAGTAGGGCCGTTTCGAGTCATAGACAACGCCGCAGCCGGTTTCGAAATCGGTCCAATATTCCGCAGCGGGCACGGTGATCCAGGGAGGCCGGACGCCGCCCGTCGGGTTGCCGCTCCGCATATCGCGCATAACCCCATCGGCCGTGCGGAGCACGCGCGGGGCGTGCGGCATCGGGCGATGTTCGCGCACCCATAGGTCCATTGCATCCAGCAAGGCCGAGAAGGGCAATTCGGCCGGTTCGTCATAGATGAACTGACAGCGCGGATCATCGGGCTTGCCGCGCTGGTTAGGCCATGGCTCGATCTCGCCTGTGCCCAGATCGGCGGCGCGCAGATGCGAGGTTCCCATGACCTCGTAATAGCGCAGCATCGGCGTGTCGCTGTCCGATGGCAGGGCGATATGCTCCATCGCATCGTGGACGGTTTCCGATTGGCTATAGACGGTTATAAAGGGCACATCGGGCGGCAGGCGGGTCGGCAGGCGCAGGGCCGCGCCCGCCACTTCCCCATAGGAGAACTTGCCCGTCATATAGGCGTCGATCAGTGGCCGCCCATCCGGCATCCGCCATTGCTGGTGCCTTCCCTGATCGAGATAATCAAACCAGACCTGTGCCTGAACCGCCCAACTGTTGACATAGACGCGCCGGACATCCAGCCCCGCAGTCGGCCCGTCGGGGCGATTGGTTTTCAGCAGCATGGCCAGTTCGGCGCCGATCCCCTGCGCCTGAGGCAGGAACGGATCGGGCAGACCGCCCCGTTGAAAACGCTGAGGATCGTAATAGCTGCCCAGCGGAGCATAGCGGGCATAGTCAAACCGGCGCATGAAATCGAAATTGACGATGGCGCCATATTGGCTCTTGCTCTCGTCCGTGGTGCCGGGGGGCGGGGGCGGAAATTTGGGATCGCTGACCGGGGTGTTGATGTTGAGCGTATAGCCGACAAAGGCAAAACCACGCCGCAGAAGATAGTCCCTTGTCAGGATCCATCCGGCGGCGCGCTCGCCAAACCAACTGAAGGGCTCGATGATGACCGTGCCGTTGAAATGCTTCGGGTCCACAGGTTTGCGGATCAGAAAGCGGGTGACATAGGGCGCCTGAGCCAGAATTTGGCCCTGCGCCGAAATGGCGGGAGCCATGCCGGAAAGGTAATATTCCTCCTCAACATAACCGGCGCTTTGCAGATCGGCATATTCGGTGCCCGCCCGCCGCGCCGATGACAAGGGCAGCATGCCGTCATCAGGCACCCGGATCGCGCTGGGCATGGGCAGCGCCATGGTCGACGGCTCTGCGCCTGCGGCAAGCGGACTGGTCAAGGCCAGTGCAATGCAGCCGTGCCGAAAAAGGCGGGCAAGCCGATTGGGTTGTTTTGAATGTGGATGCATGGCGCTTATGTGCCTTTCTTGTGATCTGCCTTAGTCGATCCACGCGAAATCGGGCGTGATCGAACCCGTTTCAGTGACCGTAACCCAACCGTTTCACGCGCGGCTTAGGCGCGCATTTGCCCTAGGTTTGGCTCATCAGAACGCCATCAGGGAGAAAGCGGTGATGAAGGGTGATAGAAGATTGATGCGGTTCTTGCCGGCGGCTCTGGCGTTGTTGGCCGTATCGGGATGCGGCGAGCGAAAGACTGAGGCTGATGCCCCAGCGAGAGCCCCGGCCCCCACACCGTTTCTGCCCATAGTATCGATCAAGGAACTGATGGATTCGACAGTCGATCCGGCGGCCGATGGCGTGTGGGATGCGGTGGGCACCATTTCCTCGGCCAAAGGCGTGGACCACCATCAGCCGCGCAATGACGAGGAATGGCAGGCCGTCCGCCGCCACGCCGTCACGCTGGCCGAGGCGATGAATGTTGTGATGATCGATGGTCGTCATGCCGCTCCTCCCGGAACCAAGGCAGGGCTGGGCGAGCAGGAGCCGGCCCGGATGGAGACTGCGATCAAGGCCAATCCCGCCCAGTTCAACCAGTTCGCCACCGCCACCCGCGATGTGGCCGTCGAGATGGTCGGAGCCATCGACCGCCGCGACACGCAGGCGCTGATGACTTTGGGGGGAACGCTCGATGATCGCTGCGAAGCCTGCCACGTCACCTATTGGTATCCCAATTCCCCCCGGCCCAAGACCTGAGCCGGAAGGCGGGGGCGCCATCGGTGCCCCCGCCTTGCACGATCCGGGCATCATCCGGTTGCTCTCATCGCAGGACGAGATCCACCCGTTGGGCATTGAAGGAAAAACCGGGCATGTAGCGGCGCAGGAATTGCGTCTCGACAGCCGCCTTTTCACTGGCCTTCTCCGCTTTGGCCAAGGCGGCATCCAGCAGTTCCTCGTCGCGGCCAAAATCGCGTATCCCTTTCAGATCGGACCAGACGAGCCAGAAGGAACGTCCGTCATCGGCGATCCATCCCGGCGCGATTTGCGGGGCATAGGCGCGGGCTTCGCGGTCCCCTGCTGGGCACCATGCGGTATCCTCGTGGATCTGGCGCCATGGCCCCCACGGGTTGGGCGCGACCCACAGGCCGAAATAGCTGGGCCTGCCAAATTCCGTTCCGTCCGCAGCCACGCCGATCCCGGCGCTGGCCATCATGTAGCATCCCAGCGGCGCGTTATAGACCACGCTGGGCAGCCAGCTCTCGACGATCAGATCGCCGGGGAAGAGGTTGGTGTAATTGACCCAGCCTTGCGGAAAGCTGTGGACCGGCTGCCGCCGGGCGATGTCGGCGGACCAGATGGCGCGGCCGCCCCGATCATGACCGGCAAAGAAGCGATAGGCCGATCGCTGGGTGATCGCGTCCGGTTTGACGCGAAAGAGCATGAGCTGGTTCATCAGCCCGTCGGTGCTGCCGTTCAGGCCGTAGATATAGAGCCATCCGTCAGGCGCTGCGGGCTGTCCTCGCATCGGTTGAAGAATGCTGAGCAAGGAAAAGGCGCCATCGGCCTCATCGAAAAAGGCGAAGCCTTCGAGCGACTGTTGGTTCCAGTCTTCCCAGATCACCGGCGTTGAGCCATCGCGATTATGCCACGTTTGCCCATTGTCGGCGGACCAGATGAGCTTGGCCCCGGTCCAGCGCTGGGGCCTGTCGGTGGCATTGTCATGCGTGGCGACGAATTGATAGATGCGCGGGCCTAGTTGAATCACGCCGTGGCCGTAATAGCGCGCTGCTTCAGGCGGGCGGGCTGCGCGGTCAAGGTCGGGATATTGGGGCAGCATGGTGAAGTGCGTGTTTTCAGGACGGCCATCCATCGCCCATAAGCGGGTGTTGTAAAACGCGATGGGCGGATCGGCCCAGCCGGGGCCGTCGTTGACCACAACCAGTTGCGTGCCATCGGGCCGCAGCGTCATTTTATAGCCGTCGCCAAGGCCGCCAAGCCGCAGGATGGTCTGGTCGCGGCGGACAGCTTGAACAATGCGAGAGTTGGCGGCCCGGGCAATCCCTGATGGCAGCGCCAGTGCCGTCAGCGATTGGGCGAGGAAGTTGCGCCTGCTGGTCATGGCCGGTTCCTTTGGTCCAAAATCATGAACCCGGCCCACCCACGGGGCAGGCCGGGCATGAGAGATCGTAAAGGGTCTGATTTCACTTAATTTCGTCGGAAGTTTTCATTTCCACGGTGCCGTCGGCCTTGACCTTGAGCAGGGGGTCATCGCGCTCGCAAAAATATTCCATCATTTCGTATTGCCGGTTTCGCTTGTAGCCATAGGTGAAGCGATAGGGTTTGAGCAGCATCTTGGGGTCCTCGATGGTGATCTGGTCCTCCATCAACTCCGGCCCGGTGCGGCGGATGCGCTCGGTGATGGTCATCTCGGCGCTGTGCGGAATTTCGAAGAAACGGACATCCTCTTTGACCCCGCGCGTGGTCAGGACCAGCGTATTGCCTTCCCAGCGGCCGGTGGTCAGGCCGTAGAAGGATGGCGTGATGTCATCCATCTTGGGTTGGGCACGGTTCAGATAGATGCGTCGGGTCTGCGTCAGAAATTCGGCCAGAACCGTTACACGGCCTGGCGTTTGCAGGATCTCGATCGGGAAAATGGCTCCCATGATCATGGGCATACCCTCGGGCATGCACTGCGTGCTGGGATCGACCAGCGGGGTGCCCGCCTTCAGGGCCGCGTCACGCTTGTCACGCAGGGCTTTCCATTGGGCGGCATAGGGTTCGCGCAGTTTCGGGCCATCGCCGGGCACCGGCAATTCGCGAAATGTGTTTTCCTCTCCGGCGAAGGGGTCGGGATAGAGTTCCCACACGCCGCTGATATCCTTGGGCGCAACTGTTCTGGCTTGGGGGGAGGGCACCCTGGCCTTGGCGGCCTGGGCCTCTGCCGCACCGGCAAGCATCGCCGCCGCCATGGCCGCAGCATGCGCAAATGTCTTGAAACGCATCATATTCTCCCTGCGCGGCATATTTTTTTGATTGCCGCGTCCCGCTGATTGCGATGTCTGCGCCGGTCGGTGCAGGCCCGCCTGATACAGTTTACCAACCGCTGAGCGTGCGCCCGTCAGCCAGTTTTACCGTCTTGAGCATTCCTCCCGGCTTGCCGTTGCGCAGGGGATAGAAGGTGACATCCACCACATCGCCGGTCTTGAGGGTGCTGAATTTCCAGCCCGCCTTGCTCATCATGTTCACGCTGCTGCATTCCAGGGCATAGCTGGTGGTGGTGCCCCCGGCATTGACGCTGACCACCACGAAGGAATGCGGGTTGGTGAAGCGGAATTCGGTGACGGTGGCATGGGCCTTGGTTTCGATTTTCGTCTGGTCGAACATCGCAAAGGAATGATGCGCCATCACCGGCGAGGCGACACCCAGAGCAAGGGCAAAAAGGCCTCCTGCCAAGGGCATCTTTTGGGTCATCGAAATCATCGGGAAAGCTCCTCTCGTGATGAGAAACGGTGGACCGATGCCGGGGGCGACCAAGGGCCGCGCGGCATCAAGTCCGTGCCGGTTTGTGGCGTGCACGTTTACGGGGTGTAAAGCTGGCGAAAATGGGCGCGGGGGGCGACGGGATTACTGTTGCGAAACCGTTACACCTGCTGCATTTGCTTGGGTTATGACGGGTTTGCCTGCGGTCGGTCGCGCTTGTGATGATACGTTTCGGGTATTTAAAATCTGAAACAAATAGTGTAAATTTTAGCATATTGTTGAGTTTTGAAGACGAGTGATTTCCCCATGTCGAGCGCTTCGCTTTCCCGATCTCCCGCGCTCGATGCGCATTCGCAGGCCATGGATGCGGCGGTGGTGCGGATGCGCGCGGCGTTGGAGCGCACCCGGTCGGAAAGGCTCCTCGCGCTCTTCGATTATCTGGTGGCGCAGGCCGACGAGCCGACCGCTCCTTCTGAATCCCAGATTGCTGCGGCTGTCTTCATTGATGCGCGCAGCCCGGCCTATCGCCCGGATGCCAACGTGCGGGTCTATATCCACCGCTTGCGCAAACTCATCGAGGCCGAATTTGCCGCTCGGGATGGACCATTCCTGCGTCTGCCCGCCGGCACCTATCGGTTGGAACTGGCGGGCGAGGTTGGCGAGCCTGACGAGACGCCTGCCGAGAACAGTCCGGTAGATTCGCGCCCCCCTGCGCGGGCAAAAAGGGCGGCGTGGCTGCTGTTGCTGCTGGCGGTGATCATGGGCGCGGGCACGCTGGTCTGGTGGCAGCATGACAGGGGAAATACGCTGGCCACGATCTCGCCATGGTCTGCGCTTGCAGGCAGCAACCGACCCGTGACGGTGGTGATGGGCGATTATTACTTTTTCACCGAAACGCCGCCCTCCGCACCTGCGGAGCAGCCCTTGCGGGAGGTCTGGGATCACAGTGTGCCCACGCGGGAGGATCTTATCATCTTTCAGATGCTCAATCCGCAGAAAGCCGAAACGGTGACGGATATGGACCAGCATTACGTCACAGCCGCCACCATGACGGCGGCTGCCACGATCCGGGCGGCCCTGATGCGCGACGAGGCATTCCGCGACCGGGCCATCCGGTTGATAGCCGCATCACAATTGACGCCCGATGTCCTGAAGGTTTCCGACATTATCTACATCGGGCAAATGGGCGGGATCGGCACCTTGCTGCGTGATCCCCTGACGCAGGCATCGCGTTTCCGCCTTGATGCCGGGCTGAACGGACTGGTCGATACGGTGGACGGCAAGCGCTATCAATCGGATGGGATGGAGCTTCACGACGAGCGCATTGCCCGGCGCGATTATGGCTATTTGGCCTGTCTGCCGGGACCGGCGGGCAATACGGTCCTGTTCATCGCTTCTCTTCACGATCCGGGCCTGAGCGAGATGGCGGAATTGAGCACGGATGCCGGAAGGATGCGCTCTGTGGCGCATGGGCGGATCGGATGCGGCGGCGGTTTTGAGGCCTTGTTTCAGGTGCGCACATTGGGCAGCGCCCATCTGGGTTCGACCTGGCTGCTCGATCGCCCCGCCAAGGTGCAGGGGATATGGGACAATTCCGCACCGGCGCCGGAATACTGGCTGAATGAAGCGGCCTCCGCGCCTTAGTCGCGCCTGCGGAACAGGCCGCAACTGGCAAATTTCGGGCCGTTTGTGCAATGCACAGTGTGAAAAACCTATGGTGTGATGATGCAATGACGATCATGCCTTTGAAAGCGGTGCTGGCCGCGATGCTCTTGTCGATGGGCCTTGCGCCGACACTTGTTCGCGCCGACGCCATTGAGGAACGTGTGCGGCAGGAAATGGCGCGGGGCGATGTGCCGGGCGTGGCCGTGGCGATCCTGCGCGATGGGCAACCCGTGCGTGTCGAAGGCTTCGGCTTTGCCAATATCGAGCATCAGGCGCCGGTCCATCCCGACACGCTGTTCAAGACCGGCGCCCTGGGCATGCAATTCACGGCCGCCGGGGTTTTGCTCCTGGCCGAGGAAGGCAAGCTCGATCTGGATGCTTCGGTGCGGCGCTATCTGCCTGAATTGCCGACAAGTTGGCAGCCTGTCAGCCTGCGCCTGATGCTGAACCACACGTCTGGATTGCCTGCCACGCCCAATGGCGATTTCCGCGTGGAATATACCGATGCCCAGATGCTCGACATCATCGCCCATGAAAAGCTGAACTTTGCCGCAGGCTCGCGCTGGCGTTTCAGCTATGTCGATTATGTGGTGCTGGGGCAGGTGATGGCCCGTGTGACGGGGCAGCCTTATGCGCGCTATCTGGCCGACAAGGTCTTTGCTCCGCTGGGCATGACGCGGGCGCGCGGTATTGATGAAATGGCGATCATTCCCAACCGGGCGGCCGGTTATGAGCGGCGCGATGGCCATTTGCGCAATGCCGAGTGGATTTCCGCAGCGGCCAATTCCACGGCCGATGGCTCGCTTTACCTCTCTGTACTGGATTATGCCGCATGGGCCGCCGCCTTGAGCCGACAGAGCCTGTTGGCCAAAGCCTCTTGGGCGGCCATGGGCCAGCCCGCGCGTCTGGAGAATGGGGCGGCCTGCAACTATGGTCTTGGGTGGTATCAGGACGACAAGGCGTGGTGGCACGGCGGATCGTGGCAGGGTTTTCAGACCTTCTCGATCCGTTATCTCAAGCCGGAATTGACCGTCGTGGTGCTGGCCAACGGGGAAGGGGCGGATGCTGAGGCGCTGGCGCGTGATCTGGCCGGGTTGACCGAACCCGCGCTGGTGCGGGCAAAGGCGGCCCCGATGGCCGAAACGGATCGGGCCATGACCGCTCAAGTGGCCGCCTTGCTGGATGCTATTGCGGCCGATCGCGTGGCGGCTGGCGGCTTTACCGATTATGCGGACCTCGATCTGAAAGAATTGGTGGGGCAATATGTGACTCTGTTGCAGGGAGCAGGGCCGCGAGAGGAACTCGCGCTTTTTGCCAAATCCACGCAATGTGGCGAACCCTATTGGCGCTATCGTGCGCGCTATCGCGATCAGGTGGTTGAGGTGCGGCTTAGCAAGGCCGCCAATGGCAGGATCGGTAATCTGGAGATCGTGCCGGTTCGCGGGTGGGACGCACCGCTCTGACGGCGCCGCCGATCAGCGCAGGCCGTGGGCGGCGACAAGGCGGCTGTCTATGAGCATGCCGTCGCGAAATTGAAACTCATAAAGCGCCTCGAAATGGCGCTTCCGGCCGATCCGGGCTGAAATCTGGTCAAGACTGGTCGGGCTGGTGGCAATGCTGCCCATCTGGTCGGTGGCGAAATCGCCCATGCCCGCACTGATCAGCAGCCCGCGCCCCGTCGGGCCGGGCAGGTTGGCCAAATAACCATAATCCGTGCGCAAAGCATGTTCGCTCGCAAGGGCGGGCGAGGCGCGAAAAACCTGTCCGCTGGCCGGGTCGGTCATGGTGTCCTTGGCGGTCAGCCGGAATTGCGTGGCACCGCCCACCGTTGCCGACAGCGGGCCAAGATTGGCAAGGCGTCCGACATAGACCACATTGCCCGCCTGCAGCATGGCTGGCTTCAGTTTGGAGGCAGCCAGCACAATGGGGCGGCGGTGCGGGTTTTCGCCCAGATTGGGCAGGGCCTGCAGAATGGTCCATGCGGCCTGGGTGCTGGCGACAGGCGTAAAGTGCAGATCAAAATCGAAGAGGCGATAGAATTCCTCGGGATGCGTACGGATATGCTGGCCCAGATCCTCGCGGGAATTGATGGCCGGGTCCAAAATCATACGCCGCACCGTCTTGCGATCCCCGGTTTCGGCCAGCACATAGGCATCGCCCACCAGAATGGTGGGAGGCGTTCCGGCATCCAGTCCGCGCGAAAGCACGCTGGGCCTGTCCTGCGCATCCTGCTGCGCCGGGACGGGCCAGAACGCCCATGCCGTCAGGAATGCCACCCCAAGTCCGGCCGCAGCCGGAATCGGCCACCAGGGCCTTGTCTGTTTGATGATGGGCGGCGGAGGAGCCGGTGGGGGCTGTTGCGGTATCGGCTCCTGTTTATCGGGCATGGCCAGCGCGATACGATATTCGCCCTTGGGAATGATCAGGCGCTGGCCGGTGTGGCCGCGATAGTGATCGTCGAGCCGTTTGCGCAGGCGGTGAACGTAAACCCGCACACCGGAATCCGCTGCCGAATCCTGAACGCCATCGACGCCGAACACGGCAAGTGCGACCTCGATCTCCTTGGGTGCGCGGACGTCGCCTGATCGCTCCGCAAGGTAATCGAACAGACGCAGTTGCAGTACCGACCGACCCGCCGCGATGGTCTTGCGCATCTGCGCAACTTCGGCGGCAAAGCTATCGGAGAGATCGCCGGAAGGTGGGGAGGCAGATGACGATTCGTCGGGCACTGAAACCTCATAAAGTAAACAATATCAGGCAATATACCAAATCTGTTGCAAGAAGGAAATATAATCCCGATTTCCGTCAGGGGTTGGGATGGGGCGCCGTCTTTGGCCCGGAATGCGGTTAATGTAACGGTTTCGCAACAGTAAAACCTTCGTCTTGACAGGAGTCTTCACAGCAACGTGCGGTTGCTCAGCCGTGCGCGAACAGCGCGGAAAATGGCGGCGGGACACATGTTACAGGGAGAAATAACAATGACTTCGACGCAGCGCGCGCAACGTGTCACACACTTGCGCAACGATCTGCTGGCGGGGCTCGTCTTGCCTGCCTTGCTGGTGGCATCACCTGCGCTGGCGCAGGATGGGGGAAGCGCCACCGCCGCGCGCAATGCCGATATGCCGGCTCCGGGGGAGATTGTCGTCACCGCCACGCGCAAGGCGCAATCGCTCAGCCGCGTTCCGGCCAGCGTGGTGGCCAAAAGCAGCGTGGAACTTGATACGCAGGGCGTGCGCTCGATCGCCGATATCGCGCAGGTCACGCCGGGCATCACCTTTGGTCAGTCCGCCGTCCTTTACGGCACAGGCCAGACCTCGATTGCGATCCGCGGCATCGACTCCGCTTCGGGGATTCCCACCACCGGCGTCTATATCGACGATACGCCCGTACAGACCCGCGTCGGGGTCAGTCCGTCGCTGAGCAATCCCTATCCGCAGGTGTTCGATCTTGATCGCGTCGAAGTGCTGCGCGGGCCGCAGGGCACGCTGTTCGGCAGCGGCTCGGTGGGCGGCGCGGTGCGCTTCATCATGCCCAAGCCCAGCTTTGACAAGATTTCCATGTATGACCGCGCCGAAGTGGGCAGCACGCATAATGGCGCGGCCAGCTATGAGGCCGGGGTGGCGCTTGGCGCGCCGATCGTTACCGACAAGATCGGCTTTCGCGTCAGCGCATGGACCCGCCATGACGGCGGCTATATCGACCGTCTGGATCGGACCACCAAACAGGTTACGCAAAAGGACATCAACAGTTCCGATACAGTATCGCTGCGTCTTGCGCTGGGCGCACGGGCCACGGATCGGCTGACGATCACCCCGTCGATCTTCTATCAGTATCAGAACATTGCCGATGGTTCGCGCTTTGAACTGGCGACCTCCGATCTGGCCCATGCCGACCAACGGCTGAGCCTGAACACGAAGCCGGAGCGGCACCGCGACGATTTCTATCTGCCCGCACTCAAGGTCGAGCTTGATCTGGGCCGCGCCACGCTGGTTTCCGATACGTCCTATTTCCACCGCACCACGCGGACGCAGAGCGATGACGCCACGCTTAGCCTGACGCTGTTCGGCGGCGTGGTCGGCTCCATCCCCAGCCAGTTCCAGAACTATGCGCCGGGCACGCAAAGCCACACGATCCAGAAATCCTTCACGCAGGAACTGCGCCTGCAGAACAACAATGCCAATGACCGCTTCAACTGGATCGTCGGCCTGTTCTATCAGCGCTCCTTTGTGCAGGACCAATATGCCGGCAGCGATCCGCAGTTGCTTGATGTCGTCAACTATGGCCAGGCCCAGAACGGCAATCCGCCCTACTCCTCGCTGATGGATGCCTATGGGGTCGATCTCTATCAGGGCCAGTTCAGCGTGTTTCAGCGCAACACCCACCGCGATCAGCAAATGGCCGCTTATGCGCAGGCTGACTATGAAGTGGTGCCCCGGCTGAAGCTGACCCTTGGCGGGCGCTACACGATTGCCAAATATCAGTTTGAAGGCTTCACCGCCGGGCCGCTCTACACCACCCCCGGCCGTACCGACAGTCTGGGCATCACCAGCCGCACTTTCACCCCGCGCCTTGGCGTGACGTTTCAGGCCGACCAGCGCAACATGTTCTATGTCAGCGCGGCCAAGGGGGTGCGCGGCCCCGGCGTATCGCCGCCGGTGGGCCTGACATGCAGCAGCGATGCGGCGGCCATCGGATTTGATCCGCTCGCCTCGCTCAACGTCAAGCCGGACTCGATCTGGAGCTATGAGGCGGGCAGCAAGAACCGTCTGTTTGGCGGCAAGCTGGCGATGGATGCCTCGGTCTATCACATCGACTGGAACAATGTGCAGACGCTCTTTGCGCTGCCGACCTGTTCCATCTATGCCGCGCTCAATCTTGGCTCGGCCAAGGTTGACGGGTTCGATCTTGCAGTCACTGTGCGCCCCGTGCCCTCGCTGACGCTTGGCGCTTCGGTGGCCTATACCAATGCGCGTTATACCACCTCTATTCCGGGACCCAACGGCAGCACCATCCGCAAGGCCGGAGAGCCTTTCGCTGTGGCTCCCTGGTCATTCCAGTTGAATGGTGAATTCACCCATCCCGTTGGCGGCATCGAGGGCTATGCCCGCGCCGATTTCTCTTACAACAGCCACAACAGCACACCGGTCAACGTCAATTCGCCGCTGGTCGACCCGGCCTTGCCGCGTCCGCCCGCAACCTCGCAACTCGATCTGCGCGTCGGTGGCCGGATCAAGGCAAACTGGGCCGATCTTGATCTCAGCCTCTATGCCAATAACGTGACCGACAGCCAGCCTGTGCTGGCGCTTTATCACGATTCGCCGATTTCGACCTGGTATCGTGCGGGCAGTTTCCGCCCCCGCACGATCGGTCTCACCCTGACGGCGCGCAAATGAGGCGTCGGGTATTTGTCGTGGTCAGCGCTCTTGCAGCGCTGACCAGCACCCCGGTTTGGGCCGAACCCGATTTTTCCGGGGTCTGGAACCGCTATCCGGCCTATCCCGACACATTTTCGGGTATGCCCGACCCGCCCGAGCTGCAGGTGGTGGAGCCGCCCTTGCGCGAGCCTTACCTGACGCAATGGCGCGCCATGCAGAAGCGCCGCGCCGATGCCGATGCTGCGGGCGCGCCCTTGCCAACCCCCAGTTCACGGTGTCTGCCCGAAGGGGTCCCCGGCCTGATGGGCGCGCATTACGCCTTGCAGATCCTGCAAAATCCGGCACTCAAGCAGGTGACGGTGCTGGGCGAATTCATGTCGCAAATCCGGCGTATCTATCTTGATGAACCGCTGCCTCCGATCAAGAGCATCAATCCGGGCTATTTCGGGCGGTCGACAGGCCATTGGGCGGGCGAGGCGTTGGAGGTGGAAACAGCCGGTGTGCGCGAGGATGTGCAATATGCCGACATCCCGCATTCGGCCGACATGGTGGTGCGTGAGAAATTGCACGTGCGGCCTGACGGGATTCTGGCCGATGATGTGACCATCACCGATCCTCAATATCTTACCCGGCCCTATACTTTCACATTTCTCTACAAGCGCGAGCCGCGAGAGTATCGCATTGACGAATATGTCTGCGAGCAAACGAAAGACGATTGAAAAATAATAGAGCCAGACCCGGTCATCGAGGTCTGGCTCTATCTTTTCCCGACATTGGGTGAATTACAGGAACACCGCGCGCGACAGGCCGCCATCGACAGCAATCGATTCCCCGGTGATGCCGCTGCCCAGTTCGCTGGCCAGAAACACGATCGGATCGGCCACTTCATGTACTTCAAGCATACGCTTGAGCGCGGCAGGGGCGCCGGCCTCGCGCTCGACAATGGCTTCAAACGTGGTGCCTTCTTCGGCGGCCATTTCGTTGAACCACTGTTCTATATGTTCGGTGCGGGTCACGCCCGGATGGATGATGTTGACGGTGATGCCGTCACGACCCAGTTCATCGGACAGCGTTTTGGTGAAATGCACCAGCGCCGCGTTGCGCATCCCGCTCAGGGCCTCGGTGCAGCGCGCCGTCAGGCCGCCGACATTGACGATACGGCCCCAGCCCGCCTTGCGCATATGGGGGGCGCAGGCCTTGGCGGTGCGGAAATAGCCCATCAGTTTGGTGTTGAGATCGAGCAGCAGCGCGTCCTCATCGGCCTCTTCGATGGCGTTGCGCACCAGGCCGCCGGGGGCCGCCGCGCAATTGACCAGAATGTGGACCCCGCCGAAATGTGCGACCGTGGCGTCGACCAGAGCCTGCACCGCCGCCATGCTGGTGGTGTCGGCAGGGATGGCCAGAACCTCGCCGCCGGTTTCCTCGCGCAATTGCGCGGCGGCGGCTTCCAGCGTTGCCTTGGTGCGCGCGGCGATCACAACCTTTGCGCCCGCAGCGGCCAGTTTGCGCGCCGTTTCCTTGCCGATGCCCACGCCGCCGCCTGTGATGATGGCCACCTTTCCGGCCACGCCCAATTCGAATGTCATGCTTTGCTCCTCATCTGATCCTTGGCAAAGGTGGTCATAACCGTGCCTGCTGTCTTATTGTCCGGTGTGCCGAATTGTGCGGTCACGCTCTTGTCTGATGCGATTTGTGTAATTCCCGTCATGCTGCCGCAAGCGATGATCTGATGCCGTCGCAGGTGTTCGCCCCGCCGCCCCAGCCATGCCGCCAGCCAGCCCAGCGCCAGCAAGGGGTGGCCCATCACGGCGCTTGCGGCTCCGTAAACCGGCTCTGCTCCTTCGGGCTGAAGCACTACGGTGCCTTCTGCCAATTCCTCGGACCAGCCATTGGCCAGCAAATCGCCCGTTACGATCGCGTTGAGCAATCCATTGTCGGCCACGATGCCCGAGGGGGAAAGATCATCATCGGCAAACCGGCTCGAACAGATTTCCAGACCCAGCCAGACCCGATCGACCGCTTCGGCCATCCTCGCCAGGGAGGGCGCGTCGGACATCACGGGCAGATCATCGCCGATGCGGACCAGCAGTTCGGCCTCGGCATAAACGGGGCGATCCATCGGCACAGCCAACGGGCACGCCACAAGTTCGGGCGCCGTAATTCGGCCCACCAGCGGGCCGTCCAGCCCCATCGCTTCCTGCGCGCGCAGGCTGGTCGCGGCCAGCTTGTAGCCTGCCAGCGGCAGACCGCGCAGCTCAAAGACGGCCTGCTGCACATGATAAGCCTGATCCAGCGTTAGTGCGGCGGCAATCTCGCTCTCGACATGCCCCAAGGCGTGGCCGGTGGCATGCGCATGAGCCAGGGATTGTGCCAGCAAGGCTTCCGGGCCTGCCCAAGGAGCCTGTGTCATGACGATTCTTCCCCATTGATTTCTTGTTGAGAGCAATCATGCCCAGATTGTCTCGTTATAGCAACAGAAAATGGAAAAACTTTTTGATTGTTTCCTTTTTGATGTCGCGCTATCCCTAACTCGACTCGGGAATGCCGAGCCTTGGCGACGCATGCCTTTGCGGCGCATCACAGGAATTTTTGCCGCCCGGGCGCTTCAAAGCAGCTTTGCGCGGATGGAAATTGGGGAGAAATTCTATGGCCTTGGTGGAAAATGCCTATGACGTGGCGGAGCGTCTGACCCGTGACATGGCGGGCAAGGTTCAGGGCCTGCTGATCGACGGCCAGCGGGTTCCCGCGCTTTCGGGCGAAAGCTTTGCCACGATCAACCCGGCCACCGGCGAGGAAATCGCACAGGTGGCGCGCGGCGGGGCAGCCGACATCGACCGCGCGGTGGCCGCTGCCCGGCGGGCGTTTGAAAATCCGGCATGGCGCAAGATGAACGCCAATGACCGCTCGCTCTTGCTCTATCGCCTTGCCGACTTGATCGAGCAGCATGCCGATGAACTGGCTGTGCTGGAATGTCTCGACAACGGCAAGCCGTGGCTGTTCACCAAGGCCGTGGAGATCGAGGGTTCGATCAAGACGTTTCGTTATTTCGCGGGCTGGCCCACCAAGTTTGGCGGCGAAACGCTGCCTGTCTCGCCCCGCAGCGGCGCGCACATCCTCAATTACACCACCCGTGAGCCGGTGGGCGTGGCCGGGCTGATCGTGCCGTGGAACTATCCGATGTCGATGGCGGCATGGAAGATCGCCCCGGCCGTGGCGGCGGGCTGCTGCGTCATCCTCAAGCCTGCTGAACAGACCCCGCTCACCGCGCTTCGCCTTGGTGAATTGGCGCTGGAGGCGGGCTTCCCGGCGGGCGTCATCAATGTCGTGCCTGGTTTTGGCGAAGCGGGTGCGGCGCTGGTCGAACATCCCGGCGTGGACAAGGTGGCCTTCACCGGATCGACCGCCGTCGGCAAGGCCATTGTGCGCGGCAGCGCGGGCAATCTCAAGAAGGTCAGCCTTGAGCTGGGCGGCAAGTCGCCCCAGGTCGTGCTGGCCGATGCCGATCTGGACGCTGCGGCGGCCAGCATCGCTTCGGGCATCTTCTTCAATCAGGGCCAGACCTGCACCGCCGGTTCGCGCCTTTATGCCCATGCCAGCGTGGCCGATGAGCTGCTTGAGCGCATCGCCGCTCATGCCGCCGCGCAAAAGATCGGCAATGGCCTGGACGACGCCACCACCTTTGGCCCGCTGATCTCGCAGGAACAGTGGGATGTGGTAAACGGCTATGTGAACATCGGCCAGCAGGAAGGCGCACAGGTTCTGGCGGGCGGGCGCCGCCCTGCGGAACAGGTCAGGGGCTTCTTCTTTGAGCCCACCATTCTGGCCTCGGCCGGACCGGACATGCGGGTGGTGCGCGAAGAGATCTTCGGCCCTGTGCTTTCCGCCCTGACCTGGACCGATCCCGAAGAATTGGTGCGTCAGGCCAATGACAGCGAATTCGGCCTGTCGGCGGGCATCTGGACCAATGACCTCAAGACCGCGCATCGCATGGCCGAGGCGGTCAAGGCAGGCACGGTCTGGATCAATTGTTTCAACATGGTCGATCCGGCCAGCCCCTTTGGCGGTTTCAAACAATCGGGCTGGGGCCGCGAGCATGGCCGCGCCGCGATGGAACTCTACAGCGAGACAAAGAGCGTGTGGGTCAATCTCAGCTGAGATTTTTGAGCCGACCTCAAACAGATAGTGGAACAGCGAAAATGCAGAAGACGCTTTTGGTATCGACCGACGGACAGGCGATCATGCGCAGCCACGACGGCGGCACGAACTGGTATCGCATCAATGTGGGCCAGGATCTGGAATATGACGATTGCGTGCGCTGCCTGCTGGTGGACCCGCGCCGGAACGGCGCGATCTGGGCGGGCAGTGAGCGCGGCCTTTTCCGCAGCGAGGATTGCGGGGCGCATTGGCATCAGGTCGATTGCGCGCTCAGCGGATTTGCCGTGTGGAAGCTGGCAGTTTCGGAGAGCAATCCTGATTACATGTACGCCGGGACCGGATCGCCCACTCGCGCTGCGTTTTTCCGCAGCAAGGATGGCGGCAAGACATGGGAGCAGACCGATCTGCTGATGCCCGAGCGTTGCGCCGGGGTCAGCCGCCCGCGTATGCTGGCGCTGGCGGTCAATCCGCGCGATCCGCTCGATGTCTGGGTGGGCGTGGAAGAAGGCGGCCTGTTCCGCACGCTTGATGGTGGCAACACATGGGCGCGGCTGGATGAGGAATGGCCCCATCATGCGGGCAATTCCGACATCCATGACATCGTGATCTTGCCCGCCCCGGCTGGTCAGGAAGACACGGTTCTGGTGCTGGTGGTCAACGCGCTTTACCGCTCGACCGATGGCGGACAGACGTGGACCCGTATGCATGCCCGCGAAACCTGGGGCCTGCGCTATGCCCGCGTGCTGCTGCGCAAACCGGGCAGCGACCGCGAACTGGCGATCGGCATTGGCGACGGCACGCCGGGCAATACGGCGGCGGTGCTGGTGTCTGCGGACGCAGGGGCCACATGGGCCGAGAGCAAGCTGGACTATCAGCCCAATTCCTGTCTGTGGGCCTTTGGCGCCAATCCGGCTTTGCCCGACCTGATGATGGCGGGCACCAAGTTCGGGCATCTTTTCATCAGCGATGACAGCGGGCGCAACTGGGTAAAACAGCGGCGCGAATTCAGCGAAATTACCGGTATGGCCTGGGTTCCCGGCGTACCGTCGGACATGGAGCTGCCCCATGAAACCCATTAATGTGAAGCGGATTGCCCATATCGTCCTTTACGTGAAGGACCCGGACGCCTCGGCCCTGTGGTACAACAAGGTTCTGGGCACCGAGGTTTCCGCCCGCGTTCAAGACGGGCCCTACAAGGGCGGCGTATTCCTCACCTTTGGCGAGAGCGATCATGACATCGCGCTGTTCCCCGCCGAGGAAGGCGCCACGACGGGCAAGGAATTCGAACATATCGGCCTGCAACTGGTCAGCCGAACCATGGACGATCTGCGCCGCGCCTATGGCCATCTGCTGGCCAATGACGTGCGGATTGCCGAGATCCTCGATCATGGCGTTTCGGTGGGCATCTATTTCTACGACCCTGACGGCCACATGCTCGAGGTGTTTCATCAATTGATCGATCATGCCGAGGGCAAGGCGATTGCCCAGTTGCATGACAATGGCGGGCAGGCCGACCCCACCCATCTCGATCCGCTGTGACAGCAGGATCTGATACCCTATTCCGGAGAGAATTCATGAAGACGCATACCCCCAATTTCGGCCCTTTCCACATCCGCAAGTGGTATGGTTTTGTCGATGAAACACTGGCCGGCGAAACCGGCGCGCCGGCGGATGGCGAACCAATCTACAAATATGTGATCGCCGCGGCCATTCACTGCCCCTATGCCGGACAGTATGTTCAGGACCTGACCGGCTGGATCGACGCCTCGCCCGCGCTGGGCGTGGAAATCGGCCGTCGCCTCAATGAGTTGAGCGGCGGCAAGGCGATCGAGAGCTATGGCAAGTCGATCCTGGTCGGCACCGATTGCGAATATGAGCATGGCAATGCGCTGCTGACCAATCCGGCGGCGAATCCGGTGCGCGACGCGCTGGGCGGCGGCAAGAGCTGGGTTCCCTCGACCGGCAAGCGCGGCGGGCCCGGCACGATTGTGGACATTCCGCTGGCGCACAAGGACGCGCTTTATGTCCGTTCGCATTATGACACGATCAGCGTCAGCTTCAACGACGGGCCGAACCGCGATGAAGTGATCCTGATCTGGGCCTTTGCCACGCGCGGGCGCCTCAACGCCCGTCTGGGCGGATTGAAGGCCAGCGAGGTCAAGGGCGAAGACGGGTTGGTATAAGCCATGGCTGATGCGCAAAACCTGATGGCGGACAACAGGCCGCCTGCACAGCCCGTCGGCCTTGGCGATGAGCGCGTTTCGTTCATCGAGGCCAATGGCCTGCGTTTGCGTGTGCGGGAATGGGGGCGGGCCGATGCGCCTGCCCTTGTCGCCCTGCATGGGCTGCGCGGCTTTTCCGGCACATGGCGGGCGCTGGCGGCGGCGCTGGGCGCGGGCTGGCGCGTGATCGCGCTGGACCAGCGCGGGCGTGGCGAAAGCGATTGGGATGCGCAGGCCAATTATTACACCGACGCCTATCTGGCCGATCTGGAGGCGCTGGTCGATGGATTGGGGCTGGAGCGCTTCGTGCTGCTGGGCCATTCGATGGGGGGAACCACATCCTATGTCTATGCGGTCAGACATCCCGAACGGCTCAATGCGCTGATTATCGAGGACATCGCGCCCGGTTCCTCGATCAGCGGGGCCGGGGCCGAGCGGATCAAAGCCGAAATGGCCGCCCTGCCGCTCAGCTTCGACGATTGGAGTGAGGCGCGGGCCTATTGGCGCCGCACCCGCCCCAGTGTCAGCCTTGCCGCGCTGGAACAGCGGTTGTGGGAGAGTCTGCGCGAGACGCCTGATGGGCGGGTGGGCTGGCGCTATGACGCCGCAGGGATCAGCGCCACGCGGCTCGATCCCGACCCAGCGCGGGTGGTCGATCTCTGGCCGGTGGTGGAAAGTCTGCGCGTGCCGACATTCGTAATCCGTGGGGCGAAATCGGATTTCTGCCCGCTTGATACGGTGCGGGACATGGAGCGGCGCAATCCGCGCATCACCCATGTCAGCGTCGAGGGTGCAAGCCACTATGTCCATGACGACAGGGTGGATCAATTCAACGGTCTGGTGGCCGGATTTTTGGCCGGCGTGGCATCCGCGCAGGCATCGGGCGAATAAGCCCAACATTGGGGAGCAAGGGTCAGGTGAGCAAGATTGAGGAAAATGGCGCGGTTGCCCTGTTGCGGACGCTTCGTCTGGGCGGCGCGCGCATCTGCTTTGCCAATCCCGGCACGACCGAGCTGACCATGGTGCGCGCCATGGCCGATGTGCCCGAACTCAAGACCGTGCTTTGCCTGTTCGAAGGCGTGGCCACGGGGGCCGCCGACGGCTATTCGCGCGTTTCGGGCGAAGTGGCGCTGACGCTGCTGCATCTGGGGCCGGGTTTTGCCAATGGCATCGCCAATCTGCACAATGCGCGCCGCGCCCATTCGCGCATTGTCAATCTGATCGGGGATCATGCGACATGGCATCTGGCCTATGACGCGCCTTTGACCAGTGACATCCGCTCGCTTGCCTCGCCGGTTTCGGCCGAGGTGATTTACACCAGCGATGCCGCGCAATTGGGCAAGGATGCTGCGCGGGGGCTGCGCGCGGCGCGCGTAGCGCCCGGTGCGATCACCACGCTGGTCTTGCCCACCGATGTGATGGACGCGCCCGCCGTTTCGGATCAGCCGGACGATCTGGGCGATACCGCGCCCGTGGCGGCCCCGGCGGCCCGGATCGCAGGCGTCGCGCAAAAGCTGCGCGGCGGCAAGGAAAAGGTGCTGCTGCTGGGCGGCAATACGCTGGGCGAGGCGGGCATTCGCGCGGCCGAAAAGGTGGCGCGCCGCACCGGCGCGCGCATCCTGATGGAGCCTTATCCGGCGATTGTCACACTGGGGGGTGATCTGCCGCGTGTCGAGCGACAGGCCTATTTCCCCGATGACGTCATCCGCCAGTTGGGCGATGCCACGGTGGTACTGGTGGGCGCGCGTATGCCGATCAGCTATTTCGGTTATGAAGGCTATCCCAGCCAGTTGGTGCCCGATGAGCGGCTTGCCCTGCTGACCGAGGCGAACGAGGATGGGACCGCCGCGCTGGAGGCGTTGGCCGCTTTGCTCGATGGGTCGGAGGGCGACTTGCCCGCATTGCCGTCGGTCCCTGCCGCGCCGGTTGGTCTCAATGCCGATGCCGTGGTCGAGGCCCTGCTGCCGCGCCTGCCGGAGGATGCGATCATTTCGCTGGAAGGCTCGACCCTTGGCGGCCCTTGGCTGCGTGAGGCGCATCGCGCAGCCCGCCACCGGGTGATGACCAACACCGGCGGCGCTATCGGCCAGGGCCTGCCCTGTGCGCTGGGGGCCGCTTTGGCCGCGCCGGGGCAGCGGGTGGTCAGTCTGCAATCGGATGGATCGGCGCAATATACGGTTCAGTCGCTCTGGACCATGGCGCATGAAAAGCTGCCGATCACGATCATCATCGCGGCCAACCATCGCTATGGTATTTTGCAGACCGAACTGCGCCGCGCGCAGGCCGATCTGGCCCATCCGGCGATTGCGGGCATGACGGTGCTGGACGATCCAGCCACCGACTGGGTGGCGCTGGCCAAGGCCTATGGCGTTCCGGCCCTGCGCGTGACCGAGGCAGGGCAATTGGGCGAAGCGCTGGATCAGGGGCTGGCCTGCAACGGGCCGATGCTGATCGCGGTGGAATTGCCGTGAGCCGGGTTGCACTCGTTACCGGGGGCAGCGGCGGGATTGCGCCGGGGATTGTCCAAAGGCTGGTGGCCGATGGATGGCAGGTGTTCATCACCGCGCGCCGGGCCGAGCCGCTTGAGGCGGCGGCCCGGCAACTGGGCGCCCGTGCGATCACCTCGGACGCCACCGATGCGCAGAGTGTGCTTGAACTGGCGCGGCAGGTCGGCGGGATCGATCTGCTTGTCAATGTCGCGGCCAGCAGCACGCCCATCGGCGGAGCCATCGAAACGGTTGATGTCGATGCTTTGATGGGCGATCTGGACACCAAGGTGGGCGGCTATCTGCGCTATATTCAGGCCTTTGCGCCCGGCATGCGGCAAAGGGGCGGGGGCGCGATTGTCAATATCGGTGGCCTGACCGGACGCTCGTCGGACACGCTGAGCGGTTTGCGCAATGCGGCGATCAGTCATTTCACCAGGGTTCTGGGCGATCAGCTTGGGCCCGACGGGATCAGGGTCAACACGATCCATCCCGGCATCGTGGCCAGCCCGCATCTGGTGGAACTGTTTGGCGAAATGGCCCATGAGCGGGGCGTAACGGCTGCGCAGGTCGAAGCCGAATTTGTCGCGCAGGTGCCGACGCGGCGGGTCATTGATCCGGCCGAAATCGGCGATCTCGTGGTATTTCTGGCCGGACATGCCGGGCGCTCGATCAATGGCGAGTCCATTGCTCTGGACGGCGGATATTCGCGCGGCATTTATCTTTGATCCGATGAACGCAAAGGAAGGCATGTCAGCCATGGAGCCAGTGAACCGCTATCCCCTCGCCATGCGCCTGCTGCACTGGTTGCGCGCGGGGCTGATACTTGGGCTGATCGCCGTGGGCTTCACGATGACCTCGCTGCCCGATACGGCCAGCATCAAGTTCACCACGCTCTATCCCATGCACAAGGAGTTTGGCGTGCTGGTCTGGCTGATCGTGGTGGTGCAACTGGCGATCCGTTGGCAAAGCCGCCTGCCGCAGCCTCCTGCCGGGCTCAAGCCCTGGGAGGCGCATCTGTCGCATGTCGTGCATGTTGCCATGCTGGTGCTGGCCTTTGTCGTGCCCTTGATGGGCTATAGCATGTCCGCAAGCTTTACGCAGAGCGATGGCGTGCCCTTCTTCGGCTTGGAAGTGCCTGAACTGCTGCCCAAGAATGACAAGGCCTTTGCCGTGTTTCAACTGCTGCACAAGGTGCTTGCCTATACGTTGCTCGGGCTGGTGGGGCTGCATGTGGCGGGTGTTTTCAAACATCGGTTTCTGGATGCCGACAAAGCCAATGATGTTCTTCCCCGGATGCTGTGAAGGCCTCCCACTATAAAGACAGAAACATGATACAGGCGATTAATTATATTGAGCAGTCCCTGCGCGATCAGGATGGTATTGAGGTTACCAACCCGGCCAATGGCGAACTCATCGCCTCGATCCGGTCGTGGAGCGTGCAGGACGTGTCGGAGGCGATTGACCGGGCCGATCAGGTCCGCCCCGCCTGGGCCGCCAAGACAGCGCAGGAACGCGCGACGATCCTATTGAAATGGTACAATCTCATTCTCGCCAATGAGGATGTTCTGGCCGAAGTGGTGACGGTGGAGGCGGGCAAGCCTTTGGCCGAGGCGCTGGGCGAGGTGCGCTATGGCGCCGCCTATGTGCAATGGTATGCCGAGGAAGGCAGACGCGCCTATGGCGAGGTCATCCCGAGTTTTGCGCAGGATCGCCGTGTGCTGACCCTGCGTCAGCCGGTGGGGACCTGCGTGGCGATTACGCCATGGAATTTTCCCGTGGCAATGATCACCCGCAAGGTAGCGCCAGCATTGGCGGCGGGCTGCTCCATCGTGGTCAAGCCGGCGGAGGCCACGCCGCTCTCGGCGCTGGTGCTTGAGCAACTGGCGATCCGCGCCGGTGTGCCGGAGGGCCTGTTCACCGTGACGCCTTCGGGCCAGTCGGCGGCGGTGGGGCAATTGTTCTGCACCCATCCCAAAGTGCGCAAGCTCAGCTTCACCGGATCGACCCGCGTGGGCAAGATCCTGATGGCGCAGGCCGCTGATCAGGTGCTGCGCCTCAGCCTTGAGCTGGGTGGCAATGCGCCGCTGATCGTGATGGATGATGCCGATCTGGATCGCGCGGTGCGCGGCGTAATGGATGCCAAATTCCGCAATGCCGGGCAGACCTGTGTTTGCGCCAATCGCATCCTTGTTCATGATGCGGTGCATGACGCCTTTGTCGAAAAGCTGGCGGCGGCAGTGTCTTCGCTCAAGGTGGGCAACGGATTGCTGGCCGATACGCAGATCGGTCCGCTGATCTCGCCGAAGGAGGCCCAGCGCGTGTCGGAACTGGTGGATGATGCGGTGGCGCGCGGCGCCACGATTGCCGCGCAGGCGCAAGGTGCGCCCGCCGCATCCGCTTTTGCCGCGCCCCGCGTGGTGACGGGCGTCACCCCCGATATGGATCTGGCCAGCGGCGAGATCTTTGGCCCCGTTGCTCCGGTCATCCGCTTCGCCAGCGAAGAGGAGGCTATCGCGCTCGCCAATGATACTCCTTACGGGTTGGCTGCTTATCTCTTCACCGGCGATATGGGCCGCGCATGGCGGATGATGGAGGCGCTGGAATATGGCATGGTGGCGGTCAACGACGGTCGCCTGTCCAGCGAAGTGGCGCCCTTTGGCGGGGTGAAACAGTCCGGCTTTGGCCGCGAGGGTTCGGCGCATGGGCTGATGGAATATATGGAAATCAAATATGCGATGATGGGCCTGTAATCCGGCCCATCATCGCATCAAAGTTGCAGCAGGACGGGCGCCGGGATCATACCAGCGCCCGTTTTCCTTTATGGGTTAGCCAGATAGGCCTCCTTGCCCGCGATCACCGTAAGCAGCACCTTGGTGGCATGGATTTCACGGGGAGGAATGGCAAAAATGTCGCGGTCGATGACGATGAAATCGGCCTGCCGCCCCGGCTCCAGTGTCCCCACCTTGTCACCCACGCCCAGTTGCATGGCCGCCGAAACAGTCATCATCCGCAGGGCTTCGGCCACGCTGACTTTCTGGGAAGGGGCAAGGCTGGTGGCGCCGCCCCCCGGAGTTTCGCGCGTGACCAGCGTTTCGATCGCCACCCATGGCGACATCGAAGGCACGACCGGCCAGTCCGAACCGATCACCACCCGCGCGCCCGCGTCCAGCGCCTCGCGCACGGGGGTGAAACGCGCCATGCGTTCGGCGCCGACGGTGTGGTATAGGTCCTGAACCGGGGGGCTGGGGAACCAGATATAGGGCGAGAATTCAAAGGTGGCGCCCAGATCGCGCGCTCGGCCAATATCGGCGGGCAGGATGAAATTGCCATGGGCGATTTCGTGGTGCGGGCCATAGGCGCCATTGGCCTTGCGCGCGGCGGTGATCGCATCGAGTGCGGCATGCACCGAGGCGTCGCCGGCCGCATGTAGCTTCACCGTAAGCCCCGCCGCGTCATAGCGCGTGAGGCGCTGCTTGATCGCCTCGGGCGCGATGATGAGCGATCCCTTGGCGCGGCTTGCATCGCCAAAGGCCGCCGCATCGGCATAGGGATCATGCATGGCGGCGGTGTGGGATTCGGTGGGTACGCCATCGAGGATCATCTTGATGCAGGAAACGTCCAGCCCCGGCCTTGCATAAAGATGGCGCTGGGTAATCAGGCCCTGATCGCTGTCCCACATGCAGGTGCGCACATGCTGGGCCAGACCGCCCGTATCGGCCAGAGCGGCATAGGCGCGAGCATTGGCCGTGGCCATCAGAGCCTCTTCATAGGCGGTGATGCCCTGCGCCAGCATCGCCTGCGTGGCCTGGCGCAAGGCCGCCACGCGGTCCTCGTCGCTGGGAGAGGGCACTTTGTTGAGCAGCAAGATGGCAGCGTTTTCGCGCAGGATTCCGGTAGGTTCGCCCTTACTGTCGCGCTCGATCACGCCGCCTGCCGGGTTGGGCGTCTTGCGGTCAATATCCGCGGCGGCCAGCGCGGCCGAATTGGCCCAGACGCTGTGCAGGCTGATGTCATGCAGCACGACCGGCACCTTGGGTGCGATGGCGTCCAGAATGCGGCGATGGGGCGCAACCTTGCCCAGCGAGGATGCATCCCATTGCCCGCCGACAACCCACGCGCCCGGTTTTGCGGCCTCGACACAGGCCTTGACCGCTGCCACCACGGCAGGCGCGGCGGAGCCTTGGGGAAAGGCGCATTCGCGCGCGTGGAGCCCGGCGTCCACCGCATGCACATGCATGTCGATCAGACCGGGCAGCACCGTTTTCCCGCCCAGATCCACCACGCGCGTGGCGGCGGTGCGATGGGCGCTCATCTGCGCCTCGTTGCCAATGGCCAGAATGGTGCCCTTGCCCAGGGCTAAAGCGGTCCGCCAGCCATCGGGCGTGGCGATATGGCCGTTGATATAGATGGTTTCGGCCGGGGCCGGGGCGGCAGGCGTGATGGCATCCTGAAACTGGGCCATGGCAGGGGTGGCCATGGTGGTGGCCAGCAGCGCGGCCATGACGCAGGCGGTCAGACGAGAAGGCATGGAAATGTCCCTGAAACAGCGGGCGCGGCATGCCGGAGAAATCCCGCAAGCCGCGCCCTTTAGGTTAGAATTTGGCGCCCAGTTCGATCCCGTAGGTGCGCGGCGGCGCCCAGCGGTCCAGCCGCTCGGAGAAAGGCGCGAGATAGAAGGAGTAATCCCGATAGCGCTTGTCGAACATGTTGCGGGCAAACAGCGCCACTGACAGGTGATCCTGGGCAAAGCTGTAGGCAAGGCGGCCATTGGCCAACAGATATCCGGGAAGATTGCCGTCTGCGGTATTCGTCGCCTCGAAATAAGTGCTGCTGTGCCAGTTGACGTCGATCCGCCCGGTCAGCCTGCCCGCGCCCAGATCCTGACCGATCTGTGCGCCTGCGTTAAGCGAAAAGCGCGGAACGAAGGGCAGGCGGTTGCCCGCGCAATTGGTGGCCGGAGCGCAGCCGGGGAAATCCTTATAGGTGGCATCGGTATAGCCCGCGCCGAAGTTAAGTTCGACCGCGCGTATGGGTTTGGCGGTCACTTCCACTTCAAAGCCCTTGATTTTGGCCGCTGCGGCATTGCGGATCTGGAACGCGGCGCCCACCAGCGCGGAGACCTGCAGGTCTTTGTAGTCGGTGTAGAAAGCCGCCGCATTGATGCGCAGCTTGTGGTCCAGCAGGTCCGACTTGAACCCTGCCTCATAGGACCATGCGTTTTCCGGACCAAAGCTGATGTTGGTGTCGCCCACGATGTCGGGGTTGAACCCGCCGCTTTTGAAACCGCGCGCGATGCTGGCATAGATCCGCGTATCGCGGAGCACCTGATAGGTGATGCTGGCATTGCCCGAGACATTGGTGTCGCGGCGATGCAGTCGTGCGGAAAGATCGGGCAGTGGGACAAAGGATGTGTTGGTCTGATTGAACACCAGATCCTTGGTCTCCAGATTATAGCGCAGGCCGCCGCTGAGGGTCAGGCCGGGCAGCGGGCGCCAGTTGCCGCTGGCAAAACCGGCGAAGGCGTCGGTCTTGAGGCTGGAAATGCTCGAAATCGTGCCGAAAAACGCGCCCGGCCCCGGAGGTCCGAAGGCCACCGTCGCGCGGTTTGAATCGGCATCCTGACGCAGATAATACAAGCCCAGCAGATAATCGACGCTGCCGCTGGTGGGTGAGGCGAGGCGCAGTTCCTGTGTGAACTGTTTGGCGCCATCCTGAAAATCCGAATAGGACAGGGGCAAGGGGCGCGAGTCATTATCGACGATCAACCGCGAACGATTGTCGCCATAGGCGCTGATCGAGGTGATGGTGTAAGCGCCCAGATGCCAGTCGATGTTGAGATTTGCGGTCCATATGTCCCGTGTCTGCTGGCTGGGATGGTCCTGCGACACGGTATAGGGATCGGCGTAATAGCCCGGCAGGCCAGCAAGGCCGCCTGCGGTATTGCTGGCCGGTTGGCCCAGGATCATACGGTCGGCCTGCTTGAGCCAGCTTCCCGTCAGCGCGATGTCCAGCGAGGGCGAAGGTTGCCACAACAGCCCGCCGCGCAGTGATTTGCGGTTGAGGTTGTTGACCTTGGAATGGTCATAAACATTGGTGATATAGCCGTCGCGCCCGGCAATCGAACCGGCCACCTTGATGCCCAGCTTGTCGGTGATGATGGGCGCGGTGGCAAACAGGCTGGCTTCGGCCAGCCCCAGATTGCCCACCGCCACCTTGCCTTCGGCAATGGTGCGGTCAAGGCTGGGCTTGCGGGTGGTGATGTTGATGGCCCCGGCGGTGGTGTTGCGGCCAAACAGCGTTCCCTGCGGCCCGCGCAGAACTTCCAGCGTGGCAATATCGGGCAATTCCTGATCCGCGCCGCTGGGCCGCACGGTAAGCACGCCATCGACATAGACGCCAAGCCCGCTGTCGAAACCGATATTGCGCGTTTGCGAAACCACGCCGCGAATGCCGATCGCCCCCAGCACGGCGCCGCCGCCATCCTGCGACATATTGGGCACCGATGCGACCAGATCGGTTACGCGGTTGACGCTGCGCTCGGCCAGCCCGGCGCCGGTCAGCGCGGTGATGGAAATGGGTACGCTTTGAACATTTTCCTGTCGCTTGCGGGCCACCACCATGATCGTGTCTAGCCCGCCGCCATTATCCGAAGGCGGCGCACCGTTCTGCGCTTGCGCGGGCGTTGCGGCGCAGGCGCAGATCGCCAAGGCCAGTATGCTTGTTTTCCCCATTGCTTATGCTCCCAGAGAGTCTGTTGCTCTGGCGCCATGGTGATGCGGGCCGATCCGGGGGGCATCACCCATTTACGGTATTGTGTGACAAATATTTGCAAAAATAATGGAGGAATTTACAGAATTGTTGCATCAATACGTAGTGCTGCGGCTGCCAATCCTGCGCGACTCAAGGCACCTGAAAGCCGCCGATCTGTCAGGGGAAACAGGTGATGGATGATGCCGGTATTCTGGGCCATCTCTATGGCGCGGCGCATGATTCAAGGCGATTGACGATTGTGCTGGACGCCTTGCGCGCCCGCACCGGGGCGGGCAGCGTCACCATTCATTGGTTTCATCGCCGGGCAGACCGTTTGCGCCATCGCTGGATGGTCGGCTGTTCGCAGACCCCGGCCGATTTCGCCGATCTGGGCGCGATGGATGACATCAACCCGCGCACGATTGCCGCGCTCAATCCGGTGCACAGCGGGGTTGTGATGCTTGAGGACAGCCATATTCCCGATATCTTGAGCGATGAAGTGGCCGAATGGCAGAAAAAGCTGCGCAACAGCGGGCTCGGCCAGTTTATCGGCGCACGCATGACGATGGGCGAATTGGGAGAGGCCGGACTGGCCGTTCATGCGGCCCATGGCGGACAAGCGCCGGCGCAGGATTGCCGCGCGACGCTTACCTCAATGATGCCCCACGTCCGCGAAGTGCTGAAACTGTCGGTGGCAAATGCGGAGCGCGAACGGGAACGCGAGAGCATGCGTCTCCTGATTGACCAGATGCGTTTGGGCGTGTTGTTCTGCAATGCATCGGGCTGGATCATCACCGCCAATGCCATCGGGCAAAGATGGATGACGAATGCCGCTCTGGCTGCTCCTGAGCGCTGCGGCCTTGGCCAACGCGCCCGGCTGGTGACTGCGGCGCGTGGTCTGTTGCTGTCTCATGGTCCCAGTGAAATGCGCTGGACAACGCCAGCGGGGGACTGGCTGATCCGGGCCATGCCGCTTGTGCAGGACGGCTTCGATACGATCCCGCAACCTTTAGGACGGCCCAGCCATGTCATCGTTGGCTGTGATGCGGACGGTCGGGTTTCTCCCGCGCCGGGTGAGTTGCTTGCCCTGTTTGGTGTGACGCGGGTGGAGGCCGAATTGCTGGCTCATCTATGTATGGGGGAAGATCTGAGAGCCTTTGCCCAGAGCCGCGGCGTTTCGATCCACACCGCGCGAACCCAGCTCAAGCAGGTGATGGCCAAGACCCGCACCCACCGGCAAAGCGATCTGGTGCGTCTGGTGATGAACAGTCCGGTCGGCCTGTTCGGCTCGCATCACTGATTGATCTATCGCGTTTTGACAACAATCAATTTATTATTTCAGTAATTGTTGCATTGAGATTCCATTCCGGCGAGGGAGAAAGCGCCGGTCAGGGAATATATCCATGCAAAAGACGCTTTTGGTATCGACCGACGGACAGGCGATCATGCGCAGCCACGACGGCGGCACGAACTGGTATCGCATCAATGTGGGCCAGGATCTGGAATATGACGATTGCGTGCGCTGCCTTCTGGTGGACCCGCGCCGGAACGGCGCGATCTGGGCGGGCAGTGAGCGCGGCCTTTTCCGCAGCGAGGATTGCGGGGCGCATTGGCATCAGGTCGATTGCGCGCTCAGCGGATTTGCCGTGTGGAAGCTGGCGGTTTCGGAGAGCAATCCTGATTACATGTACGCCGGGACCGGATCGCCCACTCGCGCTGCGTTTTTCCGCAGCAAAGACGGCGGCAAGACATGGGAACAGACCGATCTGCTGATGCCCGAGCGTTGCGCAGGGGTCAGCCGCCCGCGTATGCTGGCGCTGGCGGTCAATCCGCGCGATCCGCTCGATGTCTGGGTGGGCGTGGAGGCGGGGGGCCTGTTCCGCAGCCGCGATGGCGGCGACCATTGGCAGGAAATCCACCCGCAATGGCCCGATCATGCAGGAAACACCGATATTCACTCGATCCTCATTCTGGATGGCGAAGTGCCGATCATCCTCGCGCTGGTGGTCAACGCGCTTTACCGTTCGGCCGATGACGGGCGGACATGGACGCGGTTTCACGCCCGCGATACATGGGGCCTGCGCTATGCCCGTGTGCTGTTGCGCAAACCCGGCAGCGATCGGGACGTGCTGATCGGCATCGGCGATGGCACACCGGGTACGACCACGCTGATCCTGCAATCGCAGGATGCGGGCGAAACATGGCAGAGCGCCGAACTGGCGGGTGATCCCAATTCCTGCCTTTGGGCCTTTGGCGCCCATCGGGCCGATCCGGAGGTGATGATGGCGGGCACAAAATTCGGCCACCTTTTCATGAGCGCCGATGGCGGCCGCCACTGGGCCAAACAACGCCGCGAATTCAGCGAAATCACCGATATGGCATGGCTGCCCGGCGTTCCGGCCCAATTGGATTTGCCCCATGAAACCCAATGAGCCGATCCCGCCGATCCGGATTGCCGCCATTGCGCATATCCTGCTGTTCGTCCGTGATGCCGAGGCTTCGGCGCGCTGGTATGGCGATAGGCTCGGTATGAAAATCACCGCGCGCAGCCCTGATGGCCCCTATCGCGGCGCGATCTTTCTTTCCTTTGGCCAGAGCGATCACGACCTTGCCCTTTATAGCGCGCCGCCAGACAAAGCGGGGCGCGAATTGGGCGAAATCACGTTGGAATGGGACGCGGACGGGCAAGAGGTCGCCGCCAGACTGGCCTTGTGGCGCCGTGACGGCGTGGCGGTGGAGGAAATCCGCAAGGGCGCGATCCTGACCGGCCTGCGCCTGCATGATCCGGATGGGCGGCCGATCAGCCTTGCCATCGGTTCTTGCGGCGCCATGTGAGAGGGGTTTCGCCCGTTTCGGCCATGAAGGCGCGGGTGAAACTGGCCGTTTCGCCATAGCCGAGCCGACTGGCCACTTCGAGCACCGAAAGGCCCGATTCCTGAAGCAGGCGGCAGGCCATGGCCGCCCGCTTTTTGCGCAGGATGCCGCGAAAGGTCATGCCTTCGCTTCGCAAATGGCGGCGCAGCGTATCGACGCTGGTGTCAAGCCGCGCGGCGACATCGCCAATGGTCACCGCCCGCGTGCCGATGATACCCGAGAGAACCTGGTCCACCGTTTCGCTCAGGGACGAGGGCGCCGCCTCGCGCCGGTCCATCAGCGCAATGTAATGCCGCAGCATGGCCGCCAGCGTCGGATCGGAGCGCGCCATCGGACGGGCCAGATCGACCTCATCCAGCACCAGCGCATTGGCCCTTTGTTCGAAATAGACCGGGCAGCCAAAGAAACGCTCATAATGGGCCAGATCGCCGATCCGGGCATGTTCGAAATAGACCTCGCGGGGGGCGAAGGCACCATCCAGTGCCTGTCGGACAAGATGATGGACATAGGCCAGCGAGAATTCCACATCATGGCGGCGCGGGCGCATATCCTCATCGCTGATCGTATAGGTCAACATGGGCGCGCTGTGGCGAGAGAAGGCGAAGCTGGTCACACCCTGAATGCTGAAAACACTTTGTGAAAAAGCCTCCAGCCCGGCGCTCAGCGTGGGAGAGCAAAGCAGGACATAGCCGATCGGCCCGACCAGCCCCGGCCCCATCCGGTTCGCCAGATCCAGGCCAAGCGTCGGCCTGCCGGTGTTTTGCGCAAGCCTTTCGAACAATCGCATATAGGTGGCCAGCGGCACGGTGGGGGGCATGCCGTCCGCGCCGTTCTGCCCCGACAGGCTTTCAAGGCGCAGCCCCTCCACGGCCAGCAGGCGCGAAGCCTCCAGCCTTGTCAGCCCGGCGGCATGGATGATGCCTTCCAGCACTTTGGCTTGAATTAGGGCTGGGGCCTGAAGCGGAGCGGGCGAATGTAATGGGGAGCTCATGGCGCAGAATATCAAATTTCTGCATGAAAATATCAATAAATCGGCAGGGCGAATGATAGGTTTTCCTCATTCAGAACAAAGGTGACCGGCCCCGCGCAGGATGGCGCCAAGCGGCCGTCGATCACCGAAAAGGGGAAATCCATGACAGTTGCACCGGGTGATCGTTTTGTGACCGTGGCGGTGGTGGACACCAACGGTTTGCTGCGCGGGCAAAAGCTGGCGGCCGAGGATTTGCCCGGCATTCTGGAAAACGGGGTGGGCATGTCGCCTGCGCAGCTCGCGCTCGATCCCACCGATGTTTTTCTCGACATGCCGGGCGTCACCGATGACAGCGCCGATTTCCATGACAGCCAGCTGGCCGTGGACCGCGCCAGTCGCGTCACGATGCCGTTTGAACAGTCCTGCGACAGCGGCCTCTATTTCGCGCAATTCACCGGCGATGCGGCCCGGTTCTGTCCGCGCAGCCTGCTGGCAAAGGTGCTGGCGCGCGGCGCGCAAATGGGCATGCAGCCCCGCATCGGTTTCGAACTGGAATTCACCCTGTTCGATGAAACCCCGGCCAGCCTTGCCGAAAAGGGTTTCGAGGATCTGACCACGGCCACCGCCCATGCCAGCCATGACCTGTTGATCTATCAGGCGTTTCAGTCCGAATTCTATGGTCAGGTGGCCGATATGGCCCAGACCCTCGGCATCCGCCTCGGCAAGATGCATGAGGAAATCGGCGGCGGTTTCATGGAAGCCTGCGTCGGTCCGGGCCGGGCGGATGCCACCGCCGATCAGGCCGTGCTGTTCAAAAATTTTCTCAAAGTTCTGGCCATGCGGCGGGGGCAGACGGCCTGTTTCATGCCGCGCTGGTCGCTTGATGCGGACAGCCAGTCCTCGCATCTGCATCTCTCGCTGCTGGATGGTGAGGGCGCGCCCCTGTTCTGGGACGCGGCCCGGCCCGACCGCATGTCGGATACCTTCCGCCATTTCATTGGCGGGTTGCAGCGTTTCCTGCCCGAGGTGATGCTGTTGTTCGCACCCACGGTCAACAGTTGGCGCCGCTTTGCCCCCGGCACTTTCGCGCCGCCCGCTTTTACATGGGGCATCGAAAACCGCACCACATGCCTGCGCGTGGTGGGCCATGGGCCGGGTTCGATCCGGGTGGAAAACCGGCTGCCCTGCGCCGATGCCAATCCGCAACTGGTGGCGGCCGCCTCCATTGCGGCGGGGCTGGCGGGGATTGCGGGCCGGATCGAACCGGGCGAGCAGACCATCGGCAATGGCTATGCCGCGCCGCCCGCCAATGCCGTTCCTCTGCCCGATGGGATGGAGGCCGCGATCATGGCGCTCGAAGGCTCGAGTTTTGCCCGCGAATGGCTGAGCGAGCGTTTCGTCGAAACCTATTGCGCCACGCGCCGGGCACAGCTCGCCCAATTCGCGGGCAAGACGCTGATCGACGAACGCCGTCGCTTCTTTGAATTGGGATAAGCGTATGATCACGATAGGAATTCTGGAATGCGGACACAATCTTGAGCGCTGGCTGCCCGAACATGGCGGTTTTGCCGACTGGCTCCCCCCGCTTCTGGCTCAGGCCGGTGATGATTGCGCCTTCCGCGTCTATGCCGCCATTGAGGGCGAGTTGCCGGAGGATCCGCGCCTGTGCGATGCATGGCTGCTGACCGGCAGCCCGGCGAGCGTCTATGAGGACAAGCCATGGCAGCAGGCCCTGACCCGCTTCGTGCGCAAGGCGGTTGCCCTGCGCCCGGTGGTGGGCATCTGTTATGGGCATCAGCATCTGCACGCCGCGCTGGGCGGGCGGGTAGGGCTGCATGAAAACTGGGGTGTGGGCATTCATGCCTATGCCACCCAAACCATGCCCGAATGGTTGCCGCCTGACATCGCCGCCCAAAGCGCCGAGGGGCTGCGCATGATCGCCCTGCACCGCGATCAGGTGGTGGAACCTGCGCCGGATACGACGGTACTGGCCGCAGACGACCATTGCCCGCTGGCGATCACCACCATCGGCGCCAATGTCCTGACCATTCAGGCGCACCCGGAAATGACCCGCGCGCAGGCCGCCGAAATCTATCGCCACCACTATCACGACATTGGCCCCGCCGCCGCGCAGGCCGCCATCGACAGCCTGCCGGGCGCGCTGGATGCCGCATTGGCGGCGCATTGGATCATCGGTTTTATCCGCGCCCGCCTTGCCGCGCGCGATCACAAGGGAGAGATGGCATGACGGCGCAAGATACGATCCCCACCAAAGGCCCCACCACAGGGCTTGACCTGTCCGACGCCGGGGTCTGGCACAAGGCTGTGCCTTATGAGGAATTTGCCCGGATGCGGCGCGAGGCCCCCGTGGCATGGAATGAGCGCCATGATGGGCACAAGGGCTTCTGGGCCGTGGCCAGCCATGAGGCGATCATGGCCGTTTCCGCCGACACCGAAACCTATTCTTCGCGCCATGGCGTGATCAGTCTGGACGATTTCGACAGCGAGCAGAATGATGCCCGCCGCACTTTGCTGGAAATGGATGCGCCGCAACATGGGGCGATGCGCAAAATCACTTTTTCCGGCTTTTCGCCCAAGGGCATCGCCCATCTGGAAGCCGCGATCCGCGCCAAGGCGATCAGCCTGCTCGAAGGGCTGATCGATGCCGGGCCGTTCGATGCCGTCTCGCTTTTGTCGAAGCAATTGCCCATCTCGACCCTGTGCTCGCTGCTGGGCGTGCCCATGCAGCGGCAGGAGGACATGATCCGCTGGAGCGATCTGCTGATCGGTTCAGATGACCCCGATTTCGTTGACCCGGCCTATGCCCATTTCCCCGAGGAGGAGCGGCGGATGCTGCCCTTTGGCCATCCGGCCTCGCTCGATGCTTTTGCCATGGGGCGCGAATTGGCCCAGGCGCGCAGGGCATCGCCGCAACATGATGTCGTCTCGGTTCTGGCCAATGCCACGGTCGATGGCCGTCCGCTGACCGACAATGAATTCTGCAATTATTTCCTGATGCTGGTGGTGGCGGGCAATGAAACCACGCGCCATTCGATTTCGCATGGGCTGGCCGCTCTGGCCGACAATCCGGGCGAATGGGCGCGCTTTCGCGCCGATGCGCTCAATCCTCGTCTGGCCACCAGCGAGATCGTGCGCTGGGCCAGCCCGGTGTTTTTCGTGCGCCGCGTCGCCATGCGCGATGCCCAATTGATGGGCGCCAATATCCGCGCGGGCGACAAGGTGGCGATGTATTTCATCTCTGGCAACCGGGACGAAGCCTATTTCGACCAGCCCGACCGTTTCATTATCGACCGGGTGCAAAATCCGCATATGGGTTTTGGCAAAGGCGGCCCGCATTACTGTCTGGGCAATCATGTGGCCCAGTTGCAGATCCGCATCCTGCTGGAGGAAATGGCCCTGCGCGTGGCGCGGATCGAGAGGGAGGGGCCGATGGACCGGCTGCGCAGCAACCATGTCCATGGCGTCAAATCGTTACCTATCAGCCTGCACAGCGTTTGATGGACCGGGGCCGGGGCATGCACCCCGGCCTCTCGTCTTATGCCGGCGCGGTGTCCATCTCGGCAAAGACCTCTTTGGCCATGTGGAATGAGGCGATTCCAGCGGGCACGCCGGCATAGACCGCCACCTGCAACAGAACCTCGCGAATTTCCTCGCGCGTCAGTCCGTTGTTGAGAGCGGCACGAATATGCAGGCGAAACTCCTGCGGCCGGTTGAGGCAGGCGATCATCGCAATGTTGATCAGGCTGCGATCCCGCCGCGCCAATCCGGGGCGCGACCAGACCTCGCCCCAGCAATAGGCGGTGGAAAGCTCCTGCATCGGGCGCATGAATTCATCCGCCGAGGCCATGGCCGCATCGACATAATCGGCGCCCAGAACCTCGCGCCGAATGGCCAGACCACGGTCGAAAGGTGTGTCGCTCATGCCTTTTTGCTCCGCCCCAGCATCTGTTCCGCCGCCACGCAGCCGATGCCCATCAGCATCGTGACCGAGGCCATGGTGATCGCCACGCCAAACGAGCCACCCGCCACCGTGGGGGCCACGACCGCAGGGCCAAGCCCCATGCCGAAAGTCTGCACCGCGCCCATCGCGCAAACCACGCGGCCCCGGCTGTCGGCATCGGCGCAGAGGCCTGAAAGCAGGGGCTGGGCAAAATTCCACCCGCCCCAGATCAGAAAATTGCCCAATTCAAACGCAGCGGCGCCGACATGGCCATTGAGCAGTTCAAACCCGGCAATCGCAATCACACCGCCGATCAGGATCGGCCCGACGCGTCCCCAGCCTTGCGGCAAGGCCGCCGCCGCCAAAGCGCCCAGAATGCCGCCCACCATGCCCAGTGACAGGCCATTGGCCACGGTCTGCGCACCAAGGCCGGAGGCATGGCCAATCCGCTCGGCATAGGACCAGACGGCGCTGATTGCGAAAAACACGAAAAGCACGGCGGCCAGACCGAACAATGTCTTGCGCCAGTCCACCTTGCCGGAAAGGTCGAAATGGGCCTCGTCCTTCTGGCCTTCCGGAAAGGCGACGATGCCCAACGCGGTCAAGGCGGTCAGTGCCACGCTGGCCATGAAAATGGCCGAAGGCGCATAACGCTCCTGAAGCGCGGGCAGGGCGAAGAGGAGGATCGCCGCGGCAATGCCGCTCACCACCAGATAATAGGCGAAGGCGCGGTCAGGATTGCGCGCGCGGCCCAGCGCGGCAAAGGAAAAGCCGATAGCCATGCCTTCGCCCGCGCCCGTGATTGCGCGTGCGCCGGCCATCGCGCCGTAGGAATGGGCAAGGCCCGTCACCATATCTCCCCCGGCGATCAGCAGCAGCGCCAGCCCCATAGCCAGACGCCATGAGAGCCGCGTCAGCAAAAGCGTGCTGACGGCGATGGCGGCGGCCATGGCGTTAAGGTTCCACGAGGCGATATAGCCCAGATGCTCGTCATCCACGCCCGATTGCGCGGCAATCAGGCCCAGAATGCCTGGCGTAGCATAGACAAACAACGCCCCTACAAAACCAATGACAATGGCGCTGATCAGACCCGCAGGGCTGAGCCGTTCGGCATGGCGGCCCAATTGGGCCTGTCCATCGATGGTAGAAACATGATCCATGGCAAGGCCCAGTTCTTATCGGGAAAAATCAGCGCCAGTGTCGCTTGGCCAGTGTGAATGAGCCGCTATCAGGCGGGCAATACGTCGTTTACGGCGGCCGCGAACTTGTCGACCAGTTCGTCCACTTCGGCCCGGTTGATGACCAGCGGCGGCGCGAACACCAGCGTGTCGCCCAAGGCGCGGGTGATCAGGCCGCGTGCGGCGGCCGCCTTGAGCACCTGGCGCCCGGTGCGGTCGGCCATGGGCAGGATTTCCTTGGTGGCGCGATCCTTGACCAGTTCGATGCCGACCATCAGCCCCTTGCCGCGAATATCGCCCACGGCGCGATGATCGCCGATGGTGGCGCGCATTTGGGCAAACAGATAGTCGCTCTGCTGCTGAACATTGGCAAGGATGTTCTCCTCGTCGATCAGGCGCAGCGAGGCCAGCGCCGCCGCTGCCCCCACCGGATGCGCAGAATAGGTAAAGCCATGGCCGAACAGGCCGGCGGTTGCCGCATTGCTTTCGATCACATCCCAGACCTTGGGCGAGATGAAGCATGCCGACATCGGGAAGTAGCCGCTGGTCACGCCCTTGGCCGAGGTGATGAGGTCGGGCTCGACATTATAGGTCTGCGCCCCCCAATAGGTGCCGAGGCGACCATAGCCGGACACCACTTCATCCATGACCAGAAGGATGTCATTGCGGCGCAGGATCGGCACGATTTCCTCGAAATAGCCTTCAGGCGGTGGGATCAGGCCGCCTGCGCCCATCACCGCTTCGGCAAAGAAGGCGCCGATCGTGTCCGCGCCTTCGCGCTCGATCAGTTCCTCCAGTTCCTTGGCCAGATGGCGCGAGAATTCACGCTCGCTCATGCCTTCGGGGGCCTTGCGATAGTAATAGGGCGCGCTGGTGTGTACAATCGGCCCCATCGGCAGCAGGAAGGGCGAATGCATGCCGGGCAGGCCGGTCATGCTGGCCGTCAGCACCGCCGAGCCGTGATAGGAATTCCAGCGGCAGATCAGCTTCTTCTTCTCAGGCTTGCCGCGCAGCTGGTTGTAATACCAGATCAGCTTGGCCTGGGTTTCGTTGCCGTCGCTGCCCGATGCGCCAAAGAACACGCGCGACATGGGGACGGGCGCGCGCTTGAGCAGTTCTTCGGCGCATTCGACGGCCACATCGATCGACATGCCGTTGAACGCATGGAAGAAGGAAAGACGGCGGCTTTGCGCATCCATCGCCGCTGAGATTTCCTCGCGGCCATAGCCCAGATTGACGCACCACAGGCCCGCCATGCCGTCCAGATATTCCTGACCGTGAATGTCGGTGATGCGCACGCCCTTGCCCGATGCCATGATCGTGGGACCATCGGCCTTAAGATCGGCAATGGAGGTGAAGGGATGGAACAGGCTTTGCTGGTCGATCGTTCCGGCGCGCTGAATATCCAGGGTCATGTCATGTCCTATTGGCTGGGACAGGCAAGCCGAAAGGTTGCCCGTTGGGTTTCTCCCCCTTCGGTCCTGCGTGGGAGAAGGGATTATTATCTGCAACAGTCACAGTAAATAGCCTAAGTTTGTTGTCAAGGGTAAACATTAGTGCCCGGGAGCCTATCACTGTTTACCTCCGGTGAGCTATGGGGCCGAAACAAGCGCTTTGTTTCCTGCGCGACATGCGGCATCAGCTTGACTCGAAGGCAGAAGAGAGGAATCTGGACCGATGGACGACAAGCTTGAAACCAACAACGTCATCGCCATGATGTCTTTTGCCGAAGTGGTGAGCACCGGCAGTTTTTCGGCGGCGGCAACTTCGCTGGGCTATTCAAAGGCGGCCGTGAGCCGACAGATTTCGCGGCTTGAGACCAGCGTCGGCATGAAGCTGCTCGAGCGCAACACGCGAACGGTGACGCTGACCCCGGTGGGGCGCGAAATGTATGCGCGCTGCGCCCGGATTGTGGACGAGGTGAACGAAGCCAATCGCGTGATGACCGGGATGCAGCAAAAGCCGCGCGGCGATCTCAAGGTCAATGCGCCGGTGGTTTCCTCGCTGTTCGACCTGACCAAGATCATCCCGCGCTTTTTGCAGGCCTATTCCGATATTCGCCTGTTCATCAACCTTTCCGACAGCCGGGCAGATTTGCTCAAGGGCAGATTCGATGTCTCGTTCTGGATTGGCGAGCCTTATGACGCCAATCTTGATTCGGTGCTGCTGCGCGAATATCCGATGGTGCTGGTGGCTTCGCCGGCCTATCTCGACCGCGAGGGGCGGCCCAAGGCGGCCGGCGATCTTAAAGAGCATGTCTGCATTTCCGAAACCCACCTGTCGCAATTGGGCGAATGGCGGCTTTCCAAGGATACGACCGTGGCGATCGGGCGCGGGCCTTTGACATCGAACTCGGTGCGCATGGCGCGCGAGGCCTCGCTTCAGGATCTGGGCGTCAGCTATATGCCGCGCTTTCTGGTGGCCGATGACATTGATGCCGGAAGGTTGGAGGTGCTGCTGCCCGATCTGGTGACCGAAACAATCTCGCTCCATCTGCTCTTTCCCAAGGGAAGCTACATGCTTTCCAAGGTCCGCGCCTTTGTCGATTTCGTCGCCTCGGAAGTGCGCGAAGGTCCGGCCGCCAGTGTGGGCGGCGGTATCGCCCTGACGCAGGCCTATTAAGCGCAAAAAAGGGGCGCCGCAGATGTGGCGCCCCCTCAGGGTGGATTATTGGCGGGGCGCGATTGTTCGCGCCCCGCAAGGCTGGTTCAAAGATCGAGGCAATCGTTCGGGAAGCCGAAAGACATGGCCCCCAGATTGCGGAAATAGGGCACGGGATTGTTCGCCACATGCGCGCGCGCCGTGTGAATATCGAGAAAGGCGTTCTGGACCAGATTGCCGCGATAGATCGCCTTGCCGCCGCTGTAGAGCATCAGCTTGTCAATGGCGGTGACGCAGCGGCTGACGGTCGAGGTGGTGGAGGCCCCCAGTTCGGCGCGGCGCTCCAGCGGCCAGTCATTGCGCTCTGCGCGATCGACCATTTCGGCCAGATCGCGATTGAGGCGCATGTCCAGATCATCCAGCGTCAGCTTCACCTCGGCGATGGTTTCCTGAATGGCGCTGTCGCCCGCGATGCGCTGGCCTGTGTAGGTGGTGCGCTTCTCCCGCGTGGCCTCGATAAAGGTGTCGAGCGCGCGTTGCAGGGTGCTGAGTGAAGTGGTCGAAACGGTGCGGTTGAACACCTGCGCAAAGGGGATGCGATAAAGCGCACTCTTGTTGACCGCATGACCGGGGCATTCCATGCGGAACATGTCAAATTCGCGGATCACGCGATGTTCGGGCACGAAAGCGCCCTCGACGAGAATATCGTTGCTGCCCGTACCTTGCAGGCCCATCACATCCCAATTCTTCAGGATCTGATAATCGGCGCGCGGGATCAGGAAATTATAGGGCTCAACGCCCGGCGCGCCATCCTCACGGGGCACATTGGCGCCCAGAATGACCCAATCGCAATGATGCGAACCGCTGGAAAAGGCCCAGCGCCCGCTCAGGCGATAGCCGCCCTCGACCCGTTCCACCTTGCCCACCGGCATGTAGGACGAGCTGATCCGCACCGAATTGTCCGCGCCCCAGACATCCTGGGCCGCGCGATCATCGAACAGCGCCATTTGCCAGTTATGCACCGCCACCACGCCATAGACCCAGGCGCTGGCCATGCAGCCCAGCGCAAGCTGGCGGGCGATGTCGACATAGACCTTGGGCGACAATTCATAGCCGCCATAGGCCTTGGGCTGGAGCACTCTGTAAAAGCCGGCGTCCACAAATTCCTGAATGGTCTGATCGCTGACCTGACCGTTACGGCGCGTCTCGGCTTCGCGTTCGCGCAGCACCGGGATCATGTCGGCGGCACGCTTCACCAGATCCTGCGCCAAAGTGTGCGATGCACCCATGGAACTCTCCTCTTTCGATAGGCTGGCGGACATTTTTGACTCCTCTCGAATCACTGTCGCTCATTGTGGCGTTCTAAGGTTGCCATAATGCAATCAAATACGTCAATAGGCGCATACTGTTGCATGAGTGCAACCATTTATTTTTGACAAAAACAACATAAATACAATGATATATGTAAATTCAAGCGACCGAATTTCCGGGATGTTTGGCGTGCATTACGTCAAAGTGCGGTGGCGAAATTTTTCAGTTGCATTTACGAAACAATAGTCAATATTAAGTGCAAATCGTTGCTCTCGGATAAACGAGGGGACAGACTCGCAGGTGAAACCTCGCTGCATGCAATGCTGCGGGCTCTGTGTTGATGAAAGGGAGACCATGACTAACCACCGCCAAAGCCTCAAACGGGATCTTATCCTTGGTTCCGCCATGGCCATCCTGCTTGCTACATCCGCGCAGGCGGCCGATAATGCGGCGGCCCCTTCGGCTGATGCGGGGGCCGCGCCTATGGCCGGCGAAATCGTGGTGACCGCGCAGAAGCGCCAGCAAAGCCTGCGCGATGTTCCGCTTTCTATTGCCGCGCTGGGCGCTGATGAGATGAAGGCCGTGGGGCATCAGGACGCCACCGCGCTTGTCACCCGCCTGCCCAGTTTTCAGGTCCAGCAGTTCAGCCCCAGTTCGGTGATCTTCAACATTCGCGGCGTGTCGCAGAACGATTTTGCCGACAGTCAGGAAGCCCCGATCGCCTTCTACAATGACGAAGTTTACGGCGCGGCGCTCTCCGCCATCAGCGGTCAGAATTTCGACCTTGAACGCATCGAGGTGCTGCGCGGTCCGCAAGGCACGCTGTTTGGCCGCAACGCCACGGGCGGCCTAGTGCAATATATCACCGCCAAGCCGACCAAGAAACTGGAGGCTGCCGCCTCGCTCACCCTTGGCGACTATGGCGAAGTGGGCGTCGATGCCTTTATCAGCGGTCCGCTGTCCGACCGTGTTCGCGCCCGTCTGGCCGTGACCAGTGACGATTACGGCGGCTATATCCAGAACCTTTCCGGCGCCAATGTGGGCAGCCGCCATTTCTTTGGCGCGCGCGGCCAGATCGAAGGCGACGTGGGGGCAAGCGGCCTCCTGCGCGTCAAGGTGCAATATCTGCAGAACCGCAGTGAAACCAGCGCGCCCTATACATGGCTGGCCGCGCAGCCCAATGCCGATGGTTTGGGCGTGCCCAATCCGGGACAGCCGGACAATCTGGGCTATATCAACACCAATCCATCGCCCTTTGTGCAGTCGTTTAACAACGTGCCGCGTTTCCGCCGCACGTTCTGGAGCGTTTCGGCGCGTTATGAACAGCCGCTCAACGATAATATCCAGTTCGTGTCGATCACCGATTATCAGCACGTGACCAAGCATTACGGCGAAGACACCGACATGACGCCGCAAAGCGTCTTTGACTATTATCAGGATCAGACCCAGTGGCAGGCGTCACAGGAATTCCGCCTGTCGGGCAAGACCGATCGCCTGAACTGGGTGGCGGGCATCTATGGTCTGGTGATTGATGCCGATGCGCGCGCCACGATTGACGGCCAGATTCCGGGCTTTCTCGTCGGTCGCCTGCAGGCAGGCGGGCCGCAGAAAACGCTCAGTTTTGCGCCCTTTGGTCAGTTTGACTATAAGGTGACCGATAAGCTCACCCTGACTCTGGGCGGCCGTTACAGTTGGGATCGCAAGAAGGACGATTATTTCCACTCTGTGGTCGGCGATTATGGCTACACCACCGGCGTCGTCACCCTGAACGGCGTGGATGACAGGTTCAATCCCGGCAACAATCCGCTGGCTGTGCAATATTATCGCAACTGGTCGGGCAAGGCCGGGCTTGAATATCGCCCGATGAAGGACGTGCTGTTCTATGCAGGCATCAACCGGGGCACCAAGAGCGGCGGCTTCGACATTCCCAACTTCCTTATTCAGGATGCGAACGGCAATTATCTGAACAACACCATCCCTTATCGTCAGGAAGTTCTGACCAATTACGAGGGCGGGTTCAAGATCTCGACGCTCAACCGCAAGCTGGATGTCAACGCTTCGCTCTTCCATTATAAGTACAGCAATTATCAGGCCTTTATCATTCAAGGGCTGACGGCGGTCATCACCAATCTGCCTGCCCAGATCACGGGCGCGGAAATGGAGGTCGCGGTGCGCCCGATTTCGGGCATGCGTCTGGGCGCCTTTGCCACCTATCTTGACACCAAGATCAACAATGTCGCGCTGCCCTCGGGCCGGGTGACGGATCGCGTCATGCCTCAGGCTCCCCGCTGGAGCGCGGGCTGGAACGGCAGCTATTCTTTCGCTCTGGGCAAGGGGGAAGTCAGCCTTAGCACTGACTGGCGCTATGATGGCGATTTCTACTTCTCAACCTTCAACGCGCCCATCGATCTGGAAAAGTCGCATGTGATGGGCAATGCCCGCATCGGCTATACGCTGGGCCATTGGTCGATCACCGCCTTTGTCAACAATGTCACCAACAAGCGTTTCCGGGTCTATGATCTGGATAACAGCCTTTCGTTGGGTTCGGCGCAGGCCACCTTTGCCCGCCCGCGCTGGATGGGCGTGACCTTCGGCTGGAAGATGTAAGCCGGACCTGCGTTTTCCGCCGTCCGATGGGATGGCGGAAAACGCGGGCATTATTCCCCTTTGAAATCGTACAGGATTGAGAATGAGCAAAAAGGTCGTGATCCTCGCTGGAGGAGGTGGGTCCTCAAAAACCAGCCTGTTGGTGGCATGGATCGCCTCGCAAATGGCTCGCTCGGATATTGAAGCCGAGATCGTCCGTCTGGCAGAGATCGACTGTCAGGCGCTGGCAAGGTTCGACCTTTCCGATCCCGGCGTCAAAAGAATGCTGCGTCTGGTGGATGAAGCTCACGGCGTGGTGGTGGCGACTCCGATTTACAAGGCGTCTTTTGCCGGGATCGTCAAACTGGCGCTCGATATTCTTCCGCAATTTGGCTTGGCCGGTAAGGCCGTGTTGCCCGTCGCAACGGCAGGCAGCCTGGCTCATGCGCTGGCGCTCGACTATTCCCTTCGCCCGGTGTTGCAGTCCATGGCGGCGCGCCACATCGTGCAATCCACCGTGGTGACCGAAGCAGACTGGATCTACAGCGAGGCCGGACCTTCGCTGGTCGACAAAACCGAGGATATGCTGTTGCGGGCGGTCGAGCATTTTGCTTTTGCCCTCGATAACCGAAGGGAAGTGGCGGAGCTAGGTTCCCCGCGTATGCTGATCGAGCCGTAGCAAATAGGGTAACATTGCTGAGACTTTGTGGCCTGCGCTTTGTTCTCTGGCAAGCGGTTCCATAGCAAAACGCCGGCCTTGGACCATTCTCGACGGCAACGGGGAAAAGAGGAAACCGGATGATTGTTGCCACAACTGACAGGCTAACACTTCGTCAGTTCCGCGAGGGCGATGGTCCGGCACTCTTTGCCTATCTGCACAAGCCGCGTGTTTCCTGTTTCGCTTCCATGGCGGTGGCCGACGAGATTGCCGCAGAGGCCGAAGCACGCGTTCGTGCCGCGGCCGGGGATTATGTCGCTGTCTGCCGTCAGGATACTGGGCAACTGATCGGGGACCTGTTTATGAAGCGGGAGGGCGATACAGTTTCGATAGGTTGGCACTTCAATCCCGATCATACGGGCGCGGGGTTCGCCTTCGAAGCATCCCGGGCTTTGATCGACAACCTTTTTTCCAGCCAAGGTGTTCGCCGTATCTACGCTTATGTCGAAGACGACAACGTCGGATCGCAGCGCCTATGCGAGCGTTTGGGGATGCGGCGCGAAGGCCTGTTTCTGGAGTTTGCATCCTTTATCGACGACGCGGATGGTCAGCCAATTTTCGAAAATACGTTCCAATATGCGATGCTGAGCAAGGAATGGCCGTCGCAAGGTAATTCTGTTGCCACTGCCTGATAATCATTCAGACCGGCAGGTCGCCATGCTTTCCGATCGCGCTGCCGACCCCCGCCAATCGCTCCGCCTTGCCGACACGGCTTCTTCATTGAACCCGCGTCGCTCCAATCCATGGCTTGATCGCGTTCGGTTGGCAATCGGAGGGACAGAAAGTATGCGGATTGTCTGGCGTTCTGAACCAGTCATATCGGAGGCTAGGGCGCTTTTCAGCCTTGCGGCGCCATTCATCATTGGCAATCTGGCATGGTCTCTGATTGCGGCAGGCAATCTTTTTCTGATCGGCCATCTGGGTTCTGACGCGGTTGCTTCGGGTGCGCTGGCGACGAATCTGTATAATGCTTTTCAAATTTTCGGAATGGGGCTGGCGACTGCGATTTCCCCGATGATTGCCCGCGAGCGAGGGCAGAACAAGTATTCGGTGAGGGAAATACGGCGCACGGTCCGTCAGGGAATGTGGATCACGGCCGGTTTTTGCGTGCCAATATGGATTGCCCTGTGGCACGCAGCCACAATCCTTCTGGCGCTGGGGCAGGATGCGGTCCTTGCAGGCCAGGCTCAGATGCTTCTGCGGGGCCTGCAATGGGCACTGTTGCCCTATCTGTGGTTCTATGGGCTCCGGCATTTTCTGGGCGCAATGGAACGTCCGCTTTGGGGCGTGATCATCACTGTTGCCGCGCTGCCCGTCAATTTTCTGCTCGGCTGGTGCCTGATATTGGGGCATCTGGGCCTGCCCCGCCTTGGCCTTTTCGGCGCGGGACTGGCGAGCAGCCTGACAGCGCTGGCCATGTTGCTTACTTTGGTGACGGTCATTGTACGAGATCGTCAGTTTCAACGCTTTCACGTTTTTGGCCGCTTCTGGGCTGCGGATTGGCCGCGGCTCCTTACTATGCTTCGGCTTGGTGCGCCTATCGCCGTTACATTTGCCATGGAAGTGACGGTGTTCAACGCGTCTGCCTTTCTCATGGGAACAATTGGACGTCCCTCACTGGCGGCCCATGCCATTGCCAATCAAATTGCGGGGCTGTGCTTCATGGTCCCGCTGGGCATCAGCCAGGCGTCAACGGTTAGGGTCGGGATCGCCTATGGCCGCAGGGATGCAATGGCCATCAGAAGAGCCGGATGGATCGCGCTTGGTTTTGCCCTTGCCTTTGCGATGACATCCGCGCTGACGCTGGCAGCACTGCCGCGCAACCTCATCGCGCTTTTCCTGGATCTGCATGACCCGCGAAACGGTGAGGTCGTGCTGCTTGCCACCAAATTTATTTACATTGCTGGGGTGTTCCAATTGATGGACACCACACAGGCGGTAAATGCGGGTTTGCTCAGAGGGCTGCATGACACGCGCTATCCTATGACGGTGGCGGTGTTGGGCTATTGGCTGGTAGGGATGGGAACCGGATACCTCCTTTCTACGCGCACGCCGCTGGCTGGTGTCGGCATTTGGATCGGGCTTGCAACCGGGCTGGCTTTCGTGGCGCTCTTGCTGTCCATGCGATGGCTGTCGCGTATTGACCGTTTGAATTTTGGCGCTGGTATCGTTTAAGGATTGATCGCAATTTACGTGCGATCACGCCCGGAGATCCGGGAGCTTTGCTCCGTTTACCAAACCATCAAATGTTCCTATTTGGCCGCGATACACTCCTGTTCTCATTGCATCCGGCATGTACTGAAAATCAAATCAATGCGTTGCGCGTTGAGTCTGAGCAGCGGCATCGCCTGGCGCATCATTTCCGCTTCGGCCAAAGGGCCTTGCGGCTCAAGGTCAGGTTCCTGTGCCGACGAGCCGACTGGCGCAGGATCGCTGAGGCTCCTGATGCCTTGGAGATCGGCCCATACCAGCCATAGCGACTTGCCGTCAGGCGCGAGCCATTGCGGCGCGATTTGGGGCGAATAGGGCCGCGCATCGGTGTTTCCACCCGGAGCCCACGCGCGATCCTCATGAACACGCCGCCACGGTCCCCAAGGGGTGTCTGAAACCCAGAAGCCCAGATAGCCGGGCCGTGCGAACTCGGTTCCATCGGACGCACAGCCGGTACCGGCGCTGACCATCATGTAAACTCCAAGCGGTTCGTTCCAGACAACGCTTGGCAACCAGGTTTCAACCACGATATCGCCTTCAAAAAGACTGGTGCGATTGACCCAGCCCTCGGGAAAGATGTGGACAGGCTGACGTGCCTCGATCTCCGGGCGCCAGACCGGGGCGCCTTCGGCCGTACGACCCGCGTAGAATTCATAGGAGGTTCGCTCCAGTATCTGTGCGATCGGGACGCGGAACATCATCAGTTGATTCATCAACCCGTCGGTGTTTCCATTAGGGCTGTACACGTAGATGTAGCCGTCACGATTGGCGCGATAGTCCTGCCCCATTTGCAGAAAACTCAACAGAGAGAAACAGCCGTCCGGCTCGTCGTAGAAGGCAAGCCGGGAGCGAGATTGCTCTGCCCAGTTCTCGTCGCGAACAGGCGTGCTGCCATCCTGATTGCGCCATATGCGGCCACCGTCATCGGAGTAGATCAACTTGGCCGCATTCCAGTGACGCAGACGGCCCTGTGCCCGGTCCAGCGCGCCAAGTGATTGATAGATCCGGCCATGCACCGCCAGCAGACCGTGGCCGTGGTAATGAGGAACATCTTCCGGCCCTGCCACGTGATCGACAGCCGGGTAGCCCCGTACTTCGTCCACCGTGAGAGCAGGGGGGTGTCCATCCAGTTTCCAAAGCGAGCGTTTGTAGAACCTTCGGGGTTTCGTCGTGAAACCAATGCCATCGTTCTGCACTATGAACTGTTGGCCATCGGCTCCCCATGTCATTTTATAGCCGTCGCCCATGCCGGGCAGGCGAAAAATCGTCGCATCGCGCAGCTTGAGGCCGGAAATGCGGCCTTCACCGGTATTAGGCCCTTGGGCAAGCGCGCCGCGCGCCCACACAGCTTGCCCCGCCGTCACCGCTGCTGCCAGCACCTGCTTTATGAAAGATCGTCGCGCCGACATATGTGCTTCTCCTGGAGCAACCGGTTTTGACAGCGGCGGGGAATGTCCTGCCGCTGTCCATGAAATCAAAAATCAAGCTGATACTGGATGCCGATCTGCCGCGGGCGGCTGACGACCGCCCGCGGCAGGCGTTGGTATGTTCCGTCGGCAAGCAGTTCTTGCCGGTCGAAGCTGGAGGCGGGCTGATCGCCGTAGTTGAGCCGCTTATCCAGCAGGTTCTTCACGAAAACCATAACCTGCGACCGGCCGAAGCTCAGTCCCATATTGCCATTGATCATGCTGATCGGCTGACGCGTATAGAAGCCACCGGCACCATTGGGCACCTTTGTACTGCTAGAGTAACTGTAGTCGGCAGCAGCAAAGAACGTGAACGTATTGTTGATCTGGTTTTCGTAATAGCCAGATACGGTCGCGCTCCATTTCGGCATTTGCGGCAATGGGCTGTTCGCAGGCATCGGCAACACGCCGGGCTGGAGCAGGACGCCATTGGTGTACCCCAGGCCGGCCTGGATCGAGAATGGAATGGAGGCAATCGGTCGGCCGGAAATCTCCAGTTCACCGCCGCGTATTCGTGCCTTACCGGCGTTCGTGGTGATGGACAACAAACAGGTCGGAAGGATCGTGGATTGCTGGATATTGCTCCAGTCGATCTGGAATGCCGCCGCGGAAGCATTGATCCGGCCTCCGGCAAAGCGACTCTTCGCACCAATCTCATAATTCCAGAGCGTGTCGGACCGGTACTGCCTGACCTTGGCGCTATCGAGTCCGAGATTGGCCAGGTCTGCATTGCAAATATCAGGCAGCAGCGCCGTGCTGCCACCAGGACGGAACCCCTTTGATGCGGAAACATAGACATTTCCGTGGTCTCCAACCTTGTACGAAAGCACGGCCTTGGGAACCCAACCGCTTTGCTTGTCACTAACGGCAGGGCTATACTGACCATTTACGTCAAAGAGTATGCCGGTATTCATTGACGCGTCGCCGCTTGTTTTGTTCCAATATTTACGAATTCCTAAAGTAGCTGTCAATTTTGGAATTATTTCGTAGTAAATTTCGCCAAATATTGCATAGTCATTGGAGCGGGTGATGCCCAGGTTAGCCCCAAACCAATCCGGCTCGAAACCAGCGGCTGCTAATGCCGGAACATGGTTTACCGGAACATCTGCACTGGAATACTGGTGCTGGTAATAAACACCTGCGATTCCTGACAAGTGCGGCAACAATGTGCCCTCGTCGAAGGAAATGCGGTCTTCATGCGTAAAGCGCCGTTCCTTATTCAAAGAATAGGCGGTGATCACCGGATGCCCGAAATCCGATCCGAAATTTTGCTCGAGCCACAGGTTGCTGCCTTCGGTATCATCTTCCAGCTGCCTGATCCGGCGCATAAAAAAGCTTGTCGAGGACACCACCGAGAAGCCCTGACCAGCATAGTTCAGGACGAGGGAGCCAAGGCCCCAGCTGTCATGCGAGTACTCCTGGACGTCGGCATCGCGGTTCGAGACATAAGAGAGGGGGCGATACCCGGGCAGCGGCACATAGGCAGCGGGGAAGCCGTGCAGGATGTCGGATTGGCCGATGACTGATGCTGTGACCTCCAGGCGATTTGTCAGCTTGGCTCGCATTGTGGCCGATCCTGCCAAGACGTCATTGCCTCCTTGACCGCCAACCGAAACCAGTCGACCGGAAGCATCGGGGAATGTTCGCGTAATAAAGCCTGAATCATGCCTGTAACCGGCTGCAACGTCCAGCGCGAGTTTGCCGGGCACCAGCACGAAATTGGCTTGGGCATTACCCTGTCCATCAAAGCCGGCATCCTTGGTGCCTCCGCCCTGGACTTGGACAGAACCTGAGGTCTCGCTCAACGAGGGTTTCTTGGTGATGAAGCGTAGATTGCCGCCCATCGAACTGGCGCCAAACAAGGTACCTTGCGGCCCTTTCAGTACCTCCATGCGGTCAATGTCCAGCGTCAAAGGACTGACGGACGAGGGGACCGGCGTATCGTTGATATAATAGGATGTCGTGCCTACTCCGGCGACCCCGCGGATCGTGGTCTGGCGGTCACCTGCCCATTGTAGCGTGCCGCCCTGACCATACTGAAAGCTTAGATTCGGAACCCGGGTGGCGTAATCGGAGAAGCTCTGGATATTTTGCGATTTGATGTAGTCGGACGAGAGGGCCGTGATTGACGCGGGCACGTCAGTCAGCTTTTCATCCTTGCGCCGGGCTGAAACGACAATATCCGAAGTCTGCGACAGAATGGTATTGGATGTGCCCTGCCGGTCGGCAGTTTGCGCGCCGGCTGCGCTGTTGGTCAGCGCAAGCGCTGCGCCCGCCAACAACACCGAGCGAAACGGTGTAATGCCGCTCGTGGATATCGCTGCGGAAATGGCTTTGGATCGACGACAAGTCGTCGCTGCTATGAGATCGCTGCTCAATTTCTTTTTACTCCCTGTGTTAAGTATTTTGGTTTTGATGGGCTCAGGCCGACTCTGAGGTCAAACATCCAACGCTTGAAAATTGGCTCGCCGGCGCAAGCGGAAGAGTTGGGAGCCGCCTGCAATTAGGCTGCGCAACTGGTTTCGGCTCAGGTGGACATCGTTACCCATGAGTAACGTGCAGCGAATTTTTCTGAATTTTGTTGCGCGATTGTAAATAGAAAAATCGCGTTGAAACCCGTTCGGAAACGTTTGCCCACGCCGGTTGAATGTTACCTACCGCGCATGGTGTTAACCGGAAGGACGCCCGTCTTTCGGTCAGTTTGCAGCAGCAAGCAATGGTCAAACGGTTACACCACGGCTTCGCGCTTTCTCCGTCGTGCGCATCTGACATAGCCTGCGAGGCAGATCGGCTGTCAGGTCGGCGGATGTTGGGGGGAAACGGCTCGGCTGCGGAGCGATGCCCGGCGCGAGGCGCCGGAGCGTTCGATCCGGCCGCGCAATTCTCGCCGCGACAATGGAGATCAAGATGAAGAAAGTTAAATTCGGTATTGCTGTCATGGCTGCCGGCTTGCTGGCGGCAGTGCAGCCCGCATCGGCTCACCATTCGTTCGCCATGTTCAATCAGAATAATACCGTAGAGTTCAAAGCCGCGACCGTGGTCCAATTTCAGTGGTCAAACCCGCACGTCTACGTGGTGATCAAGAGCGGAAACACAAATTATACTCTTGAATGCAGCAGTCCTTCCGGAATGCGCGACAGCGGATGGAAGTTCGATACCTTGAAGGCCGGCGATAAAGTTGATGTGGCGTTTTTCCCTATGCGTGATGGTCGACCGGGCGGCGCATTAAAGACCGTCACCTTGCAGGGCGGCAAGGTTCTGAAGGCATGGTAACCGCTCTCCGGTAAAATCTTCAGGGCGAAACAATCACTTCAATGAAAGGTCTACCGCTTATATGCGGATTCAGAACGTATCCCGGCTCATGGTGTCTGCCTCGATTTTGCTCACCGCTCCCACCGCGATCGCCGCGGAGGTTAAGCCTGCCCATGCCGTTGCGCATGTTTCCGAAAACGCCATCATGAGCGCCGAACATAACCTGACCGGCGTCTGGGAGCGAGACCCAAGCCCATTTGAGGAAGGCGGTGCAGGTGCGGCCGAGGACATGCCTCCGCCACGGCCGGGGCCAAACCTCAAGGAGCCTTTTGCTGCCGAGTGGAAGGCGCTGCGGGCCAACCGGCAGGCGGCTCTGGATGCAGGCAAGCCGCTTGCGGATTCAAGCACGCTGTGCATGCCGGAAGGCACGCCAACGATCATGCAGGCAATCTACCCGATCCAGATTCTTCAGACGCCGGGACAGGTCACGGTGTTGGCAGAACTCTACATGCAGACCCGGCGGATCTATATGAACGCGCCCTTTCCCAAGCGGGGCGATCTGGAGCCGACGTTCTATGGCTTTTCCTCCGCCCGTTGGGAGAACAAAACACTTGTTGTCACCACCCGAGGACTGCAAAAGGAGATGCAGTTTTTCGAAATCCCGCACAGCGATCAAATGGTGGTGACCGAACGATACCAGATCACTGGGCCTGACAAGATGCGGGTCGATTTCTCGATCGAAGATCCCGCCTTTCTGAAATCGCCTTATCGCTGGACATGGCGATACAAGCGCAACCACAAGTACCGCATTCCCGAATATGTTTGCGATCACAGCCTCGAAAAGATCAACCCTGACGGGACGGTGTCCTTCGAGCCAAAGTAAGTTGATCCCGGCATCGTTGCTGTCCGCTCAGTTGGATGGCAACGATCCCGCTTTCGCCGGACAGCCGGCACACCAGCAGGCTGGGTCGTTCGGCGCAGATTCGCCTCATGGCGATAGCTGTCATGTTTGCGCGTGCAACCGATCGCGTGGTTGATAAACCTACATATCTGGGTAGTTTGTCGGCATGGGCAAATTTATGGCAACATATGAAGGAATATCAGGCATCTGTCCTGCATCGATACTATTGGGTCGGCAGTTCCGGAATGCTATGGACTATCTCTGGAAGTTGGTGAACTTGGCGAGGCGGGCGCAGGATGAATGGCGCCGATGGCAATGAATGCTTCCGACGAAGATGCCCAGGCCCTGATCGCGGAAGGCAAAAAGGTTCGAGAGTTCATCGCGTCCAATCGGTCCGACACTCTGCTGCGCATTTTTGATTACCTGTTGCAATGCTCGATCGAAGGCCAGCGACCGCGCGAAACCGACATTGCCGCCGAGATCTTTCCCAACGACCTGATGACAACCGGCCAGCAGGGATCTCGGGTACGTGTCGGCGTTTACCGCCTGCGCAAGAAACTGGATGCGTTTTATGAGGGGCGCATAGGTCGGCGCCTTATCATACCGCCCGGCGAATATGCGCTTCAGTTGACAACGCCGGACGGCCCGGTCGAGGTGGTCGATCATCAGAAAACCCCTTCCGTACAGCCCCGGCGGGCGCCGTTCTTGTGGATGGCGATTGCTGCGTTGGTGCTTATAAATGGGGTGGTCGCATGGCTTTACATGGATCATCAATGGGCGCCGGAGCGGCCGCTGGTCCGCTCGCCGCTATGGGGCGCTATCGCTGCAAGCAAGCACAAGACCTATCTGGTGATAGGGGATCACTTCGCCTTCGCCAAAGTTTCAAGCGGCGTGAAGGATGATGATATCGTTCACGACCTCAATATCAATTCAACAGACCAATTCTACAAATATACCTCTTCCAGCCCGCATCTTTCGGAAAACCTTAGGGATCAGAGCCTTTATACGGTCAGTGCTCAGATTCTGGGTTCCGTTGGTATCATAGCATCGTACTTGCATATATCGACAATTCAGCCGACGACATCGTTCAGGCTCGATCCCACCATGATGCAGGCGTCGAATATTGTCTATGTTGGAACATTGGACGAAATGTCGAACCTCTTACGCACCCCGCTTATGGAAGCTTCGGGATTTAGCTGTGGTTCGCATTGCTTTGACCTTATCGACAAGGCATCCTCTCGGCGCTTTGCTTCCGACAGCCCTTATGTGCTTACCGATGGCACCGTTCCGCGACGAGACTACGGCTATCTGGCGAGCTTTCCAGGGCCGTCCGGCCATTCGGTTGTGATTGTCTCCGGCACTGGTGATGCTGCGGTGCGGCAGATGGCCGAGATTGTTACCGATGTGACCATGATCGAGCGTCTCCGCCACCAACTGGGCGGCAACCTGTCTGCGTTCGAGGCGCTGTATCAGGTGCGCACCATGTTCGATCAAACCTATGGCAGCACCCTGATCGTGGCGCGCCCGCTGAATTCAGGACATATGTGGGATAAGACAAAGCCCGACGAATAGCATCGTTTTATTGCTGCGCTGTGCCACCCGGCGTGATTTTCAGCAGCCGTGAGTTAATCAGGCGGGCCTCAAACACCAGATTGCCAACGGTTCGGAACTGGAAAAGCGCCTCGAAAGCCGCGGCAGGGCCGATACGTCGGGAAATGGCATCGAGTTGCCGCTTGTCGGCAACGATGCGCACTATCTGCGCCAATGCAGCGTCCTCGATGCCGGCGATCACGATCGTCCTGTTACCGGCACGGCCCGGAAAACTCGCGACATAGCCATAATCGTAGCCCATGGCGGTGCCTGCCTGATTCTCGCTTGATGTCGTGGCTGAGTCCGTTTTTGCACGAAATGTCTGTCCGGTCGCCGTATCCCTGATTTCTTCAAAGTCGGAACCCGGTGCGTAACCCAGGATGGGCAGAATTGGTGAACGAAGTTTCCCTAACTGCGAAAACGGCGCAACATAGATGACATTGCGTGTATCGATCATGTCCTGTGAGATTTTCGATACGGGAACGATGTCGCCCATCGCATGATCCTGCCTCACATCACCGGCCAACGATAACGTGGTCACCGCAGCCATCGCAACGCTTGATGGAATCCGATAGATGTCGCGATCATGCAGTGCGGGGTAAAGCTGTGGACGTTGTCCCAGATAGGTGTCCAGATCGAGCGACGACTGGATTCCCGAATGCATCACAAGGCGAGCGATCTGTCCATCGCCGCCGCCTTCGGCCACCATATAGAAGTCGCTGACGGCGATGACGGGGGAATGCGGATGAGCCGCGATGGGCTTCCAAAGCTGACTTTGAGCGAGGGGAGGTACCGCAGGTTGTGTACGACCGGCACTCCACCCCCATAGCAGCAGCCACAGAAGGGCGCTTGTGACAAAAGCCGCGCCAAGCGCCATTCCGACCCGCTGCTCGCCCGCCGAGGTGGGCATGGCGGCGGGGGGCGGAGTATCACCGGGCTCTGTGTCGTCGGCCGCCTGAAGCAGCAGGAGCCGGTATTCACCTTTGGGGATGTGCAGCCGCGCCCCGCCAGCACCGGCGTTGAAAGCCTCCAACCTTTGGCGCAGTCGATAGACATAAGCGCGAACTGTGGAATCCTGAGAGGTGTCGAAATCCGCACTCTTGTCGAACACGGACATCGCGATTTCGACCTCCTTGGGCGCGCGCGATTCCGATGATCGAGCTACGAGATAGTCGAACAGTTGGATCAGCTTGATGGCTCGACCGTCAGTAGCAAGCACTTCACGAAAACGCGCCGATTGCTCGGCCATGATCTGCTCTGTCGGGGTGTGGAACGAGTCTTCTGCAACAGGCTCTGTCAACTGGAAGGGCCTCCTTGCATTCAACCCTATCTGATGGCTTTCGGGAGTCAATACATAGCCAATCGACTATATCTATTAACCCCATCTGCAGTATTTCGTCGGAATTTCCGCCCGATTTTTCTGAAGCATATTACCGTACCAAAGTGGTGCCGAAAGGCTGCAAACACAATTCTTACCCCCTTGAGATGCTTAGAAGTGTCACCCCGTTCGCGTAATCGAGATGTCAGGTTGTGGACGTCATTGGGATGGAGCGTCTGGGGCAATCACCATGCTGCGGGCATGCTTTGAGCAAACCTGTAAAGAGGAATGTTTGCGGCTGACTTCTGCGCAATCGCGCCCTGCATCGCGTCGAGCGGATTAGCCGCCTCGATCAACGCGGCAAGGCAATAGTCCGATCAACTAGATCGACCGCAAGTCTATCAAGAAACTGCGCATTGATGGCCGCCTTCCTTGCCGAGGGGCGGGCATGCGGCCTATTGCGCGTCCTTGGGGAACCAGAAGGTCTGGTGACAAGTCTCGCACTGACCATCCAGTTCGCCGGCCGCCTCATAGACGGTCTTGAGATCACGGCGGTCGGCGGCCTTGCCGATGCCGTCGATCTGGCGGGCAAGGGCGGTGGCATATTGGCGGAAGCCGGCGGGATTGGCGTCGATGTGGCGCTGAATGTCGGCCGGTTTGGCGCCTCCGGGGGTCTGTTCGTCAAGGATCTGCTGATCGGCCTTGCGCACCACAAAACTCTTGGCCCCGCCCAGCCGGTTGAGCGAGGCCGACAGGTCCGTCAGGGCGGCGCGCAGCTTGATCCAGTCGGCAGGTTTCATCTTCTTGGCCGAAGGATTGCCCTCATCGTCCAGCTTGGCATTGGTGATGTCCCATAGAACCTGCGCCTTGGCCGCAACGTGATCGTGCATCTCGCTATAGACCACCACCGGCCCCTTGCGCGCAGGCTTGACGGCGCCCTGCGTCAACACGGCCAGCTGTACCAGCGCGGCCATGCCCAACAATTTCCAATCTGCCATTCCTTCGATCCTTTCCTGACTTCTTGCGCGCGCGCTTTAAAATTCCTTGCGGATGGTAAACCGGGCCGAGCGCGGCTCAAGCGGATGGGCGTGATAACCCTCGACGCCCTCGGCTGCTTCGCCCTGCAGACGGGAGGTGTAGTAATAGGTGGCTGAATCGCTTCGGCTGTTAAAGATGTTGAACAGGCTGACCTGCGCCTTCCATCCGCCGCGCAGGGCATAGGTGACGTCGATGTTCCACTCGCTGTATCCCCCATCGCGCGGGTCGAGCTGTCCATCGGCCAGCGAATGCGTGCCCAGTCGCCGCCATTGCAGCGAACCCGACCACGGCCCCAGACCGTTGACCAGCGCGCCCGCCGAATAGGTGAAATTGGGCGCGTCCGCGATATAGGGCTGGGCAATGCCAAAGGCCGCCAGATTGGCGCCGCGATAGCGCGGCCGCGCAAAGGCCAGATCGCTGTTCAGCTCCAGCCAGTGAACCGGGCGATATTGCGCGGAAATCTCGATGCCCTGACGGCGGCTGGGGGCGCCCGCCTCGTTCTGGCCCGTATCGGCGTTATAGCGCAGTTCCGACCCGAAATCCTGCTGGAACGCGGCGATTTGCAGGCTGACGCGCGGGATAAGGTTGCTGCGCAGCCCCACCTCCATCCCCGTGGTCGAGGCCAGCAGCGGCGTGCCACCCGCCGCCAGCGGCACGCCTTGCGTGGGCACTGTGCCGAACACGCCGCGCACGTCATTGGAGTGAAACCCGCGCCCCGCGCTGAAATAGAACTCGGTCTTCGCCCATGGGCCAAGGATCAGGCTGCCCTTGGGTTGCCACAGATATTGATGGCCGCGTCCGCTGGTGCCGGTGACATAGCTGACATCATCGGCCCGCATATAATCCAGCCGGACGCCGCTCACCGTGCGCAGCCAACTGGCCCAGCGCAGCGTCGTCTGCATATGGGGTGAGAGCATCAGGATATGCACCCGGTCGGCGTTGCAATTGCCGTTGACGGCATTGTAGTAAAGGATGCCGCTACCGTCCTGTTTCTGAAAGCAATTGGACAGGATCGTGTCGCGGTTCTTCGTATGGCGGCGGTCGACCAGCGCGGTATCGTGGCGGATCTGTGCGCCCCATACCGTCTCTGTCTCCAGCCCCAGCACCTGCGCCTTGAGCGTATAGCTGGCCCGCCCGCCCAGCACAGTGCGCGCCTCATGCTGGGCCTGCTGGTCGCCGTTGACGGGGTCATAAAGGTAATGGGTGAAATTGTTCCACAGCGTCATGGTCGAACGGATCGCATAGAGGCTGGCGGAGAATTGCCCCGGACCGATGGGTTTTTCGATATGGCCCGACAGGCTGTAACGTTGCGAGCGGCTGTAGTCGCTGGGGTCCAGCGTGCCGTAGGGGCTGATGATGCCCGCCTCGACCGCCCGCTGGGGCTGGTCGGTGGTCAGCCGCCCCTCGCTGGCATAGGCCATGGCGGTCAGGGTGAAGCCGTCTCTGGCGGTGCCTTGGCTGTAGCGCAGCATACCGTTGAGCTTGCGGAAATTTTGCCCCGGCTGCCACGGCCCCTCATAATGGCTGATCTGAAATGCGCCCAGCAGCCGCTTGTCCTTGCCAAGGCGTAGCGTACCCATGCCCTGAACTTCTTCGTAGCCATCGGTGCCCACGGTCGCGGCCATTTGCGCGGGGGCTTCATTCAGAAGCCGCGTGCGTGCGGACGCCACCGAGCCGAAATCACCTACGCCCGCGTAATAGGGGCCTTTCGTATAATCGATCCCGGCCACGACCTGCGGGATCAGAAAGCCCAGATCGGAATAACCCTGACCATGGGCATTGGTGCCGCGATTGACCGGCATGTCGTCGATGAAATTGGCAAAATCGGTGCCATGATCCAGCGCATAACCCCGGATCAGGTAATAGGGCGCCTTGCCCTCGCCCGAATGGGTGGTGACGACAAGGCCGGGGATGCTCTCGAACAATTGCGCGGCGCGATAGATCGGGCGCAGGGCAACCTCCTGCTGACTGATCGAACCCTGACTGGCGGTTTCGGCCTTGCCCATCATCTCGCTGCGCGATGCGGTGACGATGATCGTGCGCTGATCCTCGGCGGATGCCTTGCCCGCGATGGCCATCGTGCAGACACCTGTCAGCAGGAGGAGGCGCGATGCGGCGCAGGGGGCGGAAAGACGCAAGTTCATGACGGTGATCTCAAATCTCTGGGGGCAGCATCGCCGCACTGCCAGAAGGCGCCGAGGATGATGGCCGATGCGGGGGGGGGGGAGCAGGATCCGCCATGGCGGCATCCACCCCTCCAGTATTTCCAGCAGACGGCTGGACGCAAGTTCATTACCGTTGGTTGGACGTTACAGGACGTTACACGCGCGCCGAATGTTTTACTCTTTGGCGAAGAGCGCGTCGGGAAAACAGACCAGGCGCGGGGCAGGCCATGTCGGGTTCTTGGGTGACCAGGCGCCTAGCAAGGCACATATGGCCTGCTGCCGGTTTGATGGACACCGAGATAGGCTTCTTTAGGCTACCCCAGCCTGGCGCTCGAAGTCGATAGGGCTGAGATAGCCCAAGGTCGAGTGCCTGCGGGTGGGATTGTAGAAACGCTC